>JAESGM010000010.1_pt1 | contig 783516 bp, 751 predicted proteins | sample 9269721 | NCBI WGS metagenome assembly JAESGM01 (sample SAMN15720920, study PRJNA650825) | algae metagenome | isolation source: Komarekiella atlantica HA4396-MV6 and co-occurring heterotrophs from... | place: USA: Theobald House, Kauai, HI | collected 2009-07-29 | reverse complement strand
CAAACAGCGGGGGTTTCTCCCGGCCCCCCCCCCCCGGTGGGGGGGGGGGGGGGGGGGGGGGGCATGTTTCGGTGGCTCACGGGCCTACCCCCACCCCTATCCCCTCCCCTCAAGGGGGAGGGGGACGCATGGTGCTTGTGGCAGCATCGTGCCTCACCCACCGGCTCTGCCCCACCCACCGACTGTCATCCCGGCGCAAGCCGGGATCCAGTACACGCCGGCTTCAAGGCTCGTGCACGGGAGGTGCATACGTCAACTTCACGGCACGAGCATCAGCGGCACTGTTTACTGGGTCTCGGCTTTCGCCGGGATGACAGTTCGGGCGTGGTGGCGGCGGCGGTGGCTGAACCAGTTCACTCGCCCCATCCACACACCTTGCGGCTGTGGCTGCATCTCAGGATGGGCTCCGGCCTGCGCCGGGGTGACATCGCGGGGTGGGTGGGCCGGGGTGACTTCGTGGCGGTGGGGATGGTGGTGCCCGAGTCGAGGCGTCGGCGTCTACCGGGCCCCGACATCGCCGGGGCAATCGGGTGGGGCAGGGATCGGCGCTGACCCCATCCCGGCGTTTATCGCGAGGCGAGGGTCAGGGGAGCCGGTTGGAAGCGGTTGGAGGTGGGGATGGGCGGAAAGTCGCCGATGCCCATGACGGTCACGTTGCGGCCGAGTTCGGTCGTCGGATCGAAGTCGGCCTGGTCGTGCTCGAAGATGATGGCGTAGTGAGCCGAGCTGACGGGGCCGGGAAGCGCCATGACTTGCGCCACGTGGTCGAGGTCGGGGGCGACGAGCTCGACATCGCGCGCGGCGATTCCCGAGGCCGGACGGCCGCCCTCGACGAGGTTGGCGAGCGCCTCGGCGAGCGGACGCGCCTGCGGCTGGCCTTCGACGGCGCTGAAGGTGGCCTCGAAGATGTCGGGCGCGGGGGCCGGAGCCGGGGCGGAAGGCAGGCCGCCGAGGGAGGCGGTGCGCAGGGTTGCGGCGCTGATGAGGCCGGGGCGCGTGTCGGGCGCCGGGGCGGAGGGTTGCGGCGCGACGGCGACCTGGGTGACGTCCGATGCGATCAGGTTTTCGAGGGCGCGCTCGGCCGCGGGCGCCGCATAAGCGGTGAGGATCGTCTCGCGCTCGCTCTCGGCCGGATCGGTCATGTGCAGGCGCGGGGCGGGCACGGGCGCATCGAGGGCAGCGATGGCCATGACGGCGGTCTCGCCGTCGCTCACCTGCCGCAGGGTCGCGGGCCTGGTGGCGGGGACCGGCGCGCGGCTGGCGACGGTCAGTTCCTCGGGCGTCAGCGGTGCGCTGCCGACGGTCGAGAACGGAACGACTTCGGGCTCATTCGATTGCGGGGCGGCGGCCGGAACCGGCGCCGAGGCGGTTGCCGCGGCGAGCTGCACGCCCGGACGCATGGCCGGCACAGGGGCGGGTCCGGACGCGGAAGGGGTGGAGGCGGACGGCGCGGGAGCCGAAGGAGTGGGAACCGGCGCCGATCGGGTGGCGGCTGCGACCGCGACGGGCGGAGAAGCCTCGCGGGGCGCGTTGCCACCGCCGGTGAAGAGATCCATCAGCGTACGGCCGGAGCTGGCGACGGCCGTGCCGGAAGAGCCGCCACCGCACGGCACCTGATGACATCTCTGCCATTCGGCCTGGGCGAGCTTGTAGCCTTCCTGCGAGAGCGGGCGACCGTTGCTCGGCACGTGAAGGGTGCGTCCGTCGGGGAAGAGCTCCTTCAACTGGGCGGTGGTCATGCGCGGCCAGGCGCGCACGTTGCCGGTATCGAGGTGAACGAACGGGCTGCCCGATGAGGGATAGTAGCCGACGCCGCCGACCTGCTTCTTCATGGCCACGGCGCGCAGGCGGTTCAGCGGAACGCCCGGAATGTAGAAATCCATGGCGTTGCCACGGGTGTGCTGGGAGTTCTCGGCGACGCCGGAGGAACTGGCCCGCAGCATGGCGTTGGTGGCGGGCGAGCGGTAGGCGGAAACGATGTAGATGGGCTGGCTGGCCCCGACCTCCTGGTAGACCTCCCAGATGAGGTCGAAGAGGCGCGGGTCCATCTTGGCCGGCTCGTTGCGGCGCCAATCGCGCAGGAACCGGTTGAGCTCGTTGAGGCCCGACTGGACGTACTGACCGTTGCGCTTGAAGACGATGCGCGCGGTTTCCTTGGTGTGGGTGTAATAGAGATAGAGCGAACGCTCGCTGGCGGCGGCGGCCGGCAGCGACTGCGGCAATATGGCGGCCAGGGTGATCATGGCGGCCATGAAAAGCCGTGTGATGCGAATTGCCCTCAAACGAAAAGTCCCCGTCACGCTATACACTGTCCGGTCGGATCGTGGTCAATTTCACGGACTTTTAGCGCAAACCTTACTAGAACCCGTTAACGCTACCAGCGCGCCAACGCCTCCCGGCATGCCCTCGATCAGGGGTTTTACGGCCTAATGCCGGCCGAACCAAGGCGAAAATGTTAAGGGAAGGTTGCGGGGGAGGTAGGGCGCGCGCCCTACCTCCCCACTCTTACGGGTATCGCGGTATATCTTGAGAGGGTTCCCAACCACCGGGTCATTCCCGCGAAAGCGGGAACCTCTGTTCTCTTGAACTGCGACGTGAAACGGAGGTCCCCGCTTTCGCGGGGATGACCCGGTGGGAGTGAAAGGGGCGTAGTAGAGCATATATCGGCTGGAGTTTACCCCGGACTTGATCGGGGTGACATCCGGTGCCCTGCTCTCTCACAACCCCATCAGCTCGATGAGCTTTTCGTTGTGGCCGTAGACGTCGCCGAACGAGCGCAGGGTTCCGTCCTCGAAGACGCGCAGGGTGAAATAGGCGATGTGGACGGGGATCTGCTTTTGCGGGTTCACCCAGCGCTCGGAGGGGCCGAACAGGGCCTCGAGGGAAGCGCGGTCGATGCTGGGCTCGTTGACGGTCAGGGCGTCGGCGAACTCCATCGGGTTCTCGACGCGGATGCAGCCGTGGCTATAGGCGCGGAAGCCGCGCGCAAAGAGCGACTTGGACGGCGTGTCGTGCAGGTAGACGTCGTGCTTGTTGGGAAAGAGGAACTTGATCTGGCCGAGCGCATTGCCCGGCCCCGGCTTCTGGCGCACGCGGAAGGGGAAATTGTTGGGCGAAACCATGCCCCAGTTGACCGAGGCCGCGCTGATCACCGAGCCGTTGTAGAGGAGCTCCATGTTCTGCCCGGAGATATAGCCGGGGTTGCGCAGCACCGCCGGGGCGACCTCGTTGGCGATGATCGAGTTCGGAACGTTCCAGTAGGGGTTCACCACGATGTGGCGGATGTTGTCGGAAAAGATCGGCGTCTGGTTCTTGACCGTGCCGACGACGACGCGGGTGGCGTAAGTTTGCTTGCCATGATCGTTGATCGACAAGCGGTACTCGGGGACGTTGACCATGACGTTGAAGTCGCCGAGCTCGCGCGGCATCCAGCGCCAACGCTCCATGTTGGCGATGATGTCGGCGCGGGTGACCGGCCCGCCGCCGTTGAAGGCGGCAAGGGTCGCCGGGCCGACGACGCCGTCGGCCTCCAGCCCCTGGGCCTGCTGGAAGGCCTTGACCGCGTCGGCGAGCGGCTGGTCGTAGACGGTCAACGCCTCGGCCGAGGCGGTGATCTTCAGGCGCTCGCGCAGCAGCGGCACGCGCGGGTCGCTCATGCCGGGCTTGATGGTCGGGCCATCCGGCAGGGGCTCGGGCCGGTCGACCTTGTCGCTCTCGAAGCGGGCGAGGGCGGCCTTCAGCGCCAGGAACTCGGGGTGCCTGGGCTCGAGCTCGGCAAAGACGGCGCCGGGATCCCCGCTCGAGGCGAGGCGCATGAGAAGCGCGGATTCATCGAGGCGCTTGGGCGCAATGTCGAGGAAAGCGGAAACGTCCTGCGGGCGGATGCGGCCGTTGTAGATGTGGGTGGCGTAGCGCAGCGCCGCGGCCGAAAACGCGGTCTCGAGCGCGGCCATGCGGGCCGGGTCGCCTTCGGCGGCGGAAACGTCGAGATCGGGGGTCAGATAGTCCTCGCGCCGCAGGCCTTCGCTCTCGGCCTGGCGGAAGACGTCGATGATCGCCTCGGCCTTGTCGGAGAAGGCCAGCGACCCGTCGGCGGCGAGCGTCAGCCACAGCGGCTCGAAGTAGCGTTCACCGTAGAAATAGTAGAGGCGCCGGGCTTCCTCGTGGGCGGCGGTGCCTGGCCTCGTGCCGGAATAGGCCGAGGCCAGACCCTCTTTGATCGTCGTCGCCAGCGAGTTCTGCGGCGGGGCGATGACCACGCGCCGCAGTTCGAGGCTCGCCACGTCCTGGGCAAGGGCGGGAAGGGGGGCGGCCGCCGTAAGCACCGTCAGCGCGACACCAGCCAAGAACTTGATCATAGGGTCTCCATGCCGTGGGGCGGCCCCCCTGCCGCCGGCGCGAAGGCGAATCGCGTGCCAAACCCCGATAGCTAAGCGCATCCATACTCCCGAAGCCTTAACGTCGCCATGGCTCGCCGATTTGTGAGCGGCGCTTGTTGCGCGCCTGCAACGGTTATCCGCCGGACTAGCTCGTTTTGGCTAGTTCGGGCGCACGCGCGTTTCGCAGTAGGGTCGCGCAAGCGTCTCCAGCGGCCGGTTTTTTCGCGGCCATCGCCGCTCGGATACGCCCGGATGGAAGCCGAGGGGGCCATGGATGACCAACCGGATCGTCACCGAAAACCTGCTGACGGGTAACCCGCGGAGCGAGTGGGATATCGCCGAGACGACCAACTGGACGATCGAGGGGTTCGCGACGCAGATCAGCCTCGATGCCGGCGAAACGGTCGAGTTCAAGGTCAACACGACCAGCACCAACTACCGGATCGACATCTACCGGCTGGGCTACTACGGCGGCATGGGGGCGCGGCTGGTGCACACCATCCAGCGCCAGATTCCCCAGCCGCAGGTGCAACCCAGTCCGGTGCGGGATGCGACGGGCCTTGCCGATGCCGGCAACTGGGCGGTTTCGGCCTCGTGGGCCATCCCTTCGACGGCGATCTCGGGCATCTACATCGCCAAGCTGGTGCGCCAGGACGCGACCTTCGGGCAGAACCACATCGCCTTCATCGTGCGCAATGACGGCTATGCGGCGGATATCGTCTTCCAGACGTCGGACACCACCTGGCAGGCCTACAATCACTGGGGCGGCGCCAGCCTCTATGGCGGCGACGGACCGGGCTCCGACCCGGCGACGGCCGGGCGCGCCTACAAGGTCAGCTACAACCGGCCGTTCAATACGCGCTGGGGCGGCTTCCACGCCGGCCCGCAGGACTGGATCTTCGGGGTCGAGCATTCCGCCATCCGCTGGCTGGAACGCAACGGCTACGACGTCACCTATATCTCGGGCGTCGATGCCTCGCGCGACGGGAGCCTCATCCTCGACCACAACATCTATCTTTCCGTCGGGCACGACGAATACTGGTCGGGCGAGCAGCGCGCCAATGTCGAGGCGGCGCGGGACGCGGGCGTGCACCTCGCCTTCCTCAGCGGCAACGAGGTCTATTGGCGCACGCGCTGGGAGCCGAGCATCGCCGGGCCCACGACGCCCTATCGCACCCTCGTCTGCTATAAGGAGACGCGCGCCCACGCGGACATCGATCCGACGACGGAATGGACCGGCACCTGGCGCGATCCGCGCTTTGCCGGCCCCAATGCGATCGGGGCGGGCCGGCCCGAGAACGCGCTGACCGGCACGATCTTCACGGTCGATTCCTACCGGCTCGATACCATCCAGGTCCCCTATGCGCACTCGCGCATGCGCTTCTGGCGCGATACGAGCGTTGCCCAGATCGGCGTCGGGCAGACCGCTTCGCTCACCACCGGCTATCTCGGCTACGAATGGGACTCCGACCTCGATAACGGCCATCGCCCGGCCGGGCTTATCGATCTTTCGTACGTCCTGGTCAGCGTCCACAGCCTGCTGCTCGACTACGGGACGGTCACCGGACCGGGCATGGCCGAACACAGCCTCACCCTCTACCGCGCCCCGAGCGGCGCGCTGGTGTTCGGGGCCGGCACGGTCTACTGGGCCTGGGGACTCGACGACAACCACGATCTCGAGCAGGTGCCCGACGACATCCGGGTGAAGCAGGCCATGGTCAACCTCTTCGCCGACATGGGCGTGCAGCCGGCTTCGCTGGAGGTCGGGCTGACGGCGGCGACGGCTTCGAGCGATTTCACCGCTCCCACATCGACTATCACCGCGCCGCCGGGCGCGATCCCCCACGACCAGGCCTATACGATCGCCGGCACGGCGGCCGATGCGGGCGGGGGCGTGGTCGGGGGCGTCGAGGTCTCGACCGATGATGGCGTCACCTGGCACAAGGCGAGCGGGCGCGAGACCTGGAGCTTTTCCTGGACGCCGTCGCTGGGCGGAATCCATGCGGTGCGCTCGCGCGCGAGCGACGACAGCGGCAACATCGAGGTTCCCGGAGCCGGCATCGCGATCACGGTGACGGGGCCGACGGGGCAGACGCTGTTTTCCCCCTATGCGCGGCCAATGGTGCTCGACAGCAACGACGCCAACTCGCTCGAACTGGGCATGCGGTTCACGCCGGGGGCCAACGGCACGATCTCGGGCGTGCGGTTCTTCAAGGGGCCGCAGAACATAGGCACGCACACGGGGACGCTCTGGACCGCGGCGGGGAGCCTCCTCGCCACCACGACCTTCACCAACGAAACGGCCTCGGGCTGGCAGACGGCGCTGTTCGCGAGCCCGGTTCCGGTCACGAACGGGACGAGCTACGTGGTTTCCTACCACACCGACGGCCACTATTCGGCCAACGACTATTTCTTCACCTCCGCCATTTCCGGCGGCGGGTTGACGGCGCCGGTGGATGGGCCCGGCGGGGGAAACGGGGTCTATGCGGTCAGCGCCACGACGGTCTTTCCGACGCAGACCTACAATGCCTCGAACTACTGGGTCGACGTGCTCTACCAGCCGGCCAGCACCACCCCGCAGCCGCCGGTGGCGGGGGACGACAGCGGGTTCGTCACCGAGCGCGACGTGCCGCTGCAATTGTCGGTCAGCCAGCTTCTGGCCAACGACACCGACCCCAATGGCGATCCGCTGACCATCATCTCGGTCGGCTCGCCCAGCAACGGAACGGTGAGCCTCAATGGCGGCACCAACACCATCACCTTTACCCCCGCCGCGAGTTTCACCGGCAATGCCGGGTTCGTCTATACCGTCTCGGACGGGCAGGGCGGCACGGATACGGGGAACGTCTCCATCACCGTCGTGGCGCCGGCGAGCGGGGCGACGCTCTTTGCGCCGACCGACGTGCCGGCGACGGTGACGGTCAACGACAGCGGCTCGGTCGAACTTGGCATGAAGTTCATCCCGGCCGTCAGCGGCACCATCACGGGCATCCGCTTCTACAAGGGACCGCAGAACGTCGGCGCCCATACGGGGCGCCTGTGGACGAGCGGGGGCAGCCAGATGGCGAGCCTCACGTTCCTCAACGAGACGGCGAGCGGCTGGCAGACAGGCCTCTTTGCCGCCCCGCAGGCGGTGACGGCAGGCGTGACCTATGTCGTCTCCTACCACAGCAACGGCTTCTATTCGGCCAACCAGAATTTCTTCGGCTCGGCGGTGACCAACGGTCCGCTGACGGCGCCGGCAAGCGGCGCGAGCGGGGGCAATGGCGTCTTTTCTTATGGGGCGGCCGGCAGCTTCCCCAACCAGACCTTCAACGACAGCAACTACTGGGTCGACGTGCTGTTCACGGCGACCGGCGGCAATCAGCCGCCGACGGCGGGCGACGACTACGGCTTTTCCACCACGGTCAACACGCCGCTGCAGATTCCTGCTTCCAGCCTGCTCGGCAACGACAACGACGTGGACGGCGGCACGCTCAGCATCACCGGGGTGGGTTCAGCGATCAACGGCACGGTGAGCTTCAGCAGCGGAACGGGCATCGTCACCTTCACCCCGGCCAGCAACTATGTCGGCCATGCCGGCTTCACCTATACCGTCGCCGACGGGCAGGGCGGCACGGATACGGGCGATGTCAGCCTCTTCGTGCTGCCGACGGGAGCCGGGGTCTTCGCGCCGACCGACGTGCCCTCGACGATCACGGTCAACGATTCCCAGGCGGTGGAACTGGGCATGAAGTTCGTGCCCGCCGTCAGCGGCGTGATCAAGGGCATCCGCTTCTACAAGGGGCCGCAGAATACGGGTACGCACACCGGCACGCTCTGGACGGGCGGCGGCTCGCTCGTCGCCAGCCTGACCTTTGCCAACGAGACGCCGAGCGGCTGGCAGAGCGCACTCTTTCCGACGGCCGTCGCGGTGACCGGCGGGCAGACCTACGTCGTCTCCTACCATACGTCCGGCTTCTATTCGGCGACCGGCAACTACTTCGCCACGGGCACGACCAACGGCAACCTCACCGCGCCGTCGAGCGCCGCGAGCGGGGGCAACGGCGTCTATGCCTACGGCGCGACGAGCTTTCCCAACTCGACGTTCAACGCCACCAACTACTGGGTGGACGTGATCTTCGAGTGAAGCGGGAGGAACGTCCTCCCGCTCTCGCGATGCCGGCGGCCGCAGCTTTTAGGCCTGCGCGGTGCGGGTGCGGGCGTTGTCGAGCGCCCATGCCCCGGGGCCGGCGGCGAAGAGGTAGAGAAAGATGAAGCAGTAGAGGATCGCGGCCACGCCCATGTTGTTCGAGGGGAACGGATTCATCGGGTAGTGGAAGCCCCAGTAGGCGACCGCCATCATGCCGGCGAGGATGAACGCAACCGGCCGGGTAAGAAATCCGACGAGGATGAGAATGCCACCGACCAGCTCGAGGACGCCCGCCGTGAACAGAAGCGTTTCCATCTCTGGGGGCGGGGGCGGATGGATCGGGGGCGGGAAATCGAACAGGTGATAGCTGCCAGCCTCGATGAAGAGGATGCCGGTGACGATACGCAATGCGGCCAGAAACTTCGGCGAATGCCGGTTCAGATCGGGAAACATGAGCTTTCTCCTCCGTGCCGGGGTCATCCCTGCCTCGTAACGACGAAGCAGCCCGGGCCGGTTCGACATTTTCACATCCATTTCGTAGTTTCGGGGGCGTTTCTCTCCCGCTCCATTCCTTTGGGATTTTCCAGATGACCACGCTTTCCGATTTCACCCTGCCGCTGCTGTCGGGCGCGCCGCAGCCGCTCTCGGCCTATGCGGGCAAGCTCGTGCTGGTGGTCAACACCGCCAGCAAATGCGGGCTGACCCCGCAATACGAGGGCCTGGAGGCGCTTTATCGCCAGTATGGAGCGCAGGGGCTCGTCGTCCTCGGCTTTCCCTGCAATCAGTTCATGGGCCAGGAGCCGGGCAGCGCCGAGGAGATCGCCGAATTCTGCTCGGTCAACTACGAGGTGAGCTTTCCCCTCTTTGCCAAGATCGAGGTCAACGGGCCGGGCGAGAGCCCGCTCTATACCTGGCTCAAGGCCGAGCATCCCGGCGACATCGAATGGAACTTCGCCAAGTTCCTCATCGGGCGCGACGGGCAGGTCGTCGAACGGTTCGCGCCGGCGGTGGTTCCGGCCGACATCGCTCCGGCGATCGAAGTAGCGGTTCGCCGTATAAATAACTAGAGCCTCTGGGCTTCCCCATGGGCGGCGGTGCCGGGTCTGGTGCCCGCATAGGCGGAAGCCAGACCCTCTTTGATCGTCGTCGGCGGCAGGCAACCGGGCGCGCTCATGCGCGCCGGTCGGTCATCCTTCGATCTTGATTTGGAAGCGCCTCCGCCACGCGGGAGCGTTCGTGCTATGCCGGCTGGCCGAGTGCTGCGGCCAGTACCTGGGGCGGCAATTTCTGCGCCAACGCTTCCGCCAGCTTCGTCTCCAGATCGCGCAGCCTGCCGTCGAGCGTTGCCATGCCCGCTGCTCCGAACGCCTCGATATAGCGTTGTTCCTCGCCGCTGGCGAAGAGCTCGACCAGCACCGTGCCGTCGATCCAGAGCTTCACGATCCTGAACAGTCCGGTTTCGACCTCCTGTGAGAGCCAGCCTTCCCGCCTGGCGATCGCCTCGATCTCCTCGCTGGTCTTGAGCGTGCTGATCAGCACGTGGCCGCTCCCGGGGGCAAAGTTCGCATGTCGTTGCTTGAGTCCGAGCGGCGCATCGGGGTCGAACACCGCCGTTGCCGGAAGAATCTCCAGGAACGAGCCGCGATCGTCGCCGGCCAGCACGAACCAGGCACCGTGCGGGAAAGGCGGCGTGGGCGCGCGCATCGGCGTTGCACCGGTCAGTTCAGCCAGCACCTGCGCCACGCGCTTGGGATCGCTGACGCCGAAGGACATGTGATGGATCATCATCATGACGAATAAGCTCCTGTGACAAATCGTTCTGGTGATCAGGCGCGCCGGCTGCGCGCGCTCTCGATCAGCGCCTTGACCGCCCATTGCGCAGCTTCAGACGCAGTGACGCCGGAAAGCTGCCAGTTGTCTTTCATCGACTCCCAGCCCGTCGCCGAGCAGAGCACCGTGACCGACGCCAGCAGGCGCGTTGCCTCCGCTTCCGGCAAAGTGTCGACTACCGGCTTCAGCGCCTCCTGGAATTTCCTGCGTCGCGCCTCGGCATTGGCGGCGCGCACGGCGCGGCCATGTGGATCGTGCATCATCGCGCGCACCAGCGCCTCGTCGCGATCGAAGGCGGCATACAGCGCCGGGATATGCGAGACGACCTCGTCGGGCGTTTTCGGCAGCGCCGGCATCTCGATCAGCTCGTTCACCCACCGCCAGAACGCGCCGAACAGCGCCTCCCGGTTCTCGAAGTAGCGATAGAGCGTGCGCTGCGGCACGCCGGACTCCCTGGCGAGCAGATCGAAGGTCACGTCGCTGCCGCGCCTCAGAAGGCCTGCCACGCCCTCCATGATCCGCTCGCCGGTGATGGCCGCGAGTTCCGCACGAGGTGACAAGCGGGCTGCTGGTTTGATGTTCATGGCAGTATAAGTGCCATAGTGGCAGTTATACTGTCAAGTTTCAATTTTGTGCGGCAGGACATGCCGGTGCGGCCGAATAGGCGGACGACGGTCCATCGCCTCAAAAGCTGCGCGCATGATTAAAACCCTGTTAAGGCGCCTTCCTTAGCCTGCATCAAAACGGCACAGCGCGATTCGAAAGTCGTGCTGCCGGAAGAACTTGCGGCCGATCCCAAGGAAGACATGACGCGCATTCTGGTAGTCGACGATGATCCGGTGCAGCTGCGGCTGACGGCAGAGGTGGCGGACCGCGCCGGCTTTCGCGCGCTGACGGCAACCGGCGGCGCCGAGGCGCTGCGCATTCTCAAGTCCGATCCCGCGATCGGCGCGGTGATCCTCGATCTCGTCATGCCCGAGCTCGACGGCATGGCGGTGATGGAGGCGATGGCGCGCGAGGGGATATCCGTTCCCGTCATCATCCAGACGGCGACCGCCTCGCCCGAGACCGTGGTGACGGCCATGCGCCAGGGCGCTGCCGACTACGTTTCCAAGCCCGTGGCCCCCGAACGGCTCGTCATGTCGCTGCGCAACGCGCTGCGGCTCGAGACGCTCGAGGCGGCGGTGCGGGCCGAGCGGGCCAAGAGGAGCGGCACCTTCTGCCTGGCCGACATGATCGCCGAAGCGCCGGCGATGGCGCGGGTGGCGACGCTCTGCCTCAAGGCCGCCAAGTCGAACATACCCGTGCTGATCGAGGGCGAGACGGGGGTCGGCAAGGAGCTCGCCGCCCGTGTGATCCAGGGCGCTGGCGAGCGCGCGGGCAAGCCCTTCGTCACCGTCAATTGCGGAGCGCTGCCGGCCAATCTCGTCGACTCGACGCTCTTCGGTCACAAGAAGGGCGCGTTCGCCGGCGCGACCGCCGATCAGCCGGGCAAGTTCGCCGAGGCCCATGGCGGCACGATCTTCCTCGACGAGGTGGGCGACCTGCCGCCGGAGACGCAGGTCAAGCTCCTGCGCGTGCTGCAGGAGGGCGAGATCGAACCCCTGGGCGCCAGCCGGCCGGAGCGCGTCAACGTGCGCGTCATCTCGGCGACCAACCGGCGGCTGTTGAACCTGACCAAGGCGGGCGAATTCCGCGAGGACCTCTATTACCGGCTCAATGTCTTTCCGATCTACGTGCCGCCCCTGCGCGAGCGGCGCGAGGACATTGCGGGGCTCGTCGACCACTTCATCGCGCGCTTTGCCGCCGAAACGGGCAAGCGCGTGACGGGTATCGGGGAGGGCGCGCTCGACCTGCTCATGCGCTATGACTGGCCGGGCAATATCGGCCAGCTCGAGAACACCGTCTACCGCGCAGTGGTGCTGACCGAGGGCACGCATCTCGAAACCGCCGACTTCCCGCAGGTCGTCGCCCAGCTCGGCGGACGCGAGGCGGCGCTGATGAGCCTCGATGCGGTGCCGGTGCCCGCCGCGCCCGTCCATGTCGACCATGCCCCCGCCCGCCGGCGGCAGGCTGAGGAAGCGGCGCCCGTGCAGGACCGGTTCGTCGACGAGAGCGGAGAGGTCGCGACCCTCGCCGCGATCGAGCGCGAGCTCATCGCCTTCGCCATCGCCCACCACGACGGGCGCATGGCGCGGGTCGCGCGCGCGCTCGGCATCGGCCGCTCGACGCTTTATCGCAAGCTCCACGAGTATGGGCTGACGGACGGGATCGACAGCGACGCAGCCTAGCTGCAGGGCACGATGCCTGCCTGTGGCTGACATGCCGGCGAAAGCCGGGATCCAGCCCTGAAGCTATCCGCTCGCATAGCGGCGTGTAATCCTCCTGGCCACTCATAGACCTTGCGGCTGACGATATATCTCAGGATGGGCCCCGGCTTTCGCCGGGGTGACATCGGGGTGGTGGGGTGATTGGTGCCCTCTCGTTTCCAGTAGGGCCGTGAAACTCGGCATCTGCCGCTCTCTCGACTTCCACGACTTCGACCGGCATCCTTTCGCGTCATGAGTCGCAAACCGCTCACCTCACATCCGCTTTCCGTCGCACGCGCCCGGCGCCTTTGGCTTGCCGCGCAGCGGCTCGATAGCGCAGAGCCGTTCGGGGCAGGGGCGCAGGCGGTGCCGGCGGCGGTCAGGCACCTCGGCTACGTGCAGATCGACACCATCAACGTCATCGAGCGCAGCCACCATCACATCCTCTCGACGCGGATCCCGACCTATGAACGGGCGCACCTCGCCCAGGCGCAGAGCGTCGACAAGTCCGTCTTCGAATACTGGACGCATGCGCTCGCCTATGTCCCGAGCGAGGACATCCGCTTCTTTCTGCCTGCGATGCGGGGTTACAAGATCAAGACGCATCCGTGGTACGCCAATGTCGACCAGAAGGACGTGCGGCGCCTCATCCGCCGCATCCGCGACGAGGGGCCGCTGTCGATCCGCGACATCGACGATGACGAGCTGGTCGAGAAGGACCACCCCTGGGCGAGCCGGAAGCCCTCCAAGCGGGCCTTGCAGCTGGCGTTCTATACCGGGGACCTGACGATCAGCGCCCGCTCGGGCATGGTCAAGACCTATGAGCTGATGGATCGGCATTTCGGTTGGAACAAGCGCCCGAACCCGGCAACGGAGCGGCAGGGGATCGCCTATCTGCTGGACCGGGCGTTGACCGCGCAGGGGATCGTCAGCCTCGATTCCGTCTGCTACCTGCACACCAACATCCGCCCGGCGATCAAGGCGCTGATCGATGCGCGGGTGAAGCGCAGGCAGCTGGCGCCGGTCCATATCGAGGGCGCCGAGAAGGCGCAGCATTGGGTTGCGCCCGAGCTGCTGGACGCGGCGACGCCCGAGCCGCCGCACCTCGTCCATATCCTGTCGCCATTCGATCCGCTGATCATCCAGAGGAAGCGTTTGAAGCACTTCTTCGGCTACGACCACATCTTCGAGGCCTATGTGCCGGCGGCCAAGCGCGTGCTCGGCTACTTCGCCCTGCCGGTGCTGGTCGGCGACAAGATCGTCGCGGCCATCGACCTCAAAGCCGACCGGCAGGCGGGCAGGCTCATCGTGCAAAAGTGGACATGGACGCAGGAGGTCGGGGCCGAGGAAAAGGTCGCGATCGACGAGGCGCTTACCCGGTTCGAGCGGTTCCAGTTCGGGGCGTAAGGCGCTCGGCCCCTTCACATCGCGCCGACCGGTGGCTAAGGTCGCGGCCCCGCCTTGGACCAACCCCGGAGACTTCGCCATGACGACCATCGCCCGCGCCAATGACGCCGCGAGCCGGAAGGGGCACAACCAGTTCGGGGAGCTGCCGGTCTGGGATCTGGCCGATCTCTATCCGGGCCGCGACAGCGCCGAGTTCAAGGCGGACCTCGAGACGGCCAAGGCTGACGCCGCCCGGTTCGAGACGGACTACAAGGGCAAGCTCGCCGAGCTGACCAAGTCGGGCAAGCTCATCGAAGCGATCGAGCGCACCGAGGCGCTTGCGGACCTCACCGGCAAGATCGGCTCGTTCGCCTTCCTGCAATACGCACAGAACACCGGCGATCCGGATCGCGCCAAGTTCATGGGCGACGCCAACGAGGCGCTGACCAACCTTTCGACCAAGACGCTGTTCTTCGAACTGGAGCTCAACCGCATCGAGGATGCGGTGCTGGAGGAGGCGCTCAATTCCAACGAGAAGCTCGCGCGCTACCGGCCGTGGTTCGAGGAGCTGCGCAAGGCCAAGCCCTATCAGCTCGAGGACCGGGTGGAAGAGCTCTTCCACGACAAGTCGGTGACGGCGTTCTCGGCCTGGAACCGGCTCTTCGACGAGACGCTTTCGGCGCTGCGCTTCGAAGTCGACGGGGAAAGTCTCAACCTGGAATCAACGCTGCACCTGCTTTCGGAGCGCGACGCCGGCAAGCGCGAGGCGGCGTTCCGGGCGCTCGGCAAAACGCTGTCGCAGAACGCGCGGCTCTTTGCGCACGTCACCAACGTGCTGGCCAAGGACAAGGAGATTTCCGATCGCTGGCGCGGCTACAAGGACATCGCCGACAGCCGGCACCTGGCCAATTCGGTCGAGCGCGAGGTGGTCGATGCGCTGGAGAGCGCGGTGCGCGCGGCCTATCCGCGCTTGAGTCACCGCTACTACAAGATGAAGGCCAAGTGGTTCGGCAAGGACCAGCTCGATTCGTGGGACCGCAACGCGCCGCTGCCGACGAGCGACGAGCGCACCTTCACCTGGGACGAGGCGGTCTCGACGGTGCTCGAGGCCTATCACCGGTTCTCGCCCTATCTCGCCGAAGTCGCGCAACCGTTCTTCAATTCCGGCTGGATCGACGCGCCGACGAGCGACGGCAAGATGTCGGGCGCCTTCGCGCACCCGACGGTGCCCAGCGCTCACCCCTTTTTGATGCTCAACTATCTCGGGCGCTCGCGAGACGTGATGACGCTCGCCCACGAACTCGGGCACGGCGTGCACCAGCGCCTTGCCGCCGCGCAGGGGCCGTTGCTGGCCAACACGCCGCTGACGCTGGCCGAAACCGCGTCGGTCTTCGGCGAGATGCTGACCTTCCGCTCGGTCCTCGACAAGACGACGGACAGGAAAGAGCGCTTCGCGCTGCTCTCCTCCAAGGTCGAGGACATGCTCAACACGGTGGTGCGGCAGATCGCCTTCTATACCTTCGAGCGCAGGGTCCACACGGCGCGCCGCCAGGGCGAATTGCGGCTCGAGGAGATCAACGCCTTCTGGCTCGAGGTGCAGCAGGAATCGCTGGGGCCCGGCATCAAGCTCAACGAGGGGTACGACACCTTCTGGACCTATATCCCGCACTTCATCCATTCGCCGTTCTACGTCTACGCCTATGCTTTCGGCGACTGTCTTGTGAACTCGCTCTACGCACAGTATGAGAAGGCCAGCGAAGGCTTTGCGGAGCGTTATTTCGAGCTGTTGAAGGCCGGTGGGTCCAAGCACCACAGCGAATTGCTCAAGCCCTTCGGGCTCGATGCGAAGGACCCGCAGTTCTGGTCGATGGGCCTCTCGGTGATCGAGCGGCTGATCGACGAACTGGAGGCGAGCCAGCCCGAATAAGCCCGGCAGAGCGCAACGACGAGACCAACCGAGGACTTCATGGCCAGAAAGACGACCGCAGCCGCCACCGCCGACCATGGACACGAGAGCGCCATGGACTATGCCGAGCACGAGCGCACCTATGCCGGGTTCATGATCTTCCTCAAATGGTCGGTCATCTCCATCGCGGCTCTGCTCGTGATCCTTTACTTCCTGATCCTGGCTTAAGACCAGAACGGCAGGGCGCAGGCGCCTGCCGCTGGCAGGCCGGCAGCAGGAGACGTCTTTTTCATGAAAATCGCAATCTTGCGCGAGCGCCTGGCCGGTGAGTTGCGCGTCGCGGCAACGCCCGAGACGGTCGGCAAGCTCAAGGCGCTGGGGGCCGAAGTCCATGTCGAGGCCGGGGCGGGCGAAGGCTCGCGCCTTCCCGACGCGCAGTATGCCGAGGCAGGCGCCACCATCGCGGCTTCAGCCGAAGCGGCGGTCAAGGGCGCCGACATCGTGCTTGTCGTCCGCCGGCCCGAGGCGGCACTGCTGAAGGGCGCGGCCAAGGGCGCGCTGGTCATCGGCGCGCTCGATCCCTTCGGCAACGAGGCGGACGTCGCCGCGCTCGCCAAGGCCGGCGTTTCGGCTTTCGCCATGGAATTCATGCCGCGCATCACACGCGCGCAGGTGATGGATATCCTGTCGAGCCAGGCCAACCTCGCCGGCTACCAGGCGGTGATCGAGGCATCGGCCGCGTTCGATCGGGCGCTGCCGATGATGATGACAGCGGCGGGCACGGTGCGCCCGGCCAAGGCGTTCGTCATGGGCGCGGGCGTCGCGGGCCTGCAGGCGATCGCGACGGCCAAGCGCCTCGGCGCTGTGGTCTCGGCGACCGATGTGCGGGCGGCGGCCGGCGAGCAGGTGGAGTCGCTCGGCGCCAAGTTCATCATGACCGATGCCCTGAAGGACGCTTCGGGCGAAGGCGGATACGCCCGCGAACTGACCGCCGACGAGCAGGCGGCGCAGGCCGCGCTCGTTGCCAGCCACATCGCCAAGCAGGACATCGTCATCACCACGGCGCTCATTCCGGGGCGGCCGGCGCCCAGGCTGGTGACGAAGGCCATGGTCGAATCCATGGCGCCGGGCTCGGTCATCGTCGACCTCGCCGCCGAGCGCGGCGGCAATGTCGAGCTGACGCGACCGGACGAGACGATCGTCCATGAGGGCGTCACCATCATCGGCTTCACCAACCTTGCCGGGCGCATCCCGACGACGGCAAGCCAGCTCTACGCGCGCAATCTCCTCGCCTTCATCGAGACGCTCGTCGACAAGGAGACCAGGGCGCTGGCCGTCAACTGGGACGACGATCTGGTCAAGGCGACGGCGCTGACGCGCGATGGAGCGATGGTGCACCCGGCCTTCGCCAAGACAGCCGCCACGCCCGCTCCTGCAAAGAAAGCTCCGGCGCAGAAGGCTCCGGCCAAGAAAGCCTCGACCAAGGCCGGCAACGCCGGCAAGGCGCAGGCCGCCAAGGCGTCGGTCAAGTCCGAAGGCTCGGCAAGCGCCAAGCCCGCCGCCGTCGCCAAGGCGGCTCCTGCAAAGACGGGCGCCGCAAGCAAACCCGCCGCGCCCAAGGCTGCCGCAGCCAGGAGCGCCGCCCCCAAGGCCGCAGCTTCGAAGGCCGCCGCGCCGGCGAACGCGAGCAAGCCCAAAGCCGCCGCCAGGAAACCCGCCGCCCGCAAGCCCGCGGCGCCAAAGGAAGGCAAGTAAATGGAACAGATCATCGATCCCTTCACCTTCCGCCTCGCCATTTTCGTGCTGGCGATCTTCGTCGGCTACTACGTCGTGTGGAGCGTGACGCCGGCGCTGCACACGCCGCTGATGAGCGTCACCAACGCCATCTCGTCGGTCATCGTCGTCGGGGCGCTGCTCGCCGTCGGCGTGCACCTGGCGTCCGACTCCAGCTGGGTGTCGAAGGTCTTCGGCTTCATCGCGCTGGTCTTTGCGTCGGTGAACATCTTCGGCGGCTTCCTCGTCACGCAGCGCATGCTCTCGATGTATAAGAAGAAGGGCTGACCCCATGATCTCTGCCGATATCGCGGCGCTCTTCTATCTCGTTTCGGGGGTTCTGTTCATCCTGGCGCTGCGCGGGCTCTCGAGCCCGTCCTCGGCGCGGCAGGGTAACCTCTTCGGCATGACCGGCATGGGCATCGCGGTCTTGACGACGCTCGCGGTCGCGGCGCCTTCCGACTGGGTGAGCTGGCTCTTGATCATCGCCGGCCTCGGGCTCGGCGGCGGCATCGGCGCTTATGTGGCGCGCAACGTCAAGATGACGGACATGCCGCAGCTCGTTGCCGCGTTCCATTCGCTGGTCGGTCTGGCGGCCGTGTTCGTTGCCGCCGCCGCGCTCTATGCGCCGGACGCCTTCGGCATCGCGACCGACGGGCATATTCATGCGCAGGCGCTCATCGAAATGTCGATCGGCGTCGCCATCGGGGCCTTCACCTTCACCGGTTCGGTCATCGCCTTCGCCAAGCTCGACGGGCGCATGTCCGGCAAGCCGATCCTGTTGCCGGCGCGGCACCTCATCCATATCGGCATCGGCGTCGTCATCCTGCTGCTCGTCTGGTACTTCGCGGTCACGGCGGACCCGCTCGCGTTCTGGGCGATCACCATCCTCGCGCTCATCCTCGGCGGGCTGATGATCGTCCCCATCGGCGGGGCGGACATGCCGGTGGTCGTCTCGATGCTCAACTCCTATTCGGGCTGGGCGGCGGCGGGCATCGGCTTCACGCTGGGCAACACGGCGCTGATCATCACCGGGGCGCTGGTCGGCTCCTCGGGCGCGATCCTCTCCTACATCATGTGCAAGGCGATGAACCGCTCGTTCATCTCCGTCATCCTCGGCGGCTTCGGCGGCGACGACGCGGCGGCCGCCAGCGGCGCGGAGGAGGATCGGCCGGTCAAGCAGGGCGCGGCGGAAGACGCGGCGTTCCTCATGAAGAATGCCGGCAAGGTCATCATCGTGCCGGGCTACGGCATGGCGGTCGCCCAGGCCCAGCATGCGCTGCGCGAGATGGCGGACCTGCTGAAAGCCGAGGGCGTCGAGGTCAAATACGCCATCCATCCGGTGGCGGGGCGCATGCCGGGGCACATGAACGTGCTGCTCGCCGAGGCCAACGTGCCCTATGACGAGGTGTTCGAGCTCGAGGACATCAACTCCGAGTTCGCGCAGGCGGACGTCGCCTTCGTCATCGGCGCCAACGACGTCACCAACCCGGCGGCCAAGACCGACAAGACCTCGCCGATCTACGGCATGCCGGTTTTGAACGTCGAGGACGCGGGCACGGTGCTGTTCATCAAGCGCGGCATGGCGGCCGGCTATGCGGGCGTGCAGAACGAACTCTTTTTCCGCGACAACACCATGATGCTCTTCGGCGACGCCAAGAAGATGACCGAGGACATCGTCAAGGCGCTGAGGCACTAGTTACAGTGTCACGCCCTCGTGGTTCGAGGCTGCGCTTCGCTTCGCACCTCACCATGAGGGCTACTGCAGAGTCGTGAACCATCATCAGCCCTCATGGTGAGGTGCCGCGTAGCGGCCTCGAACCACGAGGGCGTGGCATTGCGCCGGTTCCCCAATCCGCCGACTCCGCCTATCCTGCGGCCGACCGGAATCGGCGGAGGCGGGCGGTGACGGAAGTGGTGCAGACGGCCGGACGCAGGACGAGGCGCAAATCCGCCGAGCCGCCCGAGCCCATTGAGCGGCAGGCGGTGGTCGTCATCCACGGCCAGGGCGAGCAGCGCCCGATGGGGACCATCCGCGACATCGTCAAGGTGCTCTGGCAGTTCAATCCCGAGCTCGGCTCCGTGCCGGGCGACAAGGACGCCGACCCGCGCGGCCGGCCGATCTGGATCGTGCCGGACGACAAGAGCGGGCTCTACGAACTGCAGCGGGTGACGACGCCGGTGCACAACGGGCGGCGCACCGATTTCTTCGAGCTCTACTATGCAGACCTGCTCAACGCGACGCCGTTGCGCAATCTCTGGCGGTGGCTGCGCCGGCTCCTGTGGATCGATCCGGCCGACGTGCCCGACCGCATGCGACTGCCCTGGACGATGTTCTGGCTCTTGAGCCTCGTCGCCTTCGGCACTCTGGTCATGGCGGTGCTGTCGCTGCCGGAATTGTTGCGGCGGGACTGGTTCGGAGTGGTGCTGGCGCCCGAATCGCGGCTGGGGCTCTCGCTCATCCTCGGGGCGCTGGCGGTATTGCTGGCGCCCAAGTTCTTCCGGTTCCTGTCGTTCATGGAGGTCATTCCGCTCTCGCTGGTCCTGCTGGTCATCGCCATCGGCGTCATGCAAATCGGCAACTGGAACGCGCGGGTCATCGCGGTGCTGGTGCTCATCGTCCTCGTCTATCTCTCGCAGCGCATGCTGCTGCCCTATTTCGGAGATGCGGCGAGCTATCTTTCGGCGCGAACGGAAACGGTGCAGAGCCGGCAGGTGGTGCGCAATCGCGGGCTGGAGCTTTTGAAGGCGCTGCACGACGATCCCAACTACGATCGCATCGTCATCGTCGGCCATTCGCTGGGGACGGTCCTGGCCTACGATCTCCTCCATATCCTCTGGCAGGAAGTGGGGCCGACCAAGGACAACCCGCCGGAACCGCAGGCGGTCGAGACGCTGGAGGCGGTCGACCGGTTCGTTGCCGCGGCGCCCAAGGGGGCGTGGTCGGACGAGGAGGTCGAGCACTACCAGGATCTGCAATGGCGCGCGTTCGACACGCTGCGCCGCCAGGCGGCGCGTCCGGCGGGACGCGGGAGAAGGGCGACGCCGGCCGGCTGGAAGATCAGCGATTTCGTCGCCCTGGGTTCGCCGCTCGCCAGCGCCCAGTTCCTCATCACCGAGAGCCGGGAGGATTTCCAGCGGATGAAGGGCGAAAGGGTGCTGCCGACCGCTCCGGCCCAGCCCTACAACGCGCGCCACCAGGCGCTCTACATCGACGAGCGCGGGCGCAAGGCCGCGCACCACGGCGCGGTGTTCTCGACGGTTCGCTGGACCAATATCTACGACGAGTTCTCCTCGCCGTTCTTTCTCCTCGGCGACCCGATCGCCGGGCCCTGCGCGGGCCCCACGCGCTTCGGCAGCGGCGTCAAGGACCGCAACGTCGCCATCACCTCGGGCCCGCTGAAATCGCGCTTCTTCACGCACTCGCTCTATTGGACCGAGACCAGCGACGACTGGATGAAGCCCACCGACCACATCAGCGCTTTCCGTGCGGCGGTAGGGCTGGAGAGAAAGCCGCCCAAGCCGGATGCGGCTTAGGCGTTTTCAGCGAACCAGCAGCCGGCGGGGGCCTGGACCTTCCTTGCCGAGCTTGTCGCCCGGATTGCGCAAGGGGCAGGTGACGAGAGAAAGGCACCCGCAGCCGATGCAGTCGGTGAGGCCGTTGCGCAGTTTCTTCAGTTGCGCGATGCGCCGGTCGAGGTCGTCGCGCCAACGGGCCGAGAGCTTGATCCAGTCGAGGTGGTTGGGCGTGCGGTTGTCGGGCAGGGTCGCGAGGGCGGAGGAAATCTCGGCGAGCGAGAGCCCCAGCTCCTGGGCGACGCGGATGACGGCGACGCGCCGCAGCACGCTGCGCTCGTAGCGGCGCTGGTTGCCGCGGGTGCGCCGGCTGGCGATCAACCCCTTGGCTTCGTAGAAGTGGAGGGTGGAGACGGCCACCCCGCTGCGGGCGGCGAGTTCGCCGACGGTGAGTTCGGATAGCATTTTTTCAAGAATTTCCTTGACCTCAAGCTTGCTTGAGGTCGTAGCAGGAGGCCGGTTTTTCAACCGGCGGCGCATATCCGGCGCCGAATCAGGGGAGACGGAACGTGGACATCATCATCTTCAACCTGCTGCTCTTCGTGCACCTGGTGGCGCTGGGCTTCGGCCTCGCGGGCAACATCGTCGGCCCGCTCATCGGCAAGCACATGACCACTGCGGGGCCCGAGACTCGCGCGGCCTTCGGCGGCCTCGGCGCCGAGATCGGCCGCAACGGGCGCATCGCTTTCGGCGTCCTGATCATCACCGGCATCACCATGGTCTATGTGCGCTATGGCGGCGATTTCGCCGGATTGGGGCCGTGGTTCCAGGCCAAGATGGCATTCATCGTCATCATGCTCGTGCTGCTGGTCCTGGCAGCGGTGCGTCCGAGCGCGATCAAGCCGCAGATCTTCGGCCTTGCCATGCGCGTGCTGCTGCTCGGCACGGTGCTCTGCGCGGTGTTCGCGTTCAGCTAGAAGGGAATGAGGCACAATACTTCCCACCCCAGCCGGGTCATTCCCGCGAAGGCGGGAACCTCTGTTTGCAATACCGGCAAAGATAACGGAGGTTCCCGCTTTCGCGGGAATGACCCGTGGAGGGGATGCGTTGCCCGCAAGCTGCCGGGTTGGCGTATACTGGGTCCCGGCTTTCGCCGGGATGACAGGCGGTGGGTGAGGCGGGCAGCGTGCTCGTCCTTGTTCTGTTTCAGGTGACAAGGTTACACGCCGGTGCGTTCTTGCGGTTGCGCGGGGCGCGGTCCATGTGAGATGCACTTCTCACAGGCGAAAAGGACGCGCGATGGCCAAGAGCTTGAAGATCGATGTCTTCACCGATGTCGTATGCCCATGGTGTCTCGTCGGCTCGGCACGGCTCGACAAGGCGGTGGCGGCATTGCCGCACGGCATCGACGTCGACATCGAGAACCACCCGTTCTACCTCGACCCAAGCGTCCCCGAGGAAGGCGTGATCGTTGCCGACATGCTGCGCGCCAAATACGGGCGCGAACCGGAAGAGATGTGGGCGCGGGTCGAGGCGGAGGCGGCCAAATCGGGCATCGCGCTCGATCTTTCCAGGCAACCGCGCATGGTGCCGACAGCGCGAGCCCATACGCTGACCCGCCTTGCCAAGCCCTACGGCACGCAGCATGCTCTGGCCAACGCGATCGCCGAGGCCTATTTCCTCGACCATCGCGAGATCGACGAGGGGATGCTCGCCGAGCTCGCCGAGGCGCACGGGTTCGAACGGGACGAGGCAATCGCGGCGATGAACGATCCCAAGCAGCTGGCGATCACCGAGGAGCTGGCAACGCAAGCGTCCGTGCAAGGCATTCGCGGCGTGCCGTTCTTCGTCTTCAACGGCAAATACGCGCTTTCGGGCGCGCAGCCCGAGGAGATGTTCCTCAAGGCCATCGAGCACACGCTGGCCGAGGGCGAGGCGTGAAGCTTTTCCTGCGCATCGTTGCCGTCGCGGCAGCCTTGCTCGTCGTCGCGTACCTGGCGGTCGTCGCCTACATGTACGTCAACCAGCGTGCGTTGCAGTACGATGCGGACGGCGAGGTGACGCTCATCGGCGATGCGGGGCTCACCGCGCAGGAGGTGGCGATTCCCGCCGGGGATGCGAGCATCAACGGCTGGTACACACCACCGGCAGAGGGGCACCCGCTCATCGTCTATTTCAAGGGCAATTCGGGAAGCTTCACGGGCGAGCACGAGCGCTACGCGCAATGGGTGGCCGACGGCTACGGTTTCCTCGCTTTCGACTATCGCGGCTTTCCGACATCGCCCGGTGAGATCAGCGAGGCCGGTATCCTCGAGGACGCGCTTGCCGCGTTCGACTGGGCGGCGGAACAGGGCTATCCACTGGTGCTCTGGGGACGCTCGCTCGGCTCGGGGCCGGCGACCTATGTGGCGAGCGAGCGCGAGGCAGAGGCGCTGCTGCTGGAGACGCCGTTCCTTTCCGCTGTCACGGTCGCGGCCGAGCGCTATCCGCTGCTGCCGGTCGGCTGGGTGATGCTCGACCAGTTCCGCTCGAACGAGTGGATTGCCGAAGTCGAGGAGCCGGTTTTCGTCGCCCACGGGACGCAAGACCTGACCATAGACGTCTCCAACGGCGAACGGCTCTATGAGCTGGCGCCGAACCCCTATGAGCTCTGGATCGAGGACGGCGCCGACCATGGCGACCTCTGGGATCGCGGAATCTGGGTGCGGGCCGAGGATTTCTTCACGACGGCCGCGCAAAGTTCGGCTGAGTAACGGACCAGGCGGCTCTATCGCCTCCCTCCCCCTTGAGGGGAGGGAATGAGGGTGGGGGTGGTTCAGCCTTGCCACCGATGGACCCCCACCCCCGACCCCTCCCCTCAAGGGGGAGGGGAGGGGTGAGCGACGTGCCGCCAAACAAAAACGCCGCCCGGTGGGGCGGCGTTTTACGAATTCTCTGTTAACCGCTCAGCGCGCGGGGGCGCCGGGGCGGGCGGCGGCCGGACGGCCGGGGGCGGCGAGGCCGCCTTCACGCTGGGCGCGCTTGCGGGCGAGCTTGCGGGCGCGGCGCACGGCCTCGGCCTTCTGGCGCGCCTTCTTCTCGGAGGGCTTCTCGTAGTAGTTGCGCAGCTTCATCTCGCGGAAGACGCCTTCGCGCTGAAGCTTTTTCTTGAGCGCGCGGAGCGCCTGATCAACGTTGTTATCGCGAACGACTACTTGCAAAGGTCAACCGCCCTTTCGAAGCCTAGAATCTGTGTCTTAAGGAGAAGCAGCGGGGCCAAAAGAACCGCGCCGCCGACCAGCAGAGCCGGTCACCGTGGGGCGCTCTATAGCGCAAGCCCCACGGCTTGTCCACACCCAACAACGCCGAAACCGGCTAAACCGTTGCGGTTTTCGGGACAATTCGATTGACATGGCCCATCTTGCGTCCGGCACGTACCTCGCGCTTGCCGTAGAGGTGCACCTGGACGCCGGCGGCCGACTCGGAGGCGGCGAGCGCCTCGTCGCCGATGAGGTTCTCCATCACCACATCGGCCATGCGCGTCACGTCGCCGAGCGGCCAGCCGCAGATGGCGCGGATGTGCTGCTCGAACTGGTCGGTGAGGCATACCGCCTCCGTCCAGTGGCCGGAATTGTGGACGCGCGGGGCGATCTCGTTGACGAGAAGGCTCGGGCGGCCGTTGGCCGTCGTCACGAAGAACTCGACGCCGAGCACGCCCACATAATCGAGGGCAACGACGATGACCTTGGCCATCATCGCCGCGTGCCGTTCGAGCGCGGGCGCAATGTCGGCGGGCACGGTGCTGGTCTTCAATATATGGTCGCGGTGGACGTTCTCGGCTGGATCGAAGTTTTTGACCGACCCGTCCGCGCCCCGGGCGACGACGACGGAGATCTCCTTGTCGAACGGCACGAAGGCTTCGAGCACCAGGGGTTTGGGCTCGAGCGCGGCGAAGGCGGCCGCGGTCTCTTCGGGCGCGCGGATGATGCGCTGGCCCTTGCCGTCATAACCGAGGCGGGTGGTCTTGAGGACGGCGGGTAGACCGAGATCGGCGATGGCCGGTTCCAGGGCCTCCAGCGAATCGACCGGCCGATAGGGGGCGACGGCGATGTTGCGGGCGGAAAGGAATCCTTTTTCGGCGAGCCGGTCCTGGGAGATGCCGAGCGCGTTGGCACCGGGGCGCAGGGGCTTGCGGGCCGCCAGGAATTCGGCGGTCGCGGCCGGCACGTTCTCGAACTCGTAGGTGACGACGTCGACGGCGTCGGCGAAGGCGGCGAGCGCCGCCTCGTCGTCATAGGCTGCGACGGTCTTCAGCGGCGTCACGTCGAAGGCGGGGCTTTCGGGATCGGGGCAGAAGATATGGGTCCTCATGCCGAGCCGGGCGGCGGCGAGGGCGAGCATGCGCCCGAGCTGTCCGCCGCCGAGAATGCCGATGGTCGAGCCCGGGGGCAGGGGAGATGTGGCGGTCAACGGGCTACTCGTCGTCTGCGGGGAACTGCGGCACGGCCTCGGTCTGGGCGCGGCGGAAGGCGTCGAGCCGTTCGGCGAGCTCGTCGTCGGAAATGGCGAGGATCGCGGCGGCGAGGAGCGCCGCGTTGATGGCGCCGGGCTTGCCGATGGCGAGCGTGCCGACGGGGATGCCGCCGGGCATCTGCACGATGGAAAGCAGGCTGTCCTGGCCCGATAGCGCACGCGATTCGACCGGCACGCCGAGCACCGGCAGCGGCGTCATGGCGGCGATCATGCCGGGCAGGTGGGCGGCCCCACCGGCGCCGGCGATGACGACCTTGAAGCCCTCGTCGCGGGCTGAGCCGGCGAACTCGACGAGCCGCGCGGGGGTGCGGTGGGCCGAGACGATGCGCGCCTCGTATTCGACCTTCAACGCCTCGAGCGTGTCGGCGGCGTGGCGCATGGTCGGCCAGTCGGACTGGCTGCCCATGACGATGGCGACAGGCGGCGGGTTAAGCATCGGCCACGGGCCCTCCGGCGCGATAAAACCGGCGTTTAGCCCAAAGCGGCGGGGGCTTCAAGCCTGCCGCGCCTTCGCGTTCGAAAGTTCAGGCGGCGGTCTCCTCGCGTCGCCAGGTGTCGATCATGATCCGGACCGTCTGCGGGTCGGAGAGGACGATGCTGCCTTCCGGCAGGCCGAGGATGCGGTCGACGACCGTGCCCAGGTACCGGTACCGCTCGACGAGGGCGCAGGCGGTCCTGTCGAAATCGGCGGCGTTGCGGGCGGCATAGAGGTCGGTGACGGCGCGCCGGGACGATCCCATCAGGCCGAGGATGGTGTCGGCGGCAAGCTCGGCGTTGCTGGTGTCGAATGTTCGCTCGGCGACACCTTCGGCGATGATGCGGGTCAGCGTCGGGCGGACGACCCCGAACAGGGCCTCCTCGACCCGCTCATAGAGCGCCGCGTTCTCGGGGCGGAACAGCGGCTCGAAGGTGTTGCGCACCTCGAAGGCGGCGTTGACCTTGCTGTCGCGCATGCTGGCAAGGAACTTCGAGAGGCGCGAGAACGCATCGAGGCTTTCGTCGTCCAGCACCGGCTGGGCCATGCGCGCCGCATCGTCGGCGAAGCGCAGCGCCAGGGCCTCGATCAGGTCATGCTTGGCCGAGAAGTGATGGTAGAAGGCGCCCTTGGAAAGCCCGAGCGTGGCGATGATCTGGTTGACCGAAGTCGCGTCATACCCCTGTTGGCTGAAGAGGCGCTGGGCGCAATCGAGGATTTCCTCGCGGCGAACCGTGGCGGGCTTGACGATGCGGGTCATCGGGACGCTCCGGCGATGTGGGCAGTCTGTCGGCAAACCGACCGTCGGTCGGATCGTGGGAAATGGATTAGCGTGGAGTGGGGGTGGATGCAAGGGGGAGGGACGTCGCACCCCATCGGCTGTCATCCCGGCTTTCGTGGTCGGGAACCAGTCCACGTTGGCCAGCGGCTTCGCACGGCAACTAACCCCAACCACCGGGTCATTCCCGCGAAAGCGGGGACCTCCGTTTGCAGGATCGAGAGAAACAGAGGTCCCCGCTTTCGCGGGAATGACCCGTGGGTCTGAAGGTCGCGTGCCAGAACGCGAACGGCGCTGTTTACTGGCTTTCCCCGGGATGACAGGCGGTGGCCGGGAAGCATCGAGCCCAAGAACTGCTGCTGTCGGGGCGTATCATCGACCGGGCGGCAACAAGCGAAGCCGCCGTTACGCGATGATGTCGGGCAGCAGGATGTTCTCGAGCTGGACGATGCGGTCCTTGAGCATCAACTTGCGCTTCTTCAGGCGCTGGATGAGCATGCGGTCGGCCACCTGCGACTCGGTCAGCATGTCGATGGCCGCGTCGAGGTCGGCGTGTTCCTGGCGCTTGGCGGCCAGTTCGAGGCCGAGAGCGGCTTCCTGTTCCTTGGTCAGCGGCAGCATCGCGCGTCCGGTCCCCACCCCCCGAAACGTTCACCTCTGGTTAGCCGATCGGCCAGGGTTTTGCACCCGCTTTTCAACCATTCGTGCAAGGCAGTCGACAAGGCGTGAAATATTTGTGACGATCGGGTGTCCCAAGCTGAAAGGAGTTGTCATGACGACTGAAGGCCACATCGCTGCTCTCGAGCGGCGACACCAGGAGCTGGACCGCGAGATCCAGGCCGAGATGCAGCGTCGCATCCAGGATGACATGCGGATTTCCGCCCTCAAGCGCCGGAAACTGGTGGTCAAGGACGAACTGACCAAGGCAAAGGGTGCAGCGGCACACTGACGAACAAAGCGTCACTCATCATCGAAGGCTGAAGGCCACGGATTTCTCCGCGGCCTTTTTTGTTGCCCGCGACTTCAGCCGGCCATCAGGCCCGTCGCCCCATCCCAGACGAGCTTCAAGGCCAGCAGGAACACCAGCCAGTAGGCGATGCGGTAGAAGTATTTGGCCGAGATGCGACGCACCAGCCATACGCCCGCCAGAACGCCGACGACGCCGACGGGCGCGAGCATGGCCGAAAGCGTGAGGTTGGCCGGGTTGAGCTGGCCGAGGAAGTAGTAGGGCACGAGCTTGGACGCGTTGACGATGGCGAAGAAATACGCCGAGGTGCCGGCATAGACGGCGGGCGGCAGGCGCCGGGGCAGCACGTAGATCTGGAAGGGCGGCGCGCCCGAATGGCTGACGAAGCTGGTGAACCCGGAGAAGGCGCCCCAGAAGCTGCCCCAGGGCTTGGAGGGCGGCAGCCCCTCGAGGCGCTTTCGCAGCGGCAGGATGGCATCGAGGATGAAGAGCAGGGTGATGATGCCGACCATCAGCAGCACCGCCGCGTCGCTGACCAGGGCCCATAGCGCCCAGCCGATGAGCGTGCCGACCATGGCGCCGGGCAGCATGATCCTCAGGATGTGCCAGTCGACGTCCTTGCGGTAACTCCAGACGGCGAAAGCGTCCATGGCGAGCAGCACCGGCAGCATCATGCCGGCGGCGTCGCGCGCGGGCATGATGAAGGTCAGGAGCGGCACGCCGACCATGCCGAGACTGCCCAGCAGCCCGGCCTTGGACAGGCCCACCAGCAGCACCGTCGAGACGGCGATGGTCACGAAGAAGGGATCGAAGGTCACGGGGAGGATATCCAGGAGTTGCGATTGTCTAGCACTTGCCGTGACCGTTCGTCTTTCACAGGGTCATTCCCGCGAAGGCGGGAACCTCCGTTTGCATGCTGGAATGCCTTGAACAGAGGTCTCCGCTTTAGCGGGGATGACCCTCTGGTGAGGTGGGGGCCGGTGCTCACAAATCATCCGGCTGAAGATGAGTCGCGCTATTCGGACCCCTCGGAGCCCTTCTTGTCAACTGGCGGGGTGGCTTTCATCACCTCGTCGAGAAGCTCCATGGAGCGGCGGCGGAAGAGGCCGACATAGGCTTCGTCGTCGTGGCGCAGCTCGAAGGAATCGGCAAGCAGCTGCCGGTCGTGCCGCTCGAAGGCTTCGGCGAGGCGTTTTGCGTGCTCGGGCGGGTAGCCGAGCAGTTCCAGCGCCTGCGCGCCGAGGCTGACGGCCGACAGGAACGTCTCGCGCTCGATGGCCTCGACGCCCAGCTCCATCAGCTCATGGGCGTGCTCGCGGTCGATGGCGCGGGCGGCGATCTTCACGTTGGGGAAGTGCTTGCGCAGCATGCGGGCGATGGAGGCGATGCGGTGCCCGCCGGCGACAGCGACGACGACGAGCTGCGCCTCACCGACGCCGGCCGCATGCAGGAGCTCCAGCCGCGCGCCGTCGCCGTAGAACACCTTGACCCCGAACCGCTTCATCAGCTCGATCTGGGCGGGATCGTCATCGATGAGGGTGGTCTCGAACCCCTGGGCGCGCAGCATGCGGGTGATGATCTGGCCGAAGCGGCCATAGCCGAGAACGACGATCGACTGGCGGCTGTCGATGGGTTCGGTGGGCGGCTTTTCGGCGCGGGTATCGAGGCGCGGGGCGACCAGCCGATCGAAGACGAAGAGCAGGAGCGGGGTCGTCGCCATCGAGAGCGCGACGACGACGGTCAGCACCTGATAGTCGGCAAGGCCCATGACGCCGGACGACATGGCGAACTGCAGCACGACGAAGGCGAACTCGCCGGTCTGGCTCAGCAGCATCGCCACCAGCAGCCGGTCGGCAACGTGGTGGCGGGCGAAGCTGGTCAGCGCCAGCAGGACCAGGATCTTGACCGTCACCAGCGCCAGGACCAGCGAGAGGATGCGCCAGGGCTCGGCGACGAGCACGTCGAAGGCGATGGAAACGCCGACCGAGATGAAGAAGAGCCCGAGCAGTAGTCCCTTGAACGGCTCGAGGATGCTGCCGAGCTCGTGGCGGTACTCGCTGTCGGCCAGCAGCACGCCGCCGATGAAGGCGCCGAGGGCTGGCGAGAGGCCGGCGAGCTGAGTGAGGAGCGCGGCCCCGACGACGAGCGCCAGAGCGAGGGCGGTGAAAATCTCGCGCACGCCGCTCCTGGCCACCAGGGCCAGGGCCGGGCGCACGACGAAGCGGCTGGCGGCGATGGCGGCGATGAAGGCGCCGAGGATCGAAAGGGCGTCGACCCAATCGGCCGGGTCCTCGACCGCATGGGCCGCCTCGGCAAGGCTCGCGCCGATCGCGTCGGGGCTGAGGGGGCCCAGCGTCACGAGGATCGGGATGGCGGCGAGAATCGGGATGACCGCGACGTCCTGGAGCAGCAGGATCGCCAGGCTCGTGCGTCCGGTTTCGGTCTGCGTCAGATTGCGCTCCTCGATCGACTGCATGGCGATGGCGGTCGAGGAGAGCGCGAGGGCGAGGCCGATAACGATGCCCACCTGCCAGGCATAGCCGAAGAGGGTGAGGATGGCGGCGAGCGCCACGGCGGTCACGAGGATCTGGGTGACGCCGAGGCCGACGAGCCGGTGCCGCATGCGCCAGAGCTCGCGCGGTTGCAGCTCGAGCCCGACGAGAAAGAGCATGATGACGACGCCGAACTCGGCGACGTTGAGCGTGGTCTCGCCATCGGGAATCAGTCCGAGCCCATAAGGGCCGATGAGGACGCCGACGGCCAGATAGCCGAGGACGGTGCCGAGCCCGGCCCACTTGGCCAGCGGCACCAGCACGACGCAGGCCGCCAGCACCGCGAAGATGACCGGCAGGAGGTTGTTTTCCAAGTCGTCCTCCTGCCGGTCGTGAGGCTACTCTTCGCTGTCTGTCTTCACGGACTTCAGCTTCGAGAACACCGAATCGGCGTCGAATGCCTCGGCCGCCTCGGGCGTGCGGCGTTCCTCGCCCTCGCCTTCGAGTTCGTCATGGGCGTGGCCGCCGGCGCGCGCCAGCGCTTCCTCGGCGGTCAGCAGCATGGTGCCCTCGTTGAGCTCGTCGGACGGGATGGTGCCCTTGGAGGCGCGCTTGACCTCGAGGTCGAGGTCGATCTGGCTGCACAGGCCCAGCGTCACCGGGTCCATGGGGGTGAGGTTGGCCGCGTTCCAGTGCGTATTCTCGCGCACCGCCTCGATGGTCGACTTGGTGGTGCCGACGAGGCGCATGATCTGCGCATCCTTCAATTCGGGGTGGTTGCGCACCAGCCACTTGATGGCGTTCGGCCGCTCGTTGCGGCGCGAGATCGGGGTATAGCGCGGGCCCTTGCGCTTGGCGGCGGCGACGCGGACCTTCGGGTCCGAGACCTTCATGCGGTAGTTCGGGTCGGCCTCGGCCTTCTCGATCTCTTCGCGGGTCAGCTGGCCGTTCTGGATCGGATTGACGCCCATGATGCCGGCGGCGACGTCGCCATCGGCGATGCCCTGCACCTCGAGCGGGTGCAGGGTGCAGAAGGCCGCGATCTGCTCGAAGGACAGCGCGGTGTTGTCGACGAGCCAGACGGCGGTGGCCTTGGGCATCAGCAATTGTGTTGCCATGGTTAAAAACTCTCCTTAAGGCGCGGCCGGTTTTCCTCCGGCTCGCTCCGCCTCGTCATCAAAGTTTGAGGGGAATTGACGCCAATATAAGGTTTGCCTCACCGATCCGCAACGGAATTGTCGGCGTGGGGACAAGCCTGGGGCCCTAGATTTCCTCGCGCCGCCCCCATGCGGTCAGCAGCACGACCTTGCCGAAGTGGTCGCCCGCTTCCATGGCGCGATGGGCGGCGGGGGCCTCCTCCAGCGGCAGGACCGTAAGGCGCGGGCGTGGGAAATCGCGGTTTTCCAGGTGTACGAAAAGGTGCTGATGAATGTGCCGGGCGATGGCCGCCTTGGTCGCGGGCGACTGAGGGCGCAGCGTCGAGCCGGAAAGGGTCAGGTCCTTGGCCATCATCTGACGGAGCGGCATTTGCGCAGTGCCGCCGGCGAGGGTCGAGACCTGGACGATATGGCCGCCGCGGGCCGAGGCCGCGACGTTCCGGGCCGCCATCTCTCCGCCGAGAAGATCGACGACGCGGTCGGCGCCCTTGCCGCCGGTCAGAGCCAGGGTACGCTCGACGAAGTCTTCATGTGTCCTGTCGATGGTCTCGGCGGCGCCGAGGGCGCGGGCGTAGGCGGCTTTCTGCGCCGAAGAGACGATGGCGATGGGCCGGACGCCGAGGGCGGCGGCGATCGAAACCGCCGCACCGCCCACACCGCCGGCCGCGCCATGGACGAGGACGCTCATGCCGGGAGTAAGCCCGGCGCGCATGACGAGGGTCTGCGTCACGGTGAACCAGGTCTCGGGCAGGGCCGCGGCCTCTTCCATCGACCAGTAGGTCGGCAGCGGCAGCACCTGGCCGGCGGGCACGGCGACATATTCGGCATAGCCGCCGCCATTGGTCAGCGCCATCACCTCGTCGCCGACGTCGAAGCCATCGACTGCGGAACCAATTGCAGCGATCTCGCCCGAGACTTCGAGGCCGGGCAGTGGCGAGGCGCCGGGGGGCGGATCGTACTGGCCGCGCCGCTGCGAGAGGTCCGGGCCGTTGACGCCGGCGGCGGCGACGCGGATCAAGACGTCGCTCTCGCCGATCCGCGGCACCTCGTGGTCGAGAGGGGTGAGCACCTCTGGCCCGCCGGGGGCGGAGATGGCGATGGCGGTCATGCGCTCGGGAATCGTCTGCGAAATCGTCATGGAGCCGAGTGTTGCGCCGCGATGCTTGCCGGGCAAGCGGCCAGGGATAATATTGCCGGTTCGAATGTCGTGGCGGGCCAAAGGAGACGGAAATGTTCGAGGACGAGCAGCCCAGGAAGCCGGTAGCTCACGAGGTGGGCATGCCGCTCGATACCCTGTCGGTGGAGGAACTGGCGGACCGGATCGCGCTCCTCGAAGGCGAGATCGCCCGCCTCAAGGCCGCGATAGAGGCAAAGGGAAAAACGCGCTCGGAGGCCGAGTCGATCTTCAAGATCTGAGCCGGTTCGGGCCGCGGGCGAGGGCTGGTTCACAAGCCCTGAAACACCAGGGTTAAGAAAGGGAGTCGCGTTAACGCGCAATTAAGACGTTCGCGGTAACCTCTCATTATTCAGAGTTCTTCTGGATTTCAGAGCGGTTTCTCCCTCTGTTTGACGCCTCCCTGTTAACTTCCGAGAGCCGTTTCGACGGCTCTTTTCTTTTGTGGCGGCCCAGCCAAATCGCATTTTGCATTAGAGGTGCGAACGGATTAAGCGTCTCTTGAGGCTGAGGCGGGCGCGAGGATGACGGCCCGCGCGAATGGGCTTAAGGTCCTCGCCCTCGGCAAAGGCTAGGTGGAGCACCCTTGGGCGAAGCGAGCGGAGAAAGACCAGCGGTGGCGCTCGGGCCGCGCATCGTCGCCTCGGGCGGGTTCGATGTGCTTTACCGCGAGGGCATGGCGCTGATCGAAGAGGTCGCCGCCTATCTCGATGGGGAAGGGCGCGAGGACAGCCGCCTGCTGGCGCGCGAGACCTCGTTCCTCTATGCCAGCGAATCCATGCGCCTGACCACCCGGCTGATGCAGCTCGCCTCCTGGCTGCTACTGCAACGGGCGGTGAACGAAGGCGAGATCACCGCCGAGAACGCGCGGGTCGAAAAGGAGAAGGTCAAGTTCTCCGCCACCCCCTCCGAGCGCGGCGGCCCCGGCTTCACGCATCTGCCGCCGGCGCTCGTCGACTTCATCGCGCGCGGCGACCGGCTGTTCGACCGGGTTCTCCAGTTCGACCGGCTGGAGCGCGGCAAGATCCCCGACCTCGATCCGGGCACGGCCAATTCCATTGCCGACCAGCTCAACCGCCTCAAGGCCGCGTTCGGGCGGGCCGATTGAGCCGCGGAGCGTTCCAGCGGAGCAGATCATGCGCCAGGTGCTGACGGGCGGATGCCTTTGCGGGGGCGTGCGCTATCGCTACGAGGGCGAGGTGCGGGACGCCAATTACTGCCATTGCGAGGATTGCCGGCGCGTCTCGGGCAGCGCCTTCGGGGTCAGCGTGCCGGTCGAGGCGGCGGGCTTCGCGATCGTCAAGGGCGAGCCCAGGGGCTACACCAGCGCCGGCGAGAGCGGCCGGTCGGTAACCCGCTTCTTCTGTCCCGATTGCGGATCGCCGTTGTTCACGGTTCCCCCGCTTCATCCCGAGACCCGCTTCCTCAAGGCCGGCAGCCTCGACGATCCATCAGCCGTGCGGCCGGCCCGCCAGAGCTGGACGCGCTCGCGGGTGTCGTGGGCGGCGATCGATCCGGACCTGCCATCCACGGAAAAGGGCCGGAGCTAGGCGCGTCGGGTCCAGAGGAGAGGCAAGATATCCATGAAACGCACACTTGCCCCTGGCGTGGCGATGCTGATCGCTGCGGCCGCCCACGGCGATCCGGAAACGGCGGTTCCTTCGTCCGACTAGCCGCCGCGCGGGGCAAAGAAGATGAGCGCGGCGCCGCCGATGCAGATGGCGGCGCCCAGCAGATCCCAGCCGTCCGGGCGCACGCGCTCGACCCCGGCCATGAATATGACCGACGCCATGATGTAGACGCCGCCATAGACGGCAAAGGCGCGGCTGGCGCTCTCGGTGCCGGAGAGGGCCAGCAGCAGGCCGAAGAGCGCCAGCGCCCCGACCGCCGGCAGCCAGAGCCAGTGCTCGCCGTTGCGGATGGCGAGCCAGATGAGATAGCACCCGCCGATCTCGAGCACCGCCGCGCCGAGAAAGAGAAGGAACCGCATGCCGAAGTCCTTTGCATCGTGAAGGCGACAGGTTTCCTGCCGCCAGCAAAAAGCCCGGCGCGATGGCCGGGCTTGGAACGTTTCTCGAGGAAGGGACGGCTTAGATGCCGAGGCCCTTGAAGCGCTCCTTGAAGCGCGAGACGCGCCCACCGCGGTCCATGAGCTGGCCCGTGCCGCCGGTCCAGGCCGGATGGGTCTTGGGGTCGATGTCGAGCTGGAGCGTATCGCCTTCCTTGCCGTAGGTCGAACGGGTCTGGTAGGTCGTGCCGTCGGTCATCACCACGTTGATGGTGTGATAGTCGGGATGGATATCGGTCTTCATCGGCTTGAGCCTCAAATCAAACGGGCGCCGCGGCGCCCGGAGAGCTGAATGGAATGTCGTGGCGCGCTTCTTACAGAAAGCAGCGCCGGATCGCAAGGGTCATGGGGAACGGCACATCAATGCTTGTCATCAAGCCGGTCGAGGATGTCCAGCGCTGCCTTGCGATCTGCCTTCGCGGCGAACGCGCGGAACCTCGTTTCGGTATCAAACGCCGTCAGCGCTTCGTGGGCCATGCGCTCGACGAGCTTGTTGACGCTGAGACCACGCTGATGGGCGAGGCTTTTCAAACGTTCGGCGGTGTCGTCGGGCAATCTGATCGTCAAAGTGCTCATTTCAACTGCTCCAGACATTGGGCGGGCGTCAGTACCCGCAGCGATTCCCAAACGAGTTCTCCGTGCGCGAGATCGCGTATGTTGAATGTAACGATGGCCGCTGCGTTGCCTGCGACCGCGAGTTCGATCAAGTGATTGTCACCTTCGTCTGGCAGGTTGGGACGCCAACTATACCAGTTGGTCACCCATCTGCCTGCTCCAGCTAGGGCTGCCAGAATGATCATCCGTTCTTCAGAAGTTGTCGCATCCGACCAGACATCGCGCCCCAGGAGATCTTCGTACTCGAGCCATAGCGCGTTACCGAACAATGGGCGGTATTGCCCGGCCAGTACGCGGCGCACTAGCTCGCGAGAAGCGCCGCCATCCGAGCGCAGGGCGGAAACGAAAACGTTGGTATCAAGAACGATGTCAATCACCATTGATAGCATATATGCTGTCATGCGCGAAAGTCAAACCTCCCTAGCCAAGCCGAATTGGTCGCAGGCAAGGCGGTTGCGGGGTTGGGCCGGGGGGCCTATTTAGTGGGCCACGTTCAAACCGGGCGCAGGCAATGACCAACGAGGCCGTCAAGGTTTCCAGCACGCAGGAAAAGGCGGTAGACGGTGCCGAGGCGCAGGTCGGCCGGCTGCAGCCGTTGAAGCGGTTGCTGCCGTTCGTGCTACGCTATCCGTTGCGCCTGTCGCTGACGGTCGCGTTCCTCTTGATCTCGGCCATCGCCTCGCTCTCCATTCCGGCCATGCTCGGCGGCGTCATCGACGATGGGTTCCTCGAGCAAAACCTCGACAACATCGCCCGCTACAGCTGGATCATCGTCGGCATCTCGGTGGTGATGGCGGTGGCGAGCGGGGCGCGGTTCTATTTCATCTCAGTCATCGGCGAGCGCGTGGTGGCGGACCTGCGCCAGGCGGTGTTCTCGCATCTGCTCTCGCTCGACACGCGCTTCTTCGACACCCACCGGGTGGGCGAGCTGACCTCGCGCCTCAACGGCGACGTCGCCGTCATCCGCTCGGCGGTCGGCTCGAGCGCGTCGCTGGCGCTGCGCTCGCTCGTCACCATCATCGGCGCCCTGATTATGATGTTCCTGACGAGCCCGATGCTGACGCTGGCCGTGGTCATCGCCGGGCCCGCGATCCTGTTGCCGATCATCGCCTATGCGCGGCGGCTGCGGCGGATGTCGCGCCGCACCCAGGACGCGCTGGCCGAGCTTTCGGCCATGGCGACCGAGATGCTGGGCGCCAACCGCACGGTCAAATCCTTCACCCAGGAAGACCACCAGCGGGCCAACTACGCCGAGCGCACGGAAACGAGCTACACGGCGGAGGTGAAGCGCCTCTTTGCCCGCTCGGCGCTCGTCGCGCTCGTCATCTTCCTCGGGACGTCCGCCGTCGTCTTCATGGTCTGGTGGGGCGCGCGCTCGGTCTTCGACGGCACTGTGACCGCCGGCCAGCTCGCCCAGTTCCTCGTCTATGCCCTGATGGCCTCGGGCGCGCTCACCAACCTTTCCGAGGTGATGGGCATTCTCAACACCGTCGCCGGCGCGACCGAGCGGCTGGTGGAGCTGCTCGAGACGAAGCCCGGCATTGCGATTGCCGCAAATCCCAAGCCTTTGCCGCAACCCCCGCTCGGCACGCTCTCCTTCGAGCACGTTGAGTTCAGCTACGGCGCCGAAAGCGACGGGCCGGTGCTGCACGACCTTTCCTTTGCGGTCGGGGCCGGCCAGACGGTGGCGCTTGTCGGCGCGTCCGGGTCGGGCAAATCGACGATCCTGGCGTTGCTGCAGCGGTTCTACGACGTCGCGGGTGGCGCGGTGAAGGTCGACGGGATCGACGTGCGCGACGTCGATCCGACCGAACTGCGCAAGCGCATCTCCTATGTCGAACAGGAACCGACGATCTTTGCCGGCACCATCGCCGAGAACATCCGCTTCGGCAGGCCCGATGCGAGCGATGAAGATGTTCGTGCCGCCGCGCGCGCGGCGCTGGTCGAGGATTTCGTCGCCGAACTGCCGACGGGCTACGACACGGTCGTCGGCGAGCGCGGCGTGATGCTTTCAGGCGGGCAGAAGCAGCGCCTCGCCATCGCCCGCGCCATCCTCAAGAACGCGCCGATCCTGCTGCTCGACGAAGCAACGAGCGCCCTCGACGCCAAGAGCGAGAAGGCGGTGCAGACCGCGCTCGACCATCTGCGCGAGGGGCGCACGACGCTCGTCATCGCCCACAGGCTCGCCACCATCCGCGATGCCGACGCCATTCTCGTCATCGACAGCGGCCGCCTCATCGACGAAGGCACGCATGACGAGCTCGTCGCCAAGGGCGGACGCTATGCCGAGCTCGCCCGCCTGCAGTTCCGCCTGCCGGAAGCGGCCGAATAGGTCTTGCGCCACAACACATCCGCCCTTATTCATCACCGCGCTGACGGTTCCGCCATGACGCGCGGATGAAAAGGGAACACCGGTGCGGATTACCCATCAGGGGCCAAGACCGGGGCTGCCCTCGCAACTGTAAGCGGCAAGCCGACTGCCATGAACCACTGGCCTATTAAAAGCCGGGAAGGGGCGGGACGCGACAGAGCCGTGAGCCAGGAGACCTGCCGTTCGCAATCAACCACCAGCCGGACGAGGTGTGCCGGCAGAGGGCGCGAATGGAATCCGGCACGTCAAGCGTGATCGTCCCACATCGATTGCCTTCTCCCATCGGGAGAGGGCGCGCGATTGGCTGAGGCGATCCTCTATCTCATCTCCCAGCAGAACCTCAGCGCCAGGCGGCAGCGCCTGCTCGAGGAACATCTGGCCGAGCTCACCGATCTGCCGAGTCGGCTGGTTCGGCTCGAAGGCGTCGGCACGAACCTCGCCGAAGCGCTCGATGCGATGCGCGACGCCGGCTGGCGCGAGATCAGCGTGCAGCCGCTGGGCTTTCCGCTGTCCGAGAGCCTGACGGCCTGGCTGCCGGGCGTGCTCGCCCATTGGCTCGCGCAGCAGGGCGAAGACCACGGCATGGTGCTGCGGCTTGCCGACGACCAGTGCGATGAGTTGCCTGTTCTCTCCGAGGTCGCGGCGCAGGCCATGCGCAACGCGATCGCGGCGCCCGTGATCGAGGGCGTCGAGCCGAGCCTCGGCAAGCCGGGCTGGCAACATCCGCCGCCCTTCGTCCATCACATCCTCGTCTGCACCGGGCCGCGCTGCCACTATCACGGCGCGCGCTCGCTGCGCGTGGCGCTCGGCGAGGAACTGGCGCGGCAGGACCTTTCGAAGCTCTGTCTCATCGCCCAGACCGGGTGCCTCTATCCCTGCAACCAGGGACCGCTGCTCGCCATCTATCCGGCCGGCGAATGGTATCGGCTCGCCGACGACGCGGCGGTCGCGCGCTTCGTGACGCAGGTCGTCGGCGAGGGGCGAACGCTTTGCGAACATCTCATCCACCGGGTCGAGCAACGGCCCGCGCTTTCCCCATCCTTTCCGGAGACCACCTGATGCGCCGTTCCAGCCTCGCCCTTTTCGCCGTCCTCGGCTTCGCCCTTCCGGCTGCGGCCGATCCGACCGTTTATCCGCTGACGGTCGAGAACGGGCCCAACACGCTGACCTTCGAGAAGGCGCCCGAGCGTGCCGTCACCTTCAACGGCCACGCCACCGAGCTGCTGCTGGCGCTGGGGCTGGCCGACCGCATGGTGGGCACCGCCTATATGAACCATCCGGTGCTCGAGCGCCTCAAGGGCGAGTACGACGCCATTCCCGTGCTTGCCGAGCAGTCGCCCTCGCTCGAGGTGGTGCTCGGCGTCGAGCCGGATTTCGCCTTCGGACGCTTGAGCGCCTTCCGCGACACCGCGGTGGCGCCGGTGCCGGTGCTCCAGGAAATGGGGATCGAGGCCTATACGGTGACGGGCACCCTGATCAAGGGCGCCACCATGGACGACGTCTATCTCGACATCGCCAATCTCGGGGCGATCTTCGACATCAACGACGAGGCCGAGGCGCTGATCGAGACCATCCGCAGCGAGATCGCGGCGGTGACCGAGGTGGTCGAAGGCGTCGAGGAGCCGGTGACGGTAATGGTCTACGACAGCGGGACCGACACGCTCTACACCACCGGCAAGGCGCTGCAGACGCACCTCATCGAGCTTGCCGGTGGGGTCAATGTCTTTGCCGATCTCGACGAGACCTGGGCGAACGTCAGCTGGGAGGAGGCGGTGGCCAAGGCGCCGGAGGTCATCATCATCAACGACTACGGCCAGGTCAGCGCCGAGGAGAAGATCGCGTTCCTCCAGTCCAACCCGGCGCTTGCTACCATCCCGGCCATTGCCAACGAGCGCTTCGTCGTCATGCCGCTGCCGAGCGCCTTCGAGGGCGTGCGCAATCCCGATGCGGTGCGCACGCTGGCGAGCGGTTTCTATCCCGAGCTCTTCCAGTGAGCGAGGAGGCGGCGGAACGGGCGCTCGACCGGGCGCCGGCGGCGGCGCGTCTCGGGTTCGGCGCGATCGTCGGGTTGCTGGTCGCCGCACTTCTCGCCACGGTCACGGCGGCGGTCGCCATCGGCCCGGTGCCGCTGCCCGCCCACCAGGTCTGGCAGATCATCTTTGCCCGGCTCTTCGGGGGCGAGGGCGACTGGAGCGCGGCGCAGGCCAATATCGTCCTGATGCTGCGCCTGCCGCGCGTGCTGCTGGCGGCGATGGTCGGGGCGGGGCTCGCCGCGGTCGGCGTCACCATGCAGGCCGTGGTGCGCAACCCCATGGCCGACCCCTATATCCTCGGCATCTCCTCGGGCGCGTCGGTCGGGGCGGTCTCGGTGCTGGGTCTCGGCTGGCTCGCCTTTGCGGGTGTGTTCGCCGTGTCGGTCGGGGCGTTCGCGGGCGCGATGCTGGCACTGCTCATCGTCTATCTCGTCGCTCATGCGGGTGGCACGATCTCGCCGCTGCGCCTGGTGCTCGCCGGCATGGCCTGCTCCTATACGCTTTCGGGGCTGACGAGCCTCATCGTTCTCACCTCTCCCGATCGGGAGCTGGCGCGTCAGGCGATGGAATGGATCCTCGGCAGCCTCGCCGGGGCGAGCTGGAGCGACCTCGGCGTGCCGGCGGCGGTGCTGGCGCTGGGCACTGCGCTGCTCATGCTGCGGGCGCGCGCGCTCAACGCGCTGATGGTCGGCGACGAGACCGCGACAACGCTCGGCATCGAAGTGACGCGCGTGCGGCGCACGCTCTTCCTGCTCGCTTCGCTCCTCACCGGCGTGATGGTCGCTGTCAGCGGCGCCATCGGCTTCGTCGGCCTCGTCATCCCGCACATCGTGCGCATGCTGGTCGGGACCGATCATCGCCGGGTGCTGCCGGTCGCCGTGCTCGGCGGCGCCATCTTCCTCATCTGGGTGGATGTCGGCGCGCGCATGGTCTTTGCGCCGGTGGAGCTGCCGGTCGGCGTCATCACCGCGCTGATCGGCGGTCCGTTCTTCGTCTACATGCTCGCCACCCAGCGCGGGCGGCGTAAGGAAAGCCTGCAATGACGCTCGCGGCACAAGACGTCTCCTATGCGGTCGAGGGCCGCGCACTGGTCGATGGGGTGACGCTGGAGCTGCGGCCCGGCGAATTCCTCGGGCTCGTCGGACCGAACGGCAGCGGCAAATCGAGTCTCCTGCGCACGCTCTACCGGGTGCTGAAGCCCCAGGGCGGGATCGTGCGGCTCGACGGAGGCGACCTCTGGACCATGCCCGCGCGGCAGGCGGCGCAGAGACTTGCGGTCGTCGCCCAGGAGCGCATGGGCGAGTTCGATTTTTCCGTCGCCGAGATCGTGATGATGGGGCGCACGCCCCACAAGCGCGATTTCGACCCCGAGACGGACGAGGATCGGCGGATCGTGCGCACCAGCCTTGCCGAGGTCGGCATGGCGGGCATGGCCGATCGCGCCTTCATGACGCTTTCGGGTGGGGAGAAACAGCGCGTCTTGATGGCGCGCGCTCTGGCACAGGGCACGCGCATCCTCATCCTCGACGAACCGACCAACCACCTCGACATCCGCTATCAGCTGGAGCTGATGGGGCTGGTCCAGCGGCTGGGTCTGACGACATTGGCGGCGCTGCATGACCTCAACCTCGCCGCGCAGTACTGCGATCGTCTGGTGATGCTCGAAGGGGGCCGAGTGGTCGCAGCGGGGCGGCCCGAGGAGGTGCTGACGGCCGAGCGGATACGCGCGGTCTACCAGGTGGATGCGCGGGTGGGGCGAACGGCATCGGGACATATCGGATTGGAATTTTTGCCGCTTTAGAGGTGGATTCCGACGACCTGGCACCAGGGGGCCTTAAGCGCCAGATCCGGCAGCGCTCACCCCTCGGTCAGCTTGAACTCGATGCGGCGGTTACGGCGGTAGGCTTCGTCGTTGTCGGCCGGATCGAGCGGGGCGAATTCGCCGAAGCCGGCGGCGACGAGCCGTGCGGGCGGCACGCCCTGCTCGACGAGGTATTTGGCGACGGAAATGGCGCGGGCGGCCGAGAGTTCCCAGTTGGAGGGGAATTGGGCGCTCGAAATCGGCCGGCGATCGGTGTGGCCATCGATGCGCAGCACCCAGTTGATGTCGTCGGGGATCTCGGTCTCGAGCTGGAGGATGGCATCGGCAAGCGCATCGAGATCGGGCAGACCCTCCTGCGAGATCGTCGCCTGGCCGGCGGCGAACAGCACCTCGGACTGGAAGACGAAGCGATCGCCGACGACGCGCACGTCCGCGCGCCCTTCCAGGATCTGGCGCAGGCGCCCGAAGAAGTCGGAGCGGTAGCGGGTCAGGTCCTGCACGCGCTGAGCGAGCGCGACGTTGAGGCGGCGGCCGAGATCGGCGATCTGCGTGCGGTTCTCGGTGTCGCGCGCTTCCGAGGCTTCGAGGGCGGCTTCGAGCGCGTTGATCTGGGTGCGCAGCGCCGCGAGCTGCTGGTTGAGCAGGGCAACGGCCGCATTCGCCTCGTCGGACAGTTCCTCGGCGCTGGTCAGCTCCGATTGCAGCCGCGCGATCTCGGCGTCGCGCCCCTCGAGGCCGGTGCCGACGCCCGAGAGCTGGTTGGCGAGGTCGTCGCGCTGAGCCTCGGCGCTGGAGAGCGTCGCGGTCAGCATGGAAATGGTCGATTCGAGGTCGTCGGAATTGGCGCGTTCGAGCTGCAGGAGCTCGGTCAGCTCGGCGATCTGGCTGTTGAGGCGCTGCAGCGCGGTATCGCGCCCCTGGATTTCCTGGTTGAGGAAGAACTGCGTCAGCATGAAGAGGCTGAGCATGAAGATGATGACGAGCAGGAGGCTCGAAAGCGCGTCGACGAACCCCGGCCAGTAGTTGGTGGTTTCCCGGCGGCGGGCGCGGGTGGCGAGCGCCATGGCGTCAGCCCCGCCGCTCGTCGTCGCTCTCGGCGAGCATGGCCTCGATCAGGTCGCGCAGCTTCCTGTTGGTCTCGCCCTGCTCGATGATGTGCCGCCTCAGATCGTCCTGCTCGGTGCGGATGTGCTTGACGAGACCATCTATGCCGCGCGCGAGTTCGGCCATGGCGCGGATGGCGTTCTGCGAGGAGTTCGTCGTCTGCATGGTGGTGCCGAGCCGATCGAACATGGCCTGCATCTCGCTGCCGGAGACGCCGAGGCCCGAGGCCTGCATGGCGGTGACCGGATGGTCGAGCTCGGTCATCGAGGTCATCCAGTCCTCGAGGTCGGTATAGAAGGCGTTCTGCGCCTGGCTCGTCTGCAGGTCGAGGAAGCCGAGGATGAGCGAACCGGAAAGGCCGAAGAGCGAGGAGGAGAACGCCGTGCCCATGCCGCCGAGCGGGGCGGTCAGGCCGTCCTTGAGGTCGGAGAACAGCGTCGTCGTGTCGCTGGTCGTCACGTCCAGCGCATTGATGACGCCGGCGACCGAGGTCACGGTTTCGAGCAGGCCGTAGAAGGTGCCGAGCAGGCCAAGGAAGACGAGCAGACCCGTCAGATAGCGCGAGGTATCCTTGGCCTCGTCGAGCCGGTTGCCGACCGAATCGAGGATCGAGCGCATGGCCGAGGGGGTGATCACCGCCTCGCCGATCCGCTCGCGCAGGATGCCCGCGACCGGGGCCAGCAGCACGGGCGGACGGCCGCCCGAAAGCCCGCCCTCCTGGAGCGAATTGACCCATTTCACCTCGGGAAAGAGCCGCACCACCTGGCGGAAGGAGAGGAATATCCCCACCGCCAGCGTGAACAGGATCATCGAGTTGATGAAGGGGTTGGCCCAGAAGAAGGTGACGAGCGTCGAATAGAGGATGGCCGCCACCAGCGCCGCCAGCACCAGGAAGATGAGCATCTTGATGAGATAAACCGTGGGGCTGGCGAGGCGGTAGGGATCGTATCCTTGCGTCATCGTCTGGTGAAACCCTGGCCCCCGGTTCGGCAAATCATCTGGCGGATGTGCACATGAGACTAGTCAGACCAACGTGGCCTGACAATGACAAAGGTTAACAGAGCGTTGGCAGACACGGGGTGCACGATGTCGTCATCGGGAGGGCGCATGCGCCCTCGGCCTACTTCACCGTCTTCAGGACCTTGAGCAGCGCCGCCTGCACGGTCTCGTTGCCGGCGACGACCTCGCCATTCCAGACCGAGCCGGGACCGCCCGAATAGTCGCAGACGAATCCGCCCGCCTCGCGCACCATCAGGAGGCCCGGCGCCACGTCCCACGGCGCGAGTCCGGCTTCCCAGGCCACGTCGTAGCGGCCGGCGGCGAGCCAGGCCATGTCCATGGAGATCGAGCCCGAGCGGCGCAGGCCCGCGACGGCCGGGTTGACGGCGGCGACCTGGCGCAGCGCCAGCGTGTCGTTGGCGGTGCCCTGGGTCTTGATGCCGGTGACGGCGACGCAGTCGGCTAGGTGCCGGCGCCCGGAGACGCGCAGGCGCTTGCGGTCCGAGAGCCAGGCGCCGCCGCCCTTTTCGGCGGTGTAGAGCTCGTCGAGGATGGGATTGTAGATCACCGAGGCGACGATCTCGTCGCCGCGCTGGAGCGCAATGGCGACGGCAAAGAGGGGGATGGAGTGGAGGAAGTTGGTGGTGCCGTCGAGCGGGTCGATAATCCAGCGGTGCTGGCCGTCGGTGCCGGCGACCTCGCCGCTCTCCTCCATCAGGAAGGCATAGGTGGGGCGGGCTTTCCTCAGTTCCTCGAAGACGATCTGCTCGGCGCGCTTGTCGGCGGCCGAGACGAAATCGGCCGGGCCCTTGCGCGAGACCTGCAGGTTCTCCACCTCGCCGAAATCGCGGGTCAGCGACTTGCCTGCCTTGAGGGCGGCCTGGACCATGACGTGGACGAGGGCGGAGCGGGCCATGGGCAAGAAGTTCCTTGGAGTACCGTGTAAAATGAAGGGCCGGCGATACCGGGTCGTGCATCCCCCTCACCCGTCTCGCGCTTCGCGCGATCCACCCTCTCCCACAAGGGGAGAGGGGAGGGTGCCACCCGTTCCCTTCTCCCCTTGTGGGAGAAGGTGCCCGAAGGGCGGATGAGGGGGTAAGCGCTTATACTTCGACCCGTGAATTCAGGCGGGCTTATTGCCCGAGAACGCCGCTGCGTTCAAGGGCCTTGAGTTCCGGCCTCGGGCGCCGGTGGTTCCGTCTCGGCGGCGGTTTCACCGTCCGGTACTGGTTCGATCGCTTGTCCGGTCGCCGCGGGTCCGGCCGTGAAACCCTCCGCCGCCGCGGGTTCCTCGCCCGGCGGCTCGGCGGGCCAGTAGCGGGCGCGGGTCTCGGCGCGTGCAATGGCCTCGGGCGGCGCGGAGGCCAGGAGCTCGTCGAGCGTCGGGTCGGTCACGCCCTGCCGGCGGGCGAGGACACGCCACATGGCCGCATCCTCGAAGTTGCGCTCGACCCCCTCGCCGGCGGCGATGAGCTTGGCGTAGCGGTTCTGGGCGACGGGATTGCCGCCGTCGGCGGCACGCCGATACCATTCGACGGCGCCGGCGAGGTCACGCTCCACCCCCCGGCCGAGGTAGAGCATGGTCGCGTAGTCGATCTGCGCCGGAGGCAGGCCCTCTTCGGCGGCGAGCGCCACATAGCGCACGCCCTCGGCGGGATTTGGCGCAACGCCCGCCCCTTCCATCAGCATCACGCCGTAGTCGTACTGCGCCTCGGGCAGCTCGGCGTCGGCGGCTTCCTTCATCAGGCCTGCGGCTGTCATGAGGCTCGGCTCGGCATAGACGCCTTCCACGTGCAGCAGCGCCAGGTTGTACTTGGCCTCGATGCTGCCGGCCTCGGCGGCCTTGCGGAAAAGGTCGGCGGCTTTCTGGCGGTCGCGCGCGACGCCCTGGCCGTTCTGGTAGAGCAGGGCGAGCTCGAAGGAGGCCATCATGTCGCCGTTGTCGGAGGCGAGCTGGTACCAACTGGCGGCGCGCTCCAGATTCTGGCCGACGCCCAGCCCCTTGGCATAGAGCTCGGCGATCAGCGTCTGGGCAGCTGCATCGCGTTCGGCAGCACGGGGCAGGGCGAGTTCGAGGGCGGTGAGATAGAAGCCGCGCTGGAAGGCGCCATAGGCCATGTCGACCGGGCGGCGCGGACCCCCGAAGATGTCGGCGCTGATGTCGTCGGCGGCCTCGGCGTCAGCCGGGTCGGGAGCGGTGGGGTCCGGAACCTGCGGCGTTTCGGCGGGCGCAGCATCCTGCGCGATCGCGGGCCCGGCGAGAAGGCCGAGGGCGAGAAAACCGGCAAGGAGACGCGCGCGGGCCGTCATCACGCCGTCTCCAGCGCGCTCGCGGCACGCGCGGCCAGCGTCGCAGGTGGCTCGTCCGCGGTCCAGAAGCCCTCGCCGAGGGCAAGGAACTCGCAGCCTGCCGCATCCTCGCCGGCGGCGCCCGAAAGGACGGCGGGCACCTCGAACGTTTCGCTCCACCAGACGCCCATCTCGCGGGCGGATGCGTCGGCGGGCTCTGCGAGGTCGCCGAAGAAGATGTAGTCGACGCCAAGCTCGCCGATGGTCATGGCCTCGTGCCGGGTGCGCGCGGGGCCCGCGCCGACGATGAGGTCCGGCTTGACGGCGGCGAGCGCGTCGCGGATGGCGCGGAAATTGCCGGTGACGTGGACGCCATCGGCGCCGATCTCGCGCGCGAGCCCGGCATCGTCTTCCACCAGCACCGCGCAGCCGGCATCCTGCGCGATCGGCAGCACCGCCGCGAGAAGGGCGCGGTAGTCCGCGTTGCCGCGGTCATGCCGGCGCACGAGGAGCGCGGCGACGTCGGCGGCGGCCAGCACTTCGGCCAGGACGGCCGGGAACGCCGCCGGCTCGGCGGATCGCGGGGTGACGAGAAAGATCTGGGCTAAAGCCATGGATTACCGGGCAGACAACGAAACGCGCTCTCTTCTCGCGCCATTTTGGCGAGAAAAGGGTTCGCGCCAGCAATAGTGTGTGAGGAACCCAGACGCCAGAAAAGAAAAACGGGCGCATGCCGGAGCACGCGCCCGCAGGAGCGACGTTGGGACGTCGAAACCGTCAGGCCGCCCGGTCGAGGGCGTTGGTCCACTGGCCGAGGGCGGCGAGCGAATTCATGTGCGCCCGGTGGATGAAGGCCGCCTGCGCCTGCGGGAAGTTCTCGCGCCGACCGGCCCAGAGGCGCAGCGCCACGTTCTGCAGCGCGCGGCCATAGGAGAAGGTCAGCGGCCAGGGCTTGCCCGCGATCTGGTTCATGGCCGAAAGGTGGGCGGTCGCCTCCTCGTCGGTCTGTCCGCCCGAGAGGAACGCGATGCCGGGGACGGCCGCCGGCACCTGCTCGCGCAGCACCTCGACGGTGCGGCGGGCGACCTCGTCGACGCTCGGGCGCTCGCGCGAGTTGATGCCGGGCAGGATCATGTTGGGCTTCAACAGCATGCCGGAAAGGTCGACGCCGGCAAGGCGCAGTTCCTTGAAGACGTTCTCCAGCACCTCGCTGGTCACCTGCGCGCAGCGCTCCAACGAATGGTTGCCCGGTTCGCCGTCGCCCACCACCTCCGGCTCGACCACCGGCACGATGCCGGCTTCCTGGCAAAGGATGGCGTAGCGGGCCAGCGCATGGGCGTTGGCGCGGATATTGTTGCGGGTGGGCGCAATGTCGTTGATGGTGATGACGGCGCGCCACTTGGCGAACCCGGCGCCCAATTCGCCGTAGCGCGCGAGCCGCTGGCGCAGCCCGTCGAGCCCTTCGGTGATCTTCTCGCCGGTGTCGCCCGGCATCGGGAAGGCGCCGCGGTCGACCTTGATGCCGGGGATGACGTCAGCATCGGCCAGGATGGCGCGGAAGGTGGTGCCGTCGGCGGCCGATTGCTCCAGGGTCTCCTCGGTCAGGATCACGCCCGAGATGTAGTTGCGCATCGCTTCGTTCGAGCGGAAGAGCATCTCGCGATAGTCGCGGCGCAGCTCCAGGGTCGAGGGCAGGTTGATCTTGGCGAAGCGCTTGGCGATGGTGGGTTCGGACTCATCGGCTGCCAGGATGCCCTGGCCCTGCGTCATCAGCTTCTGGGCGACGGCGTTCAACGACATGGTGGGCATTTTCGTCCTTCGCAACGGTTGAGGCGGGAGCTTCAACTTCACGATAGAGCCGAAGGTTGCAGAGCGTCGATTAGACCAACGGATATGAGACGAAAGGCGAACTGGTATGGAAGATGAGGAGATCGGGGGTCTGATCGGTCGGGCGGCAGCAGTGCTCAAGCCCTACAGGACCCGGCAGGATAGATCACCGGAGAACGATCAGTGGACGGGCGCCAGCGCCCTTTCGATTTCCAGCGCCAGCCGGTCGAACCCTTGTTCCGTGCCCTGCTTGCGCACATCGGCGTTGCCGGCCTCGAGCATCGCCAGATGCTCGGTAAAGAGCATGCGCGTGCCGCCGGCATGCGGCCGGAGTTCGATGGTAACGAGGGACGCGGAAATCGCCGCATCATCCAGGCGCATGGCGTAGGCATAGACGATACGCTCGCCCGGCAGCAGGTCGAGATAGTGGAAGTCGACGGCCTGCACCGCGCCTTTATCCGTGCGCATGCGGATATGTTCGTGCCCGCCGATGCGGAAGTCGAATGCTTCTTCCAGTACCGTCCAGTCAGGGTGACATCCGTTCCAGCGGCGTTTGAGCTCCGGTTCTGCCCAGAAGCGATAGGCGTGCGATGGTCTGCCGGGCAGCAGTCTTTCGACGGTGAAGCTCGAATGGACGCCGTTGCCGTGCGGGGTGGTGGGATTCATCAGGACGGCTCCTCGGGCATGCTGAGCATCAGGTCTTCCAGCCGGTCGAAGCCGGCCTCTATCTGGCGACGGTGCGCATCGAGCCAGGTTTCGATGGCTTGCAGGCCCTGCTGCTCTATGGCGAAGGTGCGCACGCGGCCGGACTTGCGCGACCGCACGATCCCGCCGTTCTCCAGCACCTGAAGGTGCTTGAGCGCCGAGGGCAGGGCAAGGCCGAGGGGGGCGGCGAGTTCCTTCATCGAGGCCGGACCCTGCACCAGCCGCGCGACCATCGCGCGCCGCTGGGAATCGGCGAGGGCGTGGAAGAGCCTGTCGAGATCGGTCGGTTCGGCCTGCAGGGCATGGTCCTCCTTCTAGTCGGCAAGGAAGCGCGGCGGAATAGCTTCCTTGTAGGGGAACATAGCAAAATAGGGCCGTGCTTCGGCAAGCACCCGTTTGACGCTCGGCCTTGCCATCAGCCGTTCGAAATAGGCGGCAAGACTTGCCTTGCTTTGCGGGAACGGCTCGACGATGGCCGAATAGAACAAGGCCGGGGCCGCCGCGCACTCGGCAACGCTGAACGCATCGCCGCTCGCCCACTCCTTTGCGGCAAGGTGAGCGTCGAGCATGTCGTAGGCCGTGCGCAGCGTGTCCCGTGCGCTCGCCACGCCATGCGGATCTGTGCTGCCGGCGGGCCGTATGCGGTCGGTCACGATCTTCTGCACCTGGGCGGAAACGTACTGGTCGAAGAACCGGTCCCAGAGGCGCGCCTCGAGACGCTCCGCGGCGTCGCGCGGCAACAGCGGAACGGAGCCTGGATAATGCTCTTCGAGGTATTCGATCATGACCGTGGTTTCCGGAACGATCCGCTGGCGGCCCGTATCCTCGAGGATGGGGATCTTGCCGACCGGCCAGCGGTCGAGCACCTGCCGGGCGGATCGTGGATCCATCAGGTCGACGATCTGCGGCGTAAACGGGGTGTCGTTCTCGTAAAGGGCGATCAGCACCTTGTGGCAGAACGAGGCGAGGGGGTGAAGGTAGAGCGTCAGAGACAAGGGTAGCTCCTGGATAGTTTCCTTAGATGGAAACTATCCAGCCATGTGCCTTCACGCAACAGAAAGTTTCCGAATCTGGAAACTTTATGCCCGCAGTGCCTCGACGCCCGGCAGCTCCTTGCCTTCCATCCATTCCAGGAAGGCGCCGCCGGCGGTCGAGACATAGGTGAAGGCGTCCTTGACGCCAGCATGGGCGAGGGCGGCGACCGTGTCGCCGCCGCCGGCGACGGAGACGAGCTTGCCGGCTTTTGTGCGCTCGGCGACGTATTTGGCGACCTCGACGGTGCCCTTGTCGAACGGGGCCATCTCAAAGGCGCCCATGGGGCCATTCCAGACGATGGTCTGCGCCTCGTCCACCGCGCCCTTGATGCGCTCGACCGAGCCCGGGCCGATGTCGAGCACCATGCCCTCGGGATCGAGGGCATCGACACCGTACAGCCGGTGCGGGGCGTTGGCCTCGAAGTGCCAGGCGACCTGCGCGTCGATCGGCAGGATCACCGCGCAGCTCGCCTTGTCGGCCTTGTCGAGGATGCGCTGGGCGGTCGCGGCGAGGTCCTTTTCGGCCAGCGACTTGCCGATGCCGTAGCCCAATGCGTGGATGAAGGTGTTGGCCATGCCGCCGCCGATGACGAGGGCGTCGACCTTGGTCACGAGGTTTTCCAGAAGGTCGATCTTGGACGAGACCTTGGCGCCGCCGACGACGGCGACCACCGGTTTCTTCGGATTGCCGAGGCCGGCTTCGAGCGCCTCGAGCTCGGCCTGCATGGCAAGGCCCGCGGCCGCCGGCAGGGCATGGGCGAGGCCCTCGGTCGAGGCGTGGGCGCGGTGGGCAGCCGAGAAGGCGTCGTTGACGTAGACGTCGCCGAGTTCGGCCATCCGCTTGACGAGCTCGGGGTCGTTCTTCTCCTCGCCGGGATGGAAGCGGGTATTCTCGAGAACGAGGATGCTGCCGTCCGGCGCGCTGTCGATGGCCTTTTTGGCGTTGGTGACGTCCGTCCAGTCCGTGGCGATGAAGCCGACCGGGTGGCCGGTCGTATCGGCGATCGTCGGCACGACCTGCTCCAGCGAGAACTCGGGATCGACCTTGCCCTTGGGACGGCCGAAATGAGATATGAGGATGACCTTGGCGTCCTGCTTCAAAAGCTCGCGGATGGTCGGCACGATCCGCTCGATACGGGTTGCATCGGTGACCGCGCCATCGGCGACGGGTACGTTGAGATCGGCCCGCAGCAGCACGCGCTTGGCCCTAAAATCGAGATCTTTCAGGGTCTTGAAGGCCGAGGTCATGGGATCACCGTTATCGTTTGCCGAACGCGCGCGGACTTTAGCGCAAATCGAGGCTGGCGTAACAGAAGCCGGCATGCCGGGGAAGCCCCGGCGTGAGGTGGGAGGGAGCGCGGTCAGGCAATGCTCTGGCGAAGGAAGCCGGCAATGAGGAAAACCAGCGCGTTGCCGGCTGCGTTGCGCAGCATCAGCGCGACATCGGCGACGACGAGGAAGCGCGCGAACCCGTCGCTCGCCCAGGCGGCCGAGCCGATGCGGGCGCGGATCGCCTGGTCGCGCCAGACCACGTAAGCCAGGTAGCAGGCCGGCGGCACGATGAGCCACATGGGTTGCCCGAGCCAGCCGAAAAGGGCGCTGGTCAGCGTACCCATCAAGGCAATGCGACGCGTGGTGACGAACATGCGGATTTTCCCGATCCGGCTGATCGACCGCCCCTTTGCACTGATTTGTTTGCATGCGTGTGACAGTTGCGCGGCGGAGGGAACGACCGTCGGGTTTGCATATGCCAGCGTGCCGCACTATTCTCTTACGAATATCCAATCGATAGGGGATCGGTAATGCGCTCCGGTGATACTGCTACTCTTTCTTCCAAGTTTCAGATCGTCATCCCCAAGGGCGTCCGTGCCGCTCAGAACTGGCGCGCGGGACAGGAGTTCGTCTTCATCCCCAAGGGGAAGGGCGTGCTGCTCGTGCCCGCCCCAACGCTCAAAGAGTTGCGCGGCATTGCCAAGGGCGCAAATCCCGACGACGTCCGCGACCGGAACGACCGTTTCTGATGCGGCTCGTCGACAGTTCTGCATGGATCGAATGGTTCATCGACGGCGCGCAGGCAGAGGAACTGGCCCGCATGATGCCGGCGCAGGCCGATACCCTCGTGCCGACCATGGTTCAGCACGAGTTGAGAAAGTGGTTCCTGCGGGAACGCAGCGAGGAGATCGCCGACGAAGTCATCGCTTTTACGGAACTGTGCACCGTCGTGCCGCTGGACACGCGGTTAGCGCTGGAAGCTGCCGAGGTCGCCTGCCGTCATAAACTCGCGAGCGCCGATGCAATCATCTATGCGACGGCGCGCGAGCACGGGGCGGAGCTGTTGACGTGCGATTCCCACTTCAAAGGTCTCGAAGGCGTCGTCTATATCGCCAAACCGGCTCGCTGATCAGGCTCACACCCGCTCGAACAGCGGATCGTATTTGAGGATCAATCCGTCGCTGTCGACGGTGATGCGGCCCTCGAAGTCGTCGGCTTCCGACTGGTAGCGATAGGTGTCCTCGTTCAGCGGCGTATAGATCTGGCCGTCGCGGAAGGGCTTCAGGCTGTCGAGCGGGATCCAGGCCATGTCGAAGCGCTGCGGTTCGTTGACCCGCATGCCGACGCGCCGGATGGGGAGCGAGTTAGTGAAGGCGCTCGCCGACATGTCGATGTCGATGCAGCCGCCGAGCTCGGGCATGTCGATGCCGTCGGCCGTCCAGTTGCCGAGAGGATCGCGGGTGAGGTTGAGGGTCAGGCCCTCGACCGTTTCGATCACCGCCTCGCGAAAGAGCCAGTCGGGCGAAAGCGCGATCCTGTAGCTCGCGGCGAACCGTCGGTCGTTCTCGCTGACGATGACGCCGCGGGCGAGAATGCCGTCGGCCTCCCCGGTGATGACCAGGTGCTCGAGGCCGTCGCCATCGAGGGTGCGCCAGCGGACGGATCGGGAGAGCATCTGAGCCTCGCGTCAACGGTTGCGACGAACCCTAACGCTTGAGATGGCTGCAAGTCTCCATGGCAAATGAAAAGCGCCCCCTTAAGGGGGCGCTTCGATACCGTTGGGTAGGCACTTCGGCAACCCATCCACCGGGTCATTCCCGCGAAAGCGGGAACCCCCGTTCGCTTGCCGAATAACAGAGGTCTCTGCTTCGCGAGGATGACCCAATGGTGAAGGAAGCATCGGAGATGATGCCCAGCAGTCTTTTAGAGCGTCTTGGCGAAAGCGGCCGTGACGTCGCACATGCGGTTGGAGAAGCCCCACTCGTTGTCGTACCAGCCGAGGATGTTGACGAAGTTGCCGTCGATGACCTTGGTCTGATCCAAGAGGATCGTCGCCGAGTGCGGATCGTGGTTGAGGTCGCTCGAGACCAGCGGATGGTTGGTGAAGGTCATCACGCCCTTGAGCTTGCCGTTCGAGGCGGCGATCAGCGCGTCGTTGACCTCCTGGGCGGTCGTCGACTTCCTGGCGACGAACTTCAAGTCGACCAGCGAGACGTTCGGGGTCGGCACGCGGATCGAGATGCCGTCGAGCTTGCCCTTGAGTTCGGGCAGTACGAGGCCGATGGCCTTGGCGGCGCCGGTCGAGGTCGGGATCTGCGACAGGGCCGCGGCGCGGGCGCGGTAGAGGTCCTTGTGCATGGTGTCGAGGGTCGGCTGGTCGCCGGTATAGGAATGGATGGTGGTCATCATTCCTTTCTCGATGCCGACGAACTCGTTCATGACCATGGCCATGGGTGCGAGGCAGTTGGTGGTGCACGAGCCGTTGGAGATCACCACGTGGTCCTTGGCGAGCTGGTCGTGGTTGATGCCGTAGACGACGGTGAGGTCGGCGCCGTCGCCGGGGGCCGAGATGATCACCTTCTTGGCGCCGGCCTTGAGATGGGCCGAGGCCTTCTCCTTGCTGGTGAAGATGCCGGTGCACTCGAGGACGATGTCGACGCCCATCTCGCCATGCGGCAGTTCAGCCGGATCACGCACGGCGGTCACCTTGAACGTCTGGCCGCCCGTGGAGATCGTATCGCCGTCGACCTTGACCTCGTGCGGGAAGCGGCCGTGGACGCTGTCGAAGCGCAACAGGTGGGCGTTGGTCTCGACCGGGCCGAGATCGTTGACGGCGACGACCTTGATGTCGGTGCGGCCCGACTCGATGACGGCACGCAGAATGTTGCGGCCGATGCGGCCAAATCCGTTGATGGCGACGCGAACTGCCATGTGACGCTCCTTGGGAGGCAAGGGGTTGAGGAGGGAGGGGCGGCGCTCTCTTACAACTGAGCGGTGGCCGCTTCAACAACGGCTTTAGGCGTAAGCCCGAAATGCTCGTAGAGATCGGCGATGGGGCCGGAGGCGCCGAACGAGTGCATGCCGACGAACCGGCCGTTCTCGCCGAGGAACTTGCCCCAGCTCATCTCGATGCCGGCCTCGATGGCGACGCGGGCCTTCGCCTTGCCGAAGATCTCGGCTTTATAGGCGTCGGACTGGCCGGCGAAGAGCTCCATCGAGGGCACGGAGACGACGCGGGCGGAGACGCTCTGGTCGCTCAGCAGCTTCATGGCGTCGAGGGCGATGGCGACTTCCGAGCCGGTGGCGAAGATGACGACATCGGCACTGGCATCGCCGGCGAGCGCATAGGCGCCGAGGGCCGACTTGTTCTCGGCCGAGTATTCGGTGCGCACCGCCGGCAGGTTCTGACGCGAGAGCGCGAGGATCGACGGGCCCTGGTGCTCGAGGGCAAGCTGCCAGCTTTCGGCTGTTTCCATGGCGTCGGCCGGGCGCAGCACCAGCAGGCCGGGAATGGCGCGCAGCGCCGTGAGGTGCTCGACGGGCTGATGGGTCGGACCGTCTTCGCCGAGGCCGATGGAATCGTGGGTCATCACGTAGACGACGCGCTGGCCCATGATGGCCGAGAGGCGGATCGCGGGGCGGGCATAGTCGGTAAAGACCAGGAACGTGCCGCCATAGGGGATGTAGCCGCCATGGAGCGCGATGCCGTTCATGGCCGCAGCCATCTCGTGCTCGCGGATGCCGTACATCATGTAGCGGCCGGTGCGGTCGCTGGCGGTGAAAGGCAGGGTCTCGGGCGTGTTGGTGAGGTTGGAATGCGTCAGGTCGGCCGAGCCCGCGACGGTCTCGGGCACGACCTTGTTGATGACCTCGAGCGCCATCTGGCTTGACTTGCGGGTCGCAACCTTGGGCTTGTCCTCGGCGAGCTTCTTCTTATGCGCATCCATGGCGGCGGCGAACCCTGCGGGCAGGGTGCCGGCGATGCGGCGCTCGAACTCGGCCTTGTTGGCGGAAGCGGCGAGCCGCGCCTGCCATTCGCCGCGCATGTTCTGGCTGCGGGTGCCGGCGGCGCGCCACTTGGCGAGGGTTTCGGCGGGAATCTCGAAGGCGGGATAGGTGATGCCGAGGTTTTCCTTGGCGGCGGCCAGTTCCTCGGCGCCGAGCGGGTTGCCGTGCACCTTCTCGGTGCCGGCTTTCTTGGGCGCGCCATAGCCGATGGTGGTCTTGGCGGCGATCAGGGTCGGGCGGTCCGACTGCTTGGCCTCGAGCAGGGCCTTTTCGACTGCGGCCTGGTCGTGGCCGTCGATTTCGATCGTATGCCAGCCGACCGCCTTGAAGCGGGCGACCTGGTCGGTCGAGTCGGCATTGGAGACGGCGCCGTCGATGGTGATCGAGTTGTTGTCCCAGATGACGGTCAATTTGTTGAGCTTCAAGTGACCGGCGAGCGAAATGGCTTCCTGCGAGACGCCTTCCATCAGGCACCCGTCGCCGGCCAGCACCCAGGTGTGGTGGTCGACGAGGTCGGATCCGAACTCGGCGGCGAGCTTGGCTTCGGCGACGGCAAAGCCGACCGAATTGGCAAGGCCCTGGCCGAGCGGGCCCGTCGTCGTCTCGATGCCGGTCGCGTGCCCGTATTCGGGGTGGCCGGCGGTCTTGTGGTTGAGCTGGCGGAAGTTTTTGATCTCCTCGATCGTCATGTCCGCATAGCCGAGGAGGTAGAGCGAAGAATAGAGCAGCATCGAGCCGTGGCCGGCCGAGAGGATGAAGCGGTCGCGGTCCGGCCAGTGCGGATCGGCGGGGTCGAATTTCATCACTTTGGTAAAGAGCACGGTGGCGATATCGGCGCAGCCCATAGGCAGCCCCGGATGGCCCGAATTGGCTTTTTCCACCGCGTCCATGGCAAGGGACCGGATGGCGTTGGCCAGGTCGTTCTGCTCCTGCGTGTTGGTCATGTTGCTCGCTCTTAAATTCGCTCGAATCTGGGGGGAGAAAGCCCTGACGGCCTCCTCCCAAAGGCGGGACAAGGGCATAACAGGTTCAAAAGGCCTGTCAATGACAAGGCTGGACGGGCGGCCGCGACGTTTGCAGCCATGCCGGTTGCATTCGCTTGAGGCCTCGGGCTTACTGGTTCGGCCGGAATCGGCCACGGGGAACGGGCGAAAGCCATGAGCGGAACTCAGCGCCAAGAGGAACTGGAGGCGGCGATCGCGCGCCTCGACGGAGCCATAGGGCGGCTCGATACGAGCCTCGATCACCTGCGGGCCCGCATGCGCACGCTGACGCGCATCGAGGCGGATACCCGCCAGCTCATCAACGAGCGCGCCAAGCTCGCCTCCGACCTCGACAAGGCGTCGGCGCGGGCCAAGCGCCTCGACGACAGCGCGCACGAGGTGTCGCGCCGGCTGGTCGAGGCGATGGAGACCGTGCGCGCGGTCCTGGCCAAATAGGGAGACCCCACATGCCCGAGGTCAATGTCGAGATCAATGGTCGCAAATATCGCATGGCGTGCGAGGAGGGGCAGGAGCAGCACCTCATCGGCCTTGCCGACCGCTTCAACGCGCAGGTCGAGGTGCTGAAGGGCGCCATCGGCGAGATCGGCGACGGGCGTCTGACGGTCATGGCCGGCATCGCCGTGCTCGACGAGCTGGCCGAGTCCGAACGACGCATCGCCTCCCTCGAGGAGCAGGTGGCCGAACTGACCCGCGCCGGCGAGGCGCTGGCCGAGGAGATCGACGAGATCGAGGGCCGGCTTGCCGGCAAGCTCGGCGAGGCAGCGGCAAAGCTCGAGGCGGTGGCCGGCGCCATCGACGAGACGGCGGGACAGATTCCTCAGGCGTGATTGGCAAAGTTTGCCAAACTTTGCTATTCTCCGACGCAAAGGAGAACCGCCATGGCCACCATGAACATCTCGCTGCCTGACCAGATGAAGGACTGGGTGGATGCCCAGGCCAAATCCGGCAAGTACGGCAACGCCAGCAACTACGTACGCGACCTCATCCGGCACGACCAGGAGCGGGAGGCAGCGCGCGAGAAAATGCAGAAGATCGTGGATGATGCGTTGGCAAGTGGAATGACCGACTATACTATGGAAGACATCCGCCGGATGGCACGTAAAGAGCTCGGTCTGCCAGATTGACCATACGCTACAGAGTTTCTGCTGATGCGACGCGAGATATCGTAGAGATTTATAAGTATGGTTACGTCAGTTTTGGTGAGGCGCAAGCCACTCGCTATAACTATGACCTGGAACAGGCTTTCCAATTGTTGGCTGATTTTCCAGGGGCGGGGCGCCTTCTGGCAGACGTGCAGCCCGCGACGCGAATGCACCCCAAGGGCATGCATGTAATCATCTATCGTCACCTTGGCTCATCCATCGAGGTTCTTCGCGTGTTCCATAGCGCCGAGGACTGGATCAACAAACTCTGATCCGGGCGCCATCCCCTTTGCACGGCCCGCCCAATCGTCCTATATCTCGTCTCGCTGCCCGGCGCGTGTAGGACCATCATTATCCCCGGGGCCTTATCGATCCTTAAGGGAGCTGTCCCTGACCGGGCCCGTGGGCTCGGACAAACGGCGCCCACCTACTTGTGTAGGTTCCCGGGATCGACTGTCCCACGGCCAGGGCGGCACCGAATTTTCCAGAGCTTGGGCTCTTTGTTTTCCAGGCGTCTTCCGAGGCGCTCCAGAATGACCGGACCGGCAGCCGCCCATGGTGGAGGACGAAATCGAACGCGCCAAGGCGGCGCTGCGGGTAAAGGCCCATGAAAAGCGCGCCGCGCTTTCCGCCTCGGCGCGGGCCGAGGCGGCGCAGGCGGCCTGCACGCATTTCTTCGACGGCATCGCGCTTGCCGGGGACGAGGTCGTCGCCGCCTATTGGGGCATCCGCGACGAGATGGATTGCCAGCCGATCCTCATCAGGCTCATGGACGGCGGACAGCGCGTCTGCCTGCCGGTCGTCACCGGAGACGGCAAGCCGCTGGAGCTGCGTGTCTGGGAGGATGGGGCGCCGCTCTATCCGGCCGGTTTCGGCACGCTGGCGCCCGAGGATCTGGCCCCGAGGGCCGAGCCCGATGTCATCATCATGCCGCTGCTCGGATACGACGATCGCGGCACGCGGCTCGGCTATGGCGGGGGCTATTATGACCGCACGCTGGCAACGCTGGCGAGGAAACCGCGATTGGTCGGCCTCGCCTTCACCGCCCAGAAGCTCGACCACATCCCGCGCGAGGCCCACGACGTCCCCCTCGATGCCGTGGTGACGGAAGCCGGCGTCGTCCATTTCGGCTCGGGCCAATGAGGCTCTTGTTTCTTGGAGACGTCGTCGGCCGGGTCGGGCGCGACGCGGTGGCCGATCGCCTGCCGGGCCTGATCGAGCGGCTGAAGCTCGATTTCGTCGTCGTCAACGGCGAGAACGCCAGCCATGGCCGCGGGCTGACCGAAAACCACTTCGCCGGTCTCAAGGATGCCGGCGCCGATATCGTGACGCTCGGCGACCATGCGTTCGATCAGCGCGAGACGATCACCTTCATCGAACGCGAACCGACATTGCTGCGGCCGCTCAACTTCCCGCAGGGCACGCCCGGGCGCGGCGCCATGCTGGTCGAGGGGCGGCGCGGGCATCGGGTGCTGGTGGTCAATGCGCTCGGACGCGTGTTCATGAACCCGATCGACGATCCCTTCCGCGCCGTCGAGGCGGCGATCGCCGCCTGTCCGCTCGGCGAACAGGCCGACGCCGTCGTCGTCGACTTCCACACCGAGGCAACCTCGGAAATCCAGGCCATGGGACATTTCCTAGACGGACGCGCCAGCCTCGTCGTCGGCACCCACACCCATATCCCGACCTCCGACCACCGCATTCTCAAGGGCGGAACAGCGCTGATGGCGGATGCGGGCATGTGCGGGGACTACGACTCGGTCATCGGGGTCGACGCGGAAGAGCCGCTGAGCCGGTTCCTGACGGGCGTGCCCAATGCGCGTTTCACCCCGGCCGAGGGCGAGGCGACGCTTTCGGGCGTGATGATCGAGACCGACCCGGCGACGGGTCTGGTGCGGCATGTGGCTCCCCTGCGGTTCGGGGGCACGCTGGCGCAGGCGATGCCGGATTTCTGACACGGTCCGAACGACCATAATCCAGGCCTAAAAAACTGGCTGCGAGCGGAAATGGCTTGCTCCAGCAACACTTGTGCGATCCCATCCGTTCCGGAGAGGGCAAGGGTCGCAAGACCAACACCAGCCGATCCTGCCCTTCGGACGCGCATACGCGGCTTCGTTTCAAGGCATGAAGGAGCGGATTTGGCCATGGATCCGATCATCAATTTCCTCAACGAAATCTTCTGGGGCTACATCCTCATCTATGGACTGCTGGCCGTGGGGCTTTTCTTCACGATCCGCCTCGGCTTCGTTCAGTTCGTGCATTTTCCGGAGCTCTTCCGCACGGTCATCGGCTCGCGCGAGGTCGACCGGGCCGGCATCACCCCGTTCCAGGCGCTCTGCACCAGCCTTGCCTCGCGTGTCGGCACGGGCAATCTCGCGGGCGTCGCCGTCGCGCTCTATCTCGGCGGGCCGGGCGCGATCTTCTGGATGTGGGTGGTTGCGCTGGTCGGCATGGCGACGGCCTACGCCGAATCGACGCTCGCCCAGCTTTACAAGATCAAGAACGAGAACGGCGAGTACCGGGGCGGACCGGCCTTCTACATCGCCAGGGGCCTGAAGGCGCCCTGGGCGGGCGTGATCTTTTCGGTCTGCCTCATCGTGACCTTCGGGCTGGCGTTCAACGCCGTGCAGGCCAACTCCATTGCCGATGCCATGGAAGGGGCGTTCGGTACGCCCAAATTGTGGGTGGGCATCGCACTGGCCGGCGTCACAGGCGTCGTCATCTTCGGCGGCATCCGCCAGATCGCGCGGGTCGCGGAGATCATCGTGCCGTTCATGGCGGTGGCCTATCTGCTCGTCGCGCTCTATGTGGTCGCCGTCAACATCGGGGAAGTGCCGGAGATGCTCGGCCTCATCGTGCGGAGCGCCTTCGGGCTCGATGCGGCGGCGGGCGGGATGGCGGCGGCCATGCTCAACGGCGTCAAGCGCGGGCTCTTTTCCAACGAGGCCGGCATGGGATCGGCGCCGAACATCGCGGCCGTGGCGACGCCCGATCCGCACCACCCATCCTCCCAGGGTTTCGTGCAGTCTCTCGGGGTCTTCATCGATACGCTGGTCATCTGCACCGCGACGGCGTTGCTGATCCTTCTGTCGGGGGTAATGGGGCCGGGCAACGAACTCACCGGCACGCCGCTGACCCAGGCGGCCATGAGCGTCCATATCGGGAGCGCGGGCCAGGCGTTCATCGCCATCGCGATCCTCTTTTTCGCCTTCACCTCGATCATCGGCAACTATTCCTATGCCGAGAACGCCATGACGTTCCTGAGGCTCGGGAACGTGACGGGGCTGACGCTGTTGCGCGTGGGCGTGCTGGCGATGGTCGTCTGGGGATCGCTGGAGACCATTGCGACAGTGTTCAACGCGGCAGACGCCTCCATGGGGCTGATGGCGACGGTCAACCTCATAGCGATCGTCCTGCTCTCGGGCACCGTGGTCAAGCTGACGCGCGACTATGCCGCCCAGCGCCGGGCCGGGACGCAGCCGGTCTTCCATGCGGCGGACTATCCCGAGCTTGCGGGCAAGATCGATCAAGAGATTTGGAACCGGCAGGACCCCAGTTGAGGACCTTGCGCAATAAAGCCGGGCGTGCGAGCCGCCCGGCTTTATTTTTGCCGTCCCACCCCCTATAAGGCCGCCAAATCCACAATAGCCAAGTCGACCGAGGACCTATGGCAGGCCATTCCCACGCCAAGAACATCATGCATCGCAAGGGCAAGAGCGATGCGATCCGTTCCAAGATCTTTTCCAAGCTCGCCCGCGAGATCACCGTCGCGGCCAAGCTCGGCGTGCCCGACCCGACGATGAACGCGCGGCTGCGCCTGGCGGTCGCCAATGCGCGCGCCCAGTCCATGCCCAAGGACAATATCGAGCGCGCCATCAAGAAGGCGGCCGGCAGCGACAGCGAGAACTACGAGGAGATGCGCTACGAGGGCTATGGCCCGGGCGGAATCGCCGTCATCGTCGAGACGCTGACCGACAACCGCAACCGCACCGCCTCGAACCTGCGCTCCTACTTCTCCAAGAACGGCGGGGCGCTCGGGGAAACCGGCTCGGTCTCCTTCATGTTCGACCGGGTCGGCGAGATCTACTATCCGGCAAGCGTGGGCGATGCGGACAAGGTGATGGAAGCGGCGATCGAGGCCGGGGCCGACGACGTCGAGAGCGACGAGGAAGGCCACACCATCTATACGGCCTTCGAGGGCATGAGCGAGGCCGCTTCCGGGCTCGAGAAGGCGTTGGGGGAAGCCGAGTCGGTCAAAGCCATCTGGAAGCCACAGAACCTGACGCCGGTCGACGACGACAAGGGCACGACGCTTTTGAAGCTCATCTCGATCCTCGAAGAGGACGACGACGTGCAGGACGTCTACGCCAACTACGACCTCAGCGATGAGGACGTGGAGCGCTTGTCGGCCTGAGGCCTTCAGGCCGCCGCGGTCAGCGCGATGCAGTCGCGCCCGTTGCTCTTGGCCATGTAGAGGCGCTCGTCGGCGAGCCGGTAGATATCCTCGTAGGCGGCAGGCTTGGAAAAGCTGATGCCGCCTATGCTGACCGACAGCGGGCAGAGCAGGCCCGACGGGGTGAAGACGAGGGCGGCGATGGCCTGCCGTACGCGCTCGGCGATCTCGTCGACCTTGGCGTGGCTCGCCTCGGCGAGGTAGACGCCGAATTCCTCGCCCCCGAGGCGGCCCACGAGGTCGCTCTTTCTCACATTCGCGCGGATGGCTTCGGCGATGCGGCGCAGCGCCTCGTCGCCGGCCTGGTGGCCGAAGCGGTCGTTGACGCGCTTGAAGTCGTCGGCATCGACGACGAGCAGGGCGCCCGTGTCGCCGGTCGATGCGGGGCTCAAGAGGTCCGCTTCGACCCTGCGGGTGAAGGCGCCGCGGTTGAGGCAGGCGGTCAGCCAATCGGTCTCGGCCATCACCTGCAGCTGCCGGTTGGCGTGGCGAAGCTGCTCGTGGCGTATCGTCAAATAGAGCATCATCGGGCCGCCGAGCAGCGCCGGCATGACCACGGCTGCCGCGAGACCCGGCAGGTTGATGCCCTCTGAGAACACCTCGAGAATGATGTTGGAGGCAATCACCGAGACCACGACCGAGACCAGCAACAGCACTCCGGTGAAGCGCCGGATGCGGCGCCATGCGGTTTGCGGAAGTTTCGTGCTGATCTCGTACAAGTCTCGCCTCTCCTGATTCCCGGCGCGAGGCTAGGGCGAACGGGTTGAAGAAGAGCTTCCCGCGACAGTTGCAAGTTTACTGATCCACAGCTCTCGTTGCCGCTTTGTTCACTTTCGTCTTGGTAGGCTCGTCCGGCAAGCGTAAGAGGGGGCATGGGCGAAGTCGTGCGAATCATGGGGATAGACCCGGGGCTGCGGCGATGCGGCTGGGGAGTGATCGAGGCCGAGGACAACCGGCTGCGGTTCGTTGCATGCGGTACATTGACGCCGCGAACGGATGGCGGCCTCGCCGAACGGCTGGCCGAGCTCAACGCAGGGCTCGTCGACGTTCTCGACCGGTTCGCGCCGCACGAGGCGGCTGTCGAGGAGACCTTCGTCAACCAGGGGGTGCGCTCGGCGCTGATCCTCGGGCAGGCGCGGGGCGTTGTACTGATGACGCCGGCAGCGCGGGGCCTGCCGGTGGCCGAATACGCGGCCAATCTCGTCAAGAAATCGGTGGTCGGCACCGGCCATGCCGAGAAGGCGCAGATCGGGCTGATGGTCAAGATCCTGCTGCCGACGGCCGACTTCAAGGGTGCGGACGCGGCCGATGCGCTGGCCATCGCCATCTGCCACGCCCATCACAGGGTTTCCGTGCGGCGCGCGAGGGTCATTGCATGATCGGCAAGCTGAAGGGCCTCGTCGACGGCATTGGAGAGGATCATGTCCTCATCGATGTCGGGGGCGTCTGCTACGAGGCCTTTTGCTCGACCAAGACGCTGCAGGCGCTGCCGCGGGTCGGCGAAGCGACGGTCCTCTTCATCGAAACGATCGTGCGCGAGGACATGATCCGCCTCTTCGGTTTTGCGAGCGAGGCCGAAAAGGCCTGGTTCAACATCCTGATGACCGTGCAGGGGGTGGGCGCGCGGGTGGCCCTCGCCATCCTCTCGGTGCTGACGCCTTCCGAACTTTCAAGCGCCATCGCGCTCCAGGACAAGGCGACGGTCGGGCGGGCCAACGGCGTCGGCCCCAAGCTCGCCCAGCGCATCGTCACCGAATTGAAGGGCAAGGTGCCCGCCATCGGCGTTGTGGATGCGGGCGTTCTCGGCCTGCAGGCGGCGCTCGGCGACGGGCTTGCCCGCGGCAACGTTTCCGACGCGGTCTCGGCCCTCACCAATCTCGGCTATTCGAGCGCGCAAGCTTCGGCGGCCGTGGCGCGGGTGGTGGCGAAGGAAGGCGAGGGAGCGGCGACAGAAAAGCTCATCCGGCTGGGGCTCAAGGAGTTGAGCGTGTGATTCCTTGCTTTCCTGCCTATTCCTTACTAAATTATCTTGTGTAAGGAGAGGTGCCGTGTCGGCTGCAACGGTTACGAGCAAAGGGCAGATCACTCTGCCCAAGGATGTTCGGGATGATCTCGGGCTCAAGCCCGGAGACAAGGTCGAGTTCGAGAAGCGCAATGGCCGCTATGTGCTGCGGCCGCGTAATGTGAGTGCTGCCGATCTGGTCGGATTTCTGGGCGTGCCGCCCGCAGGCAGGGGAATGACGATCGAGGAAATGGATGAGGCGTTGGGACAGGCCCTCGCCGAAGATGACGAGCGCATCCGTGCTGGGCGTTGACACCAATGTTCTTGTGCGGTTCCTGGCAAATGACGACGATGTTCAAACGCCCATGGCGGCTCGGCTGCTGACCGCCCCGGCCAATCAGCCTATCCATATCAGCCTGGTCGTGCTTGCCGAGACCTACACGGTCCTTACGAAAGTCAAGAAGTTCCCTGTCGCGAGAGTCAACGAAGCGATCAGGATGCTTTTGAGCAGCAACGATTTCGTTGTCGAGAAACCGCGCGCAGTCATGCAGGCGCTGGATGATTGCGAACGGGCTGAGTGCGGATTGGTCGATGCCATGATAGCCGTATTGAATGTTGCATCGGGGTGCGAAGTCACAGCGACTTTCGATACACGAGCGCAGCGGCTGCCGAACATGATTGCCGTTAAGGATCGCCTTTGACCTCCCTCACCTCCCCCAACACCGGGCGCGACGATCACCTCGATGTGTCCCTGCGTCCCTCCGGATTTGCCGATTTCATCGGGCAGGCGGCGGCGCGGGCCAATCTCGAGGTGTTCATCGAGGCCGCGCGCCAGCGCGGCGCGGCGCTCGACCACGTGCTGTTCGTCGGCCCGCCGGGGCTCGGCAAGACGACGCTGGCGCAGATCATCGCCAAGGAGCTGGGGGTGGGTTTTCGCGCCACGTCCGGCCCGGTCATCGCCAAGGCGGGGGACCTCGCGGCGCTCCTCACCAACCTCGAAGAGCGGGACGTGCTCTTCATCGACGAGATCCATCGCCTGAACCCGGCGATCGAGGAAGTGCTCTATCCGGCGATGGAGGATTTCCAGCTCGATCTCATCATCGGCGAGGGTCCGGCGGCGCGTTCCGTCAGGATCGATCTCGCCAAGTTCACGCTGGTCGGCGCGACAACACGTGCGGGCCTGCTGACGACACCGCTGCGCGACCGTTTCGGCATTCCGGTGCGCCTCAACTTCTATACGCCCGAGGAGCTGGTCAGGATCGTCGAGCGCGGCGCGAGACTCATGGGCATGCCGATGTCGCCGGATGGGGCGATGGAAGTCGCGCGCCGCTCGCGCGGCACGCCGCGCATCGCCGGACGGCTCCTGCGGCGCGTCACCGATTTCGCCCTTGTCGACGGGGCGCGCGAGATCACCAGCAGCGTCGCCGACAAGGCGCTGCTGCGGCTCGATGTCGATGCGCGCGGGCTCGACCAGCTCGACCGGCGCTACCTCACCACCATCGCCGACTTCTACGGCGGCGGGCCGGTCGGCATCGAAACGATCGCCGCCGCGCTCTCCGAGCCGCGCGACGCCATCGAGGAGATCGTCGAGCCCTATCTCATCCAGCAGGGCTTCATCCAGCGCACCCCGCGCGGGCGCCTCCTCACCGCGCTCGCCTTCCAGCACCTGGGCAAGTCCGTGCCGCAGGGGTTCGTCGGGCTGCAGGCGAACTTGTTCGAGGAGGACGAGGAATGAGCGGGCGGCAGATCCTGAGCTTTCCCTTCGGCGGGCGGCGGTTCAACTATCGCGTCGCTGCCGTCATTATCGTCGACGGGCATGTGTTGGCCTCGCGCGAGGACGACGACGATTACATGATGCTGCCCGGAGGGCGGGTCGAGCTCGGGGAGGCCAGCGCCCTCTCGCTCGAGCGCGAGATCGCCGAGGAACTGGGCATGCCCGGCACGGTCGGCGCGCTTCTCGCTACCTCGGAGAATTTCTACCACCGCGCCGGCGAGGATTTCCACGAGATCGGGCTCTTCTACCGCGCGATGCTTCCCCCGCATGCTGCGCCGGATGGTAAGGCGCCGTGGCTGGTGCGCGAGGACGAGGGCCATCTCCTCCACAACTTCTGGCTGCCGATCGCGGGCGATGCGCTGGAGCACACGAACCTGCTGCCGAGTTGGCTGCCCGCGTTCCTGCGGAACCTGCCGGAGACCCCTTCGCACATCGTTCATGACGAGTGGACGGAAGCGACGTCGCCGCTTGTCCATGAGCGCGAGGCATGAGCGTGCAACGCACCATGCTTCAGTTGGATGCCGGCCGATCCCGATTTCAGCTGCGTGCGGCTGCACTCATCCGGCGCAATGGATATCTTCTCGTCCACCGTGCCGTCAGCGATCCATTCTATGCGCTTCCCGGCGGCAGGGTGGAAATGGGAGAATCGGGGGCCGAAGCGTTGCGCCGGGAAATCGGTGAGGAGATGGGCGTGGGCGCAAGGGTCGGATCGCTGCGTCTCATCATCGAGAATTTCTTCGAGCTCGGCGGCCGCGCCGCCCATGAAATGGGACTCTACTACGATGCAGAGCTGATGGACGAGTTCCCGTTCCATCCGAGCGACATCGTACACCGCAATCACGAGGGCGGCACGGAACTCGAGTTCCGGTGGGTTGCCGTCTCAGCGGATGCGCTGACGCAACTCGACCTGAAGCCGGTGCCATTGCGCTCGCTCATCGAAGAGGACGGGCCCGGCGTCGTCCATGTGGTCTACGCAGACCAGCAGCGGGAGACCGCGCAATGACAGCGGCCTCCGATCGTATCGCCGATACCCTGAAGCTCAGCCGGCCGGCGCATTCGGCCTTGGCGGCCGCAGGCATCGTGACCTATGCCGATCTTGCCGGATGGACGCGCAGGCAGGTCGCAGACCTGCATGGCATCGGGCCCAAGACCTTCGTCTTCCTCGAGCCGGCGATGAAGGCGCGCGGGGTGGGTTTCAAGGCATGAGCGCGCATCGCTTTACCGTGCGCGTCTACTACGAGGACACGGATTTTTCCGGCAACGTCTACCATGCCGCCTATCTCAAGTTCTTCGAGCGCGGGCGCACCGAGTTCCTGCGCGATCTCGGCATCCATCATTGGGAGCTCGCCGAGGACGGCATCGCCTTCGCCGTTACACGCATGACCATCGACTTTGCCGGGGCCGCCCATATCGACGATCTGCTGACGGTGGTCACGGAGGTCGGCGTGTTCACCGGCGCGCGGCTGACGCTCCGTCAGACAATTGTGCGTGAAGAGACGGTGCTGACCAGCGCCGAGGTCACGGTCGTCGCCATCAAGGTCGGGGGCGGTGCTGCGCGCATGCCGGCGGATCTGCGCTCGCGCCTCGGCGCGGACCTCGAACGCTGAGAGGGGGCAAGCCCCCTCTCTCGCTTGCTTCGACTACATCGCGCCGCCCGTCATCACCTGGCCGCGGATCTCGCCGTCCGGATATTGCTCGGTGTGGACGTTGAAGTACCACATGCCGTCCTGAAGCTGCGTCGCCTGCTCCTCGGTCAGCGTCGCCGAACCCTCGATGGGGCTGGCAAGGTCGCCTTCGATCGGCACGACCGGGCCGGCGTTCTCCTCGGCGCTTGCCGGGCCGTGGAAGTGGGCGGCGGTCGCCTCGCCGGTCAGGCCCTCGTAGGTGATGGTCCAGGTCAGCTCCATGGTTTCGGTGTCGTAGGTTCCTTCGAGCGTGCCGGTGCCGGCGCTGTCGTTGGCGGGCACCTCGGCGGCGCCGGTGAGCTCGGCATGGAGGTTGACGGTTTCGGCCTGGGCGACGCCTGCCGCAAGCAGAACTGCGGCGAGCGCGATGCCCGCCGCGGGCATGAAGCGGGTGGTCATGGTTCTCCTCCTCTTGGATCGGGGCGCATGCTGCGTCCCGCAGCGACAACGGTTCGTCCCGGCCTTGCGTTCCTCATGACAACAACGTGATGACGCGGGCGGAGACCCTTTTTTAACCAGTTGTTGACCATGATCGGGCGATAGGGATAACGCCCGCGAGAGGTCCGGAAATCCGGGGGTTTTCTCTTAAATTTGACAAATTTCGACCGCATCGGGACCGCTCTGGCTCAAACGGCCGTGTTGGCCGAGCCGAAAAGGATCACTCAATGGAAGCGATGGATGCCGTGGGTCAGGTGGCGACCCACACCGACCTGTCGATCTGGGGCCTGTTCTGGGCCGCAGACATCGTCGTCAAATCGGTCATGCTGGGACTGCTGGCCGCCTCGATCTGGTGCTGGGCCATCATCGTCGACAAGAGCGTGCACTATCGCCGCGCCAAGTCGGAGATGAACCGGTTCGAACGCCTGTTCTGGTCCGGCCAGTCGCTCGAAGAGCTCTACCAGGCCCAGTCGCAGCGCGCGAGTGGAGGGCTGGGCGCCATATTCGTTGCTGCCATGAAAGAGTGGAAGCGCAGCCACGAGCAGAACGCGGCCTCCTTCATCGGCGTGCAGGCGCGGCTGGAGAAGGTGCTGGACGTCGCCATCGCGCGTGAGAGCGAAACCCTTGAGAAGCGCCTGAGCTTTCTTGCCACCGTTGGCTCGGCTGGCCCGTTCATCGGCCTCTTCGGCACCGTCTGGGGCATCATGAACGCCTTCACCGGCATCGCCCAGGCCTCGAGCACGAACCTGGCGGTCGTTGCCGGTCCCATCGCCGAGGCGCTGTTCGCCACCGCCATCGGGCTCGTCGCGGCCATTCCCGCCGTTATCGCCTACAACAAGCTGTCGTCGGACGCCGGCAAGATGATCGCCCGGCTCGAGGGCTTTGCCGACGAGTTCTCGACGATCCTGTCGCGCCAGCTCGAAGCCAGGAGCACCCGCTGATGGGTATGTCGGCGGGCGGCGGTGGAGCTGGCGGCGGCCGGCGCCGGGGACGGCGCGGGCGCCATTCGGGCGCGCTGATGAGCGAGATCAACGTCACGCCGATGGTCGACGTGATGCTGGTGCTCCTGATCATCTTCATGGTGGCGGCGCCCCTGATGACGGTCGGCGTGCCGATCGACCTGCCGCAGACGCAGGCGCGCGAACTGAATTCGGAGACGCAGCCGATCACCGTTTCGGTGACGCCCGAGGGGTTGATCTTCATCGAGAACGAGCAGATCCCCTATGAGAACCTCGCCGCCGTCGTCAACGAGCGGGCGGCCGGCAATACCGAGGAGCGTGTTTTCGTTCGCGGCGACACCACCGCCAACTACGGCTCGGTGATGCGGGTCATGGGGCTGTTGTCGGGCGCGGGCTACTCGCGGATCGGGCTCATCACCGAGCAGGAACCCAGGTAAAGACGTGAGAACGGGCCTTGCAGTATCGGTCACGGCGCATGCGCTGCTGCTGGCGGTAGGGCTCATCACCTTGGCCCCGAGCCGCCACCTCGAACCGCCGGTGGTCGAGGCCATCGCGGTCGACCTGGTGCCGATCGAGGAGTTCTCCAACATCCGCGTGGGTGCGCTCGACAGCGAAGTGGTCGAGACGCAGACGCCCTCGCCGGTCCAGTCCGAGGAGCCGCCGGAACTGGCGCGCCCTGCCGGCAATACGCAGGAAGACCAGCCGACCCCGCAGGACACCCCGACGCCGAGCCCGCGGCCGGTGGAGAACACGGCTCCCGCGCCGGAAGCGCCGCCCACGCCCGAGCCGCAGCCGACGCCCGAACCGGAACCCGAGCCGGCTCCGCAACCCGAGCCCGAGCCGGAACCGACGCCCCAGCCGCCAACCCCGGTAACGCGCCCGCAACCGGCCCCGCAACCCGAGCCTGAACCTGCCCCGGAGCCCGAGCCCGAGCCGGAGCCGGAACCTGCGCCCGAACCCGAGCCGCAGCCCGCCCCGGAGCCAGAGCTGGAACCCGAACCGCAGCCCGAACCCGAGGCGCCGGCCAATGTCGCGCCGCAGCCGGCCATGCGCACCGCCTCGCTCGACCAGCGGCGGGCCGAGTTCGCGCGCCAGGAGGAGCAGCGCCGGCGCGAAGAGGAAGAGCGTCGCCGCCGCGAGCAGGAGGAACGCGCCCGCGCTGCGGCAGCCGCGCAACAGCCGAACCCGACTCCGACGAACACGCGGCCGGCCGACGATATTTCCGCCATAATCAACCAGGAAACCTCGCGCGGCGGCACGACGGGCCAGGGCGGCTCGCCGACGCTGGGCGATACCACCGGCACTTCGGCTAGCCTCAGCCGGTCGGAGATCGACGGGCTGATCGGGCAGATCAAGCAGTGCTGGTCGCTCCTGCCGGGCGAGATCGACTCGGGGCTTTCGGTGCGCCTGATGGTCTCGCTCAACCAGGATGGGACCGTTTCGGGCACGCCGCAGGTTCTGGAGGCCGACAGTTCGCCGCTCGGCGGCTCCATGGCCCGGGCGGCCCAGCGCGCGGTGATGCAGTGCGGGCCCTACCGGCTGTCCTCGGCCTCCTACGACCAGTGGCGGCAGATCGATGTCACGCTGCGGCCGTAGAATGCAGGATGGTGTAGTGAATATACGGCTCTTCCACCGGGTCATCCCCGCGAAAGCGGGGACCTGCGTTGTAGGCGGAGCCGGACTAGGAAACAGAGGTTCCCGCTTTCGCGGGAATGACCCTGAGGAATGAAGTAAAAGGGTGCAAACCCGCTCGCAGGATTAGAATTGTCGCATTTGCGGAAGACAATAGAAGCAAAAGACGAGCAGATGCGCATGATGGAGACCAAGATGACCCTTTTGACCCGGCGCAATGCCATCAAACTCGGCCTCGTCGGCGGCGCGGCCCTCGCCGCGAACCCCGCTTTCGCCCAGCTGCAGATCGTCGTCGAGGGGGCCAACTTCCAGCCCCTGCCGATCGCCATTCCCGATTTCGCCTCCTCCGATCCTACGTTCGGGCGCGAGGTCGCCGAGATCGTCAGGAACAACCTGCGCCGCTCCGGCCTCTTCCTGCCGCTCGATCCGGCCTCGCTCCCGGTGCGGGTCGGCGACGTCAACGCGCAGCCCGACTTCCCCTCCTGGCGCGCGGTCAACGTCGATGGCGTCGTCATGGGCGCGGTCGAGCGCGGGGCGCAGATCACCGCCTCGGTGCGCGTATGGGATACGGCCCAGGCCGTGCAGGTGGTGGGCACCCAGCTCGGCACCGACGCACAGAGCTGGCGGCGCATCGGTCACATCATCTCGGATGCGATCTATCAGTCGCTCGCCGGCGAGACCGGCTATTTCGACACGCGCGTCATCTATGTCGCCGAAAGCGGGCCCAAGGCCAACCGCGTCAAGCGACTGGCGATCATGGACCAGGACGGGGCCAATCCCCAATACCTGACGCAGGGCAACAGCCTCGTGCTGACGCCGCGCTTCTCGCCCAACAACGACCTCGTCGCCTACATGAATTTCGACGGCGGCAACTGGCAGGTCTACCTGCTGCAGCTCTCGAGCGGCCAGCAGCAGCGGCTGGGCTCCTTCGGACAGATGACCTTTGCTCCCCGCTTCTCGCCGGACGGACAGCGCGTGGTGTTCTCGGTGGAGCAGGGGGGCTCGACCAACATCTATTCACTCAACATCGGGGGAAGCCAGCCGTCGCAACTGACCTCGGGCGCGGCGATCGACACCAGCCCCTCCTATTCGCCGGACGGCAGCCGCATCGTCTTCGAGAGCGATCGCGGCGGCTCCCCGCAGCTCTACATCATGGGCGCGGGTGGCGGTCAGGCGCAGCGCATCAGCTACGGGCAGGGCAGCTATTCGACGCCCGTGTGGTCGCCCAAGGGCAACCTGATCGCCTTCACCCGCCAGTCGGGCGGGCAGTTCTCCATCGGTATCATGAACCCGGACGGCTCGGGCGAACGGCTCCTCACCTCGAGCTACCATGCCGAGGGTCCGACCTGGGCGCCCAACGGGCGCGTCATCATGTTCTTTCAGGATCCGGGCGGCAATGACGGGCCGCGCCTGCACTCGGTCGACATCTGGGGCCGCAACCCCCTGACCGTCCCGACCGACAGCTTCGCCTCCGACCCCGCCTGGTCGGCGCTGCGGGCCTAGAGGGCCTACAGGCTCCTGCCGATGACAGTCGGTGGAAGCGCCCTTAACCCTCCCGGTTCGCATCACATTCCTGTTGCCCGGCGGCAACATCACGAAAAAGCCCGGATTCCCGCCACATTCGCGCCCGAATAGGCAAGAATTAACCAAGCGGGCAAACCCGCTCTTAACACTGAACACGGTAAACACGGGTTCAAAGAGTTTATCTTTCAGGAGCCTGTCCCGGATGCATATGACTGCACCCATTTCCGGGGTTTTGCGCGCTCTCGCGCTGACCCTTCTCGTCGTCGCGCTTGCCGCGTGTTCGCGCACCCCCAACACCATGCCGACCGGCGTCGGCAATGTCGGGGCGGGCGCCGCCACCCCCGGCAGCCAGCAGGAGTTCCTGGTCAGCGTCGGCGACCGCGTGTTCTTCGAGACCGATTCCTCGTCGCTGACCGCCGAGGCTTCGGCGACCCTCGACAAGCAGGCCGCCTGGCTCAATCGCTACGGCAACTACCGCATCATGATCGAGGGCCATGCCGACGAGCGCGGCACGCGCGAATACAACATCGCGCTCGGCGCCCGGCGCGCTTCGGTCGTCGTCAACTACCTCGTCTCGCGCGGGGTGGCGGCCAACCGCATCCAGAGCCAGTCCTTCGGCAAGGAGCGGCCGGTGGCCATCTGTAACGACATTTCCTGCTGGAGCCAGAACCGCCGCGCGGTGACGGTCGTCCAGTAAGAGATCGGCCCCTTGCGGGCCGCCGATCCAGCGGAAAACTGGAGGCAGGAGCGCCGGGGCCGCGTAGCTGGTCCCGGCGCTTTCTATTTTGGGGCAGTCGCATCCCTCGACGCGTCGCGCGACACCAAAGCACCAAAATTTGCTTTTATGGCGCGGCTCTGAACACGCACATTGCGGATCGCGTCATCCGCAGCAATTGGAGGCTCGATGTGAACTTGGAATTCAAACGCAAACCGGTGCGGATGCGGCTTGCCGCGCTCGCCGCGGGGCTGGCGCTCGCCGCGCCCGCGCTCGCCTTCGAGGCCGCGCCCGGCCTGCCGCCGGCCGGTGTCGGGGGTGAGCGCATGCTCGTCGCCCAGAGCCAGGAATCGGCCCAGCTCGCCGTGCGCATCCAGCAGATGGAAGAGCAGATGCGGGTGCTCAACGGGCAGATCGAGGGACTGACCTTCCAGATCACCCAGATGCAGACGCTGATCCAGCGGATGCAGGAAGACAACGAGTTCCGCTTCCAGCAGCTCGAGGGGGGCGCTCCCGCAAACCCTAACGGGGCGGCGACCGAGCCCGGCGGCACGACGCCGCCGGCCGGATCGCCGCCGGACGAGCAAGACGTCGCGCCCACCATCATCCCCGAGCAGGGAGTCCGGCCTCTGCCGGGCGAGCAGGAATTCGATCCGACCTTCGACGACGGCTCGACCGCGCCGCCGTCCGGCGATACCGGCATGACCGGAGGCGGCGCCACGCCGTCTCCGGATGTCGGCGATTCGGCCGATCCGCTGATCGGCACCGGGGACGGGCGCACGCCGGCCGTCCTCGGCGAGCTGCCGGTCGCGCCGGGCTCGGCCGGCACGCAGCCGCTCGACCTCAGCCTGCGGCCGGGCATGGATACCGGCGATCCCGACGCCGACGCGCAGTTCTCGGCTGCCTACGACGCGCTCCAGCGTGGCGATGTGGCCTTCGCCGAGGACCAGTTCGGCCAGTTCGTCGAGCTCTATCCCGACAATCCTCAAGCGCCGGACGCGGCCAACTGGCTGGGTGAAGCGCTCCTGGCGCGCGGCGCCAACCAGGAGGCGGCCGAGGTTCTGCTCAACGCCTATCAGAGCGCGCCGGAAAGCCCGCGCGCGCCCGATATCCTCCTGCGCCTCGGCATTGCGCTGGCCCGCTCCGACGAGCGTGAGACCGCCTGCCGCACCTTCAACGAAATCCCCCAGCGCTTCCCCGCCATCACCGAGGCCTTCCGGGCACGGCTCGATACGGAGAAGGCCTCCGCCGAATGCCCGCCGGCCTGACCCCCCCGCTCACCGACGACGCCGTGCTCGGCAGGCTCTTCGCGCCGGTCGCCGACCGGACATGCCTCGGCCTTGCCGTCTCCGGCGGCGCCGACAGCCTCGCCTTGATGCTGATGGCGGTGCGCTGGGCCGTGGGTTTGCCCAGGGCTCCGAGGCTTATCGTCTACAGCGTCGATCATGGCCTGCGCGCGGAGGCCGCCGGCGAGGTGAGGTTCGTCCTTGCCGAGGCGGCCAAGCTCGGTCTGCCGGCACGCGGCCTCGCCTGGCGCGAGGGGCATCCGGTCAGCGGCCTGCAGGAGGCGGCGCGCGCCGCGCGCTACCGGCTCATCGGGGCAGCCATGGCCGAGGACGGGGCAGAGGTGCTCATGACCGCCCACCATCGCAACGATCAGGCCGAAACGGTGCTGATGCGCCTCGCCCATGGCAGCGGCATCGAAGGCCTTAAAGGCATGGAGCCGTTCTCGGCGGTCGAGGGCGTGCCGATCTTCCGCCCGCTGCTCGATGTCGATCCGGCGGACCTTGCAGCTCTCGTCGCCGAGGCGGGGCTGACGCCGGTCGTCGACCCTTCCAATGCCGACACGGCCTATGAACGGGTGCGCTGGCGCGCCATGCTCGGGTCGCTGGCGCAGCTCGGCCTCGACGGCGAAACGCTTTCCCGCTTCGCCCGCCGCATGGGCGAAGCCGACAGGGCGCTTGCAGGAATCGCGCAAGCGGCCTTCGAAAGCCTCGTCCTCCTCGACGGGTTCGGCGCGGCCCGGCTCGATCGCGCTGCGTTCAGGGCGCTTTCGCCCGCCATCGGCGCCCGCGTCATCTCGCGAGTCCTCAACGTCGTCGGCGGCCGCCAGCGCCCGCGCGCGCTCTCGCAGGTCGAACGGCTCGCCGAGGCGCTCGCCGACTCCGGCACGGTCAAGGCGACGACGCTGCTCGGCTGCGTCATCCGGGCCGAAGACGAGTCGATCTCGGTCGCGCGCGAGCCGGGCCGGCGCGCGCCGGCCGATCTCGTCCTCGCTCCCAATGGCGAGATCGTCTGGGACCAGCGCTTCCTCATCCGCAACGCCTCGTCGGACACCGCCTTCACGGCGGGTGTGGCCGACTACCTGCCGCGCCACCGGCTGCAGGAGGTGCTGGGCTTCAAGGTCACCGCCCCCGCCGAAGCCATCCGCACCGCGCCGATCGTGCGCGACGGGGAGGGGGGCGTGCTCTCGCTCGGCGGCTGGTCGTTCGACGAGCGGATCGCGGTGAAACTGCTGATCGATTGAGCGCCACGCCCTCGTGGTTCGAGGCTCCGCTGCGCGTCGCACCTCACCATGAGGGCTGATGTTGATCCGGTGCCGATCCAGTAGTCCTCATGGTGAGGCGCCGCGAAGCGGCCTCGAACCACGAGGGCGTGGCACGTCGGGAACCTCCTGTCCTGAGCTTTGCGTTAACCGGAATGTGACGCAAAGCTGGACGTGGGCGCGAAAGGGCCGCAGGTCTTGCCCTTGTAACGCCCGAATGGTGGTCATACATTCGGGCCAACAGCCGGGCTTTAGGGAGTCCGGCGCCCTCCCGGGACGGAACTCTTGATGAACGGAAATTTCCGCAACTTCGCCATCTGGCTGGTCATCCTCTTCATGCTGATGGGCCTCTTCCAGGTCTTTCAGTCCTCGACCCGCTCCATCTCGGTGATGGACAAGAGCTACAGCCAGTTCGTTTCCGACATCGAAGCGGGCAGCGTCCAGGCCGTCACCATCACCAACAACATCGTCTCGGGGACGCTGCGCGACGGCACGCGCTTCCAGACGATCATCCCCGACGGGGCCGACGTCATCAACCGCCTCGAGGACCGGAACGTGTCGATCACGGCACGCGAGCCGGAAGGTTCGCCGTTCTGGTCGATCCTTCTGTCGTCCTGGCTGCCGTTCATCGTCATCATCGCCGTCTGGTTCTTCTTCATCCGCCAGATGCAGGGCGGGGGCCGTGGCGGCGCGATGGGCTTCGGCAAGTCGCGCGCAAAGCTCCTCACCGAAACCCAGGGCAAGGTGACCTTCGAGGACGTTGCCGGCGTCGACGAGGCCAAGCAGGACCTCGAGGAGATCGTCGAGTTTCTGCGCGATCCGGGCAAGTTCCAGCGGCTGGGCGGACGCATTCCGCGCGGCGTGCTGTTGGTCGGCCCGCCGGGTACCGGTAAGACGCTGCTCGCCCGGTCGGTCGCGGGCGAGGCCAATGTGCCGTTCTTCACCATCTCGGGCTCCGATTTCGTCGAAATGTTCGTCGGCGTCGGCGCCAGCCGCGTGCGCGACATGTTCGAGCAGGCCAAGAAGAACGCGCCGTGCATCATCTTCATCGACGAAATCGACGCGGTCGGCCGCCAGCGCGGCGCCGGCCTCGGCGGCGGTAACGACGAGCGCGAGCAGACGCTCAACCAGCTCCTCGTCGAGATGGACGGCTTCGAGGCCAACGAAGGCATCATCCTCATCGCCGCCACCAACCGTCCCGACGTGCTTGATCCGGCCCTCCTGCGTCCGGGCCGTTTCGACCGGCAGGTCGTCGTGCCGAACCCGGATGTTTCCGGTCGTGAGAAGGTCCTCAAGGTCCATGTGCGCAAGGTTCCGCTGGCGCCCGACGTCGACCTCAAGATCCTCGCCCGCGGCACCCCTGGTTTCTCGGGCGCGGACCTGATGAACCTCGTCAACGAGGCGGCCCTGATGGCGGCGCGCCGCAACAAGCGGTTCGTCACCCACCAGGAGTTCGAGGACGCCAAGGACAAGATCATGATGGGCGCCGAGCGCCGCACCATGGCCATGACCGACGACGAGAAGAAGCTGACCGCCTATCACGAAGCCGGCCACGCCCTCATCGCCCTCAAGCTCACCGGCATCGATCCGATCCACAAGGCGACGATCATTCCGCGCGGCCGCGCGCTCGGCATGGTCATGACCCTGCCCGAGAACGACAGCTATTCATTCAGCCGCGAGAAGGCCGTTTCGCGTCTCGCCATGCTCTTCGGCGGGCGCGAGGCCGAGATCTACAAGTTCGGCCCCGAGAAGGTGACGAGCGGGGCGTCTGGCGACATCCAGATGGCGACGAACCTGGCGCGCTCCATGGTCATGGAGTGGGGCATGAGCGAGAAGCTCGGGCGCGTGCGCTACAAGTCCAACGACCAGGAAGTGTTCCTCGGCCACTCCGTGACCCAGTCCCAGCACATGTCGGACGAAACGGCGCGGGTGATCGACGAGGAGGTCCGCCGCCTCGTCGAGGATGGCGAGCGCACCGCGCGCGAGGTCATCACCGGAAATATCGACCAGTTCGAGGCCATCGCCCAGGCGCTGCTCGAATACGAGACGCTGACCGGCGACGAGCTGCGCGCCCTGATGGACGGCAAGCCTCCGGTGCGCCCGGACGATGCGGACGCTTCGCCCATCAAGCATTCGAGCGTGCCGAGCGCGGGCAAGTCGAGCCGCAAGCGCCCCGGCCCCGAACCCGAAGGCGGCCTCGAGCCGCAGCCGGGCAGCTGAATACGGAAAGGCCGCCTCCGGGCGGCCTTTTCCCTTTGATGGTGTTAACCCGAACCTATCGATTTTCCGCCCAAAATGGGTATTAACGCTCGCAAGCGCCTGTTTCACATCGGCGCGCGGGCTGCGCTATACTGCGCGCCGTTCTGTTGAGAGGCTTTTTCCGATGGGCAGGAAATATTTCGGAACCGACGGTATCCGGGGCAAGGCCAACGGGCCCAAGCTCACGCCCGACCTTGCGATGAAAGTCGGCATGGCCGCCGGGCTCAAGTTCGTCAACGGCGATCACCGCAACCGCGTCGTCATCGGCAAGGATACGCGCCGGTCCGGCTACATGATCGAATACGCGCTCGTCGGCGGGTTCACCGCCGTCGGCATGGACGTCTACCTGCTCGGTCCCATGCCGACCCCGGCCGTCGCCATGCTGACACGGTCGCTGCGCGCCGATCTCGGGGTGATGATCTCGGCCTCCCACAATCCCTTCGAGGACAACGGCATCAAGCTGTTCCGCCCGGACGGCTACAAGCTTTCCGATGCGGTCGAAGCCGAGATCGAGCAATTGATCGATTCCGATCTCCTGCCCAAGCTCGCCCAGGGCCGCGACATCGGTCGCGCCTATCGCGACGACGAGGCGCGCACGCGCTACATCGAATATGCCAAGCGCACCCTGCCGCGGAACATGGACCTGACCGGCATCCGCGTGGTGCTCGATTGCGCCAATGGCGCCGCCTACAAGGTCGCGCCGCTCGCCCTCTGGGAGCTGGGGGCCGAGGTCATCACCATCGGCGTCGAGCCGGACGGCTTCAACATCAACCACAAGGTGGGCTCGACCGCCCCCGAGGCGGTCGCCGCCAAGGTCAAGGAGATGCGGGCCGACATCGGCATCGCCCTCGACGGCGATGCCGATCGCGTCATCATCATCGACGAGAAGGGGCAGGTCGTCGACGGCGACCAGTTCATGGCCGTCATCGCCCAGAGCTGGCTGAAGCGCAACATGCTGATCGGCGGCGGGATCGTTGCCACCATCATGTCCAATCTCGGGCTCGAGCGGTATCTCTCGTCCATCGGCCTGACGCTCGAGCGCACCCAGGTCGGCGACCGCTACGTGCTCGAGGCGATGCGCGCCAAGGGGTTCAATGTCGGCGGCGAGCAGTCCGGCCACATCATCCTCTCCGATTTCACCACCACCGGCGACGGGCTCGTCGCCGCGCTCCAGCTCCTTTCGGTGATCAAGGAGGAGGAGCGCTCGGTCTCCGAAATCTGCTCGCGCTTCGAGAAGGTGCCGCAGCTTCTGCGCAACGTGCGCTTCAAGGCCGGCAAGCCGCTCGAGGACAAGACCATCAAGAAGCTCATCGCCGACGGCGAGGCCCGCCTCGGCACCGCCGGGCGCCTGGTCATCCGCGAATCGGGCACCGAGCCCGTCATCCGCGTCATGGGCGAAGCGGACGACGCGGCGCTGGTCACCTCCATCGTCACCGAGATCGAGGCGGCGATCCAGCAGGTGGCGTAGCCGCATACGTCGGGTCGCGCCGTTTGCGGCTCATGCACCAGCCTCTCCATTAATCCCCGATGTCACCCCGGCGAAGGCCGGGGCCCATCCTGAAATGTCGCAACGGCCGCAAGGTGTGTGAACCAGGCAGGAAGTGCTTTCTGCCGCTCCGCCCCGTGCTCGTGAAGGACATCGGGGATGGATCCCGGCCTTCCTTCGCCGGGATGACAGTCGGTAGGGGTCACAAGCAACCACGCTCGCCACTATTTGACCCGGGGGTTAAGCGACGTGGTTAAGGCTCATTTAAGAACTTTGTCCGATATTGTGCGCGATTCAACTGCCATTCCGGCAACAACGAGGATCGTGACATGCGCAAGCTCATCGCCGCGATCGGGGTGGCAGGAGCCGCTTCGATCGCCGCACAGGCCCTGGCGGCTGACATTCCGGTGTACCCGCCGGTCATTCCGGAGCTTCCTCCGGTCGACTACGGCCTGGGCGGAAACTTCTACCTGCGCGGCAGCGGCGCGTGGAATGTGCTCTGGGCCAAGGACGTCGACAGCTGGGCTTGTCCGTTGCCCTGCGGCGGCCTCGTGGCGACCACCTTCGATACTGACGACGTCGGCTACGGCTACAGCGTCGGCGCGGGCGCCGGTTACGAAACCGGCACGGGCCTGCGGTTCGACGCCACGGTCGACTATCTCTCCAACGAGGGCGCATCGATCGTCAGGAGCGGCGAAGGCGCGGCGGTCGACGGCGAATATTCGCTGAAGCTGCGCTCGACGGTCCTGCTGGCCAACGTCTACTACGATTTCAGCTTCTCGGACGCCTATGGCTACGGCCCCTCGGGCTACTCGGCCGCCGGCGGTCCCTTCGCCTATGTGGGCGCCGGCGCCGGTGTCGCCTTCAACGAGGTGCATGTCGATTCTCCGGCCGACAACCCGATCAACAGCGGCGACAACACCAGCTTTGCCGCGGCCGGCATGGTCGGCGTCGGCTACGACTTCGGCGCCTTCACCGCCGACCTCGGCTACCGCGCCCTCTACATCGCCGAGATCGCCAACCGGCAGCCGGCGCCGCAGGGGTTCTCGGTGGACGACGCCTGGATCCACGAAGTGCGCGGGACGCTGCGCTACCGCTTCTGACCCATTGCGGTCATCACGATCGAATTGGAACGGCGCCCGCGGGCGCCGTTCTCTTTTGGAGAAAGCCAGGTAAACTTGGCGGCAAACAGTCAGGGAGAGAAGACGAATGAAGGTTCTGGTGATCGGGGCGGCCGGCATGATCGGCAGGAAGCTCGTCAGGCGCGTCCTCAAGGACGGCGCTATCGGCGGGCAACAGGTCAGCGCTCTGACGCTCGCTGACGTGGTGGCGCCCTCGGCGCCCGCGAGCGCGATCCCCATCGATACCGTCGCTGCCGATCTCTCGCATCCGGGCGTGGCCGAGAGCCTCATCGCGGGCCGGCCAGACCTCATCTTCCATCTCGCCGCCATCGTTTCGGGCGAGGCCGAGGCCGATTTCGACAAGGGCTACGCCATCAATCTCGACGGCACGCGCTATCTCTTCGAAGCGATCCGCCAGGCGCACCTGGCCGAAGGCTATACGCCGCGCCTCGTCTTCACCTCGTCCATTGCCGTCTTCGGCTCGCCGTTCCCGGCCGAGATCGGCGACGAATTCCACCTGACGCCCTTGACCAGCTACGGCACGCAGAAAGCCATCGGCGAGCTGCTGCTGGCCGACTATTCGCGGCGCGGGTTCCTCGACGGCGTCGGCATCCGCCTGCCGACCATCGCCATCCGGCCGGGCAAGCCCAACAAGGCGGCCTCCGGGTTCTTCTCGGGCATCATCCGCGAGCCGCTGGTGGGCGTCGAGGCGCTGCTGCCCGTCGCCGATACGGTCAGGCACTGGTTCGCCAGTCCGCGCGCCGCCGTCGGGTTCCTGCTGCACGCGGCAACCATCGACACCGGGCCGCTGGGTGCGCGCCGCAGCCTCACCATGCCGGGGGTCGCCGCGACCGTCGCCGAGGAGATCGAGGCGCTGCGCCGCGCCGCCGGCGATCGGGCCGTGGCGCTCATCCGGCGCGAGCCCGACGAGACGATCGCGCGGATCGTCGCCGGCTGGCCGCAGGCCTTCATCGCCGACCGCGCCGTGGAACTGGGTTTTGCCGCGGACAAGGACTTCGACGAGATCGTCTCGATCCACATCGCCGACGAGCTCGGCAACTAGGTCATCACCGGCCTGGGGTTGCACGGCAGTTCTTCCATGCACAGGTCATCCCCGCTTTCGCGGGAATGACCGGTGAGGAGGGAAGTATAGTGCCAGCCAATGCCGGAACCCGACCTACTCCGGCTTGTGCTCGAAGCGACGGCCGGAGATGTGCGAGATGACGGTGTAGCTGAGGACACCGAGCCCATAATATGACGAGGCCGAGGCCTCCTCGCGCGGCATGACGATCATCTGGTTGCTCCTGCAGGCGAAGAGGAACTCGCAGAAGTTCGGCATCACCGCCTCGAGATGGGCGAAGGCGTCGGCCGGGGTCTCGCCGGTGTCGGTGCGGTAGGTGACGAAGAGGAAGTCGGCGTCGAGCTCGGGCAGGGCTTCCGGGCTCATGCGTTCCATTTGGCCTTCGGCAATGGCCTCGACACGCTCGGGGAAGGTGAAGCCGGCATCGCGCAGCAGCTTGCCGAGCGCGCCGTAGGTGTGCCAGCTCAGCACCTGCCCGTCGACGCCCTGGATGACGTTGACGGAAACGCCGGCGGTGTCGATGAGGCGCCTGATCTGCTCGACCTGGCCGGCATAGCGGTCCTTGAGCACCGCCAGCCGGTCCTGCGTTCCGGTGATCTCGGCCAGCACGTCGTAGATCTCGAAATCGCCGCGCGCCTCGTCGTCGAGCACGACGACCGGGGCGATTGCCTCGAGCTGCTCGACGGACGCCGTCTGCCAGGGCGTGGTGATGATGAGGTCGGGCTCGGCGGCGGCGACCGCCTCGATGTCCACTGGCAGGTTGCCGAGGAACTCGATGTCGGAATTGTCGAAGTCGACGCCGGTCAGCACCTTGCTGGCGCGGATGAAGCCCTCGCCCTCGGGCGTCGTGCGCCCGTGGCTGGCGATGGGCATGACGCCGAGCTCGATCAGCGGCACGGTGATGGCGAGGTCCTGCAAGGAGGCGATGCGCTCCGGCGCGACCGGGATCTCGACCGTGCGGCCGAGGTCGTCGGTGAAGGTGCGCGTTTCCTGCGCAATGCCGGGCAGGACGATGGTTGCGGCAAGAAGAATGCCGCCAAGGGCGGCGTAGAGGCGAGTCATGGCGGGGCTCCTGTCGTTGGTCGTTGTCATTCAGGCCTGGGTTCGAACTCGCGGCCGGCGAGCGTCACCAGCACGGCCTCGGCCATCATGCCGAGCGCCGTATAGGAGCGGGCGACCGCATCCTCGCGCGGCAGGAAGACCAGCTGGTTGGCGCGGCAGGCATGGAGGAACTGGCAGTAGCCGGGCGCGATGGCCTCCAGTTCCTCGCGGGCATCCTGCGGCGTCTGTCCGCGTGGCGCATCGTAGGTGGCGAAGATGAAATCGGCGTCGAACGCCTGCAGCTCCTCGCCGGAGAACAGCACGCGCTCGCTGCCCTCGATGGTCTCGATGATCTGCGGGAAGGTGACGCCCGCATCGCGCAGCACCTTGCCCAGAACGCCATAGGTGTGCCAGGCGGCGATCTGCCCGTTCTGGGTGAGGATGATCGAGGCCGAAACCGGCGTGTCGCCCAGGGCCGAGCGGATCTGGTCGATCTGGCCCCGGTAACGCGCCTTCAGCACCGCCAGCCGGTCCTCGGTGCCGGTCAGCACGGCGATGTCCTCGAAGGTCGCGAGCTCGCCGCGCATGTTGTCTTCGACCACGACGGTCGGCGCGATGGTCTCGAGCTGTTCGAGCGGCGTCTCGTTGAAAGTCGAGGTGATGATGAGGTCGGGTTCGAGCGCGGCGATGGCCTCGATGTCGGCCGGCGAGCCGCCGACATTGGCGATGCCGGAATTCTCGAAGGTGACGCCCGTCAGCGTCGCAGCGCCCCGCATATAGGCCGAACCGTCATCGGCTGCGCGCCCGAAGGCGCCGACCGGAATGATGCCGAGCTCGATCAGCGGCACGGTCAGCGAGCTGTCGTGAAGGGTGACGATACGCTGCGGCGCGACGGGCACCTCGACGGCGCGGCCGGTGTCGTCGGTGAAGGTACGGGTCTCCTGGGCGAGCGCCGGCAAGATCGCCAGCGTCAGCGCCAGAATGGCCGGGATCATGATGGAGGGGCGGGGCATGGCGTATTCCGGTTCAGGTCTGGGAATGCGCATGGATCGATGCCAGCCGCCAGCGCGGCGTCATCTCGGGCGCTTTCTCGGCGAGGCCTTCGCACTTGCCGTGGACGGGGATGGTTTCGGCAACGAGGTGCATCTCGAGCGGCGTGTCGCCGGCGCTCGCCGAGACCGTCAGCACGTCGCCGCCCGCCTCGCTTTGCGGCCATGCCGTCTCGCCGAGGCGCACGGCCGTCTGGTCGAGGCCGTGATCGTGCGCCCACTGCATGGCGGCGTGCTCGGCGACCTGCGCGGCTTGCGGCAGGCCGGCGCGGCCGCGATAGGCGGAAAGATAGATGTCGCCGCGCGCGATGGTGGCAAGAAATTCCGCCGCCTCCTCGGGCGCGACCCGTCCGTAGCGCTGGCGCTGCGGCAGCACGACAAGCGAGGCGGCGAACCGGCAGCCGCCGACGTGCGTGGCCTGCAACAGGTTGAATTTTGCCGGATCGGCGGCGGTAACGAGCGCCTTGAAGGTTGCAAAGCCGTAGCGCGCGCAGCAGGCGTCGCGCCGGCTGTCTGTGCAGCAGAGGATGACGGTGCGCGTGTCGCGCCGGCCCTCGATCGCCTCGCCGGCTGTGAAGCGCGTGACCGCATCGGCCAACGCCTCTTGGTCGGAAAAGTCGGCGGCAATGCCGTCGGCGATGAGGCCGGGCAGCGTATCCGTCTCGCCGACGCGGTCGACGAGGGCGACGTGAATGCCGGCCTTCATCGCCAGCCGCACGGCTTCGGAGAGGGCCGGCTCCATGCCGACGGATTCAAAGCGCGGCACACGCCATTTGCCGCGCGGCCAGGCGAGGATCAGCACCCGCTCGGCGATGTTGCCGGTGCCGGCCAGCGGCTCGCCGCGCTCGAGGCAGAGATCGCGGCAGAAGACGTGCCCGGCCATCAGTTCGCCTCCTCATAGGGGATGAACGGGCGGGCCGCGACATGCGCCTCGACGAGCTCGAGCGCCAGCTCCAGCGAGGTCATGGTGCTGCCGAAGGCCGGGCCCGGCAGCAGGATGAACTGGCCGTTGCGGCACGCCTGGAGCGCGGCGCACCAGCCGGGTGCGAACTTTTCGTAGGCGGCGCGGATGGTCGCCGGGGTCGCGTCCTCCTGCTGGCGGTAGAAGCCGAAGATGAAATCGGCCTCGAGCTCCTGGATCAGCTCGCGGCTGAAGGAGATCTGCGTTCCGCCCATCGATGCGACCGCCTCGGGTTTGGCGAAACCGATATCGTTGATGACCCGCGCCATCGCCCCGAGATTGTCGCGGTAGACCCAGAGCTCCTCGCCCTCGGGGAACATGAAGGTAAGGGTGACGGAAATGTCGTGCGGATCACCGATGAAGGATCGCAGGCGCTCGACATTGGCCTCGTAGCGGGCGAAACGCGCCTCGAACCGGCCGGTCCTGCCGGTGATGTCGGCGAGGGTGCGCAGCGTCTCGACCATGCCGAGGGCGGCATTGTCGATGACAAGGGTCGGCGCGACGGCCTGCAGGCGCTCGACGATGTCGGGGAGCGTATAGGGCCCGCCGATGATGAGGTCGGGCTCGAGCGCGGCGATGGCTTCGACGTCGAGGGCGTTGAAGACGCCGACGAACGCCATGTCGGTATTGGAGAAGTCGATGCCGAGCGTATCCATGCCGGCGCGCAGGTAGTGCGTGCCGTCATCGGCGATCCGTCCGGCGCTGCCGACGACCGGCGCGCCGAGCTCGTAGAGCGGCAGCGTCAGGATCTGGTCGTTGAGCGCGACGATGCGCAGCGGCTCGACGGGAATGTCGAAGGTGCCGTTGGCGGCGGTGAACGGGCGCGTCTCCTCGCCGAACGCGGGAGTGGCGAGCAGGAGGAGGCAGGCGAGAAGCTGGGCGAGGCGCATCGGGGTTTTCTCGGCGGTTATCGGTCAGCGCCCAGCGGCACGAATTCGCGGGTCGCGATCTGGGCGAGGACGATCTCGGTGACCGAACGCAGCGCCTGGAAGCTGACGGCGCGCATCTCCTCGCGGTTGATCATGAACACCTGGTTGTGGCGGCCGGCGTGCAGCACCTCGCGCCAGTTGGGGAGCAGCGCGTCCCAGGCGGCGAACTTCTGGCTGGGGCTCTGGTCGCGGGCGGTCCAATAGGTGTCGATCATGAAGTCGGCGTCGATCTGCTCGATCAGCTCGACACTGATATCGGCGTTGGCATCCGCCTGGCTCGCGATCAGCTCGGGCATGGAAAAGTCGAGGTCGCGCAGGACCTGGCCGAGCGTGCCGTAATCGCGAAAGACCGTCAGCCGTCCGTCGTTGGATGCCGCGGCGACGGCGACCGAGATCTGGGCGGGATCGCCGACGGTGTCGGCGAGGGTCGCCCGCGCGCGCTCGATCCGCTCCTCATGGAGCGAGAGCATCAGCTCGAACGCGGGCAGAGTGTTCGAGACGTCGGCGACCTTGCGGTACATGTCGAGCATGTTCTGTCCCCAGACCTGCAGAACGATGGTCGGGGCGATGAGCGAGAGGCGGTCGTAGTCGTCGGAGGCGAATTCGGGGATGATGATGAGGTCGGGCTCGACGGCCGAGATCGCCTCGTAGTCATGCTCGTTGGGGCTGCCGACCCAGGTCACGTCCGAGCGCTCGAAGCGGAAGTCGAGCGCGTCATAGGCGCCGCGCACGTAGGGCTCGCCATTGTTGACCGACGCATTGACGATGCCGCTGGAGCCGGCAACGTTGGCGCCGAGCTCGATCAGCGGGGCGGTGAACTGCTCGTCGCGCAGCGAGACGATGCGCTGCGGATCGACGGGGATCTCGACCTCATGGCCCTGGTCGTCGACGAAGGTGCGCATCTCCTGCGCGCTTGTCGGAAGCATCAGGGCGGCGATGGCGGCGAGAGCGATGACGATGCGATGCATTTCTCGATCCTTGGATCAGTGGGGTTGCGCCTGCGTCCGCGCCAGCAGCACGATGAAGATCGGCACGCCGATGAGGGCGGTCAGAAGCCCGGCGGGGATCTGGATGGGCGCGAAGGCCGCGCGTCCGATGAGGTCTGCGCCGCCGACGAGCAGTGCGCCGATGAGTGCGGTGATCAGCAGATGCAGCGCCATGCCGGCATGGGCGAGCCGGCGCGCGGCATGCGGGGCGATGAGGCCGACGAACCCCAGGGGGCCGACGACGCTGGTGGCGATGGCGGCAAAGCCGACCGCGACGGTGACGAGGGCCGGACGTATCCATCGCACCGGCGCGCCGAGGCCGATGGCGGCCGCCTCGCCCATGCGCATTGTTGCCATGGCGCGGCTGATGACGAGCAGCGCCGGCAGGAGCACCGCCGACCAGCCGGCGAGCACCCAGACGTCCCGCCAGGACGCCGCGTTGATCGAGCCGGTGAGCCAGGCGAGCGCCGAGAGCGCCCGGTCGATCTCTCCATAGGTCATTAGCGCCGAGGTGATCGAGGAGATGAAGGCGGAAATGCCGATGCCCATCAAGATGAAGCGGATGGCGCTGCCCCCCTGGCGCGTATGGGAGAGCCACTGGATGAGGACGGCGACGAGGATCGAGCCACCGAAGGCAAACCAGGGCCGATAGAGCGGGCCGAGCTGTGGAAAGAGCACCGTTATCGCCACCACCGCGAGCGCCGCGCCCTGGCTGACGCCGACGAGCGAAGGGTCGGCGAGGCCGTTGCGCGTCACGGTCTGCAACGCCGCGCCCGAAAGCGCCATCATCGCGCCGACGAGGGCGGCGGCGAGGGTGCGCGGGAAGCGGAATTCCCAGACGACGTTGTCGATCGCCCGGCTGATGGTGATGCCGCGCAGGGTCTCGACGAGCTCGTTCATCGAAACGCCATAGCTGCCCGTCGCAAGGCTCACGGCCGAGAGCGCGACGAGCGCCAGGACCAGGAGGCCGATGACGGTCAGCGCGCGCACCGGCAGGCGGAGCGCAATGCGCTCGCGCGGCGAACGCAGGACGACATGGCGGGCGGGCGCGAAGCTCGTCATCGCGACCTCCGCCTCACCAGATGGACGAAGAGCGGTGCGCCGACCATGGCGGTGATGATGCCGGTCGAAATCTCCTGCGGCGGGATGGCGACGCGCGCCACGATATCGACGGCGAGCAGGTAGGCCGCGCCGGCCAGCGCCGAATAGGGCACGATCCAGCGGTAGTCGGCGCCCACATAGAGGCGCACCATGTGCGGAATGACGAGGCCGATGAAGCCGAGCGGCCCGGCAAGCGCCACCGACCCGGCGGTGAGGACGACGACGGCAAGGAGGATCTGCACCTTGAGCGATGTGGTCCTGACGCCGAGGCCCTGCGCCACCTCGTCACCCATGGCCAGCACCGTCACCTGCCGGGCAAGCGCCAGCGACAGCAGCATGGCGATGGCGAGCCACGGGCCCGTGTAGACGAGCACGTTGATGTCGCGCCCGGCGAGCGAGCCGGTCAGCCACACACGCAGGTTCATGAAGGTGTCTTCGCTGAGGAGATGGGCGATCGAGATGCAGGCGCCGAGGAAGGCGCTGATCGCGGCGCCGGCAAGCGTCAGGCTCAAGGGCGTCGCGCCGCCCGGCACCCAGCGGGCGATGAAATAGACGACGAGCGCGGCGGCGAGCGCCCCGGCAGCGGCGATCCAGGGGATCAGCGCCATGCTGGTCAGCCCGAGGACGGCGGTGGCCATTACCACGGCGAAGGAGGCGCCGGCGGTGAGGCCGAGGAGGCCCGGATCGGCGAGGGGATTGCGCGTCACGCCCTGCATCAGCGCGCCGGCGACCGAGAGACACGCGCCGACGACGACGGCGATCACCGCGCGCGGCAGGCGCAGGTTCTGGACGATGACATGGTCGAACTGACCGGGATCGAACGCGGTCAGCGCCTCGACCACCGTGCCGAGCGGCAGGCTCTTGGCGCCGACGGCGATGTGGAGGAGGAAAAGCGCGCCGAGGGCGGCAAGGAGCGCCGGCACGCCGCTCCAGGCACGCAGCGGCGGCGCGCTGGGGGCGGGGCTTGCGGCAATGTCGCTCATGCCGGCTGCGCCGCGCGGGCGCCGGCGTGCGCGCCGAACGGCACGCAGACGAGCCGGCCCGTGACGGGATCGTGCAGCACATGCGCCTCGAGGTCGAACACTTCCCGCAGGCGCTCGGCGGTGAAGACGGTCCTGGGCGCCCCGGCGCAGACGATCTGCCCGTCGCGCATCATGACGAGGTGGTCGGCATAGGCGGCGGCAAGGCTCAATTCATGCAGCACGACGACGAGGGTGCGGCCGGTCTTGTGGGCGAGGCTCGCCAGCAGCTCCATCAGGTCGACCTGCACCTTGAGGTCGAGAAACGTCGTCGGCTCGTCGAGCAGCAGCAGGTCCGTTTCCTGGGCCAGCACCATGGCGATCCAGCAGCGCTGGCGCTGCCCGCCCGAGAGCGTGTCGACCGGCCGCTCGGCGAGATCGGCGACGCCGGCGACGTCCATGGCGTTGTTGACCGCCGCCTCGTCGGCGCGCGACCATTGGCGCAGCAGCGACTGGTGCGGATAGCGCCCCTGCGCGACGAGCTCGCGCACCGTCAGCCCTTCGGGGGCGACAGGACCTTGCGGCAGAAGGCCAAGCTTTGCGGCGACGGCCCGCGTGTTGGTCTCATGGATATCCTTGCCGTCGAGCAGCACCGCGCCGGCGGTCGGCGCGAGAATACGGGCCAGCGTCTTCAAAAAGGTCGACTTGCCGCTGCCGTTGGGGCCGACGAGAATGGTGACCTTGCCCGTCGGCACGGCGAGGTCGACGCCTTTGAGAATGCCTACCCCGGCATAGCCGGCATCCACCGAGAGGGCCTCGAGCCGGGAAGGGGCAGTCTCACCGCTGTCTCTTCTGTTGACGCCAGCGTGCACGGCACGACCCCGCATATCTGACTCTGTTCGTCAGCTTTGACGCGGTGGACTAGCAAAGCTGACCGACCATATCAAGATAAAACAGGTCGGCTCTTCTCCCTCTCCCTTGTGGGAGAGGGCTGGATTTTCCGCGTTCAGCGGAAAGTCAGGGTGAGGGGATTGCGATGCGGGGGTTATCCACCACATCGCTACTCCCCGATGTCACCCCGGCGAAGGCCGGGGCCCATCCTGAGATGCTCCAAAAGCCGCCAGGTGTATGAGAGCGGAAAAGGTGGCTGGCCGATCTTTCCGCGCCCCTTGATGCGTTCAGGGCTGGGTCCCGGCCTTCGCCGGGATGACGCCCAGTGGTGTTGGTGCATCGTGTCTCACCCACCGGGACGTTCCGCTCCGGTGGACGATCGTCCCAGCAGTTCAGCGCGTCGACGGCACTTCGTAGATGCGCTCGACGTCGTCGAGCAGCAGGTTGGCGGCGAGATACCCGCCGGCGGTATTCCAGATGGCGTCGTCGACGGCATAGGCGCGGCCGGCCTTGACCACCTCGAGGTTCTGCCAGAGCGGATCGGCGGTCCATTCGGCTTCCTGGGCCTCGGCCGCGCCGTCGCCGGTCTCGTAGGTGAAGTAGAACAGGCGGTCACCCTCGAAGTCGGGGATGCGCTCCTTGCCCACGTCGTCGGCGAATTCCTGCTTGTCCTGCGCGGCAGGACGGGCAAAGCCCACTTCGCCGAGGATGAGGCCGGAGAAGGTGTCGAGATAGTAGATGCGGGTCAGGGACGAAGCAAAGCGCACCAGCGAGATCTCTTCCTGCAGCGCGTCGCCCAGCTCCTCGCCGAGCTTGGTGGTGCGCGCGTCGAACGCCTCGAGGGCGGCCGCGCCCTCCTCGCCCTTGCCGGCGGCGTCGGTATAGAGCGCCATGTTGATCTTCCAGTCGCCGCGCAGGCGCTCGGCCATCACGGTCGGGGCGATGGCGGAAAGCTGCTCGTAGATCTTCTCTTGGCGGGTCTTGTTGCCGATGATGAGATCAGGCTCCAGCGCGGCGATCGCTTCGAGATTGACCGCCGACTCCTCGCCGACAACGGTCACGTCCGCCATGTCCTCGGCGATATGGGCGTACCACGGGTCGCCGGTCCAGGAGCGCACGGCCCCGATCGGAGTGATGCCGACGGCGAGCAGGGCCTCGGTGCCCTCATTGGTGAGGACGACGATCCGCTGCGGATCGTCGGGCACGTCGGTCACGCCCATGGCGTGGGTGATCTCGCGGGCAAGGGTGGCGGAGGCCGACAGGAGCGCGGCGGTGACGGCCAGCGCTGCCAAACCGTGGCGGAAGATGCTCATTTTGTGCTTCCCAAACTTGACAACCATCTTCAGAAAATGGTTGTGGCAAACAGTCAGAATTTAAACTGACTGTCAATATCAAGTTGAGGGACGCGCCCTGTCCGATCTGGCGGCCATGAAACCACGCACGGCGGCGCTTGCCTGGCCGGTCTCGACGACCTATGCGGGGCTCGCCGTGGTGCTCGTCGTCGTGATGGTCATGAGCCTCACCCTTGGCTATCGCATCTATTCGCTGGGCGAGGTCTACCGCGCGCTCTTTGCCTTCGACGGCACCGAGACCTCGGTCATCATCGCCAATCTGCGCCTGCCGCGCGCCGTGGTCGCGCCGATGGTCGGGGCGGCGCTGGGCATCGCGGGCGTGCTGGTGCAGACCCTTTCGCGCAACCGCATCGCCTCGCCCGATACCCTCGGGCTCAATGCCGGCGCCTCGCTCTTCGTCGTCATGGCGAGCTCGGTCTTCGGCGTCGGCTCCCTGATGGGTCTCTCGATGGCGGCGGCGCTCGGGGCACTCGGCGCCGCGCTCCTCGTCTTCGGCATCGCCGCGACCGCCGGTGGGCTCTCGCCCCTGCGGATTGTCCTCATCGGCGTCACCTTCGCCGGCCTCGGCCATTCCGTCGTCGAGGTGGTGCTGACCACCAACGAGGCGCAGATGCAGCAGCTGCTGTTCTGGCTCTCGGGCGCGTTCGTCGACCGGCCCCTGGCGCTTGCCGCCAACGGCGCGCCGTTCATGGTCGTCGGCGGGATCATTGCCCTCGCGCTGTCGCGGGCGCTCGATGCGCTGCAGGCCGACGACTCGACCGCCGCAAGCCTCGGCGTGCCGCTCTTCGTCGTGCGCGGGGCGGCGTTTCTTTCGGTGTCGCTGCTGACGGGCGCGTCGGTCGCCATGGCCGGGCCCGTCGGCTTCGTCGGCCTCGTCGTGCCGCATGCGGCGCGCTGGCTGGTGGGCCTGCGGCACTCCCGCCAGATCGTCGCGGCCGCGCTCATCGGCGCCATCTACGCGACTGCCGCGGACGTTGCCGCCCGCTTCGTCATCTACCCCATCGAAGCGCCGGTCGGCGCGGTCACCGCCGTCGTCGGCGGTGCGGTGCTGCTGATCCTCCTGAAGCGGAGGGCGGCATGACCACCATCGGCGCAAGCGCACCTGTTTCCAGCGCCGCCCGCGCACCGGCCGTGCTCGCGGCCATGCTCGGCCTCTTCGTGCTGCTGGCGCTCTGCGGCGTCGCGTTCGGCTCGACCTGGATACCGCTCGATGAAGTGGCCAAGGTCATTGCCGGGTTCGGCGAGAAGACGCAGAACCTCATCGTCCTGCAACTGCGCCTGCCACGCGTCGTCGCCGCGATCCTTTCGGGCGGCGCCATCGCCGTTGCGGGCTATCTGCTGCAGAAGGTCACGCGCAACGAGCTCGCCTCGCCCGGCGTCCTCGGGGTCGTCGACGGGGCGGCGCTGGGCGTCGTCATTTTCCTTGCCGCGCTCTCCAACGAGTCCAATTCGCTCGTCACCAGCATCGCCTTCCAGCCGCTGGCCGCTGCCGTTGGCGGTCTCTGCGCCATTTCGCTGGTCTTCGCGCTGGCCGGCAACCAGTCGACCTCGGCCGTGCGGCTGCTGCTCTTCGGCATCGCGGTCGCCGCCGTCGCCAAGGCGCTGACCATGGTGATGATGCTGATCGGCCCGATCTACCGCACGACGCAAGCGGCGCGCTGGATCGCCGGGGCGGTCAACGAGGTGAACTGGAGCGAGATCCAGGTCACCTTCGTCGCGCTGGTGCCGCTCATCGTCATCACGCTGCTGATCGCCCGCCGCCTGCCGCCCGCCGATCTCGACGAGACCTCGGCGCAAAGCGTCGGACTCAACGTGCCGGTCGCGCGGCTCCTCATCTTCGCGCTCGCCGCCGCGCTGACCGCCGTCGGCGTCGCGTTCGTGGGCGGCGTCGGCTTCATCGGGCTGATGGCGCCGCACCTGGCGCGCATGCTCCTCGGGCGGGGCGTCCATGTCGGGCTCATCGGCAGCTTCCTCATCGGCGCGATGATGCTTGTGGCGGCCGATCTTCTGGTGCGCGTGTTGTTCTCGCCAATCGAGGTGCCGGCCGGCACGGTCACCGCCATCCTCGGCGCGCCCTATTTCCTCTATCTCCTCATGCGGAAGCAAAGCTATGACGGATGACCGCACCCACCGCATCGCCGTCCAGGACCTGACGCTTGCCTACGGGCAGACGCGCGTGCTCGATGCGCTGACCCTGCCGATCGCGCCGGGCAAGGTGACCGTCCTTGCCGGCCCCAATGGCTGCGGAAAGTCGACGCTCCTGCGCGCCATCCGCCGGCTGCTGAAGGGCTCCGCCGGCCAGGTGCTGCTCGACGACGTCGACATCGCCAAATTGAGCGGCAAGGACCTGGCCTTGAAGATCGGGCTCCTCGCCCAGAACCCGTCCGCCCCCGGCGACATGAGCGTCGAGGAACTGGTGCGCCTCGGGCGCTATCCCCATCAGACGATGATGCAGCCCTGGAGCCCGCGCGACGCCGAGGCCGTCGAGCGCGCCATGGCCGGCACGGGCGTCGTCGAATTGCGCGCGCGCCCGATCAGCTCGCTCTCGGGCGGGCAGCTGCAGCGCGTCTGGATCGCGCTGGTCCTCGCGCAGGAGACCGACGTCATCTGCCTCGACGAGCCGGTCAATCACCTCGACATCGCCCACCAGCTCGAATGCCTCGATCTCGTGGCGCGCCTCAACCGAGAGCACGGGCGCACCATCGTCCTGGTGCTGCATGACCTCAACCTCGCCGCGCGCTATGCCGACGAGCTGGTGTTCGTGCGCGAAGGGCGGATCGCGGCGCGCGGCACGCCGGCCGAGCTGATGTCGGCCGAACTCATCGGGGAGGTCTTCGGCGTGCACGCCACGATCATCACCGATCCCGTCCACGGCAGCCCGGTGTGCATCCCTGCGAGCCGGTCCTCCGCGCCGAAGGCTGCCGAAGAGAAAGTGGCCGAGGCGGTTTAGGGCAGGGGACCAGGTTCTTCGCTCCCCTCCCCCTTGAGGGGAGGGGTCGGGGGTGGGGGTCCATCGGCGACCTACTGAGCCACCCCCACCCTCAATCCCTCCCCTCAAGGGGGAGGGAGGCGGATCGTGCCCGTGGCAACTCCGTACCCAGACGAGTGCGCTATTTCAACCGCTCGATCAGCGCCATGGCGGCGGCGGGGTTGCGCTCCTTGAAGCCCGAGATGACGTAGAGGAAAACGTCCGTCGGCCCGGCGTTGGCGGGCTTCTCCTCGACTGCGGAGAGGTCCTTGGGCACGGCGCCGGTCGCCAGCTCTTTCGCCCGCTTGGTCCAGGCATCGAGGTCGGCGGGCGAATAGCCGAGCTTTTCGTCCTCGCTTGTGCCCATGATGCGGAGATATGCGAACGGCGCCGTGATGTCGGCGATCTGCACGTATTTGGCGTCGGCGGCGGTGATGACGGCGGCGCCGTATTTGCGCGCGAGCGCGATGAAGGCCGGATCGCGGAAGCTTTCGTGGCGCACTTCGAGCGCATGGCGGATGTCCCGGCCCTCGATGCTCTTGGGCAGGAGCTTCAGGAACCCCTCGAAATCCTCGGCATCGAACCTCTTGGTCGGGGCGAACTGCCAGTTGATCGGGCCGAGCTTGTCCTTGAGTTCGAGGATGCCGCCCATGAGGAACCGCTCGACCGACTCCCGACCCTCGGCCAGCACTCGCCGGTTGGTGGCGAACCGCGGGCCCTTGAGCGCGAAGACGAAGTCGTCGGGGGTCTCGTCATGCCACTTGGCGAAGCTCTCGGGCTTCTGCGCGCCATAGAAGGTGCCGTTGATCTCGATGGAGGTGAGCTTGCTCGCGGCGTATTCCAGCTCGCGCTTCTGCGTCAGCGTGTCGGGATAGAAGGTGCCACGCCAGGGCTCGTAGGTCCAACCGCCGATGCCGACACGAATTTGCTTGCTCATGGCTCGTTCTCCTCTCGACGCGGGCGACACCCTAGCGGCAAAGCGCACGCTTGGCACCCCGGATTTGACGTATCGCGTGATCGCTAACTTGTTTGACAAATTGCGAGGTCGATGCAATCGTTCACTCGGGAGGAGATATGTGCGTGCGGCGGCGGCGCCGAACGCGGCGCATGCCTTCGTCCCGCTCTTGAAAGAGAACTCCAGCACGGTGACGAGAATGCCCGAAAGCCAGGTCAGCGCCACGCTTCACCGGGGCTTTATGACGCCCAATCCCGAGTATTCTCCCGTTCCCATCTGGTGGTGGAGTGGCGATCGGCTCGAGCTCGAGCGCATGATCTGGCAGGTCGATCAGCTCGTGGCGCAGGGCGTCCACAACGCCGTAGTGCTCAACCTGGCGCCGACCGGCCCGATGCACGGGGCGCTGAGCGACGATCCGCATTTCCTCACCCAAGAGTGGTGGGGGCTCTGGGATGCGCTCTGTCAGCACGCGCAGAAAGTCGGCATGCGCTTCTGGTTCTACGACCAGATCGGCTTTTCCGGCGCCAACCTCCAGGGGCGGCTGGCGGTTGCCAATCCCGGGTTCGTGGGCATGGAGCTCACCCGCGTCGTCATCGATGTCGAGGCCGAGGGGGAGATCGTACTGCCGGAGGCGGGGGTGTTCGTCGCCGGCCAGGCGTTGCCGCTGTCGCCCGAAGGGTGCATCGCCGGGCCACCGCGCGAGCTTCCGCTCGAAAACGGCCGCATCCGCTGGCGGGGTGAGGGCAAGGCGCGGCTCATCCTCGCCTATGCCATCCGCAAGGGGTTCGACTATCACTCGCCCGAGGCCTGCCGGGCGCTGATGGATGTCGTCCACCACGCGTTCGAAGCGCGGTTGGGCAAGTATTTCGGCAGCGCCATCGTCGGTTCGTTCCAGGACGAGCTGCCGTCGGTCCCGACCTGGAGCGCGCGGTTCGCCGCCGAGTTCGAGCGGCGCTGCGGCTATGGGCTGATCCGCAAGATCGCCGCGCTCTGGGAGGACTGGGGCCTCGAAAGCGCCCGCGTCCGCATGGACTACCAGCGCGTGCGCGCCGCGCTCGCCGAGGAGGCGATCTTCAAACCCGTGTTCGACTGGCACGAGAAGCACGGGCTGACTTTCGGCTTCGATCAACAGAGCCCGTCGCGCGCGGCCCAGCCGATCTCGACGGTCGACCAGTACGCCGACTACGCGCGCACCCACCGCTGGTATTCGGCGCCGGGCAGCGACCATTGGGGCGAGGCCAAGTTCCACTCCTCGCTCGCCCACAGCTACGGGCGGCCGCGCACCTGGATCGAGGCGTTCCATTCGTCCGGCTGGGGCGGAACGCTGGAAGAAACCTTCGACTGGTTGCAGCCCTGGCTGCTCGCCGGCGCCAACCTCTACGATCCCCACGCGGTCTACTATTCGACCCGCGGCGGGCAATGGGAGTGGGCGGCGCCGTCGACCTGCTGGCGCCAGCCCTATTGGCGGCACTACAAGCACTTCGCCGATGCGGTATCGCGCCTCTGCTGGCTTGCGACCCGCGGCGAGCACCAGTGCGACGTCGGCCTTCTCTTCCCGAGCGCGACCGTCCAGGCCGACCTCTTCCTCGACCGCTGCGGGCCGGCGGCCCGCGCGGCGCATGACGCCTATCAGGCGCTCGTTGGGCAGATGACCTGGTTCAATACCCGCGCCGGGGAATTGAAGCGCATCCGGCGCGACTTCGACGTGCTCGACGACGACACGATTGCCGGCGCAAGCATCGAAAAGGGCGCCATCCGCACGCGCGGCGAGCGCTACAAGGCGCTGCTTGTTCCCGCCATGCGGATGCTGGAGGCGGCGACGGCCGAAAAGCTTGTCGCCTTCGCCGAGGCCGGCGGATTGCTGGTCTTCATCGACAGGTTGCCGGAAGCGGCGGACAGCGAACGGGGTGAGGCGACGATCGCCAAACTCGCCGCTCTGGTCGAAAGCGGCACGGCCAAGCTCGTCGAAGGTGAGGAAGGCCTGGAAACCGCGCTCGCCGGAGTGCCGAACGAGATCGAGACGGCCTCGCCGACGCTGCTGCGCCGCGACGGGGAGGTGAGCATGCTCTTTCTCACCGCCGCCGCGTCGGGCTCGGCCAGCGCCGAAGAACGGCTCCCTTGGGCCGAGTGGGACTATGAGCACGGCAATTTCTCCTTCTCTCGCTACAGCGAGGAATTGCGCGAGAAGGGCATCGGCTTCGACCTTTCCGCACAACGCGAGCGTGCGACGGTGCGGATCGCCGGACCCGTCGGCGCCATCGAGCAATGGGACCCGGCGACGGGCGAGGCGAGGCCCGTCGCGGTGCGGCGGCAGGATGGTGTGGTCGAGGCGGAGGTCGATTTCAGCCAGTCGCCGATGACCGTTCTGGTCTGGTCGCAGCGGGGAACTTCCGCACCGCCCGAGGTCGCGCGAACCAGTGGCCGGGAGCTGGTCCTGCCCGATGCCTGGACCTCGCGCCTCCTGCCCACCATCGACAATCGCCACGGCGATTTCACCCTGCCGGCCAGTCCCGGCCCGCTGCCGGTGCAGCTCTGGCAGGCGGATTGGCGCGCGGATGCGGCCGCAACGCCGTCGGACTGGTCCGACTGGCAGCGTGTCGCGCTCACCGATGGGGTGAGAGGGTGGTCCTACGGACCGGCGAAAGCCGGCGATCTGCCGACGTCGCTGCCGACCGGTCATTCGGGTTCGCTCGCCGGCGAGGGCTGGCGGCCGATCCGGTATTCGCTCTCGCGCGGCATCGCCCACGACCCGCAGCATGACAGGACGCTCGGTCCCAAGGGCCGGGTGCTGGAGCCGCTGGTCCGGCTGCCTATGGTCGCGGCGGGCGAAACGGTGCAGGTGCGCACATGCCTGCCGGTCGAGGCGGCAGGGCCGCTGACCCTCGCCATCGGCGGCAATGGCCGCAAGCAGGTCTGGTGGAACGGGGAGCCGCTGGCGGGGGACGAAGGCGGATACCTTCATATGCGCCTGGTCGAGGCGAAGGCTGGGCTCAACCTCCTCGAGCTGCGCGTCACTGCCGTCGAGGACGGGGACCTCGAAGCCTATTGGACGCTGACCACCGACCCGCAAGCCTTCGCGCGCCCCGAATGGCTGGAACCGGCCGATGGCTGGAAAGCGGGCACGACGCTCTCGATCGGCAGGAGCGTCCGCATCGATACGGGCGAAACCCTTGCCGTGCATTTCGGCTCCATCGGGGTCGCGCACCTCGTGGTCAATGGCCATGAGGTGGCGATGCAGGGGGCGTTCGACCCTTATGCGGAATGGCGGGGCGCGCGCGTCATGCGCTACGATCTGACGCCGCATCTGCAACCGGGCGACAACCGCATCGAAGCGCGCTTTACCGACGATGGCCGGGAGCTCGCCTTCTTCCTCGACGGCGTCATCCGGGCGGCCGATGGGAGCGAGCGTTTCCTCGTCACCGATACGGGCTGGACCGCCGAGCGGGAGGGTCGGCCGGTCGAACTCGCCATGCGGATCAACGCGCATCAGGACGCGCGCTTCTACTGGCTGCGCCCGCGTCCGCACCCGCTGCCGCGCACCGGCTGGATCGACCCGGAGGCCCCGCTCCAAGGCGTGCTCGATATCGTGCCGGAACCCTATCCCGGCGCGCCCAGGTCCGCGCAATGGTTCCGCGTGCCGCTGCCTCCCGGCGCGCGCAAGGTTTCCCTGCCCGTGGAAGGTGCGCAGCTTCGCGTGTTTCTCGATGACGCCGAGCTCGCCGTCGCGAAGGGGCAGGTCGTGCTGCCGTCGACCCTGCCGCCGGGGGCCGCGCTCCTCGTTCGCGTCACCGTCGGCGACGGGCGCACGGGCGGCGCCGTTTGGGACGGCGCGATCACCTTCGACGTCGGCGAAGGCACTATTCCCCTCGGCGACTGGCGCGAGAACGGCCTCGAATTCTATTCCGGAGGCCTTGCCTACGAGCAGGTGGTGACGGTCGAGGATCCGTCGATCTGGTCGGTGCTCGATCTCGGGCAGGTGCGTGGCACGGCGGAAGTCGAGGTCAACGGAGAACCGGCCGGAGTGCGCGTCTGGTCGCCCTATCGCTTCGATGTGGCGGGAAGGCTGCACGCGGGCGAGAACCGCATCGTCGTGCGCGTCTTCAATACGCTCGCTCCCTACCTCAAGGGCGCTTCGCCCACGCGAACCATCTTTGCCGGGCAGGACGTATCGGGGCTCTTCGGCCCGGTGAGGCTCAAATGACCAAACTTGTGGGCTCGCGGCAAAGGCGGGTGAAGCGTGCGCGGCATCTTGCTAACCTGTATGACAAGAAGCCGGCAGGCGGGGGACCAGCATGACCACGCTCGAAAAACTGACGCCCATCGACCAGAAGCCCTCGGCCTCCGAGCGCGTGGCCGAACGGCTCATCGGCCTCATCTCCTCGGGCAACATCGCGCCGGGCGACAAGCTGCCGAGCGAGAACGAGCTTTCCAAGGCCCTGCAGGTGTCGCGCCCCGTTGTGCGCGAGGCGCTGCGCGGGCTCGCCATGATGGGCATCGTCGCCAGCCGCCAGGGGGGCGGCTGCTACGTCACCGATCTCACGCCGCAGCGGCTGATGGCGCCGCTCTCCTTCGCGCTCTCGCTCAAGGACTACACCATCGAGAGCCTCTTCCGTGCGCGGCAGGTGATCGATACCGGCATCGCGGCCGAGGCGGCGCGCTATGCCAGCAACGAGCAGATCGGGACGCTGCGCGAGCTGGTCGAGGCCGGCCACCGGCTCGTCGACGATCCCGTCGGTTTCCGCGTCATGGACGCCCAGTTCCACGAACTGATCGCGGCGGCGGCCAACAACGACTTTCTCGAGAAGGTGTCGAACGCCCTTTACAGCCTCGCCATCGAGCAGCGGCGCAAGGCTTCGGCGCAGCCCGGCGTGCTCAAGGTCTCGGCCGCCGACCACGCCGCCATCGCCGAGGCCGTCGCCGGCCACGACCCGCAGGCGGCGAGCGCGGCCATGGGCGTCCATGTCGAGAACATCCGCCGCACGACGATGGCGGTGATGGGCGAATCCTGATCCGTTTCCTGGCCGACGCGGAGAGAAGCCGCTGGCGGTGAGTGGCCTGCCTCCGGCACTTTCCCGTAAACGCCCCAAATTCTGCCGATTTCGATCACGCATGACCGATTGTGCACGTTGTTGCGCAGGACATGATTGTTTTTCGCCGGTTCATGATTGAATGTAGCGCGGTTTACAACCCGATCTCCCGCTCCGGGTCGCGTTCGGCTCTCATAAACTCCTTGAAAGTTCGCTGCTTGTCAGACAGGATGAGGAGAGAGACTGGACAGCAGTCCGCGCGGAGAATGCCAAGTGGAGGAAGTGCATGTCTGACGCCCGTGTCGCGTCGGCGCCCGTCGCCGCGCATAGCCGCAATCCAGTCGCCTGGACCGCCGAGATGGTCCGCCCGTCCGCCGACGCCGGGGAGGGAGGCCAGGCCTCGTTCCTGCGCAAGGAGTTCGATCTTGCCGAAGTTGCCGGCAACGAGCGGCTGCTGATCAGCGCCCAGGGACTCTACCGCGCCTTCATCAACGGCGAGCGGGTCGGGGACGACGTGCTGACGCCCGGCTGGACCTGCTACGACGTCCGCCTCTCCTACCAGACCTACGACGTGGCGCGGCTCCTGCGCCCCGGCCGCAACGTCATCGACATCTGGCTAGGCGACGGCTGGTACCGCTCGCGCATGATGTGGCCGTCGAACAGCATTCCCAATTGCTGGGGCGAGAGCATCGCCGCCATCGCCGAGATCCGCGGCGCCGACGCCCGGCCGATCGTTGCGACCGACGCCTCATGGAAGAGCGGTCTGCTGCCCGTCCTCAGGTCCGGCATCTATTTCGGCGAGGTTTACGACGCCCGCCAGGAAGGCCTGCCGGCGGACGCCGGCAGCCAGGTGCTGCCGTTCGACAAGAGCACGCTCGTCGCCCATGAGACGGACGCGGTCAGGGAGCTCGAAGCCCTGCCGGTCGTCGCCTCGTTCGAGGAGGACGGCGCGACCGTCTACGATTTCGGGCAGAACAGCGCCGGCTATGTGGCCTTCACCGTCGAGGGGGAGCCCGGCGCGCGCGTCGTCGTCGACCATGCCGAGATTCTCGACAAGAACGGCCGGTTCGATCGCGCCAGCATGCGCTCGGCCGAGGCGCGGATCGAGTATGTGCTGAAGGGGGACGGGCCGGAAAACTATCGGCCCTACTTCACCTTCCAGGGTTTCCGCTACGCCAAGGTCGCCATCGAGGGGCGGGCAAAGATCACCTCGATCGTTTCGGTTCCGGTCTCGTCGGCGGCGCGGCCGACGGCGGCCTTCACCAGCGGCCATCCGCTCGTCAACCGACTGGTCGAGAATACGCTCTGGTCGCTGCGCTCCAACTTCATCGAGGTGCCGACCGACTGTCCGCAGCGCGACGAGCGGCTCGGCTGGACCGGCGATGCGCAGGTTTTCGCGCCCACCGCCTGCTATCTCAACGACAGCGGCACGTTCCTGCGCAAATGGCTGCGCGATGTGATGGCCGACCAGCGCGAGGACGGCGCCATCGCGCATGTGACGCCCGATCCGACGCGCCTCCACCCCGATATCCTGCCGGGTTTTTACGGCTCGACGGGCTGGGGCGACGTCATCTGCGTCATTCCGCACGTGCTCTACGAGCACTATGGCGACGCTTCGGTCCTGGCCGAGACGCTGCCGGCGATGGTCAAGTGGGTCGATTTCGTCTGGAGCATCTCGGACGGGCCGATCGTCAAGCCGCCGCGCGGCTGGGGCAAGCGCGGTTTCACCTTCGGCGACTGGCTGCAGCCGAGCGGTCCGACGGTCAAGCCCCTGCCCACCATCGGCGACGATGCGGCGGCAACGATCTATCTCTACATCTCCTCGGTCCTGACGGCCAAGGCGGCGGAGATCGTCGGCGAGACGGCCACCGCCGAGCGCATGCGCAAGCGGGCGGAGGCGGTCAAGGCCGCGTTCGCGCGCGAGTTCGTCACCGCCTCCGGCCGGCTCGCCTATGACGACCAGACGTCCTACGCGCTCGCCTTTGTCCACGATCTCATCCCGCCCGAGCACGTCGAGGCGGCCAAGGGCTACTTCAGGGCGGCGATCGCGCGGTCGGACGGGCGCATCGGCACCGGCTTCATCGGCACGCCGGCGCTGCTGCCCGCCCTCGTCAGGATCGGCGAGCGCGAGCTTGCCGGCCGCGTCTTCCTGCAGGAGGAGGTGCCCGGCTGGCTCTACCAGGTCAAGAAGGGCGCCACCACCATCTGGGAGCGGTGGGATGCGATCATGCCCGACGGGTCGACGCATCCGGAGGGGATGAACTCCTACAACCACTATGCCTATGGCGCCGTCTGCCAGTGGCTCTTCGAAGCGATTGCCGGCTTCCGCCCCGATCCGGAGCAGCCGGGCTTCAAGCGCATCGTCTTCGAGCCGACGATCATCGCGCCGCTGTCGCCGGTTTCGGCCCACCACGACAGTCCCGCCGGGCGGATCGAGGCGGGCTGGAGCCTCGAGGGGGACAAGGTCACCTATCGCGTCCGCGTGCCGGACGGCAGCGAAGGGTTGCTGGTGCTGGCGCCGGACTACACCGAGATCGTCGTCGACGGAACCGCCGTTGCATCCAACGCCGCGGCCAAGACGACCAGCCATCTCGCACCGGGAGCGCACGAGATCAGTTTCCGCATCGGCTCTTGAGGCATTGGTTCCGACCGGCGCGGCAGTGGAGGGCTGCGCCGGTCGGGATTGCCGGATATCGAAATTCCAGCGTTTTGAGGAGGAGAACGCAATGAACGCACTCGTCAGACTGATGGTCGCCACGGCTGGCGGCGCGCTGCTCGCGGCAACCCCTGCCGCCGCGCAGACGACGATCAGCGCCTACGTCAACCAGTTCTACGCGCCCGAGACCTATCCCGATATCGCCAAGGTCACGCAGGAGCTGGTGGCCGAGTACGAGGCGGCGCATCCGGACGTCAAGATCAGCCTCATTCCCAACATCGCCGACGTCAACGCCTACCAGGCATGGCTGACGACGCGCTTCACGGCCGGGGACGAGCCGGACATCGCCTGGCAGCAGTTCTACCAGCGCAATTCCGAGCGCGCCAACAACTGGTTGGCCCTCAACGAATACCTGGAAGCGCCCAATCCTTATGTCCCCGAGGGCGAGCCGGGGCATGAGCGCTGGGTCGACATTTTCTTCGAGAACGTCCTCGCCCAGATCCGAGCCGGCGACGGCAACTGGTACCAGGTCAACAGCAACTGGGTGGAGACGGGCTTCTACGTCAACGAGGACCTGCTCTCCGCCAACGGCATCGACATCTCCGGCTGGCAGGACTGGGGTGACATGATCGAGACCTGCAAGGCGCTGCGCGCCAAGGGCATCCAGCCGGTCGGCGTCTTCATGACGCCCGAGTGGAGCACCTATCAGTGGCTCGACGACATCATCGTCACCGGCGCTTTCGCCGACGTGATGCAGGGCTGGTATCTCGAAAAGTACGACAACGAGTTCCTGCCCTGGCGCCAGCTCAATCCGGAGGAATTCGCCAAGGCGGTCAAGGAAGGCAAGTTTTCGGTCGAGGATCCGCGCTTCGACACCTATCTGCAACTGACCAAGGACATGGCCGACAACTGCCTCGTCGAAGGGTTCGCGGGCATTCCCGAATACGACACGGTCTTCAACATGTTCTACAACGGGCAGGTGGCGATGGTCTGGCTCGGCTCCTGGTCGGCGCCCAGCCTTGCGGACGTGCCCTTCACCGTGGGTTCGGGCTACATGCCGCCCTTCAGCAAGGAGGACAGCCCCTACGCCATCCACGATACCTCCTATCGCGTGGGCGGGCCGTCGAGCTCGGGCCAGTTCGGGCTGACGGCGCGCACGGTCGAGCGGGGGACGGCAGACATCGCCGTCGATTTCCTGAGGTTCCTCACCGCGCCGCAGAACTATGAGCGCCTGGCGGCGGCGGACACCAGCAACATCCCGGTGATCGAGGGGGTCGAGCCGCCGGCGGTGGCGAGCGCCTTCCAGGAGATCGCCCAGCTGCCCGAGCGCGGCCTCACCGATCCCATCGGCCGGCTCAACCAGCAGTTCGGCACCGAGCACAACCGCCTGATGCAGAGCTTCATGCTGGGCGAGATCGATGCCGCCCAGCTCAAGAACCAGTACCAGCGCGCCCTCGACCGGGCGGTCGAGGACATGTGCTTCGAGAACGAAGCCGAATGGACCTGGTGCGCCGAGTAGTCAGCTAGACCGGTCGTATCGGCTCGTGCTTCCCCCTCCCCCTCGAGGGGAGGGGTTGGGGTGGGGGGAAGCATCGGTGGCTCACTGAGTTACCCCCACCCTCATTCCCTCCCCTCAAGGGGGAGGGAGGCGACGAGCCGCTAACCGGCGCACGAAGGCATGGAAAGGAGAGCGCATGAGCTCGATGAGCGGCAGCGTCGAAACCAGCCGGAGGCAGGGCGGGGAGCGCCGGTCGGCGGGGTACTACGTCAACAAGTACCTGCCGTGGATCCTCCTGGCGCCGGTCATCGTCCACCTCGTCATCTTCCGCTACATCCCCACCTTTTCGGCCTTCTTCTATTCGCTGACCGACTGGGACGGCATCCGCATCCGCCGGTTCCTGGGGCTGCGCAATTTCGAGGACCTCTTTTCCGACTACGTCTTCATCGAGGGCCTCAAGAACATGGCGATCTACACGTCCCTGCGGGTCGTGCTGCTCATCGCCTTCGCGTTCCTGGCCGCCGAGTTCGTCATCAGCTTCAGGAGCGCGGCGGTGCGCACCTTCTGGAAGATCGTCTTCGTCGTGCCGATGGTGGTGCCGGTTTCGGTCACGTACCTCCTCTGGGGCTTCATCTTTTCGCCGCAGAACGGCATGCTGAACTCCCTGCTGCAGGCCATCGGGCTCGCCGAGATGGCGCGGCCCTGGCTCGGCAGTTCGGCAACCGCGCTCTATTCCATCGCCTTCGTCCAGTTCCCGTTCATCTCGGGTCTGGCGTTCCTCGTCTTCGTGTCGGCGCTGGAGGGAATCCCCCGCGACGTGATGGATGGCTGCGAGATCGAGGGGTGCGGGCGCATCCGGCGGGTCTTTGCCGTCGATATCCCGATGCTGCGCGGTTCGCTGATCTTCATTGCGGTGCTGCTGGTGCTCTCGGGCATCCAGGCGGTCGAACCGCAGTTGATCCTGACCAAGGGCGGACCGGGCACCGCGACGGAATCGCCGGGCTGGTACGTTTACCGCGCCGCTTTCCAGTACGGCGATTTCGGGCTGGCGGCGGCAGCCGGTGTCGTGATGGTCATCGTCGGCCTCGTCTTCTCCTATTATACGGTCCGCGCCCGCTACAAAGGAGCCTACGATGTCGGTCAGTGAGGCGGGCGCGACGCGGCGGGGGCGGTTCCCCTGGGGCCTGGTGGTGCCGACGGCGGGGCTTTCGCTCTTCGCCCTCGTCACCTGGTATCCGTTCATCTTCATGCTGGCGACCTCGCTCAAGACCCGCCAGCAGTTCTTCGAAAGCTATTGGTGGTTCACCTTTCCCTTCGACTGGATGAACTATGTCGAAGTGGGGCCGCGCGTGTCGCGCGCCATTCTCAACTCGCTGGTCTATTCCTCGCTGGCGCTCGCCTTGACGCTCTTTTTCTCGCTCCTCGGCGGGTATGCCTTCGGGCGGTTCAACTTCCGCGGCAAGGACCTCCTGTTCCTCGCCATCCTGATGCTGCTGATGGTGCCAGGGATCCTCACCATCGTGCCGCTCTTCGTGCAGGTGCGGCAGTTCGGCTTCATGAACACCTGGGCGGCGCTGGTCCTGCCCTGGACCGGGTTCGAGATGGTCTTCGGCATCTACCTCATGCGCCTCTTCTTCGAGCGGCTGCCGCGCGAGCTCTTCCATGCGGCGCGCGTCGAAGGGGCGAGCGAATGGAAGGTCCTGCTGTTCGTCGCCATTCCGCTGGCGCTGCCGGGGCTGGGGTCGGTCGCGATCCTCGACCTCCTCTTCACCTGGAACGACCTGATCTGGCCGATCGTGACCATGTCGGACCAGAACAACCTGCCGGTCGGGCCGACGGCCCTCTTGTTCCGCGGCAACGAGAACGTCGACTACGGGGCGATCTTTGCCGCCTACGTCACCATCTCGGCCCCGCTCATCATCGTGTTCAGCCTTTTCACCCGCCAGTTCTTGCGCGGCATCGAAGGCATCTGAGGAAAAGACCATGGCCGAAGTCGTTCTTACGAACGTGCGCAAGAGCTTCGGGCCCATCGAGGTCCTGAAGGGCATAAACCTCACCATCGAGGACGGGGATTTCGCCGTCATCCTCGGACCCTCGGGATGCGGCAAGACCACGCTGCTGCGTTCCATCGCCGGGCTTGAGGGCGTCACGTCCGGCTCGATCCGCATCGGCGAGCGCGTCGTCGACGACGTGCCGGCGGCCGAGCGCGAGATCGGCATGGTGTTCCAGACCTACGCGCTCTTTCCGCATCTCAACGTCTACAAGAACATCGCCTTCGGCATGCGCATGCGCGGGGAGCCGAAGGCGAGGATCGAGAGCAAGGTGCAGGAGGCGGCGGCCAAGCTCCGTTTGAGCGACTATCTCGGACGTCTGCCGCGCGAGCTTTCCGGCGGGCAGCGCCAGCGCGTCGCCATCGGGCGCGCCCTGGTGCGCGAGCCGCAGGTGTTCCTGTTCGACGAGCCGCTCTCCAACCTCGATGCGGAGCTGCGCGTCGACATGCGCCTGGAACTCGCCAATCTGCACCAGAGCCTGAAGGCGACGATGATCTACGTCACCCACGACCAGGTCGAGGCTATGACGCTGGGCACCCGCATCGTGGTGCTCGACCGCGGCGTGCTGCAGCAGGCCGGCTCGCCGCTCGAGGTCTACTACCACCCGGCCAACAAGTTCGTCGCTGGGTTCGTCGGCTCGCCGCGCATGCGCTTCATTCCGGCGACGGTCATTGCCGCCGACAGCCGGCAGGTGAAGCTCCATGCCGAGGGGATCAGTCCCGAGGCCGTTGTCATCCCTGCCGATGGTTCGAGCGTGTCGGAGGGCGAGGCCATCGAGATCGGCATCCGCGCCGAAGACCTGACGACCGCCGATGGCGACGCCCAGGCGCTGCGCCTCGTCGGCACCGCCCGGCAGGTGGAGAACATGGGCCATTCCTCCTTCTGGTACGGCACGCTCGAGGGGACGCAGATCGAGATCATCGCCCGGCTCGACAAGCACCTGTTCCTGCGTCCGGGTGAGCGCACCCAATTCGCCGTCGATCCGGCCAACGTCTACCTCTTCGACGCCTCCGGCCGCGCTCTCGCCCGTCACTCGTTCCGCAACGACAACCTCGAGTCGCAGGCACGCCGCGCCTGAGACTATCAGGTGAAATAGTTTTCACGAGTATAAGATATCAGGCGCCGAAGTTTCCGCTTTGCAAAGCGGTTTTGCAGGTGTAGCGATGCAAGAAATTTCATCGCAAAGACGCCTGCAGCATGAACCTCGTCGCCAAGCGCCTCGATACCATCGACACGCTCCTCGCCGCGCTTAAGGAACGCATCTTCGCGCCCACGGGCGTTTTCGTGCCGCTGCGCTACCGGCCGGCCCGCTATGAGGATCGGCAGGCGGTGCTGGCCGAGGACCGCGCCGGCTGGCGTGCGGTCGACCGCGACCTCGTCTGGGGCGAGCCGGACGGATACTACTGGTTCGCCGGCGAGGTGACCATACCGCCCGAACTCGACGGCCTTGGCGTGCATCTGCGGATCGATGCGCAGTTCGGCAACGTCATGGGCCGCTCCGATCCGCAATGCCTGGTGCGCATCGACGGGCGGATCGCGCAGGGCGCCGATGCCAATCACAGCACCGTGCCGCTCGCCGGCACGGCAAAGGCCGGGGCCCGCCACGAGATCGTCATCGAGGCCGGCACCATCGAGGACCGCCGCCAGCTCGGCTTTGCCTGCGAACTCACCGTTCACGATCCGCTGGCCGAGACGATCTATTACGACCTGCGGGTCCCGACCGACGTCGCCCGCCTGCTTCCGGCCGACGACAACCGGCGCCATACGATCCTGCGTCACGTCGAAGCGGCGCTCGCCGTCCTCGACCTGCGGCCGGGCAATCCGGAGCGCTTCCGCAAGAGCCTTCTCGCCGCGCAGACGCATGCGGATGCGATCTATGCGCTCGCCGATACGCAGGCGATGCCCAGGATCGTCGCCACCGGCCACACGCATATTGACGTCGCCTGGCTGTGGCGCGTGCGCGAGACGCGCCAGAAGATGGCCCGTTCCATGGCGACGGCCGTGTCGCTGATGGAGGCCTATCCCGACTATCGCTTCATGTACAACCAGTGCGTGCTGCTCGATTATCTGGCCGAAGACTATCCCGAACTCTTCGAGCGCATCGGGCAGAAAGTCGGCGAAGGCCAGTTCGAGATCGAGGGGGCGCTCTGGCTCGAGCCCGACGTCAACGTCTCCAATGGCGAGGCGCTGGTGCGCCATATCCTTTATGGCGTCACCTATCACGAAGCGACGTTCGGGGTGCGCCCGCGCATCCTCTGGCTGCCGGACACCTTCGGCTATTCGGCGGCCTTGCCGCAACTGATGGAGCGCTCGGGGCTCGACACCTTCGTCACCCATAAGCTCAGCTGGAACGACACCAACCGCATGCCCTACGAGACCTTCCGCTGGCAGGGGATCGACGGGACGAAGGTCGCGGCCTACTTCCTCACCACCCAGCCCTATGGGTCCGAAAGCATCGGCACGACCTACTGCCCGGACCTCAAGCCGACGCACGTCATGGGCGCCTGGAAGCGCTACGGGCAGCAGCCGGTCAACGACGAGCTGTTCCTTGTCTACGGCCATGGCGACGGCGGCGGCGGGCCGACGCGCGAGATGCTGGAGAACGTGCGGCGCATGGCGCGCGGCATTCCCGGTTGCCCCAAGGTCAGCCACGAGCCGATGCGCCCGTTCTTCGAGCGGCTGCTGGCCAGGATGGCGGCCGAGCCCGACCGGTTCCCCACCTGGGTCGGCGAGCTCTACCTCGAATACCATCGCGGCACGCTGACCTCGGTCGCCAAGAACAAGGCCGGCAACCGGCGCGCCGAGGCGGCGCTGCGCGAGATCGAGGCGCTTGCGTCCATCGCCTGGGTCCGTGCCGGTGTCGCCTATCCGCGTGAGGAGATCGATGCGCTCTGGAAGATCGTGCTGCTCAACCAGTTCCACGACATCCTGCCCGGCTCCTCGATCGGCGCCGTCTACGACGACAGCGACCGGGACTATGCCGAGTTCTTCGCCCGCGCCGGGGCATTGCGAACGGCACTCGGACGAGCGCTGGCGCCGATCGGCCAGAGGATCGTGTTCAACGTCCTCGGCCGCCCCCGCGGTGGTCTCGTTGAAGTTGCGGACGGCGGCCAGCCGGTTGAGCACGCCGACGGACGCATGGCGCACATCGCGCGGATCGAGGGCGTGCCCGCGTTCGGCGGCGCGGCGCTTGCCGATGCAGCTGCCGAGGACCGGCTCTCGGTTTCCGAGCGACACCTTTTCAACGGCCGGATCGAGGTCGCGTTCGACGGACAGGGCCGGATAACGTCCATCCTCGACCGCGAGACCGGCCGGCAGGTGCTGGCGGACGGCGCCCTCGGCAATCACCTGCAGGCCTATCGCGACCGGCCGGCGCGCTACGATGCCTGGGACATCGACCGCTCGTTCGAGGACCAGGTCTGGGAGATCGACGCGCTCGTCTCCGCCTGCGTCACCGAAACCGGCCCGCACCGCGCCGCCGTCCGTTTCGAGTGGACGTACGAGACCTCGCGCATCGTGCAGGTCGTCTCGCTCGCGGCCGGAGCGCGGCAGGTCGAGGTCGAGACCTTCATAGATTGGCGTGAGCACAACACGCTCCTCAAGGCCGCTTTCCCGCTGGCGCTCAACGCGGCAAAGGTGCGCGCCGAGATCCAGTTCGGCCATGTCGAGCGCGCGACCCACGCCAATACCAGCTGGGACGAAGCGCGCTACGAGTGCTCCATGCAGCGCTGGGTCGAGATGTCCGAGCCCGGCTTCGGCGTCGCGCTCCTCAACGACAGCAAGTACGGCTACGACGCGCGCGATACCACGCTGCGCCTGACGCTCCTGCGCTCGCCGACCTATCCCTGGCCGGAAGCCGACCAGGGCGAGCATCGGTTCGGCTATGCGCTGATGGTCCATGACGGCGATATCGGCGCGGTGGTCGAGGCGGCCGAAGACTTCAACCAGCCATTGCTCGTGATCGAGAGCGGCGCAGCCGCCGACGCGGCGGGCCTTGCGCCGTTCCTCGGCGTCGAGGGCGACGGCATCGTCGCGGAAACCCTCAAGCGGGCCGAAGACGGCGACGGACTGGTCCTGCGTCTCTGGGAAGCGCGTGGGGCGCGTACGTCTGCCCGGCTCGGACTGCCGGCGGGCTTCACACGTGCCGAGGAAGTCGATCTTCTCGAGCGCGAGCCGAAGCCGATCACAGTAGATGGGGCAGGGGCGTGGATCTCGTTCGCGCCGTTCGAGGTCAAGACGATCAGGCTGCGGAGAGACTGAGATGGCGCGGGCACCGGCGGGCGAGAAGCGCGAGAAGAAGGTCGGCATCAAGGACATCTCGCGCGAGGCGCAGGTGTCGATCTCGACGGTTTCGCACGTGCTCAACGGCACCGCCTCGATCTCGTCGGCGGTGCGCGCGCGGGTGCTGGAGGTGGCGGGGCGCCTGGGTTACCTCGCGCGCCGGCAGGCCAAGGCGACGATCACCGCGCTCGATACCATCCTGCTTGCCGTTCCGCCTGATACGCTGCCGCAGAACAACATCAACTTCGTCTCGTGGACGGTGCTGAGCGCGCTTGGACGCGAATGCGAGAAGCGCGGCATCAGGCTGCTGCCGTTCCCTCTCGAAGGGTCCGTGGCTTCGGCCAGGGCGATCGTCGAGGCGGCGCGGGCCGGCGGGGCGCAGGGCATCATCCTCCTCAACGTCGATCGGCGCGAGACCATCGACGGCATCGCCGGCTCGGGCATTCCCGCCGCGATCATCAACGGCGAGGACGGTTCCATGCGGCTCGACAGCGTGACGCCGGGCAACCGGTTCGCTGCGCGCCTCGCCACCGACTGGCTGATCCGGCAGGGTCATCGCCGGATCCTGCACATGACCTGGCGTGGTCGCAACACCATCCGCCGGCGCGGCGACGGCTTTTCCGACGCTTTCGCCGAAAACGGCCTGCCGGCCGAGGATGCCGTCTACTGCTATGCCGAAGGCTATGAGCCGCGCTTCGGCGAAAAGGCGATCGGGGAATGGCTGAAGGCCAATTCGGGGCTGGGGGACGTCACCGCCATCTTCTGCGCCGCCGACAACCTGGCGCTCGGCGTCATGCGGGGGCTGCAGACCGCGGGCTACCGCATTCCCGAGGATATCTCGGTCATGGGCTTTGACGGAGTGGCGCCCGGCGAGTTCACCTCGCCCGCCCTCACCACCGTCCACGTGCCTCTCGAGCAGATGGGGCCGGCCGCGCTCCAGCTCATCGAGCAACGCGTGACCAGCGGCATCCCCGACCGCGCCTCGCACCGGCTCGAACTCGGTTGCCGCCTCGTCATCCGCAGCAGCGTCGCTCCAGGCCCGGCCGCGCGTTAGGGCGCCAACCGCCCGCATCAAGTGGAGGGTACGATGGCGCCTCCCACCAGATGTCATCCCGGCGCAGGCCGGGACCCATCCCGAGATGCACCACTAGCCGCAAGGTGCATGTGAAAGCCACCGGGCTCACCCCTCGCCGGCCAGTGCCGCGCAACGGATCTCCGTTCGCGGGGCCGATGGAAACAGACGTTCCCGTTCGCGCAGAACTGAATCGCGGGCGGTCGGCATCTTCCCCAACGTGCCTCACGGGCCCCCCGCAAACCGCTGAGTTCATTCCATTCTCTATCATTATGGCACATCTGTTCCATTTTGTCGATGTAACCAAATGGTGAAAAAACGAAATCGTGAAATAATTTTCCGATTGAAATGGGTCATGTTTGGCGCAATGGTTCGCGGTACGATCGTCGCGGTCTGGTGGAAAAGTGGGAGTCAATCGCACATTCCAGGGTCGTGACGCGTGAGGATGTGGGAGGATTGATGAAAATGTTTTCATCAAAATCTCCGACGGCATGGTCGGCATTTTCGGCTGAGGGGCCGGATGGCGATCGTGTCTTTCGTTGACCCAGGGAGGCTCCAAGTGAAGTTCACCACCCGTATTTCGACTGCCCTAGCGGCCGGTCTTGCCCTATCGACCTGCCTTGTCACCGCGGCCCTGGCGTTCCAGGAAGCGCCCATGCTCGCCGAGCAGGTGGCCGCCGGCGCGCTGCCGCCGATCGAGGAGCGCCTGCCGGCCAACCCGACCGTGGTCAACGCCATGGAGGTCGGGTCCTACGGCGGCACCTGGCATCGCGCCTACAACGGTCCCGGCGACCGCTGGGGTCCGACCAAGCTGATGGAAGAGCGCGTCCTCAAGTGGTCGCCGGGCGAAGACGGCACGGCCCAGCTCGTGCCCGGCTATATCGAATCCTACGAGGTCAACGCGGATTCGACCGAATTCACCTTCACCCTGCTCGAAGGCCTCAAGTGGTCGGACGGCGAGCCCGTGACCACTGAGGACGTCCGCTTCTGGTACGAGGACATCTTTCTCAACACCGATATCGTTGCCACCATCGACCCGACCTTCGCGCCGGGCGGCCAGCCGTTGACCGTCGAAATCGCCGACGAGCGCACGTTCACGGTCAAGTTCGCCCAGCCCTACGTCTATTTCCTGCAGATCCTGGCCAAGGATTCGACCGGCGAGCCGAGCCTCGACCGGCCGAGCTTCATCTTCCCCAAGCACTACCTCAGCCAGTTCAACAACAAGTACGCCAGCGAGGACGAGCTGAAGGCGGCTGCGGCCAGGTTCAGCGTCGAGAGCTGGAAGAACCTCTGGGGTTCGCAGGGCGCCGCCACCTCCTGGTGGACCAATCCGGAGCTGCCGGTCATCACCGCCTGGAAGATCGAGACCCCGCCGCCGGCCGAGGTCGTCACCATGGTGCGCAACCCCTACTACTATGCCGTCGATCAGGAGGGGAACCAGCTTCCCTATATCGACCGCATCGAGCACCGCCTGTTCCAGGATCCCGAAACGCTCAACCTGATGATCGCGCAGGGCCAGATCGACATGCAGGACCGGCATGTCGGGCTCAACAACTTCACCTTCTACCGCGAGAACGAAGCGCGCGGGAACTACGGCGTCGTCCAGCAGATCGGCGCCACCACCTGGTCGCTGGTCCCGAACCTCAACGTCGATGACGAAGTGCTGCGCGGCCTCTTCGAGACCCCGGAATTCCGCGAGGCCATGAGCATCGGCGTCGACCGCGAGCTCATCAACGAGCTCGCCTTCTCTGGCCTTGCCGAGGCGCGCCAGGCCTCACCCATCACCGGCTCGCCGTATTTCAACGAGGAGCTGGAGCAGCACTGGACCGAATACGATCCGGACCGGGCCAACGAGTTGCTCGACGGCGTCGGCATCGCCGAGACCGACAGCGCCGGCTACCGCCTGCGCCCGGACGGGCAGCGCCTCGCCATCGTCGTCGAGGCCAATGACGCGATTCATTCCGACACCCTCGAGCTCCTGGCCGACAACTTCGCCGATATCGGCATTGAGATGCTGGTGCGCATCATCGACCGCACCCAGTGGGACAACAACCGCACCAACAACACCTTCCAGATGCAGTGGATGCCGTTCGACCGGCTCTCGGTCGTGCCGGCGGATCCCCGCCGCATGATGGGCTGGGACGGTTTCGCCAACCAGTACTTCGTCTGGTACAACACCGATGGGGAAAGCGGCATGGAGCCGCCCGCCGACCACGGCATCCGCGCGATCTTCGACCTCTGGGACGAAGCCTCGCAGGCAGCCTCCGTCGCCGAGGCCGACGAGGCGGTCAATGAGATCATCCGCAACGTGGTCGAGGCCGGCTGGGTGATCGGGGTCGTCGGCGAGGAACCCACGCCCTTCATCGTCGGCAACAACTTCCACAATGTACGTGCAGGCCTCGTCATGGACGACGTGCATCGCGGGGTTGGCCTGGCCGAACCGCAGCAGATGTGGATCGCGCAATAGGCTTGAGGGTCGAGGAGGGGTGGCCGTCGCGGCCGCCCCTCTGACGGGGAGAGGCAACCATGACAGCTTTCATCGTCCGGCGGGCTCTCCTCGCGATCCCCACCCTCGTCTTCATCTCCTTCATCGCCTTCGTTATCATCCAGCTGCCGCCGGGCGATTTCGTCACCGCGTACGCTGCCCAGCTGCGCCAGTCGGGCGAGTATCTTTCGGCCGCGCAGGAAGCGATGCTGCGCGATCAGTTCGGGCTCAACGATCCGCTCATGGTCCAGTACTGGCGCTGGATCACCAACATCGTCCTGCGCGGTGATTTCGGTTACTCGCTCGAATGGAACGCGCCCGTCTCGACGCTGATCTGGGATCGGCTCGGCCTGACGCTCGCCATCTCGACGGTCAGCCTCGTCCTCACCTGGATCATCGCCATTCCGGTCGGCGTCTATTCGGCCACCCGCCAGTATTCCTTCTTCGATCACCTCTTTACGATCTTCGGGTTCCTCGGCAAGGGCACGCCCGATTTCCTCCTCGCGCTCGTCCTCATGTGGATCGGCTTTGCGTACCTCCAGATCGATGTCGGCGGGCTGTTCTCGCCGCAGTACCAAAACGCGCCGTGGAGCCTCGACAAGGTTATCAATCTGCTAACCCATTTGTGGATCCCGCTGGTGGTCCTGGCGACCGGGGGAGCCGCTGGCCTCATCCGCGTCATGCGCGCCAACATGCTCGACGAGCTGGGCAAGCCCTATGTCGAAACCGCCTATGCGCAAGGGCTCAGCGAGCGGCAGGTCGTCTGGAACTACCCCGTGCGCGTCGCGCTCAACCCGTTCATCTCCACGGTCGGCTGGTCGCTGCCGGCGCTGTTTTCCGGCGACGTCATCACCGCCGTCGTCCTCAACCTGCCAACCACCGGACCGCTGCTTCTGAAGGCTCTGCAGATGCAGGACATGTATCTGGCCGGCAGCTTCATCCTCATCCTCAGCGTCTTCACCGTCATCGGCACGCTGGTGTCGGACATCCTGCTCGCGTGGTTCGACCCGCGCATCCGCTACGCGTGAGAAAGGCCGCGACATGACCGATCAGGCTCTCCCGGCGCCCGCTGCTGCCGACGCCGCCAAGGAAAACCTCTATACCGCGCGTCCCTGGCAGCTCGTCTGGCGGCGCTTCCGCAAGCACGTGCTCGCGGTCATTTCACTGTGGTTCCTCATTCTCCTTGCGCTTTCGGCGTTGTTTGCCGAGTTCGTGGCGCCCTATGATCCGTTCAAGTTCGAGCGGCTGCGCACGCTGGCGCCGCCGACCGCCATCCACCTCTTCCACGAGGGCCAGTTCGTCGGCCCGTTCGTCTACGGGCTCGAGCGCGAGCGCGACGCGGATACGGCGCGGGTGACCTTCACCGAGGATCGCGAGACAGTCCTGCCTCTCCAGTTCCTCTACCGCGGTCAGAGCTACAGCTTCTTCGGGCTCTTCCAGAGCGACCTGCACCTCTTCGGGGTCGACGACCGGCGCGAGCAGGTCAACCTCCTCGGCACCGACAATCTCGGGCGCGACGTCTTCTCGCGGTTGATGCACGGGGCGCGGGTAACGCTCTCGGCCGGCCTCGTCGGCGTCATCTTCGCCTTCGTCCTCGGTCTCGCGCTCGGCTCGATCTCGGGCTATTTCGGCGGCTGGATCGATGGGGCCATCCAGCGCCTGATGGAGTTCATCCGCTCGATCCCGACGATCCCGTTGTGGATGGGGCTGGCGGCGGCGCTGCCCATCGCCTGGGACCCGATCTTCGTCTACGTGCTCATCACGCTGATCCTGGCGCTCATCGGCTGGACGCATCTGGCGCGGGTGGTGCGCGGACAGTTCTTCGCCATCCGCAACGAGGACTACGTGCTCGCCGCCCGGCTCGCGGGTGCATCGGAATACCGCATCATCACCAAACACATGCTGCCGGCGATGACCTCCTACATCATCGCGGCGCTCACCCTCGCCGTGCCCGAGATGATCCTGGGAGAAACTGCGCTTTCCTTCCTCGGTCTTGGCCTGCGCCCGCCGGTGGTCAGCTGGGGTGTGCTCCTGCAGGATGCGCAGAACCTTCGCTCCATTTCGCTCGCGCCGTGGCTGCTCTCGCCGGGCGTGGCGGTGGTGCTGACGGTGCTGGCCTTCAACTTCCTCGGCGATGGCCTGCGCGATGCGGCCGACCCTTACGGGCAATAGGAGCGGGCTGATGGAAACCAAATCATCCATGCCCGCCGACCGGCTCCTCGACCTCGAGGACGTGCACGTGCACTTCCCCATGCGCGAGGGGCTGGTCAAGGCCGTCAACGGCGTCACCTATCATGTCGACAAGGGCGAGGTGCTGGGGATCGTCGGGGAAAGCGGCTCGGGCAAGTCGATTACGGCGCGCGCCATCATGCGGCTGCTGCCGCGTAACGCGCAGGCGGCCGGCGGGCGCATCCGGCTGCGTCCGCGCACCGGCGAGGAGATCGAGCTTTCCGCCCTCGACCGCAACAGCCGCGCCGTGCGGCAGGTGCGCGGGCACCATATCGGCATGATCTTTCAGGAGCCGATGACGGCGCTCTCGCCGGTCCACACCATCGGCGACCAGATCTGCCGCACCGTTCAGCTCCACATGGGGCTCGACCGGCGCGCGGCGCGGGCGCGGGCCGCGGACCTCCTGGCCAGGGTGCGCATGCCCCGGCCCCAGCAGATGCTCGACAACTACCCGCACCAGCTCTCGGGCGGCATGCGTCAGCGTGCGATGATCGCGCTCGCCATCTCGTGCAACCCGAGCCTTTTGATCGCCGACGAGCCGACGACGGCCCTCGACGTCACCACCGAGGCCCAGATCCTCGACCTGCTGCGCGAGCTGCAGGCCGAATCCGGCATGGCGATCGTCTTCATCACCCACAATTTCGGCGTGGTGGCCGACATCGCCGACCGGGTGGCGGTGATGTATCTGGGGCGCATCGTCGAGACGGCGAGCGTGGACGATATCTTCTATGCCCCCAAGCACCCCTATACCCGGGCGCTGCTGAACTCGATCCCGCGCCTCGGCGTCGACCAGGGTCGGCGCCTTCCGACCATTCCGGGCATGGTGCCCGACCCGTTCAGCGTACCGCCGGGCTGCGCCTTCAATCCGCGCTGCACCCATGCGGTTGCGGGCGTATGCGATGTCGAGACGCCGCCGCAGCGCCATTTCGCCAACGCGCAATCCGCCCGCTGCCATTTCGCCGACAAGTTTGCCGAGGCCGCCCATGCTTGACCGAGCCAATATGCCGGCGATGGACGAAGACGTCCTCATCTCGGTGCGCAACCTCAAGAAGTATTTCCCGATCAATGCCGGATGGCTGCGCCGGCAGATCGGGGAGGTCAAGGCCATCGACGACGTCTCCCTCGACATCAGGAAGGGCGAGACCTTCGGGCTCGTGGGCGAAAGCGGCTCGGGCAAGTCCACCGTCGCGCGCCTGATGCTGCGCGCCTATACGCTGACCGGTGGCTCGATCCTCTTCCGGCGCGGCAGCGGCGAGGTCGTCGACATCTCGACCCTCTCCGAGCGGCAGATGCGCGAGATGCGCCGCGAGATGCAGATGATCTTCCAGGATCCCTATTCCTCGCTCAACCCGCGCATGAACCTCTTGGAGCTCGTCGGCGAGCCGCTGGTCATCCATGGCGTCGCCAGCCGCGCGGAAATCCGTGAGAGGGTGGCCGAGCTCCTGCGGGTCGTCGGGCTCAGACCCGAATTCATGCTGCGCTATCCGCACGCGTTCTCGGGCGGGCAGCGCCAGCGCATCGGCATCGCCCGCGCGCTCGCCCTCAACCCCTCGTTCATCGCCGCCGACGAGGCGGTCTCGGCGCTCGACGTGTCGGTCGCGGCACAGAACATCAACCTGCTGCAGGATTTGCAGGAGCAGTTCGGGCTGACCTATCTCTTCATCACCCATGACCTCGGTATGGTCGAGCACATCGCCAACCGCATCGGGGTCATGTATCTCGGCCGCCTGATGGAGATCGCCGACACCAAGGCGCTGTTTTCCAACCCCCTCCACCCCTATACCGAGGCGCTGATGGGCTCCGTGCCGCAGCCGGACCCGCGCGGCAACCGCACCCGCAAGCGCATCAAGATCACGGGTGAGATCGCCAACCCTGCCAATCCGCCGACCGGCTGCACGTTCCATCCGCGCTGCCCCTACGCGCAGGAGCGCTGCCGCACCGAGGTGCCGGCGCTGCGGCCGGTCGCCGGACGGCAGGTGCGCTGCCATTTCGCCGAGGAACTTGAGCTTTCGGGTGTTGCCGCATGAACGAGAAGTCGAACCTGTCGCCCGGCGACGAAGCACAAGCGCTCTTCGTCCTGCTGCCGGGCGGGAGCGTCACAGCCTGGGCGCTTTCGCCGATCGATGCGCGCTACTATCCCGGCGTGCCCGCGCTCGCCGAGGATCGGGTCGACTATCACTTCATCAACGGCTTCGTGGACGTGGGCACGCTTCCCTGCCGCATCGCGCTCTTTCAGGAGCTGGCGCAGCGCGTTCCCGCTCTCGAGACCGACTGGCCCGTCGAAAGCCTCAACCTGCCGGGCGCCAACCGGCGGGTGGAGTTCACCCGGTTCTGCCATCGCCCGACGCGGCTCTCACGCTGGTGCCGCACGGTGCTGGTGCCGCCGGCCGACGGCGAATACCGCTTCGAAATCGCGACCTGCGGCGGCGTCCAGGTCTGGGTCGATGGCGTGCTGCAGGCGCGCTTCGAGCCCTATACCCGCAATGTCGAGCAGCGGCGCGAGATCGGCCTGCCGCTGAAGGCCGCCGGCAGCGAGGTGGTGGTGCTGACCGAGGAAATGGCCGAGCGCGACACCAACTGGTTCTTCGAACTCTCGCTCGTCTCGCCCACCTCCATGCATGTGCGCCTGCCGGGCGCGGTGCCGGTGGCGGCGAGCGCCGTGCTCGAAGCGCTGGCGCAGAGCGTGCGACCGACCGGCGAGTTCGTCGCCCGCGACGAGCCCCTGCGCCTCGTCTTCGACGCACCGGTGCCCGAGGCCGTCGGCGTCCATGTCGAGATCCGGCGCGCCTCGCATGCCCGCGCGACCATCTTCGAGCGTGACCTCACCCTCGAAGCCGGCATGTCGAGCCTCGATATCTGCAAGGGCGGCGATCTGCTGCAGGGTGTCCATGACGTGCACCTCACCTTCACTTCCGGCGGGGTGAGCGCCCGGCGCAGCATCGGCTGCGCCATCCTCCACGATCCCCGGCCGCGTTCGCTGGGCGAGACGATCGAGGAGCGCAAGCGCGTCGCCCTCGAGCATCTGGCCCTCCATGGCGAGAGCCGCATGGGCACGGCCATGGTGCTGCTGGCGACCGGCCGGGAGGACGATCCCCGCCTGCGCCCCATCCTTGAGGAAACGCTCCTCAGCATCGAGGAGCGCCGCGACTGCTCGGATTTCGTCATGGTGCCGCTGCTCTGGGCCTATGGCGCCTGGCGCGGGCGCTTTCCGGCCGACCTTGCCGCGCGCACCTACCGCGCCGCGCTCGACTACCGCTACTGGGTCGACGAGCCCGGCAACGACGTCATGTGGTTCTGGAGCGAGAACCATGTGCTCTGCTTCCATGTCTCGCAGCTTCTCGCCGGGCGTCTCTTCCCCGACGAGACGTTCACCGCCTCCGGTCGCACCGGCGCCGAACAGGCGCGGGTGGCCGAAGACCGGCTCGGCCGCTGGTTCGACGCCGTCGAGCGGGACGGACTGGCCGAGTGGAACTCGGCAGCCTATTACCCCGTCGATTTCATCGGCCTTCTCGCCCTTGCCGAGCTCGCTCCGGAGCCGATCCTTACGCGGGCGCGGGCGTTGACCGACCGGCTCTTCACCATGATCGCGCTGCACACCCTGGGGGGCGTCGCGGCGGGCAGCATGGGCCGCGCCTACGACAAGGAACTGCGCGCCGGCCCACTGACCGAGCTTGCGCCGTTCGCCTCCGTTGCCTTCGGCGAGGGCTGGCTCAACGCCGGCGTCGCCTCGCTGCCCGAGCTGCTGCTTGGCCGCTACGCGCCGCCCGAGGGGCTGGCCGGTTATGTCAGCCCTCCCGCGGGCGAAGCGATTGGCGCCCACTACGTGCAAGGCCACGGAGCGGCGGGGCGCCTCGCGCTCTACAAGACCCGCCACGTGCAGCTTTCGACGACCGTCGATGGCCGCCCGGGCGCCAAGGGGCACCAGCAGCACCTCATCGACGTGCGCTTTGCCGCGCATCCGTTCGCGCGCGCCTGGGTCAACCATCCGGGCGAGGACGATCCCTGGGGCCACCAGCGTCCGTCCTACTGGGCCGGCAACGGCGTGATGCCGCGCGTCGGGCAGTTCGAGAATACTGCGCTGATGCTGTTCGATGTCGGGGAGAAGGCGCGGATCGACTTCACCCACGCCTATGTCTCGGCCGACGGCTTCGAGCATCGCCAGCTCCACGGCAACTGGCTGATCGTGCAGTCGGGCGAAGGCCTTGCCGCGTTCGGGGCGACCGGGCCGATCACGCCGGTGAGAAACGGCCCCGGCGCCGGCCGCGAGTTCCGCGTCCACGGCCGCCGCGCCGGCTGGGCGGTGGTGGTCGCCGAGGGCAGCGCAGCCGAAGGGCTCGCCGCGTTCCGGGCAATGCTCGACCGGACGACGCTGACGCTCGACGAGGCGACGCTGACGCTGCGGCTGGCGCGCCCCGATGCGCCCGACCTTGCCCTGAGCTGGCACGACGGCCTCGGTGTCGACGGCGCGGGGTGGGCTTTCCCCAATCCCACCGTCGCTCCGGCCGTGACGCAGCTGACTGCACGCCGGTTCGGCTAAAGCCCGAGATCGATTACCGCGATCCGCAGGAGCCGCGCCATGGAGGCGGCGGCGCCTTCGCTGTCGCGCTGGCGGATGCGCTCGATGACCTCGCCATGGTTGGGGAGCGATGCGCCGGGCTCGCGGGCGCGCTCCACCGTCATGCGGAACGAATAGGCGAGCGCCGCGCCGATGGTGTTGGAGAGCTGCTGGAAGACGATGTTGCCGCTCGCCCGCAGGAGCGCTGTATGGAAGTCGATGTCGGCGCGGTTGAATTCGTTGAAGTCCTGGCGGGCTTTGGCCTCGCCCATGCGCCGGTAGGCATCCTCCAGCGGCACCAGTTCGGCGGCGGAAGCACGGAGCGCCGCAAGCCGAGCGGCGGCCGGCTCGATCGCCTGGCGCGCCTCGATGAGGCTGAGGACGAGTTCCGGGCTCGGGGCGATCTCCATCGACCAGGCGAGGAGATCCTGGTCGAGCAGGTTCCACTCGTCCCGGTTGCGCACCACGGTGCCGGTGCGCGGGCGGGTGGTGACGAGGCCCATGTTGCCCAGGACCTTGACCGCTTCGCGCAAGGCGCTGCGGCTGATCTTCAAGTCCTCGCAAAGGTCGGCTTCGGGCGGCAGCAGGGCGCCGGGCTTCAGGTCCTCGCGCAGAATCCGCTGGGCAAGGGTTTTGACCACGTGCCTGTGCACGCGCGGCTTGATCAGCGTCCTTGCGTCCGGATCCAGGGTCACATATGCGCCTTTCCGCGATGGCTCGGTCCATCTGGTAGCAACGGCCCATGCACCCGGCAATCGGCCCCAGATCGTTTCACGATTGGACGGGAACACGAGCCGGCCCGCTCCTCTCCCCCTTGAGGGGAGGGGCTGGGGGTCCATCGGTGATCACTTGAACCACCCCCACCTTCGATCCCTCCCCTCAAGGGGGAGGGAGGCGGTGGAGCCACTAATCCCATGAATATCTGAACGGTCCTATTCATGATACAAGACCGAGCGGCCGCCATCGATGACGATGTTGGCGGCGTTGATGAAGGGCGCCTCGTCGCTGGCGAGGAACACGGCGGTCATCGCCACCTCTTCGGGCCGGCCGATGCGCTTGGGGGGATGCAGGTCATAGGTGCGCTGCCGCTCGGCGGCGGGGTCCGGGAACTCGTTCCAGTAGTCGAGGGCCAGCTGGGTTTCGATATAGCCGGGAGAAATCGCGTTCACCCGCACGTTGTCGCCCGCATATTCGATGCCGAGCGCACGGGTGAGGCCGAGGAGCCCATGCTTGGCGACGGGGTAGGGGAAGGTGCCGGGGATGATGGTGAAGGCGTGCGAGGAAGCGATGTTGACGATCGCGCCGCCCTGCTTCGCCCGCATCGCCGGCAGCGCCGCCCGGCACATGCGCCAGACGCCCTCGAGGTCGACCGACATGCAGCGCGCCCATTCGGCATCGCTCGTTTCCAGCGGATCGTGGAAGACGTTGATGCCGGCATTGTTGACGAGCACGTCGATGCGCCCGTAGGCGGTGAGCACCGCGTCACGCAGTGCTTCTATCGAAGCTTCGTCGGTCACGTCGGTTTGGATGAATCGCGCCCGCTTGCCGAGCTCCGTGGCTGCTACCGCGCCGGTCGCCGCATCGCGCTCGGCGATGACGACGCTCGCGCCCTCGCGCACGAAGGCTTCGGCAATGGCGCGGCCGATGCCGCGTCCGGCCCCGGTGACGATGGCGATCTTGTCCTTCAAGCGCATGGGCTCACCAGTCGACGATGGTGCCGTCCTCGAGCACCGCGTTCTGCGTGTGGAGGACTTCCTGGGCATAGGGGTGACGGGCGCATGCCGCTTCGTCAACGGTGATGCCGAGACCCGGCGCGTCCGGCACCTGCCAGAAGCCGTCGATCTGGCGGATCGGGCCGTCCACCACCTCGTAATACCAGGGCACGGCGCCGACCATCTCCTCCTGGATGACGTGGTTGGGCGTCGAGACGGCAAAGTGCAGCGCCGCGACGCCCGCGATCGGTCCGAGCGGATTGTGCGGGGCAACGCCGATGCCCAGCACCTCGGCGCGCGCCGCGATCTTCTTGGCTTCGAGCAGTCCCCCGCAGTGGCAGATGTCGGGCTGGACGATATCTATGGCGCCGGTGGCAAAGAGCGCGTCGAACTCGCCGCGGTCGATCAGGCGCTCGCCGGTTGCGAGCGGCACCGAGGTGCGGCGCGAAAGGCTCGTAAGGCTTGCGAAATCGCCCGGTTGCACCGGCTCCTCGACGAACATCGGCCGGCCGGGCGCCAGCGCCTCGATATAGGCGAGCGCGGCGCCCGCGGAGGCCGGACGCCCGTGGAAATCGACCATGATCTCGACTTCCTCGCCCACCGCCTCGCGCAGGCCCCGCATCATGCGGGCGACCTTGTCGACGGCCGGCAGCGGGGCATGGAAGTGCGTATAGGGCACGAATACGGCCTTGAAGGCCCGGTAACCCTCATCCACCACCTCGCGCGCCCGCTCGATCAGCGGCTCGACGTCGTTGGTCTCGTAGACGGCGCGCATGTCGCCCATGCCGAGGTGGGTATAGACCGCGACCTTGTCGCGCACCTTGCCGCCGAGCAACCGCCAGACGGGGACGTCGAGGTGCTTGCCCAGAATGTCCCACAGCGCGACCTCGATGCCGGAGACTGCGCTCATGCCGACGGCCCCCAGCCGCCAGAAGGACTGCTTGGTCATGGCGCGCACCGCCTGCTCGATGTCGCGCGGGTCGCGCCCGATGAGGAGCGGGGCAAGGTCCTCGATGGCGCCGACGACGGCGCGGGTCTTCCATTCGAGCGTCGCCTCGCCCCAGCCGAAGAGCCCCGGTTCGTCGGTCTCGACCTTGACGAACACCCAGTTGCGCATTTCCGCGTTGACGACCCGCGTCGAGACAGAGGTGATTTTCACGCCAGTTACCCAAAGATCAGATGTTTAAGGTGTAGCGGCGTGACATGGGGTGGTCAAGTCGCCGGTGGCGGCCTTGACACTGCATTCAAACATCTGATTATTTGATCGTGGTGGGAACGAAAGGTGGCGTGCATGACGCAGCGGCCGGGCGGCAGGAGCATGTTGAAGATCAGGCGGAACGGCGCGTTCTACGCGTCGATCGCGCCGTTCTTCCTCATTTTCCTGGTATTCTCGGTCTTCCCGGTCGCCTTTTCGTTCTACCTCGGCTTCAATCGGTGGGACGGGTTCTCCGATCCGCAGTTCGTCGGGTTCGCCAACTACGCGCAGGCCCTGCGTGATCCGATCTTCCAGAAGGCGATCGGCAACACGGTCTATCTCTGGTTCTGGTCGACGCTCATCACCGTCGGCCTGGCGCTGGGGCTCGCGGTGCTGGTCAACGAATACGTCGTTTCCGGCAAGACCTATTTCCGCATGGTCTTCCTGCTGCCGCTGCTCGTTGCGCCGGCGATCGCGGCCATCATCCTGCGCGTCTTCTTCACCTCCAATGGCGGGCTGGTGAATCTCCTCGCCGGCGCCGTCTCCGGCACGCCCAGCTATTTCGACTGGCTGGGTTCGGAAGCCTGGATCAAGCCGCTCGTCGTGCTGCTCGTCGTCTGGCGCTGGACCGGTTGGCACATGATCATCTTCCTTGCAGGTCTCCAGGCGATCCCGCGCGACATCTACGAGGCGGCGCGCATGGACGGGGTCGGGCGCTGGCCGATCTTCTCGCGCATCACCGTGCCGCTGCTTTTGCCCTCGCTCGCCTTCTCGATCATCACCGCCACCCTCGGTGGCCTGCAGATGTTCGACGAGCCTTATGTGCTGACCCAAGGCACCGGCGGCACCAACAACGCGGCAACGACGCTCGGCATGTATCTCTACGCAACGGCCTTCACCCAGTTCAATTTCGGGCTGGGCTCGGCGGTCTCCTGGTACATCTTCGCGGCCGTCGTCGTCTTCACCGTCGTCTACCAGGTCATCGTCCGGCGGGCGCAGGCGGGAGCGGCGGCATGAGGAAGCTTCTCGCCAACCGCGAACGGCGGTTCAACCTCTTCGTCACTGTGGTGCTGGCGCTCGTCTCGCTGGCCTTCGTCGTGCCGCTCTACTGGACGACGGTCTTTGCCACCCGCACCCTCTCGGAGGTGTTTCAGTTCCCGCCGCCGCTCTGGTACGGCGACAACATCGTCCAGAACTATCTCAACATCGCCAACGTCTTCCCGCCGTTCCGGCCGATCTGGAACAGCCTCGTCGTCGCCGTGCCAAAGACCGCCGGGCTGGTGCTGGTCAGCGCGCTCGCCGGCTACGGCTTTGCCCGCTATACCCGCGCGCCCGGCCACCGGTTCCTGCTGGTCGTGACCTTCGCGACGCTCTTTTTCCCACCCTCGCTCGCGCTCATCCCGTTCTTTTTGCAGATGAGCTGGTTCGGCTGGCTCAACACGTTCTGGCCGTTGATCGTGCCGGCGCTGGCCTCCGGGTTCGGGGTCGTCTGGATGTACACCTATATCGGCTCGACCATCCCGCGCGAGCTCTACGAAGCCGCCGAGATGGATGGGGCCAAGGGCCTCTCGACCTTCTTCTTCGTGGTGCTGCCGATCATCCGGCCGGGGCTCGCGGCGCTTGCCGTCTGGACCCTCATCAGCACCTGGAACGATTTCCAGCTGCCCCTGGTGGTGCTCGCCGAAGGCTCGCGGTTCACCGTGCCGCTGGCGCTCACCATGCTCTCGACCACGCACTATTCGGACATGCCCGCGGTGATGCTGGCGACCCTCATGGGGCTGATGCCCGTCTTCGTTCTGTTTGCGCTCCTCAGCCGGCAGTTCATCGCCGGACTGACCTCGGGCGCCGTCAAGTGAACCGGCAAGGATGCCCCGCGCCGGCAACAAACGCCGCTTAGAGCGGCGGTAATGATAGCCAAGTGGAGGAATGCTCATGACACTCTGGACCAAGGGTCTCGCGGCCCTCGCATTGGGCGCGGCGCTCGCAACGCCCGCGCTCGCCCAAGAAGCGACTACCGAGGCGGCAACGCCCAATACCGACATCTCGGGCACCATCAGCGTGTGGACCTGGCCCAACAACGACCGCACCTTCGCGGCGCTGATGCCGACGTTCAACGCGGCCTATCCCGACATCACCGTCGAGGTGCAGGGCTTTCCCAACGCCAACGACGCCTATCTCAACAATTTGCAGCGCGCATTGTTGAGTGGCAGCGGGCCGGACGTGGCGATGATCGAGATCGCGCAACTGGCGCTGCTGCGTGAGCGCCCGCAATGGGTCGACCTCGCCCAGGCGCCCTACAACGCCGGCGAATTCATCGAGGATTTTGCCCCGTTCACCGTCTCCAACGTGACGTTGCCGGACGGCAAGATCGTCGCGCTCCCGAAGCACACCGGCCCCGGCGGCATGTTCTATCGCCGCGACATCTTCGAGGAAGCGGGCCTACCGACCGAGCCGGCCGAAGTCGCCGAGCTCTTTTCCGACTGGGATGCCTTCGTCGAGGAGGGCAAGAAGCTCGTCGTGCCGAACGAGCGCTGGCTCATCGGCAATGGCGAGGAAATCCTGCGCGCCATGACCGCCCAGACCGGCATCAGCTATTTCGATGCCGAGGGTAATCTCCAGTTCGACCAGCCTGTCTATCGCGAGGCGCTGGAGCGGGTGCGTGAGGCGGGCGAAGCGGGGCTCATCTCGCCCTTCACCGCCTGGTCGCCCGAATGGCAGGGCGCGTTCCAGCGTGGCCAACTCGCCACGGTCCTTTACGGCAACTGGTTCGGGGGCCTCCTGAAGCGCGCCTATGCCACCGACCAGTCGGGGCAGTGGGCGGTCGCCTCGGCGCCGGGCACCGAGGGCAACCGTTCGTTCAACAGCGGCGGCGACTATATCGGCATCCTCGAGACCTCGCAGAACAAGGAAGCCGCCTGGGCCTTCGTCCACTGGCTCGTCACCAATGACGAAAGCCTCAAGCAGCAGTACCAGAACGACGATCTCTATCCGGCCTACATGCCCGCCCTCGAGCAGGACTGGATGAACTTCGCCGATCCCTATTACGGCGAGCAGAACGTCAACGAGATCTTCGCCCCGGTACAAGCCGAGCTGATCCCGGTCGAGCTCGACGCGCGCGATACGATCGCCATCGCCGCCATGCGCACGGCCATCAACAACGTCGCGCGCGGCGTCGCGCGCGTCGACGAGGCCCTTGCAGCCGCCAAGGCCGAAGTCGAAGCCAAGATGTAGGCGAAGGCTCCATTCTTCCGGCGGGCGCGTCCGGCGCCCGCCGTTCCATGTTCATCGGCAAGGTTCCCGAAATGCTCTTTTCCACCCCGCTCGACGGCCAATGGTCCTTTGCACTCGATCCGGAAGGTCGCGGCGAGGCCGAAGCCTGGTTCAAGGGCGAGCTCAACGACACCATCCGTCTGCCCGGCAGCCTCGACGAGGCGGAGAAGACGCCGCTGACGGTCGGCGGCACCATGGCGCACCTGAGCCGCCGCCACCCCTATGTCGGCAAGGCCTGGTACGCGCGCGAGTTCGAGGTTTCGGGGGAGGCCGACGGCCTCTTCCACCACCTCGCGCTCGAGCGTCCGCATGGCGAGGTCAATGTCTGGATCGACGGCCTCAAGATCGGCCGCGACGAGAGCCTGTCGACGCAGAACCGTTTCCTCATCGGCCCGCTCGCCGCCGGCAGCCACCGGCTCACGATGATGATCGATAATTCGCGTTTCGAGGCGGTCGGCGACGCCATCGCCCGCAACGGGATGCCCGATGTCGCCCACTCCAAGACCGAGCATACGCAGACCAACTGGAACGGCGTCGTCGGGTACCTGCGCATCGAGGCGGCGCACGCCTCCGTCGCCCGCGTCGACGTCTTTGCGCCCGACCACGAGGCGCGGGTGCGGATCGAGCTCGAAGCGTTCGATCCCGACAACCGCTGGCCGCTCTACTGGACGCAGCCGCATGAGGATCAGTTGAAGCTGCGCTTCGAGTTCGGCGACGGCACCGCTCCGCTGGAGCTGACGCAGCCTGTCACTATCGACAGCGGCTATACGCCGGTCGAGATCGAGGTCGAGCTGCCGGCCAGCGCGCGCCGCTGGGACGAGTTCGATCCCGTCGTTCATCGCCTGACCGTCGAGTGGCTGCGCGACGGCGCGCCGCAGGACCGGCGCACCGTTTCCTTCGGCATCCGCAGCTTCAGGCGCGAGGGCAGGCGCCTCACCCTTAACGGGCGTCCGGTGTTCCTGCGCGGCACGCTCGATTGCTGCATTTTCCCGCTGACCGGCTATCCGCCGACCGACCACGCCGGCTGGCGCAAGGTCTTCGGTACGGCCAAGGCCTATGGCCTCAATCACATTCGCTATCATTCCTACTGCCCGCCGCGCGCCGCCTTCGAGGTCGCCGACGAGATGGGCATGCTCCTCCACGTCGAAACGCCGGTGTGGCCGGTGCTCGGCTCCGATCCCAACCTCGACCGCTATATCCGCGCGGAGGCCGAGCGGATCGTTCGCGACTACGGCAACCATCCGAGCTTCGTGATGCTCTGCGTCGGCAACGAGCTCAACGGCTCGGGGCTCCATGCCTTCACCGAGCGCTTCGTTGCGGAGTGGAAGGGCCGCGACGACCGGCGCCTTTATACCGGCGGCTCCGGCTGGCCGACGATGAAGCGCGCCGACTACATCTCCAAGCCCGAGCCGCGCAACCAGCGCTGGGGCGAGGGGCTCGAGGGACGCCTCAACGCCCGCCCGCTCGAGACGCTGACCGACTGGAGCGAGTGGCGCGACAGCGTGCCGATGCCCCTCGTCAGCCACGAGACCGGCCAGTGGTGCGTCTATCCGGACCTCGAGGAGATCGGCAAGTACACCGGCGTCCTCGAAGCACGCAACTTCATGATGGTGCGCGACGATCTCGAGGCCAAGGGCCTCCTGCCGCTGGCGCGCGACTATATGCTGGCGAGCGGGGCGCTGCAGACCGCCCTCTACAAGGAGGAGATGGAAGCGGCGCTCCGCACCCGCGATTTCCCTGGCACCCAGCTCCTCGGCCTCCAGGACTTTTCGGGCCAGGGCACCGCCCTCGTCGGCGTCGTCGACGCTTTCTGGGACGAGAAGCCCTATGTGACGCCCGAGCAGTTCCGCGAGTTCTGCGCGCCGGTGGTGCCGCTGGTGCGCGCGGGCCGGTTCGTCTGCGAAGCGGGCGAGACCTTCGCCGCCGACGTGCAGGTCGCCCAGTTCGGCCCCGCCGATATCGACGCCCCGCGCATCGCCTGGTCGCTGGAGGACGGCGGGAGCATCGCCGCTTCCGGCGTCCTCGAACCCGGCAAGCTCGCGACCGGCCATCTCCACGATATCGGGCGCATCGAAATCGCGACGCAGGGCCTTGCGGCTCCCCGCCGCTACGAGCTCGTCGTTTCCGTCGAAGGCACCGACTACCGCAACCGCTGGGGCGTCTGGGTCATGCCCGCCGACAAAGCGGCGGCGCCTGTTTCTATAGTTGCCGCGCTGGACGATGCACTGCTCGCCCGCGTGGCCGCCGGCGAGACGGTCGTCTTCAGCCCGGCGCCGGATGCGATGCAGCCCAATGCCGCGCTCGGCCACACCTGCGCCTTCTGGAACACGCTCTGGACCAACGGGCAGGAGCCTCACACGCTCGGTCTCCTCAACGAGACCGACCATCCGGTGTTCGGTGGGTTCCCGATCGCGCGCCACAGCGACTGGCATCTCTGGGAGCTGACTTTCGCCCGCCGCGCCCTCGATATCGCCGGCATTGGCTTTGCTCCCATCATCCGCGTCATCGATGACTGGAACGAGAACCGCGACCTCGTGATGCTGGCCGAGGCGCGGATCGGGGAAGGCCGATTGATCGTTTCGGCGATCGACCTTGAGGGCGACCTCGCCAATCGCTCCGTCGCGCGCACATTGCGCAATGCACTTGCCAACTACGCGACGAGCGGCGAAACCCGGGGACCAGCGCTCGAGGCGGATGCAGTCTCGGCCTGGTGGAAAAGGATCAAGGCATGACGGCAATCGAGCTGCGCGGTGTGGAAAAATCCTTCGGCGCCAACAAGGTCATCCACGGCGTCGATCTTTCCATCGAGGACGACGAGTTCTGCGTCTTCGTCGGCCCCTCGGGCTGCGGCAAGTCCACGCTCCTGCGCATGATCGCCGGGCTCGAGGACGTCACCGCCGGCGAGGTCGCCATCGACGGGCAGGTGGTCAACGACGTCGAACCGTCGGCGCGGCGGCTCGCCATGGTTTTCCAGTCCTATGCGCTCTACCCGCACATGAGCGTCAGGCAGAACATGAGCTTCGGGCTGCGCATGACCGGCACCAGCAAGGAGGAGACGGACCGGCGCGTCACCGACGCCGCCCGCATCCTGCAGCTCGACGAACTGTTGAACCGCAAGCCAGCCCAGCTTTCCGGCGGCCAGCGCCAGCGCGTCGCCATCGGCCGCGCGATCGTGCGCCAGCCGCGCGCCTTCCTCTTCGACGAGCCGTTGTCCAACCTCGATGCGGAGCTGCGGGTGCAGATGCGCGTCGAGATCGCCAAGCTCCACCGCGATCTCGGCGCGACGATGATTTACGTCACCCACGATCAGGTCGAGGCGATGACGCTCGCCGACAAGATCGTGGTGCTGCGCTCAGGCCGCATCGAGCAGGCCGGCAGCCCGACCGCCCTCTACGCCGATCCCGACAACACGTTCGTCGCCGGCTTCATCGGCAGCCCGAAGATGAACCTCCTCTCCGGCACCGCCAACGCCGACGGCGACGTGGCGTTCGGCGGCATTTCCATTGCCACGACCGTCGCCAGCAAGCTCGCCGGCCAGCCGGTCACCGTCGGCATCAGGCCCGAGCAGTTCGACGAAGTCGGCGTCGGCGGCGCCGACCTTTCCGTTGCCGTCGACGTCGTCGAAAACCTCGGCGGCACCTCGGTCGTCTACGGGCGCATGAGCGACGGGCAGGCCGTCGTCATCGAGCAGCGCGGCGGCGACCGCGCCAGGCCCGGCGAGCGCATCACCGTCGGCTTCAAGCCGGCCGACGTGCTGATCTTCGACGAGGCGGGCAAGCGGGTGCGGTGAGGGCTTTGCACCATCCCGCCACCCCCAGGATGTCACCCCGGCGAAGGCCGGGGCCCATCCTGAGATGCCACATCAGCCGCAAGGTGTGTGAGTAGTGAAGGGAGCGCGATTGACGTCTGCCTGTGCTCCCGGATGGGCTCAGGGCTGGGTCCCGGCCTTCGCCGGGATGACAGCCGGCGGATGGGCTGCACGGTGCTTAACCCAGCCAAATCGGCATCGCCGCTTCGTTCGGGTGACCGCTACACCGGCTTCACCGGATTGAGCTTCCTCCACTCCTCGTATTCGCCGCGCGCGTCGGCATGGAGCGGATAATACCGCTGCAGCGGCGCGCCTTCCTTGAGCTTCATGCGGGAGAAATCCTCCCACTCGTGGTGCTCGGCAGCCTTGGCGATGACCTCCGGGGCCAGCGCCACCGGCAGCACCACGGCCCCGTCGTCGTCGGCGACGATGATGTCGCCGGGCATCACCGTCACCCCGCCGCAGGCGATGGGTACGTTGACGGCGAAGGGCATCAGCCCGGTCTGCGTGTGGAAGTTCGGCGTCCAGCCGCGCACCCAGAGCGGCAGGTCGAGCTTTTTGAGGTTCGGGTAGTCGCGCAGGCATCCGTCGATGATCATGCCGGCCCCGCCGCGGCCCTTGAAATAGGTCGACATCATGTCGCCGAAGACGCCGGCGGTCATGTCGCCGCGCCCGTCGACCACCACGATGTCGCCGGCCTCAACGTGGTAGAGCACGTGCCGGTGGAGCTGCTTTTCCGGGTCGGAATATTCACCCTCGCCGTAGAGGTCCTCGCGCTTGGGCATGAACTGCAGGGTCAGCGCCGGCCCGACGATGGACTTGCCCGGATTCCAGCTCACCGGACCCATGATATGCGGGTTGCGGATGCCCATGTGGCCGAGGGTGCCGGCGACGGTCGCCGCGCCGATGCCCTTCAGCGCCTCGATCATTTCCCTGGGCGGGCGCACGATGTCGGGGGTATGCGTCATGGCTCAAATCTCCTCAAAAAATCGGCGCGGCTACCAGTTGGTGACGGACCCGTCGATGCGCTTGAGATGCGGGGCTTCCCAGAACCTGAAGCTCTGTTTCTTCACCAGCTCCTCGTCGACCTCGACGCCGAGGCCGGGGGTGTCCGGCACTTTGTAGACGGCGCCTTCGAGCCGGGGCTGGACGGGGAAGATCTCGGCGTTGTCGAACCCGTGGTAGAGCTCGCCCGGCGAGGCGCGCGTTTCGAGCCACGAAAAGTTGGCGACCGCCGCGGCAAAATGGAGGGTCGCCGCCGTGCAGATCGGACCCAGCGGGTTGTGCGGCATCATGTCGACATAGTGGGCTTCGCTCCAGCCGGCGACCTTCATCGCCTCGGTCAGGCCCCCGACATTGCACACATCGATGCGGTTGAACTGGTGGATGTCGCGCTCGATGTAGGGCAGGAACTGCCATTTGCTGGCGAATTCCTCGCCGATGGCGAAGGGCACGTCGGTCAGCTTGCGCAGCGCTTCATAAGCTTCGGGCGTCTCGTCGCGGATCGGCTCCTCGAGGAAATCGAGCGTGCCCGAGGGCATTTTCTGGCAGTAGCTCGCGGTCTCGGCGATCGACAGGCGATGGTGATAGTCGACGCCGAGCACCACCGTCTCGCCCAGCGCCTCGCGCGCCTTGACGCACCACTTGGCCGTCTCGGCGATGCTCGCGCGCGGCTCGTAGACGCCGCGGCTGTCGTGGTCGGCGGGAAAGAGGCGGATGGCGGTCCAGCCGGCGGCCATCAGCTCTTTGGCCTGCTCGATCATCTCCGGTCCGCAGGGGCCGCGGGTGGTGGCGAAGGTCGGAATATGGTTACGCTGCTTGCCGCCGAGGAGCTGATAGACCGGCACGCCGAGCGCCTTGCCCTTGATGTCGTGAAGCGCGATGTCGATGGCCGAGATCGCGGCGGTCAGCACCCGCCCGCCCTCGAAATACTGGCTGCGGTACATCTCCTGCCAGAGCGCGCCGATCGCCATCGGATCGCGTCCGATCAGGAATTCGCGGTAGTGCTCGATGGCGCCGACCACGGCCTTTTCGCGGCCGGATAGGCCGCTTTCGCCCCAGCCATGGATGCCCTGGTCGGTCTCGATCTTGACGATGAGCTGGTTACGGGTGCCGACCCAGACGGGGTAGGGCAGGATAGCGGTGATTTTCATTTAGGACTCTGGTGGACGAAAAAGTAAGGCCCCTCACCTGGCCCTTCGGGCCGACCTCTCCCCCGGGAGAGAGGTGCGAGGTGAGGCGACGATGTCCTCGTCACCTCCCCCACAGGAGAGACGTCGCCGCATGGCGGCAGGTGAGGGGGCCTTTGGCAAAATGCTTCCAATCACGCCGCCTTCAACGCGTTGGTCGTCTGCCCGTCGAAGAGATGCAGGCGCTGCTGGTCGAACTCGACGAACACCTCCTCGTCGGGCTGGATCGGAGCGGTCGGCTCGAGGCTGACATTCACCACCGCGCCGCTGACGAACACCTGCGCGAAGGTGACGTCGCCGGTCGGCTCGACGGTATAGACCTTGCCGGGCACGCTCCCCGGCACCTGCGACTTGTGCAGCTTCAAGGTCGAGTGCCGGGCGCCGAGCACCACGGTGCCCTGCGAGGAGGCCGCGGCCTTCCTCGCGTTCTCGGGCGAAAGCGGCAGTTCCCAGCCTTCCTCGGGGCTTCTCAGCGCAAAGTCGGTGCCCTTGCCCACCACGTCGAGCGGAATGAGGCTCATGGCCGGGCTTCCGACGAAGCTGGCGACGAACGTGTTGACCGGGTTGGCGAAGACGTTGGCGGGCGAGTCGTATTGCTGGAGGATGCCGCCGTGCATCACCGCCATCTTGTCGGCCATGGTCACGGCTTCGAGCTGGTCGTGGGTGACGTAGATGACGGTGGCGTTGAGGTTGTGGTGGAAACGCTTGATCTCCGAGCGCATGGCGACGCGCAGCTTCGCGTCGAGATTGGAGAGCGGTTCGTCCATCAGGAACACGGCCGGATCGCGCACCAGCGCGCGCCCCAGCGCCACGCGCTGCTGCTGGCCGCCCGAAAGCTCGCGCGGACGACGCTCCAGCAGGTGGGTGATGTCGAGAATCTTGGCGGCCTGCATCACCTTGGCCTCGATTTCGGTCTTCCCGAGCTTGCGCATCTGCAAGGGGAAGGCGAGGTTCTTGAACACGCTCTTATTGGGATAGAGCGCGTAGTTCTGGAAGACCATGGCGATATCCCGATCCTTGGGATCGAGCTCGTTGACGATGCGGTTGCCGATGGAGATGTCGCCGCCCGACATCGGGATAAGCCCCGCCACGAGGTTGAGCGTCGTGGTCTTGCCGCACCCCGACGGGCCGACGAGGGCGACGAACTCGCCGTGCTCGACGGTGAACGACACGTTGTTGACGGCATAGAGGCTGCCGTAGCTCTTCATGACTTCCTTGAGGACCACCTCGGCCATCGGTCGTCTCCTGGTTTTAACGCTCTAGTGCTTCACAGCGCCCTCGGTGAGGGCACGCACGAAGTATTTCTGCAGGACGAGGAACAGCACCACGACAGGCACGCTCATCAGGAACGTCGCCGCCATGAGGCCGGGCCAGTCGGTGGCGAACTCGGTGAAGAACCGCTGGATGCCGACGGGCAGCGTCATCTGGTGATCGCGCGAGAGGAACGTGTAGGCATAGACGTATTCGTTCCAGGCGCCGATGAACGAGAAGATCGAGGTGGCGATGATGCCGGGCGTCGAAAGCGGCATGACGATGTAGAGGAACGCCTGGAAGCGCGTCGCCCCGTCGATGCGTGCGGCCTGCTCCAACTGGATCGGGATGTTGTCGTAGAAGCCCTTCAGGAGCCAGATCGAGAGCGGCAGGCCGAAGGTGAGGTAGGTCAGGATCAGCGAGCCGTGGGTGTTGACCAGCCCCATCCAGCGCATCAGCAGGAAGAGGGGCATGAGGAACACGACCGCCGGGAACATGTTGCGCACCAGGACCGCAAAGAACAGGAAGTTGCGGCCGGGGAAGCGGAAGCGCGAGAAGGCGTAGGCGGCCGGCACCGCGACGATCACGCCGAGGATGGTGGTCAGCAGCGACACATAGAAGCTGTTCCAGAAATAGCGCAGGAACTCCTGGCCGATGCGGTTGCGGGGGTCGAGAAGCTTGAAATAGTTGTTGAGCGTCGGCTCGGTCGGCCACCATTGCGGGGGGTATTGCATCGCCGCGAACTGGGACTTGACCGAGGTCAGCACCATCCAGGCCATGGGCAGGACGGTGAAGAGGAAGAGGAAGGTCAGGAAGAACCTGCCCGCCCAGCGCCACCAGTCGATGGGCTTGCGAACGACCGGGCGGACAGCGGTTTCGGAAATCGTCGCCATCTCAGCCTCCCGCCCGGTTCTCGTCGCCGCGCGTCAGCGCCTTCACGTAGAAGTAGCCGAGCACCATCATCACGATGAAGAGGATGACCGCATAGGCCGAGGCCACGCCCCACTGCTGGCGCCCGAAGGCGAGCTGATAGATGTGTGTGATCCAGATGTGGGAGGCATCGGCCGGGCCGCCGCCGGTCATCACGAACGGGATGATGAACGAGTTGAAGTTGGCCACCATCAGCAGCAGCACGGTCACCATCGAGACGCCTCTCAGATGCGGGAATGTCACGTGCCAGAAGCGGTTCCAGGCGCTGGCGCCGTCGACCTGGGCGGCGCGCAGCAGCTGGTCGGGCACGGTCTGCAGGCCCGCCATCAGCATCACCATGGCAAAGGAGAATTCCTTCCAGATGTTGACGACGATCAGCGAGGCCAGCACCGTCTGGCGGTTGTCGAGGAAATTGATCGGCTCGCTGGTGAGCCCGAGCTGCACGGCGATTGCGCCGATGACGCCGAAATCGGAGTGGTAGAGCCACTTCCAGACGTAGGAGGCGGCAACGGCGCTGACCACGTAGGGAATGAGCAGCAAGGCGCGCATCACCCCGCGGCCGATGAACTCGCGGTGGAGCGACAGCGCCGCGCCGAGGCCGAGGAGGAAGGCGACGAGCGTCGAGGCCACGGTCCAGATGATCGTGTTGATCGTCACCTCGTGGAAGACCGGGGAGCGCAGGACCGTCACGTAGTTGTCGAGCCCGGTCCAGATCTTGTCGCGCATCTGCAGGTTGGGCGGGGTCCTGAAGAAGCTCAGTTCGATGGTGTAGTAGATCGGGAAGGCGATCACCACGAGCATGACGATCAGCGCCGGCAGCACGTAGAGATAGTCGGTGCGGTGCGCGATGACGCGGCCGAGGATGCCCGATGTCCGCCTCGCCGTTCCGCTGGTTGATGGGCCCTCGGCCCGTCCCGTCGCGATGCTCACGGGGCCCGTCCTTTCTCCCGGTGTGGAAGGAGCCGGCGGCGGCTGGCGCCGCCGGCCTTGTACGTCAACGGTCTAGAGACCGCCGCCGAGCAGGGATTCGACCTTGGTTGCGGCGTCGGCCGCCGCGTCCTCGACGCTCATGCGTTCCGTCAGCGCGTTCTGGAGCATGTCGGGAACGATGATGTTCATGATCTCGGTCGCCTCGGGGATGACCGGGAACGGGATGCCGCTGGGCAGCATGGAGGTGGTGACGTCGAGGAACTTGATGGTGTCGAGGCGTTCCTTCATCCACTGCGTCTTGAAGCCGGCGAGGTTGCCGGGGTTCGACCCGGTCCAGGCGAGCTTGGTCGACCATTCGGGGCTGTTCCAGAAGCAGGCGAACGCCTTGGCGGCCTGCTCGTCGAACCCGCCCTCGACATAGTCGGGCTGGACGAAGTGCATGTTGGAGCCGCCGAACACCACGGCGCGGCGCTCCGGACCCTCGGGAATGAGGCCGTAGCGCATGTTCTCGACCACCGTGTCGGCGATCTCCTTGTCGGCGCCCGTCGCCAGGCCCGCCAGGTCCACCATCTTGGCGTATTCGGACGGGTGGGCGATCATCATGGCGAGCTGGCCGGCGATGAACGGGGCCTGGTTCTCGTTCTGGGTGTTGGTGAGGGCCGACGTCGGCACCGACTTGTCGCGCACGTACATGTCGTAGGCGGCCTGCAGCGCGGCGACCGCGCCTTCGCTGCCGAGCTCGACGGTCTCGTAGGTCGGGTTCTCCTCGGCCTCGTCGAGGGCGCCGCCGCCATAGGCCCAGAGCTGGGGCATGAAGCGGAACGGGGTGTTGCCCGCGTTCTGGCGCGCGACGAGCCCGTAGCCGGAGATGCCAAGTTCGTCATGGATCTGCTTGGAATAGGCGACGAGGTCGTCCCAGGTCGCCGGGGGGCTTTCCGGGTCGAGCCCGGCCCGCTCGAAGATGTCGGCGTTCCAGATCAGTGCCATGGTCTCGTTGTTGGTGGGCACGCCGTAGGTCGCGCCCTGCCAGGTCACGGACTTCATCGCGCCGGGCCAGAAATCGGCGGTCGGATAGCCGACGTCCTCGGGGGCGAGTTCCTGGAAATAGCCCTTGGAGGCGAATTCCACTCCGCCCAGGATCTGCAGGCGCACCACCATCGGCCCGGCATTGCCGAGCAGCGTCGTGCGCAGCCGGTCGAGCAGCTGGTTGTAGTCGATGTTCTGCGCGTCGGTCTCGATGTTGGGGTAGGTCTCGGCCCAGGCCGCCCAAAACTCTTCGTTGATCTGGTGCTCGATCTGGGGCGAAGCTTCCGTCGGGCCGGTCCACCAGTAGGTCAGGCGTCCCTCGTAATCCAACGGCACGACGCTGGCGCAGTGGCCGGCGGTGTCGAATTCCTCGGTGCCTGCGATCGACCGGATGTATTCCGGCGACCATTGACTGAGGTCGACGCTCTGGGCGTAGGCGGTGCTCGACAGCAGCGACGCGATGGCCAGCCCCGCGACGGCGCGGCCGGCGACCTGGCGACGAGTCGACAGTTCGGGCCGCGGAGCGCGGCCTTGCGAATTCGTCATCGATAATCCTCCTCCATGGCCGGATGCCCGTGCGACCCCTCGATCGCGTTCGGGCTTGCCGCAGTCCGGGCTGCGCCTCCGTCGGGCCGGGCTTGTTTCCCGCGTCACCGTGCAAGGACAGTTTCAGACTCAAACTTATCTGTCAATATTGCTTGGATCGTACATTATTTTTCGTGTTTAGCGTGCGAACTGGCTTGGCTTGCCCAAAAAACGGGCATAAACAGGCGTCATGAGCGATGACACGACCCTTGCCGCGCCTGCCGAGAGCGATCCCGAAGCGCCTGCCTCGGTCTACGAGATGATCCGGGAGGACCTCATTTCGGGCCGGCTCGAGCCCAGCGCGCGCCTCAAGGTCGCCGATCTTGCCGAGCGCTACGGCACCTCGACCAATCCGGTGCGCGAGGCGCTCCAGCAGTTGCGCGGAGAAGGGTTCGTGCTGATGGAGCCTAATCGCGGCGCCCGCGTGCGGCCCATCGACGAGGCGTTCGTGCGTGACATCATCGAGATCGAGGTGCTGATCGAGCCGGCCCTGACGCGCTGGTTCGTCTCGATCGCGACGGATACCGACATCGTCGCGCTTGAGGCCGCGCAGGCCGAGATCGAGGCGCTGAACTTTGCCGACGCCGCCCAGCACGGCCGGCTCGATACGCGCCTTCCATCAGATCATCTACGACCGGCACTACAACCGGCATGCCGCCGAGCTCTGGTGGAAGCACCGCGAGATCCTGCGCGCGATCGCGCGGCGCTATCCGACATCGCTCACGCGCCGAGCATCGGTCGTCGCCGAGCATCGTCAGCTCATCGAGCGGATCAGGGCGCAGGACGCCGATGGGGCGGCGGCGGTCGTCGCCCGGCATGTGGAAGGATCGGGTCGCCACATCATCGAGCAGATGCGGGCGGCGAAATACTTACGGCCGGCCTAGCGGGCCGGGACAACAGTCAACGAGGGAGGGGACATTGACGTTGGAGCTCAACGAACGCACGGCCGGCGAGGTCATCGGGGACAACATCCGCACCGCCTCGCGTCCGAGCGAACTGCGCATCACCGACATGCGCGTGGCCGAGATCGTGGGCGCGCCGTTCACCTCGGCGCTCCTCAAGATCTACACCAACCAGGGCATCGTCGGCCTCGGCGAGGTGCGCGACGGGGCGAGTGCGACCTATGCGCTGATGCTGAAGAGCCGGCTTTTGGGCGAGAACCCCTGCGACGTCGATCGTCTCTTCCGCCGGATCAAGCAGTTCGGCGGCCATGGCCGGCAGGGCGGCGGCGTATCGGCCGTCGAGATCGCGCTCTGGGACCTTGCCGGCAAGGCCTATGGCGTGCCGATCTACCAGATGCTGGGCGGCCGCTTCCGCGAGAAGGTGCGCATGTATTGCGATACCGACGCGACCGTTCCCAGCGGCACCGAGACCGGCAAGCGGCTCAAGGAGCGCATGGACCTCGGCTACACCTTCCTCAAGATGGACCTGGGGCTCATGCAGATCGCCGACGTGCCGGGCGCCGTCGTCGCCCCGGCCGGTTCGCTGGAGAGCTATCGCCTGCGCCCCGGCCGCGGTCCGGTTCGGTCGATGGAGGATCGCATCGCCCGCAACGCCGTCTATGACATCCACAACGTGCGGCATCCGTTCACAGGCCTCCACTTCAGCGACAAGGGCCTGGATCTCCTCGAGCAGTATATCGCCGAGGTGCGCGAGGTGATCGGCTACGAAATCCCCCTCGCCATCGACCATGTCGGCCACATCTCGCTGCAGAACGGCATCCGCCTCGCGCGGCGGATCGAAAAATACGTGCCCGCCTGGCTCGAGGACGTGATCCCCTGGCAGTACGCCGACCAGTACCGGCAATTGCAGGAGGCGACGACGGTGCCGATCTGCACGGGCGAGGACATCTATCTTCGTGATGGCTTCGAGCCGCTGCTGAAATCGGGCATCTCGGTCATCCATCCGGACCTGCTGACCTCGGGTGGCATCCTCGAGACCAAGAAGATCGGCGACGCGGCCCAGGAGCATGGCATCGCCATGGCCATCCACATGGCCGAAAGCCCGATCGCCGCCATGGCCGCCGCGCATGTGGCGGTCGCGACGGAAAACTTCATGGCGCTCGAATACCACACCGTCGACGTGCCCTGGTGGGACGACATCGTCACGGGCCTTCCCAAGCCCCTCGTCAAGAACGGGTTCATCACCGTGCCCGACAAGCCGGGTCTGGGCATCGACGACATCGTCGACGACGTCATCAGCCAGCACCTGCAGGAGGGTGTCACGGGCATCTGGCAGCCGACCGAGCGGTGGGATCACGAATACTCCTGGGACCGGACCTGGAGCTGATAGGCTGAGGTCATTTTGGAATCGGGGAAACGAATGATCTACGAAATCAGAATCTACGACGCGATGCCGGGCAGGATGCCCGCGCTCCTCGCGCGTTTCGAGAACCACACGCTCGCGCTGTTCGACAAGCACGGCATCCGGCAGGCGGGTTTCTTCACCACCATGGTGGGTGAGAGCTTTCTGCGGCTCACGTACCTGCTCGCCTGGGAGTCGCTGGCCGAGCGCGAACGCAAATGGCAGGCGTTCGTCACCGATCCCGAATGGATAAGGGTCAAGGACGAGTCGGAAAAGGACGGGCCGATCCTCGCCAATATCTCCAATCAACTGCTGGCGCCGACATCGTTCTCGTCGGTCAAATAGGGGCAAGAATGAAAATCACCGACCTCAGATGCGCCGTTATCGGGCGGCACCCGATCGTGCGCATCGTCACCGACGAGGGGCTCTATGGCCTGGGTGAAGTCGAGTTCACCAAGACCTACCTCAAGCCCTGGGTGCTGCATTTTCGCGAGGCGCTGATCGGGGAGGACCCGACCGATGTCGAGCGCTGCATGCTCAAGATCCGCCAGCGCGGCTCGTTCAAGCCCTATGGAGCGGCGGTCAGCGCCATCGAGCACGCCCTCTGGGATATCGCGGGCAAGGCGGCGGGCGTGCCGGCCTACAAGCTTCTCGGCGGCAAGGTGCGCGACAGGGTGCGCGTCTATAACGGCTCGATCCGCCGCAAGCGCACCGGCGACAGGCCGGAGGACTACGCGGCCGACGTCAAGTGGATGATGGAGCGGCCCGAGAACTTCTTCATGGTCAAGCAGGGCATCAGCTTCCACTCCAACATGAAGGACAATGTCGAGGACTTCCACTATGGCGTCAAACAGGTGAAGTCCGGCTATCACGGCGCCATGGACCAGGGCCAGATCAGCGAGCGCGGCTTCAACCACATGCTTGAGTGCGTCATCGCCATGAAGGAAGTCACGGGCGACAAGGTCTCCCTCGCCCTCGATTGCGGCCCCGGCTGGTTCCTGCCCGACGCCATCCGCTTCGCCCAGGCGGTCGAGAAATACAACCTCATGTGGCTCGAGGACATGCTGACCGGCGACTACGTGCCCTGGGTCAATCCGCAGGCCTATCGCGAACTCACCGCCTCGACCTCGACGCCGATCCACACCGGCGAGCAGATTTATCTGCGGCACAACTTCAAGGAGCTGATCGAGACGCAGGCGGTGCGGGTCATCGGTCCGGACCCTGCCGATATCGGTGGCATCGCCGAACTCAAATGGGTGGCCGAGCATGCCTATATGCACTCGATCATGATGGCCCCTCACGGCACCGCCAACGGGCTCCTCGGACTCGGTGCGCTCATCAACGTCTGCGCCACGCTCCCGGCCAACTACATCGCCTTCGAATACCCCAGCGCCTCCGATCCCTGGTGGGAGGAGATCGTCATCGGATTGCCCAAGCAGATCGTCAAGGACAGCCACATCGACCTGCTGGAAGCGCCGGGGCTGGGGTTGGACATCGATCCGGAGGGGGCGCGGAAGTACCTCCTCGAAGAGGATACGAACTTCTTCGACTGAGGTGCGGGTACCCTCAGAGTTCCCACATCCGCGATTGTCATCCCGGCGAAGGCCGGGACCCATCCTGAGATACCTCGCCAGCCGCAAGGTGTATGAAGCGGTAGGGTGCTCCACGCCACGCCATCCCCACCACCGGCTGTCATCCCGGCGAAGGCCGGGACCCAGTAAACGGCTTGGGCGATGCTTTGCACCGCGCAAGCCTCTGCCACCGGGTCATCCCCGCGAAAGCGGGGACCTCTGTTGTGGGCTGGATAAGAAAACAGAGGTTCCCGCTTTCGCGGGAATGACCCGGTTGATGATGGCAGCCGGGACTGAACGCAGGTTCCTGGCCTACCTCAGCAGCGATTGCCCCCCATCGACGTAAACCGGCACGCCGGTCACATGCCGCGCCGCATCCGAGGCGAGGAACGCGATGACATCCGCCACGTCTTCTCCGCTGCCCGGCTTGCCGCCGGTGATCGGTATGTCGCCCTCCGGCCATTCGACCGGAATGCGTACCGACTCCGTGTTGCGCTTGGTCGTATTCTCGCCGATCGAGGTCACGATCGAGCCCGGCAGGATCGCGTTGACCCGGATGCGGTGGCGGGCGAGCTCCAGCGCCAGTTGCTGGGCCATGGCCACCTGCGCCGCCTTGGTTGCGGAATAGGCCGTGGCGCCGGCGGTGGTGAAGGTGCGCGAGCCGTTGATCGAGGAGACGATGGCGATCGAACCGCCGCCGGCGCGCTTGAGGTGCGGCACGGCCAGATGCAGCGTCAGGTATGTGCCCCGCAGGTTGATCGACATCGTGTTGTCCCACTCATCGGTGGTCATCTCGTCGATCGGCGCCCACACGCCGTTGATGCCCGCATTGGCGACGACGATGTCGAGCCGGCCGAGTTCCCCGAACGCCCGCCCGAGCCCGTCGCGCATGGCCGCCTCGTCGGAAATGTCGGCAATGACGGGTATCGCCTTGCCGCCCGCCGCGACGATCTCGTCGGCGGTGGCCTCGATCTCGCGGGCCGTGCGGCTGAGCACGGCGACATGGGCGCCATCGCGCGCCAGCCGCAAGGCCGTCGCCTTGCCGATGCCCGAACCTGCGCCCGTCACCAGCGCCGCCTTGCCGTCGAATTCCATCCGAACCTCCCTTGCTTCAGAGCGGTTCAGTTTTTTGACGGAAAGCATGAGCCGGTCGCTCCCCTCCCCCTTGAGAGGAGGGGTAGGGGGTGGGGGGAAGCATCGGTGGTTCACTGACCCACCCCCACCCTCATTCCCTCCCCTCAAGGGGGAGGGAGGCGAAAAGCCGCCGCTTTTGACAGACCCTGAATCGCTATGATCGAGAGGCATTATGGCGGCGGGGCCGGCAAACGCCAGTGCCGTCTTCAGTTCTCGCGGAAGGCGCGGCTCATGCTGTCGACGACGGGCTTGATGAGATACTCGAAGAATGTGCGCTCGCGCGTCTGGATCATGATTTCGGCAGGCATGCCCGGTGTCGGGCTGAAGCCGGGAATGCGGGCGATCTCCTCGGTCGGGATGCTGACGCGGGCGAGATAGACCTCGCGGTCGTCCTTGCTGCTGGCGTCGGGAACGGCGTCGGCCGAGACGTAGTAGACTTCGCCGGTCAGCACCGGGGTCGTCCTCTGGTTGAGGGCGACGAGGCGGACGGTCGCTTCCTGGCCCTGCCGCACGTCGTCGATCTGGTTGCGCAGGATCGGCGCTTCGATGATGAGCGGCACGCCGCTCGGCAGGATTTCGAGGATGGGCTTGCCGCTTTCCACCACGCCTCCGGTGGTGTGGTAGTAGAGGCGCACCACGGTTCCGTCGACGGGCGAGGTGATCTCGGTGCGCGCCAGCACGCTGCGGGCGCTGCGGATCTGCTCGCGCACGGTATCGAGCTCGATCTCGACCGACTGCATCTCCTGGAGCGAGGCCTGCCGGGCCGCGTCGCGTGCCGCGATCAGCTCGCCCTGGTACTTGAGGATCTGGGTGTCGATCTCCTGGATTTCGGCCTCCAGCCGCCCGATATCGCCATCCGCGTCGGCGACGGCCCGCTGGATCTCGAAAAGCTCCGAGCGCGTCACCAGGCCCTTGTCGAGCAGGGCCGCCTTGGAGCTCATCTCGGAGACCAGCAGATCGCGCTGAGCGTTCATGGAGTCGAGCCGGGCGATCTCGCCGCCGCGGCGGAATTCGAGGGCGGCGATGTTGCGCTCGAAGAGCTGCAGTTCGTTGGTGAGCTTGTCGCGCCAGGCTTCGAAATGCGCTCGCTGGCTCTCGCGGATTTCGGCGAGGTTGGCGGCAAAGCTGGCATCGATGATGCTCGCGGGGGCGGTATAGCGCTCGGCACCCGAAGCCTGCGCCACGAGCCGCGCCTTGATCGCCTCGAGCCGCGCCAGGCGCAGCTTCATTTGCTGCTCGTTGGAGAGCGCGGCCGTCTCGTCGAGCGTCACCAGCACCTGGCCTGCGCGCACCTGCTCGCCCTCGCGGATGTCGAGGTCCTTGATGATGCCGCCTTCGAGGTGCTGAACGATCTTGTTTTCGCCCGTGGCGACGAACGAGCCCGAGGAGATGACCGCGGCCGCGAGCGGGGCGGTCGAGGCCCAGACCCCGAAGCCGCCGAAGGCGAGGCCGATGACGACGAGGCCGAAGACGACCTGCCGGCCGATGCCGCGCGGAACGTCCTTGTACCAGCTCAATGCTCCTGCATCGATGTCGGTCATTCCTCGTCTCCCGGCTCGTTGTAGGTCGCCGGAGGCGCGGGGCGGTTGAGATTGTTGCCGGCCCTGCGCTGGGCGAGGGTGCGCATCACCTCGGTGCGGCTGCCGAAGAGCGAGACGCTGCCGTTGTTGAGAACCATGATCTTGTCGACGCAGTTGAGCAGCGCCGGGCGCTGGGTGATGGTCACGACCGTGATGCCGTTCTCCTTAGCCTGCTTAAGGGCCCTTGCCAGCGCCGCCTCGCCCTGGCTGTCGAGGTTGGAGTTCGGCTCGTCGAGCACCACGAGCTTGGGATCGCCGAAGAAGGCGCGGGCGAGCGCCACGCGCTGCTTCTGCCCGCCCGAGAGCGGCGCCCCGTCAGCGGCGACGAACGTCTCGTAGCCTTGCGGCAGCGTCGAGATCAGCTCATGGACGTCGGCCAGCACCGCGGCGCGGAAGATCGCCTCGTCGCTCGCATCCTCGCGCATGCGCCCGATATTGGCCTTGATCGATCCGGGAAAGAGCTGCACGTCCTGCGGCAGGTAGCCGATGCTCTCGCCGAACTGGCGCTGGTCCCAGTTGCGCAGGTCCATGAGGTCGAGCCGCACGTTGCCGGAGGTCGGCAGGATCGAGCCGACCAGCATCTTGCCGAGCGTCGTCTTGCCGGCGCCCGAATTGCCGATGATGGCCATCGACTCGCCCGGCTGCAGCGAAAACGAGATGCCGTTGAGGATCACGCGCTTGCTGGGCGGGGGCACGAAGAGGATGCGCTCGACGTCGAGCTTTCCCTGCGGGCTCGGCAACAGCAGGCGGGCGAAGTTGAGCGGCGAGCCCTGCAGCAGCGCCTTGATGCGGTTGAGCGCGCTCCTTGCCTGCACCACCTGGTACCAGCCCTCGATGGCGCCCTCGATCGGGGCGAGCGCGCGGCTGGAGATGATCGAGGCGGCGATGACCATGCCGCCGGTCAGTTGCCCGTCGAGGGCGAGCTTGGCGCCCCAGCCGAGCATGGCGACCTGGGTCGTCAGGCGCGTCAGCTTGGAGAAGCCGGCGAAGACGATGTTGCGGTCCTGGGCTTTCACCTGCGAGCTCAGCGAGCCGGCCGTGTCCCTGCCCCAGATGCGCACCGCCTCGGGGATCATGGCGAGCGCGTTGATGATCTGTGCGTTGCGCGACATGGATTCGAGGTGCGAGTTGGCACGGCTGAGATAGGCGTTGGCATCGCCGAACGGCTTGGCCGTCGCCTTCTGGTTGAGGCTGGCGATGACGAGCAGGATCAACGAGGAGACGACGATGATCAGCCCCAGTTGCGGGTGGATGAGATAGACCACCAGGATGAAGAGCGGGGCGAGGGGCGCGTCGAGGAAGGCGAGGAGCGTGCCCGAGGTCAGGAACGAGCGCAGCTGTTGCAGGTCGCCCAGTGTCTGGTACTCGCGCCCGTTGCTGGAGAGCGAGGCGCGCGCCGCCGCGCTGAGGACCGGCGCACCGAGCTGCACTTCGGCCTCGACGGCGGTGCGCATCAGCACGACGCGGCGCGTCGAGTCGAGCAGCACCTGGATGACGATGGCGCCCATGACGAAAAGGGTCAGCATCACCAGCGTGTCGAGCGAGCGGCTGGTCAGCACCCGGTCCGACATCTGGAAGAGATAGATCGGGATGGCCAGCACCAGCACGTTGACGAAGACGGTGAAGAGCAGAACCAGCGACAGGTTGCGCCGCACGGCGGCGATGGCGTTCTGGTAGCTCTGGGCAAAGCTGATCGGCTGCATGCGCCGGTGGAAGTTGCTGCCGCTTCCGCCTCCGCCGCCACGGCCGGGGTCGCGCGGGCCGGTGGGGCCGCCGCCGCCCGGCTCTTCCGGCGTCGTGCGCAGGGGTCCCCGGTCGAGGTCGATGGTGGGCGCCAGCGTGCGGGCGGTGCGCGGAAAGTCCTCGGCGCCGGGCAGCGGCGCCTCGCCCTTGGCTTCGGTGGCTGCTGCCGGTTTGGCCTCGGCATGATTGTCGTTCGTCGCGGCCGGCGAGGGGGCTGCAGGGGCCGGTTTTGCCCCCTCGCCGGTGCGCGGCCCGGCCGTTCCGTCCATCTCGGCCGCCATGCGGTCGAGAGTGGCGGCGGCGGCCTCGACCTGCGCCATCAGCGCGTCGGGGCGCTCGCCGTTGGGCGGAGCCGGGGCGGGCGGAAAGCCTTGCGTCTCGTTGGTGTCGGGATCGATATTCCGCATCTGGCTCTCCCGGCGTCAGGCCAACATGGATTGCATGGCGTCGAGCGGCGCGCCGCTGTCGGTGAGGGGCGCGCCGATGTCGTCATCCTCCGGCGGCCCGCAGTCGTCGTTGTCGAGGAAGGCGACGACCTCGGCGACGAGCTCGTCGGGGTTCGCGTCCTCGGGGCCGGCATCGAGAATGTCGGCCTGGATGAGGATGGCGTCCGAATATTCCTGCCCGCCGACATAGGCGGTGTCGCCCATCACATCGACGTCGAGGATCGTGGCGGTATTGACGAGCGCGTTGGAGCCCGTCGAGATGTCCCAGTCGCCGGTCGCGCCGGGGTCGAGCATGGCCGCCTCCGCCAGGCTCACCTGGTCGGCGTCGCCGAGCACGTTCATCTGCTTGATGTAGTTGAGGTCGTAGACGTCGCCCTTGACGTAGAGCACCCGCAGGCCTTCGAGGCCGGCATAGCTCGCGTCGTCGCCGAAGCCCTCGGGCATCGGGAAGCGCCCGTGGTCGAGCCCGTCCATGGCGTCGCCATAGTGGTCCGGCATGCCCTCGAGCCAGTTCTGAGAACCGACGTTGGCGATGGTGGCCTGGTTGTAGAGCAGGTTGCCGCTGCTGCTGGCCGCCTCCATCCCCCATCCGCCATCGTCGTCGAGCAGCACGTTGGTCTGGCTGATCATGTTGACGTCGTAGAAATCGCCCTCGACAAGGATGACGTCGTAGTAGTTGCCGAGGTCCGAGAAGGTGACGATGTTCTGGTCGACGTTGCCGCCCGTCGTGATCGTGCTGTCGGCGCCGGTCGCGGTCAGCACGTGCAGGTCGTTGTCGTACGCGAAGGTGACCTGCGAGATCCATTTGAGGAAAACCAGGTCGCCCTCGACGACGCTGATCTGCCAGCCCTGCGGTGTGATCGTGGTGTCGATCTCCACACCCCGGGGCGGCTCGGGCAGCGTCGTTGCGAAGGTCGCGATATTGTAGGCTTTCGAGGTCCCGCCCGGTCCCAGCCCGCTATCGTTGTCGCTGAGGGCGTTGACCTGGACGATCGCGTCGATCCGGTGCACGTCGCCGTCGACGGCGACGACGCCGCCGGTCAGGCCGGCGTTGGTGAGCAGGGCGGAGTTGTTGAGGAGATTCCCGCCCGCCTCGAGCGTCAGGGCCGGTTCCGGCCCGTCGCTCGTCTCGGGGGCGCTGGCCACCTCCGGCGGGTCCTCGACCGGCTCCTCGGGCTTGAACTTGGCCGGCAGCACGTCCTCGAGTTTGGGGGCTTCCGCCTCGGCGCCGTTGACCCAGGTGCCCTCGAGCGTCTCGCCGCTTGCGACCACGTGCTCGCTGTCCTCGACGAGCGTTTCGATCTCGTCTGACATGTCGGCGACGAACTGGGGCAGGGCCTCGATGCTCGTCGGCATCGGCGTGCCGGCCAGTCCCGGCGCGACGGATACCGCATCGAGGACGAGGTCGGCGAGGCGCACCTCGATCATCGGATCGAGCACCGGGTCGGGGCCATCGCCGAGATTGACGACGTCGTTGTCCTCGAGGCTGATCTGCTGGTTGACGACGAAGATCACCTGGCCGGGCGCCGGTATGAACACGGGGGTCTCGGATATCGAGATCTGCTGGCTCCAGCTCCAACTGGCGTCGGGGGAAGGATGGATGTCGAAGCGATCGGCGGGGAACTCGCGCTCGGCTTCGAGACGGGGCGCGTCCGGGGTGGGGCGCGACAGCGGCGGGTATCCGAAGGGGGCGTCACCGCCGGGGTGCCAGAATTGCGGCGTGTGCTCGACGCCGGGTTCGTAGTACTTGACCCGGTGGAGCTGGATGGCGTCGGCCGGCAGCGTGGGGGGTGGTTCGGCCATTTCGTGCGCGCGGGCGCGGTAGGAGAACTCGGCATAGTCGAGGCGCATGCGCGCTTCGTCGAGGCGGAGCTCGAACTGGCCGATGAAATGGGCGATGATCTCTTCTGCGCGTTCGGAATAGATGAACATGATCGTGACCTCCTCTAGGCAGAGCGGCGGCTGATCGCCGCCGGTGCCTTCACGTCAGGCCTGCGCGCTTGACGCGCGCAGGCCCTTTTCCAGGCGTGATGCGGGTGATCCCGCGGGGAGGTCAGGCCTCGGAGTCGTCGCCGCCAGCGCTGGTATAGTTGTTGTTGCCGCCAACGATGCTGACATCGACAGCATTCTGCTGGAGGTTGGCGCCGACCACGATCTCCTGCGTGAAGGCAGTCGAGGTGACCGAAGCGGCGGCGCTGGCCGCAGCGGATGCGGCGATGTCGTCGCCCGCATCGATGTTCCAGCCGCCGTCGGGATCGTCGTTGCCGCCGCGGTGGTGTCCACCGTGACCGCCGCCCGAGCCGCCACCGCCGCCGATGCCGTCGCCGGCTTCAGCGTCACCGCCATCGGCTTCCCACTTCATGTCGTAGGTGCCGCTGTTGTCCATGGTGATGGACGAGACGTCGTCGTTGTCGGTCAGATCGGCGACCTGGTTGACGGCGAAGGCGGAGTTGTTGTTGCCGGTGCCGAAGGCGTCGTTGAAAACGTCCTCGAAGCTGATGTCGTCACCCGGATCGAAGTCGATGGTGCCGCTCTCGGTCATGAGGATGTTGTCGAACTTGACGTCCTTCATGTCGAGGTCGGCGAAGTCGTTGTCGTCGGGTTCGGGCAGATCGTCGATGCCGAGATCGAGATCGACCTTCACGTCGACGTCGACGTCGGTCTCGGAATAGTTGACGTTCTCGTTGTAGTTGGCGTTGCCGTTCAGGTTCCCGTTGAGATTACCATTGAGGTTGCCGTTGGCATTCTCGTTGGTGTTCTCGCTGGTCGAGGACTGGTACTGGTCCTGATCCTGCTTCTGGTCCTGATCCTGATCCTGGCCCTGGTCCTGATCCTGCTTCTGGTCCTGATCCTGGTCCTGCTTTTGATCCTGGTCCTGAAGCTGGGCCTGGAGCTCGGCCTGGGCCTGGAGCTGGGCCTGCAGTTCGGCCTGTGCCTGTGCCTGCTCCTGATCCTGGGTCGGATCGAAGTAGTTGTGGTGGTTGTTCCTGCTGCGCGACATGTTCGGGGTCTCCGAAAGTTGCTGCGGCCAGCTAACCCCACTCATCTCAAAAGGGTCATGTGCCGTGCCGCGGTTACCGGCAATGTCGGGCGCAACCGTCCGGTCCCGGAGCGGAGGGCTCCGGGCGGGCAATGTCGAACCGGCATTGTCAGGGGCTAGTGGAAGACGGGACGATCGTACTTTTCCGCCGCGACTTCGACGCGGGTCCGCAAAAAGGACCAGCGCCGTCCCGAGGCCCACCCGGGACAATCGAAGCGTGCCCCATGGCCGTGTCCGAGGTAAGCTGCCAGTTGGAGCTAGGCCGGAACGGACCGTCTAGAGCGCTCGATCTAGTCCGCGCGGCTTGCGTCATTCCGCGTTTGGGGGCGCGTTTCCTTTCGCTTTGCCCGGATACCCGGCGCAAACGAGCGCGCAGCACCAAAAATCGCGCGAGCTAGCTCTCCGCGCATGACGCCTATCAAGGCAAATGAACCATTAACGAGCTAGTCTGCACTTCTTTCTCAACTGCAAAAAATCAGGGTCAAGGGATGAACATCGAAACTGGAGGAAGGGCGAAATGGACGACGCTAAGCCCCAAGACGTCGAACTCGCCACCCGGGGACTGCAGTATGAGAGCGTGCGCTCTCACATACTCTTCATTGCAGAGCCGGGTGCAATATTCGAAGGACTAGCCGAAATCATCAAGAAGGAGCTGCCTGGGTATACCACGGAGGTTCGGCAATCGCTGGTGGGCGATAGCCCGCCGCTTGCCCTGGTGCTGGTGCAGGCGAGCGCATTGCGCGATCCTGTTCCCATGCTTGCAGCCATCCGTTCGCGGTTCAGCAACGTGCCTGTGACGCTGGTGCTCGGCCAGTTGGAGCGGGACCTGCGCACCATCGAGGAAATCGTGGTGCAGCGCATGGTTCAGGGTGTGCTCAGCCTCGCCCAGCCCATTGCCATCTGGAACGCAGCCATCCGCCTGCTGCTCAGCGGAGAGGAGTATTTCCCGGCCTCGGTCCTCAACCAGAGGTTCCGTCGCCCGGAGGATGTCGAGACATCCGCGGTGCACGCCTTCGATGTCCGGCCGACCGGACACTCCGGCAGCGCCGATGTCTTGACGCCGCGCGAGCATCAGGTCCTCGACTACATGTCCAAGGGTTACCAGAACAAGATCATCGCCGCGCGCCTCTGCCTGTCCGAGCACACGGTCAAGATCCATGTGCGCAACGTCATCCGGAAGCTGCGGGTCCATAACCGCACTCAGGCGGCGAGCGCATATCTGGGAGCCGCACGATCGGGCGGCGGCCTCGTGTCGGGGCCGGGGAGCGTTTCCGACCCGGTCTGGTGACGACATGCCCGCGATGCAGGAGATCCTGCTGCTGGTCGGGCGGCTGAACTATGTGTGGACGAACACGGAGAGCCTGTTCATCTACCTGATCAGCCACCTGATGGGCACGTCCAAGGAAGCGGCGATCGTGGTGTTCCTGACGCTCAACACCACGCGGGCGCGGCTCGACCTCATCGAGCGCCTGGCCAAGCTGCCAGGCACCGATCCGGCCGACCGCGCCCAGATCGAGGCCTTCTCCAAGCGGCTCGGCCGTGAGGGCAAGCTGCGCAACAAGTACAACCACTGCATCTATTCCTTCGATGAGACGGGCGAGCGCGCCTTCACCCAGCTCATGCGCATCTCGGACGTCAGCGACGATATCCGCTACGGCAAGATCGAGGTGCTCGACGAAGCGGAAATGGAGCGCATCAACGCCACGATCGCGGCCGTCACGGCCGTCAACAGGGACATCTGGAGCTTCCTCCACGCGCACGGCATTGCGGCATGAGGGCTTCCCCTCTCAGCTGCGAGAGCTAATCCGATCTGTCGATTCCCAATTTCCTCTGTGACGCTAGTATGTCAGTTGGGGGAGACGGTGGTATGCGCGTCGATGTGATCGACAGGATCGAGGATTTCGCGGCTCTGGCGGACGACTGGAACCGCATCTACGGAGCCGACGGGCGCGCGCGCTATTTCCTCTCGCATCCGTTCCTTTCCGGCTGGTTGCCGATGATCAAGGGCGCCTGGCTGGTCCTTGCCGCGCGCGACAAACGCGGCGGCCCTTGCCGCGCGTTCTTTCCGCTGCGGGTCAGCGCCGTGCGGCGGCGCGATGGCTCCTACGTCAACATCGTCTACATGGCCGGCAACTACGGCGCCGACTATACGGGCATGATCTGCGAGCCGGCCGCCGAGCGGGAGGCGGTCACCGCCTTCGCGGCGCGCCTCAAGCAGATGCATTGGCAAACGATCGTCCTCGACTACGTGCCGGCCGATGACCCTCGCTATCGGCAGTTGGCGGCGCATTTCCCCAAGGCAACGTTCGTCGTCGGCCGGGAGCGGCGGGTCAACCTGCGCGACAACGTCGACAATCTCGTCTGTCCCTGGGTGCGGCTGCCCGAGAGCTTCGAGGACTACCTCGCAACGCTCAGCGCCAACATGCGCCAGAAGCTGCGCCGGCTGCTGCGCGCGCTCGAGGCGGACCCGGACCTGACGATCGGGCTGTCGACCCGCGAGACGTTCGAGGACGATCTTGCCGCGCTCGGGCGTTTGTGGGCGGACAAGTGGGCCGAGCGCAAGGGCGCCCGCATCGCCTCGCTTCTCAGTGCCAGCCGCTCGCTGGTGCGCCAGGTGTGGGGCGCCGGCGATCTCTTCATGCCGGTCCTCAGACGCAACGGTCAGGTCGTCGCAATCCTTGCGACCTTTCTCGACCGGCAGAAGAAGACAGCGCATTTCTACATGACCGGACGGGACGAGAGCTTCGAAGGTCCCGCTCCCGGTCTCCTGCTCCATGCCTGGTCCATACGTCAGCTCATCGGCGAAGGGTGCATCGCCTACGATTTCATGCGTGGCAACGAGCCTTACAAATGGCTCTTCGGCAGCGAGCCGCTCAACCTGCAATGCCTGCGGGTGACCACACGCTCGGGCCTCAACCTCGGCGGGCGCCTCGACAGGCGCTCGCTCCCCCTCGTCATCGAAGGAGCAACGCAGATGCACCGTAAGGGAAAATTTGCTGAAGCCGAGGCCGCCTATATTCAGGTGCTGGAGCTTGAACCCGACAATCTGCACGCCATCTACCGCTATGCCCAACTCCTCGAAGCGCGCGGAGACTACGGGAAGGCCGGCCGGCTCTACCGGCGGCTCCTGGCGGTCAACCCGCGCTCGACCAAGGTCTGGGAGCGCATGGCCGAATGCCTCGATCAGCTCGGCTATGTCGACGAGGCCCGCGCGGCAGCCCGCCGCGCCGCGTTCAACATGACGATCAACTAGACCCGAGGGCGTCCGCGAGCGCTTCGTTCAGGCGCGCGAATGCGGCCGCCTCGTCCGGCGCATGGTCCGGATTGACCTCGGTGATGGTCAGGCCGCGCCATTGCGGCAGGGCGGCCAGCCGTTTCAGCACCAGGGCGGCCTCTTCGAGTTTCAGGCCATCGCATCGGCGCACGTTCTCGGCGATCGGAAAATCGATGAACGAGAGGACGTCGACGTCGAAGTGCACGAGCAGGCAGTCGAAGGCCGCCGCCCACTCGGCCGCGCGCGCCGCCGCAGCCTCGATGTCGCTCACGGCGTCCTTGCGCGATATGACCTTAATGCCGTGATCCTCGATCGCGGCGGCTTCCGGCGGCGTGATGTTCTCGACTGCGAAATAGAGGAGTTGGCGAGGCCCGATCATCGGGCGCACCGGCCCGAGCGCCGCGAGCGAGAGGTCGCACCCCGCAATGTCGAGCAGATGGGCGACGCCGGTCCAGTCCAGGGCGCCGTCGCTGGTGCCAGGCGTGTTGAGATCGGCGTCGAAGTCCATGTAGACCAGCCCGACCCGCGCACCCGCCGCGTTCGCACCGGCGACCGTGCCCAGCTCCACCGTGCAATCGCCACCGAGGACCAGCACGTCTTCCCCCGCGGTGATCGCACGCGCCGCGTGGACCGCGACCAGTTCACCGGCGTGGCGTACGGCCTCGAGGTTCATGGCCTGCGGCCGCGCGAGATCGGGGCGCCACCGGAACGATGCGACATCACCGTGATCCCTGACCGGTCGGCCGCGCGCCGTCAGCACCTTTTCGAGCCCGTGTCGCCGGAAGGCGGCGGGGGCCTGTTCCTGGCCCGGCGCATAGGCGCCGGCGCTGGTGGCAGCGCCGATGACGTTCAGCAAACGCATCGCCAACTCCTCGTTCTGCACGCGCCGTTGCAAACGTGCCAACGTGAGGAAGGTTCGCTCCAGGCCCGATCGACCGCTATTGCTGGCGGAGCGCCGCGACCCCGTTGCGGATCTCGACCAGCCGCCCGCAGCCCTGCCAGAACATGCGGATGTCGTCGCGGGAGACCCCGGAGATGTGCAGCAGCCGGTCGGGCTCGAGGATCTCGAAGCGGCGGTTGTCGACGATGCGGATGACGCCGATGCGCGAGAGGTGGTGGAGGTGGCGGCTTACCGTCTCGATGGTGGTGCCGAGATAGCTCGCCAGGTCCTTGCGTCCCATGAGGGAGATGATGGCGCGGTCCTGCACGCGCTGGTTCATCAGGCGGGCGCGCCGGTGGTGGCGGATGGAAAGATAGATCGCCACGCGCTCGAGGGTGCGCTGGGCGGCAAAGAGCAGGATCCGCTGGCGCGCCAGGCTCACCTCGCGCTCGCGCAGGCGGATGAGGGCGTTCTGCAGTTCGCGGCTCTTGGCGGTCGCGACTTCGAAGTCGCCGGCGTCCATCGCCAGCAGTTCGACATCGGTTGCCGCTTCGAAGGCGAAGTCGGACGGGACGTGCAGCGGCGCGCCGAGAAAGTCGCCGGGGTAGAGGAGGTCGACCACCTCCTCGCGTCCGTTCGACAGGATCTTGACGATGCGCACCACGCCCGAGAGCACGTAGGCGACGAAATCGGGCTTGTCGCCATAGGCGAGGAGGATTTCCCCCTCCGACTCCGGGCGTTTGCGCCAGTGCAGGCCGAGGTCCGTGTGCTTGGCAAAGCGCGCAATCGTGCACACATTCCAGTCCGTGCTGGCGCAGAGATCGCACCAGTTATCGGGGTTCGTTCCTTTGTATATCTTCTCCAGCATGCCAATCGCATTAGCTCGGGAGAGCTAGACACCTGTTTTGTTAGGTGTCGTTAGGCGCCCTCCGGTGCATTTTCGTCGCCGTCATACTTGTACGGCGCAAGACTATATAGATTACTACTTATATCAGACATTTGTGCGGCGACAAAGCCTGGTCGATGTAACATTTCAACTATGGTTATCGGGGTGCCGCCGGGGGCGGGAGACATGCGCGCGAGGTTGGCTAGAACACGTCCGGCCAGTGTAGGTCCTCCCTCGCTTCCGCTTCGTTAACGCAGACCTGGCGAGGGCGCGTCCGGGGCCGGCGCGGGGCCGCAGGAGTCGCGCTCGATGATGTGCCCGGCGATCTGCACGCGCAGGGCGATCTCGGGCGGGACGCGGTTGCTGAGACGATCGTCGATGAGCCGCACGCATGCCGCTCCGTGCTGGCGGCCATGGACCCTCACCGTCGTCAGCGCCGGCGAAATCTGCACGGCGCTCGAATAGTCCCCGAAGCCGATCACCGAAGCGTCCTGCGGGATCGAGTAGCCGAGCCGCAGCAGTTCGGAGATGACGGTCACGGCCAGGCCGTCATGGGCGCAGAAGAACGCGGTCGGGTTGACGCCATCGGCCTTCAGCGCCTTCAGCGCCCCGGTGAAGCGGGTGTCGGCGTCGAACCGCATTTCGGTGAAGGTCACGTCCTCGCGCCGTTCCACCACCTCGCGCAGCCCGTAGAGCCGCTCCATGCGGCCGCGATAGCCGGGCATGCCGTGCACATAGAGTATCGAGCGATGCCCGAGGGCGAGAAGATAGTCGGCGACCGCCGAGCCCGCCTCATGGTCGGTGCCCGACACCTGGTCGACCTGCTCGAGGGGCATCAGCCAGCCGCTGCGCACCAGCGGCTTGTCGATCGCATAGGCCCGGTCGAGCGCCGCGCGTTCGTGCGGGCCGACGAGGATGGCGGCGGCGGTCTGGCGCACGTGCTCCTCGATCTCGTCGGCCATGTGCGTCCAGCGCACCGCGACCGCGTAGCCCAGCCGCTGCGCTTCGGCCTGCACGCCGCTCTGGATCAGCACCTGCAGCTCGCTGTTGACGAGGTCCATGTCGTGGAAGATGAGCCCGATCATCGTCGTCGCCGGAGCCTGCGGCTGGGCGCGCACGTACCCCAGGTCCTCGGCGATGGCCATGACCCGGCGGCGCGTCTCCTCGCTGACCCCGCTCTTGCCCGAGAGCGCGCGCGAGACGGCGAATTTCGACAGCCCCGACGTGCGGGCGATGGTGGCGATGGTGATGCGGGGCATGTCCTGTCCGGTGTTGTCGGCGACTCATTCAATTGCAACATAACTCAGCATAACACGTTAGGACACCGGCATTTTTGAGCCGCCCCGTCATGTGGAAAAGTTGAAATTTCGCGAGTCATCCATGCGTGGAGACCTCACAAAACTGCGGCATGGCGCGACATAACACTTTACCTAACAAAACTGAGGTGCAAGCCTTCTATCGGCTAACAGACGGCGTAAGCCGCGTGGCTGAGGAGGGACATCATCATGGTCAAAATGAATCGCCGGACGTTCGTGGCGGCCTCGTCCGCTTTCGCGGGCGCGCTGGCTCTGCCGGGCCTCGTTCGTGCCCAGGACTACAAGGAATCCGCGTTCCTGCAGTCGCAGGTCGATGGCGGCGCGCTGCCGCCGGTCGCCGAGCGGCTGCCGCAGGTGCCGCTCGTCATCACGCCGACCGAGCGGGCCGGCCAGCAGGGCGGGGACTGGCGGCACGCCCTCGTCGGGGGCGGCTCGCTCTCGATGGTCGTGCGCTACCAGGGCTACGAGCCGCTGGTGCGCTATACGCCCGACTGGTCCGGGCTGACGCCGAACGTGGCCGAGAGCTACGAGGTCAACGCCGACGCCACCGAATACACCTTCCACCTGCGGCCCGGCATGAAGTGGTCGGACGGCGCGCCCTACACCACCGCCGACGTCCAGTTCTGGTACGAGGACATCTATCTCAACGAAGAGGTCTCGATGGGCGGCTTCACCTGGTGGTGGGCCGACGGGAAGGTGGCCGAGCTCGAGGTGATCGACGAGGTGACCTTCAAGGTCAAGTTCGCCGCGCCCAACGGCTTCTTCATTCACCAGCTCGCCTGGGCGCGCCAGGATCACCTGACCCAGACCCCACGCCACTATCTCGAGCGCTTCCACAAGAAGTACAATCCGGACGCCGACGCGCTGGCGCGCGAGGCCGGGCTCGAGAGCTGGATCGCGCTCTTCCAGCGCGAGAACGGGCTCGACGACGACAACGTCTTCTTCCAGAACTCGCGCCGCCCGACCCTGATGGCCTGGATGTGGCAGTCGGCCCCCGGCGAGAACACCGAGCAGGCGATTGCCGTGCGCAATCCCTACTACTTCAAGGTCGATACCGAAGGCACGCAGCTGCCGTATTTCGACCGCGTCGTCTACCAGATGGTCGCCGATCCCGAGGTCCTGCTTCTAAAGACCCTGCAGGGCGAGATCGACATGATGGACCAGTACATCTGCACCCCGGCCAACAAGCCGGTGCTGTTCGACGGGCAGGAGAGCGGCAATTTCGGCTTCTATACGCTGACCGAGACGGCCGCCAACGTCATGGTCTTCCAGCTCAACCTCAACCACACCGACGCCACCAAGAATGCGCTCTTCAATACCCGCGATTTCCGCCAGGCGCTCTCGGTCGCGGTCGACCGGCAGGCGTTGATCGATGCGGTGTTCGTCGGGCAGGGGGCGCCGGCTCAGGCCTGCATCCGTCCCGACGACCCGCTCTACAACGAGCGGCTCGCGACCCAGCACACCGAATACGATCCGGACGCGGCCAACGCCCTCCTCGACGCGCTGGTGCCCGAAAAGGACGGGGAGGGCTACCGGCTCGATGCGGAGGGACGGCGCCTGACCATCATCTTCGAGCTCGACCAGACCCGCACCACCTTCATCGACATGATGCAGCTCGTCGTGCCGATGTTCCAGGCGGTCGGCATCGATGCGCAGGTGCGCTCCATGGACCGCTCGCTCTGGGAGACGCGGGTGCGCAACGGGCGCGAGTTCGATGCCACCTGCCACCAGTTCGGCGCCAACAGCGGCATCGCCGCCATGCTCGATGCGCGCTATTTCGTGCCGTTCAACAGCAACTGCCTCTATGCCCCTGGCTGGAGCCTCTACTATTCCGAGCCCGACAACGAGCAGGCCATCGAGCCGCCGGCCGAGATCAAGGCGCAGCAGGATCTCTACCGCGATCTCCTCGGCACCGGCGATCCCGAGCAGCAGAACGCCAAGATGGCGCAGCTTCTCGAAACCGCGGCCGACCAGTTCCTGGTGTTCGGCGTCAGCCTGCCGCCCGACGGCTACGGCATCGTCAAGAACGACATGGTGAACGTGACCAAGACCATGCCCAACTCCTTCGGCTGGCCGACGCCCGCGCCGACCCGCCCCGAGCAGTTCTTCAAATCTTGACCCCGACTGGCCGCCGGCCTCGCGGCCGGCGGCTTCTTTCCCTTCCCGATCCGGAGACCGAAATGCTCGACGCAAAGGCGGAGCGCGCCACCAACCTCAGGACCGCCGACTGGTACAAGTCGGCCACCCGCTGGACCCAGCTCACCCTTGCCGAGGACGATCCGGTCAAGTTCGATCCGGCCTTCTGGATCGACGTCTTCAAGCGCACCAAGTCGAACGCCACCTGCCTCAGCGCCGGCGGCTACATCGCCTATTACCCGAGCAAGGTTCAGTACCACTACGTCTCGAAATTCATCGGCGACACCGATCCGTTCGGTGTGCTGGTCGAGGGGGCTCGGCGGCTCGGCATGCACGTCATGGCGCGCGTCGATCCGCATGCCATCCACCAGGATGCGGCCGATGCGCACCCCGAATGGATCGCCGTCGACAAGGACGGCAACAAGCGCCGCCACTGGGCCTTCCCGGAAGTCTGGGTCACCTGCGCCTATGGCGACTACAACCAGAAGTTCATGCCCCAGGTGCTCGAGGAGATCGCGCGCGACTACGATATCGACGCCATCTTCGCCAATCGCTGGCAGGGCCATGGCGTGTGCTATTGCGAGAGCTGCCGCACCCGCTTCAAGGCCGCCTCGGGGTTCGATCTGCCGCTCGTATCCGACGCCGAGGATCCGGCCTGGCTCGCCTGGTCGGCGTGGCGCCGGCAGGTGCTCAGCAAGCTCGTCGTCGAGTGGGACGAGGTGGTCAAGGCCGTCAAGCCCCACGCCAGCTTCATTCCCAACATGGGCGGCGTCTCGCTCAGCGAGTTCGACCTTTCCCTCATCGAGAAGCACTGTCCGTTCCTCGTCGTCGACGACCAGGGCCGGCGCGGCACGGAATCCATCTGGATGTCGGGCCGCAACGGCAAGCGCATGCGCGCCACCTTCCGCGAGCGTCCGGCCATCCTCATCACCTCCATCGGTCCCGAAGAGGAGCACCGCTGGAAGGATTCCGTTACCACCGGCCCCGAAATCGAGGCCTGGATCACCAACGGGGCCACCCACGGCATGCTGCCCTGGTTCACCAAGTTCAACGGCGTGGTGCCCGACGAGCGCTGGGTCGAGCCCGTGGCCGACGCCTTCGCGCTTCACGCCGCGCTCGAACCGGTGCTGAACGCGACCGTTCCCACCGCCGAGATCGCGCTGCTCGATCCGGCAACGACCCTGCGCCACCATGGCTACGAGAGCCGCCACAAGGCCGAGGCCGACGATATCGGTTTCTACCAGGCACTGGTCGAAGCCAGACTTCCGTTCGAGCTCGTCTCCGACCAGGCGATGACGCCCGACATGCTCGACCGGTTCAAGGTCATCGTCGTCGCCAACGCGCCGTGCCTTTCCGATGCGCAGTGCCGCATGCTCTCCGACTATGTGGCGCGCGGCGGCAGCCTCGTCGTTGCCGGCGAGACCGCGACGCGCACCGAGGACAACCAGCCGCGCTCGGGGCTCGGGCTCGGCGATCTGCTCGGCGCGCGCCTCACCGTGCCGGTGCGCGGCCCGGTCAAGAACACCTACGTCGCCCTCAACGGCGACCATCCGATCAACGCCGGCTTCGAGGGCGCCGCCCGCATCATCGGCGGCACGCGTCTCACCGGCGTCGAGGCGGTGGCTGGCGCCGCCACGCCCTTCCTCTACGTCCCCGACTTCCCGGACCTGCCGATGGAGGAGGTCTATGTGCGCGACGAGCCGACGGGCGCGGCCGTCATCGCGCGCGAGCATGCGGGCGGCGGGCGCACCGTCTATATCCCATGGAACATCGGCGGCATCTTCCGCGAGGTGCTGGCGGCCGACCACCAGCGCCTCATGGAGAACGCCGTGCGCTGGGCGCTCGGCAAGCCCTCCGCCGTCGAGGTCGAGGGCAGGGCGGTGCTCGACGTCGCCTGGCGCTCGGGCCGCGATGGCGAAGCTGTCGTTCTCTTCAACCTCACCAATCCGATGATGATGAAGGGCCCGATCCGCGAGGTCTTTCCGGTGGGACGGCAGACCGTGAGCGTCGCGGTGCCGGAGGGCAAGCGTTTCGCGAACGCGCGCCTGCTCGTTGCCGACAGGCAGGCGAAAGCCGATGTCGCCGATGGCCGCGTCGTCGTCGAGGTACCGGGCATAGACCTCATCGAGGTCGTGCACATCGCCTGGGCCTGAGGCCGCGAGGAGGGGAGGGCGATGGGCCGCTACGTCGTCAAACGCCTGATCTACATGGTGCCGACGCTGTTCGGCATGTCGATCATCGCCTTCCTCATCATCCAGTTGCCCCCGGGCGACTATCTCACCTCGATGATCTCGCGCATGACCGAGAGCGGCGAGAACGTCGATCCGGCGCAGGTCGCGCGCCTGCGTGAGGTCTATGGGCTCGCCGATCCCGTCTGGCTGCAATACTGGAAGTGGATCAGCGGCATCATTTTCCGTGGTGATTTCGGCTATTCGTTCGAGTGGAACAGGCCGGTCGCCGATCTCATCTGGGAGCGCATGGGCTCGACGCTCGGGCTTTCCCTCGCCTCGCTTTTGTTCGTGTGGGCCGTGGCGCTGCCCATCGGCATCTATTCGGCCATGCGCCGCCATTCGCTGGGCGACCACGTCTTCACCTTCATCGGTTTCATCGGCTTCGCCATCCCCAATTTCATCCTGGCGCTGACGCTGATGTACGTCGCCTACCGGTACCTCGGCATGAACGTCGGCGGCCTGCAGTCGCCCGAGTTCATCGACCAGCCATGGTCGTGGGCCAAGTTCGTCGATCTGCTCGCGCACCTGTGGATCCCGATCATCGTCATCGGCACGGCGGGCACCGCCGCGCTCATCCGCATCCTGCGCGCCAACCTCACCGACGAGCTCAACAAGCCCTACGTCATCACCGCCAAGGCCAAGGGCCTGCCGGAATATCGGGCGGTGATCAAATATCCGGTCCGGGTCGCGCTCAACCCGTTCGTCTCCGCCATCGGCTGGGTGCTGCCCGAACTGATCTCGGGCGTCACCATCACCGCCATCGTCCTCAACCTGCCGACCGCCGGGCCGTTGCTGCTGCGCGCGCTCGTCTCTCAGGACATGTACCTGGCCGGCAGCTTCATCCTCCTGATGGGTGTCCTCACCCTCATCGGCATGCTGGTCTCCGACCTGCTGCTGGCGCTTCTCGACCCGCGCATAAGGTTCACCTGATGGCAGCGCACACCTTCATCGACGCCGCGCCCGAAACCGGCCCTGCCGTCACGCCGTTGCGTACCGGCGGCAAGAGCGAATCCATCGCGGCGGCCGGCCAGTGGACGCTGATCTGGCAGCGCTTCACCCGCAACAAGGTCGCGGTCGTTGCCGGCTGGATCATCATCGCGCTCTATCTCATCGGCCTGTTTGCCGAGTTCCTGGCGCCGGCGCTGCCCGATACGGCCCGGCCGCAGTTCACCAACGCCCCGCCGCAGTCCATCGCCTTCTTCGTCACGGATGAGAACGGGCAAACGCGCTTCCAGCCGCACGTCAAGGGCTATACGCAGACCGTCGATCCGGCATCGCTGCGCCGTACTTTTGCAGTCGACGACAGCCAGGTCGTGCCCATCGGCTTTTTCGTCGAAGGCCCGGCCTACCGCCTGTGGGGGCTCATCCCCTCGAGCCTGCATCTCGTCGGCCCGCTCGATCCGGGCGATACCATGTACCTGCTCGGCACCGACAGGCTCGGGCGCGATCTTTTGAGCCGGCTGATCCATGCGACGCGCATTTCCATGTCGATCGGGCTCGTCGGCGTCATCATCAGCCTCTGCCTCGGCGTCACGCTCGGCAGCATTTCCGGCTTCTATGGCGGCTGGGTCGACCTCGTCGTCCAGCGGATCATCGAAGTCATCAGCTCCATGCCGACGATCCCCTTGTGGCTCGGGCTCGCCGCCGCCATCCCCATCACCTGGTCGCCCTTGCAGGTCTATTTCGTCATCACCCTCATCGTTTCGCTCTTCGGCTGGACGGGCCTCGCGCGTGAGGTGCGCGGGCGCTTTTTTGCCCTGCGCGGCGAGGATTTCGTCACCGCGGCGCGCCTCGACGGCTCGGGCGAGCGCCGCCTCATTTTCCGCCACATCCTGCCCTCGCTGACGAGCCACATCCTGGCTGTCGTCACGCTCGCGCTCCCGACGATGATCGTTGCCGAGACGGCGCTCTCCTTCCTCGGCATCGGCCTCAAGGCGCCGGTCGTTTCCTGGGGCGTGCTGCTGCAGGATGCGCAGAACGTGCGCACCATCGCCGGCGCGCCCTGGCTCCTCATCTGGCCGGCCGGCGCGGTGGTGATCGCCGTCCTTTCCTTCAACTTCCTCGGCGACGGCATGCGCGATGCCGCCGACCCTTACGAGGGGTGACGGCGATGCGCGCGCAAACCGCCGTCGAGCCGACGCCCGTCGCCGCGACCGATCCGGAGGTCGTGCTGGCCGTCGAGAACCTCAGCCTCGATTTTCGGCTGCGCACCGAAATCCTCCATGCGGTGCGCGACGTGAGCTTTACCCTCAAGCGCGGGCAGACGCTCTGCCTCGTCGGTGAGAGCGGTTCGGGCAAGAGCGTCACCGCCCGCGCGCTTTTGCGCATCGTCGACAAGAACGGGGCGATCACCGGCGGGCGCATTCTCCTCCACGGCAAGGGCGGGCAGATCGACATCGCGCCCCTGACCGAGCGCAGCCGCGAGCTGCTCGCCATCCGCGGCGGGCGCATCGGCCTCGTCTTCCAGGAGCCGATGTCCTCGCTCTCGCCGGTGCACACCATCGGCTCGCAGATCGTCGAAGCGCTCCAGCTCCACCGCCGCATGGACAAGGCCGCCGCCCGCGCCGAGACCATCGAGCTTTTGCGCCAGGTCGAGATTCCGAACCCGGAAAAGATGATCGACCGCTATACCTTCGAGTTCTCCGGCGGCATGCGCCAGCGCGCCATGATCGCGATGGCCCTTGCCGCCGACCCGGAAATCCTCATCGCCGACGAGCCGACCACCGCGCTCGACGTTACCACCCAGGCCGAGATCCTCGATCTCATCAAGCGTTTGCAGGTCGAGCGCGGCATGGCCATGCTCCTCATCACCCACGACATGGGCGTCGTCGCCGAGGTCGCCGACGAGGTCGCCGTCATGCATTTCGGCCGCATCGTCGAGCAGGGTCCGGTCGACGACATCTTCCACGATGCCCGACATCCCTATACCCGGCGCCTCCTCGCCTCGACGGTCAAGCTCGAGCAGAACCGCCGCGCCGCGACCGCCACGGCGCCCGCCGGCGAGCCGGTGCTTTCGGTGCGCAATCTCAACAAGGTCTTCGGCGGCACGCCCGGCTGGTTCGGCAGCGCGACCTTCGCCATCCAGGCGGTCGAGGACGTGAGCTTCGATCTTTATCCCGGCGAAAACCTGGGCATCGTGGGTGAAAGCGGCTCGGGCAAGACGACGCTCGGGCGCCTCATCCTGCGGACGGTCGAGCCGACCTCCGGCTCGATCCTCTATCGCGGCGGCGGGGGCGAACCGGTCGAGGTCATGGCCCTCAACAAGCGGGCGCTCCGGGCCTACCACCGCGACGTGCGCCTTGTCTTCCAGGACCCCTTCGCCTCGCTCAACCCGCGCATGACCGTCAAGCAGATCGTCGGCGATCCGCTCTACGTCTCGGGCGTCGCCCGCGGCGCGGCGCTCGAAAGGCGCGTCGGGGAGCTGATGGAACTCGTCGGCCTCGATCCCCTCAGCATGGAGCGTTATCCGCATGCCTTCTCGGGCGGGCAGCGCCAGCGCATCGGCATCGCCCGCGCCCTGGCGCTCGATCCCAGGGTCCTCATCGCCGACGAGGCGACGGCGGCGCTCGACGTCTCGATCCGCGCCCAGATCCTCGATCTGCTGCTCGACCTTCAGAAGCGCCTGTCGCTTTCCTTCATCTTCATCTCGCACGACATCTCGGTCGTGCGCTATTTCTGTGACCGGGTGGCCGTGATGCATCGCGGCCGCGTCGTCGAGATGGGCACGGCCGAGGAGATATGTACCTCTCCCAAGGCCGCTTACACGCAAAGCCTCATCTCGGCGGTGCCCAACCCCGATCCGCGCCAAAAGCGCATGCTGCACCGCACCCGTTTCCGCGCCTAGGAGTTCCCGTGCCCAAGTTCGCCGCCAACCTCTCCTTCCTCTACCTGGACCTGCCGTTCCTCGACCGCTTCCCCGCCGCAGCTCGCGACGGGTTCGGCGCGGTCGAATATGTCAGCCCCTACGAGCATCCCCCCGAGACCGTCGCCGCCAGGCTCGCTGACACCGGTCTCGCCCAGGCGCTCTTCAACCTACCCGCCGGCGATTGGGCGGGCGGCGAGCGCGGCATCGGGTGCCTTCCCGACCGGGTCGGGGAATTCCGCGAGGGCGTCGAGACGGCGCTGCACTACGCCCAAGCGCTCGATTGCGACAAGGTCAACTGCCTTGCCGGCATCGCCCCGGCCGGCGTCGAGCGCGCCCGGCTCGAGGAAACGCTCGTCGAGAACCTGCGCTACGCCGCGCCGCGCTTTGCCGATGCGGGGGTCAAGCTCCTCGTCGAGCCGATCAACCAGCGCGACATGCCGGGGTTCCTCGTCTCGACCACGCACCATGCCCTCGAGCTCTTCGAGGCGGCCGGCGTCGGCAATCTCTACCTGCAGTACGACGTCTACCACATGCAGATCATGCAGGGTGACCTGGTGCCGACCTTCGAGCGCCTCAAGGATCGCATCGCCCACGTCCAGATCGCCGACACGCCCGGCCGCAACGAGCCGGGCACCGGCGAGATCAACTACGGTTTCGTGCTGAAGGCGCTCGACAGGCTCGGCTACGACGGGTGGGTCGGCTGCGAATACAAGCCGCTCGCCGGGACCAGCGAGGGTCTCGGCTGGATGCGGGCTTACATTTAGGGAGCAAAGGGTTCGACCGGCACGATGCCGGGCTCCCCTCCCCCTTGAGGGGAGGGGCTGGGGGTGGGGGTCCGCCAGTGACCCGCTGAACCACCCCCACCCTCGATCCCTCCCCTCAAGGGGGAGGGAGGCGATGGAGCCGAGGTTGTCGTCGGGACAGACATTCTAGCGGCTTCGGCCAGAAGCCACGAAACAACCGAGACCGGACGACGGCGGAGTGGGGGCGTTCCGCCGGACGATCCCGCCTTGCCAGAAAGGACGACGAAAATGCCCATGAAAGCCATGCCGCAGGTTCCGTTCGGCGCGGTCTATTTCCGCAAGTCGAACCCGCCGCCCGAGGACTGGGAGCGCGACTACGCGACCGCCGGCGAGGACGGGCTCAACATCTTCCGCCACTGGTTCATGTGGGGCGCCATCGAGCGGCGTCCCGGCGTCTACGACTGGGAGGAGTACGACCGCCAGCTCGATCTTGCCGCAAAGAACGGCCTCAAGACCATCGTCGCCGAACTGATCCACGCCGTGCCCGACTGGGCGATCCGGCGCTTTGCCGATGCGCGCCAGATCCGCGCCGACGGGCGCCCGCTCACCTCCAACATGGGTGTTTCCTCGGCGACCGGCGGCTTTGCCAACAATGGCGGCGGGGCGGGGGCGCTGACCCTCAACGCACCCGAGGTCAGGCAAGCCGCCAGCGCGTTCCTCACCGCGCTCGCCACCCGCTACAAGGGCCATCCGGCGCTTCTCGGTTACGACGTCTGGAATGAGTGCAACTATGCCGCCGACGTCGATTACTCGCTCCCCACCAAAGCGGCTTTCCGCGACTGGCTCAAAGCCAAATATGGCGATCTCGAAACGCTCGCCCGCGCCTGGTATCGCTACAGCTATGCCGAGTGGGAGGACATCGAGCCGCCGCACGAGCTCGCCGCCTATCCCGAATGCCTCGACTGGCTGGCGTTCAAGCGCGACAACTACTACGGGCAGATGCAGTGGCGGATCGACACCATCCGCGCGGTCGACACCGATTGCCTCATCGCCGCCCACGGCATCGCCGGGGCCATCCCCAACATGGTCTCCAACGGCTGCGACGACTGGCTCGCCGCCTCCAAAGTCGAGGTCTACGGCATGACCTGGATCCCGGCCCGCAAGGGCAACCAGCCGTGGCGCAATTTCTATGGCGCCGACCTCACCCGCGCCGCCGCGCGCGGCAAGCCGTTCTGGCACGCCGAGCGGCAGGGCGGGCCCCTATGGCTGCAGCCGCAGGTGCTCGGCCGCGACAAGGAGGACGGGCGCGTCGCCGAGCCCGACGACATCAAGGTGTGGACCATGACTTCGTTCGCCGCCGGGGCGCGGGGAGTCCTCAACCTCCGCTGGCGTCCGCTGCTCGACGGACCGCTCTTCGGCGCCTTCGGCTCCTACGGCATGGACGGCTCGCGCACGCCGCGCTCGGAGATGGCCGCCTCGATCGCCCGCTGGACCAACGCGCCCGAGCAGAAGGCGCTGATGGCGGCAAAGCCGGTGCGCGGCGAGATCGGTATCCTCGTCATTCCCGAAGCGCAGGCCTGGGATTACCTGCTCAATCGCACCCACCAGCCCGATACCTATGCGGCGGCCATGTGGGGCGCCTATCGCGGCTTCTTCGACAACGGCATCCAGGCCGATTGGGTGCATATCGACGATATCGAGGCCTATGACACGCTCTATGCGCCCTATCCGATCATGCTGACCAGCGAGAACGCGGCGCGCCTCGCCCGCTGGGTCGAGGCCGGCGGCATCCTCGTCAGCGAGGCCTGCCCCGGCTATTTCGGCGATCGCGGCAAGGTCGGCACGCGCCAGCCCCACAACGGGCTCGATGCCGTCTTCGGCGTCGGCGAGGAGGACGTCGAGTTCATGCCCGACATCGGTGACCGCGCCAGCTTCGCCTTCGCCGGCAAGACCGTCGCCGGCGGCGGCCTGCTGCAATCCTACCGCCTCGCCGGCGGCCGCGAAGTCGGCCGCTTCACCGACGGGCGCCTCGCCGTCGCCGAGCACGAGCACGGGCAGGGCCGCACGTTGCTCATCGGCTCGAATCCGTCGATCACCTACTATCGCACCTCGTCCGACGCCAACCGGCGTTTCTTTGCCGATGTATTGGGCTGGACCGACAGGCAGCAGCACGTGGTTCTCTCCAACAGTGCGACGCAGGCGCGGCTGCACGCGGATGGAGTGAACCGCTACCTCTGGCTGCTCAACCCGACGCGGCAGGAGCAGACGACGCGGGTAACCCTTGCCGGGGCACCGGCGCGCTTCGGGCAGGTGCACTGGTCCGATGCCGGCGCGGTGGTCGATGACGGCAGCGTCAAGCTGCCCGCAAGAGGCGTGCTGGTGGTGGCATTGGCCTAGCGGCCCCTCTACGTGCCACGCCCTCGTGGTTCGAGGCCGCTTTCGCGGCGCCTCACCATGAGGGCTACTGGCATGACACGGGATCAGCAACAGCCCTCATGGTGAGGTGCGGAGCGTAGCGGAGCCTCGAACCACGAGGGCGTGGCACCATATCCTCTACCCACCGGCTGTCATCCCGGCGAAGGCCGGGACCCAGCCCTGAACCATCCGCTCACAATAGGTTTGAGCACGCACCTCTCCCTTCTCCCCTTGTGGGAGAAGGTGCCCCGAAGGGGCGGATGAGGGGTGTTCCGCCACGAGAGCGGGCGTAGTTGCAGCATCGCTGACCCCTCACCCGGCGCTGCGCGCCGACCTCTCCCCAGAGGGCAAGGTGAGGCACGGTGCTCGCGATGGGCACGGGCACTTCCACGGGCGTCCCCTCGCCCCTCCGGGGAGAGGGTCAGGGTGAGGGGTTGCTTGCCCCGTTTGCAGCGATTGCCCACTAGCACTCTAGGTTGGCTGTTGCCCTCACGTATAACGTATCCGCGGATCCAGCCACGCCAGCAGCAGGTCGGACAGCAGCGTGCCGATCACGGTCAGCGCGCTCAGCATCATGATGAAGCTGCCGGCCAGGTACATGTCCTGGCTGACCAGCGCCTGCAGCAGCAGCGGCCCGGTCATGGGCAGGTTCAGCACCACGGCGGTGATCGTTGCGCCCGAGACCAGCGTCGGCAGCACCCAGCCGACCGTCGAGATGAACGGATTGAGGGCGATGCGCACCGGGTATTTCAGCAGGAGCGTCCCTTCCGAGAGCCCATAGGCGCGCGCCGTCGTCACATAGGGCTTGCCAAGTTCGTCGATGAGGTTGGCCCGCAGGATGCGGATCAGCGCCGCCGTGCCGCTGGTGCCGAGCACGATGGTCGGGATGATGAGGTGCTGGGCAAAATTCATCAGCTTGCCCCAGCTCCAGGGCGCATTCTCGTATTCCGACGAGAACAGCCCGCCGATGCCTGTGTTGAAGTACTTGAACGAGATGTACATCAGGACCAGCGCGAAGAGGAAATTGGGGATGGCGAGGCCGATGACGCCGATGAAGGTGGCGATGTAGTCGCCCACCGTGTTGCGGCGCACGGCGGTATAGATGCCGATGGGCAGCGAGATGGCCCAGATGAAGAGCAGCGTGATCAAGGCGAGGACGAACGTCAGGCCGAGCCGGTTCCACAAGAGGTCCGAGACTGGGCGGCGCCATTCGAGCGAATAGCCGAAATCGCCGGCGAAGATGATGTTGGAGATCCACTTCCAGTACTGGATGTAGATGGGGTCATCGAGGCCGTAACGGGCTCTGAGCGCGGCCATCGCTTCCGGCTCCACCGTCACGCCCTGCAGGTTGAGCTGGGCGACCATGGCGGTGACGAAGTCGCCCGGCGGCAACTGGATGATGATGAAGGTCATCACCGAAATCGCCACGAGCGTGACCAGCATGTAGAAAAAGCGGCGGGCGATGAAGGCGGCCATGGCGGTCTCCGTTTCCCCTCTCCCCTTGAGGGAGAGGGACAGATTTTCCGCGTTCAGCGGAAAATCAGGGTGAGGGGTCTGCGATGCTGCCGCGAACGCCAAGTGCGAGTGGCGGGATCGGTGACCCCTCATCCGGCCCTTCGGGCCACCTTCTCCCTCAAGGGGAGAAGGAAGACCGGCGGCCGGCGTGAAGCTGGGGGATGCCTCCCCCGGCACGAGGCCGGGAGAGGCAGGCGCGCTGGGAGGCAGTTATTCGGAAGCGTAGTAGAACTGCTCGGGGTTGGCGGAACCCGGATGCGTGTACTGCGTGCTCGCGAGCAGGACCTGCGGTACGTTGCGCATCAGCCGGTTGATGATGCCGTAGTCGGTCGTCGGCTGCATGATGCCGATCGTGTAGAGCTGCTCCTTGGCGACCCGCATGATCTCGCGCATCAATTCCAGGCGCCGCGCCACGTCGACGGTCTCGAAGATCTCGTCGTAGAGCGCCAGCTGGTCCTTGATGAACTGCGGCGGTTCCTCCGGATTGGGCTGGCCGGTGTACCACTGGCCCCAGGTGGTGGCGTAGAACGAATCCTGGCTCGAGGGGACGTAGTATTTCGGATCGAAGATCGTGTCGGCGCCGCCCGAGGCTGACCAGACGGCGGCGTCGTGGTCGTTGGCCCGCACGCGCTGGTTGAGCGCGGTCGTGTCAGACGTGTTGATCAGGAGGTCGATGCCGATATCGCGCCAATAGCCTTTCATGAGTTCGGCCGTGTCGATCCAGGGCTGGCGCAGCACCGAGATGTCGATGGTGATCTGGATCGGATTGCCGTCCGGGCCGAGGCGGACGCCGTTGGCGTCGCGTTCGGCAAAGCCGGCTTCGTCAAGCATCTGGTTGGCCAGGTCCGGATCGTAGTCCGTGAACTGGGTCGCCATTTCCTCGTCGAACAGGGGCGATTCCGGGCGCTCCACCGTCTGGTAGGGCAGGCCCTGGCCGAGCCAGACCAGTTCGATCACCTCCTCGCGGTTGATGGCGGTCGACAGCGCCTGGCGGAAGGTGAGGTTGTTGAAGATCTCGCGCTTGGCCGGGTCCTTGTGGGTCAGGTTGAGCGAGACGATCATCAGGTTGGCGCGGTTGGGCAGAACTTCGTAGAATTCGTAGCCGCCACGCTCCTGGTTGTCGAAGAAGGTGCCGCGGTTCTCGGGGGTGGTGACGAACCCGATATAGCTGTCGACCATGTCGAAGTCGCCGTTGGCGGCCTTGAGCAGCGTCACCTGGTTGTCCGAGATGATGTCGACGGTGACCCTGTCCATGTAGGGCAGCTGGTTACCTTCGGTGTCGACCTTGAAGTAGTAGGGGTTGCGCTCCGCGATGACCTGGGTGCCCGCGCCCTGGCCGATGCCGACCTCGACGATCCAGGGGTTGAGGCGCGGCACGTCCGGATTGCGCCAGGCGTCCGCCATCGCGTGGAAGTGCGTCACCCAGCCCTGCGAAGCGCCGGCGGCCTGGGCGTCGGCCTCGGCGTTCTCGTTGTACTTGGGGTGGAACTGCTCGAGATAGTGGCGCGGATAGGCCGTCGGCACGTTGGGCTCGGCGGCGAGCGCAGGCGTTGCGAACTGCTGGAGCAGCATGCCGTTGGGCTCGGGGAAGCTGAACCGCACCGTCAGGTCGTCGATCTTCTCGACCGTCAGGCCGCCGGCGCGGGTCGACCAGCGCGGCTGGGCCGGGAAGAGCTCGGTGTTGGAGAACACGTCCTCGTACCAGAAGACGATGTCGTCGGCGGTGAACGGGGCGCCGTCGGACCACTTCATGCCCTCGCGCAGCTTGAAGACGTAGGCGCGGCCCTCGTCCTCGACCTCGATGCTCTCGGCAACGTTCGGCTTGACGTCCGGCACGATGTCCTGCTGCTCCTGGCCGGGCATCCAGGTTTCCCAGCGGGTCAGGTTCTCGTAGCCGATGGTGCGCACGAGCGTCGAGATGTCGCTGGCCGACGCCATGGTCAGTCGCCATGTGCCGCCATACTGGCCGACGCTCTCGAAGGGCGTTACGACCATGGGGCTCGCCGGCAGGCGCTCCTCGACCGCCGGCAGGCTCCCGGCGCTGACCTCTTCGGCCAGTACCGGGGCCTCGTTGTAGTCCTGCGCGGCGGCAAGGCCGGCAGAGAGCGTGAGCGCGGCGAGGCCGATGCCGGCTCGGCTTAAGGCATGAAGCAATCTCATTGGGTCTCCTCCAATCATGGCATGTGGTCGGTCAGGCGGAGTTGCGTCCCCGCTCGGTCTCGGGGAGCGGCGCTAGCCGTTCCCCCGGAACTGGATGGCCTCGAACGCTTCGAGGGGCGGCAGGGCGTACCAGAGGTAGCCGTCTGCGTCGGGCTTCTGGCTTTCCGGCGCGATGTCCTTGCCGGCGACGAGCGCTGTGCCGTTTCCGGCGACGCCCTGGACGGCGAGCTTGAGGCCATGCACGGCCGGCGCGTCCTCGTAGAGGTTGTTGCGCTGGCCGCCATAGTTGACGACATGCACCAGCACCTTGCCGCTCGCCTCCTGGCGCTGGATCGTCAGCTCCAGCGAGCCCCTGCCCCCGATTTTGGCCGGAGCGGCGCGAATGTGCCGGGTGACGAGGTCGGTGAGGAACGTGCGCGTATGGGGCAGGCTGTCGCGGTGATAGAGCGCGTCGGCGTGCCAGGGCACGTAGACGGCCTTGCCCTTGCCGTGATCGCCGACGATCGCGCCCGGCATCTCGCTCTCGAAATCGGGAAAGCAGAGCTCGGGCGGCCCGAAGCGCTGCGGGGGCAGGAGGGTGAGCAGCGTCTGCGCCCCGTCCTTCGGCTGCGCCACATAATAGGTGTGGTCGAGCATCAAGAGCTTGACGTCGTCGCCGATCGGCAGCTCGCCCGGGGCGACGCGGAAATAGGACCCCTTCATGTGCCGGCGCGCCATCGGCTTGCCCGTGACGGCTAAGCTCGCGAGCGCTGGCTTGTCGCGCGGGACGCCCTTCTCATCGTAGAAACCGGTCTCGCCGGTCGCCAGCAGCACGCCGCCGGCCTTCACCCAGGCGTCGATCGCGCTCGCCTCGGCGTCGGAGAGGCAGGTGACGTTGGGCATCACCAGCGCGTCGTATTGACCGAGAACCTCGGCGCCATCCTTGCCGGCGACGACTTCGTCGACGACGAGGTCGAACGGCAGGCGTGCTTCGACCAATGCCCGATAGGCGCCGCGATAGGCAGCCTGCGCAAGCTGGCCGCTCGCGGCGCGCTTGGCGTAGCTGCCGGCTCCGTGCCCCGGCACGGTGGCGTGGGAGTGATAGAGCGCGATCTTCGATGCCGGCTTCAGGCCTGTGTAGTGCCGCTCGTTGGCCTTGTGCCAGTGGAAGAGCCTGGAGGTATCGGCAAAGGCCGTTTTGTCGTCCTGGTCCATGACGCCGAGCAGGTAGAAGTCGAGCGTCGCGCCGCTCGCCAACTGCTGGGCGCCCCGCACCAATTGATAGGCGCCGGTTTCCGAAACGAAGCGCCAAGCGTAGTCGATGAAGTTGGCCGAGGTCGAGGAGACCGTCTTGCCGCGCCCGTAGGCCTGGCCCCAGCGGGCCTGCTCGCCGGCCTGGTAGGGCCATTCGGGCTGCGGCCGGTCGACGGCGCGCTGCGTCTCCATGCGGATGAGGTCGCTCTCGCCGCGATGCCCGGTCATGGCGACCTTCGGGTTCACCTGCTTGATGTGCCGGTAGACCTTGGCGCGCAGTTCCAGCGACGTGCGGTCCTTGAACTCGAGATAGTCGGCATAGGAGGGGTCGGAGAAATCCTCCTTTTGCGGCAGCGCCTTGCCGTACATGTCGTGGAACCGCCTCTGGCAGTTCTCGCACACGCACGTGCCGAAATAGTCGCCCGAATAGGTGAAGTTGGTGTAGCCGAACATGTTGAAGAACACGCCGTCCACGTCGTATTTGCCCAGCGATTCCGAGATGATCTGGAGCGCATAGTCCTGGTACCAGCCGCCGTTGACGCAGGCCTGGTAGGTGCCGTTGTATTCGAGCGCGTCGCCTTTGGCGTTGTGGACGAACCAGTCCGGGTGCGCCTCATAGGCGATGCGGGTGGCCTTGCTCATGTCGTAGCGCCCGACGAGCGCCAGCCCCTCGGCATGGGTCGCCTCCACCGCCGCGCCCAGCGCATCGCCCTTCATCAGCGGATTGACCGCATGCAGGGCGAGCTTGGTCGGATAGAAGGCGTAGATGCCGCCGATATTGTAGAGCAGCACGTCGGCGCCGAAGTCCTTGACCTCCTTTGCCAGCTTCTTCTGGTCATAGAGCGCGTCCGGCTGGCGCAGGTTCGTCTGCACCATGCGGTAGGGGCGCTGCCACCATGCGGGCGCAGCCTCCGTTTGCGATATGGCGCTGGCGTCTTCATGCAGCATCGGCGTTCACTCCCTTGAGATCGAGGCTTTCGGCGTGGTGGCAGGCGACCGAGTGTCCATCGACGGCACGCAGTTGCGGGTCCTCGGCGCGGCAGCGGTCGGTGGCGAAGGGGCAGCGCGGATGGAAGGCGCAGCCGGTCGGGCGGTTGGCGGGATCGGCGACTTCGCCGGAGAGGCGCAGGCGTTTGCGCTCGCGCGCGCCGCGCGGGTCGGGGCGCGGCACGGCGGCGAGGAGCGCGGCCGTATAGGGATGGCGCGGACGCGCGAACAGCTCTTCGCTCTCGCTCAATTCCACGATCCGTCCAGCATACATCACCGCCACCCGGTCGGAGATGTATTCGACGACGGAGAGGTCGTGCGAGATGAAGACGTAGGTGAGGTCGAACTCCTCCTGCAGGTCCTGCATGAGGTTGAGGGTCTGGGCCTGGATGGAGACGTCGAGCGCCGACACGCATTCGTCGGCGACGACGAGGCGCGGATGGACGGCCAACGCGCGCGCGATGCCGATGCGCTGCCGTTCTCCGCCCGAGAAGGCGTAAGGGTAGCGCGCCATGTATTCGGGCCGCAGGCCCACCTTGCTCAGGATCTGACCGACCCGCGTTTCCACCTCGCGCTCGTCGGTGACGCCGAAATTGCGCAGCGATTCCCCGACGATGTCGATGACCCGCCGGCGCGGGTTGAGCGAGGCGAACGGATCCTGGAAGATCATGCGGATGTCGGAGCGATAGGGCCGCAGCTCCGTTTCGGAGAGGTGCGCGATATCGGCCGGCGCCTTGTCCTTGCCGGCATAGAGGATCTCACCCTGCGTCGGCTCCAGCACGCGCACCAGCGCCTGGCCGAGCGTGGTCTTGCCGCAGCCGCTTTCGCCGACGATGGAGAGCGTCTCGCCGGCGCGGATGTCGAGGCTGATGCCGTCGACCGCGCGGACATGCCCGACGGTGCGCTTCAGCACGCCCCGTTTGATCGGAAAGTGCACCTTGAGGTCGCGCGCCTGCATCAGCGGCGTTTCAACGGAGCTGGTCATACCGTTGCCTCCTCGCGCCTGGTGGTCATTGCCGGGTCGCGCATGTGGCAGGCGACGAAGTGGCCGGTCTCGAGTTCGAGCGTTCTCGGATCGGTCGTGTCGCAGAGGCCGGCCTTGGCTTCCGGGCAGCGGGTGTTGAACGGGCAGCCGTTGGGGCGGTTGAGGGGGTGGGGCACCATGCCCTTGATCGAATGCAGCCGCCGGCCGCGCTCGCGCCGCGCCCCGAGCTTGGGGATCGAGGAGAGGAGGGCGAGGGTATAGGGATGCTGCGGGTTGTAGAAGATCGCGTCGGCGCTGCCGCGCTCGACCACGCGTCCGAGATAGACCACCGCCACCTCGTGGGCGATCTCGGCGACGACGCCGAGGTCGTGGGTGATGAAGATCATGCCCATGCGGGTCTCGGCCTGCAGTGCGGCCATCAGGTCGAGGATGTTGGCCTGCGTGGTGACGTCGAGCGCCGTCGTCGGCTCGTCGGCGATCAGCAGGGCCGGCTGGCAGGCGAGCGCCATGGCGATCATCACGCGCTGGCGCATGCCGCCCGACAGCTCGAACGGGTAGGTGGGAAGCCGCTGGCGCGGGTTGGGGATGCCAACGCGCCCCAGGGCCTCCGCCGCGCGCTCCGCTGCTTCCTTCCGGCTCATGCGATGGTGCAGCAGGATCTTTTCCATCAACTGGTCGCCCACGGTGTGCACCGGCGAGAGCGAGTTCATCGGCTCCTGGAAGATCATGGCGATGTCGCGCCCGCGCACCGCGCGGATCGGCTTGCCCGCCGGGTCGAACTTGGCGAGGTCGACCGCCTGGCGTCCCTCGCGCGCGAAGATCATCTGCCCGTCGCTCACCCGGCCGGGCGGCGGCACGATCTGCAGGATCGAGCGGGCGACCATCGATTTACCCGAACCGCTTTCCCCGACGATGCAGAGCGTCTTGCCGGCATGGGCGTCGAGGTCGACGCCGTCGACGGCGCGGATCAGGCCCTCGCGTAGCGCGAACTGGGTCTTGAGGCCGCGGATCGAGAGAAGCGGCTGGCTTTGGGGCTGGCTGTCGGTCTGGCTCATCATGGGCGCGATCAGGAGTAGGGATCGGCTGCGTCGCGCAGGCCGTCGCCGAGGAAGTTGAGGGCGAGAACGGTGATGATGACGAGGACGCCGGGCGCCAGAAGCCAGGGGGCTTCGGCGAGCGAGCGGATGTTCTGGGCTTCCTGCAGCAGCACGCCCCAGCTCACCACCGGTGGGCGCAGCCCGATGCCGAGGAAGGAGAGCGAGGTCTCGGCGATGATCATCGCCGGGATCGCCAGCGTCACCGAGGCGATGATGTGCGAGACGAACCCCGGCACCAGGTGCCGGCGGATGATGGTCATCTGGCTGGTGCCGTCGAGCCGGGCGGCGATGACGAAAGGTTCGTTGCGCCACGACATGAACCGCCCGCGCACCTCGCGGGCGAGCGAGGTCCAGCCGATGAGCGATATGATCATGGTGATGATGAAATAGACCAGCACCGGCGACCAGGTGACGGGGATGGCGGCGGCCAGCCCCATCCACAGGGGGATGGTCGGCACCGACATGATGAATTCGATGATGCGCTGGATGAAATTGTCGATCCAGCCGCCGAAATATCCAGAAATGCCGCCGAGGATGACGCCGAGCACCAGGCTCACCGCCACGCCCACGAGCCCGATCGAGGTCGAGACGCGCGTGCCGTGGACGAGGCGGCTGAGCACGTCGCGGCCGAGCCGGTCGGAACCGAGCAGGTAGAAGGGTTGGGAGGGATCGAGCGGGCCGATCAGGTGGATGTCGGACGGGATCAGTCCCCAGAGCCGGTAAGGCGCGCCCTTGACGAAAAGGCCGACGGGCACCACCACGTTCTCGTCCAGCGTGAAGACGCGTCGCAGCGTGTTCGGATCGCGCTGCGAGGAGAAGCCGTTGACGTGCATGCCGAACTGCGTGCTTCCGTCCTCGCCCGTGCGCCAGAACTTCAGCTGTTGCGGGGCGAGCATGGTGTAGCTGGAATCGTAGAAGTCGGGGCTGCGCGGGGCGACGAACTCGGCGAAGATGCCGACGAGGTAAATGAAGATGATCACGACGCCGCTCGCCAGAGCCAGCTTGTGCTCGGTGAACTTGCGCCAGACCAGCTCGCGCTGGCTCGCCAGGCCCACATTGGCCAGCGACTCTTCGGGTATCGCCGTACCGGTGGCGGTCGCGTCGGAAACCGTCATCGGATCGCCTCCCGGGTCCGTGCGGACATGGGGTCGCGCCAAGTGTGCTGCCGCACTTGCCCATCCTCCCTGCTAGCGTTGTCAGCAAGTTTGTTTTGCTTGTTTAGGCTAACAAGGCACGATTTATCCGAGGGGTCAATATGCGAAATTGCGCTTGTATGGCAGAATTATTGACGCAATTTTTCCGTTTGAGGGCCGCATTGGGTTGATATTGCTGGAAAAATCCACGATGGAGCGCGCTGGAATTGACAATCCTATCGCCTAACAGGAAGGTGAGTAATCGTCGGGTGATTGACAAACCCGTGAGTCTCCACCTAACAAGTAGACAAACAAAAGCAAACGTCTTCGGAAGGAAGTGCCGGCCCGGCCTGACATCATGGCGCGCGTGACCATCCAGAACATCGCCGATCGGCTCGGCATCTCGAAGTTTGCCGTCTCGCGCGCCCTGACCGGCAAGTCCGGGGTCAGCGAGGCCACGCGTCAGCTCGTGCTCGCGACTGCCACCGAGCTCGGCTACGACATGAAGCGGCGCGGTCCCGAGCCCGGCAAGGCGATCGAGGTCATCTTCAAGGACCGCACGGTCGCCAGCCGCGAGCTGTGGATCGACGTTCAGCACGGGGTGGACAGCGAGGCGGTGCGGCTCGGCTATTCCATGGCCGTGCGGTGGACGGACGATCCGGGGATCCTGCGGCGTCTCGAAGCCTCGACCGCCGGCTTCGTCTTCATCGGGCCGCAGTGCCCGGCGATGTTCGAGGCGATCAAGGCCTCGCCGGTGCCTTCGGTCGTCGTCAACCACCTCGTCCCGCCGCTGGTCAAGGTCGACCAGATCTCGGCGACCGACGTAGAGGCGGGCGTCTATGTCGCCCGGTTCCTCGCCGCGCTCGGCCACCGCCGCCTCGTCTACGCCCACGGGCGGCTCGGCTATCCCGGCCGCTATGCGCGCCTGAAAGGGTTTGCCGAGGCGATTTCGGCCATCGAGGGCGTCGAGCTGCGCGAGATCGCCTTCGAGGACGACCAGGCGGCGAGCGGTTTCCGCGACGCGCTGATGGCCATGGTCGACAGCGGCTTCGAGCCCACCGCCTTCTTCTGCGGCAGCGATGGGGTCGCCGTCACCGTCATGTCCGAGCTCATGCGCATGGGGCTGCGGGTGCCCGAGGACGTCTCCGTCGTCGGCCACGCCGACTACGGCATCGCCACGCAAATCTCGCCCCAGCTCACCACCGTCCACATGCCCCACCGGCAGATGGGCATTGCCGCGGTGCGCTTGCTGCTGGCGCGCGCCGGGCTCTTCGGGTTCCTCGAAGGCCTGCCCACCCAGCGCGTCAACCTGGTGCCCCATCTCGTCGAGCGGCAGTCCACGGGGGCCGCCACCACCGAATCCTGGCGCGGACGCCTGCGCGCCCCGGCCCTGCAGCGACAGGAGTAGGAGGAGAGCAATGCCCGATCATCAGCCCACCGTAGCCCTCAGTCCCGAAGTCGATCCCGCCTGGCTCGATGTGTTCCGCGAGGCGGCGCCGCAGGCCAGCATCGCGTTGGCCAGGACGCCCGCCGAGTTCGAGGCGCTCGTCGCCGATGCCGAGGTCGCCGCCGGTTCGGTCTCGCGCACCGCGCTCGCCAAGGCGCAGAACCTCCTCTGGGTGCACAGCTGGGCGGCCGGTCCCGATACCCAGCTCTACGAGGAGTTCACCGCTCATCCGGCGGTCCTCACCTCCTCGGCCGGCAACGGCGCCATTCCGCTCGCCGAGCATGCGGTGCTGCTGATGCTCATGCTCAACCGCGATGCGCTGCGCTGGATCGAGAGCCAGCGCGCCCGCAAGTGGGAGCGCTTCACCCATGGCGAGCTCAACGGGCTGACCGTCGGCATCATCGGGGCCGGACACTCCGGCGCCGATCTTGCCCTCAAGGCCAAGGCCTTCCATATGCGCGTCCTCGGCCTCAGACGCAGCGACAAGCCCGCGCCCAACTTCGACCGCTTCTATACCCGCGCCGAGCTCCACGCCTTCCTGGCCGAGTGCGACTTCGTCGTCGTCACCGCCCCGCTGACGCCCGAGACCGCCGGCATGCTCGACGAAGCGGCCTTGCGCGCCATGAAGCCGACGGCCCACTTCGTCTGCTTCTCGCGCGGCGGCATCGCCGATGACGAGGCGCTGCTGAAGGCCCTCAAGGAGGGCTGGATCGCCGGCGCCGGGCTCGACGCGCACGGGGTCGAGCCGCTGCCGGCCGAGAGCCCGTTCTGGACACTGCCCAATGTGATCGTCACGCCACACAACGGCGCGACGACCGCAAAGACCCGCGAGCGCGGCTACCGGATTTTCGCCGACAACCTCGCCCGCTACGTCGCTGGCGAGCCGCTGGTCAATCTCGTCGACAAGATCGCCGGCTACTGAGCGATTCGAATCAAATGTTGTAAACTTTCGGGAGGATTTTAATGCTCGGTTTCATCGGTTTGGGCGTCATGGGCCGCCCCATGGCCGGCCACCTCATCGCCGCCGGCAACACCGTTCATCTCCACCGGGTCAAGCCCGTCAGCCAGCATCTCGTCGAGGCCGGGGGCATCGCCTGCGGCAGTGCGCGCGAGGTCGCCGAGATGTCCGACATCGTCATCCTGATGCTCCCCGACACCCCCGATGTCGAGGCGGTTCTCTTCGGCGAAGATGGCGTTGCCGAAGGGTTGTCCGCCGGCAAGCTCGTCATCGATATGAGCTCGATTTCGCCTGTTTCTACAAAAACTTACGCCGCGCGTCTCGCCGAGAAAGGCATTGGCTATCTCGACGCGCCGGTCTCGGGCGGCGAGGTCGGGGCCAAGAACGCGGCGCTGACCATCATGGTCGGCGGCAGCGAAGCCGACTTCGCCCGCGGCAAGCCCCTCTTCGAGCTGATGGGCAAGAACATCACCCATGTCGGCGCCGTCGGAGACGGGCAGACCGCAAAGGTCGCCAACCAGATCATCGTCGGCCTCACCATCGAGGCGGTCGGCGAAGCCCTGCTTTTCGCCCGGACCGCCGGCGCCGACCCGGCCAGGGTGCGTCAGGCGCTGATGGGCGGGTTTGCGTCTTCGCGCATTCTCGAGCTTCACGGCCAGCGCATGATCGAACGCACCTTCGATCCAGGCTTTCGAATCCGCTTACATCGCAAGGACTTGGCCCTCGCGACCGACGCGGCCAAGGCGCTTGACCTGGCCTTGCCCAACACCGCCATGACGCAGCAGCTGATGAACGCGGCGCTTGCCATCGGGCTCGCGGACAAGGATCATTCGGCCCTTGTCGAAGCGCTCGAGCATCTCTCGGGCAAGCAACCGGGCTAGGCGCCTCACGGCGCGGCCCCAACAAGGTGTTGAATGGGGCGCGTCACGGTTCAGTACATTGCCGACCAGCTCGGCATATCGAAATTTGCCGTTTCCCGCGCCCTCACCGGCAGTTCCGGCGTCAGCGAAGAGACCCGTGCTGCGGTCGTCGCGGAGGCGGCGCGCCTCGGCTACGTGCCGCGCGTCCGGCGACGGAGCTCGGTGCGGATCGAGATCATCTACCACGATCCGGACGTTGCGCATCGCGAGCTCTGGGTGGAGGTGCAGGCCGGCGCACAGATGGAGGGCGCCCGTCTCGGCATCGAAACGGTCGTGCATTGGACGCACGATGCCGCCGCGCTCAGCCAGCTGGCCGGGCAGGCGAACGGCTTCATCCTCATGGGTCCGCACGACAATTCGATGCTGGAGGCCGTGCGTGGCTTCGGCGTTCCATGCGTGCGCGTCGGCGGCTCCCTGCCGCCGCTCGAACCCGTCGATCATGTCGGCGGCACGGACGAGGAGGGGGCGGTTGCGGTCGCCACGCACCTGCTTGGCCTTGGCCACCGCAAGTTCGTCTACGTGCATGGCCAGCTCGGGTATCCGGGCCGCGTCAACCGGCTCGAGCATTTCCGCGAGGCGGTGCTGGCCGAAGAGGGAACGGAGCTGTGCGAGATCAGCTTTCCGGCCGACAACGCGCCGGGTGACTTCCGTGCGGCGCTGGGGCGGATGGAAGCGGCGGGCTTCCATCCCACCGCCTATTTCTGCGGCAATGACTGGGTGGCGGTGACGGTGCTGACAGAATTGATGCGTCTCGGCGTGCGGGTGCCCGAGGACGCATCCGTCGTCGGATTTGCCGACTACGCCATTGCCGCCCAGACCTCGCCGGCCCTTACGACCGTGCGCGTTCCCTTCCGTCGGTTCGGCATTGCCGCCATCCGCCTGCTGCTCTCGCGTCTTGGATATTTCGGCGAAATCAACGACCTGCCGCCCCAACGGATCAATCTCGTCGGCGACCTCATGATACGCCAGTCGAGCGGGCCGGCGACACGCGAGCGCTGAATGGTTCGCCGGTCACTCTGGCAACCGTGCCAGCACCTCCAGGAAGGCTGGCGAGCCCCGCAGCGGTTCGAACGCCCAGTGGTTCTCGAGCCAGCCGCGACGGCCTGACCACCCGTTGCGCACGAGCACATTCAGGTCATCGAGGGCGGCGTCCGTCTGTCCCGCCTGGCAGAATGCGGCGGCGGCATGAAAGCGGAGCCAGTTGAGGTCAGCCGCGCCATCGCGGAACCGGCCGGCAAGATGCAGCAGCTCGGACTCCTGGAGGTCTCCGGCATTCTCGGCCGGCAGGCTGGCACTTCGGGCCGCATACTCGGCCGCGAGATCGAAGCCGAGGCGCTGGGCCAGGGCTCGCGAAGCGCGGTTGGAGGCGTGGCAGTGCCAGCCGAGGGAGTATCCGGCGGCGGCTGCGAGCGAGATCATGGTGGCCGCGGCGGCGTAGGCCAGGCCCCGGCGGCGGTAGCCGGGGACGGTGCCGACGCCGATCTCCATGTACCCGGGAACGCTGCAATCCGGTCTGCACCAGGAAACGAGGGTGCCGTCGATCTCGATTTCGACGCCATCGAGATCCGCCGTTCTCAGCGTTGCTCCCGCCGGTAATGCCGGGAGGTTCGGCTGCCGTGCGAAGGCATCCAGCCGGTAGACCACACGCGGATGTTGGACGAAGTGGGCGTGGGGCAGCGCATCCTCGGGCACGCCCGTTTCGCTCGGCTCGTACACATATGCCCAGTCCGCGATATGGCGCCTGGCGAGGCTGGGGTCGGCGTCCGGCCTCATGCCGAGATAGATGCCTTCCGGGCCGGAGAGGATCGCGACGGCGGGTTCGCTCACGTTGTCGACCAGCACTTCGCCGTCCGCCGTTCCCGCGAGTACGGCGAGAATGCTTGCATGGAAGCGGCTGTCCTCGAAGAGCGGCTCGGCAAGGTGAAGTCGGTCGCTGGGGAGTTGGTGCATCGGCATCCTGTGCTGGATATCGTCGGGTAAACGGGACGGGGAGCCTAGGTTCCGGCGTCGGCCCGATCAATCCCGATGACGCGTTGATGATGGGACCAGGGGCGCCCGCCGCTGGTTGACACCCGAAGGGATTCCGAATCTCTAGTCGACGTCGGAGCCTTGCTTCGCCGCGATCCGCAGTTCAACCCCGTCTCCGGCCATGGCACCCATCGTAAGCGTCGAAAATGTCCACGCCAGCTATGGAAGCACCGTGGCGCTCGAGGGGGTGAGCCTCGAAATCGCCGAAGGCAGCAGCTTTGCCCTGCTCGGCCCGAACGGGGCGGGAAAGACGACACTGGTCAACATCCTCTGCACGTTGCGCCGGCCCCAAGGAGGGCGTGCGCTCGTTGCTGGAAACGACGTCGTGCGGGCCGCGCGCCGGGCGCGCCGCTCGATCGGAGTCGTCTTCCAGAACTCCAGCCTCGATGACCGGCTGACCGCGCGCGAGAACCTCGATTTCCACGGGCTCGTGCACGGCATGCCGGCGCGCCAGCGCCGCCTCCACATCCAGCGCGTGCTCGATCTCGTCGCACTCACCGATTGGGAGGACGAGATCGTGCGCACCTTCTCGGGCGGCATGCGCCGGCGATTGGAGATCGCCCGGGCGCTCATGCATGAGCCGAAGATCCTCTTTCTCGATGAGCCCACGGTCGGTCTCGACGCGCAGACGCGCCAGCAGATCTGGGAGTATCTCGATCGGTTGCGCGCCGAGCGCAGGATCACGGTCCTGACCACCACCCACTACATCGAGGAAGTCGAAGGGGCCGATCTCGTCTGCATCATCGACCATGGAAAGATCATCGCCCAGGGCTCGCCCGAGGCGCTGAAGGAGGCGCATGGCCGCCGCTGGCTGCAGGCAGAAGTCACCGACACGGCGACGCGGCAGGCGATCCTCGCCCACTATCCGCATGCGCAGGCGCTGGGGAGCAGAAGCATCGTCGCGCCGGTCGGCTCGCTGGAGGCCGAGCATCTTCAAAGAGGCCCGTTTGCCGACAAGGTGACCGAAATCCGCTACCGCGAGCCGACGCTCGAAAGCGTGTTCCTGTCGCTGACCGGGCGGGACCTGCGCGACAGGACCGACGGGGAGAAAGAGGCGCAACTGGCGGACGGCAAAAGGGGAGGCCGCAGATGAGCGAAGCGCTGGCCCTGGCCAGGGGTGTCTACGGGGTGTGGCTGCGCGAGATCACCCGCGCCACGCGAGACAGGGGGCAGATGATCGGCGGCGTCAGCCGACCGCTGATCTGGCTCCTCATTCTCGGGGTCGGACTCAATCCCTATTTCCGTGGCGAGGTCTACGGGCAGGTGAACTACGTGGTGCCCTACACCTACCTCCAGTTTCTCTTTCCCGCCGTCATCGTCCTCAACATCATGTACACCTCGATCCAGTTCGCCGTGTCGATGATCTGGGACAGGGAATTCGGATTCCTGCGCGAGGTGCTCGTCTCGCCGATGCCGCGCCCGCTGATCCTGCTCGGCAAGGTGCTGGGAGGTGCAACCGTCGCGACCGTCCACGGATCGCTGGTCCTGCTGCTGGCGCGGTTCGCCGATGTGACGCTCAGCCTCGGGCAGATGGCGACGGCGCTCGGCTTCATGTTCCTGCTGGCTTTCGGGCTCACCTCCTTCGGCATCATCCTTGCAGCGCGGGTGCGCAGTTTCGAAGGGTTCGGCGTCTTTTCCAACACGCTGATCCTGCCGCTCTATTTCGCTTCGTCCTCGATCTTTCCGCTCGACCCGTCGCTGACCCAGACCCAGGCGGCCACGAGCTATCCCGAGTGGCTGGTCTTCCTTACGCGCGCCAACCCCATCACCTATGCGGTCGATGCTCTGCGCGGCATCCTCATCGGGTTCAACCAGTTCGCGCCGATGATGGGACCGACCGTCGTGGCGGGCATGGCGGTCATCTTCTTCGTCGTGGCTCTCATCGACTTCAACCGCTCATGAGTGGCAGGACGCGCCATCGATGGCTGCGGTCAGCGGCCAACATCGTGCTGATCGGCGCGCTGCTCTTTGCGCTCAGTTTCCTGCCGCCGGACAACTCGCTCGCCGATGTGCAGCGCACGGGGGTGCTCAAGCTCTGCGTGCCGGAGAGCTATCCGCCCCTCGTCATGCAGGATCCGGAGATGCCCGGCTTCGATGTGGAGCTGGCACGCATGATCGCCGAGGAGATCGGCGTCCGCCTGACGGTCAATGTGATGTCGTCGATCGGCAGGGACTTCAATCCTCGCAATTGGCGCCTGACGCGTGGCCAGTGCAACGTCATCGCGGGAGGCGTGGCCGATACCGTCCAAACGCGCGGCTTCCTGCAAACCCTGCCGACCCTTGCCGAAACCGGGTGGGTCGGGGTGTCGGCCGACGGGGCGCTGCCGACCCGCGGGAGCACATGGGCCGTCTGGCCCGGCACTTCCGGCCTCGACCGCCTGACGCTCTCCGGATGGCTGCGGGAAAACGGGGTCGCAGCGCGCCTGGTGCGCTCGCCTGGCGAGCTGCGCCAGCTCCTCGACAGCGGGGAGGTTCAGGGCGCGATCATGGAGAGATTTGCCAGCACGGCAATCGACTTTGAGGATAATAGCTATCGGATTTTCTGGTTGCCGGAGCCGAGGTTCGCGCGGTTCCGCATGGCCTTCGGGCTCTGGAAAGGGGATCAGACCCTCTACCGCGCTGCCCGCTCTGCGCTCGATAAACTTGAGCGTTCCGGTGCAGTTAATTTTATCGGTTCGCGCTATGGACTTGAGCAGCAGATCGGCAGTACGTCAGAATAACGCGCGGCGATGAATCGCACTTGGCGATCGGCGCACCAACCCTTGTCGTGGAGTTGATGCAGGCGCCGCGTGCGGCTGACAATCAACTGGGAGGGTCTTGTGCCTTTGAGATTGCAGAGGCTTGTTGTTGCCTCAACCCTGGGCCTCGTCGCGGGCCTGATTGCGGCGGGAAGCGCGACAGCTGCCAGTTTCACTGCCGAACAGGCTGCCGCCGGCCAAACCGCATACAACACCAACTGCGCCCGTTGCCACGGCTTCCAGCTGGAGGGGCCCGATGCCCCCGGCCTGGCGGGTTCCGATGTCATGCAGAACTGGGATACGGCCGGCGGGCTCTACGACTTCATTTCCGTGGCCATGCCGCCCGAAAATCCGGGCGGGCTCGGAGAAGAGGCCTACATCAACATCGTGGCCTACATCATGAGCTTCAACGGCGCCCAGCCGGGTGACGAGCCGATGGTGGCGGGCGACGGGCTTTACGACATTTCGCTGGCGGCCGAGACCGCAGCTGCGCCCGCGCCTGCCGCAGACGCCCCGGCGAGCGCCGACGCGGCCAGTCCCTCGGTGCCGCAGGCCTTCACCTGGGGCAAGCAGTTGCCGGGCGGCCCGCCGCCGGCCACGACCACGACGCAGCCGGCAGCGCCGGCCGTTCCGCAAGCCTTTACCTGGGGCAAGCAGTTGCCGCAGGTCAATGCGCCGAGCGCGCAGTAAGAACCAGACGCCGACAAGCGCCGTTCATTTGGAGGTAATCCCGTGAAAACCTTAGTTAAATCGCTGTTGGTGGCGACTGCCGCGATCGCGGTCATTTCAGCACCCGCCCTTGCCCAGGACACGCGTGAGTATTCACCCGTCACCGACGAGATGCTCCTCGATCCGCCGGCCGAGGACTGGCTGACGTTCCGTGGCGCATACAACAATCAGGGCTACAGCAAGCTCGACCTGATCAACAAGGATACGGTCGGCGATCTGCAACTGGCCTGGGCCTGGCCGATGGCCGAAGCCGGCATCCAGGAAACCGCTCCCCTCATCCATGACGGGATCCTGTTCCTGCAGACCAACAACAACATCGTCGAGGCGCTGGACGCCAAGACCGGCGATCGCATCTGGACCTACCGGCACGCGCTGCCGGAGCTGCCGGCGAGCTGGAGTTATCAGCTCAACCAGGCCCGCCGCCAGAAGAACTCCATCGCCCTCTATCAGGACAAGGTCGTCCTCACCACCGCCGACGCCAAGATCGTCGTGCTCAACGCGCTCGACGGCAAGGTCGTGTGGGAAAAGCAGGTCCTCGACTACAACGTGGGCTACAGCTACACGGTCGGTCCGATCGTCGTCGACAACAAGATCATCAGCGCCATCTCCGGTTGCTCGATCGCCGGTACGGCGGGCGGATGCTTCATCCTCGCGCACGACTTCGAGACGGGCGAAGAGCTCTGGCGCTTCAACACGATCGACGATCCGAACAACCCCGAGCAGCAGGCCAGCTGGGGCGAGGTTCCGCCGGAGAACCGCTGGGGCGGCACGCCCTGGACGACCGGCTCCTACGATCCGGAAACCCGCACCACCTTCTGGGGCATCGGCATGCCCGGCCCCTATTCCGAGCTCATCCGCGGCTCGGGTGACGGCTCGGTGCTCTACACCAACTCGACGCTGGCCCTCGACATCGATACCGGCGAGCTCAAGTGGTACTATCAGCACCTGCCGCGCGACAACTGGGACCTCGACAGCCCGTTCGAGCGCATCCTCGTCGACCAGGAAGTCGATGGCGAGGTCAAGAAGATGGTCGTGACCGTTCCGGGTAAGAACGGCATCGCCTTCGGCCTTGACCGCGAGACCGGCGCCTATCTCTGGCACAAGGAAACCGTCCACCAGAACGTCGTCACCGGCGTCGACCCAGACGGCACGGTGCACATCAACGAGGACCTGATCTCGCAGGCCGTCGGTGAATCGCACCTGGCGTGCGCCTCCGTCTCGGGCGGCAAGCTATGGCAGGCCGGCGCCTACAGCCCGCTGACGCAGGCTTACTACGTGCCCCTGACCGAGGCCTGCAACACCGTCGCCCCGACCCAGACCGAGTTCACCGCCGGCAATGCGGTGGGCGCCGTCCAGTTCGGTCCGCGCATCCTGCCCGAGGGCGTCACCGATGCCGGCCTCGTCGAGGCGATCTCGGTCAGCCCGACGGCTGGCGAGACCCTCTGGGACTATCGCTCGCGTCCGGCTCCGACCAGCTCGCTGCTGGCCACCGCCGGCGGGCTCGTCATCGGTGGTGACGCCGCCCGCGACGTCAAGGCCTGGGATCAGGAGACCGGCGAGGTGCTCTGGACGCAGCGTCTCAACGCGCCGATCGGCGGGTATCCGGCCACCTACGAGCTCGATGGCGAGCAGTACCTGGTGATCCCCACCGGCTACAGCAACTCGGCGAGCTCCATCTCCTCGGCCTTCCCGGAGATTCCGCTGCCGACCGGCTCGGGTAACTCGATCTTCGTGTTCAAGCTGCCCAAGTCCGAGTAATCCTCAAGGAAACGAGAAAGGGGCCGCAAGGCCCCTTTCGATTTTTCAGGTAGACCGATGCGACAGTTTCTTTCCGCGTTCCTCCTCGTCCTTGCCGGCATGCTGCCGGCGCAGGCGCAAACCTCGAGCATCCCGCCAGAGGAGTTCGACAGCACCAGCCGGCTTGCCGGCGACAGCATCAACGTGTGCTTCGACCGCACGAGCCTGGGGCGAAGCTTCGACGAGGACATCGCGCGCGCCATCGGCGATGCGCTCTTCCTGCGGGTCGAGATCATCGAGGGGTTCGGTGGCTTTCCGCTGAACGGCGATGCGTTGCTCGATGAGGTGACGCTTGCCATGAACAACACCTGCGACGTGTTCATGGGGGTTTCGGTCTCGCCCAACTCGCCGGTCTCGGACGCGTTCTCGATCACGCGCCCATACGCCACCGTGCCTTTCGTGTTGGTGGTTGCCGATCCCGGCTGGCAGAGCCTCAACGACATACCGAAGTCGCGCAAGCTCGGCACCGCCATCGCCAGCATGGGCGAGATGGCCTACATCACCTGGGCCCAGCAGCAGCCCGAGAGCCAGAGATGGGTGCGCCTGCCTTACGCCGATTTCGACCTGATGACGACGCGCGTCCTCGATGGGTCGATCGCCGGCATGATCCTCTGGCAGCCGGCGCTTGCCAGGATCCTCGCCACCCGGCCGGACGCGCAGGCGCTGCACGTCATCGACACGGCCCCGGTGCCGCCTTCGGAAACGCGCGTCGGGGCGCTGGTTTCCTCGCGCAACAGCTTCCTGCGCAGCCAGATAGACAAGGCGATCGACGCGCTCGTCGCCGACGGGACCATTGCGGGCCTTCTCGAAAAACACGGCTACACCGGTCGGGCCGGCGATTAGGATCGGCGTTCAGGCCAGGGCGGAGAAATAGGGCATCAGCAATCGCGCGGGGCTGCTGATCAGGCCTGCGACGATGACGGCGGCAAGAAGTCCGAGGGCCAGGGGTTCCAGAAGCGCTATCCGCTTTTCCTTGTCCGGCCGCAGCGCCGTCCATACCGTGCCCGCGGCAAGGCCGGGGAGCGGGAGCAGGTTGAGGAGGCACGTGCCGAGGGCGACCTGCTGATACTGCAAAAGGGTATAGACCACCGCATACCCGGTCGTGCGCGGCAGCAGTGAAACGGCCAGCGAGCGCAGAGGATCGACGAGCGGAACCGTCAGCGCGACGAGAACGAGGGCGGCAATGGGCACGAGCGCGGTTCCCGCCGGCCCGAAGCGGCTGGCGGTCGGGTCGAAGCGCATCGGCCTGATCCAGCCCATGCTGAACACGGCCGCAACGAGCGCGCCGCCGACCGCCAGGTGCGCAAACGGGTTGAGCGTCAGCCGGCCGTCGTACTGCGGCCTGCGGTCGCCGAGGGCGCGGGCGAGCAACGCCGTCAGCAATCCGAGCACGGCGGAGAGCACGAGCATCGCGATCAGTCTTGAAATCAGGGCGCCGACCGTCAGGTCCCTCAGAAGGCTCATTTGCGCGCTACCTTGTCATCGGGCCGCATGGACAGGAGGGCGCCTCACGGGCTATCCCGGGTATCGCGGACGGCATCGGTGACGTGCGACCTATTCGCGTCATGTGCGTTCCCTTACCATGCGTCGCGTTCGCGAGCTTAAATCAGGAGCTGATGAATGAAATTTTTCTCTTTGGTCGCGGCCGTGGGCCTGGCGACGATGTGCGCGAGCGTTGCGTTCGCAGCGGACCACGAGGTCCGCATGGTCAACAAGGACAGCGAAGGGCGCACCATGCAGTTCGAGCCCGCCTTCCTCAAGATCGCGCCCGGCGACACCGTGACGTTCGTCAGCGAGAACCCTGGGCACAATTCGGAATCCGTCGAGGGCGCCATTCCCGAAGGCGCGACGTCCTGGAAGGGCCGGATCAATGAAGAGATCTCGGTCACCTTCGATACCGCAGGGCTCTATGCCTACAAGTGTCTGCCGCACTTCGGCATGGGCATGGTCGGCCTGATCCAGGTCGGCGACGACACCTCCAATCTCGAGGCCGTTCAGGCCGCGCGGTATCCCGGCAAGGCGGGCGCCCGCATGGAAGAATTGCTGAGCGAAGTGACCGCCGCCGCGAACTGAGCGGCCGGCGATCCGCCAGCAGACGATGTCCTTCGGGCCGCTCACACGGCTTGCCGGCCCGAAGGATTGTGGAAATCGGAATTGGGGTCGTTGAGCACGAGCTCGCGTATGGCCGACCAGAGGCGCGTGCGCAGTTCCGTGAAGCGAGGTGTCGCGCGCACGTCGTACTGCCAGCGCGGGTGAGGCAAGCCCACCTCGATTTCCTCGATCACCCGGCCCGGGCGCGGACTCATCAGTACGATGCGGTCCGAGAGCAGGATCGCCTCGTCGACGCTGTGCGTGACGAACAGCACGGTCTGCCGGCGCCGCTCCCAGAGCTTCATCAATTCGGTCTGCATCAGCTCGCGCGTTTGCGCGTCGAGGCTGGCGAACGGCTCGTCCATCAGCAGGATTTCGGGATCCGTGGCGAAGGCGCGCGCCAGCGCCACGCGCTGCTTCATGCCGCCAGAAAGCGTGCCGGGATAGGCCTTGGCGAAGCGCGAGAGCCCGACCGTCGCCAGGTAGCGAGACACACGCTCGGCACGCTCGGCCTTGTCTAGCCGCAGGCTGGTCAACGCGAAGTCCACATTGGCTTCGACCGTTGCCCACGGAATGAGCCGAAATCCCTGGAAGACGAAGCCCACCTGCGGGCCGGGCCGGGGCGGCCCGCCCGAAACCCGGACATCGCCAGAATCCGCCTCGAGCAGCCCGTCGGCCAGCCGCAGGATCGTCGTCTTGCCGCAGCCGGAAGGGCCGACCACCGAGACGAACGATCCCTCCGGCACGCTAAGGTCGAGTTTGGCGAGCGCGGCGACGGGAGAGACGTTTCCATGGCTGCCGAACGCCTTGGAAACGCCGCGCATCTCGATCCTGGCCGGCCCCCCGGACGTGCCGCCGCCCACGGTCATGGCGTATCGGCTGCGGGGTCGACGCCAAGTTCCTCCAGAACGTCCTCGACGATCGTCAGATCGGCCCACTGCGAAAGCTCCACCGCCGGAAGATCCTTGAAGTCCTCGGTCTCGTAGAGCCAATCCTGCGAGAAGGCGAGTTCGTCGGCGTTCATGCCGCCATTGACGCTCCAGCTGCCGGCAAACGAAGCGGCGATCGAATCGAGCGTTGCCGGTTCGATCGTAGGCTGGAACGGAGCGATGGCCTCGACCCATTGGGAGGGATCGGCCGCGAAATCGCGGGAGATCCGGATCAGGGCGCGGGTCACGGCCAGAACGTCGTCGCGCCGCTCGTCGAGAACCGCCTGCGGCACGATGTTGATCTTGTTCACGACGGGCGCGGCTGCGTAGTAGGCGGCCTGATCGACGAGCACGTGCAGGCCTGTCTTGTCGGGCATGGCTTCCCAGACGCCGATGGACATGGTCGTTGCGTCGACGCGTCCGGCGGCCAGCGCCTGTGCGCGAACGTCGGGCTGTCCGAGTGCGAGGAATTCGACCGCGTCGAGGTCGGTGCCGGCGGCGCGCAGCACGCTGCTCGAAAGCGAATGGTCGAGGCTGCCCGGTCGTCCGATGCCGAAGCTCGCGCCGGCGAGGTCCTCGGCGGTTGCGATGGCGTCCTTGGCCGCGATGAGGAAGGGCAGGGACTTGTTGGGGGAGGTCACCGCCTTGAGGTCGCTCGTACCGCGCGCAACGAGCTGGAGCAGGGCATCGAGCCCGACATTGGCCATTTCGCCTTCGCCGGCGCGTATGGCGGCGATGGCCGACGGGGTCTGCTGCACGCGCACGAGCTCGACGTCGACGCCTTCGCGCTCGAAGTAGCCGAGCTCGACCGCCAGGTCCATGACGGAGTTTGGGACCAGCGGGGGTTCCAGATGGGTAACGATCAGCCGGAACGGCTGCGCCTCTGCCGCCGCCGTCAACGCCACGAGAAGGGCGCCTGCCGCCACGACATTACGCAACCTGGTCAAAACACGCATCGAAGTCTCTCCTGTCCCTGCCGGGACTCTTACACAATGCTATCGCCTTAGCCGGGGCGGGAGCGGTCAATCAATGGCTTTCCACCGGGCGAGCCGCCCTTCCACCTGGCGCAGGCATTCCGAGACGATCACCCCGATGATGGCGAGCACGATCACGATCACGAAGTACTCGGCCATCCGGAAGGTGTTGCCATAGATCGCCAGCAGTCCGCCGAGCCCGCGTACCGCCGTGTAGAGTTCGGCGACGATCGTGTTGATGAGGCCGATCGTTGCTCCGATGCGCAGTCCGGCGATGATGAAGGGAACCGAACCGGGCAGGAGGATGCGGCGGAATATCTGGACCTGGCTGGCGCGCACCGAGCGGGCCATCTCGATCAGTTCCTGATCGACGGCAAGGACGCCGGCATAGGTGTTGACGATGATGGGCATGACGGCGCCGAGGAAGACGATGAAGATCTTGGCCTCGAACCCCAGCCCCAGGAACACGATGATCAGCGGGATGAACGCGACCCTTGGCGTCGCGGCCAGCGCATAGACATAGACCTCGAGCGTCTTGCCGACGGGCAGGAACATGCCCATGACGAGACCGAGGGGGATCGCGACGAGGATGGCCAGACCATAGCCGCCGATAAAGGTGATGAGGCTGTCGCCCAGGGCCGCTGCCAGACGTCCGTCGGCGATCAGCCTCCCGGCGGCCTCGAGCGTTGCGACCGGTGTCGGGATGAGATTGGCGCCGACATTGAGGGACACGATCCACCAGAGTGCGATCAGCGCGAAGAGGAAAAGCGTGCGGTAGATCGCGATCATGGTGCGTTTTCCGTCGAGGGTCCCGGCCGGAGGGAGAAGGCCAGGTTCCTGTAGAACAACCCGCCGGGCGAGTCACCGATATAGCCCTTCTATGCGATTCTGCGAGGCGAGCGGCCTTCGCGATACCGCACTGCATCCACGAACAGCTGGAACGCGGCTGAATGCTGCCGGCTGGGGTAATAGAGGTGATATCCCTCGAAGGTCGGCATCCATTCCTTGAGCACCTGGACGAGGGCGCCGGACTCGAGGTGCTCCCTTGCCATTTCCTCGGGTATGCAGGCGAGGCCATGGCCCGAAAGGGCCGCCGCCAGGGTTGCGCTGCTGGCGTTGAAGGCGAGCTGGCCTTCGACGCGCACGTTGAGTCGACGACCGGCCTTCTCGAACTCCCAGGCATAGAGGCCGCCATAGGTGACCAGCCGAAGGTTGATGCAATTGTGCCCGGTGAGGTCGTCGGGCGTCTTGGGACGCTTGCGAGAGGCGAAGTACACCGGCGTCGCCACCACGGCCATGCGCCAGTCGGGTCCGATGCGGGTTGCGATCATATCCTTGGCGACCTGCTCTCCCAGCCGCACGCCCGCGTCGAAGCCGCGCTCGACGATGTCGATGAGCCCGTTTTCCAAATCGACTTCCACCTTGATATCGGGATATCGGGCAACGAAAGCATCGATCGCCGGCCAGAGAACCGTGCGCAGGGCATGCTGTGTCGCACTGATGCGGATGGAGCCGGCCGGCTTGTCGCGGAACTCGCTCAATGCCTCGAGCTCGGCCTCTATCTCATCGATGCGCGGACCGATGCGGCTCATCAGCCGCAACCCGGCTTCGGTCGGCGCGACGCTGCGCGTCGTGCGCTCGAGCAGCCGCACGCCCAGGCGCTCTTCCATGGCGCGGATCTTGTGGCTCAATGCGGATTGGGACATGCCCACCAGGGCAGCCGCACGGGTGAAACTGCGCTCGCGCGCGACCGCGAGGAAGGCCTGCAGGTCCCCGGTTTCCGCCCGATATTTCATGAGCACTCCTCATAAGCCTTAGTCAATAATAGCCGATAGCCGCATAGTTGGTGAAGCGGTATGTTGGTCATTCACCAAAGGCTCGAGATGACCGCGTCCCCCTCGCCGAACACCACCCGTCACGGCCCCTGGCTGACCGCGCTCCTCAGCCTGCTTCTGGGCTTTGCCTCGATTTCGACCGATCTCTACCTGCCGGCGCTGCCCACCATGAGCGTCGCCCTCGGCGCCGATCAGGGCACTCTGGAGCTGACGGTATCGAGCTACCTTCTCGGGTTTAGCCTCGGCCAGTTGTTCTGGGGACCGGTCAGCGATCGCTATGGGCGCAAGCTGCCTTTGCTCTGCGGCGTCACCATCTTCATTGCCGGCGCGGCCGGGTGTGCCCTTTCCACCGACGCCTGGCAACTGGTCGGGTGGCGCGTTGTCCAGGCGCTCGGCGCGAGCGCCGCCGTTGTCATCGGCCGCGCCATGGTCCGGGATCTGTTCGAGCGCAACGATGCCGCCCGGATGCTCTCGACCCTGATGATGATCATGGGGATCGCGCCGCTGCTCGGCCCGACGATCGGTGCACAGGTTCTGGCGCTCTCATCTTGGGAGTACATCTTCTGGTTGCTGGTCGGCGTGGGAGCGGTGACGTTCGCCGCCGTCTGCCGGCTCGCGGAACCGCTGCCTCCGGCGCGGCGCGAAGAGGGCGCGCTCCTCGGCAAGTTCGCCATGTATCTCGAGCACCTGCGCAACCCGGCGCTGATGCTCTACGCCGGAACCCTCGGGTTTTCGGCGGCCGGCGTCTTTGCCTATGTCGCCGGCTCCTCGTTCGTGTTCATCCAGTTCTATGGCCTGTCTGCCGAAGTCTATGGCCTCGTGTTTGCATCCAGCATCGTCGGCATCATGCTGGCCAACGCCATCAACAGGCGTCTGTTGCCGCGCTACGGCAGCGACCGCCTCATGCTGGCCGGCGCCGTATGCGGCTGTGTTGCTGCCTTCTTCGTTGCGTTCTTCGCCTGGACCGGCTGGGGCGGTATCGCGGCGTTCCTCGTTGCCCTGTGGTTCTTCGTCGCGATGGGCGGAATGATCAACGCCAACGCCGTCGCGGGCGGCCTGACGAGCGTCTTCAAGGGAACCGGGGCTGCCTCGGCCCTGCTGGGCTGCGCCCAATATGGCGGCGGCATGATCGGCGCCGGCCTCGTCAGTACGCTATCGCAGGGTACGCCCGCGCCGCTGGGTTTCGTCGTGCTCGTCACGTCCCTGGCCGTCGGCGCGTGCGCCATCGCCATCGCCCGCAGGCCATCGGCCGAAGCGGCTGCGGCTCCGTCGTAGCGATGTGGCGCTGAAAACTCAGTTCGCCAGTTCCGCCGTGCGGCTGGAAGCTGCGGTAAATCCGGTCAGCGAGATCGGGAGCTCTATCGGCTCCGGGCTGCCGAGGGGCGTTGCCGAGAACTGGAGGGTCGTGCCGGCCTTGAGCGCGGCGAACACTTCGCCCTCGAACGTGATCGGCACGAGACACCCTTGCGGGATGCAGGCAAGGAACGGGATCGGACCCTGCAAAGGCCTGCCGTCGACGGCAAGGTTGACGCCGGCATCGAGTCTCAGGCTCAACGGCGCCAGCAGCATGCCGTCGACCCGCTCCGCACCGGCGACCTGCAATTCGACCGAGAGCGCGCGTTGTCCGGTCTGGGAATCGCCGAGCACCTGGGAAAAGAAGCACCGCTTGCCCGCGGGCGTCATGCCGCAGGTGATGGTCCAGTCTCCGTGCTGTTCATTGAGGGACGCAGCTCCGCCGGGCAGGGTGGAGGCGACGGGCGCGGCGGGCTGCGGTCCGGCCGATGACGGCGCCTGGACGTCCTGCGCGTACGCAGGCATTGCCGCACAGAGGAAGGCGAGGCATGCGAATGGCCGAATGGATGGTGCACGGGTCATGTTGGTTCTCTTCGAAGCAGCAGGCGGATTGATGAGGTGATGCAGGACAGCGTTTCCGACGCAGTTCACGCCGCGTCAGTCACTCGCCGCCTGCCACGTTTCGCTCCCAATACCAGGCGACATACATCGCCTTGCGGTCGTGGTTTCGATCCTTGAGGAAAGTCCGAATGGACCGGACATCGTCTTTCTCGCAGGCGACCCAGACGAAGGCGTCCGCATCCAGCAAGGCGATGGCCTTCTTCATCTCTTGGGCGAGCGTGCCGATGGTTCCGGGTTCATAGGACTTGCGGTGCAGCCAGCGGACCTCGAACGATCCGGCGGTCGGGAGCGGCTGCTCCTCGGTTGCGTCCAGCACCTCGATGACCGCCGTCAGGCGGGTGCCGGCCGGCACTTCGGCGGCGATGCGGGCAATGGCCGGCAGCGCGCTTTCATCTCCGCCGAGAAAGATCGAGCGGGCCACCGGCAGCCTGCCGCTGCCGGGTCCGAGCAGCGCCGCCCTGGTTCCCGGTTCCGCGTCGCGGGCAAAATCGGCGCCCGGCGTATCGATGCCGGGTTCGGGATGCTGGAAGAAGTCGATCGAGAGTTCACCGCGTTCCACGTCGATAGCGCGAATGGTGTAGACGCGCACGAGCAGCGCATCCTCGCCCTGCGGCCAACCGATCCGGCCATCCTGGCGATAGGCCGGCCAGACCGGCTCCCTGCCCTTGGGCGGCACGAGAAGACGTACATGCATGTCCGCGCCGATGAACGGCGTGACGTCGGCGCAGGCGAACTTCACCCGCCGCATGTGCGGCGTCACGTCCTCGGCCGAGACGACCGTCACGTGATGCAGGTTCGGCAAGGGCCTCGCCACAGGGGAGTCGAACCAGGTCAGTTCCAGGCGATCGTTGCCGGCAAAATAGAAGAGATGCTCGGCGATGACCGTCCGAGCCATTTGAAGCGCTTCATCGGATGGTCCGGCGAGGTCGAGCAGGAGCTTGCCGTCGTCGGCCCGGATGCTGGCAACGCCGATCGGGCTTTTGAGAAGCGCCATGCTTCCGCTGCGCTCGACCTCGGCGTGCTCCACGAAGTGCTCGCAGATCTCGTCGAGCATCATTTCCGCGTCGGCCGGAAGCGCGATGCCTGAAAGCCTGAATTGTGGATCGGCCATCATGGGCAGGTCTCCTCTGCGTCGGCGTTTCGCGCGGTGGGCAGGTCGGCGTTCGCATCCAGCATCCGGTGTCGGCCGAGGGGCAGCATGATCGGCCGGCCCGAGGTCGGATCGATGATGACCCGGCTCTCGACGCCGAAGACCTGCCGGATGGTGTCGCTGGTCAGCACGTCTCGAGGCTTGCCAGCCGCATGCACCCGGCCCTCGGCGACGGCCACCAGATGGTCGGCGTAGCGCGCCGCCAGATTGAGGTCGTGCAGCACCATGACGATGGTGGTTCGCCGGGTGTGGTTGAGATCCACCAGGAGGTCGAGCACGTCGACCTGGTGGCGGACATCGAGAAACGTGGTGGGTTCGTCGAGCAGCAATATTCCGGTCTGCTGGGCCAGCGCCATGGCGATCCATACCCGCTGGCGCTGGCCGCCCGAGAGTTCATCGATCGGCCGTTCGGCGAGATCGGTGGTGCGCGTTGCGGCAAGCGCGCCTTCCACGGCTTGGTCGTCCGCCCGCGTCCAGCGCGAAAACAGGTTCTGATGGGGATGCCTGCCACGGCTGACGAGATCGGCGACGGTCATGCCCTCCGGCGCGACCGGCGACTGCGGCAGCAGGCCGAGAACCTGCGCCAGTTGCCGGGGCGGCGTGCGGTGGATCGACTTGCCGTCGAGAAGTACTTGTCCGCGTTGCGGCGCCAGGAGCCGGGACATCGTCCGCAGCAATGTGGACTTGCCGCACGCGTTGGCGCCGACGATGACGGTGATCCTCTCCGGTGGAACCGCGAGATCGAGGTCGCGCAGCACATCGGCTTCGTCGTAGCGGGCCCAGAGCTTTTCGACGGCGAGGGATCTTGCGCTCATATCGAGCCTCCTGAGCGGTTGACGCGGATGAGGAGATAGATGAGGAAGGGCGCACCCAATGCGCCGGTCACCACGCCCACCGGATAGCGGATGGGCAGGAGGAACTGGCCGACATAGTCGCCCGCCAATACGAGCAGGGCGCCGACCAGCGCCGAAGGAACGAGGAGCGATCCTCGGGGTCCGGCGATGCGGGCGGCGATCGGTCCGGAGAGGAACGCAACGAACGCGATCGGTCCGGTGACCGCGGTGGCGGTGGCGATCAGGCCGACGGCGGAAACGATGATGACGAGGCGGGTCAGCGAGACACGCACGCCGAGCGCCGCGGCAGTATCGTCTCCGAGCCGCAAAGCCATCAGGTTCCGTCCGCACCCGAGCGCCAGCCCGCCAAAGATCACGAGTGCGGCCAGAAGCGGCATCGCCTGATCGAGCCGCGCGCCGTTGACGCTGCCGGTCAGCCACCGCAGCACCTCCTGCAGCGTCCATTCGGGAGCCTGCGTCAGGATGTAGGCCACGAGGCTTTCCAGCATGGCCGAAACGCCGATGCCCACGAGAATGAGCCTTGTGCCCGCGACGCCGTTGCGGAACGAGAGGCCATAGACCGACAGCGCGACCGCAAGGCCGGCGATGACCGCGACGAGGGAAACGGCGGGGCCCTTCATCGACAGCACGACGATGGCGAAGACGGCGGCCGCGCTCGCGCCCGAACTCACCCCGACGATGTCGGGGCTGGCGAGCGGGTTGCGCAGCATGGTCTGGAAGGCGACACCCGCAATGCCGAAGCTCAGTCCCGCCAGGACGCAGAGTACCGCTCGCGGCAGGCGCAACTGGCTGACGGTAAAGCCGGCGCCCTGCACCTCCTCGCCGAGGAGAATGCGGATGACCTCGCCCGGCGGGGTATAGGATTGCCCGAGCGAGAGCGTCAGCGCGAACATGCCGGCCAGCAGAGCCAGCAGGATGGCGATCAGCGTGCCGCGCCTCAGCGTGAGGTGGCGGCGATCCGCGGCAAGGGAAAAGCGATCGAGGGGCAGCGTCGTCACAGCTGGCGAATCCGTTGCTGGCGGACGATCCAGATGAAGAACGGGGCGCCGACGAACGCGGTGACGATGCCGACGTCGAGCTCGGCCGGCCGCGCGATAATGCGCCCCAGCACATCGGCGAGCAGAAGCAGGCACGCGCCGCCGAGCGCCGCGGTCGGCAACAGCCAGCGATGATCGAGGCCGACCAGCAGCCGGCAGAGGTGCGGCACGATGAGGCCGACGAAGCCGATCGGGCCACATGCCGCGGTGGCCGCGCCGCAGAGGAGGATGGCGCCGAGCGCGGCGAATGCGCGGGCAACCGGAACACGCTCGCCGAGCCCGGCGGCCATGTCGTCCCCCAGGGCCAGGGAGTTGAGCTGTTTGGCCGACAGCAGACTGATTGCAAGACCGACCGCGATGAACGGCAGCACCGGCAGGATCCGATCGTAGGACGCTCCGCCAACGCCGCCGATCTGCCAGGACCGGATGCCGCCGGCGATATCGTTGCGCGGCAGCACCACGGCAATGATCAGGGAGGCGAGGGCGATGGACGTCGCCGTGCCCGCAAGCGCGAGCTTGAGCGGCGTCGCTCCGTCCCGGCCCAACGAACCCAGCGCATAGACGAGGACGGCCGAGCATCCCGCGCCGGCGACGGCCCACCAGACATAGGCCTCGGTCGAAACGATGTTGAACCAGGCGACGCCTACGACGACGGCGAGCGCAGCGCCCGTGTTGACGCCGAGGATGCCTGGATCGGCGAGAGGATTGCGCGTCACGCCCTGCATCACCGCTCCGGCGAGGCCCAACGCGCTTCCCGCGACGACCGCCAGCACCGTTCTTGGAACTCTCAGCGCCACGGCCGCCTGGCCGATCGTGTCGCTGTGCCCAGCAAGGCCCGCGACGACCTCGCTCCAGGAGACGTCGCGGGAGCCGATCGTGATCGAGAGCGCGCAGAGTCCCGTGAGGGCGGCGAGGAGACCCAAGAGCGCGAGGCTTCTGATCGGCAGGGGAGCGCGAAGGCTCATTCGGCCTTCCTGGCCGCCTCGGCCAGCATTGCGGTGTATTCGTCGAGGACATAGGGGATCGCCAGCGGCGTGGGGTTGGCGGCCGTGCCGACCGGACCGCGCCCCAGAAGCACGAACGATCCGTTGGTCACGGCCGGCACTTTCGCCAGCAGCACGTTGGCGAGGATCGAAGTCAGCAATTGCTGGTCGCCATAGGTGACGACGATATCCACGTCTTCGAAAGTATCCACGCGCTCGGTGCTGACGGAGCCGGAAAACTTGCCGGGCTGGGTGGCCTCGACGACGCTGGCCGGAAACGCGAGGCCGAGATCCTCGAAGAATTTAACGCGGGTGTCGTTGGTGGTGTAGAAGTTGACCGTGCCCAGATCCATGGGGTTGAGGTGCGTGACGAACATGGCCGATTTGCCCCGCAGCTCCGGGTAGCGGCCCACCGCGCCGGCGATCTGCGCCTCGATGTCGGCGATCAGCGCCTCGCCTTCGCCGGTCATGCCGAGGCCCGCGCTGTTGAGGCGGATCATCTCGCGCCAGTCGGTCGACCAGGGATGATCGGGATAAGCCACGACCGGAGCGATCTGGCTCAGCGTCTCGTATTCGGCCTGGCTGAGCCCGGAATAGGCTGCAAGGATCACATCGGGCCGGGTTGCGGCGACCGCTTCGAAGTCGATGCCGTCGCCTTCGTCGAAGAGCACCGGCGTGTCGGCCCCGATTTCGGCTAGCCTTTCTGCAACCCACGGCAGCAGGCCGTCCCCGTCATCGTCGCCGAAATTGGCCCGGGCGAAGCCGACCGGCACGATGCCGAGCGCCAGCGGCACTTCATGGTTGGCCCAGGCGACGGTTGCGACGCGTTCCGGTTTTTGCGCGATGACGGTCGTGCCGAAGGCATGGTCGATGGTGACGGGGTAGGGCGTTTCCTGCGCGCCGGCTCCGTTGAACACACCAAAAAATGCGCAGGCCGCAACGAATGCGACCGCGGAACGAGCGAACCGCAGCATGGGTCAGACCTCCTGACGACGAAAAGTAGACCCTGCCTCTCAGCTTTGTTTGCCGGCGTCAACCGCCGCGAATGCGCTTGAAGCGGCAAACCCTGAAATTTCCATGGATTCGTACAAAGCCGGTGGAATCTACAATACTGGAGTGATTAGCTCAAGTTAAGGACGCGTCAGGGGCCGGTGGGCGGTGAGATCGTCGCCGTCGGGCCGCAGATCAGATTTGGATATGGATATGGATAGGAAAACAAACGGAAGAAGGCGCAACCGTTCCCGCGGGGTCGCCGTGCTGTTGGGCTGCACGGCCCTCGTCGGGCTGACGCCGGGCATTGCGCTCGCACAGAGCGATGGCGGTCAATCCTCGCCCACTATCCTTCCTGAGCTCACGATTTACGGCCTCGACGACGATCTCAACACCATCGTGGTCCGCAGGACCACGGGTGGCGGCAAGATGGCGACGGACATTCTCGATACGCCCGCCTCGATTTCGGTGATCACCGCCAAGGAATTCCAGGTTCGCGGCGTCCAGACCACCGAGGAAGCCCTTCAATACACCTCCGGCGTGACCACCGACTTCTACGGGTCCGACGACCGCTTCGACTTCTTCAAGATCCGCGGTCTCGATGCCCACATCTACCGGGATGGCCTGTCTGTCGGGGATCCCTTCGGCGGCATACGTGAAGAGCCCTATGCGTTCGAGCGTGTCGAGGTGCTGAAGGGCGCCAATTCATCCGCATTCGGCGTCTCCGATCCGGGCGGTTCGGTCAACTACGTCACAAAGACGCCGAAGAGCGAGCGGTTCGGCGAGGCCTACATTACCGGCGGATCGTTCTACCGCGCCGAGCTCGGGTTCGATTTCGGCGACAATCTCACGGTGGACGACACGCTCTCCTACCGCGTCGCCGGCAAGTTCAGGAATGCCGACGGCGAATACGACTATTCGCGCGATGACGAGCGGTTTTTCCTTGCCGGCCTCACCTGGCGGCCGACCGATGCCACCAATCTCACGGTGGTCTACGACCACCTGACTCGTGACGGCGTGCCGGGCAGCGGCGGGCATCCCGTCGGAACGGATTTCGACAGGAACCGCTTCTTCGGTGAGCCGGACTACAACTATCGCGGCGTTGACCGGGACACGCTGAGCGTGATGTTCGACCACGATTTCGGATCGGGCCTCACCTTCGCCTCCAACGCGCGCTACAGCAACTCCGCCAGCGACTTCGGCTATGCCTACATCGCGGCGACGCCCACCGATGGCTCGACGGTCGCCCGCCGCGACTTCTTCGGCAACGAGTCGACGAACGAGAACTTCGTCATCGACGGACGGCTTCAGTACGACGCGAGCTGGGGCGTCATCGACAGCCGCACCCTCGTCGGGCTCGAGCACAATACGGCCCAGTCGACCAACAAGTCGTTCTGGGGCCCCGCGCCCGGCATCGACTGGACGAACCCGGTTTATTCCGGCGCTCCTGCCTCCGTACCGCTCATCGGGGACACCTCGAGCGACAACAAGGTCAACTCGGTATTCGTGCAGCAGGATCTGACATACGACCGGCTGACGGCCTCGGTCGGGCTGCGCAATGACTGGATGGACCTCAGCCAGACGAACAATTTCACCGGCGTGACGACCGAAGCGGATTTGAGCGAGTTCACCAAGCGCGCCTCGCTGACCTATAAGGTCACCGACCAGATTTCCACCTATGTGAGCTACGGGGAGTCCGCCGTTCCGGCCTCGCTGACCGTCGAGCCCGAACGGGGTCATCAGTGGGAGGTCGGCGTCAAATACCAGCCTGAGCAGTTCCCGGGACTTTTCACCGCTGCCGTCTACGATCTGACCAAGAACAACATCACCCGCACCAATCCTGCCACGCTCATGCCTGAGACCATAGGGGAAGTGCGCGTGCGCGGCCTCGATCTCGAGGCCAAGGTGCAGGTATTGGAGAACATCAACCTGACGGCGGCCTATTCCTACATGATGTCCGAGATCATGGAGAACGGAACGGCCGGCAATGTGGGCAACGAGCTCTCGTTCGTGCCCAATCACCTGGCGGCGCTGTGGGTGGACTATACCCTGCCGAGCAATGGCATCATCGGCGACATGACCTTTGGTCTGGGTGCCCGTTACTCGGGCGCCTACTACTTCAACGATGCCAATACGCAGTCGACCGGCAGCAGCATCGTCTTCGACGCCGCGTTCAACTACGAGATCAAAGAGAACACTACGCTCCAGCTCAACGTCAGCAACATCTTCGACGAGAAGCATGTCGCTTATGGCGGGTTCGGCGCGGATTTCTACAATCCCGGCCGTACCGTCACAGCAACCTTGCGCCATACGTGGTGAAGGAAAAGTCCCATCCGCGGTCACGCGGGTGGGACTTCATGCCTTGCGAAAAGAATGCCCTAGCGGGGCGATTGCGTGCGACGCCAGGCTGCGGGCGTTTCCCCGACGACCTGGCGGAATGTCTTGGTCAGGTGGGCCTGATCGGTAAAGCCGAGTCTTGCAGCAATCTCGGCGATGGCGAGTTCACCCTCGAGGAGGAGCTGCTTGGCAACGTCGATACGCTTCTCCAGGATCCATTGCAGCGGCGTCCTGCCGGTGGTTTGCTTGAAGACGGCGCCGAACCAGCTTTCCGAGAGTCCCACAGTCGCCGCCAGCTCGGCAACAGTGAGCCGGCCGTGGCCACGGGCGCTCACGGTTGCCGCGAGCTTGTTCATCTGCCCCTGGGTGAGCCGGGCATTGGCCCGATCATCGGCCGGAGCCGGTATGTCGAGCAATCCGGTAACGAGGCTTCCCACCAGACTTTCGCTGTAAAGCAGGTGCTTTGTCGGCTCCGCAAGTTCGTCGACGAGCAGCCGCGCCAGCGTCTCGATTGCCCCCAGGTTCTGGATTTCCACAGGGCGGCGCAAGGCCGTCAGTGCAGCAGAACGCCCTATCGAGGGCGCCAGGTACCTCAGCAGCCTGTCCTTGTGCAGATGCAGGTTGAGGTGGCTGAACCGATGCCTTGTTCCCGTGTTTGTCCACAGGGGCACCCCGGCAGGAACATAGACCGCCCGCGCCATGGGCCGGTAGTTGCGTGCGAAGTCGCCGTCCTGATTTGAGATCGATACGTTTTCCGACACATCGTTGAAGAAGATCATGATGCGTGGGTCGTCGGCGAGGTAGTAGGCCCTGGCGCCCGGTTGGCTTTCGGCTTCCCAGAAGACACTCATCATGCCGTCGAGTTCGCGCCACTTGACCGGCGCGACCACCCGAATCCCTTCGGTGCGCCACGTCATGGACGGGAAGTAGCTCAAAATTGGAACCTGCCGACGTCAGATCGATGGGTTTGAAGGTTGACCGCTATTTCCAGGCTCCGGCGCGCGCAGTTCGTAAATCAGACTATAATTATCATATTTTATGGCGCTTGCAATCTTCGGGTACGATCCCGGTTCGCCGCAGGCTCAGATGCGAGAGAAATGCCTGCCTTGCAAGGCGAGCCAACGCGATTCGTTGATGGGGATGAACCTTTTTTGACATGTACTGTCGCCGAACTACTAAAAATGCTCTCTTTTTAGAGCCATTGACATCCCCAAGTTACCATACCAGTTTAGGTAAATTACGGATGGTCCAGCGGAGGGCCGTCCTAATGCAAACTACTCGCCGTTTGCGGCGTTCGCGGGGCTTACAAGTGTTAACATATGTTGGTCCGCCCTTGGTGGCGGATAGACTTGCCTAATTTTTCGGCAGGTTAGACGAGCACTTCTGCTCAGCATTGAAATTTTTCCACTCCGGCCAGGGTCGGGGCGGTGCTCAATCTCGTCTTCCGAAAAATTGCAGGCAGTTTTGTGAAATGCCTATCGATCCTGTGGTCGAGACGCGTCTGCGCGTGGCGCTCGGGCGCGACCTTCTCGGCGTTATTCCCCAGCATGTGGGACCGAGGCTTTCCACCCTCAAAGGGGGAGTGGTTCATTCCATCCGTCCGCCGGGTTCGATGACCTTCAAGTCGCCCGGAGATTTCGTCGCCGTCGTGCTGGCGCCGGTGCCGCGAATGGAATCGCGGCTCGGAAGCGATGCGTTTCAAGAATTCGATACGCCTGTCGGGACGCTGGTCGTCAGTCCTGCAAACGTCGACAGCGCCAGCCGCTGGTTCTCGCTGCGCGAGAACCTGACGGTCGGTTACGAGCCTGGCTTTCTGGCCGAACTTGCGGCGCGCGAGTTCAGTCTTCCCGACTTGCAGCTTCGGGTTCTGCCGTTCGGCCATGTCGACACGCAGGCCCTGCAGATCGCTCTGCTCTTCAAGCAGGAACTCGCCAGTGATGCCGCCAACGAGCTCTACATCGACTCGCTGATGACGATCCTCGGCCTGCATGTCGTACGGTACTATTCCAACGCTGCAGAGACACAAGCCAGCGTCAGGGCGGCAGGGAGCGGGCTCTCCCAGGCCAGTGCACGCAGGGTGCAGGATTTTCTGCAAGAGGGCTTCGCCGACAAGGTGTCGGTCGCGAGCCTTGCCGAACTTTGCGGGCTGTCGCAGGGCCATTTCATCCAGGCGTTCACCAGAACCTTCGGCGTGCCGCCCTACCGCTATCTCATCAATCTGCGTCTCGGCCATGCCGTGCAAATGCTCGTGGAAACGCAGTTGCCCATCGCGGAGGTGGCTTATCTCAGCGGATTCTCAAGTCAAAGCCACCTGACCTCCACCATGCGCAAGTATAGGCACGCCACTCCTGCGCAGATCAGGGCGAGTGCGAGAGTGTAAAGTTTTACAGATTCGGCATTGGTAGAAATTCCAATGTGGCGATCACGTAACAGGTCGCGCCTGAATTCAGATTGTATGCTGAGGATTTTGATACGATCGGAATTTCCTGAAATACGCCCCTCAAGGTTTGTGGCCTGCTCGATTCCACTGGAGCGAATCCGGTGCGGGGGCAGCTCCGTCGGGCATGTGTTTGCGGTGCGCTTGGCTTTGAAGCCGGCGCCATGTCCGGCGGCACAAGGGTAATTGTGCAAAGGCGCCCCCTCAGCGGATGGCTGACATCAGGGGGCCTATATGTACAAGCCAGCACTTCTGCTCGCGGCTGCGCGCCGTCTGTCGGATTCTGTCTTCCGGCAGGTTTTGCGCGGTCGTACCCGGCGCTCGGTCGCGCCGCTGATTGCGGTTCTGGCAGGTGCGGCCGTTGCGCTGTATAGCCCCCTCGCGCAGGCGCAGGTCCAGCGCTCCTTCCTGAATACGGGGTTCGAAGAGCCGGCGCTGGCGCCGGACAATTGCTACCTGTTCCTGACGGACGATCAGGTTCCTGGCTGGGAGACCACGCACTCCATTGGCGATCTGAGCGCTGGCAGCAACGGTACTTGTACGTCGCCCATCGCGAACCCGATCGGGCGATTTATCGAGTTGTGGCGCACTTACCTGGTCGCTCCCAGGGAGGGCCTGCAGACCGCCGAACTGAACGCGCTAGAAAATTCCCGCCTCTATCAGAATGTCTGCCTGACCAATGGCGAGACCATCGATTGGCGGTTCAGCCATCGTGGCCTGAACAGCGCCACTGTGCCCGACGTCATGGAAATGATGATCGGCAACGCCCCGGTCGTGCGGGTCGCAACCACGAATGCCGGAGGCGGCACCATCCAAACGCAGTACCAGGGCACGGCCAGCGCCGCCGACTTCAGCGGCTGGGGCGACTATGCCGGTTCGTTCACCTATTCCGGCGCGACCGGAATGACCAGTATCGGCTTCGAGGCGATCAGCACCTCGAACGGCGTGCCCGGCAACGGCAACGAGCTCGACGCCCTCCAGATCGAGCTCGATCCCTATGTCGAGTTCTCGGTGCCGAGCAGTGCCGGGGCGGAAGGAGACAGCTCCGGCATTCCCGGCATCAGGATCAGCGGCAACGTGGCGGCGCCGTTGAGCGTCGCTGTGACCACGGGCGGCACCGCCACGCTCGGCGTGGAGTACACCACGCCGAGCGGAACGGCGGCGTTCACCATCATGATTCCGGCCGGCAACTATGCCGGCGAGGTTTTCCCGCTCGGCGTCCAGATCCTCGACGATGGCGACGCCGGCGGCGACGAGACCATCACTTTCGACATCGTTCCCAATCCTACGTCCTATGTCGTTGCCAGCACCGCGGTCTGCGGCGATCCGGCCATTGCGACCACGACGCATACGATCGAGAGCAACGAGATCGCCACCGATCTCGCCATCACCAAGAGTGACGGTGCCACGACCTATACGCCGGGCCTGGACACGACCTACACGATCGTCGCGACGAACAACGGCCCGGCCGATACCGTCGGTGCCCGGATCGTCGATCCGCTTCCCTTGGGGATCACCAATGCAAGCTGGACCTGCGGCAACGCGACGGGTGGAGGCATCTGTAGCGTGCCGAGCGGCACGGGCGGCATCAATACCACGGCCGATCTGCCGGTCGGTGCGTCCGTCACCTATACGCTCTTCATGTCGGTTCCGGCCAGCTTCAACGGCAACCTGACGAATACCGCGACGATCGAAGTGCCGGCGGGCATGACCGATTCCGATCCCGCCAACAACTCGGCGAGCGATACGAACACGCGGGAGGTGCCGCCGGTTTCCGGCGCGTGCGCCCCGCGCGCGGTCGCGCTCGGCAGCACCTTCTCCCTCGCGCCCTTCGCCGTCACCGGCTCGGTGACAAAGACCGGCAGCTGGAACACCGCTCCCGATCCGTGGACGACGACGGGCGGGAACTACTCGATCACCTGGAACTTCTCGCAGCCCGTGCCGGCCTATTGGCTGCAGGTCGCCGTTCTCGACGTCAATCCGGAAAGCCCGTCAGCGTCGATCACCATGTCGCTTGGGGCCGGCAGCACGGCGTCGGTCTCCGATTTCGAGGTCGTCCTCGGTGACCTGAACTACAGCGCGGGCACGCTGACGCGCAGCGGGGCGGTCGCCGGCAAGCAGGGCGCGGCGCTACAGGCGAGGAACACGACCAACACGATCACCTCCATCACCATCACCGGCAGCAATATCGTGGCCGGCGACAGCATCATGAACCGGATCTACGTGCGTCCGCCGTGCCTCACCGTCTCCAAGGTGAGCACGGATGGGACAGGCAGCTTCCAGATCGACATGAGCAATGTCGGCAATGCCAGCGGCGCTTCGATCGCGAGCACTACGCTGACCACGACGACGGCGGGTATGGCGGTGTCCTCGCCGCAATATTTCGGCCGCGACACGCGCAACGACCTCGTGCTGAGCGAAGTGGTGCCCAGCGGGTGGAATGCGGCCTCCGCGGTCTGTACCGACCAGAATGCGGGCACGACCGGCAATCCGACAGTGATCGGCAGCTTTGCCGCGCCGGCGATCACCATTCCGGCGGCCAATGTGCGGCCGGAGGCCGACATCCGATGCTTGTTCACCAACGAGCAGGCGCAGGGGGCCGATCTTTCCATCACCAAGGATGACGGCGCGACCATATTCACGCGCGGTTCCAACGTCACCTACACGATCGTGGCCAGCAATAATGGCCCGATGGACGTGACGGGCGCTGCGATCAGCGATCCGCTGCCGAGCGGCATCACCACGGCGAACTGGACCTGCGGCAGCGCCACCAATGGCGCTGTGTGCGGCGCGCCGAGCGGCACGGGCGCAATCAGCACGACCGCCGATCTGCCGGTGGGCTCCTCGCTCACCTATACGCTCACGCTGACCGTGCCTGCGGGCTATACCGGCGTCCAGCTGACCAATACCGCAACGGTGACGGCCCCGGCTGGCCTCACCGATCCGGATACCAGCAACAACACGGCGAGCGACACCAATGCGGTCTCGCCGGCGCAGCCTTCGTTCGGTTCGTGCACGCCCACGGTATATCTGTCGGTCGGTAGTCCGACGCAGCTCGTGCGGGCAGACACCAGCACCAATCCGTTCAGCTATCCGACGATCGGCACGCCGTATGCCGCTGGCTACAACGCCATGGCCTACGATCACACCAGCAATTATCTCTATGCGATGCAGCCGAACCCCACGGCGAACAACCGTCTCCTGCGGATCGGCAGCAATGGCTCGGTAGTGGATCTGGGGGACATCACTGGGGGCGGAATCAACGTCGAGGGCGGCGGTTTCGCGACGGGCGAGATCGGTACTGACGGCTTCTTCTACGTCAAGCGCAACGCTGCGACGAGCGAGATGTACCGGATAGACCTGACCACCCGTCTCGCCACGCGCATCGGGCTGAGCCAGGCCATCAACACCGCTGACTTTGCCTGGTACAACGGGCTGATCTACACGCACGACAATACCAACGACACTGTCTATTCGATCAATCCGAACACGGGCGCGGTGACCGCAGTCGGCCTGGCGGGCCTGACCAACAACCAGTTCGGGTCGCTGGTGAGCGCCAGCAACGGCATCTTTGGGCGTGAGAACACCACCGGCGGATTCTATCAGTTCGACCCTGTGACGGGCGCGGCCACGCTGATCTCCAGCGGGCCGGCGGGCGCGGGTGACGGCGCCAAGTGCGTGCTGTCGCCGCTGCAGTTCCCGGCCGATACGCGCATCACCAAGACCGACAACAGCATCGTCTATTCGCCCGGTACTGACGTTACCTACACTATCGTCGTCACCAATGACGGCCCGTTCGGCGTGCAGGGGGTGACGGTCGATGATCCTTTGCCGGCCGGTATTTCCCTGGCGAACTGGACCTGCGTGGGTGCCGGGGGCGGTGTTTGCGGCGCGCCAAGCGGCACAGGCGGCATCAGCACCACGGCCAACCTGCCGGTCGGCGGAACGGTCACCTATACCCATACCCTGACCGTTCCGGCCGATTTCACCGGCGATCTGGTCAACACCGCCACGGCCACCAATCCGCCGGACTCGCCCGACCCCGATCCGAGCACGAACACCTCGACCGATACCAACGTGCCGGGCGCTCCCGCGCTCACCATCGAGAAGACCGGTACGCTCAACGATCTCGACGGCGATGGGCTCATCGATCTGGGCGAAACCATCAGCTATTCGTTCCGTGTCACCAATACCGGCGACGTTGCGATGACCGATGTCACCGTCAACGATCCGCTGCTGACCAATGCCGGCATCTCGGTCTCGCCCGGTCCGCAGACGCTGGCGCCGGGTGGCACGGCCACCTTCACGGCCACCTATACGCCGACGCAGGCCGAGATCGATGCCGGCCAGGTCGTGAACACCGCGACCGGCAGGGGTACCGATCCGAGCGGCGGCACGACCGAAAGCCCGCCCGACACCGAAACCGTTCCCCCCGATCAGACGCCGGCATTGACCATCGAAAAGACCGGTGTGCTCAACGACCTCGACGGTGACGGGCTCATCGACCTGGGCGAAACCATCACCTATTCCTTCCTGGTGACCAATAGCGGCACGGTGACGATGACCGGCGTCACCGTAGACGACCCGCTGCTCACCAATGCCGGCGTCTCCGTTTCGCCAGGTCCCCAGACTCTGGGACCGGGCGGTACGGCGACTTTCACGGCGACCTATACCCCGATCCAGGCCGATATCGACGCCGGCTCGGTGGAAAACGTTGCGGCGGGCACCGGCACGCCGCCTTCGGGTCCGCCGATCACCAGCCCGCCGGACGACGTCACGGTGCCGCCCGATCAGACCCCGGGATTGATCATCGAAAAGACCGGCACGCTCAACGACCTCGATGGCGACGGGTTGATCGATCTCGGTGAAACCATCGCCTATTCCTTCCTGGTGACCAATACCGGCACGGTGACGGTGACCAATGTCACGGTCGACGATCCGCTACTGGCCGGCGCCGGTGTTTCGGTCTCGCCGGGTCCGCAGACGCTGGCTCCGGGGGCAAGCGCGACCTTTACGGCAACCTATACGCCGACACAGGCCGAGATCGACGCCGGCCGGGTGGAGAACACGGCGACCGGCACCGGCACGCCGCCTTCCGGCCCGCCGATCACCAGCCCGCCGGATACTGTCGTGGTGCCGCCCGACCAGACGCCGGCTTTGACGATCGAAAAGACCGGCACGCTCAACGACGCGGACGGCGACGGTCTCATCGACCTCGGCGAGACCATCAGCTACTCGTTCCTGGTGCGCAACACCGGCGCGGTGACGCTCACCGGCGTCACGATCGACGACCCGCTGCTGACCAATGCCGGCCTCTCGGTGACGCCCGGCCCGCAGACGCTGGCGCCCGGCGGCAGCGTCACCTTTACGGCGACCTATACGCCCACGCAGGCCGACATCGATGCCGGCCAGGTCGAGAACACTGCGACCGGCACCGGCACGCCTCCCTCGGGCCCGCCGATCACCAGCCCGCCGGATACTGTCGTGGTGCCGCCTGATCAGACGCCGGCTTTGACGATCGAAAAGACCGGCACGCTCAACGATCTCGATGGCGACGGGCTGCTCGATCTGGGCGAGACCATCAGCTACTCGTTCCTGGTGCGAAACACCGGCGCGGTGACGATGACCAATGTCACCGTCAACGACCCGCTGCTCACCAATGCCGGTGTCTCGGTGACGCCGGGACCGTTGACCCTGGGACCGGGCGGCAGCGCGACCTTCACGGCGACCTATACGCCTACGCAGGCCGATATCGATGCCGGCCGGGTCGAGAACACGGCGACCGGCACCGGCACGCCGCCTTCCGGTCCGCCGACGGAGAGCCCGCCCGATACCGTCGTCGTGCCGCCCGATCAGGCTTCGGGATTGACCATCGTCAAGACCGGCACGCTCAACGACCTCGATGGCGACGGGTTCATCGATCTGGGCGAAACCATCGGTTATTCGTTCCTCGTCACCAATACGGGGGCGGTGACGCTGACCAATGTCACGGTCAACGATCCGCTGTTGGCCAACGCCGGCGTCTCGGTGACGCCGGGCCCGCAGACGCTGGCGCCGGGTGCCAACGTCACCTTCACGGCGACCTATACGCCGACGCAGGCCGATATCGATGCCGGTCGGGTGGAGAATACCGCGACCGGCACCGGTACGCCGCCGTCCGGCCCGCCGACGGAGAGTCCACCGGACACCGTCGTCGTGCCGCCTGACCAGACGGCGGGGCTCACCATCGAAAAGACCGGTACGCTCAACGACCTCGACGGCGGCGGGCTGCTCGATCCGGGCGAGACGATCAGCTACTCGTTCCTTGCCACCAATACCGGTGCGGTGACGCTGAGCGATGTCACCATCAACGATCCGCTGCTCGCCGGCGCTGGTGTTTCCGTCACACCGGGGCCACAGACGCTGGCGCCGGGCGCCACCGTCACCTTCACTGCGGTCTATGCGCCGACGCAGGCCCAGATCGATGCGGGCGTCGTCGAGAACGTGGCGACCGGCACGGGCACCGATCCGGGCGGTGGCACGATTGAGAGCCCGCCCGACAGCGTCACCGTACCGCCGCAGCCGGCCAGCCTCGATCTGGTCAAGACCGGCCGCTTCGACGATGTCGATGGCAATGGTTCTGCCAGTGTCGGCGATACGCTGACCTATACCTTCACTGTCATCAACGACGGCGGGCAGACCGCTGCCGATGTGTGGCCGAAGGATCCCGGCCCGAGTTTCGGCGGTCAGCCGGCGACCGGTGCGCTGTCGCCGTTCACCCCCAGCCCTATCACCCTGGCACCCGGCCAGCAGGCGGTGTTCACCGCGACCTATACGCTGACCGAGGCCGACGTCACCAACGCGGCCGGTGCGCCGGACAGCGTTGCCAACACCGCCACGGCCGTCGGCTACGTCAATGGCAACGTGATCACCGGCACGCCGGTGGAGTCCGAGGAAAGCCGGTCGCTCGTCACGCTTCCGGCCGCGGCGAGCGACATCTCGGTGTCCAAGGTGGCGCTGCTGCGTCATATCCGGCGCGGTGAGGAAGCGCCGTTCGCGATCACCATCACCAACAATTCGGCGAGTGCGGCGCAGGGCCTGACGGTCATCGACACGCTGCCGTCTGGCTTCCGCTACGTCGATGGCTCGGCAAGCGTCAACGGGGTCGCGGCGACGCCCGTCGTCGAAGGGCGCCAGGTGATCTTCTCGAACGTCGCGGTTCCCGCCAACAGCGCGGTCGAGATCCGGCTGCGCATGCTTGCCCTGAGCTCGGCGGGACCGGGCGAGCACGTCAATCGGGCAAGCGTCACCGACGCCTCGGGCAATCCGCTGGCGCCGGACGCGACGGCTACGGTCGAGATCCTGGCCGAACCCGTGTTCGACTGCGGCGACGTCATCGGCAAGGTGTTCGATGACCGCAACCGCAACGGCTACCAGGACGAAGGCGAGCCGGGCCTGCCGGGCGTACGCATCGCCACCGTCGACGGTTGGCTGGTGACGACCGACGCCCACGGACGCTTCCATGTGCCCTGCGCCATGCTGCCGGACCAGCGGATCGGCTCGAACTTCATCATGAAGCTCGATACCCGCACCCTGCCGACGGGCTACCGGGTCACGACCGAGAACCCGCGCGTGGTGCGCCTGACCGCCGGCAAGATGACGGAGCTCAACTTCGGCGCCGCCATCGGCCGCGTGGTCCGCCTCGACCTGCAGGACGCCGCGTTCGTGCCCGGCGAGCTGGAGCTGCGGCCCGAGTGGGTGCGCGGGCTCGACCAGCTGATGGCGGTTCTTGCCCAGGAGCAGTCGGTGCTTCGCCTCACCTACATCGAGGCCGGTGCTGATCCCGACTTCGCAGGCGAACGCCTCAAGCATCTCGGCGAGCTCATCGGCGACCGCTGGCGGCAGACGTCCGGACAGTACCGGCTGGAAATCGAAATGCGTGTGGAGACGGGTGAATGACCTCCAGTTCTGGAATGATCCGCCAGCGGTTCGTGTCCGCTCTCCGCCGCTTCGCTCTGCTCACCGGCAGCGCCCTGACGACGGGCCTGACGCTCGCCGCGCCTGCGCTGGCGCAGACCAATCCCTGTCCGACAGGCAACTGTCCGCCGCAGGTCATTGGCAGTGCCCACTACGGGAGCGGCACCGGGGGGCTTGCCATCGGCGAGAACACCGAGACCGAAACGCTTGCCGACACCGGGGATATCCCCTTCATGATCAGCGTCGACGGCGAGACCGTCGACGGCAGCGCCCAGGACCGTCCGGTCGATGCGCAGCGGCGCACCGACGTCGGCCTCAGCGCCGTCGACATCCAGGTCAAGTATGACGGGCTCGACGCCGAACCTTCGCTCAGCGTCGTCGCCGCTCCCCGCCGCGGCGGCTATGCACCGGGCGATGCGGTCGAATTCCTGACCAGCGCCAACTATCCCGGCTTCATCGATCGGGCGGAAATCCGCATCCATGACATAGCGGCGCGTCCAGGCGCCGATCCGGTCGCGGTGGTTCCGGTCGCGATCAATGGCGGCGCCGGCTGGATGCTGCCGGCTGTTGAAGGCGCCGAGTTCGCCTATGTGCTGCGCGTCTATGACGCGAGCGGCCGTTTCGACGAGACGCGCCCCGCGCCGATCGCGCCGCGGGGCGCGAGCGTCGACGCCGCCGGCCGGGCTCAGGCCCCCAAGCTCGACGAGGACCGCACGGCAATCCGCAACATCCCCGTCAACGGGGGTGCGGTGACCATCTATGGACGCAGCGTGCCGGCCGGCTACGCAGTGGAGGCGCTCGGCGAGACCATTCCCGTCGATCCCGATCGGGCCTTCGTCGTGCAGCGCATCCTGCCGCCCGGCGATCACGAGGTGGACGTCGCGCTCGTCGGCGCGACGGGCGGGAGCGGCCTGCAGTTCGCCCGCCAGATCAACATCCCGGACAACGACTGGTTCTACGTGGCGCTCGCCGACGTGACGGTGGGCATGCGCACCGGCGATGCGGGGATCGAAACGGTACGGCCGGGCGAATATGAAGAGGTCTACTCCAAGGGCCGGCTCGCCTTCTATCTCAAGGGCAAGATCCGCGGCGAATATCTGCTGACCGCAGCGGCCGATACGGGCGAAGAGGGATTGAAGAACCTCTTTTCCAACCTCGGCGACCGCAATCCGCGCGAGCTGCTGCGCCACCTCGATCCCGATGACTACTATCCCGTCTATGGCGACGACTCGACCATGGTCGAGGACGCGCCAACGAGCGGCAAGTTCTACGTGCGCCTCGAGCGCGGCGACAGCCATGTGATGTGGGGCAACTACAAGACCCACATCACCGGCACCGAGTTCCTGCGTTCCGACCGCGCGCTCTACGGCGCCAACGCGGTCTACCGGTCCGAGGAGACGACGACCTTCGGCGAGCGGCGCACGGAAGTCACCGCCTATGCGGCGCTTCCCGATACGCTGCCGCAGCGCGAGGAATTCCTCGGCACCGCCGGCTCGGCCTATTTCCTGCGGCGGCAGGACATCACCATCGGCTCGGAGACCATAGCGGTCGAGGTGCGCGATTCGGTGACGGGCCGCGTCGTCCAGCGGCGTGTCCTGCGGTACGGCGTCGACTACAGCATCGACTACCTGCAGGGTATCGTCATCCTCAAGCAGCCGATCGCCTGGCTCACCGGCACCGAAGGGCCGGTGCGCGACGGCGCCATCGGCGGCAACAAGATCTATCTCGTCGCCCAGTACGAGTTCATTCCCGCGGCCGAGGACCTCGATGGCTACGTCTATGGCGGACGTGTCCAGCATTGGTTCGGCGATCACGTGCGGATCGGCGCGACCGGCATGAACGAGACGACGGGACCGGCCGACCAGACCGGCATCGGCGCCGATATCGAGTTGCGCTATTCGCAGGGCACGTTCCTGCGGGCGGAAATCGCCCGCTCCGAAGGTCCGGGCTTCGGCCTCTCCCGCTCCGCCGACGGCGGCTTGACCTGGGGACAGGACGGCACGGCGGGCGTTGCCAGCAGGTCCGCCATCGCCTGGCGCCTAGAGGGGCAGGTGGACCTGGGTGACCTCGACGTCGCCGGGCTGGATGGCACGGTCGACGCCTATTACGAGGATAAGGAGGCGGGCTTTTCGACCATCAGCCAGCAGATCCATACCGATCAGTGGCTGTGGGGGATCGGCGCTGAGGTGGCGCTGAGCGACACCGTCGATATCGTTCTCGGCTACGACGACTACAAGGATGGCGGCGGGCAGACCCGGCGCGAGGGCGACGCGGCGCTCGCCTGGCAGCTCGACGACTACTGGAACGTGTCGGCGGGTCTCAGCTACAGCGAGCTCATGTCGCCCAGGGCCGTTGCTTCGGGCAAGTCCGGCTATGACGGCTCACGTGTCGATGCGGGCGTGCGTATCGAATACGACTGGAACGAGGACACCACGCTCTATGCCTTCGGCCAGGCGACGCTCGGCATGAAGGGCGATATCAGCCGCAACGACCGGGTTGGCGTGGGCGCCGAATTCCGGCTGACGGAAACCATCGCCATCGCCGGCGAGATCTCCTACGGGACCCACGGCATCGGCGCCCTGATCGGGCTCACCTTCGATCCTAACGCCGACGAGCACTATTATGTCGGCTACCGTCTCGATCCCGCCCGCGCCTTCGATATCGACAAGACCTTCGATCTCATCGGCAACGACGGCGGCACCATCGTCGTCGGCCTCAAGCGCCGGCTCGACGAATACGCCTCGGCCTATGCCGAGAACAGCTACGACATGTATGGCGGCAAGCGCTCGCTGAGGCAGACCTATGGCGTGCTCTTCACGCCCGACACGCTCTGGACGGTCGATGTGGGCCTCGTTGCCGGTCACGTTCGCGACGACACCCTCGATCCCGCGGGCTTCCAGCGCTCCGACTTCGACCGCTACGCCCCCTCGCTCGCCGTCGGCTATGTCGACGAGGAGGCAGGACTTTCGGGGCACCTGCGCGGCGAGCTTCGCCTCGAGGATTCTTCGGACGGCACGCGCGACCAGACCACTTACCTCGTTTCCGGCCAGCTCAATTGGAAGACGCATGAGGACTGGCGATTCCTGGCCAATATGGACCTGGTGCTCTCGGACGCCTCCTCGTCGCAAACCATCTTCACCGACACCGACTACGTCGAGGCCTCCATCGGCTACGCCTATCGTCCCGTCGCCCACGACCGGTTGAACGCGCTCTTCCGCTACACCTACCTTTACGACATGCCGGGCAACAACCAGCTCGTCAGCGGCGCGACGGGTGATCTCTACGCGCCGGCCCAGCGCAGCCACATCCTGTCGCTCGACGTCAACTACGACCTCTTCCCGTGGCTGACCGTCGGCGGCAAATACGGCCTGCGCTACGGCGAGGTGAAGCATCGCATGGGCGACGGCTCGGGCACCGGCTTCGAGGAGGAGTGGCAGCGCTCGACGGCGCACCTGGGTATCCTGCGGTCAGACATCCACGTGGTCAAGAACTGGGACATCCTGCTCGAAGGGCGCGTCCTGCACATGCCTGAAGCCGGCACCACCGACTACGGCACGCTCGCCGCCGTCTACCACCACCTCGGCGACAACTTCAAAGTCGGCGCGGGATACAATTTCGGCCAGTTCTCCGACGACCTGCGCGACCTCACCCTCAACGACCAGGGGGCCTTCGTCAACGTGATCGCCAAGTTCTGAGGAGTTCGACGAAAACCGGGACGTGGTTACCTTGAGACGGGCATGCCACTTGGCACTACGAGGCCGAGCCGATCTGGCACCGCGTCAGGCAACTGCCGACGTTCGATTACCTCCGCTACGGCTCGCCATGCACGGCAGCGCTTAGGCTTCGGCCAGCTTGCGTGTCGAGGCGCGCGGTTGAATGAGGTTGGCTAGGCGCTTGCCGGTCGTGCGGTCGAAGAGGTGCCAGGCGCGCCGGTCGAACTGGAGGTGGACTTCCCGCCCTTCGTAGCGCTCGTCGCCGGGCGGCAGCACCACGGCGAGTTCGCGGCCGTTGACGGTGCAGTAGGCGACACGCGCGCCGCCGAGCTCTTCCACGAGGTCGACTGTCGCCGGCAGGCCGCGGGCGGTATCGAAGGAGAGCGCGATAGCCTCCGGGCGCATGCCCAGCACCAGCGGCGTGCCTTTAGCGAGCCCCTCTGCCTCGGCCACCGGCAGGTGCGAGGCGATGTCGAGGGCGATGAGCCCGTCCGCGTCGACCGATGCGTCGACGAGGTTCATGGCCGGCGCGCCCATGAAGCCGGCGACGAACACCGACGCGGGCTTGCGGTAGACTTCGGCCGGCGAGCCGATCTGCTCGACCCGCCCGCCATTCATGACGATCAGCGTGTCGGCGAGGGTCATGGCCTCCACCTGGTCGTGCGTCACGAAGATCGAGGTGGCCTTCAGCCGCTTGTGCAACCGCTTGATCTCGATGCGCATCTGCACGCGCAGGAGCGCATCGAGATTGGAGAGCGGCTCGTCGAAAAGGAAGACGTCCGGCTCACGCACGATCGCGCGGCCCATGGCGACGCGCTGACGCTGCCCGCCGGAGAGCTGCGCCGGGCGTCGGTCCAGGTATTCGGTGAGGTTGAGGATGGCGGCCGCCTCCTCGACGCGCCGATCCCGCTCGGCCTGCGCCACCTTGGCGATGCGCAGCGGATAGGCGATGTTCTGGCGCACGCTCATGTGCGGATAGAGCGCATAGTTCTGGAAGACCATGGCGCATCCCCGGTCGGCCGGATCGATGTCGTTCATCACGATCCCGCCGATGGAGATGCTGCCCTCGCTGATATCCTCCAGCCCGGCGATCATGCGCAGGAGCGTGGACTTGCCGCAGCCGGACGGGCCGACGATGACGACGAAATGCCCGTCGGGCAAGGTCACATCGACGCCGTGCAGCACCTGCTTGCCGTCATAGGATTTCTTGAGCTGCGAAAGGACGAGTTCGGCCATCAGGCGTCTCCCAGAAGGCGGTTGCGGAGGCGCTCGACCGTGTCTGCGGACAACCCTATGCGCTCGAGATAGGCTGTCGCCGAGCCATAGGTCTCCTCGAGATGGGCAATGGTCGCCGCCATGGTGGCCGGATCGGCCGCCAGCAGCGGCCGGAACGCTTCGACATCGGCGCCGCGAGCGACCGCATCGGCGACGATCTCCTCGATCATCGGGGCGATGAGCGCGCCCGTCAGTGCATAATCCTCGACGATGAGCGCCGCCTCGACGCCGACGACGGCAAGCAGCAGCGCCGAAACGATGCCCGTGCGGTCCTTGCCGGCAGTGCAGTGGAAGAGCACGGCGCCCTGCGGCGCATCGGCGATGATGGCCAAGACCTGCGCGACCGCTTCCTGCCGGTGTTCCAGCGCCAGCTGGTAGAGCTCGAGCAACAGGTCCACGCCCTCGCGCGGCGTCGGCGCGAGTTGCTCGAAGAGCGAGACATTGTGGTAGGCGACGATTGGATTGACGCTGAACGGATTGGGGTGGCTCGCGACCTCTCCGGGATGGCGCAGGTCGATGACTGTCGTCACGCCCTCGGCGATGAGCGCCGCCATGCCTTCGGCGTCGATCCGGTGCAGGCCATCGGCGCGCAGCACCCGGCGCCAGCGCGTCTCGCCTGCAGCCGTCGCGTAGCCGCCGAGATCGCGGATGTTGAACGTGCCCTTGACCGGCAGGTGACGGGTGAACTGGCTTTCCATCAGCGGATTCCTGATTTCATGAAGGACTGGATGACCTGCCGCTGCAGCACGACGTAGATCAGCAGGATCGGCAGGCTCGCGAGCGTCGAGGCGGCCATCAGCGGTCCCCACTGGTTGCCCTCGGCGGTCATGAACATCTGGATGCCGATCTGGATGACGCTGTTCTCGGGCGTGCGCGAAAGCAGCAGCGGCCAGAAATATTCGTTCCAGGTGGAAATGAAGATGAGGATGGCGAGCGAAGCGATGGTGCCGCGCAGGTTCGGCGTCATGATCTCCCAGAGGATGCGCCAGCTGCGCGCCCCGTCCATCCGCGCCGCCTCGATGACTTCCTTGGGAAAGCTGCGCATCGATTGGGCAAGCAGAAGGATGGCGAGCGCCGAGGCGAAGTGCGGCAGGATCAGCGCCACGACGCTATCCAAAAGACCCATCTGCGCAACGAGCAGGTAGTTGGGGATCATCACCACCTGGAACGGCACCAGCCATGTCAGCGCGACGCCGGTGTAGACGAGCTTGTCGAACGGGAACCGCCAGCGCGCGAAGGCATAGGCGGCGAGCAACCCCGTGAAAAGCTGGATGACCGTCACCACCACCGAGACGACGAGCGTGTTGATCAGCATCTGCACGATTGGAATGGCGTTGAGCGCATAGACGTAGTTGTCGAGCGACATCGTCGTCGGCCAGAGGCTGGTCTCGAAGATGGCGTTGGCGGGCCGCAGCGACGTCACCACCATCCAGTAGACCGGGAAGAGGCAGAAGATCGACATCAGCACCATGACGAGGTGTCCGGCGGCGCTGTTGAGGCCGGTGCCGGCGGCGGTCTTCTTGCGCAGGCGCGGTGTGGCCGCCGACAGCGACCGGGATACGGCTTCAGTTGTCATGGAACGAGTACCGGTCGATGAGACGGAAGAGGACGAAGGCGATGGCCCCGAACCCGAGGAAGAGGATGACGGCCGCGGCCGAGCCCCAGCCGACCGACATGGTCGAGAAGCCGAAATCCCAGAGCAGGTAGTAGATATTGGTGGTCGCCCCGAGCGGACCGCCGCCGGTCAGGACGTTGATGTAGGTGAAGCTCCACTGGGCGCCGAGAAGGATCGTCATCATCACGAGGAAGAGGACCGACGAACTCAGCAGCGGCAGGCGGATGTCGCGGATGATCTCCCACTTGCTCGCCCCGTCCATGCGCGCTGCCTCGATCAGCGACGGATTGATGTTGGCGTTGGCGGCCGAGAGGATGAGCGTCGAGAAGCCGATGAGCTTCCAGCCGGTGATGGCGATGATGGTCCAGATGGCGACCTTGGGATCGGCGAGGAACTTGACGGGATCGAACCCGAACCACTCGATCATCAGGTTGACCATGCCGTAGCCGGGATCGAGCAGCCAACGCCAGACGGCGGCGGCGACGACCGGGGCGATGATCATCGGCACGAAGATGATGGCCCGGTAGATGTTACGCCAGCGTGCCGGCAGGTCGTGGGTGTAGATGGCGATGGCCAGCGGGATGAGGACGGCGAGCGGCAGGAGGCCGACGACGTAGATGCCGGTGTTGCGCAGTGCCTGCCAGAACTTGGGCAGCGCGAAGATGCGCTGGTAATTCTCCCAGCCGACGAAGAGCTGCGGCGAGGTCGGTAGCATGTTCCACTGATAGAAACTCAGGCGCACCGCATCGACCAGCGGCCAATAGATCCAGACGACGAGGGTGAGGATCGCCGGGGCGAGGTAGAGCCATGGCGAAACCCGCCATACGCCCGAGCGCTTGCGAGGCGTGGCAAGATCGCGTTGGGGCAGGGCAAGGTCGGCCATTTGCGTCTCCTCGGGAGTAGGGATGAGTGCCCGGTTTGGCCGGGCACTCTATGCCAGTCAGGGCATCAGCGCCTGGGCGTTGTCCTGCGCGTCGACAAGGGTCGCCTGGACGTCGGCTCCGCCGAAGACGGCCATCTCGACGCTGTCCATCATGGTCTTGACGATCTGCCGGTAGTTGGGGCCGGGCATCGGGTCCCATGGCTCGAGGCGGGAAAGCTGCTCGAGGTTGGGCTGGACGAGCGGATGCTCCTTGACCCATTCGCCCAGATATTGCGGGTCATCGACGATAGCGGGACGCAGCGGCAGGTAGCCGATCTCGGAAGTGATGATCGTGTAGCCGTGTTCGGACGTGAGGAACTTCATCAACTCCCACGCGGCCCGCTGCTTGACTGGATCGGTGGTGTGAATGGTCAGCGCGCTGCCCGAATTGTTGGGCCGGGTGGGCTTCTCGCCAAAGCTCGGCATGATTGAAGCGCGAAGCTCGTACTTGCCGGTCGCGCCGGCAACGAGCGAGCCTTGCAGCGCGCTCGTCTGGAGGTACATGCCGAGCGTGCCCGCGCTCATGTTCTCCACGGCGCCGTTGAAGTCCATGTTCTCGTAGACGCCGGCATCATAGAGGTCGCGCAGCATCGCGACCGCCTCGACGGCCTCCGGTTCGGCGAACTTCAGAGTGGCGCGGTCGCGTGAGATGACCTCACCACCATTGGAACGCACCACGCCCTGCAACAGCCAGTCGGCAGCGCCGGGCCCGGTGATGCCGCCGGTGAAGCCCTCCGCGTCGGTCTTCTCCTCGATGGTGAGCGCGGCCTGCTTCAACTCTTCCCAGGTCTTGGGCGGATCGTCGGGGTTAAGCCCGGCGACGCGGAAGAGGTCGGCGTTGTAGAACAGCACCGGCGTCGAGAAAGTGTAGGCAAGGCCGTAGGTCTTGTCGTTGAGGACGCCGAGCTTGAGGCCGTTGGGGTGCATACCCTCGAAATGCGCGGCAAGTTCGTCGGCGGGGACGATGTCCTCGAGCGCCTGCGCGCCGAAATTGGTCACGGCGAAATCGAGATCGCTAAAGACGGTCTGAACGAGATCGACCGGCAGGCCAGCGGCAAGGTCCGCCTGGATGCGGCTGGCGTCGGCGCTGGAGTAGGGCACACCCTCGACGGTGACGTTGGGGTTGGCCGCCATGAACTCGGAGATGAGCTTTCTGGTCGCGTCGGCGCCGATGCCGGCGCTGCCGAGATTGTAGTTGTAGAAGGTGATCGTCACCGGCTGGTCGACGGTCGTCGGGATGGTTTGGGCGAGCGCCGGACCGGAGGCGAGGAGCGTCAAGGCGCTGACGAGGAAGGTCTTGCGATTCATCTGCAAAGGTCCGGTCATTCGGCGGCGACGGGGGCGCTGGTTTCGAATTTCTTCAGCATCTCGGCCATGCCCGCGAAGGTGAAGCTGTGGAGCTCGCGGCGGTCGGAGGGCTGTGGCGCGAAGGTGATGGTTAGGCCCGAGGGGCGCACGGTGCCGATGGCGAACGAGGCGCCCGAGAGCATGCGCAGGCCTTCGTGCAGCCAGAGGACGTCGGTCGCGGCGTGCTGGCCGATGCCGACGACCACCGGGATGCCGTGCCAGTTGCTGACGCGGTCGAAATGGATGTGACCGGAAAGGATGCCGATGACGTTCTTGCCGGCGACGGCCTCGCGCAGCGCTTCGGTGTCGGCGATAGTCAGCGACTCCCACTGCATGTCCGGCCGGTCGGCGTCGAGCGCCGGGGCGTGGTGCATGACGAGGAGCTTGGGCAGGTCGGCATGGGTGTCGAGTTCGCTCTTCAACCACTCGATCTGGCCCGGCTCGAAGGCGCCGCCGACCTTGCCGGGCACGCTCGAGTCCATGACGATGACATGGATGCCGGCAATGACCGCGGAATGATCGTAGGGCGCCATCACGTCGTCGGTCTGGCCGAGCATGGCCGGGTAGAAGCCGTCGCGGCGGTCATGGTTGCCCAGCGCAAAGAGGATCGGCATGTCGAGCCCGGATTCGGCGATGAGGCGCTTCAGCTGCTCATAGCTCTCTGCGTCGCCGCGATTGGTCAGATCCCCGCTGGCCACGATGAATTTGGGCTGCGGCACCAGCGTCCCGATGTCGGCAAGGATGCGGGCGAGCGTGGCCGAGGTGTCGGAATAGAGGTGGTCGTCCGCGACCTCCGGATTGCCGACGTGCAGGTCGGTCAGATGCACGAATGTGACGAGCTCGGACATGGCGTCCTCCTGTTGCAACGGCGGCCGGCTGAGACCGGCTCTGGATGGAAAGCTACGTGCTGGGGGATGCCGGATACCGGCGCCCCCTTGCGCGAGAGCGGTTGCATGGGTAGCTTGCCGGCATGACAGGTGAATGAACGTTCATTCAGATTATGGATCTCAGCCCAGACAAGCGCGAACGCATCATCGCCGCCGCCTCCCGCCTCATCGTGCGCAACGGGCTGCAATGCTCGATGTCGGCGATTGCAGAGGAGGCGGGTGTGGCGACCGGCTCGCTTTACAACTACTTCGACTCCAAGGAGGCGCTGGTGCGCGGCGTCTACGGGCGCGTGGCCGAGGTGATGACGCAGCGCCTCTCGGCATCGCCCGATCCGCAAAGCACGCATGAGGCGCGCGTGCGCCAGTACATCGAGCGCTATATCGACTTCATCTGGGAGGACCCGTTGCGCGCCCGCCTCTTCGATTATCTCGACAATAACCCGCTGATGCCGATCAGCGAGGCCGCGGCGATCTTTTCCCAGTTCGTCGACCACTCGAGCGAAATACTGCAGGCGGCGCAGATGGCCGGCGTGGTGCGCGCCGGCCCGGTCTCGTTGATGGCGAGTTTCGTGCGCGGCGCGATCCGCAACACCCTCAAGCGCCGCCGCATGAACGAGGCCCCCCTCGCGCCCGAGGAGCGGGCGCACATCGCGCAGATGTGCTGGGACTCGATTGCGGCGCACTGAGGAACTCATGCGCATAGCCGCGCCACCAGCCGGCCGGTATCGGCGGGCGTCAGGCCGATTCGGCTCATATAGGCCTCAATTCCCCCATGGACCTCCCGAAGGTATGCCAGCATGGCAGCCATCGTGGCTGCATCGCTGGCCAGCACACGCTCGACATGGGCTGCCTCGAGACCCGCCGCGAGCGCGCGGTGCCGCAGGCGGGCGAGCAACGGATTGGCAAGGCTTGCGGTCAGTGAGTAATCGGCGCTGATTTGCGTTTCGTCGACGCCGGCGACAAGGAGGATGAGCGCGGCGAGAACGCCGGTGCGGTCCTTGCCCGCCGTGCAGTGGAAGAGCACCAGCCCCGCCGGCGCCGTCGCGATTGCCATCAGCGCATCCGCCAGCCGGTCCCCGCATCGGTCAAGCGCCTCTCGATAGCGTTCCGCCATATCGAAGGAGCCGGCCAATGCGCTCACCGGAGCGAGGGCGTCGAAGAGGGCGATGTTGAGGTAGGCGACCCGTTCATGGCCGGCGAACGGATTGGGCTCGGCGCCGATCTCGTCGGGCCTGCGCAGGTCGATGACTGTCGTCAGGCCACGCTCGACGAGGATCCGACAGCTTTCCGCCCGCAAGTGGTTGAGGCTGTCGCCGCGCAGGATCCGGCCCCACTGCGTCGTTCCTCCGCCGACCCTTGGGTAGCCGCCGAGGTCGCGCACGTTATGGGTATCGGGCAGGTGCCAATGCCGCATCGGGGCCGCCTGCATGGGGAATCTCCAACGGTCAGGAAAAAGGGGGGGCGCACCGATCGCGCCCCCGCGTCGGCTCAGGGCATCAGGGTCTGAGCGTTCTGCTGCGCGGCGGTCAGCACCTCGGCGACATCGCCTTCGCCGAATACCGCCTCGGTTACCGCCTCCTTCATCATGCTCTCGGCCTGCCGGTAGTTGGGGCCGGGGAAGGCGACATTGGGCGTAAGACGTGAGAGCTGTTCGAGATTGGGGCGGATCAGCGGGTTCTGCTCGGTCCAGGGACCGAGGAATTCCGGATCGTCGACGATGTCGAGGCGGAGCGGCAGGTAGCCGATCTTGCTGGTGATGATCGTATAGCCGTACTTCGAGGTCAGGAACTTCATCAGCTCATAGGAGGCCCGCTGCTTGACCGGGTCCTTGGAGAAGGTAAAGAGCGCGCTGCCCGAATTGGTGGGCGCCGTTGGCTTGTCGCCGAAGGCCGGCATCGGTGCGACCCGCAGCTCCCAATTGCCCTCCGCCGCGGCCGAGAGGGTGCTCTGCAGCGCGCTGGTATAGAGGAACATGCCGAGCTGGCCGGCAAGCATCGCCTCGCTCGGGCTCGCCGGGTCGAGTCGTGCATGAGCGCCGCTATCGACCATGTCGCGCATGGTCTGCACCGCTTCGATGCCTTCGGGGTTGGCGAAGGTCAGCGTATTGCCGTCACGCACCATGCCGCCATTCGACATCAGGATCGCCTGGTAGACGAAGGTGCCGTCGGCCGGGCCATAGGCGCCGGGAAAGAACCCTTCCGCATCGGTCTTCTCGACGATCGCTTCGGCGGCCGCCTTCACTTCGTCCCAGGTGCGTGGCGGCTGGTCGGGATCGAGCCCGGCGGCGCGGAAGAGGTCGGCATTATAGTAGAGGATGGGCGTCGAGAACGTGTAGGCGAGGCCGTAGGTCTTGCCCTCGACGCGGCCGAGGTCAAGGCCGCGCGGGATCATTCCATCGACGAGGGCGGCATAGGCTTCCTCGCCTGCCATGTCCTCGAGCGCGTTGCCGCCGAGATCGCTGGCAATGTAGAGCAGGTCGCGGAAGACGAGCTGGGCCACGTCCGGCTGCTGCCCGGCGGCCATATCGGCCTGCAGGCGCGTGATGATCTCGTTGGACGGAACGCCGATGGTCTCGACCTTCACATTGGGATTCTCGGCCTCGAAGGCGGCGATGAGCTCGCGGGTGGCGTCGGCGCCGATGCTCGCGCTGGCGAGGTTGTAGTTGTAGAAGGTGATGGTCACCGGCTCGTCGATGCTGGCCGCCATCTGGGCGAAGGTCGTGCCGGTGAGGGCCGTGAAGGCAAGGCCGCCGGCGGCCAGCCTCTTGATGAAGTCGCGCTTGAGCATTGGGGCAAACTCCTGTTGCGGATGAGGTTGTTAGCTTGCGGCCCTGGCGAGGGCGGCTTCCTGCCGCTCGCGTAGAAGCTTCAAGGGATAGCGGTTGAGTTCGGCGCGGGTCTGCGGCAGCGGCACCAGGGCCATGGTGAGGCCGGAGCGCCGTACCGTCCCGATGCCGAACGAGGCGCCCTCGACCATGCGCAGCGCTTCGGTTTCGAGGATGTCGGTCGCCGCGTGCTGGCCCATGCCGACGATCACCGGGATGCCATGCCAGACCGAGAAACGATCGTGATGGACGTGGCCGCTGAGGATGCCGAGGATATTGCGGCCGCGCAGGACCTCGGCGAGGCGCTGCGACTGGTCGAAGTCGATCGTGCGCCAGTGCGCCCAATCCGGCGCGTCGCCGAGAGCCGGGGCGTGGTGGGCGACGATCAGCTTGGGAAGGTCCGGGTGCGTATCGAGTACGCGCCCGAGCCATTCGAACTGGCCGGGCTCGATGGTGCCGCCGATCTGCCCCGGCGTGCTGGTGTCGAGAACGACGATGTGGACGCCGTCGACCACCCGATCGTGGTCGTAGGGCGTATCGAGGTCGTTCGCTCGCCCGAACATGCCGGAATAAAAGCCGGGGCGGGTATCGTGATTGCCGAGCGCGTAGACGACCGGCAGCTCGACCCTGCCCATGATCTGCCGGAGCTGCCGGTAGCTCCCGGCATCGCCTCGATTGGTGAGGTCTCCGCTCGCGATGATGAAGCTGGGCGCCGGCGTGATCGTGCCGATCATCGAAAGGACCAACTCGAGCGTCGCAGACGTATCGCTGAAAAGATGCGGATCCGTGACGGCGGGGTCACCGATATGGAGGTCCGTCATATGGATGAAGGTGGTCTCGGCCATGTCGTCGTGCTCCCTTGCGCACGACGACCTAGCCTCCGGCCGTCTCAGCGTCGTGACGGATTTGGAACGCTGTTTGAACCTTGCCTTGGAGCTGTCGTGAACATCGGCTCCGTCGCCGCCACGACCTGGGCGATGATCACTTCGGGATCATTGAGGTCGAGTGCGTGGTCGGTCAGGACATCGGTCCTGTCGCGACTTCGCGTCATCTGCGAGCGCACGCCCAGGAGGCAACTGATGCGAAAGCCGATTTCCACGTCGCTGAGCCACGGCGCGACTTTGCGGAAATGCGCGATGAACACGCGATGATGCTCGATGTCCTCGACGATCGGCTGGAAAATCTCCGGATGTTGGCTGGCCTGCGCGATGGTCGTCATGTGCCGCAATACCTGATAGCCGGACCTGGGATCGAGGCTCCAGCGGATCGATGGGCCGATCAGCGCGATGATGAGATCGCCGGCCGGAGCCGGCTCGGGCGCCGCGCGTTCGACGGCCTTGTGGAGGAGCGAGAGCCGCTCGGCGTTGAGCCGCAGATAAGTCCGCTCACCGACCAGGAAAATCAGCTGTTCGAGGCTGCCGAAGTGGTAGTTGATCGCACCGACACCGGCCCCGGCCCGTGAGGCAATGGCGCGCACCGTCACGTCGTCGGGGTGGCTCGCGCCAAGCAGCAACTCCTCGCAAGCCGCCTGCAGAGCCTGGGCCGTGGCGCTGTCTCGCATGAGTTTCTCCGGTTGCGGCAGGCGGCCGACATCGTTGACCATCCCGACAACATCGTACCCAAGAAGCTCATTGGCGTCTCGATGTCCCGCGAAACCCTTTCGGCCACACTGAAACCGGTCTGCCGGCGACTGCTGTGTCACGAAAAGAACGTGCTGAACCGGTCGTACGACCGCTCGACATGGGTCCGCATGGCCGCTTCGGCCTGATCGCCGTCATGGGCTTCGAGCGCTTCGATCAGGGCGGCATGTTCGGTATTGGCGGTAGATTCGGCCTGGTGATGGTGGAACAGCCGGAACAGATGCATGTGGGTATGCAGGTTGGCGAGCGTCTCCTGGATGAGGTCATTGCCGCTGGCGAGCGCGATGAGGTCGTGGAACTGGCTGTCGAGGCGGGCGAAGTCGCTGTAGCTGACCTTGCCCTGACCGCCGTCGGACATTTCGGCGGCCAGGCGCTTCAACGTTGCGAACTGGTCCGGCGTGATCAGGGTCGCGGCCCTGCGGGCGGCGAAGGGTTCGAGCAGCAGGCGCAATTCGTAGAGCTGGTCGAACCGGGTGCGGTCCATCTGGCTGGCGGCGCTGAAGCCGATCAGATGCGTCTTGACCACCAGCCCCTGCGCCTCGAGGCGCGATAGCGACTCTCGGATCGGCGTCTGCGACACCCCCAGTTCGCGCGCCAGATTGTCGATCGAGATCCGGCTGCCGGGCAGGATCTTCTGGCTCATCAACTGCGCATAGATCGTGTTGTACACCTCATCCCCCAGGCGGGGCGGGCGCTTGAACGGGCTGCCTGGGGGTGGGTTGGATACTGACACCACGGGTTTCGTCCCTCCTTTTTCCTGAACCAAGCGGGCCGGCAGTCCTCTATCCTAGAGCATTTGAACTGAAAACTGCACCAGCGCCGAATTGGGTTTGACTCGCTTGTCAAACCGATCCTATATCCTATCCAACAATAATCCTATAGGATACACGAGAGGATATCGGATATGGCGGAGGCTGCCATTCGCGACGCGCCGGAGTCCAGGGCGACTTCAATCAAGCGCATCGACCTGCATCTGTTCAGCTACCCCATGGAGGGGGTGGGTCCCGGCGGCATCGATCTGCCCGGCGCCAAGGGGAGCCGTGCCCGTATCGCCGTTCGTATTGAAACTGTCGATGGCGCCGTGGGCGCTTATGTGGGCGGGCAGGCGAACTCGCTGCCTCAGGCCGCGACGTGCGCAAAGGCGGTGCTGGGGACGGACTGCTTTGCCCGCGAACAGGCCTACGAAAACATCCGCCGGCATCTGCGCAAGGAAGACCGGATGGGAGCGGGCGTGATCGATTGCGCGCTCTGGGACCTTGCCGGTCAGCGCCTGGGCGTTTCGGTTGCGCAACTGCTCGGCGGCGCGCGGCGCTCGGTGAAGGCCTACGCTTCGACCTGGTTCGGTGGCGACGGCGGCGGACTGGCTACTCCCGAAGCCTATGCCGACTTTGCCGAAGAGTGCCACGAACTGGGCTATCGCGCGTTCAAGATGCACGGCTGGTCCGACGGCGGCATCGAGAAGGACATCGCCGCGGTTCTGGAGCTGGGCAAGCGCGTTGGCGGGCGTATGGCGCTGATGCATGACAGCGCCTGCAGCTTCAAGACGTTCGCAGATGCGCTGGCGGTGGGGCGCGCTTGCGACGAGGCCGGTTTCTACTGGTACGAGGATCCCTACAGCGATGGCGGCCTTTCCGCCCATGCCCACAGGCGCCTGCGCGAACTGATCAAGACGCCGATCCTGCTCGGCGAGCACGTTCGCGGCCTGGAGTCTCTGGCCACGCTGGTCCTCGCCGATGGCACCGACTTCGTGCGTGCCGATCCCGATTTCGACATGGGCATCACCGGCACGATGAAGATCGCGCACTTTGCCGAAGCGCTCGGTCTCGACGTGGAACTGCACGCTCCCGGACCCGCGCACCGCCATTGCATGGCGGCGATCCGCAATACCAATTTCTATGAGCTGTCGATGGTCGGACCGTCGCGTGGCGATTTCAACGCGCCGGTCTATACCTGCGGCTATTCAGACGCGCTCGACGACGTGAGCCCCGACGGCACCTTCCCGGTGCCGGAAGGCCCGGGCCTTGGCGTGACCTACGACTGGGATGCCATCGAGAAGATGACCACCCAGCACGTGACCATTCAGTAGGGGCCCCGGACCATGACGCAGCAATTGGGCGAGTCCGATCGCGGCTCGGCGATCAGGAAGGTCGAGCTGTTCCTGTTCAAGCAGGACATCGAGAACGTCGCCTTCGACGTCAATCCCGGCGGCATCGACATGCCGGGCGTGCGCACGACCCGGACCCGGCTCGGCGTCGCGATCGAGACGCGCGACGGTTCGCGTGGCGAGTATATCGGTGGCCGTTCGGACACCTATCTCCACGCAAAATTCCTCGCCAAGTGGATACTCGGCATGGATGCCTTCGGGCGCGAACAGATTTACGAGATCGCGCGGCGGTACCTTCGCAAGGAGGACCGCATCGGGGCCTGCCAGATCGACAACGCCCTCTGGGACCTCGCCGGCAAGCGTGTGGGCGCCTCCGTGACGCAGATGCTCGGCGGCGCGCCCAAGCGGCTGCCGGCCTATGCCTCGACCTGGTTCGCTGGACCCGGTGGGGGGCTCGCCAGCCCCGAGGCGTTCGCCGACTTTGCCGAGGAATGCCATGGCCTCGGCTATCGCGCATTCAAGATGCACGGCTGGACCGATGGCGGCACGCAGAACGACATCGACGCCATTCTGGCGCTCGGCAAGCGCGTTGGCGGTCGCATGGCGCTCATGCACGACAGCGCCTGTCATCTCAAGACCTTCGGCGATGCGGTCCTGGTGGGCAAGGCTTGCGACGAGGCCGGGTTCTTCTGGTACGAGGACCCCTATAGCGATGGCGGGCTTGCCGCGCATGCGCATCGACGCCTGCGCGAAATGATCCGCACGCCGATCCTGCTCGGGGAACATGTCCGTGGCGTCGAGGCGATGGCCAATGTGCTGCTGCTCGACGGCACCGACTTCGTGCGCGCCGATCCCGATCTCGACATCGGCATCACCGGCACGATGAAGATCGCGCACCTGGCCGAAGCCATGGGGCTCGACGTCGAGCTGCACGGCAATGGACCCGCACACCGCCACTGCATGGCGGCGATCCGCAATACCAATTTCTACGAACTGGCCATGGTGGGCCCCTCGCGGGGCCAGGCCGTCAATTCCATCTACGCCTCGGACTATTCCGACACGCTCGATGCCGTGGGCGCGGATGGCTGCTTCGCCGTGCCCGAGGGACCCGGGCTCGGCGTCCAATACGACTGGGATTTCGTCAAGAAGAACCTGGTCGACCACATCGTCATCGAATGAGACCCGTAGGGGAGGAGACTACGACTATGAAATTCTGGGCAAACAAGCTGCTGCTTGCCGCCGCGACTGCGGTAGCACTGACCAGCACGGCCATGACCGGCGTTGCGCTGGCGCAGGAAACGCTTAATATTCGCCTCGGCGCGCGCGATATCGGCTCGCTCGACCCGGCGCTGACCAAGACCGGCGACGATGAAACCGTCGCGCTGCAGGTGTTCAACTCCCTGGTGGCGCCGCCCCGCGGCACCATGGACATGACTCTCGAGAACCTGCAGCCGCAACTGGCGGAACGCTGGGAGATCTCCGAGGACAAGACGCAGTGGACCTTCTACCTCCGCCCGGGCGTGAAGTGGCACAAGGGCTATGGCGAGGTCTCGGCCGAGGACGTCAAGTTCTCTTATGAGCGGCAGATGGATCCGGCCCTCGGCGGCGTGCATGGCGCCAGCTTCAAGGACATCGAATCCATCGACGTCATCGATCCGCTGACCGTCCGTTTCACGCTCAAGAGCCCCAACGCCTTCTTCCACGCCGCGGCCCTGACGCCGGGCTTCGGCCGCTTTATCGTGCCCAAGAAGGCCGTGGAAGAGCTCGGTGACCATTTCGGCTTCGCGCCCGTCGGCAGCGGGCCGTTCGAATTCGCCGCGTACCATCCTCAGAACCGCGTGGTCCTCGAGGCGTTCGACGACTATTTCCTCGGTCGTCCGCCCATGGACGAGCTGCACCTGCGCTACATTCCGGACAACAATGCCGGCACCATCGCCTTCATCGCCGGCGAACTCGATACGACTGGTGGCGACCGCACGCCCGAATGGATTGCCTCGATCGAGGCTGCGGTTCCCGATGCCAAGATCATCACTATGTCGCCGGGCTCGCTGCAGTTCCTGCACTTCAACATGAAGGTGGCCCCGCTCGATGACGTGAAGGTGCGCCAGGCCATCGCCTATGCCATCGACCAGAGCGTCTGGGAGGAAGTGTTCGGCGTGCTCAGCGGTCCGCTGCCGGCCATCGTCCCTTCCCCGTTCTATGGAGCCCTGCAGACGGAGGATATCCCCGAGGACCTGCGTTACGAGTACAACCCCGAGCGCGCCAAGGAGCTGCTGGCCGAGGCGGGGTATCCGGATGGCTTCAGCATCGACGCCATCATCTCGGAACGCGACGATTACCTCACCAACATGCTGATGGTTCAGGACATGCTGCGCCAGGTGGGGATCAACGTGAACCTGCAGGTGCAGGACCATGCCTCCTACCATGCCAATATCCGCGAGGACAAAGGCACGATCGTCGAGCTCTCCACGGCCATTTCGCCAAGCGCGCCGGCCGTGATCAACGAGTTCCTGAGCGAGGCCGCCTCCGTCGGCAAGCCTTCGGCGCTGCGCAATTTCTCGCACTACGGGGAGCTGGGCGGCAATGTCGACGAGATGGTGAGCGCGGCCGTAGCCGAGACCGACACGGAACGTCAGATGGAGCTGCTGCGTGAGGCGCAGTTGCAGATCCTGCGCGACATGCCGGTCTACCCGCTGCAGACGGCGCCGCTGCTGTCGGTGATGCAGGGCGATATCGACCTTGGCTATGAGCCCGTCAGCGGCTTCGGCCAGCACGAATTCGCCACCGCACGCCGCGTCAGCGAATAGTCGCCCCTGGGGCCCGGATCGAACCTCCCGTCGATCCGGGCCCAACCTCCCAGGAGATCACCATGCTTCGCTTCGTGCTGAAACGATCGGCCGATGCGATCCTGACGGCCTTTCTGGTCTTCAGTTTCGTCTTCTTTGCCATGCGGCTGCTGCCCGGCGACCCCGTCATCGCCATGCTGGGCGACCAGGCCAGCGCCGAAACCATCGAGAACGTGCGCCGCTCGCTCGGACTCGATAAGCCCATCTTCGTCCAGTATGGCGAGTTCCTCTGGGGGCTCCTGAACGTCGACCTGGGCACTAGCCTGGTCAACCGCGCATCGGTCACCGAGACCATGATGCGCAACCTGCCCTATACGATTGCGCTGACCATCGCCTCGACGATCATCGGCGTGCTGATCGGCATTCCGCTCGGCGTCCTCTCGGCCATGAAGGCCGGCAAGGCCGCCGACCACGTCACCCGTCTTACCTCGTTCTTCGGCTCGGCGTTGCCCGATTTCTATCTCGGCGTGCTGTTCCTCCTGTTGTTCGGCCTGACGCTGCGCTGGTTTCCGCTGCTCGGCGGCGGCGAGAACGCTTTCGACCTGCGGTACCTGGCGATGCCTGCCTTCACGCTGGGGCTGCTCAAGGGGTTCGGCATGATGCGTCTCACCCGCACCGCCGTGCTGGACGTCTCGGGACGCGACTACGTGCGCACCGCCGAGGCGTTGGGGATGACGCGCCAGAACGTCATCTGGCGCCACATCTTCCGCAACGCGCTGCTGCCGGTCACCACGCATCTGTCGCTGTCGACCATCGCGACCCTGGGCGGCACCATCGCCATCGAGCTGGTGTTCAACCGGCCGGGCGTCGGGCAATTGCTGGTCGGCGCGGTCACGTCCCGCGACTACACGCTCATCCAGGGCGGCATCGTCATCCTCTCGGTGCTGGTGGTGGCCATCAACTTCCTGACCGACCTGCTCTATGCGGTGATTGACCCACGAGTGAGGACTGCCTGATGCTCGACCGGATCTTCACGACCTTCGCGATCATCTTCCTCACTGGCCTGGCCATACTCGTCGTCTTCGGGGATTTCATCCAGCCGCACGATCCGCTGCTGCAGAATTTCCGCGCGCGCGACCAGGGCCCGAGCGCCACCTACTGGCTGGGCACCGACGATTTCGGCCGCGACGTGTTCTCGCGCATTCTCGAAGGCTCGCGTCTCTCGATGACCATTGGGCTGGTCGCACCGCTGATCGCCGCCGTCGTCGGCATCACCATGGGCACCACCGCCGCCTATTTCGGCGGCTGGACCGAACGCATCGTCAGTCGCGTCACCGACATGATGATGTCGTTCGATCCACTGCTGCTCGGCGTGCTTGTCGTCGCGCTGCTGGGACCCGGTATCGTCAACCTTTCCATCGCCATCTCCTTTGCGCTCATCCCGAGCTTCATCCGGCTCTCGCGCGCCTCGGCGCTGTCGGTGCGCCAGGAAGGGTACGTGGATGCGGCGATCGCCATGGGGCGCCCTTCCTATTCCACCATTCTGCGTCACGTGCTGCCCAACATCTCCGGGCCGCTGGTGGTCATGACCACCATCTGGATCGGGTCGGCCATCCGCATGGAAGCGACCCTCAGCTTCATTGGGCTCGGCGCGCAGCCGCCGGCGCCGTCCTGGGGCAATATCGTGCGTTATGGTGTGCAGAACATCTTCGGCTCGCCCTTGCCGGCGCTGTTCGCCGGGTTGGCCATTACCCTGACGGTGCTTTCCTTCAACATTCTCGGCGATGCCCTGCGCGATCGTCTCGATCCGGATCGGACGACCCGATGAACGAACCCCTTCTGACCATACGCGACCTCAAGGTCGCCTTCGGTTCCGAAAAGGAGCCGGTCGAAGCCCTGCGCGGCGTCAACCTCACGGTCAATCGCGGCGAGTGCCTCGGGCTCGTCGGCGAGTCCGGCTCGGGCAAGAGCCTCAGCGCCCTCGCGGCCATGCGCCTGCTGCCGTCGGCCGCGCGCATCGCCGATGGCTCGATCCTGTTCGAAGGCCGGGACATGACCACCCTGGCGCGCAAGGAACTCGAAAGTCTGCGCGGCAACGAGATGTCGATGATCTTCCAGGAGCCGATGACGGCGCTCAACCCGGTGATGCGGGTCGGCGACCAGATCGCCGCGCCATTGCGCAAGCATCTGGGATTGTCCCGGCAGGCCGCGCGCACGAGGGCCATCGAGCAGCTGGATTCGGTCGGCATCCCCGACCCGCACCGGCGCATCGACAATTTCCCGCATGAAATGAGCGGCGGCATGCGCCAGCGCGTCATGATCGCCATGGCCCTGGCGTGCGAACCGAAGCTGCTGATCGCCGACGAGCCGACCACGGCCCTCGACGTCACCATCCAGGCGCAGATTCTCGATCTCCTGCGGGCCAAGCAGAAGGAACTGGACCTCGCTATCATCATCATCACCCATGATTTCGGCGTGGTGGCCGAAATCGCCGATCGGGTGAACGTGATGTATGGGGGCAGGGTGATCGAGGAGGCGGGTGTCGAAGCGCTCTTCGACAATACCCAGCATCCCTATTCGATCGGCCTGCTCAACGCGACGCCGACCGTGGAAATGGAACAGCAGCGCAGGCTGCCGGCCATTGGCGGTGCCGTGCCCCACATTTCCGAAATGCCGGCGGGTTGTGCTTTCCATCCGCGTTGTCCCGAGCGGCGGGCGGAATGCGATCGCCTCACTCCCAATCTCGAACCCGTCGCGCCGCAACAGCGCGTCGCCTGCTGGGCAAGGAGCACCAATGAACAAGCTGCTTGAGGTCACCGACATCCGGAAGGTCTTCGGCGGTTCGGTTCGGGCTGTCGATGGCGTCAGCTTTTCGCTGGCCGAACGGGAAACACTGGCGCTCGTCGGGGAATCGGGGTGCGGTAAGTCGACCGTGTCGCGGCTGATCCTGCGCCTGACCGATCCCACCGAAGGGAGCATCCGTTTCGAAGGCCAGGACATCACCCGCATGTCCCAGGGTGCGCTCAAGGACATCCGGCGCGAAATCCAGTTCGTTTTCCAGGATCCGTTCTCCTCGCTCGACCCGCGCATGACCGCCGGCGACATCGTCACCGAGCCGCTTTCCGTTCATGGCATGGTGCGCGGCAGGAGCGAGAGGCGCTCGACGGCCGAGCGCCTGTTACAGGCGGTCGGGCTCAGTTCCAAGCATGTCGACAGCTGGCCGCGCCAGTTCTCCGGCGGCCAGCGCCAGCGCCTCGGTATCATCCGGGCCTTCGCGCTGGGGCCACGCCTCATCGTCGCCGACGAGCCCGTATCGGCCCTTGACGTGTCGGTGCGCTCGCAGGTCATCAACATCCTGCAGGACATGCAGGAGGAAAAGGGTACGGCCTATCTCTTCATCTCGCACGACATGGCGACCGTGAAGCACATGGCCGACCGCGTGGCGGTCATGTATCTGGGCAAGATCGTCGAACTGGCGCCCAAGGCGTCGTTCTTCGCCGGGCCGCAGCATCCCTATGCAGAAGCGCTGCTGTCGGCGGTGCCGGCCTCGCACCCCAACAAGCGGCGCAAGCGCATCCTTCTGGCCGGCGATCCCCCCAGTCCGATCCGCATTCCCGGCGGGTGCCGCTTCCACACGCGCTGTCCGATTGCTGAGGACGTCTGCAAAAACCAGGAACCCCCGCTGCAATCCGTGGGCGACAACCACTTCGCCGCGTGCCACTTCGCCCGAGCCTGGCCGATTGCATCACGGGTCAACGAAGCGAGCGCCGAGGCCGCAGGGACACTGGCCGCGAGTTGAGCTTGTCGCCAGCATGCGCTTTGCAGCCGGCATGATGCCGGCTGCGCGGTGCTGGAGGGTGATCCCGACCTCTATCCACACCGCATTGCAGCTTCCAACAAAATCGCGAAACCAGCGTCAATAATTACAGTAGCTTAGGTGGAAGTGGAGGAAGCGTTCCAGCAAAATTGCTGCAGCAGGGTTCCCTGAGCGACTGCGAAGGTACGTTCAAAGGATCTGGATGGATCGCGCGAGGTGCTGGTCACGGCGGATGATGTCCGCTGATGGTACTTCTGAGTACAGGATAGTGCCGCTTCCGGCTTGAAGCAGATTCTTATTTCTCGACACATCGACGGCGGCTTTGCGCCCCATTTCGGCCGTTCAAGCAGCCTCGGCGATTTCCTGAAACCCGCCGTCCCTTCGTGGCCACGGCAGACGACGCTGGCGGCTTTTGGGTGCGGCCTCTCCCTCGAGCCCTGCTACATAGGCGAGCTCGAAATCGGTTGGCGCCTGGCTCCTCGATATTGGGGCTTCCGCTACGCCGCGCCCAAGCAAGAGGACTTGAATAGCCCCGGAGCAGGGGGACCCGCCCGGTGGCGCGGGCGGGTCGATGCAGGCTCTCTCCGCGCTCAGGAGGACAGCGTGGGCGCGATTTCTTTTGCGGCGGCGCGTACGGCTTCCAGCGTTTGGTCGACGACATCGTCGTTGTGCTCGGAGGATACGAACCAGGCCCCCCGTTCGAGAACACGCACGCCGCGGTTCAGCAGCGCCTTGGCGAAACGGGCATAGCCGGCCTTGTCGGCACGGGCGAGGCCACGGTAGTTGCCGGCCGGGGCATCCATGCCGAAGGCGACATGAAACATCAGTTCGAACCCGGTGACCTGGGCTTCGATGCCAGCCTCGGCAAGGGCGTCGCGAACGCCGTCGCGAAGACGCACGCCGTAGCCCGAGGACTTTTCATAGTGCTCGGCAGTCAGCGCCTCCTGGGTGGCAATCATGGCGGCCATGGTCACGGGCTGCGAATTGAAGGTGCCGCCATGGAGCACGCCGCCGGTTGCGAACATGTCCATGAGGTCGGCGCGGCCGACGATGGCGGCGACCGGGAAGCCGTTGGCGATGGCCTTGGCGAAGATGGAGAGGTCCGGGGTGACACCGAAGCGGCCCTGGGCCCCCTGCCCGCCAAGGCGGAACCCAGTGATGACCTCGTCGAAGACCAGGATGGTGCCGTGTTTGCGGCAGGCGGCCTGCACGCCTTCAAGATAGCCGGGCATCGGGGCGATGGCGCCCTGATTGCACATGGCGGCTTCCATCAGCACGGCGGCGACATCGCCGCGGGCGAGGCGCGCCTCGACGGCGGCGAGGTCATTCCACTGCAGCACGTCGAGACCATCGCCGTCCTCGCGGGGCTGGCCTCTGCTGCCGCCCACCGGCGCCGGATCGTCCCCGGGGCCGGCATCGGTCAGGGCTGGGGCGGTGGACCAGAGGATATTGTCGAACCAGCCGTGGTAGTGGCCCTCGAACTTGACGATGGTGCGGCGGGCGGTGGCGGCGCGCGCCAGGCGCATGGCGGCCTGAGCGACCTCGGAACCGGACGAGCCGAAGCGCAGGCGCTCGGCGCTGGGAATGCGCTCGCAGATGATGCGCGCGGCTTCATATTCCACCGGCGACTGGCCGGCGTAGAGGATGCCTTTATCGACCTGGTCCTTGACTGCCCGCAGGACGCCGGCGGGGGTGTGGCCGAGCACCATGGCGCCCATGCCGCAGTAGTAATCGATGATCCTGTTGCCATCGACATCGAACAGGTATGGTCCCTGGCCATGGGTGAACACCAGCGGGCCGTGCCCCATGCCCAGACGGAAATTGCTGTTCACGCCACCGGCAACATAGCGAGATTCCGACGCGATGATGCGCGCGGACTCGTTGAACTTCAGCATTCGCTGCTCCTCGAGTTGTTCGGCCTAAGACACACGATGGAATGGTGCAGGTAAACGGCACGCCATTTCGTGGCATGGAACAGTTGCCGACAAATCAGAAGGGCTAGAGTGCGGTGCCGGCGAGGCCCGATTCCACGGTGAGGACGGCGTCCACGAGATTGCGGGTGGCGGGAGCGGTCGGGTGGGTGAAAAGCTCCACCGGTTTGCCGACCTCGACGATCCGGCCGTCGGCGATCACGGAGACGCGGCTGGTGGTGTAAGCGACGACCGACAGGTCGTGGGCAATGAAGACTAACCCCAGCTGCAGATCCTGCACGAGGTCCTTGAGCAGGTTGAGGACCTGCGCCTGGATGGAAACGTCGAGCGCCGAAACCGGCTCGTCGGCGACGAGAACGCGCGGATTGGGCATCAGCGCGCGGGCGATGGCGATCCGCTGGAGCTGGCCGCCGGAGAATTCGTGCGGAAAGCGGTTGAGGGTGCCGCGATCGAGGCCGACCTGGTCGAGCACCTCATGGACGCGCCTGGCGTGGTTCCCACCGGTGCGCAAGCTGCGCAGCGGCTCGAGCAGTGCTGTGCCGATGCGCATGCGCGGATCGAGCGAACTGCGCGGGTTCTGCAGCACCATCTGAACGGAACGGCGAAACTCGGCGCGCTCGCTTACGCCAGCGGCCCAGAGATCACGGCCTTCGAATTCGACCTGCCCCCCCTGCGGGTGCTCCATGCCGGTGAGGATACGGGTCAGCGTGGTCTTGCCGGCGCCGGATTCGCCGACCAGGCCGACGGCCTCGCCGGCACAGACGTCGAAATCGATGCCGTCGAGTACCGTGGAACGGCTGCGCGGGCCGAAGAGGCTGGTGCGGGGCAGCTGGTACGACTGGGTCACCTTCCTGAGAGCCAGGAGGGGGCGGCGTTCGATTGTCATCGCGGTCATGACGCCACGACCGGTTTGGGAGCGGCCACGGGGTGCCAGCAGGCCGATCCGGTAACGGCGTCGATCTCGGGCATCCTTGCGTAGCAGATCTCAGTGGTGGCGGGGCAGCGCGGGTGGAAGGCGCAACCGCTGGGCAGGGCCGGCAATGGCGGCACCATGCCGGGGATGGAGGTCAGCCGCGAGGAGCCGTCGAGGGCAATGTTATCCATGGTGGGCTGGGAGTGGAGGAGGCCGCGCGTGTAGTGGTGGCGGGGATTGCGGAACACTTGCTGAACCGGACCGTATTCGACGATGCGGCCGGCATACATCACAGCTACCGTGTCGCACATGGCGGCGATGACCGGCAGGTCGTGGGTGATCATCAGCAGGGCGCTGTTGCGCTCGCGGGTGGCGGCGCTGAGCAGGCGCAGCACCTGCTTCTGTACCGTGACGTCGAGGGCAGTTGTCGGCTCGTCGGCGATGATGAGCTGCGGATAGCAGGCAAGCGCCATGGCGATCATGATGCGCTGCTTCTGGCCGCCGGAGATCTGGTGCGGATAGGCGCGCGCCAGCTGCTCGGGGCGCGGCAGGTTCATCTGGCTCATCAGGTCGATGGCTTGGCGCATGGCCTTCTGGCGGCCGACTCCGCCATGCCGGCGGATGACGTCGGCGATCTGGTCGCCTACGCGGCGGACCGGATTGAGCGAGGACATGGGGTCCTGGAAGACCATGGATATGGTGCGGCCACGGCGGGCGGATAGCGCCTTATCGGTCTGGGTGGTGAGATCGACGCCGTCGTGCAGGATGGTGCCCTCGGTCTTCCAGCCGGGCGGCAGGAGACCCATGAGGGCGAGTGCCGTCATGCTCTTGCCCGAGCCGGATTCCCCGACCAGGCCCAATCGGCCTCCGGCCGGCACGGTGAAGGAGAGGCCGCGCACGGCAGCCAGCCCGTCATATACGACGCGCAGGTCGCGCACCTCGATGGCAGGGGCGGTCATGAGGACCTCCCCGCTAGCTTGGGATCGAGCACGTCGCGCAGGCCGTCGCCCAGCAGGTTGAGACCCAGCACGACGATGACGATCGCCAGGCCCGGCCACATGGCGAGCGGCGAGGAGATGCCGACCTGCTGCTGGGCCTCGTTGAGCATCATGCCCCAGGAAATGGAGGGGCGGGTGACGCCGACGCCGAGATAGGACAGCCCTGCTTCGGTGAGGATGCCAGCGGCGAAGTAGAGGGTGAACTGCACGATTATGACGCCGGCGACATTGGGCAGCGCGTGGCGGAGGAGGATGAACCAGGTCGGTCGGCCGTAGAGGCGCGCGGCGATGACGAAATCCTCCTGCATCACCGAGAGAGCGGCCGAACGGATGACACGGGTGAAGGAGGGGGTGAAGAAGGCCGAGAGTGCAAGAACGGTGGTCAGCGCTCCCGAGCCGATGGTGGCGGCCAGAACCAGCGCCGTCACCATGCCGGGGATAGACAGCATGATATCGGCACTGCGCGAAATGGCTTCGTCGGCCAGGCGTCCGAAAGCAGCAGCGCTGAGCCCGGCGACGGTGCCGACAAGCAGGCTGATGAAGGCGGCGCCGGCGCCGACCACGAGGGAGGTGCGGGCACCCACCATCAGTTGCGAGAAGATGTCGCGGCCCAGCGCATCGGTGCCGAGCGGATAGCCCGGCGAGCCCACCGGCAGCAGTCGATCGGGAATGCGCGGCACATTGGGGTTGTGCGGCAGGTAAACGAAGGAGGCCAGCGCGATGGCGATGAAGGCGGCGGTGACGACGATGCCGATCGTGAGCGTCAGATTGCGACGCCGACGCCGGGTGGCACCTGCCGGAGCGGGGGCGTTGGCAAGGCTGGTCATCGCGCGAGCCTCACGCGTGGATCGAGTACGCCGTAGAGCAGGTCGACGATGAGGTTGATGAGCATGACGAATACGATGATGAGCATCACGGTGGATTGCACCACGATGACCTCGCGGGCGGCGACATTGGCCAGGATCATGCGGCTGAGACCGGGCAGCGAGAATACGGTCTCGATGATCACGGTACCGCCGATGAGCTCGGCGATCTGCAGGCCCACCACGGTTGCGATGGGCAGGGCGGCATTGCGCAGGCCAACCTGCAACAGGGCCTGCATCTGCGTCATGCCGGTGGCGCGGGCGGTACGCACATAGTCCTGGTTCATGACATCGAGCACGGCCGACCGCACATAGCGGGTGAGCGAGGCGCCGAGGATCAGGCCCAGCGAGATGACGGGTAGTACGAGCGAGCGCACGGCGCCCCAGAAACTGACGTCCCAGTTGGTCCACCCACCTGTGGGCAGCCAGCCGAGGCGCACGCCGAAGAGCAGCGAAAGCAGGATGCCCGCCCAGAAGACGGGCACCGCGATACCCACCTGGCTCATGAGCGCCACCAGGGCCCCCAGAGGTCTGTCGGAATAGAGGGCGGAATAGGTACCGGCCGGAATGGCGATCAACAGGCCCAGCACCAGGCCCGAGACGCAAAGCGGAATGGAAATGGAGAGGCGCGACACGACCAGGTCGGCGACGCTTTCGTTGGTGCGGAAGGAGCGCCCGAGGTCGCCCTGGAGCAGCTTGCCGATCCAATCGAAGTACTGGACCACCATGGGGCGGTCGAGCCCGTACTGCTGGGCGAGGGCGTTGATGGCCTCGGCCGTCGCATCCTTGCCCAGAACGACGGCGGCGACGTTGCCGCCGGCCCCGCGGATGAGCAGGAAAATGGCGATCGAAGCTGCGATGACCGCCAGGAAGAAGAATGCCAGTTTTCGGGCGATATAGATCGGCATCAAGAACCCGTGCTTGTGGGGAGCCGGCCTGGACCGGCTCCCGCGATGGTCTTACCAGTGAAGCGGTGCGAACTCGATTGCCACGGCAACGCGCGGTTCGAGAAAGCCCTTGAGATCGGGCTCGAACAGACCGACGCCCTTCTTGGCGATAATCGGGACGATGACGGCATCCTTGCGCAGAATGTCGGCAGCCTTCTTCATCAGGGCAAGGTAATCCTCGTCGGTAAGGGCTTCGTCGGCATCGGCGAGAGCCTGGGTGTAGTCGGCCGAGCAATAGGTGCTCCAACTGGCCTGGCTCTCATCCGAGCAGGCCCACTGGGCCGGGTCGGCATCGCCCGACATGACGGTGACGTCGAACTGCGGCGGCCGGCCCTGGAAGATGAGCTGGGAATAGCGCGCCAGGTCGATAGCGTTGCGCGTCATGTTGAAGCCCGCGGCCTGCATGGTGGGCACCATGATGTCGGCAGGCAACGACAGGTCGGGCACGTCGCTGAGCGAGGCATATTCCAGCGGGGTCGAGGCGTAGCCCTTCTCGGCCACGAGCGCCATGGCCTTTTCGATATCGTAGGGGTAAGGGCAGCTTTCGGCGTTGGCCGGCTCGTACCAGGGCTGGTTGGGCAGCGCGAAAGTGCAGGTGTTCTCCGCACCCCAGGAAGCGCCGAAGGCGTCGTTGTAGGCCTGGCGGTCGAGCGTCATGGCGAGGGCCTGGCGCAATTCAGGATCGAGCTTCTGGTTGATTACCGCATAGGTAGGCTCGCCGATCTGCGGATAGGTGACCATGGTGAAGGACGTGTCGAGGCCGCGCGCCACGAGTTGTTCCCAGAGGTCAATGGTGATGACCGGTATGGTATCGACCTCGCCCGCCTCAAGGGCATTGAGGCCGGCCGTGCCGTCGGTGATGATGCGGACGGTGACGTCCTTGATCGCCGGTGCCTCGCCCCAGTAGTGCTCGTTGACGGAGAACTCCAAAGCGCTGTTGGAGGTGTAGCTCACCAGCTTGTAGGGGCCGGTGCCGATGGGATTGGTGGCGATGGTGCCGGCGGCGGCCTCGGGCTGGATGAGGCCGGCGGTGGAGCCCATGCCCCTCCAGAAATTCTGGCTAGGGCGCGACAGGACTATCCTGACAGTGCGGTCATCGACCTTCTCGATGGAGCTGACGGCCTGGTAGGCCGACGAGTTCTGCGAGACCGGGCTCTCCTTCATGGTGTTGAGCGAGTAGATCACGTCCTCCACCGTGACGGGCTCGCCATTGGAGAATTCGGCCTCGCGGATGACGAAGGTGTAGGTCAGCCTGTCGTCGCTGATGGTCCAGGACTCGGCGACGCCCGGGGAGACCGAGCCATCGTGGTTGAAGTAGACCAGCGGCTCGACCACGTTGGCCGGGATCCACAGGCGCAAGGCGGTCAGGTTGCTCCTGGTGTAGTCGAGTGTACCTGGGTCCTGCCGCGCCACCAGGATCATCTTTGCCTCGTCGGCGCGGGGCGAGGCGGCCATTGCGCCCGGCATGGCCGCCAGCATGGCGGCGGCTGCGGTCAATGCGGCCAGCCCCAGGCGAAAGGACTTGGAGTTCGTCAGCATGTTGGTCGTTCCCTTGCTCGTGCAACCAGTTCCTGCCGCCTCGGCATGGCGAGGCGCCCTTCGGCAGTCGGCTTGCTCACACAGAGAGGCCCTTGAGCGAAATCTGTAAATGCGACCGTGTTTCGCTTCACGAAAAAAGAGGGCTTCTCCTGCACACGTGTTGGGCAAATTTGGCATATGTTGACAGGGCAAGCAGCATGTCCTCCAATCATGTCCGATCGGGCGCTGCGGAGCGCTTCCGTTGCACTGAAGGATTTTGCGATGAGCAAGGCAGGGAACCAATACGCCGTGCTGCCGGTGGCCAAGGCGATGCAGGTTTTCGCCTATGTGGCCAGCCAGGCCCACGACGTTACGCTGACCGAGGTCGTGCAGGCGCTGGACATGCCCAAGACCACGGTGTTCCGCTACCTGCAGACATTGTCGGCGGCGGGGCTCTTCTCGCACAATATCGAACAGGACCGATACGGCGTCGGTGAGCGCTTCCGCGAACTGGCGCGGCTCGACGCGGTCTATCACAGCTTGCGCACGACCGCGCAGGGTGAACTCGACATGCTGGTGGGAGGCTTTCGCGAAACCGTGAACCTGGCGGTATTGTCGCGGAGCGACATCGTCTATGTCGACATTCGCGAGGCTAACCGGTCGCACCGCTTCCAGGCGCGCATCGGACACCGGAATCCTGTCCATTCCACCTCGCTGGGCAAGGCGATCGCGGCCTTCCTGCCCGAGGAGCAGGCGCACGAACTTCCGGTGAACTTCGAGCCGCGCACCTATCGCACGGTGGCGGACGCCCGCACCTTCCGCCGCCACGTCGATGACGCGCGTCGGCGCGGCTATGCCATCGAGATCGGCGAGAACGAGGATGGCATCGCGTGCATCGGCGTGCCGATCCTTGACGGGTACGGGTATCCGATCGCGGCGGTGAGCCTGTCTGCGCCGGACAACCGGATGAAGATGCTGGTGGACCGCGCGGCCGAAGCCCTGCAGGAGGCGTCACGCCGGATCACGGCGGCCCTGCCGCAGATTTCGCTGCGGAGTGGCGTCTAGTCGCCGCATTCGTTCCTTGTAACGAAACCGCCGCCGCTTACCGGACATGGCCGGCTGCAGTAGCGTCCTGACGTGCGCCGCTCAGGACGTACGGGCGGGCGGCAGTCTGGTGCCGGCAGCTGGCTCGACCAGCATAGCAACAGGCTGGAGAGCTGGCGCGATGCGCATCTTCATTGCAACGCTCGGCACCGAGACCAATACCTTCGCGTCGTTCCCGACCGGGCTCGACGACTTTCAGGAAGGCTTCTGGAACGAAGGCGATATCGCCGCCGCGGAGCCCTCGCCCTGGAGCGGTCCCGGCCAGACCTGGCTCAGGCGCGGGCAGGCCGAAGGCTGGGAGGTCGTCCAGAGCCTCTTCGCCTTCGCAAATCCGGCCGGCCCGACGACGCGCGAAGCCTATGAGACCATGCGCGACCGCATTCTCAACGACCTGCGGGCGGCAGGACCGGTCGATGCGGTGCTGATGTTCCTGCATGGAGCCATGGTCGCCGATGGGTACGACGACTGCGAGGCCGACACCGTCGCGCGCATCCGGGAGATCGTCGGATCCGGGGTGCGGATCGGGCTGGAACTGGACTTGCATGCCCATATCGACGAGGTGCTGGTCGAGGCGACCGATATCATCGTCTTCTACAAGACCTATCCGCATATCGACCACAACGAGCGCGCCGACGAGGTGTTCGAACTGGTGAAGCGGGCATTGGCGGGGGAAATCGAGCCCAGGATGGCGTTGTTCGACTGCCGGACGATGGGGTTGTTTCCCACGACGATGGATGGCCCGATGCCGGAATTCTGCGTGCAGATGGCGGCGGCCGAAGGCAAGGACGGCGTCCTGTCGCTATCGCTCAACCATGGTTTTCCCTGGGCGGACGTGCCGTCGGCGGGGGCCAAGATGCTGGCGGTGGTCGATGGCGACCAGGCCAAGGCGGAGCGGATGGCTGCAGAGTTCGGCAGGCGCTTCTATGCGATCCGGGCCGAGGCGGCATTGCCCTTCACGCCGTTCGATGAGGCGATCGCAGAGGCCGGGATCAAGGGCGACAAGCCTTTGGTGATCGCCGACACCGCCGACCAGATCGGCAGCGGCGCGCCAGGGGACACCACGCATGTGCTCAGGGCGTTCATCGACGCGGGCATCCGCAATGCGGCGGTCGTGCCGCTGTGGGACCCGTTGGCGGTGCGCATCTGCATGCAGGTAGGGGTTGGCGCGAAGCTAAAGCTGCGCATCGGCGGCAAGTATGAGCCCCATTCGGGGCCGCCGCTCGATGCCGACGCGGAAGTGCTGTTTCTGGCGCGCAATTCGTACCAGGATCATGTCGGGTCCGAACGCATTGCCGTCGGCGACGTGGCGGTGGTGCGCGTGAAAGGTATCGAGGTGCTGCTGACTTCGCTGAGGACCAACCTCTATTCGCTGAGCCTGATGTGCCGGCACGGCATCGTCTTCAAGACCAAGCAGGTGGTCTCGATCAAGAACCTCTACAAGCAGAAGGACCTGTTCGTGGGGATTGCCCGCAGGCAGCTCTTCGTGGCGACACCCGGGACGAGCAATCCGGACTGGTCGCAACTGCCGTTCGAACGGCTGCCGCGGCCGATCTGGCCGCTGGACGCCGACCCGCTGGGGCTTGATGGGAGGTAGCAGGGTTCTCGCGCGGCGCGTGTTTCGAGAGTTCCTCTGGCCGTTGCTTCGCTACGGAAGGAAAGGACCGCGTTGTCCGGGCGGAATGCTGGGTCAGACGCGCTGGGCCTGCTGGCGGGTGGCGCCGACATAGGCGACGCAGTCGAGCTCGAATTTTAGCTTGGTGCCGAGCACACCGATGATGGTGCTGCGGCTAGGTCGTGGCTCGCTGAAATATTCGGGATAGATGCGGTTATAGAGCTCGCCGTCCGTCTCGTCCGCGAGGTAGGCCTTGATGTTGACCACATGATCGAGGCTGAGCCCGCCGGCTTCGAGGATGGCGCGCAGGTTCTCGATGGAGCGGCGCATCTCTTCCTCGAAGGTGCACGGAATAATGGCGCCGGTGCCGCGATCGACCGAGGCCTGTCCGGACACGAACATCAGGTCGCCGGCGATGAAGGCCGGGCTGAAGGGCAGATGGGAGCGGGCGCCGCTGTCGATAAGCTTGAGCATCGTCAATCCTGAATTAGGGAACAAAATGGGGGGGAAAGGTGTGCACTTCCCCTTCTGCGCGGCGATCCTCGAGCTTCTGATAGATCATCGGCAGGGTGGATTTCATCCAGTCGTCGCTGGTCACAACGAAGCCGGGGCGCGAGGAATCCAGACCGAAGGGATAGATGCGCACCGGCTTGGACAGGGCCTCGGCCATGCGTGAATGCCAGCTGTGATGCATGTAGCCGCAGATCAGGTCGGGCTGGAACTCGGCGATGACCCGTTCGAGCGGAGCGAAATCGGACGACTGGTCCTCCTGATTCACGGTGGTGATGCGCAGCGTCTGCAGCGCATCCGTTTCGGCGCAGGCCGCCTTGAAGGCGGCGAGGCGCGCCGCCTGTTCGGTGGAGACGTGGACGGTATCGAGGTAGAGTACGCGATTGGGCTTGGTGCCGAACCGGGCGAACATTTCCCGGAAGGCCGGAGCGTAGTCCAGCCGGTAGCTGTGGACGCCCGGCAGGTCGATCAGGGCGTCGAGCACGCTGACCTGACTGGTGGTCTGGCTGAGGGCCGAGATATCGGTTTCGCCGGTGATGCCGGTCAGCACGACCATGTCGAGGCGGTCCCACAGGGTCACTGGCATCTTGGCATGGGTGAAGCTGCCCATGATGAATTCGTGTCCGTCTGAGACCACGCGCTTTTCGAGGGCAATGACCAGGCGGGTGTAGAACTCATTGTTGAAGATGCCGTCGCCGACGATGTTGCGGTTGTAGAAGAAGCCGACGCGATGGTGCTCCTCGGCCCAGGGCGCCTGCACGAGGAACGAGCCGCGCCCGACCTGCCGGCGGATCACGCCTTCGCTCTCGAGATCCTTCAGCGTCTTGATGACGGTGATCAGCGAGAAATCGCAGAACTTGATGATTTCGTTCTGTGATTCGATCTTGTCCCCGGCCTTGAGGCCATTGGTCTTCCAGCGGCGCAGCAAGAGGTCGCGAAGCTGGAGATGGCGCGGGGTCAGTTCAACGTTCACGGCTCTTCGCCCCAGGACATTTGATTGGCCAAGATACCACCATCGATGAACAGCATCTGCCCCGTGATATAGCGAGCCTCTTCTGAAGCAAGAAAGACGGCTGCACCACCAATATCATCGGGCTCGCCGATGCGTCCCAGCGGAATCTGGCGCGCTAGCAACTGCCGGCGGCTCTCGGACCGGAGCCCGGCCGCGGTCAGCGGCGTATGCACCAGTCCCGGGCCGATGCCGTTGACGCGAATGCCGCGGTGGGCGAGCGTGACGGCCATGGACCTGACCAGCATGAGCACGGCGCCCTTGGAGGCGTCGTAGGCGACGCTGTCGCGCTCGGCGGCCATGGAGTTGGTCGAGCCCACGCAGATGATGCCGGGATTGACCTGGCCGGCCGTGACGCGGTTGGCGAAGGCCTGGCTGGCGAAGAGATAGGCGCGCACGTTCAGCGCGAAGGTGCGGTCGAATGCGGCCTCGGTGAGCTCGCCGAAAGCCGCATCAAGGAAAGTGCCGGCATTGTTGACCAGAGTGTCGAGCCGTCCCCATCGCTCATAGGCCGTCTCGATCAGGCGCTCGGCCTCGCCGGGCTGGGCCAGGTCGGCCTTTATGAAGGCGGCTTCGGTCAGCGTCGAGATTTCGGACAGCGCGGTTTCGGCATGTACGTCATCGCGATGGGAATTGATGATGACACGGGCGCCGGCCGTGGCGAAGGCGCGCGCGATGGCGAGGCCGATGCCATGGCTCGATCCAGTTACGCAGACGTTGCGCCGGTCCATATTTACACCTGATCCGAACTGAGTTAACTCATTAGCATAATAACATGCTAATAAGGGTTCGCCGATGGGTGTCAAGCAGAAGTGGGCCGAAGCGCTCGTTGTTACGCCCACCGGCGTCGTTCTGCGCGACCTGCTGATTGAGGACGACCGCATCGTCGATCTCGCACTTCCCGGCACACCCGTGGGTGAGGACTGGAAGGTTATCGACCGCCGGGGCAGGCTCATCTTCCCAGGTCTCATCGACCTTCTGCAGCATGGGTTCGATGTCAACCTCTATTCGGATGCGACGCCGGACGGCGTGGCCGATTCGGCGGCCAAGCTGCCCGTCCGGGGGGTAACTGGGTTTCTCCCTTCCATCGGCTGCCAGCCGCCACACGCGTTTGCCGACGTGCTGACCGGCCTGTCGGCGGCTTGCGGGCGGGCGCAAGGGGCGCGCGCCATCGGCATGCACAGTGAGGGACCGTGCTTCAGTTCGCCGGGCGCCCACAATCCGCAGAATCTGCAACTGCCTTCCACCGAGCTGGCCGCGCTGATGCTCGACAATGCGCATGGGCGGCTTGCGGCTGTCACCATCGCCCCGGAATTGCCCGGCGCCGAGGCCTTCATCCGCACGATGAAGGACAATGGCGTGTCGGTTCATCTGGGGCACAGCCGGGCGGCACCGGACGACGTCTCACGCTATGTCGGCTGGGGCATCGATGCGGTGACGCACATGTACGACGTGATGCGAACGCTGCCGCCCGATGACTCCGGCGTGCATGTGCTTTCGCTGCCGGACGCCCTCCTGGCAGAGCGGCACCTGGCGCTGGGCGTGGTCGCCGACGGCGTCCATGCCCATCCCAAGCTGCTGCGCATCCTGGCGCAATTGCCGGCCGATCGCGTCTTCCTCGAGACGGACTCGATGAAGTATGCTGGTCTTCCCGGTACCGAGTTCGAGTTCTATCCCGGCTATTTCGTGACCAGCGCGCCCGGCAAGGCGGTGCGCGACCGGAATGGCGGGCTGTGCGGGTCGTCGCTGACGCCGGATGAAGGCATGCGCAACTACATGGCGATGGCCGGGGCGGACCTCGTGCAGGCGGCTCATGCCGGGAGCCTGGTGCCGGCGCGGGTGATCGGCCGCGAGCAGGATATGGGCAGCATCGAGAAGGGCAAGCTGGCCGATTTTGCCGTGCTCGACCCGCTCGATCTTTCGGTGGTGGAGACGATCATTGGCGGACAGTCATTCTACAGGCGAGCAGATGACCCAGCGGCAGCTTGAGAAAACTCTGCGCTACCAAGAGGACGGCAACGTCCACCTCGACTTCCACGGGGCGGTCAACACAACCATCGACTTCATCGTCGAGCGCTACGGCATAGAGGTGTTGCACGAGATTTTCGCCAAGGTGGGCAAGCATGTCTATCGCGACCTACGCCAGCACATGCTGGATGGCGACCCCAACGAGATGGTGCGCCACTGGCGGCACTTCTTCGACCGCGAGAACGCCGACTACGACATCGCCGTCGGCGAGGACGAGATCGTGCTGACGGTGCGCCGATGCACCGCCTACCACCATGTCGCCAGGATCGCCCCGGCAGTGTCCCCCTTTTTCTGCGACCAGACCAGCAAGGTCAACGAGGCCATCGCGGAAGGCTCGGCCTATCGGATCTATACCGAAATCACCGGACCGGGCGCCTGTCGCCAGGTCATCCGGAGGCGCGCATGATCCCGAGCGACCATTTCACCCGCTTCTACAACGAGGTCTTCAAGTTCCTGGAGAGCCAGGGCGAGGAGGACCTCGAGCTCTATTGGCTCGAGATCAGCAGGAACCAGGAGCGCCACATTCTGGAGCTGATCGAAACCAAGGGCTTCCAGGGCATGCATGAATATTGGTCGGTGATCCGGGACGAGGAGAACTGTGATCTCGACCTGATCGTCGACGACGAGCATATCGAGCTGCATATGCATAAATGTCCGAGCCTGACGAAGGCGATGGACAACGATGCCGAGCCGATGGAACGCTATTGCGACCATTGTGCCGGCTGGATTGGCCCGATCATGGACAAGACCGGCTACCATCTGGTCTATGACGCGATCAGCCGCACCGAGCCGCGTTGCGTCAGCCGTATCTTCAAAGATCCGGCCAAGGCGCGCGAGGCCGAGAAATCGGCGCGGCTGCCGATGAGCTGGCCGGGGCGCGAAGCCAAACGGGGCGGATCAAAGCCCTAGTCTCTCGTGGAGCAGAACGGCGCGCATCGATACAGCGAGCAGGACCATGAGGGCCCGGTGCGGCTCTGTCAGATGCGCCGTGCCGTCGAGCAAGGCCAGAACAAGGTCACGGTCTTTGTGGCTGGCGGCGGCGATATCGGGTCGCAGGGCCTGGAGGGCGGCGAACGCGGTTTCTGTAGGGCCGTTGCCCAATTCGCTGGCCGCGGCCTGCAGTGCCCGGGCACGGATTCGGGCAGATTCGCCCGGCGGCATCGCCTTGGCGACCTTGCCCAGAAGCTCGGGCAGGCAATAGCCGGGCATCTTTTCCTCGCGGCGCCAGTTGCGCGCGAAACGTTCTTCGACGTGCAGGATCTTGGCGATGGCCAGCAGGACCACCTTGCTGCGCGGCTCACTGGTATGGCCGCTGTCGACCGCTTGGCGGGCGTAGATAGCGACAAGCGCCGGAACACTCTGACGGTCGCCATATTTCCCCAGAGCGGAGGCGGCCGCCAGGCGGCAATCGATATCGGGATCGTTGGCCAGCATGGCACGGATGGCCGGCTGCTGGGCGAGGCTGCGGATATCGCCAAGGGAGCGGGCGGCGCGTGAGCGCAAGAGCCGATTGGGATTGCCGAGGAAGGCCGCGATGGCGTCGGCGCTCGCGGTGGAGCGCAATTGGCCCAGGGATTCGAGCGCGGCATACTGCAGCTCTATCAGCCCGTTATAGCTGAGCATATTCTCGAGCGCCCGGATGGCGGCGGGCGAGGGCGGCAGGCGGCCGAGGGCCCGGATGGCTTCGTGGCGAACGTCGAAACTCGGATCGGAGAGGGCGCCGATCAGCTCATTCCGGGCCAAGGTGCTACCGATGCCGCCGAAGCCGTAGGCGAGGTCGCGCCGACGCTGCTCGGAGGTGAAGCTGGAGAAGCGCTGGATGCTCCAGAGCGCGCGGAGCGGATTGCCGGAATAGAACTGGCCGAGGAAGTCGCGGACGCCGGTGGCGCCCTCTTCCCGAAGCTGCGAGAACACCAGGGCCGAAAGGGCCGTGACGAGGGCGCCGGCGAGGAAGAGAAGCTCATAGCCGCCCAGGTGAACGCCTACGGCGGTGATGCCCGCCGGCTCGAAGTGCTGCACGAACACACCGGCGACGACGGTGAGGCCACCGCCGAAAATGCCGTCGCTACTGTAGGCCAGGGCCATATAGCTTTCGCGATGGGCCGGCGGCACATAGTTCAACATGTAGATGCTGCCCGGCACCATTGCGCCCTGGACCAGGAACCCGAAGAGCAGGAAAACGGCGCCCGCCAGGAGCTCGACGCCGGGAATGCCGGCATGAACGAAAGGCAGGACGAGCAGAAGCACCACCTGCAGGTTCTGCAGGGTGATGCGGATGGCGCGGGTGCCGTGGCGGTCGACGAACCAGCCGGCGGCATAGCTGCCGGCGGCAGCGCCCACCGGCACGAGTGCGGCCATGAGCACCAGCTGGCCGCTGGAGATGCCGAGCCGCTCGCGAAAGAACAGCAGCAGGAACACGTTCATCGCCGAGAAGATGAGGTACTGGCTGCCCGAGGAGAACAGGAAGGCGAGGAAATTGCGGTCACGCAGGGGGACGCGCAGATTGCCGAGCGATTGCGAAAGATCGGCCGCGTCCTTCTTCGGCGCGCCTCCACCGAGACCGAAAAGGCAAAGGGCGCCGGCGGCGCCGATGAGGATTCCGATGGCGAAGACCGGGTAGAAGCGCTCGATGTCGTTCCGGCCGTCGAGCCAGAGCTGGATGAGGAAGGAGCCGATCAGCGCCACCGGCAGATAGGCGATGGCGATGCGGCCGCTGATCTGGCCCCGGACGAGGCGGGGGATGAACTCCTGCTGCCACGGTGTCACCGCGGCCTCCGAAAGGGTCCGGCAGATGGCATAGGCGATAACGGCGGCGAAGATCAGCGCGAAGGCAACGTCGGGGGCGTCGATGAACTGCGGCGCAAGGAACAGCGGCACAAGGAAGACGTAGCGCGCCAGAAGGGCGAGGGCGGCGACGCGGCGCATACCGAAGCGCAGGATGATCGGGAGACTTGCTATGCCCAGGACCTGGAAGAAAGGCAGGATGCCGCCGATGAGGCCGATGCGATCCTTGTCGATGCCCAACTCGGCCGAGAACAACACCAGTGGCGCCCCGACCGTGCACAGCACCGCAGTGGCTGTCAGGGCTGAGTAGAGATAGAGGAACGGCAGGCGACGGAGCTTTTCGTAGTCGGTCAACTCGGGCGCGGTGGACACGGGCGGAAGCCTCAAAGCCGGATGCGGAAGGTCTTGATGACATGCTGGCAGGTTTCAACCCGCCAGCAGCAGGCGAGGAATTGGCCGTCGGCCAGTTGCAGCAGGCTCGGCTGTCCGAAGCGGAGATTGGCGAAGGGGTCCGCGAGAGCGACGCCCTGGCCGAGCCGCTCGTCAGCGAAGAGGGCGAGCGTGTCCAACCGTTCGAGGCGGTCGCCGGCCAACCGCAAGCGATAGACGTTGAGGCCGACCGTCGCTTCGCGATGGGCGTGAATGGTGAGGAGTTCGTCAGGCGCGAGCGCCAGCCCGTTCGAAGCCTGCGCGGCGATGCCGGTGTCGATCGTGCGGAAACTGGCGCCGCTATTGCTCGAGAGCGCCAGGCGATTGCTGAGATGGCGGCCATTTGCAACATCATAGGCCCAGAACAGCACACCCATGCGAGCGCCACCGAAGTCGATGAGTCGGCTTTCCCAAGGGGCGATGGCGCCGTCAGGATCCGCGCGGGAGAAGGTGGATCTCCTTTGCCAGGTTGCGCCCGCATCCATGCTGGAGATGAGCCAGCCTTCGTGGCCGGAGGCACCGAGATGGAAGGGGGCTGCGGCGCCGAGGAGCTCGCCGCTTGCCCGCTGGACGACCGGACCGGATAGTTCGAGGCCGACATCCCCCACGGCAAAGCGTTGCGGCACCGTCCAGGTGCGGCCGCCATCGCGGGAGCGGACAAGCTTGTTGTGGAGCGGCAGTAGGGCGTCGGTGTCCGGATCGACGATGGGCGTCAGCGGGGTGGGGCGCAGGAAGACGTAGCCGGTGGCCAGCAGCGTTCCGTCGGCAAGAAGGGTGGGCTTGAAGCTTTCCGACTCCTCGGGGGAGAAAGTTGCCTGGTGCAGCGGCCGGGGTGCGCTCCATGTGCGGCCGTCGTCGCTGCTGCGGCAGATATGGGCACGCATGTCTGCCGCGTCGAAGGCCTGTCCGATAGAGAACATGGCGACGATATCGCCATCGGGCAGACGAACGAGACCCGGGAAAGCGGCCTGACGGCTGACGAGGAGCGGGTTCGGATTGGCGTAGAGCGTGCCGGTCTCGATGAGCTGCATGGAGCCTCAGACGAAGTGGTTGGAGCGGTGGCGGAACTGTCCCGGCGTGCAGCCGCGGCTGCGGTGAAAGGCGGCAATGAATGTCTCAGCGTGACCGTAGCCGACCATATGTGCGATCTCGCCGATGCCGTGGCGCGTCGTGGACAAAAGGTCCTCGGCGCGGCGCAGGCGCATCTCGCGCAGATGACTGCCGGCCGATGTGCGGTAGGACCGGCGATGTCGGGCGCGCAAGGCGCTTTCATGCACGCCGAGAAGCGCAGCCACATCGCTGAGCGTGCGAATCTTGGGCAGTGTCTTGGCCGCCTGCCGCCACGCCATGTCGAGGGCGCGATCGAGCCCGGGCGCAGGGACGTCGACAGCAATGGCAGGATGCTGGAAGCAATCGAGAATGGCCAGGAGTAGCCGGCGGCGGCGGTCGGCATCGACCGCGAGGATGGAGCCGGCGAGATCGAGGCTGAGGCGCAGCATGGCCTGGATGTGAAGTGCGTTCCCGGGGCGCGGGCGGAGATATCCGGGGCCATCGAGGCCAAGCGCGACGGCATCGGGCCACTCGAAATGGCAGATGGAGGCAGTGGCGAAACCGTCGATGGCGGCGCCGACAAAATGTGTGCCCGGCAAGATCAGTAGTCCGTCCGGGGCGGCGATGGTCAGGTCATCCCCGGCGATCGCGAGGTGCACGGCGCCTTCGTGAATCCACAGGACGTCATGGAAGTCCCAGACCACCGGCCCGATGGGCATGCGTCTATCGAAGCGGCCGAGGCGATGCTCGCGCAGGACGATACCGTCGGGGGTGATGGGCGCGTTCATAGCCGCACCGCATCACCGCGGCCTGGCAAAAACCACCGCAAAGTGCGTTGATCTATCGGAATTCCTCGTTCGGCGTCGCAGGTCTCAACAGACGGAGCGGCCGGAAAGGGTTTTGATGACAGACAGGAGAGCGCACGAGGAGAGCACCCATGTCCCAGGCCCAGCCGAGCCTTGCCGGCCTTAAGCAGGACTTCGACCGCGACGGCTATACTGCCATCCGGCCGCTGTTCGACGCGGCAAGGATGACCGAAATCAACCGCGAGTTCGACCGCTACATCGCCGAGTGCGCACCGAAGATGGCGGACACGGAAGTGTTCTACGAAGCGAGGGGTGACAAGGGTTCGCTCAAGCAGATGCAGAACATGCAGCACTACGATGCGTATTTCCGCGACCTGCTGGAAACCGACATGATCCGCCAGTTGGCCGAGACAATGCTCGCTGAGCCCGTGAGGGCGGTGAATCTTGAATATTTCAACAAGCCCGCCGGCATCGGCAAGTCGACCCCGCCGCATCAGGACGGCTATTATTTCCACTTCAACCCGCCGGCGGCGGTGACCGGGTGGCTGGCGCTGGAGCCGGTCGATGCCGAGAACGGGTGCATCCACTATGTGCGAGGCTCGCACCTGACGCCGGGCTATCGCCCGCATGGACGATCGGAAATCCTCGGCTTCTCGCAGGGGATAACCGATTTCGGCACCGAGGACGACAAGGCCAACACGGTCGCCTTCCCGGGCGACGCGGGCACCTTCCTGATGCACCATTCCAAGACCATTCACTGGGCCGGGCCGAATACGTCGCCAACGCGGGCGCGGCGGGCGCTTGGCTTCGTCTATTTTGGGGAGAGCGCCAAAGTGGATGAAGAAGCGCGGGTGGCTTATCAGGCCAAGCTTCAGGCCGATCTTCGGGCCGCAGGCAAGATCTGAATGGCATTGGCGGAGCCCCAGAAGGTTCCGCCGCAAACCTCGTTGATCTCGCAAGGCGCTCGGCATCTTCAGCTCAAGGAAATGACCTTGCCGTGGAGCTTGGTGAAGGGCAGGCGACGCAGGTCGCTGGTGCAGAGGCCGGGACTGTCGACGTAGAAGCCGGCCCGCATGATCGAATCGTAGGCGGCACGGTGGGAAACGGCCGCCTTGATGACGACATAGGCGGCGTCTTCGGGCCGCAGGCCCTGCGAGTGGTATTGGCCCAGGTCCATAGGCGCCGTCTTGCGTTCGCAGAGCAGGATTGTTGCCTGTCCGCTGCTCACCACGGCGCAGCGGCCCATGCGGATGGTGGTGCCGCCCATGGAGGCGAGGTGCGACTTTGGGTTTTCCAGCTGGAATACCCCGTCGCTGAGATGCTCGACCGTGCCGGTAAAAGGGACGGGCTCGCCGTGGTGGGCGTCGGTTTTGCCGCCGATCTTGAGGGATACGGTCTTGCCCTTGCCGGCGGTGAAGCATTTAGCGACGGAGTCGCGGTCGGCGAGGGCGGCCAGGATGTTGGTCCGGCCGGTTGCGAGCAGAGGCCCGAGCAGGCCCGTGGCGTCGCCAGGCGTACCGCCGCCGATATTGTCGGCGGGTTCTATGAGGAGGATCGGGCCGGTGCCCCGCGGCAGGCCATCGGCCTTCGCCAGGGCGGTGGCAAGATCGTCTTCCTGAGGGTAGCCTGCGGCAATATTGGCTTCGAGCACGTCCACCAGCGCGTCGAGGTGCTTTTCTGCCGCTTCGACGGGGCCTTTGGTGACAAGGTTGAGGCTGAAGCCGCAATCGGCAATGTCGGAGTAGGCGTAACCGGCCATGACGTTGATGGCGAGGATATCGGGATCCTTCGCCTCGATGGCGCGGGCAGCGGCGAGGACGCTCTTCATCGGATCATTGGCGGAGCCGACGCCGACGGGCGAGATCACGTATTTGGTCGAGCGGTGCAGAGCCTTGATATTGGGCTCGCTGAAAGCGCGGTCCAGCAGTTCGGCAGCGGCGACGGCGGATTCGTAGGCGTCGGTATGCGGGTTTTCACGATAGGCGCGGAGTACCGTCGAATTCTCGACCATGATTCTAGAAATATTGCCATGGAGGTCGAGGACGGCACCAACCGGCAGATCGCCGCGTCCTGCGGCTTTCAGGCGCTCGCGAATGGTCTTGATGACGAGGCCTTCGACGTCGTCGGAGCCTTCGCTCACCATGGCGCCGTGCAGCACGAGGAAGATGCCGTCGATCTCGTGCATATGGCGGTCGAGACCGGCAAGAAAGTGTTTGAAGAACAGCTCGACCACGTCGTCGGTCACCTTGCCGGCCGGTTGGGCGGCCATCTGGATGGTGGGGAGGATGCGCCAGCCGGCCTTCTCAGCATAGTCGATGAAGCCGGCGCTGGGCGAGCCGTTGCCGCGGTTCTGGTCCACGGCCGCCTGGCCGATCCTGAGACCGCCTTCCTCGAACTGGGCCATGCCGGTCTTGTCGGCGAGGAAGGTGTGGGTCTCGTGATAGAGGCCACCGAACAGGATGGTCTTGGACATGACGCGCGGGCCCCGGGTCAGAAGAAGGTGAGGACGCCGTCGATGACGGTGTAGTCGTCGTCGACGATGGGCAGGAACCGCCATTTGTCGAAGGCGGTGCAGGGGTGGGAGACGCCGGAGGCGACGAGATCCCCCACCTGCCAATCGGTATCGGCGCCGAGGCGGACATAGGCGTGCTGGTCGTTGGTGGCGAAGATTGTTGCTTCGCCGACATGCAGGAAACCGTGGCCGGGACGGTAGCGTTTGAAGGGTATCGGAAGGCCTGAATCGTAGGGTACGTCGCGCTTGCCCATGGAAAGGAAGGCGAGGCCGGGTTCGGGCGTGGACTGGACGTAAGCCCAGGCTTCGAGCGCCGGTTGAAGGTCGGATTTCCACGAGCGGCGCGGGTCGGCCTTGGCTTCGTCCTGGGCCTTCTTGTAGGCGCCGGAATCGTTGGTGACGTAGCAGCCGGAGCGCAGCAGCACCCGGACGGGAAGCGGCAGGTCGAGGGTCGAGAAGCGGTCGGCGACGATGTCGAAGTAGGAAGAGCCGCCGCCCGAGAGGATGAATTCGTCAAGGCCGGCATAAAGGCTCGGCGGCAGGGCACGGGCGATGTCGACAATGGACTGCGCGAAGGGCTCGGCCAGCATCGGGTGATCGCCTATGCCGGGCACGACGCCCTCGAAGGTGGCGAGACCGGCGAATCGGACGAATTTCGCGCCGCTGGCGGCGAGCTTGTCGACCAGCAACAGGGCCTCGACCTCGTCGCGCAGGCCGGTGCGCCCACCTTTGGCGCCGATCTCGATCAGCACTTTGACCGGGCGCGGCGGGGCGAGCGGGATGAGGTGCGCCAGCATGTTGTCGAGCTGGGCGGCGGAATCGAGGAAACAGTAGAAGTCGAAGGCCGGGTCGGCAGCGAGCAGGGCGGCGATGCCGGCCAGGTGGGCCTTGCCGATGAGCTGGTTGGCCAGCACCACACGCTTGATGCCGTAATGGTGCATCACCTGCACCTGGTTGACGGTGGCGGCCGTCATGCCCCAAGCACCACCGGCCAGTTGCTCGGCGAAGATGTGCGGGCTCATGGTCGTCTTGCCGTGGGGGGCGAGCGACAGGTTGTGGCTGGTCAGGTATTGCCCGAAGACGCTGGCATTGTGATCGAGCGCGCGGCGCTTGAGGACCATCAGCGGAAGCGGCAGATCTTCGGCCAGCACGTTCCAGCGCTTGGTGCCGATCTCGGCGAGCGGAAAGGGTGCGGCGGTTGCCGGAATGCCCTTGGTGCGGCCATCGAGCAGTGTTTCTTGCAGCGCGCCGAGCTCCATTTCTGCCTCCTAGATCGCGTCGAAAGCGCTGAGGACGTCGTCGGCATAGGTGGCGAGTGCCACCACGTCCGCGCCGACGCTCAGCATGTTGTAGCCCATGGAGACGTAGTCCTTGACGTTGGCCTTGCCGGCGACGGTCACGGCGATCTTGCCGTACTTGCGGGCGACCTCGGCGACGCGTTCGCGCACCTTGACGATCTCGGGTGCCTGGAGCTGACCGGGAATGCCGAGGCGGACGGAATAGTCGCCGGGGCCGAAGAAGAGGGCATCGACGCCGTCGATCTCGGCAATGGCTTCGATCTCGTCGAGCGCCTCGGGGTCTTCGATCTGATGGCAGACGAAGCGTTCCCTGTTGGCGGTTTCGAGATAGTCGAGGAATCCGACGCGGGTGAACATACCGTCATTGTTGCCGCCGTCGACGGCGCGGCGGCCGAGCGGGGCGAACTTGGTCATGTCCCGCACTGCGCGGGCATCGGCGGCGCTCATGACATGGGGCACGATGAGGCCGGCGGCATCGGCTTCGAGCGGGCGGACATAGTCGGAATAGCTGCCGCGGGCGACGCGGACGAGGCTGTCGACGTCATAGATTTTGGCCGCGCGGATCTGATGCTCGATGGCTTCGATGCTGGCCGAGGTGTGCTCCTGGCAGAGCCAAAGAGCGTCGGGCTGTGCCTGGGCGAAGATCTCGGCAACCTTGGCGTCGAAGGTGTTGAGTTTCAGCACTTTGGCGATGCCGCTGGCGGCGATGGTGCGCAACACGCGGCTCTTGCGCATGCGGTGCTGGGTCGCGGGTGTAGCGGAATAGGGCTGCTTTTCGGTCATGGCTGTTACTTTGCGGTGTAGCCGCCATCGACCGGGATATTGGTGCCGGTGATGTAGGCGGAGGCATCGGAAGCGAGGAAGACGATGACGCCCATGAGATCGGTCTCGTTGGCCATGCGGCCGAGTTGGGTGCGATCGGAATAATTCTGCACAAAGGGCGCGGGTTGGTTGGAAAAGAGCCCGCCGGGCGAGAGACAATTCACCCGGACATTGTCCTTGCCCAGAATGCTGGCGGCCCAGCGGGTGAAATTGATCATGCCGCCCTTCTCATAGAAGTAGATGGGCGAAGGATTGGGATACATGTCGGTGCCGGCATAATTGCCCATTTCCACGCCGACCATGCCCATCATCGAGCCGATATTGATGATCGAGCCGGACTTGTTGGCCGCCATGGACTTGCCGAAGAGCGAGGTGATCTTGAAGAGGGCTGAGGCGTTGACGCGGAGGCTCTGGTCGTAAGCTTCGAGATCGTGGTCCCAGCCATCGGTAGCCGAACGGGTGACGGCGTTGTTGACCAGCACATCGCAACGACCACTGCGTTCGAAAATGGTCTTGTGCAGGGCTTCGATGGAGGCATCGCAACTGAGATCGAGCGAGAGCACGGTGACGTCATTGCCGGCTGCACGTTCCTCGGCGGCGACGGCTTCGAGCTTGGTCTGGTCGCGGGCGGCGAGATAGGTGGTGGCGCCAGCTCCGGCGAGGGCCGCGACGATCTGGCGGCCATAAAGGCCTGCGCCGCCGGTGCAGAGAGCGACTTTGCCCTTCAACGAAAAAGTATCGAGAACGCCCATGGTCAGGCTCCGAAGTTGGAGAGCAGGATTTCAGCGCCGCCGGCCTCGCGGCTTTCGATGCCGGCGATGACCAGTTGCATCAGTTCGCGCGTCTGCGCGTAGGGGACGGGCGGCACGCCGGTGCGCAGGAACCCGACATAGCTTTCGAGCTGCGCCCTGAAGGCAGTGTAGGTGTCCTGGCTGCGGAGGATCACGCCGCCTTCGGTACCGGCGAGGGTTATGAAGCCGGAGCCGCCGATCTGGTCGGACGTGACGGTGATGACGATGTCGATGCCCTTCGAATGCTTGAGGTGCACAACATTGCGCTCGTAGGTACCGGTATTGCGAGCGGAGACGAAGCCGGGGCCCACGATCGGGTAGATCGATTCCAGTGCGTGGATGCCGTAGGTCTCCCACTTCTTGGCCATGGTGGCAAAGACGGTGCGCAGGGCGCCAAATTCGTGGGTGGCGCCGTGATAGGGCGCGAATTCCTTGGCGAAGCGCATGCCCGAGGACGAGATGATCGGCTTGCCTTCCGCGATCCAGTTCGAGAAGGTTTCGAGATCGGCCCGGTTGTCGCAGAGGGGTTTGTCGACGAAGACCGGGAGGCCGGCCTCAACAAAGGGACGTGCGCGTTCAACGTGTTCAAACCCCTTGTCGGTGGCGATGACGACGGCGTCGACCTGGCCGATGACGTCCTCCGCGCGGGTGACGACATTGGCGATCTTCGCCACTGCCGCGACTTGAACGGCGTCGGCAGGATTGTCGGTCCAGACATGGGTGACTTCGACGCCGGGAATGCCGAGTGTTTCGGGGGACTGCTTGCCGATATAGTTGATGATCGCCGGATAGGGGCAGGTCTTCAGCGCCTCGGCGTCATAGCGGCCGTTGATGATCATCGACCAGGAGTAGGGGTGCCCATTGCCCTCGACCATGCCGAGCATGGCCAACCGGATCGGGCGATCTCCAAAGGGGAAGTCCATCAGGTCCTCACCAGGCGGTCCAGCCGCCATCTACACCCAGCATCTGGCCGGTGACGTAGGAGGCTGCATCGGAAATCAGGAAAACGGCGGCGCCGGCGGTCTCGTGCTGGCAGCCGATGCGGCCGAGCATGGTCCCGGCCTCGAGATTAGCGATGAAATCGGGATGCGCCTGCTGCACGGCGGCATGTGGGAAGGGGCCGGGATAGAGCGCGTTGACGCGGATGTTGCGGGGGCCGTAGTGGCCGGCCATGTAGCGCACCATCTGGTTGAGGCCGGCCTTGCCGACCCCATACTCGATGGCGTTGGGGGCCATGCCGCCGGGGTATTTCTTCGGGTCGGGCGAGACGACGCCATACATGGACGAATAGAGCACGGCGGCGCCGCCCGAACCCATCGCATCGGCCGCAGAGCGGGCCAGAAGGAACGTGCCGGTGAGATTGATGCGGTTGGCCAGATCGAACGTCGCCGCGTCAAGCTTGTCGAAGGTCTTGCTGGAATTGAATGCGGTGGCGGCGATGAGGCCGGAGAGCTGGCCGAAAGCTGCCTCTGCATTCTCGACGCAGGCGAGGATAGAGCCCTCATCGGCCATATCAAGGGGCAGAGTGGCGACCCTCCCCTCGCCCGGCGCCGCCTCGACCTCGGCCTTGGCCGCGAACAGGCGCTCGGCGTCGCGGTCGGCGATGATCACATTGGCGCCCTGCGCCTTAAGCAGCAGGCAGACGGGAGTGCCGAGATACCCAGCGCCGCCGGTGACCAGAACATTGCGCCCGTCCAGTGCGAACATGGCGTGCTCCCTCAATTGTCGACGGTGATGATCTTGCGCTCGGTCCAGGACCGCTTGGCGGCGAGCGCTACCTTGAGGTTCAGTCGGGCATCGTCCAGCGTCGCCAGATGGCACGGCTTGCCCTCGATTGCATCGAGCATGGCGTTGGCCTGGATGGTGAAGCGTGCCTGATGCGCCTCGGTGGGCACAAGGCCGTCCATGTAGTCGCGGATCTCGACTGGCCTGTCGCTGTCGTCGGTGGAATAGCTGAGCACCGAGTGCTCGAGCGTCAGGTTGCCCTTGGTGCCGATGAAGTCGCTGCGGTTGGTATTGGGCTTCTGGAACTGGTTGATGGTCAGGTTGGCCATGGCGCCGCTTTCGAAGCGGACGTTTACGAGGCAGGTGTCCTCGGTATCGGTCCCCTCCAGCACCAGCCGGTCATACATGGCGCCGACCTGCACCGGACGTCCCATGAGCCAGATCAGCATGTCGAAGGCGTGGCTGGCGGCGTCGAGAATGGCACCGCCGCCCATTTCGGGGCGAGCGTAGTAGGTGCGCTGGAAATCCGGCCGGTACTTAGGGAATTCCTGGGAGGAGTTCACGTAGGCGAGCCGCAGGGCGCCGATATCGCCATCGGCGATACGCTGGCGCAGGGCCAAGAGCTCGGGAGCGATGCGGCGAATATAGCCCACGCGCGCCAGGGTGCCGGCTGCGGTCACGGCTGTGAGCGCTTCGTCGACGCCGTCCATGGTCACGGCCAGCGGCTTCTCGACCATGAAAGGCAGCCCGGCCGCAGCGCAGGCCAGCATCAGAGGCACGTGGAGATGTGCAGGGGCGCAGATCACTGCGAGATCATGGGCTGAAAGGTCCGCGTCGGCGAGTTCGGCATAGCCATGTTCGAGCTCGAACATGGCCACCGCTTCGGCCCGCCTGACGGTATCGGGTTCGACGATGGAGAGCCTCGCCCTTCCGGTCGCGAGATAGCCGCGCAAGTGCCGACGGCCGATCCCGCCACTGCCGATGACCAGGACCCTCTTCATTAGTTCCGCCCCCCGCCCCGTCCTTGATTGTCGCTTGACACTCAAAAAAGATATGTTGTTATGTTAATGAGATATCTTTGACTGTCAATTGGGTCGCCGAGGCTCGTGAAGAGAAATTCACCCCAAAACAGCCGATTTCACGTACATCATTCTACAGATGGTGCGGTCTATGGTGTTTTTGAGCGAAATTATTGCCTTGGGGGTAGGCGGTCGCCAAAAGCTCATGGAATTTCTGGTCAGTTGAGATGCCGAAATGATTGCCTGCATCCTCATTTTGGTCGACCAAAAAGAGAAAATTTGACACCAAAGCAGGATGCATGGTTGCCTTCTGGCGAGTTGGGCACGAGGGACGCCATGGCTTTGACGGCATCGGAAATCGCCAATCTTCTGGCCCGTGAAGTGCATGAGGGCGTCCTCGGCGTCGGCGCCATGCTGCCCTCCGAGCGCGACCTGTGCGCCCGTTTCGGGGTAGGGCGTACGGCAATACGCGAGGCCATCGGGCTTCTCGTATCGATGCGGCTGATAGAGCACCGCAAGGGGTATCGGCCGCGCGTCGTCTTTCCGACGTTGTCGCAGCTGCTCGCCAGTATTTCCGAGGCGTCGGGATTGTTCTTCCGCGGAACGGAAGGCAGCGCCCATCTCGAGCAGGCGCGACTATTCCTCGAGGTCAGCATGGCCCGCTATGCGGCCGAGAGTGCCACGCCCGCACAGATCGGCAAGATGGTCGCGGCCATCGAAAAGGCGGATCTGGCCATCGAGGACCTCCCGCTGTTCCGGGATGCCGACGTGGAATTCCACCGGGCGCTGGCGGAGGTGCCGGGCAATCCGATCTTCGTGGCACTGCACGATGCCTTCGTCGATCGGCTGATGCGTGCTCGCCCGGCGCCGAGGGACATTTTCAGCCACAACCGCCGCAGCAACGACGAGCACCGCGGCGTGGTGCAAGCCATCATCGCACGCGATCCCGAAGCAGCCGTGTCGATCCTGACCAGGCATCTGACACGCAACTACGCCGTCTATGTCAATCACGTCCTGGCTCCGTCCATGGCCAGCACCAAGCCTTTGGAGGTGTGAAGCGAAAAGACGGGTAACGCGGGGGACGCCCGCTTTGGTCGAGACACCGGCAGGGAGTGAAACCGGCCCGACCAGATCTACAAGAACTTCAAGACAGGGGAACGCATATGCAAATGAAGAAGCTCATGGCCCTGGCCATCGCGGGGCTGATGTCGACGACCTTGATCGGCTCGGCAGACGCCCAGCCGATCAATGACAACCAGTTGTCCGATCCACGCGTGCGCCAGGCCATTGCCTACGCCATCGATATGGAGACGATCGCCGAGACGATCTTCGAGGGCCAGGCCGTGCCCGCCGTGGGCATGCTGCCCGACGGCCCTTACAAGCCGACCGACCTTGAGCCCTACGCCTACAATCCGGACAAGGCCCGCGAGCTGCTCGCCGAGGCGGGCTGGGATTCCAACCGCGTGCTGGACGTCGTCTACTACTATACCGACCAGCAGACGGCCGACCTGATGGCCGCCATCCAGGCGTATCTCGCCGATGTCGGCATCCAGATGAACTATCGCCTGATCGAGGGCGATGTCGGTTCGCAGATCGCGGTGGTGCCGGACGATCCGGTCAACGGCCCGTCCAAGGTCACCTGGGACATGCTCTACGGCGCCCGCGCCGCCCTGGCGCTGCAGGAATATTTCAACCGCTACGCCTACGGCCTCAAGCCGATGATCCCCAATATCCCGCGGATGAACGAGCTGGTGGCCAAGGTCAACAGTTCGACCGATCCCGAAGTGCAGCGTGAAGGCTACTTCGAGATGGAGCACATCATCAACGAGAACGTCTACCAGATCCCGCTCTACTATCAGCAGCTCTTCACCTATGAGAGCGACCGGCTGAACCGCAATGGCGCCCCCTATGGCAACGAGCAGTACAACTACAACTGGGCCGTCGAGAGCTGGACGATCGAGCCCGATGCCAGTGGCAAGGGCGTCCTCTACACCAATGCCGGTCCGGCGCAGTTCTTCGAAGTGCCATGGCAGAACCTGGGCATCTGGGTGCACAACAAGTTCGCCTTCGACACCATCCTCGAAGCCGACGGTGCGTTGACGCCGATCGGCGGAGAACTCGCCGACACCTATTCGGTGAGCGAGGACGGGCTGACCTTCACCTTCGCGCTGAAGGACGGGCTGACCTGGCATGACGGCGAACCGATCACCGTCGACGACGTGGTGTTCTCGATCGGCGCGGCCCTGAAGTTCCCGATCACCCAGCCGGTTCTGCAGGCAACCCTCAAGAAGATCGAAGGCGCCGAAGCCTATGTGGCCGGCGAGACCGACACGCTGGCCGGCGTCACGACCGAGGGCGACACCGTCACGATCAAGTTCGCCAGTATCGACCCGAACGTGCTGCTCAGCTTCAGCCAATTTGCGCCGCTGCCGGCCAAGCATTTCGAGGGTGTCGATCCCTTGAACCTGCAGCAGGCCCCGTTCTGGCAGAAGCCGATCGGCTCGGGCCCGTTCATGATCGATGAGGTGGTGATGAGCGACTATACTACTCTGGTGCCGTTCGAGGACTACCACAAGGGTACTCCGAAGATCGAACAGATCATCGCTCGCCCGTCCTCGGACAATGACGGCAACCTACTGGTCAACGCCACCGCGGGCAAGGCGGACTTCGGCTATACCAAGTCCGCCGCCGACGTGCCCGGCCTCGAAGCCCTCGACTTCATGAACATCCACCCGATCGACATCCCGTATACCCGCATGCTGTGGATCAACCAGTTCGAGCATCCGACGAACTGACCCGCGAACCGCGGGAGCGCCGGGCCTCGCCGACGCTCCCGCAGCCATTTGTCGATCCCAAGAGAGCGCGGACCGGGCGAGCATGCTGACCTACATCATCAGGCGCGTCCTGATCCTCATCCCCATGGCGTTCGCCATCTGCTTCCTGGTGTATCTGGGGCTGGAGCTGACGCCGGGAGACGCCGTCTCCCACATGATCAATCCCGACGCGCTGGGCAGCATGGACGCCGCCCAGCTTGAGGCACTCCGGCAATCGCTCGGCCTGGGGCAACCCTTCCATGTCCGCTTCTGGGCCTGGTTCACCAATCTTATCCAGGGCAATTTCGGCTACTCGATGAATGGCGGCGTACCGATCGGCAGCATCATCGCCACCCGCCTGCCGGCAACGCTCGAACTGGCGGCGGTGGCGCTGCTTTTCTCGACCGTTCTCGGCTGCCTGCTCGGCGTCGTGAGCGCGCTCAGTCGCGGCAGCAGGACCGACAATGTGCTCACGGTCATCGGCATGCTGGGCGTTTCCATTCCCGAATTCTTCTTCGGTCTGGTTGCCATCCTCGTCTTCGCGTTGAACCTGGGCTGGTTTCCGGTGGGTGGGCGCTCGATGCCCGGCTATACGACGTTGTGGGACCGTCTGCCCCATCTGGTGCTGCCGTCGCTGGTCCTGTCGATCATGCTGACGGCCGGCGTGATGCGCTATGCGCGCTCGTCCATGCTGGACGCCCTGAGCCGGGATTTCATCAAGACCGCGCGCAGCAAGGGAATTCCCGAGTGGCGCGTGAATTTGTTGCACGGGTTCCGCGTGGCGCTGACGCCGGTGGTGGTGCTGATCGGCTTCCGCCTGCCGGTGCTGATCGGCGGCTCGGTGATCATCGAGCAGGTGTTCCAGTGGCCCGGTATCGGCAACGAATTCATCTCGGCAGTGCGCTCGCAGGACTATCCGGTGGTGATGACCATCGCGCTCCTGTCGGTGATGGCGGTGCTGCTGGCGAGTCTGATCGTCGACATTCTGACCGCGGTCATCGATCCACGCGTGCGGCTGGGAGAATAGCCATGGTCCAACCGATCTATCCCACAACACGCAAACGGACCCGGCTCGATGCGCAGTTCGACCGCATCCGCGCCCGCGAAGAAGCGGGTGAAGCACGCTCGAAGGGCGGTTCGCGTGCGGTCAACAAGTTCCTCAACAACCGCCTGGCGGTGATCGGGCTCATCATCTTTGCGGTGATCGTGTTGACCGCGATCTTTGCGCCGCTCCTGACACCTTATGATCCCAACAGGATCAACCTGCGCGACATGCTGCAGCCGCCGTCCTGGGAACACTGGTTCGGCACGGACCGGACGGGGCGGGATCTCTTTTCGCGCGTGCTCTATGGCGGGCGCATCTCGATCCTGGTGGGGCTGGGTAGTGCCGTGCTCGCGGCGATCGTGGGCATCCTGATCGGCGTCTATACCGGTTATGTCGGCGGCTGGCTCGATGCGCTGGCCATGCGCGTCTCGGAAATCTTCATGTCGTTTCCGCAGATCATCCTGGTCCTGCTGCTGGTCTCGATTCTCGGCCAGTCGCTGGTCAACCTCATGCTGATCTTCACGCTGACCGGCTGGGGTGGCATCTACCGCATGGCGCGGGCTCGCATGCTCAGCCTGCGCGAGGAAGAATATGTGCTCGCATTGCGCAGCTTCGGGCTCAGCCGGCCGCTGATCGCCTACAAGCACATGCTGCCCAACGCGCTCGGTCCGATCATGGTCAACATAACCCTCTCGACGGCCGCGTTCATCCTGCAGGAGGCGGGGCTGAGCTTCCTGGGGCTCGGCGTGCCGCTCTCCATCCCCACCTGGGGCAATATCCTCAACGTGGCGCAGGATCTGCGCGTGTTGCAGAGCAATTGGTGGGTCTGGCTACCCGTGGGCACCGTCATCTCGCTCTTCGTACTGAGCGTCAATTTCATCGGCGACGGGTTGCGCGACGCCACCGATCCCAGCCAGCAGGGATAGAGCGATGACCGACACCCAAGACGTCGCCATCAGCGTGCGCGATCTCAAGACCTTCTTCTACACCAACAACCGCTGCAACAAGGCGCTCAACGGCGTGTCCTTCGACATCAGAAAGGGCAAGACGCTGTGCATCGTGGGTGAGAGCGGGTGCGGCAAGTCTGTGACTGCCGCCTCGATCATGCAACTGCTGCCCACCCTGTCGCGCATCGAGGAAGGGGAGATCATCTACCACTCCGACCGGGGCGACATTCCGCTGCATGCGCTCGAGCGCAACGGGCGCGAGATGCGCCGGGTGCGGGGCGCGGAGATCGCCATGATCTTCCAGGACCCGATGACCGCGCTCAACCCGGTCTACAGCGTCGGCTTCCAGATCAGGGAGAACCTCAAATACCACACGGACATGTCGCGGCGCGCCGCGCACGAGCGGGCGGTCAAGCTGTTGACCGAGATGGGCATAGCCCTGCCCGAAAAGCGGGTCAACGACTTCCCGCATCGCTACTCGGGCGGCATGCGCCAGCGCGCCATGATCGCGATGGCCATGGCCTGCAACCCCAAGGTGCTGATCGCGGACGAGCCGACCACGGCGCTCGACGTAACCATCCAGGCGCAGATCTTCGAGCTGATGGACAAGCTCAAGCGCGAGCATGGCACCGGGATCATGCTCATCACCCACGACATGGGCGTGGTGGCCGAGCTCGCCGACGACGTGGCCGTAATGTACATGGGCAATATCGTGGAGGCCGGCACGGTCGACGAGGTGCTGCGCAACCCGGTCCACCCCTACACCAGGGCACTGCTGGCATCGGTGCCTGTGCTCGGCAAGGGCAAGGACCAGGACATCAAGGCCATCCGAGGATCGACGCCCGATCCGCTGAACCGGCCCAAGGGCTGTCAGTTCGCCGACAGGTGCGATTTCGCCACCGCCCAATGCCAGGCCATGCCGGGCGAAACCCACATCACGCCGACCCACCGGGTCATGTGCTGGCGCCACGAGGAGCTTTCCGGTCATGGAGCAGAGTAACGACGTCATCCTGCGCCTGCGCGGGGTGAAGGCGCATTTTCCGGTGAAGGCCGGCGTCTTCAAGCGCACGGTCGGTCATGTGAAGGCGGTCGATGGCGTCGATCTCGACGTCTATCGCGGCGAGGTACTGGGCCTTGTGGGCGAAAGCGGCTGCGGCAAGACCACGTTGGGCAAGACCATCCTGCAGCTGGTGCGCTCGACCGAGGGCGAGATCGTCTATCGCTCGCCGCAAGATAAGGAAACCGACCTCACCCAGCTCGACAACGAGGGCCTGGTGCCGTTCCGCAAGCGGCTGCAGATCGTATTCCAGGACCCGCATTCCTCGCTGAATCCCGCCTTCACCATTTTCGGCTCGCTCGAGGATCCGCTGAAGAAATACGGGATCAAGTCGCGCGAGGAGCGCCGGAAAATCATCGGCGACCTGCTCGAGGCGGTGAATATGCGCCGCGAATACATGGATCGCTATCCGCACGAATTCTCCGGCGGCCAGCGCCAGCGGATCGGCATCGCCCGTGCGCTGAGCATCGAGCCGGAACTGATCGTCTGCGATGAGGCTGTGAGCGCCCTCGACGTGTCGATCCAGGCGCAGGTGCTGCAGCTCCTGATGAAGCTCAAGCGCGAACGGAACCTCACCTATATCTTCATCACCCACGATCTCAGCGTCACCGAATATATCTGCGATCGCGTGGCTGTGATGTATCTGGGCCGGGTGGTGGAGCTCTGCCGCTCCGAAGACCTCTTCGCCAAGAACCTACATCCCTATACCGAGGCGCTGCTGTCGGCCATCCCGGTAGCAGACCTCGACAAGAAGTCCGGGCGGATCGTACTGCAGGGTGACGTCCCGAGCCCGGTCAACCCGCCCCCCGGGTGTCCGTTCCATCCGCGCTGCCGCTACGCCAGGGACGTATGCCGGACCGAAGTGCCGCGCCTCAAGCGCTACGAGGTCGACGGCCGCGACCACTATGCCAGCTGCCATCTCATCGACTTGCCGGAAGCCGCCTCCGAACCGGTTGCCGCGACGGCCTGATTTCCTCACCCCGGAGCCAAAATGCCTCGCAAGCTATCCCAGATCACCGGCGTCCTGCCCGCCCTGGTCACCCCCTTCGACGAAAACGAGGTCTTCGATGAAGGCCGGATGCGCGCGGTCGTCGATTTCCTCATCGCCCGCAAGGTGGATGGCCTCTATGTAACCGGCAGCACCGGCGAGGCCTTCATGATGTCGCCCGGGGAGCGCAAGCGCGTGCTTGAAGTGGTGGTGGACGAGGTCGAGGGCAGGATCCCCGTCATCGCCCATGTCGGAGCGATCAGCACCCACCTCTCCATCGACCTGGCGCGCCATGCCGAAAAGGCCGGCGCCGACGCCCTTTCGTCCGTGCCGCCCTTCTACTGGGGCTTCTCGCAGGACCAGATCGTCTCCTACTACACCGACATCACGGCTTCCACCGGCCTGCCCATGTGCGTCTACAACGTGCCGCTGGCCGGACTATTCGGCTTCGACATGATCAAGCGGCTGGCGGAGATCAAAGGCGTCGAAGGTATCAAGTACACCGCCTCCACCCACCACGACATCATGCGCATCAAGACCGAGATCGGGCAGGATTTCGTGCTCTATTCGGGCGCCGACGAAATGGCGATGTCGGGCGTCGCCTTTGGCGCCGACGGTATCATCGGCAGTTTCTACAACACCATTCCGGAAGTATTTATCGACCTGTTCGCGGCGGTGAAGGTCGGTGACATGGAGAAGGCCAGAGCGCTGCAGGAGGTGGGCAATGCCATCATCTTCTTCGCGCTGGCGCGCAATCCGATCGCGGCCATCAAGCGCAGCATGGCGTGGCAGGGTGCCGACGCCGGCTATTGCCGCAAGCCCTTCGGCAACTTCCACGATGCTGCGTCAGAGGAAAATCTCAAGGCCGAGTTCCGCGCCTTCAGGGCCGAACGCGGCATTTCCGGCGTCAACTTCCTCGACGCGATCTGACCCTGTGTCTAGTCGGTAGCCGGGCATTCCTTCTGCATGCAGATCATGCGTTCATGGCGGTGCGAACATCCCGCCGGGCGGCATCGACCAAGCTGCGGGCGGTGTCGTGGAACAGGGCCTGACGCTGGACGGTGTCGAGCCCTACCTGGCGGGCGCCGCGCTTCATGGCGCGTAACTGCTCGTAGCGGACGAAAGTCATGCGGCCATCGCAATGGCCGAGCGAAAGCTGATGGTTGGTCTCGGACAGGAAGGCCCAGGCATAGCCGAACGCGATATATTTGCCGCGCATCGGACCGATCATGTCGTCGCTGCCATACATGACCCGGTCGACCCCCACGCCGGTATAGAGCGCATCCAGGGCATCGGCCTCGCAGACGGTGGACGTATCGTACCAGATGTTGGGCAGGCCGCGCAGGCTCACGGCCGCCCTCTCGATGGCCCAGGCGGAATAGGATCGCGCGCAGTGGGCGAGTATCCAGCGAACGCGCGGATAGGCTTCGCTCAACCTGCATAGCTCTTCGATATTGTCCGGGTCAGCTACGGCCTGGCGCTTGGAGAGGTGCATCATGACGATCAGCCCGAGCCGATCGGCCAGTGCGATCTGGTGCTCGGGCAGGAAGTCGGTGATGGAGGCCTCAGCGCGGTCGGCATTGGTGGCATAGACAAGATAGGGCTTGAGGCCGACGGCGCCCGTGCGGCAGAGAGTCGCCTCGATCTCGGTCGCGCTCATGCCCGGATGTACCAGCATCAGCGACGCGGAATCGATGGCCTTGGCCATTTCCCTACTGACATGGTCGTTGGACGCGTCGAAGTCGCAGGCTCCAGCGAACGGGAAAGGGAAGGCCAACCGCTCGATCTGACGGCCGGGCATCAGGGCCTCGTCTATCCGGTTGGCCAGCTCGAACGTCACCTCAGGAAAGTGCCGGCCGATGCCGGCGGCATAAGGGCCGGTCTCCTTGTCTGAGTTGATATTGAAGGCCCAGCGATAGATGTGCGAATGCACGTCGAAAACGTGTTGCGGCACAAAAGTGTCGAGCTCTTCCTGCCAGATGCGTCGGTCCAGATCGGTGGATGCATACTTGTTCATCGATGTCGTCCTTGGATAGTCCCGCAACATTCTGAATGTTGTAGGTCGAAAGTCTAGAATGACTAGGAGTTCGCCGTTGATTTCGAGGTGGTACCAAGAGTTTCGCCGGTACCATGTGATATGCAGCCAGCAGTTTCGCGTCCTCTCCTCGGTCATTCCGATAGATCGGATTCCAAAAACAGCCATCAATCTGAGGCGTTGTCGACGGCAGCGGGGTGGAAAGCGGACACCCAACGGAACAGCTTAAGCAGGTGATACCTAGCGCCATCTTATTTGATTTAGACGACACCCTTGCTCGCACAAGGACGTGCGTGAGGCTCTGTTGGTCGCTGACGACTTCGTTGCGGCGGTCCTTGGGGCACGATCTCGGCCAAAAAGGTCTGTGAAGGTCAGGGAACGGTCCTGAGCGCGGGCACTGGCGCGGGCCTGCTTGCTCAGCCCTCCCGTCAGGGGCCAGTTCCAGAGTCTCGGCATGGCGCCAGACGGCGCGCAGATAACTCACCGAGGCATTGGCGCTCGCCACGCAATCGGGCCGGATGTTCGAGCCGCGCAACAGGAGCCATTCGTCGTCGGCGGGACGGCGGGCGAGGGCCGCGTGCCATGCATGCCTCTGGTCAGTCAGGGGTTGCATGGCTCAGGCTGACGGAGGTGTTGGAAGCACTTCCCTCGGCCACCTGTTGGAAGCAGGCGGTCCGCCGGCCAACCAGCCGGAATCGGTTTGGCAACATGCAAGATGCGGATCCGCTACGGAACACAAGGATCCCGGCCAAGGTCCTCGATCGCAAGGTTAACGTCCAGTGTGGGGTCGCATGTCATCGGGCCGGAACACGCTGATCTCGACGGTATTTGATCTACCCCGAGGACAGGATTGGCGAGTCAAATCGGGAAGCGCCCTCTTGACACTTCGCGTAAGCCGTGTGCTGAGGGGGCGACCCCACCTCCTCAATGCCTGGTGGATTTCGATCTTTTCCGGCCTGGTGGTCTTCGCCACGACATGTCGGTGTGCATCGTTGAGGACTGGCTACGCGATAGGTTCGACGTTTTCCTATGGCCCGTTGTTGCCTTCGGGTAACCAAGCGGTGCCAAAAATGGAGCCTAATTCCCCTCTCTACAGCTTGCGGCCGGTATTTGGATGCGCTCGGCAACAAGTGGAGAAAACGGCGCCTCCCGGCTGCTCTGGCGCGTTTGGTCCGTTTCGTCCTTTCTCGAACATGCCGGAAGCTTAGTTGATCCGCACACCAGAGTTGTCGAACAGATGGGCCATCGACATGTTTGGGCTGACCTTAATGGTAGCGCCGGCCCTTTCCGTGATCCGCTCGCGAAAGACGCAGTTAATCGCCTGCCCGCCGATATGGCCCAGAACTTGGGTTTCCGAACCGGTGGGCTCGACAACCGAAATATCGAGGGGGAGGCCGTTGTCATCTGGCTGCATATGCTCGGGCCGGATGCCGTAGGTGACAGCATCAGGAGCGGAACGGCCGATCGGCAAAACTGTGCCATCTATTAGGCGGAATCCTTGGGCTGTCACCTCGCCCTTGAGAAAGTTCATTGAGGGGCTGCCGATGAAGCCGGCGACGAACAGGTTGCTCGGCCGGTCGTAGAGGTCTAGGGGCGAGCCGATCTGCTCGATAACCCCGTCGCGCATGACGACGATCTTGTCGGCCATGGTCATGGCCTCGATCTGGTCGTGCGTCACATAGATCGTCGTGGTCTTGAGGCGCTGGTGCAACTCCTTGATCTCGGCGCGCATCTGCACCCGCAGCTTGGCATCGAGGTTGGAGAGCGGCTCGTCGAAGAGGAAGACGGCCGGATCGCGCACGATGGCGCGACCCATGGCGACGCGCTGGCGCTGCCCGCCCGAAAGCTGGCGCGGCTGCCGGTCGAGCAGGTTCTGGAGGCCGAGGATGTCCGCCGCGCGCTTGACCTTGGCGGCGATCTCTTCCCTCGGCACGCCCTTCAGCCGCAGCGAGAACGCCATGTTCTGGGCAACGGACATGTGGGGATAGAGCGCGTAGTTCTGGAAGACCATCGCGATGTCGCGCTGCTTGGGCGCAAGATCGTTGACCACGCGGTCGCCGATCTCGATCTCGCCTTCGGTGATGTCCTCGAGTCCGGCGATCATGCGCAGCAACGTCGACTTGCCGCAGCCGGAAGGACCGACCAGGATGACGAATTCGCCATCGGCAATGTCGACGGACACGCCCTTCAGCGCATGAAAGGCGCCGTAGTATTTTTCGGCATTGTTGATGGAAACGCTTGCCATCGAGATCCTCTTCCCTTGGGTCCGGCCCGCTCGCATCCTCCAGCGGCGGTCGGTTGTTGTACCGATCGGTCTGTTGGTAGCGACCGATTCCGGCAGTGTCAATCGAGCGGTTTCACACCCTGACGGCGCGCAGCACGACCTCGGCGAAGGCGTCGCCGAGGTCGGCGGCGTTCTGGGGGCCGCGCGGGTCGAGCCAGAGGAAGCTGTAGAAGTACATGCCCAGCAGCCCCTTGAGCACGGTGCTCGGTATCGGCCGGAACTGGCCCTTGGCCAACCCGTCGGAGAGGGACTGATTCCAGATGGCCTGGTAGTCGCTGTGGAGGCTCATCACCGCCCGCCGGCGCTCGGCGGTCAGCGCATGGATCTCGCGAAAGCAGACCGTCATTTCCGACAGGTGCTCGGAGATGGTCATCATCAGCGCCCGGCTGAGCTTTTGCGTGCGCACGATCGGGTCCGGCTCGCTCTCGAGGATGGCCTGCCCGTCCGCGATCAGGTCGGACATGTAGGCCGTCGTGATGTCGTAGAGCAGGTCTTCCTTGCTCGAAATGTGATAGTAGAGCGCACCGCGCCCGAGGCCCGTCGCCTCGCCGATCTCGTTGACGCCCACCCCGGAAAACCCGCGGTCGGCAAAGAGGCTTGCCGCCACCTGCAGGATCTTCAGTCTCGTCGGCGAGGTCTTGCGGTGTGAGGTGGCCGGCTTTGGTTGGGTCAGTTCAGTCATCTTCTCGTCCGTTTCCGCTCTCGAGTGGCGAAGTGGGTGCCTTCCACGCCTTCTGCTGTTCTCGTGCGCATAAACCGGTTGACCTCCCGCATGTCACGTCGTTAATGTACCGATCGGTCATCCCAATACAAGCGTTGAAAACGCATTCCCGGGTGGCCGCGTTAGGGAGATCAGCCATTTGTCAGCGATATCAGTATGTTGCGGGATAGCCCCCAGCTGCAGCGACGCGCGTGGGTGTTGCCTAGCATGCCATCCCTATACCGAGCAATCGGTACATGCCGCGTTTGCGAGGTGAAGTGATGTCGAAGCAGAACTCCGGCTGGGACGGCACGATCAGGGGCATGCCCAAAGTGGGGGCGTTCGCGGAGCGGACCCGGCGCGTCACTATGCGCGATGTCGAGGCGTTCACCGACATAACCGGTGATCGCAATCCCCTCCACTATGACCGTGCCCTTGCCGAAAAAACGGTGTTTGGCGGCCTCATCGTGCAGGGTGGCGTCACATCGGGCATCCTCAATGCCATCGTCGCGGAAGACCTGCCGGGTCCGGGGACCGTGTTTCTGGGCGTCGAGTGGCAGTTCTCAAAGGCGGTGGCCGTGGACGAGGAAATCACCGGCCGCGTCGAGGTCACCAAGGTTCGCGCCGACAAGCCGATCGTTACCCTCGTTACGACGGTGTGCAATGCCGCCGGAGATCTTTGCCTTAGCGGAACGGCAACGACCTACACCGTTCCGCTCAATGTCGCCGACTCGCAGGCGGCTGAATAGCGCTGTGCCCAAAGCCGATTGACAATAGATAGGGTCGGTTCTAGTCATGTACTGACCGATCGGTACAGCAAGCAAACGATGGCGCCGGTCTCATGAGGAGACCAGGCTGAGCGCTTGAACGCCGATCTCAACAGGGAGGAAGAATTCATATGCTCGAGCTAAATGACACTTGGAGACGCGTTGTCCTTGCGGGCGGCGTAGCTGCAATCGTGGGATTGGCGGGCGTCGCGCCTGTCACGGCGCAGGACTGCGCCGAGCAGGTCGATCTGACGTTCACCTTCTGGGGTTCCGCCTCGGAAAAGAACGACATGGAAACCGCGATCCGTACCTTCAACGAAAGCCATCCGTGCATCGTGGTGACGGGCCAGCACATCCCGAACACCGGATATGTGGAAAAGATCACCTCGATGCTGGCGTCGAACACCGCGCCGGACGTCGCCTATCTCAGCCAGGACCAGGCATTCGGCTGGGCGGCCGAAGGGCGCCTGCTCGACCTGACGCCCTATCTCGGCGACACGCCCGAGGACACCTACCTCAAGAACTCGATCTATCGCGTCGAAGGCAGCCTGATGGGCACCGGTCTCGCCACCGGCGTCATGCTGATCTACTACAACAAGGACGTGTTCGATGCCGCCGGCGTCGAGTATCCTCCGGCCAATGCCGCCGACGCCTGGACATGGGACGAATTCGTCGAGAACGCCAAGCTGCTGACCAAGGATCGCAACGGCAGCACCGCCGCCGATCCGAACTTCGATCCCAATGCCATCGACACCTTCGGCGTCGCGATGCCGGCGGGCTTCGGCGGCTGGTACCCCTACGTCGTCTCCAACGGTGGCCGGATGTCGAACGAGGACGGTACCGAGCTGACCCTCAACTCGCCCGAAGCTGTGGAAGCGCTCCAGGCTTACCAGGACCTGATCTACAAGCACCACGTGACCCCGACGCCGACCCAGACCGGCACCCTGCCGGCGGCCGACATTCTCATGCAGTCGCGCAAGGTGGCCATGAGCATGGACGGTCACTGGCGCATCACCGATTTCAACGATACGCGGATGAACTGGGGAATCGGCGTCCTGCCGATATTCGATGAGCCCTATACGCCGCTGATCTCGACGCCAAAGGTGATCTTTGCCAGCACCGAGCATCCCGACGAGGCGTTCGAGTTCTACCAGTACGTCTCCAATCCCGAGCAGGTCGGTCTGTTCAAGTCCGGACTCTGGGCTCCGCTCGAGCTCGAATACTTCGAGACCGAGGAAGGGCTCGCCAAGTGGCTGACGTCCGAGGACGCCGAGTATCCACCCGAGGCCATAGATGCCATCGTCGACTACAGCCTCAACTACACCGGCGAGCAGCTTCCCACCTATCAGCTGCGCAACATCGGCCAGATCATGAACGACGCGGTCATTCCGGCTATCTCCAAGATGCTCGACGGCACGGTCTCGGCGCAGGAGGCCATGGACGAAGCGGTGGCGAACGCCGCCCCGCTCATGCAGGGCCGCTGGTAGGGGCCGGTACGCGGATGACGCAGATTTCCACCAGCACGGCACTCGCAGGGCGGTCTTCGGACCGCTCTGCAGCGGTCAAGAGAAAGCTGACCAGACGCCAGCGGCGTGAGCTCTACTGGGGCCTGGGCTTCGTCTCCCTGGCCGTGGGCGGATTTGTCCTCCTCAAGGTGATCCCGATCGTTGCAAGCTTCGTGATCTCACTGACGGACTGGAACGTGGCGCGGGCGCCGAGCTTTGTCGGCTTCGACAACTACATGCGCATGCTGACCGCGGATCCGCTCTTCTGGAAATCGCTCTGGGTCACCGCGTACTATTCCCTGTTCTCGGTGCCGGTCAGCATGGCTTTCGCCTTCGCCCTCTCCATGCTGCTCAACACCAGGATTCCTGCGCTCGGCATGTTCCGCACGCTCTTCTACCTGCCCTCGATCATCCCGGTCATTGCCAGCTCGATCCTGTGGCTGTGGATGTTCAATCCCGATTTCGGGCTCTTCAACGCCGGGCTCGACCTCTTGGGTCTGCCGCGCCAACGCTTCATCTACGAGGAAGGCCAGGTCATCCCCTCGCTCGTCTTCATGAGCATGTGGAGCGTCGGGCCGATGATGATCATCTTCCTTGCCGGATTGCAGGACGTGCCCAACCAGCTCTACGAGGCTGTCGACATCGACGGCGGCAACGCCTGGCACAAGCTCTGGCACGTCACCATCCCGATGATGACGCCGACGATCCTCTTCAACCTGTTGATCTCGATCGTGGCGGCGCTGCAGACCTTCGTCCAGGCGTTCATCATGACGGAAGGCGGGCCCAACAACGCCTCGCTCTTCATTGTCTTCTACATCTACCGCAAGGCCTTCCAGGAGCAGCAGATGGGGTACGCTTCGGCTCTCGCCTGGGCCCTGTTCCTGGTGATCTGCGCCCTCAGCATCCTGGTCTTCAAGACCTCGAACCGGTGGGTCTTCTATCATGGAGGCGACGACTGATGAGCGCCATCGAGGAAACCCGATTCAAGGAGTTGATCGTCCGCTACGCTCCGGGGGTCGGCAAGCGCCGGTTCGCGTTCCTGGTCTGCGTCGTCATCAGCTTGCTGATGATGCTGCCGCTCGCCTGGCTCGTGCGGTCGTCCTTCATGGAGATGGGGCAAATCTTCATCTTCCCGCCCGAATGGATCCCCCAGCCCTTCCGCTTCGAGAACTTCCCCGAGGCGCTGACGGTCATCCCGTTCTTCCAGTACTTCGTCAACACCATGCTGATCCTGGTGCCTTCGGTCGTCGGCACGCTGGTCAGCAGTGCCCTCGCAGCGTACGGGTTCGCGCGGCTCAACTGGCCGGGGCGGGACATCGTCTTCGGCGTCTTGCTGTCGACGCTGATGCTGCCCTACATCATCACGCTGCTGCCCACGTTCCTCATGTGGTCGCAGGTCGGCTTCATCAATACCTATATACCGTTGATCGTGCCGAACTGGCTGGGCTTCCATGTCTTCTACATCTTCCTGCTGCGCCAGTTCTTCAAGAACCTGCCGCGCGAGCTGGATGAAGCAGCGGAGATCGACGGGGCCAATCCGCTCCAGATCTTCTGGTACATCATCCTGCCGGTCAGCCGGCCGGTGCTGCTGGTGGTCGCGATCCTCTCGGGCCTTAATGCCTGGAACGATTTCCTCGATCCGCTCGTCTACATCAACAGCTCGGACAAATATACGCTCGCCCTAGGGCTTGCTCAGTTCACCGGGCTCTACACCTCCCAATGGAACCTGCTGATGGCCGCCTCGACCGTCATCATCGTTCCGGTCCTCATCGTCTTCTTCCTGACCCAGCGCTACTTCATCGAGGGCGTCACGATGTCGGGCTTGAAGGGCTAATCGCAAGGAAGCAGCTGTGTCTGAAACAAGCAATGGCACACCTATGCGCATCGCGCTCGTGGGTGCGGGCGGCCTCGGCCGCGGTTGGGCGCGTGTCATCTCCAACCTCGCGCAGGCCGATCTTATCGCGGTCGTCGATCCCCTGATCGGCAGCGAGCGTCAGGCCGAGTGGGTCGTGGCCGAAGTCGGTCATCTGCCGCTGGTGACGAGCCTCGATGGCACCGCCGGCCTTGAGATCGATGCCGCGGTCGTCACCGCGTTCTCCATCGCGCACCATGCGGCGGTTTCGGCCGCACTCGAGCGCGGGCTGCACGTGTTGGTCGAAAAGCCGTTCGCGGTCACCATGGCGGAGGCCGAAGAGCTCGTGGCGCTGGCCAAGAGCAAGGGCCTGACGCTGATGGTCAGCCAGAACTACCGATACTTCCCCGGTGCCAGAATCTTGCGTGAGACCGTCGCCGACGAACGTTACGGCAGGATCGCTTCGGTGTTTTGCGAGTTCAACCTCGATTGGCCCGGCAAGCCCTATCAGCACGGCATGCAGCACGCCATGGGCCTCGAGATGGCGGTGCACCACTTCGATATGTGCCGCGCACTCTTCGATGCCGAGGCGGTTGGCGGCTATGTGCGCGAGTGGCAGCCGGCGGGCAGCCAATATGCCGGCGGCGGCGCCATCGAGGCGCTGTTCGACATGGAGGGTCCAAAGGGCGCGTTTCCCTTCACCTATTCGGGCAACCTCGTCAGCAAGGCACCGCGTACGCCCTGGCCGGGGCGCTGGCGGTTCGAGTTCGACCGCAAGACCATCCTTCTCGACACGTTCGAGGATCGCTATGGCCTCTATGCATCGCATGTGGATGAACGCGAATGGATTGGGCGCTATGATGGCGACGACATGTCGTTCAACCTGCCGCTCGCCCATTTCATCGACTCTATCCGCACCGGCAAGGAGCCGTGGAGCTCGGGGCGGGATAATCTCGGCACCATGCGCATGGCGCTTGGCGCCGAAATCTTCGGAAAGGCCCGATGAGCCGGCGTCGCGACATACTGGCCGCGCTGGAGGCCAAGCGGCGTGACGGCCGCGCGATCATCGGTGCCGGCGCGGGGACGGGCATCTCGGCCAAGTTCCTGTACAGAGGCGGGGCCGATCTCATCTTCATCTACAACTCCGGCCGCTTCCGCATGCAGGGCCTGTCGTCCTGGGTCGGCCATCTGCCGTTCGGCGATGCCAATGCCATCGTCATGGAGATGGGCGAGCGCGAGGTGATGCCGGTGGTGCCGGACGCCAACGTCATCGCGGGCGTGTGCGGCTTCGATCCGACGCGGCGCATGTCGCACTTCCTGCCCAAGATCGTCGAGGCCGGGTTTGCCGGAGTGATCAACTATCCGACGGTCGCCGTGATCGACGGGCGCATGCGCGCGGACCTCGAAGCCGGCGGGCTGGGGTTCGACAAGGAAGTCGAGATGATCCGCCTTGCGCATGGGCTCGACCTTCTCACCACCGCCTATGTCTGTACGTCCGATGAAGCCCGGGCCATGGTCGATGTCGGCGTCGACATGATCGTTGCCCATATGGGCCTGACGGTCGGTGGCGCCATCGGCGCGCAGCACGCGATGGCGTTGGAAGAGGCCGTCGAGGGCGTCCGCGCCATTGCCGAGGCCAGCCGCGCCGCGCGCGCCGACGTGTTCGTGGTGGCGCATGGCGGGCCGATCGCCGGACCGGAGGACGCCGGAAAACTCTTCGCCATGGTGTCGGTGGACGGGTTCGTCGGCGCCTCCAGCATGGAGCGCCTCCCGATCGAGGAGCCGCTGCGCGCCAATACCCATGCGTTCACGCAGCTGCGCACACGGGACTGAGCCATCATGCCCCGCAAGGCCCTGGCGCTGATCGTTTCGCTCGATACCAAAGCTCCCGAAGCGGCGTATCTGCGCGAGCGCATCGCCGCCGACGGCATCGATGTGGTGGTCGTCGACTTCGGAACCGGGGAGCCGGGATTCGCACCGGACGTGCCCGCCGAAGCGGTCTCGGGCCTGGGGCAGGGCGACATCGCGGTCCTCCGCCGCGAGCGGAACCGCGCGGCCGCAATCGACGTGATGATGCGCGGGGTCGCGGCCTGGGCGATAAAAGCTTACGCGGAAAAGCAGATCTGCGGCGTCGTTTCCGTTGGCGGCTCGGGCGGAACGGCGGTCGGAACCGCCGCGATGCGGGCGCTGCCGTTCGGGGCGCCCAAGGTGATGGTCTCGACTGTCGCGGCCTCCGACGTGCGCGAGTATGTCGGCACGCGCGACATCACCATGATCAACTCCGTGGTCGATTTTGCCGGGATCAACCCGATCAGCGAGCCGGTGCTGCGGGGCGCGGCGGCCGCCGCGGCGGGGATGGCGCGGGCGCTGGAAGCGCCGCTGACGAGCGCGGACGCAAGGCTCATCGCTGCCAGCCAGTTCGGCGTGACGACGCCGGCGATCGAGCATGCGGGGCGATTGCTGGCCGAAGCGGGTTATACGCTGGTGCCGTTCCACGCCACCGGCATCGGCGGCCGCACGATGGAAAATCTCATTGCGGATCGGATGTTCGACGGGGTGCTCGACCTCACTACGACGGAATGGGCCGACGAAGTGGCGGGCGGCACGCTCTCGGCCGGGCCGACGCGGCTGGAGGCGGCGGGCAGGCTCGGGATTCCGCAGATCGTGGCGCCGGGGGCGCTCGACATGGTCAATTTCTTCATGGCTCCTGTGCCCAGCCGCTTTGCGTTCCGAACGCTGCACAAGCACAACGCCAACGTAACGCTGTTGCGCACAAACCCGTCGGAAAACGCCGAGATCGGGCGAAGAATCGCGCAAAAGCTCAACGCGTCGACGGGTCCGGTAACCGTGCTCTTCCCCCTGCGGGGGATATCGGCGCTCGATGCCGAGGGTGAGGCCTTCTTCGATCCCGAAGCAGACGCCGCGTTGCTGCAATCGCTGAAGGATTACCTCGAGCCACAAGTCCGGCTCGAAGAGCTCGACCTGCATATCAACGATCCGGAATTCGCGCAGGCTGCCGTCGCGGCGCTTCTCGCACATCTTGCCAACAGAAAGGCCACCACACATGCCTAAGACGACCACCAAGGAAAAGAGCTTTCCGGACTGGAGCGAAACCCAGAACTACGGCATCAGCCATCTGAAGGTCGGCGCGGAGGTGGAGCCGCATTTCCACGACTGCCACGAATACTGGATCATCATCTCCGGCCGTGGCGACGCGATGAGCGAGGGCAAGGCCTATGAGCTCGGACCCGGCGACATGCTGCTGACCAAGGCCGGCGACTACCACTCGCTCAAGGTCACCGAGGAGATGGTGGCGGTCTACTATTACGGCGTAATGCCCGAGCACGGCCGCTGGGGTCACCTGCACGAGGGTGAGCATCTGCCCTGGGCCGAGCACCTCAAGTCCATCGGTGTGAAGGCGGCGTCATGACCATCCGCCACGTCGTCCTCTTCGACTACGCCGCCAACGCCAACGAAGCCGAGATCCAGGCGGTGATCGCCGGGCTCGATGCCCTCCCGGGCAAGATACCGGAAATCCTCGACTGGTCGCTGACCGAGGACCTTGGCAGGCGCGAGGGCTCGTTCCGCTACTGCCTGATCGCGCATTTCGACGACATGGCCGCCATGGAGCGATACCTTGCCCATCCCGAGCACGAGAAAGCGGTGGCGCAGGCGCTGCCCATCCTGACCAAGCTGGCCGAGCACGATCATCCGGTGTGATCTTCGCACCTAACGCAGGCCATGCGCGATTCGCGCGGCCTCCGGCAGTTTGCGCAGCACGAGCATGGCGGCCACGCCGAGCAGGGGGCCGGGGACGAGGACGACGAAGGCCCACCGCCAGCCGATCGCGTCCGCGATCATGGGCACCAGTGTCAGGCTGACCACGGTCAGCGCAAATCCGATACCGAGCTGGAAGGCGAGGGCGGTGCCGATGAGGTCGGGGTCGCCGACTTCGGTGGTCATGGCCGAGAACTGGGCGGAGTCGCCGATGACGGCGATCCCCCAGATGCAGGCGACCAGCACGAAGAGCCAGAGCGGCCCGCTGAACACCAGGCCGATGAGGAGCGCGCAGGCGCCTGAAACCGCCATCATCAACGTGGTGGTGGCAGTGCGCCCGATACGGTCGGCGAGTATGCCGCCGAGGATGCACCCGAGGACGCCGGCGGCGATGACGGCAAAAACCATGAGGGAGAGCTGGGAAGCGCTAAGGGCTCCGCTGCCGTAGGCCGCGGCGGAAAAGGCGAGAAACCAGCCCCACATGGCATAGAGTTCCCACATGTGGCCGAAATAGCCGAGATTGGCGAGGGCAACGCCGCGATTGCACAGCACCCGGCCGATCTGGCGGGGGTCGAACACGGCACGGCTGAAGGGGTAAGGACCCTCATCGGCCTTGAGTAGGAAGATGACCGCACCGACGAGGGTCAGGCCACTGGCGCCAGCAACGACCGCGGTCCAGCTGACACCCTGCGACAGGGCGCGCAGCAGGTGCGGGAAAGCCGAGCCGAGAGTAAGGCCGGCGAGCAGCGTACCGAGCGCGAGACCGCGTCCGCGCTGGAACCAGGTGGCAACGAGCTTGAGGGCCGGAGGATAGACACCGGCAAGCGCCATGCCGGTGAGAATACGGCAGGCAAGGGCCCATTCGGGACCCGGCGCGATGAGCAAACCAAGATTGGCAAGGGCGGCAAGCGCTGCCGCTGCGCCCATCAGCAGGCGCAATGGGGCGATGTCGGGCAGGTTGACGAGGCTCAGCGACAGGGCGCCGACGACGAAGCCGAGCTGCACGCCGTTGGTCATCCAGGTCCGCATGCCGCTCGACAGCGCCCAGTGGGCGGTAAGCTGCGGCAGGATGGCGGTCGCCGAGAACCAGGTGGTCATCGACAGGATCACCGCCAGCGTCAGGATGGCGAGGGTTCGCCAGGCAGCGCCGATCCCGCTCATGACGCGGGCTCGAAGAGGGGCATGATGCGGCCGCCGATATCCATGAAGACGACGCGCAGCCGCAGGCCGGCCGCGAGGCCTTCAGGCTCCACTCGCAGGTGCGTCAGGAGCGTCGGACCTTCCTCGAGGACGACGAGGCCGATGCTGTAGGGGGCAGCTGGCTGCCAGCCGGGATGGCCGGGCTTGAAGATGGTGCTCCAAGTTTTGAGGCTGGCACGCCCGGACGCCTCGCGCCAGGCAAGGCCGTCCGACCAGCAATGGGGGCAGATCTGGCGCGGATAGAGGATGGTACGATCGCAGGCCCCGCAATGTTGCACCAGCAAACGGCCTTCGGCGACAGCCTCCCAGAACGGAGCCGAAAGCGCCGTCGGGGTGGGACCGGGAACGTCGAGGGCGGCGAGAACGGCGGGCGAGATCATGCGCCGGCCCCCAGCACGAGCGCGGTGGCTTCGCTCATCGTGGCGCCGTTGCCGGTGACGAGGGCAACACCGGGATTGGGGATTTGCCGTCCTGGCGCCGTGCCGCGCAGCTGGCGGACGGCTTCCGTGACGTGGGTCATGCCACCGGCAAGGTCGGGCTGGCCGAAGCCGAGCTGGCCGCCATGGGTGTTGAGCGGAGCATCGCCTTCGGGACCCAGGTCGCGGTCGGCGATCCAGTCGCCAAAGCGCCCGGGCGGGCAGAGGCCGAGATCCTCGAGGGTCGTGGCGACCATAATGGTATAGCAATCGTAGAGCGAGAGCAGGTCGAGGTCGGCCGCGCCGATGTCCGCAGTCGCGAGGGCGTGGGCCATCGCCGGCTTCAAAGGACCGGACGTCAGCGATGGCGCCTGCGACAGCGCCCGGTGCGTCAGCCTTTCGCCGGCGCCGAGCAGGTGCACGGGCGGGTGTGGCAGCGAGCGGGCACGCTCGGGCGAGACGACGACCACCGCGCTGCCGCCGGCGACAGGCATGACGATCTCGAGGAGGCGCAGCGGGCTCGCGATCGACGGCGAGGCGAGCACGTCGTCGACGTTTGCGGGCTTGCCGTAAAAGATGGCCTCGGGGTTGCGCTGGGCGTTGGCGCGGGCCGCGGCGGCGATGCGGGCGAAATCGACATCGCGCGAACCGTGGGTGGCCATGTGCGCCTGCTTGATCATGGCATAGGCGGCGTTGGCGCCCGATGCACCGAAGGGGACGTCGAACTCGCGGATCGGATTGCGGTTGGGGGAACGCGGCTGCGTTGCCTCGCGCGTATTGGCAAGAACGCACAACACCGCCTCGCACATGCCCGCCGAGATGGCGGCGGCCGCTCGCCAGACCATGCCGGCCCCGGAAGCGCCGCCGAGATCGACGACATTGGCCATGCGCGGCATGAGGCCGAGATATTCGGCAACGGTCGCGGGCACATGCTGCGGCGTCTCGCCGACCTGCGGACCAACGAGTAGGCCATCGATGGCGGCCGGCTCGAGGCCTGCATCGGCGACGGCGAGCCGCGCCACCTCGGCGATCATGCCGAGGGTGGTGGCGCCGTTCGTCTCACGCTGGGGGACAAGCTCGCCGATGCCGGCGATGGCGCCGAGCGAACGCCTCACAGCGCCGTTTCCCGCGCCAGGTTGCGGTAGAAGTCGAGGACTTCCGGATTGGAAAGCGAGTCGAGATTGTTGACGATCTCGCCGATCACGATGGCGCGCGCCGCCGATTCCACGCGCTTGCCGTTGAGGGTATAGGGCACACCCGGGACCGCATGGATGCGGTGCGGCACGTGGCGGGGCGAGGCGGCCTCCCGGATGGCCTTGCGGATGCGCGCGGCGAGGTCCGCCGAGATGCCGTCGGCGGTGCCCGGCTGCAGGCAGAGCACGATCTCCTCGTCATTACCCCTGGGCGCGCCGAAGACCACGCAGTCGGCGACTTCGCGGAATTTCTCGACGGTGGCGTAGATCTCGGATGTGCCGATCCGCACGCCGCCAGGCTTCAGTGTCGTATCGGTACGCCCGTAGACGATACCGGACCCATGGATCGTCTCCTCAGCGAGATCCCCATGGGTCCAGATGCCGGGGCGCTGGGCGAAATAGGTGTCGAAATAGCGCTGGTCGCCGCCCTCGCCCCAGAAGGTCAGCGGCATCGACGGGAACGGCTCGGTACACACCAGCTCACCCTTGCGCCCAATGGCCGGCACGCCCCGGGTATCGAGGACCTGCACCGCCTGGCCCAGCGCCTTGCAGGTGAGCTGGCCGCGGCGAACGGGCAGGGTCGGCGACCCGATGAGAAAGCAGCCGATGATCTCGGTGCCGCCCGAGATCGAGGCGAACATCATGTTGTTTTTGACGGCATCGTAGATCCAGTCGAACTGAGCGGGCGCGACGGGGGCTCCGGCGCTCATCAGCACGCGCAGGGTCGCGAGGTCGGCGCGTTCGCCGGGCCGGTAGCCGGCTTCTGCGACGGCGTGCATGTATTTAGGGCTGATGCCCAGATGCGTGAGGCCGGCGGTCTCGACGAGGCGCCAGAGGAGGCCGACATCGAATCTCTCCTTCCCCTTGGGGATTGCCGCGCCATCGGTGAGGACGACGGCGGCGCCGCTGGCGAGCCCCGAGATCAGCCAGTGATACATCATCCAGGCGGTGTTGGTGTACCAGCCGATGGTGTCGCCGGCCTTGAGGTCGCAGTGCAGCTGGTGCTCCTTGAGGTGCTGCAGCAGCACGCCGCCGGCGCAGTGGACGATGGCCTTGGGCTTGCCGGTGGTGCCGGAGGTATAGAGCACGTAGAGCGGCTGCGAAAACGGCAGGCGCTCATGCAGCAAAAGGGCGTCGGAGGCACCGAAATCGCGCCAGGCCGTCGCCTCGAACGCATCGTCGCCGGCGCCATCGGTGAGAACGACGGCGCGGAGGCTCGGTATCCCGGCAACCACGTCGGCCAGCCGCTCGCCGATATCGTGCTCGCGCCCGCCATAGCGATAGCGCCGGGCGGCGAAGAGGACCTTGGGCGCGATCTGCCCGAGACGGTCGAGAATGGCGGCCGCGCCGAAATCGGGCGAGCACGAGGACCACACTGCGCCGATGCTGGCGGTGGCGAGCAAGGCAACGAGGCCTTCGAGCCGGTTTGGCAGTACGCCGCCGACGCAGTCGCCCACGCCGACGCCGACTCGGCGCAGACCATCGGCGATGCGCGCGACCTGGGTGCGCAGGTCGCCCATCTTGATCTGCCGAATGATACCGGCCTCATCGCTCTCGATGACGGCGAGCGCGTTATCGGGGCCGCGCAGCAGGTTCTCAGCGAAGTTGAGGCGCGCCCGCGGAAACCACTGCGCCCCGAGCATCGTGCCTTCCGGCGGCGGTTCGAGCACGACGCCACCCTTGTCGCCGATGACGCCGGCAAAGTCCCACATAGTACTCCAGAACCCGCCCGGATCGCTAATGGACCAGCGGTGCATCGTGTTATAGGGCGCGCCGGCAAAGCCAACCAGCCGCGCAAAGCGCGTCATGTTGGCGGCCTCGATCCAGGCTGCCGATGGAGTCCAGACGATGTCGGGTGTCACTCTCTTCCCCAACGCGCTCTCCCATCGTTCTTCGTTTCGGACTGGCAACCGGGGTGGCGCTTCGTTATAAGCGGTTATGGACCGAACGGTACAACATCGAATGCGGATGGCCAAGCCCGATAGCGGCAGATTTTACGGCTCGGTGGCTCGCAAGGTGCTCCGCAGGAGGAATCGCATGACACGGGATGTCGTCATCGTTGCCGCGAAAAGGACGGCCATAGGCCGGTTTGGTGGAAGTTTTTCCACTGTTCCGGCAACGCAGCTCGGGGCTCGCGCCATTGCCGCCGTGTTGGCGCAGGTCGACATTGATCCCGCGATGATCGACGATGTACTGATCGGTCAGGTTTTGCAGGCCGGTACCGGGCAAAATCCGGCGCGTCAGGCGGCGGTCGGCGGCGGTGTGCCGATCTCGGTGCCCGCCGCGACCATCAATCAGGTGTGCGGCGGCGGCCAGCGGACCCTGCACATGGCGGCGCAGGCGATCTGCGCGGGCGATGCCGATGTCGTGCTGGTTGGTGGGCAGGACAACATGACGCTGGCGCCGCACGTGCTGCGCAAATCCCGGTCGGGGTTCAAGACGGGCGACGTCATCCTCGAGGACTCGATGCTCATCGATGGCCTCGTCGATGCATTCCACGGCGTGCACATGGGAGTGACTGCCGAGACCCTGGCGCGGCGCTACCAGGTGACCCGCGAGGCGCAGGACGGGTTCGCGCTTGGCTCGCAGCAAAAGGCCGGGGCAGCGCTGGCGGCGGGCCTCTTTGCGGATGAAATCGTGCCCGTCGCGATCGAAACGAAAGCGGGCGCCGTTCACATCGACACCGACGAGCACCCACGTCCGCACACGACGGCTGCCGACCTCGCGCGGCTGAAGCCAATCTTCGAGGAAGGCGGCACGGTAACCGCCGGCAACGCTTCCGGGCTCAACGACGGGGCGGCCGCATTGCTGGTGATGTCGCAGGAGCGGGCGCGCGACCTCGGGCTCGAGCCGCTGGCGCGGATCGCGGGCTATGCTTCGGCCGGTGTCGATCCTATGGAGATGGGACTGGGGCCGGTACCGGCCTCGCGCCGGGCGCTGGCGAAGGCCGGATGGACGGTTGATGAACTCGATCTGATCGAAGTCAACGAAGCATTCGCTGCTCAATCGATCGCCGTGAATCTGGAGATGGGTTGGGATACGGCCAAGGCCAACGTCAACGGTGGAGCAATCGCTTTAGGACATCCGCTCGGCGGCTCCGGCGCGCGGATTGTAGTGACGCTGATCCACGAGATGCAGCGCCGTAACGTGCGCAAAGGTCTTGCAACCATGTGCGTCGGCGGCGGGCAGGGCGTTGCTGTGTGCCTCGAGCGATAGTTTTTTGGCACTTGCTCTTGGTACAGATTTTTCCACTAATGCAGCACTTTGGCCTCTATGAGTTCGGTGGGCGGCCCTGCGGAAATCTCTGGATACTGCCATCGTCGGCGCGGGGCCAGGAGGCCACGGCACCGCGCTTTTTCTGACCAGAGCCGGGCACCGCGTCACCTACCAGTTCATGTCCCTCACGCGGCGTTCCGCTCGCTGGTCAACGTCGATGCGGCAACATGGGCGCGCCGGCCGCATTTAGGCGCTGTGGAAAGCAGCGCTGCTTGCAGCGAACCACCAGACGGTGCACCCAGAGGAGAACGCGCCCCTCGAGGTCATCGCGGCCGTGCTCGCCAATCATCGAGACCGGGCGTGACCTGACACGGCGAGGCTTCTACCAGCGCTCCCGTGATTCAATCAGAACGGGAAAGCTCTAGTCATCTTCGGGTTCTGGCGGCAGTTGTCCGCGCAGCTCGCCGTCCGGATACATGGTGGTGTGGATATTGAGATACCACAGGCCGGCCCGCAGATCTGCAGCCTGCTCGTCGGTCAATCTCGCCTCTCCGCTGACTTGTGTCGTCGGTTCCGTCGGCGTTCCCGGCTGGGGTTCGGGCGCGGGCTCGACGTCGGGAGCCGGCGGCTCGGCGGGTTCTTCCGTCGGTTCCTCCATGGCCTCCGCTGCCGGCGGCTCTACAGGCGCTTGCTCTGCCGGTGACTGGGCAGGCTCTTCTGTCAGTTCCTCAGGAGGCTCGGCTGCCGGTGGTTCCGCCGGTTCAGCGGCGGGCTCGGCCGGAACCACGGGCCCGGCGTCCGGCGGGGCTTCCGGTTCAGGTCCGGTGGTCGCCAGCGCCAGATCGACGGGGAGGACCGGGTCCGCGGTCTCGTTCGGATTGGCCGGACCGTGGAAGTGGGCTGCGGTGGCAGGACCTGTGAGACCCCGGTAGCTGATGCTCCACGTCAGCATCCCGGTATCGGTATCGAAGTCCGCCACTACCCGGCCGGTGCCGGTGGACTCGTTGGGCGGCACCTCGGCGGCGCCGGTCAGGTCGGCCGAGAAACTCAACACCTCGGCTGATGCCGGCGCAACCGAAAGCAGCAGCGCGAGGGTGGTTGCTGCGTAGATCGAGGAAAGATGGGCATGCATCGAACGTCTCCTTTGCAATCTCGTGCGCGTCAGACGCGCGCTCCAGCTCCGCGAGATTTTCCGCAAAGAACCGGTACCCGCTTTTGCATCTCGCTCTAGTTTGCCGGCGGCGCTGGGGCGTTGTCGCCGCCAACCGGTTCGTCTGGCTGCCCCGCCAAGCCAGCAGCACATTCGGCGCTGGAACTGAGGAAGTTGCTGCCGAGCGCCCCTGTCAGGAACACGCGGCCGCCCGGCTCCAGCACCGCGGTGAGCGCGTGGCTCCCCTCGACCCTTGCAAATGGAACCGACCAGTTTACAGCCATGCCCGAAGCAATCGGGTCGGTTCCCGTGTTGCGGATGATCACGTCGTAGCCTGAAACGCTGCAGGCAACGCCGCCATCGGCCGGCTCCTGGGCGAGCGCAGCGCCCGAAACCAGAAGCCCGAGCGTGACGGCCACACCCGCTGGCATTCTCGACTGGTTCGGTGCCCTGCGGCGGACGGTGGGCGAGCGTGCGTCGGTCTCGGTCATGGCTGCTCTTCGATCACGATGCGGGCGAGGGCCGCAGGGTCGACCGGAAGTTCGGTATCGCCGGCCAGTGCCTCGCTGACCGACAGCATGTAGGCGATAATGTCCACATACTCCTGATCGGGCAGGGAAGCCGGGTTGTTCTGCGGCATCGTCGTCTTGGTCATCTCGAAGAGGGTCGCAAGCGTCCGCCCGTTCCAGTCGCGCAGGAACGCCGCCCGCGCCAGCGGCGGGGTCGACTTCATGTCAGGATCGTCGGCCGCCCCGTTGAGCCTGCGGCCATGGCACCTGGTGCAGGCATCGTACGCCTCTTCGCCCCGCGCCGCCTGCTCGGCGGTATAGACGCCGTCCCAGATCGAAACCTCAGCCCCGGTGTCAGCCGGAGCGGCGCCGAGAAGTGGAGAAACCTCTTCGGCGGTCACCTCACCGAAGCTATTGTCCCAGCTGTTGCGGATATAGGTGGCAAGCGCGGCGATCTCCTCGGCCGTCAGGTCAGGAAAGGCGGGCATGGCGCCCTTGCCCTGGTGGATGTTGGTTACGATCAGCGAAAGGTCCTCGAGATTGGCGTTTCCAGCCAGGGCCGGAAAGCTGTCGGCCACGCCCTGGCCCTCGGGCTGGTGGCATACGGCGCAGTGCTGCTCGTAGAGCTGTTGGCCTTGCGTCATGAGTTCGGATTGCGCATGCGCTGGTAGAGCCGCCGCCGGGGCGGCTGTCGCGAGCAACGCACCAATGACGCGGATCGCAGCTTTCGGCATGATGGTTCCTCCCTTTTTCGAGCTCTCCTCCGGAGCGTCTTCATCAAACGCGGCTCCCCCATCTGCGGTTCGAAAACGCGGCAATCCACAGCTTGGACTTTCCCGTTCCGATCTAATCGGAACGGGAGAAGCTCTGGTGTCAGGCCCAGAGTTCGGCAGCCGTTGGCCCCCGGTCGACGATCAGTTCGGCGCGGATCGAGGTATCGGCCTTGACCTGGCTGTCGGCGCGATAGGGAACGTGCCTCGGACCGGAAACGAAGATCCGATAGGTGCCCTTGGGGACGCGGACTTCAGCGTGCCCGTCAGCGTCGGTGAACACCCGATAGGGATGGACCACCACCTTGGCGCCCTTGACCGGCGCCTGCGTCGCCTTATCGATCGCCTCAACGGAAATGACGCATTCGGGCTGCCGCACCGACCTTACGCCAAAGCGGGCCGTTTGCTGCTCGTGCGCGATATCCATGTTGGGGCCCGGCGCGGTCACGGTCCAGTCGTGCACCCCCTCTGCCATCGGGGCGGTGGCTTCGACCTGCGCATAATAGAGCGCAGCCGTGCCTGGCCAGGGCTCGTCGCTGAGTGTTCCCGTTGCCACGGGTTCACCGTTCTCTGTGCTGACGGCGAAGGTCCAGCCGATCGGTTCGCATTGCGATGAGCACTTGACCCCGAGCTTGAAGCGGAAACTCTCGCCGGCAACGATCGCCGTCGGGACATCCCAGACCAGGATGCTGGTCGCGTGCCGCTTGACGACGAACTGGAACGGCGTCACTACCTCATCGTAGTCGAGGCCATCGGCGGTATGGGCCGGCAGCACGGCAAGCCAGGTGTGGTCGCCCGGCTCGAGTGGTGCCGTGAGCACGAGTTCGCCCGTAAAGTTGATCTCGCCGTCGAAGTTGGCGATCTCGGCTTCGCCCAGCGGCGATCCATCCTCGTCCTGGATAAGGAGCGGCAGTTGCCTGAGGTCACGAGCCGGCAGGCACTCGACGATGCCGATAAGCGTCAGCTCGGCGCCCGCGTCGACTTCGGGGGGGCTGGTATCCTCTTCCTCGGCGTCATCTTCCAGCTCCTCCGTCTCCGGCTCTGCCGGTTCGGTGAGCGGAGCGATCCTGCCGGGCGTGACTTCCACGGTGACGACGCATGCCGCCGGCGGCTCCAACTCTTCGGTGTCGCGGGAGTCTTCGCGAAAATCCGCATCCCGCTCTGAATCTTGCGCAGCCATTTTAACTCACTCGAACCGGGGGCTCCGGTGGGGCAGCGCCCACCGGAAACGAGGGATCAGACCGCAGCTTCCGCCGCGGCGTGAGTGCCGGCTATGAAGCCATGGACGTGGCCCTTGCCCAAGCCGTGCTTGTTTATGCCGCCGACTGCCTCGCCGCCGGCATAAAGACCGGGGATGGGCCTGCCCTGCGTGTCGATGACCTGCTGGCGGCCATTGATGCGAATGCCCCCATAAGAGTCGTGCCAGATGACCATGATCGAGAGCGCGTAGAAGGGCGGCTGCATGATCGCGTTCATCGGGGCCTCGACGTGCCGCTCGAACTCGGGATCCTCGCCGGCCTCGACATAGGAATTCCAGTTGGTCACGGTCTCTTCGAGGTAGCTCAGCGGAACGCGCTGGAACGGATGGCCTTGGTAGATCTTGCCGGCCAGTTCCGCGATCGTATCGGCGAAGAAATAGTAGCCGTTGTTTTCGTTGACGTAGGGGAAGCGCAGCTCCCATCCGGTGCGCTCGACCGCGGCTTCGTCGAAGATCGCCCAGAGCGGCCCCGAATAGTAGTGTGGGGGCCTGGAGCCCTCGTTCATAGCAAGCGCTGCGTCGGGGCCGTGATCATAGGAGTACATCTCCCGCACCCACTCGTGTCGGCAGTTGCGCCAATCGAGTGGAATGTGGTCGACCCCGGCATTCGGCACGCCCGACTCGGGTCCCCCCGGATAGCGGGCCGCGCCACCTCGGATGGGCAGACGGACTTCGTTGAAGAAGCGCTTGCCCACCTGGTTGACGGCAATGAACTCCTCAAAGCCGGTATTGCCGACATTGATGCCGGTGGAGCCGCGGAAGACGAAGGTCGGGTGACCCGGGAACATGTCGGTATAGGCATCCCGGGTCCCAAGCCGCGTCGGGATATGGAATGTGGTGGGATAAGAGAGGTTCTGCTGCATCCCGGCCAGGTTCGCGCCGACCTTGAGTGCGGCGATCAGAGCACTGCCGTCCTGTCCGTGGGGCCCCTGCAGGGCAAAGCCGCTGGTGTTGAAGGCGGGCTCGCGCATGGCGGGGTAGAACATCGAGCGCAGTTCCGGATTGCCGGCATGCCCGCCGCTGGCGAGGATCACGGCCTTCTTGGCCCGGATGAACACCACCTCGCGCCGCTCGTCGACATTGCCGTTCTGCCAGTAGCTCTCGAGGCGCTCGCCCGTCTCGGGATTGATCCTCGGCGAATAATGCGCGCTGATCCCCAGGATCCGGCCCGCCGAGGGCTGCTCTCGGATCAGTTCGTCGAAGTGGCGGTTGAGCATGAACTGCACGCCCTTCTCGCGGGCCGAGAACTCCAGTGGTCTGGCGAGAGCAACGCCGTTCTGCACCGCGTTGGGGCCGACGGTCTCGGATGCCTCCTCCATCTTGACCGGAGCCAGTGGGCTGGTCCGCTCGTCATCGGCGACGCCCGCATCCTCTGCCGTGATGGTGCCGGCCTTTATGTCGGTGACGTCACCCAGCATCAGGAAGCAGAACGGCGCCCGGGCCCGCGACATGCCGCCGCCGCCATGCGTGCCGCTCACCCGGGTGAAGCGGACATAGTTCCTCATCAGGAATTCGCGGGTCGGCGGGCAGTTCTCCGCCCAGGCACGGTTCTGCTCGCGCTCGTTGTACCTGAACGGACTTTGCGCCTTGGTGTCGACGATCGACCAGTCGGTCATGTCCTTGAACAGTAGTTCGACATCGTCGTCGAGCTCGCCTGGCTCTTCGACCGGGGGCACGGTGATGAACCCCTCGGCATCGCCTCGGCCTTCCATGTCCCGCTTCTGGATGGCATCACCACCGCCGAGCGACAGGAACGATCCGCTGTGCAGCATACGCCCGCCGAGGTCGAAGTTCTGATCAACGACGAGAACGGTGGCACCGAGGTCTCGCGCCCTTATGGCTGCGGTGATACCCGCGCATCCGCCACCAGCGATGATGACGTCCGCTTCATAGTCCCATGGGATGGTGTCGGCTTTGTCCTGCGCCATCGCAGCGCCGGCGCCGCCCAATGCTGCCGCGCCGAGCACGCCTGCGGCAGCACCTTGCTTGAAGAATTCCCGTCTGCTGAGGCCTTTTTCCTCCAATTCGGGCGCGGCGCGCGTCCTGTTTTTGAGTCGGTACGCGCGGCGCAAGTTGGATCGCTTAGCCATCTGCTCCTCCCGAGCTAACGACTTTCCCCCAACCCGCAGATCATACGTCCTGCACGCGATGTTGATCAATGACATCACGACATTGCGCAGATATAGAATCGGCAAAATGGGAACGGGTCCGGATTTGTCCCGGGGGCGTCCGTCGGTTGCTCCGGGTGCGATGCCGAGGGCATCGGGCAGTTGGTGCAGTGGCTTGGGCGGGCGAGCGCCGATTGCATCGGCCTGGAGGCGACCGGTGGCTATGAACGTCTGGCGGCGGGATTGGCCGCAGGGGGGCGGTCGTGGTCGCCAATCCGGCGTAGGTTCGCCACTTGCCAGGGCTCTGAGGCAACGCAAGACCGATGCGATCGATACACGCATCATTGCTCTGTTCGTGGCCGCCACCACGCCCCGAACTGCGGCCGCTGTGGGCGAGCAGACCGCGACCCTGGCGGCACTGATGGCCCGCCGCCGGCAACTCACGCCCGGATCGGTCCGGCTGACGCAGTTTCCGCACCGTTGCACATCCGTACAGGGCCGCTTTTGCTATCCACCGGCTCCCAAGAACCTGCTTCAGAACTCGAGTACATCCCACCTTCGCTTAGAAGTTGGACGCGGCCACGGGTTTGAATAGCGTAATCCGCAATTTTTGTGTTGGGGGCTCAATCGAACGCGTGGAGTTTCCACCGCTAGGCGACTGACTCGGTGACCCTAGGGCACTGTTATGGCCATCAATCTCCTCAAATGCCTCAGCACTCGAGCGCGAGGAAAGACTCCTCCGAATAGCGCGGGCTCCCCAAGAGCCCGTACTGCCCAGGTCGTCCTTCCATCATTCATGACGAGAACGTGCCCGACGAGATCGCGGGATAGCTCGACTTGGACGCTGGCCACCGTCACGGCCCCGACCCGAGATCGAGCAGCACCAGGGCAGCAGGGAGCGCTTCAGATCTCGATGCCCAGCGACTTACCTACAGACTTCAAATGATCCCTCGCTTCCGGGTAGTCGTGGTCGGGTAAGTGTTCGAGCATGATCGGGATGCCCCGACCGTCGAGCATCTTGAGGTAAGTGCGATAGTCCAGATTGCCACGACCCGGAATGACCTCACTGAGATGCAGCGAGAGCTTATCCCCCATCACAAGGTCCTTGGCATGAGCGCTGATGATATAGGGGCCCAGCAGTTCGAAACAGCGGGTGATAAGCTTGGTTGTGTCGTAGTAGATTCGCGGCGAGACGACGAGGTTGACCGGATCGAGATGGGCGGCGAACGCCGGCCGGTCGATAGCCCTGATCAGCTCTAACAACACTTCGGGACTGTCGGGCAGCTCCCACTGCATCATCTCGAGACAGAACTTGGCGCGCTTGGGTTTGACGTCGTCGATGATCTCGCGCGCGCATTCGACGAACTCGTCGAATCCTTTCTGGGTGAGGTTGTCCGGGTGGGGGTGGAACTCCGCCCCCTCCGCCAGCGAGCCAATGTACGTGATCGCGCAGCGGGCGCCGACCTCGTCGGCGAGAGCCAGCCGATCCTTCACATAGTCACGGTTCTTTTTGCGGCGCACTGGCTCAGGAGCCGAGACGTTGCACCAAGCCGCGACTTCAGCAATTTCGACATCGGCTTCGGCAAAAGCCTCGCGGATCGCCTTGATGCGGGTCTTGTCGGCGAGATCGACCTTAGGACAGTAAGCTGCCCGGTAGCCGTAATCGACGTGTGCTTTGGCGATGTCACGCGGATCGTCCAGATCGAGCGGAACGCCATATCCTCCGAGCCTGATCATTGTCCTGCATACTCGTCATTGTGGGGAAGTTCCTGGCCCAGCCGCTCGATCAGCGAGCCCTGGGGAATGTCCTTAAGCGGCAGATCGATCTTGCGATGGTCGAGCGCCGAGATGTAGAGCGCCATGATCGCCTCGAAGCCGTGATAGCTGATCTCCCCGTCACACGGATGAATGGCAAGCTTGCCGTCGAGCCAGTCAGCCAGATCGCGGATATAGAGTGGCTGCTCCTCGGAGGGATTGAAGAAGCCCTCGCCGCGCAGCATTTCGCCTTTGCTTGACTTGGTCACCGCCTCCCAGCCGTTGCCTGTGGTGACGCGGGCATAGCCGTGTGTCCCGTGGATGGTGATGGCGCTGTCCGTCCAGAATTTGATGTCGAGCAGCGGATTGTGACCCGGCACGAAATGTGGAGCATGGGCGCCGCACTCGATGATGCCGCGCACGCCATTCTCGAATTCCAGGCTGCCGATGACGTAGTCGGCCGACGGATGGGAGTCGGTCAGCATGCGCGTGCCGATGGCCTGGCCGACCACCCACTTCACCTTGGAGCGGTTATTGAACCACAGCATGTAGTCCATGATGTGGGTACCCAGCTGGCTGAGCCAGGCGCGGGCGGTGGCGTGGATCTTGGTGACCTCCCCGATCTCGCCGCCGTCGACGATCTCCTTCACCGTGTGCCAGGACTTGCCGTATTTCTGCTGATGCGAAACGATCAGCTTGATACCGGCTGCCTTACACCGATCGAAGATTTCCTTGGCTTCCGGCAGCTCGGTGGCTACGGGCTTTTCGAAGGCGATGACCTTGACCTTGTGCTTTATGCCCAACTCGATCAACGACAGACGTACAGCCGGCAGGGTGGCAAAGCAGAAGATATCCGGCTTTTCGGCCGCCAGCATGGCGTCAACATCGCTGTAGGTCTTGTCGATGCTGAAGCGCTCGGCGAAGGCCCGGGCTTTTTCCTGCACCAGATCGGCCACCGCCTTGACGTCAAAGCGGTCGGCATTGGCGGCAAAGCCTTCGGCATGATAGGCGCCGCGTGGTCCGCAGCCGGCGATGACTACCGAATATTTCGACATAACTCACTCCCTGGTTTTCTTGTCGGGACTTTTTGGTCCTGATCACTTGACGCTGCCGGAGGTGACCCCGGCCACAAAGAATCGCTGTAGTGCCAGGAACAGGCAGAGCGGCACGAAGACGGCGAAGGCGGCGCCCGCCATGACGAGCTGGGGGCTCGAGGCGCTGATGCCAATCATCTGAGCCAGCAGCACGGGCAGCGTCTGGTTGCCCTGCCCGCCCGCGATCAGCAGCGGCCAGAGCAGGCTGTTCCAGTAGAAGACGAAGCAGAGCGCCGCGAGCGTGGCGAGGCCGGCAGGGGCCAGTGGCAGATAGACCTGCCACCAGATGCGGAAATAGGACGCGCCATCGACACGGGCGGCCTCGAAAATCTCGCGCGGCACGCCCTTGAAGTACTGGGTCAGCAGGAACGTGCCGAAGGCGGTGAAGATGAACGGAACGATCATGCCCCACAGCGATCCGACCAAGCCGAGATACTGGGTGATCTGAAACATTGGGACGATGACCACCGCGACCGGCAGCATGGTCTGGGTCAGGAGCGTCACGAAGGTGAACCGGCTGCCCCGGAAGCGCAGCGTGGCGAAGGCGAAGCCCGCCATGGAGGCCGTGACGAGCTGGATGACCGTCACCGCGACGGCTACGATCAGGCTGTTCAGCGCCGCCGGAAGCAGCGGATAGTTGGTGGTGATCGACGAATAATTGTCCCAGCGGATGCGTTCGGGGATGAGCTCGGGTGGCAGCCTGAAATAGTCCCCGAGCCCCTTGATCGATTGCGACGCCATCCAAACGAACGGCAGCAGGAACAGGGCGGCCAGCGTCAGGGTGAATGTATAGCGGACGATTTCGACGGTTTGGTTCTGGCGTCTAGACATGATCGAGTCTCCGCTGCGCACGCAACTGGATGATGGTGACCACCACCATCAGGGCAAACAGGGCCATGGACGCGGTTGCCCCGCTACCGACGTTGAACTGCCGGAAGGTGGCTTTGTAGATGTACATGCCAATCGTCGTGGTGGCGTCGCCCGGCCCGCCATCGGTGAGCACGAACACGGCTTCGAAGGTTTGCAGGGCACCAATGGTCTGCGTGATCACCAGGAAGAGCGTCGACCGCCCCAGCAGGGGGCGGATGACATGATGGAACAACTGCCAGCGGCTGGCGCCGTCGAGCCGCGCCGCCTCGAGCAGCGAATCGTCGATCTGCTGCAGGCCCGCCAGGTAGATGAGCATGCACATACCTGCGCTGGACCAGATCATCATGATCGAAACCGCGATCGTGGCCTGCGTGCCGTAGTTGAGCCACGGAACGCCGGGCAGGCCCATGGCGCGGATCACATAGTTGATGAGGCCAGTCTCCGTGGCGAACATGTTGCTGAACACGAAGGAGATGGCCACCATCGAGGTGACTATGGGCATGAAGAACACGGAGCGGAAAAAGGCCTTGCCGAAGGGCATGCGATCAAGAGCGATGGCGAGCGCCAGTCCTATGGCCATGGAGATTGGAACCGTGATCACCGTCAGTACGAGCGTGTTGATCACGCTGCGCCCCGCCGCACCGCCCGAGAACAGGTCGATCCAGTTGGCCAGTCCCACGAAGCGCGGCGCAGCGATGAAGTCCCAGCGGTAGAAGCTGAGCACAAATGTCGCAATCGCCGGTATAAGCGTGAAGACAAGGAAGGGGATGATGGAGGGCAGCAGAAACAGCCAGGCGGCCAGTTCCTCGCGTGCAGATCGGCGCGAGCCGGATGTCGATACGGTCGAGGCCGCATCTGCTGCTGTTATCACTGCCATTGGAACAACCTTCTGCCCGAGGGACCGCCGCCAGGGCGGCCGGTGAAGGATGGTGCCACCGGATGGCGGCACCACAACGTCGGGGATCAGTCTGCGGCGGCCTCTTCGAGGGCGGCATTGGCTTCGACCTCGATCTCGGCCTGGGCGGTGGCAACGTCCTTGGTGCCGTTCCAGACTTCGCTCATGATGCGCTTCTGGATATCCATCACCTGGAACGACCCCTTGACCGCGTTGAACGGCTCGAAGCCCTGCACCTTCTCGGCGAACTCGGTCATTTTGTCGGACAACTGTCCCCACGCCGAGTTGCGGGCCGGCACGCCAGTCGTCACCACCTTGGCGAGTACCGGGCCGCTGGTGATGTAGGCGAGGAACTTGTAGGCCTCATCCGGATGCGGCGTATCGGCGCTGATGACATAGGCGCCGCCGAGACCCGTGCCGACCTGGGCCACCGGACCCACCGGCAGGCGGGCGATCCCGAAATCGGCCCCGGCATCGTCCAGGATATAGGTCGTGTGGCCAACGCCAAGGATCATGGCGGCATTGCCGCCGATGAACAGGGACTGGCCCTGGGCGCTTGGATCGGTCTGGTCGGGAATGGGCATCACGCCGTCGTTGATCATGTCGGCGAAAAACTGCATCGCCGCGATGCCGCCCTCGTTGTTGGCGCCGTACTTGCCGTCATCGGTGATCATCCGCGAGCCGAAACCGCGATACCAGCCCTCGAGCACCCAGTCGGTGCCGGCGCCGGCAAAGCCCCAGACCTTACGGCCGTCGGTGCTCAGCTTCTCGGAAATGGTGCGGGCTGCCTCGGCCAGGTCGTCGGTGGTCCAGCCCTCTTCAGGGTAGGGAACGCCGGCTTCGTCGAACAGCGCCGGGTTGTAGTACACCACCTGACCGTTGAAGTCGTAGCCGATGCCGTAGAGCTTGTCGTCCAGTGTCAGGTACTTGAGCATGGTCTGGTTGGCGTCGGCCAGGTCGATCGTCGGATCGGCATCGGTGTACTGGTTGAGCGGCAGCAGGCGATCGCCGTAGAGCCACTGCGCGCCGAAGCCGGGAACGAACAGCCAGACATCGGGCAGGTTGCCGGAGGCGGTCTCAACCTGGCGCTGTTGCCAGTACTGCGACCAAGGCGCGTTGATCATCGTGACCTTGATGTCCGGGTTGGCAGCGTTGAATTCGTCGACGGCCCTCTGGTACGGCTCGACCTGTGGCAGCGACAGAGCATTGGCGAAAGTCAGTTCGACCGGCTGGGCTTGGGCTGCGCCGACCGAGAGGCCAAGCACTGCGAGCGCGGTCCCGGCTAGTTGTGCGAGTTTCATCATTTCCCTCTCCCTGGGAGCCTGGCGGCCCTCCTCAGGACGCACGCCGGCTGTGATTTTGACGGCGGCCAAGCTGGGGCAGCCATGGATTCATGTTGTATTATATTAGTGTAACATGTCAATTTAAGAGAAGCGCCGAATCTCCTTCATGCCTCGTTCCGTCAGTCGATTTGCAGCGAGGTGGGCTACATGGTGGCGCCCACGCTCCACGGGACGAATTCGTAATCGCCATAGCCAAGCAGTTCGGACTTGGTCTTTTCACCGGATGCAACGCGCAGCAGGTGTTCGAAAATTTCGCGGCCCTTGTCCTCCAGCGACACGCCGTCGAGGATGTCGCCGCAGTTGATGTCCATGTCCTCCCGCATCTGCTCGAAGACCATGGAGTTGGAGGCCAACTTGATCGAGGGGGTCGGCTTGCAGCCGAAAGCCGAACCGCGGCCGGTGGTGAAAGCCAGGATATTGGCGCCGCCGGCCACCTGCCCGGTCGCCGAGACTGGGTCGTAGCCCGGCGTATCCATGAAGACCAGGCCACGGCTGGTGACCGGCTCTGCATAATGGACGACGTCGACCAGGTTGGTTGAACCACCCTTGGCGGCCGCGCCTAGCGACTTTTCAAGAATGGTGGTGAGCCCGCCCAGCTTGTTGCCGGGCGAGGGATTGTTGTTCATCTCCATCTCGTGGCGCTGGGTGTAGCCCTCCCACCAGCGGATGCGCTCGACCAGCTTCTCGCCGACCGCCCGGGTCACGGCGCGCCGGGTCAGCAGGTGCTCGGCCCCGTAGATCTCAGGTGTTTCGGAGAGGATTGCCGTGCCGCCATGGGCGACGAGCAGGTCGACCGCCTTACCCAAAGCAGGATTGGCGGTGAAGCCGGAATAGCCGTCCGAGCCACCGCATTGCAAAGCCAGCACCAGCTCGGACACCGGGATCTCGGTGCGCTGGGCGGCATCGACCACCGGCAGCATCTGCCTGATGCTCTCGACGCCGGCCGCAACGGTTTTGCGCGTGCCGCCGGACTCCTGGATTGTCAGCGTGCGGAAGGTTTCGCTTTCGGTCAGGCCGTAAGCCTTCATGAAGCGCGGGATCTGGAACGCCTCGCAGCCGAGGCCCACCATCAGCACGCCACCGACATTGGGATTGGTGGCATAGCCCCACTGCGTGCGCTTGAGCAGCTCGTGCGCCTCGCCATTGACGTCGAGCCCGCAGCCGGTGCCATGCACCAGCGCGATGGCGCCGTCGATATTGGGATAGTCGTCGAGAATGCCGGAACGGTTGATCTCCTCGACGATGAAGCGGCTGGCGCTGGCCGAGCAGTTCACCGAGGTCAGCACGGCTACATAATTGCGCGTGCCATAGCGGCCGTTGGCCCGCTTGTAGCCCAGGAAGGTGCGGGAGGTCTCGGCCTGAACAGTCGCGCGCACATCCTCGGTGAAGCGGTAATCGCGGCTGAAATCGTGCAGGTAGACGTTGTGCTCATGGACCCAGTCGCCGGCGGAAATGTCGATCCGCGCGAACCCGATCACCTGACCGTATTTGTAAACCGGAGCATCCTTGGCAATGGCCACCGTTGCCATCTTGTGGCCGCGCGGAATGCGTTGCCGCGCCGCCACGCCGCCCGCTTCCGCGCCCACGGCGATCGCTTCGACGGCGAGGACAATATTGTCCCCTGCATCTAACCTGATGGAGCGCGCCTCGATGCCCATGGTGTTCTATCTCTTCAACCAGAGGCCGGCAGGAGCCCCTTTCTTGTTTTAGGATACTAATATAATGCTTGCCGTCAAGAGTACGACTCACGGGAGCATGGCATGAACGATATTGACCTCAACGGCCAGGTGGCGGTGGTGACGGGCGGGGCGCAGGGCATCGGACTCGCCGTTGCCAAGCGGCTGATCGCATCCGGCGCGCGGGTGAGCTTGTGGGATGTGAATGCCAGCGCCATCGCGCAGGCCCGACAGATGCTGGGCGTCGCCGCGAGCGGCAAGGTGGTGGATATCACTGACTATGCCGGCCTGGTTCGCGTCCATGCCGAGACGGAAGTCGAGGTCGGCCCAGTGTCGATCCTGGTCAATTCTGCCGGCATAGCCGGGAACAACGCGACCCTCGAAGACTATGATCTCGACGAATGGCGGCGGGTGGTCGAGATCAATCTCAACGGCACCTTCCATGTCAACAAGGTGGTGATTCCGTCTATGAAGACCCGCAACTATGGTCGCATCGTCAACATATCCTCGGTGGCCGGCAAGGAGGGTAATCCCAAGCTCTCGGCCTATTCGGCCGCCAAGGCGGGCGTCATCGGGCTCACCAAATCGCTGGGCAAGGAGCTGGCGGGGCACGACATCGCCGTCAACGCCATCACCCCGGCTACGGCCAAGACGACCATCCTCGATACGCTGACGCCCGAATTCATCGACTACATGCTGACGCGCATCCCGCGCGGCCGGTTCCTGGAAGTCGACGAGGCCGCGGCCATGGTTGCTTGGCTGGTCAGCAAGGATAACAGCTTCACCACCGCCTCGGTCTTCGACCTGTCGGGCGGACGGACGACCTATTAGGGAGCATGGAGATGCAGCGCATGGGTCTGTGCATCAAGCTCAAGCCTGATGTGGTCCACGAGTATCGGCGGCTCCACGCCTCCGTGTGGCCCGAGGTACTGGCGGCAGTCGTCAAGGCCCACATCCGAAACTACTCAATCTATCTCAAGGAGCCGGAAAACGTGCTCTTTGCCTACTGGGAATACCATGGCACCGATTTCGCCGCCGATGCTGCGACCATGGCGCAGGACGAGTACATGCAGGCTTGGTGGAAGATCTGCGATCCGCTGCAGGAGCCGTTCGAGACGCGCCAACCGGGCGAATGGTGGGCCCGCATGCCCGAAAGTTTTCCACACCGATTGAGGCAGTCAGACCACCAAAGCCGCCTGTCTGTCGCTCTCGATCCGGCCCAGAAGTTTGAGTGTATTTTCGAGGGAGGTCTCGAGGTGGTCGCTAATAGCGCGCTCCGCCGCCTCCGCATCATGCGCCTCGAGCGCGTCAACTACGGCGGTATGCTGAGCGATGGTCGTGTCGCCGGCACCTGGCGAGGGTAGCGACAACAGGCGGCAACGGTCCATCTGCGCCTTGGACATGTCCACCACGCGCCACAGCATGGTGTAGCCGTTCACCTCGGCAATCGTGCGGTGGAAATTGTCGTCGTGGTCGATGGCATCTTCAAAGCGCGAACGTTTGAGCGACAGGGCATGTAGATCGATGATATCGCGCAGGCGCTGCACCTGGTCGTCGGTGATGACGCCGGCTGCATGCCTGACGCTTTCACGTTCGAGCGCGATTCGGATGACGTAGGCTTCGCGCACCTGGCGACTGCTGATCGGGGTGACGAAGGTGCCGGCCTGGGCCCGCACGTCGATCAGTCCCTCGTCCTCGACCTTCTTGACCGCCTCGCGCACCGGCGTGCGCGACGTACCCAGACGCTCGGCAATCTCGATCTCGTTGACTGGGGCGCCAGGGGCTAGCTTGCCGGTGACGATCGCCCGGCGGACCAGAAGGTAGATCTGGTCGCGCAGCGGCATGTTCCGCGTCAGCGTCACCCCCTGCAGAAACGCCGTCAGATTGGTTTTGTCCTGACCCGTCTGGTTAGTCTTGGCCCCATCGCTCGCCACGATCGCATTCTCCAGTCTGGCGCCTTCTGTCCGCGCCACGAAGCTTCTGCTCTAGCCGAGATGCCGGCGCTAACCGACAGAACCGACTCGTGCCCCACTACTATCAAACAGATGTACCTTGGACACGTCGGGCGCGAGGTTGAGGGTTGCGCCGGGCGCTACGCCCAGCCGCTCGCGAAAGATGCCGTTGACCTGCTGGTCGCCGATGCGGGTGACGACCATGGTCTCGGCCCCAGTCGGCTCGATAACCGCAACTGTCGCCGCAACGCCATCCGCCTGCAATTGTAAGTTTTCCGGACGGACGCCGTACCAGACAGCGCTGGCATCGGCGTCCGGCGGCAAGGGCAGCACGATCCCATCGGCAAGTTCAAACCCTTGGGCGGTGGCGCGCCCGGACAGGAAATTCATGGAGGGCGATCCGATGAAGCCGCCAACGAACATGTTGGCCGGTGCATCATAGAGGTCGAGCGGCGATCCGATCTGCTCGATATTGCCGTCGCGCATCACCACGATGCGATCGGCCATGGTCATGGCCTCGACCTGGTCATGGGTGACGTAGATGGTGGTGGTGCCCAGCCGCTGATGCAGTTCCTTGATCTCGGCGCGCATCTGTACGCGCAGCTTGGCATCGAGGTTGGACAGGGGCTCGTCGAACAGGAACACCGCCGGATTGCGCACGATGGCCCGGCCCATGGCAACGCGCTGGCGCTGACCACCTGAGAGCTGCTTGGGATAGCGATCGAGCAGGTTTTCGAGGCCCAGTATGCCTGCAGCGCGCTGCACGGCGGCCGCTACGTTCTGCCCCGACATGCCCTTGAGCTTGAGCGAGAAAGCCATGTTCTGCGCCACGGTCATGTGCGGATAAAGCGCGTAGCTCTGGAACACCATGGCGATATCGCGTTCCTTGGGTTCGAGATCGTTGACCACCCGGCCTCCGATCTCGATCTCGCCGCCCGAGATATCCTCGAGCCCGGCGATCATCCGCAGCAGGGTGGACTTGCCGCAGCCGGACGGGCCGACCAGCACCACGAATTCGCCGTCGCCTATCGAGACCGAGACGTCTCGCAGCACTTCGAGAGCGCCATATCGCTTGACGGCGCCCCTGATTGTCACATTGGCCATGACCTCTTTCTCCCGCCTGTCTTCAGTCCGACTTGCAATTCGTTACACTAATATAATAGGTATCGACAACGGATTTGTTGAGGGGAGGCTTATGATGCGGACGGTTCGAGTTGGTCTGGTTGGCACCGGCTTCATGGGACGCACCCACAGCAATGCCTTCCGCCAAGCCCCGGTCTTCTTCGGCGGCGACGTGGCCGTAGAACTTGTCGTCGCCTGCGCCCGTACCCAGGCCAATGCCAGCGCCTTTGCCCGGCAATGGGGCTACCGGGACTACGAGACCGATTGGCGCAGGCTGGTCGAGCGCAGCGATATCGACCTCATTGATATCGCCACGCCCAACAACCTCCATGCCGAAATCGCTGTTGCGGCGGCAGCAGCGGGCAAGATGGTGTCATGCGAAAAGCCGCTCGGCACGTCGCTGGCGCAATCGAGGCAGATGGCCAATGCCGTGAAGGCGGCCGGGGTCGCGAACATGGTCTGGTATAACTACCGCCGCATTCCGGCGGTCACGCTCGCCAAGCGCATGATCGACGTCGGGGCGCTGGGCCGGATTTTCCACTATCGCTCTAGATTCCTGCAGGACTGGACCATTTCCGCCGACCTGCCGCAAGGCGGCACCGCCATGTGGCGGCTCGATGCAGCAGCGGCGGGCAGCGGCGTTACCGGCGATCTCCTGGCCCACTGCATCGACACGGCGATGTGGCTGAACGGCCCGATCACCACGGTTACCGGGATGACCGAAACATTCGTCAAAGAGCGCAAGCATTCCGACTCCGGGCAGATGCAGCCCGTTACCATCGATGACGCCAGCGCTTTTCTCGCCCGCTTCGCCAATGGTTCGCTCGCGACCTTCGAAGCCACCCGCTACGCACGCGGCCACAAGGCGCAGTTCGCCCTCGAGATCAATGGCGAGGGCGGCTCGCTGGCATGGGACCTGCACGACCTGCATCGCCTGAGCTATTTCGACCATTCCGGCGATGGCGCCAGCCGCGGCTGGCGCTCCATCCACGTGACCGACGGCGACCATCCCTATATGGATGCATGGTGGGTTCCGGGTCTCGCCATCGGCTATGAGCACAGCTTCATCCACCAGTTCGCGGATTTCCTCAAAGGGCTCGAAACGGGGGAGAGCCTTGTGCCCGACTTTGCGGAAGCCATGCAAACCGACGCAGTAACAGACGCCGTGCTCGCGTCATCCAAGTCGGGTGGCTGGGAGAAAACCGGTTTGGCATCGGCGTAGACGTTCGTTCCGTCAGGGCAGGCAAGCCATGTGTCTGCAAAATGCGACAATCTCAACATAGCGCTCAACCCGCTTTCGGCCCTTAGCCGCAGCTCGCCAATGATCAATGGGAGGAGCGTTTGGTCGGGTTGGCGTTTACTGGCGAGCAGTGTGGGCGGCCCAATGGATGTGTCTGTGCCCAAGGAACAGCTTGAAGCGATACGCGAGACCATTCGTGTCAACGCTGAGGGCGCGATAGAAGCTCACGATTTGAGGGTGCGGCAGGCGGGCAGCATGACCTTTGTAGACTTCCATCTCGTAGTGGCTGGTGTGATGCCTGTGAACCAGGCGCATGAAATCTGCGATCGCATCGAAAGCAGCATCAAAGGGGTCATCGAGAGGGTGGCCATCACAATTCATGTGGAGCCGGAGGAGAAGGCAAAGCACTCCGGTATTTTCGTTCTTTAACCGTTGGCGATTGCATTGGTCGCCTATGTGAAATGCCCTGGTGTGGGCAGCATGTTGTTCATCGAAAGCGAGGGTCTTTGAGGGTTGAACCGGAGGACCCAGACGAAGCGGTCACTGTGATTGTTCCCGCAGTCGTCTGGCGGGTGCTGCCGCCGATCGTTCTGCTGATAGGATTCGAAGCTGCGACCAACCTTGTTGGAATCTGAGAAAGCCCGCAGTTTGGCGACTTTCAACACGACATAATTGGAAAATCTCCCAACCTTTGATGGAAGTTGCACGCACGCATCCTTCCAAAGGACGATTGACGCCGGCGCGGCGCGGGAGTATTTGCCGCCTCAGGACATCTCGCCCTAACGCGAGACAATCGACCTGGGAGGGTCGCTCATGACTGACCATATGACCGCGCCGGCGGTGAAACCGGCCAATCCCAATTTTTCGTCGGGTCCCTGCGCCAAGCGTCCTGGCTGGACGGTCGAGGCGCTTGCCAACGCGCTCGTGGGGCGTTCGCATCGCTCCAAGCCCGGCAAGGCCCGCATTCAGCGCGCCATCGACCTGACGCGCGAGCTGCTGGAAGTCCCGCAGGATTATCTCATCGGCATCGTTCCGGCCTCGGACACGGGCGCGGTCGAGATGTTCCTGTGGTCGGCGCTCGGCGCGCGCGGTGTCGACATGCTCGCCTGGGAATCGTTCGGCGAGGGGTGGGTCACGGACGTCACCAAGCAGTTGAAGCTCGATGACGTGCGCATCCTCAAGGCGCCCTATGGCGAGCTGCCGGACCTGACGCAGGTCGATTTCGCCCGCGACGTGGTCTTCACCTGGAACGGCACCACCTCGGGCGTACGCGTGCCGAATGGCGACTGGATCCCGGCCGACCGGCAGGGCCTCACCATCTGCGACGCGACCTCGGCGGCCTTTGCGCAGAACCTCGATTTCGCAAAGCTCGACGTCGTCACCTTCTCTTGGCAGAAGGCGCTGGGCGGCGAAGCCGCTCACGGCATCCTCATCCTCTCGCCGCGCGCGGTGGAGCGGCTCGATACCTTCAAGCCCGACCGGCCGCTGCCCAAGATCTTCCGCCTCACCAAGGGCGGCAAGCTCATCGGCGAGATCTTCGAGGGCGCAACGATCAATACCGTCTCGATGCTCTGCGTCGAGGATGCGATCGATGCCATGGAGTGGGGCCTCGAGGCCGGCGGCCTCAAGGGGCTGCAGGCGCGCGCCGACGCCAACTACAAAGTGCTGGCCGACTGGGTGGAGCGGACCGACTGGGTCGGGTTCCTGCCCAAGGAAAAGGCGACGCATTCCAACACCTCGATCTGTCTCGTCATCACCGATCCGGCGGTGACGGTTCTTGCCGAAGATCAGCAGGCAGCGCTGGCCAAGGCCATCGTCTCGCGGCTCGACAAGGCAGGTGTCGCCTATGACATCGGCGGCTATCGCGACGCGCCGACGGGCCTGCGCATCTGGGCCGGCTCGACCGTCGAGGCCTCCGACCTCGAAAAGCTGACGCCCTGGCTCGACCACGCCTTCGCCGTCGAAAAGGCCGCGCTCCTGGGCGCTGAGGCCGCCTGATCGCATTTCGCGGCGCGCTCGTCGCGCCGCTCTTCCCACATCGCTGTTTAGGAGGGCTCTGAATGCCCAAGGTTCTCGTTTCCGACAAGCTGTCGCCGACGGCCGTCCAGATCTTCAAGGACAACGGCGTCGAGGTCGACTACCTGCCCGATCTCGGCAAGGACAAGGACAAGTTGCTCGAGGTCATCGGCCAGTACGACGGCCTCGCCATCCGGTCGGCCACCAAGGTGACAGAGAAGGTGATCGCGGCGGCGACCAATCTCAAGGTCATCGGGCGGGCCGGCATCGGGGTCGACAACGTCGACATTCCCGCCGCCACCAAGAAGGGCATCATCGTGATGAACACGCCCTTCGGCAACTCGATCACTACCGCCGAGCACGCCATCGCCATGATGATGGCGCTGGCCCGCCAACTGCCCGAGGCCGATGCGTCGACGCGCGCCAGCAAGTGGGAGAAGAACCGCTTCATGGGCGTCGAGGTCACCAACAAGGTGCTGGGCCTTATCGGGGCGGGCAATATCGGCTCGATCGTGGCCGATCGCGCGCAGGGCCTCAAGATGAAGGTCATCGCCTACGATCCCTTCCTCACCCCCGAGCGTGCGCAAACGCTGGGTATCGAGAAAGTCGAGCTCGACGAACTGCTCGCGCGCGCCGATTTCATTACGCTGCATACGCCGCTGATCGATGCCACCCGCAACATCCTGAATGCCGAGACGATCGCCAGGACCAAGAAGGGCGTGCGCATCATCAACTGCGCGCGCGGCGGGCTGATCGACGAGGCGGCGCTTTACGAGGCGCTGAAGTCCGGCCATGTCGCTGGGGCAGCGCTCGACGTGTTCCTCGAGGAGCCGGCCGAGAACAATCCGCTTTTCGATTTGCCCAACGTCATCTGCACGCCGCATCTCGGCGCCTCGACGACGGAAGCGCAGGAGAACGTGGCTCTGCAGGTCGCCGAGCAGATTTCGGCCTACCTGATGACCGGCGAGATCAGCAACGCCTTGAACTTCCCCTCGATTACCGCCGAGGAAGCGCCGCGGTTGACCCCGTTCATACGGCTCGCCGAAATGCTCGGGTCCTTTGCCGGCCAGCTCACCGAAACCTCGATCCAGGGCGTTCGCATCGAGTTCGAAGGTGCGGTTGCGGACATGAACACCCGCCCGATGGTCGCGGCGGCGCTCACCGGCGTGATGAAGCCGCTGCTGGCCGACGTCAACATGGTCTCGGCTCCGCAGATCGCAAAGGATCGCGGCATGCAGGTCGAGACCGTCACCCGCGAGCAGCAGGGCGCCTACGAGAACTACATCCGCCTGAGCGTCGTCACCGAGCGGCAGGAGCGGAGCGTCGCCGGCACGATCTTTGCCAACGGCAAGCCGCGCATCATCCAAGTCAAGGGCATCAACATGGAAGCCGAACTGACGCCCTCCATGCTCTACGTCACCAACGAGGACAAGCCCGGCCACATCGGGCGGCTGGGCACGCTCCTTGGCGACCTCGGCATCAACATCGCCAACTTCAATCTCGGGCGCATGGACGTCGGGGGCGACGCCATCGCACTCGTTTCCATCGATGGGGAGCTGACCGACGAGCAACTCGGCCGCATCGTCGCGCTCGAGGGCGTCAAGCAAGCCAAGGCATTGAAATTCAATGCCTAAACGTTTCAGGCGTGCAGTCTGATTTGCTCGGAGGCCGGCAGTTGCCGGTCTCCGACGTGCTCATTGAAAGAGCTGAAAGTTGGCGTCGAAAGAAGCGACTAGGCCAGGTTCAGGGATGGGTTCCTGAGATCCATGGCGAGTTTGCGCGCGAGCTCAATCGCGTCTTTCGGTTCGTACAACCGTCCCTCCTCGCAGTCGAACATCACTCCTTCGGTAGCTCGGGCATAGCTGGCACCGGCGGAGTATGCGGCTACGCATTCCGTGAAATCGCTGCCCCAACGGAAGGCAAGAACGTGTTTCCACGGCCGATCGATCTCGAAGCCATCGCTCACGAGGTCGGCTACCAACTCGGCACCATCCCAATGATCGCATTCAAAGCCACTTGCCTCCCCATCGAAGCTGGCGGGTAGGAAGCCCCTCAGGTCTGCGAATGGCCGTGAATCATCGAGCGTTATCGTGAATCCGTTTGCGTTGATCGCGGCCTGCCAATCCATGATCGAATCAAGTTTGCGATCGGACAGGATATAGAGTTCCATTGACATGTTTGCCCTCCTTTGTTCCAGAACTTATCTAGAACAAACTAAGAACAAATGTCGAGCGCTTTCGGGGTCCTGGTTCGAAGGCGCGGGACTGGGTACGGGGGTAGTCGGTTGCTATACGCGCTGTAGGCTTACTGCCCGGCGCGCGATCTCGGTTTGGCCGGAACCGGCTGCTGCTTCTTGTAGATCGAGAAGCTGTGGCCGGCGAGTTGGCCGATATAGATGAGCAGTGCACAGCCGGCCGGAGCGCCGATTTCATTGACCAGCATGCCCAGGATCTGGGGTAGGGCGATCTCTGCGCCATCCACCAGGCTTGCTCTCCAGGTCAGCCAGAACAGCACCGACCCGAAGCTGAGGCCGATGGCAGCGCCCGTCGCCAGGTATGGGCCGGGTCGCACGATTTCCTTCTCGGTGAGGATCGCCAGCAGCCAGGCCAAGAGGCCGTATTCGAGGGCGCGCACGACCCCGACCGTTGCCAGCGAGAGTGCCGCGGGCTGCTCGATGGCCCCGATCAGGGCGAGCATCGCCCTTTGGCTCGCCTTGGCGACGGCCAGCGCCAGCGGCGCGAACAGCAGGCCCATCAATCCGGCAAGCGCCTTGCGCGCCTTGCTGACCGAAACGCCGATGGCGACGCCCGCGCAGACGATCACCGACCAGGTCACGGTCTGCACGAGATCGGCGATGAGCGTGATGCCGGGGAAAGCGCCGCCGCCCAGCAACCGGGCGAGGATCACCAGGGCCTGCATGACGAAGCCCAATCCCACGGCAAGCAGTGCAATCAAGGCGAGCCGGTTGAGAGTCGTGCGCGCCTCATGTCCGCTCACGGGAGCGGTTTTTCTTTCAGCATCAGAGTGTTCCATAGAGAGCTACCTCGACGGGACTAGTCCGTCGCAAAGCATCCGTTATGTTTTGCTTGAAATGGCCTCTCAAGCCGCGGTCGCGGACTTTACGCCCATTTGCGTTCGACCGGAACCCGCTTGTGCTAGCGCCGCGCCGCCCATTCGGCGAGCACGATGCCGGCGACGATCAACGCGCCCGCCGCGAGGTGGAAGAGCTCCAGGCGCTCGCCCAGCACCACCACCGATCCCAGCGTGCCGAACAGCGGGATGAGGTTGATGAAGAGGCTCGCCCGGTTCGGCCCTATGAGCTCGACGCCGCGCACGTAGAGCATTTGCGAGAAGACCGAGGGGAAGACGAGGACGTAGACGACGATGATCCAGCCGCGCGGCGTGATCTCGGGGAGGGCAGCCGCAAACTGGCCGAGGCCGCCGCCGAGCGTTGCCTGATAGGCAAAGCCGGCGAGGATCGCGCCGAGGAACGTGCCGATGAGGAAGGTCATCCAGCCCATGGGCGGGCGGAAGCGTAGCGCCAGGGAATAACCGGCGTAGGCGACGCAGGCGAGAATCACCAGCGCGTCGCCGAGGTTGACGTCGAGCTCGAGCAGCCGCGCCAGGTTCCCGTGCGTTGCGGTGACGGCGACGCCGACGATGGTCATGGCGACCCCGATGAGCTGTAGCGCCTTCACCCGCACGCGGAAGATGATGAAGTTGCCGAGCATGACGAAGATGTTGACCGCCACTTGCTCGATCGAGGCGTTCACTCCCGAAGTGAAGTAGACCGAGACGTAGAGCAGCACGTTGAACGTCGTGTAGCCGACGGCGCCATAGAGAAGGAGTAGCGGCAGGCTCTTCACGAACACCGCGGCATCGCGCCGCAACTGGCCGAGCGCGAAGGGCAGCACCAGCAGTAGCGCACCGATCCAGCGCAGGATCGTCAGCGCGTAGGGGTCGATATGGCCGATGGCGAGCTTGCCGGCCACCACGTTGCCGCCCCAGAAGGCCGTGGTCAGCGTCAAAATCAGGATCGGCCGGTCGAAGAGCCAGGCGGCAAGACCGGGCCTCTGGGCGGGCAACTGCGTCATCGTCATTCCGGGCGGGCGGCGCGAAGTGTTCCACACTTTTGCGCCGAAGAATTTGCGTCAGGCGAAAGGGGTGATGTAAGGAACGCTTGCACTTATCAGCAATTCGGCTTCCGGCAAACCGCCGCATCGGTCGAGGGATCCTAAAACACCACAGCCGGGCCGTCGCCTGCCCGGTGTCGTGCGCCCGAACTTTCAAGGAATCGTCTATGGCTAACGTGGTTGTCGTCGGCTCGCAGTGGGGTGACGAGGGCAAGGGCAAGATCGTCGACTGGCTCTCCGAGCGCGCCGATGTCGTGGTGCGCTATCAGGGCGGGCACAATGCCGGCCACACCCTCGTCATCGACGGGGAGAGCTACAAGCTCTCGCTGCTGCCCTCGGGCGTGGTGCGCGGCAAGCTTTCGGTCATCGGCAACGGCGTCGTCGTCGATCCGCACCATTTCGTCTCCGAGGTGGAAAAGCTCGCCGGCCAGGGAGTCAGCATCACGCCTGAGGTGCTGCGCATCGCCGAAAACGCGCCGCTGATCCTTTCGCTTCACCGCGAGCTCGACGCCATCCGCGAGAACGCCAATTCCGGCCTCAAGATCGGCACCACCAAGCGCGGTATCGGCCCGGCCTATGAGGACAAGGTCGGCCGCCGCGCCATCCGCCTCGTCGATCTTGCCGAGCCCGATACCCTGATGGCCAAGATCGAGCGGCTGCTCTCGCACCACAACGCGCTGCGCCGCGGCATGGGGCTCGATGAATTCTCGGCCGAGGCGCTGCACAAGGAGCTGTCGGACGTCGCCGACAAGATCCTGCCCTATGTCGACCGGGTGTGGGAACTGCTCGACGACAAGCGTCGGTCGGGCGCGCGCATCCTCTTCGAGGGCGCGCAGGGCGCTTTGCTCGACGTCGACCACGGCACCTATCCGTTCGTCACCTCGTCCAATACGGCCGCCGGCCAGGCCGCCGCCGGCTCGGGGCTCGGGCCGACGGCCATCGGTTATGTGCTCGGCATCACCAAGGCCTATACGACCCGCGTCGGCGAGGGGCCGTTCCCGACCGAGGATTTCGGCGAGACCGGCAACTACCTCGGCACCCGCGGCAACGAGTTCGGCACCGTCACCGGGCGCAAGCGCCGCTGCGGCTGGTTCGATGCGGTGCTGGTGCGCCAGACGGTGAAGACCTCGGGCATCACCGGCATCGCGCTGACCAAGCTCGACGTGCTGGACGGGCTCGAAGAGATCAAAGTATGCGTCGGCTACGAGCTCGATGGCTCACGCATAGATTATTTGCCTGCCTCAATGGGGGCACAAGCGCGCGTTAAGCCGATTTATGAAACGCTCGAGGGCTGGTCCGAGACGACTGCCGGCGCGCGCAGTTGGGCAGAATTGCCCGCCCAGGCGGTCAAATATGTGCGCTATATCGAAGAGCTGATCGGCGCGCCGGTGGCTATGCTGTCCACAAGCCCGGAAAGGCTCGACACCATACTGGTGCATGACCCGTTCCAAGACTGATTTTTTTTGTTTACAAGTTGGCGGCAATTGTGAGTACCAAGTAGCCGATGGCGGATTACAGAGAGCTGTTGCGCAGGGCGATCGGCGCCCTGCCGGAGAACAACGGGGCTGCGCGTCGTGCCGTTTACGAGAAGGCGCGTACGGCTCTGGTTGGCCAGTTGCGCGCCATCACTCCGCCGCTCCCGGCTCGCGAGATCACCCAGCACCGCCTGCAGCTCGAAGATTGCATCCGCGAGGTCGAGCAGGAGGCCAGCGAGGCCGTCATCAAGCTCGGCCGCGCCCAGCAGCCAGCGATGCGTCGGCTCGACACCACGCCCATCGCTCCGTCCCGTCCGGCGCCGCCCCCTCCGCCTCCCGTCGAGGAGCCGCAGCCGGTCGCGCGTGCGCCCGAACCCGCCATCGAGGACGAGCCTGCCGTCGCGGAAGAGCCGCCTGAGTTCGCCGAGCCGCCAGCGAAAGTCGATCCCGCAGTCGCGGACGAGCCCGCTGTCGCCGATGAGCCCGCTGTCGCCGATGAACCTCAGGCTCGCGTCGCTGAGCCGGCAGAGGCCGGCAAGGGACAATCGATCGAGGACATCATCGCGGCCGCCGAAGCCGATACCGCGCCGCAGGAGGAGCCCGAGCAGCCCCCCGAGGCTGAGGCGGAGCCCCTGCCGGAGGCGGAGGTCGTCGAGCTGGACGCCCGCAAGGCGGCGCCGCCGGACGAGTCGGCCGAGGCCGAAGAGCCGGCAAAGGCCGAAGACTCTGAAAAGCCGGTAGAAGACTCCGAAAAGCCGGTAGAAGAGCCCGAAAAACCGGTGGAAGAACTGCCGCCGGCCCGGCCCGGTCTGCGTCTCTTTACGTCCAACCGCAAGGCGGAGCCTGCGGCCGATCCGGCGCCGCGCGCGCCGGCAGTCGAGACGCGAAGCGAGCCCTTCCGTATCGCCGCCGTCGCCGGCGATACGCCGGCTGCCGCGAGTGGACGGGTTGAGACGACCATGGGCGGGCAGGGGGCGGTCAGGAAGCCCGCGCCCGATTTCGAGCCGCTGGTCGTCGTCGAGGACCAGCCGGTCGAAGCGGCGCTTTCGAGCGTGCGCGAAGTCGAGGTCGAGCCGGCCGACAACAGCGAGACCCGCGAAGCAGAAGGCGCCATCTCGCGCGCCATCGAGACCCTCGATCGGGCTGCACGCGGCGAGGCCCTGCCGGAACCCGAGGCGGCCGCCGCCAACGAGCCGGCCGCAGAGACCCGCCGCGAGCCCGGCGATCTCGCCGCCGATCGCGAGGATGCCGATTTCGAGCCGGCGGTCGAGGGGCGGGCCAGCAGCGGGCTGACCATCTTCCTCGTCGTCTTCGCCTTGCTCCTCGCCGGCGCCGGTGGCGGCGGGTATTGGGCCTGGCGCGAGGGATATATTGATCTCGACCAGATGTTCGCCCGCACCACAGCGACCGCGCAGGCCCAGCCTGCCGAGCAGGCAGCGTCGGTCAACGGAAACCAGGCGGCGGTCAACGATCCGGCCCAGCCCGCGCCCGAGCTCACCGGCCCCGGCAACACGGCGACCGAAACGGCCGCCGCCGAGCCCGCAACGGCGCTGCAGGGCATCGTCAACGAGGACAGGCTGGAGCCGACGCCGGAACCGGAGGTTGCGGCGACCGGCGAAGACGCGCCTGCTGCCGAGGAAGACCCGCTTGCCGACGAACGGCTGCCGAGTTCAAACGGCGACGTGGCGCTCGCCGACGATCCGTCCGCGTCCGTCGATCCGGCGGTGCTGGCCGGCAGCCAGTCGTTGCTGCTCGAAGCGTCCGATGACGGGCGCACCGGCGCCGTGCCGTTCTCGGGAACGGTGGAATGGAGCCGCGGCGTCGATGAGGTCGGCATGCCGACGCTGATCGCCCAGGCCAACATTCCTGCGCGCAATCTCGGCGTCGAGGTCACCATCCGCCGCAATGCGGACCCGAGCCTGCCCGCCAGCCACCTGATGGAAATCGACTTTGACGTCGCCGATACCTTTGCGGGCGGCGGCATCTCGAGCCTGCCGGGGGTGCTGCTCAAGAACGAGGAGCTGGCGCAGGGCACGCAGCTCGTCGGCGCTTCGGCGCGAGTCGTGGGCAACTCGTTCCTTTTCGCCCTTTCCGCTTCCGAGCAGGACGCGGTGACCAATCGGAGCCTCTTGGGCTCGCGCAAGTGGATGGACCTGGCCGTCATCTACGCCACCGGCAAGCGCGCGATCATCACCTTGGAAAAAGACCAGGAAGCCGAGGACCTCTTCACCGAAGTCCTGGCCGAATGGGACGCTGCGGCGAACTAGACCGCTTCCAGTCTCCCACCGACGATCCTGTATCGCCGGCTCGCCAGCGCCTCGACATCGTCGCGATAGTGGCTGACGAGGATGGTGATCCATCCGTGCCGTTCGGTCAGTTCGCGCACCAGCGCGCGGATCACTCCACGTGTGTCGTCATCCAGGGCCGAGAACGGCTCGTCGAGCAGCAAAACCCTGCGATCGCGCAGGAGCGTGCGGGCCAGCGCCACACGCTGCTTCTGCCCGCCGGAAAGGGTCGAGGCACGCTGCCGGCCGATGTCCTTCATCCCGGCTTCCGCCAGAGCCTGCGCGATGCGGCCGGCGGCGTCCGGCGCGCCGGGCGGTAGCCCGAGGCTCACATTGCGTTCGGCCGAGAGGTGCTCGAAGAGGCTTTCCGACTGCAGGAGCAGGGAAACGGGGCGCTCCTCCGGAGGCAGTGGCAGGAGGTCGCGCCCGTCGAGGGCGAGGCTGCCCGAAGTGGGCGCCAGGAAACCGGCGACCAGATCGAGCAGCGTCGACTTGCCCGAGCCCGAGGGTCCCGAGATCGCGGTGATCGCGCCGGGGACCGCTTCCATCGAGAAGACATAAGGGTTGGCCTGTCCCGGATGGGCGTAGGTCAGGCGGTCAAGCACGAGCATGGGCTAGTCTTTCCAGCAGGCGCGGCAGGCCGATGAATGCCACGGTGACGAGGACGAGGAGGATGGCGGCGATGGCGGCCGCGTCGTTGGAGCGGTAGGAGCCGAGCGCGGCATACATCATCAGCGGCAGGGTGGTGAAATCCTGGGTGCCGAAGAGTGCGATGACGCCGAGATCGCCGAGCGAGAAGCAGAAAGCGAGCGCCAGCGCCACGCCGAGATCGCGCCCGAGAAGCGGGTATTCGATGGCGCGGAACTGGCGTTGCCCGGAAAGTCCCAGCGAACGGATGAGCTTGCCGCGGGTGCGCGCGATGGCGTCGAGCGGGGGGCCGAGCGTCGCTGCGACGAACGGCAGGGACAGGAGCGCGTTGGCGACGACGACGACGAACGGCGCCGCCGTGCCCGGCGCGATCCCTGCATTGCGCACCAGCAGGAAGAAGCCGAAGGAGAGCACCACCGCCGGCACTGCAAGGTAGGCGAAGACCGGCAGGCCGAGGGCAGTGCGCAGCAACGGCACATCCGTCGCGGCCCGGCCCATGCCGAGAGCGATGGCGAGGGTGACGCTGAGCACCGCCGAGGCTGTGCCGATGGTGAGGCTCGTCGCCGCAGACCGCCAGAAGCTCGCTTGGCCGAGGACGCCGAAGCCCGCCGCGAGCCCGTCGGCGAGCACGGCGAGCAGCGGGGCGACGAACGCGACGAGGCAGATGGCGAGCAGCAGCCACTGGATCGCCTGGGCCACCGGTCGGTCGCGCCAGCGCTGTCCGGCCGAAGGTCCGAGCGCGGTCGGAACAGGGGGAAGAGCGGAGGCGGCAAGGATCACCAGCGAGCATGCGGCGATCTGGACGAGGGCCAGCAGCACGGCGCCACGCAGGTCGAAATCCTGGCGCACGGCGGCATAGATCGCCACTTCCAGCGTCTGGTTGGCCGGGCCGCCGCCCAGCAGCAGCACGATGGGAAAGCTGGTGAAGGCGATGAGGAAGATGATTGCCGCAAGGCCGGGGATCGTTCCCGCCATCGCCGGCCAGTCGATGAGCGCGAAGCGCCGCACGGGGCCGAGCCCCAGGCTCTGGCCGATCTTGAGGCGGGCGTCTGGGATGGCGTCGAGCCGGGCGAGCAGCACGCGGGCGGCGAACGCGGCGTCGAGCACCACATGGGCGAAGAGTATGCCGCCGAGGCCGAAGGCGATGTTGCCGATCGGCGCGCCGAAAAGGGCCTCCGATGCCCGGTTGAACCAGCCGTTGCGCCCCCAGACCGACAACAGCCCGAAGGCGACGACGATGCCGGGCGTGACGATGGCGGCCGAGAACAGGCCCACGACGAGCCCGCGCCCGGGAAAGCGCAGCCGGTTGAGGCACCAGGCGAGCGCGATGCCGACGATGAGCGAAAGGATCGTCGTCAGCCCCGCCTGGATGCTGGTCATGCGCAGCAGGTGCCAGATGTCGGCGCGCATGGGCGCTGTCGGTTCGCCCGCGGCCGCGGCAAGGATCGCGCCGAGCACCGACGCGATCAGCAGGCCGATGGCGCAGGCGAGGAAGACGGCCGTGCGTATCCGCCAGGGGCGGGGCGGCAGGTGGGCGGAAATCGATGCGGTGCTCATGTCTGGGTCGCCGGAGCGCGATGCCCCGGCACCTCGTTTTGATCGTTACTGCACCGCCGCCAGCATCTCGTCGATCCAGGCGCGAGAGTTGGCGGTGATCTCCTCTTCCGGCAGCGAGAGGGTCTTTTCCGGCTGCGGGAGCGTGGCGAACACCGGATCAAGCTCGTCGCCGAGGTCGACAACCGGGAACATCCAGTTGGTGGTCGGGATCACTTTCTGTCCCTCGGGGGAAGCGAGATAGGCCAGGAACTGCCCCGCCAGCTCCTGCTGGTCGGAAGACTTGAGGATGCCGGCGACCTCGATCTGCGGGAAGTGCCCTTCCTCGAACAGCGCCGCCCTGATGGTTTCGTCGCCGTCCTCGATGATGTGGTAGGCGGGCGAGGTGGTGTAGGACAGGACCATGTCGACCTCTCCGTCGAGGAACAGCGAATAGCTCTCCGACCACTCGCGGGTGACGGTCAGGATGTGGGGCTTCAGCCCTTGCCAGATCTCGGGCGCCCGGTCGCCATAGGCGGCCTTGATCCAGAGCACCAGGCCGAGGCCGGGCGTTGCCGAGCGCGGGTCCTGGATAGCGATCTTGATGTCCTGCGGCAGCGCGATCAGCTCCTCGAAGGATTTGGGCGGCTCCGGCATGGTGTCGGTATCGTGCATGAAGGCGAAGTGCGAATAGTCGACGGGCACGAACTGCGCGTCGGTCCATCCGTTGGGCAATGCGAGATCGCTGAGGGTCAGCCCATGGTCGGCGAAGAGCCCGGTGGCGCGCGCCTCGCCGGCGATGGCGGTATCGAGGCCGACGATGATATCGGCTTGCGTCGTATCGCCCTCCAGCTGCACGCGGCGCAGCGTTCCGATCGAGGAATCGGCGGCCACCCAGTTCACCGTACAGCCGCAGGTTTCTTCGAAACCGGCCTTCAGCGGCACACCCGGCCCCCATTCGGAGGCGAAACCGTCATAGGTGTAGATGGTGAGGGTGGGCTTGTCCTGCGCAAGGGCCGCCGTAGAGGCGAGCCCGGCAAGGACCGCAAGCGCCAGACGGGTGACGTTGACCATGGGTCAATCCCTTTCGTGGCGGAACGCGTCGTCGCGTTCCAGTTGCGGCCACACGGGAAGGGGGATGCGCGTCAAATGGTCGGGCGCCGGGAAGCGCCCTTGCCATCTCGAACTTCCTCCGCCAGCATGACCTGGTTCAGGTTCAATGGGTAACTCTCAGCTCCGGCTGCAACCGGAACACCCCAGCGAGACGCGCAAACACATAAAGAGAGTTGTTGCACCGTGCAAGATGCAAACCTGGATTCGACTCCGCTGGTCTTCGACGACGTCCTGGTGATCGTGGGGGGCGGCACTGTCGAGGTGCCGCTGCTGCAGGCCCTCTCCCACGAAGGCGCGCGCCTCGTCGGCGCCGATGGCGGGGCGGACGCGATCATGGCGGCCGGGCTCGTGCCGGACGCCGTCATCGGCGATCTCGATTCGGTTTCCGATCCCGAGGGATGGCCCGAGCCGACGCGCGTCCTCCACATCGCCGAGCAGATCACCACCGATTTCGAGAAATGCCTCTATTCCACCCGCGCGCCGGTGACGGTCGCGCTCGGCATGACCGGCAAGCGTTTCGACCATACGCTCTCGGCCATCAGCGCGGCGACCCGTTTCGCGCGCGAGCGGGCCCTCATCCTCGCCGACGAGCACGACGTGGCGCTGGCCCTCAGCGGCCCCTTCCGCTTCTCCGTCAGGCCGGGCGAACGCGTCTCGATCTATCCACTCGCGCCAATCGACTTTCTCTTCTCCAAGGGGCTGCTCTATCCCCTCGACGGGCTGCACCTGGAGCAAGGCGGGATCATCGGCACGTCGAACGAGGCGGCGGACGAAGCGGTCGAGATCGTGCCGCAGGGCGATACGCCCTGGCTGCTGATCCTCGAAAAATCGCACCTCCCGATGCTGATCGCCGCCTTGCAGGGCAAGGCGTGAAGGCCGGCTGAACGGCCCGTTCAAGGCCGTTTCAGGCGGGCTCGGCGATAAGGAACCCCAGCCGGCGTGACCGGCGATCAGAGAGGGGTTCCAAGAAATGTCGATCAGCAGATCCGCAGTCGTCGTCCTGGCGCTCGCGACCGGCCTCGTTGCCGGCGCCGCGCAGGCCGGCGAAGTCGTGCAGCATTCCGGGCTTTCCGAGCGCGCGATCATCATCGTCGGCGGCAAGGGCGAGGACGTCAGCCTCAACCCGCAGCCGCTGCCTCCGGGCATCGTGAAGCAAGGGCTCAATCCTCAGCCCTTGCCGCCGGGCTTCACCAATCCATGGGTGCGCCAGGGCCTCAATCCCCAGCCACTGCCTCCGGGCCGGTTCTGAGGGCGCAAAAAATCGCCGCCCGGCGGGTGCCGGACGGCGAGTCTGCTTTGGAGATAGTTTGGGCGGTCAGGCCGCTTCGCCGGCCCGTTCGCGGGCGGCGTGCTGCACGGCGTCCTGTACCTTTTCGAAGGCGCGCACTTCGATCTGGCGGATGCGTTCGCGGCTGACGTCGTACTGTTGGGCCAGTTCCTCGAGGGTTGCCGGGTTCTCCTGCAGCCGACGGGCCTGGAAAATGGCGCGTTCGCGCTCGTTGAGCACGTCCAGCGCTCCGGTCAGCAGGCCCATGCGCTCGTCATATTCCTGGCTTTCGCCGAGCGTCGTCTCCTGGTCCGGCGTGTCGTCGACCAGCCAGTCCTGCCACTCCGACGAACCTTCGTCGGCGCGCATGGGCGAGTTGAGCGACGCGTCCCCGGAGAGGCGCGAGTTCATCGACACCACTTCGTCTTCCGTGACGTTGAGGGTGGTGGCGATCTGCTTGATCTGGTCGGGATGGAGCGAACCATCCTCGAGCGCGGCGATCTGGCCTTTGACCTTGCGTAGGTTGAAGAACAGCCGCTTCTGGGCGGCGGTGGTGCCGATCTTGACCAGAGACCAGGAACGCAGAACGTATTCCTGGATGGCGGCGCGGATCCACCACATGGCATAAGTGGCGAGGCGGAACCCCTTGTCGGGCTCGAAACGCTTGACCGCGTGCATGAGGCCCACATTGCCCTCGGAAATGACTTCCGAGATCGGCAGGCCATAGCCGCGATACCCCATGGCGATCTTGGCCACCAGCCGCAGGTGCGACGTGATCAGTCGCTGGGCGGCGTCGGGATCCCCATGTTCCTTGTAACGCTTGGCCAGCATGAATTCTTCGTCCGGTTCCAGCATCGGGAACTTGCGGATTTCCTGAAGATAGCGGCTCAAGCCTCCGTCCGAGGAGAGGACGGGCAGATTGGACTGGGCCATAGGCGCACCCCTTTCATTTCCCCCGCATGGCGCGGGCAGACGTATCGGCCTCCATCCGTAACGGCATGGAGGCCGATCTGGATGCTTATATAGGCGCGAAAACGGAAATTTTAAGTGCGGGCGAAGTTACAAAACGTTCATGTGAACGAATGGGTTCCTTCGCTTTGTTCGCCGCGCTGCCGCCGCCGGGCTCTGGCACCATGCTCTCCCTCCCCGATGTCATCCCGGCGCAGGCCGGGACCCATCCTGAGATGCTTCCACAGCCGCAAGGTGTGTGAACAACGCAGAAAAAGAGCGGCCGACCGAACTCCCTCAGGCACCGCGGTTGTGATGGGCACGGGCGCATCCACAACGTCCCCTCGCCCCTCCGGGGGGAGGGGCAGGGTGAGGGGCTTCCTGAAGGGGAAGGACCGAGGCGCGTGAACCACTGATACATCCCCGATGAAAGGAAATTCACCCCCGCCCCGGCAACGATCGGTCGTAAGGAGCCAGCGCATCGTCCAGCGCCTGGAGGTCCGGGGGCAGGGGGCTTTCGAACATCATCTCCTCGCCGGTCGCCGGATGCTCGAAGCCGAGTTCGGCTGCGTGCAGGGCCTGCCGGCCCAGCGCGCGGATCGCCTCCTGTGGCGCCTCGGGCAGGCGATTGACCTTGGTTGCAAAGCCGGGCGCATAGACCGGGTCGGCGACGAGCGGATGACCTATATGGGTCATGTGCACGCGGATCTGGTGGGTGCGGCCGGTTTCCAGTTCGCAGCGCAGCCGGGTGACGTCCCAGCCCTCCTCGCCGTATCTGGTCTCGACCGCGTAGTGGGTGATCGCCTCGCGCCCGTCGCGGCGTACGGCTTGCTTCAGCCGATTGTGCTGGTCGCGTCCGAGCGGAGCGTCGACCGTGCCGGTCGCGGTCTGGGTAAAACCCCAGGCATAGGCGATATAGGCGCGATGGAGGGGGCCCGTGCGGCCGTGATCGGCGAACTGGGCAGCCAGCTTTCGCAACGCCCGCTCGGTCTTGGCGACGACCATGACGCCTGAGGTGTCCTTGTCCAGCCGGTGGACGATGCCGGGGCGCTTGACGCCGTTGATGCCCGGCAGCCTGTCGCCGCAATGGTGAAGCAGCGCGTTGACCAGCGTGCCGCCGGGGCTGCCGGGCGCCGGGTGGACCACCATGCCGGCCGGCTTGTCGACGACGATGAGGTAGTCGTCCTCATAGAGGACGTCGAGCGGGATCGCCTCGGGCTTCGGCGTGGGGTCTTCGGGGGGCGGGGCGACAAGAACGATTGTCTCGCCGGCTTTCACACGATAATTGGGCTCGTCGACGGTCTTGCCGCCGACGGTCACGGCGCCTTCGAGGATCAGGTCCTTGATGCGGCTGCGGCTCAAGAGGTCGTGGGCTTTGGCCAGAACCGCGTCGAGCCGCGCGCCGGCGGTCTCGCCGTCGATCACGACCTCGACTTCCATTTCTTCAACGGGCAGTTCCTGCATGAGCGATCCTTCCACCGACAGCCGCGCTTCCGAAACCAGGCCCGAGGAGCTGACTCCCGAGGCGCAGGCGGTGCTCAAGCGCGCGCGGCGCTCGTTCGGCGTGTCGGTCGGCATTCTGTTGCTCGGCTTTATGGCGATTGCCTTCGCCCTTGTCTATCGCGTCATGCGCGACGCTCCGCCGCCGGCCGTGGCCGAGGTGGTGACGCTTCCGGCGGGCGCGGAAGTGGTTTCTTCGCTGGTTGCCAATGGGGCCATCAACGTGACCTACCGGGTCGGCGGGGAGACGGTGCTGGCGCTCTACGATCCCGCGAGCGGCGAGCTCATCCGCCAGATCGGGCTGGAGACGGAATAAAGGGTATCCGTCCCCGACCCCACCCACCGACTGTCACCCGGCGCAAGCCGGGGCCCAGGCGCACCCGAACCGCCAGAGATTCCGGCTTTTGCCGGGATGACAGCCCAGGGGATGAATAGTGCTACAAGCACTATCCGCCCCAGGTGGCGGACGTGGCCTCAGCTCCCCAATATCTCGCTCAGCGCCGCCATGCGGTCCGAGAGCTTGCCCTTCGTCTTGGGCGGCCTCGACGAGCGTCCGGGCTTGGCCGGTAATGTCTCGACATTGACGCCATCGTCGGCAAAGCGCTGCACGCGCTCGAAGAGGCTTTCTTCCTCGCGCGCCGGATCCTGGCTCTCGGCCGCATAGACGATGCGGCTGACATCGGCGGCGATGTCGCCCAGCTGTTCGCGCAGCGCCGCCTTGTCGGCGCCACCGTTGGTCCAATCGGCAAGCACGGTGCTCTCGATGTTGTCGATGCGGGCGCGCAGGGCGCCGAGCTGCTCTTCGAGGTTGAGCGTTTCGGCCAGCGGGCGCCCGGCGTATTTTCCGGTATCGGAAAGGAGGGCATTGAGCCGCGTTTCGGCGCTGGCGATGGTGGCCTCGGCGGCGACCAGTTCGTCGGCTTCGGCCGTGTCGCGCGGCCGGGCGAGCGCGCGGCGCATCTCCGCGATCGCGGCGGCCCGCTCGCTGCGGCGGTTGGTGGATTCGAGCCGTTCGATCAGCGCCGTCGCCTGCTCTTCGAGGAACTGCGCGCGCTTGCGCTCGATGGCAAGGCCCGCGGCCAGGCGCCCCGTATCCTCGTCATAGTCGCCCGAAAGCGCCCCTGCCGCATCGCCGGTCACTTCCGGCAGGTCGGCGGCCAGCGCCGCGCGCAGTTCGGTGATCTCGGCGACCCTCGTCGCCACCTCGCGTTCGCGCATGCGCAGCCGCTGGGCAAGGTCCGTCGTCTCGCGCTCGAAATCGGCGACGCGTGCGCGCAGCTCCGCCAGGCGCGTTTCCAGCGCCCCGGTGATCTCGGCGTGCTTTTGGCGTTCCGCTTTGATGCCGGCAAGGTCGGTCTCGCGCAGCCCCGCCGCGCTCAACTGTTCGGCGAGCTTGCCGCGCAGCTGCTCTACCTGCATCTCCAGCCGACGCGTCGTCAGGGCGAACTGGGCGCGCAGCTGGTCCTTGTCGGCGCGCAGCTCCGCCATGGTCATGGGGGTGGCCGCCTCGATCCGGCGGCGCGTCAGGCGCACCGCGCGCCGCCACACCGCCGGCAGCACGATCAGCGCCAGAAGGCCGGTCACCAGCGCCCCAAGGGCGAAGTACATGACGTTCTCGATGAGCATACCCAGTATCGGCCGGCCAGCCGGCCTCTCCAGCCCTTTCGGCGTCGATACACGCCTTAAGCCGACAAATAGCGCTTATTTCACCGTCGTGCCAAGGCCACCGGCGCGTCGGAGCGTCCACAGACGGCTTTCGCCATTGAAAAAATGGTGATCGCTCAGAACGGGTTCCATGTCGGCTCGGGCGTGAACTTCAGGTAGCCCACATTGATGCCCAGTCGCGCGCCGACGCCGGAGCGGATCGGCACCATCACCACGTTCCTGTCCTTGATGACGGTCATGCCGAAGCCGCCCACGATATAGGCCGAGCCGTCGACGCCCGGAAAGCGCCCAAAGACGTCCTGGACGGTCGAAAGGTTGTAGACCAGCATCATGACCTTGGAACCGGCGCCGCCGATGTCGAGGCCGACGCTCGGACCCTGCCAGAAAACGGGCATCTCGCCGGCGTTGCGGGTATAGAGCCTGCCTTCGCCGTAGCGCGCACCGGCAAAGAGCGCGCCGCCGCCTTCCTCGCCGAGGATATAGCCGTTGGGCAGCCCCATCTGGCTGACGGCGCGTTCGACCACCGAGGCAAGGCCCTGGGCGGCCGAGCCGAAGAACTCGCCGCCGGCCGAGACGAGGTCTTCGCCCGAATAGGTGTCGCTGAGCGAACCGCCGCTCTGGGCGGTCGCGGCCACCGGCGCAAGGAGGGCGACCAGCAGCATGAATAGGGGGGCAAGGCGCTTGATCATGGTTCGTATGTCTCCACTTGCTCGCAGTCGCGGCGCGTTACGACGACCTTAAGGTTGTCGCGCTAGGCTCGGATTGCCCCAAACCGAACCCCTGCGCGCCGATCATCGCCGACATGATGAAGCAAATCTCTAAACAATTCTTAACCATGCTTGCCTTGGTTCTGCCGCTTTTGGGGGCGGCCGGAACCGCTGGCGCCGCCTCGCTCGTCACCACCGTCGTCACCGACCCGCTGACCGGCATCGCCATCGGCGGGTACGATCCGGTTTCCTATTTCACCGAGCGCGAGCCGCAGATGGGGCGCGGCGATTTCGAACATGTCTGGGCGGGCGTCCCATGGCATTTCGCCAGTGCGGCCAATCTCGAGGTTTTCCGTCGCTCACCCGAGATTTATGCGCCTCAATATGGCGGTCACGGGGCCATGGGGGTGGCCAGGGGCTTTCTCTCGCAGGGCAACCCACGCATCTACACCGTCTTCAAGCAGCGCCTCTTTTTCTTCTACTCCCCCGCCAACCGGGAGGCGTTTCTTCTCACCCCCGACCAGGCGGCGCTGGATGGGGAAGCCAACTGGCAATCGCTCTCCGGGCAGCTCTCGGCGCAATAGTCGGCGGGCTCGATTGCCTGACCGTCCGATCCCGCTAATGTGGGCGGATTGATTCTCTCTCGCCTCCCGGAGGACCCCATGGCCGACATCATCGAGCTCAACGCAACGGATCTGGCCGCCATGCTGTGCTCGCGCGTCTGCCACGACCTCATCAATCCCATCGGGGCCATCGGCAACGGGCTGGAGGTCCTGGGCGATCCCAACCAGACCGACATGGCGGACGGCGCGCGCGAGCTCATCGCCAGCGCCGCCAAGCAGTCGCGCGCCAAGCTCGAGTTCGCGCGCCTCGCCTATGGCGCATCCTCGACGGCGGGCACCGACATCGACACGCGCGAATGCGAACGCGTGGCGCGGCTTCTCTTCGAGATCGAGAAGGCCGACCTCGACTGGCAGGCCCCGCTCATCCTCTTGCCCAAGCTCAAGGCCAAGCTCTTCATGAACATGCTGCTGATCGCGGCAGGCTCCGTGCCGCGCGGCGGCAACGTCACCGCCAGGATCAGCGGCGAGGCGGGCAGGGAGGAGTTCGAGTTCACTTCCCACAGTGATCCGGAAAAGCGCCAGAAAACCCTGGTGCCGTCGGGCGCGGCCGAGCTTCTTGCCGGGTCTCCGGAAGAGGGGGTCGACGCGCGCGGCATCCAGCCGTTCTATACGGGGCTCCTGGCGCGCATGACCGGTATGGAGATCAGGATCGGCATCGAGGACGAGAAGTTCGTTTTCACTGCAAAACCGCGCGCTGACGGGTAGCGCTTTGCTAACGAATCCGTAGCCGTTTGCGGTCATAATCGCACCGATTTGCCATCCGGATGCGGTTCCATGAAATCCTGCCTCATCGTCGATGACTCGAGCGTCGTGCGCAAAGTCGCGCGCCGCATCCTCGAAGACCTGGACTATGTCGTCGACGAGGCCGAGGACGGGCAGGAAGCCTATGACAAGTGCCGGCGCGAGATGCCGGACGCCATTCTGCTCGACTGGAACATGCCGATCATGGGCGGGCTCGAGTTCCTCAAGGCACTGCGCGCCTATGTGGGTGGTGAGAAGCCGCGGGTCGTCTACTGCACCATCGAGAACGATGTCGGCCAGATCGCCATGGCGATGAAGGCCGGGGCCGACGACTATATGTTCAAGCCCTTCGATCGGGCGCTGCTCGAAGCCAAGTTCGAGGAAGCGGAAGCGGCCTGAGCCGCTTCCGCTGATTTATCAATCACTTACATGCCCATGAACGACTTGGGTGTCTCGCCCTTGAGGAAGGGCTCGATCAGCGCGTGCAGCAGTTCGGGCTGGCTGATGACCGCCGTGTGCGAGGTCGCCGGCAGGATGGCGAGGCGCGAGGCGGGCAGGGGAACGCCCATGTCGCCCATGCCGCCGCCGCCGAGCAGCCGGAAGAGCGCGACGTTGTGCTCGAGGGTCGACACGTCCGCATCCCCCGCGATGATGAGGATCGGAGTCTTCAATTGCTTGACGTCCTCCTCCCAGGCCATCGGCTCGTGCTCGAGGGCGATGAGCTTGTCGACGAGCGCCGGAAACCCTTCCGGGTCGGCCGCGAGCTTGCGGTATTCGTCCTCCATCGGGGTGCCGACGAACATCTCGGGCGCCATCTGCGGGATGAATTCGACGAAGGCCGGCTGCCAGCCCTCCATGTCGTAGGCGACGGACGCGGCAACGAGCTGGTCGACCTTTTCGGGATGGTCGATGGCCAGCCGCAGGCCCGCTGCCGCGCCCATCGAATAGCCGAAGACGTCGGCCTTCTCGATGCCGATGGCGTCCATGAACGCGGCGACATCGTTGGCAAGGTTCGGATAGGTGATCGGCCGGTCGATGTCGGTGGTGCGCCCGTGCCCCTGGAATTCGAGGGCGATGACCTGGCGGCTCTCGGCGAGCTTGGGGATGATCTCGCCCATCGTCGGGATGTTCATATAGGCGCCGTGGAGGACGATCAGTGGTTCGCCCTCGCCGTGGATCTCATAGTACATCTGCATGCCGTTGACCTCGACGGTCTCGCCGGCGGTCTCGGACTGGGCAAAGGTGGACGTGGTCATCAGCAGGGCTCCGGCGATGATGATGGAACGGAACATGTCGTTGTCTCCTCGGAACTTCATGCAGGTCTTACCTGCACGTTCGCCTAGACGACGAGCGTCGCCTGCGCCTTTCGACAAATTAGGGCGAGATTTTTTCCGGCAAAGCAAAAGCCCCGCGCAACGGTCGCACGGGGCTTGCTGAATTTCGGCCGGAAGGACCGGGATCAGGCGCTTTCGGCCATCTCGTTCTCGTCGGGCTCGCGCAGCACGTAGCCGCGGCCCCAGACGGTCTCGATGTAGTTCTTGCCGCCGGTGGCGACGGAAAGCTTCTTGCGCAGCTTGCAGATGAAGACGTCGATGATCTTCAGTTCCGGCTCGTCCATGCCGCCGTAGAGATGGTTGAGGAACATCTCCTTGGTCAGCGTCGTGCCTTTCCTCAGGGAAAGGAGTTCGAGCATCTGATATTCCTTGCCGGTCAGATGCACGCGCTGGCCCATGACCTCGACGGTCTTGGTGTCGAGATTGACGTTGAGGTCGCCGGTCTGGATGACGGACTGGGCGTGGCCCTTGGAGCGGCGGACGATGGCGTGGATGCGGGCCACCAGCTCGTCCTTGTGGAAGGGCTTGGTCATATAGTCGTCGGCGCCGAACCCGAGGCCGCGAACCTTGTCCTCGATGCCGGCGAGGCCGGAGAGGATGAGGATCGGAGTCTGCACCTTGGCGACGCGCAGGGTCCGCAGCACCTCGTAGCCGCTCATGTCGGGCAGGTTGAGGTCCAGAAGGATGATGTCGTAGTCGTAGAGCTTGCCGAGGTCCACGCCTTCCTCGCCGAGGTCGGTGGTATAGACGTTGAAGCTCTCGGACTTGAGCATCAGTTCGATGCTTTGCGCAGTCGCGCTATCGTCCTCAATAAGGAGTACCCGCATTATTATCCCCTTGCCAAACCGTTCCTGCTGGAACCTGGCGAGGCGGGGCATCCGGGACGCCGCCTCGCTTCCAACCCTACTGGGTATGACGCAACCCTAAGCCCAAATAGTTAACAAAGTTTAATTCTGATCCGCAATACGCAATCGACGGTAACCCTGAATAACACTAACTCATTGAAATATATGAATTTTAGGCCTGCATTCTTCTTAAGAAATTAGTTTAAGAGTTGGTGACAACCGACTCTGTCGACTCAAGCATTCCGGGGTGGTGAGGGGAGGATGGCGCGCGGAGGCGCAGGGCGGAAAAAACGTCGCCAAAACTGCCATTAGCGCTTTTAGCTTAACGTTCGGTTACCGTGTGATTCGCATTTGCGATTCGTGGAACGCAAGCCCCTTGCGATCTCGAGCCAGTTTGGAGCCCTTCGCGCATGAAAGCCTTGATCTCGGCCATCGATGCCATCGACGACGTCGAGGTGTTCGGGCGGGTCAAGTCCGTGCAGGGGCTGCTGATCGAGATCGTCGGTCCGGTGCGCGAATTGAAGGTGGGCGGACGCGTTTCCGTGGAGACCGCCAGCGGGAGCTTGCTCTCCTGCGAGATCATCGGATTCCGCGACGGACATGCGCTCTGCCTGCCCTTCGGGCAGCTCTCCGGGGTCAGGCTCGGCTGCAAGGCGGTGTTCCAGCGTCACGCGGGGGAGGTCTATCCGTCCGAAGGGTGGCTGGGCCGGGTGATCGATGCCAATGGCGAGCCGATCGACGGCAAGGGGCCGCTGCCGGCGGGTTCGTTGCCCTATGGCCTGCGCGCCGATCCGCTGGCGGCCCACGACCGAGTGCGGGTCGGCGAGCCCGTGGACCTTGGCGTGCGCGCCCTCAATACCTTCACCACCATGTGCGAGGGCCAGCGCATGGGGATCTTCGCGGGCTCGGGCGTCGGCAAGTCCGTGCTGATGTCGATGCTGGCGCGCAATACCGATGTCGACATCGCGGTCATCGGCCTCATCGGCGAGCGCGGCCGCGAGGTGCAGGAATTCGTGCAGGAGTACCTGGGCGAGGAGGGCATCAAGCGGGCGGTCGTCATCGTCGCCACCTCCGACGAGGCGGCGCTGATGCGCCGGCAGGCGGCATATCTGACGCTGACGCTGGCGGAATTCTTCCGCGATCGCGGGCAGCGGGTGCTCTGCATGATGGACAGCCTCACCCGTTTCGCGATGGCCCAGCGCGAGATCGGGCTCGCCATCGGAGAACCGCCGACGGCCAAGGGCTATCCGCCCACGGTCTTTACCGAGCTGCCGCGGCTGCTCGAGCGTGCGGGGCCTGGCACGCAGTCTACGGGTTCCGTTACCGGCTTATTTACCGTTTTGGTGGAAGGTGATGATCACAATGAGCCCATAGCGGACGCCGTGCGCGGCATTCTCGATGGGCACATCGTGATGGAGCGTGGCATTGCCGAGCGGGGGCGTTACCCGGCGGTCAATGTGCTCCGGTCCATCTCGCGCACCATGCCTGGGTGTGTTCCGCCGCAAATGCGGCCGGTCCTGGCCAGGGCGCGCGAGTTCATGTCGGTCTATGCCGACATGGAGGAACTGATCCGGCTGGGGGCTTACCGGAAAGGGTCAGATCCGAAAGTGGACCAGGCGATCGCCCTCTATCCCGCGTTCGAGGCTTTTTTGGGCCAGGAGCGGGAGGAGACGTCGACGATCTCCGAGAGCTATGTGCAGCTCGAGGCGATCGTGGCCGGAGCGGCGGACGCGGGTCCTGAGGACTGAAGGGGAGCCGACGGTCCGGGTTTGACTTGATGTGTAGGGAGTACAGGTCGTGAAGTCGCGCAGCGAGAGCCTGATCCGGCTAAAGAAATTCCAGGTCGACGAGAAGCGCCGCCAGGTGGCGCAGATCGAGATGATGGCCACCGACTTCGAGCGCATGGCCGCCGAGCTTGATCAGCAGATCGAAATCGAGCACCAGAAGACCGGCATCTCGGACGTCGCCCATTTCGCCTATTCGACCTTCGCCAAGGCCGCTTCCCAGCGCCGGGACAATCTGCTCGCGTCCGCCCACGACATGCGTGAGAAGCTCGAGGTCGCCCAGGACGAGCTCGCCGAGGCGATAGAGGACCTGAAGAAGGTGGAGCTTCTCGACCAGCGCGAGAGCCAGCGCGATGCGGCCGAGGAGGCCAAGAACGAGCAGGCCGCCTATGACGAGATCGGCCGCCTGCGCCTGCGCCGCTGAATTCTAGGGTTTCACGCCTTCAAACCACGGCAGGTCGCTTGAAGCGCCGCCGGCTCATTGCGCACTCACCTGTGGACGTTGGAAGGGCGGGGCGGCTCTGATCGTCTCGGGAGTGATCTCCAGCACCCAGCGCGTTTCTCCATCCTGCATTTCGGCCGGCACCAGAACCTGGAAGTCGACGGCAATGCTGCGTCCCGGATCGTCGAGATAGTTGCCGACATCGAGGATGACGCTGGAGATCGAGCCGGCCGGACTGATGACGAGGTCCTCTACCGTACCGATGATCTCGGCATCCTCATCCTCGCTCGCATAGATGCTGCGTCCGAAAAAATCGAGCGCCATGATCTCGCCGGCGGCCAGCGTATGGCCTTCCGAAAGGACGGTGGGCGGCGTCAGGCCTACCGCATCGAGTTCGCTCGACTCGCGCTCGAGGTTGGGGGAGGCGGGCGGTGTCGGTTGCTGGGCGGTAGCGGTCGGGGCGATCAGCGCTGCCAGCACCAGGGCGGCGATCGGTCTTTTGAACATGGTCACCTTCTCAACAAGCATCCGGCCACCGAGACGGCAGCCGGAGGATACGCACGGGCGCGGACGCAAGGCCGAAGCCTTGCGCCCGCGTTTGATTTATTGAGGCGCGGCGGGAGCCGCCGGGGCTGCCGGATCGGCAGGCGCCATGCCATCGGCGGGGGCAGCGGGAGCCATGCCATCAGCCGGAGCCGCCGGATCGACGGGCTCATCCTCGGCCCAGACGAACTCGGGAGCCGTCTCGAGCGCCTCGGCGGTGGTCGCCAGTACCCAGCGTTCGGTGTTGTCGGCTGCAACGGTGAACTCGAGCGAGTCGAAGTCGGCCGCAACCCGTTTCTCGCCGATGCCGAGGAACCCGCCGACGCCGATGATGACGGCCTGGATCCGTCCGTCCTCGGAGAAGACGAGGTCGCTGACATTGCCGATGTTCTCGGCATCCTCGCCCGAGGACGAGTAGACGGGCTGGCCGATCAGGGCAGTCGCGACGTTATCGCTGTCGGCGACGGTATAGCCCTCGGAGATGTCCCAAGGCTCGTCGACCTCGGTGGTCTCGGTCGCGCCGGCTTCGACCTCCTCGCCCTCCGTCAGATCTTCGGCAGGGGCAGCGCCCTCGGCCGGAGCTGCGGGGTCGGCAGGTGCAGCGGGGTCAGCCGGTGCAGCAGGATCGGCGGGAGCCGCAGGGTCGGCAGGAGCGGCCGGGTCCTCGGCCGCGGGGGCCTCGGGCGTAGCCGGAGCATCCTGGGCAATCACGGCGGTTCCCAGCAGCGCCGCCAGTGCGGTGGTGGTCAAAAGGGTGCGGATCATTGTAGACTCCGTTGGTTCATTGCTTGAACAGGGCCGTGCGGCGCAACGCTTGCCGGTGGAGTGCCGCGCGGCCTGTCATGTATCGTCAACGCCAGAAGGACGCAGACGTTCCCCGGCGGTTCGACAGCTTCCGAAATGCATGGGTCTGGCCCATTGAAAAGGCCGGTGCCCTTCGGCCCCGGCCTTCTCCGCCTCCCCGGCGGTATCATTGGAGCGGGCCGCGCGGCGCGAACCCGGATCGTGGAAGACGATAGCGGAGCCCCGAGGGCAGCGCACGCGCACGCTCCCGGCGCGGTTAACGGGTTGCTAAATGGTTAACCGTGTCGATCGTCTTGCGTGTATGTGCGCATGGACCGGTGGGGAATGCCTGCATCCATGAACTCGTCGCCGAAGGCGGTGAACCCGAGTTTTTCATAGAAGCCGAGCTTGTCGGTCTGGGCGGCCAGATAGAAGCGGTCGACGCCCTGCTGCCGGCAGTGATCCATCGCGGCCAGCATCATTACCCTGGCGATGCCTTTGCCACGCCAATCGCGATCGACCGCCACGCGCCCGATCTTGGCGTGCTCGGGCTTGAAGACGATGCGCAGCGTTCCCACCACCTCGCCGGCGGCGATGGCGACGAAATGGATCGCAGTCAGGTCGTCGGCGTCGTGCTCGATCTCCTCGGGCACGTGCTGCTCGATGACGAAAACCTCGCGCCGCAGCCGGAAGGCGGCGTTGCAGAGGGTCGAGAACACGGGAGCGGCGAGGACGACGATATCGGCGGGCATGGTCATGAGGGCTGCATAGGTGCCACGCCCGTCCGCGCCGATCAAGCGGTCGCGGCAGCGCTGGGCAGGCTGGCGAAGTGCTCCTCGTCGAGGCGCATCAGGGTCTTCATCATCAGGCCGCGGAAGACCGCGTCCTTCTCGTCGATCTGCGGGGCGATTGCGGGCAGGCCGGCGATGCGCCCGACGAGGGATGCGGCGAGCGCCGCCTCGATCTCGGCGTGCATGAGCTGGTAGGCGCGCGCTCCCGGACCGACGATACGCACATGGGTTGCATCGAACAGCGCAATCACGCGGGAGAGGCCGTAGCCGATGGCGCGGCCGGCGATGTTGAATGCATGGCGCGTGTTGCGGTCGCACGCCTCGGCGCGGGCAATGAGGCCCTCATATTGGCTGGCGGGCACCGATGCGGCCGGCAGGGCCGTTTCCGGCACTGAATAGGCGGTGCGCAGGATCGCATAGTCGGCGGCATAGGCTTCGATGCATCCGCGCGCGCCGCACCGGCAGAGCGCGCCGCCGGGCAGGTGGTTCATGTGGCCGAACTCGGTGGCGCCTTCGTGGCCGCGTCCGATGGTCTCGCCGCGGAAGGTCAGGCCCATGGCGACGGTCGAGCCGATGAAGACGGTGGCGACGCTCGCATCGCGCAGGTCGGGATCGAGCCAGCGGGAACCCTCGGCGAGAAGCCTGCCGCGCTTGTGGAGCGACACCGGCACGCGGAAGGCGGCCGCGACCTCCTCGGTGATGGGGCTTTCGGCAAGGTGGGCGATGGGCGACCATTTGAGGTGGCCGCCGTCGCGGTCGAGAATGCCCTGCACGGAAATCGCGATGGCCAGCAGTGATCGCATTTCGCGCCGATTGCGCTCGCGCAGCAGGCCTAGCTGGCCGGCGATGAAATCGGCAGGCGCTACGTCGCGGAACTCTTCGGGATGGACCGGCAGCTCGAAGCGATCGATGAGCGTGCCGCCGTAGTCGACGAGGGAGAACCGCGCCCTGCTGACCTCCAGCTCGACGAGGACGACGCTGCCCGCAGCGCGGTTGAACCCCATGCGCACGGCCGGTCGGCCGCGAATGCGCATGGGGTCGCTGCCATCCTCGCGCAGATCGGTCAGCACGCCCTGGGCGAGCATGTCCTGGCTGATGGCGGTGATCGAGGCGTGACTGAGGCCGCTCTCGGCGGCAAGGTTCGTGCGCGCCAGCGGCCCGCACCGTCGCAACGTTGCAAGCACCAGGGCGCGGTTCTGGCGCCTTATGCTGTCGCTGTCGCTTACCGCACGAATCAAGGCAGGCACCGGGAGGCGAGGGTTGAAACGGCGTCACCCTATAGGATGACCGGGTTCATTTCGAGGTTCGCAAATGACGTTGACAGAGGAACGGGCGGCATGCCAGTTCTTTTTTCGAGCATCGAAATTAATGCTCGCGGCGATGACGCCGCCCCGCAAGCGGGCGGAGCCCATCGCGGACGGGGCGATCATGCCCTTTGGGAGGAACAGATGAAAACTTTGCTGACGGTCCTGCTCGGCACGACCGCGCTGCTTGGCGCGGCCAGCTTTGCCGCTGCGCAGGACGAAGTGGTGGTGGGCGTTTCCTGGAACAACTTCCAGGAGGAGCGCTGGAAGACGGATGAAGCGGCGATCAAGAGCGTGCTCGATGCGGCGGGCGCCCGCTACATCTCGGCCGACGCGCAGTCGTCGGCGTCCAAGCAGCTGACCGACATCGAGAGCCTCATCTCGCAGGGCGCCGACGCGCTCATCATCCTGGCGCAGGACAGCGACGCCATCGGGCCGGCGGTGGCTTCGGCGGTCGCCGAGGGCATTCCGGTCGTCGGCTATGACCGGCTGATCGAGAACCCGGACGCGTTCTATCTGACCTTCGACAACAAGGAAGTCGGCCGCATGCAGGCGCAGGCGGTGTTCGACGTGCAGCCGGAAGGCAACTACGTCTTCATCAAGGGCAACTCGGCCGATCCCAATGCCGATTTCCTCTTCGAAGGGCAGATGGAAGTGCTGCAGGCGGCCATCGATTCCGGCGCCATCGTCAATGTGGGCGAAGCCTATACCGACAACTGGAACCCGGAAGTCGCCCAGGCCAACATGGAGCAGTTCCTGACGGCCAACAACAACGAGGTCGACGCGGTCGTCGCCTCCAATGACGGCACGGCGGGCGGGGCGATCGCGGCGCTCGCGGCGCAGGGCCTTGCCGGGTCGGTGCCGGTTTCCGGCCAGGACGGCGACCACGCCGCACTCAACCGCATCGCGCTCGGCACGCAGACCGTCTCGGTCTGGAAGGACGCGCGCGAGCTCGGCAAGAAGGCCGGCGAGATCGCCCTGTCGCTTGCCGAAGGCACGGCTCTCGACGCCGTCGAGGGCGCGACCACGTTCTCGGACGGGCCCAACGCGGTCGAGATGAACGCGGTGCTGCTGGCGCCCGTGCCGATCACGCAGGACAATCTCAACGTCGTCATCGACGCCGGGTGGGTCTCCAAGGACGTCGTCTGCCAGGGCGTTGCCGCAGGCACCGTCTCGGCCTGCGATTGATCCTTGAAATGAGCGTATAGTCGCTTTCCGAAGGGCGCTGCGACCCAGGTCGCAGCGCCTCATGCGGCGGCGCGTGCCGCAAGCCATGGAAAGCGACGGGGGAAGAGATGAGCGATCACAACGCCATACTGACGGCAGTCCGCAGCGGCGGCGCGCGCAATCCATTCAAGCGCTTCCTCGCCGCGACGGAGCTCGACACGCGCCTCCTCGGCATGGTCGGGGCGCTGATCATCATCTGGGTCGGGTTCAACATTTTTTCCGGCGGGCTTTTCCTCACCCCGCGCAACCTCTGGAACCTCTCGGTGCAGACCGCGTCGGTGGCGGTGATGGTCACCGGCATGGTGCTGGTCATCGTCTCGCGCAACATCGACCTTTCGGTCGGGTCCATCCTCGGGCTCGTCGCCATGGTCATGGGCGTGGTGCAGACCGAGATCCTGCCGAGCCAGCTCGGGCTCGGGTTCGGGCACCCGGCCATCTGGGTCATCGCACTCGCCGTCGGTCTTGCGGTCGGCGTCGGCATCGGGGCGCTGCAAGGCATGATCATCGCCTATCTCAAGGTGCCAGCCTTCATCGTCACGCTCGGCGGCTACCTCGTCTGGCGCGGCGCGGCCTGGTGGGTGACGGCCGGTCGCACGGTCGCGCCGCTCGATTCGCGCTTCCAGCTGATGGGCGGTGGTCCGGCGGGGTCCGTCGGCGCCTTCTGGAGCTGGGTGGTGGCGGGGCTCGTCTGCCTCGGCATCGTCGCCATGCTCTATCTCGGCCGCCGGCAGCGGCGGCGCTTCAACTTCCCTTTGCGCCCGATGTGGGCGGAGGTCGCGCTCGGGGTCATCGGCTGCGGCCTCACTCTTCTGGCGGTGACCGTCGCCAACTCCTATCCCTGGCCGGTGCGCATCGCCGAGCGCTTCGCCGAGGCCAATGGCATTCCCGTGCCCGAGGGCGGTCTCTTCATCGCCCACGGCATCGCCATCCCCGTTCTGATCGCGCTTGCCGTCGCCGTGGCGATGACCTTCATCGCCACACGTACCCGCTTCGGGCGCTACGTGTTCGCTATGGGCGGCAATCCGGAAGCGGCCGACCTTGCCGGCATCAACACGCGCTGGGTGACGGTCAAGATCTTCATGCTGATGGGCGCACTCTGCGCCATCGCTGCCTCGATCTCGTCGGCGCGCCTCAACGCGGCGACCAACGCGCTGGGCACGCTCGATGAGCTCTACGTCATCGCGGCGGCCGTCATCGGCGGCACCTCGCTCTCTGGCGGGGTCGGCACCATCGCCGGCGCGGTGCTCGGCGCGCTCGTCATGCAGTCGCTGCAGTCCGGCATGGTGCTGATGGGTCTCGACAGCCCGTTGCAGAGCATCGTCGTCGGTCTCGTTCTCGTCCTCGCCGTCTGGCTCGACACGCTCTACCGGCGCAACAAGGTTTGAGGAACTCGCTGATGTTGGACAGCAAGGTACCGCTCGTCGAGATGACCGACATCTCGATCTCGTTCGGCGGGCTTCACGCGGTGGAAAAGGCCTCGGTCGACCTCTATCCGGGCGAGGTGGTGGGGCTTCTCGGCCACAACGGAGCGGGCAAGTCGACGCTGATCAAGATTCTCTCGGGAGCCTACAAGCGCGACACCGGCACCATCCGCATCAACGGCGATGAAGCCACCATCAACAATCCGCGCGACGCCAAGGCCTATGGCATCGAGACGATCTACCAGACGCTGGCCGTCGCCGACAATGTCGATGCTGCCGCCAACCTCTTCCTCGGGCGCGAGCTGACGACATCGATCGGCACGCTCGACGATGCGGCCATGGAATCGAAGGCGCGCGAGGTGATGGGCCGGCTCAACCCCAATTTCCGGCGGTTCAAGGAACCGGTGAAGGCGCTTTCGGGCGGCCAGCGGCAGTCGGTCGCCATCGCCCGGGCCATCCTTTTCAACGCGCGCATCCTGATCATGGACGAGCCGACGGCGGCGCTCGGGCCGCAGGAGACGGCGCAGGTCGGCGATCTCATCAAACAGCTGAAGGCCGAGGGCATCGGCATCTTCCTCATCAGCCACGACATCCACGACGTGTTCGACCTGGCCGACCGTCTCGTCGTCATGAAGAACGGCAAGGTGGTCGGCACGGCGCGCACGACAGACGTCACCAAGGACGAAGTGCTGGGCATGATCATCCTCGGCAAAGTGCCGGCGCGCGCCATACCCGGCCCGGGTGCGCTCAGCGAGTAGGGCAGGGACCCTCAGGGCGCACCAGATTCTGCGGGCTCCGCGGCTCCATCGCCCCCTCCCCTCAAGGGGGAGGGGAGCCGGACAGCCCTGTGTTCGGCCTAGCGGGTTCCGTACGCGGCAAGGAATACCCGTACGCCATCGGCGGCGTACCGGCGCAGTTCCGCGGGCTTGGGGATGGCGTCGTCGCCCAGCAGCATCGCCTGGTTGAGCGGGGCGGACATCACCAGCCAGTTGAAATGCTGCGCGGCGGTCATCGGATCGCCGATCCTGAGCTGGCCCCGTTCGGCGAACCGCGCGAACATGGCGGCGAGAATGCCAAGGGCGCGTTGGGGGCCGCGCTCGTAGAGGACCCTGGCGAGTTCGGGGAAACGGGCGACCTCGCCGATGACGAGCCGTCGTAGCTGCATGATGTTTGGGGTGAGGACGATGGAGAGCTGCCTGAAGGCGTAGTCCTCGAGGTAGCGGGCGACATCGTCGTCGGCGATGTCGGGCATGTCGTTGTGCACAGCATCCCCGGTCGCGTTGGTCATGCTGGTGACGATCTCGACGAACAGGGCCTCCTTGCTGCCGAAGTGCTTGTAGATGGTCTGCTTTGAGACCCCCGAGAGCGCCGCGACCTCGTCCATGCTCGTGCCGAGATAGCCATCGCGCAGGAAGACCTCCGTGGCGGCGGCCAGGATCGCCTGGCGCTTGCGCGCCGAGCGCCCGTTACCTGCTGGCTCCACCTCGGTCTCCGGCTTGCCCTTCATCCAGTCCCATTCTGCCATTTTTGCCGGCTCATCCACCGCTTTGCAGGCTGCTCGTTCTCCAACCGGCAGCGGCGTTTTCCCGTTCATGCCGATTCCGGTTGACAGAAGTGTACTGGACAGTCTAGTTTCCCGCAAGTGCGGTACTGGACGGTCTAGTTTAGTTCCGACACCTCAACGCGAACAAGGAGGTTCACCATGCACGTTCAATTCGCAGAACTCCCAGTATTTGATCAGGACCGGGCCAAGGCTTTCTATGCCAGGCACTTCGGCTGCTCGGTCGCGGCCGATGCGCCGATGGGCAAGGACGGGTGGCGTTGGATCGAGATGAAGTTCGCCGACGCCGAGACGACGCTGCACTTCGTGCGACGCAAGAACGATACGCCCGCCGAGGAACCGACCATGGTTCTGGTCGACACCGACGTCGCGGGGATCGTCGAAAGGTTGCGCGCGGGCGGCGTCGAGATCATCACCGAGCCGCAGGAGGCGCCCTGGCAACCGGGACGCACCGTCGCCGAGTTCCGCGACAGCGAGGGCAACCGCATGACCATCGGCACGCCGTGATCGCCTGAGCGCCAGAGGATCGACATGCACAAGCCCGCACTGCTGGCCGCGCTCGCGGCCGGAGCAATGCTGTGCGCCCTGGCGGGCAGCATGGCGCAGACGAATGAACCAATCGGCGGCGTGCCCGCCAACCCACCAGAAACGCGAGAAACAGTCATGACCACCAATCCCGCATCGTCGACGCTCGAAGTTCCGGGCACACGCATCTACCGCGAGACACGCGGCAGCGGCCCCGTTCTGCTCGTCATTCCCGGAGGCCCGCAGGATGCCGGGGTCTTTGCCGAACTCGCCGGGCTCCTGGCCGAGCGCTATACGGTCGTCACCTACGATCCGCGCGGCAATTCGCGCACCAGCGTCGACGGCGCGTCGGCAGACCTCGACGTCGACGTTCAGGGCGACGACGCGGCGCGGCTCATCGAAGCGGCCGGCGGCGGACCGGCCTATGTCTTCGGCACCAGCGGAGGGGCGCAGATCGGCCTCAACCTCGCTGCCCGTCACCCGCATCTCGTCAAGGCGCTCGTCGCCCACGAGCCGCCGACCACCATGCTGCTCGACGATCCGTCCGAAGCGCTGGCGGCCGACAAGGCGCTCTACGACACCTACAAGCGAGAGGGCGTCGACGCGGCGATGGCACAGTTCTTCGGCATGGCGGGGCTGGAAGGGGAAGAACCGCCGTCCGAATTCGACATGCCGCCGGAGGCTGCGGAAACCTTCGCGCGCGTTGCCGGGAATTTCGAATACTGGCTGGCGCACGGCATGATCCCGCTCTCGGTCTACGAACCGGATATCGCGGCGTTGCGCGCCGGTGAACCCAGGATCGTCGTCGCGATCGGCGAAGGATCGGCAGGTCAGCCGATTGCGGAAATGGGCGAGGCGCTTGCGCGCAAGCTCGGTGTCGAGCCGGTGAGTTTCCCCGGCGACCACATGGGCTTCGAGCAGGATGTGGTGGGTTTTGCCGAGGCGCTGGCCAGGGTGCTGCGGTAAAGACCCCTCACCCGGCGCTGCGCGCCGACCTCTCCCCAAAGGGGCGAGGTGAATACGGTGCCTAGGTCTCTATCGTGCGCTGCCACAACGTCCCCTCGCCCCTCCGGGGAGAGGGACAGGGTGAGGGGTGTAGTCAAGAGAGAGCCTATGGCCGCATGTTCGCCGGTACGGGCGGTGCTTCGTAGAGCACGGTGATCTTGATGCGCTCGTTGGCCGAGAGGTACGGGTCGCTCGGGAAGAACGGCTCGGAGGTCGCCCGCCCGGTGACGGCGCGCACATGGTCCTCGCTGAGGCCGAACTCGCCGAGAATGGAGCGCACGACGTTGGCGCGGTCGCTCGAGAGCTCCCAGGAGCCGTAGCGCGGATTGGCGTAGGTGCCGCCCGCCGCCACATGCCCGGAGATCGTCACCTGGTTGGGCAACTGCTGCAGGATCGGGGCGACGGCGGCGATGGCCTTGCGGGTCAGCTCGAACGGGTACTTCGAGCCTTCCGGGAACATCGGCCGGCCTTCCTGGTCGACGATCTGGATGTCGATGCCCTCTTCGGTCTCCTCGACGATGAGATTGTCGGCGATCTCGGTGATCTCGGGCATCGCCTGCCAGGCCTGGCGGATGCTGGCGGCGGCGGCGTGGAAGGTTTCGCTGTAGGTCGAGCGCAGGTCGACCTGCGAGGCCTTGACCGCGTCGCTCTCGGCTCCGTCGGTGCCGTTGCTGCCGGCGGCGGCGCGGTCGGTCGCGCCGGTCTCGGCGCTCGTGGGGGCGAGCGAGGCGCTGAGGTTGACGTTGGGCGAGGAGCCGGCCATCTGCGCGCCGGTGACATCGAGGGCGGTGCCGCCCATCACGCCGCCGGCGCCGCTGGTCGACGGGGCGACGTTGGGCGGGGCGAAATAGTCGGCGAGGCCCTGCTTCTGCTCGGGCGTCGTCATGCTGATCAGCCACAGCAGCAGGAAGAAGGCCATCATTGCCGTCACGAAGTCGGCATAGGCGATCTTCCAGGCGCCGCCGTGATGCTTGTGGGCCGCCTTCTTGATCTTCTTGATGACGAAGAGCTGGTCGTCGGTCGCCATGGTTCTGCCCCCGGTCTCAGCTTGCCGCGGGCAGGCTTGCGGTCGCCTCGTCGATCTCGGCGAAGGTCGGGCGCACTTCCGACATCAGCGCCTTGCGGGCGAACTCGATGGCCATGACCGGCGGGTAGCCGGAGATGTGGGCGAGCAGGCCGACCTTCATAGAGAGGAAATACTTGGCTTCCGAGTCGTAGATGTTGCGCAGCGACTGGGCCATGGGGCCGAAGAAGCCGTAGGCGACGAAGACGCCGAGGAAGGTGCCGACGAGCGCGCCGCCGATCAGGTGGCCGAGCACTTCGGGCGGCTCGGTGATCGAGCCCATGGTCTTGATGACGCCGAGCACGGCCGCGACGATGCCGAGGGCCGGCGTGCCGTCGGCGACGGCCTGCACGGCCGAGACGAGGCGTTCGCGCTCCTGGTGATGGGTCTCGAGCTCCTCGTCCATCAGCGCGTCCATCTCGTGGACGTTGTTGGTGCCCAGCGTCACCATGCGCAGGTAATCGCACATGAACTCGACGGCGTGGTGGTTGGCGATGAAGGTGGGAAACCGCTGGAAGAGCGGCGACTGGTAGGGGTTTTCGATGTGCTGCTCGAGCGCGAGCAGTCCCTTGGCCTGGACGAGCTTGAAGAGGCTGAACTGCAGCCCCAGCAGTTCGACATAGGCGGCCTTGTCGTAACGCGGCCCGCGAAAGAGCGTGCCGAAAATGCCGAGCGACTGCTTGAGAACGGCGCCGCTGTTGCCGATGACGAAGGCGCCGAGCGCGGCGCCGAGAATGATCACGGCCTCGAAGGGCTGCCAGAGCACCTCCAGGTGCCCGCCCATCGCGGCGTAACCGCCGAGGACACAAACGACAACGATGATGATACCGATAATGAGGCGCATCCTGTCCCCAAACTTTCCGTAGAGCGCGCTTCGGCCGACGTATCTGTCAGCCACGGGGATCATTGCGCCGGCCTTGCACCGGGCCCGGATTCCCCGCCATCGGCAAGGAAAGCGTTCCTGCTCCCCGTCCGATCACGCGCGATTGCACCAAACTGAAAACGGGCCTGACGAGCAGCTGCAGCTGCCCACCGGGCGGGAGCCCCAACGGCTTCCGCCCCAATGGTTAGCCGGTCCGGCTTAACGTGCGGTTATCTTGGCGTAGTGACGCGAAGGTTGGAGAAAAAGGCCTGGGTTCCAATGTCGACCCAGAGGCCAATGGCGCCGGAGGCAGGTTCGGCCTTCGCCTTTTCGATCAGCAGCGCGAGCGCGTCATTGACGTGGACCTCGACGCGCACACCATCGATTCCGATCCTCAGGTTGATCCATTCCTCGGGACCGATATCGGCGCCAGCCTCGTAGCGACCGTCCGGATGCTGCTCGCGCAGCCGGTCGAAGCCCCAGTCGGGATAGGCGAAATACTGGATGGCGCGGGTGTGTCGGGGCGGCGGCGGGTTGACCTTGCGCCCGTTGAGCGGACGCAGGTAGACGCATTCGAACCTTTGGCCGCCGTCGGCGATGCGGTAGGCGATCCCGGCGAAAGCGCGCGCCGTCTCAGGCGCGTCCGGACGGAGGCGGCCAAGGATGTCGACCGAAATCGTCCCGTTCTCGAGGTCCACCGGCAGGACGACGAATGTGGGCCGATCGACATAGTCGACATGCGGCTTGCCCGACCTCGTCACCTCGTCGGTCAATTCCACACGCAGCGCATCGCGTCCGGCGACATGCCCCGGAACGGCGGTCACCGAGCGCAGTGTCGCGCCTGGCGGCAGCGTGGCGAGGTCATGTTCCGTCGTTCGGGATTGAGACACATCACCCTCCGCGATCGCTGGCTGTGCGTATGACGCGATGATGCACCGCGCGCCGCAATTCGGCAACGATGGAGGCGAACCTCAAGCCGGCGTGATCAGACGGCGCCGATGGTCTTGAGGCGGACGCGCGGATGCACTTCGTTCTGGCTCATCACCGTCGTCTGCGGGCGGAACCGCTCGACGATGGCGCGCACGTGCGGGCGGATCGAGGGAGAGGTGATGAGCACCGGGATTTCGCCCTGCTGGGCGGCGTTCTCGAAGGCGTTCTGCACCGCGTGGATGAACTGTTGCAGGCGCGATGGCGCCATGGCCAGGTGCCGGTTCTCGCCCTCGCCGGTCATGGCTTCGGCAAAGTCGCGTTCCCATTGCGGGGAGAGGGTGACGAGCGGCAGGTTGCCGTCGGCGTTGAGCTGGGCGGCGCAGAGCTGGCGCGACAGGCGTGAGCGCACGTGTTCGGCGATGGTCTGGGCCGAGCGGCCGGGACCGGCGATCTCGGCTATGCCCTCGAGGATCGTCGGCAGGTCGCGGATCGAGACGCGCTCGGTCAGCAGCGCCTGCAGCACGCGCTGAATGCCCGAGACCGTGATCTGGCTCGGCACGATGTCCTCCACCAGCTTCTGCTGCTCCTTGGAAAGACCGGCGAGCAGCGACTGCACGTTGGCGTAGGAGAGGAGATCGGCGACGTTGGCCTTCAAAACTTCCGTCAGATGCGTCGAAATGACGGTCGATGGATCGATGATCGAGAGCCCCAGCATCTCGGCTTCATCGCGCAGCGCCGCGTCGATCCAGGTGGCGGGCAGGCCGAAGGTCGGTTCGATGGTGTGGACGCCCGGCAGCGTGATCTCGCGGCCCATCGGGTCCATGACCATCAGCTGGCTGGCGAAGATCTGGCCGGTGCCGGCCTCGACCTCTTTGATGCGCACCTTGTACTCGTTGGGCTCGAGCTGCATGTTGTCGAGGATGCGCACCGGCGGCATGATGAAGCCGAGCTCGGCCGCGAGCTGGCGGCGGAGCGCCTTGATCTGCTCGGTCAGCCGGTCGGTGCCACTTTCGTCTTCCTTGACCAGCGACAGAAGGCCATAGCCGAGTTCGAGCTTGAGGTCGTCGATCTTGAGGCTGTCGGTGATCGGCGCTTCCTGCGGCGCGGCGGGTGCGGCGGTCGCCTGGATTTCCTGGGCCTCGGCGGTTGCCCGGGCGGCGGCATTGGCCCGACCGGCGCGCCAGGCGAGATAGCCGACGCCGCCGGAGAGGGCCATGAACGGCAGGAAGGGCATGCCGGGCAGGAACGCGAGCACGGCCATCACCGCCGACGACATGCCGAGGGCCTTGGGATAGCCGGTGAACTGGCGCCCCAGCGCCTTGTCGGCCGAGCCGGTAACGCCCGACTTGGAAACGAGGATGCCGGCCGCGGTCGAAACGATGAGGGCGGGAATCTGCGAGACGAGGCCGTCGCCGATGGTCAGGAGCGTATAGACGTTGCCCGCCTCCTGGAAGGAAAGCCCCTCCTGCATCATGCCGATGACCATGCCGGCGGCGACGTTGATGAAGGTGATGATGAGGCCGGCGATGGCATCGCCGCGCACGAACTTGGATGCGCCGTCCATGTTGCCGAAGAAGGCGCTTTCGCCTTCGAGCTCGGCGCGGCGGGCCTTGGCCCCGGCTTCATCGATCAGGCCTGCCGAAAGATCGGCGTCGATCGCCATCTGCTTGCCGGGCATGGCGTCGAGATTGAAGCGCGCGGCGACCTCGGCGATGCGGCCCGAGCCCTTGGTGATGACGATGAAGTTGACGATGATCAGGATGATGAACACCACCACGCCGATGACGAAATTGCCGCGGGTGATGAAGTTGCCGAAGGCTTCGATCACGTGGCCAGCCGCGTCGGTGCCGTTGTGTCCCTCGGCAAGGATCAGGCGGGTAGTGGCAAGATTGAGCCCCAGCCGCAGCATGGTGGCGATGAGCAGCACCGTCGGGAAGGACGAGAACTCCAACGGCTTCTGGATGAACAGCGCCGTCATCAGGATCATCACCGAAAAGACGATCGAAACGGCCAGCAGCGCATCGAGCAGCATCGGCGGCATCGGCAGGATGAGGATGACGATCAGCCCCATGACGCCGGTCGCGAGCGCGATGTCGCCCGAGCGCAGCGTGTCGATGACGCTCATGACGCTGGGCAACGAGAACTTGGGGCGCAGGCCCCCGGCGGGAGTATCGGTCATGCGTGGTGCTCGAAGTTCGAGTTAGTTCGCGGTGAGGCGGCGCTGACTGCCCCGACGACCCCCCTCCCATCCTCCCCCGCAAGGGGGGAGGTGCTGTTCCGTTCGTGAGGCGGTGTGGTGCCATGAGCACGATGCGACACCTCCCCCCTTGCGGGGGAGGATGGGAGGGGGGTGCCTACCGTCTGCAACATGCTTGTCACGCCACCGAGCGCCGCTCGCCGGGCTCGGGCACGAACGTGCCTTCGTCGGCATATTGGTTGAGCTTGTTGCGCAGCGTCCTGATGGAGATGCCGAGGATGTTGGCCGCGTGGGTGCGGTTGCCGAGGGTGTGGCCGAGAGTGTCGAGGATCAGCTGACGCTCGACATCGGCGACGGTGCGCCCGACGAGCCCCTGGGTCACGGCGGCGGCCGTCTGGGCAACGTCGGACGCCAGCGACCGGGTGACCTCGGAAAGCCCGCTGCCATCGGGCATCAGGATCGCCTCGGGGCCGATCTCGTCGCCGAGGGCGAGCAGCACCGCGCGATGGAGGGTGTTCTCCAGTTCGCGCACGTTTCCGGGCCAGGGCGCGCGCAGCAGCTCGTCGCGGGCGGCGGGCGAGAGGTGTCGCGGGGGCAGGCCGTTGGCCTTGGAATACTTGAGGATGAAGTGCTCGGCCAGCGCGACGATGTCGGCCGGGCGCTCGCGCAGCGGCGGGAGCTTGAGGTTGACGACGTTGAGGCGGAAAAGCAGGTCTTCGCGGAAGACGCCCTCGCGAACCGCTTCGACGAGGTTGCGGTTGGAGGTGGCAAGGATGCGGATGTCGACCGGAACCGGGCGCGTGCCGCCGACGCGGTCGATCAGCCGCTCCTGAATGGCGCGCAGCAGCTTGGCCTGCAGGCGGATGTCCATTTCCGAGATTTCGTCGAGCAGGAGCGTTCCGCCCGAGGCTTCCTCGAATTTGCCGATACGGCGCGCGACGGCGCCGGTGAAGGCGCCCTTCTCGTGGCCGAAAAGCTCGCTTTCGAGCAGCGCCTCGGGAATGGCCGCGCAGTTGATGGAGATGAACGGACGCCCGGCGCGCTTGGAGTGGGCGTGGATGTGCTTTGCCATCACCTCCTTACCGGTGCCGCTTTCACCGGTGATGAGCACGCTTGCGTCCGAGCCGGCGATCTGGCTCGCCATCTGCACGACGCGGGTCATGGCGGGATCGCGGAAGAGGAAATCCTGCGCTTCGCGCGCCACCGCCGCGATCACCGCGGCGATGAGCTCGGCATCCGGGGGCAGGGGGATGTATTCCTTGGCGCCGGCGCGGATGGCGTTGACGGCGGCTGCGGCGTTGGTCTCGGTGCCGCAGGCGACGACCGGGGCGACGATGCGCTCGGCTTCCATGGCGGCGATGAGGCCGGCGATGTCGGCCATCACGTCGACGAGCAGCAGGTCGGCGCCGCGCCCGGCGCGAAGCGCGGCCATGGCGATCTCGACCGATGGCGCGTGCGCGACCTTGGCGCCGCCCTGCATGGCGAGCTTGGTGGCTTCGCTCAACTGGCCTTCCAGGGCCCCAACGATCAGCAGGCGCATTTCCGGCTCCCTTACTGCGGCTTGACGATTTCGGTCATGGTCACGCCCAGGCGGTTCTCGACGAGAACGATCTCGCCGCGCGCCACGAGGCGGCCGTTGATGTAGATCTCGACGGCTTCGCCGACCTGGCGGTCGAGCTCGATGACGGTGCCGGCATCCATGCGCAGGAGGTCCGAGACGGGCATGCGGGTGCGTCCCAGCACCACCGAGATGCGCACCGGTACGTCGAACACCGCCTCGAGGTCGGCGGCGGACTTTTCGGCGTAGGGCTCGGGGCCGCCGCGCACCATTGTTGCGGCCATCTCCTCGAGGCTGATGTCTTCGCGGGCGGTCACGTCGCTGTCGAATTCGTTGGGTTCGCCGGCGCTCATGCCTCAAGTCTCCTGTTGCGGGCCGATCCCGCGGGCGGCGAGATAGGCTGAAATGCGTTGGTCGATCTCGCGCGAGATCGTGTTGATGTCGCGCACGAGCCCCCCGTCGACCCACTCCAGCCGGCCGTCGCCGAGGCGCTGGTCGGGGTCTCCCATGACGATGAGACGGCCGGAAAAGCCGGAGGTGGCCATATGTTCGGTGGCAACGTCCCGCACGGCGTCGGCGATGTCGGGGTGGCAGCGGATGACGAGGTGCGGCACGCCGTCGAGGGAGGCCATGCATTCGGCGATCAGCGCCTCGATCTCGGCGACGGGATAGCGGGCAACGAGATGCGCGGCGAGCTTGCGGCCGACCGCGGCGGCCAGGTTCACCGCTTCGGCGCGATTGGCCTTGCGCGCATCGTCGAGGGCGGCGGTCATGCTCACGATCGAGGTGGCGAGCGCGGCGGCGGCCGAGGCGATAGTCTGGGCGGCCATGGTCGTGGCGTTGCCCTCACCGACCCGCAGGCCTTCGGCATAGCCGTCCTCGCGCGCCTGGCGCACGAGTTGGGCAACCAGGTCTTCGGGCATGACCGGGGGCGGGGCCGTGGGGCGCTGGCCGAGGTCGAGATCGAAGGTGAAGCGCGCGAGGCTTGCCATCTATCAGGCCACCATCTGGTCGTCGGCTTTGGTCTTCATGATGATGATCTCGCCCTTGGCGGCGAGGTCCTTTGCGGTCGCGACCATGCGCGCCTGCGCTTCGTCCACGTCCTTCAAGCGGACGGGGCCCATGGCTTCCATGTCGTCGCGCAGCAGCTTGGCGGCGCGCGCCGACATGTTGGCAAAGAAGAACTCGCGGATTTCCTCGCTCGCGCCCTTGAGGCAGAGGGCGAGCTCGCGCTTGTCCATGCGCTGGAGCAGCGTCTGGATGGCGGAGGCCTCGAGGCGCGTCAGGTCCTCGAAGGTGAACATCAGCGCCTTGATCCGCTCGGCGTCGTCCCGGTTCATCTCCTCGAGATTGGTCATGAAGCGGGCTTCGGTCTGGCGGTCGAAGGAGTTGAAGATTTCCGCCATCTGCTCGTGGCTGTCGCGGCGCTTGGTGTGCGAGAGGGTCGACATGAACTCGGTGCGCAGCGTCACCTCGATCTTTTCGAGGATCTCCTTCTGCACCGGATCGAGCCCCAGCATGCGCTGGACGACGTCCATTGCCAGCTCTTCGGGCAGCACGGCCAGCACCTTGCTGGCATGGTCCGGCGCGATCTTGGAGAGGACGACGGCGATGGTTTGCGGGTATTCGTTCTTGAGGTAGGCGGCCAGCACGTCTTCCTGGACGTTGGAGAGCTTTTCCCAGATGTTGCGCCCGGCCGGTCCGCGGATCTCCTCCATGATCGAGTCCACCCGATCCGGCGGCAGGAACGAGAGCAGCAGCCGCTCGGTGGTGTCGGTATTGCCCGAGATGGTGCCGGCCGAGGAGATGGTGGTGACGAACTCGATCATCAGGTCGTCGAGCATTTCCTGGGTGATCGGGCCGAGCCGCACCATGGCGCGCGAGAGCGCCTTGATCTCCAGTTCGTCCAGCTCGTCGAAGATCGGCTTTCCATAGTCGGGGCCGAGGGCGAGCAGCAGCACGGCGGCCTTTTCGTCGCCACGGAGCGTCCGCTGGGCGGCGCCCTGGCCGACGACGAGCTGCTGGCCCATGCTCTGCACGGCGGCGGGATTGCGGGTTTCGTATTCGATCTGGGCGGGGGCGGCGGCCACGGTCTCGTCCTTACGCTGCGTCACTCAGCCAGCCACGCACGATGAGTGCGGCTTGCCTCGGGTTTTCTTCGACCAGCGTACCGACGGTCTTGAGCGTCTGGAGCTGGCTTTCGCCCATGGATTTGGCGTTGGCGACCCAGGAAGGGGTCTTGTCCCTCGGCTCGCCGGACTCCTCGGGCACGAGTTCGCCGTTGGCGCCGACCATCTGGTGGTGGCCGAGCTCGGCGCCGGGCGGCAGGGCGAGCGGTTGCGGCTGGGACTCTGGGGCCAACACGCGGCGCAGCAGCGGGCGCATGATAAAGAGGACGAGCGCCAGCGCGATGAGGAGGGTCACCGCCATCTCGGCGAACCGGACCACGTCGTCGCGGGTGAAATCGAAGAGGCCAGCCTCGCTGGTGCCGACGTCGAGGTCGGGCCGCTCGGCGAACTGCATGTTGATGACCTCGACCCGGTCGCCGCGCGCCTCGTCGAACCCGACGGCCGAGCGCACGAGCGTGGCGATGCGCTCGATGTCCTCGGCGGTACGTGGTTCGTAGGCGGAGACGCCGTTGCCGTTGTCGACATAGGTGCCGTCGACGACCACCGCGACCGACAGGCGCTTGATGCCGCCCGCTTCGGTGACGGCGGTCTGGGTGGTCCTGGAGATTTCGTAGTTGGTGACTTCCTCGCTCGTCGAGCCCTGCTCGCTGGTCGCGCCGTCGGCGGTGGCGTTCTCGCTGGCGCCGGGCAGCTCGTTGGCAACGGACACCTGTTGGCTGCCGGGACCGGTGGCGGAATTGGCTTCCTCGCGCAGCTGGCTGGAACGCACGACCTGGCTTTCCGGGTCGAAGACCTCGGAGGTCACGGTCGAGCGGTCCATGTTGAGTTCGGCGGTCACCTCGACACGGGCGCGGCCGGGGCCGACGACGTTGGCGAGCATGTCCTCGAGGCGGGTGCGCAGGCGGTTCTCCTGGGCGAGAGCCAGTTCGGCGGTCTGACCGGCGATGACACCGTTCTCGCCCTCGCCGGTGCCGGCGGCGAGCAGGCGTCCGGTGTTGTCGACGATCGAGACGCGGTTGGGCGACAGGCCCTCGATGGCCGAGGCGACGAGGTGCTGGACGGCGCGGATTTCGCCGGCCGACAGCTCGCCGCGCACGGTCAGCACGATCGAGGCGGAGGGTTCCCTGCGTTCGCGCCGGAAGAGCTCGCGCTCGGGCAGCACCAGGTGCACGCGCGCCGCCTGGATACGGGCGAGCGAGGTCATGGTGCGGGCAAGCTCGCCCTCGAGGGCGCGCACGTTGTTGATGTTCTGCACGAAGCTCGTGGCGCCGAGCGTGTTCTGGCTGTCGAAAATCTCGTAACCGACCTGTCCGCGCGTCGGCAGGCCTTCGCCGGCGAGTTGCATCCGCAGCGTCGTGATCTGGTCGCGCGGCACGAGGATCGTGTCGCCGCTGCCGCGCAGCTCGAAAGGCACGTTCTGCGTCTGCAGCTCGGCGACGATGGCCGAAGAGTCCTCTATCGAGAGCTGCGCGTAGAGTGGCGCCATGCTTGGGGCCGAGGCCCGCATGATGAGAAAGGCGAAGAAGCCGAGCATGAGAACGGCGACCGTCGCCATGGCTGCGACCCGGGCAAGCCCAAACCGGTTGAGGAACTGAAGCAGGTTGTCCACGCGAACACTCTGAAATGATCTAAACAGACATGAGCGATCGCGAGCCCCCGCAACCGTTAGGCAAAAATTACCTAGCGGATGGTAAACAAGGCGTTAACTCGTTGTTGCAAAGTGCGAAAATGGGCAGAAACTGCCGGTCACGGAATCGAGAGGCAAGAAGATGGCATTGAGAATTCTGGGGAGGCTCACATCCATCAATGTGCGCAAGGTGCTCTGGCTTGCCGACGAGATGGGGCTTGCCTACGAGCGCGAGGACTGGGGCATGCCGCTGCGGGACCCGAAAGTGCCCGAATTCCTGGCGCTCAACCCCAACGGGCTGGTGCCGGTGCTCATCGATGATGACTATGTGCTTTGGGAGAGCGCGGCGATCATGGCCTATCTCGCCCGCGCCTTCGGGCCGACGCAGCTGGCGCCCGGCGAGGCGAAGGCGCGTGGGCTTTGCGACCAATGGCTGGTCTGGCAGGGGTCCGACATGGCGTCGGTCTGGGGCTATGCGGTGATGGCGCTGGCGCGCAAGGTGTCCGGCTATGACGACGAGACGAAGATCGGCGAATCGCTCGAGCGCTGGACGGTCAGGATGCGCATCATCGAGGCGCAGCTCGGTCGCACGCCGTTCATCGCGGGGGAAGCGATGACGATCGCCGACATCGCCGTCGGGCTGGCGGTCCACCGCTGGTTCTGCGTCGATCGAGAGGTCGAGCCCATGCCGAAGGCGGCAGCCTATCTGGAGCGACTGCGCTCGCAGAGCAACGGCGGCGCCTATCTCACGGAACAAACGCCCTGAACAGGCAAAACCCGCCGGACGGATCCGGCGGGTTCGCGAATTTCACGCGGCCTGAGCGCTCAGGTTTCGCGGTAGTGCTGAATCCATGTCGTGCGCAATCCGGCCAGGCCATGCTTGTCGATGGCAGCCTGCCAGTTGAGGAATTCGTCTACGCTCAGCGTATAGCGATCGCAGGCTTCTTCCAGGCTCAGCAAGCCGCCGCGCACGGCGGCGACAACCTCGGCCTTGCGACGGATCACCCACCGACGCGTGTTCTTCGGGGGAAGATCGGCGATCGTGAGCGGGCTTCCGTCCGGACCGATAACGTACTTGACGCGAGGACGCATTTGTACGGTCATTTTACTCTCTACTCGACCTGACCATAGGCCGAGAGACTAAGCCCATCGCGCTTAAAATTTGCCTAAGGGGAAACTTACAGGTGGTTAAGAATACCCGGTAAAAGTGTGCCGGGCAGCGCCAAATGGGCTGCCCGGCGCCCCTTGCAAGGCGCGATGGCAAGAAATGCCACCTTCCCGGCCTGAGAGGTCGTGCATGAACGATGCAGGGGTAGGCCCGCGCAGTATCCGGCGATGTCCGGGGAACCGGCCGCAGACTAACGACGGGGCTCGGCTTCCGCTGGGCGAGGGGGACGGTGGCGTCAGGCCGCCTCGGTCTCGTCCTCGCCGTCATCGCCTCCATTGTCACCACCGTTGTCCCCGGTGGGCGGCTGGGGGATGCGCACGTTGGTGACGTCGGTCAGCTTGATCTTGGAGGTGCCGACGGTCAGCACGGGTACCTCGCCGGAGAAGTCGACGGCCGAGACGACGCCGGTGGTGGCGGTGCTGACGTTGACGTAGTTGCCGGCAAGGTTCTTGGCGACGATGGAGATGGTGTAGGTGCCGTCGGGCTTGATGTTGCCGTCCGTGCCGCGTCCATCCCAGATGAACTGGCCCTCGCCTTGAGCCAGCGAACCGGTCTCGGTGTAGACGACGTTGCCGAGGGCGTCCTTGATGGTCACAGTCGCGTCCGAGGCGGTGGCGGCGGCGGTGAAGCCCCAGACGGCATAGCCGCCGGTAAGGTCCGCCTTGTCGCCGGCGGCCGTCACTTCCTTGCCGATATAGGAGACGGCGTCGGTGTTGACCGCCGCCTGGTTGGACAGCATCAGCGCTTCGAGGAACTGGTTGGTCTTCAACTGCTGCTCGACGGAGGTGAACTGCACCAGCTGCTGGGTGAACTGGTTGGTGTCCATGGGATCGAGCGGATTCTGGTGCTTGAGCTGCGTCGTCAGGATCTGCAGGAAGGTGTCGAAGTTGTCGGCGATGGTCGTCCGGCTGTTGTCGAGAGAGCTATTGGTTGTGTTGGAAACGCCGTTGACGGTCACGCCGGCCTCCTGATCAAGCAAGAATGTTGACGCCGCCGGCGCTGGCCGTGCCGCGGTATAGGGTGACGACGGGGGCCGTTACCGGCTCTTCGGCCTCGCCGGCGGGCGCATCGGCAAATGTCGGCGTCTTGCCGCCCTCTCGCCCCTGGTCCTGCTGGGCGAACGGGTTCTGCTTCAGCGAGAACTCGAGGCTGGTCTTGGCGCCGTCGAGACCGGCCTGGGCGAGCGCGCGTTCCAGCGTCCTCTGGTCGCGCTGCATGAGGTCGAGGGTTTCGGCCTTTTCCACCGCAAGACGGGCGGTGACATTGCCGGCATGATCGATCTCCATGCGCACGTCGATCCTGCCGAGCTCGGGCGGATCGAGGCGGATCTGGAAATGCGTGTTGCCCTGCTGCACCTGCCGGGAGATCTCGAAGGCGATCTGGGGCAGGTTGAGCTGCTGCTGCGAGGTCTGGTAGCCGGCGACGACCGGCCGGGCGACGGGCGCCGTTTCGATCCGCGTACCCGTCTGGATGGCGATTTCGGCCGCCGTGTTCGGCGTTTCGGCTTCGGTTGCCAGACGCGCCAGGGAGTCCGGCTGCGGGGTCGGACGGGTCGCCGCGCGCATGACGCCTTCATCGGCCGCACCGTCACCGGCGGACTTGCCGGCGCCGATCGCGTCGCTCAGCCGGGCATCCGCGGAAAGGGCGGGGCCTTCCGACTTCGCGCCCGGCTTGCCGGCAGCGAGGGCGGCGATCTGTGTTTCGAGATCCGGGGGCAGCTCCCCGCCAAGCCCGAGTTCGGCAAGGGTCGCGCCATCGCCGAGGGCAGCGGCGAAGGCGCCGAGCTTGCTCCCAACCGACCGGGCGAGGGCCGCCTCCTCGCGATTGTCGCCGCCGAGCTTGCCGGCCAGGTCGGCGAGGAGCCCGGCGAGGCGTTCGGTGGGGGAGGCATCGTCCTTGATGAGGTTTGCGCCGATCCGGGCGAGTTCGGTCCCGCTCGGAGCGGGCGAAAGCGGCAGGTCGAGCGCGCCCGCGAGCGCGTCGAGAAGTTCATCGATCCTGGCGAGGTCTTCTTCGTCGGGGTCGTCGGCGAGGCCCGACAGCTTCTCTATCAGCTCCGCGAGAAGCTTTTGCGGGTCGGCGGTTTCCTCGGGCAGCTCGATGCCTGCCGCCTGCGCCAGCTCCGCCAGAGAGAGCTTGCCCTCCTGTCCGGCGATCTGCACGCCGACGAGCGCCCCGGCCTCGAATTCGAGCTCGACCGGTTTGCCGAACAGGTCCTCTATGCCGGCCTTGAGCGCTGCCGCGTCGGAGGCTCCGCCGGTCAGGGCCGCGAGCAGGGCTTCGAAGCCCGTCGGCGCGGCATTGGCAGAAGACGCACCACCGCTGCTGAAGGCGGAAACCGATCCGGATGCAGAACTGACGAGAAGCGGCACTTTACTTGGCGTCCCTGACAAAACATATGTCCGCCTGTCGCGATGCAAGCGCCTTGCCAGATGAGCGAACTAGAAAATCCACTTTGAAATCAATGTATTGAGCGAACGGCTCTCCAGCTGGCACAGGCATTGGCGGCAGGATTGTCCGTGCGATCCGGCAAAAGCTGCCGGGCGCGGATGTTGCGGGGGCGGCAGGAAAGGGCTAGAGACGGCCCCCGACATAGCATGCCGCTGGCCCTTGACCCCAACCGGATGAACCCGAACATGCTCAACTCGCTTGATCTGCCCAAGCGCCCCGAAGACACGCGCGTCGTGGTCGCGATGTCCGGGGGCGTCGATTCCTCGGTCGTCGCGGGGCTTCTCGCCCGCCAGGGCTATGAGGTGCTGGGCGTTACCCTCCAGCTCTACGACCACGGCGAAGCCACGCACCGCAAGGGCGCGTGCTGTGCTGGCCAGGATATCCACGACGCGCGCCGGGTCGCCGCCCGGCTCGGCATTCCGCATTACGTGCTCGACTACGAGGAGCGGTTCCGCAATGCCGTCATGGAGCCCTTCGCCAATGCCTACCAGCAGGGCGAGACGCCGGTGCCGTGCATCGCCTGCAACCAGTCGGTCAAGTTCGTCGACCTGATGGCGGTGGCCCAGGATCTCGGCGCCGACGTGCTGGCCACCGGCCACTACGTGCAGACGCGTCTCGAGGATGGGCAGCGCAAGCTCTATCGCCCGGTCGATGCCGATCGCGACCAGAGCTATTTCCTCTTCGCCACCACTCGGGAACAGCTCGATTTCCTGCGCTTTCCTCTGGGGGGCATGGGGAAGGCGCAAGTGCGTGAGCTTGCCCGCGAGATGGGGCTGGAGATCGCCGAAAAGCACGATAGTCAGGACATCTGCTTCGTGCCGCAGGGCAAGTATGCCGACATCATCCGCAAGATGCACCCGGAGGCCGTGGCCGAGGGCGAGATCGTCCATCTCGACGGGCGGGTGCTGGGCAAGCACCAGGGCATCGTCAACTACACCATCGGCCAGCGCAAGGGCCTCGGCATCGCCGCGCAGGAGCCGCTCTACGTGGTCAAGCTCGAGCACCGCACCGGCCGCGTGGTCGTTGGTCCGCGCGAGGCGCTGAAGACCCATACGGTGAGGCTGCGCGACGTCAATTGGCTGGGCGCGCGTCCCCTCGCCGAGTTCTCGTCCGGCAACGGCGCGCCGGTCGAGGTCAAGGTGCGCTCCACCCGCGGTCCGCAGTCCGGCGTCATCTCGATGCGGGACGGGGAGGTGTTCGTCACGCTGGTCGCCGGCGAATACGGCGTCTCGCCGGGCCAGGCCTGCGTCTTCTACGCCGACGAGTCGCAGACCTCGCAAGTGCTCGGCGGCGGCTTCATCGCCGAGGCGATGCCGACGGCATTTGCGGCGTGAGGCGGCCATGACGGCTTGCGTCATATAACGCGATGCGTTATATGACGGCATGATCCGGGGCTTTGCCGATTCCGAAACCGAACTGATCTGGTCCGGTCGGCGGAGCCGGAAGCTGCCGCCCGATATCCAGGCTACGGCGCTTCGCAAACTGCGTCTCATCAATCAGGCGCGTGTGCTCGCGGACCTGCGGGTGCCTCCGGGCAATCGTCTGGAGTTGCTGCGAGGTGACAGAGCCGGTCAGCACAGCATTCGGATCAACGAGCAATGGCGCATCTGCTTTGTCTGGCATGAAGGAGGGCCCGGCGATGTCGAAATCGTCGACTACCATGATTGACGCGAACCTCCTGCCCAATCCGCATCCAGGCGAGATTCTGCTTGAGGAATTCCTGAAGCCGATGGGCCTCAGTCAGAATGCAGTCGCGCGCGCGGTGCATGTTTCGCCGCGCCGCATCAACGAGATCGTCCTGGGTAAGCGGGCAATGACTGCCGACACCGACCTGCGGCTGGCGCGATATCTTGGCGTGTCGGAAGGATTTTTCCTTGGCCTGCAGGTGGATCACGATCTGATGGCGCGACGGCGCGCCATCGAGAGCGACCTCAAGACGATAAAACCGCGAGCCGCCTAGTTGCCCTCGCTGGCCTGCTCCTGCGCCTCGATCGCGTCGTTCTGGCGCCAGATCGAGAGGTTCGAGCTGATGGCGGCGACGATGAACGTCAGCGCGACCGCCCCCAGCACGATAAGGAGGATGCGGCCCCTATTGTTGTTCGGCTTGCCCTCTTCCATGGCCCTTTGTTCTCCGTCTCGCCGCCCATTGGGCGGTCGATGAATTTTTTCTAGTCTCCCACCCAAGGATCGTGCGTCGAGCCGCGTCCTAAGGTCAAGGCGCCGTGGTCGCGCCCAAAGGACGCGTGAGGAGAATGCGATGAGGGCAGGGCGTTGGCACAGGCTGTGATGCCTCTCCAACCGGACGCGGAAGATGAGGAAACCGACGCCGCCGGCCTCGTCGCCCGCGCGCGGGCAGGGGACCGGCAGGCGTTCGTCGCTCTCGTTTCGACCCACTACGACTTCGTCTACCGCACCGCCTATCGCTGGTGCGCAGATCGCAGCGATGCCGAGGACGTGGCCCAGGAGGTCTCGATCAAGCTCGCCACCGCCATCGCCTCGTTCGACGGGCGTTCGCGGTTTTCGAGCTGGCTCTATCGGGTGACGCTCAACGTCGTGCGCGACATGCAGCGGGCGAAGGCCCGGCGCGGCCGGCATGTTTCCGCCCTTGCCGAGGTCAGTCCGCATTCGGTCCCGCCGGACCAGGAAGACGCGGCTGCCACCCGCCAGCTCTGGGGGGCGGTCCGCGCGTTGCCGGAAAAGCAGCGCGACGCCGTGCTCCTCGTCTATGCCGAAGACCTCTCCCATGCGGCGGCCGCCGAGATCATGGGGTGCCGGGAGGCGACCGTCTCCTGGCACATCTTCGAAGCCAGAAAGACCCTGAGGGGGCTCCTATGAGCACCGAACCGAACACCGATCCGTTGGCGCGTCTGCGCACCATCGAAGCGCCCGCTCCCGATGCCCCCGCCAAGGCGCGTGCAATCGCAGCCGGCGTTGCCGCCTTCGATGCGGCCAGGCAATCTTCTCGCGCCGCCCAAGGAAAGTCCTGGGGCGAACGTCTCAGGTCCATCGTTCCAACCTTCAAGGGAAACTGGATCATGGACATGCGTATCCCCGTGGGCACGGCCGCCATCGCGCTCCTCGTGCTGCCGCTCGGCTATCAGCTCTATTCGACCACCTCGATGACGCCGCCCGTCGTGCAGCAGCAGCCTGCCATCGTATCGGCGCCGGCCGAGGTGCGCGAAGAGGCGGATATCGCCACCGAAGTGCCCGCCGCTGCGCCCGAACCCGTCATGGCCGAACGGGCAAAGACCGCCGTGGCTGCGCAATCAAACGCCGCACCGCGTGGCGCCATGGACATGGAAGCCATCCCGGCGCCCGCGCCGATGGCTCCGAGCCTGACCGCGACCGGGATGGCGGCGCCCGCCGATGCGATGATGGCGATGCCCGAGGCGGGCGGCGACGCGTTCTCTGTGTTCGATGAGCAGCCGGTCAAGTCCGTGGCCGATGAACCCGTCTCGACCTTCTCGGTCGATGTCGATACCGCCAGTTATTCCTATGTGCGGCGGATGCTCGAGGACGGGCAGGTGCCGCCGCCCGATGCGGTGCGCATCGAGGAGATGATCAACTACTTCCCTTACGACTATGCCGCGCCCGAAGATGACGAGACGCCGTTCGCCACGGCCGTCGCACTCTATCCCACCCCGTGGAACCCGGCGACGCGCCTCATGCATATCGGCATCAAGGGCTATGTGCCGCCGGTCGCCGAGGACAAAGCGAGCAATCTCGTCTTCCTCATCGACACCTCCGGGTCGATGGACGAACCCGACAAGCTGCCCCTCCTCAAGCGCGCGTTCCGCCTGCTGGTCGAGCAGCTCTCGGACAACGACACCATCTCGATCGTCGCTTATGCCGGCTCGGCCGGTGTGGTGCTTGAGCCGACATCGGTCGGCGACAAGGCAGAAATTCTTTCAGCGCTCGACGATCTTTCCGCGGGTGGCTCCACCGCCGGGGCGGAGGGCATCGAGCTTGCCTATCGTCTTGCCGAGCAGGCCAGGATCGAGGGTGGCATCAACCGGGTGATCCTCGCCACCGACGGCGATTTCAACGTCGGCATCTCCGACCCGCAAGCCCTCGAGGACTTCATCGCGCAGAAGCGCGACAGCGGGGTTTTCCTCTCCGTCCTCGGGTTCGGGGCCGGGAATCTGGGTGACGACACCATGCAGAGCCTCGCCCAGCACGGCAATGGCAATGCCAGCTACATCTCGAGCTTCCGCGAGGCGCAGAAAGTGCTGGTCGAGGAGATGGGCGGCACGCTCGAAACCATTGCCAAGGACGTCAAGATCCAGGTCGAATTCAATCCGGCCATGGTCTCCGAGTACCGGCTGGTCGGCTACGAGACGCGCGCGCTCAACCGCGAGGATTTCAACAACGACAAGGTCGATGCCGGGGAAATCGGCGCCGGCCATACCGTTACGGCCATCTACGAGGTGACGCCGGCCGGCTCGAACGGGGCGCTGATCGATCCGCTGCGCTACGGCTCGTCCGAGGCGGCCGCCGGCGGCAACTCGGACGAGTACGCGTTCCTGCGCATGCGCTACAAGCTGCCCGACAGCCAGGTCAGCCAGCTGATCGAAACGCCGGTGACGGCGCAGCTCGCCTATGACGACATCGCTTCGGCTCCCGCCGACATGCGCTTCGCCACTGCCGTTGCCGCCTTCGGGCAGAAGCTCAAGGGCTCCGTCTATGCCGGCGATATGGACTGGCAGGCCATCCGGGCGCTGGCTCAGGGCGCGCGCGGCGAGGACGAGGCGGGCTACCGTGCCGAGTTCGTCGGGCTCATCGACCTGGCTGCGGCGTTGAAGCCGGATCGGTGAGGTTTCCGCCGGGGCAGGGCGGGTTGTCCGCCGATGATGCCTCACCCCACCGGCTGTCATCCCGGCGAAAGCCGGGACCCAGCCCTGAGCACATCAGCGGGTACGGTAGTCGTGGCTACGCTCCTGCCGCCCCCTCCATACACCTTGCGGCTGTGGCGATATCTCAGGATGGGCCCCGGCGCAGGTGTGCTGTTCCGTGAGTTTGGCGAGAGCCTGGGCAGGCGCGTTATAGGCGAGACACTTGAGGCGTGTTCGGTTGTAGTTGTCGACGAAGCGCATCAGGAAAGCGTTGCGCTGGGCATGGGAGTTGAACTTGTTCTTGCCGCGGTTGCGGCCGGAAGGCTGGGCGTCGCGCAGGGCCTCGGCCAGACGGCGGTTGAAGCGCTCGACCATGCCGTTGGTCTGCGGGTGGAAGGGGCGCGTCAGCCGGTGGGTGATGCGGTGGGCCGTGCAGACGCTGTCGACGGGGTGATGTCCGGAAGGCTTGTCCTTGGGCTTGCCCTTCATGTCCACGGCAAAGCGATCGGTGAACTCCGAGCCGTTGTCGGTAAGCAGGGTGTGCGCCTTGATCGGCAGATGGTCGAGGAAGCGCGCGAGGAAGCCGGCGGCGGTCTGGGCGCTGCGGTCGGTGTGGATCTCCACGTAGACGTAGCGGGTGGCCCGTTCGATGGCCACGAAGGCGTAGGCCTTTTGCCGGTTGAGGGCGGGCAGGTGCTTGACGTCGATGTGCACGAACCCGGCCGCGGTCACCTCAAAGCGCCACGCCGGCGCGCGTTCGGCGGTCGGCCGGCGGTTGAGGCCATGGCGCTTCAGGCAGCGGAAGATGGCGCTGCGCGACAGCCTGGGGTTGACGCACCGGTTCATCACTTCGGTGATGTCGTCGAGCGGCAGCCCCAGCATCGCGCGCAACTCGCACACCAGTCGCTGCTCGAGGTCGCTCAGGCTGGTCCGCAACTGGATGGGCACGTGGGAGCGCTCGGCAACGTCGCGTCGGTCGCGCCAGCGCCGGATGGTGGTCTCGCTCACCCCCAACTCGGCCGCCAGCACCGCCACCGGCAGCTGGCTCGACTGGATGTAGGCCCGCGTCTTCGGGGTGGTCGTGGCATTGGCGTGCAGTCTCAGCTCCATTCCAGACGCTCCCTCACAAAGGCAATGCCTTGTTCTACACCGATTCCATCCAACCAATCGCCCGGCACGAAACACTTTCGCCGGGGTGACATCGGGGCGAGGATGAGGCGCTTCGGCTTCTACGTCAGCGGCTTCAGCCCCGCTTCGATCGACGCGCGGCGCGGCTCGAGGAAGGGCGGCAGCGCCAGGCTTTCGCCCAGCGTTTCCAGCGGTTCGTCGGCGGTGAAGCCGGGAACGTCGGTGGCGATCTCGAAGAGGATGCCGTTGGGCTCGCGGAAATAAAGCGAGGTGAAATAGTAGCGCTCCACCTCGCCGCTGGAGCGCAGCCCCGCTTCGCTCACGCGGGCGATCCACTGACGCAGCGTCTCCTGGTCGGGGGTGCGGAACGCCACGTGGTGGACGCCGCCGGCGCCGGGCCGCACGAAGTCGAGATCGGGCTGCACGGCGACATGCAGTTCGGCCGCCGGGCCGCCGGGTCCCATCTCGAAGACGTGGACGTCGCCGGTATTGGCGCGGTCGGGATAGGTTCTCGCCTCGCGCATGTTCATCACCTGCGTCAAGACCCGCGCCGTGGGCTCCAGCCGCGGCACGCTCATGGTGATGGGGCCGAGGCCGACGATCTGCTTGTCGGCCGGCACCGGGCTCTTCTCCCAGGCCTTGGCGGATTTGCCGGGATCGACGACGAGACGGAAGCGCTGGCCTTCGAAGTCCTCGAATTCGAGCGAGACGTGTCCGAAGCGCTCCTTGATCGCGCTGACGCCGACGCCGGAATTCTGCAAATGGTCCTTCCACCATTTGAGCGTTTCCTCGCTGTCGACGCGCAGGCCCGTGCGCACGATCGAATGCGTGCCGCGCTTTTCGGGCGCTGCGGGAAAGTCGAAGAACGTCAGGTCCGCGCCGGGCGAGGCGACGCCGTCGCCATAAAAGAGATGGTAGGCCGTGGTGTCGTCCTGGTTCACCGTCTTCTTGATGAGCCGCATGCCGAGGGTCTGCGTATAGAATTTGAGGTTGCGGGGCGCCTGCGCCGTCACCGCCGTCAGGTGGTGGATGCCGCCGAGTTCGAGGCTCATGTCATGTCTCCTGGTAGGGCGCGTTGCCAACCGCGCCGTTTGCGTTGCCCGAAACATAGGCCGGATCGATCCTGCCTGTCAGTGAGACGAAACCAACAGGCCGTTGCCGATTGTCGAACGATCTGCCGGCGCGGCAACCGGCCTCGGTTCCGCTCGTTGCTTTGGGAAGAAAGGAGCACGTCATGGCCGCCAAGTCCGCGGCGCTCGCCCGGTCGATCGATCCCAACCAGCCTGACCCGCCGATAGAGAACCTTGAAACGGCACGCGCCTCGATCGATGCCTGCCGGCGCTGCGAACTCTACAAGGACGCGACGCAGGCGGTCTTCGGCGAAGGCCCCAAGCCCGCGCGCATCCTTTTCGTCGGCGAACAGCCGGGTGACCAGGAGGATCGCGCCGGCAGACCGTTCGTCGGTCCCGCCGGGCGGCTCCTCGACACCTATCTCGAGCGGATCGGCATCGATCGCAGCAGGGTCTACGTCACCAACGCCGTCAAGCACTTCAAGTTCGAGCCGCGCGGCAAGCGCAGGCTGCACAAGCGTCCGGACGCCAACGAGATCGCCGCCTGCCGCTTCTGGCTGGAGCTCGAGATGCAGTTCCTGGAACCCCACCTCCTCGTCGCCCTCGGCGCCACCGCCGCGCGCAGCGTGCTGGGTAAGACGGTGACCATCGGCAAGCTGCGCGGCAAGCCCATCGAGCGCGGCAACGCGCCAGCAGTGTTCGTCACCATCCATCCGTCGTTCCTGCTGCGCATTCGCGACCGGCCGGGCTTCGAGGACGAGGAGGAAAAATTCGAGGCGGACCTCGCCGCCATCCGCGACTATGCCGGGAAGGCCTGAGACCTTGTCGGCCACGCTTGACACGGGCAACACGCAAACCTAATAAGTCGCGGCGCTCACAAAGCGCCCCGCGCGCGCAGCGCGGACCCTTCGGGGCGGAGTAGCTCAGTTGGTTAGAGCAGTGGAATCATAATCCATGTGTCGGGGGTTCAAATCCCTCCTCCGCTACCATCGATCCCCCAACTACTGAATTGCCGCCCTGGTTCAAGCACCTGCACGCGTGCTCGGATACCTGCTTTCACCGTTTCGTGGAGTTCCTGCGGGACGCCGAGTGGAAGTTCGGTTTCTTGCGCGGCAATTCCCGCTGTCGCCCTACCGCGCAAACGCCTTGGTGAACCGTTCGCGTGAACGTTCGAGGTGGTGGCGCATGGCGGATTCTGCCGCTCGTGAATCGCGCGCGGCCAGGGCCTCGATGATCCGCTGGTGCTCGCCGATCGCGTCTGCGGTAACGCGGGCGTGGTAGAAGAGGCGGAAGAGGTGCACGTGGATGTGGAGGCCCGCCAGCGTCTCCTGGATCAGTTCGTTGCCGCTCGCCTCGGCGATGAGATCGTGGAAGTCGCTGTCGAGCTGGGCGAAGCGCCCATAGGCTTCGCCGGCCGGTTCGTCCTCGCAGGCTTCCATGTCGGCGGCGAGCTTGACGAGCGCGGCGAGGGTTTCCTCGCTCATGGCCGTCGCGGCGCGGGCGGCGGCGAACGGCTCGAGCAACAGGCGCAGCTCGTAGAGCTGGGCAAGTCGGCCGCTGTCCATCTGGTCGGCGGCGCTGTAGCCGATGAGGTGGGTCTTGACCACCAGCCCCTGCGCTTCGAGGCGGGAGAGCGCTTCGCGGATCGGGGTCTGCGAGACGCCGAGCTCGCGCACCAGCCGGTCGACGGAGATGCGGCCGCCCGGCGCGATCTGCCGGGACATCAATTGGGCGTAGATGACGTTGTAGACTTCCTCCCCGAGACGGGTCGGGCGTCTCAGCGCTCCGGCCGTCACCGCGGCCTGCTTTTCAACCGTTGCCATGAGCTGCCTGTTCGAACCCCATTGACGTGCGAAAGCGATAGCACCATAGTGCGCCAACTTCAATCAGATATCCGATCGGATTTTATATCGTGCCGTTACTGAACGTCGAGGAGGTCCGTCGAACTGCCGAAAAGGCGCTCATGCGCGCCGGCGTTCCGGCGGGCAATGCGGCCGTGCAGGTCGACCTCTGGCTCGACGCGGAATTGCGCGGGGTGCCCTCGCATGGCCTCTTGCGGCTCGATCGCCTCGCCGAGCGGATCGGCAAGGGGCTGGCCGATCCCGAGGCTGCCGGCGCCCACGAGTGGCGCGGCGCGAGCTTCCTTGCCGTGGACGGGCAGAAAGGCCTCGGGCCGATCGTTGCCAATGCGGCGCTCGAACAGATCACGGCGCGGGCGCGCGAAACCGGCATCGCGGTCGCCGCCATCGCCAATTCGCAGCATATCGGCATGCTCGCCTGGTATGCCGAGCGCGTGGCGCGCGGCGGGCAGGCCGTCATCGTCCTTTCGACCAGCGAAGCGCTGGTCCACCCCTGGGGCGGGCGCAAGGCCCTGCTCGGCACCAATCCGATCTCCATCGGCGTTCCGACCGGCGAGGCCGATCCCTTCGTCATGGATACGGCGACCAGCATCGTCTCCATGGGCGAGATCCATGATCGGGCGCACCGGCGCGAGCCGATCCCGCCGGATTGGGCGCTCGACGAGAATGGCAGCCCGACCACCGACGCGGAAGCGGCCAAGCGTGGCGCCATCGCGCCGTTCGGGCAGGCCAAGGGCTATGCCCTCGGGCTCGCCTTCGAACTGCTCGTTGCGAGCCTTGCCGGCGCGGCGCTCGGCACGGACGTCCACGGCACCCTCGATGCCGAGCATGTCTGCAACAAGGGCGACATCTTCATCGTCGTCGATCGCGCGCGGACCGCCGGCCTTTCCGCCTATCTCGACCTCATCCGCAACGCCGACCCGGCCGAGGGCTTCGCATCCGTGCTGGTGCCGGGCGAGCGCGGCCGGGCGTTGCGCGCCGAGCGGCTGAAGAACGGCGTTCCCATCGCTGACCCCGTGTGGGCGCGTCTCCAGGCGCTGGCTTCGCACGCCGCCCCGCAATTGCAAGGTGCCTCTTCATGACTCCGCTGTTCGGCCTCTCGCGCCTGCCGCGCAATCTGGTGTTCGGGCGCGGCCAGCGCGCCGCCCTGCCGGGCTATGTCGCCGCGCTCGGCCGGCGGGCGCTGCTCGTCACCGACGAGCGGATGGCGGCGGACGCCGAATTCCGCCGCATGGCGGCCGGCCTGGTGGAGGCGGGCGTTGCCATCGAGATTTATTCCGGGACCGTCGCCGAGCTGCCGGTCGACAGCATCGAGGAAGCGCTCTCGGCCGCGCGCCGGGCGGATGCCGACGTCGTCGTCGGCATCGGCGGGGGCAGTTGCATCGATGCGGCCAAGATCGTCGCCCTGCTCAGCGCCCATGGCGGCAAGGCCGCCGACTACTATGGCGAGTTCAGGGTGCCGGGTCCGATCCTGCCGCTGGTGGCCGTGCCAACCACTTCGGGCACTGGTTCGGAAGTGACGCCCGTCGCTGTCGTCTCCGATCCCGAGCGCGCCGTCAAAGTCGGCATCGCCAGCCCGCATCTGGTTCCGCACACCTCGATCTGCGATCCGGAGCTGACCGACAGCTGTCCGCCGGGGCTCACCGCCGTATCGGGCGCCGACGCGCTCACCCACGCCATCGAGGCGTTCACGACGCTGCGCCAGCCGGCAAGCGGCACCATCGCCCATGAGCATGTCTTCGTCGGCAAGAACGCCTTTTCCGACCGCTACGCGCTCGACGCCGTGCGGCTGATCTTTGCCAGCCTCAAGGCCGCCTATGATCATGGCGACGACACCGTGGCGCGCGACCGGTTGATGCTGGGCTCGACCTTGGCGGGCCTCGCCTTCGGCGTCGCCGGCACCGCCGCCGCCCATGCGGTGCAATACCCGGTGGGCGCGCTGACGCATACGCCGCACGGAGCGGGCGTCGCGGTGATGCTGCCCTACGTCATGGAGTTCAACCGTTCCCACGCCGAGCCCGAGATGGCCGAGCTCGCCCTTGCCATGGGCCTCGACGGAGCCCATCTCGATCAGGCAGGCCGGGCGGGAGCCGCGATCGACGCGGTCGCTGAACTCTTTGCCTCCATCGGCATTCCATCAACCATCCGCGATCTCGGCGTTCCCGAGGATCGCCTTGCCTGGACGGCGGAAGCGGCCATGGGTGCCGCCCGCCTCGTCAAGAACAACCCGCGCCCTCTCGACGTACCGTCGATGACGCGGCTCGTGCGGGCCGCCTTTGCGGGCGACCGCGCGGGACTACGAGCCGGAGTTTGAGAACATGAACGCACACAACATACCGACCGCCAAGCTGAGCTTCGATCCCGCGAAACTGCCGTCCGACCTCTGGATCGGCGGCAAGTGGCGCCCGGGATCGGGGGCCAAGCGCATCGACGTCATCGATCCGTCGACCGGCAAGCCGATCGCGTCCATAGCCGACGCCAGCGTCGAGGACGCGATGGAGGCGGTTGCCGCAGCCCATGCGGCCGGTCCCGGCTGGGCGGCGACCGCCCCACGCCAGCGCGGCGAGATTCTGCGCCGGTGCTTCGAACTGATGAGCGAGCGCAAGGACATGCTCGCCGAGCTCATCAGCCTCGAAAACGGCAAGTCGCTCGCCGACGCCAGGGGCGAGGTCGCCTATGCGGCCGAGTTCTTCCGCTGGTTCTCGGAAGAGGCGGTGCGGCTCAACGGCGAGATTTCCACCGCTCCGGGCGGCGCCAACAAGATCATGGTGATGCACCAGCCGATCGGCGTTGCCGTGCTCGTCACCCCGTGGAATTTCCCGGCGGCCATGGCGACGCGCAAGATCGCCCCGGCGCTCGCGGCCGGCTGCACCTGCATCCTCAAGCCCGCGACCGAAACGCCTCTGACCGCCTATGTGCTGGCCGACATCTACCGCGAGGCGGGGGTGCCCGATGGCGTCGTCAACGTCATCACCACCTCGAAGGCGGGTGCGACCGTCAGCGCCATGTTGCATGACCAGCGTGTGCGCAAGCTCTCCTTCACCGGCTCGACCGAGGTCGGGCGCAAGTTGCTGCACGAGGCGGCGGACACCATCATCTCCTGCTCGATGGAGCTTGGCGGCAACGCGCCGTTCATCGTCTTCGACGACGCCGATCTCGAGGCGGCGCTCGATGGTGCGATGATCGCCAAGATGCGCAACGGGGGCGAGGCGTGCACCGCCGCCAACCGCTTCTACGTGCAGGACGGCATTCTCGAGGCGTTCTCGAACGGCCTCGCCAAGCGCATGGCCGCGCTCAAGGTCGGCCCCGGCTACGAACCCGCGACCCAGTGCGGCCCGCTCATCAACAAGGACGCCGTCGAGCGCATCGGCGGGCTCGTCGACGAGGCGGTGGATAAGGGCGCCAAGCTCCTGGCTGGCGGCAAGGCGGGCGACGGGGAGGGTTTCTACTTCCCGCCGACAGTGCTCAGCGGTGTTTCGGAGGGGCTGCGCATCACCCGCGAGGAGATCTTCGGCCCGGTGGTCGCCATCACCAGCTTTGCGAGCGAGGACGAAGTCGTCGCGGCCGCCAACGACACCGAATACGGGCTCATCTCCTATGTCTATTCCGGCGACCTGGCGCGGGGCCTGCGTGTCTCGGAGCGTCTTGAAAGCGGCATGGTGGGCTTGAACCGCGGTCTCGTCTCCGATCCGGCGGCGCCCTTCGGCGGCGTCAAGCAGAGCGGGCTCGGGCGCGAGGGTGCCCACCACGGCATCATGGAATTCTGTGAAACCAAGTACATCGCCGTGAGCTGGTAGCAGCTCTTCGGCACGAGGGAGGACGTGCAGTGAAGATCACCAAAGTCGAGACGTTCCAGGTCGCCTGGGGCGAGGGCAAGGGCCGTTCCGCGTTCGTGCGGATCGAGACCGAGGACGGCCTCACCGGCCTCGGCGAAGCCTCGCCGATGCAGGGAGGGCTGGCCTCCCTGACGATCATCGCCGCCGACATGGCCCCGTTCCTCGTCGGCAAGGACGTCCTCGACCATGCGGTCCTTCTCGACACGCTCTTCCACAAATGCGTCAAGCTCGGTCCCGAGGGTGCGGCGACGGCGGCGCTCGCCGCCATCGATATCGCGCTCTGGGACCTCAAGGGCAAGCTGCTCGGCCATCCCGTCTACAAGCTCCTCGGCGGCGCCTGGCGCACGAGCCTGACCTGTTACGCCTCGGTCGGCGGCAACGCCTGGCGCACCGTCGACCAGGTGGTGGAAGTCGTCGAGCGGCGCGTCGCCAAGGAGAAGCCGGCGGCCGTCAAGATCCGCTGGGACGGCGACCGCACCAAGCTCGACGTCGATATCCCCGGCGACATCGCCAAGGCCAAGGCCGTGCGCAAGGCGCTCGGCGACGATTTCGTCCTCGGGTTCGACGCCAACAACGGCTATTCGGTCGGCGGCGCGATGCGCGTCGGACGGGCGCTCGAAGACCTCGGCTACACCTGGTTCGAAGAGCCGGTGCAGCACTATCACGTCTCGGCCATGGGCGAGGTCGCCCAGCGCCTCGACATCACCGTCTCGGCCGGCGAGCAGACCTATACGCTCCAGGGGCTCAAGGACCTCATCAACGCCGGCGTGCGCATGGTTCAGCCCGACATCGTCAAGATGGGCGGCATCACCGGCCTGATGCAGTGCGGCGCAATCGCCTACGCCCACGGCGTCGACCTCGTGCCGCACCAGACGCAGCCCTCCATCGGGCATCTAGCCAACCTGCATGTGCTCTCGACCATCATGCATCTCAACAAGCCCGTCGAGCTCGCCGACGGCTGGGAGCGGGTCGGGGCCATCTTCAAGAACCCGTCGCAGCCCGACGAGAACGGACTGTTCCATCTGCCGACCGCGCCCGGCCTCGGCGCGGAATTCGACGAAGCGGAGCTCCGCAGAAGGAGCATCCCGATTTCGGTGTGAAGCCACAAAAGGGAGGAGGAACCCGAATGGCTCTCTCGAGGAGAAACTTTCTGATCAACGCCGGTGCAGCCGGCGCGGCCGCTGGCATCGGCCTCAACATTCCGGCCGCCTTCGCGCAGGAGGAGACGATCACCATCGCGCTCGCCGCCCGCGCACCGACCGGGGTCAACCCCCAGCAGACGGGGCTGACCGGCGGCGACAACTGGGCGATCTACCAGGTGTTCAACACCCTGGTGCGCAATCCGGACGGCAGGTTCGCGACCCGTCCCGAGGAGTTCGAACCGAGCCTTGCCGAAAGCTGGGAAAGCTCGGCGGACGCCAAGACCTGGACCTACAAGCTCCGGCAAGGGGTGCAGTTCCACAAGGGCTACGGCGAGATGACCTCCGAGGACGTCCTCTTCACCTATGGGCGGCATCTCGACCCGGAGATTGTCACCGGCGGCAAGGTGCAGTTCGCCATCATCGAAAGTGTCGAGGCGCCCGATCCCTATACCGTCGTATTCCAGCTGAAGCGTCCCGATCCGCTGTTCAACGGCTCGGCCGTCTCGGTGCTGTCGGCGGCGATCCTCAGCAAGAAGGCCTTCGAGGAAAAGGGCGAGGAGGCTTTCAACACCGATCCGGTCGGGACGGGCTGCTACCAGGTCGAATCGTTCGATGCCAACCAGGGTGTCCTGCTGGCGGCGTTCCCCGAGCATTTCGGCGAGCAGCCGGCGACGTCCAGGGTGCGCGTCTCGTTCATCGCCGACACCACGGCGCGCACGCTCGCGTTCGCCTCGGGGCAGGTGGACATGATCGAGGGCGTGCGCTCGCCCGGCTGGATACCCTCGATGCAGCAGCGCTCGGCCGACACCATCTTCGATGCGACGGCGCCCGGCAGCTTCAACGTGCTGCACCTCAACCTCACCCGCGCCCCGCTCGATGACCTGCGCGTGCGCCAGGCCATCCGCTACGCCATCGACAATACGGCGCTGGCCTCGGCCTATGGCCCGCTCGCCGCACCCATGGTCGGCATCATCGCCGCCCAGTTCCAGGGGTCGGTGACCAAGGACGAACTGCCGGACGAGCTCAAGTACGACTACGATCCCGAGAAGGCCAAGGCATTGCTGGCCGAGGCCGGGCATCCCAACGGCATCTCCATCCCGTGCTACACCAGCCAGCGCGAGGACTATGCGGCGATCATGCTGATGATCCAGGAGCAGCTGCGCGCCGCCAACATCACGCTCGAGCTCGATATCATCGATCACACCGCTTTCCACGGGGAGAACCGGCAGGACAAGAACGCCATGCCGCTCAACTCCTCGAGCTACGGGCCGGTGCCGCTCAACGTCTTCCTCAACCAGGTCTCGGCGGGCGCCGAGGTCAAGGCGGACGGCACGGGCCAGGGTAATTTCAGCCACTATGGCGTCACCATCCCCGGCATCGAGGACCTGCTGACCAAGGCTCAGGACGAGCCGGACTTCGAGGCGCGCACCGCTCTCGTCAAGGACATCGAGAAGAAGCTGCTGACCGACCTGCCGATCCTCGGTGTCATCACGCTCAGCTACGTCATCGCGCGCAATCCGCGCGTCGATATCGGCTTCCCGGTCGAGTCGGGGCCGGCATATTGGCCGCTCTGGAAGGCGCGCCGCACGGCCTGAATGAAAACGGCGCGCTCCCTTGGGAGCGCGCCGTTCCGTTTTCGTACGGCGGCGGTCAGCCGATCACGACGACCTCGTGGTCGAGGATGCGGTCCAGCGTGAAGACGAGTTCGTCGCCGACGACAGCCGCCGGCACGGATCGTCCGGCGACCCGCAGGTCGACCGTATCGGCCGACGAACCGATCTTGAGGCGCACTTCCACCGGGCCTACGGGCACCAGGTCGTACTGACGTCCCGGCTGGCGCGAGACGAGGAGCCGATTGTTGAGATGGAGGATATGGCGGTCATTCTGCCGATAGAGCTCCGCGGTGACGAGCCCATGCGTCCCCGAAAGCCCGACCCTGCCGCGCCCGCCGATGGCGTGGCGTACGGCGTTGGCGATCAGCAGCGCGTGCTCGAACTGGTCCTCGCGGGCAAAGCACCGGTCGATGTCGGCGGCAAACCAGATCAGCTTGCCGCCCGACGGGTGCGTGCGGACGGTAATCGCCGGCAGGTCCGTCTGCGGCTCGCGCATCCACGAGGTTTCCGGCGGGAAGATCGGGAAATCGGGAATGTAGGTCGCGAGGACCTGCGTCCCCTCGTCGACGCTCATTTCCGGCAAATAGCCGCCGAAGGGCAGGGTGTCGGTTTCCTCGAGCCCGGCAAGGATCGGGTGGCGCTTGCCCGTCGCCGCGGGTGCCGTCGCGTCGGAGGGGCCGTAGACGCCCGCCCGCAATTCCGGGGCAAGGCGCAGATAGCTGTGCCGCTCGAAGATCTCGATGTTGGGATTGCGCTCGCCGGTGCCGCCGTGGCTGCCCTGCTTGCGCCGCACGCCGAAGAGCTCGGCCAGGGCGAGGTCTCCGCGATCGTCGCCGAGGCTGTCGACGCGCGAGGTCTCGCCCGTCGCGATCACCGAGCCGCCCTGTTCGACGAAGGCCCTGACGTGGCCGATCTGTTCGTCGTTCAGCGCCCCGACATTGGGCAGGACGATCGCGCCCATGCGCTCGAAGGCCGTCGCGATGTCGTCGGCATGCAGCGGCACGAAGGGAATCGCGTGGCGGTCGAGAGCTTTGACCACGCCCCGGTAGGGCGCCATGGTCTTCTCCTTGGCGTCGCCGCGTCCGAAATAGTCGTGGTTCTGCTGCGACCAGACGATGCCGACGTCCGGCAGGAGCTGGCGGTTGACGAGGATGTCCTCGTTTGCCTCGTGCCATTTGAAGATTGGCTCGGCGGTCTTGTACTGGCGCCGGTCCTCGTGCATCGCCCCGATATGGTGCCACCAGGGCTGGATGCCGCCGGCAAAGCCCGAGGTCGCCCACAGCCGCACTTCGGATGGCGGCATGCTGGCGAGCCGATAGGCCGGGTTGCCGAGCTGGTACTGGGGCGTCGATTCCGGGATCAGCGTATCCCAGCCGGCGACCTCGTGCAGGCGCTTGCCGGCCTCGGTGTTCTGCTCGAACCCGTCATAGGCGTTGCGCCGCTGGTGGTCGAGCATGACGATGGCGCATTGCGCCAGAATTTGCTGCAGATCGATGAAGCGGTGCGAGTTGTAGAGCAGCTCGCCGCTGATCATGCCCATCCAGGCGCAGTGCTCGCCGCCTGCCGCCTTGGTCACGCGGTTGTTGAGCGCCCAGAGGTCGGTGCGGCGCTGGAAGTTCCAGCGAATCCAATCGCGATAGGCGTCGTTCGACCAGTCGTGGGCGGTCGGCAGCTCCTTGCCGGCGAACGCCTGGAACTGGCTCTTGCAGTTGTCGCAATAGCAGATCTTGTCGCGCGGCAGGCCGGCCCAGCTGTTGTCGGCGAACCCGTCGGGGTGGCTGCGCGCGATGATCTCCTCCATCACGGCCGGCAGGTATTCGGTGTAGTAGGGCGAGCCGATGCAGGTGACGTACTTGTCGCCCTGGGTATAGGGCTTGCCGTCGATGTCCCGGCAGATCCAGTCCGGGTGCTCCTCGAAGAAATCCTGCGCGACGCGGTTGGAGTCCATGCGCGCGATGACCTTCACGCCCTCCTCGCGGGCCGCCTTGACGATCTCGCCGTAAAGGTCGCGCTCGCCGAGCTTTTCGGCGCGGTGGTGCAGCGGGAACTTGGACGGGTAGTAGGCCACGATCCCGCCGGCATTGATGATGACGCCCTGGACCCGGGTCTTGCGCCAGTGCTCGCGCCACCAGTCCGCATCGTAGCGCTCGGGGTCGCATTCGACGAGGTTCGTCTGCCCCCAGCGCAATGTGGTCTTGTACCAAGGCTCGGCGTTCATCGGGGTCCTCCGCTCGCATTGAACTGTCGTGCGCCAGAGCTAGCCGAAAGCTCCCGCCGCGCCATCGCCCGACATGGCGGCTTTCCGCGATGCGGAAGCTGGCGCCGATCAACTTCCACCATACGGAAAACGGGAGTCGCATCGCCTTGACCCAATTTTTTTGGCAGCGCTACCGTCCCCGGCTAACGGGCGCTTGGCGTCATGCCGGAAGATGCGACAAGGCATGCGTCGGCGTCGCGGATTCGCGATGGGAGGATTTCGCAATGCAGATCAACAGACGCAGTTTCATCGGGGGTGCGGCCGCGGCCACCGCAGGCTTGAGCCTCAGCGCGGTGATGGGCGGCCATGCCTTCGCGCAGGGCGCCGACACCATCAAGATCGCCTTTGCGGCGCGCGGGCTTCGCACCATCGACCCGCACAAGTCGATCCAGGGCGTCGACAACTGGGCGATCATCGCCCTCTACGACAAGCTCGTGGACCTGCCGCGCTGGAAGTTCCCCGAGACGCAGGACGACCTGGTGCCGCGCCTTGCCACCAGCTGGTCGAGCTCGCCGGACGCCAAGACCTGGACCATCCAGCTGCGCGAAGGCGTGCAGTTCCACAAGGGGTATGGCGAAATGACGTCGGAGGACGTCAAATATACCTTCGACCGCGCCACCGACGGTCCCAGGGTCGGCGGCGTGCGCGCCAAGTTCACCAACATTGCCAGCGTCGAGACCGACGGTCCCTATACCGTCATCTTCAACCTCGAGCAGCCCGATCCGCTGTTCCTGCTCGGCGCCCTCAGCGACTACGATGCGGGCATCATGAGCCGCAAGGCGATCGAGGAGATCGGCGAGGAGGAGATCGGCACCAACCCCGTTGGCACCGGGGTCTACCTGCTGGAATCGGTGCATACCGATCCCTCGCAGGGCATCACGCTCGCCGCCAATCCCGACTATTGGGATACACCGGCCGCAACGCCCAAGGTGCAGTGCCTCTACATCGCCGACACGACCGCGCGCACGCTCGCCATCCTGTCCGGCGACGTCCACATGATCGAGGGCGTGCGCGCGCCGGGCTGGGCCGATTCCATGACCCAGCGCGACCCGAACCTCATCTTCGACGTGGTCAGCCCCGGCAGCTTCTTCACCATCCAGTTCAACCTGACCAAGGCGCCCTTCGACGATATCCGGGTGCGCCAGGCGATCTGCTACGGCATCGACCGGGACGAGATCACCGGGGCCATCGCCCCGATCAGCAAGCGGACCTACGGCCTCAATCCGCCCTCGTTCCCCGGTGGCTTCACGGCCGAAAGCATCCCCGCGGACGTCGCCTACAACTACGACCCGGAAAAGGCCAAGGCCCTCCTGGCGGAGGCGGGGTTCCCCGATGGCCTGACGTTCAGGAACGACACCTCGCAGCGCGAGGACTTCTCGGCGATCATGCTGATGATCCAGGACCAGCTCCGGCGCATCAACGTCAACATGGAGCTCAACATCAAGGATCATACGGCGTTCCACGCCGACCAGAACATCGGCACCAACATCATCAGCCAGCAGTCCTCGGCGATGCCCCCGGTGCCGACGCAGGTGATCCTCACCTATCTGCCCGCCGAGGCCGAGGTGAAGTCCGATGGCAACGGCGGCTCCAACATGAGCCACTACGGCGTCACCATTCCGGGCATCGACGATCTGCTGGCGCAGGCGCTCGCCGAGCCCGACCTCGATAAGCGCATCGCCATCGTCCAGCAGATCGAGGTGCAGGCCCTGAAAGACGCGGTGATCCTGCCGGTTTCCAACAACGGCTTCATGATCGTGCGCTCGCCCAAGGTCGATCTCGGGTTCGAGGTGGAGTCCGGCTACGTCAACTGGCCGCTCTCGCAGGCTAGTCTGGTCTGATCGAGGGTCGAGAAAACCGGTTCCGGGGTACGCCCCGGACCATCTTGCAGGCGGCAACTAGAGGGTTTGAATCATGAGTGCGACCGCTTCGGTCAGTATCGTCATACCGCAGGCGCTGGAGGGACGGACGGCGATTGCCTGGGCGGCGGAGGAACTCGGCCGTGCGCTTGCCGCCCGAGATATCGAGGTGCGGATCGGTGAGGGCCGGGCAGGGGATGTCGTCGTCGACGTTGCCGGCGCAGGCACGCCGGTCGCGCCTTCCGGGCTGGACCTGCCGCAGGCGGCCGAAGCCATGGCGCTGCATCGTGACGGCAACCGCATCCATGGCTGGGGATATGACGAGCGCGGCATCGTCTATGCGCTGACCGAGCTGGCCGACCGCGCCCGCAACGTTCCGGGCGGCGATCCTTTCGCCGGCACCTTCCCGCTCATCGAGAAGCCGACCGCGCGTATCCGCTCCATGGCCCGCCTCTTCTGCTCGGAGGAGGAGGACAAGGTCTGGTTCTACGACAGGCAGCAGTGGCGCGACTACCTGACCATGCTCGCCAGCAACCGCTTCAACCGTTTTTCGCTGACGCTCGGCATGGGGTACAACTACCCCTACCACAACCCGTGGATCACCGACGTCTACTTCTATTTCCCCTATCCGTTCCTCCTCAAGCTCGACGGCTACGACATCGACGTCAAGGAGCTCTCGGTCGAGGAACGCGAGCTCAACCTCGAGATGCTGCGCTTCATCGGGCAGGAGGCGGCGCGCCGGGGGCTCGAGTTCCAGCTGGCGCTCTGGACGCAGCGCTACGATTTCGACGACGTGCCGCGCGCCAACTACACGGTTCGCGGCGTCACCGACGACAACCTCGCCCCTTATTGCCGCGACGCCATCACCGCGCTGCTGCGCGAGGTGCCGCAGATCACCGGCCTGACCTTCCGCGTCCATGTCGAGGGCGGCATCGCCGAGGGCGAATACGGGTTCTGGGAGGAAGCATTCGCCGGTGTCGCCGCGGCCGGCCGGCCGGTCGAGATCGATATGCACGGCAAGGGGCTCGACTGGAAGATGATCGACATCGCCCGGGCCTCGGGCATGCCGGTCGCCGCCTCGCCCAAATACCTCGCTGAGCACATGGGCCCGCCCTACCACCAGTCGGCGATCCGCGACAAGGAATACCCGCCCGAGGTGGCGCGCAGCGAGCGCGAGCAGCTCAGCGAAGGGTCGCGCAAGTTCCTGCGCTATTCCTACGGGGATCTGCTCCGGAAGGACAAGGACTTCAAGGTTCTCTACCGGATATGGGCCGGCACGCAGCGCGTGCTGCTCTGGGGCGATCCTGCATTCGCGGCCGGCTATGGGCGCAGCTCCATGTTCGCCGGCTCCGACGGTGTCGAGTGGTGCGAGCCGCAGAGCTTCAAGGGGCGCATGGGCACCGGCATTCCGGGCCAGCGCTTCACCTACCAGAAGCATGGCCTCGCCACCCGCCAGGACTGGCGCAAGTACGACTATCAGTACCGTGTCTGGGGGCGGCTGCTCTACAACCCGGACGCGCCGCGTGAGAGCTGGATGCGCTGGCTCGAACGCGAGTGCGGGGACGCCGCCGAGCCTTGCGAGACAGGCCTCTCCTGGGCGAGCCGCGTTCTGCCGCTCGTCACGCTCGCGCACGGGCCCTCGGCCTCCAACAACCACTATTGGCCCGAGATCTACACCAATCTCGGGCTCGTCGAGGGTTCGGGCAAACGGGCCTACGCCTTCGACATGGAGGGGCCGACCCGCTTTGGCAATGCGCCGACCTTCGATTCGGCGCTGTTTGCCAATGCGCGCGAATATGCCGATCTGCTGCTGAAGGGCGAAGGCTCGCACCGCTATACCCCGCTCGACGTCGCCGACTGGCTCGACGACATGGCCGAGGGCTGCGAGACGGCGCTGACCACCGCGCGCCGCAGGGCGGATTTCGGCCGTGCCGAGGTGCAGCGCATCCTCGGGGATGTGCAGATTCTCGGCGGCATCGCCCGGCACTTTGCCGAGAAATTCCGCGCCTCGGTCTGGGCGGAACTGTTCGTTGCGACCAAGGCGTCGGCGCTGATCGAGCCGATGATCGACTACGCCCGCCGCGCGGTTCTCGCCTGGGAGGGGGTCGCGGCCGTCTCGCGCGACCTCTATGCCGACGACATCACCTATGGTCCGCAATCGTGGCTGCGCGGCTCCTGGCATTCGCGCCTGCCCGAGATGCAGGCCGAGCTGCTCGACCTGGAATCCCTGCGCAACTTCGGCGGCACGGAGTCGGTGGCGTCCGACGATCGGATCGAGGCCGCGATCGCCACTTTGAAAGCACGGCGGCCGACGCGCGCCGATCCCACGGGCATCAGGGCGCCGGAGACGTTCACGGGCGGCGAGCCCGTTCCGGTTTCTCTCATATCGGCGGCCGACGAGGAGCCGGTCCTGCACTACCGGCACGTCAACCAGGCCGTACGCTGGCGGTCGGCGCCCATGGCCCGCAATGGCCACGGATACGTCGCCGAGATACCGGCCGACTACACGCGCTCGCACTATCACCTGCAGTTTTTCGTGAGCCTCAAGCAGAACGGGCAGTCCGTCCTGTCGCCCGGGCTCGAGAGCAATCTGGCCAACGAGCCATACCTGACGGCGCTCCAGCGCTAGGCGTGCCTGCGGTTGGCGGGCGCGGCGGATTTTGACGCAAGAACAACGCCGGCAACGGCGTGGGAGGGAACGAAAAATGGCGAGATACCTGCTGCTGAGGCTGGCTGATGCCGTGCCCACGGTCTTTCTCGTGCTGCTCCTGGTGTTCATCGCCATGCGCATCCTGCCGGGCGATCCGGCGATCGCCGCGCTTGGCGACATGGCGACCACCGAGCAGCTCCAGCTCTTTCGCGAGCGCATGGGGCTCAACGACCCGCTGTGGCTGCAGTTCATCAACTTCGTGAAAGGGGTGCTGACCCTCGATTTCGGCACCTCGATGATGAGCAATCAGAAGGTGCTCGGGCTCATCCTCTACAACCTGCCCTATACCATCGAATTGACCGTCGTCGCGATGCTGATCGGCATCCTGCTCGGCGTGCCGCTCGGGGTGTTCGCGGCGACCCACCGCAACAAGGCGCCCGACAGCGGCGTGCGCGCCTTCTCGCTCATCGGCTACGCCATCCCCGACTTCTATCTCGGGGCGCTCCTGCTCATCACCTTCTCGCTCAACCTCGGCTGGTTCCCGATCAACGGGGGCGGGGAGGGGTTCGCGGACCGCATGTATCACGTGTTCCTGCCGGCCCTGACGCTGGCCTTCGTCAAGGCCGCGTTCATTGGCCGGCTGACGCGCACCTCGCTCCTCGAGGTGCTGAGCAAGGACTATGTGCGCACCGCCCGCGCCAAGGGCGCCAGGGAAAACCGCGTGATCTACGGCCATGGCCTGCGAAACGCGCTGCTGCCGATCACCACCGGCCTCGGGCTCAGCACGCTCGCGACCCTTTCCGGGTCCGTCGCCATCGAGATGGTCTTCAACCGTCCCGGCATCGGCAAGCTGCTGATCAGCGCCATCGCCGAGCGCGACTATGCCGTCATTCAGGGCGGCATCGTCGTCTTCGCCATGTTCGTGGTCCTCATCAACCTGGTGATGGACCTCGTCTACATCGTCGTCGACCCTCGCATCCGGATGAAATGATGACCAGCATCACCGAAACCTCGCCGCACCTGCTGGCGCCGGAGCCGAGCCGCTTCCAGGCGCTGAAATCCATCATGCTCGGCCGCCCCGGCACCATCGCCGCGGTCGTCGTCATCGCGCTGCTCTGCTTCGTGGCCGTGTTCGCGCCCATGCTGGCGCCCTACGACCCGCTCACCCAGTCGATGCTCAAGATCAACCGCACGCCGAGCTGGGAGAACTGGCTGGGCACCGACCAGTTCGGCCGCGACGTGCTTTCGCGCATGATCTACGGCTCGCGCAATTCGCTGATCTTCGGGCTGATCTCGCCGTTCTGCGCGGCGGTGATCGGCACGACGCTCGGGGTCATCGCCGGCTATTTCGGCGGCATCGTCGACCGGCTCCTGTCGCGCGTCATCGATCTGCTGCTGGCCTTCCCCGAACTGCTGCTCGCGATCATGATCGCGGCGGTCCTCGGCGGCGGGTTCTGGAACGTCATCATCGTCATCACCATCGCCTTCGTTCCGGGCTTTGCGCGCGTCGCGCGGGCCCAGACCCTCGCGGTCAAGCAGGAGCCCTATGTCGAGGCGGCGATCTCGGTCGGGGTGCGCACGCCCGTCATCATCTTCCGCCACATCATCCCCAACATCATGGCGCCGATCGTGGTGCTGATGATGCTCTGGGTGGCCTCGGCGATCCGGCTGGAAGCCTCATTGAGCTTCCTCGGCATCGGCACCCAGCCGCCCAATCCCAGCTGGGGCAACATCATCAAGGACGGGCTCAACAACATCTTCGGCTCGCCCTGGCCGATCATCGGGGCGGGCGCGGCCATCACGCTCGTCGTCCTGTCGTTCAACCTGGTGGGGGACGCGGTGCGCGACGCGCTCGATCCGTCCACGTCGCAGAACTGAGGCAAGGCATCATGAGCGATATCGGCACCGCCTCGTCCCTGTCGCCGGACGCAACCGGGAGCGGCGAACCGGTCCTCTCGGTTCGCGATCTCAAGACCGCCTTCCGCACCGGCACCGGCTGGACGCAGATCGTCAAGGGCATCTCCTTCGACATCGGCGCGCGCGAAACCCTGGCGGTCGTGGGTGAATCCGGCTCGGGCAAGAGCGTCACCGCGCTCTCCATCATGCGGCTGCTGTCGCCCGAGACGAGCCGCATCGAGGGTTCGGTCCAGCTCGGCGGGCGCGAGCTCCTCACCCTGCCCGAAGCGCAGATGCGTCTGGTGCGCGGCGGCAGGATCGGCATGGTGTTCCAGGAAGCGATGACCAGCCTCAATCCGCTGGCCTCGGTCGGCGACCAGATCGCCGAGGCGCTCTCCATCCACGGCCGGTTCACCGGCGCGGCGGCCGAGGCCGAGGCGGTGCGCATGCTCGAGCGCGTACGCATCCCCGCCGCCAAGGCGCGCGCCGGGGACCTGCCGCACAACCTTTCGGGCGGCATGCGCCAGCGCGTGATGATCGCCATGGCCTTGGCCTGCAAGCCGCAACTGCTCATCGCCGACGAGCCGACGACGGCCCTCGACGTCACCATCCAGGCGCAGATCCTTCAGCTCATCAAGGAGCTGCAGCGCGAGGAGGGGATGGGGGTGCTCTTCATCACCCACGACATGGGGGTGGTCGCCGAGATCGCCGACCGCACCGTGGTGATGCTCGGCGGCGAGGTGGTGGAGCAGGGGCAGACCGAAGACATCTTCGCGGTCGCCCAGAGCCCCTACACCAAGACCCTCATTGCCGCCGTGCCGCGTCTCGGGACCATGACGGGCACGGGCCAGCCCGAGCACTTCCCGGTCGTCGACCGCAAGACCGGCGTGCTGCGGCCCGCCGAGTCCCGTCCCGATACCGTCGACCATGCGGGCCAGCCGGTGCTTTCGGTCAAGAACCTCGTCAAGCGCTTCGACCTGACCAGCGGTCTCATCGGCTCGGTCCACGGGCGCGTCCACGCGGTCGAGGACGTCTCGTTCGACCTCCAGGCCGGCGAAACGCTCTCGCTCGTCGGCGAATCCGGTTGCGGCAAATCGACGACCGGGCGCGCCATCATGCGCCTCATCGAGCCGCAGGGCGGCGCGATCTCGATCGACGGCACCGACATCCTGTCGCTAGACAAGCAGCGCATGCGCGACATGCGCCGCCATATCCAGATGATCTTCCAGGATCCCTTCGCCAGCCTCAATCCGCGCATCCGTGTGGGCGAGGCCATCGCCGAGCCCTACCTCACCCACAAGCTCGGCACGCGCCAGGAAGCGCGCGCGGTGGTCGCGGATCTGCTCGAGCGCGTCGGGATGGACCCGCAGGTCGCCAACCGTTACCCGCAGCAGTTCTCGGGCGGCCAGCGCCAGCGCATCTGCATCGCCCGGGCCCTCAGCCTTTCACCCAAGGTGATCGTCGCCGACGAGTCGGTCTCGGGCCTCGACGTCTCGATCAAGGCGCAGGTGGTCAACCTGCTGCTCGACCTGCAACAGGCGTTCGGGCTCTCCTATCTCTTCATCTCCCATGACATGGCGGTGGTCGAGCGCATGAGCCACCGGGTGGCGGTCATGTATCTGGGCGAGATCGTCGAGCTCGGGCCATCCGCCGCCGTCTTCAAGGACCCGCAGCACCCCTACACCAGGCGGCTGATCTCGGCGGTGCCGATCCCCGATCCGTCCCGGCGCGCCCAGGTGCGCAAGGTCGCGAACGACGAGGTCAGAAGCCCCATCCGCCCGGCCGACTACGTTCCCCCGCAGCGATCCTACCGCCAGGTGTCGCCGGGTCACGTCGTGCAGGAGTGGGAGGGTGACTGGAAGATGTGAGCGGTCAGCCGAGCGCGATGGGCATCGATTGACCGGCCGGTTGCACAAGGCGGCCAGGCCGGTCGGTGCTCGCCCGCTTCATGATCTCGAAGCCGAGATCGACGATCGGCTCGCCGACCTCGCCGCCGGCGAGCTGATGGCGCACGGCCATCATCGCCTCGTAGCCGCAACGCCAGCGGTGGATGCGCACGCTGCTCAAGGCCGGAAATGCCGCTTCCATGTAATCGAAGTCGTTGAAGCCGGCGATGCCGACCCGGTCGGGGACCGGGACGCCGCGCGCATTGCAGGCAAAGAGGGCGCCGAGCGCCAGGACGTCGTTGTTGCAGAAGATCGCGTCGACATCCGGCCGGCGCTCGAGCATGTCGAGCATCAGTTCGCGCCCCATCACGGCGGTGGAGAAAAGATGGTTGTCGGTCTTGACCGATTCATAGTTGCCGACTTCGCCGACGAGGTCCGGATCGTGGAGGCCTGCTTCCGCGAGGGCCGTCTGGTAGCCATGGAAGCGCTGCCTGGAGCGCAGGTTCATCCAGCCGGAAAAGAATGCGATGCGCCGATATCCCGCATCGATCAGATGCCGCGTCATCTCGCGGCCCGCCTGTTCGTGCGAGAAGCCGATGATCTTCTGGATGGGATCGTCGGTCAGATCCATGATCTGGACGACGGGGCAGCCCGCTTTCTCCAGCATCGTGCGCGAGACGGCGGTCTGCTCGGTGCCCGAGACGATCACGGCGGCCGGCTGGTGCCGCAGGATCGTGGTGAGCTGGACCTCTTCGAGCGCGCTGTTGTAGCGGGTGTTGGTGATCTCGATGCGCAACCCGCTGTCCTCGACGCCGTCATAGATACCGCGCAGCACGTCCGAGAAGATGTTCTGGGTCAGCGAGGGGACCAGCACGGCGACAGCGTCCGTGCGGCGCGAGGCGAGGGCGCGCGCGTTGAGGTCGGGAACGTAGCCGAGCTCGCGCACCGCCTCCTCGATGGTCTTGCGCAGGGCAGGCGAGACCTTTTCGGGCTGGCGGAGAGCCCGCGACACGGTGATCGCGCCGACGCCCGCCCGCGCGGCGACGTCGGCGATGGTCGGGCGTCCGGCGGCCCTGCGTCTACCCATTCGGTTCCCCCATTTCCATCCGGCGTCGCAAGCTCTTGCCGCTCCCGGCGCCGCAGCGTCCTTAAGTTGTCTTTTGCGTTACGAAGGCCGCGACATCAAGCCGATGCCGATCGTTGACGGCGACTCGTGGTAGCGCTACCATAGCTGGATGAAGACGGTTCTGTCGAGTTGCCGCAGGAGGAAAGGCGAGTGGACAAGGATCTCAACGGTCGCGTGCAATCGGTCGACCGGGCGATGACCCTGCTGGAGGTGCTGGGAGGTGACGGGAGCGGCCGCAGGCTCACGGATTTGTCGCGCGCAACAGGGCTTTCGCTGACCACCGTCCACCGGCTGCTGACGACGCTCGAGCAGCGCCGGTTCGTTCATTTCTCCGCCGCCGACAGCCTCTGGCGCATCGGGCCGCAGGCCTATGCCGTCGGATCGGCGTTCGTGCGCGACCGCACGTTCGTCGCGCCGGCCTTGCCGTTCCTGCGGCGCCTGCGCGACCAGACGCGCGAGACCGCCAATCTCGGCGTGGTCGAGGACGGCGAGATCATCCTCGTCAACCAGATCACCAGCCGCGAGATCACCCGCGCCATCTCGCGTGTCGGCGGGCGCACGCCGATGACCGCCTCGGGCATGGGCAAGGCGGTGCTCTCCTGCTATTCGCCCGACGACGTCACCGCGCTGCTGCGCCGGCGCGCCATGCGCAGGATCACCGGCAAGACGTTGACCTCGCGCGATGCGCTGGAGCGCGAGCTCGCCGATGCGCGCGCCAATGGCTACAGCATCGACGACGAGGAGTTCCTGCCGGGCCTGCGGTGCGTGGCGGCGCCGGTCTACGACAGCCAGGCCGAAGTGGTGTGCGCCATATCGGTTTCGGGCCTGCCCGCGCGCATGACGCCCGAGCGCATCCCGACGCTCGGTCGCCTCCTCGTCGACACCGCCGCCGAGCTCACCCGCGCTCTCGGCGGCACGCCCCGGCACTTGGCCTGACCGCGACGGTCCGCAACGGCAATCCATGGCGGTCCGAGAGGTTTCCGCACGGTTTTTCCGTCTAGCCGTACCCGCTTGACGTCATTGTCATCTGGTGTAAGCTTAGGATAATTCATAATGTGAAATAACAGGGACGGGTTATGGATCGGGCGTTGTTTTCTGCCTTCGAGGATCGGATGACCTCGCCGAGCGACGCCCTGATCGAGGACCTCGACAAGGTCGATGGCGACATTCTCGTCCTCGGCGCCGCCGGCAAGATGGGCCCGACCCTCTGCAAGCTCGCCCAGCGCGGGCTTTCGGCCCTCGCCAGCCCGCACAAGGTCATCGCGGTTTCCCGCTTCAGCTCTCCCGAAACCCGGGCCGAGCTCGAGGCCGCCGGGGTTTCGACCATCGCCTGCGACCTGCTCGACGATGCCGCCGTCGGCGCGTTGCCGCTCGTCGAAAACGTCGTCTACATGGTCGGCACCAAGTTCGGCACCAGCGGCGCGCCGCATCTCACCTGGCGCAACAACGTCTATGTTTCCGGCCGTATCGCCGAGCACTACTGCGCCTCGCGGATCGTCGTCTTTTCGAGCGGCAACGTCTATCCGCTGAGGAAGCTCGGCGAGGGTGGGGCGGACGAGCATGTGCGCCCGGACCCGATCGGCGAATATGCCCAGTCGGTGCTCGGGCGCGAACGCATGTTCGAGTATGCCGCCAGCACCTGGGGCACGCGCGTCCTGCAATACCGGCTCAACTACGCCATTGACCTGCGCTACGGGGTTCTGCACGAGATCGCGCGCGCCGTCTGGGAGGGCCGGCCGGTCGATGTCGGCATGGGTTCGGTCAACGTCATCTGGCAGGGCGATGCCAACGAGGTGGCGCTGAGGAGCCTCCTCCATGCCGCCAACCCGCCGCGCATCCTCAACGTCACCGGTCCGGAGACGGCGAGCGTGCGCTGGCTGGCGGAGGAGTTCGGCCGACGCCTCGGCAAGCCGCCGGCGATCGAGGGGCAGGAGGCGTCGACGGCGCTCGTCAGCAATGCCGGTGCGTCGCACGCGCTCTTCGGCTATCCGCGCACGACGCTCGGCCAGATGATCGACATGACGGCGCAATGGGTTCGCGAGGGAGGCGAGCGATGGGACAAGCCCACCCACTTCCAGGAACGGCAGGGCCAGTTCTGATGGAAGCCGAGCCGCGGCTGGCGGCCGTCCTTCGGGCATTGACCTCGCGCGATGCGCGGGCCGGCTATGCCTTCGTCCTACCCGCGCTCGTCCTCTTCATCATCTTCCGCATCGGCCCGACGCTCGCCGGGCTCGTGCTCTCCTTCATGGAGTACCGCATCGGGCGGTCGAATTTCGTCGGCCTGCAGAACTTCAACCGGCTTTTCGCCGATCCGATCTTCTGGGAGAGCCTGCGCGTCACGCTGACCTACGTGATCATCAGCGTGCCGCTGACGACCGTCGTCGCGCTGATGATGGCGCTGCTCGTCAACCAGCCGGTGCGCTGGCAGTCGTTCTTCCGTTCGGCGTTCTTCCTGCCCTATGTCACCAGCCTCATCATGGCCGGCATCATCTGGGTGGCGATCTATGGCCCGAGCGGCCCGATCAACGCCATCTTCGCGCTGCTGGGCCTGCCGACCGCCAACTGGCTCGAGCAGCCGGGCTCGGTGCTGCCGGCCATTGCCGTCATGTCGGTGTGGAAGAACTTCGGCTATTCGATGATGGTTCTGCTCTCCGGGCTCCTCGCCATCCCCGGCGAGTATTACGAAGCCGCCGAGATCGACGGGGCGAACTCCTGGCGCAAGTTCACCTCGATCACCCTGCCGCTTCTGAAACCCACCCTCTTCTTCGTCGTCGTCATCGAGACGATCGGGGCCTTCCAGGTGTTCGACGCCGTCTACGTCATGACCAATGGCGGCCCGGTGCGCGCCAGCTATACCCTCGTCTACATGCTCTACGACCAGGGCTTCAAATTCTTCAACTTCGGTGCGGCGAGCGCGATCGGTGTGGTGCTCTTCGTCATCATCCTCCTGATCTCGCTGGTGCAGCGCCGGTTCCTCAGCGAGCGCGCATCATGACGATGGAAGCGACGCGCTCCGTAAACCTGCGCTCGGCCGGCACATACGTCGCGCTGATCCTTGCCGCCATCTGCACGGTCTTTCCGTTCCTCCTGATGATCGTGGTGTCGCTGAAGCCGCGCGGCATCGGCAACATCTTTGAGATGCTCAACCTCGATGGCATCAGCCTGGCGAGCTACGACAAGATCCTGGGCTCGGCGGACGTCTGGACCTGGACGTTCAACTCGCTCGTCTATTCCGTCGTCTCTGTCGTCCTTGTCCTGCTCTTTTCCTCCATGGCCGGCTACGCCTTCGCCAAGAAGCGGTTTCCGGGCAAGGAGGCGATGTTCTGGACGTTCCTGGCGATGCTGATGGTGCCAACGCAAGTCACCCTCATCCCGCTCTTCATCCTCCTCTCCTGGGTCAACGGCATCGACACCTATTGGGGCCTCATCATCCCGACGGTCGCCAATGCGCAGTCGATCTTCCTCATGCGCCAGTTCATCGCCGGCATTCCCGATGAGCTCATCGAAGCGGCGCGCATCGACGGGGCAGGGGAGTGGCGCATCTTCTGGCAGATCATCTTGCCGCAGACGGGGCCGATCATGGCCACCATGGGCACCTTCGTCTTCCTCTGGCACTGGAACGACTTCCTCTGGCCGCTGCTCGTCGCGCAGAGCGATGCGACGCGCACGCTCACCGTCGGCCTCGCCTCGCTCCAGTCCGAGCAGGTCAACACCAGCGAGATCATGGCGGGCACGACGCTGTCGTTCGTGCCGACCTTCATCGTCTTCCTCCTGCTGCAGCGCTTCTTCGTGCGCTCGATCATGACGAGCGGGCTCAAATGAGCGGGATGGTGCGACAGGTGCTGCGGGTCAAGGCGAAGAGCGCCGCCTTTGCCGCCGAGCCGCTGCCGGAACTGGCCGAGCGCCATATCCGGGTGCGCACCGCGTTTTCGGCCGTCTCGATCGGCACGGAGATGACCACGGTCACCACCCGCCCGGACGGCGCCGCGCTCGGCTACAGCGCCAGCGGCATCGTCGAGGCGGTCGGCGCGGACGTGGCGGACCTGAAGCTCGGGGACCGGGTCGCCGTTTACGGCGCGCCCTACGTCCATCACGCGACCCTCCTCGACGTGCCGGTGACGCTCGCGGCGCCTGTGCCGGAAGACGTTGCGCTCGAGCACGCCGCCTTCGGCGGCATCGGCGCCATCGCCCTTCACGGCGTGCGCCAGGCCAATCTCACCTTCGGCGAGCGGGCGCTGGTCGTCGGCCTCGGTCCCGTCGGGCACTTCGTGGCCCTCATCCTCAAGGCCGCCGGCATGGATGTCGTCTGCGTCGAGCCGGGCGCCAAGCGCCGTCAACTGGCGCAATCGGTCGGCCTGACGGTCGTCGAGAGCATCGAAGCGGTCGAAGGTCCGTTCGATGCCGCGCTCCTCACCGCCCATGGTCCCGATGACCTCCTCGGCATTTGCGGCGAGAAGCTGCGCCTGCGCGGCAGCCTCGTGGTCGTCGGCGACCTGCCCGTCGTCATCCCGCGCGAGGTGATGTTTTCGCGCGAGATCGCGCTTTCGGTCAGCCGCGCCGGCGGACCCGGCCGCTACGATCCGGGTTACGAAGCCGGGGCGCAGGATTATCCGCTGGCCTATGTGCGCTGGACCGAGGGGCGCAACCTCGCCCTGATGGTCAAGCGCATGGCGACGCATTTCGATCTTTCCGCCCTCGTCACCCACACCTTCCCCGCGGCGGACGCCGCGCGCGCCTACGCCGAAATCTCGGCCGACCGCGGCGCGACCCTCGGCGTTCTCTTCGACTTCAAGGACATGGCATGAACATCCGCTCGTTCCTCCGGCAAGGCCAGGTCATCCCCGCCCATCCGCTCGCCCTCGACGATTTCGGGGTGATCGATACCCGCAGCCAGCGGGCATTGACCCGCTATTACATCGAGGCCGGCGCCGGGGGCGTGGCGGTCGGCGTCCACACCACCCAGTTCGAGATCCACGCCAACGGCATGCTGAAGCCGGTGCTGGAGATGGCCGCCGAGGAAGCGGCCGGCGCCGGGCGCGAGTTCGCCCTCGTCTCGGGCGCCGTCGGCAAAACCGAGCAGGCGGTGCGCGAGGCGCAGCTTGCCCGCGATCTCGGCTACCATGCCGTGCTCCTCAGCCTCGGCGCGATGCGCGAGGCGAGCGAAGACGAGCTCGTCGAGCACTGCCGGGCGGTCGCTTCGGTGATGCCGCTCATCGGCTTCTACCTGCAGCCGGCGGTCGGCGGGCGGGTGCTGCCCTATGCCTTCTGGCGCGAATTCTTCGCCATCGACAACGTCGTCGCGGTCAAGGCTGCGCCGTTCCATCGCTACTGGTCGCTCGACGTCATGCGCGCGCTCGTCGACAGCGGCCGCGCCGGCGAGATCGCGCTCTATACCGGCAATGACGACCATATCCTCCTCGATCTCGTGCTGCCGACGCAGTTCACCCCCGAGGGCGAGACGGTGTGCTTCACCGGCGGTCTCCTCGGCCAGTGGGCGGTGTGGACGAAGGCAGCCGTGGCGCTTTTCGAGGACGCCAGGGTTCACCGCGAGGCCGGGAGCGTCCCGGCCGAATTCCTGTTGAAGGCCCAGCAGCTGACCGATGCCAACTCCGCCGTCTTCGATGTGGCGGGTGATTTCAAAGGCTGCATCGCCGGCATCCAGTACGTGCTCTGGCAGCAGGGGCTCATCCCTTCGATGCGCTGCGTCAGCGACCACGAGGTGCTCTCGCCCGGCCAGGCCGACGAGATCGAGCGGGTGCGTCGCGCCTATGCGCACCTCACCGACGACTCGTTCGTTGCCGCCAACCGGGCGCGCTGGCTTGAATCCAGGCGCAAGGCCGGCTGATGCTGAAGCTGGGCGCCATCGGTACCGCCTCCTCGCATCTCGCGCATTTCGCGCGCGAGCTTGTCGGGGACCTGCGGATCGTGCGCGCACTGGCGCTGCCGGGCGATCCGCGCAGCGTCCCGGCCGGCATCGAACTGCGCGAAGCTGCGGAAGATTTTGCCGACGGCCTCGACGGCATCCTCGTCCTCACCCGCGACGGGCGCAACCACGCCGCCGAGGCGCTGCCGTATCTCACGCAAGGCCTGCCGGTCTTCGTCGACAAGCCGCTCGCCTGCGACCTCATCTCGGCCGAGCGGATCGCCGCCGCCGGGCGCGTCGCCTCGTTCTCGGTCCTGCGGTTCCTGCCGGAAGTCGAGACGCTCCGACACGACGGAGCGCGGCTCCTCGAAATCCGCGTGCCGGGGAACGGCGCCAGCCCCAATGCCGGCTTCTGGTTTCTCGGCATCCATGGCGCGGAATTGGCCTGCGCGCTCGCCGGCCGGCCACGGCTCGAGGCCGTCATCGTGTCCGGCGGCGTGCTCACCGCGCGGTTCAATGCCGGAGGCGGGGTGTTCGACCTTGTGCTCGATCCTGCCGCGAGCGGCTACGAGATCGTCCATTCAGGGGGGCACATCGTCCTCGACGCCGATGCCGCCTACCGGCAGGGTGCGCGCCGGCTCGAACGGTTCTTCGCCGGCGAGGATGTGATTGCGACCGCCGACATGCTCGCGCTCGTCGCGCTCCTCGAAGAGGTGCTCACCCGTGGGCTGGCGCGGCCCATACCGAAGGTTTCCAGCCTCGCCTGACGCCCAGGGAACGGCGTCACGCGGGGTGGTTCGTACAGAAAGTGTTTTAATCGTCGGACCTGCGGGTCCTCATGGAGGGAACAGATGAAAACGACACTTGCCCTGCTGATGGGTGCAACCATGCTCGCAGCGCCCCTTTCGGTTCACGCCCAGGAGGCCGTGAGCGGCACGGTGGACCTCTGGGTCTACCCCATCATCAACGACACGGCGACGCACCAGGGGTTCTGGGACGGCGTCATCGAACGTTTCAACGCCGAAAACCCGGATGTCCGGGTGCGCGTCGACATCCAGCCCTGGGCCGGACGCAACGAGAAGTTCACCGCCGCCGTTTCGGCCGGCCGCGCGCCGGACCTCGTCTATCTCATTCCGGACCAGATCCCGCAGTTCGTGCGCCTCGGCGCCCTCGAGCCGGTCAGCCTGCCCGAGGATGTGATCGCCGACTATCTCCCTGGCGCGGTGCAGGGCGCGACCTATGAGGGTGCGCTCTATACCGCCCCGGTGCTGATGAGCGCGGTGGCGCCCATCTACAACAAGACGCAGTTCGCCGACGCCGGCATCGAGACCTTCCCCAAGACCTGGGACGAGCTCAAGGCCGCCGCCCCGGCCTTGAAGGAAGACGGCGTCTTCCTCCTGCAATACGGCGCTTCGCTCGAGGAAACGCTCAACCTGACCTACTACCCGCTGCTCTGGCAGGCGGGCGGGCAGGTCTTTGCCGAGGACGGAAAGACCGTCGCCTTCAACAGTCCCGAAGGTCTCAAGGCCCTCCAGTTCGTCGTCGACATGTTCAAGGAAGGCTATGCCGATCCCTCGACCGTCTCGGCGACGCTGCGCGGCACGGATGCGCCCATGGCCCAGAAGCGCGCGGCCATGCAGCTTTCGGGCGGCAGCGACGTGGTCAAGGAATTGCAGGAGCTCTGGGGGCCGGAAGAGGTCGGCGTCGCCGACCCGCTGACCGATGCAGAGCAGATCACCTACGGTACCGTCGGCGGCTTCGCCATGCCCGTCAACAACAACGACAACGCGCCCGCGCAGGCATTCCTCGAGTTCCTGATCCAGCCGGACAATCTTGCCGAGTTCAACAGGATCAGCGGCTTCTTCGGCCCGCGCGCCAGCATGGGCGCCATTCACGGCGATGATCCGTTCCTCAGCCAGCTCGAAAGCTATGTGGCGATCGCCACGCCCGGCGAGGTCCATCCGCTCGCCCGGCAGGTGATCTCGGTCCTCGCTCCCGAGATCCAGGGCGCGATCCTCGGCAGCAAGACGCCCGAGCAGGCGCTCGCCGACGCCGAGCGCACCGCCAACGACCTCATCGCGCGCGAGGGTCTGTGATGACGTGTGGAGCTGCCGGTGCAAGCCCTTCGGCCCCTCCACCCCCTCGATGTCACCCCGGCGAAAGCCGGGGCCCATCCTGAGGTATTTCCACAGCCGCAAGGTCGGCTCCCCTCCCCCTTGAGGGGAGGGGCTGGGGGTGGCTCCGTGAGCCGCCGATACTTCCCCCCACCCTCGATCCCTCCCCTCAAGGGGGAGGGAGGCGATGAAGCCGCTGATCCTTGGGATGCCTAAACATAGAACGGATTGGCCCGTTGCTCGAGCGGCGATTCCAGCACAGAGCGCATGACGAGCGTCACCCCGCCGGCGAGCCCGGCCTGGTCGCCGAGCTCGGAGACGATGAGGCGGGTGTTGAGGGCGGGCAGCTTCAAGGCGCGCGACGACACCGTCTGGCGGATCGTCTGCAAGAACTCGTCCCCCGCCTCGAACATCTTGCCGTGCAGCACGATGATCGAGGGGTTGACGATATTGATGATGTTGGCGAGCCCGATGCCGAGGTGCACTGCCGTCTCGTGCATGAGCTTGCCGGCTTTCTTGTCGCCCGCCTTCACGGCCTCGACAATGCCGGGCATGGTCGGCTCGACCGCCCAGGGAGCGTCGAGCTTTCGGGCGCGCTGCAAGACGGCCGAGCTGCTTGCCAGCGCCTCCCAGCAGCCGCGGTTGCCGCATTCGCACAAGGGCCCGTGCTCGTCGATGGTCATGTGGCCGAACTGACCGGCCGAATAGGAGCTGCCCGAGAGCATGCGGTCTTCGAGGATGATGCACGAGCCTATGCCCAGCGTGACGCTGACGCAGACCAGCGGCGAGTAGCCGCGTCCCGAGCCGAACTTCAACTCCCCCCAGCCGATGAGCCGCGTCTCGTTCTCGACCATCACCGGCAGGCCGACGCGGGTGGCGATCATCGAGCCGAGATCGATGTCGCGCATCACCGGCAGGCGGGCAGAATAGTGGACGATGGAGTTGTGCGCATCGACGAGGCCCGGCACACCGATGGCGACGCCCCCGACGCGCTGCCGGTCGACGCCGGATGTGTCGAGCGCCCGCTCGATCATGTCGACAACCACGTCCACCACCTCGTCGGCGCTGCGCCCCAGCACCGAGGGCTGGGTTTCGCGATAGCGCATGTGCGCGTTGCCGTCGCCGACCGCCACCGTCGTTCTTTCAGAGCCGATCATGACGACGACGGCGTACATGGCGTCGGGGTTGAACTGCAAAAGGATCGGCGGGCGTCCGCCGGCCTGCGTCGTCTCGCCCTTGTCGTATTCGATGAGCCAGCCGTCCTTGACCAGCTCGCCCACGAGATAGGTGACGGAGGCCCGGCTGATGCCGGTGATGTCGGCCACTTCCGCCCGCCCGATGTGCGCCCGCTCGCGCACGGTGTTGAGCACCCGCATGCGGTTCATGCGCTTCAACAGCGCCTTGCTGCCGACTTTGCTCAATTGGCGGCCATCCGATGAAAACCCCGTCTCTTTCGGTCACTTACCTCCTTATAGAAGAGTTGTGCGGAATGGGAAACGAGGTTAAAACAATAAGTGAATTAACCTCGCGCGGGTCATCATGAAGCTTGCCCGGATCGGCCTTTACCAGCCAGCCAGCACCACCGGGCGGCATACGCCCTATCTCGTCGAACTTCTGGAGCAGGAGCGGCTGACCTTCACCGGTCTTTCCGAGCTGCCGGCCACGGGCGAGTACGATCTCGTGCTGCGGGCGGGGGGGCAGGATGCGCTCTCGTCCGACGAGATCGACTACATCTCGGCCGGCGGCAGGCTCCTCGCCTTCTCGCTCGAGGAAGGACCGGAGGGAAAGGCCAAGTCCTTCGGGCAGGGCCATGCCGCGGTCAAAGGACAACCGCTGCGTTTCTTTGCCGGGCGGCAGCTGCGCGGCGCCAGCCTCGAGCGCGGCTCGGCGACCGCCGCCGAGACCAGCGCGCCGCTGGTGCAGGAATTCGCCATCGGCCGCGGCCGGCTCATCCACGCCACCATCGATGTGCCGGATACCATCGTGCGCATCCAGCAGGGCGTCGGCCTGTTGAGCCAGGACCGCCCTTCCGCGCCGGACGGCACGGCCGAGACTGCCGAAGGCATCCTCAAGGCCGACGACACCACCACCCTCGACTGGATCGAGGACCGCGGCAAGACCGCGACCGGCCAGCCCTATTTCCCGCTCGCCCATGCCGACCGCTGGCGGCAATGGCTCGTCGAGGAGATCGTCGGCATCGTTTCGCCGCGCGTGCTGCTGCGCCCGGCCGCCTGGCCGGGCGGCGCGCCGGCCGTCGTGCACCTCAGCCTCGACAGCGACGACAACGATTCCGAGCACGCCGAAACGGCCCTCGCGCTCCTCGACGCGCTCGATATCCGCGCCACCTGGTGCGAGCTCGAAGGCGGGTACGGCCCTGAAATGCAGAAGCGCGTGCATGCGGCCGGGCATGAGGTCGCGCTGCATTACAATGCACGGCCCGAAGAGAACGGCGTATGGTCGGAGGAGGCTTTCGTCCGCCAGCTCGCCCGGCACAATGCCGCCGCGCCTGTGCCCGCCGTCAGCAACAAGAACCACTACACGCGCTTCGAAGGCTGGGACGAATTCTACATCTGGTGCGATGCCGGCGGCATTCGGCTCGATGGCACGCGCGGCCCCTCCAAGATGGGCAATCGCGGCTTCCTCTACGGCACGTGCTTCCCGCATCGTCCCGCGGCCTTCGATCCCGCCGCTCCGCGTCACCGCGTCTATTCGCTGGCGTTCCAGACCGCCGACATCGATTTCGAGCCGCAGCGCTGGGGCGACAGCAGCATCATCGGGCCGCTGGTCGACGAAGTGATGGCGGTCGGCGGGTGCCTGCACCTGCTCAACCACCAGCGGTGGCTCCACAAGTTCGCCTCCGTGCGCGAGGCGTTGACGCGGGCGCTGAGCCTTGCCCGCTCGCGCGGCATGGCAAGCATGACCGGCCGGCAGATCGCCGACTGGACCGATGCCCTGCGAGCCGTGCGCATCGCTGCCGCCGGCAACGGGGTCGTCGCCGAGAACCTGCCGTCGGATGCCGTGCTCGAAGTGCTCTCGGCCGACGGCCTCCGTCGCCTGCCGCCCCCCGCGCCCGATGGCGCCGTGCAACTGGCTTCGTGAGGTCCGCCATGTGCGCAGACAAGCTCGCCCTCGATGGCGGTACGCCGGTCTTTGCCGGCCCCCTGCCGACCGGCCCGCGCTTCGGCGAAGAGGAGCTGGCCGAGCTCAAGGAAGCGCTCGATCAGAACACGCTCTTCTACTTCTATGGGCAGAAGGTCAAAGCCTTCGCTGCCGAGTTCGCGCGCATGCACGGCGCTCCGGCGGCGGTCGCGACCTCAAGCGGCACGGCGGCGCTGCACGTCGCCATCGGCAGCCTCGATCTCACTCCCGGCGATGAGGTCGTCACCTCGCCGATCACCGATTTCGGCACGGTCATCGGCCTTCTCTACCAGGGGCTCATTCCGGTCTTTGCCGACCTCGACCCGTTGAGCGGGCTGATGACGCCGCAGACGGTGGAGGCGGTCGTGACCGAGCGCACCCGCGCCGTGCTGGCCGTCCACCTTGCCGGCAATCCCTGCGATCTCACGGGCCTCATGGCCCTCTGCGAGCGGCGCGGTCTCGCCCTCGTCGAGGATTGCGCGCAGGCGTTCCTTGCCCGTCACGGCAACTCCCTCGTCGGCACCGTCGGCCGCTTCGGCTGCTTTTCGACCAATGACTACAAGCACATCTCGACCGGCGACGGCGGGCTGCTGCTGGTCACCAACGAGGCCGATGCCGCCAAGGCGGCGGCCTTTGCCGACAAGAACTACCGGCGCGAGCTCGGCAGCGCCATGCGCCGCATCGACCTTTTGGCGCCCAACCTGCGGATGACCGAGCTGCAAGGGGCTGTCGGCATCGCCCAGCTCAGGCGCCTGCCTTCGATCGTCGCGCGTCGCCAGACGTTCGGCGATGGTCTGCGTGCCGCCGTTGCCCGCATTCCCGGTCTCACTCCCATGACCGTGCGGCAGGGCGATACCTGCGTCTACTGGTTCTTTACCCTGACGGTCGCAGCCGGCGCTTTCCGCGGTGGCCGTGATGGGCTGGTGGAGGCGTTGAAGGCCGAAGGCCTGCCGGCGCGGCCCGGCTATCTCGAGGAGCCGCTCTACAACGTGCCGATGCTCAAGAACCGCACCGCCTTTCCGGGAACGCACTACCCCTTCGACCTCGCGCCGCCGCGCGAGCCCGACTGTCCCGGCGCCGAGCGGTACCTGGCCGAGACGATCGTATTGCCGGTCTCCGAATTCTACGGCGACGACATCCTTGCAAGTTATGCGCAAGCGCTCGAAAAGGTCACGTCCGCCCTTCGCGCATAATACGTGCATACTGTTCTGATGAACTCTTTTGAGTCACAAGTCCCGCGCAAATCAAAACGGGACAAATATAGACAGTATGCAGCACTTTGAAGGATTGAGAACCGCAAGCGTTTTGCTCGCCTGCGTGTTGATGGCCGGTTGCTCTACGGCCAATACGGCGCAGACGCAGTCGCCGGCGCGCGCGCAGGCGCAGACCAAGTCCAGCACCGACTGTCGGCAGGCCGCGCAGAAAGCGGTGGAGGCCCAGACCAATGCCGCCGTGATCGGCAGCGCGCTGTCCGTTGCCGGCGGTATCGGTGGCTTTGGCGGCCACGGCGGCGCGATCGTCGGGCAGGCGGCGTCGATAGGCGGCACCGTCGTGCAGGCGCAGGCCCGCAACCAGGCGCAATCCGCGATGGCCGAATGCCATGGCTAGAAACGGGACGAAAAGGGTATCGGCGATGTTCGCCGCCGCTTTCGCCGTCGGCGCCGCCATGTTGCCAGCCGGCGCTCATGCCCTGACCTTCGAGGAGGCCACGACCGTTGTCGACCTCATCGAGGTTCTCCAGGATGAGCTCGGCAGCTTCGCCTATGACGAGGAGATCGCCGCGGACTGGTTCGAACAGGACGCGGACGGCGAGGGCTGGATCGCGCGGGCAGGGTTCACCGAGGAGAGCTGGGAGCGGGCGCTGGGCGAGACGATCAAGGGGTTCATGGCCAACATGCCCGATGCGGAGGTCGAAGAGACCTTCAACGGCCTCAAGCAGGGGATCGCAGCGCTTCCCCAGCTGACCGACGCGCAGAAAGCCGACGCTCTGGCGGCTGTCGATGAGGAATTCGCCGCGTATTTGTCCATGCGGGCCGAGGGGCAGTCCTTCGCGCCTGTCGTCAAGCCGCTCGACGACAGGCTGAGGCGCCTGCTCATCGAGTAGCACCGGCGTCGAGGCTCCTGCCCAGGCCCTAGCCAGGTCCGGCCAGTTGCAGCAATCTGTCCCGGCAAGGGAGGATTCGGCGATGAGTGAATTGCGCACGCGGTTCCGGCAGCTGGTGGGCTTTGCCCCGGTCGAGCTCACGCTCGCCCAAAGCCGGGAGACCGAGATCGACGGAGTTGTCCGCCAAGACCTCGCCTTCCGCCTCCCCGACGGCACGGCCGTGCGCGGCATCCTGATGCGTCCGGCGGGGCCGGGGCCGCATCCGGCGATCCTCTATGCCCATGCGCATGGCGGGCGATACGATATCGGGGCGAGCGAACTGGTCGAGGGTCGTCCCGAAATCCCCGATCCGGCAGGGCTCGCCTTCGCCCGCGCCGGCTATGTCGTCTTCGCCATCGATATGCCGACCTTCGGCGAGCGGTCGACCGTCACCGAGAGCGCCGCGGTCAAGACAGCGCTCTGGTACGGCCGCACGCTCTTCGGGCAGATGCTTTCCGAGCAGGCCGGCGCCCTCTCATGGCTCGCGGCGCGGCCGGATGTCGATGCGGCGCGCATCGGCGTCACCGGCATGTCCATGGGCGCAACGCTCGCCTATTGGCTGGCCGCGCTCGACCCGCGCCCCGCCGCCATCGCGCATCTGTGCTGCTATGCCGATTTTGCGACGCTCGTCGCGCTCGGCGCGCACGACAGGCACGGGCACTATCTCACCGTTCCGGGCCTGCTTTCGGCGATGACGACGGGAGCCATCGCCGGCCTCGTCGCCCCGCGTCCGCAGCTCGTCCTCGTCGGCACCGACGATCCCCTGGCGCCCCCGGAATCCGTCGCGCGCGCGGAGGCGGATACGGTTCCTGCCTATGCGGCCGCCGGCGCGCCGGAGAATTTCCGCGTCGTGCGGGAGGAGGGTGTCGGGCACCGCGAAACGCCGGCCATGCGGGCTGCGGTCCTTGAGTACTTCGCCCGGCATCTCAAGGGAGAAACTCCGTGAGCGTCCATGTCGTGCGCCTCGGCTCTCCACGCGCAAAGGGCGAGGGGCTGCGGCTCGGCACGGTGCGCCGTCCGCCGCGCGGCGTGCCCAAAGCCGAGTTCGCCTCGCGTGACTATTACGACGTTTGGCTGCCGCTGCTTTCGCCGAGCGCCAACCTCGTCGCCGAGGCATTGAAGGCCGAGGACGACAAGGCCTGGAGCGCGTTCGTCCGCAAATTCAAGGCGCAGATGAAGGAGCCCGCGGCCGCCCAGGCGCTCGATCTCCTCGCCGCCCTCTCGCACACCACCGATCTTGCCGTCGGCTGCTATTGCGAGAGCGAGGCGCGCTGCCACCGCTCGGTGCTGCGCGAGCTGCTCGCCGAGCGACACGCGGACATCGCCTGAGGGCAGAGTCATCATACAAATCCTGTCCGTTTGTATGTTGACTTGCCCTGTTCTTCCATACCAGATTTCGGCAAGGCGCCGGCCGGGAGGGTCGACGCTACGCGCTGCCGTTGGCGGCGCCGGACCACACCGCCTGAGCCGGGAGGAGGCTGGCGCGGTGGTCGACACATGGGAGGAATTGTCGATGTTTCATCTGCCGAAGCTGGCGACGTGCGCGCTCGTCGCCACGGCTCTTTCGGTCACGGGCGCGAGCGCCCAGACCGTGCTGCGTTCGTCCGATACCCATCCGGACGGCTATCCGACCGTCGAGGCGGTCAAGCATTTCGGCGAGCTGCTCTCGGAAAAGACCGGCGGACGCTATTCCGTCGAGGTCTTCCATTCGGCCCAGCTCGGCCAGGAGGCCGATACCATCGAGCAGACGCAGTTCGGCGTCATCGATATGAACCGCATCTCGGTCGGCGCCTTCGGCACGCAGGTCCCCGAGGCGACCGTCCTGCAGCTGCCCTACATCTTCCGCTCCACCGATCATTTCCACAGCGTCCTCGACGGCCCGGTCGGAGAGGAGATCCTCGCCGCGTTCGAGGCGGTGGACGTGGTGGCGCTCGCCTATTACGACGCGGGCGCCCGCTCGTTCTACAACAGCCAGCGCCCGATCACCTCGCCGACCGACGTCGAGGGCATGAAGCTGCGCGTCATGCAGTCGGACGTCTTCGTCGACATGGTGGCCGCTCTCGGGGGCAATGCGACGCCCATGCCCTATGGTGAGGTCTATTCCGGCATCCAGACCGGCGTCATCGACGGGGCCGAGAACAACTATCCGAGCTTCGATACCGCCGGACACGCCGAGGTCGCCAAATACTACTCGCTCGACGAGCACCTGATGGTGCCCGAGGTGCTGGTCATCTCCAAGATCATCTGGGATGGCCTCACTCCCGAGGATCAGGCGCTTTTCCGCGAGGCGGCCAAGGAGTCCGTCGCGCACCAGCGCGAGCTCTGGCAGGCGCAGGAAGTGGCTTCGCGCGAAGCGGTCGAGGCGCTCGGCGCGGTCATCAACGAAGTGGACAAGCAGCCCTTCATCGATGCCATGGGACCGGTCTACGAGAAGTACGTGACCGATCCGGCCCTGCAGGATCTGGTCGCACGCATCCAGGCCACCGAAGGCTGACGAGGCTTCCGGGCCGGCGGTCAGCCGGCCCGGACCATCCCGGAGGATCTGCCCCGTGAGAGAATGGCTCCTGACGGCCAGCCGCGGACTGAGGGCGCTGTCGAGCGCCGCGCTCTATGTCGCCGGCGTCGGTCTCGTCGCCATGACGGTCATCGTCGCCTACCAGGTCTATATGCGCTTCGTCGTCAATTCGTCTCCGCCCTGGACCGAAGCGGCCGCGATCATGATCATGAGCTGGTTCATTTTCCTCGGCGCGGCGGTCGGCGTGCGCGAGAACTTCCACATGGGGTTCGACGTGCTGCTCTACATGCTCCCGGCCAGCGCCAAGCCCTGGCTGCGGGCCATCAGCGATATCGCGATTTTCGCCTTCGCCTTCGGCATGGTCTGGTATGGCGGCGCGCTTGCCATCCGGTATCTGGGCACCCGTATTCCCGTGCTCGGGCTGCCGCAGGCGTTCACCTATCTGCCCATCGTCGTCTCGGGCGTCCTCATGTGCCTGTTCTCGCTCGAGCGCTTGGCTCTGCGCTTCGCCGGCGAGCCGGTGGACGATCCGGCGACCGAACCCACCATCACCGAGGCCTAGAGCGCAATGGAATACTGGCTTCTCTTCGGCGTCTTCACGCTTCTGATGGTCGTCGGCACGCCCATCGCGTTCTGCCTCGGCATCGCGAGCTTCCTGACCATCCTCTACCTCGGCCGTCCGCCCATCGTCGTCTTCCAGCAACTGAACTCGGGCGTCTCGGCCTTCACGCTGATGGCCATTCCGTTCTTCATCTTCGCCGGCGATCTGATGATGCGCGGCGGCATCGCCGAGCGGATCATCGCCTTTGCTGGATCCGTCATCGGGCACGTGCGCGGGGGGCTGGGGCAGGTCAACGTCGCGGCCTCGACGCTTTTCGGCGGCATCTCCGGCTCGGCCGTCGCCGAGGCGGCTGCGGTCGGCGGCATCATGATTCCGCAGATGAAGGCGCGCGGCTATGGCGCCGACTATGCGGTCAACGTCACCTCCATGGCCGCGCTCATCGCGCTGCTGCTGCCGCCCAGCCACAACATGATCATCTATTCGCTCTCGGGCGGCGGGCGCATCTCCATTGCCGATCTCTTCACGGCCGGCATCATTCCGGGCCTGCTGCTGGCGGTCGCTCTGATGATCACCGCCTATGTCGTCGCGCGCCGGCGCGGCTACCCGACCGAGCCGTTCCCCGGCTTCGGCAGGGCGATGCGCTATTTCCTCGTTTCCATTCCGGGGCTGCTGCTCATCGTCATCATCTTCGGGGGTGTGCGCTCGGGCATCTTCACGGCGACGGAAAGCTCGTGCATCGCCGTCATCTATGCGCTGCTCGTCACGCTCCTCGTCTATCGCACCATGACCTGGCGCGAGTTCGTCCACAGCGTCACGGGCGCGGTGCGCACGACCGCCATGGTGCTCTTCATCATCGGGGCGGCGGTGTCCTTCGGCTGGCTCATGGCCTACCTCAGGATCGCGCCGATGCTGACCGAATTCGTTGGCTCGATCTCGACGGACCCGCTGGTCATCCTGCTGATGATCAACATCCTGCTGCTCCTGCTCGGCACGTTCATGGACATGGGGCCGCTCATCATCATCACCACGCCCATCTTCCTGCCGATGGTCACCGCCTTCGGCGTCGATCCGGTGCATTTCGGGGTGATCATGATCCTCAACCTCGGCATCGGGCTCAACACGCCGCCGCTGGGGCCGGTGCAGTTCGTCGCGGCGGCGGTCGGCAAGATCACGGTTTGGCAGGCGATGCGGAGCGTCTGGCCGTTTTACCTCGCCGGCATCATCGTTCTCATGCTCGTCACCTACGTTCCGGCATTGTCGCTCTGGCTGCCGAGCCTTTTCCATTGAGGACCACGATGACCATCGAAGCCGAGACCGGCCGGGCGGGAGTGCGCAAGCCCAAGCTTGCCGCCCTCGTCGTCAGCCAGTTGCGCAAGCGCTTTTCGGCCGGCGAGTTCGCGCGCGGCGACAAGCTGCCGACCGAGAACCAGCTCACCATGGAATACCAGGTCAGCCGCACGGTCATACGCGAGGCGATCGCGACGCTTGCCGCCGATGGTCTCGTCGAGGCGCGGCAGGGGGCCGGCGTCTTCGTCGTCGCCAACCTGAGCGCCGCCATCCGCTCCATCGGCTCGGAAACCGGCAGCCGCATCTCGGACGCCATCAACGTGCTCGAGGTGCGCATGGGGATCGAGATCGAGAGCGCTGGCCTTGCCGCGCTTCGCCGCACCAGCTCGCAGGACGCCGCCATCCACGAGGCCTATCACGAGTTCGACCGGCTGCTCGAGCTCGGCCTGCCGACCGGCAAGGCGGACTTCTCCCTCCACCGCGCCATCGCCGCTGGCACCAACAATCCGTTCTATGTGCAGGTCCTCGATGCGCTCGGCAGCCGCACCATCCCCTGCGACATCTCCTCGCCCTGGGCGACCGAGGGCGTCCTGACGCGCGACTATCAGGCGGGTCTGCAGGCCGAGCACTGGCAGATCATCTCGGCCATATCGGCCGGCGACGGCGAGGCCGCGCGCGAGGCCATGCGCGCCCATCTCTCGCACAGCCAGGAGCGCTATCGCGCCCGCCTCAAGGTCACGCGCGCCGTTTCACCCCGCAACACCCAAGCCTAAGGACATTTCCATGACTACAGACTACGACATCCGTTTCGCCGTCGATCCGGCGAGCGCGGCGGTGATGACGACGTCCGAGTTGCGCGAGAACTTCCTCGTCGACGACCTCTTCGCGGCGGACCGCGTAGTCTGGACCTATACCCACTACGACCGCATGGCCGTCGGTTCGGCCGTTCCGGCTTCCGGCCCGCTTCAGCTCGAAGCTATCAAGCCGACCGGCACCGCCAACTTCCTCGATCGGCGCGAGCTCATCGTCGTCAACATCGGCGGGGCGGGCACCATCACCGCCGACGGCGCGTCCCATGATCTTGCCACCCGCGACATGCTCTATGTCGGCATGGGAACGAAGGCGGTAAACTTCGCCTCGGCCGACGCCGCCAATCCGGCGAGGTTCTACCTCCTCAGCGCCCCGGCGCACGCCAGCCACCCGACGCGCCTCATCCGCATCGGCGAGGCCAAGCGCCTCGATCTCGGCTCGCAGGAGACCTCCAACGAGCGCTCGATCTTCCAGTTCATCCATCCCGAGAGCGCCCGGACATGCCAGCTCGTCGTCGGCATGACGACCTTCGCGCCCGGCTCGGTCTGGAACACCATGCCAGCCCATGTCCATGACCGGCGCATGGAAGCCTATCTCTATTTCGACCTGCCGGACGATGCCTTCGTCATCCACCTGATGGGCGAGCCCGACGAGACGCGCCATCTGGTCGTGCGCAACCAGCAGGCGGTCATCTCCCCGCCCTGGTCGATCCATTCGGGCGTCGGCACCGCCGGCTACACCTTTATCTGGGCCATGGCGGGCGACAATGTCGACTACACCGACGTCGAGAAGGTCGAGATGGGCGACCTCCTCTGATGGCCGACCTCTCCGCATTCAGCCTCGAGGGCAAGGCCGTCCTCGTCACCGGGGCCAATACCGGCATCGGGCAGGGCATCGCCCTCTCGGTTGCCCGCGCCGGCGGGCATGTCCTCGGCGCCGGCCGTTCGGCGATGGACGATACGGCCGAGCTGGTCGCCGCTATCGGCGGACGCTTCACAGCCCTCAAAGCCGATCTTTCGGACATCGGCGAAGCGCAAGCCATGCTCGAGGCCGCCTGGAACGAGCACGGCCCCATCGACGGCCTCGTCAACAATGCCGGCATCATCCGCCGCGTCGATGCGCTCGACTTTTCCGAAGAAGACTGGGACAGCGTCATGGACATCAACCTGAAGTCCATGTTCTTCCTCTGCCAGGCGTTCGCGCGCCGGGCGCTCGGCGACGGGCGGGCCGGCAAGATCGTCAACATCGCCTCGATGCTGAGCTTCCAGGGCGGCATCCGCGTCGCCTCCTACACGGCCTCGAAAAGCGGCGTGCTCGGCATTACCCGGCTCCTCGCCTGCGAATGGGCGGCGAGGGGCATCAACGTCAACGCCGTCGCGCCCGGCTACATCGAAACGAATAATACAGAAGCTCTGCGCGCCGATCCGGACCGCTCCGCCGCGATCCTCGCGCGCATTCCGGCGGGGCGCTGGGGCGAGCCCTCCGACATCGGCGACGCGGTGGCGTTCCTCCTCGCGCCGGCGTCGGACTACATGCACGGCGCCGTGGTGCCGGTCGATGGCGGGTGGCTGGCGCGGTAGAGCCCATTTGCCACGCCCTCGCCCTTCGAGGCCCGCTACGCGGGCACCTCAGGATGAGGGCTACTGGAATGTTGGTGCAGTCAGTAGCCCTCATGGTGAGGTGCTCGCCATAGGCGAGCCTCGAACCACGAGGGCGTGGCACAATGCTCAACGATCACGTTGACCCGCACCCCCATAGGTGAATAACTGCATCTTCAGCCGGCTCTCCCCCGGCCGCACGCACTCGCCCATTGCCGGAGGCTTTCGCCATGCCCACCGCGCCCAGCGCCGCCATCCTCGATGCCTGGCACGTCTTTGCCGCTGCCGGCGAGATCGGCCCTGGCCCGTATCGCTCGACGCTGCTGCTCGATACGCGCCTCGATTATCGTCGCGGCAGTGACGGCGGTGTCGAGGTGCGCCGCCGCGATACCGGCGCGGCTCTCCCCGTCATCGAGCGCTATGGCTTTGCCTGGACGAGCCTCGGCGCACCGCCCGACGATCTCTTTCCCATCCCCGAGTTCTACGAGCCTGATCGCAAGAACATGAGCTGCGGCTCCATCGGGGTGAACGTTTCGGCCCCGCGCGCCATCGAAAACTTCCTCGACATGGGGCACTTCCCCTATGTCCACACCGGCATTCTGGGTGAGGAGCCGCACACCGAGGTCAAGGAATACGACGTCGAGATCTCCTACGAACGCGACGAGATCCTCGCCACCCGCTGCCGCTTCTACCAGCCGCGCGCCGCGCTTTCGGCCGATGAGGGCCAGGACGTCGAATACGTCTACCGCGTGCCCCACCCCTATTGCTCGGTGCTCTACAAGTCCTGTCCGGCCGATGAAAGCCGGCTCGACGTCATCGCCATCTTCTGCCAGCCGATGACCGAGGATACCATCCGCGCCCATCTCCTGCAGTCGATGATCGACGAGGAGAACACCATCACCGGCATGCGCCGCTTCCAGCAGACCATCTTCGGGCAGGACAAGCCCATCCTCGAAAACCAGTACCCCAAGCGCCTGCCGCTCGATCCGCGCGCCGAAACCCCCATCCGCGCCGACAAGTCCGCCATCGCCTACCGCCGGTGGCTGAGCCAGAAGGGCGTCAACTACGGCGTCATCCCGCAGGCGGCGTGATGGTGGTGTTGATGTCGCGCGGAACCCCCCTCCCAGCCTCCCCCGCAAGGGGGGAGGTGTCGCATCGTGCTTGTGGCACCATGTTGTCCAACCTGCAGGACCAGCACCTCCCCCCTTGCGGGGGAGGTTGGGAGGGGGGTAGTCCCGGGATCAGCTACGAGCACGATCGGCCTCCCTCCCCCTTGAGGGGAGGGAATGAGGGTGGGGGTAGTTCAGTGGGAAACCGATGGACCCCCACCCCCAACCCCTCCCCTCAAGGGGGAGGGGAGCCACAGGCGCGTACCCAATGACCGAAACCATGACCGACCTGCGCCGCCCCGCCTGGCACCCCATCGCCTCCAGCGAAGACCTGCCCTTCCGCCACGTCTATCACGGCCAGCTCCTCGGCCAGGAGTTCGCCGTCTGGCGGGCCGATGACGGCAACGTCAACGTCTGGGAGAACCGGTGCCTGCATCGCGGGGTTCGGCTCTCCATTGGCCTCAACGAGGGCGCGGAGCTGAAGTGCCAGTATCATGGCTGGCGCTATGCCAACCGCTCGGCCGGCTGCACCTATATCCCGGCCCACCCGGCCGATGCGCCAGCCCGGCGCATCACCAACCGCACCTTTCCGGCAGTCGAAAGCCTCGGTCTCGTCTGGTCGGCCATGGGCGATGTGGCGCCCTTCGTGCAACCTCTGCCCGAGGGCGACTGGCTGGCGCTGCGGCCCATCCCGGTCAACGCCCGTCCCGGCGCGGTGCTCGCCGTGCTCACCGCCGCGCGTGAGCCGCAAAGCGAGGTCGAGGGCCTGCCGCCACTCGGCGCGCGGCTCGTTCTTGCCGGCGTCGAGGGCAAGCCCGCCGCCTTTTTCGTGCAGCCCATGGATTCCGGCCGCGCCGTCATCCGCGGCGTCGTCGAGGCGGAACCCTGGGACGATCGTCTCGCGCTTCTGCGCCTCTTCAACGAGCGCCTTTCGTCGCTCCGGCGCGAGATCGAGGCGGAAGCCGGGCTGGAGGAAGCGCCCGAACCGCTCGTGCCGGTCTACGAGCCGGTTTCGGTCGAGCTGGCCACCATGCCCGATATCCGCATCGGCCGGCAGGCCAAGCTGCGCGTGCGCATCGCGCGCAAGTGGCAGGCGGGCGCGGACGTCACCGGCCTCGAGCTTGCCGCCCTCGAGGGGCACCTGCCGACCTTCCAGCCGGGCGCCCATATCGATCTGCATCTGCCCAACGGGCTCATCCGCCAGTATTCCATCACCAACGGCCCCGGCGAGCTTTTGAGCTACACCATCGGCGTCAAGCGCGAGCCGGATTCGCGCGGCGGCTCCATCGCCATCGCAGACGAGCTGCGCGAGGGCGACGTCGTCGCCATTTCCGAGCCGCGCAACAACTTCCCGCTCCGCCGCGATGCGCTGAAGACCATCCTCATCGCCGGCGGCATCGGCATTACGCCGCTCCTCGCCATGGCCAAGGCGCTCGCGCAATCGCGCCTGTCGTTCGAGCTGCATGTCTTCGCCCGGTCCGGCGAACACACCGCCTTTCCGGATGCGCTGGAAGAGCTCGGCGACAGTGTCATCCGCCATATCGGGCTCGACCCCGCGGGCACCGCCGCCGAGGTCGAGCGGCTGGTTTCGGGCTACGGCTTTGCCCGCCACCTCTACGTCTGCGGTCCCGGTCCGATGCTCGATCTCGTGCGCCGCTCCGCTGCCACTGCCGGCTGGCCGGAGGAGGCGGTGCATTTCGAATACTTCAAGAACGTCAACGAGATCGACCTCTCCTCGACCTTTACCGTCGAGCTCGCCCGCTCGGCGCTGACGCTCACCATCCCCGCCGGCAAGTCGATCCTCGAAGTCATGCGCGAGGCGGGCGTCGATGCGCCCTCGTCCTGCGAGCAGGGCGCCTGCGGCACGTGCCTGACGAGCGTCATCGAAGGCATCCCCGATCATCAGGACGTCTATCTCAACGAAACCGAACGCCGCTCCAACACCTGCATGATGACCTGCGTCTCGCGCGCCAAATCCGAGCGGCTGGTGTTGGACATATGAGGATGAACGTTTCTTTCCGGCCACCGGAAGTCACCCCCCTCCCAGCCTCCCCCACAAGGGGGGAGGTGCTGGTCCTGCGGATTGGGCAGGATGGTGCCACAAGCACAATGCGACACCTCCCCCCTTGTGGGGGAGGCTGGGAGGGGGGTAGTCCCGGGAGCGGGGTGTTGCCCCGATCCGCCCAATGATCACGCTCTACGACTACGAGCTCTCCGGCAACTGCTACAAGCTGCGCCTGATGATGAGCATCCTGGGTCTGCGCTATGAGGTCACCGCCGTCGACTACTATCCCGGCAACGACACGCAATCCGATTGGTTTTTAAAGCTCAACCCGCTCGGCGAACTGCCGGTGCTGGTCGATGATGGCCGCGTTCTCACCGACAGCCAGGCGACACTTGCCTGGCTCGCCCGCAAGTATGACGCCACCGGCCGCTGGCTGCCGGTCGAGGACCCGGCGCTCGTTGCCGAGGTCATGACCTGGACGAGCTTTGCCGCGCGCCTTTCCGATGCGTCCGGCGGCGCGCGCCTCGCCATCGCCTTCGAGCACGACGTCGATCTTGCCCGAGAGCAGGCCGAGGCGCATCGCCTGTTCCGCGTCATGGACGAGCACCTCTGGTTCGGCGAGAAGGAGGGCCGCGACTGGCTGGCGTCCGCCGCTCACCCGACCATCGCCGACATCGCCTGCTTCCCCCACACCGCGCTTTCCGAGGAAGGCGGCATCTCCCGCCAGGACTACCCCGCCATCCGCCGCTGGCTCGACCGCGTCCGCCGCATCGATGGCTTCACCGTCATGTCCGGCGTCTTCCCGGCCAGCCGCGCGCGGGAGGCGGGATAGGGAAACGGCGCTCGCCAGACACTCGGTGCGGCACCTCCCCCCTTGCGGGGGAGGATGGGAGGGGGGTAACCCTAGGTACCAGAGGGGTTCCGTATGGCCAGAGGTCAGTTCCGCATCTTCAGGAGCGCCATAGCCGGCGTCGAGATCGTGGCGGCCGATTCCGCCCATGTCTTTACCCGCCACACCCATGACACCTATGGCATCGGCCTGGTCGAGCGCGGCGCGCAGAGATCGGCGAGCGGGCGCGGCATGGTCGAAGCCGGGGCGGGGGACGTCATCACCGTCAATCCCGGCGAGGTGCATGACGGCGCCCCGACAAGCGAGGCCGGCCGCGCCTGGCGCATGCTCTACATCGATCCGGTGGTGATCGGCGAGACCGTTGCCGATATCGCTCCCGACGCCGGCGCCTTCGAATTCCACGATCCCGTCCTCGCTGACCCGCGTACTGCCGCGCGCGTCGGCCATCTGCTTGCCGCCGCCGCAGACCCCGCCAGCGAAGCCCTCCTGCTGGCGCTCGTCGCCGACGTGCTGCGCCGCCAGGGTGGGCCGGGGCTCGATACCCGCGCCATTGCCGGCATCGCCACTGCCCGCGCCCGCATCGACGACGATCCGGCAGCGCCCGTTTCCCTTGCCGAGTTGGCGCGGATCACCGGCCTCACCCGCTTCCAGCTCCTGCGCGCCTTTGCCCGCGAGACGGGCCTCACGCCGCACGCCTATCAGGTGCAGCGCCGCATCGATCTCGCCCGCCGGCTCATCGCTCACCGCATGCCGCTCGCCGAAGCCGCGCTCGTCGCCGGCTTTGCCGACCAGAGCCACATGACGCGGGTCTTTACCCGCAGATATGGCCTCACCCCCGCCGCCTATCGCGCCGCTCGGCTGCAATAACGTTCAAGACCCGCGCCACCATCCGCGGCTTCATACGGGCTTTCCGCAGGAGTGCCCGCATGTCCCTCGAATTCCTCGTCACGTCGCTGATCGTCATCGCCCTTCCCGGCACCGGCGTCCTCTACACCCTCGCCTTCGGGCTCTCGCGCGGCTGGCGGGCGAGCCTTGCCGCCGCGTTCGGGTGCACCCTCGGCATCCTGCCGCACATGGGCGCGAGCGTTGCCGGGCTCGCCGCGCTCCTCCACGCCAGCGCGCTGGCCTTCGAAATCGTGCGCTATCTGGGCGTTGCCTATCTCTTCTGGATGGCCTGGAGCGTGCTGCGCGACAAAGGGGCACTCGAGGTCAGCGAGAGCGCACCCACTCGCGGCCCTTGGCGCATCGTCGTCGACGGGTTCCTCGTCAACGTGCTCAACCCCAAGCTTTCGCTGTTCTTCCTCGCCTTCCTGCCGCAGTTCGTACCGGCGAGCGGCAATGCGACCCTCGCCATGCTCGCCCTCGGCTTCGTCTTCATGGGGCTGACCTTCCTCGTCTTCGCGCTTTACGGCGCCTTCGCCGCTGCTGCGCGCCGGCACGTCGTCGGGCGACCTCGCGTCCTCACCTGGCTGCGGCGCGGCTTTGCCGGGGCGTTCGCGCTCTTGGGCCTGCGCCTTGCGACCTCGGGTCAATAGCTTGGCTTGGGCGCGGGGTTCGGGTAACGCTCTCGCCCATGCGCAGGCTTCTCGTCATCGGCATCGGTCCCGGCAATCCCGAACAGATCACCATCGAGGCGATCAATGCCCTCAACCGGGCCGATGCGCTGTTTATTCCCGAAAAGGGCGCCGGCAAGGCCGATCTTGCGGACCTGCGCCGTGAGATCGTCGCGCGCTACGTTACCAATCCTGCCGCCCGGCTCGTGCCCTTCGTGATGCCCGTGCGCGACGAGGCCACCGCCTCCTACGCCGCCCGCGTCGCCGACTGGCACGAAGCGATCGCTGCGATCCACGCGCGCCTCATCGCCGAGGAACTGGGTGAAGACGGCACCGGCGCCTTCCTCGTCTGGGGCGATCCCTCGCTTTACGACAGCACGCTGCGCATCCTCGCCCGCGTCCGGGAGATCGACGCGCCCCCCTTCGAGGTCACGGTCATCCCCGGCATCACCAGCCTCCAGGCTCTCACCGCCGCCCACGCGATCCCCTTGAACCGTGTCGGCGAGCCCGTGCTCGTCACCACCGGCCGCCGCCTCGCCGAAGCTCCGCCGGATACCGACGCCGTGGTCATGCTCGACGGCCAGCTCGCCTTCAAGGCGCTCGAGGGCGACAAGTACGATATCCATTGGGGCGCCTATCTCGGCACGCCGGACGAAATCCTCGTCGCCGGCCGGCTCGCGGAGGTCGCCGGCAAGATCGAGCGGCTGCGCGCCGAAGCCCGCGCCCGCCACGGCTGGATCATGGACACCTACCTGCTGCGCCGCCGCGCATGACAGTTCCGTCACGGCGGGCTAGAACACTCGCTCGTTTCGAGGATCATGCCGTGCCGCAGGCCTCTGCCATCGCCGTCCGCGCCGAACCGCCCGCCGCATCGCGGCGCGGCGCCTGCCCGACGCTGCGCGAGCCGATGCCGACCGGCGACGGTCTCCTCGCCCGCTTCCGCCCGATCGACGGCACGTTGAGCCTGCCGGCCCTCGCCGCCGTCGCCCGCGCCGCGGAAGCGCATGGGAACGGCCTCTTCGAGATCACCCAGCGCGGCAGCCTGCAGGTGCGCGGCCTGTCGTCCGAGACCTCCGCCGCCTTGGCCCGTGACATCATCGCGGCCGTCGACGTCGAAACCGGCGTGCCGGTCGAAACGCCGCCGCTTGCCGGCCTCGACGACCATACCGATCCGCGCCCGTTCGCCGCGGCGCTGCGCCGGGCCATTTTCGAAGCGGGTCTTCCAATGCGGCAGGTTCCGACCGAGTTGGCGGCCCCATCGCCTCCCTCCCCCTTGAGGGGAGGGACTGAGGGTGGGGGTGGTTCGGCGGTCCACCGATGGACCCCCACCCCCGACCCCTCCCCTCAAGGGGGAGGGGAGCCGAACGCCCCGCGTTCAAGCACGACAAAGCCTGGCCGCCTCTCGCCCAAGGTCACCGTCATCGTGGAGAGCGGCGCCAGCCTGGCGGGCCTTGCCGCGGACATCCGCGTCGAAGCCACGGGTGGCGGCTGGCGGATCGATGGGGGCGACCCTCTGGGTGAAACCGCCGCGATTGCCGCCGTCCTTGGTAAACTCGAAGCCATTGCCGCAAGGGGGCCGCTCCCGCGCGGCCGCGTCGCGGCCCCGACAGGCCGCGTGCCGACGCCCGCCGGCCCGCTGCGCCTCGCCGACGGCGCCTATGCCCTCGGCCTCGCGCTCCCGTTCGGCAGCATCGATGCGTCGGCCCTCGCCGCCCTTGCCGAGGCTGCCGGTGAGACCGATGTCCGCGAGGTCCGCCTCGCGCCGCGCCGCGGCCTCTACCTCGTCGGCCTTGCCGTCGAGGCGATCGCGCCGCTCCGCCAGCGCGCCGAAACCCTCGGCTTCGTCGCCGACCCCGCCGATCCGCGCCTCGCCATCGCCGCTTGCGCCGGGCGCGACGGCTGCGCCTCCGGCCGGATCGCGACGCGTACCCTGGCTGGGGAACTGGCGCACGTCGCGCCGGATCTCCTCGACGGCAGCGTTACCCTCCATGTCTCCGGTTGCGGCAAGGGCTGCGCCCATCCCCGAGCGGCTGAGCTCACCCTCGTCGGTCTACCGAACGGGGCCTGCGGTGTCGTGCTTGCCGGCCCCGCCGCCGCCGGCCCCGCCGTCATCCTTCCCCCGGATGCCGTTCCCGCCGGCTTTGCGGCACTCGCGCGCTTGTATCGCGCCCGAGAGCATGCACAAGAGAGCGCCGCCGAATGGCTCGCCCGACTCGGTCCCGAGGGGATCGCGGCGGTTCTACGGGAATGACATGACCCACTACGACTACATCAAGGACGGCGCTGCGATCTACGAGCGGTCCTTCTCCATCATCCGCGCCGAGGCGGACCTTGCCCGGTTCTCGCCCGAGGAGGCGGAGGTGGTCGTGCGCATGATCCATGCCGCCGGCATGGTCGAGGCGGCCGCCCATATCGTCTTTTCGCCCGGCTTCGTTGCCGCCGCCCGCGCCGCGCTCGGCGATGGCGCGCCCATCTTCTGCGATGCCGAAATGGTCGCCAACGGCGTCACCCGCGCGCGCCTGGCCGCCGACAACGACGTCCTCTGTACCCTGCGCAATCCGGCGGTGCCCGAGCTTGCCGCAGAGATCGGCAACACCCGCTCGGCGGCCGCCCTTCACCTCTGGGGCGAGCGCCTTGCCGGTTCGGTCGTCGCCATCGGCAATGCCCCGACCGCGCTCTTCCACCTCCTCGAGATGTTGCGCGACGGCGCGCCCAGGCCCGCCGCCATCCTCGGCATGCCCGTCGGGTTCGTCGGCGCCGCCGAGTCGAAGCAAGCGCTGGTCGAGAACAGCTACCGCGTGCCCTATGCAGTCGTTACCGGGCGCCTGGGCGGCAGCGCCATGACCGCCGCGGCCCTCAACGCGCTGGCGAGGCCGGGGCTATGAGCGGGCGTCTCATCGGCGTCGGCACCGGTCCCGGCGATCCGGAGCTTTTGACCCTCAAGGCCGTTCGGGCCGTCGAGAGCGCCGATGTCGTCGCCCACTTCGCCAAGGCCGGCAACGGCAGCAACGCCCGCGCCATCGTTGCCGATCTCATCCGTCCGGAGCAGGTCGAGGAAGCGCTGCTCTATCCCGTCACCACCGAGATCGAGCGCAACGATCCGGGCTATGTTTCGGCGATCACCGGCTTTTATGACACCGCCGCCGCGCGCCTTGCCGCGCATCTTGCCGCCGGCCGCACCGTCGCGGTCCTCAGCGAGGGCGATCCGCTGTTCTACGGCTCCTACATGCACATGCATGTGCGCCTCGCCCATCGCTTCGCGACGCAGGTCATCCCCGGCGTCACCGCCATGTCCGGCTGCTGGTCGGCGGCCGGCGTGCCGATGGTGCAGGGGGACGATGTGATGAGCGTCCTGCCCGGCACGCTCCCCGAGGCCGACCTCGCCCGCCGTTTGCGCGAGAGCGAGGCGATCGTCGTCATGAAACTCGGGCGGAACCTCCCCAAGGTCCGCCGGGCGCTGGCCGCGGCGGGTCGGCTCGATACCGCCGTCTATGTCGAGCGCGGCACCATGGCCGCCGCCCGCCATCTGCCGCTGGCGGAAAAGGCCGATGATGCCGCGCCCTATTTCGCCCTGGTGTTGGTGCCCGGCTGGGCCGGAAGGGGAGGGGTAGCATGAGTTGTCGCGTTGGCACTTTCCCCGCCCCATCCGCCGGGTCATCCCCGCGAAAGCGGGGACCTCTGTTGAACCGTGCGAGTATGTCAAACGAAGGTTCCCGCCTTCGCGGGAATGACCCCGTGGACATTGCGAGCTTGGCTGGCTGTTGGGAGGCCGAACCATGAGCGGCAAGCTCTACGTCGTCGGCCTCGGCCCCGGCAGCCCGGACCAAGTGACGCCCGAAGCGCTCGCGGCGGTCGCCGAGGCCAGCGAGCTCTACGGCTATGGCCCCTATCTCGATCGCCTGACGCTCCGCCCCGATCAGCGCCGCATCGCGTCCGACAACCGGCAGGAGCTTTCGCGGGCCGACGCGGCCTTGGCGAGCGCCGCCGCCGGCAACGTCGCCTGCCTCGTTTCCGGCGGCGATCCGGGTGTCTTCGCCATGGCCGCGGCGGTCTGCGAGGCGGTCGAGGCGGGGCCGTCCGGGTGGCGCGCGCTCGATATCGTCATCGTGCCCGGCGTCACCGCCATGCTGGCCGTCGCCGCCCGCATCGGCGCGCCGCTCGGCCACGATTTCTGCGTGATGTCGCTTTCCGACAACCTCAAACCCTGGCCGGTCGTCACGGCGCGCCTCAAGTCCGCCGCCGCCGCGGGCTTCGCCATCGCGCTCTACAATCCCGTCAGCCGCCACCGCCCGTGGCAGCTCGGCGAAGCGCTGGAAATCCTGCGCGCCATCCTCACCGCCGAAACCCCCGTCGTCTTCGGCCGCGCCGCCGGCCGCCCGGACGAGAACATCGTCGTCACCACCCTTGCCGAGGCCGATGCGGACCTCGCCGACATGGCCACCTGCATCATCGTCGGCTCTCCCGAAACCCGCCGTGTCGCTCGCGAAGGGTTGCCCGACCTCGTCTACACGCCGCGGTTCGTGAAGGGGTAGGGGATGAGGGTCCATTGTCGTCTGATGAGCGCAGAGCGATCCCCCACCCCAGTGTCACCCCGGCGAAGGCCGGGGCCCATCCTGAGATACAGCAACAAGCCGCCAGTTAGCTCGGTTGGCCTCTTTCAGCCGGCTGTCCGTACACCTTGCGGCTGCGGATGCATCTCAGGATGGGCCCCGGCCTTCGCCGGGGTGACATCGCGAGTATTGCGCATTCGCTCGATCCCCAACCGTCAGGGTTCCCACCCATGAAATGGCTCTCCATCGTCGGCATCGGCGAAGACGGCATAGCAGGGCTCGGCGAGCACGCCCGCGCGATCATCGCCGATGCCGAGATCGTCTTCGGTGGCGAGCGGCATCTGGCGCTGGCGCAATCGCTCATCGGCGGCGAAACGCACCCGTGGCTGTCGCCGCTCGCCGACTCCCTTGCCGTGCTGACCGCCCAGCGCGGCCGGCGGGTCTGCGTTCTGGCTTCCGGGGATCCATTCCACTTCGGCATCGGCGCCACCCTTTCGCGCCTCATCCCGCCCGATGAAATGCACGTCGTGCCCGCGCCCTCGGCCTTCAGCCTTGCCGCCTCCCGGCTCGGCTGGCCGTTGCAGGAGGTGACGACACTCTCCGTCCACGGGCGACCACTGGAACTGATCCTGCCGCACCTGCAGCCCGGCCGGCGGTTGCTGGCGCTGACCTCGGACGAGGAGGGGCCCGTTGCCCTTGCACAGCTCCTCACGGCCAACGGCTTCGGCCCCTCGCGCTTTGCGGTTCTGGAGGCGCTGGGCGGGCCCGACGAACGCGTCACGTGGCACAGGGCCGAAAGCTTCGCCCCTGCCTCGGTCAATCCGCTCAACCTTTGCGCCATCGAGGTCGTCGCTGGCCCAGATGCCCGCGTTCTCGCCCGCGCTCCCGGCCTGCCGGATGATCTCTTCGAGCACGACAGGCAGATCACCAAGCGTGAAATCCGCGCGGTGACCCTCTCCTCCCTCGCGCCGCGGCGCGGGCAACTGCTTTGGGACATAGGAGCCGGCTCCGGGTCGGTCGCCATCGAGTGGATGCTCGCCGATCCCGCCATGCGCGCCGTCGCCGTCGAGGCGGATGACGAGCGGGCCATGCGCATCCGCCGCAACGCGCTCGCCTTCGGCGTGCCCGACCTGCAGGTGGTTGCCGGCGCGGCGCCTGCCGCGCTCGCCGATCTTCCGCGGCCCGATGCCGTCTTCATCGGTGGGGGCGGCAGCGATCCCGGCGTGCTCGACGCCGCGATCGAGGCGCTGAAGCCCGGCGGCACGCTCGTCGCCAACGCCGTCACCCTCACCTTCGAAGCCATGCTGCTTGAGCGCCATTCGGCGCTCGGCGGCACGCTCACCCGGCTCTCGGTCACGCGCACCGCGCCGCTTGGGGGCATGACCGGCTGGCGGCCGGCCATGCCCGTCACGCAGTGGGTTTGGGAGAGGGGGGAATGAGAATGCAACGCATCCATCTCCTATCCTCCCCCGCGTGTCATCCCGGCGAAAGCCGGGATCCAGTAAACGACGCTGGTGCGGCGCTTGCCGAAGGTTGCCAGTTTGCCTGGCGCGCGAGCCCATTGGCTGGTGTGTACTGGGTCCCGGCTTTCGCCGGGATGACAGCCCGGACTTGGCACCATCGTGCCACAGCCACGATGCGGCGCCTCCCCCTTGAGGGGAGGGGCTGGGGGTGGGGGTCCGTCAGTGGCCCACACAACCACCCCCACCCTCGATCCCTCCCCTCAAGGGGGAGGGAAGCCCATCGTGCCCATGGCACGCTCCCGCCACAGCCGCCGGTCCGGCACCTCCCCCCTTGCGGGGGAGGCTGGGAGGGGGGGACCTGCCCGAACCCGCAGCACCGCGAGGCCGCACCGTCATGACCGTCCATTTCATCGGCGCCGGGCCGGGGGCGGCCGATCTCATCACCGTGCGCGGGCGGGACCTGCTCGCCCGTTGCCCGGTTTGCCTCTATGCCGGTTCGATCGTGCCGCGCGAGATGCTCGCCTGGTGCCCGCCGGACGCCCATCTCGTCGATACGGCGCCGCTTTCGCTCGATGAGATCGAGGCCGAGTACGTCGCCGCGGACGCCGCCGGGCTGGACATGGCGCGCCTGCACTCGGGCGATCTGTCCGTCTGGAGCGCCGTCGCCGAGCAGGTGCGCAGGCTCGAGGCGCGGGGCATTGCCTATACGCTCACGCCCGGCGTTCCCGCCTTTGCCGCCGCCGCGGCGGCGCTGGGGCGCGAGCTCACCATCCCGGGGGTGGCGCAGAGCCTGGTGCTCACCCGCGTTTCCGGACGCGCCTCGCCCATGCCCGAGGGGGAGACGCTGACCAATTTCGCCCGCTCCGGCACGACCCTCGCCATTCACCTGGCCATCCATGCCCTCGATCGCGTGGTGGCCGAGCTTGTGCCCCACTACGGTCCCGATTGCCCCGTCGCGGTCGTTGCCCGCGCAACGTGGCCGGACGAGAGGATCATAGCCGGCACGCTCGCCGATATTGCCGGAAAGCTCGCCGCGGACCCCATCGAGCGCACAGCGCTCATCCTCGTCGGCCGCACCCTTTCGGCCGAAGCCTTCCGCGAAAGCGCCCTCTACGACCCGCACTACCAGCGCCGCTTCCGCGGCCGGGAATAGGTGCGCTGCGCCCCCCATGGGGATTATCCCCGCCGGGTCGAAACGGTCTTATCATGCCTTTTCGACGGGAAAAGCGGGCGCAGGGGAGAAACAGGGTCGGATTTTAAGGAATGCCTTTTAATATCAATAGGATAGGCTCAGTCCGAGCAACGAAATCCATCTCGGTTCGAGCGCCATTCGAGTCAAATTTTGTAAACTGTCGGCATGCGTTTTAATCGCCGTCAGATCGGACGGGTCACCGAGACGATGTCGGCCGGCGCGAACCCGATTCTGAGCTTTTCGCCGACCTCGGGCGGAGCGGTGCGCCGGTCGTTGAAGCTGTCGAGGCTCACCGTTCCGCCTGCGACCTCGACCCCAAGCCGGATCACCGAGCCGAGGAAGCTCACCTGGCGCACGATGCCTTCGATCACGACCTCGCCCGGCTCGCCGCCGGCGAGGCGCACGGCCTCCGGGCGAAGCGCCAGGGCGACGGACGCACCCTTCTCGAGATTGTCCGGCAGGGTCGGAACGGCAAGCGTCGTCTGCCCGATCGTCACCTCGCGCCGGGCGGGCTCGGCGACGATGGCGGGGATGGTGTTGAGGGTGCCGACGAACCCGGCGACGAACGGCGTCGCTGGCGTATTGTAGATCTCGAAGGGCGCGCCGACCTGCTCGACGGCGCCCGCGTTCATCACCACGATGCGGTCGGAGATCGACAGCGCCTCCTCCTGGTCGTGGGTGACGAAGATGGTGGTGATGCCGAGCTCGCGCTGGATCTCACGTATCTGGTCGCGCAGCGATACGCGGATCTTGGCGTCGAGCGCCGAGAGTGGTTCGTCGAGCAGCAGCATGCGCGGGCGCGGGGCGAGTGCGCGGGCCAGCGCCACGCGCTGCTGCTGGCCGCCGGAAAGCTCGAAGGCGTAGCGTTCGGCCAGGTGCGGCAGGCCGATGAGGTCGAGCATCTCGCCGACCCGCTTCCTGGCTTGGTCGCGCGGCACGCCCGCGACCTTGAGGCCGAAGCCGATGTTGTCGGCGACGTTCATGTTGGGAAACAGCGCATAGGCCTGGAAGACCATGCCGATCTTGCGCTGCTGGGGCTTTACGTGCGTCACCTCCTCGCCGCCGATCAGGATGCGCCCGGCGGTCGGCGTCTCGAAGCCGGCGACCATGCGCAGGACCGTCGTCTTGCCGCAGCCCGAGGGGCCGAGGAAGGAGACGAACTCGCCTTTGCCGAACGTCAGGTCGACGCCCTTGATGACCTCTACGCCGGAAAAGCTCTTGGTCACGCCTTCGATCGCAAGAAAGGTCTCGGCCATGTCAGTCCGTCCTGGCGGCGGTTTTGGGGGCGAAGCGGGCGAGCAGCTGGATCATGCCCATGGCGACCCAGGTGAAGACGAAGGAGACGATGGCGAGCGCCGAGGGCTCGAAGGCCCGGTTGGCGCCGACGTTCTGCAGGTAGGGGCCGAAGGCCGGTCGGTTGAGGAGGCTGGCGATGGTGAACTCGCCCATGACGATGGCCAGCGTCAGGAACGCGCCCGAGAGTACGGCGACGACGATGTTGGGGAAGATCACCCGGGCAAGGATCGTCGCCTGGTTGGCCCCGAGGATCGTCGCCGCCTCGGTCAGCGTCTTGACGTCGATGGTCCGCAGCCCCGTATCGACGGCGCGGTACATGTAGGGCAGGGCCAGCGCCACATAGCCGAAGATGAGGAGCAGGTCGGTGCCGAGCCTCGAGCCGGTCAGCGGCAGCCAGGAGGAGGAGTTGTAGAGCCGGATATAGCCGAAGACGAGGACGATGGCTGGTACGATCAGCGGCAGGAGCGTCACGAACTCGATGATCGGGCGGAGCCCAGGCATGCGCAGGCGCACGAAATAGGCGGCGGGCACGACGATCAGCACGCCGACGACGATGGTCAGCAGCCCGATCAGCAGGGAATAGCCGAAGGTCGCCTGGAAGAGCGGGTCGGAAAAGACGTTGGCATAGGCGTCGAGCGTATAGCCCTCGCGCCGGATGCGCAGCGAAAACTCGAAGGTGGCGATGAGCGGCACGAGGAAATAGGCCGCGCCCAGCGCAAAGACGATCCAGGCCCAGACGCGCCCCGACTTCATTTGAGCCACCTTTCGGCGCGCGCGCGCACCACGAGGTAGATGACGTTGGCAAAGGCCGTGACGACCACCATGCCGAGCGCGAGCGCCGCGCCGAGGCCGGGGTTCTGCAGCACGTCGCCGCGGATCTGCGCATAGAGCAGGATCGGCACGATGTTGAGCGAGGAGCCGGTCAGCGCATAGGCGGTGGCGATGGCCCCGAACGCGTTGGCAAAGAGCAGCGACAGGCACCCGAGCAGGTTCGGCCAGAGCACCGGCAGGCCGACATAGCGCCAGAACTGCAAGGGACTCGCCCCCAGCGTCGCGGCGGCCTCGCTCCATTCCTTCTTCAGCCCGTCGATGGCCGGGGCGATAATCAGCACCATCAGCGGAATCTGGAAATAGAGATAGGTGAGGGTCAGGCCCCAGAACGAGAGGATGTTGAAGCCGGCCCGGTAGATGTTGAAGCCGAAGACGGCATCCAGCACCACCGTCACCAGCCCGAGGCGGCCGAGGGTGGCAAGGAACGCGAAGGCGAGGGGGATGCCGGCGAAGTTGGAGGCGACGCCGGCAAAGGTCATCACCGCCGAGCGGATCGGAGCGGGCAGGCGCCCGCGGATGATGGCCAGGGCGATGGCGAGCCCAATGACGGCGCCGAGCGCGGCCGAGGCGAAGGAGACGCGGATCGAAATCCAGAACGAGGCGATGATCTGCGGGGTGCCGAGATCGAGGATGTTCTGGAAGGTGAAGTTGCCGGCGCGGTCGACGAAAGCATTGGCGAAGAGCCAGAGCGTCGGCAGCACGAGGAACATCACGGAAAAGACGAGGAACGGCAGCACGGCGAGCCAATCGCCGAGGCTTGCCTCCCGCAGCCACCGGAGCGGCGCGGCTTGTGTCCGGCCGGCCGGCCCGGAAAGCTCCGGGCCGGCCGCTGTGTGCTGATCGGTGCTCAAGGCGCGCTATTCGGCGACATTGGCGCCAACGACCGAATCCCAGCCGGCGGTGATCACCTCGCGGTTGGCATCCTGCTCTTCGATCGTCGGAAAGACCGCGGCCGCGTAGGACTCGGCCGGCGGCAGGGCGTCGAGCATGTCCTGCGGGATCTTGCCGGCTTCGGCGAGGGCGTTGAAGCGGATCGGGTGGCAGTAGCCCTTGAGCCAGCCGAGCTGGCCTTCGTCCGAATAGAGGTACTCCATCCACAGCTTTGCCGCGTTCGGATGCGGGGCATAGGCGCTGATCGCCTGGACGTAGACGCCGGCGAGCACGTTGTCGGAGGGGACGACCACCTCGGCGGCCGGATTGCCCTCGAAGCTGTCGCGCCAGGCCAGCACGTTGTAGTCCCAGGCGATGACGATCGGCGTGGTGCCCTGGGCGACGGACGCGGCCTTGCCGATCACCGGCACGAAATTGCCGGCGGTGTTGAGCTCGGCGAAGTATTCGAGGCCAGCCTGGCCGGCATTGGCCATGTCGTCGCCATTGCGGGCAAGACCTGCGCCGACGACGCTCTGGATGGCCTGGGCCGAGGCGCGCGGATCACCGGCGAGAGCGACGGAGGCGGCATAGTCGGAGTTGAGGAGGTCGGCCCAGCTGGTCGGGACGGTCGAGACGAGATCGGTGTTCACCAGGAACGCCAGAACGCCGTAGTAATCGCCGTACCAGTAGCCCTCGGCATCCTTGGCGTCATCCGGGATCTCGTCCCAGGTCGAAACCATGTAGGGCTGGATGAGGCCTTCTTCCTTGGCCTGCGGGCCAAAGGCGAGACCGACGTCGATGACGTCCGGGGCCTGCGGGCCGGTGTTGTTCATATTGGCGCGGATGGCCTCGAGCTCGTCGGCCGAACCGGCGTCGGGGTTGAGCTCGTTGACTTCGATGCCGGGATACTTGGCCTTGAAGCCGGCGATCACGTCGCCATAGCCGCACCAGTTGTGGGGCAGGGCGATGGTGGTGAGCATGCCCTCGGCCTTGGCGGCCTCGTAGAGGGCATCGAGATCGGTCTGGGCGGTGGCGGAAACGCCGGAGGCGAGAAGCGCCACGAGCGAAACCGTGGCGGAAAAGGCGGTCCTTGTCATTCTTACGGCTCCCTGTGTCGGCCGGGGCGGATTTGCCGCCCTTCGGCCCGCCCGTCACCTATTGGGAGCAGATGACACTTGCATGATGGTTCCATGACGCTCCCTGTCACACGCGATGCTAGCGCTTTGCGCGATTGCGGAAAACGGCAATGTCACACTTGATTATGTAATAACATTACGGATAGGAAGGGGGCCGAGCCCGCCTTGAAGGCGATCCTCGATCCAGTTTCGTAATGTGATAACATTTGGAGACATTGATGCGACTGACCATGCTCACGGCGGGCGCGGCACTGATGCTTGCCGCCGGCACACTCGCCACCCCAGCGCAGGATACGGTTTCGGCCTGGCGGCTGTTCGTTGCCGACCACGGTGAACCGGTGGTGCGCGCCATAGACTTGACGACGGGAGACGAGATCGGCGCCTTCCCGCTTGCCTCGCCTGCGACGCTCTACACCACCGACAGCAAGGCGGCGGTCTATGCCGTGCAGGGCGCGGGCAACCGCGTTTCGGTCATTTCCTCAGGCCTTGCCTTCGAGGACCACGGCGACCATGGCGACCTCGAAATCTCCGATCCCACGCTGCTCGACGTGACGCTCGAGGGCGAGCGGCCGGTGCATTTCGTCGCCCATGACGGTGAGGTCGCGCTGTTCTTCGACGGTTCGGGCATTGCCCAGATCGTACGGGAAAGCGCGCTGCTCGCGGGCGACGCGCAGCCCCGCACCTACAGCACCGATGCCCCGCACCATGGCGTTGCCGCGCCCGTCGGCGCCCATGTCCTCGTCACCCGGCCGAACGCGGACGATCCGAAGGCATTGCCGGTCGGCATCGACGTGCTCGCTGCGGACGGCGAACGGGTCGGCGACCTGCACGAGTGCCCGGACCTTCATGGCGAAGCGACCTCCGGCCACACCCTCGCCATCGCCTGCGCCGCTGGCATTCTCTTCGTCGACGGGGGCGAGACGCCGCAGATCGCGTTCGTGGCCTATGGCGAGGACCTGCCGGATGGGAAGGTCTCGACCTTGCTCGGCGGCGTGGGCTTGAAGTACTGGCTGGGCAACTACGGCGCGGACAGGGTGGCGATCATCGATCCGGCCGACGAAACGCCCTTCCGCCTCGTCGACCTGCCGTCGCGCCGCGTGCACTTCGCCATCGATCCGGCACGCGCAGGCTTTGCCTATGTGCTGACCGAGGATGGCGTTCTCAACGAGATCGATATCGTCGCCGGCGCCATCTCGCGCTCGTTGAAAGTCACTCAGCCCTATTCGATGGATGGCGAGTGGAGCTTGCCGCGCCCGCGCATCGCGGTGGCGGGCGGCGAGATCGCCGTCACCGATCCGCTGAACAGCGCGATCCATGTCGTTGATGCGGAAAGCTTCGCCCTCGATCGGGACATTGCCGTCGAGGGCATGCCCTACAACATCGTCGCGCTCGGCGGTTCGGGCGAAAGCCACTAAAGCGATCGAACCCGCCCGGTTCAAACCGGGCGGGACACCGTCAGCGGATGAAGGGGAAGATCGCGCGTAGTCGCCTGTCGCGGAGGTAAAGACCACCCCATACGAAGAGTCCAAGATAGACGCCGAATAGCAGATGGCTGAAGACCGGGCTGCCGATGCGCAAGTGCGTGGCGATCGCACCACCGAGGAGGCCGGTGAGGAGCACCGCGCCCAGCACCGATGTACGCGGGATGGCGTAGAGCGCCGTGCAGGCGAGGATGAGGATACCGAGGCCGCGCGAGAGCTCGGACGGATAGCCGAGTTCGACCATGGTGGTGGTGACGACCTCGAACGGCACCAGCTTCATCGCGCCGTCCAGGACGAGGAAGGCGATGACAAGGCCACTCAGCACCCATCCGGCGATGGTGGCGGTGCGACCGGCGGCTGGTGCGACGGGAATTTCGATTGCGGACATGGGAGCCTCCTTGGCGGCAGTAACCGGCGGCCCGTTGCCGCCCTCGCCATCACGACGAATGCGGCCACGGGTTTTCGACAGCCAGGAGGAAGAGTGCCTACTCAGGCGGCGGAGCGGTCGCCCGTCTTGGCGGGCAGGGCGCTGGGGGTGAAGAAGCCGACCGGGCGGATCTCGTAGGAACCCGAGCCGGGGTTGGCTTCGGCCAGTTGGCGCGCGAAATCCTCGACCTCCTCGATGGTCTCGCAATCGACAACATAGAAGCCGAGGAATTGTTCCTTGGTCTCGGCGAAGGGGCCATCGACGACCAGCGGGCGCTCGCCGTTCTTTCTCAGAGTGCGGGCTTCAGTGGTGTTCTTGAGGCGCGCGACGGGGCCGAGCTTGCCCTTGGCCTGCATTGCGCCCGTGACGACCTGCAGGCGCGCCATGCAGGCGTCGTCCTCCTCCTTGGTCCAGGTCGAGACGGCGTTCTCATCGTTGTAGCAGAGCACGGCGTAGAGCATGGGGTCCTCCTCGGATCGGCTGGTGAGTATGCTCAAAAGTGTGGCGATGACCAGACCTTCTTTCACGTAGCCGTGATCGCATCCAGTTTTTCGCGCAGTGCGCGGACTTCCCTGACGCTGGTCACGCTGCGGCTGGGCGTGGCAAAGCCGAAGCCGACGGCGGCGGGGTTCTGCGTGACGGGCAGGGCGCAGGAGGCGTGGACCTCGATAAGCGGCACGGTGCGCAGCAAGTCGGCGACGTTGCCGGCGCGCACGCCCGAGCCGGCCATAATGGAGATGCGGTCGCCGGCCCGCTCGCGCAGGCGCGCAAGGTTCGTGCGCCCGTCCATGGCGCTCCTGGCGCCGCCTGAGGTGAGAATACGCTCGAAGCCGAGATCGATGGCGGTGTCGAGCGCCGCCTCCAGGTCGGGGGCCATGTCGATGGCGCGATGGAGCGTGGTGCCGAGGCCGTTTGCAGACTCGATGAGGCGCGCAAGGAGAGCGGCATCGAGCGTGCCGTCCGAACGCGAGGCGCCGAGAACGACACCGGCGAGGCCGGCGGCTTTCGCCGCCTCGATGTCGGTGCGCATGATGTCGGCCTCGCGTTCGTCGAAAACGAAGTCGCCGCTGCGGGGGCGGATCATGGCATAGACCGGGAGCGGCGCCTCGGCAGCGCGGCGCATGAGGCCAGGGGAGGGTGTGAGGCCGCCAAGTTCCAGGGCCGAGCACAGCTCGACGCGGCCGGCACCACCCTCGATGGCGGCATCGAGGCTTTCGGCGTCGGCGACGCAGACTTCGAGCAGGATACGGGTCATGCGGCAACTCCCGAAAAGCCGAGGAGGGCGGCGCCGATGAGGCCAGGCTCGGTGCGGCACGCGCCGGGGACGACGAGCGGGGCAGCGGTTTCGCGCAGGATCCGGGCGCGCACAGCCTCGTCGAGCGCGGCAACCAAGCGGGCGGAGTTGGCCAGACCGCCGCCGACCGGCATGACATGGGCGCCGACGACATTGGCGACGAGGGCGAGCGGGCCGGCGAGAAGGTCGACCTGCACCTCGACAGTGCGCGCTGCGGCAGGATCGCCGGCGTCCCAGGCGGCTACGATCTGATGGCTGGCGAGATTGACGCCGTGCAGGTGCCGGTGCAGCCGCTCCATGCCGCGGGCGCCGCCGATGGTGTCGACGCACCCGGAGAGGCCGCAGCCACAGGGCAGGCGCGGAATATCGACCGGCGGGTCGCCGGCACGGGTGGCGGCGACGGGGCCGTGGCCCCATTCGCCGGCAAAGCCGCCGGCGCCGGTCACCAGCCTGCCGTCGATGACGAGGCCGCCGCCGACGCCGGTGCCGAGGATGGCGCCGAAGACGATGCGGTGGCCGCGCCCGGCGCCCATGCCGGCTTCGGCCAGCGCGAAGCAGTCGGCATCGTTGGCGACGTCGACGGGCCGGCCGAGCCGTTGGGCGAGGACGTCGGCGAGCCTGAGACCATCGATTGCCGGGATGTTGGCGCATTTGATGATGCGTGTATCCGGATCGACGACACCGGTGATGGAGATGGCGACGGGCGCGTCGGCGGGGGCATTGGCTTCGGCGAGAGAACCCGCCAGCGCGGCAACGAACGCATCGAGATCGTCGAGGGGCGTCGGGAGGCGACCGAGCATTCTGAGGTCACCGGGGCTCGTGGCAGTCGCCGTCTTGATGGCTGAGCCGCCGATGTCGAAGCAGACGATCATGGGCGTCCTCAATCCGGCACGAAGAACTTGTGGGCAGCAACGCTCGCGGCGGTCTGCGACCAGAAATCGCCGGCAACGCGCGAGAAGACCAGCCGCAACGATGCGCCCATATCCGGCAGAACGTTGGCGGTGACGGTCTGCTGCACGAGGGTGCGGATCAGCGTGCCGACGGCGGCGCTGGTATCGATGATGAACACCGCTTGCGGGTCGTTGACCTGCACCAGGTGGGCGATGACGCTGCCGAGCGTCGCGCCGGCCCTGTGCAGCACGTCGAGGGCGGCCGGGTCGTTGCGTGCGGCGAGTATTTCGATCTCGCCGATGCTGGTGACCTTCATTCCCGCATTGCGGGCCTGCAGCAGGATGGCGCCGGGGGCAGCCACAGTGTCAAGGCAGCCGCGCTTGCCGCATTTGCACGGGCGCCCGCCGGGCTCGACGGTCGTATGGGCGATTTCGCCGGCGCCGCCATTGTGGCCGCGGCGCAATTTGCCGTCGATGAAGCTGGCGCAGCCGACGCCGTCGCCTATCGTTATGACGGCGAAGTCGTCGAGCGGACGCGCCTCGCCGAAGAGCTTTTCGCGCGTCGCTGCGGTCTTGGCGTCGTTTTCCAGATAGGCGGGCAGGCCCGTTTTTTCGCGGATGAGGCGGGCCAGGGGCACGTTGTGCCAATCGAGGTGCGTGGAGTTGAGGCAGGTCTCGTGGGCGGCATCGACGAGGCCGGAAACGGCGACGCCGATGCCGAGCAGCCGCTCGCGGGCGATGCCGGTATCGGCGAGGAGGCTGTCGACGCCGTCGGCGATCTGCGTCGCGACGGTCTCGGGGTCGCGCGAGAAAGGGAGTTCCAGGCGCGCGGTGACCTGACCGGTCAGGTCCACCAGCACGAGCACCGGCTGCTCGAGGGTGATGGAAACGCCGGCGAAGTAGCCGTAGTCCGGGTTCATGGCGAGGAGCATGGACGGGCGGCCCTGGCGCGGCTCGTCGGCCTCCTCGCGCGCCTCCAGAACGATGCCCGCTTCGATCAGCGTGCGGGTCAAAGCGGTGAGCGCAGGCTTGCCGACGCCGAGCGCCCGCGCCAGCCGCGTGCGGCTCAAGGGGCCGGCGGTCGCGATGAGGTGGATCATCGCCTGTTGCGACGCATTGAACCGGTGCGCCGTCGAGGGCATCTCGCGCCTCCATTGCCTATCTGGTGAACTTATCGCCCAGATTTCGATCAGCAAGTCAACTTATATCGCCAGATGCAGGATCGAACCGCATGTAAGTTCAATCAGAAAACAAATATCGCCGATCTTGTTGCTGTTGACATGCCTAAATGCCGTGACACTATCAGGCAGTCCTGCTCGAAAGAGGTTTCCATGCGCATCGCCGTCGCCGGGCTGCATACCGAGTGCAGCACCTACAATCCTGTCCTCATCCGCGAGCCGGAGTTCCGCGTCCTGCGGGGGGAGGCGATGGCCAAGGACGGCTATTTCGAGTTCCTGACGCATTTCCCGGCCGAGTTCGTCACGATCCTGCATGCGCGCGCCATCGCCGGCGGGCCGGTGGAGCGCGGCATCTACGACACGTGGAAGGCCGAGATCCTGGCCGGGCTGAAGGCTGCGCTGCCGGTCGACGGTGTCTACCTCGCCATGCACGGCGCGATGTTCGTCGAGGGATTGTTCGATGCCGAGGGCGATTTCATCTCGGCGGTGCGCGAGGTCGTCGGGCCGGATGTGCCGATCTCGGCGAGCTACGATCTCCACGGCAATGTCAGCCAGCGGATCATCGACAGTCTCGACATGTTTTCGACCTATCGTACCGCCCCGCACATCGATACGCCCGATACCATGCGGCGGGCCGTCAACATGCTGGTGCGGGCGCTGCGCACGGGCGTTCGCCCCACGCTCGTCTGGGCGCCGGTGCCAGTGCTGCTGCCGGGCGAGCGCACCAGCACGCAGGACGAGCCGGGGCGCAGCTTTTATGCCCGCATGAGCGAGGTCGAGGAGCCGACCGGCATCTGGGATGCCTCCTTCCAGGTCGGCTATGTCTGGGCCGACGAGCCACGCGCCACCGCCGCCGCGCTCGTCACCGGTACGGACCTCGCCTTGCAGGAGAAGGTCGCCAGGCAATTGGCGCAGGACTATTGGGACATCCGCCGCGACTTCGTCTTCGGCACGACCACCGGCAGCATCGAGGAGTGCGTCGAAGCCGCCGTCGCTTCGAAGACCCACCCGGTGGTGCTCGCCGAATCCGGCGACAACCCGACCGGGGGTGGCGTCGGCGACCGGGCCGAGGCGCTGGCGGCGCTGATCGCGCGGGACGCGCAGGGCGTCGTCTTTGCCGGCATCACCGATCGTGCCGCGACCGACGCCTGCTACGCGGCCGGCGCAGGGGCGGACCTCGACCTCAGGATCGGCGCCAGCCTCGATACATCGAGCACGCCTGTCGAGGCGCGTGCCAAGGTCAAATTCCTGCTGCCGGCCGAGGACACGTTCTTTCGCGAGGCGGTGGTCAGCATCGGCGGGATCGACCTGGTGCTGACGGCGCGCCGGCGGCCGTTCCACAACATCGTCGATTTCACGAGGCTCGGACTCGATCCAAGGACGGCGCGGATCGTCGTGGTCAAGTCGGGGTATCTCTCACCGGAGCTGGGTCCGATCGCCCATCCGAGCCTGATGGCGCTGTCCACGGGCGTAGTCGACCAGTTCGTCGAGCGGCTGGAGCGGCGGCACAAGCAGCACCCGACCTTCCCGTTCGATGCTGATTTCGAATGGAGCCCGAAGGCGATCCGGTCGGCGCTGGCGGGGTGACCCCTAACTGCGCCAGTGCTGCTTGGGTTCGCCGAGGGTCTGGAGGTCGCGGGCGGGTTCGCCGGCGATGCGGCGCAGGAGCAGGCGGGTGAGCTCGATGCCGGCGGCCCGCACGTCCTCGGAGAGCGTGTCGACGCTCGGAAAGAACGTCGGGAGGATGTCGGAGGTCTGCTTGGCGATGACTTCGATGTCGCGGCCGAGCACAAGCCCCGCATCCTGCAGGCCGCCAATGAGGGCGATAGCGCCCATCTCGCTGTCGCAGATGATGCCGTCCGGGCGATTTTCGGCCGCGGCGAGCGAGCGGCCGTAGGCGCGCATTTCGGCGGTACGCTGGTGGGGGATTTCCGCGTCGATGATCGTGCCGGCGATGCCGTGTTCGGCGGTGACCGAGCGGAAGGCGTCGATCAGGTTGAAATAGTTGTTGGTCGTCGCTTCGCCGAGCACCAGAAGTTGCCTGCGCCGCCCCTTGGCCGCGAGACGCTCGACCGCCATCGCGACGAATCTTTCCGCGTTGAAATCATGGAAGGCGTGCGGTTCGGCGAAGCGGGTGCGGCCATGGCTGACGAAGGGGAATCCCGCCTCCATCATCAGTCTGACCCGCCGGTCCTCGGGCGCCGTGTGGGTGATGATGACGCCATCGGCGGTGCGGTTGCCGAGAATGTAGCGGATGGTGTCGACGGAAGCTGTCGGGTTGAACTCGGGCGCGACGGTCAGGTGGTAGCGGGTGCCGCGGATGGCCTCGCCGATCCCCTGGATCATATGCCGGGCGAAGTCGATCGATTCCTCGCCGCTATCGAGGACGAGGGTTATGACGTTGGTCTTGCCGGTGCGAAGGCGCACGCCGGCGCGGTCCGGCACGTAGCCGACCTGCGCAGCCGCTTCCGCCACGCGTCGGCGGGTCTCTTCCTTCAGCGCCGCTCCGCCGCGCAGCGAGAGCGAGACGGTCGAAAGGCTGAGGCCGGTAATCTGCGCAATGGTCTTGAGCGTGGCGCGGCGTTTTTCGCCCGGGCGTTGCTCATCGTTTTGCGTTTGGGTATCTGTAGCCATGGTCCCTCGCTCTTGCCACAATTCTACACTGGCTTGGAGCAAATCCAATTGCCGCCGCGCTTTTGGCGTGGGGCATGGCAATGACCGACAGATTTCTTATCCACAAGCGGGCCCATGACCGACTTCGATCCCTATAGCGTACTCGGTGTCGAGCGCACCGTCGGCCACGGCGGCATCAAGGCGGCGTATCGCTTGCGCGTGCGCACCGCCCACCCCGATCGCGGGGGCGACCCCGACGAGTTCATGACCATCGTGCGGGCGTTCGACGTGCTGTCCGATCCCGACGCGCGGCGCATGTACGACGAGACCGGCGTCGTCGATCCGGAGGCGGCGGTCAAGCTCAGGAATGACGTGGCGGTGGTGCTGGCCGACATGTTCGACGCGGCCGTGCGCACCGCCGTCGATACGGGGCTGCCGCTCGATGGCGTCGATTTCATCGACATGATGTCGAGCGCGGTCGGCGCCAATGCCGAGGACGCGCGTGTCCAGGCCGAACGGCTGGAGGGCGAGGTGGGCGCGCTCAGCACCCTGAAGCAGCGCATCCGCCGGCACGACGACCACACCAACATGTTCGCCGAGCGGCTTGATGAGCAGATCGCCGCCAAGACCGAGGAGCAGGCGCAACTGCGCCGGCGCGTCCATGTGTTCGAGATCGCCATGGTCGAGCTCGGCAACTACGATTCCGAGGTCGAGCTGATATCGGCGCTCGAGACCGAAGCGACGGGCTGAGGTTTTCATGCAATTCGTGCGTACGGGCGGCGTGACGCTCCACTACCAGATGATCGGCGACCCCGCGGCCAAGCCTCTCATCGTCTTCGTCAATGCGCTCGGAACGGATTTCCGCATCTGGCGGGACGTGATCGTGCGGCTCGTGGGTGACTATGCCATCCTGACCTACGACAAGCGCGGCCACGGCCTTTCCGACGTGGGACCCACGCCCTACACGATCGAGACGCACGCCGAGGACCTGGCGGGTCTTCTCGACCATGTCGGCGCTAAAGGCGCCATCGTCTGCGGCGTCTCCGTCGGCGGCATGATCGCGCAGGTGCTCAGTTCCCGCCGGCCGGACCTCCTACGCGCGCTGGTCCTCTGCGACACGGCCCACAAGTCCGGCACGCCCGAGATGTGGCAGGCGCGCATCGCCGCAGTGGAGGCGGAGGGGATCGCGTCCATCGCCGATACCATCCTCGAGCGTTGGTTCACGCGCGAGTTCCGCGAGACGGTCGAGTGCGCGGGGTACCGCAACATGCTGATCCGACAGCCGGCCGCAGGCTATGCGGCAACCTGCGCGGCGCTGCGCGACGCCGACCTCGCCGAGGTCGCCAGGACCATTGCCGTGCCGGCCATCTGCATCGTGGGTGAGGACGACGGGTCAACCTCGCCCGCGCTCGTCGCCGAGTTCGCCAAAATGGTGCCCAACGCTCGCTTCGAACTCATCAAGCGCTGTGGGCACCTGCCGTCAATCGAGCAGCCGCAGATGCTGACCGAGATCATCCGCACGTTCCTTGCGCTCGTCTTGGAAGGAGAGGCGAGCGCCGTCCGCCACTAATCTTCGCGGAAGATATCGAAGGGTGCGAAGGCCTGGGTCGTCGCCATCATCTGGATACGGTTGATGTTGACGTGGGCCGGCACGGTCGTCGCCCAGAACACCGCCTCGGCGATGTCGTCGGCGGTCATGGCCTGCGTGCCCTGATAGGGCTTGGAGGCGCGACCGGCATCGCCCTTGAAGCGCACCAGCGAGAATTCGGTTTCGGCAAGGCCCGGTTCGATGTTGGTGACCCGCACATTCTTGCCCTGCACGTCGGAGCGCAGGTTGAGGGCGAGTTGCTTGACGAACGCCTTGCTCGCCCCATAGACGCTGGCCCCCGGATAGGAATAGTCGCCGGCGACAGACCCCATGGTGACGACATGGCCGCCGCCGCGCGCGACGAGTCCGGGCAGCAGGGCGCGCACCGTATACATCAGCCCCTTGACGTTGGTGTCGACCATCGTTTCCCAGTCGCCGATGTCGACCTCGGCCGCCGGCTGCAGGCCGAGCGCGAGGCCGGCATTGGCCAGCACGACGTTGATGGCATCGAACGGGGCGGGGATTGCCTCGACAGCCTTGTTGGTCGCCTGCCAGTCGCGCACGTCAAGCTCGACGATATGGCAGGTGTCGGGACTAAGTTCGGCCTGGAGCGCCTCGAGCCGGTCCCTGCGCCGCCCCGCAGCGATGACCCTGGCGCCCGCGCCCGCATAGCGCCGGGCCGCGGCCAGGCCGAAGCCGGAAGTCGCACCGGTGATGAAGACGGTGAAGTCGCGCGGGTCGAGCGTCTGGTACATGTCGGGCTCCGAGGGTGGGACGGAAAGGCGTTGTTCCGTTAACACGGTTTGCCCGCCAACGCATTGGCGTTTCCCGACAATTGGGTTGGTGGCGCCCACCGGTCTGTGGCCTGCGCGCCACTACAGGGGACCTCAAGCCGCAATTTTATGCAGTTGCGGTATCCAAAGCCGCCCGCGCGCCGTAAAGTCCTTGCCGAGGACATTGAAGAGGGCAGCGGCCGAGGCGCCGCTATCTTCATAATTAACGGAATCTTCTGGCCTTTCTGCGCCAGATGAGGGCTATCCGCGTTCCGGGCGCGGCCAGTAAACCGATGGGAACAGACAACTGACCCTCGCGCGCGTGATCTATTGCCTGGGCGTCCTGAGTATCGCGGCGCCCGTCGGCGGCGTCCTGATGGCGCCGCAAGCCGGCGCGTTCGAGCTCTTCGGCATCCGCTTCTTCGAGGACCAGGCCGATCGCGACGCCGATGCGGTGATCGTCGATCCGCACACCTACAGCGCCGAGGTCGTGACCGGCGCGACGGGGGGACTGGAAGGCGTGATCCGCAACGCCTCGGCGCTCGTCGCCGACCAGGACGAGCCGGCGTCAGGCGCCGCCGGGCTTCTTGCCAAGGCGCGCGGCGACTACCGGCGCATCACCGCCGCCCTCTATGGCGAGGGTTACTATGGCGGCACGGTCAACATCCTCGTCAATGGCGTGGAGGCGGCCAATATCCCGCCCGACACGCGGCTGCCCAATCCCGCCGCGATCCAGATCCACGTCAATCCGGGGCCTGAGTTCCGCTTCAACCGCCTCGTCATCGTCAACCAGGCCCCGCCGACCCTCGATCCGGGCGATGAGGTGCCGGAGCCGACCACCCTCGGCTACGTCAATGGCGCCGTCGCGCGTTCGGGCGTCGTCACGCGTGCGGAGGCCTCTGCGATCGAAGCGTGGCGCCAGCAGGGCTATGCCAAGGCCGAGGTCGCCAGCCGCGAGGTGGTGGCCGACCATGCAAGCAACACGGTCGACGTGACCATCACCATAGCACCCGGCCGCCCGGCGCGCTTCGGGCCGATCCAGGTGCAGGGCACCGAGCGCATGGACCCGGCGTTCGTTGCCCGCCAGACGGGACTGACCGAAGGCGAGGAGTATGACCCCGACGAGCTCGCGCTCGCCGAGAAGCGGCTCGACCGGCTGGAAGTCTTCCGCGCCGCCCGGCTCGAGGCCGCGCGCGAGATCGGCGCCGACGGGCTCCTACCCTATACGCTGATCGTCCAGGAGCAGGCGGGGCGCCGGTTCGGCGTCGGCGCGAGTTTCTCGACCGTCGACGGGCTTGGCGTCGAAGCCTACCACCTCTGGCGCAATCTCTTCGGCCAGGCCGAGCGACTGCGCCTCGACGCACGGGTCGCCGGCATCGGCTTTCCGGTCGAGACCGAGGAGTTCGATTACTTTTTCGGCGGCACCTTCACCAAGCCGGGCATGTTCACGCCCGACACCGACCTCGTCGCCACCGTCTCGGCCGAGCGCACTGTGCTCGATACCTACACCGAGACCTCCGCCGGCGGACGCCTGGGCCTGACCCATATCTTCTCCGATCACATCACCGCCGAGGCGGGGGCGCTGGTCGAGGTATCGCGGTTCGATGACGATTTCGGCACGCGCGACTTCACCATCGCCGGCGCCTATGGCGGCATCACCTTCGACAATCGCGACAATCCGCTTGATGCCACCGAGGGTTTCTATGCCTCGGCGCAGATCGAGCCGTTCTACGAGTTCAACTACGGCAACCCGGCCGCCCGCGCCATCATCGAGGGGCGCACCTATTTCGGCTTCGGCGACAACGATCGCGTGGTGCTCGCCGGTCGCATCCGGGCCGGGGCGCTGCTTGGCCCCGACCTCGAGGAAATCCCGCCCGACCGGCTCTTCTTTGCCGGCGGCGGCGGTTCGGTGCGCGGCTATGCGTTCAAATCCATCGGCGTTGACGGGCCGGGCGATACCGTCACCGGCGGCAGGTATCTGCTCGAAGGTTCGATCGAGGCGCGCGTCAAGGTCACCGGCGACATCGGCGTCGTCGGCTTCCTCGATGGCGGGTATGTGGCCGCCGACACCTTCCCCGGCATCGAGGATCTGCGGCTGGGCGCGGGCATCGGCCTGCGCTATGCGACCGGCCTCGGACCCATCCGCGCCGATCTTGCTATTCCGCTCAACAAGCGGGACGGCGATCCGGACTACGCGCTCTACATCGGCATAGGGCAGGCCTTCTGATGCTTTCGCGCCTCAAATCGCTGCCGCATCGCCTGCTGGCCTTCGCGCTTGCCGGCCTCTCATTGCTCGTCGCCGTCCCCCTCGCCATCACCGTTGCGCAGGATGGCGAGGCCTATCAGGAGATGACGGACAACGAGCAGAAGGATTGGCTGACCCAGTTCGTCCAGGACCGGCTCTCGACCCCGGAGCGGCAGATCAGCCTCTCCAACATCGATGGCATCCTCGGCTCGGACGTCTCGGTGCGACTGATCACCATCTCCGATTCAGAGGGCGTGTGGCTGCGCATCAACAATGCGCGCCTCAACTGGAACCAGGCGGCGCTCTTCACCGGCCGGCTCGACGTGCGCTCGCTGACGGCCGATTCCATCGAATACACCCGCAACGCCGTGCCCAGCCGCGATGCGCCGCCCGACCTGCCTTCGCCCGAGGCGGGCGGCCTGCAGATACCTGAGTTTCCCGTCGCCATCGTCATCCAGGAACTCTCTGTGCCGCGCGTCACGTTCGGGGAGGGGGTCTTCGGGCTCGGCTCGGAGATCTCGCTTGCGGGCGCGTTCACTCTCGAAGGCGGCAACCTCGACACGACGCTCGATATCGAGCGCCTCGATGGTCCGGGCGGAACGCTCGACCTCGACGTCGCCTATATGCGCGCCGACCAGAACGTCGACATCGACGTCTCACTGACCGAACCGCCCAACGGCATCCTGGCCAATCTCCTCAACATGGAGGGTCGCCCGGCGGTAGAGCTGACGCTTGCCGGCAACGGCCCCGTCTCCAACCTCGTGACCGAGCTGACCTTTGCCGCCAACGGACGCACGGCGCTTTCGGGCGTGGCGACCATCACGCAGGCGCAGGAGGGGTTCGTCATCGGCGCCAACCTCACCGGCGCGCTCGCCGACCTGATGGCCGAGCCCTATCGCCCGTTCTTCGGCGAGGAGACGCGGCTCACCGCCGATGCGCTGCTGCGCACCGAGGGTGGCCTCAGCATCTCGAACCTCCAGGTCTCGGGCGGGCAGGTTTCTCTTTCCGGCAATCTCGATATGACGCCGGACAATTTCCTGCGGCGTCTGACGCTGGACGCCGCCATCGGCAGCCCCGCCGGCGAGCGGGTGACGCTGCCGATACCGGGCGCAACAAGCATCGACGCGGCCCGGCTGACGGTCGACTACGGCGCCGAGAACTCCGAGAACTGGACCGCCGGTCTCATCGTTTCGGGTCTTGCGACCGGCAACGGTTTTTCCGCCGAGACGACGACACTCAATCTTTCAGGCGTCGCCGCCAATCTCGACGATCCGGCCAGCCGACGCGTCACCCTCAATGGCGACGGCGCCATCGCCGGCATCTCGGCCACCGAGGAGGTGGAGGCAGCGCTCGGCGATTCCATCGGGCTCGGCGTCGCCGGTCTCTGGGAAGCGGGCCAGCCGATCCAGATCGCGGAACTGCGCATTGCCGGCCAGGCGCTCACCATGGCGCTTTCGGGCACGCTCGACAACTTCGTCTTCAACGGCGATATCGGGCTTGCCACCGCAAGCATCGCGCCGTTCTCGGACCTCGCCGGTCGCGAACTTTCCGGTGCGCTCAATCTCACGGCCAACGGCACCGTCAGCCCGCTGATCGGCGGCTTCGACCTGACGCTCGACGGCACCGGCACGGGACTTTCGATCGACGACGAGGTCGCCGACCGGTTGCTCGAGGGTGAAGTGGCGCTATCCGGGCGCGTGGCGCGCACCGAGACGGGGCTCGCCGCCGAGGGATTCCAGCTGGGCAACGACCAGCTGCGTCTTACCGCGGACGGCACGATCGCGACGGGCACCGCCGATTTCCGCTTCGATCTCGCGCTTGCCGATCTGGCGCTTCTTTCTCCCGACGCATCCGGGCAGATGAGCGTCACCGGCACCGCGCGGGGTACCGAGGGCACCATAGCGCTCGATCTCGACGCGTCAGTGCCGCAGGGTGAACTCGTCGGCCGTCCGCTGCGCGATGCGCGGTTCGGTTTCGCGGGCACGCTGGTCGAGGCGGCGATTGCCGGCGACATCACCGGCGCCGCCATGCTCGACGGCCACGCCGTAAGCCTCGCCTCGAACGTGGCGGTCAACGCCGAAGGCTCGCGGCTGACCGACATCGCGTTCGAAACGGCCGGCACGCGCATAAGCGGCGATCTGGCGCGCAGGCCCGACGGGCTGCTGTCCGGGGCGCTTGCGATCGATGCCACCGATATCTCCAATGCGGCCGCGCTGGCGCTGATGCAGGCGCGCGGCGCGGTCGATGCCGATGTGCAGCTCTCCGTCGTCGATGAAACGCAGGCCGCCGAGATCGCCGGCTCGATCCGCGACCTCTCGGTCGAGGACATCCGCATCGCTTCGGCCGATATCTCGGCTACGGCGAGCGACCTCTTCGGCGTGCCGGCCGTCAACGGACGCATCACCGGTAGCGGGATTTCCGCGGCGGGCGTCGACATACGGCAGTTGACCGCGACCGCCAGCCAGAGCGGCGAGACGACGAGCTTTACCGCACAGGCGAACCTGGCGACGGGCACCGATGTCGACGTTGCCGGTTCGCTCGCTCCCCAGGGTACGGGCTACCGCCTCTCGCTCGATCGCGCCAATCTCGTGCAGGGCCAGCTTTCGGCGCGCCTCGCCAACCCGACGGTGCTCGTCGTCGACGGTTCGTCGGTCAGGCTCGATGCCGTGCGCTTCAATGTCGGCTCGGGCAGCATCACCGCTTCCGGCACGGCGGGCGAAGCGCTCGCCATAGATGTCGCGATCAACGCATTGCCGCTCTCGATCGCCAATGCGGTGGCCCCGGATTTGGGTCTTGCCGGCACGCTCAACGGGCGCGCGCAGATCACCGGCTCGGGCAGCGATCCACGCGTCAGCTTCACGGCCGAGGGCAGCGGGCTCAACGCTGCCGCCATCAGTGACGTCGGCATCGCCCCGCTCACCGCTTCGGTCAACGGCAGCTTTGCACGCAATACCGTCACGCTCGCGGCGCTGCGTGCCAGCGGCGCGGGCGGCCTTCAGGTCTCGGGTTCGGGCGCCGTGCCACTCACGGGGCAGGGGCTGGCGCTCAACCTCACCGGTTCGGCGCCGCTCTCGCTCGCCAATCGCTATCTCGCCGACCGCGGCGGGCAGGCCTCGGGCGTCGCCAATCTCGATGCGCGGGTGTCCGGCAGCCTTTCCAATCCGCAGTTCAGCGGCACGGTCACCACCAGTGGCGCCGAGTATGTCGATCCGGAAGCGAACCTGCGTCTCGTCGGCATCAACGGGCGGGTCAGCCTCGACGGCACGCAGGCGCGGGTCGAGAGCCTTTCGGCCAACTTGGCGACCGGCGGCAGCGTTTCGGGCTCCGGTACCATCGGACTTTCCGGGCAGTTCCCTGCCAACCTGTCGCTGGCGCTGAATTCGGCGCGCTATGCGGACGGGCATCTGTTCGTCGCGACCGCCTCGGGCAATCTCACCGTCACCGGCAACCTTATCGGCAATCCGCTGATCTCCGGGCGCGTCCTCATCGAGGAAGCCAACATCACGGTGCCCGAAAACTTCGGGGGCGGCGCGGCTCTCATCGACGTCGAACACATCCATACGCCCCGCCCGGTGGAAGCGACGCTCGAGCGGGCGCGGATCGACGAGCGCGGCGCGCCGACGCCGCGCACGCGCTCGCCCGGCGTGCTGCTCGACATTACCGTCGATGCGCCCAACCAAATCTTCATCCGCGGGCGCGGGCTCGATGCCGAGGTCGGCGGTTCGGTGCGGCTGACCGGCCCCGTCGACAACATCCAGCCGGTCGGCAGCTTCGAGATGACCCGCGGGCGCCTGGCGATCCTCGGCCAGCGCATCACCTTCGAGACCGGATCGGTGACGCTGCTGGGCAATCTCGATCCTTCGCTGAACTTCGTCGCGCGCACCGAGGGCGACGGCATCACCGTGTTCGTCACCATTTCCGGGCGCATCTCCGACCTCGACATCAGCTTCACCTCCAATCCTGCCCTGCCGCAGGACGAAGTGCTGGCGCGCCTGATCTTCAACCGGTCGGTGGGCGAGCTGACGCCATTGCAGGTGGCGCGCCTCGCGGCGGCCGCGGCCGAGCTTGCCGGGGGCGGCGAAGGCGGCGGGCTGCTGGGATCGCTGCGCGAAGGCACGGGCCTTGCCGACCTCGATATCGTCACCGACGAGGAAGGCAATGTCGGGCTCGCGGCCGGCACCTACATCCAGGACAACGTCTATCTCGGCGTGCAGACCGGCACCGGCGGGCAGAGCCGCGTCACCATCAACCTCGACGTCACCAACGACCTCAAGATCACCGGCGCCGCCGGCGCCGACGGGGATTCGAGCCTCGGCATATTCTACGAGCGGGATTATTAGAGGCTGGTGCACACTGCGCCCTTGAGGGCATGGCACAATCTTACCCCATTCCCCAGTGTCATCCCGGCGAAGGCCGGGACCCATCCTGAGATGCCTCGCCAGCCGCAAGATGTGTGATCCGGGGGAGGGCGCGACCACTCCCTCGTGCCTGTTGATGTGTTCAAGGCTGGGTCCCGGCCTTCGCCGGGATGACAGCCGGTGGGTGGGGGGCATGTTGCCGTTGGCACGATGCTCCCTTCTCCCATCCACGCAAGGGAACTGGAGCTACCGCGCCACCCCCGTGCGGGCGGCCTTCTCCTCGTCGTACCACCAGATCGTGGGGAATCCGGACGAATAGTCCGGCAGGGTTTCGGGGTGGCTGTAGCGATCCCAGTGCGCCATCCAGGAGGCCCCGCGCATGTAGCTCGGGATGATGATGTGGTGGGCCAGCAGCACCCGGTCGAGCGCGCGGGTCGCGGCCTCCAGCGTCTCGCGGTCGTCGGCGAAGATTACCTTGTCGATCAGCGCATCCACTCCCGGATCGGCGAGCCCGGCATAGTTGCTTGAACCCGCCTCCTCGGCCGAGCTCGAGCCGAAGAAGAAGCGCTGCTCGTTGCCGGGCGAGGCCGACTGCGTCCAGGCCTGGTAGAGCACTTCGTAGTCGAAGCTGCGGATGCGGTTGACGTACTGGGCCGAGTCGGCGGTGCGGATGGTTGCGGCGATGCCGATCTGGGCGAGATTGTTGACGAGGTTCTGCGCCACCGGCTCGATGGTCGCGCCCTGCAGCAGGATCTCGATGGTCAACTGCCGCCCGTTGGCGTCGACGAGCTGCGTGCCCTGTAGCGTATAGCCGGCCTCCGTCAGGAGGTTGAGCGCGGTGCGCAGATTGTTGCGCAGGCCCGCTGCGTCGGTGCTGACCGGATTGGCATAGGGCTGCGTAAACACTTCCGGCGGCACCAGATCGCGCACGGATTCGAGGATTTCCAGCTCCTCGCCCTGCGGCAGGTCACGTGATGTCAGTTCTTCGATGCCCTGGAAGAATGAGCTGATGCGCTCGTACTGGCCGAAGAACTGGGTGCGGTTCAGTTCCTCGAAGTTGAAGGCGTAGTTCAGCGCCTCGCGCACCAGCGGGTTCTGGAACTTCTCGTCGCGCAGATTGTAGATGAAGCCGACCATCACGCCGCGCCCGGCATAGTCCTGCGTGAACTCCTCCTTGATTACCCGGCCGTCGTTGACGGCAGGGAAGTCGTAGGCGGTCGCCCAGCGGCGGGCCTGGTTTTCCGGCCACATGTCGATGCGGTCGCCCTTGAAGGCCTCGAACTCGACGTTGAGGTCGAGGAAGTACTCGTAGCGGATTTCGCCGATATTGTTCTGGCCGACCTGGGTCGGATGCTCGAGGCCCCAATAGTCCTCGACGCGCTCATAGGAAACGGTGCGGCCGGCCTCGAAGCCCTTGATGCGGTAGGGGCCGGAGCCGAGCGGCGGCTCGAGGGTCGAGCGGGTGATGTCGCGCTGGTTGCCGCGCGCATCCGTGCCTTCCCACCAGTGCTTGGGCAGGACGATGAGCTGACCGAGGATCTTGGGCAGTTCCCTGTTACCGGTTTCGTTGAAGCTGAAAGTGACTTCGCCGGGCGCTGTTTCCTCGACGCCGGTGACGTTGGCGTAGTACTGCGCCCTGTCCGGATTGATCTCGACCAGCGTTTGGAACGACCAGATCACATCCTCGGCCGTCACCGGTTGGCGGTCGTGCCATCGCGCGTCCGGATCGAGGCGGTAGGTGACGGAAGAATAGTCTTCGGGCCAGCTGATCGCCTCGACCAGCAGGCCGTAGTCGACCAGTTGGTTCTCGTCGAGGGAATAGGTCGTCAGCGTTTCGTATATGAGCCCGAGACCGGAGGCCACCTCGCCCTGCGGTAGGAAGGGATTGAAGGTATCGAAGCTGCCCATGGCGCCGAGCCGCAGCAGCCCGCCCTTCGGAGCATCGGGATTGACATAGTCGAAATGCGTGAAGCCTTCGGGGTACTTCGGCTCGAGGCCGAGGCTCGTGGCGTGGTGCCAGACGCGCTCTTCGTCCTGGGCGAAAACAGGCGAGGCGAGGGCGAAAGCGGCGATCGCGAGCGCGGCGAGGGTCGGGAGGGCGACAGCTTTCATCGAGACGTCCTGAAGCTATGTTGTTGCAATGAGTTTAGATCGTTTTTCCGTTTGATGGGACTCATCGGCCGCTCATGTGCTCGCGCCCTCGACGACGGCGAGATCGAGCGCGGCGGCGAGCAGGGCCTTGGTATAGGGTTCGCGCGGCCGCTCGAAGATGTCGGCAGCCGCGCCTTCCTCGACGATCCTGCCGTCCTTCATCACCACCACCCGGTTGGCGAGGGCGCGCACGACCTTGAGGTCGTGGGAGATGAACATGTAGGTGAGGCCCCTGGCCGCCTGCAGGTCGCGCAGGAGATCGACGATCTGCGCCTGGATGGAGACGTCGAGGGCTGAGGTCGGCTCGTCAAGCACGAGGAATTTAGGGGCGAGCACCATGGCGCGGGCGATGGCGACGCGCTGGCGCTGGCCGCCGGAGAACTCGTGGGGGTAACGGTGGCGCGCCTCGGGGTCGAGACCAACGTCTTTCAACGCTTCGACGACCTTTGCCTCGCGTTCGGCAACACCGATGCCGGGCGCATGGACCTTGAGGCCTTCGGTGACGATGTCGCCGACGGACATGCGCGGGCTCAGCGACCCGTAGGGGTCCTGGAAGACGATCTGCATGTCGGCGCGTAGCGGCCGCATGGCCTTCCAGGATTTGCGCTGCACATCGGCGCCCATGAAGACGATGCGCCCCTGCGACGAGACGAGCCGCAGGAGCGCCAACCCCAGCGTCGACTTGCCCGAGCCGCTTTCGCCGACGATCCCGACAGTCTCGCCTTCTTGCACTGCGATGTCGACGCCATCGACGGCCTTCACGTGTCCGACCGTACGGCGCAGGAACCCGGCTTTGATCGGGAACCAGACCTTGAGGTCCTTGGCTTCGACGATCGGGCGCTCACCGGCCGTGGGGGCGGGCCGGCCTTTCGGCTCTGCTGCCATCAGGTGGCGGGTGTAGGCGTGCTGCGGGTTGGCGAAGATCGCCTGCGTCTTGCCGCTCTCGACGATTTCGCCCTTGGTCATCACGCAGGTTCGATCGGCCAGTTTCCGGACGATCGAAAGGTCGTGGGTGATGAACAGCATCGCCATGCCGAGGCGCTGTTGCAGGTCTCTGAGAAGGGTGAGGATCTGGGCCTGCACTGTCACGTCGAGGGCCGTCGTCGGCTCGTCGGCGACGAGCAGGTCCGGTTCGTTGGCGAGCGCCATGGCGATCATCACGCGCTGGCGCTGGCCGCCGGACAATTGGTGGGGATAGGCGCCGAGACGGGTCTCGGGGCTGGGGATGCCGACCTGCGTCAGAAGCTCGATTGTCCGTGCCCGCGCTGCGTTGGGCCGCAGACCCCGGTGAACGGCCAGCACCTCGCCCACCTGCCGTTCGATGGTGTGGACGGGGTTCAGCGAGGTCATCGGCTCCTGGAAGATCATGGAGATGTCGTTGCCACGCACCCGGCGTAGCTCGCCGTCGCTCGCCTTGAGCAGATCGCGCCCCTTGAAGAGGATTTCGCCCCCGGGATGTGTGGCGGCGGGATAGGGTAGGAGCTTGAGAACCGAGAGGGCGGTCACCGACTTGCCCGAGCCGCTTTCGCCGACGAGGGCCACGGTCTCGCCGGGCATGACGTCGAAGGAGACGCCCCTGACCGCTTCGGCCTCGCCAAAGCGCACGTGGAGATCGCGGATCGAGAGGAGGGGATCGGTCACTGCAGGGTCCTCCTCGGATCGAACGCGTCGCGCACGGCTTCGCCGATGAAGACGAGGAGGGTGAGCATCACCGAGATGGTGACGAACCCGGTGATGCCGAGCCAGGGCGCCTGCAGGTTGTTCTTGCCCTGCGCCAGAAGTTCGCCGAGCGAGGGCGAGCCGACCGGCAGGCCGAAGCCGAGGAAATCGAGCGAGGTCAGCGTCGCGACCGATCCGGAGAGGATGAAGGGCATGAAGGTCAGCGTCGCGACCATGGCGTTGGGCAGAAGGTGCCGGATCATGATGGTGGCGTTGGAGACGCCAAGCGCGCGCGCTGCCGCGATATACTCGAAATTGCGTCCACGCAGGAACTCGGCGCGCACGATTCCGACGAGCGCGACCCAGGAAAAGAGCAGCAATATGCCCAGCAGCACCCAGAAGCTCGGCGCGATGACGCTCGAGATGATCAGCAGAACATAGAGCGAGGGGATCGCCGTCCAGATCTCGATGAAACGCTGGAAGACGAGGTCCGTCCAGCCGCCGAAATAGCCCTGCACGGCTCCGGCGGCGACGCCGATCACCGACGAGATGACGGTCAGCGTCAGCCCGAAGAGGATGGAGATGCGAAACCCGTAGATGAGGCGCGCGAGCACGTCCCTGCCGTTGCCGTCGGTGCCGAGCCAATGCATGTTGGCGTTGATGCAGAGCGGGTCCGCGAGCCCCATGGGCAGGGCCGAGCAGTTCTCTTCCCAGGTCATGGTCCAGGAAGGCGGTGAGGGAAACGGCACCGGCACCTGGGCGTCGACGGTGCCATAAGAGAAGCGGATGGGCGGCCAGATCATCCAGCCATTGGCCTCGATCTCCTCATAGTTGAGCGGATTGCGATAGTCGGTCAGCGCCAGGAAGCCGCCGAACTTGGCCTCCGGATAGTTGACGAAGGCGGGCACCAGCAGCTCGCCCTTGTACATGGCGATGATCGGCCGGTCGTTGGCGATGAACTCGGCCCCGAGGGTGACGACGAAGAGCACGAGGAAAATCCAGAAGGACCACCAGCCGCGCCGGTTGCGGCGAAAGTTGTCGAGCCGGCGCCGGTTGATCGGCGAGAGCCATCCGGCGAGGCGGGCATCGGCTGGGGGCTTGGCGACCTCGTTCATACTTCGCGGCTTTCGAAGTCGATGCGCGGGTCGACCCACATATAGGCAAGGTCGGAGATCAGTCCGATGACCATGCCGAGCAGCGAGAAGATGAAGAGGGTGGCAAAGACCACCGGATAGTCGCGGCTGGTGATCGCCTCGAAGCCGAGGAGGCCCAACCCGTCGAGCGAGAAGATCGTTTCGATCAGCAGCGAGCCGGTGAAGAACGCTGAGACGAACGCGGCCGGGAAGGCGGCGATGATCAGCATCATGGCGTTGCGGAAGACGTGGCCGTAGAGCACCTGGCGCTCGGTCAGCCCCTTGGCGCGGGCGGTGACGACGTACTGCTTGCCGATTTCGTCGAGGAAGGAGTTCTTGGTCAAAAGCGTGGTCGTGGCGAAAGCGCCGAGCGCCATCGAGGCGATGGGCAGCACCAGGTGCCAGAAATAATCGAGGATCTGCTGGTACCAGGGCATGGTCTCCCAGCCCGACGAGGTGAGCCCGCGTAAGGGAAAGATCGACCAGAAGCTGCCCCCGGCAAAGAGCACGATCAGGAGGATGGCTATGAGGAAGCCGGGAACGGCGTAGCCGACGACGACGATCGTTGACGTCCAGACGTCGAAGCGCGAGCCGTCCCTGACCGCCTTGCGGATACCCAACGGTATCGAGATGCCGTAGGCGATGAGCGTCATCCAGAGGCCCAACGAAATCGAGACCGGCATCTTTTCGATGATGAGATCGACGACGGAGATATCGCGGTAGTAGCTGCGGCCGAAATCGAAGCGCAGGTAGTTGCCCATCATCGAAAAGAAGCGTTCGAGCGGGGGCTTGTCGAAGCCGAACTGGGCTTCGATGCGTGCGATGAGCTCTGGCGAGAGCCCGCGCGAGCCGCGGTAGGCGCTGGTGCCGCCGATGTTCTGGCCCGGCTGGGCTTGCCCGGCGAAATCGCCCGCAGAACTGCCCGTCACCCGCTCGGTCGCTCCGACGGCGGTGCCGCTCATGCGCGCGATGGTCTGTTCGACCGGCCCGCCGGGCGCGAATTGCACGATGACGAAGGAGACGACCATGATGCCGAAAAGCGTCGGGATCATCAGGGCCAGGCGGCGCAGGATATAGGCGGCCATCGTCTCTCCGGCCCGGCCAGTCCGGGCATTGCCTTTCAAAGCCTCGCGCCGGGGACGCGGCGGAGGCAAATCACCATGCGGTGAGAGGCTTTGCCCGAATGCACCATGTTCGTTCCGCCTTGGCAAGCGTAGGCACGGGAGGCGCCGCATCCTGCATGCGGCCGTCTTGCCCAAAGCCACCAGCCGTCATCCCGGCGAGGGCCGGGATGACATTCGCGGAGGGGATAGATTGATGCCACGCCGCTATGTTACCGGCAGAGAGGAAACAGGGAGCAGACACATGACCGCAAAGCTCGTTGCGCAGCCCGGGGAGACCCCCTGGACCGATCTCGGCAACGGCAATCGCCGCCGGGTGCTGATCCACACGCCCGAGTTGATGCAGGTGGAGTTCGGGTTCGACAAGGGCGCCGTCGGCGCGCTGCACTCGCACCCGCATATCCAGGTGAGCTATGTGGCCGAAGGCCGGTTCGAGGTGACGATCGATGGGCAGATGCAGGTCGTCGAAGAGGGCGGCAGCTTCATCGTGCCGTCGGGGCTGGAGCACGGGGTCGTGGCGCTGGAGGCCGGCCGGCTTGTCGATGTCTTCACACCGCACCGGGCGGATTTCCTGTAGTCATTTCGTTCGATCGGAATCGGCGGCTCCATCGCTTCCCTCCCCCTTGAGGGGAGGGAACGAGGGTGGGGGTGACTCTGTGAGCCACTGATACTTTCCCCCACCCCCAACCCCTCCCCTCAAGGGGGAGGGGAGCGATGGAGCCGATGGCTCGTCGTGAGCACAACCTAGCCCGCATCCACCTCTCGCAGCATCTGCGCATACTCTGCGCCGTGATCGCCCGCGGCGTTCTCCCTCCCTGGCCTCACGAGCCAGCCGCGCCGGGGCGGGATGAAGCTGTAGATGCCGCGCTTGGGGCTTTCGCGCCAGCCCAGGTTGAAGGCGGCGTAGTGGGGGAAGAACTCCATGTCGTCATAGGGCAGGTGGTCGTGCACCCACCAGGCCATCGCTTCCCAGTGGCCGGTGCGCTCATAGTAGGGGATGAAGGCGTTGACGACGACGCAGGCGGTGGCGCCCATGTTGCCGGCGGCGTCGCGCCGGTCCCATATGTGCCCGGCGAAGTTGCTCTCGTTGCTGCCGCAATTGAGCTTGTTCTCGTTGCCGAAGCGGTTGACAGCCGGCGAGCGATACGACGAGCGGACGGATATGCGTCCGAACCGCGCCTGCAAAGGCTCCAGCAGCTCCTCGCAGAGCCGGGAGCCCGCGGCGATGGCGAGGTCCGGATCGTCGGGGATGTTGGGGATGGCGTGGACGGCCGCGATCTCCGAATAGAGGAAATCGCGCATGAAGAAACTCTTCGAGAGGCGCACACGCCCAAAGGTTTCGAGCGACTTGACGCTTTGCGGTTTGCGCATTGCTCTTCTCCCGTCTTAACCGCTTGCCCGCGGCACGGCTGTACCGCCCGCCAATAGGGGATATAAGGGCCGGCAGGGCAAACCGGTTTTGACGACGCGTTCGGGGGCATCATGGGCAAACTCATCGGCGGGATCATCGTTGCAGGCATGTTGCTGGCCGCATCGCTGACGACGGCGAGCGCCCAGAGCGTCGAGGACGTCAACGCGCGGATCGAGAGCCTGCTCGGGGGCAGCGACAGCTTTTCCGTTGCGTTCGAGGTGCTTCAGGAAGCGGTCGAGGCCGAGGACAGGGCGACGGTCGCCTCGCTGGTGCGCTATCCCCTCAACGTCACCCTCGATGGGCGGCGGATCGCGATCACGGATGAGGAGACGTTCGTCTCGCGCTATGACGAGATCGTCACGCCCGCCGTTGCCGAGGTGGTCATCAGCCAGGAATATGCCGATCTCTTCGTCAATGCGGACGGGGTGATGCTGGGCGATGGGGAAGTGTGGCTCAACGCCTATTGCACGGACCGCTCGTGTGCGGTCACCTATTGGCTCATCCGCGCCATCAACGTTCCACAATAGCAGAACCATGCTGCTCACCGTCATCTTCTATGTCGGGATCACCGTCGAGGCCATGACCGCGGCGCTCGCGGCCGGGCGGCGCAAAATGGACTGGTTCGGCGTGGTCATACTCGCCTGCGTCACGGCGCTCGGCGGGGGCACCATGCGCGATATCTTGCTCGATCACTATCCGCTGACCTGGGTGCGCAACCCCTATCTGCTGGTGATCGTTTGCGGGGCGGCGCTCTTCACCATCGCCATCGCCCGCGTAGCACACCGGCTGCGCTGGCCGTTCCTGCTGCTCGACGCGCTGGGGCTCGTGGCTTTTTCCATCATCGGCTGCAACGTGGCGATCGAGGCGGGGCACCACCCGATCGTCGTGATCTTTGCGGGCATGCTGACGGGCATCACCGGCGGCATCCTGCGCGATGTGCTCTGCAACGACATTCCGCTGGTCTTTTCGAGCGAGCTCTACGCCACCGTCTCGATCGTCACCGGCATCGTCTACTACGTCGGCCTGCAATGGGGCCTGCCGACCGATCTCGTCGTCGTCATCGCCATCCTCATCGGCTTCCCGCTGCGCGTCGCGGCGCTGGTCTTCAAGTGGGAGATGCCCAAGTTCGTCTACGATAAGGACATGCGCTGACCGCAGGGCTTCCCCGAGCGCTCCGACTGTGGCAAGCATCTGCCATACAAGAGGAGTCATAGTCCCGTGAAGCAGACCTGGCGGTGGTTCGGACCGCATGACCTGACCAGCATCGACGACATTACCCAGGCCGGCGCGACGGGGGTGGTCAGCGCCTTGCACCACGTGCCCAACGGGCAGGTGTGGACGCCCGAGGAGATCGCGAGGCGCCATCGCGAGATCGGCACGCGCAAGGACGGCACGCCTTCCGGCCTCACCTGGGACGTCGTCGAGAGCCTGCCGGTCACCGAGGACATCAAGAAGCAGAAGGGCGAGTGGCGCGCCCACATCGAGAACTGGAAGGTCTCGATGCGGCACCTTGCCGAAAGCGGCATCGAGGTCATCTGCTACAACTTCATGCCCGTGCTCGACTGGACGCGTACCGATATCCGCTGGGGGCTGCCCAATGGCGGCTCGTGCATGCGCTTCGACATTGCCGACTTCGCCGCCTTCGACATCCATATTCTCGAGCGGCCGGGGGCCGGCGCCGATTTCAGCAATGCTGTGGCCGACGAGGCCGCGCGGCGCTTTGCCGGCATGGACGAGGATGCGAAAAAACAGCTCTCGCGCAACATCACCATGGGCCTGCCCGGCTCGACCGAAGCGATGACGCTCGATGACGTGCGCGGGCATCTTGCCGAGTACGATCGCATCTCGCCCGAGCGCCTGCGCCAGCACTTCATCGATTTTCTCGAAGCCGTGGTGCCCGACGCCGAAAAGCTCGGTATGCGCCTTTGCTGCCATCCGGACGATCCGCCGTTCCCGCTCTTGGGCCTGCCGCGGGTGATGTCGACGGAGGCGGACTATGCCGCCATCCTCGATGCGGTCGAAAGCCCCGCCAACGGCATGACGCTCTGTTCGGGCTCGCTCGGCGCGCGTCCGGACAACGACCTGCCGGGCATGATGCGCCGCTTCGGCGACCGGGTGCATTTCCTCCACCTGCGCAACGTCAAGCGCGACGGGGCGGAGATCGCCGGATCGTTCTACGAGGCCGAGCACCTGGGGGGCGATACCGACATGGTGGCGCTCATCGCCGAAATCGTGCGCGAGGAAAAGCACCGCAAGGCCGCCGGCCGGACGGATCACCAGATCCCCATGCGCCCCGACCACGGGCAGGACATCCTCGACGACCTCGGCCGCCGGGCCCAGCCGGGCTATCCGACCATCGGGCGCATGAAGGGGCTGGCGGAGCTGCGCGGGGTGATCACAGCGCTCGAGCACGTGGAGTATGGGGTGAACTGAGGGGCACCTTCCCTTCTCCCCTTGTGGGAGAAGGTGGCGCGAAGCGCCGGATGAGGGGCAGCGATGTCGCCCAGATTTGCGGAGCTTTTGCGGCAGTCTCCTAATCCTCCAGCAGATACCCGCCTGTCCGCGAGGCCAGCGGTTCCGTCCCGACGATCTTGGCGACGGAGCCGCCACGCGGCACGTATTTGCTCAGGGAACGCGAGAGAACGAACCCATCCGTCCCCGCCAGCACAGGCGTACGCGCGATGAACGCGTCAGGCCCGTCCATGGCGATGAGGTCGGCGATGGGTTGACCTTTTGTTACCCGTCCGCCCAGCTCGACGCGGTAGGCGAGGAGGCCGGGCCGGTCGACGCGCACCACTTCGGTCGCTTCGAACGGCGTTGCGGCGGGCGCGGACGCCGGAAGCGGGCCGGGGTCGGCATCGATGAGGCCGCGCGCGGCAAAGAAGCCGAAGAGGCCGTTGGCATCGGAGAGGCCCATGTCGTCGAACACGTCGGCCTGGCCGCGGTATTCGAGGGTCGCGGTCTCGGCGGCGATGGGGACGGGCTTGCCCGGATTGGCGCGCGCGGCCTTGCGGTAGAGCTGCGGCAGCATCTCGTCGAACGAACCGCCGCCGCTGTCCTCGGCGGTCAGCGTCGCGGCGACCTGCATCCAGTCGGCAAGGTCCCGGAGCCCCGGCATCAGCTCGGGCGAGGTGAAGATGTGCTTGAGGCTGTCGCTGTCGCAGTGGAGGTCGAGCACGATGTCGGCGTCATGGGCCGAGCGTAGTACGGCCAGGCGCAGCTCTTCGGCGGCCGAGCCCGGCTGTTGCGCATCGAGCCACTCGCCGACGGCCTTGCGCAGCAGCACTACGTTGGCCCTGGGATCATCGGTCAGCCGGCTTTCCACCGCGTTTGCGACCAGTGGATAGAGGTCCGGCCAGCGCCGGTTGTAGTTGACGCCGGTGACGAGGTCATAGCGCCCGATATGGGTGCGTAGCGTACGGGTGGCGAGGCCGAGCGGGTTGACTGAAGGGAAGACGACGAAGCGGGCGCGCAATTGCCCTTTGGCGTCGGCGTCGCGCAGCATCGCCAGCAGATGGTGCAGCACCATGCTGCCCGGCTGCTCGTCGGCGTGGAGCGCGGCCTGGAGGTGCACCTTGACCGGCGCGTCCTGCGGGCCGGCGGTATAGGAATAGAGGGTCGCGTGCGTCCCCGGCGTGTCGCCGGCAAGCGTCAGGGCGTGCTGTTCAAAGGCCATTTGCGATCAGCGGATCCATTTGGGGGCGTAGCGTATCCTCGGCGCGCGTTGCAGGTGGCGCACGAGCCGCTCGTAGATGCGTCCGAAGACGAAGAAGACCACCAGCGAAACGGCGAGGAAATAGAGCGCGGCCACGGGGAAGTGGAGATAGGCGTTGAAGTCGCGCTCGAAGAGCTCCTTGGCGCGGAGCATCAGGTCCTTCTGCTCGCCGATGACCGGCAGGGCGAGGTAGACGATGGCGGTCGCGTGGAAGAGGAACACCACCTCGTTGGTGTAGGCCGGCCAGGCGAGGCGGATCATGTGCGGCCAGGTGACCGAGCGGAACTGCTGCCAGGGGCTCATGCCGTAGGCGCGGGCCGCCTCGAGCTCGCCGCGCGGCACGGCGCGCAAGGCCCCGTAGAAAATCTCGGCGGTATAGGCGGTGGTGTTGAGCACCAGCACCAGCGGTCCGAGGAACAAGGGGTGCAGCACCAGCCAGTCGATGCCCATAGGCTTCCAGTGCGAGACGTTCATGGAGAGCGCAAGCGAATAGAACATGAAGAGCTGGATGAAGAGGGGCGAGCCGCGGAAGGCGTAGATATAGCCGCGCGAGAAGGCCGAGATCAGCGGGTTGCGCGAGGCCTTGCCGAAGGCGAAGAGGATGGCGAGGCAAAAGCCCAGGGGGATCGAGGCGGCGGCGAAATAGATGTTGAAGAGGGCAGCCGGTGCGAACAGCACGATCTCGTTGAGGATGACGTCCATCAGCCGCGCGCCTCGTTGAGCATGCCGCGTCCGGCCCGGCGCATCAGCGCCTCGAAGCCGCGCTCGGAGAGCCAGGTGACGAGGATGTAGAAGATCAGGAGCACCAGATAGTAGCGCCAGCGCCAGTCGCCATGGACGAGCCCGACGGCGGGCAGGAAGTTCGGCGCGCCGAGCCTGTCGGCCCAGAGCACGATATCGGCGATCTGCAGGAGCGAAAGCAGCGAAGTCGCCTTGACCAGCAGAAGCCAGACGTTGGAAAGGCCGGGCAAGGCATAGACCCACATCTGCCGGATCTGGAAGCGCCAGAAGACCTGCGCGTCCGAAAAGCCATAGGCGCGGGCCGCTTCGAGTTGCCCATGCGGCACCGCGCGCATGGCGCCATGGATGACGTTGGTGGCGAAGGCCCCGTAGACGAGGCCGAGCGAGACGCTGGCGAGGATCAGGTATTCGGTGGTGCCGAGGAACCAGTTGGCCTGCGCGCAGGGCGGCCATGGCGCGACGCTCGCCGCTATCGTCTCTGGGGTGCAGACCTGCGTTGCGACGAACCACTCGACCGTCTGCTCGAAGGCGAGCGGGAAGAAGAGGAAGAAGAGGACGTCCGGCACGCCGCGCACGATCGCCGAATAGAAATCGCCGATGGCCCGCAGCGGCAGGAAGCGCGAACTCTTCAGCCCCGCGCCGACGAGGCCGAAGACGAGCGCCAGGGACCCGCCGAGGAGAGCGGCGAAGATGGTGAACTGGAAGCTGGCGTACCAGGCTAGATGCTTGCCGTTGGTCAGGTAGGCGATCCAGAACGCGGCATCGTCGCCGATCCCGTCGCGCATCCATTCGGGCAGGAGGTCGAGCATCGGCGCGTTCCCGATTTAGAGCCCGTTGAAGCCAAGTACATGCCCCGGAGCTACCCACTCACACCGGGTCATCCCCGCGAAAGCGGGGACCTCCGTTTTCCCGTCGGCTTGACAAACAGAGGTTCCCGCTTTCGCGGGAATGACCCGGTGAATGGTATGGTTTGGTGCCAAGCCAGAACTCCGGTCAGGACAAGGGCAGCTATTCGGAAAAGAACGGGCCCATGCCGTCGAACCACTGGGCGATCAGCCCGTCGACGGTGCCGTCGGCCTTGAGGGCATCGAGCGCGGTGTTCCAGGTCGCGAGCAGTTCGGCATCGCCCTTGCGGATGCCGGCGCCCACGCCATCGCCGATCAGCACTTCCTCGCCAACGAACTCGATGGCGCCGTTCGAGGCGTCCACCACCGGCTGGAGGTAGGCGCCATCGGCGAGGATGGTGTCGAGGTTGCCGGCGGCAAGGTCGGCCATGGCCTGGTCGGCGGTGGAGAAGGAAACGATGGTGTTGTCGGCGCCAAGGTTTGCTTCGGCCCAGCCGGCCTGGATGGTGGCGCCCTGCACGCCGACCCGCGCGCCGGTGAGGTTGGCGAAGTCGAGGCTGGAGCCGGGGGCGGCGACGAACCGGGAGGGATCGGGCGGGAAGTAGTTGTCGGAGAAGTCGATGGTCTCGAGCCTCTCGGGCGTGATCGACATGCCGGCCATGATCACGTCGTAGTTGCCGGCCAGGAGGTTCGGGATGATCGAATCCCAGTCGTTGATGACGATCACGCAGGTAATCCCGGCCTGTTCGCAGATGGCGTTGGCCAGGTCGATCTCATAACCGGCGGGCTCGCCCGCGTCGTTGAGGAAGTTCCAGGGCGCATAGGCGCCTTCGGTGGCGATGCGCACCGTCTGCTGGGCGGTGGCGGGCGCTGCGAACGCTGCAAGTACCGCGCCCATGATGATGAGTTTCTTCATTTCTTGTCGTCTCCTTGTGGTCTTCATGGCTCAGCGATGATCGCCGGCGCTGAGGAACTGGCGCAGACGCGCCGACCTCGTGGCTCCGAACACCTCGTCGGGTGTGCCTTCCTCCTCGATGCGCCCCTCGTGCAGGAAGATCACCCGGTCCGAAACGGTGCGGGCGAAGTCCATGTCGTGGGTGACGAGAAGCATGGTGCGCCCCTCGTCGGCGAGGAGCTTGATGACGCGCAGCACTTCGACTTCGAGCTCGGGATCGAGCGCCGAGGTCGGCTCGTCGAAGAGCATGACGCGCGGGCGGATGGAGAGGGCGCGCGCGATCGCGGCGCGCTGCTGCTGCCCGCCGGAAAGCTGGGCCGGATAGCTCTCGGCCTTGGCGCCGATCCCGACCTTGTCGAGCAGCGCCCGGGCTTCGGTTTCGACCTCTCGGCGGTCGCGCTTCTGCACGCGCAGCGGCGCCTCCATCACGTTGTCGAGGACGGAAAGGTGGGTCCACAGGTTGAACGACTGGAACACCATGCCCAGTTCGGAGCGGATGTGGCGGATCTGCCGTTCGTCGGCAATGGCGCGATGGGGCGGCTTGCCCTTGAGGCGTATCTCTTCGCCGTCGATCAGCACCGATCCGGCGTCGGGCACTTCGAGCATGTTGATGCAGCGCAGCAGCGTCGACTTGCCCGAGCCCGATGAGCCGATCAGCGAGATCACCTCGCCCTCGCGGGCCGAGAAGGACACGCCCTTGAGCACTTCGAGCGCGCCGAAGGACTTGTGCAGATCGCGAATCTCGACGACCGGCGCGGCCGCGGTTCGCAGGGCTTGCGCTTGCGACATGCTCACCTGTTATGTCCGCCCGAGGGCGGACTCCTGACCTTTCGTTGCCTCTTGCTTGTGCGGGCAACTTCGATGCCTCAAACAAATGCAAAAGCTGGCCCTTGGCAAGTGAAATTGACGCAAACGTCATCCGGGGCGGGGAACGATGGGGACAGGGGGGCGTTTCGCTTCCATCACCGCCATGCGGCGGACCTTCAAACCGAGGAGGAAAGACCCATGAACTGGAACCAGATCGAAGGTAACTGGACGCAATTCAAGGGCAAGGTGCAGACTCAGTGGGGTAAGCTCACCGACGATGACCTCGCCGTGATCGAGGGCGACCGCAAGCAGCTCTCCGGCAAGCTCCAGGAGCGCTACGGCAAGGCCGAGGAGGAAGTCGACCGCGAGATCGACGACTGGCTCCGGCGCAACTGACCGGTCCCTCGGGCCGTGAAAAACGCCCCGCTCGGCGAGCGGGGCGTTTTCTTATGCCTTGTCTCGATTCACGTGCGCCGGATGAAGCCGACGACCAGCGAAATGACGAGGAAGGCGAGGAACAGGAAGAACAGGATCTGCGCGATGCCGGCCGAAGCGCCGGCTATGCCGCCGAACCCGAGCACGCCCGCGATGAGCGCGATCACGAAGAAGACGAGGGCATAGTAAAGCATTGAAGCCTCCTTACAATTTGCCTCGCGGATAAAACGGGCGGCAAGCGGGGCGGGTTCCTGCCGGGCAAAAGAAAAGGCCGGCGGTCGGCCGGCCTCGGGTGGTCGCTCGCAGCTTCCTTCAGGCCGCGGCGCGCGATCCTTCGTTGAAGAACAGCGCCTGGCTGATCAGGGCCTTCACCATGTCCGGATTGAACGGCTTGGTGACGAGGAAGGTCGGCTCGGGCCGCTCGCCGGTCAGCAGCCGCTCGGGGAAGGCGGTGATGAAGATCACCGGTACGGACTGGAAGTTGAGGATGTCGTTGACCGCATCGATGCCCGAGCTGCCGTCGGCGAGCTGGATGTCGGCGAGGATCATCTTGGGCTGGGTGCGGTTGAAGAGGTTGACCGCCTCCTTGTGGGTACGCGCGACGCTCACCACCTTGTGACCGAGGCTCTCGACGAGCTGCTCGATATCCATAGCGATCAGCGGTTCGTCCTCGATGATCATGATCTCGGTCGCAACCTGGCGCGAGATTTCGATGGACGCTTCGTCGAGCAGTTCGCTGAACTCGGCGTCGGACAGGTCGAGCACCTCGGCGGCCTGGCCCGGCGAGAACCCCTCGACGGCAACCAGCAGGAATGCCTGGCGGGGCAGGGGCGCAAGGCTTGCGAGGTTGCTCGCTGCCTGCTGCTCCCAGGTGATGGCCGAGACCGCCGGCGGCGCTTCGACAGCCGAGGAGGAAAAGAGTGCTGAGAAGAGCTTATAAAGCGCGATCCGATCGTTCGAGGCTTCCGGGAAGAGGGAGACGTCGGCGATGAGCGCTTCGAGGGTGGCAGCCACATAGGCGTCGCCGGAATTCTGTGAGCCGGTCGCCGCACGGGCAAATCGGCGCAGATAAGGCAGATGCGGAGCGATCCGCGTAGACAATGTCATGTAGTGACTCCCCTGGGACGCTTTTTGGTCGTGAACCCCATCAACGACGCTATGTTAACAATAGTTCCGCCGGGGCTGGAACTTTCTCGGCATTTGAACATTCTGTCCCGCAACGAAAACATGGTTTCAGACGGCTAGGTTGATGATCAAGGACAAGATGACGGTCCACCGCCGGGGACGGCTCCACTCCGGACGGCAGGACGAAGGACTAGGCCCCAATACGGAGATCGGTTCGCGCCTGCGTGCGCTCTACGGCTCGGTGCAGGAGGAGGTGATCCCCGGACACCTGCTCGAACTGCTCGAAAAGCTCGACAGCGCGGAAGCGGCCCAGCGCGCCGCCGACGGGGAGTAGACCCAACATGGCCGAAACCCCCTCGTTCAAAAGGGAAATGCTCGCCACCTTGCCGAGCCTGCGCGCGTTTGCGGTCTCGCTCACCGGCCGGCACGACAAGGCGGACGATCTGGTGCAGGACACCATCATGAAAGCCTGGGCCAAGCAGGAGAGCTTCGAGCTGGGTACCAACATCAAGGCCTGGCTCTTCACGATCCTGCGCAACGAGTTCTACAGCCAGATGCGCAAGCGCGGCCGCGAGGTGCAGGACAGCGACGGCATCTTCACCGAGCGCCTTTCCGTGCATCCGTCCCAGTACGGCGCCATGGATCTCGAGGATTTCAAGAAGGCCCTCGATACCCTGCCGGCCGACCAGCGCGAGGCGGTCATCCTCATCGGAGCCTCCGGTTTCTCCTATGAGGAAGCGGCCGAGATCTGCGATTGCGCCATCGGCACGATGAAGAGCCGGGTCAGCCGCGCGCGCGTGCGCCTGCAGGAACTGCTCGACATCAACGGAGAGTCGGACTACGGGCCGGACTCGGTATCGGCCCAGGTCACCAGCCATCCTCATTCGGCCTAAGGCGCGTTTCGGCGTGTCAGGGCCGATCTCACGGCATCCAGCAATTGTTCGCGGCTGAACGGTTTGGCGAGCAGCGGCAGGTGCGCGACATGGGGCAGGCCCTGGCGCGGATCATGGTCGGCGCTCGTCAATATGCAGGGGGTGCCCGAGGAGTCGAACCTGAGGGCCAGTTCCGCGCCGTCTTCCCGGCCCGGGGCGATCTCGACGATGGCGATGTCCGCCTTGGGCAGCACGCTGGCGAGGATTTCGCTGCTCGAGCGGGCGAAGATGATGTTGCTGGCATTCTCCTCGGCGAGGTCGCGCTGGATATCGAGGGCGATCAGTATCTCGCCTTCGACGATGACTACGGTCTTGTCTTTGAGCATGTGTCCGACTCGGTTGAGCGGTCACTAACTACGCTGGAGCGGCGGGTGTCATTTAAGTTTGACGTACCGCAGGGTGAGCGTCACGTTTGGGGGCCGGAAGGGCGCGCTTCCTGGCTGGAAAGAGTCGTCAGGCCATGAACCAGATCTTCCGGAATACGGCTCTTCGGGTGCCATGCGGCGAGTGCCCCCTCCGGGTGCTTCCGCATTTTCGCGAGTTCAGCCCGGACGAACTCGATTTCGTCTCTTCGTTCAAGACGGGGGAACTGGTGGCCGAGCCGGGCACCACGCTTCTGAGCGAAGGCATGCACAACGCGCATCTCTATACGATCCTTTCCGGCTGGGCCTTCCGCTACAAAGCCCTGCCGGATGGGCGCCGGCAGGTGCTCAACTATCTGCTGCCGGGAGATCTGGTGGGTCTTCAGGGATCGGTCATGGGCGAGCTCGACCATTCGGTCGAAGCCCTGACGCCGCTGATCCTCTGCGTGTTCCAGCGCGACCGGCTGAACGAGCTTTTCGTCAATTATCCGAGCCTTGCCTTCGACGTCACCTGGCTGGCTTCGCATGAGGAGCGCATGCTCGACGATCATCTGCTCAGCGTCGGCCGGCGTTCGGCGCTGGAGCGGGCGGCCTATCTCATCGCCTTCCTTCACAAGCGCGGCGCGGCGGTCGGTCTCGTCAGCAAGGGGCAGGCGCGCCTGCCCATCACGCAGAACCTCGTCGCCGATACGCTCGGTCTTTCGATCGTCCACACCAACAAGACGTTACGCAAGCTGGCGGCGCTGGGTCTCATCCGCTGGCAGGGCCGGGCCTGCGAGGTGCTCGATATCGAGGCTCTGGTCGAGGTCGCCGGCTGGGAGCAGGCGCCGGAGAAAAAGCGTCCGTTTATCTGATGCTAGACCTTGGAACGATGGGACCTGTGGGGACGTTACGGCCGGATCAAGCCAGAAGATGCTTACCCTTGACCAACGGCGAGACCCTCCAGTGACTGAAATGCGTATCCTGTTCCCGGACCCGGTCAGGGTGGTGGTGGAGGATGTGTCGCGCCGGGAAGTACTTGCCGCGCTCGAGATCATGGATACCGGCGATGACTCCGATTTCGACCGGCTGACGCGGTTGGCGAGTCGGCTCATGAACACCGAATTCGCTCTCGTCACCCTTGTCGATGAGAACCGGCAGTGGGCCAAATCCCGCATCGGTCCGCGCGAGTTGCAGGAGCTGGCCGTCGAGCATTCGTTCTGCGCCCATGCGCTGGCCGCGCTCGAAGCCGACTACGTCGTCGTCCCCGATCTGACGCGCGATCCGCGGTTCGCCCATCATCCGATGGTCGCCGGCCCGCCGGGGCTGCGCTTCTATGCCGGCGCGCCGATCATCGTGCGCGGGCAGCGGCTCGGGACGCTCTGCATCCTCGATCGCGAGGCCAACCGGCCCGTCGGCGAGGCCGAGCTCGCCCAGCTCGTCGACCTGGCCGGCATGGCGGCGACCCTCATCGAGCTCAAGGACGAAGCGCGGGTGCGCGCCCGCACCGCCGCCGAGCTGATGCGCGAGGAGTGGCGGCATGCCTTGACGCTCGAGGCCGGCAAGGTCGGCAGCTGGGTGTGGGACGTGCGCAGCGATGACGTCTCGTGCAATGACACCTTCCGGCGCATGCACGGTCTGCCCGAGACGGGCGCCATATCGTTCGACAGCGTCCTTGCCGGCGTCGATCCGGCGGACCTGTCCCGCGTGCGGAAGGCAATCGAGGCGGCGTTCGAGACGGGCGTCGATTATGCGGCCGATATGCGGGTCGCCGCCACCGGGCGTTGGGTGAGCGTGCGTGGGCGCGTTTACCAGCGTGATGCTTCGGGCAAGCCGCTGATCATGATGGGCGCCAGCCTCGACGTCACCGAGTCTCGGGAATCGGCCGAGCGCATGCGCCTGCTGCTGCGCGAGCTCAACCATCGGGTCAAGAATACGCTGGCCGTCATCCAGTCGATCGCGCGCCAGACCATCGGGCAGAACCCGGATCCGCGCGAATTCCTCGCCGCGTTCTCCGGTAGGCTGCGCACGCTTTCGGACGCGCATGCCCTGCTCGCCGACCGGGATTGGGAAGGCGTGCACCTCCACGACGTCATCGCCGGTCAGCTCGGTCCCGATTTCCTCACCAAGCCCGATCGGGCCAATGTCGTCGGCGAGAACGTACTGCTGCCGGCCGACCACGCACTAGGGCTCGGCCTCATCCTCCACGAGCTGACGACCAACGCGCATCTGCACGGCGCCTGGTCGGGCGAGGATGGCCTCGTCGATATTTCCTGGGACGTGCGTCCGGACCCCGAACGCGGGCTCCATCTCACCTGGAAGGAGACTGGCGGACCGGCCGTCGCCGCATCGCCGCCGCCGGGGCTCGGCACGCGCCTCATCGAGCGCAGCCTGTCCAAGGTCATCGACAGCCGGGTCGACCTCGCCTTCGAGCCGGATGGCGTGCGCGCGGACATATGGATGCCCCTGCCGGCATGACATTCACGCCGGCAGGGCTCACTCGTCGGCGTTCGTTTCCTTGGAATCTCGCAACAGCATGAAAGCCAGTACTGCCGCCAGCGGCACGAGCGTCTTGCCGAGGGGCGAGCGCAGCAGGGCCGGCGCCGCCGTCGCGGCCGCGGTCATGATCAGCGCCGTCGTCTCGCCCTTGCGCCGCCGCTCGCGCTCGCGCTGCACGCGTTCGCGCGCGCCGATCCGGCTGCCGAGATAGACCGCGAGCGCGAAGAGGAAGGCGGCCCCGGCGATGATCACGGCGGCGATCAGCGGATCGGTGGCGGCCGACAGGGCGACGTAGGCGGCAACGAGCAGGAAGGCGAGGCCGATCAAAACCAGCAGCGCGATCGAGCCGTTGACGATCGCGCTGCGCCGGAGCTGGTCGGAAAGCGCCTCCACCTCGATGCCGAAGATGCCGGCAAGCGTGGTGAGGAACGCCATGGGACTACCTGCGCGTCAGGAGGGCCAGGAGAAAGCCGATGCCCACGGCGCTTGCCACCGCGGTCAGCGGGCGCTCGCGGATGGTGCCCTTCAGCTCGGATTCGAAGGCGCTCGCCTGGCTCTGCACGTCGTCGATCATGTGCTGGGCCTGGCGCTGGAGATGGCGGACTTCGCCCTTGGCGGTGTCGCGCGCCTCGGCCACCTTGTCGCCGCTGATGCGGGCGAGGGTATCGGCGATGCTCTTAAGGTCGGTCTGGAGCTGGCTGACCTGGTCTTCCAGGCTCTGCTGCTTGCCGCTCGTCGTACGCGGGGTGCCGTTGCCGCTCTTGCGGCTCGTCGTTGGGGTGGCATCGGCCATGGTTTGTCTCCTTGAACTTGTTCCGCCGGATCAACGTTTCGGGCGCGCCCCGGTTCCGGCGGTGAAAGATCGCCCCGGCCGGTCAGGCCGGGGCGATCGGTTGCGGGCGGTAGGGGGGCGGCCTAGGCCCGCCAAGAGCGCTGGTCCCGTGCGTGGGAGCCGGCCGAGGCCGGCGGCGCCCTGTTCGGAAAAGTCGCGTCAGATTCTGCCCATCAGCACCAGGATCAGCACGATGACGAGGATCACGCCGAGGATGCCGGAGGGGAAATAGCCGAAGCCGCGCGAGTAGCCCCAGTTGGGCAGTGCGCCGATCAGCAGCAGAATCAGGATGATGATGAGAATGGTGCCTAACGTCATGGGAACTCTCCTTTGTGACGCTAAAGTTCCTGGCGGATCAGGTGAGTGCCAGCATGACAGCGACGGCGGCCGCGAGCGTGATGGCGGCCGGAGCGAGGCTGAGCAGAAGTTCGTACGTGCCGGGCCGGCTGTCGTAGGCGACCCGCACCCGGTTGGCGGTACGGTGGTGGACTGGCGTCCAGGATTGCGTTTTGTTCATCTGGATCTCCCTGGACAGTAACCGGCGTTTCATTCATCCGGCATCGTCCGTTTCGGCCGCAGCTTTACTGGGCTGCCCGGGAGAAACGGCCATAAAAGGAAATAGTTCCAGTCAGATGCGGGCGTTCAGGCGTCGCTATTCTACATGCACGACATCGACGGCCTGCTTGGCCTCGTGCGAGCCGCTGGTCCGCAGCACGCCCACGATCGGCGAGATGTCGGCATAGTCGCGACCATGGCCGATGGTGATGTGGTCCGGGCCGGCAAGCATCGCGTTGGTCGGATCGAACTCGATCCAGCCGACGTCCAGCCCGCACCAGGCGCGCACCCATGCGTGCATGGCGTCGGCCCCTTCCAGGCGCGGCTTGCCCGGCGGCGGATTGGTGCGCAGGAACCCGCTGACATAGCCGGCCGGAATGCCGACGCCGCGCAGGCCCGCGATCATCACATGGGCGAAGTCCTGGCAGACGCCTTTCTTCAGCGCGAAGGCTTCGGCGGGCGTCGTCTCCACGTCCGTCGCCCCGCTCTCATAGGTGAAGTCGCGGTTGATGGTCATGCAGAAATCCGTCACCGCCGCCTGCACCGACATTGTGCGCGCGACCGACTGGCGCGCATAGTCGGTCATGGCCGGGCTGATCTCGACGCGCGGAGAAGGGGCGAGGAAGTGATGGGGCGAATCCGGCGTCAGCGACCAGATGCGCGCGATGTCGCCCCTAAGCCGTTCGAGGGGCGGGGAAAGATCGGCGGGCGGATGGATATCCTCGACCAGCACGCGCGCCGAGAGGCGTATGTCGAGCGTTTCGTGCGCGTCCCGGAAGACGATCGAGGTGACGTGGTTGCCGAAGAAATCGAGAAAGCTCGCCTCGGAGACGGGCTTGGGATCGTAGCGGAGCGACGTGGCGACGACGCGCTGGATGCCGGGGATCGACGCCGGGGTGACGCGCACCAGGTGTCGCCCGCCCTGCACGGGGGCGTCGTAGTCGTAGTGCAGTTCGAGGCGCACGTCGTAGAGCATGGCGTCACGTGAAGTAGGCGCTGGCGACGAGGCTAGCCAGCATGCCGATGTCGCCGGCAAGCTTGTCGAGCCGTGCCGGGCTCATGTTGCCCGGCTCGGCGATGACGAGGTCGGTGTGCAGTTGCAGCGCAAGCTTGGCGGCCGGCGAGAGCTGTCCGTCCTCGATGCCGCCGGGAAGCGTTTCGAGCTGCACGCGGAGTTCCGCAAGCTGGAAGATCGCCGAGCGCGGGTTCAACGGATCGAGCACCAGCAGCTCCACGGCGCTCTGCGTGCCCGCGCTCACCGAGTAGCGCCGCCGGTGCGACATGACGCTGTCGCCGATCTCGAGCAGCATTTCGAGGGCGCCGTCGGGCGCCTCCTTGCCGGTGAACCAGCCGGTGACCCGCGCGATCTGGATGCTGCGTTCGAGCCGGCGGCCGATCTCGAGGAACCGCCAACCGGCGAAGCGGTACATGTTCTCGTGGACGAGGCCGGAAAAGCCGGCGAGTTTCCTCAAGAGCACAGTCATCGCCCGGGTCGCGTCGTCGCCGGGTTGCACGCGCGATCCGAAGCGCTGCGCGGTCTTCTGTAGGTCGTTGAGGGCGAGCCATCCGTCGGGCGAGAAGCGGTCGCGAATCTGGCTGGCGCTGAGCACGGCGCTGTCGATCGCCTGCAGCAGGCCGAGCGGCAGGGCTTCGGTCGCGTCGACATCGACAGCGTCGAGATAGGCGCGGGTGTGCTTCAAAAGCGGAATGTCCGGGTTGGACAGCTCGGCGAGCCGCGCGTTGTAGGCGCGCAGGATCCGTACCGTCGCCTCGCAGCGCTCGGCATAGCGGCCGAGCCAGATGAGGTTGTCGGCGGCCCGGCTCGGCAGGCTCCCGGCCGGGTTGCGCACCAGCCTTTCGCCCTCGCGCGGCAGCAGCGAGACCGGCTCGACAGGCGTCGAGCTGACCACCCAGACGTCCGCCGCCTGGCCGCCGCGTTGCATGGCGATGGCGGAGGTGTCGTGAGAGGATCCGACGCGCGCGAACCCGCCCGGCATGATGGTCCAGCCGCGCTCGGTGCGCGCCGCATAGACGCGCAGCGTGATCGGGCGTGGCTTCAGCTTGCCGTCGACATAGACCGGCGCCGTCGAGAGGCGCACCGGCTCCTGGCCGACATAGTCCGCGCCGCCGGCGGCGATCCGGTCCTTGAGCGCCTGCTTCTGGAGTTCGGGGATGACCGAGCCCAGCGCCGTGCCGCGCGTGTCGTCGAACGGCAGGCTCATCGAGAAGGCCGGCCCGATCATCATGGCGTCGAAATTGTCGAGGACGTGCTGGCGCTCGGCGTCCTGCCCGCACCACCAGGTGGCGATCTCGGGCAGCAGCAGGTCCGTGCCGAGGACGGCACTGGCAAGCCGCGGCATGAAGGCGGCGAGCGCGCGGGTTTCGAGAATGCCGGAGCCCACCGCATTGATCATCGAGATGGCGCCGTTGCGCAGCGCCTCGACCATGCCGGGGGTGCCGATGCGGCTGTCGTAGCGCAATTCCAGCGGATCGACGAACGAAGCGTCCATGCGCCGCCAGAGGACGCTGACCGGCTGCAGGCCGGCAACGGTCCTGACCATCACCTGCCCGTCGGCGACGACGAGGTCCTCGCCTTCCAAGAGCATGATGCCGAGATAGCGCGCGATATAGGCGTGCTCGAAATAGGTCTCGTTGTGCTGGCCGGGGGTGAGGATGCCGACCCGTCCATCGAGGCGCTTGCCCTGCGCTTCCAGTGCATCGCGGAAACCGCGGAAGAACCCGGCGAGGCGGTGGATGTTCATGCCGGCATAGATGTCGGAGAGGGCGCGGGTCGTCGCCACCCGGTTCTCCAGCGCAAATCCTGCGCCAGAAGGGGCCTGCGTCCTGTCGCCCAGCACCCACCAGGTGCCGTCGGGTCCGCGCCCCAGCTCGAAGGCGCAGAAGTGGAGGTAGTGCCCGCTTGCCGGTTTGACGCCGACAAGCGGGCGCATGAACTCGGGATTGCGCGCGATCAGCTCGGGCGGCAGCAGGCCGCGCGCCACCAGCTCGTTGGCCCCGTAGATGTCGGCGACGATGCGCTCGAGGAGCTCGGCGCGCTGCGTCAGCCCCTCGGTGATCGTCAGCCACTCGCTCTCGTCGATGAGCAGCGGAATGTGGGCCAGCGGCCAGGCGCGCTCCTTGCCTTCGGCCCCGTCGTACTTGCGGTAGAAGACGCCGGCGTCGCGCAGATACTGGTCGGCGCGCTCGAAGCGGGCGGCGAGTTCCTCGTGCCCCAGCGCATCGAAGGCGGTCATCAGCGCGGCCCAGCCGGGACGCACGTTGCCGTCCGGATCGATCATCTCGTCCGGCACGCCCGGAAGCTGGGCGTAGTCCTCGATGAGGCCGGGACGGCGGGGCATTTGTCCGTCCGTCCGTTGATTCCGCATGTCCATGCCTCAGGTGAAGCGTGCCGGGCGGCGCAGGTCAAGCGTTGCCGGAAATTCGTCCGACGGCTTTTCTTGCGGAAGCGGGTAGCCGCCGGCCGAATAATCCTGGGCGAGGAACCGCGCCAGCCGCCGCGCTTCGGCCTCGTTGCCATTGACCGGGAAGGTCTCGTAGTTGCGCCCGCCGGGGTGCGCCACATGGTAGACGCAGCCGCCGACGGGACGTTGCGTCCACTTGTCGTAGATATCGAAGACCAGCGGCGCGTCGACCGGCAGCACCGGATGCATGCCGGAGGCCGGCTGCCAGGCCTTGTAGCGCACACCGGCGACCGCGATGCCCGCCGCGCCGGTTCTCTTCAAGGGTACCGGGCGTCGATTGCAGGCGATGGCATAGCGCTCGGGGTCCGCGCCTTCGAGCCTCACCTGCAGTCGCTCGACGGAGGAATCGACGAAGCGCACGGTGCCGCCGATGGCGCCCTGCTCGCCCATCACGTGCCAGGGCTCCAAAGCCTGGCGCAGCTCGAGCCTGACGCCCTCGTATTCCACCTCGCCGCAGAAGGGGAAGCGGAATTCGAGCTGGGCGGCGAACCATTCGGGCTCGAGCCTGAAGCCGTGGCGGGCGAGGTCGTCGAGCACATCCAGGAAGTCCTGCCAGACGTAATGCGGCAGCATGAAACGGTCGTGGAGGCGCGTGCCCCAGCGGGTGAATTGGGCGTCGAGCGGTGCGATCCAGTAGCGGGCGATCAGCGCGCGGATCAGCACCTGCTGGGCAAGGCTCATGCGCGCATTGGGCGGCATCTCGAAGCCGCGGAATTCGACGAGACCCAGTCGGCCCGTCGGTCCGTCGGGCGAATAAAGCTTGTCGATGCAGATCTCGGAGCGGTGGGTGTTGCCGGTGACGTCGACGAGGAGGTTCCGGAAGAGCCGATCCGTCAGCCACGGTAGCGGCGCTTCGCCAGAGCCGGGCAACGGCACCTGCGCCAGCGCGATCTCCAGCTCGTAGAGACTGTCGTGGCGGGCCTCGTCGATGCGCGGGGCCTGGCTCGTCGGGCCGATGAACAGGCCCGAAAAGAGATAAGACATCGACGGGTGCCGCTGCCAGTGCAGCACGAGGCTCTTCAATAGGTCCGGGCGGCGCAGGAACGGGCTGTCGTTGGGTGTTGAGCCGCCGACGACCACGTGGTTGCCGCCGCCGGTGCCGGTATGGCGACCATCGATCATGAACTTGTCGGCCCCGAGGCGCGAGAGCCGGGCTTCCTCGTAGATGGCGGTGGTGGTCGCCACGCACTCGTCCCAGCTTGAGGCCGGATGGATGTTGACCTCGATGACGCCGGGGTCCGGCGCGACGCGGATGACGTTGAGGCGTGGATCGTGCGGAGGCGGGTAGCCCTCGACGTGGATAGGCAGGCCGATGTTCCTTGCCGCCGCTTCGGCCGCGGCGATGAGTTCGAGATAGTCCTCGAGCGCGGAGACCGGCGGCAGGAAGACGCAGAGCCGGCCCTCGCGCACCTCGACGGTCAAGGCCGTTCGGACGGTCGAGTCGATCTCGTCGAGCACCTGCTCGACGATCTCCTGGCCAGGCGTCGCAGCGGTGAACGAGGCCGCCTGCTGGGCGCGCGGATCAGCCTTGTGGCCGGGGTCGGGTCGCTCGGCGGCAGTCAGGAAGTCGTCGGGTTCGGGCAGGTCTCCGCGCGGGATCAGCGGGTCGACCGGCACCACGTGCGGATAGGCCGCCGGGTCGACGAAGCGCAGCGAATTCAAGGGCAGGCGATAGCCGGCGGCGCTGTCGCCGGCGGCAAGGAACAGCCTGCCCCGCCGCGTCTTCCACTTCTCGGTGATCCAGCGCCTGTCGTTCGCCTGCGCGTTCCAGCGCTGGATGGGGAGCACGAAGCCGGTCGGCTCGTCGAGCCCGCGTGCAAAGACCGTGGCGATGCGCGCGCGCTCCTCCGGGTCCTTGAGCTTCGAGTTGGCCGGATCGACGTTCTCGGGGAGTTTTGCTTCCTTCAATATCCAGTCGCCGGGGTCCTCATAGGCCGGATCGATGGTTTCGCCGGTGAGGCCGAGATTGCCGGCAATTGTCTGGATCAGCCTTTGCGCATCCTCAGCTTTTGCATCGGTCTTCATGCCCTCGCGGGCGACGAGTTCCTGATCGCGCCAGACCGGCTTGCCGTCGCGCCGCCAGTAGAGCGAGAAGGTCCAACGTGGCAGGGTTTCTCCCGGATACCACTTGCCTTGTCCGTAGTGCAGCAGGCCGCCGGGGGCGAAACGGTGCTGGAGGCGCCTGATGAGGTCGTCGGCAAGCTCGCGCTTGGTGGGGCCGACCGCTGCGGTGTTCCATTCGTCGCTCTCGAAATCGTCGATGGAAACGAAGGTCGGCTCGCCGCCCATGGTGAGGCGCACGTCGCCGGCAGCGAGCGCCGCGTCCACCTGATGGCCCAGCGCATTGAGCCGCGCCCAGGCCTCGTCCGAGAACGGCTTGGTGATGCGCGGGTGCTCGGCGACCCGCGTCACCTTCATGTCGAAGGCGAAATCGACCTCGGCGTAGCTGGTAAAGCCCGAGATCGGCGCGGCGTTGCGGTAATGTGGCGTGGCGGCCAGCGGCACGTGGCTCTCGCCCGTGAGAAGTCCCGAGGTCGGGTCGAGCCCGATCCAGCCGGCGCCTGGCAGGTACACCTCGCACCAGGCGTGAAGGTCGGTGAAATCGTGGTCGGTGCCGGGCGGGCCGTCGAGCGAGACGAGGTCGGGCTTCAACTGGATCAGATAGCCGGAGACGAACCTTGCGGCGAACCCCAGGTGCCGCAATGCCTCGACCAGCAGCCAGCCGGTGTCGCGGCACGAGCCCTGGCCCCTGGCCAGCGTCTCGTCGGGCTCGTAGACACCCGGTTCCATCCTGACGATGTAGCCGATCAGCTGCTGCACGCGGGCGTTGAGAGCGGTTACGAAGGTGACGGTGTTGGCCGGCGTCCTATCGAGCGATGCGAGGAACTGTTGCAGCAGCGGCCCGGCCGGCCGCGGCTTCATATAGATCGCAAGATCCTCGCGCAGCTCTTCCGGATATTGAAACGGCCAGGTCTCGGCGCTCTCCTCGACGAAGAAGTCGAAGGGATTGTAGACCGTCATGTCGGCGACGAGGTCGACCTCGATCTTCAGTTCCATCACCGGGTCGGGAAAGACGAAGCGGGCGAGGAAGTTGCCGTAGGGGTCCTGCTGCACGTTGACGAAGTGCTTGGCGGGCGTCACCCGCAGCGAGTGGCTCAGCACCTTGGTGCGCGAATGCGGCGCCGGCTGCAGGCGGATGATCTGCGGCTGAAGGATGACGGGCCGATCGTATGTGTAGTGCGTCAGGTGATAGACGGCGGCTTTGATCGACATGCTGACGCACGCTCGCTAATTCGGCCACAAAGCGCTTCCCGTGGGGAGCTTATAGCGGGTCGGGAACGGCGGCTAGGTGGGAGGTGTGGTCCGCCACATAAACAACCACCGCCTGTCATCCCGGCGAAAGCCGGGACCCAGTACACGCCGGCTAAGCGGTTCTCCCCGTACCGTTCCCCCTCCACCGGGTCATCCCCGCGAAAGCGGGGACCTCCGTTATCGGGTTCGCGGAGTAAAACAGAGGTTCCCGCTTTCGGGGGAATGACCCGGTGGATGTAGATGTTCAGATGCCAATTGTAAAAGCAGCTTGTACTGGATCCCGGCTTTCGCCGGGATGACAGGTGGTGAGCTACATCGCATCGATCATCTGCCGCTGCCTCAGCATCTCCAGAAAAATCCTGTAATCTCGGTCGAACTGCGCGCGCGCCTTCGGGTCCGGTGCGCGCTCGCGCCCGCCTTGGTGCATGGCGGCGCAGGCGGCGTCGAGCCGGGGATAAAGCCCGGCGGCGGTCGCGGCGACCATGGCCATGCCGAGGAGGGTTGCGTCCTTCGTGCCCGGCTCGACCACCGTGCAGTTGGTGGCGTCCGCATAGAGCTCCATCAGCAGCGGGTTCTTGGTGTGGCCGCCGGTGACGTGCAGGGTGTCGATGGCGTAGCCCTTGGTGTTGAGCGTCTCGAGGATGTGCCGCACCCCGAGTGCGATCGAGACGGCGGTGCGCCAGTAGAGCCGGCAGAGGCTGTCGAAATCGCTGTCGAGCGTCAGGCCGGAGATGACGCCCAAAGCCTGCGGATCGGCCAGCGGCGAGCGGTTGCCGTGGAAATCGGGCAGAACATGGAGGCGCTGGGCGAGAGCGATGCCCTCCTTTTCCCGCAGCTCCATCACCCGCTCGCAGATGCGCCGATGCATGGCAGCGTTCGGCTCCCCGCCCGCGCCGTGGTAGCGGATCACGTGGTCGAGCAGGGCTCCGGTCGCCGATTGCCCGCCTTCATTGAGCCACGCGCCCGGCAGCACGCCGCCGTAGTATGGCCCCCAGACCCCCGCGGTCGGTCGGGCCTCGGCCGAAAGCGCCATCACGCAGCTCGAGGTGCCAGCGATCAGCGCCAGGTGCCGGTCGATGGTGTCGACGTCGACGGCGAAGGCGCCGAGGACGCCTGCCGCTCCCGCATGCGCGTCGATCAGCCCGGCGCCGACGTGGCAGTTGATGGTGAGGCCCAGTTCCTCGGCCGCCTTTGCGGTGAGGGGGCCGAGGTCCGTACCGACGGGCGTCGCCTTCTCGGGCAATCGTCCCTTCTCGATCATGTCCTCGACGCCGACCATGGCGAGGAAGTCGCGCTGCCAGCCGGGCTCGGCGTGGCTGAGATAGGTCCACTTGCAGGTCAGCGTCGATTGGCTGCGAGCGAGCGAACCCGTCGCCTTCCACGAGAGATAGTCGGCAAGATCGAAGAGGTGCCCGATGCGCGCCCAGCTCTGCGGCAGGTTGCGCTTCAGCCACATGAGCTTGGGCACTTCCATCTCCGGCGACATGACGCCGCCGATGTAGTCGAGGACGAGGTGGCCGGTGGCCGTGCATTCCTCGGCTTGCTTGAGGGCGCGGTGGTCGAGCCAGACGATGGTGTCCCAGCGGTCATCGCCATTGGTCGAGACGGAAACGGGTTTGCCCTCGCCGTCGCGCACCACCAACGAGCAGGTGGCGTCGAACCCGATGCCGGTGACGTCCTGCGGCATCGCCCCGGCCTCGTGCATCGCGTCGCGCACGGCCGCGCAGACGGCGGTCCAGATCTGCTCGCTGTCATGCTCGGCGAAATTGGCGTCGGTGCGGTTCATGGAGATGGGGTGCTCGGCGCGCCCGAGCAGCTCGCCGCGAGGCGTCACCACGCCGGCGCGCGCACTTCCCGTGCCTACGTCGACGCCGACCAGCAGATTGTCCATGAGCTCCCTCAGCCTGCTGTCTTTGAGAGCTTTCGGTACGCCGCACCGAAAGCTCTAACTTTTTGTTTTGTCACGCTTTCGAACCGCAAAAGTGGCCTCCACTTTTGCTGAAAACGCTCCAGTTTCGTGCGACCCTACAAGATCGGGAAGCGCCTGCATATCGTCGAAGATCAGGTCCGGTCCCAGCGCTTCGAGCGCGGCTCGCAAGCCCGCTGGCTCGGCATGGCTGCCCCCGAGAAAGCCGAAGACGCGCATGCCCGCCGCGCGCGCCGCCGCGATCCCGGCAGGGCTGTCCTCGATGACGAGGCAGCGCGCGGGCTCTGCTCCCATGGTCCTGGCGGCATGGAGGAAGAGGTCGGGCGCGGGCTTGCCGTTCTCGACCATCGTCGCCGAGAAGATATTGGGCGCGAAATGACCGATGAGCCCGGTGAGCTCGAGGCTGAGGCGTATGCGCTCCGGCTGGCTGGAGGAGGCGACGCAGAACGGCACGTCGAGCCGTTCGAGCGCCTGCGCGATTCCCGGCGTCGGGCGCAGCTCCCGGCGGTAGAGCGCATAGAGCTCACCGCGCATCGCCTCCAGTGCCTGGTCGGCAAGCGCCATGCCGTGGCTGGCTTCGAGACTCTTGGAGATCGTGGCGAGCGAGCGGCCGAGATATTCGCGGTAGGCGTGGTCGGCGTCGATCTTCAGCCCCTGTCGGGCGACCGCGGCGATCAGTGTGCGCATGGCGAGCGGCTCGCTGTCGACCAGCACCCCGTCGCAGTCGAAGATGATGAGATCAGTGGCGACCATGCCATCGTTCCCTGCCACGCCTCGTCCTTCGAGGCCCGCTGCGCGGGCACCTCAGGATGAGGCTATTGAAAGTTGCGAGCGCTCCTGAGTTTCAGTAGCCCTCATGGTGAGGTGCGTAGCGCAGCAAAGCCTCGAACCACGAGGGCGTGGCACGCCTACAGGTCGTTCCTCAAATACCTCTCCAGCGTCTCGCGCGTGCCGACCTGCCAGAGTGTCGTCAGCGCATGCGAGAACGCTTCGACATAGCGCGAGTCGCGCCCGACATCGCCATGGATATCGGCCATTTCCAGCCATGCGGCCGGGTTTTCCCGCGCGCGTTTGGCCTCATGCGTCAATCTCTCCCAGCTCGGGTCGTTCGGCGCGATCGCCTTGCCGCTCTCGGTGGTGCCATGGCAGTAGCGACACCAGAGGGCGCCGACGAGGGCGAGGCCGGTGATCGAGGCGCCGGCCTGCAGCCGGTCGGCGACCGAGGGGAGGATGAATTTGGGCTGCCGGTTGGAGCCGTCGAGCGCCAGCCGCCGCACCGTGTCGCCGATCTTGGGGTTGGAAAAGCGCTTCTGGCAGAGGGCGTGATAGGCCTGAAGGTCGGTGTCCGGCACCGGCGGGACGACGGGGATGATCTCGTCTTCCTCCACCTTGGAGAGGAATTCGCGCACCAGCGGCTCGGCCATAGCCTCGTGGACGAAGTGGATATCCATGAGCCCCGCGGGATAGGCGATGGTCGCGTGGCCACCGTTGAGGATGCGGATCTTCATTAGTTCATAAGGCGAGACGTCCGGCACGAACTGCACGCCGACCTTTTCCAGTGCCGGGCGGCCAGCGGGGAAATCGTCCTCTAGCACCCATTGCTTGAACGTCTCGCAGAAGACCGGCCAGTTGTCCTCGATGCCGAAGTCGTCGGCGAGGATCTTGCGCTCACGCTCACCGGTCGCCGGCGTGATGCGGTCGACCATGCCGTTGGGGAAGGCGACGCTCTCCTCGATCCAGCGGGCGAGGTCGGAATCGAAGAGCCGCGCCAGCCCCGCCACCGCATCGCGCGTCACGCGGCCGTTGTGGGGGATGTTGTCGCAGCTCATGACGGTGAAGGGCGCAATGCCCGCCGCGCGGCGGCGGATCAGTCCGGCAAGGATCAGGCCGAAGGCGGTCTTCGGTGCATCGATATGGGCCGCGTCGTAGGCGATCTCCGGATCGGCCGGATTGAACTTCTGCGTTGCCGGATCGATGAAATAGCCACCCTCAGTGATGGTCAATGACACGATGCGGATGGCTGGATCGGCGAGCTTGTCGAGGATTGCGGCAGCGTCGCCGGGGCGGATGTAGTCTATCATGGCGCCCGTCACGCGGGCGCTGCTCGTGTCCGCCTCCTGCTCGACGACGGTCGTCAGCCAGTCCTGGGCCTTCAGTTTCTGGCGCATCGCCTCGTCGGCCTCGCGCACGCCGGAACCGACGAGCGCCCAGTCGTGTCCTTCGCCGAGGTTGAACAGCGCGTCGAGATAGACTGCCTGGTGGGCGCGGTGGAAGTTGCCGACGCCGAAGTGGAAGATGCCGGCGGAGAGTTCGTCGCGACGATAGTTCGGCACGCTGGCGCTGGAGGCGATTTGCGGCAGGGCGCCGGCGGAGAGGCGAATGGTCATCGGGTGTCCTCAGGCCGCGAGCGCTTTGCCGTCGGCGCCGAACCGGTAGATGCGGCCGGGGTCGGGGGTCAAGTAGACGGTGTCGCCGTGCCCATAGGCTTCCTCGCCGCCCGTTCGTACCGTGACGAGCCCGATGCCGTCGACGTGGACATGGAGGAATGTGTCGGAGCCGAGCTGCTCGGCAACGCCCACCGTGCCTTTCCAGGTCCCGCCGTCACGCGAAAGCGAGAAGTGCTCGGGCCGCACGCCGATCGAATGGGCGTCGTGCCTGGTCGCCTCGGGTCCGTCGACGAAGTTCATCTTGGGGCTGCCGATGAAGCCGGCGACGAACCGGTTGGCGGGGGTGCGGTAGAGTTCGAGCGGCGTGCCGAACTGCTCGACCCGGCCGGCATTCAGCACCACGATCCGGTCGGCCATGGTCATGGCCTCCACCTGGTCGTGGGTCACGTAGATCATCGTGGTCTTCAACTGCTGGTGCAGCTCGGTGATCTCGAGGCGCATGTTGACGCGCAGCGCCGCGTCGAGGTTGGAGAGCGGTTCATCGAAGAGGAAGGCCTTGGGTTCGCGCACGATTGCCCGGCCGATGGCGACGCGCTGGCGCTGCCCGCCCGAGAGTGCGCGCGGGCGCCGGTCGAGATAGTCGGAAAGGTTGAGGGTGCGCGCCGCGTACTCGACCTTCTGGTCGATCACCTCCTTGGGAGCCTTCGCCATCTTCAGCGGGAAGGCGATGTTGTCGCGCACGCTCATGTGCGGATAGAGCGCGTAGCTCTGGAAGACCATGGCGAGGCCCCGGCGCGCGGGTGGCGCGTCGGTCATGTCCTGCCCGTCAAGCAGGATCTTGCCCTTCGTCGTATCCTCGAGCCCGGCGATGAGGCGCAGTAGCGTCGACTTTCCACAGCCCGACGGCCCGACGAAGACGATGAACTCGCCGTCCTCGATCTCGAGCGAGATGTCCGGGATGACCTGCACCTCGCCGAAGGACTTGTTGACGTTATGGAGGGAAATGGAGCCCATTTTGCAGTCCCTTACTTAACCGCGCCGAAGGTCAGGCCGCGCACGAGCTGCTTCTGGCTGAACCAGCCCAGCAACAGGATCGGCGCGATGGCCAGCAGCGAAGCCGCCGAGAGCTTGGCGAGGAAGAGCCCTTGCGGGCTCGAAAACGAGGAGATGAAGGCGGTGAGCGTACCCGCGCGGCCCGAGGTCAGCGTGATGGTCCAGAACGCCTCGTTCCAGGCGAGGATGACGTTGAGGAGCAGCGTCGATGCGATGCCGGGAATGGCCATCGGCACCAGCACGTGGACGATCTCGTTCCAGAGTTCCGCGCCATCCATGCGGGCGGCCTCGAGGATGTCGACCGGGATCTCCTTGAAGTAGGTGTAGAGCATCCACACGATGATCGGCAGGTTGATCAGCGTCATGATGATCGTCAGCCCGTGCACCGTGTCGAGGAGCTTGAGGTCGCGGAAGATCAGATAGATCGGGATGAGCACGCCGACGGCTGGCATCATCTTGGTCGAGAGCATCCACATCAGGATGTCCTTGGTGCGCTTGCTTGGCGCGAAGGCCATGGACCAGGCCGCCGGAATGGCGATGGCGAGGCCGATCAGCGTCGAGCCGACCGAGACGATGATCGAGTTGATGGCGTGCTTGACGTAGTCGGAGCGGTCCTGCACCGCCTCGAAATTGTCGAGCGTGAACGTCTGCGGCCAGAAGGTCGGCGGGGAGGCGATGGCCTCGGCCTCGGTCTTGAAAGCGGTCAGCGCCGTCCAGAGGATCGGCGCGAAGATGAGGAGCGCGACCGCCCAGGCGAGGACGGTGAAGCCGGCTTTGGTGGAGGTCGAGACGTTGCGGGCCATGGGTCAGCTCCTCGTCCTGGAACAAAGCTCTTCACGAGCACGATCCGCCTCCCTCCCCCTTGAGGGGAGGGAATGAGGGTGGGGGTGGTTCAGTTGGCCATCGATGGACCCCCACCTCCGACCCCTCCCCTCAAGGGGGAGGGGGGCGACGACCGTGCGGGTCACAACCTTAAGCATCCAGATTCCTCCCCACCGCGCGCATCAGGAAGATGGCGACGATGTTGGCGATGATGACGGCGACGACGCCTCCGGCAGAGCCCGCGCCGATGTCGTTGGAAAGGATGCCGGTGCGGAAGACGAGGTAGGCGATGTTGGTCGAGGCATAACCCGGCCCACCGCCGGTGGTGACGCGGATCTCGGCGAAGATGCCCAAGAGGAAAATCGTCTGGATGAGGATGACGATGGTGATCGCGCGCGCCAGGTGCGGCAGGATGATGTAGCGGAAGCGGTTGAGGGCGTTGGCCCCGTCCATCTCGGCGGCCTCGCGCTGCTCCTCGGAGAGCGACTGCAGGGCGGTGAGGAGAATGAGCGTCGCGAACGGCAGCCACTGCCAGGCGACGATGACGATGATCGAAAACAGCGGATACTGGGCGAACCAGTCGACCGGCGGCAGTCCGAGCGCCCGCGACAGGTGCCCGAGCAGCCCGTAGCCGGGATGCATGAACCCGTTCTTCCAGACGAGGGCGGCCACCGGCGGCATGACGAAGAAGGGCGAGATGACGAGGATGCGCAGGATCCCCTGGCCCCAGATCGGCTGGTCGAGCAGCAGCGCGATGAAGGTTCCGCCGATGATGGTGATGAGGAGCACGCCGCCGACGAGCAGCAGGGTGTTGACGAGGGCCTGGGTGAACGACGGATCGCCGATGACGTAGGTATAGTTCGCCCAGCCGGCGAACCCGGTCATCATCGGATTGATCAGCGAGTAGTTCTGGAACGAGAACCACAGCGTCATCGCCAGCGGCACGATCATCCATATGAAGAGCACGATCACGGCGGGCGCCATCATGGTGCGGGCCAGCGTGCGCGTCTGGCGTGTGGCCATTGTTTGCCTCCCCTAGTTCTTGCTTTTCCCCGGTGCCACCCCACCCCCGATGTCATCCCGGCGAAGGCCGGGACCCATCCTGAGATATCGCGCCAACCGCAAGGTGTGTGAATGGAGCACCAGACAGTGCCCCGCTACTGCCACCTGGCGGCTGGCGCGATATCTCAGGATGGGCCCCGGCCTTCGCCGGGGTGACATCGAGGGTGGGGCGGTGTCGCGCCAATCCAGTGCCACCTAGTTTGCCGGAGCGGAGGGCATCATCGCGCCCCCGCCCCGACCGTTTGCCGTCCCCTATTGAATGTACCCCGCCCGCGTCATGTCGCGCAGGGTCGCTTCCTGCGCCTGGGCGAGGGCGTCGTCGGCCGACATCTGCCCGGCGAGCGCGGCCGAGAAAAGCTGGCCGACATTGGTGCCGATGCCCTGGAACTCGGGGATGGCGACGAACTGGACCCCGACATAGGGAACCGGGTCGACCGTCGGCTGAGTCGGGTCGGCCGCGTTGATCGAATCCAGCGTCATCTGCGCGAAGGGCGCTGCCGCCTGGTATTCCGCGTTCTCGTAGAGAGAGGTGCGCGTGCCCGGCGGCACGTTGGCCCAGCCGTCCTCGGCGGCGACGAGATCGAGATAGGCCTTGCTCGTCGCCCAGTTGATGAACTGGGCGGCCGCCTCCTGCTGCTGGCTGCCGGCAGGGATGGCCAGCGACCAGGCCCAGAGCCAGTTGGCGCGCTTGCCGAGCCCGTTGTCGGGGGCGAGCGCGAAGCCGACCTTGTCGGCGACGGTCGAATCGTCGGGGTTGGTGACGAACGAGGCGGCGACGGTCGCATCGATCCACATGCCGCACTTTCCCTGCTGGAAGAGCGTCAGGTTCTCGTTGAAGCCGTTGGAGGAGGCGCCGGAGGGGCCTGCATCGTTCATCAGCGACAGATAGGTGTCGAGCGTTTCCTTCCACTGCGGCTGGTCGAACTGGGGCTGCCAGTTCTCGTCGAACCAGCGCGCGCCGAACGAGTTCGACATGGCGGTCAGGAACGCCATGTTCTCGCCCCAGCCGGCCTTGCCGCGCAGGCATATGCCGTTGATGTCAGCGGCGCGATCGGTCATGGCGCGCGCGGCCCCGCCGATGAATTCCCAGGTCGGAGCCTCGGGCATCTCGAGCCCGGCCGCTTCCATCAGGTCCGTGCGGTACATGATGAAGGAGCTTTCGCCATAGAACGGCGCGGCATAGAGCGTGCCGTCGTGCGAGAGGCCGTTGCGGATCGGGGGCAGCAGGTCGTCGACGTCGTATTCGGCATCGTTGGTCAGGGCAGTCAGCGGCACCAGCCAATCCTGCGCCGCCCAGATCGGAACCTCGTAGGTGCCGATGGTCATCACGTCGTACTGGCCGCCATTGGTGGCGATGTCGGTGGTCACGTTCTGCCGCAGCGTGTTCTCTTCCAGCACCACCCAGTTGAGCTGAATGCCGGTTTCTTCGGTGAAGCGGTCCGAAAGGCCCTGCATGCGGATCATGTCGCCATTGTTGACCGTGGCGATGGTGATCGTCTGGGCCGAGGCCGCGCCGGCGAGCGCAAATATCAATGCGCCCGCGAGAAGGGGTGTGAATTTCATCGATGTCCTCCCGTGATCGAAGCGAGCATTTGCTTCGATAATGGGCAAATACTCACCAACCGCACGCGAAAGTCAAGCGCGCTCGTGGCGCGATGTCGTGCATGAAAGGTCCGAACGAACCTCGCTTGACGTCTAGTTCATTGATAAAGAAGATTATTTCACCCGGCGAGCAGGCCTTCGGCGGTCGTCTCGTTGGTGATGAGGCCATTGACGAGCCGGCGGTTGAGGGCGGCGCGGATGCCGGGCACTTTGTTCTGGCCGATGGCAATTGCCACAACGAGCGAGGTTTCGCGCGAGGGCAGGGGAGCGCTCGCCACCCGGTCGTTGGTGAGGCCTTCGATGAGGCGCCCCTCCGCGTCGTAGGCCCAGCCGCAGATCTCCCCGACCGCGCCGGCTTTCTGCAACGCCTTGAGTTCGGCCTCGCTGATGAAGCCGTCGAGGAAGAGCGGCGCCTGGGGGCCGAGGTCGCCGACGCCGACGAAGGTGACGTTGGCGCGCTCGGAAAGCGCCAGGGTCTCGCGGATCATCGGCTGGTTGTGCAGGAGCTCGCGCTCGCGCGGCGAGGAGGCGATGACCGGCAGCGGCATCGGGAAGCTGCGGGCTTTGACCGTATCTGCGACGTTGAAGATGACGTTGTAGAAGGCGGCCGATCCGTCCGGAGCGATGTTGCCGGTCAGCGACACCACTTTGTGGTGTGGGCACTCCATCGGCGTCAGCTGCTCGATGGCGGCCTTGAGCGTGCGTCCGGTGCCGATGGACATGACGATCGGCTCGGCTGATTTCAGCCATTTCTCGATCTCGGCGGCCCCGGCTTCGGCGACCCCGAGCGTCGTCGAGGGATTGGCCGGATCGCTCGGCACCACCTCGACGAGGTCGAGCGCGTAGCGGGATTTGAGGCGGGTCGCCAGGTCCATGCAGCGCCCGATCGGATGGTCGAGCCGCACCTTGATCAGCCCTTCGCTGACCGACAGCGACACCAGGCGCTGCGCCGACTGGCGCGAGATTCCCAGCTTGCTGGCGATCTCCTCCTGTGTGTTGCCGGCCACGTAGTAGAGCCATCCAGCGCGGGCGGCGTCGTCGAGCCGGCTGACGCTGCTGTCGTGGCGCGAGGGCATGGTTCTCCCCGGGAAAGGTTGGTTGCGGCGGGCCGCCGCCGTTGCGGTTCGGCCCGGTTCGGAAGCGGATTATTCGGCCAAGAGCCTTGTGGCTGCAAGCGATTTTCAGGCCGAAGGCGTTGGCGCGGTGCGGTTGCCTCCGAGTTCACCGACCGCCACGCGGAGGTCGCGCATGGTGTCCTTGAGGTGGTTGCGCATGGCCTCGCCGGCCGCGCGCCCATTGCCGTCGCGGATGGCGTCGAGCACGCGCTGGTGCGCCTCGATGGTGGCGTCGAGCGTCTGTCCGCGCGCCAGGCTTCCGCGCCGGCTGATGAAGAAGCCTTCTTCCAGAGGCCCCGCCATTGCCTCGAAGAGGTAGCTGAGGATCCGGTTGCCGCTGGAAAGCGCGACGGCCTCGTGGAAGCCGACATCGGCGTGGTTGAAGTCGCGTTCGCAGGCGGCCGCGTCTTCGCCGGTGGCGGCCCGGCGCGCGGCGTCGCGCATCCGCTCGAGCGCATTCTCGATGGCAGCGATTCCTGCCCGATTGGCGCGTTTGGCGGCGAGGGTGGCCGATTGCACCTCGAGCGACAGGCGCACCTCGACGAGGTCGAACACGCCCTTGGCATCGTTATGGACGACGGTGGCGAGGAAGTCGGTGAACGCCGTGCCGTCCGGTTCGCGCACCTTCGCCTTGCGGCCCCGCGCAATCTCGATGAGGCCGCGTCCCTCGAGGAGCTTGATCGCTTCGCGGATGGTGAGGCGGCTGACCGCGTAGCGGGTCGCGAGCTCGGCCTCGCTCGGCAGGTGCGCGCCGGGCGTGAGGCGCGACAGGATGAACTGCGCCAGGTCGCCGGCAACCGTGCTCGCAGCCGTGGCGGCCTCCGCCTTGTCCGGACCGGTTCGAGTCAGAACTGCCTCCCAACATATCAGACAGGTTTGGCGTATAAGTGCGGTAGTCCGTGTATTCCAGGCTTCGAACCCTTCCTTCTCGCGCACGATAGGGCGCATGGGCTGCGTGCGCAACCTGCCGTTTTCCGCTGCTCTTGGAATTTCGAGTGTTGAAAAAAATAGCGTCGGGACGCCTGCGACGGCTTTACTTGCATATCTGACTGAACTAGCGTCGAGGCTGTGGGCTTGGAGGGGTTCAGGGCGGCGAAGCCGCCTCGGGAGGAACGACGACACGCCGCGCAACCTGCTGCCGCCCCGGCTTCGTTCCGGTGGCGAATTGCTGTTGTGCGGGGTCGGCTGTCTTTTCTGGACTTTCGCCGCAGGCGCCATGCCACGCAGGTCTAAACGACAAAAGGGAGTCGAGACGTGAGCTTCATCAAATCGATCGCAGCGGCCATCGCCGTCAGCGCCCTGGCGCTGGGCGCCTCCGCCGCTGCCCATGCCCAGGACAAGGGCACCGTCGGCATCGCCATGCCGACGCAATCTTCGCTCCGCTGGATCAGCGACGGCAACGAGCTGAAGGCCGCGCTCGAGGGCATGGGGTATGGCGCGACGCTGCAGTATGCCGAGGACGACATTCCCAACCAGCTCGCCCAGGTCGAGAACATGGTCACGACCGGCGTCAAGGCGCTGGTGATCGCCTCCATCGACGGCACCACGCTTTCGGCGGTGCTCCAGCAGGCGGCCGACGCCGGCATCAAGGTCGTCGCCTACGACCGGCTGATCCGCGACAGCCCGAACGTCGACTACTACACCACGTTCGACAACTTCCAGGTCGGCGTGCTGCAGGCCTCCTCGCTGCTCAAGGGCCTCAAGGAGCGCTTCCCGGACGTCAAGCCCTGGAACGTCGAGCTCTTCGGCGGCTCGCCGGACGACAACAACGCCTTCTTCTTCTACGACGGCGCCATGTCCGTCCTTCAGCCGCTGATCGATTCCGGCGACATCGTCGTCAAGTCGGGCCAGCAGGGCATGGAGACCGTCGGCACCCTGCGCTGGGACGGCGCCGTCGCCCAGTCGCGCATGGACAACCTGCTTTCCGCCCACTACTCGGATGGCAGCGTCGTCCACGGCGTGCTTTCGCCCTATGATGGCCTGTCGCGCGGCATCATCTCGTCGCTGCGCGGCGTCGGCTACGGCACGGGCGATCAGCCCTGGCCGATCGTGACCGGCCAGGACGCCGAGGTGCCCTCGGTCAAGGCGATTATCGCGGGCGAACAGTACTCGACGATCTTCAAGGACACCCGCGAGCTCGCCCAGTACACCGCCCAGCTTCTCGACAACGTGCTTTCCGGCCAGGAAGTGGCGGGCCTCGACACCACCACCTACGACAACGGCGTCAAGGTGGTCCCGTCGATCCTGCTCACTCCGTACGAGGTCGATGCGACCAACTACGAGGAGCGCGTGATCGCCTCCGGCTACATCAAGCCCGAGGACCTGCAGTAAGTCTCGACAAACGTGGGCTCCGCCACCGGCGGAGCCCCATTTTCGCGTACCCGCCGATCCTGTATCCTGCGCTTGAGGCCTCGATGCAGGGTCGGTTCGCTTAGCAATTGGCAGAGCATGAGCAAGACCATTCTGGAGATGCGCGGCATCACCAAGACCTTTCCGGGGGTCAAGGCGCTGCAGGACGTCAACCTCGACGTCGTTGAAGGCGAGATCCACGCCATCGTCGGCGAGAACGGGGCTGGCAAGTCGACGTTGATGAAGGTGCTGTCGGGCGTCTATCCGCACGGCAGCTACGAGGGCGAGGTGGTCTTCGAGGGCCACGAGTGCCACTTCCGCGGTATCCACGACAGCGAGAAGGTCGGCATCGTCATCATCCATCAGGAGCTGGCGCTGGTGCCGCTCCTTTCCATCGCCGAGAACATCTTTCTCGGCAACGAGCGGGCCAGGAACGGCGTCATCGACTGGACCGAGGTGCGCAACGGCGCCCGCAAGCTCCTCGAGACGGTCGGGCTCGACGAGGACCCCGACACCCTCGTCACGCACCTGGGCACCGGCAAGCAGCAGCTCGTCGAGATCGCCAAGGCGCTCTCCAAGAGGGTCAAGCTCCTCATCCTCGACGAGCCGACGGCGAGCCTTGCCGAAAAGGACAGCAACGCGCTCCTGGACCTGCTGGTCTCGTTCAAGAAGCAGGGGATCGCCTCGATCCTCATCTCCCACAAGCTCAACGAGGTCTCCAAGGTCGCCGACCGCATCACGGTGCTGCGCGACGGCAAGACCATCGAGACCATGAACCGCGCCGAGATCAGCGAGGACCGCATCATCACCTCGATGGTCGGCCGCCCCATCGAGGACCGCTATCCCGCCCGTACGCCCAGGATCGGCGAAACGCTGTTCGAGGTGAAGAACTGGGTGGTCCATCACCCGATCCACACCGACCGCCGCGTCATCAAGGGCGTCGATCTCACCGTGCGCAAGGGCGAGGTCGTCGGCATCGCCGGCCTGATGGGCTCGGGTCGCACCGAGCTCGCCATGAGCCTTTTCGGGCGCACCTATGGCCACGGCATCAGCGGCGAGGTCATGATGAACGGCAAGCCGGTCGACACCTCGAGCGTGCGCAAGGCGGTCGACGCCGGCATCGCCTACGTCACCGAGGACCGCAAGACCTACGGCCTCAACCTCATCGACCACATCAAGCACAACGTTTCGATCGCCAACCTGCTCGGCGTCTCGCGCGGCGGGGTGATCGACGACCTCAAGGAACTCAAGGTCGCAAACGACTACCGGTCGCGCACCAATATCCGCTCGTCGAGCGTCTACCAGCTCACCGGCAACCTCTCGGGCGGCAACCAGCAGAAGGTCGTACTCTCCAAATGGCTCTTCGCCGATCCGCAGCTCCTCATCCTCGATGAGCCGACCCGCGGCATCGACGTCGGGGCCAAGTACGAAATCTACACCATCATCAACAAGCTGGCCGGGGAGGGCAGGGGCATCCTCGTCATCTCCTCGGAAATGTCCGAGCTCCTCGGCATCTGCGACCGCATCTACGTGATGAACGAGGGCAGGATCGTTGGCGAGCTCGCCGGCCACGAGGCCAGCCAGGAAAAGATCATGCGCGCCATCGTGCGTGGGGAAGGAAAGACAGCATGAGCAGCGAAACCGTCAACACGGCGGCCGCGCCCGGAGCTCGCTCCTCGGTGCGCGCCGTCATCCAGTCGAACCTGCGCGACTACGGCCTCGTCGTCGCCCTGCTCGCCATCATGGTGTTCTTCCAGTTCACCACCAACGGCACGCTGTTCAAGCCGGTGAACCTCACCAACCTGGTGCTGCAGAACTCCTACATCATCATCATGGCGCTCGGCATGCTGCTGGTCATCGTCGGCGGCCATATCGACCTTTCCGTCGGATCGGTCTCCGGCTTCATCGGCGCGGTGGCGGCCATCCTGATGGTCGAATACGGGTTCAATCCGCTGGTCGCTGGCGTCCTTTGCATCATGCTCGGCGGGCTGATCGGCGCCTCGCAGGGCTTCTGGATCGCCTATCTCAAGATTCCCTCGTTCATCGTCACGCTCGCCGGCATGCTGGTGTTCAAGGGGCTTTCGCTCGCCATCCTCGGCGGACGTTCGGTCGGCCCGTTCCCGCCCGAGTTCCAGATGCTCTCGGCCGGCTTCATCCCGGATGTGTTCGGGCCGATCTCGATCCCCCAGGGCGAGGCCGCGCCGATCACGCTGCATACGACGACCCTCGTCATCGGCATCGCCATCGTCGTCGCCATGATCTATTTCAGCCTGACCTCGCGCGCGGCGCGCGAGCGGCACGGCTACGAGGCCGAGCCCTTCGCGCTCTTTGCGGTCAAGACCGCGGTCATCGGCGCGCTGATCCTCTTCTTCACCTATACGCTCGCCTCCTATCGCGGCATCCCCAACGTCATGGTGGTGATGTCGATCCTCATCGCGCTCTTCGTCTTCATCACCAAGATGACGACGCTCGGCCGGCGCATCTATGCGCTCGGCGGCAACGCCAAGGCCGCCCAGCTCTCGGGCATCAAGACCGAAAGGCTCACCTTCTACATCTTCGTCATCATGGGCGCGCTCTCGGCGCTCGCCGGCCTCATCTTCGCGGCCCGGCTCAATACCGCCACCCCCAAGGCCGGCCAGGGCTTCGAGCTCGACGTCATCGCCGCCGTCTTCATCGGCGGCGCCTCGATGGCGGGCGGCGTCGGCCAGGTGGCCGGCGCCGTCATCGGCGCCTTCATCATGGGCGTGATGAACAACGGCATGTCGATCATGGGCGTCAACATCGATTGGCAGCAGGTCATCAAGGGCCTGGTGCTTCTTGGGGCTGTCGTCTTCGACGTCTACAACAAGAACAAGGCGTAGCGGCCTGCATGTCTTCCCCTCTCCCCTGGGGGAGAGGGACCGGTTTTCCGCGTTCAGCGGAAAACCAGGTGAGGGGTCTACGATGCTGCCTCGTGCGCTGTATCGAAGCGGCATTGCGACCCCTCATCCGGCGCTTCGCGCCACCTTCTCCCACAAGGGGAGAAGGCGAGGAGGCAGCGTCGAGAGGTAACAATGGAAACGACCCACGTCCTCTATCTCGCAACGCCTCCCCGGCCGAGCTTTTACATGGATGCAACGCCGGACGAATACGCCATCATCGAGCAGCACTTCGCCTTTCTGGAGGGGCTGCGCGGAGAGGGCAAGCTGGTGCTCGCCGGCCCCGCCCTCGACGGCGCGTTTGGCGTTGCCGTTCTGAAGATGACCGATGTCGAGGAAGCACGCACCGTCGTCGCGACGGATCCGGCGGTGGTCGCGGGGCTCTTCACGCCGACCCTCCATCCCCTTAGCCTCGGACCGGTGACGCCTTGAGTCCGACAAGGGGAGGAAGCATGCAAACGATCATGCTGGATGTCGACGGCGTGCTGGTCAAAGGACGTCCGCAGGATGGAGCGCATCTCTTCACCGACCTGGAGCGTGACCTCGGAATCACGGTCAGCCAGTTGCAGCAGGAGTTCTTCAAGCCGCGATGGGCCGACATCGTCACTGGCAAGCGGCCGATCGAACCGGACCTCGGCGAAGTGCTGGCAAGGATTGCGCCGGATGTCACCGCCGCTGATCTGATGGCGTACTGGTTCCGCAACGACTCGCGTATCGACCAGGACGTCCTGCGCGCGGTCAGGGCCCTGCGAGGGCAGGGAAGCCGCGTGTTCCTCGCCACCAACCAGGAGCACAGGCGGGCGGACTATCTCATGAACGAGATGGGGCTGGAGCCGGAGGTCGACGGCATATTCTACTCGGCCGCCCTTGGACACCGGAAACCTTCGCCCGACTTCTATGCGCTGGCGACCGACTCCTGCGGCTCGAACGCTTCGGGTATCGTCCTGATCGATGATACCCATGACAATGTGGTCGCGGCGCGGGAATTTGGATGGTCGGCGATCCACTGGCAGGAGGGCATGACGATCGGCGATGAACTGGCCAGGCTGGCTGTCTGACGCGGCGTTAGTCGAGCGCCGAGGCTTTCTACTCCGCCGGTTTCACCCCCTCCGTCCCCGCCGCATCGAGCTCGCGTTCCAGCCGCGCTTCTTCCTCGACCTTGGGCTTGGAGAAACGCGCCAGCAGCAGGTAGGCGACGGGGGTGAGGTAGAGTGTCGAGATCGCGGCGAAGCCGAGGCCGCCGACGATCACCCAGCCGACGGCCTGGCGCGCTTCGGCGCCCGCGCCGCTCGCCAGCACCAGCGGCACGCCGCCGACGATGGTGGCGATCATCGTCATCATCACGGGCCTGAGACGGATATTGGAGGCTTCCTCCACCGCCTGCCGCACGCCCATGCCGCGGTCGCGAAGCTGGTTGGCGAACTCGACGATCAGGATGCCGTTCTTGGCCATGATGCCGACGACCAGCACCAGGCCGATCTGGCTGTAGATGTTGAGGCTGCCGCCTGTGACCAATAGCGCATAGAGCGCCGCCGCCACCCCGAACGGCACCGTGGCCATGACGATGACGGCGCTGACGAGGCTCTCGAACTGGGCGGCGAGCACCAGCAGGATGATGATGAGGGCAAAGCCCACGGTGATCATCAGCCCGTTGTTGGCCTCGCCCAGGGTCTTGGCCTCGGAGAGCGGCAGGACGGTCACGCCCTGCGGCAATACCGGCCGGGCGATCTCGAGCATGCGTTGATAGGCGTCGCCCAGCGCCAGCCCGTCCTCGAGGCTGGCCGAGACATTGACCGAGCGGCGCTGCTCCTCGCGCCGCAGGCGCGGGGAGACCGGCGCCTCCCCGATGGTGGCGATGGTCGACATCGGCACGTAGCGACCGTCGGCGGTCTTGATGAAAAGGGTTTCGAGGTCGCGCGGATCGTTGACCGGATGGCTGGTCGAGACCATGCGCACGTCGTAGCTGGTGTCGTCGACGAAGACGGTGCCGATGTCGGCGCCGTCGATCATCGCCTGCATGGTGGTCGCCAGCCCGTTGATGTCGATGCCGAGCGCGGCGGCGCGCTCGCGGTCGATCGTCAGGGTCAGTTGCGGCTGGGTCGCATCGAAATCGACCTCCACCCGTCCAAACCCGCCATCGGCTTCCAGCAGGCCCGCGATCTCGTCGGCGGTCTCGGCGAGCACGGCGTAGTTGCTGCCGGTGACGGCGAACTGCAGGCCCGAGCCGCCGCCGCGGATGCCGAGGCTGTTGCCCTGCCGCAGGCCGGCGCGCACGCCCGGCACGGTCGCCGTCATGGCGCTGATCTCGCTTGCGATTTCGGCCTGACCGCGGGCGCGCGCCTCCCACGGGGCGAGGGTCAGGAGCAGCATGCCGCCATTGTCCCAGCCGGACAGCACGAAAAGCGAGTCGGCCTCGCCGCTCTCCACATAGCGCTGCAGCATGGTCTCGATGCGCGTCATCTGCGTGCGCACGTAGTCGAGGCTGGCGGTCGAGGGCGCCGAGACCGAAACGGAGATCTGCGCGCGGTCCTCGGGCGGTGTGATCTCCTGGCGCAGGTTGTTGAAGACGAACCAGGAGGAGCCGGCAAAAAGGAAGGCGATCAGCAGGACGACGAGCGGGTTCTGCAGCGCCAGCCGCAGCGTCACGCGATAGAGGTTGGCCAGCCAGGTTCCGACCGACGCGAAGACGCCGGTGCGCGGCGGCTCGCCGGCATCGGCGGCGCGCAGCACGCGCGAGGCGATCATCGGCCCGAGGCTCAGCGCCACGACCGAGGAGATCAGCACGGCGATGGCGAGGGTGAAGCCGAACTCGCGGAAGAGCCGGCCGGTCTGGCCTTCGAGGAAGGAGAGCGGCACGAAGACGGCGGCCAGCGTCAGCGTCGTCGCGACGACGGCGAAGAACACTTCCTGCGTGCCGAGCACGGCCGCGGCACGTGGTCCTGCGCCCATATGCTTCCTGCGCACGATGTTTTCGAGCACCACGATCGCGTCGTCGACGACGAGGCCGGTCGCCAGCACCAGGGCGAGGAGCGTCAGGATGTTGATCGAAAAGCCTGCGACATAGATGCCCGCCACCGCCCCGAGAAGCGCGATGGGCATGGCGATGGCCGGCACGATGATCGCCCGCCAGTCGAGCAGGAAGAGATAGATCACGCCGACGACGACGATCAGCGCCACGATCAGCGCGATCTCGACCTCGTGCAGCGCCCCCTCGATGAACACTGCATCGTCGCCCGAAACCTTGACGCTGATGCCGGGCGGCAGGGTGTCGTTCAGTCCCGCCACGGCGGTGCGCACGCCGTGCGAGATGTCGATGGTGTTGGACTGCGCCTGCCGCACGATGCCGAGCCCGATGCCCGGCCGACCGTCCGAGCGCAGCGCGCTGGTGCTGGCGGCCGCGTCGAACACCACCGAGGCGACGTCGCGCAGCCGCGTTTGCCCATTGATGATGATGTCCTCGAAATCCTCGGGCGTCGTCACTTCCGAGAGCGCGCGCACGGTGATGTTCTGGTTGGGGCCGTTGAGCGAGCCGGCGGGCGTATCGAAGGCGATGGTTGCAAGCGCGTTGCGGATGTCGGCGACGGTCAGGCCATGGGCGGCGAGACGCACCGGATCGACGTCGACCTCGAAGGCGCTGGTGCGCGTGCCGTAGACCTGCACCTCGGCGACGCCCGGCACCGCCGCCAGCCGCTCGGCGATGATGTCCTCTACCACTTCGCTGAGGTCCGCGATGCTGAGGGTATCGGAGGTCACCGCCAGCCGCATCACCGGCTGCGCGTCGGCGTCGGCCTTGAAGATCGTCGGGTCGTCGACGTCGTCGGGCAGGGTGCGCGTCGCGCGCCCGAGGGCGTCGCGCACGTCCGAGGTCGCGACGTCGAGATTGGTGCTCTCGCTGAATTCGAGCGTCACCCGGCTCTGCCCGTTGGACGAGCTGGACGAGATCGCGGTCACGCCCTGCACGCGGGCCACGGCGCCTTCGATGACGGCGGTCACCTCGCGGTCGACCGTCTCGGCTGCCGCGCCGGAAAAACTCGTCGAAACCGAGAGCACCGGCTGCTCGACACGCGGCAATTCGCGCACCTCGACGCCGAAGAAGGCGGCGAGACCGGCGACGACGATCAGCGCGTTGACGACGGCGGCGAGCACCGGCCGGCGCACGAAGAGGCTCGCCAGTGTGCCGCCGCTCTCGTTCTTCTTTGCGATGGACATGGCGCGCGCTCCTCAGCTTCCGGAGGCGCGTCGCGCCGTCTCGGCCGCTTGCACGGCGCCGGCGCCGTCCGGCCCGTCGAGCAGGTTCACCGCCATGCCTTCGTTGAGCTGCAGCACGCCCTCGGTGATGATGGCGTCGCCCGGCGCAAGATCGGCGCGCACCAGCACGCCGTCGCTGTTGCGCTGCACGATTTCGGCCATCACGCGGGTGGCCGCGCCGTTTTCGTATTTCCACACATAGGAGCCTTCGCCCGACCAGAGGATGGCGAGCGGGTTGACTGCCGGGTACGATTCGCCCGGAAACTGCAGCGCGACGGTGAAGGACATGCCCGCCCGCATCAGGTTATCGTCGTTGGGGATCGAGGCCTCGACCTGGAGCGTGCGGCTTGCCGGATCGATGCGATTGTCGACGGCGCTGACCTCGCCGGCAAAGCTGCGGCCGGGCAGCGCCACCGCGGCGACCGTCACCGGCAGGCCCGGCACGATCTGCGCCGCGTAGCGCTCGGGCACCCAGAAATCGATGTCGATGGTCGATGTGTCGTCGATGGTGGTCACCGCCGTCTGCGCGGCGAGGTAATTGCCTGGCGTCACCTGCATCAGCCCGACCGTCCCGGAGATCGGCGCGACGATGTCGCGGCGCTCGAGGGCGATCTGGGCGGCGCGCAGTTCCAGCTCGGCGGTGTCGGCGGCGAGCTTGGCGGTGGCGAGCGCCGAGGCGGCGATGATGCTGGAACGCGCCAGCTCCTCCTGCCGGGCGAGGGTTGCGCGCGCATCCTCGCTCGCCAGCCGGGCCCTGTCGTGGGCGACCTGCTCGGTCTCGGCATCGAGCCTGCCGATGACGTCGCCGGCCGCGACCCGGTCGCCCGGGCGCACGAGCAGTTCCTCGAGCGTGCCGCCGGAGGGGGAAGTGACCGTCACCGAGCTCATCGCCGTGCCCTCGCCGATCGCCATGAGACTGTCGTTGACGGTCGCGAGCGCCACGGCGGTGGTCGTGACATTGGCTGCACGCGCGCCGGGCCGGCCGCCCGGTCCCATGGCGCCCGGTCCGCCGGGACGTTGCCCGGCCGCGGGTCCGCGCGTTTCGACATTGGCGACCAGCGGCTCGGCTGCCGGCAGGAAGGGCAGGGTGATGCCGTAGCCGGCCAGCGTCTCCTGCGCGCCGGGCACGAAAAAGGCCCAGGCGAGGAACGCTCCTGCAAGAACCACGAGTGAAGCCAGGAGCTGCCGTATCAACCGTCGAAGTCCCCAAAAATGCCAGAAGAAAACGGCCGCGCCGAGCCATCGACGCAGCACGAGCACTTTAGCAAGGCCGGGGCGGTTCTTGTATTAAATCGTCGTAAGCTTGTTTAACCGCGCGCGACGGGCGGCATGGCGTCGGTCAAGCGACCTCGGTGTCGTCGCGTCCGCCCCATTCGGCCCAGGATCCGTCGTATAGCGCCACATCGCGCGCGCCGGCGATCTCGAGCGCCAGGGCCAGAACCGCCGCCGTCACGCCCGAACCGCAGCTGGTGATCACGGGCTTTTGCACGTCGATACCCGCCGCCGCGATCCGCGCCTTCAGTTCATCGGCCGGCTTCATCTCACCATCGCGCACGAGTTCGCCGAAGGGCAGGCTGACGCTGCCGGGAATGTGCCCGGCGCGCAGGCCGGCGCGCGGTTCGGGCGCTTGCCCCAGAAACCGCGCCTGCGGGCGCGCATCGGCGATCTGCGCGCCACCGTCGCGGGCACGCGCCGCAACCCGCTCCAGGTCGGCGACCATTTCGGGCACGAACCGCGCCTTGAACGCGCGCGCCGGCCGGTTCACCGGCCCCATCTCGATCGGCCGGCCCTCGGTGCGCCATTTGGGTCCACCGCCGGCGAGGATGCGCACGTCCCCGGCGCCCATGGCCTGGAATGTCCAACGCACCCGCGGCGCGCTGAAGAGGCCGGCTTCGTCGTAGACGACTATGGTCATCGTCTCGGTGATGCCCATCGCTCCGACCGCCTGCGCGAAATCGCGCGGCGACGGCAGCATGTGCGGCAGGTCGGTCGACCTGTCGGCGATCTCGTCGAGCGGGAAGAACACTGCGCCGGGAATATGGCCCGCCAGGTACTCCGCCCGCGCATCCCGCCCCGCCGTCGGCAGATACCAGCTCGCATCGACCACCACGACGTCTGGGTCGGTCAGGTGTTCGGCGAGCCATTGGGTGGTGACGAAGGGGGTGGGCATGTGCGGCTCCTTGGGCTGGGGCGCCGAAGTGAGCGCAGGTGCGAGGGGAATGCAAGGGGAGTGCGTCTCGCTTGTCCCATTCACTGGCTATCATCCCGGCGCAAGCCGGGACCCGGTAAACGACACAGGTGCGGCTCTCGCGCCAGCGCCGACACCTCACCGATGTCACCCCGGCGCAGGCCGGGGCCTATCCTGAGATACTGCCCCAGCCGCAAGGTCTCCGGCGAGGGTACGGAACGTCCCACCGCGTCCTGTGCAAGTGGAGGCCGGGTCCCGGCCTGCGCCGGGAAGACAGCCTCTGGGTGGGGATCGATTGTGCTTCGTCTACCTCGGCGGTCCCGACGACTGCCGCAGCACCAGGTCCACCGGCCAGAGCTCGTGGATCGCCCCCGCGGGCTTTCCGTCCAGCAGTTGCAGGATCAGCTCGGCGATGCGCACGCCCGCGGCGCGGATCGAGGAGCGGGTGGTGGACATGGCGGGGAACATATTGTCGGCATTGAGATATGGGAAAACGTCGTCATGCGCGATGATCGAGACGTCCTTGCCGAGCTCGAACCCCGCCTGACGGATGGCGCGGAAGATGCCGAGCGCGGTCATCATCGAGCCGGCGAGGAACGCCGTCGGGCGCGGTTTCAGCTCCAGCATGGTCTGGGCAAGGCGGAAGGCCACTTCGTCGGTGAAGATGGCGTTGGCCATCAGCGCCGGGTCGACCGGCAGGCCGCGCGCGGCAAGGGCTGCGCGGAACCCGGCCTCGCGGTGCTCGGCGAACGTGCGCCCGCGCACGCCATTGATGAGACCGATGCGGCGGTGGCCGAGATCGATGAGATGCGAGGTCGCCCGCTCGACCGCGCCCTGGTTGTCGATGTCGAGCCAGGCATGCGGCCGGCCGGTGTCGGTGCGTCCGTGCAGAACGAACGGGATGTTGAGGTCGTGCAGCAGCTCGGCGCGCTCGTCGCGCAGCTTGGGCGAATGCAGGATGAAGGCGTCCACCTTCTTGCTGGCGGCGGCGCGGCGATAGATGGCCATCTCTTCCTGTGGCGAATCGACGTTGGTGAGGAGGATGTCGACCTCCTCCTCGGCCAGGCGTCCGGAGAGGCCGGCGAGGAACTCGGTGGTATGCGGCCCGAATTCCTCCGAGCCGCGCAGCACGAAGCCAATGGCGCCGGCGCGGCCGGTCGCGAGGCGCCGCGCGCTGGCGTTGGGGCGGTAGCCGAGCCGGGCCGCCGTTTCCTGCACCATCAGGCGCGTCGATTCCTTGACCTCGGGATAGCCATTGAGAGCGCGGCTGACCGTGGTTTGCGACAGGCCCAGATGTTCGGCGAGTTCCTTGAGCTTCATGTGCGTGTGGCCCTAGGGCAAAAACCTTTCGCCGCCAATCCCTTGCGGGTCGGTCGGTGCGTGCGGTCATTGCCTGAAGGGCGTGCAGGCCCACCTCTGCGGGGCCTTGCTGTCCTCCTCCTGGCGTCATTCAAAGCGATTTCAATTTTTTGCGCAAGCCCTCCGAAATCGACGCAATTTCTGAGGTGCGTACATCAGGCCATCCTGGCCCCAAATTTGGACGCGTCGAACCACCTTCTCCATAAGCATATGATTGTAATAGGAAAAAGAAAACGAGTGCGAAATAGTCGACTGAATCGGCATGGCTCCCGCTTGACAGGTTTTGGCGCCTCTGGTTCTTTTTCATTCAAAGCGCTTTGGGAAAGTCGGCGGTCAGCCGGTGCGCTGGAGTGCTTTTGACGGGAGGGAACGAAGCAGGGCCGGTGTGTCTAGGCACCTCCGGCCGGCTTTTCGCGTACCTCCCGACCTTTGGGTTTTTTCGGGAGGATTCTCATGACAATGAAGAAGTTGCTCGTCGGCCTGCTGTCCAGCGTTGCGCTGACGGGCGGGGTGGCGCAGGCCGCCGATCTCGCCATCGTCTCGGGCGATACGGGTAACGGGCTCGCATTCCTGCGCAGCCAGCTCGACAAGTTCGAGGAGCAGACGGGGCACACGGTGACCGTCGTGCCGATGCCGTCTTCGACCACCGACCAGTTCGGCCAGTACCGCTTGTGGCTGGCGGCCGGCAACACCGATATCGACGTCTACCAGACGGACGTGATCTGGGCTCCGCAGCTCGCCGACCAGTTCCTCGACCTGGCGGAAGCGGCCGCCGATGTCGTGGGCGACCATTTCCCCTCGATCATCGAAAGCCAGACCGTCGACGGCAAGCTCGTGGCGCTGCCCGCCTTCACCGACGCCCCGGCGCTCTACTATCGCAAGGACCTCCTGGAGAAGTACGGCAAGGAAGTCCCGACCACCTGGGCCGATCTCGAAACGACCGCCAAGGAAATCATGGATGGCGAGCGGGCCGAGGGCAACGCCGACATGTGGGGCTTCGTCTTCCAGGGCAACGCCTATGAGGGCCTCACCTGCGACGCGCTCGAGTGGGTGATGTCGAACGGAGGCGGCCAGATCGTCGAGGCCGACGGCACCATCTCGATCAACAACGAGCAGGCCGCGGCCGCGATCGACCGGGCTGCCGGCTGGGTCGGCACCATCGCGCCGGACGGCGTGCTGGGCTACATGGAAGAGGAAAGCCGCGGCGTCTGGCAGCTGGGCAACTCCGTCTTCATGCGCAACTGGCCCTATGCCTATGCGCTCGGCAACGGCGACGACTCGGCGGTCAAGGACCTCTTCGACGTGGCTCCGCTCCCGGCGGGCGATGGCGAAGGCGCGCGCTCGGCGGCAACGCTCGGCGGCTGGAACGTGGCGGTCTCCAAGTATTCGCCCGATCCGGAAGCGGCGATTGAGCTGGCTCTCTTCCTCTCCTCGAGCGAGGTGCAGAAGGAGCGCGCCATCAACCAGTCCAACCTGCCCACGATCGAGGCGCTCTACGACGACGCCGACGTCGCCGCGGCCCAGCCGATCATCCCGAACTGGAAGGAAATCTTCCAGAACGCGGTGCCGCGTCCGTCGGCTCCGACCAAGACCGACTACAACGAGGTCTCCTCGCTCTTCTGGAGCGCCGTGCACAACACGCTCTCGGGCAACGGCTCGGCCGCCGAGAACCTGGAAATGCTCGAGCTCGACCTCACCGATCTCAAGGGCGACGGCTGGTAAGCTCCGGTACGTCACTCCCCGCCGGCCAGGCGCCGGCGGGGAGCCCAGGATCGGCGGGGCGGACGGCATGGGCCGCAAGGGCCTCACCGCCCGCCCCGTCCAACGTATGAAGTCTCCATCGGGGGATATGTGATGACTACAGAGACCATGGCTCCGGCCGTGCCGGTCACTAGCGGGGCCGATCGTTCGGAACTGATGCGCCAGCGCGTCATCGCCGCGCGCTGGTTCCTGGTGCCCATGCTCATCGCGCTCGGCATCGTCGCCGGATGGCCGCTGTTGCGCTCGATCTGGTTCTCGTTCACCGACGCATCGCTCACCGACCTCTACGGGGCCCAGTTCATCGGCATCGGCAACTACCTGCGCTGGACGACGCTCGAGAGCGGGCGGACGGTCTTCCGCGGGCTTCTGGTCGATCCGGCCTGGTGGAACGCGGTCTGGAACACCGTGCGCTTCGCCGTCATCTCGGTCGGGCTCGAGACGGTGCTCGGCATGGTCGTCGCCCTGGTGCTCAACGCCGAGTTCAAGGGGCGGGGGCTCGTGCGCGCCGCCATCCTCATTCCGTGGGCGATCCCCACCATCGTTTCGGCCCGCATGTGGGGCTGGATGCTCAATGACCAGTTCGGCATCATCAACGACCTGCTGCTGCGCCTCGGGCTCATCAGCCAGAAGATCGCCTGGACGGCCACCGCCGATACGGCGATGACGGCGGTGATCGTCGTCGACGTGTGGAAGACGACGCCGTTCATGGCGCTGCTGATCCTGGCCGGCCTGCAGATGATCCCCAAGGACATCTACGAGGCGGCCGACATCGACGGCGTGCATCCGATCAAGCAGTTCTGGCGCATCACCCTGCCGCTGGTGCGGCCGGCGCTGATGGTGGCCATCATCTTCCGCCTGCTCGACGCCATGCGCATCTTCGACCTGATCTACGTGCTGACGCCCAACAGCGTCGCCACCAAGACCATGTCGGTGCTGGCGCGCGAGAACCTTTTCGACTTCGACAACTTCGCCTACGGTTCCGCCCAGTCTACCCTGCTGTTCGTCACCATCGCGGTGATGACCATTCTCTACATCTGGCTCGGGCGGGTGAACTTCGACGGGGGAGACCGCTGATGACCGCCGCGCTTGCCTGGAACTTCACCAAGAAGGCGGCCTTCTATCTGCTGGTCGCCGTCATCATCGTCGTCTCGGTCTTTCCGTTCTACTACGCGATCCTGACGAGCTTCAAATCGGGGACGGACCTCTTCCGCATCACCTACTGGCCGACCTCGCTCAGCTGGGCCAACTACCAGTCGGTGCTGACGCAAGGCAGCTTCCCGCGCAACCTCTTGAACTCGGTCTTCGTGGCGACGGTCACGGTGCTGCTGGCGCTGTTCCTTGCCGTCACCGCTTCGTTCGCCCTCAGCCGGGTGCGCTTCCGCGGGCGTTCGCTCCTGCTGATGACGATTCTTGCGGTCTCGATGTTTCCGCAGATCGCCGTGCTCGCCGGCCTCTTCGAGGTCATCAGGTTCCTGGGCATCTACAACACCCCCTGGGCGCTGATCTTCTCCTATACGATCTTCACCCTGCCGTTCACCGTGTGGGTGCTCACCACCTTCATGCGCGATCTGCCGATCGAGATCGAGGAGGCGGCCATCGTCGACGGGGCGACGCCCTGGGTCATCATCACGCGGGTGTTCATGCCGCTGATGTGGCCGGCGCTGGTCACGACGGGTCTGCTCGCCTTCATCGGGGCGTGGAACGAATTCCTCTTTGCCCTGACCTTCACCTCGTCGAACGCGACGCGCACCGTGCCGGTCGCCATCGCGCTCCTGTCGGGGGGGTCGCAATACGAAATTCCCTGGGGCAACATCATGGCCGCATCGGTGATCGTCACCGTGCCTCTGGTCGTCCTCGTCCTCATCTTCCAGCGCAAAATCGTCAGCGGCCTCACCGCCGGCGGCGTCAAGGGCTAAGGGTTCAAGAAACAATGGCAAACATTCAGCTTAACGATATCCGCAAGTCCTTCGGCGCCGTCGAGGTGATCAAGGGCGTCAGCCTCGAGGTCGAGTCGGGCGAGTTCATGGTGTTCGTCGGCCCCTCGGGCTGCGGCAAGTCCACGCTCTTGCGGCTCGTCGCCGGCCTCGAGGACATCACCTCGGGCGAACTGAGTTTCGACGGGCAGGTGGTCAATGCGCTGACCCCCTCCAAGCGCGGCATCGCCATGGTCTTCCAGTCCTATGCGCTTTACCCGCACATGACGGTCTACGAGAACATGGCCTTCGGCATGACGCTCGAGAAAGGCCACTCGAAGGAAGAGATCCGTCAGCGCGTCGAGCGGGCCGCCGACATGCTGCAGATCCGCGAGTATCTCGGCCGGCTTCCCAAGCAACTCTCGGGCGGCCAGCGCCAGCGCGTCGCCATCGGGCGCGCCATCACCCGTGACCCGCGCGTCTTCCTCTTCGACGAGCCGCTCTCGAACCTCGATGCGGCGCTGCGCGTCGCCACCCGCATCGAGATCGCCAAGCTCCACGAGTCGATGCACAACACCACCATGATCTACGTGACCCACGACCAGGTGGAGGCGATGACGCTCGCCGATCGCATCTGCGTCCTGCGCGACGGGCTCGTCGAGCAGGTGGGCACGCCCATGGAGCTCTACGAGCGACCCGATTCCATGTTCGTTGCAGGTTTCATCGGCAGCCCCAAGATGAACTTCATCTCGGGCAAGCTCGCCGAGAACTTCAACGCGCCGACGGTCGGCGTGCGCGGCGAGCACCTCGTCGTCAAGCCGAGCGACGGGGTGTGGTCGGGCTCGGTCATCCATTCGGAGAACCTCGGGTCCGACAGCTACATCTATGTCGACATTGGCTCGGACGAGCCGGTCGTCGTGCGCGAGGACGGGGGCAAGAAGCACCAGTCCGGCGAGCAGGTGCAGATCGCGCCGATGGATGCGGCGCGCGTCCACCGGTTCGACAACGCCGGCAAGCCCCTGCGCTGAAGGAGGCTTTCCTGGGTCAACGCGGTGGAACCTCACGGGGGCCTGCCGCGTAACCGTAAAACGGGCCCGTGCGGCATTCGGCGGGGTTGAGCGCCGCGCGGGATAGGCATAGTGGGGCGGCAAGGCCGCTCCCGGCCTGGAGCAACGGATTTCAGAGGTTCGCGGCTGCCCGCGAGCCGGCAAACGAGTGTTTGAAACCTTTCCGCCCGTGTGCGGAAGACCATGACAAAATCCATACAGGAGTCATCCATGCCCATCCGCACCCTGGTCTGGGGCGAAAACGTTCACGAGCAGAAGAACAAGGTCGTCGCCGACAACTACCCCGAGGGTATGCACAACCAGATCGCCAGGCTCCTCGCCAAGGATGCCAACATCTCGGTCAAGACCACGACCCTTCAGGCGCCCGAGCATGGCTGCACCGAGGAAGCCCTGGCCGAGACCGACGTTCTCGTCTGGTGGGGCCATGCCGCCCATGGCGACGTTCAGGACGAGATCGTCGAGCGCGTCGCCAAGCACGTCTGGCAGGGTATGGGGCTCATCGTCCTCCACTCCGGGCACTTCTCCAAGATCTTCAAGCGCCTGATGGGGTCGCCCTGTGCGCTCAACTGGCGCGAGGCGGGCGAGCGCGAGCGGCTCTGGGTCGTCAATCCCGGCCATCCGATCGCCAAGGGCCTGCCGGCCTACTTCGAGCTCGAGATGGAAGAGATGTACGGCGAACCCTTCTCGGTGCCCGAGCCGCTGGAGACCGTGTTCGTCTCCTGGTTCCAGGGCGGCGAGGTGTTCCGCTCCGGCCTCACCTATCGGCGCGGCACCGGCAACATCTTCTATTTCCGTCCCGGCCACGAGACCTATCCGACCTATCACGACGAGACCGTCGGGCAGGTGCTGCGCAATGCCGTCACCTGGGCCCACAACCCCAACCGCTTCGCCTCGATCACCGATGCCCCGAACGTTCCCGTCGAGAAGGCCATCGAGAAGATCGAGGAGCGCGGCCCGCGCCTGCACAAGCACGGCGAGGCGGGCTTCCGCTGAGGCTACCCACTTCACCACCCCGGCGGTTCGCCGCCGGGGGTCCATCCCGGGATCGCAAGATGGAGCTGGCGAGGGGGCCGGCGGAGGCAACGAGATCGAGAGCAATTTCAGCCGTCGGATTGGCGGCTCTATCGCCTCCCTCCCCCCTGAGGGGGAGGGAATGAGGGTGGGGGTGGTTCGGTAGATCACCGCTGGACCCCCACCCCCGCCCCTACCCTCAAAGGGGAGGGGAGCGACGGAGCCGATGCATCTGGTTGTGAACGCTCTACCCCATCAACACGCGCTGATCTCTAAGGACCGTTCTATGCGCTTGCTCATTCTCGGCACCGGCGGCATGGCCAACACGCATGCCAAGCACTTTTCCGCCATCGAGGGCGTAACCATCGTCGGCGGCGTCGACGTCGATCCGGGTCGCGTCGAGGCGTTCAACACCGCTCACAACATACCCAACGGCTTCGGTTCGCTCGATGCCGCGCTCGCCTGGGGCGAGTTCGATGCGGTGGCCAACGTCACGCCCGACAGCGTCCACCATCCGACCACCATGGCCGCCATCGCGGCGGGCAAGCACGTCTTTTGCGAAAAGCCGCTGGCGACCGACCACGCCAAGGCGCTGGAGATGACCGAGGCGGCCGAGCGGGCGGGCGTCGTCGCCATGGTCAACCTCACCTACCGGAACGTGGCGCAGCTGCAGAAGGCGCGCGAGATCGTCCAGTCGGGCAAGGTCGGCAAGGTCAAGCACTTCGAGGCGAGCTACCTGCAGAGCTGGCTGGTCTCCAAGGCCTGGGGCGATTGGCGCACCGAGAGCCAGTGGCTCTGGCGCCTCTCCAAGAAGCACGGCTCGAACGGCGTCCTCGGCGACATCGGCGTCCACATCCTCGATTTCGCCGTCTATGGCGCGGGCAGCGACATCGACAAGGTGTTCTGTCGCCTCGAGACCTTCGACAAGGCCGAAGGCAACAAGATCGGCGAGTACGATCTCGACGCCAACGACTCCTTTGCCATGACCGCCCAGCTCGAGAACGGGGCGCTGGGCGTCGTCCACGCCACCCGCTGGGCCACCGGCCACTTCAACGAGCTGCGGCTGCGCGTCTATGGTGAGAAGGGCTCGCTCGAAGTGCAGCACCGGCACGATTGGTCGAAGCTCTTCACCTGCCTCGGCGACGACGCCGAGACCGGCACCTGGACCGAGATCGAGGTCGAACCCGTGCCCACCAACTACCAGCGCTTCTTCGAGGCGGTGGGGGGCGGCAACACCCTCGAACCCTCCTTCCGCCACGCCACCAACCTGCAAAAAGTCCTCGACCTCGCCACGTTGACGGACCGCGACCGACGCGAACACCGGGTCTCGGCGTAACGCACACGTGCTCCTCTCCGGCCGGGGAGGGGCACCATTCCCCCTCCACTCCGATGTTATCGCGAGGGTGACAATGGTGGGCGCCACCCCGTCCCCATCACCCGGCTGTCACCCCGGCGAAGGCCGGGGCCCATCCTGGGATGCAAGTCACAGCCGCAAGGTGTGTGAACCGGGCAGAACGCACAGCCGCTCTTCCCGTGCCCACGGATAACGTCAGGGCTGGGTCCCGGCCTGCGCCGGGATGACAACGGGGAGGGTGGCACCAAGGCTGCCACAGGCACGATGCGTCCCCCTCCCCCTTGAGGGGAGGGGATAGGGGTGGGGGTGGGTCCGTGAGCCACCGATGCTTCCCCCCACCCCAACCCCTCCCCTCAAGGGGGAGGGGAGGACGTGCCCAACCCATTGATCTTGCACTGAAAGCAGGAAGTTATCCCCCCACCTTCTCCGCGAACTATCATCATTTCACCGCCGCACCTCGGGCGAGGATGCATACGAGTTTCCGGTGCGGAAGGTCAGTCAGGAAAGTGGAACCGGTTGTCCGGTTCTTGCTGACCGGCCTTCGTTACGCGGATCCGGGTCGCATGGGGGTCGCTCCAGGCGAGGTCCAAACCGTCACCCGACCGGATGCCTGCCGGCATCGTACCGGCGAAAGCCGGAAGGGAGGCTTCCCTGGCGGCGGGCGGATTAAGCCAAAAATCCCGGATGCATGCGGCGAGGCCTGCCTCGCTAATAAAAATTGCATGAGGCAAGCCTCGCCGCATGCCGCTCGACCAAACGAACCCCGGGGGCAGAACCCGCCGGGCGCTTGTGCATGTCCAACCCCTTGCAACCAAAGCCCACACCGCCGATTTAACCCGCAAGACACAAGGAGCGTCACATGGGCATTCTCTGGGCCATCGTCATCGGGTTCCTCGCCGGGCTCATCGCCCGCTGGATCACGCCGGGGGACCGCAAACCGCAAGGCTTCATCCTGACCACGGTGCTGGGGATCGTCGGTGCGGTGGTCGCCACATGGCTCGGGCGGCAGATCGGCTGGTATGGGCCCAACGACGGGGCGCAGTTCATCGGCGCCATCGTCGGCGCGGTCATCGTCCTCCTCGCCTGGGGCCAGCTCGCCCGCCGGGTATGAGCGCTCGACACGAAAAAGGGGCGCCTTGCGGGCGCCCCTTCGCATGTCGGGTTCAGGCCGGTGCTACTCGAGAATGGTGATGCGCCCGTCCGTGTAGGGGGTGTACTCCCCGCCGAGCTCGGCGATGTAGTCGGCCAGCACCTGCTCCAGCGGCGGGCCGAAGTCGTAGGGGTTCTCGCCCTCGGCGAACGTGCCGTAGCCGTCGCCGCCGCCGCGCATGAAGTTGTTGGTGACGATGGTGTAGCTGGCTTCCTCGTCGATCGGCACCCATTCGTCACCCTCGCCCTTGACCAGCACATCGCTGATGCGCTCGCCGGCCGGGTTGGCGAGGGTGTAGCTGTACTTGAGGCCGGCGACCTGCGGGAAGCGACCCGCGCCGTTCTCGATGTCGGAGACGCCGTTCTCGAGCGCATCGATCACGTCGGCCCCCGAGATCTGGACGGTCGCCAGCGTGTTCGAGAAGGGCAGGACGGTGATGACCTCGCCCATGGTGATCTCGCCGGCATCGATCGAAGCGCGCAGGCCACCGCCGTTCTGGACGGCGATGGTGACGCCCTGGTCGGCGACGCGGTCGAGCATGGCGTCGGCGACGAGATTGCCCATCGAGCATTCCTCGACGCGGCAGACCTCGCGCGAGCCCTCGATCGTATCGGTCGCCGTGCCGATCACCAAGCCCATGGCCTCCTCGATCGGCCCGGCGAGCTCGGCGAGCTGGGCGGCGAAGTCATCGTTGCCGGTCACCGAGGCGTCGATGAGGTAGGGCTCGCCTTGCGCGCTCACGACGTTGCCGTCGTCGTCCCAGGTGATGGCGATGTCGCCCAGGTACTTGCCGTACTGGTTGGCCTGCACCACCGGCACCTCGACGCCCTCGGGATTGGCGACCATGGTCGGGTAGGGGCCGGCGGCGCCCTCGGCGGTGTTGGAGAGCAGCGTGTGGCTGTGGCCGCCGACGATCACGTCGACCAGCGGCAGGGCGGCTGCCACCTGCATGTCCTCGTTGTAGCCGATGTGGGAGAGGAGGATGATCTTGTTGACCCCAGCCGCATCCAGCGCCTCGGAGGCGCCGCGCACGTACTGAATGACATCGAAGAACTCGACGTCGCCGACCGACGCGATCTCGGGCGTGTCCTCCGTCGTGGCCCCGATGATGCCGATCTTCTCGCCGGCAACATCGAGGACGATCGAGCCCATGATCTTGCCGCGCAGGTTCTCGTCGCGCGTCACGTCGAAATTGCCGCCGATGATCGGGAATTCGGCGGCGTCGATGAACGTCATGAACTCTTCGGGGCCGTCGTCGAACTCGTGGTTGCCGGTCGCGACCACGTCGAAGCCCATCTGGTTGAAGAAGTCGGAGACGACCTTGGACTTGTAGGTGGTGTAGTAGAGCGAGCCCTGGAAGTTGTCGCCGGCCGAGAGCAGCAGCGAGTTGCCGCCTTGCGCGGCGATCTCGTCGCGGCGCGTGTCGATGATGGTCTTCAGCCGCGCGATGCCGCCGAAGCACTCGCCGGCGGCGTCCGTTTCCGCGTCGCAGTTGGAGTCGGTGCCGGTGATCGGGTCGAACCGCGAGTGGAAATCGTTGATGTGGAGGATGTTCAGCGTGAAATCGGCATAGGCCGCGCCGCTCATCATCGTCAGGGCGGTAGCCCCCAGAAGCAATCTCTTCATCCCTGTTGTCCCTCGTTTTCCCTGTTTGGACGACGGTCTATTCCATGGCTGCGTGACGCCCGGATGACCGCCGCCGGATCGCTTCCTCGCCGTGGCGGGAAGCCGATTGTGACAGTTTAAGCAGGATTGCGTGACGAGCGAAAGTGGACCTTCTGGTCAAAAATTTCAGCACCGCCTTTGCTTCGTTCGATTGGGGACGCTAGCGTGCCCGGCATGCTTGCCCGTTCGGCCAAATCGCTGCTCAACGCCGTTCACGGCCGGGCCGTGTTCCGGCGGCGGGTGGAGGTGCTCGCCGCGCTCCTCGCCAGCGCCATTCCCTCGGGCGGCCGGGTGCTGGACATCGGCAGCGGCGACGGGCGGATCGCGCGGCGGCTTATGGACCTGCGGCCGGACCTCGAAGTCGAGGGGGTGGACGTGCTGGTGCGCCCGGTGACCCATATCCCCGTCCGCCCCTACGACGGAACGACGCTTCCCTTCGCCGATGAAAGCTTCGACTACGTCACCCTCGTCGACGTCCTGCATCACACCGACGATCCGGCGGCGGTTCTGCGCGAGGCGCGCCGCGTCGTCCGGCAGGGCATCGTCGTCAAGGACCATCTGCGCGACGGGGTCCTTGCCGGCCCGACGTTGCGGCTGATGGACTGGGCTGGAAACCGCGGCCACGACGTGCGCCTACCCTACAATTATCTCGACCGCACCGGCTGGGCGGACGCCTTCGACAAAGCCGGGCTCGTCGTCGCCAACCGGTGGGAAAGGCTCGCACTTTACCCCGCGCCCCTCGACTGGGTTTTCGGCCGGAACCTCCATTTCCTCGCCTACCTGGCACCCGAGAAACCGGCCTCCGGTTGATTTGTGGCAACATGGGCAAACGGGGTTCCAATGGCCGTCGTTTGCGATACTCTCGCGCCCGTTTTGATTTGCGGGTGATTTGCGGGGTGCGGCATGAAGAGCGCATTGATCGTCTACGGCGGGTGGGAAGGTCACGATCCCGAGGAGTGCGCCGCCATCTACCGGCGCTGGCTGCATGAAGACGGCTTCACCGTTCGTACCGCGACCGAAACGGCAGCGTTCGCCGATCCGTCCATTCACGAGCTCTCCCTCATCATCCCGATCTTCACCATGTCGAAGATCGAGAAGGCCGAGGTCGAGAACCTGACCAAGGCGGTCGAGGGCGGGGTCGGGCTCGCCGGCCACCACGGCGGCATGAGCGACGCCTTCCGCGACGCGGTCGACTACCAGTTCATGGTCGGCGGCCAGTGGGTCGCGCATCCCGGCAACATCATCGACTATACGGTCGACGTGACCAAGCCCGAGGACCCGATCATGCAGGGGATCACCTCGTTCCCCTACCGGTCGGAGCAGTACTACATGCACGTCGACCCCTCGAACGAAGTGCTGGCCACCACCACCTTCTCGGGCGAGCACGCCTGGTGGATCAAGGACGTGGTCATGCCCGTCGTCTGGAAGCGCCGGCACGGCAAGGGGCGGGTGTTCCACATGACGCTCGGCCACCAGGCCAAGGAGTTCGAGAACACCAGCATGGCCACCATCATGCGCCGCGGCATGAACTGGGCCGCCCGCGACGAGGATTGAAGCTCATCGGGGTGGTGGGGAACCAATGCCCCCAAACCCCCAATGTCATCCCGGCCTGCGCCGGGATGACAGCCGGTGGGTGGGGCATGATGGTGCCCGAGCACGATGCGCCGCTCCAAGGGAGGCTATGGAGCCGCTGATTCAGATCGCGAACTGCCGGATCTACCAGCGCAGCAAGTAGCGCCCGAGCATCGCGCCGATCAGCGATACGACGGCGATGCCGAGCGTGTACCAGGCGAGCAGGAACATGAGGCCGTTCTCGCCGCAGTGCAGCGAATAGACTGCCGCACCGACGCCGCCCGAGAGGAGGCCCGCGGCAAATCCCGCAAGCGTCGGCCGGGTCGGCGCGAACCGACGCATGGTTGCCAGCACTGCCGCCAGCACCGGCAGCGAGAGCGCCACGATGTACCAGGGGCAGACGAGCGCCGTCGATCCCATGATGAGCGCGCGCTTCTCCTCGGCGGGCGCACCCATCATCTGGACGGCCGCTGCCAGCCCGAGTACCCCGGCCAGCACCAATGCCGCCACCCATGGCCATATGGTCCGGCCTCCCGGGCGCGCCAGCACCAGTGTCGCCGCCCCCCCGAAAGCCGCGAATGCGGCTGTGTAGCCGAACTTGGTCCAGAAGATCATGTCGTTGCCGACCGAGGCGATGTCGGCGCGCAGGCCCAGCCACGGCATCATCATGACGAACGCACCCATCGCGCCAAGAGCCAGCGCGCCGGCCAGCAGGCGGCGCATGGCGGTACGCGGTACGGGCTTCAAGTCGTTCGACAGGCGCGCGATGAGGTCGTCAGTCATTGCGCCCTCCGGCAAAGCGGGCGACGAGCGACTTGAGGCCGCGGTGGATCGAGACCCGCGCGGCCGTCTCGCTCATGCCGTGGCGGGCGGCCGCCTCGGCGACCGAGGCGCCTTCGACGCGCACCTGGCGGATGAGGTCGCCGGTGCGCGCGGGCACGGTATCGAGCACCGCGTCGAGATCGCGGCGGGTCGCGGCTTCGTCGCTGTCGTCGCGGGCAAAGATCGGCGCGTCCTCTTCGAGCGGCACCGTCGGGTGCAGCGCGTGGCGGCGCAGGTGGTCGATGAACTTGTGCCGCGCGATGGCGTGGAGCCAGGCGGTAAACGGCCGGTCGCGGTCGTAGGTCATGCGTTTGGTGTGGATGGCGAGCAGCGTTTCCTGCACCAGGTCCTCCGCGTGAGCGGCGTTGCTCGCGTGCAGGCGCTGCGCGAAATAGATGCGCAGATGCCGGCTGAGCTCCGTCAGCAGCGCACGATAAGCCCGGGCATCGCCATCGAGCGAGGCGAGCATCAGGGCTCGCAGCCGCGCTTCGGTGGTGTCGTTGCCGCTCATTGTCCCTCTATTCGCTGCAGCCTGCCCGAAGGTTACATGCCCGCTGGCGAATGTGCAGCGCAAAATCCAGATCACGTCGCCGCGAGGCGGTAACGGCTGCGGTTGGGGCTTCGAATGAGGAGGCATGACCCGTGCGAGGGCACGGGCAGACAAGGAGAGACCTCATGATGAAGCTGCTTACCCGTTCCATTCCCGTCGCGATGGTGATCGCCGTTCTCTCGATGCCGGGCGTCATGGCGCAGGACGCGATGAGCTCGGACGCCATGGGCGGCGGCGCCATGATGAGCGAGGACGAGCTGACGCAGTGCCTCGAGCAGGCCGCCGCCATCACCTTCCCGCAGGTTGCTGCCGTCGCCGAGCAGGCCTGCCACGATGTCCACAACGCCGCGATGGGCGGCGATGCAATGGGCGGCGACGCGATGAAAAGCGACAGCGCCATGTGAGCGCATCGCGCAATAACGGTTAATTGATATGCGAGCCATGTCCTGCGCGTTAGCGTTCGTCCGTTGCTACGGGCTGCGCGGGGACATGGCGCCGCGAACACAAACCGAGGGAACATGAGCCAAGCGCTTGATACAGGGGCAGTGCCTGAAGTCGACCGGCCGAAGGGCCCGCTCGTCTACCGCCAGTCCGTCTGGACGCGGGTGACGCATTGGGTCTGGGTCGTCTGCCTCTTCTTCCTGTTGTTCTCGGGCTTGCAGATATTCAATGCCCATCCGGCCCTCTATATCGGGCAGGAGTCCGGGTTCGAGTACGACAATGCGGTGCTGCGCATGCAGGCGTTCAATACGCCCGAGGGTCTGCGCGGGCGCACGACCGTTTTCGGGCAGACATTCGATACCACCGGCGTCTTCGGCCTCAGCGGACCGGCCGAGCGGCCGAATTTCCAGGGCTTCCCGCCCCAGCTCACCATTCCCTCCTATCGTGACCTCGCCACCGGCCGGGTCGTCCATTTCTTCTTTGCCTGGGTGTTCGTCGGTACGCTGTTCGTCTGGTTCCTCGCCAGCTTCATCAACGGGCACCTGAAGCGCGATATCGTGCCGAAGGGCGAGGACCTGCGCGGGGTTCCGGCGGATATCGGCGCGCATGCGCGTCTGCGCTTCCGCCACGGGCGGGCGTACAATCCGCTGCAAAAGCTCAGCTATTTCGCCGTCTTCTTCATCCTCTTTCCGCTGATCATCCTCACCGGCCTCGCCATGTCGCCGGGCATGAACGCGGCCTGGCCGTGGATCATCGACATCTTCGGCGGGCGGCAGACGGCGCGCACCATCCACTTCATCACCATGGCCCTGCTGGTATTGTTCTTCCTCGTCCATCTCGTCATGGTGGTCGCGGCGGGGCCCTTCAACGAAATGCGCTCGATGATCACCGGGTGGTATCGCACTTCGCCGGACACCCCGAGCGAGAAGGGAGACAGGCCATGAGCGCTCCTCGCCTTACCCGCCGCCGGTTCCTCGGCACCTCGGCCGCCGCCGCGTCCTCGTTGACGCTCGCCGGCTGCGGCCAGTTCGATTTCCTCGGGCAGCGTGACAACGAGGTGCGCAACGTGCTGGAGCGCGCCAACGACCTGACCTATCAGGTCCAGCGGGCGCTCCTGGGCGACGACTGGCTGGCGCGCGAGTTCTCGGCGAGCGAAATCCGCCAGGGCCAGCGCCCGAACGGCTCGACCGATCCGACGACGCCTGAATACATGTTCCTCCAGCAGCGCCAGTTCGCCGACTATCGGCTGGAAGTCGGTGGGCTGGTCGAAACACCCAGGTCGTTTTCGCTGGAAGAGCTGCGCAACATGCCACAGCGCACGCAGATCACCCGCCACGACTGCGTCGAGGGCTGGAGCTGCATCGCCAAGTGGTCCGGCGTGCCGCTCGCCTACATCCTCGATCAGGTGCGGGTGCGCTCAGAGGCGCGCTATGTCGTCTTCCGCTGCTTCGACAACATCGAGCGGGGCCTTTCCGGCGACGTGCTCTACTATGAGAGCTGCGACCTCGTCGATGCGCGACACCCGCAGACCATCCTGGCTCACGCCATGAACGATGCGCCATTGCCAGTCGCCAACGGCGCGCCGCTGCGTGTGCGGATAGAACGCCAGCTCGGCTACAAGATGGCCAAATACGTCTCCTCCATCGAGCTCGTCGACAGCTTTGCCGACATCGCCGGCGGCAAGGGCGGCTACTGGGAAGATCGCGGCTACGACTGGTACGCGGGGATCTGACGCAAGGGTGCCATGCGCGCCAATCCACGCAACTACCTTGCTTTTTGAGGCGCGCTGGCCCATATGGGCGTCAGCGTTGCGGCGCGCGCGGCCAATCGGCCCACGCCCAACGGACTTCTCTTCTCCTCGATATTCATGCGGCGAGCGGCGAAGTGGGCCCGGAGGAAGCACCCGGGCAACAGAGGGATAAGTTATCCCCGTCAGCCCCGCTCGAGCGATACTCTCAATCGCCGATGCAGATTCCAAACCGCCGTCCCGGATGTGGGCGGCCAGACGCGCGACTCTTCGCGCGCAACAGAAAGACATGACTCTTTTGAAAACCTTCCACGATCTCGGATTGCCGCAGCCGCTCGTTTCGAGCCTCGAGGCTGCCGGCTTTTCCACCCCGACCAAGATCCAGGTCGAGGCGATCCCCTCGCTCCTCAAGGGCCGCGACATGCTGGGCATCGCCCAGACCGGCTCGGGCAAGACGGCGGCCTTCGGTCTGCCGATCCTTGCCGCCCTCATGGCGCTGCCGGGCCGGCCGCGCCCGATGTCGGCGCGCGCCCTGATCCTTGCGCCGACGCGTGAGCTCGCCGTGCAGATCGACGAGGCCATCCGCTCCTTTGCCGGTTCGGCCAAGCGCATCTCGACCGTGCTCGTCCTCGGCGGCGTCTCGCGCCACAGCCAGATCCAGAAGATCGCCAAGGGCGTCGACGTGATGATCGCGACCCCCGGCCGTCTCCAGGACCTCGTCGACGACGGCAAGGTGTGGCTGAGCGAAACCCGCTTCCTCGTCCTCGACGAGGCCGACCGCATGCTCGACATGGGCTTCATCGGCCCGGTCAAGGCGCTGGCCAAGGCCATCGGCCACAAGCGGCAGACGATGCTCTTCTCGGCCACCATGGCGCCGAACATCGCCGATCTCGCTAAGGACCTCCTCAACGATCCGCTGCGGGTCGAGGCCGCTCCGCAAGGCTCGACGGTGGTCAAGATCGACCAGCGTGTGATCCTTGCCGGCGCCAAGGCCAAGCGCGGCGTGCTCAACGAACTGCTCGCCGACGAGGCGCTGGAGAAGGTTATCATCTTCGCGCGCACCAAGCACGGCGCCGACCGCGTCACCAAGAACCTCGGCATCGACGGGCACGAGGCGGCCGCCATCCACGGCAACAAGACCCAGAATGCCCGCCAGGCGGCGCTCAAGGGCTTTGCCTCGGGCGCCAAGCGCATTCTCGTCGCCACCGACATCGCTGCGCGCGGCATCGACGTGCCGGGCATCACCCACGTCATCAACTACGAGCTGCCCGACGACGCCGAGAACTACGTTCACCGCATCGGGCGCACCGGCCGCAACGGCGCCTCGGGCATCGCGATCACCCTCTGCGACGGCACCGAGCGTTCGAAGCTGCGCGATATCGAGCGGCTGATCCGCCGCACGCTCCCGGTCTCGGGCGATCTCAATCTTGCCAACACCACCGGCGTCAAGGCGGCTCCGGCCGGCGCGGACCGTGGCCCGCGCCCCGGTCCGCGCACGCCGCGCAACCCCAAGACGCAGGCGCCGCGTCGGGCAGAGCGACAGATGGGTGCGTTTGCCGGTCATGCCGATGAGCCCGCCCGCTCCCAGCCGCACCACCAGCCGTCCGATGCGCCGCGCGGCAAGCCGGCCCATGCCGGCAAGCCCGCCGGTGGCAAAGACAAGCCCGGCAAGCAGCGCTGGACACGTTCTCAGAAGAACGCCGCCAAGGCGCGCCGCGAAGGCGGCCGGCGCGAGCGGGTGGCATAAGCAGAAAGGGCGGCTTTAAGAGCCGCCCTTTTCATTTGAGCTGCCCGAGCTCTACGCCACCGAATCGAGATAGAGCACGTCGCGTACCGGTGCGGGCTTGCCGTTGTGCCCGCTCGGCGCGAGGCGGGCGAGGTAGCTTTCCGCCCAGCGGTCGACATTGTGCTTGGTCGCGGCGGCCATGAGGCTCTCCCAACGGCGGCGGCGCTCGTCGAGCGGCATGTCGAGCGCCAGGCGCAGGGCTGCGGCCGTCTCGTCGGTATCGAACGGATTGACCAGCAGCGCATCCTCGAAGATCTCGGCGGCGCCCGCGAAGCGCGAGAGCACCAGCACGCCCGGATCATCGGGATCCTGCGAGCCGACATATTCGTGGGCGACGAGGTTCATCCCGTCGCGCAGCGGCGTCACCAGCCCGACGCGCGCCAGGCGATAGAGCCCGGCAAGGCTGGGCTGGCCATAGGCCCGCTTGACGTAGGTCATCGGCTGCCAATCCGGTTCGGCGAAATGGCCCATCACCCGCCCGACCATGGCGTCGAGCGTGTCGCTCGTCTCCTGATATTCCTTGATGCTGTCGCGCGAAGGCGGCGCGACCTGCAACAGGTGCACCTGTCGCCTGAGGCTGGCATTGTTGGCCAGCAGCTTCTCATAGGCCTCGACGCGCTGCGGCAGGCCCTTGGAATAGTCCAGCCGGTCGACGCCGAGGATCAGCGCCTGGTCGCCAAGCGCCCGCTCCATGCGCCGCACCATCTTGGTGGCGGCGGGACTGACGGCGAGCTTGGCGAACGCCTCGGGGTCCGACCCGATGGGGAAGGCCGCGACTTCGGTCCGTGAGAAATCGACGGATTTGAGCGGGCTGCCCGACAGGGTCGAGGGTGATTGGTGGTCGGCGAACTCGGCGAAGGCAGTGACGTCGCGGTGGGCCTGGAAGCCGACGAGGTCGTAGCGCGAAAGGTCCCGCATCAGCTCGGTGTTGTGCGGAATGGCGTAGAGCGCATCGACGGTCGGGAAGGGAATGTGGAGGTAGAACCCGATGCGGTTGCGTACTCCGAGGTTACGCAGCTCCGTTGCGAACGGAATGAGATGGTAGTCGTGCACCCAGATGACGTCGCCCTCCTCGATATGGGGCAGCAGCGCCTGGGCGAAGAGCGTGTTGACGCGCCTGTAGCCCTCGTACCAGTGCCCCTCGATGGTGGCGAGGTCGAGCCGCAGGTGGAAGCTCGGCCAGAGGATCGAGTTGGAAAAGCCCGCGTAGTAGGCGTGGTGGTCGTCACGCGTCAGGTCGATCTTGCCGACCTTGATGCCTTCGATGTCCTCGAAAACCGCCTCGTTGCTCGGCGCGTCGACCAGCCGGCCGGACCAGCCGAACCAGAAGCCGTCGCGCTCGGCCAGCGTCTTGCGCAATGCCACCGCAAGCCCACCGGCCGCCGGACCTTTGCCCGGCGTTCGATTGGAAACGACGATAAGTCTGCCCATTGATTTTGCCCCTTTGGTATAAAGCCCGAGTCACGCGGGCGGATGCTGTCCTCCGATCCTGCCGGCACGAGCCGCGATGTCGCCCAGGCCCTGGATCAGTGCGTGGACCGAGGCGACGTCGGCGATGCGCATGCGCGCAGCCGTTGGACCGGCACCGAGTTTGATGCCGACGCCGCCCAGTTCCTGGGCGGCGATGAAAGCGTCCTCGTCGGTCGTGTCGTCGCCGATGAAGACGGGAATGCGTCCGGCGAACGGCTCTTCGCGCATGAAAGCGCGCAGCGCCGTCCCCTTGGAGAGGCCCTTCGGGCGCGCCTCGATCACCATCTTGCCCTCGACCAGCTCGAAGCGATCGTCGAACCGGGCGGCCTCGCGCATCGCCACCTTGCAGGCCTGCTCGAATTCGGGCGCCTGCCGGTAGTGCAGCGCGACCGCCCCGCGCTTTCTCTCGACGATGAGGTCCGGATTGTCGGCGAGCAGCGGCTCGAGCCGACGGGCGAGTTCGTCGGCGGCTTCGACGATTTCCGGGTCAAGCTCCTCGATGGCCCCGTCGGCCCGGCGGCGCTGGCTGCCATGGGCGCCGGCGACCGGCAGGTGCAGGGGCGAGAGGTAGTGGTCGATGACGTCGATCTCGCGACCGGTGATGACGGCGAAGGCGCTGTCGAGCTTTTCGGCCGCATCGGCGATGCTTTCGCGCAGGTTCGCGGCGACTTCGACGTCTTCCGGGCGTTCGGCGATCTCGACGAGGGTGCCGTCGAAGTCGGTGAAGACGGCAAGATAGGCGGGCGCGGCGCCCGCCGCCCCGGTCTCAACATCGCTCATGGGGTCAACCTCGGTGTTCATTGGTGCCCCAATGCAACGTGCGAGACCGGAAAAAGTTCGGCGATTTGCTTCCCGCTCGGGGAATGGCACCCATTCGCCCTGCCATCTTCCTGAACGGCAGATGAATGGGCCATTGCTGCAGCGTTCAACAGTGCGGGATTAAACCATGAGCATCAGGACGGGCCAGAAAGCCCGGATCGCACAGGGAGTGCATGCCATGAGCCAGTTCCTGCTTGCCGTGATGTTCGCCGGCGCGATGAGCTTCCTGGCTCTCGCCGCCTCGTTCGCCGAAGCCCCGCGCAGCCAGATCGTCTCGCTCTCCGAGTAAGCGTCAGGCCAGCGGTATCCCCCGGTTTCCCTTGTCCTTCTGGTACGCGGCCGAAAGGTCGGCATAGAGCGCGCCGATGTCGTCGAGCCGTGCCAGAAGCGCCTCGCGGTTGCCGCGGTCGAGGCTGGCGATCATGCGCGTGATGTCGTGGCTCTGCCAGAAGCGGTTGGTGCGGTTGTAGAGCGGCCGGTCGGGCGGGGCTTCATTCTTGCCGGGATCGGGTACGGCGTAAACTTCCCTCAGAATCTGAATGTCGTGGGGGATGGCGAAGCTGTCGCGGCTCTCTTCATGGCTGAAGAGGAAGTAGAAATTGTCGAATCCGGCCCAGGTGATGCCCGAGAGGCAAAGCGAGCAAGGCTCGTGGGTGGCGAGGAACAGGCACTCCTTCGGGCTCGGCCGCTTGCCGGCAGGCAGTTCGTAGAAGCGCTTGATGGCGTGCATCTCGCCATGCCAGAGGGGATTCTCCACCTCGTTGTTGGTTTCGGCAACGATGACCGACAGATCGTCTTTCCTCAGGATCGCCGCTCCGAAGATCTTGTTGCCCGCGGCGACGCCCGCCTGCGTCTTGGCGGCGATGTCGGTCTCGATCACGTCGAAGAGGCGCGAAATCAGGGCAGGGGTGTCGTGCAGGTCGATCATGAAGTCATGGTCGGCGATCCGGTGATGCCGCGCAAGGGGCGTCAGTCGGCGAGCACGACATTGTAATGCAAGGGGAAATGGAATTCCTCGAGATTGTCACCCTCGCCGCCGCGGTCGACGACGAGGAAGTCGCTCTCGGCCTCGAGCGGCGTCAGCACGCCGTGCCAGGTGTTCATGGCGATGTTGACCCCCTGGCCGGGGCGGGTGAGGAACGCACGAGGCGTGCCGGGTGTCCCCGTTTCGTCGAGGGCGACGATGACGAGGAAGGGGCGTTCCGAAAGCGGGTAGAACGCCTGGCTGCCGAGCGGATGGCGCTCGACCATCCGCAATTCCAGCGGCAGCTCGTAGGGTTGGCCGCGAAAGATCGAGATCAGGGGTCGTGCGTGCACCCCGCCGAGTTCCACCCGCGCCAGGTCATGGAAGCGTTGCGTTTTTCCCGAGTTGATCGGGTAGCTGTGGGCGCCTTCCGTTTCGATCACCTGCCCGAAGGGGGCGAAGGCGTCGCGGGTCAGCGGTTCGATGGCGATGGTGCGGGTGGTGTCCATGACACTAGAACGGCAGTTTGGCGTGACGGTTCACGTCCTTGTAGAGAAGATAGCGGAAGCGCTCGGGTCCGGCGTAGCAGGCTTGCGGGCAGAAGGCGCGCAGCCACATGAAGTCGCCGGCCTCGACCTCCACCCAGTCGCGGTTCAGCCGGTAGACGGCCTTGCCTTCGAGCACATAGAGGCCGTGTTCCATGACGTGTGTTTCCTCGAAGGGGATGACGGCGCCGGGCTCGAGGGTCACGATATTGACGTGCATGTCGTGCCGCACGTCGTCGGGTTCGACGAAGCGCGTGGTGCCCCAGGTGTCCCTGGTATCCGGCATCCAGCGGATGGGTTCATCCTTCTCGTTGGTGACGAAGGCCGGCGGTACCTCTACACCCTCCACGCGCTCGTAGCGCTTGCGCACCCAGTGGAAGCGCGCGGAGGCGGAGGACGCGTTGGTGAGGGTCCATTGCGTGCCGGGGGGCAGGAAGGCGTAGCCACCGGCTTCCAGATGGTGCGGGTCACCGCCGATCGTCAGGTCTATCGCGCCCTCCACCACGAACAGCACGCCCTCGGCTTTAGGATTGGCTTCCGGCCGCTCGCTGCCACCGCCGGGCAGCACTTCCACCACGTATTGCGAGAAGGTTTCTGCAAAGCCGGACAGCGGCCGCGCGATGACCCAGAGGCGCGCCTGCCGCCAGTGCGGCAGATAGGACGTCACGATGTCCCGCATCACACCGCGCGGGATCAGTGCATAGGCCTCGGTGAAGACGGCGCGGCCGGTGTGAAGGGCCATCTGCGGGGGAAGGCCGGCGAGCGGCGAAGCGTAGGATGAAGCCATGGGCGATTTCGACTGGACGAGGAATCTGCCCCGACACTAGTGCCATGCAACCCTTAAGGCCAAGGCCCCATGCGCCGATTTCGCTATGCTGTGGCGCGCAGGTCCGAGGTGATCGTGCCGGCCGCCTGCGCATCGGCTTCGTGGCCAGGCTCGCGCCAGGTTTCGGCCAGGCCCGCCTCGTACCACTCGACCATCGCCGGCAGCGCCCGCAGCCGCTCTGCGTAGGCGGCCGCGGCGGGGCTGAGCTTCAAGCCGTAGGTTTGTACGCGCAAGGCGACGGGCGCAAAGAACGCGTCGGCGGCGGTGAAGCCGTCGCCGGCCAGGAACGGGCCGCCGAAGCGAGCGAGCCCTTCGCTCCAGATCTCGTCGATTCGGGCTATGTCGCCTGCGAGGGCCGGCGGAACGTCCTTGAGTTCGACGCGCAGGCCGCAGTTCATCGTGCAGATATTGCGCAGGCTCGAGAAGCCGCCGTGCATTTCGGCGCTGACCGAGCGCGCGAATGCGCGCGCCGGCTTGTTGGCCGGCCACACCTGCGGATGGCTTTCGGCCAGATATTCGACGATTGCCATCGACTCCCAGACCGTCGTGCCGCCGTCGACGAGGCAAGGCACCTTGCCGGTGGGCGAAAAGGTGCGGAATGCCTCGTAGTTGGTGTCGGGCGCGAACGGGTGGAGCTTTTCCTCGAACGGAATGCCCAGGACCTTCATCAGTACCCACGGTCGCAGCGACCAGGACGAGTAGTTCTTGTTGGCGATGTGAAGCGTGAGCATGGCGAGGTCCCCGGCTGCGATGCGTCCTGTTAGCGTGACGGGCGGGCCGTGGCAAACTTATCCCCGCTGTCGCTAATCACGGCACAATGGACGCGCGTCTTACAGCAAAAGGAGGAAACGGACGCTGGCCCCAACTTCGGGCGATTCTTTGCTAGGTTTCCAGCCGCGACTTCAGGTCGGCCAGCTTTTCGACCGCATAGGCCGCGTAGGGGCCGATCCAGCGCTCGTGGATGTCGTGGATCGGCAACGGGTTGAGGTGGTTCCAGCGCTCGCGTCCCCGCCGTTCGACAAGAATGAGGTCCGCTTCCTCCAGGACCTTCAGATGCTGCATCACCGTGCAGCGGTCGACCTCCGAGAACCGCTCTGAGAGCGCTCCGGTGGTCTGCGGATCATTCTTCAGCGCATCGAGCATCCGGCGGCGCAGCCCATTGGACAAGGCCTTGAAAATCCGATCGTTTTCGTCATCGCTTGACATGTTATATTTTTATAACATATCCTGGATGCAGTCAAGTGTAAGGAGAGGAAAATGGCCTATGAATTCACGGTTTCCGGCCGGATCGCCAAGCCCGTGGACGAGGTGTTCGAAGCTGTCGTCGATCCCAAGCAGCTCTCGGCCTACTTCACCACCGGCGGCGCCAAAGGCCGGCTCGAAACCGGTTCGACAGTCACGTGGGACTTCCACGATTTTCCCGGCGCCTTCCCGGTCGAGGTAGTCGAGGTCGAGCCGAACGAGCGCATTGTGCTGCGCTGGGACGCCGCCGAGGGCGGCACGCCTGAAAAGCCGGTCGAAGCCGGCTACAAGACGACCGTGACCATGACCTTCGCCTCGCTCGAGGACGGTCGCACGCTGGTGACCATCACCGAGGGCGGCTGGCGCGAGAACGCCGGTGCGCTCCAAGCGTCGTATGGCAATTGCGAGGGCTGGACCGGCGTGCTCTGTGCTCTCAAGGTCTATCTCGAGCACGGCATCAACCTGCGCGAAGGCTTCTACAAGTAACCCGAAGGAGGCAGCGATGACCAAGGACATCCATGGCGGCATCAACATCGCCATGAAGGTGCCGAGCCACCAGTACCAGGCGACCGTCGCCTTCTATCGCGACGTCGTCGGGCTCGAGCCCTTCACCGAGAAGCCCGGAAACGTCGGCTTCATTTGCGGGCCCAATCGGCTGTGGATCGACGAGGCGCCCAGCTATGCGCAAGCCGAGGTGTGGCTCGAGCTCTTCACGCACGAGTTCGAACCGGCCGCCAAACGTCTGGTCGAGGCGGGGGTCGTGCGCAACGACGCCATCGAGGATCTGGGCGAGGGCTTCCGCGGCGGCTGGTTCTTCAATCCGGCCGGTATTCCGCACATGGTGCGCGAGCCCGACGCGTGGTGAACACGGTTAGCAATCGGTTAGCGTAACCGCCCGTTAGCGTTACCGGAATCTCAACTTTTCCGGGTGTATCCTAGGCGGATGGAAGCACTGACTTCACATCACGGCGCCAATGCCCACGGCTGGGTTCAGCACAACCTGCCGTGGCTTGCGATCCTGGCCCTGCTGTTCTCGCTCTTCGAACGGACGATCGCCGAAACGGATGCTGGCGATCCGGCTGCGGGCGAGGACGGTTAAGGCAGGATCGCCTCCAGGCGCAACCGCGCGATCCGCTCGACCTCACCGCAGGCCGTGGCGAATTCCTCCTCGCGCGAGTTGTCGAGTCGCCGCTGGAACGCGGCGAGGATCGAAGCCTTGGTGTTGTCCCTGACCGCGATGATGAAGGGGAAGCCGAACCTGGTCATGTAGGCTTCGTTGAGACTGGTGAAGGTCGCCCGTTCCTCATCGGTCAGCGCATCGAGCCCGGCCGAGGCCTGTTCCTCGGTCGAAGCTGCAGTCAGGCGTCTCGCTGCTGCGAGCTTGCCGGCAAGGTCCGGGTGGGCCTTCAGCACGCCCAGCCGCTCCTCATCGCTCGCCGCGCGGAACTGCATCTTGAGTGCGAAGTGCAGCCCGAGGGCGGTGTCGTTGGCGGGGCCGAGTTCCCCGTCGAAGGCGCGTTCAGCGATCCAGGGCGAGTGCTCGAAGATCGAGCCGAACCGCCCAACGAATGCGTCGCGCTCCATCCGCGAGGGCACGAGTTCCGGGGCCTCGTAGGGGTGATGTTCGGCCCAATGCCGGGCGATCTCCAGCCGCGTCGGCGTCCAGACCCGCTCGAACCCCTTAATGTAGTCGATGAACCTCTTCAGCCCCTGGAAGCGACCGGGCTGGCCGACCAGCCGGCAGTGGAGGCCGATCGACATCATCTTGGGGCTTCCGGCTTCCCCTTCGGCATAGAGGCAGTCGAAGCTGTCCTTTAGGAACTGGAAGTACTCCTCGCCATTGGCGAACCCGGAGGCGGTGATGAAGCGCATGTCGTTGGCCGAGAGCGTATAGGGGATGACGAGTTGCGGGTGTCCCTGGTGCACGCGCCAGTAGGGCAGGTCGTCGTCGTAGGTGTCCGATACATAGGCGAAGCCGCCTTCCTCGCAGACGAGGTCGACGGTGTTGAGCGAGGAGCGCCCGGTATACCAGCCGAGCGGCCGGCTGCCGGTCGCCAGCGTATGGAGGCGGATCGCCTCCTTTATCTGCTCGTGTTCCACCTCCGCGGGCATGTCGCGGTGCTCGACCCATTTCAGGCCGTGGCTGGCGATCTCCCAGCCGGCCGCCAGCATCGCCTCGACCTGCGCGGGCGCCCTCATCAGGGCGGTCGCGACGCCGTAGATGGTCACCGGAATATCGTTCTGCGTGAAGAGCCTATGCAGCCGCCAGAAGCCGGCGCGGGCGCCGTATTCATACATCGACTCGATATTCCAGTGCCGCTGGCCGGCCCATGGCACGGCGCCAACGACGTCGGCGAGGAATGCCTCCGACTGTTCGTCGCCGTGGAGGATGTTGTTCTCGCCGCCCTCCTCGTAGTTGAGCACGAACTGCACCGCGACATGGGCCCCGTCCGGCCAGTGGGCGTGAGGCGGGTTGGGGCCGTAGCCGTGCATGTTGCGGGGGTAGCGCATCTGTCAACTCGTTCAAGGATTTGGGGAAGTCTATTCGCATGTCCGGCGCGTGCAAGACCGCTGAAAGTGGACCAGTTGGTAAAAAATCGTCGTTGCCCCTCTTGGAACGGGACGCAATTGCGCTAGTGTCGGAGTTCGGGGCAATTTTGAGGTAGCAGCTCATGGCGGGTTCCGGTCGCCTGACCACGCATGTTCTGGACACCGCGCACGGCACGCCGGCGCGCGGCATGCGGATCGATCTTTTCTTCGTCCATGGCGACCACACCCATCACCTGACGGAGAGTCACACCAACGCCGACGGCCGGCTGGACCAGCCGCTGCTGACGGGCGACCAGTTCCAGCAGGGCGAGTTCGAGCTGCACTTCCATGTCGGCCAGTATTTCTCGCGACTGGGGCTGGAGCTCGAAACGCCGTTCCTCGACGTGGTTCCCATCCGCTTCACCGTAAGCGAGGACGCGCACTATCATGTGCCGCTGCTCGTCAGTCCGTTCGGCTATTCGACCTATCGGGGGAGCTGACGATGGTGACATTGGTCGACAACCATCCCCTCACCCTAACCCTCTCCCGAGAGAGGCGAGGGGATCGGCTCCGTGCCCGGGCCGGCACCATGCTCACCTCGCCCCCCCGGGGAGAGGTCGGCGCGCAGCGCCGGGTGAGGGGTACGGTGACTGTGGAAGGGCACGCGCATGCCTGAGATCCGCAACCACATCCGCTTCATCCTCAATGACGAGGAAATCACCCTCGCCGAGGTGCCGCCGACGCAGACGCTTCTTGATTTCCTGCGTATCGACCGCCGCCTCGTCGGCTCCAAGGAAGGCTGCGCCGAGGGAGACTGTGGGGCCTGCACGGTGCTCGTGGGGCGCGTCGCGGGCGATGAGGTGATCTACGACGCGGTCACCGCCTGCATCCGGTTCGTCGCCAGCCTCGACGGCTGCCATGTTGTCACCGTCGAGCATCTTTCCAAGGACGGCGGGCTCAATCCCGTGCAGCAGGCGATGGTCGAGCACCACGGCAGCCAGTGCGGCTTTTGCACGCCGGGGTTCGTGATGAGTCTTTATGGCCTGTGGATGCGCGATCCTCATCCCAGCCGCAAGGCGGTGGAGAAGGCGTTGCAGGGCAATCTCTGCCGCTGCACTGGGTATGCGCCCATCCTGCGGGGGGCCGAAGCCATGGCGTCCTACGGCCTGCCGGAAGCCGATCCGCTGCGCGCCGAGCGCATCGCGATCAAGGCGCGGCTGCTGGCCTTGAAGGACGGCAAGCGCGTCGAGATGGGTGAGGGCGCGAGCCGGGTGATGATCCCGGCCAATCTCGACGATTTCGCCGCACTCTACGAGGAATACCCCGATGCGCGGATCGTCGCCGGCTCGACCGATGTCGGCCTCTGGGTCACCAAGTTCATGCGCGACATCGGACCGGCGATCTTCATCGGCGGGCTCGAGGAGCTCAAACGGATCGGCGAGAACGACGGGAGCCTGCGCATCTATGCGGGTGTCACCTATTCTGAGGCGCTGCCGACGCTCGTCGAGCACTTCCCGCAGCTCGCCGAGTTGATGGACCGGTTCGCCGGAGAGCAGGTGCGCAACATGGGCACGATCGGGGGCAACATAGCCAACGGCTCGCCCATCGGCGACACGCCGCCGCCCTTCATCGCGCTCGGCGCTCATCTGACACTGCGCAAGGGCCCGCACCGGCGCGAGATCCGGCTCGAGGACTATTTCCTCGACTACGGCAAGCAGGACCGTGAGCCCGGCGAGTTCGTCGAACACGTCACCATCCCCGACCTGCCGGCGGGCGAAACTTTTGCCGTCTACAAGATCTCCAAGCGCCGCGAGGAGGACATCTCGGCGCTCTGCGGAGCGTTCCGCGTCTTCGTCAACGACGCGGGCGCCGTCGGCATGGCCCGTATCGCCTTCGGCGGCATGGCGGCGATCCCCAAGCGCGCCAAGGCCGTCGAGACGGCGCTCGTCGGCAAGCCATGGACGATGGACACCATCGATGCGGCGACAGCGGCATTCACGCAGGATTTCATCCCCATCACCGACATGCGCGCCTCGGCCGAATACCGGCTGCTCGCGGCGCAGAATCTCCTGCGCCGGTTCTTCCTCGAAACGCAGGGCGAGGCGGTACGGCTGAAGCGGGAGGTCGCCTGATGAGCACCTTGGTTATGCAGACCCCCCTCCCAACCTCCCCCGCAAGGGGGGAGGTGCCGCATCGTGCTTGTGGCACGATCCCGCCAAGTGAACGGAACCGCACCTCCCCCCTTGCGGGGGAGGCTGGGAGGGGGGTGTCTCCGGCAAATACCAAAAACCTGGTGCCTCTCCCATGAACCGGCAGACCCCCATCACCGCCGCGACCCTCCATACCGCCGCCCGCCACGACAGCGGCGTGAAGCACGTGGCGGGTGCGGCCGAATACATCGACGACATCGTCGAGCCCGCCGACACGCTTCATGCCTATCTCGGGCTCTCGACCCGCGCGCATGCGGAAATCGTCTCTATCGACTTTGCCGAGGTGCTCGCGGCGCCCGGTGTCGTCGGGGTGCTGACTAGCGCCGACATTCCCGGCGAGAACGACGTCAGCCCCTCGCACAAGCACGATGAGCCGGTGTTTGCCGATACGCTCGTGCAGTTCTTCGGCCAGCCGATGTTCGCCGTCGTCGCGCAAACCCGCGATGCGGCGCGGCGGGCGGCGCAGAAGGCGAAGGTCGAATACCGCGATCTGCCGTTCATTCCCGATGTCCGCTCCGCGCAGGCGGCGGGAGGCAAACTCGTCACCGAACCGTTGAAGCTCGAACGCGGCGACGTCGCCGCCGGCCTTGCGTCCGCTCCGCGTCGGCTCAAGGGCGCCATCAGGATCGGCGGGCAGGATCATTTCTACCTCGAAGGGCAGATCGCGCTTGCGATCCCCGGCGAGGACGAGGATGTTACCGTCTTCTCCTCCACCCAGCACCCGAGCGAAGTACAGCTGATGGTCGCGCATGTGCTCGGCATCAACCAGCACGCCGTGACCGTCAACGTACGGCGCATGGGCGGCGGATTCGGCGGCAAGGAGACGCAGGGCAACCTCTTTGCCGCCGTCGCCGCGCTTGCCGCCAAGAAATGGAACCGCGCCGTCAAGATCCGCCCCGACCGCGACGACGACATGAGCGCGACCGGCAAGCGCCACGATTTCGTCGTCGACTACGAGGTCGGCTACGATGAAACCGGTCGCATCCACGCGGTCGATGCCGTCTATGCCGGCAATGGCGGCTATTCGTCGGACCTCACAGGCCCGGTGACCGACCGGGCGCTTTTCCACTGCGACAACGCCTACTGGTATCCGGCCGTACGCGCACGCTCCGAGCCGCTCTATACCAACACCGTCTCCAACACGGCCTTCCGCGGCTTCGGCGGCCCGCAGGGCATGATGGCCTGCGAGCGCTGGATCGAGGACATCGCCTTTGCGCTGGGCAAGGATCCGCTCGAGATCCGCAAGGCCAATTTCTACGGCACCGACGACAACAATGTCACGCCCTACCACCAGACGGTGGAAGACAACATCATCCACCGCATCGTCGAGGAGCTGGAGGCGAGTTCCGACTATCAGGCGCGGCGCGAGGCGGCGAAGGCGTTCAATGCCAAGGGCGGTGTGCTGCGCAAGGGGCTGGCGCTCACCCCGGTCAAGTTCGGCATCTCGTTCACCGCCACCTGGTACAACCAGGCCGGTGCGCTGGTGCATGTCTACCGCGACGGTTCGGTCCACCTCTCGCATGGCGGCACCGAGATGGGGCAGGGGCTCTACATCAAGGTGGCGCAGGTGCTGGCCGATGCCTTCGGGCTGGGGCTCGCCGACATCAAGATCAACGCTACGACCACCGGCAAGGTGCCCAACACCTCGGCGACGGCCGCATCTTCGGGCTCGGACCTCAACGGCATGGCCGCCTGGGACGGTGCGCGGCAGATCAAGGAGCGGCTCGTCACACACGCCGCGCAGGCCTACCAGTGCGAGGAGGCCGTGTGCGAATGGGTGCCGGGCGGACTGATGGCGGGCGACGAGTTCGTGCCGTGGAAGTCGCTGATCGCCTCGGCCTATCTCGCGCGCGTGCAGCTGTCGGCCGCCGGTTTCTACAAGACGCCCAAGATCCATTGGGACCGCGCCACCGGCCGCGGCCACCCGTTCTACTATTTCGCCTACGGTGCTTCGGTCTCGGAGGTGACGATCGATACGCTGACCGGCGAATACACCGTCGATCGCGTCGACATCCTCCATGATGTCGGCAAGTCGCTGAACCCGGCCATCGATATGGGCCAGGTCGAGGGCGGCTTCATCCAGGGCATGGGCTGGCTGACAACGGAAGAGCTGATCTGGGACGGCAAGGGGCAGCTGCGCACGCACGCCCCCTCGACCTACAAGATCCCGCTCGCTTCCGATGTTCCTCCGGTCTTCAATGTCAAGCTTGCCGAATGGTCGGTCAACCGCGAGCCGACCATCGGGCGCTCCAAGGCGGTGGGAGAGCCGCCGCTGATGCTGGCGATCTCGGTGGTCGAAGCGCTTTCCATGGCCGTGGCGTCCGTCGCCGACTACAAAATCGCGCCAAGGCTCGATACCCCCGTGACGCCCGAGCGCGTGCTGATGGGCGTCGAGCGGCTGCGGCGGGAGGCGAAGGGGTGAGTATGGTGCCTGGCATCGATTTCTCCCCACCCCTAACCCCTCCCCTCAAGGGGAAGGGGAACAAGATTGCGGCTCACGCGCATCTGCCGGGGAGTCGCAATGCGGTCCCCTCCCCCTTGAGGGGAGGGCTAGGGTGGGGGGAAGCTTCAGTTTCCGCCGATGTCGACGAGGTCCCCCAATGACCCGCCCGGCGCCGGACATCGCGACCTTCTTTTCCCGCGAACCCGCCGCCATCGTAGCCGAACTCACGGCTGTCCGCGGCTCGAGCCCACGAGCCCAGGGCACGTTCATGCTCGTCGGGGCCGCCGCCATCTTCGGCACCATCGGCGGCGGGGCGCTCGAATATCTCGTCATTGCTCATGCGCGCCGGCTCATCGCCGCGGGTCGCGCCTCGGAAGTCCTCGATGTGCCGCTCGGGCCCGAGATCGGCCAGTGCTGCGGCGGGCGCGTCGAGGTTTCGCTCGACTACGTCACGCCGCAGCTGGCGGAGCGTCTCGCCGCCCGTCTCGCGGCGGATGAGGCTTCCAAGCCCCATGTCTACATTTTCGGCGCCGGCCATGTCGGGCGGGCACTCGCCCGATGCCTTTCACTGCTGCCGGTCAAGGCGCATGTGGTCGATACACGGCGCGAGGAACTGGCCGATCTGCCCGAGGGGGTTTCATCCCATGTCTCGGCGATGCCCGAAGCGGTGGTGCGCTCGGCTCCCGCGGGCAGCGCCTATGTGATCCTCACCCACGATCATGCGCTCGACTTTCTCATCGCGGCCGAGGCTCTCAAACGACCCGACTCGCCTTATGTCGGTATGGTCGGCTCGAACACGAAGCGGGCGCGGTTCGCCAAGTGGTTCGTGGCCGAAGGGGGCGACAGGGCGGCGCTGGAACGCCTCGTCCTGCCGATCGGACAGATGGGGCTTGGGGATAAGCGACCGGAAGTGATAGCGGCACTGGCGGCGGCTGAAATAATGGTCCACATTGGGCGGCGGGAAGTCTCTGTTGGAAGCGCGCCGGCCACGATCATATCGGGAGCCGTCCATGGACGCTAACCTGCCGATGCGGCTTCAGCTTTCCGGCATCACCAAGCAGTTCCCGGGCGTGCTCGCCAACGACGATGTCGGATTCTCGGTTCGCGCCGGCGAGATCCATGCACTCCTCGGCGAGAACGGGGCCGGCAAGTCGACGCTCGTCAAGATGATCTACGGCATCATGGCGCCCGACGCCGGCGAGATGGTCTTCGACGGAGAGCGCGTCGAGATCGCCAATCCGAAACAAGCCCGCAAGCTCGGCATCGGCATGGTGTTCCAGCACTTCTCGCTCTTCGAGGCGTTGACGGTGCTTGAGAACATCGCCCTCGGTATGGACGCGAAAATCCGCTCGCGCGACCTCGAGGCGCGTATCCGCGAGGTGATGGCGGCCTATGGCCTCAATCTCGATCCGCACCGCATCGTCTCGACCCTGTCGGTGGGCGAACGGCAGCGCATCGAGATCGTGCGCGCACTGCTGTTGAAACCCAGGCTCCTCATCATGGATGAGCCGACCTCGGTGTTGACGCCGCAGGAGGTCGAGGCCCTCTTCGAGACCCTGCGCCAGCTTGCGGACGAAGGCTGCTCGATCCTCTACATCTCCCACAAGCTCCACGAGATCAAGGCGCTCTGCGACACGGCGACGATCCTGCGTGGGGGGCGGGTGGTCGCAACCTGCGATCCCAAGATCGAGACCTCCCGCTCCATGGCCGAGAAGATGATCGGTGCGAGCCTCAGGGACATCAAGAAGGATCCGAACCGCACGTTCGGGCCGCCCAAGCTCGTCGTCTCCCGGCTTTCGACGCGCTCCGAGGATGAATTCGGCATTGCGGTCGAGGACGTGAGCTTTTCCGTGCGGGCCGGCGAAATCTTCGGCGTCGCCGGGGTTGCCGGCAACGGGCAGAACGCGCTGCTCGATGCGCTGTCGGGCGAAGTGCTGGGCGAGGAGCGCGAGGCGATCAGCCTCGACGGGCATCCGCTTGGGCTCCTCAACACCACCGGCCGGCGCAAGTTCGGCCTTTGTGCGGTGCCCGAGGAACGCAACGGACACGCGGCTGTCGCCGATTTCACCCTTGCCGACAATTCCGTGCTTACCGCCCGCGACCGACTGAAGATGGTCATTGGCGGCCTCATCGATTCCGGCGCCGCCCGCACCTACACCGGCAAAGTCATCGCCGATTTCGCCGTCAAGGCGCTGGGGCCGCAATCGATGGCAGGGTCGCTCTCGGGCGGGAACCTGCAAAAGTACATCATGGGCCGGGAGATCCTGCAGCGCCCCTCGGTGCTGGTCGTCAGCCAGCCGACCTGGGGGGTCGATGCAGGGGCGGCGGCCGCCATCCACCAGGCGCTGGTCGACCTCGCCGCCGAAGGCTCGGCCATCGTTATCATCAGCCAGGATCTCGATGAGCTGCTGACCCTCTGCGATACGCTCGCCGTCATCAACGAGGGGAGGCTGAGCCAGACGCTTCAGGTCGGCGAAACCTCGATCGAGGAGATCGGTCTCCTGATGGGCGGCGTTCACGGCACGGCCGGAGAGACGCATATCGAGGCGGGAGGCGGCGTTGCAGTTCAGGCTTGAGAAGCGCCCGCAGCAGAGCCGCCTGATGCTATACGTCGCGCCCGTCGCGGCGGTGATCCTCACCATGATCATCGGCGGGGCGATCTTCAGCGCCATCGGCTATGACGGGCTCGGGGCCGTCCGGGAAATCTTCCTTACCCCGCTCGTCACCTCCTACAAATGGCAGGACCTCGGCATCAAGGCCGCCCCGCTGATCATCATCGGGGTGGGGCTCTCGGTCTCCTATCGCGCCAATGTCTGGAACATCGGCGCCGAGGGGCAGTATGTGGTCGGGGGCGTCTGCGCCACCGGCGTCGCGCTCGCCACCTACGGCATGACTGGTTGGTGGATACTGCCGTTGATGGCGCTCGCCGGGGTCGCGGGCGGCGCGGCCTATGCGGCCATTCCGGCGCTCCTGCGCACCCGCCTCGGCGTCAACGAGATCCTGACTTCCCTGATGCTGACCTATGCCTCGGTGCAACTCGTCTATTATCTCGTGCGCGCGCCGTGGAAGGACCCGATGGGCATGGGCTTCCCGCAGACGCGCATCTTCTCGGAGGCCGCGCGCCTGCCGACCATCATCCCAGGCACGATCGTCCACCTCGGCGTTCCGATCGCCATCATCGTGGCTCTCATCGTCTGGTTCGTCATGGCCCGCTCGCTCTTCGGCTTCCAGGTGCGGGTCGTGGGCGCCGCGCCGCACGCGGCGCGCTATGGAGGCTTCAGCGAAAATCGCACCATCTGGCTGGCGCTCCTCGTTTCCGGCGGGCTGGCAGGCCTTGCCGGCATGCTCGAGGTCGCGGGGCCCTTCCAGCGGCTGGTGCCAGGCTTTCCGACCAACTATGGCTTCACCGCCATCATCGCCGCCTTCCTCGGCCGGCTCGATCCGCTCGGCGTCATCTTCGCTTCCATCATTCTCGCCATCACCTTCGTCGGCGGGGAGATGGCGCAGACGACCATCGGCCTGCCGGCCGCCGCCGCCGGCATCTTCCAGGCGATGATGCTGTTCTTCCTCCTCGCCGGTGACCTCCTCATCCGCTATCGGGTGAAGCGCGTGGTGCACCAGCCCGCGGAGGCGCGGGCATGAGCGCAGAGCTCCTCATCGCCATCATCATCACGGTCGTCGGCGCCTCGACGCCCATTCTCATCGCAGCGCTCGGCGAGCTGGTGGTGGAGAAGGCCGGCGTCCTCAATCTCGGCGTCGAAGGCATGATGCTGATCGGGGCCGTTACCGGCTTCATCGTCATGTTCACGACCGGCAACCCGTGGCTCGCGGTATTCGTCGCCGCCATCGCCGGCATGCTCTCGTCGATGATCTTCGCGTTCCTGACCTTGAGTCTCTCGGCCAACCAGACCGCGACGGGCCTGGCGCTCACCATCTTCGGCACCGGCCTTTCGGCGCTCGCCGGGCAAGGCTATTCGGCCAGGCCGGTCGATCTCTTCCGCTCGGTGTTCCCGGCCGAGCTAGCGGCGCATCCGTTCTGGCGCGTCGTCTTCGGCTATTCGCCGCTGGTCTATTTCTCGCTCATCATGGTGTTCGTCGTCTGGTGGTTCCTCCACAGGACGCGTTCGGGCCTGATCCTGCGGGCCGTCGGCGAGAACGACCTTTCGGCCCACTCCATCGGTTATTCGGTCATCGGCATCCGCTACGCGGCCGTCGCCTTCGGCGGGGCGATGGCGGGCATCGCGGGGGCGGCGTTCCCGCTGCTCCTAACGCCGCAATGGGCCGAGCGGATGACGGCCGGGCGCGGCTGGATCGCCGTTGCGCTCGTCGTCTTCGCCTCATGGCGGCCGTTCCGTCTGCTGGCGGGAGCCTATCTCTTCGGCCTCGTGATGACCGTGGAGCTATATTCGAAAGCGGGTGGAGGCATTCTTTCGACCATTCCCGCCGAGCTCTGGGCGGCAATGCCCTACATCGCCACCGTCATCGTGCTGGTGCTGATCTCGCTGCGGCGGGCGGGCAGCACCAGCGCACCGGCTTGCCTCGGCAAGCCGTTCCTTGCAACCAATTAGGAGAGCGGGCAACGCCTCCCTAATGTCCGAAAAAACAGGGTCAACTCAGGAGAAACACATGACGAAGTTCAATCGCCGCAACGTGCTTGCGCTCGGCGGCGCCGCAGCGGCTCTGCCGCTCGTCGGCGGCCGCGCCCTCGCGCAGGAAGGGCCGCTCAAGGTCGGGTTCATCTACATCGGCACGATCAACGACAATGGCTGGAACTACGCGCACAACCAGGGCCGCCTCTATCTCGAGGAAGAGCTGGGGGATGCGGTCGAGACCACCTACGTCGAAAACGTGCCGGAAGGCCCGGACTGCGAGCGCGTGCTGCGCGAGCTCGCCCAGTCCGGCCACAGGCTGATCTTTGCGACGAGCTTTGGCTATGGCGACTATGTCATCAAGGTCGCCCAGCAGTTCCCGGACGTGCGTTTCGAGCATGCGACCGGCTATCAGCGTTCGGAAAACGTCGCCACCTACAACGCCCGCTTCCACGAAGGCCGGGCAGTGTGCGGCACCATCGCGGGGCACCTCTCGCAGACGGGCAAGGCCGGCTACATCGGCTCCTTCCCCATTCCCGAGGTGGTGATGGGCATCAATGCCTTTGCGCTCGCCGCCCGCAAGATCAATCCGGACTTCACGCTGACCCCGGTCTTCATCTCCACCTGGAACGACCCGGCGCGTGAGGCGGACGCCGCACGCGCCATGGCCGACCAGGGCATCGACGTCATCACCCAGCACACTGACGGGCCGGCGGCCCTGCAGGTAGCCGAGGAACGTGGCCTCGTCGGCGGGTTCGGCCAGGGTGCCGACATGAGCGCGTTCGCACCCAATGCGCACCTGACCGCCATCATCGACAACTGGGGACCGCACTACGTTGACGCCGCCCAGGCCGTCATCGACGGCACCTGGGAGAGCGGTGACCGCTGGCCGGGCCTCAAGGAAGGCGAAGTGGTGATCGGGCCCTACAACGAAAAGATCCCGGCCGAGGTCGTCGAGGCGGCGGAAGCTGTCAAGAACGGACAGATCGACGGCTCGTTCAACATCTTCACCGGCCCGATCAACGATCACACCGGTGCCGAGCGCGTGGCCGCCGGCGTGGTCCTTACCGACCAGGAGCTGCTGACCATGGACTGGTACGTCGAGGGTGTTATCCCGCCGGCGTAAGCTGAGCGACGCGATTTTGAGAGGGGCGGGACAAGTCCCGCCTCTTTTCATGAGTGAATGAAGCGAGGGAGGGGCACCCTTCCTTCTCCCCTCGTGGGAGAAGGTGGCGCGTAGCGCCGGATGAGGGGGCTGGAGCTCCCGGCCAACCCCACACCCGCCCTTCGGGCACCCTCTCCCACAAGGGGAGAGGGGTAAGAGCCCAACGATAGGACAAAGAATCATGGGCGATTTCGCGATCTTCTGGGAATGGCTGAGCTTTGCGGCGCGCTGGCTGCATGTGGTCACGGCCATCGCCTGGATCGGTTCGTCCTTCTACTTCATCGCGCTCGATCTTGGCTTGCGCAAAACCCCGAGCCTGCCCCCGCTCGCCCATGGCGAGGAGTGGCAGGTGCATGGCGGGGGCTTTTATCACATCCAGAAATACCTGGTGGCCCCCGAGTTCCTGCCCGAGCACCTGACGTGGTTCAAGTGGGAGAGCTACGCCACCTGGCTCTCCGGGTTCTCGCTTCTCGTCATCGTCTACTACGTCGGGGCCGACATCTATCTCATCGACCGCAACGTCCTCGACGTGCCGCAATGGGGCGCTATCGCCATCTCCATGGGCTCGATCGCCATCGGCTTCCTCATCTACAACACGCTCTGCAAGTCGTCGCTCGGCGAAAGCCAGAACGGGCTGATGCTGGTGCTTTTCGTTCTGCTGACGGCGATGGCATGGGCCTATACGCAGGTTTTCACAGGCCGGGCGGCGCTCCTCCACATGGGCGCGTTTACCGCCACGATCATGAGCGCCAACGTCTTCATGATCATCATCCCCAACCAGAAGATCGTGGTGGCGGACCTGAAGGCCGGGCGCGTGCCCGACGCCAAGTACGGCAAGATCGCCAAGCAGCGCTCGCTGCACAACAACTACCTGACGCTGCCCGTCATCTTCTTCATGCTTTCCAGCCACTATCCGCTGGCGTTCGCGACGCAATGGAACTGGGTCATCGCATCGCTGATCTTCCTCGTCGGCGTCGTCATCCGGCATTATTTCAACACCAGGCATGCTCGAAAGGGCAATCCGCACTGGACTTGGGGCTTGGCCGTCGTCCTCATGCTCGTCATCGCCTGGCTCTCGACCGGACCCAAGATCAACGGTTCTGCCGCGGAGATGGCGTCGTACGGCGCCACTCCGTTTCTCGAGGCCGATCACTTCGCGAGCGCCAGCATGACGGTGCAGACCCGCTGTTCCATGTGCCACACGGCCGAGCCGGTCTGGCCCGGCATCCATCAGGCGCCCAAGAACGTCATCCTCGACAACGACATCGCCGTTGCCAACTACGCGCACGAGATCGTCTTGCAGGCCGGCTGGAGCCACGCCATGCCACCGGGCAATGTCACCGAAATGACGGCTGAAGAGCGCGCGCTCCTCGTCGAGTGGTACCGCGAGGGCTCGGCCCGATGAGCCGCACTATCCTGCGCGGTCGCGTCCTGACCTTCCTCGACGAACCGCAAGGCCTCGAGGATACCGCCAGCTATCGCTATCTGGAGGACGGCGCTGTTCTCATCGAGGATGGCAGGGTGGTCGACCTCACCGACTATTCGCCGGCACTCGCTGCCGGAGCGGAGATCGTCGATCACCGCCCGCACCTCATCATGCCTGGCTTCATCGATACGCACCTGCACTATGTGCAGAGCCAGATGATCGCCTCCTGGGCCGGCTCGCTCCTCGAATGGCTCGACAAGTACACCTTCGTCGAGGAGCAGAAATTCGCCCGGCAGGGCCACTCGGAGCACGTCGCCGCTGCCTTCTACGACGAGCTCATCCGCCAGGGCACGACGACTGCCGTCGCCTACTGTTCGGTGCATCCGCAGTCGGTCGACGCCTATTTCGCCGAGGCCGAGAAGCGCAACATGCTGATGGTCGGCGGCAAGGTGATGATGGACTGCCACGCTCCGCCCGGCCTCTGCGATACCGCCAAGTCCAGCTATGACGACACCACGGCGCTGATCGCGCGTTGGCACGGGAAGGGCCGGGCGCTCTATGCCATCTCGCCGCGCTTCGCGCTGACCTCGACGCCGGCGCAGATGGAAGCAGCCCAGGCGCTCGTTGCCGAGCATCCGGACTGCTACATGCAGACCCATCTCTCTGAGAACGCGGCTGAGATCACGCGGGCGATGGCGCTCTATCCGGACGCAGAGGACTATACTGGCATCTACGAGGACTACGGCCTCCTCGGCCCGAAGAGCCTCATGGGTCACTCCATCCACCTCAGCCACCGCGAAGCGAAGGTGATATGCGAGACCGGAGCGGTGGCGGTCTTCTGCCCAACCTCCAACCTCTTCCTCGGCAGCGGTCTTTTCGACTACCAGCGGCTGCGCCAGACCGGCGTCCGGGTCTCCATCGCCACCGATATCGGCGGCGGCACCAGTTATTCGATGCTGCGTACGCTCGACGAGGGCTACAAGGTGCTGCAACTGCGTGGCCAGCGCCTGACGCCCTTCAATTCCTTCTATCTCGCCACCCTCGGCAATGCGCGGGCGCTCTCGCTCGAGGGCACCGTCGGCTCCATCGTTCCGGGCGCCTCAGCCGATCTCGTCGTGCTCGATGCGCGTGCGACGCCCGCCATGGCCCTACGAATGTCGACTGTCGAAACGCTCGCCGAGGAATTATTCCTCATGCAGACCCTTGGCGACGACAGGTGCGTCGCCGAAGTCTACGTGGCGGGCCGCGCTGCCAAGTCGGCTCTCGATACGTGAACCGCGCGTCGATTTTCCGGCATTCGGAAAACCCGACACCGAAAGGGTTGGCAGGTCAGCCCCGTTGACATAGAACGCGTACCCGCGAGTACGATGGAAGGACTTCGACGATGAGCGACTACCGGGAAAAATCGGGCCTCAAGGTTCACCCCCTCCTGGTAGAATTCATCGAGACCAAAGCGCTTCCTGGCACGGGGGTCTCCCCCGAGCAGTTCTGGTCCGGTTTCGCCGGGCTCGTCGCCGAGCACAGCGTCACCAACGTGCGGCTCCTCGCCAAGCGCGACGAATTGCAGGGGCGGATCGACAACTGGCACCGCGAGCACGGCGCCATCGCCGGCGATCCGGTCGCATACGAGCGGTTCCTGCGCGAGATCGGTTATCTCGTCGACGAGCCGGCGGACTTCACCATCGAAACCGAGGGGCTCGATCCCGAGATTTCCTCGATCTGCGGCCCACAGCTCGTTGTGCCCGTCTCCAATGCGCGTTATGCGCTCAACGCCGCCAATGCGCGCTGGGGCAGCCTCTACGACGCTCTCTACGGCACCGACGCCATCAGCCGCGAGGGCGATCTGGCGCCAGGCGCGACCTACAACGCCGCGCGCGGGCAGGCGGTGATCGACCGGGCCGCCGAGTTCCTCGATCTCGCCTTCCCCCTCAGCAAGGGCAGCCACAGGGATGTCACGTCCTACGTGGTTGCCGAGCAGTCAGGCATCGCCAATCTGGTCATCGACACCAAGGCCGGCCCGACGACCCTGAAGGACTCCGCTTCCTTCGCAGCCTATGGCCAGACGGGTGAGCGCGCCGAGATCGTGCTCCGGCACAATGGCCTGCACGCTCTCCTCGTCGTCGACAAGACCCACCCCATCGGCATCAACCAGCCTTCCGGCCTCGCCGACGTTGTCGTCGAAAGCGCGCTGACCACCATCCAGGATTGCGAGGACTCGGTCGCCGCCGTCGATGCCGCCGACAAGGTCGGCGTCTACCGCAACTGGCTGGGCCTGATGAACGGCACGCTCGAAGATACCTTCGAGAAGGGCGGGCGCAGCGTGACCCGTAAGCTGCGCGCCGACAAGACCTATACCGATCCCAGCGGCAAGCCGCTGACCCTCAAGGGTCGCGCGCTGCTGCTGGTGCGCAATGTCGGCCACCTGATGACGACGGACGCTGTGCTCGATGCCGCCGGCAAGCCGATCGGCGAGGGGCTGATGGACGCCGCCGTTACCGCGCTCTGCGCGATGAGCGACAAGGTCAACAGCCGCACCGGGGCCATCTACGTCGTCAAGCCCAAGATGCACGGGCCCGAGGAAGTCGCCTTCGCCTGCGCCATCTTCGCTTCGGTCGAGAAGATGCTGGGCCTGAAGCCCAATGCCATCAAGATCGGCATCATGGATGAGGAGCGGCGCACCTCCTCCAACCTCAAGGCGGCGATCTACGAAGCGCGGGCACGCGTTTTCTTCATCAATACCGGCTTCCTCGACCGCACAGGCGACGAGATTCACACCTCGATGGAAGCGGGCGCGGTGCTGCGCAAGGACGATATCAAGGCCGAACGCTGGATTCAGGCCTATGAGGACCGCAATGTGCTGATCGGGCTTGCCGCCGGCTTCTCGGGCAAGGCGCAGATCGGCAAGGGCATGTGGGCGCGCCCCGACGACATGGCGGCGATGCTCGAGGCTAAGATCGGCCATCCGAAGTCCGGCGCCAACACCGCTTGGGTGCCCTCGCCGACGGCCGCCACCCTCCATGCGCTGCACTACCACATGGTCGACGTGTTCGAGGCGCAGAAGGCGCGCCATAACCAGCCGCTGCCCCCGCTCGTTGATCTCTTCTCGATGCCCGTCCTCAAGCCCTTCGAGCTCTCGCGCGAGGAGATCGTCCGCGAGCTCGAGAACAACGCGCAGGGCATCCTCGGCTACGTGGTGCGCTGGGTGCAGCAGGGCGTTGGCTGCTCCAAGGTGCCCGACATCAACAATGTCGGGCTGATGGAAGACCGCGCGACCTGCCGGATCTCCTCGCAGGCCGTCGCCAACTGGCTGCGCCATGGGCTCGTCTCCAAGGACGAGGTGACCTCGATCTTTGAGCGCATGGCCTCGGTCGTCGACCAGCAAAATGCAGGCGATCCCCTCTACCGGCCGATGTCGGAGAACTTCCAGTCCGTCGCCTTCCAGGCTGCGCTCGACCTCGCTCTCCACGGCGTCGACCAGCCGTCGGGCTATACCGAGCCGATCCTCCATGCCCGCCGGCTCCAGGTGAAGGCGCGCGAGGCGAAGCGAGGGTGAATGCTGGCAGAGCCGCGCCACGGGCACGGTCAGCCTCCCTCCCCCCTTGAGGGGAGGGAATGAGGGTGGGGGTGGTTATGTGGGTCACCGATGGACCCCCACCCCCGACCCCTCCCCTTAAGGGGAGGGGAGCGACAGGCGTCGGCCCAAGCCCGCCCCAATCTCACAGTCGTCATTGCCCGGACAAGCCGGGCAATGACGATCGAAAAATGAGCTGCTCCCCTACGGCTCCTCAACTCACGAAATCGAACGCATCCACGTCGAACAGCCCCCGGTCGGTCATTTTCAAGTGCGGGATCACCGGCAAAGCCAGGAACGCGACTTGTAGGAACGGCTCGGGCAGCGTGCAGCCCAAAGCCTTGGCCGCCTCGCGTAGTTTGTGTAGGTCGTGAGCGACCGTTTCGAACGGTTCGAGGCTCATGAGGCCGGCGATCGGCAGGGCCAGTTCGGCTGTGATCGCGCCGCCGTCGGCCACGGCAAAGCCGCCGCCGAGTTCGATCAGCCGGTTGACCGCCAACGCCATGTCGGCGTCGTCGGCCCCGACCACGGTGATGTTGTGGCTGTCGTGCCCGACCGAGGAGGCGATGGCGCCGCGTTTGAGGCCGAAGCCTTTGACGAACCCGTGGCCGATATTGCCGTTCTTGCCGTGTCGCTCGATGACGGCGACCTTGATGACATCGGCAGCCAGGTCCGGTTCGAGGCCATTGTCGCCAGTCGAGAGCGTCGCGCTCTCGCGGAAGGTGAGGATGAGGCCCGGTTTCACCCCGATCACCGGCGTCTCGTTGCGTCCGGGGCGGTTGCGCATCACGAAGGCCTCGGTCGTCACGGGTTTCGCCTTCACCGAACCCAGCCCTACCGGCGGCACGGGCTGACGCTCGGCGAAAAGCTTCGGCGTCACCAGCCGGCCCGCCGAGATCACATCCGAAACGTGGCAAGCTTCGAGGCTGTCGAGCAGGGCGATGTCGGCGCGCCAGCCGGGCGCGAGAAGGCCGCGGTCCCTCAGCCCGAAAATGCGCGCCGCCGAGTGGCTGGCGGCGCGATAGACGTGGTGCAGCGGCCGCCCCTTGGCGATGAGCCGGCGGATCGAGGAATCCAAATGTCCTTCCTCGGCGATGTCGAGCGGGTTGCGGTCGTCGGTACAGAGCGCAACGAAACTTGAAGTGTTCTCATCCAGCACTTCGGCGAGCGCATCGAGATCCTTGGAAACCGATCCCTCACGGATGAGGATCGCCATGCCCTTCAGGAGCTTCTCGCGCGCCTCGGCGGCGCTCGTCGCCTCATGGTCGGTGCGGATGCCGGCGGTGAGATATCCGTTGAGGCCAAGCCCCCGCAATAGCGGCGCGTGTCCGTCGATGTGCCCGTCCTGGAAGGCTTCGAGTTTGGCGAGGATGCCGGGATCGAGCGAAAGAACACCCGGAAAATTCATCATCTCGGCAAGGCCGATGACTTGAGGGTGATCGCGGAAGGGCAGGAGGTCGGCGATCTCTAGCGCCGCGCCCGAGGTCTCGAACGCCGTCGCAGGCACGCAGGACGAGAGGTTCACCCGCACGTCCATGACGGTCCGCTCGGCGCAAGCGAGGAAGTAACGGATACCTTCGGCACCCAGCACGTTGGCGATCTCGTGCGGATCGCAGATGACGCTCGTCACCCCGTGCGGCAGCACGCAGCGGTCGAACTCGAACGGCGTCACCAGCGAGGATTCGATGTGGAGGTGGGTGTCGATGAACCCCGGCACCGCGAAGCGCCCGCGCCCGTCGATCTCCACCTCGCCCTCGTAGCGATGATGGGTGCCGACGATCCGGTCGCCGACGATGGCGATATCGGTTTGCATGATCGCTCCGGTGATGACATCGAGCACGCGTACGTCCCGGATCACGAGGTCCGCCGGGATTTTCCCCTGTCCGGCCTCGATCATGCGGGAGAGCGCAGCTTTCGATGTCATATGAACGTCCTTGCTGTTGTGCGCAAAGCGTCGGTCGGCTTGACCATTTGGTCAAGGCCCGGCTCGCTGCCAGGCCCGCATGAGACCGCTAATCAACTCGTAAATGTTCCGCGCTAAGGAGAAACAGCGGCGAATACGGTTTGGGGACATGCTGCTCGATCTCAGGACGATCTATGTCGTTGGTGCGCTGACGCTCCTCTTTCTGGGGCTCGTCCAGCTTGCCGCCTATGCGACGGGCCGCTTCCAGCGTTGGCCGCTCTGGTGGAGCGCGAGCAACATCCTCCTGGGTGTCGGCACCGGCTGCATCGCCCTGCGCGACATCGCTCCGGACTTCGTATCGGTCGATCTCGGCAATACCGCGACCCTTGCGGGTTACGTCTTCATGCTGGTCGCGGTGCGCGTCTTCGCCGGCCGACCGGTGCGGTTGCGCTGGTGCGCACTCGCAATCGTCGCCGGCGGGCTCCTCTATGCGCTTTTGATGAACAGCGCGCCTGCCGCCACCGGCCGGATCGTCTTCGGTTCGCTTGTCTGTTGCCTCCTCGACCTCGCGATCCTGCGCGAAGGCGTGAGGCTGGCGCGGCGCGAGAAGCTGCGTTCCGCATGGTTCCTGGTGGCTCTCTATGCACCTTCGGCCGCGGTCTTTCTTGCGCGCGCCGTGCTTCCGCTTCTCGGTCAGTTCGGCAGCCCGGGGCTCTTTGCCGGCGACGATGGTGCTCACGTCGGGCTCGCCCTCTCCGCTGTCATCTTCATCATGATGCGCAGCATGGTCATGTTGCTGATGGCGTCCGAGCGCAGCAACAACGAGCTCGCCGAGCGCGCCCATCGCGATCCACTGACGGATGCGCTCAACCGTGCGGGTCTTGCGCGGTCCTTCGCCCTTTCGGTCGATCTGCCGCAGTCGGTGCTCGTCATAGACGTCGACCATTTCAAGGCCCTCAACGACAGGCACGGTCATACGGCGGGCGACGACGTCCTGCGCCTGTTGTCCTCGGTCGCCCATGCGCAGCTGCGATCCGGGGACCTCTTTGCGCGCCAGGGTGGCGACGAGTTCGTCGCTGTCCTGCAGAACGCCTCGGTCGAACAGGCGAGGCAGGTCGCTGAGCGTATCCGGCAGGCTTTCGCGGCTGCGGTCGCGGGGCAGGGTCTCGCCGTCCGTCCGACGCTCAGCATCGGGATCGCGAGATACATGCCGGGCGGGTCGGACCTCGAAGGCATCCTGCAGAAGGCGGACGAAGCGCTCTACCGCTCCAAGCGCCAGGGGCGCGACAGGGTCGCGGCGTACGAGGATGGCGTAATGGCCGCCTGAGCGTCCGCGCTAGCCTGCGTCCTTGAAGAGCACTTCCCGGTCCTGGGTGAAGTTGGCGAGCAATGGCAGGCAGGCGCCGCCGATTTCTCTCGCGCGCGAGCCCATCGTCCCCTCGATCAGCGAGAAGTTCGCCAGGCCCTGGAGGTCGAAACCCGCGATGAGCTCGCGGGTGCGCTGCGCCAGCCGCGCGCGCACGGGCAGGGGGAAGGCGCCGTCGAGGATGATCGTGCCGAAATCGACGATGGAGACGGCGGTAACGACAGCCTGGGCGAGGTCGCGGGCGCTCTCCTCGATCCATGCGTCGAGCGGTGCGCCAAGGTCACCCCATTCGTCCGGGTCCTTCCAGAGGACAAGCGGATCGACGCCGGCCGCAACGAGCTTTTCGGCAAGCACATAGATCGAGGCGGTCTTCAAGAGCTGCTGGAAGCCGCCGCCGGGCGCCGGCACGGGCAGGGGCCCGATCGCCCCGCCATAACCGGTGCGGCCGGGAAAGAGATGCCCGTTGAGCACCACGCCGCCGCCGATGAACGAGCCGATGAAGATGTAGAGGAAGTCGGGGTGCTCCGCCCCCTGGCCCAGCACCAGCTCGGCGGCGCAGGCAGCGGTGCCGTCATTGTGGAAATAGACGGGCCAGGGCGAGATTGCCGCCACCTGCTGCTGGATGTCGGCCTGCCGCCAGGCCTCCAGCACGTCGGTGGGCGCCGCGAACTGGTTTTCCCAGTTCCACATCTCGAAGGGTGCAGCGATGCCGAAGCCGGCGATGCGGGCGCGCTCGGGGAGCGGCAGGCTTGCGGCCAGTTCGTTGATCCCGCGCGCGGCGAGGGCGACGATGCTTTCGGGCGTCGGGTAGGGATGCGGCTCATGGATACGCCCGAGCACGGCGCCGGCGAAATCGAGGAGCACCACGTCGCTGGAGCGGCGACCGATCTTGAGCCCGAGGAAGAAAGCGCCGCGCGGATGCAGCTCGTAAGGCACCAGTGGCTGGCCGACACGGCCGCGCAGCGGCTCCAGCCGGCGCACGAGGCCATCGGCCTCCAGCTGGTTGACGATGGTTGAGACGGTCTGCGGCGAAAGGCCGGTCATACGGGCGAGATCGGCCTTGGGCAGGCTCGCGTGCCGGCGGATTAGCGAGAGCGCCAGCCGCTCGTTGTAGAGCCGTCCGCCGGCCTGGTTGGTGCCGCGCGTAAGCAATCCGCCCGGCCGCCCGGTCCGGTTCATCGCCGTCGACACCCATCGCCCCCTTTAACATTCCCGCTTTCGCGCTCGAACGCCATTGGGCGCTGTTCGCGCCGATTTGCAATCGATTTCATGCACTTGTGAACCTCCCTAGTGCGTAAGATGCAGCCGCCGCCGTCCCTTCGTCAATTAATAAATCACTTGGACAAATTAATTGACAGGCGACGGGCGTTCTGTTGATCATGCCCGCAAGGTGCCGCGCCGGGCGCAATGAGGAGGTGCTGGTCGGCTGCCTTGCGAGCCCGCGGCGAACCGGTGACCGGTTCGATCGCGGACAACCCACGGGAGGAAATCAATGCACAGGTTCATCAAGATCGCGGCCGCTTCGGCCGTGATGATGGGGCTTATGGCTGGCGCGTCCGCCTTCGCCCAGCAGCAGATCGTCGGCCTCATCACCAAGACGGAAGGCAATCCCTTCTTCGTCAAGATGCGCGAAGGCGCTCAGGCCAAGGCGCAGGAACTCGGGCTCGAGCTGCGCACGTTCGCCGGCGAGTTCGATGGTGATAACGACAGCCAGGTGGCGGCCATCGAAAACCTCATTTCGGCCGGCGCCATTGGCTTTGCCATCGTGCCTTCGGACTCGAGCGCGATCGTGCCGACCATCCAGCAGGCGCGCGATGCGGGTCTCCTCGTCATCGTCCTCGATACGCCCCTCGACCCGATCGACGCGGCCGATGCGACCTTTGCCACCGACAACCGCCAGGCCGGCCGCCTCATCGGCCAATGGGCCGCGGGCACGCTCGGTGAAGGCGCCGCCAACGCCAAGATCGCTCTGCTCGATCTTTCGCCCAACCAGCCGACGGTCGATTACCTGCGCAACCAGGGGTTCCTCGAAGGCTTCGGCATCGACGTCAAGGACGCCAACCGCATCGGCGATGAGGACGATCCGCGCATCTGCGGCTCGGAGGTGACGGGCGGCGCCGAGGACGGCGGGCGCACGGCCATGGAAACGCTGCTGCAGCGCTGCCCGGACATCAACGTGGTCTACACCATCAACGAACCGGCGGCGGCCGGCGCCTACGAGGCGCTGCGGGCCGTCGGCAAGGACGACGGTTCGGTGACCATCGTTTCGGTGGACGGCGGCTGTCCCGGGGTCCAGAATGTCAAGGAAGGCATCATCGGGGCCACCTCGCAGCAGTATCCGCTCGACATGGCTTCGCTCGCCATGGAGGCGATCAAGACCTTCGCCGATACCGGCGAGAAGCCGGCAGTGACCGAAGGCCTCGACTTCTACGACACCGGAGCGACCCTCGTCACCGACAAGCCGGTCGAGGGCGTCGAGTCGATCGACACCACCGAAGGGGCCGAGCTCTGCTGGGGTTGAACCGGCCTAAAGCAAAAGGAAAGGGCCGTTCCGCGGCCCTTTCCCTCAAATGACGGGACACGTCCTTGGGAGGGGATAGGTCATGAGTGACGACACCGCCGGCGCGACGCTGGCCGAGAAGGGATTGGCCGGCGCGGAGCAGGAAATCGCCAGTTTCGAGGATTCACGGCACGGGCCGCTCCGCCAGCTGCAGGGGTTCCTGCACAGCTACCCGACGGCCATTCCGTTCATCGTCCTCATCATCGGCATCCTGATCTTCACGGTTGCGGCGGGCACGCGGTTCTTTGCCCCGTTCAACCTGTCGCTGGTGCTGCAGCAGGTCACTATCATCGGCGTTCTCGGCATCGCGCAGACGCTCGTCATCCTTACCGCCGGCATCGATCTTTCGGTCGGTGCGATCATGATCTTGTCGTCGATCGTCATGGGTCGACTGTCGGTGGTCGCTGGCGTGCCGGTCGAGATCAGCTTCGTGCTGGGGCTCCTGACCGGCCTCGCCTGTGGCTTCGTCAACGGGCTGCTGGTGGCGCTGGTGCGGCTGCCCCCGTTCATCGTGACCCTCGGCACCTGGTCGATCTATGGGGCGCTCATCATCCTCATCTCGCGCTCCGAGACCATCCGCTCGCAGGACATAGCGGCGATAGCCCCGATGCTGCAATGGATGGGGGCCCGCGTCGCGCTCGGGGGCGGGGCGATCCTGACTGCCGGCTCGATCGTCATGATCCTCCTTGCCTGCATCGTCTGGTACATCCTCAACCGCACGGCATTCGGGCGCCATATCTACGCCACCGGCGACGATCCGGAGGCGGCGCGGCTCGCCGGCATCAACACCAAGGCGACGCTCATCGGCGTCTATTCGCTTGCCGGGCTCATCTGCGCCATCGCCGGCTGGGTCGTCATCGGGCGCATTGGCGCCGCTTCCCCGCTCGCCGGGCAGAACGCCAACCTCGATGCCATCACCGCCGTCGTCATCGGCGGCACCTCGCTCTTTGGCGGGCGCGGCTCGATCGTCGGCACGCTGATCGGGGCGCTGATCGTCGGCGTCTTCCGCAATGGGCTCGCGCTCGCGGGCGTCGATGTGCTCTGGCAGGAGTTCGCCGTCGGCGGCCTCATCATCGTCGCCGTTACCATCGACCAGTGGATCAGGAAGATTTCGGCATGAGCATGGATACGCAACCAGCCAATCTGACGGCCACGCCCATCGCCGGGCCGAACCCGATCATCGAGGCACGCGGCCTCGTCAAGCGCTACGGGCGCGTGGTGGCCCTCGACAACGCCGATTTCGACCTGATGCCCGGCGAAATCCTCGCCGTCATCGGCGACAACGGAGCGGGCAAATCGACGCTGATCAAGGCGCTGTGCGGCGCCGTCATTCCCGATGCCGGCACCATCAAGCTCGACGGCAGCCCGGTACACTTCACCTCGCCGATGGACGCAAGAAAGGCGGGCATCGAGACGGTCTACCAGAACCTCGCCCTCTCTCCGGCGCTCTCCATCGCCGACAATCTCTTCCTCGGCCGCGAGATGCGGAAGGCCGGGCCCATGGGCCGCTTCTTCCGCCTGCTGGACCGAGGCGAGATGGCGCGTCTGGCGCGGGCCAAGCTCTCCGAACTCGGCCTCATGACCATCCAGAACATCAACCAGTCGGTCGAGACGCTCTCAGGTGGCCAGCGGCAGGGCGTCGCGGTCGCGCGCGCCGCCGCGTTCGGCTCCAAGGTCGTCTTCATGGACGAGCCGACCGCCGCGCTCGGCGTCAAGGAGAGCCGGCGCGTGCTCGAACTGATCCTCGACGTCAAGCGGCGCGGCCTGCCGATCGTCCTCATTTCGCACAACATGCCGCACGTCTTCGAGGTCGCTGACCGCATCCATATCCATCGCTTGGGCAAGCGCATCGCGATCATCAACCCCAAGGACTATTCCATGTCCGACGCCGTCGCGATCATGACGGGCGCGATGAAGCCTCCGACAATGGCCGCATAAGGAACGGCATGTGAGCAGGCGGTGCCACAACCCCGATTGTCATCCCGGCGAAAGCCGGGACCCCAGTATATACCGGCCGAGCGGACCTCGCTCAGCACCCCCTCCCTCCCACCGGGTGAAGTGGAAGTAGATGGTGCGATCCGCCCAGCCAGTATGTCCTTTCGCCGGGACGACACTCCCGCGCGACAACCACAGCAGCAGGATGCTTCCCGATACGCAAGAGCCTGATAAGCTCACGGTATCCAAGTCCGGCCCGGTTTGAAGCCTGGGCCACTCCTGCCAACCGATGCCTCTGGATAAGATATGACCAAAGTCCGCGCCCTCGTTCTTGAACGCCAGCACGAGCTCTCCCTCCGCGATATCGACCTGCCGCTCGAAGTCGGGCCGGGTATGGTCAGGATCGCCATCCATACCGTGGGCGTCTGCGGGTCGGACGTGCACTACTATACCCACGGCAAGATCGGGCCGTTCGTCGTCAATGCGCCGATGGTGCTTGGCCACGAAGCGGCGGGCACCGTCGTCGAGGTTGGCGAAGGCGTGACGCATTTCACGGTCGGCGACCGGGTCTGCATGGAGCCGGGCGTGCCCGATCCCAATTCGAAGGCCAGCCGCCTCGGAATGTACAATGTCGATCCGGCCGTGACCTTCTGGGCGACCCCGCCGATCCACGGCGTCCTGACCCCCGAGGTCGTTCACCCGGCCAACTACACCTTCAAGCTGCCCGACAACGTCTCGTTTGCCGAAGGGGCGATGGTCGAGCCGTTCGCGGTCGGCATGCAGGCGGCGCACAAGGCAAAGATCGCGCCCGGTGATACCGCCGTGGTGCTCGGCGCCGGCCCCATCGGCACGATGGTCGCCATCGCCGCGCTCGCGGGCGGGTGCGCGCGGGCGATCGTCGCCGATCTCGCCCAGCCCAAGCTCGATATCGCCGCACGCTATCAGGGCGTCATTCCGGTCAATATCCGCGAGAACGCCATCGCCGAGGAGGTCAAGCGCCTGACCGATGGCTGGGGCGCCGATGTCGTCTTCGAGTGTTCGGGCTCGCCCAAGGCCTGGGAGACGATCATGCAGCTGCCACGCCCCGGCGGCGCCATCGTCGTCGTCGGCCTGCCGGTCGAGCCGGTCCCGGTCGATATCGCCGGCGCTTCCACCAAGGAGCTGCGCATCGAGAACGTCTTCCGCTACGCCCACCAGTACGAGCGCGCCATCGCGCTCATGGCCTCGGGCCGGGTGGATCTGAAGCCGCTGATCTCGGAAACGTTTGCGTTCGAGGATTCCATCAAGGCATTCGACCGGGCGGTCGAAGGGCGGCCGAGCGATGTGAAGCTGCAGATCAAGGTGGCGAAGTAGCCCCCGAAGGGCCCCTCACCCTGACCCTCTCCCCGGAGGGGCGAGGGGACGAGGTGGATGCTTCGGTGAAGAATCGAAACGGCGGCACACGCGGAAATTCACCTCGCCCCTCCGGGGAGAGGTCGGCGCGGTAGCGCCGGGTGAGGGGTGGAAAGCCCCGATATCAAGGGAGAACCCGGATGGATCTCGGACTGACCGGCAAGGTCGCAGTCATCACCGGTGGCACGGTCGGCATCGGGCTCGCCATCGCCGAAGGGCTGGCGGCCGAGGGCGCCAACCTCGTGCTCGTCGGACGCAATGGCGAGCGGGGCGAGGCGGAAGCGGCGCGGGTGGCCGCGAGCCACGGCATCTCCGCCATCGCGGTGGCGGCGGACGTTGCGACAGCCGAGGGCTGCGATACCGTGATCGCCGAAACCCGCCGCGCCTTCGGCGGCGCCGATATCCTCATCAACAATGCGGGCACCGGCTCCAACGAGACCATCCTGGAAGCCGACGACGGCAAGTGGCAGTACTACTGGGATCTGCACGTCATGGCCGCCGTCCGGCTCGCCCGCGGCATCGTGCCGACGATGAAGGCGCGCGGCGGCGGGGTCGTCGTCCATAACGCCTCGATCTGCGCGGTGCAGCCGCTCTGGTACGAGCCGATCTACAATACCACCAAGGCGGCGCTGATGATGTTCTCCAAGACCCTCGCCAACGAAGTCGTTTCCGACAACATCCGTGTCAATTGCGTCAATCCCGGCCTGGTACTCACCCCTGACTGGGTCAAGACCGCCAAACAGCTCCATGGCGAGGACGGATACGAGGCTTACCTCCAGTCCGTCGCCGACGAAGCGGGCGGCATGAAGCGTTTTGCCAGCGCCGAGGAACTTGCCAACTTCTTCGTGTTCCTCTGTTCGGACAAGGCCAGCTATTCGACAGGCTCGACCTATTTCGTCGACGGGGGCTGGCTGAAGACGGTGTGAGGGGGAGAGTGGAGGGCGGGGACTCGCGTCCACTCCGGCTGTCATCCCGGCGAAAGCCGGGACCCAGTAAACGCCGCGGTTGCGGTCCTGATTGTTAATGGTCATCGCTCCCGGCCATCAGCCCGGTGTGTACTGGATCCCGGCTTTCGCCGGGATGACATCGGGGAGGGATTAGGCCTGGTTGCCCTACGCGCTCTTCAGCGCGCTCGCCTCGGCCAGCCGGTGCACCGAGTGGATGCACATGGGAGCGTTCGGCTCGGGCTCGTGGAAGAGCGCGAGCTGGTCGATGACGAGCGGAGCGCCCCCCAGGGGCCCGAAAAAACGCTTGAGGACTGTCAGCACATAAGCCTGTTCGTTCCAGGGAACCGGGCCTGTGAGGCTCATATGGAAGCGGTAGTCGTCGAGGACGAAAGGGTGTCCCCAGGCGAGGAGATTGGCGTGCTGCCGGTCGGTAAGGCGCAGCGGGTAGCGCCGTTCGAGCTCGCCCTCGCTCATGGGCGCGCGGAAGTGGTCGAAGCTCATCACGACCTCGGCCGCGAGCGCGTTGACCTGCGGGCACGGCCCGTCGGGGACAAGGCAGAAGAAGCTGTCGAGCAGCCGCACGTCCATGCGCGGGATGAGGAGAGACGGCCGTTCGCGGGCAAAGCGGGTCAAGGCCTTGGAGAGCGTGTCGATGGAATAGCCCTCGACGAGCTGGAAGGGCGCGCGCAGCGTCCCGTGGAAGCCGAACCGGCGCACCGGGGCGGTGAGGAAGGCGCGATCCTCCTCGATCAGTCCCTCGATCACGCCGCTGTCCACCCGCTCGCCGGTATAGGCGTCCCGCCCCAGCCAGCGCGTCGCCGCGACGGTCAGGGGATTGTCCCGAGCAGGAATGAAGTAGATCGCGCAGCGCATGGAACGGCATCCGGAATCCGCTTTCGCTAGCCGATCCGTATGACAACCGCGCGAAACGCTTGTCGCGCCGAATCACAAATCCGCGCGCCACAGGGTTTTCCCCAAGGGGCGCGAGTTATCCCCAGTCAGTGCGTCTGTCGACCGATGAGCCGCATGCGGATGGCGGTCGAGAGATTGTCGAACAGGAACACCACGATCAGGATCAGCAGGACCATATAGGCCACCTTGTCCCAGTCGGAGTTGGTGCCCATCGCCTCGAGGAGCTTCAACCCGATGCCGCCCGCGCCCACCGCGCCGATGACCGTTGCGGAGCGGGTGTTGCTCTCCCAGAAGTAGAGCGATTGCGACACGAACACCGGTAGCACCTGCGGCACGACGCCGTAGCGATTGACGGCCGTCGGGCTCGCTCCGACCGATTTCATGCCTTCGCGCTGCTTGTCGTCGACGTTCTCCAGCGCCTCGGCATAGACCTTGCCCAACGCGCCGGTGTCGGTGAAGAAGATCGCCGCGATCCCGGGGATGGGGCCGGGCCCGAACCCGCGGGTGAAGAACAGCGCCCAGATCAGCATGTCGACCGAGCGGATGAAGTCGAAGAACCGCTTCATCAGCCAGTTCGCCGGCCGGTTGAGGGTGATGTTGCGGGCCGCGATGAAGGCGAGGGGGAAGGCGACCAGCGTTGCCAGCAGCGTGCCGACGAAGGCCATCACCAGCGTCTGCATCAGCTTGGTGAGGATATCGCCGTGCTGCCAGGCGCGGTTGCCCAGCCATTCGTTGAGCACCAGCTGAGCGTTGGAGCGGGCCGGATCGACGCGCTCGCCGGAAAGGATGAGGCCTATGGTGGAAAAGAGGTCATGTCCCCAGAGCGGCGAACGCGGGTCGTAGAGGAAATTGGCCCAGCCGAGGAACCTGCGTTGCACCGCGACCTGGTTGTCGCGGATTTCCGCCTGTCCCTCGAAGCCGAAGTCGACGACGACTTTCTGCCGATCCTGGACGAGCGCGGCAGGCGCATCTTCCGGCGCGGTCGCAGCGTCCTCGCTGATCGCCACCGAATAGGGCTCGCCCGCGAGATAGACGGTCACCATCTGCGTGCTGATCTCGAGCCGGTCGGCATCGCTGCCGAAGGTCACCGTCATGGAGCCGTCCGGATGTGGGGTCAGCCAGTCGATGGTGGCGTCCTGCGGGTACTGCCCGCGGCTCGACCATTGCGGCACCACCGCGCCATCCTCGAAGCGCAGGCGCGGCTGGGCCCGCCACGAATACCAGTCCTGGATATAGATCGCGGCGCGGTCCCACTTGCCGTTCTGCAAAGCCGGCCCGACGTTGAAGAAGAACCAGCAGAAGACGAGATAGGCGAGCGTCAGGGCGATCCCGACCGGCAGGCCGTAGCGTTGCAGGAACGACTTGCGGAAGACCTCGGGAAACTTGCCCCCCAGCCGACGACGCTCGGCGGCGCTGATCGCGGTCATGCGGCTGCCCTCCCCAAGTCGAAGCTCTGGCTGCCGACGAGGCGTCGGCGCAGCCATCCCGAGAACTGGTCGATGGCGATGATGGTCACCAGCAGCAGGATGATGATGGCGTAGGTCTGGGCGGCGTAGTCGCGCCCGATCGAGAGGCGGAACACCTCGCCGATGCCGCCGCCACCCACGGCGCCGATGATGGTGGAGGCGCGCACGTTGATCTCGAGACGGAGCAGGCTGTAGCTGACGAAATTGGGCATGACCTGCGGCACGATGGCGAAGCGCACGCGCTCGAGCCACGTCGCGCCCACCGATCGCAGGCCTTCGTCGGGCTTCATGTCGGCGTTTTCGACGACTTCGAAGAACAGCTTGCCCAACGCGCCGATGGTGTGGAGCGATACGGCTGCGATGGCCGCGATCGGGCCGATGGAGAGCACCGCCGTCAGCAGGCCGGCAATGACGATCTCGGGAAAGGCGCGCAGCACCTCCATCGTCCGGCGCACGAACCAGCGCACCGCGCCCGCGCCGACGAGATTGGTGGCGGCAAAGAAGCAGAGGCAGAATGCCAGCGTACCGCCGATGATCGTTGAGACGATGGCGATGTTGACCGTGACGATCAGCTGGTAGATGAAATACGGAATGTAAAGCGTGTCGGTGACGTAGATGCGGGCCGATGTGTAGTTGTACTTGGCCGATCCGTCGAAATAGGGCGATTCCAGATCGAACATGGCGCGCAAGATCTCGAAGGGATCGCGCGGCACGAAGTTCTTGATGAAATCGAACATGAAGGGAAGCCGTTCGAAGAACTTCCCGGAATTGGCGGCATTAGCATAGGACATCGCCGCCCCGAGCGCGACCAGCACACCCACCACGGCAATGACGGTATAGATGCGGCGCGTCAGCACCTGCGACCGGTAGTGGCGCAATATGGTTTCGCCAGCCGGCGAAAGGGACTGGGGCTGAGCGACATCGGCCATATGTGCGAGATCTCCACGTTCGCGGTGTCACCCGGATCAGGGGTGACACCGCTATGCTTGCGGGTTCGACGTGGGATTTAGCCGCCGATCACCGAACGGCGGGCGTCGATGATCGTCTGGTAGAATTCCTGGCCGGCCGGCACGAAGCCGGTGTAGCCGCCGCCGGTGAAGGCGTCGAAGCACTCGAAGTCGGATTCCGGGAGGCCGGTGAAGAAGGCGGTGACCTGCTCCTTCAGTTCGGCCGGCAGCTCGTTGGAAACCATCAGCGGGCCGTTCGGGATGATCGGCGACTGCCAGACTTCCACCAGGTCGTCCATGTCGAGCATGCCCTTGTCGACCATGATGCGCAGGTTGCCGGTGGTGTAGCCTTCGCTCCACTCGCCCTGGCCCGAACCGAAGGTGGTGCCCACGTCCCAGGTACCGTCGAGGACGCCCAGGACCAGGTTCTCATGGCCGCCGCCGAAGCCGGTCTCGCTGTAGAAGGCCTCGATCGGCTCGCCGAGGTCGTTAGGCAGGGAGACGTTGGGAACGAGATAGCCCGAGGTCGAGTCCGGATCGGCGAAGCCGAGCTTCTTGCCGCGAGTGCTGGCGAGATCGGTGATGCCGCTGTCGGAGCGCGCCACCATGATCGACACGTAACCGGTCGAGCCGTCCTGCTGCTGGGTGGTCAGCACAGGATCGACGGCCTCGGAGTCCTGCAGGTAGATCGCGGCATAGGACGAAGCGCCCATGATGGCGATGTCGATGGTGCCGCCGAGCAGGCCCTGGATCACGCCGTTGTAGTCGGGCGAGGGGAAGAACTGGACTTCGGAAACGCCGGTGGCGGCAGCCAGCGGTTCGGCGACGCATTCGGAGCGGCGCAGCTGGTCGCTTTCGTTCTCACCGCCGTCGAGGCCGATGCGCAGGACATTGACGTCCTGGGCGAGGGCCGGTGCGGCGAGGGAAAGGGCGACGGACGCGAGGAGGAGTTTGCGGATTGCGGACACGGGAAAGTCTCCTTTGGTGACGCGGGTTTGTCGGCTGCGGCGGGGCCGGCAGCGGAACGCTTTGGAAAATCAGGGAGCCTGCTGGGCGTTGGTCGGGGTCTTGGGCAGGCGCAGCGGCGCAATGGCCGTCGAGGTCATCGCCTCCGAGAACGCTTCCTTGAGCCCGTCGGCGCCGTAGATGGTGCGCGCGACCTCGGTGGTCAGCTGTTCGGGCGTGCCATCGAAGACGACTCTGCCCGCACTCATGCCGATGATGCGGTCGCAATAGGCGCGGGCCGTGTCGAGGGTATGCAGGTTGGTGATGACGGTGATGCCCTCGGAATTGATGTCGCGCAGGCTGTCCATGACGATCTGGGCGTTGCGCGGGTCGAGGCTGGCGATCGGCTCATCGGCGAGGATCATCCTGGGGTGCTGCATCAGCGCGCGGGCGATGGCGACGCGCTGCTGCTGGCCGCCGGAAAGGGTCTGCGCCCATTGCGTGGCGGTCTGGGCGATGTCGAGGCGCTCGAGAGCCTTCAGAGCTTCGAATTGCTCGTCGGCGGTGAAGATCTGCAGGAGGTTGAGAACGGGGTTGCGCCCGTTGAGCCGCCCGAGCATCACGTTGGTGATGACGTCGAGGCGCGGCACCAGATTGAACTGCTGGAAGATCATGGCGCAGTCGCGTTGCCAGCCGCGCAGTTCGGCACCCCTGAGGGCCGAGATCGTGCGTCCCGAGTAGACAATCTTGCCGTCGCTGACGTCCGCCAGCCGGTTGATCATGCGCAGAAGCGTCGACTTGCCCGCGCCCGAGGCGCCGATGATGCCGACCATTTCGCCCTCGCCGACGACGAGGGAAACGTTGTCGACCGCCGTCTTGTCGCCGAAGCGACGGGTCACGCGATGCAGCTCGAGCACTGGCCAGCCCTTTGAAGTTGACTTCGCGGGTCTAGGATCGGCCGGTAAAGCTGTGATGTCGGTTACGTGACGGTTCCGTGACCGTCCACCGCATCGGCAAGGAGCGAGGGAACCGGCGCGGGCCCGCGCCGGTTGTCACTCCAGCGTCAATTCGGGGAGCCTTCCCACATGGACATCGGCAACGACTTCGGTCTCGTCGAAAGCTATCTGCCCTTCCACATCATGCTGATCCGCCTGGGCGTCGCCGCCATCTTCGGGGCGATGATCGGTTTCGAGCGCGGCAAGCACACCGCCGAGGCTGGGTTCCGCACCCATATCCTCATTTCGGTTGCCGCCTGCCTCTTCACCATCCTCGCCTTCGAGATCTACCACACGCTCGAAGGCGCCGAGAACCGTGCAGATCCCATCCGGGCCGTCGAGGCGGTCACCGCCGGCATCGCCTTCCTCGGCGCGGGCGCGATCTTCCGGCGCGGGGCGGGGGTGCAGGGCCTGACGACCGGTGCCGGCATGTGGCTGGCCGGGGCGGTGGGGGTCGCCTGCGCCCTCGGCTACTACACCGTCGGGCTTGCCGTCTCGCTCTTTGCCATCCTGGTGCTGGCGGTGCTGCGACGCTTCTCGCACGATGTCGTCAACGACAAAGATGAGGAGTAGCCATACTGCCCGGCGATCTCGTTGCCGTGCCCGACCAGGAGGTCGTTCGGCGCGTCAAGCAAAGGAGACGGGTGAGGGGAGAGACACTGGCGTGCGGGAGGGCATCGCGCATCGCCTCTCCCCTCTTAGCGGTCATGCGGCGGGAGGAAAGCCGCAACCGCTCCCCGTCGACAGCCAAGGGGCGAGGCTGCCTCCCGCGGGCCGTCCGAGACCGCGCGGGAAGAAATCGGCAGGAGGTCCGCTTGGGAACGCAGGACCGGACGAGCCGGTACAACGGACCCCCTGCCGGGGCATGCAACCTGTGGACGCAGGAGCTACATGCCGACTGCGTCCAGGCGCTGGTTGCGCGCCCAGAAACCGACGATGTTGGATGCTTCGCGCCGATAGGCCTCGCGTTCGGCCTCCCGGCGAAAGATAGCGGCGGCGCCCGCCGCCAGCAGCGGCTGGCGATCGGCGGCGCCCGTATCGGGCACGATGGCGACGACCGGCAGACCGGCCTTGGCGGTCAGTTCGGCGGTCGCAGCGATGAAGTCGCGGGTCGCGGTACTGTTCGTCTTGAGGTCGACGATCAGCAGGCCCGGCCTCTGGCTCGCGGATCCCGCGAGCCGCTCAACCAGGCGCCGGCGCGCCTCTTCGGCATCGCCCAGCCATTCGACGTGCGGTGCGCCTTGCGCCGCGAGCGTGCGGGCAAGCAGCCGTGCCGAATGGACATCGTCGTCGACCAGCGCCAAGTGGGGCGCCTTGTTCAGGGCGAGCGTCATCGTTCTGCCTCTTCCACGTCCGCGCCGCGCGGAAATGCCAAAACCACAAACCCGCAACTGCCGGAGCACCCGGGGGATGCTTCGGCAGGCGGGAGGAGGTCAGGAGACGCTGATGGCCAGCGAAGGGAGGAGCGCCAGCCAAGGATCAAATCCATCAGCCAGCCGCTTATGCGTGCGCGTGACGACTTGCGTAAGGTAAAGCCGTGTAAGCCCCTTGCGTTTTACATGTAAATCGCAAAACCTGCCTCTGGGGAGGAGAGGCACAATGGCGGTGCCCGATCCGCAGACGGCCAGGCACGTCCGCGCGGCCCTGGAGCGCATCCAGGGCTGGCAGGAGGTTGCGCGCTCTCCGCAGCTCTCCCGGCTTCTCGGCTATATCGTCGAGCGCACGCTCGAAGGCGAGGGCGAGGCGATCAAGGCCTACGCCATTGCCGTCGACGTTTTCGGACGGCAGCCTGACTTCGATCCGCAAACCGACCCGATCGTGCGCGTGCAGGCGCGCCGGCTGCGCACGCTTCTTGCCGAATACTACGAGGGGCCTGGGCGCGGAGAAACGTTGCGCATCGAGCTGCCGGTCGGACGTTATGTGCCGCAGTTCGTCCAGTCGTCACCTGCGAATGAGGAAGGGCCGGCCGAATCGGCTGCGGTCCCCTCGGGCATCGGTGCGTGGCTGCGCGAGTATCTGGCGCTTGCCGGCATTGCCGTCCTGGCTGCGGCCCTGGCGTTCGCCATGCGCGCACCGGAAAGCACCACCGCGACCATGGCGCCGCCGCGGGTCGCCGTCGGCGATTTCCAGAACCTGACGGGCAGCGAGGCCGAAGGCGCGGTCGTTGCCGGTCTGGCCGTGGAGCTGGCGACGGACCTCGGCCTGTTCGGCGAGATTTCCGTCCACTACGGGCGCGGCGAATGGCCCGCCGGGGACGACCCCTCGGGCGATTTCGTCCTGACCGGCATCGCGCGCAGCAATGACGGACGGGTGCAGTACAGCGCCATTCTCACCGATGCGGCGTCCGAGGAAGTGGTCTGGAGCCACGTGCTGGAGCCGGCGACGGATACAGGGCTCGGGGCGATCGACACGCTTTCACGCGACCTCAGCTTCCTGCTCGGCAATTCGCGCGGCCCCTTGCACGAAGCCGTGCGGGTGCGGATCGCGTCCGGCCTGACGGAAGCCGGGCCGCGCAGCCTCTATATGTGCCTCATGCTGTTTCACCGCTACCGGGATGCGAGCAGCGCTACGGGCGCAACGGATGCAGACGCGTGCTTTGCCGCCCTGCCCGAGGCTGCGCGCGGCGGTGCGATGGCGCGGGCGGCGGTGGCCAGCCTCGTTGCCGAGAACATGCGTGCGCCCGCGCCCGAGGATGCCGACCGGCTCTCGGAGGCCGAAGCACTCATAGCCGGCGCGATGGAGGAGGGGGCGCTCAGCAGCTTCGTCTGGGAGCAGAGGGCCCGTATTCATCAGGCGCGCGGGGAGCGCGAGCTCGCTCGGCAGGCGTATGGATCGGCGCTGCAGCTCAATCCGGCCAATGCGGACGCCATGGCGGCCTTCGCTCTGATGCTGGCGCTGGAGGGCGACACAGCGACCGCCGCCGGGCTTGCCGCCACGACCCTCGCCAAGACGCCGCAGCCGCCGCCGGACTGGTACCATGGCGCGCCTGCGCTTGCGGCCTATCACGGGCGCGATTTTGCCGCTGCCGCCGAGCACGCGGCGACTTTCGCGCGGGCCGACCGCGAGCTCGGTCCGGTACTCGCCGCGCTCGCTGCCCTCGAAAGCGGCAATGGCGACATGGTCAATCGCTTCCTGCCGCAGGTGTTGGACGTTGCCGGCTTCAAGGTCAACGGCATCCTGCCGCAACTGCGCAAGCGCATCCGCGACGAAACGCTCATCGCCGAGATCGGCGAGGGCCTCACCCGCGCCGGCGTGCCCGCAGCCAAGCTCGAGGACGGGTATTAGAGCAGCTCCCGCGCCAGCGCCACGAACCTGTCGCCGCGCTCTTCGAAATTCTTGAACTGGTTGTAGGAGGGCGCCCCCGGCGAGAGCAGCAGCGTGTCGAAGCGGTCCCGGCGTTTCGCAAGTTCCGCCATGCCTTCGGCGAGGTCGTGGGCGGAAATCACCTCGATTTCGGGTGCGGCGGCGTGGGTCGCCTGTGCGAGGCGGAAGCCCGTGACGGGCAGGCAAACGAGGGTCGTCACGCCGTGGCCGGCGAGAAGGCCCGCGAGTTCGCCATAGTCCTGCTCGCGCTCATGCCCGCCGGCGATGAGCGCGATGCGCCGACCAGAATAGGCGGCCAGCGCCGCCTTGGTCGCCTCCGGCGTCGTCGAGATGGAATCGTCGACGATAGTGAGGCTGCCGATCGGGTGCTCCTCCAGCCGGTGCGGCAACGGCGTGAAGGCGGCGATTCCTTCCGCGATCCCCTCGGCCGTCGCCCCCGCCGCAAGCGCCAGCCGTGCGGCGAGGCGCGCGTTGTCGAGGTTGTGCGCGCCCTTGAGGCGCGATGTCGCAACCGCCCGGGTCAGTGCTGCGTCGAACTGCGCATCGAGCGGCGGCAACAGGCGGCGGCGGTCGCCGACGGCAGCCATCACCAGCGCATTGTTCGCCGCCCCCGCGCCGAGCCCGATACGGAAGTCGCCTTCGCGGCTGATGAGGTGCAGCTTGTCTTCGTAGTAGCGCGCGACGCTCCCGTGCCAATCGACATGCTCGGGATAGAGGTTGGTCAGCCCGGCGATGTCGGGCAGGAAGCTCATATCGGCGGTCTGGTAGCTCGAAAGCTCGAAGACCACCGTCGCGTGCCGGTCGGCGATCTCGAGCGGCGCAAGGCCCACGTTACCGGCCAGCCCCACGTCGACGGCGGATTTTTCCAGCATCAGGTGCGTCAGCGTCGCCGTGGTCGATTTGCCCTTGGTGCCGCTGATGGCGATCACCTGGCGGCCGGCCCGATAGGCAAGCCCCCAGAGATTGAGGTTGGAGGTGACGGGGATTGCGGCGGCGCGCGCCTCGTCGAAGACGGGCTTGTAGCGCGAGACGCCGGGGCTCTTGACGATGAGGCCGAAGCGCCGCGCCGCGATGGCCGCAGGCAAATCGGAGGGCGCGATCTCCTCGGTCTCGTCGATCCTGGCTTCGCCGCTGTCGACCGTCACATAGACCGTGAGGTCAGGGGCACGCGCCTTGAGGAACGCACGGGTCGAGCGCGCCTCGCGCCCGGCTCCGTAGAGCAGCACGGGCTCATCAAAGCGCATGTTCGGCGATCCGCTTGGTAAGGTCGGCGGGGATGTGGTGCTCGGGGCTGTCGGCCATCAGCTCGCGCATCGCGTTTTCCAGCGCAGGCTGGCCGTACTGGGCGAGAAGGTCCGCGCGCAGCGCTGCGACGATCGCGTCCTCCCGCCAATCGGGTCGTTCCGTCAGCACGTAGAGACAGGCCGCGGCTTCCAGGATTTCCCCCACGCACTCCCAGGGCTTCTGCCCGGCAAGGCCGGTCAACTCGCGGAACGAGGCCTCGTGGTGCGCCTCGGCGAGGAGGTTCCGCCCGAAGATCGAGATCAGCCGCTCCTTGTCCATCACCGGCGCGAAGATGAGGAAGACGAAGTGGCACTTGGGGCATTCACCGCACCAGAGCGGCCCATCGTGGCCCGAAAGCCGGAAGTTGCGGTTGCAGCTCGAGAACACCGCATCGAACTTCGTCTCGCGGGCGAAGAGCTCGGCGATGCGCGCTTCCGAATAGGGACGCAGCAGCGAGAAATATTCGAGGGCGCCCCCGGTGGCGCCGGCGAGCACGGCGGCGATCCGCTGCTCGAAATCGAGCGATTTGGAATACTGGTGGTTGGCCTCCCGCCCATCGAAGATCACGTTGCCTTCGCTGGCCGAACGCTCGTTGGAGAGCACGATCCGGTTATAGCCGAAGAGCACCGCGCAGAGCGCGGCGATCATCGAAACGATCGCCGTCGAGGGCACGTGGCCATTGTAGTAGCCGGGCTCGGACGAAAGCCGGATCATCTCTGAATCGAGCGTCCGCCGCACGTAGAGTGCGGGCTTTCCGATCGTCTCGACGCTGCCGAGGATCGGTCCCTTGGGATTGACCGCGAAAGGTGTGAACTCCATCTCCGCGGCCTCCAGCAGCTCGACGCTGACCAGAGAATCCTTGCCGCCGCCGATCGGCAGCAGCGCGCGATCCTCCAGGGCGGGCGCGTCCGGAGCTGGCCCCGCGTCCTCGGCGGTCGAGAGCTTCAGCCGACCGAAGCGGATGAGATTGTTGCGCGCGTAGAATTCGCCGAGCCCATTCTCGTAGACGTCGATGACGAAATCGCGTTCGGCGACGGTCAGCGCGATCCCCGGCGCAGCGATCTCGAACGGCGCTTTGAGCTTATAGTAGGAGACACCCAGCACCATCGCCGTCAGGTCGAGGAGCTTTTCGAACGCGCGCGATCCCGCCGCCTCCGGCGCGATGCCGCGTGGAAGCTCCAGCACTTCGGTGAAGCGCTTGCCCTCTAGAACGTAGGTGAAATGGGCGACACCCGTTGCGGGATCGAACTGGGGCTGTTCGATGCGGAAGATCTGGCTCAAGGCTTTCGTTCTTGTTCCCAAGCCGCATCCATCGCGGCACGATTCCCCCTATATAGGAATTGCGGCGGGTGTGGGAGTTGCGGCTCGCGCCGATGTGCGAACGTCCTAGTAAATCCGCATCTGCAGCCGCATGACGATGTCGTTGCCGAGCCGCTGGAAGCCATATTCGCGCATGGTGCAGGCCCAGCCGGTGCCGTTGCGCTCGATGCGGAAGAGGTTGTAGCGCGCCGGGTCGTCGAGGCGCCCCCCCTGAGCGGCGCTGGCGGCGGCTACGCCGATCACCGGCACCTCCCCCCGGGGGCCGGGGATCGAGTGGATGGATGAGCGGTGGGTGTGCCCGTGCAGCACCAGTTCGCACCCCTGGCGCGCGACGACGTCGCGGAAGAGCTTGTGCCCGCGCAGCCCGAACGAAGGGTGCTGCAGCTCGGTATTGGGCGGGTGATGGATCATCACCACGCGGAAATAGCCGGCCTCGACTGTAACCTTGAGGATTTCCGCAAGACGGGCCGCCTGTCCGCGCCCGAACTCGCCGACCGCCAGGAACGGGGCCGTCGGCACCGCGCTCGAGCAGGCGATGATGGCAACGTCCCCAACGCGCCGCACGTAGGGGAAGCGGCTGTTCTTTTCCAGCGTCTCGCCGGCGATGTAGTCGCCCCAGAGATTGAACGCCTTTTCCAGAGCGCCGCGCACATAGGCGTCGTGGTTGCCCGGCGAAACGCAGACGCGATCGGCCGGTCCGAGCTCCTGCAGCCACTTGCCGGCGCCCTCGATCTCCTCGGTCAGCGCCAGGTTGGTCATGTCGCCGGTGACGGCGATGAAATCGGCGTTCTGCGTCTTGAGATGATCGATGAGGGTGGCGAGGCTTTCCCCGCTCAGCACGGATTTGCGGGTCAGCTTCCAGTTGAGGTAGCCGGTGATGCGCTTGCCCACCAGGTCCTTGGGCCTGACCGGCGGCAGCGGCGCCAGATGGATGTCGGAGATATGGGCGAGGATTGTCATCGGGCGCCCTAATGCCACGAGCAGGCGGTCAAGAAAATCACCAAATGCCCGGCGAGCACATTTTGTCGCCATCAATCCTCTGCTACCGGTAGGATCAAACAGGAGCTGTTCCAGAATGCAGATGAATCGCTGGCAGCGCGCGAGCGTGTGGCTCTACCTCAACGCGGTGGGGCTTCGGCGGCGCATGACGCTCGGCTCGCGGGTAATGCTGGTCGACGGCGACAAGGTGCTCCTCATCCGCCACTCCTACATCCCTGGCTGGAGCTTTCCCGGCGGCGGGGTCGAACCCGGCGAGACCGCCGAGGAGAGCGCGTTGCGCGAAGTGGTGGAGGAAACCGGCTACAAGCCCATCGGCCCGATGGAGCTTTTCGGCCTCTATCACAACAACAATCCGGTCACCAACCGCGACCACGTCGCCTTCTATATCTCGCGCCGTTTCGAGAAGGTGTTCGATTTCAAGCCCACCCATGAGATCAGCGAGATCGGCTGGTTCCACAAATCCGCGCTCCCTGAAAAGATCACGCCCTCCACGTCGCAGCGCATCGACGAGTTCTTCGACAAGGCCGAGAAGCGTGCGATCTGGGGGTACTAGAGGAGGGATGTCATGCCCGAGAACGACGACGAAACCCGCGCGCTGGAGCTAGCGCAAAAGGGCATAGAACAAGGTGCCGCCGGCAACTTCGAAGAAGCCGCTCGCGCCTGGCAGGCCGCGTCGGACTTCGCTGACGAGCATCTCGAAGGCGCGGACATCTACTACTGGATCAAGAGCGGGCTCGGTGCCGCGCTCTTCGACGTCGGCAGGTACGAGGAAAGCATCACCGTTTCCGGACTCGCCCTCGATTGGTGCAGGCGCCTCGGACAACCGCTACCGGCGCTCACGATGGCGAAGGCCTACTTCAAGCTCGATGACCGGTCGGCAGCGCTGAGCCACATCGATATCGCCCACGGCCTGGTGGGCGATGCGATCCTCGATCAGCTCGACACAGGAGACCGGCAGGCGGCAGAGAGTCATCTGCGCGCCCGCTAGTGGCCTACTTCAGGAACGGCAGCTCCGGCCCGATCGGGATGATCCGGTAGGGGTTTATCCGCGTGTGGCTCCAGTAGTAGTGCGTGGTGATGTGCTCGAGGTTCACCGTCTCCTTGACACCGGGCACCTCGTAGAGCGCCTTCAGGTAGTGCGAAAGGTTCGGGTAGTCGGCGATGCGCCGGCGGTTGCACTTGAAGTGCCCGACATAGACCGCGTCGAACCGCACGAGCGTGGTGAAGAGCCGCCAGTCGGCCTCGGTGATCGTCTCGCCGGTTAGGTATGCCTGGTTTCCGAGAATGCCCTCCACCCAGTCGAGCGCGGCGAAAAGCTTCTCGACGGCCTCGTCATAGGCCTCCTGGGTGGTGGCGAACCCGGCCTTGTAGACGCCGTTGTTGACGTCGTCGTAGACGCGCGCATTGATCGCGTCGATCTGCTCGCGCAGGGGCTGCGGATAGTAGTCGTCGGTATTGCCGGTCAGCTCGTTGAAGGCCGAGTTGAACATGCGGATGATCTCGGCGCTTTCGTTGGAAACGATGGCGCCGCTTTTCTTGTCCCAGAGCACCGGCACGGTCACGCGTCCGGTATAGTTGGGATCGGCTTCGGCATAGACCTGCCAGAGGAAATCCTTGCGGAGCACGTCGTCGCCCGTCGAGCCCTCCTCGGTCTTGAAGCTCCAGCCGGTTTCGTCGGGCATCTTGGGCGAGACGACCGAGACGGAGATGAGGTTCTCGAGCTCCTTCAGTTTCCTGAAGACCAGTGTGCGGTGCGCCCATGGGCAGGCGAGCGAGACGTAAAGGTGGTAGCGTCCTGCCTCGGCCGGGAAGCCCCCTTCACCGGAGGGGCCGGCGCTGCCGTCGGGCGTCACCCAGTTGCGGAAACCTGCATTGGTGCGCACGAATTTCCCGCCTGTCTTGCTCGTGTCGTACCATTCGGTCGACCACTTTCCGTCGATAAGTTGTCCCACGATCTTGTCCTTTCGTCGTGATGGCGACGCAATTGCCCGCTGACATAGGTTTGTCGATGGTCGAATCGGTAGAGGCCGATCCGTTGACAGTGCGTTGCATCTTTCCGTTTGCGCGAGGGCGAGCTTGGTGATAATGCGCGTTTCAGGCGTGGAGGCGCCCAGGATGATAAAGGTTTTGAGAGCGACGCGACGACCCTAGATGGTCCCTTGGCTGCCCTTTCGGCAGCCCGTTCCCTCGTGCCTCATTTTCATCCGGACCCTCGATCATGACCGTTTCCCTGGCCACCGCGGCTGCGCCTGTCGTCACGCACCTTCCCGGTATTCCCTACGTGCGGCTTGCGACGCCCGCCGATGACGCGTTCGTCGACGAGCTGCATGCCATCGCCTTCGGGCCCGGCCGGTTCGCACGTACGGCCTTCCGGGTGCGCGAGCGCTTCCCCATCGACCCGGCCCTCAGCCTCATCGCCGAGGTCGATGGCACGCCCTGCGGATCCGTGTGGATGACGCCGATCAGCGTAGGGGGCGTCAACGGTTATCTCCTTGGGCCGCTCGCCACCCACCCCGATTTCCGTAAGCGCGGCGCCGGCAAGCTCCTTGCGCGCGAGGTCACGGCCAATGCGCTGGCGCGCGGGGAGGGGCAGTTCGTGCTGCTCGTCGGCGACCAGGACTATTATTGCCCGCTCGGCTGGCGGCTCACCACCCGAGGCGCAATCGTCTTTCCGGGGCCTGTCGACTACGACCGTGTCCTCGCTTACGCGCCCGATCCAGAGCTCGCGCCAACGCTCGCCGGGCCGATCGCCGCTTTCCGGTAAACAAGCGGTAAACGCCTGCGTTCAAAACAGTTTGAGTGCATGCATGGCGGCTGCGCCCGATTGGGGGATGCGGCAGCGCGCATCGTCGCCTAGATTGAACATGTGTGCCATCCCGTTGCCGGAGCAGTGTCCGCGTGGCTCTTGAGGAGATCGACATCGACGGTATTGCCGCGCGCCTGCTTTCGCAGCCGCCCGCGCTCGCCGCCCATGGCGAGCTCAAGCCCGACTGGACGCCGCTCGTTCCGTTCGATCGCCCGCCGGTCGCGGCGGCAGTGCTGATCGCGCTCATCGACCGGCCGGAAGGCCACACCATTCTCTATACCGAGCGTTCGCCGGACCTGCGCGCGCATTCCGGCCAGGTCGCCTTTCCCGGCGGCAAGGTCGATCCCACCGATATCGACGCGGCTGATGCGGCTCTGCGCGAAGCCGGCGAGGAAGTGGGCATGCGGCGCGAGGATGCACGGGTCCTCGGGTTCATGCCCACCTATTTTACCGGCACCAACTACCTCATCACGCCGGTGATCGCGCGCGTCGCGCCCGGCCGCCCGTTCGTGCCCAATCCGCGCGAGGTGCGCTCGGTATTCGAGGTGCCGCTGGCGCGCCTCCTCAGCAACGAGAGTTATGGCACCTATCGCATCAGGCGCAACGGCGAGGAGCATCGCACCTGGCAGATCGACCATGAGGGGCACGTCATCTGGGGCATCACCGCCAACCTCACCCGGCGCTTTCGCGATCTCGTGCTCGATGAGGAGCCGCGGGCATGATCGGGGCGGCAACCGCAGAAGCGCGATTGCGCGAGGCGTATTGGGTGAATCTGCCCGAGCTGCGCGCCATTCTTTCGCTCCTTGAGGGTGAGGCGGGCCGCACGCGCATCGTCGGCGGGCTGGTGCGCGACACCATCCTCGATCTGCCGCACGGCGTTTCCGATATCGATGTCGCGACCGAATTGCTGCCCGAAGACGTTTCCGCGCGGGCCCGCAAGGCCGGCATCTCCGTCTATCCGACCGGCATTGAGCATGGCACTGTGACGCTGCGGCACGGAGAGGTCATCGCCGAAGTCACGACCCTGCGCCAGGATGTCGAGACCGACGGGCGTCACGCGGTGGTGCGCTTCGGCACCGACTGGGTGGCCGATGCCTCGCGTCGCGATTTCACCCTCAATGCGCTCTATGCCGACATGGATGGGGCGCTTTTCGATCCGCTGGGCGGGCTCGGCGACTGCATCGATGCGCGCGTGCGTTTCATCGGCGATCCGGCCATGCGCATCGCCGAGGACGGGTTGCGCGTCTACCGCTTCTTCCGCTTCAGCGCCAGCCATGGGCGCGAAACTTTCGATCCGGACGGTCTCGAGGCCTGTGCCGCCGCGGTCGGCGCGCTTGGGCACCTCTCGGCCGAGCGGGTCGGTCACGAGATCAAGCGCATGCTGGGTCTTGCGCACGTGGCCTCGACGCTAAGGAAGATGGTGCAGATCGGGATTCTCGATCTGCCCGAAACCGTGGTCGCGGCGTTGCGCAGCTATGAGTGGCAGGTCGGGGAGCCGGTCTTTTCGGCGCGCCTCGCCCTCATCCTCGAGGATGCGGAGGCGGGGGAACTGCAGGCACGCTGGCGGCTCTCGAACGAGGATATCGCGGCAGCGACGAACCTGCGTGCGGCGGCCGACCTCATCGTGCGTATGGGGCTGCACGAGGCGGTCTATCGCTATCCGGGCATCGCCAGGGACGCCCTCGACGTGGCGGCGGTCCGCGCCGGTTGGGGCGAAGCGGGCAAGATGGCGGTGCGCGAGAAACTCATTGCCGTCGAGGAACGCGACTTCCCGCTGACCGGGGACGATCTCGTCGGCCAGGGCCTGCCGCCCGGGCCGGCGCTCGGCCGGGAACTCAAGCGCCTGGAGCGCCTGTGGATCGAGAGCGAGTTCGCCCTCGACCGGGACGAACTGCTCTCGAAAGTCGAAAGGACCTAGCGGAACGCGATCTAGTGACGCGTCTCGTTGTCGTCGACATCGACGATGCGTTCCTTGATGCGCTCGATCATGTCCGGGCGCACGATGGTTTCGCCGTGGAAATTCTTGAGGTTCTCGACGGCGCGGCGCACCACTTCGGCCTCGCTGTCGGCCTCCGCGCGCCAGGTGGAACCGGGGATCAGGGTTCCGGAATCGAAGCGTTTCATATCGTCCTCCCCATCTGGGTTGCCATCTGTTCAGTGGACCAGAGGAACGCGGCAGGTACAAGGCAGTTCCCCTGACGTTTGCCTTACGCATTGATGCCTTGGCGCGATCGCAATCCACCCACCGGCTGTCATCCCGGCGAAAGCCGGGACCCGGTAAACACTGGCCAAGCGGCCGAGCCACGACAGGTGTCGTGGACAATTCGCGGCAAGAATCGGACCCGCGCCGTTTACTGGCCCCCGGCTTTCGCCGGGGTGACAATCGGTAGAAAGGAAAGCGAAGGAGAAATGGGGCGAAGGTCGGTTCGTCGCCCCTCACTCGTCATCCGCAAAGATGCCCAATGGCGAGAGCCCCTCGAGCCAGGTCGCCCCGTCCCGCCGCACCACCTCGCGCGCCGCAATCCCCGCCTCGGCTTCGAGCGCATCGGCCAATTCGCGCGAATGGGTCACCACCCAGACCTGCGTGCGCTCGGCAGCGCGCGCGATGGTCCTGGCGAGCGCAGGCAGCAGGCTCGGATGGAGGCTGGTTTCCGGCTCGTTGAGCGCCACGAGCGGCGGCAGGCGGTAGGAGAGGAGGGCCCCGAGCAGCGCCAGGAACTGCAGCGTGCCGTCGGAAAGCTCGCGGGCGGCGAACGGGCGCCTCGGCAGGTCTGGGAAGGTCATCGAGAACGTCGCTTCCTCCCCCGGCATCGGCACGTCGAGGCTGGCGCCCGGAAAGGCGTGCTCGATGGCAGCGTCGAGGTCCACGGTGTCTTGCCGGATATGCCGAAGCGTTGCGAACACCGCCGCCAGGTTCGAGCCGTCCGCATTGAGCAACGGCGCGGTGACCGCCAGCGATGGCCGGCGGAGCGGGCTTTCGGCATCGGTGCGAAAGCCGTGGAAGAACCGCCAGGCGGCCAGCGTCTGGCGTACCGCGTCGATCTCGGCAAAGCCGCGCACGCTGGAAAGCGCGGTCTCGCTCGCCAGCAGCGTCCCGGGCAGCTCGGCCCGCTTGCCGGCCGCGTCGCGCACCCATGCCGCGCCGCCCTTGCGTTCCAGTACCGTCACGTCGCGCCGGCCGATGCGGATCGTCAGCGCCTCGCGCTTGATCTGCGCCTCGAGCGGGAAGGCGGCCGCGGTCGGCACGCGGAAGCCCACCTCCACCTCGTAGCTCGGCGCGAAGCCGAGCTCGGCCTCGTAGGTCGCCGGCATGTCCACGCCGATGTCGTCGAGCTGGACCTTGAGCGTCAGGCGCGGCTGGTCGCCGATCTTGCGCTCGCCTGCCCAGAAGACCGAGGCCATTCCGCCCTCGCGGGCGATCTCCTCGGCGAGCGTGCCGCGCGCGGCCGCGTGCACCAGCTCCAGCGCGCGGTAGAGATTGGTCTTGCCGACGCCGTTGCCGCCCACCAGCACCGAGAGCCGGCGCACCGGGAAGCGGATGGCGCGCACAGATCGAAAGCCGACGATCTCGATGTCCGTGAGGCTCAAGGTCGTTCCCCTTCCGCGGCGGGTGGTTTCACCCTGTCCCTCATCCGTCTCATGCCGTGCATGGTGCCGCCTGCGACCGGACTCAACCCTCGCCGGCGGTCAGCCGGTAGACCGAGATATGCGATTGCGAGGCTCCGGTGAACGGCGAGCCGAGCCAGTCGGCATGGCGGCTCTCCAGCTCAAAGCCTGCCAATTGTCCCATCAGGTCGAGTTCCGACGGCCAGATGTAGCGGTGCGGCGAACGGAAGAGGCGTGCCTCCTTGCTTTGCCCGAAATTGAAATGATGCGACACCACGTGCTGAGCAGCGGGGTCGACGGTATCGAGTCCGATATAGCCGTCCCTCGCCTGAAACACGACGGCCTGGGGCTCGGAAGGCCGAGGAATGGTCGGTACCCAGAGCTCGATCACGAACCTTCCGCCGCTCTTCAGGTGGCGCGCGGCGTTTCGGAAGCATTCGACCTGCTCGGCCTGCGTCATCAGGCAGGAGATGCCGTTGAAAACCAGGTAGACCATCGAATAGTCGCCCGGGAGCCGCGCCGTCGTCATGTCCCCAAGGACGACGGGCAGGGTGCGCTCGTCGACCTTGGTGCGAAGCTGGGCAATCATTGCGGGCGCGATCTCGATGCCGCCGACCTTGAGGCCGCGCTCGAGCAGGGGGATCGCTACGCGGCCGGTGCCGATGGCGAACTCCACGACGGGACCTTCGCCGGCGAGGGCCTGTAGGCGGTCGATCACCGGGCCGAGAACGTCGGCCGCGAACATCCCCGTTCCCGGCGTGTCGTAGCTCTTGGCCGCTTCGTCATCCCAGAGATCTTCGTGCTTTTGAAGTTGCATGCTCGCCTCCCGCTACGAGCGGAACATACCGTTCGGGGCGCCGCTAGGGAACCATCACGGCCACCTCACTTCGGGCGGCAGCGACGAAAGAATGGAATTCACATTCCCGCCGGTCTTCAGCCCGAAGGTCGTGCCGCGGTCGTAGAGCAGGTTGAACTCCACATAGCGGCCGCGCCGCACCAGTTGCTCGTGGCGGTCCACCTCGGTCCACTCGGTCTCGAAGTTGCGGCGCACGAGTTTGGGATAGACGTCGAGGAAAGCGAGCCCAACGTCCCCGGTGAAGGCGAAATCCGCCTGCCAGTCGCCGGAGTTGAGGTGGTCGTAGAAAATGCCGCCGATTCCGCGCGGCTCGTTGCGGTGGGGCAGGAAGAAGTATTCGTCGCACCAGTCCTTGTAGCGCTGGTAGTCGATCTGCGGGTGCGCCTCGCACGCCGCCTTCATGGCCGCATGGAAGTCGCGCGTGTCCGGATCCTCCTGCGTGCGCCGCCGGTCGAGCACGGGGGTGAGGTCCGCGCCGCCGCCGAACCACTGCCTGCCGGTCACGATCATGCGCGTGTTCATGTGTACGGCGGGCACGTGCGGGTTGCGCGGGTGGACGATGAGTGAAATGCCCGAACTCCAGAATTCGGCGCCGGCCTCGGTGCCGGGAATCTGCTTGGCGAACTCGGGTGAGAACTGTCCGTGCACCGTCGAGATGTGAACGCCCGCCTTCTCGAACACCCGCCCGTGCAGCATCGACATCTCGCCGCCCCCGCCTGCGGCGCGGTCCCAGGGCGTGCGCTCGAAGGCGCCGGCGGGCTGGTCCGCGCCGGGGCCGGTGAGTTCACCCTCGATCGCCTCGAATTCGGCGCAGATGCGGTCGCGCAGGCTCCTGAACCAGGAGGCGGCTTGAGTCTTTTTGGCGTCGATGTCCGCTGGGAGTGCTTGAGGGACGGGCGTTTCGTTCGTCATGTCAGATCCTTGAATGCCTGCGTCTGCCGCATGGCTTCGCCGAGAACGAGGGTCGCGGCGAGCGCGACGTTGATGGAGCGCAGCCCGTCACGCATCGGGATGCGTACCCTGAGGTCGGCAACCTGCGCCACGGTCTCGGGCACGCCGGCGCTCTCGCGCCCGACCATTACGATATCCTTATCCCCATAGGCAGCATCGTAGACCGAAACGTCGGCCTTGGTCGTCGCCAGCACCAGCCGCCTGCCGCTTTCGCGCCGCCAGGCGTCGAACCGGGCAAAGCTTGCATGCTCCTCGAATTGGGCATGGTCGAGATAGTCGAGCCCGGCGCGTTTCAGGCTTGCGCGCGAGAAGGCGAAACCCGTCGGGTGGATGACGTGCACCCTTATCCCGAGGCATGCGCCGAGCCGCAGGAGCGTGCCCGTGTTCTGGGCGATGTCAGGCTGGTAGAGCGCGAGTTCGACGGGCATTCGGCAGCTTTCCGCGGGCGTCCTGTTGCAGGTGGCGCAAGGCTCACCCGAGTGAAACTGGGTATAGTGTCGCAGTTGGGCTTTGTCGCGCGGGGGCGTACTGGACAAGCGCCTGGGACAGTGCAAAAAGGGTCCGCAAAAGACGGGCCGCTTGAGGGCGGGGGCGTGCGATTCCGCTTGGCATAAGCGGCAAGGGCCGTCACGCCGGCCCGCCGTTACAATGGACGGGGACCATACCTTGGCAACTCATGCAGAAAAACCAGCGACGCGGCGGGATTTCCTCTATGTCGCTACCGGGGCCGTCGCGGCGGTCGGCGGCGCGGCCGTCGCCTGGCCGCTGATCAATCAGCTCAATCCCGATGCCTCGACGCTGGCCCTCGCGAGCATCGAATTCAACCTTTCGGGTATCGAGCAGGGCCAGTCGGTCACCATCACCTGGCGCGGCCTGCCGGTCTTCGTGCGCAATCGCACCCAGGCCGAGATCGACGAGGCCAAGGCTGTTCCGCTCTCCGAGCTCAAGGATCCGGAGACCGACGAGGAGCGCACCAAGCCGGGCCATGAGCAGTGGCTGGTCATGATCGCCAACTGCACGCACCTCGGCTGCGTGCCGGTGGGGGAATCGGGTGATTTCGACGGTTGGTTCTGCCCGTGCCATGGCTCGCACTACGATACGGCCGGCCGTATCCGTAGCGGTCCGGCACCCCTGAACCTCGTCGTTCCGCCTTATGAATTCCTCAGCGACACGCTGATCCAGATCGGTTGACGGGGGCCGCCATGTCAGAACATTCGACCTATAAGCCGGCCAACGGCGTCGAGAAGTGGATCGACGACCGCCTGCCCATCATCAGGTTCTCCAAGGAGCATCTGATGGATTTTCCGACGCCCAAGAACCTCAACTACTGGTGGACGTTCGGCGCGATCCTGGCCATGTGCCTCGGCATCCAGATCGTCACCGGCATCATCCTGGCGATGCACTATACGCCCAACGTCGCCATGGCGTTCGATTCGGTCGAGCACATCCGCCGCAACGTCAATGGCGGGCGCGTCATCCAGGCCGTGCATGCGGTCGGCGCCTCGATGTTCTTTGCCGCCGTCTACATCCACATCTTCCGCGGCCTCTATTTCGGCTCCTACAAGGCCCCGCGCGAGATCCTGTGGATCATCGGCGTCTTCATCTTCATCCTGATGATGGCCACGGCCTTCATGGGGTACGTCCTTCCCTGGGGCCAGATGAGCTTCTGGGGCGCGACGGTCATCACCAACATCTTCTCGGCGATCCCGATCGTGGGCGATCCGATCCTGCAGCTGCTGCGTGGCGGCTTTGCAGTCGACAATCCGACGCTCAACCGCTTCTTCTCGCTGCATTACCTCCTGCCGTTCGTCATCGCGGCGCTGGTCGTCCTGCACATCTGGGCGCTGCACGTGCCCGGCAACAACAATCCCATCGGCGTCGAAGTGAAGTCCAACCGGGACACGGTGCCCTTCCATCCGTACTATACGATGAAGGACGCCTTCGCGATGGTGGTGTTCCTCATCCCGTTCGCCTGGTTCGTGTTCTTTGCGCCCGATATCCTGGGTCACCCGGACAACTACATCCAGGCCAACAGCCAGGTGACGCCGACCCACATCGTGCCGGAATGGTATCTCCTGCCGTTCTATACGATCCTGCGGGCCATCGACTTCAACGTGCTGTTCATCGACTCAAAGCTTGGCGGCGTCATCGCCATGGGCGGCGCGCTGCTGATCCTGCTGGTCCTGCCCTGGCTCGATCGCTCGCCGGTCCGCTCGGGCAACTTCCGGCCGATGTTCCGCTGGTTCTACTGGCTGTTCGTCCTCAACTTCATCGTGCTGACCTATCTCGGCGCGCAGCCGGCCGAGGCGCCGTATACGGTCATCGCCAAGATCTGCGTGGCGTACTACTTCCTCTACTTCCTCGTCATCCTGCCGGTGCTCTCGCGCATCGAGGTGCCCAAGCCGCTTCCGGCCAGCATCTCGGAAAGCGTGCTGGGCAAGGCACACGCATAACGGCAGGGCTTCACGACCATGATCAAGAAAAAGACCATCATCGCCGTGCTCGCCCTGGCGGGGGCGTTCCTGGCCGGACCGGCGCTCGCTGCCGAAGCGGGCGCCCCGATCGAGAAGCAGAGCTGGTCGTTTGCCGGTATCTTCGGCACCTATGACGAGCACCAGCTCCAGCGCGGCTTCCAGGTTTTCCGTGAGGTCTGCGCCAACTGCCACGGTGCGCGCCTCATGGCGTTCCGCAACCTTTCGGAGCCTGGTGGCCCCGGCTTCTCGGAGAACCAGGTCAAGGCGCTTGCCGCCGAGTACCAGATCGCTGACGAGACGGTGGATGGCGGCATGCGTCCGGGCGTTCCGGCCGACCGCTGGCCCTCGCCCTTCGCGTCTGACCAGGAGGCGCGCGACGCCAATGGCGGAGCCATTCCGCCGGACTTCTCGGTGCTGGCCAAGGCCCGGGGTGTCACCGACGCCTTCCCGTTCTGGGCCTTCAACTACTTCACCGGCTACCAGGAAGGCGGCGTCGACTACATCCATGCCCTTCTGATCGGCTATCACGACGAGGCCCCCGAGGGCTTCGAGCTGCCTGCCGGCCGCTTCTACAACGACTATTTCCCGGGCCACGCCATTTCCATGGGGCCGCCGCTCTTTGACGGCTCCGTCGACTATGTCGAAGCGGAAGGCGAGGCGCCCGTTCCCGAGACGGTCGATCAGTACGCCCGGGACGTGGCGGCCTTCATGATGTGGATGGCCGAGCCGCACCTGGTGTCGCGCAAGGAAACGGGTTTCCGCGTGCTGCTCTTCCTGGTGGTCTTTGCCGGCCTGATGTGGGCTACCAAGAGGCGAATCTGGAAGGGCATCGAGCACTGATTGCGCGCGATCCGCTCTGATATCGTGCGAAGGGGCCTGCGGGCCCCTTCGTTTTGCTCACGATTGCCCGAGCCCCTTGCCAAGCGGGCGCTCTGCTGCAATCTAGTGGGGTCAAGCGTTCCAGCCTGGGAGTGCCGAGCATGTCCGTCGTTCGCCTTGCCCTGACCGTTGCCAGCGCGGCGGTGGCCATCAGCCACAATCCGGTCGTGCGCGCGGCGGTTGCCAATCCCAAGACGCGCGAGGTCGCCATCGAGGCGACCAAGATCGCGGCCTACAACGCGGGCCGGCTCGCGCGCGTCATCGTGCGCCCGCGCATTCGCTGACGCTCTTTAGTCCACAAGGCTCGCCATGTCGCTCGAACTCGCCCAGCTCGACCTCAAAGCGCTCGTGCGCACGATTCCCAACTACCCCAAGCCCGGTATCCTCTTTCGCGACATCACCACGCTCATCGAGCATCCCGAAGGGTTCCGCGAGAGCGTCGAGCGGCTGGCCAACGCCCATCGCGGGCTCGCCATCACGCATGTGGCCGGCATCGAGGCGCGCGGCTTCATCTTCGGGGCGGGCGTCGCCATCGCGCTTGGCGTGGGGTTCGTGCCCATCCGCAAGAAGGGCAAGCTGCCCGGCCAGACCATCGGACAGAACTACGCGCTCGAATACGGCGTCGATACCATCGAGATCCATGATGACGTGCTCGACGGCTCGCATCGCGTGCTTCTGGTCGACGATCTCATCGCCACCGGCGGCACCGCCATCGCTGCCGTCGGCCTCATCCGGCGCACCGGCGCGACCATCGCGCATGCCGGCTTCGTCATCGATCTGCCCGAGATCGGCGGCGCGGAAAAGCTCGAGGCGGAGGGGGTATCCGTTACCTCGTTGATCGCGTTCGAGGGGCACTGAACGCTGCCACGCCCTCGTGGTTCGAGGCTTCGCTTCGGTCCGCACCTCACCATGAGGACTACTGGTATATCGCTGCACCAACAGTAGCCCTCATGGTGAGGTGCGAGCTCTTGCGAGCCTCGAACCACGAGGGCGTGGCACGATCTCACCAGCTGTTGCGCCCGTCCACCTTGATGATGTCGAGGGTCGCAAGGTCGAGGTCGTCGACCATGCGCAGGTTGACCCCGAATACCCGTGCCGTCGGCATGACGTCGGTCGCGCCGTCCTTTAAGGTGCCGTCGTTGTTGTACATCGAGGCCCAGTCGGGCGAGGAGCCGTAGGTATTGCCGCCGCAATGGGCGCAGAAGTGGTGCTCGTTCATGCCGCTCGGGGCATAGATGGCGTCGTGCTCGGCCGAAACGACGCGCACATCCTCGGGCTTGTAGTACCCCCACACGGCCCCGGTGCGCTGGCAATAGGTGCAGTTGCACTCCTTGACCTCGGCGGGCAGGCCGGGCAGCTCGATCTTGGTGGCGCCGCAGTGGCAGGTGGCGATGAGGGTCATGGCGGGTATCCGTTTCCTGAACTGGAAACGAGCCTAGAGCGACCCTGCTGACAAGGCGTGTCAGCAACCGGCAAGGCGTCTATTCGGCGGCCGCCACCACCTCTTCCTCGATGGCTGGCATGTCGACGAGGCAGAACTGATTGCCTTCGGGGTCTTTCATCACCGTATAGGTCGGCAGCACGCGCACGACCTCTGCGCCCAGTTCCCTGATCCGCTCGACCTCAGTCGACCGGTCTGCCACCGAGATGTCGAGATGCACGCGATTGTTGTCGTAGCGCCGCCCGTCGACGTTCTGGAAGCAGAGCGTCGCTCCCGGTCCGTCGACCATGACCGTCGGGTCGGTTTCGACCGTGAAGCCGAGGCTGGCGAGACGCGCGATCTCCTCCTCGTCATAGGGGCGCACGGCATAGCCGTCGAGCATCCCCGCCCAGAACTGGGCGAGCTTGGAGGGTGTACGGCAATCGAAGACGATTTCCCGGATCTGGCCCATTTGTCTGTCTTCTCCACAAACGTTACCGACCCGTTAAACCGGAATTGGGGCAAGATTTGTGTAGGAGAGATGACAGTGGATAACGGCGAGAAGGGCCGCGATGCGTCGCGGCCCTTCGGATTTGCGCTGGATACAGCTATCGCCCCTTGTCCCGGGCGAGTAACTCCTCGAGTGGTGGCAGAGCAGGCCCGTCCTGCTTCGACTGCGTCAGCTTCTTCATTTCGGGCTTGCGAACGGGAATGGGCGCGCCGTGGCGTGGCACGTTGTGGTTGTGGGTGACCGGAACCGGTCGCTGGAACGGATTTCTGGGCATGGGCGATACCTTTCCATGCCGCCGGCGTTGGAGCGCGGCGGGGAATGAATATGTGCGCGCAGAACGCGGCGCGCGGCTCATGGGTTCGTTTTGGTGGGATGCCCGTGGAGGAAAGCCGGGGAAGGCTTCAGGTCTTTCGCCGCTCGAACGGCGCAATCCGGATCGCAATCATCGTGCTCTCATCCAAATGTCCACCAGGCGCACCGATCGGTGGCGTGGCTGCATGTCGGACGTCCGCTGCGACGATCAGATCATTTCCGGAAGGACCTCATATCTGGGAACAGGCAGGGAAAATAACGAGGGACGGTTGAATGGTCAACCGGCGTCCTGCTCCTGCGCCTAAAGCGGCGTGCAGAGCATCAGGATCGCATCGGGCGTCTCGAGCTGCACGGCCGGGCCGCCGCTGGGGCCGGCCACCATCCGCCCCGCCTCGATGCCGCGCATGGCGCGCAGCGGACCGTCGTTGAAGCCCACCCCGTCGGTGTAGCTGGTGACGGCCCCGGTGCCCGAGGCCGTGTCGCCAGTGGCGCGGGCAGCGAATCCGTAGACGCCGCCATAGAGCGTCAGGATCCCTGCCTTCTGCGCGTCGCCATCACGGCACACCCAATTGCCCTGGTATTCCTGCCCATGGGCGGCGGGGATCAAGAGGGCGAAAGTGGCGGCGGCAAGGGCGAATCGGCGCATGGCTGGCAGATTGGCCGCAGCCTCCGCTGCTTTCAAGTGCCCCGTCGCAACGCCTTGCCGATCACCGGCACTTTGGCGAGCGCCATCAGCGCCCGCAGCCGCAGCGGCATCCGGTAGTCGCGCCGCTTTGAGAAGCCGACGAGCTCGGCGTGATAGACGATCTCGCCGTGCTGGTTGCGCGCTTCGAGCGTATTGAACAGCAGCCCCCAGCCGGGAATGGAGTTGGACGGGCGCTTGTTGGTGACCACGAGGGTATAGCGCACGCTGTCGCCCGCCCGCACCGGAGCGCGGAATTCCATGGCGTTGACGCCGGGGGAGGGGCCGGAGACGCCCGGCTCCTGCCCGAGCCCGCGCAGTCGCTCCTCCTCGGCAAAGAGCGCGTCGACCATCTTGCGGTGCCCTACGCACACCGTATGCCAGCCGGAGGCGACGATCCCGCCGAAATGGCTCTTGCCGGCCGCCGCCGGGTCGACGTGGAAATACTGCGGGTCGTAGAGCCGTGCGAAGCGGACGATCTCGTCCTCGCTGAACGTATGAGTGCCGAGGTCGAACACCTCGTCGATGACGATGTCCTCGAACCAGCGGGTCATTGCGCAGCCTCCGTCATGGGCGCGGCGGGATCGCGCAGTTCGACCAGGTTGGAGAGGCGCATGGTCAGCACCGGCTGGTCCTTCTGGTTCCTGACGTCGAAGTCGAGGGTCATGATCCCCCATTCCGGGTGGTGGTGTGAGCGGCGCAGTTCCGCGATGGCGACCGTGCCGCCGATGGTGTCGCCGACCATCACCGGATTCTTCCATTTGAGGTTCTTGAACCCCAGTCCGCCGGCCGAGGCGAGCCTGCCGAGGAAGCTGTCGACCAGCATCCGCAGCGTCAGCGCCCCCGTCTGCCAACCGCTGGAGGCGAGGCCGCCGAGGAGCGATTCCTTTGCCGCCTTCTCGTCGAGATGGAACGGAAACGGGTCGAATTCGCGCGCGAAGGTGACGATCATGTCCTTGCTGACCGTTGTGTGGCCGAGGTCGATCACCTCGCCGACCTGAAGGTCTTCGAAGTGCCGCAGATCTTTGGTGACAGGATTGGTCATTTGCTTGCCCTATACGTCAATCCGGAAGATGCACCCGCGCGGGCAGAAGGGCAAGGGTGGACAGCCGCTGGTGGTGCGGCGTCTTGTCAATCAGCGCCTCGCCCCCTAGCTTGAAGGAGCGAACGTCGGTTCGCTCGAGGGAAATCAGATGATGGACACCGCCGGTATCATGCGACGATAGGTTGGCTTTGGCCGCGCACGGCGGCCTACTGAACGTCATCGGCAAGGTTTCCCCACCAGGGCTCCAGTCCGGGCAGTAGTGCTTGGCCGGAGCCTTTTTCTTTGCGCCCTTCACCCAACAGGAGGCGGGCGCGAAGGCGCTCGCGCACCCATGAAACACGAAAATTCGCGCTTTACGCGCATCATGTTCTGGAAGCTCGGCCGGTTGCCGAGGAAGATCGCTGCCGGCCTCGCGCGCTGGCTGGCCGGATATCGCAAACCCCGGCTGCCGCCCGACGATATCCGTAAAGATATCGGCCTGCCGCCGCTGCCGCCAAAGCTTCCGGATTGGTGGGAGCGCCAGAGGTGGTGAGCTCAAGCCGGCGCGTTCGCCTCTTCTTCCGGTTCGGCCGGTTGCCCGAGGATCAGGCTTTCCAGCAGCGATACGGCGAACGCGGCCGTCACGGCCCCGCCCATGGTCAGGATGATGCGGGTCAGAGTCGCATACATCGGCTCCTGGCTCATCAGCGCGCTGCCGACGGTCGAGACGACGACCGAGAGCGCGAACTGATAGACCATGGGCGCATGCCAGCCGTGCATCATGCGATCGGCGAGGGCGAGCCCGGCGAGGAAGACGAGGATCAACAGCACGGAGACGTGCCCGACGAGCGTCAGCACGCCGAGGATGGCGAGCGCGCCGATGCACCCGATCACGGTCGCATAGGTGCGCTCGAACGCTTCGGCAAAGAGCGTCTGCCGGGTGGGAAAGCAGAGAACGAACACGGCGGCCACCGCCAGCATCATGTTGGAGCTGTCGAGCACCGTATAGAGCCAGAAGGAAAGCGCCAGCAGCACCACGGCGCGGATCGCCGCGCGCGTCAGGTGTCGATCGGGGTGGGCAGGCTTGTGCTCCTCGACCATGGCTTCCTTCGTTGCCGGTGGAAACACCAGATAGAGCAGGGGAATGAAAACCGCAGCCGCCATGGACGCATGGATCATGGTGTCGCGCAGCAGGATCATCACCGGGTAGGAGCCGATGCCGAACACCGTCGTCATCATCGCCGCGACCGCGATCAGCATGCCGAAGGCGTTGCCGGTCTTCTGGATGAGATAGTAGGCGAGGAAATAGAGCAGCCCCGCCACCGCCACCATCACCAGCGGCAGGTTGACCGTCGCCGACACGATGAAGCTCATCACCCACATGGTCAGCGAGAACATGATTGGCCCGCCGAGCGTGCGCTTCACGTCGAAGGCCTTGCGCGCGCCGGCGGCGAGCCCCACGAACATCGAGGGGTAGACGGCGGGCATGTAGGATTGCGAGAGAATACCGACGACGAACCCGGCGACCGCGAGGGCGGCGAGGCGGATCGGGAAGTTGGGATCGTCCTCGGCGAGGGGGCGGGGCGCGACGTACATGGCCGGTCAGTAGAGGTAGGAGAGGAAGGCGTGCACGTGCTGCAGGCCGTTGGCGATCCAGGCGATGGGGTTGCCTTGCCCGCCCGCGTAGATCACCACGTCGACTTTCGAGCCGACGCGCACGTTCTGCGGCCAATCATGGCTTTGCGTGTCGAGCGCGATGCGCACGGGGATGGTGCGGGCCGGCTCGAACCAGCGCTGGCTCGCCTGGTTCTGCAAGAGGCCGTTGGCGCTGGTGCGGCCGGTGTCGATGCCCCAGGCGACGCTCTCTACGCGCCCCTCGTAGATCCGGCCAGGCTGCCCATCGAAGAGGATGCCGACCGTGTCGCCCGGCTCGACATTGGCAAGCTGGTTCTCGCGCAGGTCCGCGTTGATCCACAGTGCGTCGCTGGCGATGAAGGTCATGGCCGGCGCGCCCGTGCCGATATATTGGCCCGTTGCAAGCTTCAGGTTGGTGATGACGCCGTTGGCCGGCGCGGTGACGGTGGCGAACTGCCGATTGAGCTCGGCCTGTTCCAACTGTACCCGCGCCGCCTCGATCTGCGGATTGCCGCCATCCTCCGCGCCGAGCTTGAGGAGCGCGCTTTCCATGTCCGCCTGCGCCACCTGCAAGGCACTGCGCGCCGAAACGAGGTTGGCCTCGGCGCTGTCGGCCTGCGACTGGGCGACGACGCCCCGGCCGACCAGAGATCGAGTGCGGGTGGCGCTCGTTTCCGCCGTATCGAGATTGGCCCGCGCCTGGTCGACGCGCGCTTGCGCGGCAGCGATCGAAGCCTCTGAGGCGTCGTTCGCCTGTACCGCCTGGGTCAGGGCGACTTCCGCCTGCCGGACCGCCAGGTCGAAGGGACGCGGGTCGAGCTCGAAGAGCTTCTGGCCGGCCGTCACGGTTTCGTTGTCGGAAACGAGCACGCCCGTCACCTCGCCCGAAACGCGCGGGGCGATCTGGGTGACGGCCGCGGCGACCGCGCCGGAAGACGAGGAGGGCGCGAGCCTGTCGCTCGCCATGTACCAGCCGAGCAGCAATGCCAGAAACAGCAGCACCGCACCGGCAATGGCCTTGGCGGGGCGCTTGGGCTTCGCCTTCTCCTCGACGGCAGGGGTGGAAGGCTCTATCTGGCGATAGGCGACGGACTCGAGGGCTTGCTGCTGCAACTGGGACATGTTGGGCTCCGGGTGGTTGCCATTCGAGGAGGGATGAACTATCTCTATGGCAACTAATCTCGATGGTCGAGATAATGGACGGTGGAGTTAATGTCAAGCACCGAGACAACACGCATGCAGACCGCGCGCCGCATCGGACGCGGTCTGCGCAACCTCACACATTGGTCCGAACGCGCGGGAGCCTACGCGGCCAAGCAACTGGGCCTCCACGCTTCGGATCTGTCGTGCCTCGGCATGATTTACAATGCCGGCAAGCCGGTCAGCGCAAAGCAGGTCAGCGACTACATGGGATTGTCGTCGGGCTCGGCGACCGCCCTGGTCGACCGGCTGGAGGCGGCCGGGTACGTCCGGCGCATTCCCAACCCCGCCGACAGGCGTGGGGTATTGATCGAGCTCGATGCGCAAAGGGCCGCCGAGCCGATCAGCTACTACCAGCGGCTCCAGGTGGCTTATATCGGAGTCTTCGAGGAGTTTTCCGACGAGGAACTGGCGGTTGTCGCCAGGTTCTTCGACAGCTTCGATCGCAAGGGGGCGGAGATCGGCGAAAGCCTTTTCCCCGAAGAGAGGTCCTAGCGAGGCGGTAGAGGCCGATTGGCCCCGTTGACGATCGGATCAGCGCCCGTTGAGGGCGAGGAAGGCATCGACGAGGTTCTTGGCACCGGTCAGCGCGGCGTCGGCGCCGTCTTCTAAGGGCGTTTCGGGGCGCCTGGAAAAGCTCTTGCCAGTGGCGATGCGGGTGATCGTGGCGATCCACGCGTCACCGGCGGTCAGGGTAATGTCGAACCCCTTGTACTGGGTGTTCATGGTCGAACTCCTTTGCGTCTCACCTCCCCTGATGCGGCCGCCATATGCGGCCGACGGACTGAGATGGGGTTTATCACCCCGATTTTCAGGGTTGAACCGGCTCCTGGAATAGCTTCTATGCGGCGAGCGGGAAGCGAGCGAGGGGAAATTCCATGTGGCAGGCGGCCATGCAGGCGACGATTGCCGAGCGCCTTGAAGAGGATATGCGCATCGAGGCGCTGTTCGTTGGCGGCAGTTTCGGGCGCGGCGCAGGCGACCGGTTCAGCGACGTCGATCTCGTGGCGGTGGTGCCCGGCGCACATCAGGAGGCGGTTTGCGCCGATTGGAAAGCTGTGCTCGAGTCCATTGCGCCAGTGGTCTTCTGGCACGATTTTCCCCGTCCGGCATTCATCACCAACGCCGTCACCGAGGACTGGCAGCGCGTCGATCTCATGATCATCGACCGGTCCGCCTTGCAGGCGCGCTCGCGCGATACCGTCAAGCCGCTGTTCGATCGCCCCGGCCTCTATGCGGGACTTGCCCAGACCCAGCCCTGGCCCGGACCCAACAAGGGCAGGATCGAAGGGCTCATCAAGGAGTTCATCCGCATCTTCGGCCTGCTGCCTGTCGCTGCCGGGCGCGGCGAATTCCTGCTCGGGCAGATGGGCGTCGGGCTCCTGCGCGGCATGCTCGTCGAACTGCTGAAGGAAGAGGTCGAGCGCGCCGACAAGGGCGGCATGCTCAACTGGACCAAGCTCTATTCGCCCGAACAGCTCGCCCTCATCGCCAGCGTGCCGATGCCCGAGCCGACGCGCGAAGGCCTCATCGACGCCCACCTTGCCTGCGCCCGGGCGTTCCTGCCTCACGCCCGGCGAATGGCGAAGCGTCTTAGCATCGAGTGGCCGCAGCGCTTCGAGGACGCGGCCTGGCGGCACATCGAGCGCGAGCTCGGCGTTGCCAAACCGGTTGACCTTTCCTAAAGCGCAGGAACCCGTTCCAACCCGAGCCGTTGCTTTCGGGCACAAACGGGTCCTTGCCATGGCCGTCTCGCCGCCTGTCTGCATCTATGCCGCCTGCTTTGCCGCCTGCCTTAAAGTGGGCAGCTGGTATCCACGCATCGCCGACGTGCAGGCTGGGCTCGATCTCAACAGCGCCGTGCTCGGCCAGAGCCTGGCCGGCTTTCCCCTGGGCACGATGCTCGCCTTTTCCCTCGGCGCGCGCTGGGCGGCAAAGCTCGGCTTTGCCCGCTGCTTCGCCCTCGTCACGCCCGTCATGGGGCTGGCCCTGGTGCTGGCGACGATCGCGCCGTCGCCGCCGCTGCTCTTTGCCGCGCTCGTCGTTGCCGGCCTCGGCCAGGGCATGCTCGGCATCACCGCCAATGTCGAGGCCGACCGCATGGAAGCCGTGCTCGACCGGCGTGTGGTCGTGCGGGCGCACGGCTTCTGGAGCCTTGCCGTGCTGGTGGCGGGCGGAGCGGGGGCTCTGGCGCGCGGCATGGAGATCCCGCCCGTCTGGCATCTAGGCGCCGTGCTGCCGGTCGCGACCGTTCTCGTCTGGCTGTCCGTGGCCGGTCACCAGCCGATGCCGCCGCGGCGCAGCGAGGCAGCGGCGCCCCATCCGTCGCGCCTGGTGTGGCCGAGCCGCGCCATCCTCGTCCTCTTCCTTGCCGTCGGCGGCACGCTCTTCATCGACAACGCGGCCTCGGACTGGTCGGTGATCCTCATGCGCGACGCGCTGGGGGCCAGCCCGTTCCTTGCCGGCCTCGGCCTCATCGCCTGGGCCAGCGGGCAGACGTTCGGGCGCCTGTCGCACAACTGGATCGCCAAGCGCGTCGCGCCCGAGCGACTGGCGCTCTCGCTCGCGGGCACCGCCGTTTTCGGTCTGCTGCTCATTATCTTCGCGCCGAGCAGCATCGTCGCCATCGCGGGTTTCGCGCTCGTCGGGCTCGGCACCAGCTCGCTCCTGCCCATGGGGCTCTCGGCGGCGGCGCGCCTCACCGAGCGGCCGGCGGCGGTGAATGTCGCCGCCCTCTCGCAGCTCACCTTCTGCGCCTCGATCCTCGCGCCGCTCATCATCGGCTGGGTGGCCGAGGCCTTCGGCATCCGCGCCGCCTTCGCGCTCGGCATCGCCATCCTCATCGCCAACGGCGTGACGATCATGCTGCGCCGTCCGTTCGCGGCGCTGGTCAAGCCTGCCGAGTAAGACTCAGGTGTTGAACTTGAACAGCATCACGTCGCCGTCCTTGACGACGTATTCCTTGCCCTCGTCGCGCGCCTTGCCGGCTTCGCGGGCCGGCACTTCACCGCCCAGTGAAACGAAGTCGTCATAGGCGATGGTCTGGGCGCGGATGAAGCCGCGTTCGAAGTCGGTATGGATGACGCCGGCCGCCTGCGGGGCCCGGTCGCCCTTGTGGATGGTCCAGGCGCGCGCTTCCTTCGGGCCGACGGTGAAATAGGTTTGCAGCCCCAGGAGATCGTATGCTTCGCGGATCAGCCGGTTGAGGCCGGGCTCGTGGAGACCAAGCGTTTCCAGGTATTCGGCCTGTTCCTCATCGGGAAGTTGGGCGAGTTGGCTCTCGATCTCGGCCGAGATGACGACGACGCCGGCGTTGTGCGAATGGGCGTAGTCCTCGACCTGCTTGCTCATCGCATTGCCGGTGGCGGCCGAGCCTTCGTCGACATTGCAGACGTAGAGCGCGGGCTTGGAGGTCAGCAGTTGCAGGCCCTGGAAGGCCTTTTCCTCCTCGGCCGAGCGCTCCACATGCCGGGCCGACTTGCCCTCGCGCAGCAGCACCAGCGCCCGGTTGATGAGTTCGATATTGAGCTTGGCTTCCTTGTCGCCCTGCTTGGCCTTCTTTTCGACGCCGGGCAGGCGCTTCTCGAGGCTTTCGAGGTCGGCGAGCATCAGCTCGGTCTCGACCACCTCGGCGTCGGCGAGCGGGTCGACCTTGTTGGCGACGTGCAGGATGTTGCCATCCTCGAAGCACCGCAGCACATAGGCGATCGCGTCGCATTCGCGGATGTTGGCGAGGAACTGGTTGCCGAGCCCTTCGCCCTGGCTTGCGCCCTTCACCAGCCCGGCGATGTCGACGAACGACATACGCGCCGGAATGACGTTGGCCGACTTGCCGATCTCGGCCAGGTTGTCGAGTCGCGCATCGGGCACCGCCACCTCGCCGACATTGGGCTCGATGGTGCAGAACGGAAAGTTCGCCGCCTGCGCGGCAGCGGTGCGGGTCAGCGCGTTGAAGAGCGTCGACTTGCCGACATTGGGCAGGCCGACGATGCCCATCTTGAATCCCATGGGGAACTCCGGATTTTCGTTGCCCCCAAATCGGGCGGATGGGTGGCAAAGTCAATGGAAGGAAGGCCGGCAGGCGCGAGGCGCGTCCTATTTTCCGAACATCTTCTTGAGGATATCCGCCATAGGCCCGCTCGCGGGCATCTTCGCCTGCGGGTCCGCCGCCCGCGCCTGGCGGATATGGCTCTGCGCCTTGGGCGGCGCCTTCTCCGCTTTCACCGGCTCGCCGCCGAGGGCCAGCGCCAGCTTGTTCATCAGACCGTTGTCGTCGCCCTTGACCACGAGGTCGGCATTGCGGGCGAGCGTTTCGAGCAGGGGATCCAGCCATTCGGCGTCCGCCTTGGCGAAGTCGCCGAGCACGTGGTGGTTGACGAATTCCTTGGCGCCGGGATGGCCGATGCCGATGCGCACGCGCCGGTAGCCGGTGCCGATCTGCGGGTCGATCGAACGCAGCCCGTTGTGTCCGCCATTGCCGCCGCCGCGCTTGATGCGCACCTTGCCGGGCGCGAGGTCGAGCTCGTCGTAGAAGACGGTCACGTCCTCGGGCGCGATCTTGTAGAACTGGCAGGCCTGCTGCACCGCGACGCCGGAGTGGTTCATGTAGGTCTGGGGCTTGAGGATCAGCACCTTCTCGCCGCCGACGCTGCCCTCGCTCAAGAGCCCGCCGAATTTCTGCCGGAACGGCCCGAAGCCGTGCTCGCGCGCGATGGCCTCGACGGCCATGAAGCCGACGTTGTGGCGGTGATCCTGATACTGGTTGCCCGGATTGCCCAGGCCGACGAAGAGCTGCATGTCGTAAGGCTTTTCGTAAAACGAATGAGGCGACCCGCGGGCCGCCTCATCGAGTCTAACACGCTTTGCGGCGGAAGGGGATTATTCGCCCTCGGCCTCGCCGCTCTCTTCGGCGGGAGCTTCCTCGCTGGCCTCGGCTTCGGCGGCCTTGAGGCCCGACGGAGCAACGATGGTGGCGATGGTGAAGTCGCGGTCGGTGATGGTTGCGGTCACGCCCTTGGGCAGTGTCACGGCCGAAATGTGGAGCGAATCGCCGATTTCGGTGCCGGTGAGGTCGACCACGATCTCCTCGGGGATGGCGTCGGCCGGGGCGTTCACCTCAACCGTGTGGCGCACGATGTTGAGCGTGCCGCCGCGCTTGAGGCCCGGGCTCTTTTCCTCGTTGATGAAGTTGACGTGCACTTCGACGTTGAGGGTCGAGCCCTTGGTCACGCGCAGGAAGTCGACGTGCATGGCGAAGTCTTTGACCACGTCGAGCTGGTAGTCGCGCGGAATCACCTGGTGCTTCTGCCCCTCGACATCGAGCGTGAGGACGTGGGAGAGGAAGCCGCCGGAGTAGATCGCCTTCTGCGCTTCCTTAAAGGGGATGGAGATGGTCACCGGGGGCTGCTTGCCCCCATAGATGACAGCAGGGACGAGTCCCTGACGGCGCAGTTCACGAGCGGCCCCCTTGCCCACCCGATCCCGCGCCTGAGCCTTGAGCTCTCTGGTCGCAGCCATGGAATGTTCCATTCATGGGTTGGTGTATGCTGTACCCAAACAACATACGCGCCCGTCCTCCAGGGGTGACGAGCGCTTCATGGCGGGCGGATATAGAGGAAAGGGGGCTGGCGGGCAAGGGGGCAATCAGGTCTCGTGCCCTTGTGTATCACATCGAACAGAATTATGTAGTTACTTAAATGCCGGATTGGGGGCTGGCTTGGAGTGGGACGAGGATAAATCCCAGGGCAACCGGAAAAAGCGCGGGTTTGGCTTCGAGATCATGGAGGAGTTCGATTGGTCCTCCGCTCATATCGAAGAGGATCTGCGGAAAGACTACGGCGAGAGGCGTTTTCGAGCGTTTGGACGGGCAGGCGATCTCAGGATAGCCGTGGCCTTTACACCTCGTAATGGCGACATCCGCGTTATTAGCGTCCGCCGCATGCACGATAAGGAGGCCAGGAAGTATGGCATCTAGAAAACCAGACCCCTTTCTCCTGGATGAAGAAACGGCGCCGCTGACAGACGAAGAGATCAAGCGCTTGCGGCCAGCCAAGGAGGTCTTCTCTGAACTGGGTATTCCACTTCCACGCGGTCGTGGAAGGCCCGTAGTCGGACAGCGCAAGCAGCAGGTAACCCTTCGCCTCGACCACGATGTCGTGGAGTTCTTCAAGTCGCAAGGACCGGGGTGGCAGACGCGGCTCAACGATGAACTCGCTCAGGCGGTCAAGCGTCGCCAAAGCTCCCGTTAGTCCGCCAGCTTGAACACCAGCTCTGTTACCCACTTGCTCCTGTCCTTCTCTGCCTTGGGGTCGGTCGGATAGATCTCGAGCCGGCAGCCGAAGACGTCGCCCGCGGGGGAGGGGTGCATGTCGAGCCGTAATCCTTGCGCCTTCACCCAGTCGAGCAGCGCCGCGTTGGCTGCCATCAGGTTCCGGTAGGGGCCGGTATGGGTGAGGGTTGCGAAGCGCCCCGCCGGCAGAACGCCGCTGACGAGCAGATCGTCGCCTTCCTCCTCGCGTTCGGTCGGCAGGCCGAAATCGATCTCGAGGGCGTTCAGCATGTCGATGATGTTGTAGCGGAAGAACGGAGCATCGGTTGCCGTTATGCCCCGTTTCTTCATTCGACGGTTGAGGTCTGCCAGCGCCTTGGAGGCAACTGTTCCGAACGGGATTTTGACGATCTTGCGCACGCCCAGATATGGGCGCCCTGGCAGTTCCACGATCCTGGGTTCGCTCAGCATCCGGTTCAACTCCCCTCTCTCTCGCGCGTTGCGGGCACCCAGATCTCGATGCCGCCGAGGCCGGTCTGCGGATCGAAGGTCTCGTCGTAGAGCTCGAAGCAATCCTTGGGGCTGTAGCCGTGCTCGGGGATGTAGCGCGCGAAGATCGTGGCGAACGTCCGGTTCAGTTCCGACAGGTGGGTCTCGTGGCGGAAGACGAGATAGTCCTGGGCGGGGAATTTGTAGACCGTCAGCTCCGGCGGAAGGTCGGGCGGTACGCGCGCCACCTCGACGCCGGCCATGTAGAAGAAGTCCTCCTTCCAGTCGCCGCACACGCCGTACCAGTAGCCCGGCACCTCGCCGAGCGTGCCTTCGTAGGGTTGGAATTTCTGCCAGAGCGCGGGAATGGTGTTGGGTCCGTCCATGCGGAAACGGCCACCAAGTCCCACGAGGGTAAACGCGTCGCGTTCCCTGCGTTGCGGTTCCTTGAGGTCGGCCATCGCTGTCTCGTGCATACCGATCGACTCCATCAGCAAGCGTTCGTCGATATCGTGCCCCTTGCGCGCCTCGTCCGGCGTGATGCCGAACTGGTCGCGAAAGGCACGGGTGAAGCCTTCGTGGGAGCTGTAGCCGGCCTCGAGCGCGACGGCGAGAATGCTGGGCGCGCCGTCGCGAAGGGCCTTGCAGGCCTCGGTCAGCCGGCGGGCGCGCAGATAGGCGACAACCGGCATGCCCGTTGCATAGGTGAAGCTGCGGCTGAGGCTGAACCGGCTGGTGCCGGTCGCCCGGGCGATGTCGTCGAGGCTCGGTGACCTGTTGAAGTTGCTCTCGATGAACCAGATCGCCTGCTCGACCACACCCATTTTCGTTCCCTGCAGCTTCGCTCCCCGTTTGGCGCAAACACCTTGGAGCGTTCCGTCCGCGCCTGCTTGACCGATCTTGCGCGGGACCTAGTTACTGGGCAGAACTTTCAGCTGGTCCTGCAGATACCGCCGCACCGCCGCGTCGGTGGACAGCCCCATGGCGATGGTCAGCGCGTCATGGGCCTCGGCGAAATTCCCGGCCTTGCGCAGCAGATGGCCTTTCAGAGCCCAATAAGGCTGGTAGTCGGCCATGCGTTTGTTCGCCTGAAGCGGAGAGATGGCGGCGAGCGCGGGCGCAGGTCCCTCGATCTCTGTGAGGACGGCCGCGCGGTTGAGCGCCACCACCGGCGAGCCGGTCATGGCGGAAAGATGGTCGTAGAGCGCCAGGATCGCCGGCCAGGTGTTCGCACCGGTCTTCAGGCGCGCCACATGCGCGGACTGGATCGCCGCCTCGATCTGGAAGCGGCCGGAAGGACCCGCGGCGTTGGCCTGCATCAGCAGCGCCTCGGCGGCCTCGATCAGCGTTTCGTCCCAGAGCTCCTTGTCCTGCTCGTCGAGCGGGACGTAGGCGCCGTCGGGGCCGCGCCGGGCGGCGCGGCGCGCTTCGGCATAGAGCATCAGCGCCAGCATGCCCTTGGCTTCGGGCTCTGCCGGCAGCAGCGAGACGATCAGCCGGCCGAGCCAGATCGCCTCCTCGGCGAGCTGCGGCGCGCCGGGCTCGCCCAGCTCCGCCCAGCCCTTGGTGTAGGCGGCATAAATGGCGTCGAGCACGGCGTCGAGCCGTTCAGTCAACTGGCCGCTGTCGGGAATGGCGAAGGGGATGCCCGCCTCCTTCAGGCGCGATTTGGCGCGCACCAGCCGCTGGCCCATGGTGGCCGGCGGGATGAGGAAGGCGGCCGCGATGTCCTGCGCCGTCAATCCCAGGATCGTTTGCAGGATCAGGGGCGTCCTCATGCCCTTCTCGATGGCGGGGTGCGCGCAGGCAAACATCAGCGCCAGGCGCCGGTCGGGTATGTCGCCGGCGCTGCCGGCTGCCTCCTCCATTTCATCGACCATCATCTTGAGGTGCTCCTCGCCGGCCTGCCGGGTCTGCCGCCTGCGGGCCGCGTCGGCCTGGCGGCGGCGGGCGACCGTCAGCAGCCAGGCGTCGGGGTTGGCCGGCACGCCGTCGGCGGGCCAGCTTTTGAGGGCCGCAGCAAAGGCTTCGGCCAAGGCGTCCTCGGCGCCGGCGACATCGCGGGTGCGCGCGGCAAGGAAGGCGACGAGCCGGCCGTAGCTTTCGCGCGCCACGCGCTCGGCCGCCCGGTTCGCCGCCTGCCCGTGCCCGAGGGGCCGGGCGGCGCTGGTCACGCCGCCCATTGCCCCGCCACCTGGCGTGTCGCCGCGTTGAGGCGGTTCCAGATGTTGATCGCGCCGATCTGGATGACGAGGGCGGCAAGCGCTGCTTCATCGAAGTACCGAGCCGCCTCGTTCCAGATTTCGTCCGGCACCGGGTCGGACCGGTCGGCGATGCGCGTCATCGCTTCGGTCAAGGCAAGCGCGGCGCGTTCATCGGCGTCGAACCAGGGCGATTCCCGCCAGGCCGCGACGCCGAAGATGCGCTTGTCGCTCTCGCCGGAGGCCTTGAGCTCTTCGGAGTGCATCTCGACGCAGACGCTGCAGCCGTTGATCTGGCTGGCGCGCAGGTGCACGAGCTGCTGCAGCACCGGGGGCAGGCCGGAGGCCGCCTTGCTCAGCGCATGCAACGCTTTCATGGCCTCGGGCAGCAGCATCGCGGGGTGGGTCATTCGCGGCTTCATCGCGTCCTCCGTCAGCTGTGCGGATCGACGATCGGGCGGATCTCGATCGAGCCGTATTTGACGCTCGGGCAACGCTGCGCCCAGGCGATGGCTTCATCGAGGCTCGGCACGTCGATGATGAAGTAGCCGGCCAGCTGTTCGCGCGCCTCGATATAGGGCCCGTCCAGCACGTCCGTTTTATCGTTGCGGCTGCGTACGGTCGTCGCGGCCGATGCTTCCTTGAGGCGCATGCCCGGAGTGCCGCCGGCTTTGTTCAGCGCCTCGTTGAAGGCGGCCCATTCGGCGTAAACCTCCTGGGGGGCGGTGGCGTATGCTTCATCGTCGTTGTGGATCAGCATCATGTAGCGCATGGGAATTTTCCTCATCGTTTCGCCGGAACACCGTGCCCCGACGCTACAATGTCGGGGTGGCGTTGGCGAATTCGACTTTTGCGCTCACTTTTTTATGCGACGGGCACGTCGCCGTCGGTGGCGCACCAGGCTTTGCCGAAATGATCGACGGTGTTGACCAGCGGGCGCACCTCGATCGGGCCCCATTGCGCGGCCGGGCACCGCGCCGCCCATTTCAGCGCCTCGTCCATGCCGGCCGCCTCGATGATGAAGTAGCCGCCGAGCTGCTCGCGCGTCTCGACATAGGGCCCGTCCTCGACCTTGAGTTCACCGCCCTCATTGACGAAGGCGCCGTCCGCGCGCCGGCTGACCGTCCCGCCTTCGATGTGCATGGTCTTGGCATTCCAGGTCGGCGCCAGGGCCGAGGTCGCAACGAACGCGCCGGCCTTGGAAAGCGCCTCGTGGTAGGCGAACATCGTCTCCATCGCCTTGGCCATCTGGTCGGCGGGGATGGCGGCGCCGGCCTTCTCGTCGGCGTAGAGCATCAGCATGTAACGCATCGTCGTTCTCCTTCCTCAGCGGGCAGCATAGCCCGGCATGAGAATGTCGCGCGAGGAGAGGTGATTTCGACAGCTGGCGGCGATTTTGCATGAAAACGGCTTGTCCACCAAAGCGAATGGCGGACAGTCAGCTATTTGTTCGCGCTGCTTATAGCTGCCTGGTAGGCGGCTTCCGCATCACGATAGAGGTTGTCACGATCTTCAACGATCTCGGCCGGCACCTCCCAATAAGACTGGAGAGCCTGATCTTTCCCCGCGCTTCGGTAGCCGAGCGGCCGGGATCCGGCGGCCTCGTATTCCTTGCGCAAGGCGTCATCGACCTTGAAGTAGAGCCCGCCCTTCCAGATTATCGCGAACACGAGATCGTTTCGATAGAGCGCAACGGCGCCGAACAGGGGGCGCGTCGTAACCCTGGCCCAATCGGCAAGCAGATCGACATAGTGGGCGGCCAGTTGCTTTGCCATCGCCGTCTCCTTGCGAACGTCATCGCGTTCGAAAGTCTAGGCGATCGGCAAAACCTAATCCAGCAAGCTCGAGACCGACTGCTCGCTCGCCGTGCGGGCGATGGCCTCGCCGAGCAGCGGGGCGATGGAGAGCTTGCGGATGTTGGCGGTCGACTTGACCTCGTCGGTTGCCTCGATCGAGTCGGTCACCACCAGTTCCTTCAGCTTGGAGTTGCCGATGCGCTGGCCAGCGCCCTCCGAGAGCACGCCGTGGGTGATGTAGGCCGAGACTTCCTTGGCGCCGGCCTTGAGCAGCGCCTCGGCGGCGTTGACCAGGGTGCCGCCGGAATCGACGATGTCGTCGATGAGGATGCAGGCCTGTCCCTCGACGTCGCCGATGATGTTCATCACCTCCGAGACGCCGGCGCGCGGACGCCGCTTGTCGACGATGGCGAGGTTCGCCCCGATGCGGCTCGCAACGTTGCGGGCGCGCTTGACGCCCCCGACGTCGGGCGAAACGATCATCACATTGTTGACGTCGTAGTGGTCGCGGATGTCGCGCACGAACACCGGCGCCGAGAAGAGGTTGTCCGTTGGGATATCGAAGAAGCCCTGGATCTGGTCGGCGTGGAGATCAAGGGTCAGCACCCGGTTGGCGCCCGCTTCCGTGATGAGGTTGGAGACGAGCTTGGCCGAGATCGGCGTGCGGGATGCCGATTTCCGGTCCTGCCGGGCGTAGCCGAAGTAGGGGAGCACTGCGGTGATGCGCCGGGCCGAGGAGCGGCGCAGCGCATCGCAGATGATCAGCAGCTCCATCAGGTTGTCGTTGGCCGGATACGAGGTCGACTGCAGGATGAAGACATCCTCGCCGCGTACGTTCTCGTGGATCTCGACGAAGATTTCCTTGTCGGCGAAGCGCTTGACAGTGCAGTCGGTCAGCGGCAGCTCGAGATAGTCGACGACCGCCTCCGCTAGCGCCCGGTTGGAGTTGCCGGTTACCAGTTTCATGGCGGTTCCCTGTTCTCAACATGCGCCGGCCGTCGGGCGCACCCCAGTTGCGCGCACCTTTATCCGCACAGGGCGCGATAGGCAATTGGCCAAATGTCGGTTGCGTGAACGAATTGCGGCAGTGCCGCGGATGTAATGCGGCGCCCGGCGAGCACAGTCTTCTCTCCCAGGGAAGAAGGGAGATCGCGCATGTCGCTATGTATATGAGCAAGTTGCCGACACAACCACCGGCTGTCATCCCGGCGAAAGCCGGGACCCAGTAAACGGTGCGGTTGTAGCTTTCGCGCGAAACTAACCCCCAAACCGGGTCATCCCCGCGAGAGCGGGGACCTCCGTTTGCGGGCGGGGGGAAACAGGGGTTCCCGCTTTCACGGGAATGACCCCGTGGGAGGGGGGCTTTGCGAGAAACGTCGCCCCGGCGTGTACTGGATCCCGGCTTTCGCCGGGATGACAGCCGGGAGAAACGTGCCCCTCACACCAGCCCGATCACCGACAGCTGCCGCCCGGTGGTTCCGCCCTGGTGTGTCGCATAGCGATGGGAGAAATACCGCTCAGGGCTGCCATAGGTGCATCCGCCCGCGATCTCGACCGTCGCGACCCCGGCCGCGCGCAGTTGCGCGGCGACGAACCCGGAGAGGTCGAAGTGTTCTCGCCCGCCCGGCCCCACCGAAAAGAACGATTCCGCCTCCGGCCGGTGCGCGAGGAATTCGGCCATGAACTGCGGTCCGACCTCGTAGTTGGCCGCCGAGATGGTCGGGCCGATGGCGGCGACGATCCGGCGGGGCTCTGCGCCCTGCGCCACCATCGCCTCGACCGTCGCGGCGGGAATGCCGGCTCGCGCACCAGGCCAACCCGCATGGGCGGCCCCGATCACGCCCGCTTCCGGATCGGCCAGCAGGATCGGCGCGCAATCGGCGGTGACGATGCCGATGAGCAGCCCGCGCGTCCTGGTCACCAGCGCGTCGGCCTCGGGCCGCGCGCCGGGTTCGGTCGGGGCGGCGAGGGTCACGACGCGCGCCGAATGCACCTGGCGGAGCGTCGCCAGGTGGCTGGGCAGAAAGCCCATTGCCTCGGCGATGCGGCAGCGATTGTCGGCCACCTTGCCCGGATCGTCCTGAGAAGCCTCCGAGATGTTGAGGGAGGCGAAGTCGCCCGTCGAAACCCCGCCGCGACGTCCGAAGAAACCGTGCCGCAGCCGGGGCAGGGCGGTAAGGTCGGGGCTCTGCTCGAAGGGCGTGCTCATGAGCTGAATCCCTGCGGCTGCAACCCGGGGCTTGCCGCGCACAACACTTTGAAGAGTTCGCCCATCGCATCTCCTCCCGTCAGCCGCACCTGGGCCGCCGCGATGTCTTTTGCCGAGCCCGGATTGGCGGCCGAGAGCATCCTGGCCCGCTCGCCGATGCCGATCCGGGTGAGGAACGCGCCCTGCGATGTGAGCGGCTGCACGGCGAGCCCGGCCCGCCGCGCGACGGTCGCCAGCGCCTCGAAGTCGACATGGGCGGAAATGTCCGCCTCGCCCGGCGCCTCCAGCGGGTCGGCGAATTTGTGCCTGCGCACCGCCTGCAGCGTTTCGCCGGTCTGGGTGCGCCCATAGCCGTAGTCGACAAGCAGGATTGCCCCCCCGAGCCGCGCGACGTCCTTTGCCAGCCGGTTCATCACTTCGCCGCCGGCGATGCCGACTTCCAGCACCTCGCCTTCGCTCGCGCCCTGCACCGCTTCGGGCATGGCGCTCGCCGGGATCGGCGTCGGCGAGAGCCCGAAGGCGCGCTTGCCCTCTCTCAGCCCGACCATCCGCTCGTGCCAGCCGTCCTTGCCTCTGACGAACTGGCGGATCGGCAGGGCATCGAAGAACTCGTTGGCGACGACCAGCAGCGGCCCGTCGCCGACCTTGTCGAAGCTGTCGATCCATTTGGGATCGTAGGGCTCGAGCCTCGCGTTCTGCTGGGCGATCAGCTCCGGGTTGGTCTCGAATAGCCTGAGGTCCAGGGCATCGCGAAAGCCCGGCGCGCGGCAGGCGACGCGCAGCATGTCGGCCATCAGCGTGCCGCGGCCGGGGCCGAGCTCCAGCAGGGTGAGGGCCTTGGGCTCGTCCATCTGCTGCCAGAGATTGACGAAGAAGAAGCCGATGAGCTCGCCGAACATCTGGCTGATCTCGGGCGCCGTCACGAAGTCGCCGCCGGCCCCCAGCGGATCGGCCTTGCGATAGTAGCCCTTGGCCGGATGGGTGAGGCAGAGGCCCATGTAGTTGGCGACCGACATCGGCCCGCTGCTCTCGATCTGCAGGTCGATGAGCTCGGCAAGGCTCCTGTCGTTATCGTTAGAGGGCACGGCGGGGCCTCATGGCGTAGGCAACGAGGGCGAGGCCGGCAACGATCATGGGCAGGCTCAGCACCTGTCCCATGGTGAGCCACCCGCCGTAGAGATAGCCGAGCTGCGCATCGGGCAGGCGCACGAATTCCACTGCGAAACGCGACAGCCCATAGCCGATGCCGAAGATACCAGCGACCAGCCCCGGCCGCCGCAACGCGTGGGCGACATGGGTTGCAAAGCGGATGACGAGGAAGAGCAGCAGCCCTTCCAGCGCCGCTTCATACAACTGGCTCGGGTGGCGCGGCACGCCCAGCGGGTCGGTCGGAAAGATCACGCCCCAGGGCAGGTCGGTCGGCGCGCCATAGAGTTCGGCGTTGATGAAGTTGGCCAGGCGGCCGAGAAAGATGCCGATGGTGCCGATGGCGGCCAGCAGGTCCAGCGAGGAGAGGAGGTTCCCGCCGCGTTTCCTGGTAAAGAGGATCACGGCCAGCATCAGCCCCAGCATGCCGCCATGGAAGGCCATGCCGCCGTCCCAGAGGGCGAATATCTCCAGCGGGTTCGCGAGGTATTGCGGCAGGTTGTAGAACAGCACATAGGCGACCCGCCCGCCCGCGATGATGCCGAGGATCGCCCAGAAGGCGAAGTCCCAGATGTCGTCGGGCGCAAATGGCGGGGCGTTGTTTGCCCAAAGCGCGCGGCGCTTCAGCAGCATGCGGCCATAGAGCGCACCCAGCAGCACGCCGGCGAGGTAGGCGAGCGCATACCAGCGCACGACCAGCGGTCCTATGGCGAATGCGACGGGATCGATCTCGGGAAAAGGCAAGGGGGCAAGGCTCCGTGAAGGGCTGGGGCGGACCATTGCCGCTTCGCCCGCTCTGGTCAAGTCGGGCGCCAGGGCCTACATAGGCAGGACGAATTGCGGCATTGCCGCGGCCCCCACTCAAGGAGCCGGCCCATGGCCCAGAACAACAGGATTTTCGACGATCTCGGGCGCCTGATGAACGAGGCCGCGGGCGTCGCCGATGGCGTGCGCCGCGAGGTCGAGACCGTCGTCAAGTCGCAGGCGAAACGCATCGTGGCCGACATGGACCTCGTCAAGCGCGAGGATTTCGATGCGCTGCGCGAACTCGTCCAGGTGCAGGGCGAGGAGATCGACCAGCTGCGCAAGGAACTCGCGGCGCTGCGCTCCAAGAAGAAGGCCGAGTAGACCTGCCGGTGCGCCTCGCCGTCATCTCCGACATCCACGGCAACAGCTTCGCGCTCGAGGCCGTGCTCGCCGACATCCGCGCCGAGGGCGCCGATGCGATCGTCTGCTTGGGCGACAACGTCAGCGGCCCGATGGATCCGGCCGGTACCGCCGATATTCTCATCGAGCTCGATTGCCCGTCGGTCGCGGGCAATCACGACCGCTGGATCTTCGGCGACGATCCGGACCTGATAGACCGCTTCGCCGTCTCGAAGCTTTCGCCCACCCACCGGCAATGGCTGGCGGACCTGCCCGCCACCCGCGTTCTCGATGGCGAGGTCTTCCTCTGCCATGGCACGCCCGCGAGCGACAACGAGCCTTGGCTCGATAATTTCTTTGCCGGCCGCAAGACCCAGCTTCCCGACGAGGCGTCTGTCGCCGCCCCTGCCGAGGGGCTCGACTTCCCCGTCTTCCTTTGCGGCCACACCCATATTCCCCGCTCCGCCCGCCTCAAGGACGGGCGGCTGATCGTCAATCCGGGCGCGGTCGGCCTGCAGTTCGTTCTCGGTTCGCCCGACGCGCGCTACGCCCTCGTCGAGCGCCGCAACGGCGGCTGGTCGGTCAGCCTACGCACCGTTCCCTATGATACGGCTGCCGCCGCGGACCTTGCCGCCCGCAACGGCTTTCCCAAATGGCGGGACGTGTTGACCTACGGCTGGGACGGGCCCGAGGGGCTGTTTTAAGCCCCTCCGCCACCTGGGGGCCTACACCTTGGCCGGAATATCCAGCCCGCGCTGCACCGCCGGGCGCACCAGCGCCCGCGCCAGCCAACCGGGCACGTTCTTCAGTTCATCGAATCCGACGAGGTCGCGCGCCTCGTAGAAGCCGATGAGGTTGCGCACCCAGCCGATCATCGAGATGTCGGCGATGGTGAACTCGTCGCCCATGATCCACTCGCGCCCCTCGAGCCGCGTCTCGATGACGCCCAGCAGCCGCTGCGATTCGGCGCGGTAGCGCTCAAGGGGGCGCTTGTCCTCGATCTCGCGGCCCTTGAACTTGTGGAAGAAGCCGAGCTGCCCGAAGATCGGGCCGATCGCGGCCATCTGGAAGAACACCCACTGGATGGTCTCGTAGCGCCGTGCAGGATCGGCGGGCAGGAACTTGCCGGTCTTCTCGCCGAGATAGAGCAGGATCGCGCCGGATTCGAACAGGGCCAGCGGCTCGCCGCCCGGCCCGTCGGGATCGATGATCGCGGGGATCTTGCCATTGGGGTTGAGCGACAGGAACTCGGGCGTCCACGTCTCGTCCTGGCCGATCTCGATCCGGTGCGCCTCGTAGGGCACGCCCGTCTCCTCCAGCATGATCGAGACCTTCACCCCGTTCGGCGTCGGCGCCGAATAGAGCTGCAGCCGGTCCGGCTGCTGGGCCGGCCAGCGTTTGCTGATGGGGAAGGCGGAAAGATCGGTCATGGGGCACCTCTGGTCTTGCGGTTGCCCGACCATAGCCGCGTCAGCCTCTCCCGCAAGGCGGTATCAGTCATGGAACCGTGCGACCGGCACCCCCGCCACCGGCGCCCGGAACGAGACGATGCCGCCACAGAGCGGATAGCGCTCCAGCATCTCCGGCTCGATGCCGGAGCTGAGGCTCGTGACGTAGACCGTGCGCATGTCCTCACCCCCGAAGCACGGCATGGTCGGGCGCAGCACCGGCAGCTCGACGGTGTCCAGCAGCTCGCCATCGCGCGAGAAGCGGTTCATCCGGCTCATCGAAGGCCCCGCCGACCAGTACGCCCCCTCGATGTCGCACGCCCCGCCATCGGCCCGCCCCAGCGCCTCGCTCTCGGCCACCAGCCGGCGCCGGTTCTCCGACAGGCCCGTTGCGGGATCGAAGTCCCAGACGTCGATCCACATGTCGCCACGCGAATCCGAATGGTACATGCGCGTGCCCGCTGCATCCCAGGCCAACCCGTTCGACGTCGCCAGCCCCTCGGCGATGACTCCCACCCCTCCGTCAGGGCCGACCCGATAGAGCCTGGCCGCCGGGTTGCCGGCGCCGCTGGCATCCATGCTGCCGACCCAGAACGCCCCGTCCGGCCCGACCTTGCCGTCGTTGAGCCGCATGCCGGGTTTTTCGTGGCCGACGCGTGCCAGCACCTGGCGTTCGCCGTTGTGGCAATCGAACAGCACCACCTCGTCCGCCAGCGCCACCACCAGCCGTCCCGACCGGCAGAGCCCGAACGATCCCACCGGCCCGCCGAAGCTCCAGCGTTCCCGTTGGCCGCTCGTTATGTCGAGCGCATGGATCGTTCCCGCCGGAATGTCGGTCCACAGCAGCCGCTGTGTTTCCCCGTCCCAGACCGGGCTTTCGCCCACCGCGAAGCGATCGGCGACGACGGTTGCGATCTCGATCATCAAATGGCCTCGCGTTTCGCTTCGAATCGCTGACATTTCGTGCACGTTTCGCCCTCAGTTCGATAGCCTTTCGAGGTGATTTCATGCCGCAAATCCTGCTCACCGGCGCTGCCGGCCAACTCGGCTCGCACCTGCGCGCCTGGTTCGCGCGGGAGGGGCGCGCGGTGCTCGCCACCGACATCCGCCAGCCCGAGGCGGGCGAGCCGGTCGAGATCGCCGATCTCGCCGACCGCGCCGCCGTCGACCGGCTGATGGCGCAGGATATTTCGGCGGTCGTCCATTTCGGCGGCATGGCCAAGGAGGCCGGCTGGCAGACGATCCTCGAGGCCAACGTCATGGGCGCCTACAACGTCTTCGAGGCGGCCCGCAAGGCCGGCGTCGGGCGCGTCGTCTATGCCTCTTCCTACCACGTGCTCGGCATGTATCCGGTGACGGGCGATCCCCTCGGCCTCGATGCGCCGATGCGGCCGGATTCGCTCTACGGCGTCTCCAAGATCTTCGGAGAGGCGCTGGGGCGGCTCTACTTCGACAAGTTCGGCGTCGAGTGCCTGGCGATCCGCATCTGCACGGCCGGCATGCCGGGTACGGCGCGCGAGTGCCGGCTGTGGTGCAATCGCGACGATCTCGCCCGGCTCGTCGCGCGCGGGCTCGACATGCCCGATCTCGGCTACCGGACGGTCTTCGGCATCTCGGCCAATGCCGATGCCTGGTTCGTCAACGAGCCCGATCCCGCCCTTGGCTGGCGCCCGCAGCATTCCTCGTCCGAACTCGGCCTCTCCTACGCCGGCGATCCGCTCGATCCGGCCGAGCCGCGCAGCCGGTGGCGGGGCGGGGCCTTTGCCGAGTGGCCGCATTTCGACGACTGGACGTGAAACAGGCGCCACCCTTGCGGATGGCGCCTGTCTTCAAGCCGATGGGTGTGGCGGTCAGCGGCGCACGCGCACCGATTCCACGTAGTTGCCGAACTCGCCGAGCGAGGAGGCGCTGGTGGTGTAGGTGCGGCAATCGCGGAAGCCGCCGCTGGTGCACACGTCGATGGTGAATTCGCCGCGGTTCTCGATGGAGCCGATGCCTTCCGACCAGCGCGGCAGGCGATAGCTGTCGCCGGGCTCGAGGCAGAAGCTCTCGCCGCGGAAGCGCGAGCGCTCGAAAAAGCACGCTTCGTAGATCACGGGCGGGCGCACCACCGGCGGGCGGGGCGGACGCGGGTCGACGATGATGGGCGGGCGCGGCTGGCCGATGCCGATCGAGACGTTCGGGCCGCCGGGACCGCCAATGTTGAAGTCGAGGCTGAAGCCGCCGCCCGAGCCGCCGCGGTCGGCCGCAAGGTAGCTCGAGGAAACCCAGCCGTTGCGGCCGGACTGGACGACGTAGCACCAGCCGCTCTGGCAGCGCTGCACGTCGACTTCCTGGCCGCGTGCGAGCGTTCCGACGACGGCATAGCCGGTGCCCGGACCCGAGCGCACGTTGACGTTGGTGGTGGCATAGCCCGGCGCCGCCTGGGCGGCAGGCAGGAACATGATGGCGGCCGCGGCAGCGACGGCGACGCCGGTGACCAGGTTCAGCAGGAATTTGCGTGTCTGGCGGTTCATTGGACGCTCCTTGTCGAGGCTGTGCGCCTCTCTTTTGTGCCGGCCTCGCTGTTGTCTGCGCGGGGTGCGGCGAATGCTTCCGGTTTCAGCAACGGCTCCCGGCGGCGGAAAGTTCCCCGGTGCGACGACTGCCGAACGCTCCTCGAATTCGATTATATTTCGTTACGCCAAATAGTTCCATCCACGAAAACTTGTACGGTTACCGTCGGACCAAGGCCGTCGGGCCGGTTTACTGGCAAACCGCTCGTTGCGGCATCTATTGCCGTTCCGCCGGCCGCGCCATTGCGGCGGGCGGGGGCATGAAACACTTGCTCCAATGAATGCAGGCTGAACGGACGCTCTAGCGGGCGATCACCCTCTTGCCGCCGTCTTCGGCGAGAGCGACGTAGACGAACCGGCCCTGGGTGACCTTGACGCGGTCGGCGACGCGGTTGCGCCGCGCCCAGGCCTCGATGGCGACGGTGACCGAGGTGGTGCCGATGCGCTCGATGCTGGTGTAGACGCAGAGCACGTCCCCGACCTTGACCGGGGCAATGAAGGTCATCGCCTCGACGGCGACGGTCACCACGCGTCCGCCCACGTTCTCGACGGCGGCGATGGCGCCGGCGATGTCCATCTGGCTCATCACCCAGCCCCCGAAGATGTCGCCGGCCGGGTTGGTGTCGGCGGGCATGGCGAGGGTGCGGATGGTCAGGGCGCCGTGCGGCTCGGTCTGATCCTGGATCATGGCAGGGGTCCTTTCACCGGCCAGCGGCCGGTTTCCTCTTCCCAGTGCTTGCGGCACAGCGAAACGTAGACGGATTTTTCGATCGATACCTGGTCGCCGTCGGTCAGCACGCGCCCATGCTCGTCCTGGCGCACCACCATCGTCGCCTTTGCCCCGCAATAGCAGATGGTGCGGATTTCGCGCAGCACGTCGGCGATGGCGAGGAGCTCGGAGGAGCCGGGAAAGAGCTTGCCCTGGAAATCGGTTCGCAGCCCGAAGCACATCACCGGCACCTTCAGCCGGTCGGCGACGCGGGCGAGCTGCCAGACCTGCGCCTGCGAGAGGAACTGGGCTTCGTCGACGAAGACGCAATCGACCTTGGACTCGCGCATGGCGTCGTGCACGCGCTGATAGAGGTCGTCGCCCGGATCGTAGATCTCGGCCTGCGACTTGATCCCGAGCCGCGAGGAGATGACGCCGACGCCGTTTTCGGCATAGTGGCGCGAGGTGAAGAGCAGCGTCCTCATGCCCCGCTCGCGATAGTTGTAGGACGCCTGCAGCAGCAGGGTGGATTTGCCCGCGTTCATCGCGGCATAGGAAAAGTAGAGCTTGGCCATCGGCGTCGGGACGATCCGTGAAGGACCTCTTATTGCCCCGGTTCGCCCCGCGCGCGAGTCCCGCCCCGTGCGCATCCCCAAAAAAAGACCGCCTAGGCTTGGCGCCTGGCGGCCAGAACCGATCGGGGTCGGTAGGAACGGGTGGGGTTGGCGGCCTGTCCGTTCCTCTGGAGAAGCCGGTGCGCGGCGCAAGCGGGGGCGCGGGGCAGGCGGCTCTTCCCGGTGTTGGGGACGCCGGGAGCACGTATCACGCTAGGCACTGTCTATGACGCGGCCATGACAGAGCTTCCATAAAACTGCCTTGGACCGCAGATAGTCAGTTCAATCGCGGCGGGGCCCGGAGATATGTTGATGAAACGGCTGTTTGTTCTCTTGATGACCTTGGTCGCCGCGCCGGCGCTCGCCCAGGGCTTTGCCTCTCCCGTCGGCACCTGGGAAATCGAGATGCGCGATTCGCGCTACGAGGTCGCCATGTGCGGCGAGAGCGGCGATCAGCTCTGCGGCACGCTCATCTGGCTCGGCGGCCATGCCGACAATGACGAGAACCGGCCCTATCTCAACACGCTCCTCATCGACCACGCCCCGCCGGCCGGCGAAAACACGTGGAAGGGGACGCTGCGCATCTTCGGGCAGACGGCAACCGGCACCATTACCCAGCTCAGCGACAACCAGATTCAGCTCGAAGGGTGCGTGGCCTTCATCTTCTGCCGGACGTACCAGCTTTATCGTATCAACTAGTTCGTCCATATCGTGCCACGCCCTCGTGGTTCGAGGCTCCGCTTCGCTGCGCACCTCACCATGAGGCTACTGGTTGATCGCGATTTCCCGACAGCCCTCATGGTGAGGTGCCGCGCAGCGGCCTCGAACCACGAGGGCGTGGCACGAGGCCGACTAAGGTTCGGTGCCGACTGCGATCGGTCGCCCTCGCCGGGCAAACAGCAGCGGGATCACCTCGACGAAGATGATGGCCGCAAAGATCAATGCGGCCCCGAGATAGCCGATCGCCAGTAGGCGCTCGCTGAGCAGGAGCGCCGCGCCGAGCGCTGCAAAGAGGCTTTCGCTCGACAGGATGATGGCGGCGTTGGCTGGCGGCACGTGCTGCTGGCCGATGGCCTGCAGGCTGAACGCAACCGCCGTCGACAGGATGCCGGCATAGGCGATCTCGACCCACCCGAGCGCGATGCCCGAAAGGTCCGGCACCTCGAAGATTGGCACGAGCCCCGCGCAGAATAGACCGCAGGCGAGGAAGCTGACGGACGAGACGAAGACCGGCAGGCCGGTCATGCGCGCGACGATGCCGAGCAGGAACACCTGCACCGCCCAGAACAGGGCGCAGGCGATCATCAGAAGATCGCCGGTGTTGAAGGCGTCGAGCCGCCCGCCGTTGAGCAGGTAGACCCCGGTCAGGGCCATCGGCACGCCGAGCCAGATCACCGGGTGCGGCGCGGACTTGAGCGCCACCGCTGCGATCAGCGGCACGAAGAGCACATAGAGCGCCGTCAGGAACCCGGCATTGGTGACGGTGGTGACGGTCAGGCCCACCTGCTGGAGGATGGAGCCGGCGGTGAATGCGAGACTGAGGATCGCGATCAGCACCCATTGCCGGCCGGTGATGTCTGCCTTGCGCCGCCGGTATTCCCAAAGAGCAAGCGGCGCGATGACGATGGCGCCGAGCAGATACCGCAACGCTCCGAAGGTCAGCGGCCCCATCACGTCCATCGCGGTCTTCTGCGCGATGAAGGCGAAGCCCCAGATGGCGGTGGTGATGAGCAGCAGGAGAGTCGCGACCGGGCGGCTCAAGACGGCGCTGGTCATTTGAGCTCGGCGTCGAGCGCGGCGATCAGCCGGTCGATCTCGTCGGGGCTGGTATAGTGGGTGAACGACACTCTCAGCACGCCATGCGCCGGATCGATGCCGACGCCTTCGAGCAGGCGATAGGCATAGAAGTGCCCGCCGCTCGCCATGATGCCGCGGGCGGCGAGGCGCTTGGCCACGTCCGCGCCAGGCTCGCCGAGCGCCAGCGCCACGGTCGGCGCGCGCTTGGCCGCGTCGAGCGGGCCGATGACGCGGATGTCGTTGCGGCGGCGCAGATAGTCGAACAAAGGCGCAGCGAGCGCCTGTTCTTGCGCGCGCATTGCCGCGTGCGCCCGATGGAACGGGGTTTCGCCTTCCACCGCATCGCCCGCGACTTCGGCGACGAATTCGAGGTAGTCGGCAATACCGGCGCAAGCGGCGATCTGCGCGTGGTCGGGGCCCGCCGGGGTCAGGCGGTAGCGCGGCTTGTCGTCGTTGAAATAGTGCCCCTGGTTGGGCAATTCCGCCGCCAGCGACGGGCGGATCGCCATCACGCCCTGGTGTGGCCCATAGACCTTGTAGGCCGAGAAGAAATAGATGTCGGCGCCCAGCATGCTCAGGTCCGGCAAACCATGCGGGGCATAGCTGACGCCGTCGATGGCGATCACCGCGCCGACGGCGCGGGCACGCCGCGCGATCTCGGCCACCGGGTTGATCTCGCCGGCGATGTTGGAGCAGTGCGGGGCGGCGACGAGCTTCACCTTGCCGTCGAGGAGCGCATCGAGCCCGGCGACGTCCAACTGCCCGGTCTCGCCATCCACTCGCCACTCGCGCACCTCGATGCCGCGCGCGGCCAGCCGCCTCCAGGCGCCGGTGTTGGCCTCGTGGTCCTGGTTGGTGACGACGATGGCGTCGCCCGCCCTCAACCAGCCGGCGAAGGCGTTGCCGAGGATGTAGGTGTTGGCCGAGGTCGAGGGGCCGAAATGGACCCAGTCCGGCGTCACGTTGAGCGCCGCCGCGATCCTCTCATAGGCAAGGTTCATCGCCTCGCCCGCCTCGATCGAAGCCGGGTAGACGCCATAGGGCTGCACTTTGGTGCGCCGGTAAAAACCCTCGAGACGCGTCAGCACCTGCAGCGCCGTATAGGACCCGCCCGCATTCTCGAAAAAGGCCTCGTCCTTGAGCGAGGGCTCGGCAAAAGCGGGGAAGGCGGCGCGGATGCGGGCCGGATCGAGGGGCAGGGCGGTCATCGGGGGTCCAATCGGAGGCGAAGGCCGATTGGTATGCGAGAGCAGCGGACGCCGCAAGCGGTCCAGACGGAGAGACGGATGGTGTTCGTGGCGCGATCAGGTTCGACCCACCGGATGTCATCCCGGCGCAGGCCGGGATCCAGCCCTGAACACATCAACGAGCACGGAAAGAGCGGCCGTGCGCTTCGTGCTCCGCTCACACACCTTGCGGCTGTGGGCGTATCTCAGGATGGGCCCCGGCCTGCGCCGGGGTGACATCGTGGGGTGAGTAACGGCAATGGTCCTCAAAACAATCGCCCCGGCAGCAGGACTGCCGGGGCGGGCGCGGGCCGAGACAGGAGAACAGCTTCGGCTTCGCGCCGATCGCCGCGCCGCCGGTGAGGGTCGTGGGGCGAGTGGCGGCGCGGCGAAACGGGAAGCGATCAGCCCTCGGCCGGGGCTTCGGGCGCCTCCGGCGCATCCGGACCGCCGGGACGCTCGAAATGCGCGCGCCGTGGCGCGAGCTCGGCCTTCTGCTCGTCGCTGAGGCTGGAAAAGAACGCTTCGAACGACGGCTGCACGGCCTGCATGGCCTCGAGCCGCGCCGTCTCGATGGCGATGCGGTTGTTGAAGATGTCGACGATGTCCGGACGCTCCTCGGCGCGCCGGTCGAAGCGCAGGCCTTCGGTCGCCGTCGCGAAATCGGCCTGGGCGGAAAGCGCGTCGGTCTTCAGCGTATCGAACAGGGCCTGCTGGTCCTCGCTCATGTCGATGGCGTAGGACAACCGCACGAAGGCGATCTCCAGGGCCTCGGCGTTTCCGAAGTTGATGAGGCCGAACCCGCGCGGTCCGTGGGTGCCGGGTCCACCGGCGTGGTGGATCATCATGCGGCGCTCGGCGAGCCCGCCATGGCCACCGGGGCCTTCGCGATGGAAGCGGTGCGCGCCTTCGCCGGGCTTGCCGGGCGCTTCCACCTGGGTCGGCGTCGCGGTCTGGGCGAAGGCGGAGGTGCCGATGCCGGCAAGTCCGACGCTCGCCGCCGTCAGGGCCACAAGGGCGGTCTTGGAGATCGTCTTCATGGGTCTAGTCCTTTGCATGGGAGCTGGTTGTATCCAGCACCGTCACGCTAGCTGCGTCGGGCTCTTCCGATCATTGCGGCCAGATGAAACGTTGGTAGGATTGGTAAGGTTCGTGCCCGAAGGCATTGTTGCCGAAGGGCAACGCGGCATGCCGGACGCGCCCGGCCATTGCTTTTTCCGGCTGACACGACGACCCCGCCGCGCTATCAATTTCGCCAGCGACCCATGAAGGAGGATCGTTCGATGAGGACCAGAGGCACCCACACCACCCGCTGAACGGGCAGTGCCGTCTCGGGCTGCGCGTTCGCGCCCGCCTCATCAGACAATCCCTGCCCCTGGAGGGCATCCATGCTCCGTCGCTATCAGACGCTCGTCGACCCCTATGCCGGGTATGACGAGAAAACCCCATCCGCCTCCGTCTGGCGGTTCATCTTCGAAAACCTGCGTCCGTTCCGCGTGCCCATCGCGGCCAGCCTTGCCCTCACCGTCGTCGGGGCGGCCATCGAGGTCTGGCTCATCGGCTATGCCGGTCGGCTTGTCGACATGCTGGCGGCCAGCAGCCCGGACCGGCTCTGGGCCGATCACGGCACGGAGCTGATGATCGTCGCGGCCGTCGTCCTGCTTGCCCGCCCGCTCGCTGGCGTCGTGCGCGAGAGCTTCGACGACATCGCGTTCCGTCCCAATGCGGTGACGCTCTTCCGCTGGCGGTCCCACCGGCATCTGCTGGCCCAGTCGGTCGGCTGGTTCCAAAGCGACTTCGCCGGGCGCATCGCCGGGCGGGTGACGCAGATCGGCGAGGCGGCGACCAGCGTCGTCTACGCGCTCGTCCACACGCTTTCGTTCGTCGTCATCTACGTCCTCGGCTCGATCTGGCTGATGGCCTCGATCGATCTGCGCCTGCTCATTCCCATGCTCGTCTGGCTCGGGCTCTATCTCGTGCTCATGGCCTACATCGTCCCGCGCCTGCGGGTTGCCTCGGAGCGGATGGAGGCGGCGAACACGGGGCTGTCCGGCATGCTTGTCGACACTTACGCCAATATCGGCGTCGTCAAGCTCTTCGGCGGCGAAAAGGCCGACGACCGCGACAGCCGCGCCCGGCTGGAGGAGGTCCGGCAGGCGTTCTTTGCCGTGCAGCGGCTGGAGGTGACGACCAACGGCTCGATGCTGTTCCTCGGCAGCCTGCTGATCGTCGGGCTCGTCGGCTATGGCATCGTCCTCTGGCAGGGCGGGCAGGCGCCGCTCGGGCTCGTTGCCGCCGCGCTTGCCTTGAGCTTTCGCATCACCGGCATGGCCGAGTGGCTGCTCGATGCGGTCTCCGGGCTCTTCAACGCCATCGGCGCCACCCGCGAGCACCTCAAGACCATCGGGCAGCCCATCGCCATCCCCGATGCGCCGGACGCCCGGCCGCTCGCGGTCACCGAAGGCGCCATCCGCTTCGAGGCCGTCAGCCACCACTACGGCAAGGGCCGCGGCGGGCTCGACCGGGTGAGCCTTGCGGTCTCGCCCGGCGAGAAGGTCGGGCTCGTCGGCCGCTCGGGCGCCGGCAAGTCGACGCTCGTCAACCTGCTCCTGCGCTTCTTCGAAGCAGAGGCGGGGCGGATCGAGATCGACGGAGAGGATATCCGCATGGTGACGCAGGAGAGCCTGCGCCGGCACATCGCCATGGTGACCCAGGACGTCTCGCTGCTGCACCGGTCCGTGCGCGACAACATCGCGCTCGGCCAGCCGGACGCGCCGTTCGAGCTCGTCGAGGCGGCGGCCGCCAAGGCCCACGCGGATATGTTCATCCCGATGCTCCGGGACGAAACCGGCCGCGCCGGCTACGAGGCGCATGTGGGCGAGCGCGGCGTCAAGCTCTCGGGCGGGCAGCGCCAGCGCATCGCGCTCGCCCGCGCCATCCTCAAGGACGCGCCGATCCTCATCCTCGACGAGGCGACCTCCGCCCTCGACAGCGAGGTCGAGGCGGCGATCCAGGATACGCTCTATGGCGTGATGGAAGGCAAGACGGTGATCGCCATCGCTCATCGCCTCTCGACCATTGCGCGCATGGACCGCATCGTGGTGCTCGACGAGGGCCGCGTCATCGAGGAGGGCACGCATGCAGCGCTCCTCGATCGAGGCGGGCTCTATGCTGCCCTCTGGGCCCGCCAGTCCGGCGGGTTCATCGGCATCGACACGGTGGACTAAAGTAGCGGTCGCGCGCCGAATATTCGGCTCGATCGCCTCCCTCCCCCTTGAGGGGAGGGAATGAGGGTGGGGGTGGTGCGGTAGATCACCGATGGACCCCCACCCCCGACCCCTCCCCTCAAGGGGGAGGGGAGCGATAGAGTTACCCATTCCGTGAACCTGAAAATGTCTACGCCCCCCGTCCGCCCGTCACGAACGAGGCGAACTTCGGCAGGATCATGCTGAACACCCGGAACGCCACCGCGCAGGCGACCGCGACCACCAGCGGCACGATCAGCCAGGCAAGGAGCCCGACGACTGTCGGCTCGATGGTGAAGCCGATCGCCAGCACCGCGAAGATCGCGATGCCGTGCATCAGGTAGATCGGGAACGCGTATTTCGACCAGGCCAGCAGCCGGTCGGCGAAAGGCGCGTTCGCCAGCCGCGCCGTCAGCGTCCAGATGGTCAGGCCGCCGAGGATGGCGATGTAGGTGCCGTTGTTCTGGCTCGGCCAGAAATAGTGGATGCAGCACATGGCCAAGAGCATCGCGGCGAACACCCAGAAGCCGCTGTCGAGCTTGTCGAGCGGCACCCGCCAGAGCGCGATCGCCCCGCCGATGAAGAAGGCCGGGAGCATCGGGGTGCGCAGGATCAGGTGGCCGTCGAGGTTGTATTCGGCAACGACCATGCAGGCGACGATCAGCGGCACCGGGTATTTGCGGAACACCCGTCCGATGAGGACCGCGATGACCGAGATGACGAAGAGGTCGCGCAGGAAATAGAGCGGATAGTTGACCGGCCGGGTGCTGTAGGAAAACAGCGCGTCCGCCCAGGTCTGCCAGCTCGCGCCGACGAGGTCGAGCCGCTGGCCACTGAGCACGCCCGCCGATTGAGCGACGAACAACAGCGCCACCAGCGAGATGTTCCAGAAGAGGAACGGGACGAGGATCGTCTTCACCTTCTTGGTGACGGTCGTCATCCCCTCGAGGTCGCTGCCCTTCGAGAACATGATGAACCCCGACATGATCGTCAGGATGGTCACCGAGAAGCGCAGGAACGTGGCGTTGGCGAGATAGGCGGGGGTGAGGATGCTGAGATCGTCGATGTCGCGCACTTGCGGCACGTCGAGCGGGAAATGCACGTAAACGACGAGGACGATCAGCAAGAGCCTCGCGATCGACAGCCGTTTTGAATTCTTGCGCAGCATGTCGTCCGCGACGGGCGCTGTCGGCCCGCGCGACGTCTGCGCGTCATATGCGATGGTCTGCGGAGCATTCATGTCGAGTTCCGATCCCTCGTCGGACGATAACATTCAGTCTCACGGCGCGATTAGGCCGGTTGCCGCGTTGGGCTGTCAATCGAGCGGGTGCGGAGGGCAGCCATGCGTCGCCGACAGACTGGCCGCAGTTTGCGACCAGACCGAGGGTGAGCTGCCCGGTCAGCGCAAGGGAGGGTTGAGCCCACCGGGCGGCGGCGCGGGTTCGCCCGCCAAAGTCTCGTGCCAGCCTCCTCGTGCCGGCTTGGGTTTCGGGGTGTGTCGATTCCCCCGCCGTGTTGTTCATGTCACCCGGCGACCTGCGCTGGAGCTTTCGAGGAGTACCACTATGACCGAGAAGACCGTGAATTCGCCTTTCGTCATGGGTTGGGCCGGGGCGGCGCTGCTGCTGCCCCTGCTCGCGGCCGCGCCCGCTGCCGCTCAGGGCACCAGCTTTTTCGACGGGTTCGACGGCCTCGATCTCGGGCGCTGGTACATCGCGGACGGCTGGGCGACCGGCACTTATCAGAACTGCACCTGGACCGACGATCTGGTGAAGGCGCAGGATGGCCTGCTCAATGTCGGGTTCGCGCCGGTGCCCTATGGCGAGCGCGAGAACAGCTGCGGGGCACTGCAGACGCGCACGGCCTTCGGTCATGGCACGTTCGAAGCGCGGCTGAAGACGCCCTCGGGCTCGGGCCTCAACGCCGCGTTCTTCACCTATATCGGCCCGACCCAGGGCGCCCCGCACGACGAGATCGACTTCGAGGTGCTGTTGCGCAATACCGGCGAGGTGCAGACGACCACCTTCGTCAACGGCGTCAGCGGCGACGGCGAGGTCGGCAGCGGCCAGCATCACGCGCTGCCTTACCCTTCCGATTCCGATTTCATCCACTTCGCCGTCACCTGGGCGCCGGATCGGATCGACTACTACATCAACAACGAGCTCGTGCGCACCATGACCGAGCCGCACACCATCCCCACCAACCCGCAACGCATCTTCTTCAGCCTCTGGGGCACCGATACCCTTACCGACTGGATGGGCGAATTCGAGCGCCCCACCGAGCCGATCGCCATGCAGGTCGACTGGGTCGCCTTTACCGCGCTCGGGGAGGAGTGCCAGTTCGACGAATCGGTGCTTTGCGCCGAGTAGGGAGCCCATCACCCATCCCTCGGCTGGGCACGATGGTGCTCCCCCCACCGGCTGTCACCCCGGCGCAGGCCGGGGCCTATCCTGAGATGCATTCCCAGCCGCAAGGTGTGTGATTGGGCAGTGCGGGCCACCGCCGTTGCCACTCCCTCAATGTCACCCCGGCCCCACCCACCCCGCGATGTCACCCCGGCGAAGGCCGGGGCCCATCCTGAGATGTTGCAACAGCCGCAAGGTGTATGAACGGGGCAGAGAGCACAGCCGCTCTTCCCGTGCCCACGGATAACGTCAGGGCTGGGTCCCGGCCTTCGCCGGGATGACAGCCGGTGGGCGGGAATGATGGTGCCACGCCCTCGTGGTTCGAGGCCGCTACGCGGCGCCTCACCATGAGGGCTACTGAGATAAGCGCGGGACTCACATCAGCCCTCATGGTGAGGTGCGAGCTCTTGCGAGCCTCGAACCACGAGGGCGTGGCACAATCCTCCACAAGCACCATGCGTCCCCCTCCCCCTTGAGGGGAGGGGATAGGGGTGGGGGTAGGCCCGTGAGCCACCGAAACATCCCCCCACCCCCAACCCCTCCCCTCAAGGGGGAGGGGAAGCAGTGCCTAAGCCGCTGATCTTGCATTGAAAGCAGAAAGTTATCCCCGCACCGTCGCGCCTGCCCCATACTCTCCTCACCGCCGCACCTCGGGCGAGGATGCATACGAGCTTCCGGTGCGGAAGGTCAGTCAGGAAAAGTGGAACCGGTTGTCCGGTTCAACACTGACCGGCCTTCGTTACGCGGATCCGGGTCGCATGGGGGTCGCCCCAGGCGAGGTCCAAACCGTCACCCGACCGGATGCCGACCGGCATCGTACCGGTGAAAGCCGGAAGGGAGGCTTCCCTGGCGGCGGGCGGATTAAGCCAAAAATCCCGGATGCATGCGGCGAGGCCTGCCTCGCTAATAAAAATTGCATGAGGCAATCCTCGCCGCATGCCGCTCGACCAAACGAACCCCGGGGCTTGAACCCGCCGGGCGCTTGCGCACGCCCGCTTGACCCGGTGCATCCAATCCTGTTGTCTCCGCCCATGACACGCGCCCGCAACCTCACCCTGCCCAACGTCATCACCATCGCCCGCATCGCGACGATACCGGTGATCGTTTGGCTGCTGACGACCGGCGACATCGGCATGCGGGTGGTCGCCGTCATCATCTTCGCGGTGGCGGCGGGCACCGACTGGGTGGATGGCTTCATCGCGCGCCGCTTCAACCAGGTCTCACAGCTCGGGCGCATGCTCGACCCCATTGCCGACAAGCTCCTCGTCGGCCTCGTGCTGGTCGCGCTCGCCTGGGACGGAAGCCTTTCGGCCTACGACCTCGTGCCGGTGATGGCCATTCTCTTTCGCGAGTTCTTCATCCCGGGCCTGCGTGAGTTCCTTGGCAATGCCCAGGTCGTGCTGCCGGTCAGCCGGCTGGCCAAATGGAAGACGACCATCCAGCTCGTCGCCATCATCGTCATCTTCCTCGAGGGGATCCTCCCCAACCTGCGGCTGGCCAGCGACGTCATTCTGTGGCTTGCCGGAGCCATAACCGTGTGGACCGGCATCCAGTATTTCGTCGCCTCGTGGCCGCATCTGTCGGGCGAAGAGAAATGAGGATTCTCTATTTCGCCTGGCTGCGCGAGCGGCTGAACAAGGGCGAGGAGGAGGTTTCCCCGCCCGCCGAGGTCGCAACCGTCGGCGATCTCATCGCCTGGCTCGCGGGCCAGGACGAGGCGGCCGAACTCGCCTTCGAAAAACGCCATCTCATCCGCGCCGCCGTCGACGGCAAGCTCGCGCGGCCCGAAACGCCCATTGCCGGGGCCGGGGTCGTCGCGCTTTTCCCGCCGATGACGGGGGGGTGAGGCGTGGAGACGCGCGTCACCAGCGAGGCTTTCGATCCGGGGGCGGAGGCCAACGCCTTCATCGCCCGCACGCAGGGCGCGGGCGCCGCCGTCACCTTCACCGGCATTGTGCGCTCCAAGGCCGACGATCCGATCCTCGCCCTCGAGCTCGAATGCTATGTGGACCTTGCCGAGAGCCAGATCGCAGCCATTCTCGCCGATGCCGCCACGCGCTTCTCGCTCCTCGACGCCACCGTCATCCACCGCCACGGCCGGCTGGTGCCGGGCGAGCCGATCATGCAGGTCATGACCGCCGCCCCCCACCGCGAGGACGCCTTCCGTGCCGCCCAGTTCCTCATGGACTACCTCAAGACCGACGCGCCCTTCTGGAAGAAGGAGGTCACCCCAACCGGCGAGCGCTGGGTGGAGGCGAAGGCGGAGGACGATAAGGCGCGGGAGAGGTGGGGGAGAGAGTAGGGTTGTCGGGCACTCATGCCTCAGCAGCCTCGATTGTCATCCCGGCCTTCGCTGGGATGACACGCGGTGGTTGGGGAAGCAGTGTGCTCCCGCACCAAACTTGTCCCCGCCCCATCACCCCATGCCAAACTCCCCAAACGAAAAGGCCGGGCACAGGGCCCGGCCTTCACAAGAAGAGGTTTTGCGCCGTGCTATTCCGCCGCCGCCCGTTTCGGCTGCACTTCGCGCGAATAGGCGTCGATCATGGCGCGGCAGGCTTCGCCGGGGGTGAAGCGGTAGTCGCCGATCAGCGACACCGGCGTCACCTCGGCTGCGGTACCGGTGAGGAAGCATTCGTCGAACTTGCCGAGCTCTTCGGGGCTGATGTGCCGCTCGGTGACGGTGTAGCCGCTGGCCTTGGCGAGTGCGATCACCGTGCGGCGGGTGATGCCGTCGAGGAAGCAGTCGGGCAGGGGAGTGTGGATCTCCTTGCCCTTGACGAAGAAGACGTTGGCGCCTGTCGCCTCGGCCACGAACCCGCGATAGTCGAGCATCAGCGCGTCGGCGTAGCCGTTGGCCATGGCCGCATCCTTGGAGAGGGTGCAGATCATGTAGAGGCCGGCGGCCTTGGCCTTGCAGGGGATGGTCTCGGGTGCCGGGCGGCGCCATTTCGACCATTCGAGACGGATGCCCTTCAGCTTTTCCTCGACCGAGAAATAGCTCGGCCACACCCAGGCGGCGATGGCCAGGTGCACGGTGTTGTTGCGGGCGGGAACGGAGAGTTCTTCCGAGCCGCGCCAGGCGACCGGACGGACGTAGGAATCGACCAGCCCGTTCTTTTCCAGCACCAGGCGCTTGGCCGCCTCGATCTCGTCGACCGACCAGGGAATGGTGAAGTCGAGCGTCTTGCCCGAGGCGATCAGGCGCTCGGTGTGCTCGCGCGACTTGAAGATCTCGCCGCCATAGGCGCGCTCGCCCTCGAACACGCTGCTTGCATAGTGCAGCCCGTGGGTCAGTACGTGAATCTTGGCGTCCTTCCAGGGCACCAGTTCTCCATCGAACCAGATCCAGCCATCGCGCTGGTCCATCGGCAGGCCTGCCATCGATCCTCTCCCGATCATTCATTTGTCCGGTCAGCGCCGGATAAGGTCTCAAGCTCGATCATGCCCCATGCCCCAAGCCCTTGGCAAACCAGAACGGCTTTGGGATAACACTTGCGAGCGTTGCTGATAGGCGGACAATGGCAGTAACCAAAATAAATGTCAACAAAGCTGACATAAATTCCGGCTCAAGCGCGTATCCGGAGATGCCTCTCGACGTCATGGGGCTTTTCTTCTTTGCCTACCGGGACTTCGTGGGCGATGCCGATGCGCTCCTGGCCAAGCAGGGGTTCGGGCGGGCGCATCACCGGGTGCTCTACTTCGTCAACTTGAAGCCGGGCATGCCGGTCGCCGACCTCCTCGATATCCTCAAGATCACCAAGCAGAGCCTGGCGCGCGTGCTGCGCCAGCTGATCGACAACGGCTATGTCGAGCAGAGGATGGGCGATGCCGACCGGCGGCAGCGCCTGCTCTATGCGACGCAGAAGGGGCGCGCGCTCTTCGAGACGCTTTCGGAGACGCAGGCCAGCCGGATCGATGCGGCGATCGCCGCGCTTCCGCCCGACGCCGGCCGGATCGTGCGCCGCTTCTTCGTCGGCATGGTCGAGCCGGACGATCGCGGTCTGCTCGACCGACTTAGGCTCACCGAGCGGTTGTAGGGCTCATAGCAGGGCTGGCGAGCGCCGGCTGGCGGACCGGGAGGGGGATGCGGCATGTCGTGGGGGCAATCGATGCGGCCGGCCGGGGCGTCGGCCGCAGGCGCCGACGGCCTTGCTGCCGAAGCATTGCGCACTGGCGACCCGTCCCTCGTCGTCGATGCCGTCATCGAATACCGGCGCGTACTGGCGCAAGGGCCAACCAGAGATGAGCGCGCCCGGATCGAGCAGAACCTGGGCGCCGCGATGTGCCTGATGGGACAGCAGGAGGCCGATCCCGTCCAGGCCGCCGCCGCCTTCGAGCTGGCGCGCCGGCATCTGGAAACCGCGCTGCTTGCCCGTACCCGGGAGGATGCGCCGCAGGCCTGGGCGCTCATCCAGGCCAACCTCGCCATCGTTCATCTCTCGATTCACCGGCTGACCGGCACTCCGGTGGAAGCCATGGCCGGTCACATCGCGCTCGACGGCGCCCAGGAGGTCTTCCGGCAGCTTGGCGACGCGAGTGCGATGGATTGGACCGCCTCGATCCGCATGCATCTGCTCAAGGCCGTCGACCGGCGCAGGACCGCGCGCTAGCTGCGGCCGAGCTCTTCGCTCCGCTTGCGCGCGGCGTCGACCGCGCGCTCGATGAGGTCGGTCAGGCCCGGTTCACCCATCAGTACGTCGAGCGCCGCCGCCGTGGTGCCGTTGGGGGACGTCACGTTCTGGCGCAACGTCGCCGCGCTCGCCGGGTCCGCCTCCATCAGCGCGGCCGCGCCAATGACGGTCTGGCGCGCCAGCTGCATGGCCGCCGCTTCGGAAAGGCCCTGCCGCCGCCCGGCTTCGGCGAGAGCTTCGACCAGGTGGAACACGTAGGCCGGCCCCGAACCGGAAACCGCAGTCACCGCATCGAGGTCGCCCTCATTGTCGAACCATGCGACCTTGCCGGCTGCGCCCAGCAATGCGTCGACCGTCTGTTTCTCGGCAGCGCCGACGCCCGGTCCGGCGACCGCGCCGGTCATGCCCTTGCCGATCTGCGCGGGCGTGTTGGGCATCGTCCGCACGATCTTGTCGGTGCCGAGGCCCTTGCTCAGACGCTCGATGCCGATACCGGCGGCGATGGAGAGAACGAGCGTCTGCGGTCCGACCACCGGGCGCAGCGCCTCCAGGGTCGCATCGACCACCTGCGGCTTGACCGCAATGACCAGCACATTGGGGTGCAGGCCCACCGGTTCGGTGTTGAGGATCAGCCCATAGTCTTCGGCGAGCGCCTTGGCAGCATCGCCGGGATGGGGATCGACGACGACGAGGTTGCTCGGCGCAAGGCCGCCGTCCAGCCAGCCGCGCGCCAGAGCCGTTCCCATCTTGCCGGCCCCGATCAGCATCACGGGGCCGACGGCCGTCATGGATTGTGTCACGCTTCGCCTACGGTCTCGAACATCACATGGCTCAGTGCGTCGGCGGCGGATTTGCCCGCCCACACGACGAACTGGAATGCCTGATAGTAAAGATCGCAGCTATCGGTGGCCGAGCGCAAGAGCGCTTCGCATTGTTGCGGGCTGACTTCGGCGCCCCCGGTGAGGAGGTGGGAGTTGCGGAAGAGCACGACGCCTTCCTTGTTCCAGATGTCGAAATGGCCGATCCAGAGCTGTTCGTTGATGAGCGCGATCAGCTGCTTGATCTCGTTGCGCCGCCCCTCCGGAACCTTGAGGTCGAAGGCGCAGGCGATGTGCAGGGACTCGAGGTCCTCCATCCAGTTGAAGGAGACGTGATAGTCGCTCCAGGCGCCGCGCACGGAAATGGAGATTTCGTCGGCGTCCTGCCGCTCGAAGGTCCAGTCGTTGATCGAGGCGATGTGTTCGATGATGTCCACTGGGTGGACGGTCCGGTCCGGTTCGATTTGGAGAAGAAGTGACATTGACGGGTCCCGCCTTGGCAACCGTGAGTGGGAGCGCCGGATACGGGGCGATCCGGCGGCTTACGCAGGGGTACTAATGAACTGCCGCACGCCTTAGAGCCTACGAATCGTCCTGACCTGATGACCCTACACGCCCACGCTGATTCCGGGACCGTGGGATCAGCAAGCCACTGGATTCTCTTGTGGATGATCGGCCCCGCATTGTTAACAAGGTGTTAACGCGACGGCCTTCCGCGGGCTTTTCCCGGTCACAAATGAGACACATTAGACCCTCGTGCGAGCTTTGTGCCTCATGCCTCCGGCAGACCGCGCGCGAACCGCTCGTTAACCATAACGATGAAGAGTGCGAGCGCGTGCCGTCGTCGGCATCTCGGACTTTGGGGGAACCATGAAACGATATCTAGCGACTGGGATGCTGGCGGCCTCGCTCGCCGTCACGCCAGCTCTTGCCGCCGATCTCTACGTGCCCGTCAACGACGTCTATATCCCGCCTGCCGCCTTCGACTGGACCGGCTTTTATGCCGGTATCAACGGCGGGTATTCGTGGGGCGAAGCCGACAGCCCGTCGATCGGCACCGTCGATCTGGAAGGCGCGGCGTTTGGCGGCCAGATCGGCTTCAACTATGATTTCGGCGGCTTCGTGCTGGGCGCAGAAGCCGATATCCAGTGGTCCGGGCTCGAGGGCGAGGAAGCCACGATCTTCGGCACGACCGTCAATGCCCAGCTCGAGTACTTCGGCACCATCCGTGGTCGGGCGGGTTTCGCCATCGACCGCATCATGCCCTATGTGACCGGCGGCTATGCATTCGGCGAGGCCTACGGCACGTCGACCTTCGGCCCGGGCTTCACGACGCGGGAAATGGTGCATGGATATACGATCGGCGCCGGCGTCGAGTACGCCGTTGCCGACAACATCACCGTCAAGGCCGAGTATCTCTATACGGACTTCGGTGACGAAACGTTCTTCCCCGGCACGATCATCGAGGAAGACATTCCGACCTACTTCAGCACCGTGCGCGCGGGCGTGAACTTCAAGTTCTGAGCCCGGCCGAACGGCGTCGATCAAGAGCCCCGGAGGATTCCGGGGCTCTTTCGTTGACGCTCAAGCCACATCCTGCCGCGTCAGCCGACGGCGCTCGGCAACGGCGTCGGCGAGCCGGTGGAGGACCGTGACCGTCGTTTCCCAATCGATGCAGCCGTCGGTGATCGACTGGCCGTAGACGAGCGCCTTGCCGGGGACGAGATCCTGCCGGCCGGCGACGAGGTTCGATTCGATCATCGCTCCGATGATCCGCCTGTCGCCCGCTGCGACCTGATTGGCCACGTCATCCATCACCCTGGGCTGGTTCTCGGGCAGCTTGCTGCTGTTGGCATGGCTGGCGTCGATCATGACGACAGGATCGAGCCCGGCCTTCACCGCCTCGGCACACGCCGCCTCGACGCTCGGCGCATCGTAGTTCGGCGCCTTGCCGCCGCGCAGGATGATGTGGCAGTCGCTGTTGCCGGTGGTTGCGGCGATGGCTGAATGGCCGGTCTTGGTGACGGCCATGAAATGGTGCGGGTGGCTCGCCGATTTGACCGCATCGAGCGCGATGCGCACATTGCCGTCGGTGCCGTTCTTGAAGCCGACCGGGCAGGAGAGGCCCGAGGCCAGTTCGCGGTGAATCTGACTCTCCGTGGTGCGTGCACCGATCGCCGCCCAGCTGACGAGATCGGCAATGTATTGCGGCGTCGTCAGGTCGAGGAACTCGCAGGCCGCGGGCAGGCCGAGATTGGCGATCTCCAGCAGCAGGCTGCGGGCGAGCCGCAGGCCGTTGTCGATCTCGAAGGAGCCGTCGAGATTGGGATCGTTGATCAGCCCTTTCCATCCGACCGTCGTGCGGGGCTTTTCGAAGTAGACGCGCATGATGATCTCGAGCCGGTCGCCCAGAGTGTCGCGCAATGCGACGAGCCGCCTGGCGTAGTCGATGGCGGCGGCCGGATCGTGGATGGAGCACGGGCCGACGATGACCGCCAGCCGGTCGTCCTGTCCGTGTCGGATGGCGCTGAAGGCATGGCGGGCGCTGAGGACGGTGCGGGTCGCCGCATCGGTTCGCGGGAACTCGCGCATGACCTCGATCGGGGTCACGAGTTCGCGGATTTCGCTGATGCGCAAGTCGTCGGTGGATTTCAACATCATTGGCTCCTGGGTATCTGCCCACGGCGGCCAACAAAAAAGCCGCCTCGAGGGATCGGGCGGCGGCTTCGGGTTTGGTCTTGTCGGTGAGATCAGATCAAGCGCGCGTAAGCCTCCGCCGGAGCGGATAGCTAAAGTACCAGAACGCAAAGGTGGCGACGGACTTGATCATGGCAAACGCAATAGCGCACCGGCCGTGGCTTGTCACGCTGGAATCGTATGCTCGTCGGCAGCTTCACGTTTTCGGCAGCGGTGTAACAAACCCGCTCGGGCAAGCGTAGATTGTGCAGGGGCAGGTTCAGGGAGCACCCAGATGTCCACCGCCATACGTCGTCCCATCATCCTGGTTGCCGCATTCGCCGCGGTCGCGGTTCTCGCCTTCGGGCAGCCCGTGACCACGCCGGCTTCGGGTGAAGAACCCTTCATCATCCCGGCGCCGACGGTCGACGTCACGAACGAGGAAGGGCTCGTCAAGGCGGTGTTCGCGGCCGGCTGTTTCTGGGGCGTGCAGGGCGTCTACCAGCGCGTCGAGGGCGTGACCTCGGCGGTTTCGGGATATGCCGGCGGCACCGCGGACACCGCGTTCTACGAGATGGTCGGCACGGGCCGGACCGGTCACGCCGAGGCGGTGGAAGTGACATACGATCCCTCCGTCGTCAGCTATGGGGAGCTGCTGCACATCCTCTTCTCGGTCGTCCATGATCCGACCCAGCTCAACTACCAGGGACCTGATCACGGTCCGCAGTACCGCTCGGCGATCTTCCCGATGAGCGCGGAACAGCAGGAAGTGGCGCAGGCCTATATCGCCCAGCTCGACGCGACCGGCGTCTATCCCGAGCCGATCGTCACCACGCTGGAGCCGTTCGAGGGCTTCTATCGGGCCGAGGACTACCATCAGGATTTCCTGACGCTCCACCCGGACTACCCCTATATCGTGCGCTTCGATCTGCCCAAGGTCGCCAACCTCGAGGAAATCTTCCCCGACCACTATCGGGCGCAGCCCCGCCTGGTGATGGCTGCCAACTAGCGGTCAGTCCGTCCGGTTGAAGTGGTCGTAGATGATCTGAGCCATCTGGCCCGAGATGCCGGGCACGGCTGCCAGATCGTCGAGTGAGGCGCGCGAGACGGCCTTGGCCGAGCCGAAATGGTTGAGGAGCGCGCGCTTGCGCGTCGGGCCGATGCCTTCAACCTCGTCGAGCGGGTTCCTGACGATATCCTTCTTGCGCCGGGCGCGGTGGGTGCCGATGGCGAAGCGATGCGCTTCGTCGCGCAGGCGCTGCACGTAGTAGAGCACGGGGTCGCGGTGCGGCAGCATGAAGGCCTCGCGGCCCTCCATGTGGAATTTCTCGCGGCCCGCGTCGCGCTCCTCGCCCTTGGCGATGCCGATGAAGGCCACCTCCCGCGGCAGGTTGAGTTCGGCGATGACCTGACGCACGGCGTTGAGCTGGCCGGCGCCGCCGTCGATGAAGACGACGTCGGGCCAATCGGGCATGCCGGTCGCATCATCTTCGGCATCCTCGGCGCTTTCGGCCGCGAGCCGGGTGAAGCGGCGGGTCAGCACCTCGCGCATCATGCCGAAGTCGTCGCCGGGGGCAATGTCGGTCGATTTGATGTTGAAGGTGCGATAGTGCTTCTTCGACAGACCCTCCTCGCCTCCGACGATCATGGCGCCGACGGCATTGGTGCCGGAGATGTGGGAGTTGTCGTAAACTTCGATGCGGCGCGGGGTCCTGTCGAGGCCGAAGCGCTCGGCAACGCCTTCCAGCAACGTTCTTTGCGAGGCGCCCTCGGCGAGCTGGCGGCTCAGCGCTTCGCGGGCGTTGACCAGGGCATGCTCGACGAGGTCGCGCTTCTCGCCGCGCTGGGGCACTTCGATATAGACGCGCCGGCCGGCGCGGCTCGTCAGCGCCTCTTCCATCAGAGCGTTCTCGGAAAGCGCGTGGCTGAGGAGCACCAGCCGCGGCGGTGTGCGGTTCTCGTAGAACTGGCTGATGAAGGCCTCGAGCACTTCCGTATCCGTCAGCGAAGCATCGGCGCGCGGCCGATAGGCGTAGTTGCCCCAGTTCTGGTAGGCGCGGAAGAAGAAGACCTGTACGCAGAATTGTCCGCCCTCGTGGTGGATGGCAAAGACATCCGCCTCCTCGACACTGCGGGCGGTGGCATCGCCCTGGCTCTGGATCGCGGCGAGGGCCGATAGGCGGTCGCGAAGGAGGGCGGCGCGCTCGAAATCGAGGGATTCGGCCGCTTCGTTCATCTCGGCCTGCATATGGTCGCGCACGGTCTGCGACTTGCCGGAGAGGAACTGGCGAGCTTCCTCGACGAGGCCGGCATAGTCCTCGAGCGAGATCTCCCGCGTGCAGGGCGCGGAACAGCGCTTGATCTGGAACTGCAAGCACGGGCGCGTGCGGGCCGCATAAAAGCTGTCCGAGCAGATGCGCAGGAGAAACGCCTTCTGCAGCGCGGCGATGGTGCGTTCGACGGCGTTGACCGAGGCGAAGGGGCCGAAGTAGTGGCCCTTGCGGCGGCGCGTGCCGCGATGCTTGGTGATCTCGGGCGCCTCGTGGTCGAGGGTGATGAGGATATAGGGAAAGCTCTTGTCGTCGCGCAGCAGCACGTTGAAGCGCGGCTTCAGGCGCTTGATGAGATTGGCCTCGAGGAGCAGCGCCTCGCTCTCGGTCTCGGTGCGCACGAACTCCATGGTATGGGTCGCCGCGATCATGCGCTGGATGCGCACGGGCAGACCTTCCGGGCGCGTGTAGTTCGTCACCCGCGCCTTGAGGCTGCGGGCCTTGCCGACGTAGATCACGTCGCCATTGGTATCGAGCATGCGATAGACGCCGGGCGCGGAGGGGAGCGTCCTGACGAACGTACGGATGATCTCCGGGCCGGTCTCGATAGGCGCGTCGGTCATCGGCGCCTCGGGGTCGGGTTGCGGCGGGCCGGCCATTCGAGATGCTCGCCGCCGTCGAGGGTGATCATCTGGCCGGTCATGGCCGGGAGCGAGAGGATCGCGGCAACGCCGGCAGCGATCCCTTCCGGGTCGGCGCTGTAGCCCAGGGGAAGCTCGGTTATGCGCTGGGCATAGGCCCGTGCATCCACGTAAGCCGGCGGCAATGTCGGTCCGGGGGCGATGGCGTTGACGCGGATGTGCGGGGCAAAGGACTGCGCCAGCGTGCGGGTCATCGTCCAGAGCACCGATTTGCTGAGGGTATAGCTGAAGAAGGCCGGTGCGAGATCGAGCACGCGTTCGTCGATGATGTTGACGATATTGCCCTGCGTATCGGCCGGAAGCTGGGCGGCGAAATCGCGCGACAGGAAGGCCGGAGCCTCGGCATGGAGGGTGAAGTGCTCGTCCCAAAGGCTCTCGTCGAGGTCGTCGGCGGCGTCGCGTTCGAAGATCGACGCGTTGTTGACGAGCAGCGTCAGCGGACCGAACGCGGCGGCGGCGGCCTCGATGAGGCCGGCGCGCTGGGTGCGGTCGAGGAGATCGGCGCGAACGATCGCCGCCTCGCCTCCGGCCTCGCGGATGTCGGCGACGAGCGCTTCGGCCTTGCCCTGGGAATTGCGATAGTGGACGACGACCGCCCAGCCGTCGTCAGCCAGGCGACGGGCGATGCACGAGCCGATGCGGTCGCCGGCACCGGTGACGAGGGCGATGCGCCGTTCTGGCGTGGATGACGTGTAGACCATGGCTAAGGATCGAAGGAATCGTTGATTGCAGACCGCCCTATATAGCTAGGCGGTCAGGCCCGGTTCGGCAAACGTTCCGCGCCAGGTCAATCTTCCGGCAGGGGCTTGGCGGTATAGACGACCGGAAAATCGCCCGGATCGCCGCTTCCGTCGCAGTCGCCCTTGTAGCTGAATTGCTCGAGCCGGAAATAATCGCCGGTCCAGCGCCAGAGGCCCGAGCTGCCGCAATCGGCGATGCCGCGACCCTTGTTGAACGTGCCGATCTCGCCGGCATCCGGATCGTACCAGGCGTTGACGAGTTCGTCTGTGCTCGACCAGGACGTATAGTCCGAATACTGCGCAAAATGCTGGCGCGTGAAGGTCTGGCCTTCGATCACGTAAACCTTGGCCGAGAAGTTGTAGGCGCCCGCGTAGCAGGGAAGCATGGCGATGGTCCTGTCCTCGCCGAGACGGGCGAGGATGCTGTCGCGACCGTTGGCGAGGTCCTCGAATTGCTCGCAATCCGCGTCGACCCGGTGCGCTTCCACGAGATCGGGGGGAACGGCGAGGTCGGGATCGACCTCGAAGCCGGCCGGCAACAGCCCGTAAGGCGGCTCGCCGGTCAGGCGCTCGGAGCCGATCCGGCGTTGCGTCTCGTCGATCCAGAGGAGCGAGGCGCTCAGTCCGGTGAGCGAGAACCGGGCGGCTGCCTCGATTGCCTCCTCGCCGGTGTAGTCGAAATCGACGGCTTGTCCGAGGACCATCGCATCGAGAACCGTCTGCGCCTTGGCCGAGAGAAAGTAATAGCGCGTCGGACTGCCGTAGGGGCCGACCTCGGCGTGCTCGAAGGTCTGGCCGGAACCGTCGACGGAAATATCGAAGGGAGAATCGAACCCCGCCGTGGCAGGCGCCAAGTCCAGGGACAGTTCCCAATACGTCTGGTCCGCATGCCGCTCGAGCATCAGTACCGGCCCTTCGCCCGCAACGGCGCGACAGAGACCGTCGGCGGCGCAATAGGCGGTCCAATTGCCGAATTGGCGTTCTTCCTGAGCACAAACAGCGCTCACGGCAGAGAGAATCACTGTCGCGGCAATTGCGCGCATTGACCAGGTGCGCCTGCTCATGCGGTGCGCGCCAACTATGCCTGAACTCCGAAAATGCGGTAAAAGGCCGGTTTCAGGCGCCATATCTGTCAGTTTTCCTGTCCTTTTGTTTGCGTTGATTCAACAGTATTATTTGATTTGCGAAGGAAGCATAGTGCTTCGCGGGAAAGCCATTAGGGGGAGCCACCAATGGAAGTTATCGTTTCTCTTATCGTCCAGTTGATCGCCGGCGGTGCTGGCGGCAACATCATGGGCCAGATTACGAAGCAACTCAGTCTCGGCACCACCGGCAATACCATCGCTGGCGCCGTGGGTGGTGTCGGCGGGACCTGGCTTGCCAGTCTCATTCCCGGGCTCAGCGGGCTCGTGGGTGGCGCTGCGGGGGTTGCCGACGGCGCTGCGGCGGCGGGCGGCCTCAATATCGGGGCTCTTGCCGGGCAGGGCGTCACCGGCCTCGTCGGCGGCGGGCTCCTGACGGTCATCGCCGGCCTCATCAAGCAGATGACGGCAAAGGCCTGACGCACTGAGTGCCGCAAAATCTCCCCGGGTCGGGTCGGCCCGGGGATTTGTTTGCATAAGTTTGCCTAGACCGGAATATCGATGACTGCGCCTGTTTCCGCTTCCCCCTCCCGCGACATGGTGGGACAGGCGATCGCCCTCACGCTCGTGACCATCGTCGTCTTCGGCATTCAGGACGCCGTCTCCAAGATACTGGTCGCGACCTACTCTCCCTTCCAGATCACCATGATGCGCTATTGGGCGTTCGCGCTCTTTGCGCTGTGGCTCGTGTCGCGCCGCGCGCCGATCCGCCATGCGCTGCGCTCGAAGGCGACGGGCTGGCAGGTGCTGCGCGGCGTGCTGCTCATGGCCGACATCTGGTGCTTCGGGCTGGCGCTGAGGACGGTGCCGCTCGGCGAGCTGCAGGCGATCACCCTCGTCTATCCGCTGCTGGTCACGCTCTTTGCCATCCCGATCCTTGGGGAGAAGGTCGGCATCTTCCGCATCGCGGCGGTCGTCGGCGGGTTCGCCGGCGCCATGATCATCGTGCGGCCTGGCGGACTTCCGCTCGACTGGGGCGTGTTCTTCACGCTGGCTTCCGCGACGCTCTATGCGCTCTACATCGTCGTCACCCGCAAGGTCGCGCATGTGGATTCGACCGCAACGAGCATGGTCTATGTCGGCGTGGTGGGACTGGTTCTCTCGACGGCGACAGGCGTATTCTTCTGGCAGCCGATGGGCTGGAACGACCTGGCGTTCGTCGCGGTCATCATGGTGACGGGATGCGCCGGCCACGGGCTGATGATGCTGGCGCTCTCCAAGGCGCCGGCGAGCACGCTGCAGCCGTTCAACTATTTCTCGCTGCCTTGGGCGATCGTTCTCAGCTTCTTCGTCTTCGGACACCTCATCGATCCGGTGTCGATGATCGGGGCCGGCGTGATCGTTGCCGCCGGACTGGTCGTCATGATGCGCGAGCGGATGAAGCGGGTGCCGACGGTCGTCGATCCGGCGCTGCCGGGCAAGGAATAGGCGGACGAAAAACGGCGCCGCCCAGGGGGCGGCGCCGATGATTGCGGGAGAGCTTAGTCCCCGATGCAGAAGTAGCCGTTGGGACCGTTGTAGCAGACGCTGCTGCCGGGACGGGGCGGGCGCGGGTTCCACACCGGCGGACGCGGTGGGCGCGGACCCCAGCCACCACCCCAGTGCGGGGGGTAGGGATCCCAGTGCGGCGGGCGCGGGGGACGCGGGTTCCAGTGCGGGGGACGCGGCGGGTACGGATCCCAGGTGGGCGGACGCGGCCGGTCGTAACCGTCGCGAGCCAGATAGCTGGACGAGACCCAGCCATCGGCGCCGCGTCTTTCGACGAAGCACCAGCTGCCGCGGCAGTGCTGCAGGTCGACCTGCTCGCCGCGCCGCAGCGTGCCGACGACGGCATAGCCGGTGCCCGGACCCGAGCGGACGTTGACGTTGGTTGTGGCGAGGGCCGGGGCCGCCGATGCACTCGCCGCGGTAGCGACAAGCGCCAGCGCAGCCAGCACTCCGGCGATGATCTTGTTGCGGATGGCCATGACTGAACTCCTGTTGAGCATGGGACGGAGTACGTCCTTGGCGTCCAGATATTCCCCCCATCCTGAACCGGACCTGAATGATCGCTTCAGCTTGGCGAAGGTTAAGGAAAAGCCGGCTTTTCCGGACAGCGCTCAGAAACGCAGCAGATCGATGAACCGTTGCAGCGCATCGCCGAGCGCTTGGCGCTTCCGCTTCTTCATGTCGCCCAGGAGCGCCTCCTCGAGCTCGTTCCAATGCTCGGCGAGCGCGTTGCGAATGCGCAGGCCCCGTTCCGTCAGCGCCAGGCCAGGCGTCAGTTCCGGTCCGACCGCCTGCCGGCGCACGAGATCGCGCTCGAGAAGCCGCGCGATCCGCGTCTCGAGCTGCCCGTCCGTCTGGGCGAGCTCGCTCGCCAGCTCCGCCTCGCTGATCCCCGAACGGCCGAGCACGAACAGCACCGCATCGTCCCCCGGCTCCAGGCCACGCTCGACGACCGGCACCAGCAATGCTTTGCGGGCGAGCTGACCGGCTTCGATCAGCCGATAGAGGGTGGATCGGGACGAGGGTTTGGACATGGGCGGGAAAATAGGCCGAACTCCTCTCTCGCGTCGATTGTCCGCACATCCTATCGTTAATCGTGGACGTACCAAGGCCCATCATTGTTCACCTTGCGCACATGGGTTATGCGTTCGCCGACGCCCATCGCCCAAGGAGCGCGCGTGGCCACGCTGTTCGTCGAACACCTGACGGCACCCGAATTCGCCGCCTTCGTGGGCGCGCACGTCGTCGGCGTCCTGCCGGTCGCCGCCATCGAGCCGCACGGGCCACATCTGCCGCTCTCGACCGACGCCGATATCGCGCGCGGGCACCTCGCCGGCCTTGCCGCGGCGGCGCCCGACACTATCGATGTGGCCGTGCTTCCGCTGCAATCGATCGGCCACAGCCTCGAGCACGAGGGGCAGCCGGGCCTGTTCACGCATTCGGCCGAGACATTGCTCGCGGTCTGGGAGGACGTGGTCGCCCCGTTCCGCCTTGCCGGCGGGCGGCGGCTCATCATCGTTTCGAGCCATGGCGGCAATTCCGAACTCGCGGCGCTCCTCGCCACGCGGCTGCGCGCCCGGCATGCCATGCTGGCGGTAACGGCGGCATGGCTGCGCTTCGGCCAGCCGGAGGGGCTGTTCGACGACGATGAGCTTGCCTACGGCATCCACGGTGGCGCCGTCGAGACTTCGCTGATGCTGCACTATCGGCCCGAGGCGGTGCGCGGCGACAGGATCGGCGACTTTGCCTCGGCGGGGAAAGCCTGGGACACCCAAAGCCGGCATCTCAAGGTTCACGGGCGCACCCGGCCGGGCTGGCTGACGCGTGATCTCAACCCCGAGGGAGCCCTGGGCGATGCGCGGCAGGCCAGCGCGGAAAAAGGCGCGGCCAGCGCCCGCCATGCCGTCGCCGGGTTCGCGCACCTCATCGAGGACGTCGCCGCCTTCGACCTCGACCGGCTGGGAGGGACACGATGAGCCAGGACCTGGCGCGCATCCGCGCGTTCGTGCAGGTGTTCGATGCCGGTGGCTTCTCGGCCGCCGCGCGCCAGCATGGCCGCTCCAAGGCGCTGCTCAGCAAGTACGTGACCGACCTCGAGGACTATCTCGGGGTGCGGCTGATGAACCGCACGACGCGCAAATTGAGCCTCACGGAAGCCGGCGAGGCCTATTATCGCGAGGCGAGTGCGCTGCTCGCCCAGCTCGACGATCTCGACGCTTCGATCTCGGAGCAGACCTCCGAGCCGCGGGGGCTCCTGCGCATCTCGGCGCCGCGCAATTTCGGCGAGGATACGCTGGCGCCGGCGATCTTCGCCTATCTCAAGAAATACCCGAAAGTGAGCCTCGACCTGCGGCTCGAGGACCGCTACGTCGATCTGGTCGATGAGGGCATAGACGTGGCGCTGCGCATCAGCACGCTGCCCGATTCCTCGCTCATCGCCCGCAAGATCGCCGACATGCACCTGGTTCTTGCCGCTTCGCCTGCGCTCATCGGCGAACTCGGGCGTCCCGAACATCCCGAGGCGTTGCGGAACCTGCCGTGCATCGTCGACACCAACATGCAAGGGCAGGCCAACTGGCGGTTCATCGAGGACGGCAAGACGATCTCGATTCCGGTGACGGGACAGGTGCGCGTCAACTCGCCACTGGCAGCGCGTTCTGCCGCAGTCGCGGGCCTTGGCTTTGCCGCATTGCCGTCCTACCTCGCCGACCCGGTGGTCGCCGCCGGCGCGCTGGTGCCGGTGCTGACCGAATACGTGCCGACGGGGCAGACGCTGCAGGCAGTCTACCCACACCGGCGGCATCTGGCCGGCAAGGTGCGCGCGCTGATCGATCATCTGGTCGACTGGTTCGGCACGCATCCGGTGAACTGAGGTGCGTCTGGTGCATATCGAGATGCCATGCTGAGGTTGCGGCGGTTCATCCGGGCGATGCTGGCCGGCATCCTCCTGCTGCTGGCGTGCGCGCAGGCGCAGGGGCATCCGCATATCTTCATCGACGCCAAGGTGACGATTGTCTTCGACGATGCGGGCGGCATCGCGCGGCTGCACCACGAGTGGACGTTCGACCCTTATTTCTCTGCCTGGGTTGTCCAGGGGCTCGACACCGACAATGACGGCGTGACCAGCAGCCAGGAGATGCAGGGGCTCGCCGACGAGAACATGGTGGGGCTCGCCGAATACGGATTCTACACATATGCCGATGGGGACGGGCGCGAGCTTGCCTTTACACCCGTCGGCGACCAGACGATGCGCTACGAGAACGAACGCTCGACGCTCGCCTACAGCCTCGCGCCGACGCAACCGGGGCAGGTCGGACGGCTGGAGCTCGCGGTCAACGACCCGGAGTACTACGTCGCCATCACCTTCGCCGACAGCTCGGCGGTGACGCTGGAGAACGCACCGGACGGGTGCGGCGTCGAGCTCGTTCCGCCCGAGCCGATGTCGGCCGATGTCGAGGAGCGGCTCTATGCGCTGGGCCCCGAGGTGCTGGAGCTGCCGCCGGACCTCGCCGCCGCCATGCGCGGCACGCAGGGCATGATCGTCGTCACGTGCCCCGGCGGCGCCGCGCCGCCGACGGCGCTCGATGCGGTCAATACGCTCGCCCAGTCGCGCCCGGCGCCGTTCGGCGGGCCGCCGCCGGAACCCGGTCTCAACCTGCCGCGCAGTGGCTTCTTCGGCTGGCTGCAGGACCAGCAGCGCGCGTTCTATACGGCGATGACCGGCGCGCTCGCCGCCTTCCGCACCGACCTCAACGCCTTTTGGATCCTCGGGGGCCTGAGCTTCCTCTACGGCGTCTTCCATGCGGCCGGGCCGGGGCACGGCAAGGTGGTCATCTCCTCCTACGTGCTGGCCAACGAGATCGAGGCGCGGCGCGGCATCGCCTTGAGCTTCATCTCGGCGCTGATCCAGTCGCTGGTCGCCATCGGCTTCGTGCTGATCGCGGCGGGCATCCTCGGCATGACCAGCCTTGCCATGGGCGATGCCGCGCACTGGATCGGCGTTGCCTCCTACGCACTCGTCGCGGCGCTGGGGCTGTGGCTCATCGCGCGCAAGCTCTTCGGCTGGGGGCACCATCATCATCACGGCCCCGACCTTGAGGCAAAAGCGCACAAGCACCTGCACGAGGGGGAGGAGCACGGCCATGAACACCATCATCATCATGGGCACGATCATAGCGGCCACGGCCACGACGGGGACAACCACGACCACCATCACATCGTGACGCCGGACATCGCCCGGCGAAGCTGGAAGGAACAGCTCGGCGTGGTGCTGGCGGTCGGTGCGCGACCGTGCTCGGGGGCGCTGGTGGTGCTGGTCTTTGCCCTGTCGCAGGGCGTGCTGCTGGCCGGGATCGTCTCGACACTGCTGATGGGATTGGGCACGGGCATCACCGTCGCGGCGCTGGCGACACTCGCGGTGTTCTTCAAGAACGCCGCCGGCAGGATCGGGGGCGCCGACACCCCGCTGGCCGGGGCGATCGTCTGGTGGCTGGAACTGGCCGGGGCGGTGCTGGTCTTCGCCTTCGGCGTGCTGCTGCTCATCGCTTCCCTGTAGTCCGCGACCCATCGCCGCCTTGCGGCGCGGGCCGTCTCGGCTAAAAGTGCGGCGCAACAATCAACAATATCGAACGATCCGCCATGTCCGCGCCAGCGCCCGCCATCCGTCCCGAGGTCCAGACCGAGAAGATCGGCGTGCTGCTGTTGAACCTGGGCACGCCCGACGCCACGGACTACTGGAGCGTGCGGCGCTATCTCAAGGAGTTCCTCTCCGACCCGCGGGTGATCGAGACGCCCAAGTGGCTGTGGTGGCCGATCCTCAATCTCGTCATCCTCTCGTTCCGCCCGCAAAAGAGCGGGCACGCCTATGCGCAGATCTGGGACAAGCGGACCAATGAGAGCCCGCTGCGGGTGATCACGCGCGACCAGAGCGAGAACCTGGCGGCGCGGCTGGGCGGCGACGGCATCGTCGTCGACTGGGCGATGCGCTACGGCAGTCCGTCGACGCAGAGCGTGCTGGAGCGCATGCGGGCTGCGGGTTGCCGGCGCATCCTTTTGGCCCCGCTCTATCCGCAATATTCGGCGACGACCACGGCGACGGCGAACGACAAGGCGTTCATGGCCCTGAAGGACGTGCGCTGGCAGCCGGCGGTGCGCACCATGCCGGCCTACTACAACGATCCGGTCTACGTGAAGACGCTGGCCGAGAGCATCCGCCAGGGCGTCGAGGGGCTGGATTTCGAGCCGGACGTGGTGCTGACGAGCTATCACGGCATGCCGGTGACCTACCACGAAAAGGGCGATCCCTACTACGACCAGTGCCTCGAAACGACGCGGCTGGTGAGAGAATATCTGGGCTGGCCCGAGGACAGGCTGATGGTCACCTTCCAGAGCCGGTTCGGGCGGGCCGAGTGGCTGAAGCCCTATACGGCCGAGACGCTTGAAGCGCTGCCCAGGCAGGGCAAGAAGAAGATCGCGATCCTGGCGCCGGCGTTCTCGGCCGACTGCATCGAGACGCTGGAGGAGATCGCCATCGGCGGGCGCGAGACGTTCCTGCATGCGGGAGGCGAGAAGTTCGCCTACATCCCCTGCCTCAACGACAGCGCGCCGGGTATGGACATGCTCGAGGCCATCGTGCGGCGCGAACTCTCCGGCTGGCTCTGATTCAGGCGAGGGCGGTCTGCAAATGGCCGTCCCTCGCGCTTCCGGTACTCAGCGGAAGATGCCGTAGGGCAGGGGATCGAACGGGGTGATCGGGGGCGTGACGTTGACCTTGGCGGGGGAGCCGACGAGGTAGCTGGCATCCACCCAGCCGCCGACGGCGGCGATGTAGCACCAGCTCTCGCCGCCCCAATCGGCATAGCGACGGCCGAACTCGTCCTCGCGGAACGGCGGGGTGCAGCGCTCGAGCACGAACCGCTCGCCATCGGCGAGGCGCCCGAGGACCGGGTATTCGCGCCCGGGGCCGGAGCGCACGGTGGCGTTTCCGGAGGCGCGCGCGGTCGGCTCGGCGAGGACGGGGCCGGCGAAGGCGGCCACGGCAAGCGCGGCGAAAGCGACGATGGCGGGGCGGGCGATGCGCAAGGGTTCAAATCCTCCTGCGGCCATCTAGTGCGCGCGCCGGGTGGCGGTTTCATGGCGGCATGCGCAAGCGCCCGGCGGGTTTGCCCCGGGGTTCGGTTAGTCGAGCGGCATGCGGCGAGGATTGCCTCATGCAATTTTATTAGCGAGGCAGGCCTCGCCGCATGCATCCGGGATTTTTGGCTTAATCCGCCCGCCGCCAGGGAAGCCTCCCTTCCGGCTTTCACCGGTACGATGCCGGCAGGCATCCGGTCGGGTGACGGTTTGGACCTCGCCTGGAGCGACCCCCATGCGACCCGGATCCGCGTAACGAAGGCCGGTCAGCAAGAACCGGACAACCGGTTCCACTTTTCCTGACTGACCTCGCGCACCGGAAGCTCGTATGCATCCTCGCTCGTGATGCGGCGGTCAGGAGAGTATGGGGTCATCTCAAGCCGTGGGGATAACTTCCTGCTTTCAGTGCAGGATCAATGGGTTGGGCGCTGGCTCCCCTCCCCCTTGAGGGGAGGGGTTGGGGGTGGGGGGATGTTTCGGTGGCCCACGGGCCTACCCCCACCCCTATCCCCTCCCCTCAAGGGGGAGGGGATGCATGGTGCTTGTGGCAGCCTTGGTGCCACGCCCTCGTGGTTCGAGGCTCGCAAGAGCTCGCACCTCACCATGAGGGCTGATGTTAGCCCGGCGCTTATCTCAGTAGCCCTCATGGTGAGGCGCCGCGTAGCGGCCTCGGGAGCGGGGGGATCGGGGACGTCGAGCTGGAACAGGGCGCCGAAGCGGTCGAAGCGGCTTTCGGCCTCGCCCAGCACCAGGGAGAGCTCCGACCAGTTGACCGCTTCGCGCGACAGGCGCGGCACGATGCGGTTGTGCGACACGTCGGCGAGGAAGCGGCGGATTTCGGCGAGCAGCCGGGCGGCGGCGCGCACGGTCCCCTCGGGAACGACGACATTGGGCCGGGCGCCGGCGTGGCCGGCGACCTCGGCGCGCATATCGCCGAGCCGGAAGGACAGAGCCCGGAAATCGCCGCTGGTGCGGGCCGGGGAGATGGGGCGGTGCCTGGTGCGGGGCATGGCGTCCTCCGTTGAAAGGGGGACGCTATTTTAGACGCGGGCCAAGAGCGAGCGGCTGCGCTGGCGCTCGCCATCCCAGGTGGTGAACACATGCAGATGTCGATCTTCTCCGCCAGCTCCCAGATGCGGTCCTGCACCTCGGCGGGCGTCTTGTCGGTGTGATGGTGGGGTTTGGCCATGGGGTGTTCCTCGGGTTGGGGAGGAGGAACGGGGGGCGGGGTTACTGATTACGTGTGCCCCCACGAAGAGGGGCCAGACACTGTAGACTCGGCGGCTTGCCAGGCTCTTCCCGGTACGCCTTGTCGGGTCGTTCGAGCTTAACTCTCACGGCCTCACATAGGTTAGGACAAGAAATCACAGGGGGAGAATATCCCTCCCGCCCGAGTTAATGTCAGCGCAATTTAGGACTCTGCCGGCTGCACTAAGATTAAGCGTAGGATGCCTGAACAGATCTCAGTCGATCTTCATCAAGTCTATAAGGGCCACGCCGGCCTTGAGGTCGATCGAGTACGCGATTGATAGCTTGCTGTACGATTTGCTCTAGCTCAGCCTGCTTTTCATTCACACTCGAACTGCCACGAACGTCTGGTTTGGGTGCAGTCATTCGGTCCTCCGAATTCGAGTCGGTGATTAAGCTTACCGTAGTGAGTCGCATTGTAAATCACATATTGGCATTGAGATGGCTAACGCGCGATTAACGCTTTGGGGGCGGTATGGATGAGTTGGATGCGGTGGTCGATAATCCGGAGCTGGTTTTCGGACTCGTTGGGCCGATCGGAGTCGATCTAGACCATGTGATGAACACGTTGAAGTCCGCCTTGCAGCAGGTTTCGTACGACACGCGGGTTATCCACATAACGTCACTAATGCGGGATTTCTTTAGCGACATAGCGATCAATGAATCCTCATACTCTGCGAGATACGACAGTCTCATAGGTGAGGCCGACAACGTACGGCGACGTCTAGGTAGTCAGGCGGCTTTGGCCGGCCTGTCGGTCGTTGGTATACAGCGTCAGCGACGAGAAATCGTCCGAGCTTCAACTGATGAGCAGGTGAGTCCTGCGTTCGGAACTGCCTACATTGTAAGACAGTTCAAAAGGCCGGAAGAGATAGCGCTCATGCGGCAGATATATGGGCGAAAATTTGTTCAGGTATCCGTGTATCTAGATCGAGAAGAACGACAGAGAAATATCGAAAAGAAAATCCGAAACTATCGCTCCGACAATATTGATGCATCTGAAGCCACTAAACTCGCAATTGATCTTATCGATAAGGATTACAAGGAGGGGGAGGATGAGTATGGTCAGCGGATTTCCGATGTATTTCATCTAGGCGATGTGTTCGTCAGAGGAGATGGGAGCGCCGAAGCGACTAAAACGATCGAGCGGTTTGTGCAGGCGCTTTTCGGCCACAACGGAATATCTCCAACCAAGTCTGAGTATGGGATGTACGCTGCGGCTGGCGCTGCACTACGGTCTCTCGACCTGTCGCGGCAGGTCGGTGCAGCCATTTTTTCGCCAGCTGGGGAAGTGGTTGCGCTCGGTTGCAATGAAGTACCGAAGGCTTTTGGCGGAACCTATTGGAGCGACGATGACCAGCCCCTGCATAGAGACTATGAAGAAGGTCTAGATGGTAATCATCATCGCAAGGTAAAGGTCCTGCATGATTTGATTGAGCGCCTCGACGAAATTGATTGCTTTTCTACTGAATTTAAATTGAGGGGTGATGTTAGCGCTAGGGTGAATCATTTGCTTGATCAAAAGCAAATATCTGAGTCGAAGTTCATGGATTTGATTGAGTTTGGTCGAATGATTCATGCCGAGATGTCAGCAATATCTGACGCTGCTAGACTCGGTAGGCCTGTGCATGGTGCAATACTTTATTGCACCACTTTTCCGTGTCATATTTGTGCTAAACACATCGTTTCTTCTGGCTTAAATCGCGTCGTATTTCTGGAGCCTTATCCAAAAAGTCATGCCATTGACTTTCATGGAGATGCTATAACGTACAACGATACCAAATTTCGAGACAAAGTACTGTTTGAGCCATTTATTGGCATTTCTCCTAGACGTTATCGAGACATCTTCGAGAAAGGAAAACGAAAAGATGCGAGTGGCATCGCTCGCATGTGGTACGAAGGTAAGCCAGTACCGCGAGTGGAAGACAGAAGTGGCGGCTATCTTGAGAATGAAGACGCCGCTATAGCGCTAGTTGCTCCGCCAAAAGCATGATTGTGGCCATAGGCGACCTCTCCGCGGATGGAGAGTTTACCCCCTATCATCTTCCCTTCCCTGTGACAGGGGGAAGGGAAGGCAGCTAACTAATCTCCCCCTCCAGCGTATCCAGCTCCATCTCCCGCAGCCGCTTGACCTCGTCCCTCAGCCTTGCCGCCTTCTCGAATTCCAAATTCGTCGCGGCCTCGCGCATCTGCGCCTCCAAGTCCTTGATGACCGCCGCCAAATTCTCCCCGACTTTGACCTCTTCCTTGCCGTCGCGGCCCTTGCCGATGCTGACGGTGACGTGGTCGCGTTCGTAGACGCTGTCGACGATGTCCTTGATGTTGGAGCGGACCGACTGCGGGGTGATGCCGTTGGCCTCGTTGTAGGCGATCTGCTTTTCGCGGCGGCGGTTGGTTTCGGCCAGCGCCCGGGCCATGGAGCCGGTCTCGCCGTCGGCATAGAGGATAACGCGGCCGTCGACGTTGCGGGCGGCGCGGCCGATGGTCTGGATGAGGGAGGTTTCCGAGCGCAGGAACCCTTCCTTGTCGGCATCGAGGATGGCGACGAGCCCGCATTCGGGGATGTCGAGGCCTTCGCGCAGCAGGTTGATGCCGACCAGCACGTCGAAGGCGCCGAGCCGCAGGTCGCGGATGATCTCGATGCGCTCGATGGTGTCGATGTCCGAGTGCATGTAGCGGACGCGAATGCCCTGCTCGTGCAGGTATTCGGTGAGGTCCTCGGCCATCTTCTTGGTCAGCGTGGTCACGAGGGTGCGGTAACCGGCCTTGGCGACGGTGCGGATCTCGTCGACGACGTCGTCGACCTGGGTGGTGGCCGGGCGCACCTCGACCGGGGGATCGGTGAGGCCGGTGGGGCGGATGACCTGCTCGGCAAAGACGCCGCCGGTCTGCTCCATTTCCCATGAGCCGGGGGTGGCCGAGACGTAGACCGTCTGCGGGCGCATGGCGTTCCACTCCTCGAAGCGCAGCGGGCGGTTGTCCATGCAGGAGGGGAGGCGGAAGCCGTATTCGGCGAGGGTCGCCTTGCGCCGCAGGTCACCGCGATACATGGCGCCGAGCTGGCCGACGGTGACGTGGCTCTCGTCGACGAAGACGAGGGCGTCGTCGGGCAGGTATTCAAAGAGCGTCGGCGGCGGCTCGCCGGGGCGGCGGCCGGAGAAGTAGCGCGAGTAGTTCTCGATGCCGGCGCACGAGCCCGTGGCTTCCATCATCTCTAGGTCGAAGAGGGTGCGCTGCTCGAGGCGCTGGGCTTCGAGGAAGCGGCCGGCGCCATTGAGCTCCTGCAGGCGCGCGGCGAGCTCCTTGCGGATCTCCTTGATCGCCTGGACGATGGTGGGGCGCGGGGTGACGTGGTGGGAGTTGGCGTAGACGCGGATGAACTTGCGCTCGCCCACGGTCTTGCCGGTCAGCGGATCGAACTCGACGATCTTCTCGATCTCGTTGCCGAAGAGGGTAATGCGCCAGGCGGCGCTGTCGTAGTGGGCGGGGAAGATCTCGATGGTGTCGCCCCTGACCCGGAAGGTGCCGCGGGTGAAGGCGCTCTCGTTGCGCTTGTACTGCAGGGCGACGAAATCGGCGAGCAGCTGGCGCTGGTCGATCTTCTGGCCGGCCGAGAGATCGATGATCATGGCCGAGTAGCCCTCGACCGAGCCGATGCCGTAGATGCACGAGACCGAGGCGACGATGATGACGTCGTCGCGCTCGAGCAGGGCGCGGGTCGCGGCGTGGCGCATGCGGTCGATCTGCTCGTTGATCGAGGATTCCTTCTCGATATAGGTGTCGGTGCGGGGCACATACGCCTCCGGCTGGTAGTAGTCGTAGTAGGAGACGAAGTATTCGACTGCGTTCTCGGGGAAGAACGACTTGAACTCGCCGTAGAGCTGGGCGGCCAGCGTCTTGTTGGGCGCAAGGATCAGCGCCGGGCGCTGGGTGCGCATGATGGTCTGGGCGGCGGTGAAGGTCTTGCCCGAGCCGGTGACGCCGAGGAGCACCTGGTCGGTCTCGCCGTTCTCGATGCCTTCCACCAGCTCGGCGATGGCGGTCGGCTGGTCGCCGCGCGGCTCGTAGTCGGTCACGAGCTTGAAGGCCTTGCCGCCCTCGGTCTTGGCCGGGCGCTCGGGACGGTGCGGCACCCAGGGGGTGGAGCCTTCCACCTCCTTGCGGCCATGGAGGATGATCTCCTCCAGCGCCTTGACGGTGGCGGAGATGCCGACTGTCTGCGCGCCGGCGATGGTGCGGCCGTCGCCGCCGGTGACCTTGGAGCGGCCCTTCGAGGGGCGCTGCGCGCCCGCCTCAGGGTGAGGGGCGGCGGCATCGGCGGCAGTGGCGAGGGCGCCGCGCAGCTGCGACATGACCTGCGGGTCCTTGGCGGCGGCGCGGCTGATGTCGCGGGCGGAAAGCGCCTTGCCGGAGGGCACATGGCCGAAGCCGGCCTGCTCGGGCTCGCCGAAGCCGGAAAAGTCGATGCGGTCGACGGAGTTGGCCTTGGACTTGGGGGCTTTGAGGCTCATCCCTGTGGCCTCCGAACGCTTGCCTTTCGATGCCTTCTTCGGCTTCTCGGCAGCCTTGGCCTCCGCCTCGGCTCGTTCCCTGTCGGCGCGGTCGAGCGCACGCTTGTTCCTCAGGCGCTCTTGGGGCAGGCGCTTGTTGGCGGCGATATCCTCGGCCTTCTCGATCTCGCCGAGAAAGTCGTCGATGGAGAACTCGGATTTTCCGGGGCGCGAGGAGGAGGCCATGGGTTACCGCCAGTGGTTCGGAAAGAGCAGATAAGATGGGGAACGTGGCCGCATCATGCAACGTTGCGGACGATCTTAGCACTGCGCGAACGGATTAGGAACACCCTCGGATGACAGGGGCTGTCAGGAGGGGAGGACGGCAAGGCCCTCAGCAGCTTCCCATAGGCGCGGCTGCCCAGCTCGCGGCCAGGGCGGCGATGTCGGCAAGGCGGGCGGTTCCGTCCGGGGACGCCATGCCGTGGTCGAGGGCCGGAAATTCCCAGTAGGTGAGGTTGCAGAGACCGCTTTGCGCAAACGCGTCGGCGGTCAGCCGGGCGGAGGCCAGCGGGGAAGAGTCGTCGCGTCCGCCCTGGATGAGCAGGAGCGGCGATGTTGCGCGCAGCATGTGGTCCAGCCCGCGAAAGTCGAGGATATCGGCCCAGAAGCGGTGCGTGGAGCCGGCAAAGAGCGTGTCTCCTTCGGGGTCTGCGCGGGCGGCGGCGAAACCGGCGTCTATCGTGGCGTGGCCCTCCGGCGGCACGGTCGCGCGCACCATCTCGCCGAAGCTCATGCCGGTGGCGGACGACAGGATGATGGTCGCCTGCGGGGCGTACTCGACCGCGAGCGCTGCAACGGCGAGACCGCCCTCGGAGCCGCCGAAGAGGACGAGGTCTCCATCGTCTTCGGCAAGCAACCCGTCGAGCACCGCGCGATAGTCATCGAGGCGCCGGGACAGCGTATAGCGCTCGTGGAAGGCGGAGGGGCAATCGATGAACCCGTCCGCTATTCCGGCGTCGGCCGAGACGCCGATCTTCTCGACCATCATGGCGGTATGGTCGGGAAATGCATCGCGAACGGCGGCGAGGTTGGCGCTTTCACGCACCGGCAGGCATCCCGAACCCTGGGCGAGCAGCAGCAATCCCTGCGAGGCGCCGTCCGGAGCGTCGAGCCATACGTCGATCAGGCTGCCATCGGCACGCGGAACCCGGTGGAGTTCGGGTTCGGCATGGACCGAGGTGGTGAGGGCGAGAAAGGCCAGGCCGGCCAGAAGCACCTTCATCGGACTGCCGTCACTGCGAAAGCGGGAATTCGCGCAGGGGATCGCCGCCGTCGATATAGAGCTTGCCGCCGGGGACGAGGGCGGCGGTGAGGCGGGGGCGGGCTTGTTCGCCGGCGGCGGGGAAGCGTCCATCGAAGGCGCCGACGCGGATAGCGACGGCGAGGTCGTAGGGAGCTTCGCCGGGCAGGAGCGTGAAGTCTTCGGCAGTAGATTGGCGAACGCTCATGCGGCCGTCGACGATCTCGGCGGCGCAGCCGGCCTCAACCTGCTTGACCGCAGTGGCGGAGCGATCGACGGCCAGCACGTGCCCATCGCCGATCCGCGCCGCGATCTCACGCGCCATGGCGCCGGGGCCGCAACCGATCTCGATGACGCGCATGCCCGGCCGCAGGGGCAGGGCATCGACGATGGCGGCGAGGCGGGCGGAGAGGGCAGGCATGGTGGGCTCCTATAGGTCGAGGCTTCCTTGTTGTCCGTCGGCATTCTCCTTTCCTGCCTTCTTGAATGCAGAGGAGTCGACGAATGGCATTTCCGGGCGCTTGTGGCTCAGCAACAGGTCCTCGATGGTGAGGATTTGCAGCTTGCGGAAGCGGCCGTGCTCGGTGTCAACGAAACCGGCTCTGACAGCCTCGGTCTCCATGTCGCGGGTAGGCGGTGTAAGCGTGAGAAAGAAGCCCTGCAGGGCTTTTTCACGATCGATGACGTGGGCGAAATCGCGCACCATGGCAACGCCTACATTCCTGCCGCCCTTTACTGAGATCATTGCGCGATGGCTCTCGCGGCTGCCGGTGCGCAGGTAGACCTGTCCATCAATGCCGGTGTCGGCTCCCTTCTTGCCACCCTTCCATGGCTGGGCATCGGGGATTAGCGAGACAGCCCAGAGCTGGAAGGCGTGAGGATCCTGCGCGAACAGGGCACGGGCGCCATCCAGATCCTGCGGTAAGCCGATGACCTGGAATTGTGCCTCTTTGCCGAAGGCGTCGATTAGGCGGCGCTTAATGAGGTTGACGGCCAACGGGGTGATGTCGACGCCGATCCACTGACGGCCGAGTTTTTGGGCTGCGTGCACGGTGGTACCGCAGCCGCAGAACGGATCGAGCACGATATCACCGGGCCTGGACGAGGCGGCGACGATACGTTCGAGTAGAGCAACGGGTTTCTGCGTAGGATAGCCAAGGCGTTCCTGAGCCTGAGAATTGAGTGGGGGAATGTCTGTCCACACGTCTGATATCGGCAGCCCTTCTTGCTCGTCAAGATAGCGCTTCATTCGCGGAACTTTGCCCGGGCCAGGCTGGATAACCAAGCCAGCTTCATAGGCCGCCTGCATCCGTTCCCTAGTCCATCGCCATACCCTTGTGACACCGAGAAACTCATATGTTAGGTTGGGACGGTCGGGGTTGGGATTGATGAGATTATCAAGCTGATATCTGCGACCATTCTCATCAATATGCGAGTATTTCTGAGCAGTCTTGAGGGGCAAATTATCGGGGTCGTACGAGAGAAATAGCTTCTCTTGATTCCAGGTCCATCGATCAGATTTGCCGCAAGCCAATATAACGTCATGGTTGACGGGAAGCCTGCGAGTCATCAGACCCTTTCCGGTCGTTCGCTGCCAAATTATTTCGTTGATGAAGTTCGCCTTCCCAAACACCGCATCCAGCAAAATCTTGAGGTAGTGGCTCGCGGTCGGATCACAGTGCAGGTAGAGCGAGCCCGTTGGCTTCAACACTCGATGCAGCTCGATCATGCGGATCGCCATCATGGCGAGGTAGGCCATCATGTCGTTTTCGCCGAGGAACGAGCGCATGGCTTCCAGCATCTTGGCGGCGTCGGAATTGGGGCCGTGGAGCACCTGCCAATAGGCATCTTCGGCGCTGTCGGTCCAATGCCAGGTATCGTCAAAGGCCTCGATCTGCGACTGGCTCTGCTGACCGTCCGGCGCCTTAAACAGAACGTTGTACGTCGCGTTGGAGTTGAACGGCGGGTCGAGATAGACGAGATCGACGCTCTCGTCGGCGACATGCTCGCGCAGCACCCGTAAGTTATCGCCATAGTAGAGCTTGTTGACCACGCTCCGCCCCCGTGAGAACATATTAAGAACACGCAATGAGTCGCGTGTCTACTGTGATCAATTCGCGGCGCGATGCCAATCTATGGAGTTGGGCAAATGGCGAAGAATACGGGTAGCGGGTTCCGGCGCGGGGCAGTGACGGCGCGGACCCAGTTCCAGCACAAGAACGGCGACTACCAGAAGCGCGACGAGCGCAACGGGCAGTTCATGGAGCGCAAGCAGAGCCCCGGGCCGTTCAAGGGCGTGGCCAAGGAGCCGGACGGGCGGGATACGCCCAACTCCTGAAAGATAGCCATACCTTCAGGCCCCGCACCTGGCGCAGTTCGGCAAGCGCGCAAGGTCGCGTTGCCTAGGATCGCGCCCGTCACCGATATCTGCGCACGTGCTCGATGAGGGCGCGCAGTTTGGGGGCGAGGTTGCGGCGGCTGGGGAAGTAGAGGAAGAAGCCGGGGAACGCCGGCAGGAAGTCTTCGAGGAGGGGCACCAGCTCGACGCGCTCGATATAGGGCCGGAAGGTCTCCTCCATGCCGAAGGTGATGCCGCCGCCGGCGCAGGCCATGCGGATCATCAGTCCCATGTCGTTGGTGGTGACCTGCGGGCTGACGGCGACGTCGAAGGCGCGGCCGTTCTCCTCGAACTCCCAGCGATATGGGGCGACGCCCGGGGCCGGCCGCCAGCCGATGCAGCGGTGGGCGGTCAGGTCCCCGGGGTGCACGGGCCGGCCGTGTCGCTCGAGATAGGCGGGCGCCGCGACGGCGAGCTGGCGCTGATCGCTCGAGACCGGAACGGCGATCATGTCCTGCTCGATGACCTCGCCGAGCCGCACGCCGGCGTCGTATTTTTCGGCGACGATATCGAACTCGTCATCGGTGATGGTGATGTCGAGCGCCACATCCGGGCAGGCCTCGGCAAACGAGGCCAGCAGTTCGCCGGAGATGAACCGTTCCGCGATCGAGGACACCGCAAGGCGCAGGAGCCCGCTCGGCGGACCACTGCGCTCGCCCGCCGCGGCGACCGCGGCGGTGAGGTCGGTCATTGCCGGCGCCACCTCGGCATAGAAGCGTTCGCCTGCCTCGGTGAGGCTGACGCTGCGCGTCGTGCGGTTGACGAGGGCGATGCCGAGCCGGTTCTCCAGCCGGCGCATGCCCTGGCTGACGGCCGAGCGCGTCACGCCCAGCCGGTCGGCAGCCGCGCGGAAGCTGCGCGCCTCGGCCACGGCGACGAACAGCTCGATCGTATTGAGGTCGACGGTCATTGGTTAGTGATGCTTACCACCGAATGCATCATTGCGTAAATTGTCGCGACAGTCCTTTCGGCCTAGCTGTTGGCGGCGCGGATGCGGTTCGGCCCACCGCGCAGTCAATTGCGAAGAAGGACGACAGACATGGCAATGGACAAGGTTGTTCTGGTCACCGGCGCTTCGAGCGGCATCGGGGCCGGTATCGCCCGCGAGCTGGCGGCGGCCGGGGCCAGGCTCATGCTCGGCGCGCGGCGGACCGAGAGGCTCGAGGCCCTCGCCGCCGAGATCGCGGCGGGCGGGGGCGTGGTGGAAACGCGCCGCCTCGACGTGACGGATCGCGCCGACGTTGCGGCGTTCGCGCAGGCAGCGCGCAGCGCCTGGGGCCGGATCGACGTCATCGTCAACAATGCCGGGGTGATGCCCCTTTCGCCGATGGCGTCGATGAAGGTCGAGGAATGGGAGCGGATGGTGGACGTCAACATCAAGGGCGTCCTTTACGGGATCGCCGCCGTGCTTCCGGGCATGCTTGCCCAAGGGTCGGGCCATGTCGTCAACATCGCTTCGGTGGGTGCGCTCACCGTCTCGCCGACGGCCGCCGTCTACTGCGCGACCAAATATGCGGTGCGCGCGATCTCCGATGGCCTGCGCCAGGAAAACGAGCACTTGCGCGTGACCTGCATCCATCCGGGCGTGGTCGAGAGCGAGCTTGCCGGAACGATCACCGACGAGACGGCCGCCGCGCTGATGAAAACCTATCGTTTGATCGCGCTCCAGCCCGATGCCATCGCCCGGGTCGTGCGTTACGCCATCGAACAGCCGGAAGACGTCGACGTGAACGAGATCGTCGTGCGCCCGACCAGGGCGGCGCACTGATGCGCGCGTTGCTTGCCGCGCTCGTCGGCGCCTTGATTGCTTTTCCAGTTCCTGCGGAGGACGCCATGCTAAAGCCTGACCATCCCTATGCCGGGATGTGGGTGACGGCCGATGGGTACGTGCGCCACGAGTTGCTGCCGAACGGGCGCTACGACGAGGCGCGAGGCGATCGCGAGAGCGCCTATCAGGGCCGCTACGAGGTCACCGGCGACCATATCGAATACTGGGACGACACAGGCTTCACCGCCGACGGCGATTTCATCGACGGCGTGCTCCATCATGCCGGCATGATCCTCTACCGGCGGGAGTAACGGGCGCGCGCCGGTACGGCCCCGTGGCGGCGGAGAGGCGCGTGTGGTAGGGCCTGCCGCATGAGTGTCCCTTCGCCAGCGCCTGCCCTGCCGGTTCCGTTCGAAATCTTTCTCGTCGCCACGCCGGGGCTCGAGGCGGCGCTTTGCGACGAGGCCCGGGCGGCGGGGTTTACCGATGCGGCGGTCGGCGCGGGCGGGGTGGTGCTCTCGGGCGGATGGCCCGAAGTCTGGCGGGCAAATCTCGAATTGCGGGGCGCAACGCGTGTGCTGGCGCGGATCGGCGCGTTCCGGGCCATGCACCTGGCGCAGCTCGACAAGCGGGCGCGCAAGGTCGCGTGGGGCGCGGTGCTGCGGCGCGACGTGCCGGTCACGGTCGAGGCGAGCTGCAAGCGTTCGCGCATCTATCACGCCGGGGCGGCGGCGCAGCGGGTCGCGACGGCGATCCGCGAGGAGCTGGGCGCGCCCGTCGCCGACGATGCGGCGGTGCGGGTCATGGTGCGGATCGAGGACGATCTCGTCACCATCAGCATCGATACGACCGGCGAATCCCTGCACAAGCGCGGCTTCAAGCAGGCGTTGAACCGCGCGCCGATGCGCGAAACCATGGCGGCGATGTTCCTGCGCCAGTGCGGCTATGACGGGCAGGAGCCGGTGCTCGACCCCATGTGCGGCTCGGGCACCTTCGTCATCGAGGCGGCCGAGATCGCGGCGGGATTGAAGCCGGGGCGCGAGCGGGAATTCGCCTTCGAGCACCTGGCGGGGTTTGACGCGCAGGCATGGCGGGCGCTCAAGGCGGGCGGTGGCGGACGACAGACGGACCTGCGCTTCTTCGGCAGCGACCGGGACGCCGGGGCGATCCGCATGAGCCGAGAGAATGCGGAACGGGCGGGGGTCGGCGAGCTGACGCGGTTCGAGGTGTTGCCGATCGAATTGCTGAGCGCGCCGGAGGGGCGGCCGGGGCTGGTGATCGTCAATCCGCCCTATGGCGCGCGTATCGGCAACAAGGCGCCGCTCGTGGCGCTCTACCGCAGCCTCGGCGCGGTGCTGCGCTCCAGGTTCGCGGGCTGGCGGGTGGGGATGATCGCAACCGACAAGCAACTGGCCGCGGCAACCGGGCTGCCCTGGCTGCCGCCGGACCCGCCGGTGCTGCATGGCGGGCTGCGGGTGACGCTCTACCGGACGGGGCTGCTGCCGAGAGAATGAGCGGAATGTACGTGCATCGGCAGGGTCCGGTCGAGACGGTGTTCCGCGCGGCGGGGTGCTTCTGCTTTCACGAGGGGCGCTTGCTGCTCATCCAGCGGCAGGCGGGAAAGCCAATGCCGCTCTTCTGGGGCGTGCCGACCGGCAAGCTGGAGGCGGGGGAAACGGCGCGCATGGCGGTGGTGCGCGAGCTCGCCGAGGAGGTCGGCCTCGGGGTTGCTGCGGCGGCACCGACGGAGGTGGTCAGCGCCATCGTCCGCGACAACGGCACGGTGTTCGAGTACGTCTCGTTCCACCTCGAGCTCGCGGACGAGCCGCAGCTGCTGCTTCACGCCGGCGAGGTGCGCGACATCGCCTGGGTGCGGCCCGAGGCGATCGGCACGCGGCCGATGGTGCCGTTTTTCTTCAATACGCTCAACGACGTGCTGGCGTGGCGGGCGCACGGCGTCGTTCGAGCCCGGACGGTGCCGGAGATGGAGGCAGGCGGCATTGGTTCGGATGAATGATCGTTCGGCCGGTACTCCCGGCAACAGCGAGGCGGCCTTCACCGCGGCCCATGCCCGTTCCTCCTGTGCCGAGGGGACGCGTGGCCGGACTAGATGCGATTTGCGGTGAAGACACGCCGGCCCACACCGGGGACGCTCGGGTGGTAGGTGCAGCGAAGCGCCGACAGGAGCGGGATGTCCAGGATGCGGCCCGCGAGCTGGCCCAGAAGGCTGCCGCTATGACGGCAATCGATAGTTGCTGCCTCCCATGCGCGACCCCTGCCGCATGAGCCGCGCCGCAGGTCGATGAAGATATCGCGTCCCGACGCCCGCCACGCGAGGGTGCCGTCGCACCGCAGTCCTCCGCCCTGCACCTGATAGGTCCCCCGCCGGTCGAGGCAGAAAGTCAGACGATAGGGACCGAACATGTTCTGGTTGGCGCGGAAACAGCCGTTGACGGGGATGCCGCCGGGGTGATCGGGGACGATCACCCTGGTCTCCTGCGCAGCAGCCGGAAGGCAAGCCAGGGCAGCCAAGAGGAGCGGAGCGAGAGTGCGGGCTAAGAGCGTTCGCAAGATCAACCTCCGCATTACATGCACGGGTGATGATGCCACGCTGGAGGCCAGGGCACATTAGCCCTGATTCCCCAGAGGGAGCATTGCGTCCCAACTGCAATGCATGGAGCACTCAATCCATGTCCATCACCGAGCCGCAGCTGACGTTCATGATCGCGCCGGTCATGGCGCGGGCGTGGTCGGAGGCGGCGAGGACGGCGGCGTCGGCGACGTCTACAAGGGTCGGCATGCGGCCGAGCACGGTGCCGGCGGTCATGTAGGCCTTTATCTCCTCGATGGCTTCGGCGTTGGCCGGGTCGGCCGACCAGGTCTCGGGGATGGCGTCGGAGCGGATGCAGACGACGCGAACGCCGCTGGGGCCGAGTTCGCCGGCCAGCACGCGCGACAGCGCCTCGATGGTGGTGCAGGCGATGCCGAAGCCGCCGGTCGCGTGCCTGGCGTAGTCCCTGCCGGCAAGGTGCGAGCCGGTGGAGGAGAGGGTGAGGATGGCGCCCGACCCTTGCTCGACCATATGGCGGGCGGCGGCGATGGCGGTGACGAGATGAGTGCCGGCGGCCACCGTGATCGGGGTCAGCACGTCCTCGGTCTTCATGTCGATGAGGCGGGTGCCCTGCAGGTCGCCGCGGATCCAGACGGCGTTGAAGGCGATGTCGATGCGGCCGGCCTTGCGGGCGACGTCGTCGGCATGGGCGCGCACTGCAGCCTCGTCGAGGGCGTCGACCTCGGCGGCTTGTGCCTCGCCGCCGGCGGCCACGATCTCGTCGGCGACGGCCTTGACCTTGGCAAGCGTACGGCCGGCGAGATGGAGCCGCGCGCCCTCGCGGGCGAAGGCGCGGGCGGTGGCGCCGCCGATCCTGCCGCCGGCGCCGTGGATGATGGCGATCTTGCCTTCGAGCAGCATGCTGCGTCCTCCCTCTTTTCGGCGAGCGTCGCCGGAAAGGTGGGGAAGAGCAAGAAAAAGCTCCCGCGCGGAGGGCGGGAGCTTTCGGGCTATTCGGCGGCCATCGGGCGCGGGGCGATGCCCTGGCGCGCCGGGGCGAAGACGATCCAGGCAAAGACCAGGACGCCGGCGAAGGTGACCATCGAGCTGATGGCGACGATCGGCTCCATGGCCGGGTTGCCCGAGAGCAGCATGAACAGCGAGACGCCCATGACGGCGACCCCGAGCGTATAGATGGCGTAGTGGATCATGGGCAGGCGTCCCTCGGCCTTGGCAGGATTGAGCGCGTAGTAGCCACCGAAGAGCGCGCTCGTCACCCAGCCCAAGAGGTTGATGTGCGCGTGGGCGCCAACCACGTCGTGGTTGGTGCTGATGGCCATCATCAGCCCGATGCCTATGCCGATGATGAGGAACAGGATGGCAGTCTTGAAGAACAGCTCCGCGATGCGCGGCATTTCGGTCTCCCCTGATGGCCGGGCGGCCTCCCCCTCGGAGCCGTGTGCGGCCAATGGGGCAGGGTAATCCTCGGCGAGGGCGCGCGAAAGAGCCCATGCGAGCTAGGACAGACCCGCGTTCAGCTTTTCATTCCTGCAAAGCGCCTTGCAATCCTGGCCGTTGACCCGCGGGGCGGGCGGCCTTTAGCGTTGCATCATTACAAATCCCACACATCGCGACGCGCGCTGCCAGGAAGGACGATGGCCATGGACTATGTACGCTTGGGCAACACGGGACTGCAGGTCAGCCGGCTGTGCTTCGGCACGATGTCGTTCGGCACGCCGGACGACGAGCGGCCCTGGGTGCTGGGGCTCGAGGAGGCGCGGCCGATGTTCCGGCGCGCCTTCGAGGCGGGGATCAATTTCTTCGACACCGCCAACGTCTATGCGGCGGGCACCTCCGAGGAGGTGACCGGCGCGATGATCAAGGAACTCGGGCCGCGCGAGGACGTCGTGCTGGCGACCAAGGTGCGGTTCAACCACCAGCGGCCGGGGCCGAACGGGGCGGGGCTCAACCGCAAGATCATCTTCTACGAGATCGACCAGAGCCTCAAACGCCTCGGGACCGACTATGTGGACCTCTACCAGATCCACCGGTTCGATCCCGATACGCCCTATGAGGAGACGATGGAGGCGCTCAACGACGTGGTGAAGGCCGGAAAGGTCCGCTATATCGGGGCTTCCTCCATGTATGCCTGGCAGTTCCTCAAGTATCAGCGGGCTGCCGAAATCAACGGCTGGACGAAGTTCGTCTCGATGCAGAACGAGGTGAACCTGATCTACCGCGAGGAGGAGCGCGAGATGCTGCCGCTCTGCAAGGCCGACGGCATCGGAGTCATTCCGTGGTCGCCGCTGGGGGCCGGCAAGCTCGCGCGACCGTGGGGCGAGACGACCAAGCGGCTGCAAACCGACCGGCACGCCAAGAACATGTACCAGGTGACCGAGGCCAACGACCGCGAGGTGGTCGAGGCGGTGGAAGCCGTCGCCAAAGCGCGGGGCGTCCCGATGGCGCAGGTGGCGCTGGCCTGGCTTCTCGCCAAGGACGGCATCACCTCGCCGATCGTCGGCGTATCGAAGCTCGGCCATGTCGAGGATGCGCTGAAGGCGCTGGAGCTGAAACTCTCGGACGAGGAGATCGCGCGGCTGGAAACGCCCTATCGCACGCGCAGCATTTCGGGGTTTGCGTGAGGTTTGGCATACCCACCGGCTGTCATCCCGGCTTTCGCCGGGATGACAGACCTGGTTTGTGGGACCCTCAGGGTTCAACCGCGGTAGCTTCGCCTTCCGCCAACACCCTCTCATAGGCCTCCTGCAGCTCGGCAAAGACCGAGCGGGCGCCGGGTTTTTTCGGGGTGCCCAGATGCTGGGTGCGCAGTTCTTCCATGAAGGCTTCCCACATGTCGGGTCCGCCTTCCTCGAGGAGCTGGGCGCGGATGGAGAGATCGCGGCTGACGGGCAGGTGGCGGCGGCCCCAGGCGCCGAGCATGGCGAAGACCGGCACCAGCTCGATGGCCTTTTCGGTCAGGCTGTAGATGGCCTTCTGCTTGTGGGTCGGGTCGTCGGCCCTGGTGACCATGCCGAGCTCCAGCAGGTGCTTCAGGCGCGCCGAGAGGATGTTGGAGGCGATACCCTCCTGGTTCTGCGAAAGCAGCTCGCGGAAGTGGCGGCGGTTGCCGAACATCATGTCGCGCAGGACGATCAGGCTCCAGCGGTCGCCGAAGACTTCGAGGCTGAGATTGATCGGGCAGCCGGACCTTTGATCGTCGCGCATTGATATCTCCAGAAAAACCAGTTGCAATATGCCATCGGTTTGTGCAGGATACAACTGCTTGCAATAAGCAACTGGTTAGCGCGACACGCAGAGGAGATGCGCGATGAGACGGCTGGTGGTCTGGAACCTGATATCGCTTGATGGCTATTTCGAAGGCCCCACCCCGTGGGACCTCGACTTTCACACCACGGTCTGGGGCGAGGAGCTCGAGGCATTCTCGATCGAGCAACTCGATGAAGTGGGCACGCTGCTCTACGGGCGGCGGACCTATGAGGGCATGATGGGCTACTGGAGCAAGGAGACCGGGGCCATCGCCGACATGATGAACGCGGTCGAAAAGGCCGTCGCGACCCGCACGCTCGACAAGGCGGACTGGAGCAACACGCGGCTCCTGAAGGGCGATGCCGTCGAATCCGTCCGGGCGCTCAAGGCCGAGGACGGCAAGGACATCTACGTGTTCGGCAGCGCCGACCTCCTCGCCTCGCTGCTGAAGGCCGGACTCGTCGACGAGTACCGGCTGTGCCTGGCGCCGGTGGCGCTTGGCGCGGGCAACCCGCACTTCAAGCCGGGCGTGCCCGTGAAGATGCGGCTCGAAAAGGCGCGGCCGCTGAAGACCGGCGGCGTGGTTCTCACCTACGCGGTCGAGGGTAGCGGTTGAGTTCCCTGCAACGGGTCGGCCCCGCATGGCGCCTGGCGAGGGGCCTTCGGGGCCAGTCCGCACCATGCAGCACGCGGTTCGTCGCGCGATAGCCGGTTTCGTCGCATGGGGCGGTACAGGTCCGCGGGCTTGGGCTATGGTCCCCGCCAGCAAGCAACGGATCCGACGAACCGATGGCCTTTCTTTTCGTTCTGCGCAAACTCCTGGGATGGGCGGCGCTCATCCTCACCATCGCGATCTTCGTCGGGATCAACTTCTTCGGCCGCGGCGCGCCGTGGGTAGTGCTCTTCGTCATCATCGTGATGGTGCTGGTGCTGGTCGGGGCGATCTCGCACGTGCGGCGGGCGCGGCTGGTGGCCGGCTCGCGCGACAAGGCTGCGCTGTCGAGCCGGCAGCGGCTGCGCATCGAGATTCCGTTCGAGGCGGGCGAAGCCTTCGACATCGTCGAGGCGGTGGTGAGCGAGCTGCCGCATGTGGTCGAGCTGGACGCGGCCGCCGGCACGTTGTCGGTGCGGGCGCGAGTCGAGCGGGTGAGCCCGTTCCTGCGCGGCTGGCACGGGCTTCTCAACCCGCTGACCTGGTTCTCGCCCAAGCACAACCTGGTGCTGGCGACGGTGGCCCCGGGGGACGGCACCAGCAGCGTCATGATCGTCTGCCAGCCGGACGCCGGCGCCTGGAGCGATTGGCTTTCGGTGGACGACGCCAGCAACTACGAGACGGGCGAGGCGATCCGCCGTGCGCTGTCGCGCCGCGTGACCGAGCGGCGGCGGCGCGAGGAAGCGCATACCCGCCAGACCGAGACCGAGAAGGAGCTGGCCGAGGCGCGGCTGGGGCTGCTCTCGGCGCAGGTCGAGCCGCACTTTCTCTACAACACTCTGGCGAGCGCGCAGGTGCTGGTGCGCTCCGATCCGGAGCGGGCCGACGAGATGCTGGGCAACCTCATCACGTACCTGCGCAACTCGCTGCCCAAGACCGACGAGCAGATGGCGACACTCAGGGCGGAACTGGAGCGCACGAGGGCCTATCTCGATATCCTCAAGGTGCGGATGGGCAGCCGGCTCAACGTCGAGCTCGACATCGAGCCGGGCACGGAGGCGGTGGTGCTGCCCGCCATGATGCTGCAGACGCTGGCCGAGAACGCCATCAAGCACGGGCTCGAATCCAAGCCGGGCGGCGGTACGGTGTGGCTGCGGGCGCGCATGGAGGATGGACAATTGCACGTGACGGTCGCCGATGACGGCAGGGGGTTCAGCGCGCAGAGCTCGGGCACGGGGATCGGGCTGCGCAACGTGCGCGACCGGCTGCAGCTCATCTATGGCGAGCGGGCGCGGCTGACGGTGACGGCCAACTTCCCGAGTGGGGTGGCGGCGACGCTGTCGGTGCCGGCACGGGAGGGCGTGCGATGATCCGCTGCGTGGTGGCCGAGGACGAGGACCTGCTGCGCCGGGCGCTCATAGAGGCGCTGGCCGAGGCCTGGCCCGAGCTGACGGTCGTCGCCGAGGCCGAGGATGGCGGGGCGGCGGTCGAGGCGATCGCGCGCGAGAAGCCGGACGTCGCCTTCCTCGACATCCGCATGCCGGGGCTGACCGGGCTCGACGTCGCGGCGGCCAGCATCGACATCTCGCCGGCAACGCAGGTGGTGTTCGTGACCGCCTACGACCAGTACGCCATCGACGCCTTCGAGAAGGGCGCGGTCGACTATCTCCTGAAGCCCGTCGACCGCGAGCGGCTGAAGGCGACGGTCGAGAGGCTGAAGACCCGGATCGGCGGGCAGGCGGATGCGCAAGCGCTGTCGCGGCTTTCTCGGCTGCTCGGCACGCTGCAGGCGGGTCCGGCGCCCTTGACCTGGCTCACCGCGAGCGCGGGCAGCGAGACGCGGCTGCTGATGGTCGAGGACGTCGCCTATTTCCGGGCCGACAACAAATACACGGTCGCCATGACCGCCGAGGGCGAGATGCTGCTGAGGAAGCCCCTGCGCGAGCTCATCGCCGAGCTCGACCCCAATCTCTTCAAGCAGGTGCACCGCTCGACCATCGTCAACCTCAAGGCCGTCGCCTCGGTCAGCCGGGACGAGACGGGCAAGGGAATACTGAAGCTCAAGACGCGGCCGGAACGGCTGAGCGTCAGCCAGCCCTACATGACGCTGTTCCGCGCCATGTAGGACACTGAAATCACGAGGTTTATCGCAACCGGCGCGAGGCATGCCGCTTCGCGCCACGGGACCGGCTTGCCGGTTTCAACCCCCGAGGAGGGTGAGATGCTGGAGAAAAAGAGAACGATGAGCGCCGGAGTTCCGGTGGCCTGGCTGGAGCCGCAAGCGGGCGAGGTGGAAGACGCGCCGCACGTTCTGCCGCGAACCCGCGTGCAGCGGATATTCGTCGTCACCTCGCAGGGTATTGCCGTCGGCGTATTGACGGTCGAAGCTGCATGGTCCGACGTCGAGCGTCCGTCGCTGCGCGTCGCAGTCACGCCCGCATCCGGGGGCAAGGTCATCGCCGGACGGGCGCGGGTGCTGGAAACGGCGTGAGGCGAGGCCCCGAACGACGGGTTCGGGGTTCCCTCAAGCTTTGCGCCGGCCGCTCCTCAATGGATGCGGATCGAGGACACCTTGCCGGCGAGGTACGTGTTCAGCACCGGCGTCGACGTGACGATGCGGGTGCAATAGCTCTGGAAGTTGCGGTCGCGGCAGACGGAAGCCGACACGTTCCCCTCCACTGAGACCGAGACATAGCGGTTGTCCAGCCCCATGAGCTTGAGGTCGCGGATATTGACGCCGGACTTGAAGCAGGCCGAGGCCCCCGAATAGTGGGCGCCTTCGAAAAAGCAGACCTGGCCTGGGCCGCCCGAGGCATAGTAGACCCCGCCACCCTCGAAGGGCCCCAGCGGATAGCGTCCGAAGCCGACGGCGCCGTACGAAGTCCAGCCGTGGGCATGGCCCTTGCGCACCAGGCACCAGCGCGGGGCGCAGCGCAGCACCGCGATGCGTGAATTCTCGGGGATCGTCCCGATGACGGCGTAGGCCGCTCCGGGGCCGTCGCGCAGCGTCAGGTCGACGAGCGCCCAGCCGGGGGTGCCCTCGCGGGCGAAACCATCGGCACGATGGAGGTCGGCGCGGTCGTAGTCGGCGGCGTGGGCGCAGACGGCGAGAAGCGGAACGATGACGGCGGCCAGGACGGCGCGCAGGACATGGCGGACGATCATAATGGTGCAACTCCCTCAAATTGCAGCGCAGAGACTACCCGGACTCCCCGAAGGTTCCAAGCTCGGGCATCGGGAAGGCTTTGCGGGGCTTGCAGAAGCCCGCGCGATTCTAGAATAATGCGGCGCTTATCAGACAAGCTTACAAGTGCGGCGCGCCACCCTGGGAGGAGACCAGACGTGACCAACGAAACGATGACGGCCATCATCTGCCACGGACCCAAGGACTACCGGGTGGAGCAGGTGGCCAGGCCGGTGGCGGGACCGAACGAGCTGGTGATCCGCATCGCGGCCTGCGGCATCTGCGCTTCGGACCGCAAGTGCTGGTCGGGCGCCGGCATGTTCTGGAACCAGCCATGGGTCAAGGCGCCGGTCGTCGCGGGACACGAGTTCTTCGGCCATGTCGAGGAGATGGGGCCGGGCGCGGACGAGCATTTCGGCGTCGAAAAGGGCGACATGGTCATCGCCGAGCAGATCGTGCCGTGCGGCAAATGCCGCTACTGCAAGACCGGCAGCTACTGGATGTGCGAAACCCACCACATCTTCGGCTTCCAGCGCACGGTCGCCGACGGGGGCATGGCCGAATACATGAAGTTTCCGGCCAACGCGCTCGTCCACAAGATCCCCAAGGCGATGCCGCTGGAGGACGCGGCGATCATCGAGCCGCTGGCCTGCGCCATCCATACGGTCAACCGCGGCGACATCCAGTTCGACGACGTGGTGGTGATCGCGGGCGCAGGGCCGCTCGGGCTGATGATGGTGCAGGCGGCGCGTCTCAAGACGCCCAGGAAACTAATCGTCCTCGACGCTTCGGACCACCGGCTGAACCTTGCCAAGGGGTTCGGGGCGGATGTCGTCATCAATCCGGCCAAGACCGACGCGGTGGCGCAAGTGAAGGCGATGACCGAGGGCTACGGGTGCGACGTCTATATCGAGGCGACGGGCGTGCCGGCGGGCGTCACGCAGGGTCTCGACATGATCCGCAAGCTCGGCCGGTTCGTCGAGTTCTCGGTATTCGGGCACGAGACCAGCGCCGACTGGTCGATCATCGGTGACCGCAAGGAGCTGGACCTGCGCGGCTCGCACCTCGGGCCCTATACCTATCCCGTCGCCATCGACCTGCTGTCGCGCGGGCTCATCACCTCCAAGGGGATCGTGACGCACCACTACGACATTGCCGATTGGGACGAGGCCCTGGAGGTTTCCGCCACTCCCGAGGCGGTGAAGGTGCTGCTGCGGCCGGGGTATCGGGCGGCGGCGGAATAGGGGAATCGTGCCACGCCCTCGTGGTTCGAGGCCGCTTCGCGGCACCTCACCATGAGGGCTACTGAACTGGCACAGGATCAACATCAGCCCTCATGGTGAGGTGGGAGCGCAGCGACCCTCGAACCACGAGGGCGTGGCAGGATTCAAGGGCGATCATGGATTTCACCGGCAAGAGCGTGCTCGTCACCGGGGCGGGCAAAGGGATCGGGCGGGCCGTGGCCGTCATGTTGGCGGCCCGCGGCGCAAAGGTGCTGGCGATGACGCGCTCGCGCGAGGACCTCGATGCGCTGGAACAGGAGATCGGCGCAGTGCCGTTCGCGGTCGACCTCGCCGATGCGCAGGCGACGCGGGTGGCGGCGAAGGCCGCGATGCCGGCGGACTATCTCGTCAACTGCGCCGGCACGACCGCGCTCGACGCCTTCGTCGACGTGCCGGTCGAGACCTTCGACCACATCATGGCGGTCAACGTGCGCGCCGCCATGATCGTCGCGCAGGAATACGCCAGGTCCTGCATCGCGCGGAGCGTGCCGGGGGCGATCGTCAACGTCTCGTCCATCTCCTCGACCACGGGCTTTGCCGACCACACCGCCTATTGCGCAAGCAAGGGCGCGCTCGATGCGATGAGCCGGGTGATGGCCAACGAGCTCGGGCCGCATGGCATCCGGGTCAATACGGTCAACCCGATCGTGACGCTGACGCCGATGGCCGTCAAAGCCTGGAGCGATCCGGAAAAGGCCGGGCCGGTGCTCTCGCGCATCCCCATCGGCCGGTTCGTCGATCCCGACGAGGTGGCGGAGGCGATCTGCTTCCTCCTCGGCGACGGGGCGGGCGCGATCTCGGGCACGTCGCTCGTCATCGACGGTGGATTCTCGGCCCGATAGCCATTCGGTTTCAACCAAAGCTATTGGTAGTCGCCTCCCTCCCCCTTGAGGGGAGGGAATGAGGGTGGGGGTGGTTCAGTAGACACTGATGGACCCCCACCCCTACCCCTCCCCTCAAGGGGGAGGGGAGCGACGAAGCCGCTGACTCTGCTAGTCGGCTGTTAGTCAACCTCTACCGAAACCGGTATGCCGCGCGGCAGCGAGTTGGCGGCCATGCTGATGGCTTTTGCCCGCTCGATGAGGGGCGCGGGATCGGACCCGTCGCCGGTGGTGCAGGAAACGCGCATGGTGGCGCTCGTCGCGAGGATCGGATCGCCGGCAAGCTCGACGGTGACGCTCACCGAGATGCCCGCGAGCGGAACGCCCATGTCATGGGCGACGTAGCGCAGGTCGTTACAAAAGCACCCGCCTATGGTGAGGCCGAGGAGCTCTGCGCCGTTGAAGCCGAGGCCCTGGCCGCCGGCGCGGCTCTCGGGCCGGTCGACGACGAGCGTATGCGCGCCGGCCCAGCCCATGGCGGCCTCGGTGCCTTCGACATTGCGCAGTTCGACCGTGACCGACGCCATGAGCCCCCTCCCGACCCGGCTCTTTCCCTCAAGACGCGATGTATTCGCGCAGCGCTGCCGCTTCGAGCTCGGTTTCCTCGATCTTGCGCTTGACCACGTCGCCGATGGAGATGATGCCCATCAGCTCGCCGTCCTCGACGACCGGCATGTGGCGCACGCGCAGGTTCGTCATGCGCTCCATGACCTCGGCAATGGTGGTGTCGCGCGTACAGGTGGCGACGCGCTTGCTCATGACGGTGGCGATGGGCAGGCGCAGCGCCCGGGCCGGATCGTCGGCGAGATGGCGCACGATGTCGCGTTCGGAGAGGATGCCGACCACGGCATCGCCGGCGCCGGTGATGACGACGGCGCCGATATTGTGTCGGTTGAGCGTATCCACGGCGTCAGCCAGAAGTCCGCCCTCGGGCAGGGTGTGGACGACTACGCCTTTGGATTGAAGGATAGCATCGACATACATTTCCTTCTCCTGTTCCCCAGGGAAATCCAGTGTGCACCTGCCAAGCAACAGTCACAATAGGCCGATGGTTGCACGCCGGGAGGGCGACAAAAGAAAAGGGCCGGCGAACCGGCCCTCGAGTGCTCTCGGTCAGGAGAAAACTCAGCCCTCGCCGCGGCCTGGGGACCAGGGGCGGCGAGGGGGCCGGCGCGTGGGGGCCTGCGCCGGCAGCGCGCCGCGCAGGGCAATGCGGGCGACCTCGAAAAGCATGGCAAGCAAGAGAAGCGTCAGCGGGGCCATGAAGACCAGCACCTGCGCATCGGGACGATGCACGAAGGTGGCGGCCCTTGCCGGGGTGACGCCGGCGGCGAGCGCCGCGACGACACCGATGACGATCAGCGCAAACGTGGCAAACGCATAGCGGATGAAACTTTTGCGCGGCTGGGACGTAGTAGCTAGTTGCATGGGGATCGGCGGGTACTCGTTACACTGACCAACAGGAAACCAGCCGAATGCGGATGGAGTTTGTGCCGCACGGGGAAAAGCGCGTACGATTTGGCGGCGGAACTGTGGCGCCTGCTTAACGCGCCTTAACGCTCTTCCGCCTGGGAGACATAAAATGCGGCTCCTGGCCGTGCTTGTCTTCAGCCTTCTCAGTCTAGCCGGCGCCGCTGGCCAGGAGGAGACGAACGTGCCCTGGCAGGCCGTCATCACCAGCCAGATCGAAGCTTTCCGCGCCGAGGACGGGGCCGGAGCCCTGGCGCTCGCCGGCGCCGGTTTCAAGGCGCAGTTCGACGATCCGGAGATTTTCTACCTTTCCGTGCTTGCCGCCGGCTACGGGCCGCTGCTGCAATCGCGCTCGCATACCTTCGGGGAGTTCGAGCGGGTCGGGCAAACCGGAGCGCTGCAGGTGGTGCTGATCGTGGGACCCGAGCAGGCCCTCTACACCGCCATCTTCCAGATGCGCGAGGAGCCCGAGGGCTGGCGGGTGCACGGCGTGATGCTGGCGCGGGACGAAGGCGTCGGGATTTAGCGGCTTCCGGAACCGCGGGGCAGATGTCCCGGAAGCCTCAGCGCGAACGGCTCAATCGTCGTCGTCAGACGAATTCGACGAGCTGTTCGAGCTGGAGTTGGACGAGCTGTTGGAGCTCGAATTGGAGGAGCTGTTCGAGCTCGAATTGGAGCTGGAGTTCGAAGAGCTGTTCGAGCTCGAGTTCGATGAACTGTTCGAGCTGGAATTGGACGAACTGTTAGAGTTCGAGTTGGACGAGCTGTTGGAGTTCGAATTCGATGAACTGTTCGAGTTCGAATTCGAGTTGGAGCTCGACGCATAGCTCCAGCTGCCGCGTTCGACCCAGCGGCCGTTGCGGTAATCGAGCCATTTGTTGCCGTCGTAGCGGCTGTCGGCGACGAGCAGGTGCGCTTCGTCGACAACCTGGGGCGCGGACCCGGCGGGAGCACCGGGCGGCGTCAGGGCGGAAGCGGGGCTCGCCGCCATGAGGCCGGCGACGGCCAGCGTGGTGATGGTGATCGTCTTTGCCATTGGGGAAATCCTTCCTTTGGGGTTTCGGGCGATGCGCCCATCGAGGACTTGCGGTCCTCAGCCGATGAGACGTTCGGGCGGAAGGGTTATTCCCGGCGGGGCGGAATAAGGGCGGGCTCCAGGCGTCTTCGACTGAAGAAAGCCAAGGAGTCCCGCCATGTTTGCCCGCCAACCGCCACGGATAGAATTCTTGTGCGCCCCCGAGGACGAGGGCGTGATCGCGCCCCCAGCGCCGGCCAAGACGCACATGCCCGAGTGGTTCAAGCGCCTGCCGGCCATCGACAAGACGAAATACGGCACGGGGGACACGGGGCTGACCGTCAAGCGCTGCATGCCGTTCATCGATGCGATGACCACGGGCTTCATCCTGCCGCTGGCGGCAACGGTGCGACTCGAAATCCGCGACGGCGGCGCGACGGTGACCGCCGGCTGGGACTTCGACAGGACCATGGTCAGCAATCACGGCACGCACCAGGTGACCGGGCATCCGGCCACCCCCTCGCCACCCTGCAAGTTCCACAATTACTGGACGATCCGCACGCCGCCGGGCTGGAGCTGCCTGTTCCTGCCCGCGCTCAACCGGCCGGACCCGATATTCGAGCCCGCGGCCGGCGTGGTCGATACCGACACCTATGTCGCCCCGATCCACTTCCCGTTCTTCGTCCATGCGGCCGACGGGCTCTACGAACTGGAGAAGGGGACGCCGATCGTGCAGGTCATCCCGTTCAGGCGGGAAACGACGGCGCTGGAGATGGTCGCGCGGGCCGAAACGGCGGCGGATACGGCGGGCCGGTTGCGGGTGTTTCGCAATACCATCGCGAGCACCGGGTGGTATCGCAAGTTCGCGCGGGCGCAGCGGTAGGGGCGGGAACCGAGAGTTGGTGGCTGTGGTGGTCCAGGGCTTGCACCGGCGCGGCGTTCACGCTCCCATCCTCAGCACGGGCTCGGAATCTGCACCAGCCCCCAGCCATAGACGGGATCGCGGCCCGGATCGCCGAGGTCGATGCTGTCGCGAGCCAGCGCCTCGACCACGGCGGCGACGCCCTCATCGCCATTGACGGCAAGGCCGGCGGCGATGGCGGTGGTCACGAACGGGGCGGCGAAGGAGGTGCCGGTCTGCGGGCGCACTCCGCTGATCGAGGCGGCGGTGGCGATCTCGACGCCGGGGGCGGAAAAGTGCACGTGCTCGCCCTGTACGGCGCGCCGGTAGACGCGGCCCTGGGCATCGACGGCGGTGGCTGCAATCACCTGCGGATAGGCGGCAGGGTAGACCGGGCCGGCATTGGGACCGTCATTGCCGACGGCGGCGACGATGGGGATGCCGGCAGCGTCGACTCGTGCGACGGCGGCGGCGAGCAGCGGATTGTCGGGGCCGGCGAGGCTGAGGTTGACGACGTCCACTCCGGTCTCGACCATGCGGTCGAGGGCCGAGACGAGGCTGACGATATCGGCGCGTTCGTCGCCGCCGGCAGTGCCGAAGGGATCGACGACGAAGAGCTGCGCGGCGGGGGCGAGGCCCGGCACCCGGCCGGTGGAATCGCCGACGAACATGGCGACGACCGCCGTGCCGTGGCGGGCGCCGGATGGCGCGGCGCCGGCGCTGCCCAGCGTTTCGACGGTCACCTGCGCGTCGCGCAGCATGTCGTGCTCGAGATTGACGCCGGTGTCGACGACACCGATGTGCGGGGCGAAGTGGCAGGCTCCGCCGATCTCGGCGGGCGGCCAGGCGACGGCCTGCCAGGCCTCGCAGATCGCCGCGTCACACCCCTGCGGCACGGCCTGGTTGCGATAGTAGCTGTTGGGCGCGGCCGCGAGTGTGGGGAGAAGCCCGGCAACGGCGTCGAGAGCTCCGGGCACATCCATGCCACCCGGCACGCGCAGGAGCGTCAGGCGGCCATCATCGTCGTCATCGTCGTCGCGGGAAATCACCGCGAAGCCATCGGCCTCGAGGCGCGCCAGATCGTCATCGCGCAGGCCGTCGACCACGATCTCGTCGGGCGCCTGGGTGAGGAGCGGTGGCGGGGGAGGCGGGGCCGGCGCACGCACGACCGGCGCGGCGCGGGGACGAAAATCGTCGTCGTCATCGTCGCCCCAGAAATCGTCGTCATCGTCGTCGTCGCCCGACCAGGAGCCGCCGTCATCGTCGTCATCGTCATCGCCCCCGTCATCGTCGTCGTCGTCGTCGGCAAGGGCTGCCATGGCGCCGAAGGGGTGCAGGCCGTCGAGGACGAGCGGGGCGGCGAGGGCAAGGAGCAGATAGAGCGGCAGGCTGGCGGTGGGGCGCATGGGCGGCGTTTCCCTTTTCATGAAGGATACGCTCTATACGATTGGCGGGAAGGTTTATTCCGTACGCATACTAGTCCCCCCTCCCATCCTCCCCCGCAAGGGGGGAGGTGTACCCCGTGTCCTTGGCACCATCGTGCCAGATGCACAAAACTCACCTCCCCCCTTGTGGGGGAGGCCAGGAGGGGGGTACTTCCGTGCACCATCCGGGGAGCCCAAGAAAATTCATAGCAACGGGAATAAGGCGGCATGGCGCACGTCTTCATGGGCAAAGGAGCGCCCATGACCACCGCTATCGGCCCCAGGCTCATCGAACTGCTGCCGCGGCTTCGCCGCTACGCCATCGCGCTCTGCCGGGTGGCCGATGTCGCCGACGAGCTGGTGCAGACCGCCTGTGAGCGGGCGCTGGCGCATTCGGGCAGCCTTGCCGGGGACGTGCCGCTCGATGCCTGGATGTTCCGCGTGCTGCGCAATGCCTGGTACGACCGGCTCCGCCGGCAGCGCACGCGCGGCGAGGAGATCGACGCCAGCGAGCGGGCCGATCTGCTTGCCGTCGAAGGCGAGCAGGTGCCCGAGCGGCGCCTGCTGCTCGCCGATGCGATGGCGGCCATCGACCGGCTGCCGGAGGATCAGCGCGAGCTGATGCTGATCGTGTGCGTCGAGGATTTCAGCTACCGCCAGGCGGCCGAAATGCTCGACCTGCCGATCGGTACCGTGATGAGCCGGTTGGCGCGGGCGCGCAAGCGGGTCGCCGAAGAGGTCGGCGTCGACCGCGGCCGGCTGCTTTGAGGAATTGTGGATGAACCGCACCTATGACGACGAAACCCTGATGGCCTTCGCCGACGGCGCGCTGGACGAGCCGCTGTTCTCGCAGGTCGCCGCCGACATCGAGGCGGACGCCGAGCTTGCCGCGCGCCTCGATGCGCTGGTGATGGGCAAGGATCTGGCGCGCGCGGTCTATCGGCCATTGGCGCAGGCGCCGGTGCCGAGAAAGCTGCGGCAGAATGTCGAGGCGGCCATCGCCGCGGCCGAGGGCGGCAAGGTGGTGCCGCTGCGCCGCCGCGTGTCGTTCGGTTCGTGGCAGGGCATGGCGGCAGCGGCGGCCGTTGCCTGCGTCGTCGCCGGGCCGGTCGGTTTCCTGCTGGGACAGGGTGGCGGCGCGCCGCAGCCGTTGATCGCAACCGGCCCGATGGAGGCGAGGCTCGCCGAGGTCGCCGCCGCCGTGCCCTCGGGCGGCGAGGCGGTGCTGGCGGACGGCACGCGATTCCTGCCCATCGCCAGCTTCGAGGACGGCGCGGGACGGTTCTGCCGTGAGTTCGAGCTGATGGGCGAGACGGCGGCGCTCGCCGTCGCCTGCCGCCCGGAGGAGGGCTGGCAGGTCGAAATGGCGCTCGCCATTCCGGGGGAGGACGGGGCCTTCCGCCCGGCCTCGTCGCTGCCGGTGCTGGAGAGCTATCTCTCGACTATCGGGGCCGGCGCGCCGATGAGCGTCGATGAGGAGCGGGCGGCGCTGGAGGAGGTACGGCGGTAGCTGTATCTTCCCCTCTCCCCTTGTGGGAGAGGGACAGATTTTCCGCGTCTAGCGGAAAATCAGGGTGAGGGGTCTGCGATGCCGCCGCAAGCGCAGGTCTGTGGCGGCATGGCTGACCCCCTCATCAGGCGCTTCGCGCCACCTTCTCCCACAAGGGGAGAAGTGAGGATGCCAAACTCGCTGGCGCTTGGGGGCCGGGCGGTCGACACTGTGAACTCGCCATCGGACTTACTCGGCGGGGGTGCGGATCCAGTCGTGCCGGGGCCGCGAGGCCGGGGCGAAGAGGTTGCGCACGCCGGTGAGGGCGGCAAGGACCCACAGGCGCCGGCGATGCCCGTCCTCGTGGGTTTCCGGGGCGGAGACCTTGTGGTCCGGCTTCACCCAGTTGTCCTCGTAGTAGTTCTTGAACAGATAGCTCGCGGGAATCATTTCGATATCTCCTGTACTTAGCGTTTGAATCGGTTCAATCGGAGCGCGTATCTGCTTTGTTGAACCGATTCAAACATACGCTTTTCCGGGCTGGAGTCAAGCGAAATTTGAACCGATACAAAAGCGTGCTATATAGGACGGTGGCGATGGCAGCTGCATGAAGAAGGAGCCGAGATGGCGAAAGGCGCGGTGAAGCTGGCGGACGTGGCCAAGGCCGCGGGGGTGTCGCAGGGCACCGCCTCCAATGCCTTCAGCCGGCCGGAGGTGGTGCGCGAGGAAGTGCGCGAGCGTGTGCTGGCGACGGCCAAGACGCTTGGTTACACCGGCCCCGACCCCAAGGGGCGGCTTCTGCGCGCCGGCAAGGTCAATGCCATCGGCGTCGCCACGGCCGAGCCACTTTCCTATTTCTTCGAAGACCCGTTCGCGCGCGTCGTGATGTCGGGCATCACCGAGGTGTGCGACGCCCACGGGGCGGGTATCTCGCTGGTCTCGGCGGCCAATGACGAGAAGCTTGCCTGGAACATCCAGAGCGCGCTGGTCGACGGGTTCATCCTATTCTGCATCGAGGGTGGGCCGAGACTTGTCGAGCTCACCCGCGAACGGCAGCTGCCGTTCGTCGCGCTCGAGCTCGGCATCGAGGATCCGGACATCTCGGCCATCGGCGTCGACAATCTCGCGGGCGCAAGGCAGGCGGCCCGGCACCTGGCCGATCTCGGGCACAGGCGCTACGGTGTGCTCGCCATGCCCTTCTTCGACGATCGCTCGGGGCCGATTCCCTTCGCCGAGGTGCCGACGGCGATCTATTCGGACTCGCGTTCGCGCGTCGCCGGCTATTTCGATGTGCTCAGGGGCCGCGGGATCGACACCGATTCCATCCCCATCTACGAGACCAAGGGCGAGGAGCGAACGGCGCGCGAGGCGGTGGATTATCTGCTTTCGCTGCCCGAACCGCCGACGGCGATCCTTTCCATGTCGGACCGGCTGGCGCTCGCCGCCATCGAGCGGCTGCGCGAGAGGGGCCTCAGGGTCCCCCAGGACATCTCGGTCATGGGGTTCGACGGCATTCCCGAAGCCGCGTTCAGCGATCCGCCTCTGACGACCATGGCCCAGCCCATCGCCGAAATCGGGCGGCAGGCGGTCAAGGCCATCCTCGAGGACGACGGTCAGGTGCACCGGGTGACGCTGCCCGTCGAGCTCGTCGTGCGCGCGTCCACGGCTTCGCCACGAGAGTGAATGCAATCTGAATAGCGGGTTCAGGGCCGGTTCCGGACGCCCCCGCTACACCTCCTGTCCATCGGCAACGCGGTTCGAGGGACCGCTCAGACAGGAGACCAGACCCATGACCATCAAGCTCATCGCCTCCATCGCCATCGCAGCTTCCGTCGCCTTCGCGTCGGCTCCCGCCATGGCCGGCAACGACATCTGGATCGACCAGTACGGCTTCGGGAACACTGCCGGCGGCGGCCAGGTCGGCAACAACAACCTGATCGGCATCTTCCAGGATGGCGTCTTCAACGACGTGGTCACCCAGCAGTTCGGCGACGGCAACACCGCCGCCGTCGGTCAGGAAGGCTTCAACAACGAAGCCGAGACCCATCAGAACGGCGACTACAACTCGGCTGGCGTCGGCCAGTTCGGCTCGAACCACGACGCGATCCTGACCCAGGACGGCAACGGGAACGTCGCTGCGGGCGTCCAGGTCGGCAACGACTGCAACGCCAACGTCGCCCAGAACGGGGCCGGCAACACCGCCGCTTTCGTGCAGGTCTGCCCGTAGGACCCTGTCGGGCGGATGCGATGGCCGAGTGGAGCGCCCGGCTCCCCTCGGCCTTCGTCCCTTTTCCGGGCAGACCAGGAGACATGACGATGAAGAGGAACCATGGCCTTGCCGTCCTCGCCCTTCCCGTGCTTCTCGGGCTCGGCGGCGCGGCGTTCGCAATCGGCGGGGGTGAGACGGCCCACAGCAAGGGGCCGCTGACCTGCGCCATCGACGTCAACCCCTCGGGCCGCATGCTCGAGATTGAGGCCGTCGCGCTGGCGGATGCCGCCCTCAGCGGCTCCTACAGCCTCGAGGTGCGCAGCGCCGGTTCGTCCGGCAATTCGAACGTGCGCCAGGGCGGCGGGTTCTCGCTCGAGGCCGGCAAGCCGGCAACGCTGGGCAAAGTGATGCTGGGCGGCTCGGCCGCCTATGACGTGCGGCTCGATATCGACGCCAACGGAACGCGCATCACCTGCGACGAGCAGGTGCGTGGCTGACGACGACCGCAGCGGTCGGACAGAAGGGCTCCGGGAGACCGGGGCCCTTTTTGCTTCGAGAACCGGTCTAATTCTACCGATTTCGTTCAGCGGTTCTCAGCCGTTGGGGCGCACTGCTCGGGGTATGAAAACCGACGCCGAGAAGCGCAGATATCGCCGATACCGGCACCGCATGGAGGCGCTGGTCGTGGTCGACGACGGGCAGACGCATCTGCCGGCCGAGGTGCTGGACGCCTCCGCGTTCGGCGCCAGGATCCGGCTCGGCGACGACACCGAGCTGCCGGATGCGTTCTACATGCTCTTCCGGCACCGCATCGAGCAGTGCCGCGTGGTCTGGAGGGGCAAGCGGACGTTCGGCCTGGTCTACGAGGATTAGCTGCCACCTGTCCCCCTCGCAGTGACGGGCACCCTTCCCCTCTCCCCTTGTGGGAGAGGGACAGATTTTCCGCGTGCAGCGGAAAATCAGGGTGAGGGGTCTGCGATGTTTCGACATGCGCCGGAGCCCACTGCGATATCGCAGACCCCTCATCCGCCCTTCGGGCACCTTCTCCCACAAGGGGAGAAGGGAAGGTGCCACATGCGATACTCCGGACACTGAACGATTTCTGAACGCGGCGCTCCGGATGGGTTCAGAGGAGGAGGCGCAGATTGCGGTCATCGGCTGAGGCCCTCAAGCGGCGCAGCGCAGCAATCGGACAGGAGATTTGAGATGACCGCCAAGATCGTGACCACTCTCGCCGCCGCCATCATCGCCTCGGCGAGCCTTTCCCTTCCCGCCACCGCCGGCGGGCAGATCGCCATCAACTACGCGCCGACCGATCCGGAGCAGGCGCAGATGCTCTCGACGGGCCTGACCATTTTCGGTCTCGTCAACGGCCTCAAGAACGGCGCCAACGCCATGCAGAACGGCAACGGCAACTCGGCCGGCATCGGCCAGTGGGGCTCGGGCAACAACGGCCTCATCGTCCAGGAGGGCAATGGCCACAACGGCACCATCCAGCAGACCGGCAACAACAACTCGTGCGGGCTCTTCCAGTTCGGCGAGGCGACCGACGCCGAGTGCGTGCAGAACGGCAACGGCCAGGCCGGCGCGACGGTCGTCCTCGGGTTCTGATATCCAGGCATGCGTTCGACAGACATATGGCGGTACGCCCCCTGGCGTGCCGCCACATGTCGTTTCAGCGCGGCGGTTCCTCTCGACCCTGACCCTCTCCCCGGAGGGGCGAGGGGACGCCGTGGATGCGCCCGTGCCCGCCACGAGCATGGTGCTTCACCTCGCCCCTTCGGGGAGAGGTCGGCGCGCAGCGCCGGGTGAGGGGTGCGGAGCCCGCGGTTAAGCACGGACGCCGTTCCGGCGATGCCCCTTTCGTCAGGAACTAGCCACCCGCGCCCTGGTAGTTGCGTACGCACCAGCGCCAGTAGAGCATGGCGAGCACGGTGGCGATCGGGCCGGCGGCCAGGGCGAGGGGCGCGGCGGCCTCGCCGAGGATCGGCACATCTTTTCCGAGCAGCACGGCGGCCGGCACGTAGCTCATGAACGCCAGCGGCATGATCGTGACCATGATCGCCTGGATGACGCCGGGGAAGATGCTGAGCGGATAGCGCGCCAGCTCCCAGAAGCCGAAATAGATGGAGTAGAGATGGCGCGAGCGCACCCAGACGAGGGCGCTGGCGCCGATGGCGGTGATGATGGCGGCGGTAACGAGGGCGGAGCTGACGAGCGCGCCGGCGAGATAGAGGACGAGCGCCGGGCTCCAGTGCACGTCGGCCTGTGCCAGCGCCCAGATCATCAGGGGCAGGGCGAGCGTGATGTGGCCGGCATAGCCGATGTTGAAGCCGGAGAAGGCCAGGTACGCCCACGGGCTGATCGGCTTTACCATCAGCGTGTCGAAGGTGCCGAGCCGCACGATGTCCTCCAGCTGGCGGAATTGCACGAAGCTGAAAGCGGCGCCGAGCGAATAGCCGAGGAGGTGGAAGGAGAGCAGCAGCGCCATCTCGCTCCACACCCACCCGCCGATGTTGTCGAAGCGCAGCACGATGAGGGCGATGGCGGTGTAGACGCTGGCGTAGGAGAAGGCCATGGCGATCCAGCCGAGGATCATCGCGCCGCGATACTCCATGGTCGCGCGCATGTGCAGGTGGACCAGGAAGGGCAGGACGCGGAGCGCTGCGAGCATGGTCAACCTCCCTGCACGACGATGCGGTGGCGCGCCCGTGACCAGAGCAGCGCGACGCCGGCGGCGAGCAGCGCCGCCCAGCCGAGGCCGATGGCGAGGGTGAGCGCCACGCCGATGGGCTCGATTTTCCCGAGATAGACGGCCGTCGGGTAGTAGGCGATCCAGGCGAAGGGCAGGTATTGCGCGATGGCCGCCAGCGCGGGCGGGAAGAACCACAGCGGCAGGATGCTGCCCGAGAACAGCGCCATGATGCCGGTCAGGAACCATTCGAGCGAATGGGCGGTCATCAGCCAGAAGGCGAGGAGCCCACAGGTCATCGCGAGCAGGAAATAGATGACGAAGGAGAGCGCCCAGAAACCGAGGAAGGCGGCGCCGTGGAGGGGGCTGGCCGGTAGCTGGATGCCGTAGGTCACCCCGATGATGAGCGTGACCGGCAGGACGACGGCGAGGGTGTTGAACGCCAGGTTCCCGCAATGGGAGAAGAAGAGGTAGAGCGGATAGTGCAGGGGCTTCAACAGGAAGACCGCGACGTCCCCGGTCTTGATGGCGACGTCGAGCTCGCGGATGAGGAGCGCATGGTCCCAGGCGCCCATGACGACGCCCGCGAGGATCGAATAGGTCACCATGTCGGAAAGCGTGATGCCGTCGACGCTGGCGACGCCCGCATAGACGGCGGTCCAGATGGCGATGCGCGCGAACACCTGGATCAGCTGGCCGAAGAAGCTCGACCATACCTGGTTGCGATAGGCGAGGCGGGTCTGGAAGGCATTGGCGGTGAAGGCCGGATACATCCCTGCCGTGCTCATTGCGGCACCAGCGCCGGGCGCTGCTTGTAGAAGGTGCGGATGACCTCCTCGATGTCGGGTTCCTCGAGCGAGACGTCCTTGAGCCCGTGGCCGCCGCCGAGCTCGGCGAGGACGTCGACCAGCGAGGTTTCCTCGTTCTCGATGAGGAAATGCTTGCTGGCCCCTTCGTCCGAGACGAGGCGGGCGCTGGCGAGCGAGACCGGGCCGGGGTCGGTGGCGAAATCGAGCTTCAGCCGGCGGCGGGCGCCGAGCGCGGTGCGCAGGCGCTTCAGCTCGCCGTCGAACAGCAGCTTGCCGTCGTCGACCATGATGAGGCGCGGGCAGATCTCCTCGATGTCCTGCAGGTCGTGGGTGGTGAGGATGATGGTGACGCCGCGCTCGCGGTTGACCTCGGTCAGGAACTTGCGCACCGCATCCTTGGCGACGACGTCGAGGCCGATGGTCGGTTCGTCGAGGAAGAGGATTCTCGGGTCGTGCAGCAGGGCCATGGCCATCTCGGCGCGCATGCGCTGGCCGAGGCTCAGCTGGCGCACGGCGCGGTCGAGATAGCTCTCCATGCCGAGCATTTGCGTCAGGTGCGCGAGGTTCTCGCGGTAGCGCGCTTGCGGGACGTCATAGATGCGCCGGTGCAGTTCGAAGCTGTCGCGCACGGGCAGGTCCCACCAGAGCTGGCTGCGCTGGCCGAAGACGACGCCGATTTCGCGCGCGTTGGCCATGCGCTCCTCGTGCGGGGTGCGGCCGAGGACAGAGACCCGTCCATCGGTTGGCACGAGGATGCCGGTCATCATCTTGATCATGGTCGACTTGCCGGCCCCGTTCGGGCCGAGATAGCCGACGGCTTCCCCGGCGCGGATGCTGAACGAGATGTCCTCGACGGCGCGCACCTCGGTGAACTCGCGCGAGAGCAGTCCCTTGATCGCGCCGGCAAGGCCCGAATAGCGCTTGGGCTGGCGGAACCGCTTGGTCACGCCTTCGGCTTTGATGATGTCGCTCATGGCGCCCTCCCCAGGGGGCGGCGAGACTAGCCGATTCTCCAATGGTGGCTATAGGCGGTTCGTTCGGCTTGTTTCCGGCGGCGGCAGGCCCTATCACTCACCCGCTCGATTTCCGGAGGAAGAGAATGGGGTTCCTGTCTGACGCATTGGGGCGGGTCGCGCCGTCGGCGACGGTGGCGATCAGCCAGAAGGCGCGCGAGCTTGCCCGGGACGGCAAGGACGTCATTGCGCTTTCGGCGGGCGAGCCGGACTTCGATACCCCCGAGCACGTCAAGCAGGCCGCCATTCGCGCCATGGCCGAGGGCAAGACCAAGTACACCAACATCGACGGCATCCCGGAACTGAAGGAAGCCGTCGCCGCCAAGTTCCGGCGCGACAACGGGCTCGAGGTCACGGCGGCCGACTGCTTCGTCGGCTCGGGCGGCAAGCAGATCATCTTCAACGCGCTCTTGGCGACGCTCAACCCCGGTGACGAGGTCGTGGTGCCGGTGCCCTATTGGGTGAGCTATCCCGAGATCGTGCGGCTGTGCGGAGCTGATCCGGTGTTCGCGGTTGCGGACGCCTCGACGGGCTTCAAGCTCTCGCCGGACGAGCTGGAGAAGGCGATCACGCCGCGCACCAAGTGGCTGATTCTCAATACGCCGTCCAACCCGTCGGGCGCCGCCTATACGGGCGAGGAGCTGCGCGCGCTCGCCGATGTGCTCCTGAGGCACCCGCACGTCCATATTCTCACCGACGACATCTACGAGGTGCTGGTCTACGACGGCGGCACCTTCGCGACGATCGTGCAGGTCGAGCCGCGCCTTCAGGCGCGCACGCTGACGATGAACGGCGTTTCCAAGTCGCATGCCATGACCGGCTGGCGCATCGGCTACTGTACGGGGCCGCGCGAGTTGCTTGCCGCCATGACCAAGCTGCAGGGCCAGTCGACCACCAACCCGTCGTCCATCTCGCAATGGGCGGCGGTCGAGGCGCTCAATGGGCCGCAGGCGTTCCTGAAGGACTGGCGCCAGGTCTTCCAGCGCCGCCGCGACCTCGTGGTCTCTGGGCTCAACGCCAACACCGGGCTCGACTGCCTGACGCCCGAGGGCGCGTTCTACGTCTTCCCCAGCGTCAAGCGGCTGCTGGGCAAGACCAGCGCGGCCGGCGCTAGGCTCGAGACCGACGAGGATTTCGTGCTGGCGCTGCTCGAGGAAACCGGCGTTGCCCTCGTCCACGGGGCGGCCTTTGGCCTCTCCGGTCACATGCGGCTCTCCTACGCGGCTTCGGACGCGGAGCTGACCGAGGCGGTCCGCCGCATCCAGGAATTCTGCGCGGGAGTGCGCTAGGCCTCTTCGGAAGAGGGGGCCCGCTAGAAACCCGTCGCGGACCCGAACCAGCCCATCGATCCGGACGATGCGTTGCCGGCGGCGCTCGAGAGGATGTCCATCAGCTTGTAGGTCTCCTCGTAGCTCGCCATGGCGGCCTGGTAGAAGTTTTCGCTCCAGCCGGAGGCCTGGCGCTCCTCGGGCGTCATGGCGGCATAGAGGCTGATGATGTTCTGGCTGAAGGCGGTGGGGCTGCCGGATTTGGCCGCGTTCTTGAACGCGGCGTTGAGGGCGTTGCCGCTGCGGTTGCGCAGGCTCGCCTCGGCGGCGCGCACTTCCTCGCGCGAGAACTGGCTGCTCTCGTTGAGGGCGATGGCCGAGAGCATGCGGCTGTCGAAGGCGTCGAGGTCGATATAGGTGCCGATGGTGGTCGACTTGTTGAAGGTCGGCACGCGACCATTGGCGAGGGCGTCGGCATAGAGCTTGTCGAGCGCCTTGCGCGCGTCGCTCGCCACGTCCGGGAAATCGCGCGGCGGCACGGTCTCGCCCGCCTTGCGCAGATCGAGGTATGCGGCGACGGGGTCGTTCTCGATGTCGGGCAGCGTCTTCGGATCGGCGGTGAGCTTCTTGATGGCCTCGGTGAGCGCGGCGCGGGCGGATTTCCAGTCCTCCTCCGCCTTCTCTTCCGGGCCGAGCTCGTCGAGATAGGCGGCGGCGGCCTTGTAGAGGCCGAGCCAGGAGCCGGTGACCTCGGCGACGGCGGCGGGTCCGGCCATCGCTGCCTCGAAGCGGCGCTGCATTTCGAGACCCGCGGCCTCGCGCTCGTCGGGGGTGAAAAGGCCCTCGCCATTGCTGGAAATGGCGTAGAGCTCGCGATGGTCGAGGCTCGCCATGTCGAGGGCGAGCTTGCCGTCCTTGAGCGGCGAGGTGCGCCCGGCCTGCGTCAACAGCTCGCGCAGCTTGGCCCGCGCCTCGGAGACGACGGTGGCGAAGTCCTTTTCGCCGAGCGCCGCCTGCGCCTCCTCCGACAGGGTGACCGTCGCGGCGGGATCGCTCGTCGTCGCGCCGGAGGACTGCATGCCCGTCGAGAGGAGGCTCGCGCCGGACGAATTCTTGGGCGCAGCGTAGTAGTTGGCGGCCGAATAGGCGGCGCTGACGACGGACATGGCGGATCCCCGACGAATGGTGCTGCTGCATGTGATGCAAGGGGCATGCCGAGGGGAGGTGCGCGAAAAGCCGGGGGTTTGGAGCGCTCGGCGCCGGGTGCCAGGCAAAATCTGCCGGGTGCCGGGCAAATCCGTCCCTTGAAACAAAAAGGCCCTGCCCGAGGGGATGGGCAGGGCCTGGCGGCCAAACCGCCGGAGCGGCATGACCAAGTCGTGCAGTACGGATACGCCGTGCTGCGATCTGGTGATTGGAAGTATCCCGCATCGTGGACTGGCGCACAAACGCGCAGCGGGAAACGCTGCCATGCACAAACGGGGGAATAGGTTCGGGGCGCGCAAAAAAAGAGGCTCCATCCGAAGATGGAGCCTTGATGACTGGGCCGAAGCCAAATCGAAAGTAATGGCATCGAGCGAGGGAGGAGGATACGCCGTCTGCCGGGTGGGCTCCGAGCCGAGGGAGGAGGATACGGCGGGAACCCGGTGTCGTAGTAGCGCCAGTCCGTGGGAGGAGGATACGGAGGGCACCGCAGCGACGTGATGAGATATAGATTTTGACCGGGTGGTCAGCAATGCGGATTGCTACATGCCAGCCATGCGCTTCCTGCAGCGACATTCTGTCCTGCTGAGCCCCAGAGAGTGCCGATTTTTTGGTGCGGGTTCCTTGGGGGCGGGCGGAAAAGAAAAAAGGCTCCACTCGAAAACCGAGCGGAGCCTGATGACAAGGCCGAAGCCAAATCGAAAGTGGTGGCAGAGGCGAGGGAGGAGGATACGCCATCTGCCAATGGATCCTGACCGAGGGAGGAGGATTCGGTCCTGATCCGTGCCGCGAGAGCAGCAGTCCGAGGGAGGAGGATACGGACGGCGTCTCAGCGACAAGACCAATATGGGACCACCCGGCCAATCCCGCAAGGGTGGCACCCACATGTCAGCCATGCGGTGCATGCAGTTCGTCGACTGGAAAAAACAAAGGCCTCGCTCGAGGGGGAGCGAGGCCTAAAGGTGCAGGGCTTGCGCCCCACAAGGAGGGAACGCAGCAAGCGCCAGGGAGGGAGGAGGAAAGCGCTCGCTGTGTGAGGTCGATATATTCACGACTGGCTTAGTAGGCAATCCCGGTGCTGACATGTCAGCTATGCGGCAGGCGCATGGCGTCCGGATAACTCTTTGATTTTACTGCATTGTGTCAGTGAGATGACGGTGGTCGTCGGGGAATTTCCCGGCCGGTTTGTTCCTGCTCGCGGCGCGGTTGCTCCCGTGGTCGCGTGGCTTTGGCACCAGATCGTGTGCTCCACCGGCTGTCATCCCAGCGAAAGCCGGGATCCAGTAAAAACAACACCGCTTCCGTTCGCGCACCAAATCACCACTTCCACCGGGTCATCCCCGCGAAAGCGGGGACCTCAGTTTCACTATACAAACGGAGTTTCCCGCTCGCGCGGGAATGACCCGGTGGTTGTTTTTCGGCCGAGGTGAAAAAACGCTGCTGCAGCGTTTACTGGATCCCGGCTTTCGCCGGGATGACAGCGAGGTAGTGAGAAGAGGGCGGCGCAGATTCGCAGCTACGCCAGCCCTCTCACAGCCATCCGTTCCGCTTGAACAGCAGATACGGCAGCACCGCCGACAGCGCCATGAGGCCGAGGGCGAACGGGTAGCCCAGGGCCCAGTTGAGCTCGGGCATGGCGGCGAAGTTCATGCCGTAGGCCGAGGCGACGAGGGTCGGCGGCAGGAAGATCACGGCCACCACCGAGAAGATCTTGATGATCTTGTTCTGCTCCAGGTTGATGAGGCCGAGGGTCGCATCGAGCAGGAAGGTGATCTTGGCCGAGAGGAATTCGGCATGGCTGATGAGCGCGGCGGCGTCCCGCTGCAGGCTCTTGAAGGCAGCGCGGTTCTCGCGGACGGGCTTGCCGACCGGCGTTTCGCGCGTCTGGTGGAAGGCGACCATGCGCTGGATGGACACCAGGCTTTCGCGCAAGAGCGTCAGGGAATCGCCTTTAAGGCCGATCTTCTCGATCAGCGCCTGCAAATCCTGCGTCTTGCGGTCAGCCTTGCCGGCGCCGCCACGAAAGACGCCGTTGGAGATGGCGTCGATGTCGTTGCCGGAGTGTTCGAGCGCCTGGGCCAGGCGATCGATCAGCGCCTCGACCAGGCCCGCCATCACCGCCTCGCCGGTGGTGTAGCTCTCACCGTTGGGCTTGCCGGCGCGCTGGCGGAACATCTCGAAAGGCTTGGGGTCGGCGTGGCGCAGGGTGATCAGCACGTTGGCGCGCAGGATGAAGGTCAGCGGGGTCTTGACCGGATTGCCCGCGGCCATGCCGGCCATGGCGGTCATGGTCATCACCTCCGTGCCGGCTTCGCTGTAGAGGCGGGCGGAGGGCTCGATGTCCTGCATCTCCTCGCGCGTCGGCAGCTTCAGGTCGAGGGTCGATTCGACGAAGATGACTTCGGCGGGGGTGGGGTCGAGCAGGTCGTACCAGATGGCGCCGTCATAGGCGCCGACGGCGGCCTTCTCGCTGAACGGGGTGCAAACGAGGTGATCGACTGCGGGGGTGCAGATGTGCAGCATTCTATAAGCTCCCGAGGGAAACGCCGTCGCGGACGCCGGGAGCTGGGGAATCAGCCCTGACGGCGCGCCGGCCTCATGTTTCGACTTCGACTGTCAGGGTTCATGGGGGTTTTGTCCTTTCGCGGCGCGGGGCCACGCGGCTCACATACGCCTCCGGTTGGCGAAGTCAAGCTATCGGGTTGGAACGTCCCTCGGTCCGGCGGGGCCCCGGGCACTCGCTACCCACCCCACCCCCGATGTCACCCGGCGAAGGCCGGGGCCCATCCTGAGATATTCCGCCAGCCGCAAGGTGTATGCGTTGCGCTACGTCTCCGCACGGCCCACCTGGCGGCTGTGGCGACATCTCAGGATGGGTCCCGGCCTTCGCCGGGATGACAGCCGGTGGAGCCAGGCAAACGACTAGTTTTCGAACGCGCCGGCGAGGGCGCTTCTCAGCGTGCTGCCAGCCGGAAAACCGAGGTCGGCGCCGGTGTCGAAGGCGATGTCGTCGATGCGCCAGAGCGTTTCGCCGTAGCGGCCTTCGATGGTCACCAGACGCAGGGTGTCGGTGTAGTCGGCGTCGGGCTCGTCGGGAAAGCCGTGGCGGATGGCGATTTCGGCCGCGTCCGCGGTCTCGGTTCCGACGCTTGCGGTGCATTCGGGCGCGTAGTCGGGGGCTCCGCTCCATGGGACGCCGTCGCCGAGCGGCGGCTTCTCGTCGGGGGTCTCGGCCTGGATGGCTTCGTTGCGCTCGAGCGCTTCCTCGATCGTCGCGTCGAGGTCGGGGGTGAGGCTCGAGCGGACCGCCTCCACGTCGCCGCCGGTCAGCGCCAGGCAGAAGAGCTCGCCGATGAGGGCCGGGCCGGTCGTCGGCTCCGGCTGGGCGAGGGCAGGGGCAGCGAGGGCGGCGAGGGCCAGCGGGGCCAGGCGCAGCCGGTGCATCGTCAGAAGCTCCACTCGCGCGCCTTGCCGACGAGGAAGTCGCGGAAGACGCCGACACGCTTGGAGTTCTTCAAGGCCGGGGGATAGACGAAATAGGCTTCGTATTCGGGGATCTCGATCTCGGTCAGCACCCGCACCAGCCCGTCCTCCTTCTCGGTGACGTAGTCCGGCAGCATGGCGATGCCGATGCCGGCGCGGGCGGCCTGCATCATGCCGTAGATGGCGTTGACCTTGAGCGCGGCGCGGCGCGGATTGTTGTCGGGACGGCCGAGGCGCTCGAGGAAATTGATGTCGCCGAGATAGGACGGCACCGGCTCGCCGAACGAGATGATGCGGTGATTGTCCAGCTCCTCGACGGACTTGGGCGCGCCGACCTCGGCCACGTACTCGTCGGAGACGTAGAAGTGGTTGTGCACCGTGAAGAGCTTGCGCTGGATCATCTCCGACTGGTTGGGGCGATGCAGGCGGATGGCGACGTCCGCCTCGCGCATGGCGAGGTCGAGCTCGGCGTCGTTGAGGCGGATTTCGAGCTGGATCAGCGGATAGAGCTTCAAAAACTCGTCGATCCGCGAGGCCAGCCACGTGGAGCCGATGCCCACCGTCGTCGTCACGATCAGCGGGCCGGTCGGCACGTCCTGGCTCTCGGACATCTGCGTCTCGACCTGCTGCAGCTCCCAGTGCATGCGGTGCGCAGTGCGGAAAAGCTGCTCGCCGACTTCCGTCAGCACCAGGCCGCGCGCGTGGCGAATGAAGAGCTTCAGCCCCAGGTCATCCTCCAGCGCCGATATCTGGCGCGAGACGGCCGACTGGCTCATGCCCAGCTTCTCAGCCGCATGGGTGAAGCTGCCCGACTCGGCCGCCGTATGAAATATGCGCAGCTTGTCCCAATCGAGCATGTTCAGGCGCTTCCCCCTCTATTGACCGACCGCGCCCCGACCCAGAGGCGCGTCAGCCTACCCAGTTACTCCGCCGCTTCGGCGAGATCGTGTTCGGCCAGGAAGCGCTCGGCGTCGAGCGCGGCCATGCAGCCCATGCCGGCGGCCGTGACCGCCTGGCGATAAACGTCGTCGGTCACGTCCCCGGCGGCGAACACGCCCGGGATGTTGGTCTGGCTGGTGCCGGGTTTGACCTGGAGATAGCCGCCCGGCTTCATGTCGAGCTTGCCCGCGAAGATCTCGGTGGCCGGCGCGTGGCCGATGGCGACGAACACGCCGTCGACGGGCATCTCGTACTTCTCGCCGGTCAGGCGGTTGCGCAGCACCGCGGCCTCGACCGACCGGGGCATGTCCGCGCCCTTGATGTCGACGACCTCGGTATCCCAGACGACTTCGATCTTGGCGTTCTTGAACAGCCGCTCCTGCAAAATCCGCTCCGCCCGGAACTCGTCGCGCCGGTGCACCACGGTGACCTTCTGGGCGAAATTGGTCAGGAACAAGGCTTCCTCGACCGCCGTGTTGCCGCCGCCGACGACCATGACATTCTTGCCACGGTAGAAAAAGCCGTCGCAGGTGGCGCAGGCGGAAACGCCGAACCCCTGGAAGTGCTGCTCGGAGGGCAGGCCCAGCCACTTGGCCTGGGCGCCGGTCGAGATGATGAGGCTGTCGCAGGTATAGACCGTGCCGCTGTCGCCGGTCAGCGCGAACGGGCGATGGTCGAAATCGACCGAGACGATGATGTCGCTGACGATCCTGGTGCCGACGTGCTCGGCCTGCGCCTTCATCTGGTCCATGAGCCAGGGCCCCTGGATGACGTCGGCAAAGCCCGGATAGTTCTCGACGTCGGTGGTGATGGTCAATTGCCCGCCCGGCTGCACGCCCTGGATCATCACGGGCTCGAGCATGGCGCGCGCGGCGTAGATGGCAGCCGTATAGCCGGCCGGCCCGGAGCCGATGATGATGACCTTTGCGTGCATGGCGACGCCTTCTTCAACCAGTTGCGGGTTTAGTCCCCGCTACTAGATAATGGGTGCCGCAAGGGTCTTTCAAGACAAAGTCTAGTGGTTGAGGGGGCAAGTCGTCGCAGACTCACCGAAATTCACAGCCTGCCCGTCTCATGCCCAAGAATTGGGCAGCCGGCGTCCGCCACTATCGGCACGCGGAATCATTTCGTCCCAGTCGGCGCGAATCGACTGGCAATGCCAGGTGGGCGGGAGCATGATCTCAAGCGCAGGGCCCGCCACCGGGAGGGCACCCATGGACATGCAGAGTTTCGATCTCGTGCGGCAGATGTCGGCGGGACACTATCTGACGCGCTCGCTTCACGTCGTTGCCGAGCTTGGCGTGGCGGACGCGATTGGCGACGGACCCACGCCCGTCGGCGCGATCGCCCAGGCGACCGGCGCCAACGCCGACGCGCTGGAGCGCATTCTGCGGCTCCTTGCCTCACGCGGCGTTTTCATGCTCGAGGACGGAAGCGTGCGCCATACCGACGCCTCGCGCTTTCTCATCTCGAGCCATCCCGCGTCGCTGCGCTCGTTCACTCGCATGATGGCGCAGCCGTTGCAGTGGGGGTTGGCAGGCGAACTGCTCCATGCCGTCAGGACCGGCCAATCGGCGGCCGAGCGAGTGCATCCCGACGGATTCTGGGGCTACCTCCAGTCCAATCCGGAGACGGAGCGCATCTTCGGCGCGGCGATGGCCGCCAAGGCCAGCGCGCAGATTTCCGGAATTCTCGCCACCCACGACTTCTCGCGCTACGGCGAGATCGTGGATATCGGCGGCGGGCAGGGGCATATGCTGCGCGCGATACTGGACAAGCATCCGGGCGTTTCCGGCGTGCTCTTCGACCTGCCGGCAGTCATCGAAGGGGCGAAGGCGGCCGGCTCCGGCGAGCGGCTTACGTTCGTTCCAGGCGACTTCCTGTCGGACGGGCTGCCGAGCGGCGATGCCATGATCCTCATGGAAGTGCTGCACGACTGGGACGATGCCCATTGCGCGCGCATCCTTCAGGCCGTGCGTAAGGCGGCTCGGCCCGATACGACGCTTCTGGTGATCGAGATCGAGATGACCGAGGGAGACGGTCCCGACTGGCCCAAGCTCCTCGACATCGTCATGCTGGCAGCTTTTGCCGCCCGGCAACGCACCAATGGCGAATATGGTGCGCTGCTCGAGGCGAACGGTTTCGCCGTTACCGGCGAAACGCGGACGGGCGCGGGTGTCGTCATTATCGAGGCCCTGCCGATCTAGAGCCGTTCATCGGTTCGCGGAACGCCGAACGAAGTGTTCGGCCGTCACACGTACTGGACGCGCAGGATCTCGTAGCTGCGGGCGCCGCCAGGGGCGGCGACCTCGAACGAATCGCCTTCGCCCTTGCCGATCATGGCGCGCGCGATCGGAGAGGAGATGGAGATGCGGCCCGACGAGGCGTCGGCTTCCGGGTCGCCCACGACCTGGTAGGTCTTTTCTTCCTCGGTGTCCTCGTCGACGAAGGTGACGGTGGCCCCGAACTTGACGGAAGAGCCGGTGAGCTTGGTCACGTCGATGATCTCGGCGAGCGCGAGGATCGCCTCGAGCTCCTGGATGCGGCCTTCGTTGAGGCTCTGCGCTTCCTTGGCGGCCGAATATTCGGCGTTCTCGGAAAGGTCGCCATGGGCGCGCGCTTCCTGGATCGCTTCGATGATGCGCTTGCGCTCTTCGGACGTGCGCCGCTGATACTCGGCCGCAAGGGCCGCATGACCGCCATTGGTCATCGGGATCTTGTCCATTCGTGTGCCTCCATAGGCTCGCGACCGGTGCGGGTTCTCTGCCGCCTTCCGGCCTCGATATTGGTCTTCGCGTCCCGTCCGCAACAGGGCTGCGGGCGAGGCGCCGTACGTGCAAAAAGCCCCCTGCCTTGGATGCTCGGCATCCGAGTCAGGATAACTTTTTCGGGAAATCGGCCCCAAATTGCCTTTCCCGCGCGTTGCGGTCAAGACGGGACACACCAATGACATAGTGAGCGTGGACCTCGATGCAAGTCGCGAGGGCTTAGCTCGATCGAAGTAGAAGGAATGGTGCAGTGAGATTTCAAGGACTTGATGCAGGGGCTTGCGCGCTCGCCGTCAGCGTGGCCCTGGCGGGCGGCGCTTTCGCCCAGGAGATGGAGAGCAGCGCCGGGCGGCTAGAGGCGCAGGTGGTCGCCGAAGGGCTCAATCACCCCTGGGCCCTCGAATTCCTGCCGGACGGGCGCATGCTCGTCACCGAGCGCAGCGGCGCCCTGCGGATCATCGCGGATGGCGTGGTAAGCGAGCCCATCGCGGGCGTTCCGGCCGTCGTCGCGCAGGGGCAGGGCGGTCTCCTCGACGTCGCACTCGCGCCTGATTTCGCCACCAGCGGGCGCATCTACCTCTCCTACGCCGAGCCTGCCGAGAGCGCCGGCGAGAACCGCGGCACCGGCACGGCGGTGATGGCCGCGACCCTCGTCCTCGATGAGGCGGGCGGCGCGCAGGTCACCGATGGCGAAGTCATCTTGCGCATGAACAACTTTACGCCCAGCAACCGGCATTTCGGCTCGCGCATCGCCATCGGCAACGACGGCAATCTCTTCGTGACGCTGGGTGAGCGTGGACAGGCCGAGCGGGCGCAGGACTTCTCCGATCTGGCGGGGGCGGTGGTGCGCGTTGCGCCGGACGGTTCGATACCGGCCGACAACCCGCAGCCCGAGGGCTGGGCGCCCGAGCTCTGGAGCAAGGGGCACCGCAATCCGCAGGGCGCGGTGGTGCGCGAGAGCGACGGGCAGCTCTTCATCGTCGAACACGGCGCGCGCGGTGGCGACGAGGTCAACATGCCGCAAGCCGGCGCCAACTACGGCTGGCCGGTCATCACCTATGGCGTCGACTATTCCGGCCTGCCGATCGGCGAAGGGACGCAGCGCGAAGGTCTTGAACAGCCGCTCCACTACTGGGATCCCTCGATCTCACCCTCCGGCCTCACCTTCGTGACCGGCGCGCTCTTCCCAGGATGGGAGGGCGACCTCATCACCGGAGGCCTCAGCGGGCGCACCATGGTCAGGATCGACATGGAGGGCGATACCGTGGCCGGCACCGAACCGCTGTTCGAGGGGCAACTCGGGCGGGTACGCGACGTCAGGATGGGGCCGGACGGCGCCATCTATGCGGTGATCGATTCCGGCTCGGCCGAAATCTACCGGATCGCGCCGGCGGGGTAGGGCGTGAACCGTCGATCTGCCCCTTGAGGGAGAGAGGCGAAACACGCCGGAAAGAAAAGCGCAGCCCCGGAGGACTGCGCTTTTCCTGTTTCCAGTCGATGTATCCCGTCAGATTGCGGACAGGTTGTCGGCGGTGGATTTGCCGGTGCGCTTGTCCTGAACGATCTCGTAGCTCACCTTCTGTCCTTCATCGAGCCCGTTGAGGCCCGAGCGCTGGACGGCGGTGATATGGACGAAAACGTCCGCCCCACCCTCGTCCGGCTGGATGAAGCCGTAGCCCTTCTGACCGTTGAACCATTTGACGGTGCCAGATGCCATGATGCGTCCCTCGTGCAGTCTAAGTCATGTGTTGCATTGGGCTGGGGCCGTATCGCCCTAGTCCAGATGTCATCGAATTTTTCGGGTTCTGCGATTGCGAGCGTCAGGCCCCCTCGCCCCTCGTCCATCGGTCTGCCGCAAATATTCGACGGCAGATTTCTAGACGGAAACCTTGCGCTCTTCAATATCCCTGATTCGCTCCAAGCCGCTGGCCGGTCTCCGCAAATCGAAGCGGCAATGAAAAAGGCGCGTCCGGTGGAGGACGCGCCTTTCAGTCTCGATCGTTTCAAGCGTTCCGGTCAGGCGGCCGACAGATTGTCGGCGGCGGACTTGCCGGTGCGCTTGTCCTTGACGATTTCGTAGTTGACCTTCTGGCCTTCATCGAGCCCGTTGAGGCCCGAACGCTGAACGGCGGAGATGTGGACGAAGACGTCCGCCCCACCCTCATCCGGCTGGATGAAGCCATAGCCCTTTTGGCCGTTGAACCACTTCACGGTACCAGTCGCCATGATGTTTCCCTCGTGCAGTCTGCTGTTGTGAAGACCGGCCCCCGGGCCGGAATTCGATTTGGCTATCGAAATGTCGGAGAGTGACGTCAGCAGTCGGCAAGAGTTCGCCAAGGCATTTCGGTCGGCCGCAATATTCGATCACGCAGTCTTATCGCGAAACGTACGGCGCGGCAACTGGCGTTTATGCACAGCTTCGCACCCACGCTGACTCGGCAGCTGGGCGAGGCGAAATCGGGTCGAACTATCGTGCTGAACCCACGCGAGCATGGCGCCAGCACAGGAGACGTGGCCGACGCGTCAAGGTTACGACCGACCAACATCATTTCTAGCGCGAGTCTGGCTTGCGCCGCCAGTGCGCAAATGTCGCAGCGGGCATGGCAGGTGTGCATCGGCGCGCTTGCTTTTCGGCGCGGCTTGAGGCAAATCCCCGCGCGCCGGCGCCCTGCCGGTTCTGCCCCGGTGCACTCACGTCTTGGTCAAGACATTTCATTCGTCCGGCGACGTGATCGCCGACAGGCGCGCGGATTATGCCCGGCGCCTGGCCGAAAGCGGCGACCATATGGCCGCCGCCGAGCTCATCGAGCAGGCGCTGGAGCTCGCGCCCGGCTGGACGGCGGGCTGGGACCTGCTCGGCAGCTATTGGGAGAAGGCCGGCGAGGTGGCGCGGGCCATCTCGGCCTGGCGGCACCTGGAGGCTCTGGATGACGCGGGCGTCTTCGGCGCGCCTCTCAAGCTTGCCGCCCATGGGGCGGGCCTTGCCGGCGCTGGCACGTCCATCGGCTATGTGGAAGCGCTCTTTGACCAGTACGCGCCGCGCTTCGAGAGCGCCCTGGTGCAGAAGCTCGCCTACCGGGTGCCCGAACGGCTCGATGCCCTGATCGGCGAGGCGATGGCGGGCAGGGGCATCACCGCCTTTGCCGAGGCCATAGACCTCGGCTGCGGCACCGGGCTGATGGGCGAGCGGCTGCGCGGCAGGGTCTCGTTCCTCGAAGGCGTCGATCTTTCGGCCGCCATGGTCGCCGAGACCGGGCGCAAGGGCATCTACGACCGGCTGGTCAAGGCCGAGCTCGTCGAATTCCTCAACGGCTATCCGTCGCAGACCGACCTGATGACGGCGGCGGACGTCTTCATCTATTGCGGCGCGCTGCCGCCGGTGATCACGGCAGCGGCGCGGGTGATGCGGGCGGGAGCGCTCCTCGCCTTCTCCCTCGAAGCGCATGACGGGCCCGAACCGCAGTTCCTGCGCCCGTCTCTGCGCTATGCCCATGCGCCCGAGCCTACGCGCCAGGCGCTCCTCGATGCCGGCCTCGACATTGTCTCCTTCGAGCGCGCGGTGCTGCGGCAGGACCGGGGCGAACCGGTCGAAGGTCTGCTCATCGTCGCCCGGAAACCCGCCGCCGCTCCGCTCGCTCTCAATCTCGCCGGCGAGGCGCTGGTCGTGGATGTGGAGCCGGAAGCGCTCAACTGATCAGCCGACGACAGGCGGTCCATCCCGGAGCTTGACGGCCCTCGCCGGCGAGGCATCATTGCATGATGGAAAAGGTTCTCTGTGTCTGTCTTGGCAACATCAGCCGCAGCCCGATGATGCAGGCGGTGCTCCAGCAACACCTCGGCGACGCGTTCCTTGTTGAAAGCGCCGGCGTGAGCCGAGAATTGGCGGGCCGTCCCGCCAACATCAATTCCGTTGCGTGCATGGGCGAACGTGGGGTCGATCTCAGCGGCCACCGCAGCCGCTGGATCGGGGATCTGGATCTCGATCAGTACCGATGGATCGTCTGTGTCGGTCACGACGAGGCCGACAAGGTTCGTTCCCTCGGCGCAGGCCCGGCGAGCGTGATGGTCGCGAATGCGCATCAAGGCGGGATTCCCGACCCCTACGGACTTGGACTGGCCGCCTATCGCGATTGCCTGGCTCTGCTGGATCGGGTCATGCCCAACCTCGCCCGGCAAATCAGCCAAGCCAGGCTTGCGGGAGAGGCGTAGGTCGTGGATGTGGGGCCGGAAGCTCTGCATTGATCAGGTGTAACCCCCCTCCCAACCTCCCCCGCAAGGGGGGAGGTGCTCATTCTGTTGTTGGGAGCGGGATAGTGCCAGGAGCACAATGCGGCACCTCCCCCCTTGCGGGGGAGGACGGGAGGGGGGTAAGCGGACTTTCCACCTCCCGAGCCCCGCGAAAATCGCCATGACCGAAATCCGCCATGACTTCCGCTCCGACACGGTGACGCGTCCCGGCCCCGGCATGCGCCGGGCCATGGCCGAGGCGGAGGTGGGCGACGACGTCTTCGGCGACGATCCGACGGTCAAGCGCCTCGAGGCCACGCTGGCCGAGCGGCTGGGGAAGGCCGCGGCGGTGTTCGTGCCCTCGGGCACGCAATCGAACCTGCTTGGGTTGATGAGCCATTGCGGGCGCGGCGAGGCGTTCATCGCCGGGCAGAACGCGCATCTTTATCGTTACGAAGCCGGCGGCGCGGCGGTGCTGGGCTCGTTGCAGCCGCAGCCCATCGAGCATGCGGCGGACGGCACGCTGCCGCTCGACAGGATCGCGGCGGCGATCAGCGACGGAACCGACCCGCATTTTGCGCAGACCCGGCTCGTCGCGCTGGAGAACACCTTCGGCGGGCAGGTGCTGCCGGTCGCCTATATGGGCGAGGTGGCCTCGCTCGCACGTGAGCACGGGCTGGGTCTGCACCTCGACGGCGCGCGTGCGTTCAACGCCGCGGTCAGGCTCGGCGTCGATATCGCCGAATTCGTCGCACCGTTCGATACCGTCTCGATCTGCCTTTCCAAGGGCCTGGGCGCGCCGGTCGGCTCGGTGCTGACGGGGAAGGCCGAACTGATCGGCCGGGCCCGGCGGCTGCGCAAGATGCTGGGCGGCGGCATGCGCCAGGCCGGCATTCTCGCAGCGGCGGGGCTTTATGCGCTCGAGCACAATGTCGCGCGGCTGGCCGAGGACCACGCGCGGGCGCAGAGGCTGGCACAAGGCTTGGCGCGCCATGATGCGCTCAAGGTGAAGATGCCCGATACCAACATCATCTTCGTCGACGTCGCGGACTCTTACGGCGACGACTTCACGCAGTACCTGACGGGCAACGGCATTGGCATCACCGGGCGCTACGGGCAGCAGCGGTGGGTCACGCATCTCGACGTGGACGACGCGGCGGTCGATGCGGCGCTGGTGTGCGTTGCCGAATTCTTCGAGAGGCGCCAGGGGCACTGACGCCTCTCTCGCGACGATCAATCGTCGTCGTCATCATCATCCCAGTCGTCGTCCCAGTCGTCATCGTCGTCCCAGCGGTCATCGTCCCACCGGTCATCATCGTCGTCATCCCAGCGGTCGTCGCCGCGGACGGCCCAGTACGGCACCCAGCGGCCATCGAGGCGATGCCAATAGCCGCCGCGGTCGTCGTCATCGTCGTCGACGAGCTGGAATTGCGCATGGGCGCGAGGCAGGTCGAACGCCGTTGCCGGTAAAGGCAGCGCGGCGACGACAGCTGCGGTGATGAGCGGGAGGAGGGTCTTGCGGTTCATTTCCGTCTCCTTGGATTGCGGCCGATCGGGCGGCCTCAAGGGAGGAGACGGATGGGAACGAAATCTATTCCGGCGCGGCGGGCCGGATGCGGAGTTCCCTGAGACGCGCCCGCGTCACCATGGCGACGACGTCGAGGGGCAGGGGCTCGGCGTGCCTGAACTGCAGCGTGCCCTTGGCCTTGCGGTAGGGGGCGATGGCAGCCTCGTAGTCGGCGGGGCCGGAGGGGACGGGATAGACGGAGACGTACTGCTTCCAGCCGGCGAAGTAGAGCAGGTAGGTGCCCGCGAGCCGAAAGGTCGGGATCTGGTAGCTGATGGTCTCGACGGCATCCGGCGCCAGGATGCGCACGGCGCCGCGCACGGCCTCGAGCCGCTCGCGCACCTGCGGCGGAAAGCGGGCGATATAGGCGTCGATCGTGTCGGGCGTTTCGGTGGCGGTCATCGGCCTAGCGTCCTCGTCGGGTTCCTTATAGCACGCGGCGTTCCTAGCGAGCGCTGCCGAAGTATTTGGTGCGCAGGCGTTCGACCGTGCCGTCCTCGTGGGCGCCGAGCAGGTCGAGGGTGATCTCGCGGCTGAGGGGGCTCTCCGGCGGGGTGGCGAAGCCGTACTTATCCGGATTGAAGATCGGGCCGACGACTGTCAGGCCCGTGCCGCCGCGGGTGTGGGAGTAGTATTCGAGCACCGGCGCGTCGGCGACGATCGCCTGGACGCTTCCCGTCCGCAGCGCCGCCACGGCGTCCTCGATGCCCCGGTAGCTGCGGATGTCGAGGCCGATGCCTGCCGCATAGGTCTCGGCCACGCTTCCCGAAAAGACGCCGATGGTTCTGCCCGGCAGGTCCGCAAGGCTGTCGATGCGGCTGGTGATGGCGGCGGCGGTCATCACGCTCGTCACCGAGGAGGTGACATAGGCGAGGACCGCGACGCCGCACACCAGCCAGATCGCCGAAAGGAACCGGCCGAAGGCGCCGAACATTCGTTTGCGCGCCGTCTTGCCGGAGGTGGCGATCGACATGACGTGGTGGAAGCTCTCGGCGAAGCCCGAGGGCCAGTCGCGCGGGAATTCCTTGTCGAAGCGCCGGTCGAAGAGGGTGAGCGCGATGGTGGCGAAGACGATGACGAGGCCGAGCCAGAGATAGGCGCGCAGGTGCCCGGATTCCTGGAGGCCCGTCACCACATCCCAGAAGCCGGCCCCTTGCCCGTCCGCCACCATGATGCGCAGGCCCGCATCGTACCAGGGCTGCGTGAAATCGACCCGCTGCGCCCGTTCCTGGTTGATGGTGAGGTTGGTGACCGCGACGTCGATCTCGCCGCCGGCGGTGGCGTCGACGAGCTCGCGCAGGGTCGGGTACTCGACGAAGCGGGTGGCAAGGCCTGCCCGCAGAGCGAGCGCATGCCACAGCTCGATGGCCATGCCGGTATGGAGCCCGTCCTCGCTGAGGACGAAAGGCGGGCTGACATAGACGCCGGCGGTGACGGTCTCTGTCGGGGGATCGGCGGTCTGTCCGGTCGCGGAACCGGCGCCGAGGGCAAGAAAAAGCACGACGAGGAGTCGCGCTGCTATCCGAAGCGCGGACACACGGCAGTCTCCAGGGTGATGGGCATCACGATTCGAAGGCTTGCACAGATGGACGGGGATGTCACACCCTCGTGGGCGTCTGGATGTCGGCACGCTGATGATATATATCACTGGTATCTATCATGGAGGCGCCGATGACCGCCAAGGCAGCAGACAAGGCCAAGCTCTTCTGGACGGGCCGCTCGCAAGCCGTGCGCCTGCCCAAGGAGTTCCGCTTCGAGGGCAGCGAAGTGCGCATCCACCGCGAGGGCGACAAGGTGATCCTCGAGCCGGCCGCCGAGGAGAAGGACCCGTGGGCGTGGCTGGACGAGATGCCGGGGGAGGATCTCGATCCAAGTTTCGTCGAGGCCGTCGAAGCGCTGAGACGAGAAGATCGTGAGGCGCCTGACGATGAAGATATCGCAGAGTTCTTCAAGTGAATTACCTACTCGACGCCAACGCGGTGATCGCCATCATGAGGCGCAATCATCGCTTCGGCGAGCGTATGCGTAGCCATCCTCAGGAGGACTTGGGGACCTCCGCGATTGCTCTGTTCGAACTCTACTACGGCATGTTTCGATCCCAGCGCGTCCAGGAGAATTTGCGAGCGCTACGCGCTGTCGACATCCCGATCGTCGCCTTTGAGCGCGAGGATGCCGACAAGGCCGGTGAGATACGGGCCCGGCTCGGCGCGGCGGGCACAACGATTGGCCCTTACGATACGATGATCGCAGGCCAGGCGCTGGCTCGCGATCTCATACTCGTTACGCACAACATGCGCGAGTTCGCCCGCGTCGAGGGACTGCGCCTGGAGGACTGGGAGGCATAAGCCCCCCGCCTCACGCCGCGAAATATTCCTGCAGCGGCCTTACGCCGAGATTGCCCTGCTGGTAGGCGATGATGCCCTCCACCGCCGCGACCGCGCCGGGAACGGTGGTGTAGTAGGGAATCTTGGCGTAGAGCGCCGTGCGGCGGATGTCACGGCTGTCGGAGACCGCCTTGGCCCCGTCCGTGGTGTTGATGACCAGTTGCACGCCGCCGTTCTTCATCGAATCGACGATGTGCGGGCGCCCTTCGAGCACCTTGTTGATGCGGGTGGCCGCGATGCCGTTCTCGGTCAGGTATCGCTGCGTACCGCTGGTGGCGAGGATGGTGAAGCCCGCCGCCTCCAGATGCCGGATGGCGTCGACGATCAGGGCCTTGTCGCTGTCGCGCACCGAGACGAACGCCGTGCCGCCGGTCGGCACCTTGGAGCCGGCGCCCATCTGCGACTTGGCGAAGGCCATGGCGTAGTCGGTGTCGAGGCCGATGACCTCGCCGGTCGACTTCATCTCCGGACCGAGGACCGTGTCGACGCCGGGGAAGCGGTTGAAGGGGAAAACCGCTTCCTTGATCGCGATGTGGCGCAGTTTCCTCTCGGTGAGGTTGAAGCTCGCCAGGCTCTCGCCGGCCATGACGCGGCTGGCGATCTTGGCGATGGGCTGGCCGATGACCTTGGCGACGAACGGCACCGTGCGGCTGGCGCGCGGGTTGACTTCGAGCAGGTAGATGACCCCGTCCTTCAAGGCATACTGCACGTTCATCAGGCCGCCGACCTTCAGGGCGAAGGCAAGCTCGCGGGTCTGGCGCTTCAGTTCCTCGATGATCTCGGGCGAAAGGTTCTGCGGGGGCAGCGAGCAGGCGCTGTCGCCCGAATGGATGCCCGCTTCCTCGATATGCTCCATGATGCCGGCGACGAACACGTCCTTGCCGTCGCAGAGCGCATCGACGTCGATCTCGGTGGCGCCCGACAGGTACGCATCGAACAGCAGCGGGTTGTCGGAGAGGACCGAGTTGATCTGGCCGGTCTTGTCGTTGGGGTAGCGCGACAGGATATCGGGCGGCACGAGCCCGGTCAGCGTATCCTGCACGTAGCGCTCGAAATCGGACGGCGAGTGGACGATGGCCATCGCGCGGCCGCCCAGCACGTAGGAGGGACGGATGACGAGCGGGTAGCCCAGCCGCTCGGCGACAAGGCGAGCCTGTTCAAGGCTGTAGGCTATGCCGTTCTTGGGCTGAGTCAGCTCCAGCCGGTTGAGGAGCTTGGAAAAGAGATCGCGGTCCTCGGCGAGGTCGATCGCCTCGGGCTGGGTGCCGAGGATCGGCACGCCGGCCTTCTCGACCGCCTCGGCAAGGTTCAGCGGGGTCTGGCCGCCGAACTGGACGATGACGCCGTGCAGCGTGCCGTTCTGCTTCTCGGTCTCGAGGATTTCGATGACGTCCTCTTCGGTCAGCGGCTCGAAGTAGAGGCGATCGGAGGTGTCGTAGTCGGTCGAGACGGTCTCGGGGTTGCAGTTGACCATGATGGTCTCGTAGCCGGCGTCGGCCAGCGCGAAGGCGGCATGGCAGCAGCAATAGTCGAACTCGATGCCCTGGCCGATGCGGTTCGGACCGCCGCCGAGGATCACCACCTTCTTGCGGTCGGAGGGGCGCGCCTCGTCGTCCGGCGCGCCGGCGAAGGGCGTCTCGTAGGTCGAGTACATGTAGGCGGTCGGCGAGGCGAATTCGGCGGCCGAGGTATCGATGCGCTTGTAGACCGGGCGCACGCCAAGGGTGCGGCGCAGCTTACGAACATTGGCGGTCGAGGAGCCGGTGAGTTCGGCCAGCCGCGCATCGGAAAAGCCCATGGACTTGAGCATGCGCAGCGTTTCGGGACCGTCGGGCAGGCCGAGATCGCGCACCTTTTCCTCCATGTCGACGATGCCGCGCATCTGCTCGAGGAACCACGGGTCGATCTTGCAGGCGGCGTGGATGTCCTCGTTGGAGACGCCGAGGCGCATGGCTTCGGCGACGTAGAGCAGGCGCTGGGCGGTCGGGGTGCCGAGCGCTGCGCGGATGGCGTTCTTGTCCTCGCCTTCGCCGAGGCCGGGGATGCCGATCTCGTTGAGGCCGGTGAGGCCCGTTTCGAGGCTGCGCAGCGCCTTCTGCAGCGATTCCTGGAAAGTGCGGCCGATGGCCATGGCTTCGCCCACCGACTTCATCGAGGTGGTGAGGCGATTGTCGGCGCCGGGGAATTTCTCGAAGGCGAAGCGCGGGATCTTGGTGACCACGTAGTCGATGGTCGGCTCGAACGAAGCGGGAGTCGCGCCGCCGGTGATGTCGTTCTCCAGCTCGTCGAGCGTATAGCCGACCGCGAGGCGCGCGGCGACCTTGGCGATCGGGAAGCCCGTGGCCTTGGAGGCCAGGGCCGAGGAGCGTGAGACGCGCGGGTTCATCTCGATGACGATCATGCGCCCGTCGGCCGGGTTGATGGCGAACTGCACGTTCGAGCCGCCGGTCTCCACCCCGATCTCGCGCAGCACCGCGAGCGAGGCGTCGCGCATCACCTGGTATTCCTTGTCGGTGAGGGTGAGCGCGGGCGCGACGGTGATCGAATCGCCGGTGTGGACGCCCATCGGGTCGAGGTTTTCGATGGAGCAGACGATGATGCAGTTGTCGTTTTTGTCGCGCACCACCTCCATCTCGTACTCTTTCCAGCCGAGCACCGATTCCTCGATCAGCACTTCGTTGGTGGGCGAGGCGTCGATGCCCGACTCGCAGATGGCGAGGTATTCTTCCTTGTTGTAGGCGATGCCGCCGCCCGTGCCGCCCAGCGTGAAAGAGGGGCGGATGATGGCGGGCAGGCCGATGACCTCGAGCGCCTGCAGCGCTTCGATGGTGTTGTGGGCGAGCATGGATTTCGGGGTCGAGAGCCCGATCTTCTTCATGGCGTCGCGGAAGAGCTCGCGGTCCTCGGCCTTGTCGATGGCATCGGCCGTGGCGCCGATCATCTCGACGCCGAACTTGTCGAGCACGCCCATCTTCCTGAGCGAAAGCGCGCAGTTGAGCGCCGTCTGGCCGCCCATGGTCGGCAGCAGTGCGTCCGGGCGCTCCTTCTCGATGATTCTGGCCACCACCTCGGGGGTGATCGGCTCCATGTAGGTGGCGTCGGCGAGATCGGGATCGGTCATGATCGTCGCCGGGTTGGAGTTGACCAGGATGATCCGGTAGCCCTCGGCCTTCAGCGCCTTGCAGGCCTGGGTGCCGGAATAGTCGAATTCGCACGCCTGCCCGATGATGATCGGCCCCGCACCGATGATGAGGATCGATTTGATGTCGGTGCGTTTGGGCATCGGCTGGCTCTTTTGTTAGGGCGCGCGCCAAGAGGGCGCTGCGGCGCGGAGGTCGTCGGCGGACTTGTCGGTTAAGCGGGCTCTGTAGCGGATGCGGCTTGGAAAGGGAAGGGGGCGGGGCGGCGCGATTGTCGCGGTGGGCAAGGTTCGTTCGTCGTGGAGGTATATGCCAAGGAAAGGAGATCTCCATGAGCAGGATCCTGGTGTCCATGTGGACAACGCTCGACGGCCTCGTGGCGGGGCCCGGCGACGAAATGGGCTGGCTGCGGGGCGATGCGCAGATGATGGTCTATGAACAATCGTTCGTCGGAGCCGCCGACACGCTCATGCTCGGCCGCAAGACCTTCGGCGATTTTGCCGGCTATTGGCCAGCCGCCGCCCGCGACACCGCGCCCAAGGCCGGGATGGAGGAGATGCAGCGCAACTACGCCCGCCGCGTCGACGCGATGAAGAAAATCGCGGTTTCGGCTTCAGGCGATGTCGCCGAATGGGGCATTACCCGGGTTCTCGACCGGATCGAGGAGGAGGAGATCCAGCGACTCAAGGACGAAGCGGAGGGCGACATCGTCATCTACGGCAGCCTCAGCGTCGTCGACGCCCTCTCCATGCTGGGGCTCATCGACGAGTACCATTTGCTCGTTCATCCCATCGTGCTGGGCGACGGTAAGTCGATGTTCGATAGATCGCGGCCTCTACGTCTGGAACTCGCCTCGGTCGAGCCATTTGAGACCGGCGTAGTGTTGATGAAATACCGCAAGGGTTGAAACCTCTCGGCTCGTACCCGCTGCCTAGCGGCGGAGCGCCTCGATGAAGGCAGCGAGCGCGGCCGACTTCTGGTGGCGGCTGGGGTAGTAGAGGTGGAAACCGGGGAAGGGCCGGCACCAGTCTTCCAGCACGCGCACGAGCCTGCCGCTCCTGATGTGCTCGGCGGCATGATCCTCGAACAGATAGCCGAGGCCCTGCCCGTCGAGGACGCAGGCGAGGAGGACATCGCCGTCGTTGACGACGAGCGAGCCCTCGACCCGCACGTCGAGCGGATGGCCGTTCTCATGGAACCGCCAGCGCAGGAACCCACCGGCGCTCGCCAGGCGGTAGTTGATGCAGTCGTGCCGGTCGAGGTCGCGGGGTGAGCGTGGCGGCGGGTTGCGGGCAAAGTAATCGGGGGTCGCGACGACCGCCGCCCGCGCTTGCGGGCCTATGGGCACGGCGATCATGTCCTTTTCCACCGAGGCGCCGACGCGCAGCCCGGCATCGAATCGTTCGGCGACGATGTCGACCAGGGCATCGTCGACATTGAGTTCGAGCGAGACTTTGGGGTGGTCCGCGAGGAACCTGCCGAGCCTGGGCAGCACGAGGCTCGTGGCCGCATGCTTGACCATGGTGATGCGCAGGTTCCCCGAGATTTCGCCACCCGCATCGCGCAGGGCCTGCAATTCGGCCCCGATGGTGTCGAAGGCGGGGCGCAGCGTTTCGAGCAGACGCTGGCCGGCCTCGGTGGTGCCGACGCTACGCGTCGTGCGCGCCAGCAGCCGTATGCCGAGCCGGTTTTCCAGCACCTTGATGGCGTAGCTCAACGCCGGTTGCGACATGCCGAGGCGCGCCGCGGCCCGAGTGAAGCTGCGCTCCTCGGCCACCGCGACGAAGGCGGCGAGATCGGTCAGGTCCTCTCGCTTCATTTATCCACCATTTGGATAGGCTCAAGCCGTTTCTATAGTCTAATCGGCAGAATGCCCAGCGCCTATCTCGATCCCGCGGCCGTCCCGGCCGTCACTGACAAGGGATTTGATGAAATGGCTGGAAACACGAAGCCCGTCGCCGTCGTCACCGGAGCCTCGTCGGGCATCGGCGCGGTCTATGCCCGCCGGCTTGCCGCGCGCGGCTATGACCTGGCGCTGGTTGCGCGCCGCGTCGAGCGGCTGCAGCTGCTCGCAAAGGAACTGGAGCTGGCGCACGGCACGCGCGTCGAGATCATCGGCGCCGATCTCGGCGAGGAGGCGGATATCGCCCGCGTCGAGCGGTGGCTCGCCGACAACCCGGCGGTGACGATGCTCGTCAACAATGCGGGCACCTCGCGTATGGGCGCAACGAACGCGCTGACACAGCAGGACGTCGCGGCGATGCTGACCGTCAACGTCACGGCGCTGACGCGCCTGACGCAGGCGGCGCTGCCGGGGTTCCTCGCGCGCAACGAGGGTACCGTCGTCAACATCGCCTCGGCGCTGGCGCTGCAGTCGTTTCCGATCGCTTCGATCTATTCGGGCACCAAGGCCTATGTGCTGAGCTTCAGCCGCGGCCTGCAGCAGGAGCTGGCCGGCACGAACGTGCGGGTGCAGGTGGTGCTGCCGGCGGCGGTTGCCACCGAGATCTACGACGGCACCATCCTGCCGCTCGAGCAACTGCCGCCCGAGGTGGTGATGAGTGTCGACGACATGGTCGATGCCTCGCTTGCCGGGCTCGAGCGGGGCGAGGGCATCACCCTGCCATCGGTAGCTGACGACGCTTTCTGGGACGCCTACGACACGGCGCGTTCGCAGCTCTTCGACGCGACGCAGAATGGTACGCCGGCCGTGCGGTACAAGTCCGGTCACGCGGCCTAAGCCGCTGCCGCCCGGATGATTTCCGGCGCGGGGCCGTGGGTCTGGCGCGAGCGCTGGTGGTAGGCGATGAATTCGGCGGCGGGCAGGGGTTTGGCAAAGAGCCAACCCTGGCCGAAATCGACGCCGCGGGCCTTCAGGTACTCGGCCTGCTCGGCCGTCTCGATGCCCTCGGCGACGGTGAAGAGGCCGAGCTCGCGCGCCATGCCGATGATGTGCTGCGTCACCGAGCTGGTGGCGGTGTCTTTGCCGACGGTGTCGATGAACGACTTGTCGATCTTGAGGGCGTCCATGGGCAGGCCCTCGAGGTATTGCAGGCTCGAATAGCCGGTGCCGAAATCGTCTATGGCCACCGAATGGCCGGCCTGCCGGGCGCGGGCGAGATTGACCCGCGCCGCCTCGATGTCGATGAAGCCGCGCTCGGTGGCTTCGAGCCAGAGCTGCTCGGCCCGGATGCCGGTCGGCGCGAGCTTTTGCGCGACCACGTCGAGGAAGCGGCCCGACGAGATGTCGGCGGCGCTGAGGTTAACGGCGATGTGGAGCGTGCGGTCGGCGAGGAGCGTGGCGCCCAGATCGGCGATGACGCCATCGATCACCTGGTCGGTGATCGGCATGATGAGGCCGGTTTCCTCGGCCAGCGGAATGAAGAGGTCCGGGCGCACCAGCGTGCCGTCGGGCCGCCGCCAGCGCACCAGCGCCTCGGCGCCCACGCACACCCCCGTCGCGAGCGCGACGATCGGCTGGTAGTGGACGACGAATTCGCGGTTCTGCACGGCCAGCGCCAGCTCGGCGCGCGGTTCGAGGCGCTTGCGCGAGAGCCAGACGACGATGCCGACGATGAACGCGGCAATGAAGGCGCCGACGGGCAGCAGGAAGGCGAGCTCGCCCCGCAACCCGGAGACGAGGCCGGAGCTCGGGCGCGTGGCGATGGCGGCCAGACCCTCGTCGCGCGCCACCGCGAAAACGGTGTCTCCATCCATGCCCGCGCCGGTCTCGCCCAGGGGTGGCAACACGCGCGGCAGGCCTTCGCCATTGACCACGTTGATCAGCGTGCCGCGGCTATTGGTGAGGGCGATGGAGACGCCGTCGTCGGTCAGGATATCGACGAAGCGCGCAGGCGAGACCAGCACGTTGTGGCCGCCCAGGTGAAGCGCGGTGACCGACACGCCGCGGCTGACGGCCGGTGCGACGCGCAGGCTCACCTCCAGTCCGTCCGGCGTCACGTAGTCGACCTCGGCCTTGCCGACATCGCCCTCCGCCGGCCCCCACGAGGTGCAGCGCAGGATGCCGCCGTCGTCGAAATACCCCATCTCCTCGACGGAAAGGGTGTCGATGGTCAGCGTGCGCATGCGCGCGATGTGCTCGGGCGAGCAGGGCTCGAAGGGCGTCGCGGCGACGGCGGTGAGGGCTGTGCGCGCATCCTCGAAGGTCGCCTGCGCGCGCGCCAGGGCGCGTTGGGCAAAGAGCGCGAGGGCGTCCTGCTCCTTCTGCAGCGCGATCGTCCAGGACATCCAGGCCATGGCGATGATGGGGATCGCCGCGCCGAGCAGGCCCAGCGCCATGCCGGCCGCAACGATGCGGGAACGCCTGGCTTCCATCACTTCTCTCGCAATCGATGGGGACAATGCTGGAAGTCTATGAAGAAATTGCTGCGGGTGAACGGAAGTATTTTCGCAGTTGCGGCGAGTTCGATGCTGATCACTTTTCTCACCTACGGAACGCGCCGCCGCCGCCGTGCATTGGAAGCCAGGTCAAAGGAGTGAAAAATGCTCAACCTGCTCATCATTCTCGTCGTCATCGCCCTTATCGCCGGCGCGCTCGGGTTCACCGGCCTCGCGGCGGGAGCGGCGACGCTCGCCAAGATCGTCTTCGCGCTGATGCTTATCGGCATCGTCATCGTGCTGATTATGGTGTTCATGGGCGTTGCCGTCATATTCTAGGGTAAAAGGCAGTCAGTCGGAGGTCACGCCCCATGTGCCGCAACATCAAGCCGCTCTTCAATTTCGAGCCGCCCGCGACGCGCAACGAGATGCACGAGGCGTCCTTGCAGTTCGTGCGCAAGATCTCGGGCTACACCCATCCCTCCAAAGCCAACGAGGCGGCCTTCCACGAGGCGGTCGAGGATGTGGAGAAGGCCGTGCGCAAGCTCCTCAAATCGCTGGAGACCACCGCGCCGCCGCGCGACCGGGAAGTGGTGGCCGCCAAGGCGCGCGAGCGGGCGAAGCTGCGCTACGGCACCGCGTAACGTCAGGTTTCAGGCTCGGTGGTGAACAGCAGCGGATAGCCCTCGCCGCGGGCCATGTCGGTGGCGCGGGTCGCCTTGGTCTCGGCGACGTCCTTGACGAAGACGGCGACGACGCAGGCGCCCTTGGTATGGGCGGTGATCATCACGTTGTGGGCCTCGTCCTCGCTCATGCGGAACTCGGCCTTCAACACGCGCACCACGAACTCGCGCGGGGTGAAGTCGTCGTTGAGGAGGATGACCTTGTAGAGCGGCGGGCGGGCCACCTGCTTGCGGGTGCGCACGCGCGGCTTGGTGGTGGTTTCGTTCATTGGAGGGGAACTCCCTGCAAGTGGCAGGCGTCGCAAGGCTAGCACATCCATGCCGGTGGTGCACGCGGCCGAGCTCGGGGTTCCCGGATCGGGATGCACCAGCTATAGTTCCGGCCCTGCCGATTTTCCGGCCTTATCGGCCATATAGGGACAGGTCTGCCGTACCCCCGGCTCTTTCCACCTGTCCGCCCAGCATCAGCGACGGAGGACTTGCCATGGCGCCCGCACAGCCCCGGATCAGGCTCAATGACGGCAATGACATCCCGCAACTCGGCTTCGGCGTCTGGCGGCTGCCGGAGAAGGACGCTCCGGCGATCGTCGGCGAGGCGCTGCGCGTCGGCTATCGGCACGTCGATACCGCCCAGGGCTACGACAACGAGGCTGGCGTCGGCGAGGCGGTGAAACAGTCGCAAGTGCCGCGCGCGGAAATCTTCGTCACCAGCAAGTTGCGCACCCGCGACCAGGGCTACGACAACGCCAGGCGCTCGTTCGAGGCGAGCCTCGAGCGGCTGGGTCTCGAGGTGATGGACCTCTTCCTCATCCACTGGCCGGTGCCCGCGCAGGACAAGTACGCCGAGACGTGGAGAGCGTTCGTCGACCTCCAGAAGGAGGGGCGGGTGCGCTCCATCGGCGTTTCCAACTTCCTGCCCGAACATCTCGACAGGATCATCGGCGAGACGGGCGTGACGCCCGCCATCAACCAGATTGAGCTGCATCCCTACTACCAACAGCGCGACGTGCGCGACTATCACGCCCAAAAGGGCATCGCCATCGAGAGCTATTCCCCGCTCGGCAGCGGCGCGGTGGTCGGGGATCAAACCATCGCCGAAATCGGGCGCAAGCACGGGAAAAGCGTCGGCCAGACCATCATCCGCTGGCACCTGCAGCAGGGGCTGATCGTGCTGCCCAAGACCGCTACCCATGGGCGCGTCGGCGAGAATTTCGATGTATTCGATTTCGAGCTCGATGCCGACGACATGGCGCGGATCGACGCGCTCGACCGCGAAGACGGCAAGACCCTGACGCCGCCGGAGCGGATGAACAACGTGTTCTAGACTTTAACGGAAATGGGGGCACCCGGCTTCCCTTCAGAACAGGGCAATCGCATATGGCGCGATCCCCTTCTCCCCTTGTGGGAGGGCGGATGAGGGGGCTACGATGCCTCAAAAAGGGCGCCGGTGAACGTGGCGACACCGCAGCCCCCTCACCCTGATTTTCCGCTGAACGCGGAAAATCTGTCCCTCTCCCACAAGGGGAGAGGGGGAAGTGCCTGCCATCCTTGGGGCACATATGCGATTGCCCCGGAGGGCATAGGAACTACCGTTTCCGACAGGCCGCACGCCCTAGGCGATCAAAGATCGCGGTAGGCCGCCTCGTCCTCGGACGAATCCCATTCGGACAGCGTGGTGCTCACCGACGCGGGATATGCGTCAGCGAGCATCAGCTTGAACCCCTCGTGGCTCTGTTCGAACCCGAGGGTGCGGTAGAAGCGGTGGGCGTCGGTCCTGACCTTGTTGGAGGTCAGTTGCACCATGCCGACGCCGCGCTCGCGCGCCCGCTCGATCGCCCATTCCACCATCCGCGAGCCGATGCCGCCGCCGCGCCGGTCGGCGCGCACATGGACGTTCTCGAGAACGCAGCGCCACATGCCGAGGCGCGTGAGGCCGGGCAGGAACGAGATCTGCAGGGTAGCGATAGTCTCGCCATCCTGTTCGACGACTACGAGCCGGTGGTTCGGATCGGCGGCGATGGCGTCGAACGCGGCGCGGTAGCGCGGATCGGCATAGGTCGCCGGGTCGACCCGGAGCGGACCTTCGGCGGCGCCGGCATCGCAGATGGCCAGGATCGTCGGAATGTCGTGGGGCGTCGCGTCGCGGAAGGCAAGGTCGGTCATCGGGGGCACCGGAATCGGGGAGTGGCGGGGTCCATCCTTGGCCGGAATCCGGCGGCGAGGATAGCCGGTTTCGTTCACCGCCATGGTCGAGCGGCGCTAACTAGCGCTGCGTCTCATACCCCTCCGGCACACCCCTGGGGGAGAGGACGAATTGCCAGACCTGGATGGCGCGGGCGCGGAAGCCGCCGGCGCAGCAGAGCAGGTAGTATTTCCACATGCGGTAGAAGCGCTCGCCCTCGGCGTCGCGGTCCTTCACCCACTTCTTTTCGAAGTTCTCGTACCAGGCGACGAGCGTCTTGTCGTAGTGGGGGCCGATGTTGTGGACGTCGACGACGGTGAAGAGCCCGTCGATGGCCTCGCCGATCTGGCCCATGGAGGGGATGACGCCGCCGGGGAAGATGTATTTCTCGATCCACGGGTCGATGGTGCGCGTCGTCCACTGGCTGCCGATGGTGTGCATCATGAAGAGGCCATCGTCGGAGATGGCGCGGCGGGCGGCCTCGAAATAGGTGCGGTAGTTCTTGTAGCCGACATGCTCGAACATGCCCATCGAGACCACGTGGTCGACCTTGCCGGCGAACTCGCGGTAGTCCTTGACCTGGAATTCGATGGGCAGGTCCTTGTAGCGGGCGCGCCCGTATTCGGCCTGGTCGGGCGATACGGTGACGCCCACGCACCGCGCGCCGTACCGCTCGGCGGCAAAACCCATGAAGGCGCCCCAGCCGCAGCCGATGTCCCAGACCAGCTGGCCGGGCCTCAAACCGATCTTGCGGCAGACCATGTCGAGCTTGGCTTCCTGGGCCGCGTTGACGTTGGTGACGCCGTCGGGCCAGTAGCCGCACGAGCCGGTCATGCGGTCGTCGAGCGAGGCCTTGTAGGCCTCGGTCTCGTTGTAGTGCATCCTCGCCACGCGCCGCGAGCGGGTGATCGTCTGCATGTTGAGGTAGCGCGCCTGCACGTGCTGCCAGATGAGGGAGAGGGGCGGGCGGAACTGCTTGTCGATCGCCCGGCCGATGGCGCGGTTGAAGAACTCGGCCATGTCGTCGACGTCCCACCAGCCGTCCATATAGGCCTCGCCGAGCCCCAGCGTCCCTTCGGCGACGAACCGGTTCCATACGCGCTCGTCGTGGACCTGGATATCCCAGGGATTGGAGCCGTTGGGCGTTATCCCCGCCTCGGCGAGGAGGCGGACGAGGGTAGACTTGGCATCCATGGCAGCACTTCGCGAAAGTGATTTGGAGACAAGGCGTGGGGCGCAACAAGAGCAAGTTTGCCGACCGATTTCAAGCGGTCCAACAACAGCGCGTGAGGGGTGGGAACGGCGGGCGGGGCGCCTATATAATGGAACCACCGCGCGGCCGCCCGCGTTGCCGCGCAACATGCCAACACAAGGGGGCTGACATGCACGAACGTGATTTCGCAGCCGTCCAGAAAAGACCCGATCCGCTGGCGATCTTCGCCGCGATCGCCTTTGCCGTGTCCGTGCTGCTGATCGGCTATCTTGTCTTCTTTGCCGGCGGCGACACCGGAGCGCCGACGCCAGTCGATGAAACGCCGCCGGCAGCAACGGAACCGCTGGTTCCGACGCAATAGGGGGCATCGCACCAGACCTTGAAGGCTCGCCCTTCCTCTCGCGCAAGGGCGGCGGTTATGCCGCCTCCCCTTCTCCCCTTGTGGGAGAAGGTGGCGCGAAGCGCCGGATGAGGGGTCAGCAGTGCTGCCTTCAACACCTGTGTACGAGGTCACACCGTAGACCCCTCACCAAATTCCGCTGAACGCGGAAAATCGGTCCCTCTCCCTCAAGGGGAGAGGGCAGAAGGCGTCAGGCGACGCTCAGCGCCACGTCGATATTGCCGCGGGTGGCGTTGGAATAGGGGCAGACCTGATGGGCTTTCTCCACCAAGGCCTCCGCGTCCTCGCGGGCAAAGCCGGGCAGCACCACTTCCAGCGCAACGGCGATGCCGTAGCCCACGCCCTTGGCGTTCTCGCCGAAATCGACGGTGGCGTTGATCGTTGCGTCGTCGGGGATCTTGACCTTTTCCTGCCGGGCGACGGCCTTCAGCGCGCCGAGGAAGCAGGCCGAGTAACCGACGGCGAAGAGCTGCTCGGGATTGGTGCCCGGCCCGCCATTGCCGCCGATCTCCTTGGGGGTGTCGAGGGTGACGGCGAGGCGCCCGTCGTCGGTATGGCTCTGGCCGGTGCGCCCGCCAGTGGTGGTGGCATGGGCGGAATAGATGGCGGATTTGATCATGAGGGTATCCTTTCGAGGGAAGGGTGTCGCGGCTTGCGGAAATATCGATAGCGCACAATTTAATTGTACACAATAGAATTTTGCGTGATAGAATGATGGCAAATGACGCAAGCCAGACCCGCATGGGCTTGCAAGCCCCTGTCGCAAGGACGCCATTGATGACCGCCGATCAGGATTTCCCCAGACCCGACAATATGTTGTGCTTTTCCATCTATGCGGCGAGCCATGCCTTCACCCGCTTCTACAAGCCGCGGCTCGATGCGCTGGACCTGACCTATCCGCAGTACCTGGTGTTCCTCGTGCTCTGGGAGCGGGACGGGCTGACGGTCAAGGCGCTCGGGCAGAGGCTTTCCCTCGACTCGGGCACGACCACGCCGCTCTTGAAGCGCCTGGAGGCGCGCGGGCTCATCGAGCGGCGGCGGGACGAGGAGGACGAGCGGCAGGTGCGCATTTTCCTCACGGCGGCCGGGCGGGCCTTGCGCCAGAAGGCGCTTTCCGTGCCGCTGGCGGCCGGCAAGGCGACCGGACTCAACAGGGCGACGGCGGATCAGCTGCGTGTCAGCCTCGACCGGCTGCGCGAAAGCCTCGAGGCAGCAACGGCGGACTAACGCCGAAGCGGGCACCGGGGCTAGTGCGATCCGGCTCCGGCGGCTACACATGGTCGACCTCGCGTTGTCGATGGACGTGCCATGGCCGATCCGGTTATCGACTGGCTCCTCGCTTCCGACCCATCGATCCGGTGGCAGGTCATGCGTGACCTCATCGATGCGCCCGAACCGCAATGGCGCGCCGAGCGCGAGCGGGTCGAGACCGAGGGTTGGGGCGCCAGGCTGCTTTCCCATCAGGACGCGGACGGGCAGTGGGCGGGCGGCGCGTTCGTTCCGGCCGGCTTCGACTGGAACGAATGGAAAGAGGTCGGCCAGCCTTGGACGGCCACCTGCTTCTCGCTGACGCAACTGCGCCTCTTCGGCCTCGATCCCGCCTCGGATCGGGCGAGGCGCAGCGTCGCGCTCATCGGCGCCAATTCGCGTTGGGACGAGGGCAACCAGCCTTACTGGGAAGGCGAGGTCGAGGAGTGCATCAACGGACGCACCGTCGCCGACGGCGCCTATTTCGGGGTGGACGTCTCGGCAATCGTCGCGCGGCTGCTCGGCCAGAGGCTCGATGACGGCGGCTGGAACTGCGAGCGGGCCAACGGCTCAGTGCGCTCGTCCTTCGCCACGACGATCAACGTGCTCGAAGGGCTGCTCGAATACGAGCGGGCGACCGGCGGCACGCCGGCCTCGCGCGAGGCGCGCTTGTCGGGCGAGGCGTATCTGCTCGAGCGCCATCTCTTCCGCAGCCTCGGCACCGGCGCGCCGGCGGACGAGAAATTCCTGCGCTTCGTCCATCCCAACCGCTGGCGCTACGACGTCCTGCGCGCCCTCGACTATTTCCGCGCCGCCGCACTCCTCACCGGCGGCACTCCCGATCCGCGCCTGCAGGAAGCCATCGACTATCTGCGCTCGCGGCAGCTCGAAAACGGCACCTGGCCGCTCGACTGGAACCTGCCGGGACGCGTGTGGTTCGCGCTCGACGACGGGGAGGGTAAGCCTTCGCGCTGGATCACGCTGCGGGCGTTGCGGGTGCTGAAGTGGTGGGATGCTTCGGCGGGAACTAGCGACGTCAGGCGTAAGCCACCCATCCCCGGAAGCTGAGGCCGGCGTAGAACAGGGCGATGTCGGAAAACCCCGCCTCGCGCAGCATGGCCTCCTCTTCCTCGGGCGCCAAAATCGAGAGCCTGGTTGCGATGGCCTGACGGGAGCTTTCCAGCTGGGCCGGGTCCGTCCCGTCCGGCGCTCCGAAGGCGACGTGGCGGGCGACCCACAGGGAGCGCTCAGGCTCGGTCTGGGAAAAGCTGATGTGGGCGAGGACGAAGGGCGCGCCGGGAACGAGCCGGCGGCGGATTTCCGTGAGCGTCGCGAGGCGCTGGTCGCGGGGGATGAAGTGGAACGTCAGCAGGGAGGTCGCCGCATCGAATGGACCCTCCGGAGCGCTCCCGACATAGCCTTCATGAAGCCGGACGCGGTCGGCATACGGGCCGACCGCGTCTTTCGCCAGGCGCAGCATGTCGGCGGAGGGGTCGACGCCGTCGAACGACCAGCCCGGATGCGCCTCGGCGAAGACCTTCAGCTCCAGCCCGCCCCCGGCGCCCAGAACCAGCACGCGCCCGTCCGCCGGCGTGCGCTCGGCCAGAAGCATGGTGGTCATCCGATGCAGGCCGAAGAAGCCCGGCACCTGCCGAGGCGGGCCTTCCGCGTAGGAGTGGACGGACTGGCCGGAGAAAGCGGAGGGCTTCATGTTCTGTCTGTCCTGAAGGCGGTTCGCACTGGAGATGATGGGCGGGCGGCAGGACGTCAAGACGAGGCTCCTTCCCGTCGAGGTTCCAACGTCCTGGGGGCTATCAGCTTCCCGAACGATCGCAGGAAAAGGTCGAGCGCTTCATGGCGTGTCATTGTCCGCGAAGTGGTCAGCAGCCAGGCGTTGTAGAGGAGCGCCCACAACGCCTGTTCCACCCAGCTCGGCGGCAGCCCAGGATCAATGCTGCCGTCCGCATGACCTTTGAGGATCAGGGCGGTGAGGTCCCCGTCGCCGGCAGCGGCCTCCATCTCCTCGCTCTGCGTCCGGTCGCCATAGGCGCTCATCAACAGGTCTGCCTGGTCGAAATAGGCCTGGCAAAGAACCAGAAGGATTTCGCCGGCGGTTCCCGTTCGTTTGGAGAGCTGCTGGCCGATCTCGGCGAGTTTGGCGTTCGCATAGTCCTGCATTGCCGTCTGCAGCGCCGAGCGATCGGAAAAGTGTCGGTAGACGGTGCTGCGGGCCATTCCGACGCTGTCGGCAATGTCGGCCATGGTGGCGGCAGGATTGGCCGACAGCACCGCGGCGGCGGCATCGAGGATGGCCTGCCGCGTGCGATCCAGGGTTGCGGTCCTGTCTCTCGTTCTGGGGGGTGTCTCCATTCATCACCAACTTTACAAGACATGACAATAGCAATAAAGGACAACAATGTCCCGCTCAAGACGAGGAAACCCATGTTAGCCGAACCTTTGAGCCCGACCGACATCGATCATTTCATCGAGCAGGGCTTTGTGCGGATCGACAATGCCTTTCCGCGAACCCTGGCAACGCAGGCGCGGGCGAGGATGTGGCGCGACATCGACGCCGACCCGAGGGATCCTTCGACATGGACGCTGGCGGTCGTCCGTTTGTGGGTCTATTGGCAGAAGCCCTTTCTCGAGGCGGCCAATACGCCGACCTTGCATGGAGCGTTCGACCAACTGGTCGGAAGGGGCCGTTGGCTGCCTCGTGAGGCCCTTGGCACCTTCGTCGTCCGGTTTCCGTCTCCGGACGATCCCGGCGATACCGCCTGGCATGTCGACGCCAGCTTTCCGCCGCCGGAGTTCGAGGGTGAGCCGGAACTCGCGACCGACTTCACCAAATGGCGGGTCAACGTGCGCTCGCGAGATCGGGCATTGCTGATGTTGTTCCTCTTCTCCGATACGGGCGAGGACGACGCCCCGACGCGGATTCGAGCCGGTTCGCACCTCGATATCGCCCGTTTCCTCGAGCCGCATGGTGAGGCCGGATTGGCCGATGAGCTGGATGTCGGCGTCAGCGAGGGGCGGCCCGAGGTCCTTGCCACCGGCGCGGCCGGAACCGTGTACCTCTGCCATCCATTCCTGGTTCACGGCGCCCAGCCCCATCGGGGCAGCACCCCGCGGTTCCTTGCCCAGCCGGAGCTCAAGCCCAGAACCGCATTGTCCCTCGAGCGGCCGGATGGGCGCTACTCTCCGGTCGAGCTGGCAATCCGGCATGCGCTGGGCAGGTAAGCCCACGCGTCACGAAATCCCCCTGAACGGGCGCGGGGTTGTCCCGGTGCCCGCTGGTGCGAAAGGGCGTCCGTAGGGCGCGCTAGTCCCCGGTCCGTTGCGTCCTGCGCCACGCGGCCGGCGTGAGCCCCACGACCTTCCGGAAAACTCTGGTCAGATGGCTCTGGTCGACGAAGCCGCACGACAGTGCGACCTCGTTGAGTGGATGGCTCGTCGTCAGGATCAGTTCCGTGGCGCGGCGGACACGTTCGCGCAGGAGCCATCGGTGGGGCGGCATGCCGAAAGATATGCGGAACGCCTTGGAAAAATGCCCGGGCGAAAGGTTGCAGGCCCGCGCGATGTCCGAAAGCGACACGTCGGCGCCCAGTTGTTCGAGGATCATGTCGACGGCCCGGCGCTGCTGCCACGGCGCCAGCCCCTGCTTGGGCCTTGCCAGCGTCCGGGCGGGGGCGTGGTAGGCGTTCACCAGATGCGCCGCGGCGGCGAGCACGATCCGCTCGGCGAACATGGTCGTGAGCTCGCGCGGACGATGGAATGCCGGCAGCAGCGCGCGGGCGAGATGGAGCATCGTTGGGTCGATCCGGTCAGGCCGGAATGCGGGAGGCTCGAACTCGAACGCGGCGATGCCCGCCTGGTCGGCGACCTCATCGAGCATGGCGCGGGTGATCTGCAGGTTCACCGTTTCGAACGGAGGATAGAAATCCGCCCGCCAGGTGTGGCGCAGATCGAAGAGTTGCAGCGCGCCCTCGGCGCTGCTCAACTCTCCCAGCAGGCGTCCGTCGCGCCATACCTTCGCCCTCGCCATCGGGCGCAGATGGATACCGCTCAAAAGAACATCGCCGATCCCGAACGACGGCACGTGATAGGGCTGCGCATCGTTTTCGGCATCGTATTGCGTATGCACCGCAAGCAGGGTGCCGGTGCGGATCATCTTTGAAGGGCGGCACGATCGACGGTGCCGCCTCTTCACGCTCGTCGAGCATGTTCGGTCTGTCCCCGTGTGATCACGCGGCGTCTGCCTCGTACCAGAACCGCAGCTTCGTACAATCCTCCGGGGCCTTGTCCATTGCAACCTGCAAACGAAGGAGGCCGGCCGGGCCGATGCCTCCGGAAAATGGGCGGCTTGCGGGGTTCAGCCTCGGGCCTGCCGCCCCGCTGCGTCAGACAAAGGAGAAGGAAAATGCTTGGAGTTCGCAGGGCGCTCGTTGCGCTGGGGATGGGTACGTCCATGTTGGCCGCTGCCGCCACAGCCGTTCCGGCGTCCGACATCGGGGTCAAGAACATCGTCATGGTCCATGGCGCCTGGGCGGACGGCTCCGGCTGGCGGCCCATCTACGAGATCCTCAAGCAGGAGGGCTACAACGTGCGCATGGTGCAGAACCCGCTGACCTCGCTCGAAGCCGACGTCGCCGCGACCAACCGGGTCCTCGATCGCCAGGATGGCCCGGTGATCCTGGTCGGCCACTCCTACGGCGGCGCGGTGATCACGCAGGCGGGCGAGCACGAAAAGGTCGCGGGCTCGTCTATATCGCGGCCTTCATGCCCGATGCAGGCGAGACCGTATTCGGGATGATACCGCAGGATCCCGACCATCCGCCTCCGTTCGATTTCACCGAAGACGGTTACGCCTTTTTCAGCGAGGCTGCATTCGTGGCTGGCTTCGCCGACAGCCTGCCGACGGCCGATGCCGAGTTCATGCGGGACTCGCAGGTGCCGATCTCGCTCGAGGACGCGGGTTCCTTCCCGCTCACCGTCGCCGCCTGGCGAAGCAAGCCGACCTGGTATCAGGCTGCCGACGCCGACCTCGTCATTCCTCCGGCCTTGCAGGAGATGATGTATTTGCGCGCCGGTTCCACGGTCGAAACCGTGGCGGGCGGGCACCTGGCCTTCATTGCGAACCCCGAAGACACCGCCGCGCTGATTGCGACGGCGGCCAAGGCCGCCGCCACCCAATAGGCTCTGCATGTTTTGACGGAAACGAGGCTCCGGGTTCGGCGGAGGCGGGCCATCAGCGGATCGCCGAACCAGCCCACCTCAATTCCCTCCCCCAAAAAAGGGGGAGGGAACCGCTGATACCGACAAAGCCCGACTCGCTCTACAGCGTGATGCGGTAGATCCCGAAGCCGGCTTCGCTGGTGTCGCCGGTGGGTTCGATCGCGACGGCAGTGACGTCCGCCACGTGTTCGGCCGCCTTGGGGCCGGTTTCGAACAGCACCGAGCCGCCGATGGGGGCCAGCGACCAGTTGCTGTCGGCCTTGGGGTCGATGGTGCCGTTCTCGATGATGTAGCGCACGATGATGTCGCGGTTGGTGTCGGGGCCGATGAAGACGATCCTGTCGGGTCCGATGCCGGGGAAGGTGCCGCCGCCGCCGGCGCGGTAATTGTTGGTGGCGACGATGAACTCGTCGGCCGGATCGATCGGCGCGCCGTCATGCATCAGGTCGACGATGCGGCTGGCGTCGGGGTTCGGCGTCTCCTTGCCGTCGGAGGAGTATTTCGAGGGCTGGGTGATGTCGATCCTGTAGGTCACGCCGTCGATGACGTCGAAGTTGTAGGAGGGGAAGTCGGGGTTGATGAGCTCGGCGTCGCTCGCGCCCGCCTCGATCTGGTTGAAGATGCCGGCCGAGCGCTCCAGCCAGTTCTTGACGTCCTCGCCGGTGATGCGCACCGCCTGGATGGTGTTGGGGTAGAGGTAGAGGTCGGCGACGTTCTTGATGGCGACCGGGCCGACGGGTACGTCGGTATAGTACTCCGGCCCGCCGCGGCCGCCCGCCTTGAACGGCGCCGCCGCCGAGAGGATCGGCAGGCCCTCGTGCTCGGTGCCGCGCATCATCTGCTCGATGTACCAGGTCTGCGCCTGGGAGACGATCTGCACGGACGGGTCGTCGGCAACGAGCGCGAAGTAGGAGTGGAGGGGTGCGGCCGTCTCGCCAACAGGACGGCGGATATAGTCGAGGGTCTCCTCGTGCGCCATCTCGACGGCGGCCACCACTTCGGCGACCGACTCGACGGTCGGGGTCACCTTGTTGTCGAGGCGCTGCGAGATCGGGCGGGCTTCCGAGGTGTGGGAGACGATCGTCCAGTTGCCCTCGCCGTCGACCTCGAGCAGCAGGTCGATGAGGCCCATGTGGCTGCCCCAGAAGCCGGGCATGACGGCGGGCTTGCCGTGGAGCGTGCCGGCCTCGATATCTGCGCCTTCGACATCGGCGTAGTCGGGGCCCGGAAACACCAGGTGATGATGGCCGGTCAGCACCACGTCGATGCCTTCGACGGCCGCCAATTGGAGCGAGGCGTTCTCCATGCCCGGCACGTGCTCGCCGCCCGCGATCCCCGAATGGGAGAGCGCGACGACGATATCGGCGCCGTCCTCGCGGATCTTGGCGGCATAGGCGGCGGCGGTCTCGACGATGTCGCGCACCATGACCTTGCCGGTCAGGTGCGTCGCGTCCCAGGTGAGGATCTGCGGGGGCAGGAACCCGATGACGCCGATGCGGATGGTGTGGGTGGCGCCCGCCCCGTCCGTCAGTTCCTTTTCGATGATCCGGTAGGGCTCGAAATAGGTGTCGTCGGAGAGCGGATCGTCGCCGAGCTCGGCGCCGCGTACGAGGTTGGCCGAAACGAAGGGGAATTCGGCGCCGGTGAGGGCCTTGTCGAGGAATTCGAGGCCGTAGTTGAACTCGTGGTTGCCGAGCGTTGCCGCGTCGTAGCCGAGCACGTTCATGGCCGCGACCACCGGGTGCACGTCGCCCTGGTTGAGGCCGCGCTCATAGGCGTAGTAGTCGCCCATCGGGTTGCCCTGGATGAGATCGCCGTTGTCGAACAGCACCGCGTTGCCGGCCTCGGCGCGAATCTCCTCGATGATGGCGGCGGTGCGCGCCAGGCCCATGGTGTCGTTGGGCGCGTCGCCATAATAGTCGTAGGGCATGACCGCGACATGGATGTCGGTGGTTTCCATGATGCGCAGGTGCGCCTGGTTGGCCTGGGCGGAAAGCGCGAACGGGTGCATGACGGCGATGGCGCCGACGCTGGCGGTGCCGGCGAGGAACGCGCGCCGGTTGATCTTCGGCATATGGTTCATGATCGTCTCCCTGAAATGCCTTGTTCCGCGGCGCAGCCGGCAACGGGGCCGGCGCGGGCCGCAAGCGAAGATGGTTCCCTCATGCCGCCGGCAGGTGACGCGCCGATGACGGCGGCGTGAAGACGCTAGTGATATTTGATCAAACGGTCAAATATTCTCGCGCCGCCCCGTTCTTCCGGAAGTCATTCCCTCGCGCCGGGCTTGTGGTAAGCTCTTGATGGGCCAGAGGAGACGCACGATGAAGTGGCGTGGGCGTGAGCGCAGCAGCAATGTCGAGGACCGGCGCGGGCAACGCGGCGGCGGGATCGGGGGTCTTGGCGGTCTCGGCGGCATGGGCCGGGGCGGGGGCATCCGCATGCCGACCGGGCGCACCACCGGCGGGGCTGGCGGGCTCATCGCCATCGTCGTCGTTCTCGGCATTCTCTGGGTGGTGACCGGGCAGAACCCGCTGGAGATGCTGGCGGGCGGCGGGCAGTCGCAGCTCAATCCGGCGGCCAGCAGCTCGCGGCAGTTGCCGCAGGAGGGGCAGGACGAGCTCGCCGATTTCGTCGGCGTCGTCATCAAGGAGACCGAGAACCTCTGGACCGAGCAGTTCGCCGCTGCCGGCCGGGACTATCCGGAGCCGACGGTGGTGCTGTTTACCGATGCGGTCAACTCCGGCTGCGGGATGGCCGACGCGCGCACCGGGCCGTTCTATTGCCCGGCCGACCAGAAGGTCTACATCGACCTCTCCTTCTACGACCAGCTCCACCGCCAGTTCGGCGCGCCGGGCGATTTCGCCCAGGCCTATGTGCTGGCGCACGAGGTCGGCCACCATATCCAGAACCTCACCGGCGTGCTGCCCGAGTTCAACCGCGCCCGCCAGTCGATGAGCCAGGAGCAGGCCAACCAGTGGTCCGTCCGCGTCGAATTGCAGGCGGACTGCTACGCGGGCATCTGGGCCAACTATGCCGGCCAGCAGAACCTCCTCGAGATGGGTGACGCCGAGGAGGCGATCAACGCGGCCAACCAGATCGGCGACGATACGCTGCAGAAGCGCATGCAGGGGTTCGCGGTGCCCAAGACCTTCAACCACGGCACTTCGGCGCAGCGGCGCGAGTGGTTCACGCGCGGGTTCGAGACCGGCGACGTCAACGCGTGCGACACGTTCTCGGGCAATGTGTGAGGAATCGAAGGCGAGTTGAGTAAAATGTCATCGCAATGTCGGGGGGCAGTTTAATCGGGTTTGACCCGGCGCCGTGAACCCGATCCGCGCCTGCCGCGTTCGGAAGAAACGGGAGGCATACCCATGCTCATCGGCAACATCTCATCCGTCAGCGCCGTGCAGTTCAAGGACGACGGCCGGTTCCCCAACAGCGCGCTGCCACTGCTGATCTACCAACACGCTCTGGCCGCCGACGAGGTTTCGCCCGAGCAGATGGAGCTTCTGTTCGGCACCAACAGCTGGCCGGCCCAATGGCGCAGCGGCATCTACCCCTTCCACCACTATCACTCGACTGCCCACGAAGTGCTTGGAATCGCTCGCGGTTCCGCCCGGCTGATGCTTGGCGGGCCTGAGGGGGCGCGAGTTCGACGTGGCGGCCGGCGACGTCATCGTCATTCCCGCCGGCGTCGCGCACCGGCGGCTCTCGTCATCCGAGGATTTCCTCGTGGTCGGCGGCTATCCGCCCGGCCAGAGCTGGGACCTCCTGGAAGGCAAGGACGGCGAGCGTCCGCGCGCCGACGACAACATCGCCCACGTCCCGCTGCCCGACACCGATCCCGTCGGCGGAACGCAAGGTCCGCTGCTAGAGCATTGGAAGATCTAGCGAATCGTCACGACAATTTTGCCGCGGCCGTGCCCGCTTTCCAGCTCGCGGTGGGCTTCGACGATGTCGTGCAGCGGGAAGATCCTGCGCACGGTCGCGGCGAGCCGGCCCTCGGCGGAGAGCGTGAGAAGCTTTGCCAGCCGCTTGCCGTCGCGTACGCCGTCCACTGCGCGCAGGCCAAGTTCCTTGCCGCGCGGATCGCCGAGCGATGAAATCCGCGCGAGCGGCACGCCGAGGGTCAGCGACAGGTCGAGGGCAGGCCCGCCGGCACAGTCGAGGATGGCGGTCACGCCGCGCGGCGCCGCATCCGAGATGCGCTCGGCCAGACCCGGCCCGTAAACGAGCGGCACGGCGCCGATTCCGCCGAGATAGTCCTGGTTGGCGGGGCTGGCCGTGCCGATGACGGTCGCGCCGCGCAGCAGCGCCAACTGGGTGGCGAAGGTGCCGACGCCGCCGGCCGCGCCATGGATCAGCAGCACGTCGCCGGGACCGATGTCGAGGCTCTCGACGGCAGCATCGGCGGTCTGGGCGGTGCCGCCGAGGGTCGCGGCTTCGGCGAAAGAGAGCTGCGCGGGCTTGATCGCAATGTCGCTAGCGGGAACGACGAGATATTCGGCCGCGCATCCGAAGAGGCGGCGGCCGGCGACGGGATCGCCGATGGAAAAACCGGTCACGCCCGCGCCCAGCGCGTCGATGGTGCCGGAGAATTCGTTGCTTGTGGTGATCGGCAGCGCCACGCCCGGCGGCAGGGGCAGGGTGCCCGAGCGTACGCGCCGGTCGAACGGCTGGATGGCCGCGGTCTCGACCTTGATGCGTACCTCGCCGGACGCCGGCTCGGGCACGGGAATATCCTCGATGGCAAGCACTTCAGGACCGCCGAAGGCGGCGAAACGGGCTGCGCGCATGGCAAAGACTCCCTCACGCTGTCGGGTGCCGACAAGTTAGGTGAGGTGTCCACGCGCCGGCAGGGGCGAATCGTAGATTCTTGTTGCGCACAGAGGCGCTTAGGGAGAACGTGCGCCTAGTCGAGAGGGTGGCGCAGCCAGTAGTTGGGCTCGGTATAGACGCCGACGCCCTTTTCCAGGTCCACCTCCAGCGGCGCGAGGCCGCGCGGGAGCCAGTAGCTGCCGGATTGCGGGAAGCGCAGCTCCGTCCAGCGCTGCCATTGCTCGAGCGTGCCGGTGACGGTCATCGAGCGCAAGGCGGGTTTGAGGAAGGTCGCACCCATCTGCGTGTGGGTGCGCAACCACGGGTCGAACGGCGAGCCGTCCTCGCGCGTCCAGCCGCAATAGGTCTCGAAATCGTGCAGCGGATAGAGGTGTTTGCGGGTCGGGCGCACCGGCGCGACCATGGTGCCGATGCCGGCGGCGCGAGCGGCCGTCTTCATGGCTTCGAGCATGCGCTGCGCAAGGCCGGAGCTGCGGTGGTCGGGATGCACCCCGACCGAGAGCGCGGAGACCGCGTCGCAGGGCGTGCCATTGCGCGCCGCGTCGCCGCCGGTCTTCAGCACCCAGTCCCAGCCTTCGTCCGGCAGGTCATCCCTCCAGGGGAAGGGAATGCAGTTGCCGACCGCCGCGATAGCGCCGGTTTCGCCGTCGAAGGCGATCGTCTGGAAGCGGGCGAGGTCGCCCTTGTAGAGGTCTTCCCAATACTCGAAGTACGCCGGCGTCGAGATCCAGGCGGGCCAGAGGGCGCCGCCCATCTTCTCGGCCGGCCCGACGAGGTCGGGCCGGTCCGCGGCCGATACGAGCTCGATGGTCACGGCTTGACGAATTCGGGCTTCTTGTCGAGGCCCTTCTGTTCGCGCACGTGGTTGAGGAAGCGGGTGAAGAGATAGTGGCTGTCCTTGGGGCCGGGGCTGGCTTCCGGGTGGTACTGCACCGAGAAGATCGGCTTGCCCTCGACCTTGAGGCCGGCGTTGGAGCCATCGAACAGCGAGACGTGGGTCTCGGTGACGCCGGCCGGCAGGCTCGCCTTGTCGACGGCAAAGCCATGGTTCATCGAGGTGATCTCGACCTTGCCGGTCGTCAGGTCCTTGACCGGGTGGTTGGCGCCGTGATGGCCCTGGTGCATCTTGGAGGTGGTGCCGCCTAGGGCCAACCCAAGCAGCTGGTGGCCGAGGCATATGCCGAACATCGGCTTGCCGGTGTCCATCAGCTTCCTGATCGTGGGCACGGCATATTTGCCGGTTGCGGCCGGATCGCCGGGGCCGTTGGAAAGGAATATGCCGTCCGGCTTGTGGTCGAGCACGTCCTGGGCGGTGGCGGTCGCCGGCAGCACGGTGACCCTGGCGCCCTGATCGGCAAGGCAGCGCAGGATGTTGCGCTTGGCGCCGTAGTCGATGGCGACGATGTGGAACTGCGGATTCTCTTCCTCGCCGTAACCCTGGCCCCACTGCCAGCTGGTCTGATTCCAGTGGTAGGTCTGGGCGGTGGTGACTTCCTTGGCGAGGTCGAGGCCCTCGAGGCCGGGGAAGGCCTTCAATTCGGCCATGATCGAGGGCTCGTGGAAATAGCCGTCGGGCGCATGGGCGACGACGCCGTTGGGCATGCCGTTCTCGCGGATGCGGGCGGTGAGCGCCCGGGTGTCGACGCCCGCGATGCCGACGATATTGCGCTTCTTCAGCCAGGCATCCAGCTTCTCGGCCGCCCGCCAGTTGGAGGGGTTGGTGATGTCGGCCTTGAGGACGACGCCGCGCACGCCCGAGAGGGCGGCCATGTTGACGGTCTCGATGTCTTCGTCGTTGGCGCCGACATTGCCGATATGGGGGAAGGTGAAGGTGATGATCTGGCCGGCATAGGACGGGTCGGTCAGGATCTCCTGGTAGCCGGTCATGGCGGTGTTGAAGCACACCTCACCGGCCGCATGACCTTCGGCGCCGATCCCGTGACCTTCCAGGCGCGTGCCGTCGGCCAGGATCAGGAGGGCGGTCGCGGGTTTTTTCTGCCAGCCGGTCACGGTGGGAACTCCAGGGGGTTCTGCCCGCGCGTCGAGACCGGACGGCGTGGGCCGACCGGTAAGCGGGCGATTTCATCTTTCGGTTGAAGCCTGCTCATAAAAGGCCGGCTCCACCAGCGCAAGTGGCGTCATGCAGTTTCTGGCCCTATATGTTGGCCAAATCGAGCAAAACAACGGGATGGCTGCCATGCGCGAGACAATCAGCGAAGGCCTGAAGACGGCGTTGAAGGCGCGCGACCAGCGGCGCACGGCGACGCTGCGGGCGATCAATGCGGCGATCCAGGACAGGGACATCGCCAATCGTGGCGAGGGGAAAGGCCCGGCGACGAGCGAGGAGATTCTTTCGCTGCTGCAGAAGATGGTCAAGCAGCGCGAGGAAAGCTTTGCCATCTACGCGCAGGCCGGCCGCACGGACCTTGCCACGGTCGAGAAGGAGGAGATCGACATCCTCAACGAGTTCCTGCCCAAGCCGCTGGACGATGCCGAGGTCGAGGCCGCGATCAAGGCGGCAATTGCAGCGACCGGCGCCGAGGGCGTCAAGGACATGGGCAAGGTGATCGCGCAGTTGAAGGCCAACTATCCTGGGCGAATCGATTTCGGCAAGGCATCGGGGCTCGTGCGGGCGGCGCTGAGCTAGTGCTGCGCCCCTGTCATTCCGCCGCCAGCGGCTGCGGGGTCAGCGGCGGCATCTGCCGGGCGCGCTTTTCCCAGATGACGGAGGTCACGGCGACGCCGATGGCCAGCAGCATTGAGACGAACCCGATCCACGGCAGGTTGCGGTAGCCGATGCCGGCCTCTATGAGGCCGCCGCCAAGCGCCGCGCCGATGGCGATGCCGACGTTGAAGGCCGAGGGTATCAGGGTCGAGGCAAGGTTGGGCGCATCGGCCGCCCATTGCAGGATGCGGCTCTGCAGCGGCGCGCCGAAGGCGAAGTTGGCGCCGCCCCAAGCGAGCGCGACTGCTGCCATGAGCAGCGGATAGGGCGCCGCAAAGAACACGGCGACGTACATCAGCGCCTGGATGCCGAGGATGATGAGGAGCGAGGGCAGCAGCCGCCAATCGGCAAGCCGCCCGCCGATCATGACGCCGATGGTGGCGCCGAGGCCGAAGAGCAGCAGTACCCAGGGCACCATGTCCTGCGAAAGGCCGGTGACTTCGCGCAGCAGCGGGGCGATGTAGGTGAAGAGGCTGTATTGCCCGATCATCACCAGGAACGCGATGAGGAGCGAGAGCAGCACCTGTTGGCGGCCCAGCGCCTTGAATTCGGTGAGAAAGCTGCCGACGGAGGAACCCTGCCCGTTCGTCCTCGGCAGGACGAAGGCGGTGGCGAGGGTGGCGATCAGTCCGAGACCGGCAATGGCCCAGAAGGTTGCGCGCCAGCCAAAGGCGTTGCCGATGGCCGTGCCGGCGGGAACGCCGAGGATGTTGGAGACGGTGAGGCCCGCGAGCAGCAACGTGACTGCGAATCCTCGTTTTTCCGGAGGCACCAGATTGACGGCGACGACGGCGGCGATGCCGAAATAAGTGCCGTGGACGATGGAGACGAGGACGCGAGCGGCGAGCAGCAGCTCGAAACTGGGCGCTATCGCGCAGAGCACCTGGCCGGCGGTGAAGACGCCGCAGAGCCAGACGATCAGCGTCTTGCGGCTCATCCTGTTGGTCGCGAGCGCCAGCAGCGGCCCGCCCGCGGCGATGCCGACGGCATAGCCGGTCACCAGCATGCCGGCGACAGGTATCGACACATCGAGGCCGAGCGCCACCTCCGGCAGCACGCCGGCGATGACGAATTCGGCGGTGCCGAGCGCGAAAGCGGCGAGGAAGAGGGTGAGGAGCGGCAGGGACATGGGAAGGCGGCGCGAAGCGCTCTCCAAATGGAATAGGTCTCAAACCACAGTGCACGCCCGCCTGTCCATGGAGATAATCTCGACAGGGGACGCCAAAATGTCGAAGCGCTGCCCGCGCAAAGACATCGCCGGCAGAACGGCATCGACGTGTTCTAAACCGCAGCGATGACAGGCGCTGTCAGCACAGATGATATTGATTTGATGCAAGAAAACACTTGGGCGACGATGTGAAGAGCGTATGCTGATCTTCGTGGGTCCGGGCGGCACTCGCCCAAAACGGAGGGCTACGAAATGGCTGTCAGCCAGAGAACCATGAAGAATTACGCCTGGGCGACGGGATTGCGCGGGTTGCTGATGCTGCTTGCCGGTCTTTATGCGCTGATCTTTCCGGGGCCGGCGCTGACGGCGCTGGTGATCGTGGGCGGTGTTCTTCTCATCATCGACAGCGTATTGGGGCTATGGAGCCTCACCTTCGGGGGCGGCAAGAGCGGCAACTACTGGTTCGACGTCATCTCCAACGTCGTGTCGCTGATCCTCGGCGTCCTGATCCTTTTGAGCCCGTTCCTGATCACGATCCTGACGGTGATGTTCTTCGTCTATCTGGCGGCGATCGCCGCGATCGTCGTCGGCGTCATGGAGATATGGATCGTCATCCGCGAGCGCGAAAGCTATGCGCGCATCTGGCCGGTGCTGCTGAGCGGCGTGTTCTACGTGCTCTTCGGCATCGTGCTGGCACTCTTTCCGCTGATCAGCGCGGAAGTGATGATGATGTTCGGTGGGATCCTGCTGATCATCTTCTCCTTCGGGCTCTTCGGCTGGGCCTGGCGGCTCTGGCAGCGGGCCAAGGAGGTTCAGTCGTAAGCGACCGGGAAGCTGCCGACGCGATCGAGCTGTCGGGTGATCGTCGCGCCTTCGGGCGCGTCGATCATGATCGTGCCTTCACGCCAGCGGGGCGAGAGTTCGTGGGTGCCATCGGCGGCGAAGAAGACCTCGGCATTGTCGGGTGAGAACGGCTCGGCGGCAGGATGGATCGCGGCCTGAGTGTTCGTACCGGTCTGCGCCCCGCAATCGAGGCCGAAGACGGCGAGCGTCGCCGCGCCGTCCGGGGACGTGACGTCCTCGCGTAGGTCCGGCGTGCATTGCGGCACGAAATCGGCAAGGAGCCACAGGCCGGCGCCGACGATGAGCGCAGGCCCGATGGTCAGCGCGACGAGGAGAGGCAGCGAAAATTTGCGTCCGGGAGCGGGCATCGCTCTACCGGTCAGGACACGCCGAGCGCGGCGGCGGTCGCGGTCAGGTCCACCTGGATCTGCGAGGCGACCTCGAGGGCGCGGTCTTCGCGGGCGGGCGTGCCCGCGGGGGAGGTGTGGGCGGCCAGGACCTCGTCGCGGCGGCGGATGAGGGCGGCGATATCGTCGTGATAGAGGGCGAGGATCGCGGTCAGCCAGCGGTTGACGAGATAGGAGGGGCGTCCGACCTCGGCGTTGAAGCGGTCGAGGAGCGCTATGGTCGGTTCGGCATCCGCCCATGTATCGCCGACCACCCATTGGTTGACGGTGAAGAGCCGGATGAGCTTGCCATAGGGATCGACGCCGACGGCAACGAGGTGGTGGATCGGGCCTTGCGGACCTTGCGGGCGCAGGAAGCAGTGGAAGTGGCCGTGCTCGCGCGCGCCGGGATTGGGGTCGTGGCAGTGGTAGTACCACTGGGCGCCGCTGTCGCGATCGTAGACGTCGCCCTCAGGGTAGTGCTGCCAGGCGGTGACGGAGGGCGCGCCGCGCAGGGTATCGAGCAGCACATTGTCGCCGGTCTTGGCGAGGATCGTCTCGCAGAAGAGGGCTTCCTGTGCGGCGCGGTGGCGGACGTCCTGCGTCATTCGTCCTCCTACTGACCGGCCGCTGCGCAGGGAGCGACGGCAGCGCAAGGCGCTGCGGCGGCACAGGGCGCGGCGGCGGGAGGGGGAGCCGGAGCGGCGCTGCACGGAGCGGCTGCCGCACAGGGGGCGACCGCGGCGCATGGTGCGGCGGCGGCACAAGGGGCCGTAGCAGCACATGGGGCCGGCGCAGGCGCGGCCGCGCACGGAGCGGTGGCGGGTGCGGCGGAGCAGGGGGCGGCAGCTGCGCACGGAGCAGCAGCACAAGGTGCTGCCGGTGCTGCAGCACACGGAGCAGCTGCGGCACAGGGAGCCGCCGCGCACGGGGCGGCAGCACTGGCAGCGGCCGGCGCCGGGGCGGGAGCGGCGCGATGCGCATAGTGATCGGCGGCGACGGCGGAGGTGGCGACGACCATGGCGGCGCCGAAGAGGAGCGTGTTGCGGTTGCTCATGACTTCCTGAACCCGTCGAGGCCGAAGAGGGGGCGGGCAAGGATGCCGAGATAGCTGCCGGCGAAAGCGGCGGCGAACCACAGCCAGCCGTGCAGGCTACCCGAGGCGATGCCCGAGAACAGCGCACCGATGTTGCAGCCGAAGGAGAGGCGGGCGCCGTACCCCATCAGCAACCCACCGACGATGGCGGCTAGCAGCGACAGGAACGGCAGCTTGTCGCGTGGGGCAAACTTGCCGGCAAGGCCCGCGGCGAGCGCTGCGCCGAGGATGATGCCGAAATCCATGACCGAGGTGACGTCGGCCAGTACGCTGTCGTTGAGGGCGCGCGCCTGGGCCGGCCAGGTCCAGAATTCCCAGGTTTCGACCGGCACGCCGGCGGCCTGCGCGATCTTGGCGCCCCAGAGGCCGAAGCCGTAGGTGATCGACCAGGGATGACCGGCGACGAGGAGCGTCGCGAGGTTGAGGGCGGCGAGGAGCAGCCCGGCGCCGACCAGCGGCCAGGGGCCGTGCAGCAGCCGCTCAAGCCCCGCGCGGGCGGGCTTGGGAGCCTTCTCGATATCGCCATGGGCGCGCCGCTCGATGAAGGCGGTGACGAGGGCGACGGCGGCGAGGCCGATGAGGGTGATGGCGACGCCGCCCGGAACGCCGAGGACCGTGCCGAGGCTGGTGGGCGGCATCGCGGGCAGGGTCAGCCAGTAGGGCAGGTGGGCCGTGCCCGCGACCGCGCCGATGATGAAGAAGACGAGCGTCACCAGCATGCGGGCGCTGCCGCCGCCGACGGTGAAGAGCGTGCCCGAGCCGCACCCGCCGCCGAGCTGCATGCCGAGGCCGAAGATTGCGGCTCCGACCAACACCGAAACGCCGACGGGGGCGGTCGCACCGACGAGCGGCTGTCCGAAGACGTTGCCGAGGCCTAAGAGCGGGATGAAGGCGATGGCGGTGACGCCGATCATCAGCATCTGCGCGCGCATGGCGCGGCCACGCTTCTCGACCACCATGCGGCGCCAGCCGCCGGTGAAGCCGAAGGCGGCATGGTAGAGCGTGGCGCCGAGGAGCCCGCCGATGAGGAAGAGCAGCGACTGGCGTGGCGAGATCAACTGCCCGATGAGCTGGGCGCCGATGAGGATCAGGAGGCTGACGACGAGGACCACGCCTTTGTCAGTCGAGATTCCGGGAGAGGCCGGTGTCGGGGCGGTGGCGGAAACCTGGCTCATGGGGCTCTGGATATCTGCTTCTGGAATGGCTCGATTTCGCGAGGAACGCTAGCTACTTAGTGTCCGGTATGAAAGCAAATGTCCAGAGCCATCAAGGCCCTGGACACCTGCCGTTCGTGACGGGTTGAACGGCGTATCAGACGCCGTTCTCGACCGGACGGGCCGGATCGGCGGTCCACTCGGCCAGCGAGCCGTCATACATGCGGGTGTTCTTGTTGCCCTGCACTTCCGAGAGGCCGAACCAGATGATCGAAGCCCAGTGGCCCGTGTTGCAGAAGGCGATGTTGGCGTCGTTGCCGCCAACACCCACGCCCTGGGCAAGCGCCGCGATTGTCGCAGCGTCGGCGAAGGAGGCGTTCTGGGCGTCGTAGAAGGTGCCATTCTCAATGTTGACGGCGCCGGGAATGGTGCCGGGAACGCGCGCGACCGGGCTCTTGCTCTCACCGCGATACTGGCCGGCCGGGCGTCCGTCGATCAACGGCGTGCCGTCGGCGAGGGCGGTCTGCACATCGGCGGTGGTGGCGAGCAGTTCCTGGCGGAAATTCGAGGTGAAGCTGGCAGGCACGAGAACCGTGGCGACATCGGTCACCTCGCCGCCGGCGGCTTCCCAACCGCGGGCGCCGCCGTTGAGGATCGAGACGGCGTCGTGGCCGAGGACCTTGAAGGTCCAGTAGACGCGTGTGGCGGCGCCGAATTCGGAGGAGTCGGTGCCCTGGGCGACGATCACCACATGGTCGTCATTGGAGATGCCGAGGTTGCCGATCAGCTGCACAGCGGCTTCCTCGCCCGGGAACTGGCCCGGAATGCCCTGCACTTCCTGGCGCCAGCCGGAGGTGGCGTAGGGGGCGCTGATGGCGCCTGGGATGTGGGCGCTGGCATAGGGCTGCACGTTCTCTACAGCATCGCGCACGTCGAGGATGACGAGGCTCTCGTTGCCGAGGTTCTGCTGCAGCCAGGCGGCATCGACGAGCGGCTGGTCGGTCAGCCGCTCGGCGTGGGCGGCGGTGACGAAGCCGAGGCCGACGATCGCGGCGGCGGCAAGGGTGGAAAGGCGCATGTTGTAAGCTCCCAATCTCGCAAGGTCGTTCAAGACTAGCAAAGCGCGCGGTGCCAAGTCCGGCGACGGCTTATCCTATTGCGGCAATGGGGGGAATTATCGTTGCGAAGAGGGGGCGGGGACGAGAAAGGCATTCTCGATTGGGTGGGTAGCGTTTACGCCGGCCGTGATGGCAGCCTCCCAAGCTCTTGTATTCGTCTGGTTCGCAGCACTCCCACCAACTCCTGCAGTATGCCGCCGCATTGGAAGGCGGTCTTCACAACCAGTCGCGCGGTGTCGGTTTCCGCTATGAGCTCCCAACTGTCGAGCCATCCAGGTACATGGCGCGGGTGTCAGCGGAATCCTGCGCTGTTAGTCGAGGCGGAACCTCAAACAAGGCTCGTTGTTGTCGCAGTGAAGCCTGCTACGGGAGGTTAAGCAATGCTCAGGATTGGTTCAATTGTCTGGGGCGTACGGGACATCCCGCGCGCGATAGAATTCTGGTGCGCCGCTCTGGACTATAAGCCGTTGCGGGAGCCGGATGAGGACTGGGCCATTCTCGTTCCCCGCTCCGGTCAAGGTGCACAACTGGCGCTGGATCGCGTTTCCGATCCGCCGCCGGTGGGCCGCCGCACGCGCCACCATCTCGATCTCTATGCCAGCGATCAGCAGGCGGAAATCGAGCGGCTGCTTGGCTTGGGCGCGCAAAGGGTGGACCGCTCTTATCCCGAAGGGGCGGACTACGTCGTGCTGGCCGATCCGGATGGGAACCGGTTCTGCGTCATCCAGAAGTGAGGTCGTGGTCCACCGCCGGCGGGAACAGGGCGGAAAACCCGACGCGCAGAGGTGACTTCCGATCCGTCACCCCTTACTTATCCCTTGCCATGCGCTTTTCCGACCAGTTCCTCGACGAGATCCGTCAGCGCCTGCCGATCACGCAGGTGGTGGGCGAGCATGTGCTTTGGGACAAGCGCAAGAGCCAGCCGGGGCGCGGGGACATGTGGGCGTGCTGCCCGTTCCACGGCGAGAAGAGCCCGAGCTTCCATGCCGATGACCGCAAGGGCATCTATCATTGCTTTGGCTGCGGAGCACATGGCGATCATTTCCGGTTCCTGACCGAAAAGACCGGCATGAGCTTTCCCGAGGCGGTAGAAAAGCTCGCCGGAATGGCCGGTGTGCCGATGCCGGCGCGCGACGAGCGCACCGAAAAGCGCGAGGCCCAAGCGCGCGGGCTTCTCGACGTGATGGAGCTCGCCGCCAAATATTTCGAAGCGGCGCTGGCGCACAATATCGGGGCGCGGGCGCGGGGATATCTTTTCGAACGCGGGGTTTCGGCCGGGGCGCAGGCGCGGTTCCGGTTGGGCTATGCGCCCGACAGCCGCAACGGCCTCAAGGAGCACCTGGCGGCCAACGGCGTATCGGCCCAGCAGATGATCGATGCCGGACTCGTGGTCCACGGCGACGATATCGCAGTACCCTATGACCGCTTCCGCGACCGGGTGATGTTCCCCATCTCCGATTTCCGGGGGCGGGTGATCGCCTTCGGCGGCCGGGCGATGGCGGCGGACGTGCCGGCAAAATACCTCAATTCGCCCGAGACCGAGCTCTTCCACAAGCGGCTGACGCTCTACAACGGCCAGGCGGCGCGCAAGGGCGCGCAGGACGGCAAGACCGTAATCGTCGTCGAGGGCTATCTCGACGTGATCGCGGCGGTGGCGGCCGGGTTCGAAGGGACGGTCGCGCCGATGGGCACGGCAATGACCGAGGAGCACCTGCAACTGCTCTGGCGGATGAGCGATGCGCCGGTCCTCTGCTTCGACGGGGACGCGGCGGGGCAACGCGCGGCGGAGCGGGCGGCGAACCTCGTGCTGCCGCACCTGGCGCCGGGCAAGACGGTCAGGATCGCGACGCTCCCCGAGGGCCTCGACCCGGACGACCTGATCAAGGCGCAGGGCAGGGCGGCGTTCCAGGACGTGATCGACCGGGCGAGGAGCCTGTCGGACGTGATCTGGAGCCTGGAGACCGGCGGGCTGGTGCCGGAAACGCCGGAAGCGCGGGCGGCGCTCGAGGCGCGGTTGCGCGAGCGGGCCAACTCCATCGGCGATGCATCGGTGCGCCGGCACTACGGGCAGGCGTTCGACGAGCAGTTGCGCGCGTTCTTCACGCCGGTGCGCCGGGACCGCTGGCAAGGGCAGCAGGCGAGCCGAGCGCGTCGTGGCCAGCAGGCAGGACCATATGCCGCCGGGGGGCGAGGCAGCCCGCGGCTCGTGGTTTCGGACACGCTGCGCAACTCGCGGCTCTTGAAGCCGAGCGTCGTGGCGGACGCAAGCCCGCGCGAGGCGGTGATCCTGATGAGCCTCGTCAATCATCCGGTGCTCGCCGAGGAGCGGTTCGAGGCTCTGGCGACGCTCGATTTCGACACGCCGACCGCCCGCGGGCTGCTTTCAGCCATCCTCGACCTCGTGATGCGCCACCACGACATGAGCGCGCCCGACCTCGACGCAGCGCTCGGCGCGCGCGGCTTCGGCGAAGCTCTGGAACGGCTGCGTCAGATGCTGGCGCGGCAGGGCGTCTGGCAAATCTCGGCCGATATAGCGCGAATCGACGCCGAGACGGGTTTGAATCATGCGCTGGCCTTGCATAACAAGAAAGTTCAGCTAAATAGGGAACTCAAGGCAGCCGAAGCGGCGCTGGGCGAAGACCCGAGCGAAGAAACCTTTGAAAGGCTGCGCGACATCAAGAACCAGATAACCACTGTGGATGGCACAGAGGCGTTGATCGAAGGATTTGGTTCGCTATCGGGACGCGCGACGCGCAGTTTTTGAGGCAAATGCCTTGAAGTCTGCGAGTACGCGCGGTTTTGCGCATCGCATGGGATGCGTGATGGAACCGAGGCGAGCGGCTAGGGCGTTTTGATGTTAACGCTCGCTTTACCAGACCTTTACCTTGCCTTGAACTATCCCCAATTAAGCATGGTCCCGAAGATGGATCGCAGGTCTCGGAAGACCCCGACCATGCTCATGGCGACAACCTGACCGGCACCCGGCCGCCCACGGGTCCCGAGGAGCACTATATGGCCACCAAGGCAGCAACCAAGCCCAGCAAAGAGACCGAAAAGCCCGAATCGGGCCAGGAAACGACCAACGACAGCCCCTTGCTCGATCTTTCCGATGCGGCCGTCAAGAAGCTCATCAAGGTCGCCAAGAAGCGTGGCTACGTCACCTACGAAGAACTCAATGCAGTGATGCCCTCGGAGGAGGTTTCCTCCGAGCAGATCGAGGACATCATGTCGATGTTCTCGGATATGGGCATCAATGTGGTCGACGAGGACGAGGTCGAGGAAGCCGATGCCGATGCTGGCGGGGCCGACGAGGAAGAGGGCGGGGAGCTGGCGCCCTCGGGCGGCACGGCCGTCGCCTCCAAGTCCAATACCCGCGAGGGCAGCGACCGCACGGACGACCCGGTGCGCATGTATCTGCGCGAGATGGGCTCGGTGGAACTCCTTTCGCGCGAGGGCGAAATCGCCATCGCCAAGCGCATCGAGGCCGGTCGCGAGACGATGATCGAGGGGTTGTGCGAAAGCCCCCTGACCTTCCAGGCCATCATCATCTGGCGCGACCAGCTCGCAAATGCCGAGATTCTGCTGCGCGACATCATCGATCTCGAGGCGACCTATGCCGGACCCGACGCCAAGCAGGCGGCGCCCGCGCCGGACCTTGCCACCCTGATCGCGCCGAAATCTGCCGAGGTCGAGAAGAAGAAGCAGCCCGAACCGGTCAAGAAGGCCCGGCCTGCCTCGTCCGACGACGATGACGACTACGTGCCCGAGGAGCCCGAGGCGCCGCAGGACCCGGTCGAGGAAGAGGACGACGATTTCGAGAACGCCCTCTCGCTCTCGGCCATGGAAGCGGAACTGAAGCCGCAGGTCGTCTCGACCTTCGACCGGATCGCCGACGCCTACGGCAAGATGCGCGAGATGCAGGACCGCTACGCCGAAGACCGCACGGTTGCGGTCAGCGAAGCGGACAAGACCACCATGGACGCGCTGCGCTCCGACGTCATCGCCGACGTCAAGTCGCTCTCGCTCAACGCCAGCCGCATTGAGAGCCTCGTCGAGCAACTCTACGACATCAACAAGCGCCTCGTGCGGCTCGAGGGCCGGCTGCTGCGCCTGGCGGAAAGCTATGGCGTCAAGCGCGATATCTTCCTCGAGAGCTACTACGGCAACGAGGTGAACCCGGCCTGGGAAGCCTCGCTTCCCACCCGCGACGGCAAGGGCTGGGCCGAATTCGCCCGGCGCGAGGCCGACACCATCGCCGAACTGCGCGGCGACATCGCGACGCTGGCGACCGAGACGGGCCTCAACATCGCCGAGTACCGCCGCATCGTCCACAAGGTACAGAAGGGCGAGCGCGAGGCGGCCATCGCCAAGAAGGAGATGGTGGAAGCCAACCTGCGCCTCGTCATCTCCATCGCCAAGAAGTACACCAACCGCGGCCTGCAGTTCCTCGACCTCATCCAGGAAGGCAACATCGGCCTGATGAAGGCGGTCGACAAGTTCGAGTACCGGCGCGGCTACAAGTTCTCGACTTACGCCACGTGGTGGATCCGGCAGGCGATCACCCGCTCGATCGCCGACCAGGCGCGCACCATCCGCATTCCGGTGCACATGATCGAGACGATCAACAAGATCGTGCGCACCAGCCGCCAGATGCTGCACGAGATCGGGCGCGAGCCGACGCCGGAGGAGCTTTCCGAAAAGCTCCAGATGCCGCTCGACAAGGTCCGCAAGGTCTTGAAGATCGCCAAGGAGCCGATCTCGCTCGAAACGCCGATCGGCGACGAGGAGGACAGCAACCTCGGCGATTTCATCCAGGACGTGAATGCGATCCAGCCGATCGATGCGGCCATCCAGTCGAACCTGCGCGAGACGACGACCCGTGTTCTGGCTTCGCTCACCCCGCGCGAAGAACGCGTGCTGCGCATGCGTTTCGGCATCGGCATGAACACCGACCACACCCTCGAGGAAGTCGGCCAGCAGTTCTCGGTAACCCGCGAGCGCATCCGCCAGATCGAGGCCAAGGCGTTGCGCAAGCTGAAGCACCCGAGCCGCTCGAGGAAGCTGCGGAGCTTCCTCGACAACTGAGGTTGTGAATTTGAAACGCCGATCCAGAACTCTGGATCGGCGTTTCGTTTCGTGAGCGCGACCCGACCCTCTTGATCATTATCGCTTATCCGCTATATTGCGTTTATGCGATGGATAGTGGAAACCCTCGATGTCGTGGATACCGAGATCGAGGACCTTCCGCCGGGTCTTCAGGCTCGCCTTCTCCGCTTGTTGGAGATGATCGAGAACATTGGCCTCGAGAACCTGCATGAGCCTCACGTGAAGCACGTGGAAGGCAAGCTGTGGGAATTGAGGGCCAAGGCGGCCGAAGGGATCGCACGGGGCCTCTACGTCACGGTGACTGGACGGCGCGTCGTCGTCCTGCATGTCTTCGTCAAGAAGAGCCAGAAGATGCCGCGGACAGCCCTGGAGATCGCGCGGACACGCATGAAGCAGGTGATGTCATGACCAAACTGGCCGAACTCAAGAAGCGTCTGATGAACGATCCCGAGTTTCGGGTGGAGTATCAGAAGGCCGATGAGGAATTTGCAGTCATTGAGAGTCTTGTGCGGGCGCGCATGAAGGCGAAACTTTCGCAGGCGGAACTGGCCAAGCGGATCGGCACGACCCAGTCGGCTATTGCTCGTCTCGAGGGAGGCGGTGTGTCGCCCTCCCTTTCGACGTTGCGGCGTTACGCGGAAGCTACGGGTTCAAAGCTCCACATCGACCTGGTGTCGCAGTAGCATGCCCCTCAAAGTCACCTCCATCCGTACCGCGCCGCCGTTCAAGCTGCAGGTGATGTTCAGCGACGGGGTCTATGGCGTCTTCGATGCGGCGCGGATGCTGGACGAGCCGGGATCGGTTTCGGCGCTTCGGGATCGGCGGTATTTCGGCAAGGTGACGCTCGAGAACGGCGTGCCGACCTGGCCCAATCATTTCGACATTTCGCCCGACTGGCTACGCGAGGAGATCGAAAAGCAGGGTGCTCTCGTCTTGCGCGAGACGCGCCGGGCGCGGTAGGACCAATCTACTGGTCCTAACCGACCCAAACACAGGCGGCCGCAAGGGAGAAACCCATGTCCTTTTTGAAGAAACTCTTTGGTGGCGGCGACGACAAGCCGGCTGCCGGCGGCGACAAGGTGCTGGGCGAGGAAAGCTACAAGGGCTTCCTCATCAAGGCGATCCACATGCCGGCCGGTAGCGAGATGCAGCTCGCCGGCACCATCGAGAAGGAAATCGGCGGCGAACTCAAGACCTACCGGTTCGTGCGCGCCGACCGCATGAGCAGCAAGGAAGACCTCGTCGCCATCGCGCTCTCCAAGGGGCGGCAGATCATCGACGAGCAGGGCGAGCGCATCTTTTCCTGACTGTCGGAACCGCTTTGCCGAGCGGAAAAGTGATGGCGGGGCTTCAAAACACTCTCACAACGCCTTCGCGTCTGATAAGACCGGGGCGATAAATCGCGACATCGCAGTGCATGCCGGCGGCGGATATTGCCGCGCCCTCGCATGCGCGCAGGCAGGAGACTACCCCGAATGGCCAAGAAACCCACTGCCCGCCAGGAATTCGTGCTCTTCGACGTTATCTACGAAGACGGCAGCCAGCGCTCCAACCGCCGGGTCGACGCGAACCTGCTCGGCGGACTAGACGGGGACGAGCCGGCGCGCACCGCCATCATGGACCAGGATCGCGCCATCGCCGAGAAATCCGGCGTGCCGCCGCTCGCCATCAAGTCGATCAAGCGCAGCGGCAAGTAGGCCGATGATCGAGACGCAGAACCTGCAACTCGGCCGGGAGGTCGGCGTGCCCGAGCGTCCGGAAGATGCGGCGCTCGACCCGGTGCCCAATCCACACCCGGATACGCTCTACGTCGCGCGGTTCGTCGCGCCCGAGTTCACCTCGCTCTGCCCGGTGACGGGGCAGCCCGATTTCGCTCATCTCGTCATCGACTACGTGCCGGACAAGCATCTGGTCGAATCCAAATCGCTGAAACTCTATCTGACGTCGTTCCGCAACCACGGGGCGTTCCACGAGGGGTGCACCATCGACATCGGCAAGAAGATCGTCGAGGCGGTCAAGCCACGCTGGCTGCGGATCGGCGGTTATTGGTATCCGCGCGGGGGTATCCCGATCGACGTCTTCTGGCAGACCGGCGCACCGCCCGAGGGGTTATGGCTGCCGGATCAGGGCGTGCCGCCCTATCGCGGCCGGGGATAGGGATGGGGGCGCCCGTCACCGTCATCAGAGCCGGGGAGAGGCAGCGCTCCGTCATCGAGAACCTGCTGCAGCTCTATCTCTACGACATGACGGGCGATCTGCCGTTTCCGGTCGGCGAGGACGGGCGGTTCGCGTACGACTATCTCGATCGTTTCTGGCAGCACCCCTATCTCATCCATTCGGACGGTGAACTGGCGGGCTTCGCGCTCGTGATCGAGGAGTGCCCGGTGACCGGGATGCAGCCCTGCTTCTTCATGGCCGAGTTCTTCGTGCTGAAGGCCTATCGCGGGTGCGGGGTTGGGCGGAGCGCGGCCGAGGCGATCGTCGCGCGTCATCCCGGCCGGTGGCATATCGGAGTGATCGAGAGAAACGAAGGCGCGGCCCGCTTCTGGTCGCGTCTGCGGTATTGCGAGAGCGCGAGGCCAACGCCCCATAGGTTCGATGGCGAGGACTGGCTGGTCTACGAGTTCGTCGCCTGAGATCTCGCCGGGCGGCGGATCGCCCGCAGCGTTCCGGTACTGCCGCCGCCGCAGAAGAACCGGCCGGAACCGTCCGACTCGAGGCCCGACACGTGGACGCCTTCGGGCATTTCGAGGATTTCCAGGACCTCGCCCGTTCGGCTGTCGATGTGGCGCACGTCGCTTCTGTCGTCCTCCCACGTCCCGTGCCAGAGCTCGCCATCGACCCAGGTGACGCCGGTGACGAAGCGGTTGGATTCGACGGTGCGCAGGATTGTCCCGGTGTCGGGGTCAATCTGATGTATCTTGCGGGCCTGGTACTGGCCGACCCAGAGCGACCCTTCCGCCCAGGCGAGCCCGGAGTCGCTGCCGCCGCCGGGGGCAGGGATCGTTGCAAGCACGCGGCCGGTTTCGGGATCGATTTTGTCTATCCTGTCCTCAACCACCTGGAAGATATGTCGGCCGTCGAAGGCGGTGCCAGCATCGGCAGCGGCCATCTCGATTGAGCGTACAGGCTCGCCTGTCGCCGGATCGATGGCGTTGATCCTGTCGCCCGAGGCGAACCACACGTTGCGGCCATCGAAGGTCACGCCGCCGATATCGCTGACGCCGGGATACGGGCCGTACTCGTGCAGAATTTCCGCAACTGTGGTTTTCATGGCAGGCATCCTTCCGATTGAAACTGGATACAGCCTAGCTGCCGGGCAGGGGACCCGGGAGTAACAAGATTGTCGGGAATCCCGGTACGGATGGAGTGATCCAGCGCCTTGCCGGGCCGCGGCCGAAGGATTGCGCCTTGCCGGCGGACGCAAGATCCTCGAGCGCGCGCTGCACGGTGCGGGCACTGGCGCCAATCGCTATTGCAAGGGCCGAGCTCGACCAGGCTTCGCCATCGGCGAGGAGCGCAAGGATGCCCGCGTGGCGCTCCTCGACCGGAGGCGCGAGCACCACGATCTCGCGCGTCCCGCGCGGCTTCAGCACGAACCCGCGATCGCTGGCGGTGATGCCGGCCAATGGCCGGAGCATGGCGCGCAACCGCCCGATCTCGACCCTCAACCGGGCGCGGTGCGATTCATCGACGTACCAGGCCCCGAAAGCGCGGGCGAGGAGCACGTCCCTCGGCACGTCGCCAGGCCAGGCTTCGGCAAGCGCGCGCACGAGCGCAAAGAGCACCGGGCGGGTGGCGAGCGGGACGATGGTGTCGCCCCTGCGCGCCACATTGCGGTTGGCATCGACGACCAGCACGCCGGAGGAGAGGATCGCTTCGACGTCGTCGATGAGAAGGGGGCGTCCCGTATCGCCCACGGTGAGGCGCGCGGCGGGCGCATCGAGCATGGCTGAGGCCGTTTCGACCTCCGCGACCAATCCGCGTATGCCGGCCCTCATTGCAGCGCGGTGCGCGCGAGCGAGGGCGGCGCGCGCGGCTTTTGCCGAAACGCGGCGCATGGCGATGCCGGCAACTATGAGGTCACGGGCAGCCTCGAGCGCCGGTGGCAGCAGGGCGGCGGGCGCGGCGTCGAGCTTGTTTTCGGCTTCGTCGAGGTGCCCGAGGAGAAGCAGGCGGCGCACTTCGAGGTGCAACGCGTGGGTGGCATTGACGCGGTCGCCACGCACTTCGAGCGTCGTGCGGGCCTCCGCGAGCGATGCCTCGGGCCAGCCAAGGTCTCGCGAGACGAAGGCGATCTCGGCCTCGGCGACGATGCATCGGGCACGGGCCACCGCTTGCTTGGGACCGAACGCCCCGGCTGCGCTCTTGAGGAGCGCCTTGGCGCGGGGGAAATCGCCCAATTGCGCCATGGCGATGCCGCGAAGCGCCAGTGCCGGGGCATCCTCGCGCAGGGCAACACGCTTCAGCGCGCCGAGGATATCGCCGGTCGCAAGCGCTCGCGCCGCAGCCGCGATCAGGGCGTCCATTGGAATCCCGCCACACTTGTAACTCTCACCACGCGCCGCTCCCGGCTTAGCCTCTCCCACGTCGATCGATCACGACGGTCGTATCGAAATGGCTGCAACACAAGGAGAATCGTATGCCGGACATTCTGCACAAGGTGGGCCTCAAGTCGTCCACCACCAGCGAGGCCTACGCGGCGCTCGCCACCATCAAGGGCCTTTCCGACTGGTGGACGAACGACACGACGGGCGAGAGCGAGGTGGGCGGAGAAATCCTCTTCCGCTTCAGCGACAGGGGCTTCTTCAAGATGAAGGTGCTCGCGCTCGAACCTTCGAAGCGCGTGCTTTGGGAGGTGGTCGACGGGCCGGCCGAATGGATCGGCACCCGGATCGGCTTCGACCTCAAGCAGGAGGACGACTACGCCATCGTGCTCTTCAAGCACATGGGCTGGAGGGAGCCGGTGGAGTTCATGCACCACTGCAGCACCAAGTGGGGCGTGTTCCTGATGAGCCTCAAGGCTCTCGTCGAGTCTGGCAAGGGCCAACCCCACCCCGACGACGTCCTGATCGACAACTGGGGATGACCCCCAACCCGAAGGAGATGAAAGATGATTCCCGCCAGCTACCACTTCAAAGACATCTATCGCGACGCCTCAATGCATCCGGGCGTCGAGGCCGAGATCGCCGCGGCACGCGCGCGTGACGGCATTGAGTACCACGCGCCACTCAAGGTATTGGCAGTCGTGCTACGCCGACTCGTACCGGCGCAGCAGCTTCGGTACGACTGGTCAAGGATCCCGGCAGAGTAGAGCGGAAATGCTCTTTCGTCTGCCACGGGCACGGAGTCTTCTTCTCCCCTTGAGGGAGAAGGTGGCGCGAAGCGTCGGATGAGGGGTCCACGATGCGGCAACGAGCACCTGCGCTTGTTGCCGCATCGTGGACCCCTCACCCTGATTTTCCGCTGAACGTGGAAAATCTGTCCCTCTCCCTCGAGGGAGAGGGGAATAGCGCCGAGTAGCTAGTTGGTTGCCCTGCCCAGCGCCTTGTCGACGGCGGGCTTGACCACGGTGCCGAAGAGCTCGATGGCTTTCATGACCTTGTCGTGCGGCAGGGTGCCGACCGAGAACTGCAGACCGAAGCGGTCGTGCTTGAACCACTCGTGCTGGGTGAGGATCTTGTCGATGACCTCCTGGGGCGAGCCCATGTGATAGGCGCCGTCCGGGCCGGCGCCGGCCTCGAACTGGGCGCGCGTCGTCGGGGACCAACCGCGCTCCTTGCCGATGCGGCTCATGGCTTCGTGGTGGGCGGGGAAGGCGATGTCGCGGGCGTCCTGGCTGTTTTCGGCGATGAAGCCGTGCGAGGAGACGCCGACGGGCGTGGTTTCGTCCTTGCCGACCTGCTTCAGCGTATCGCGATAGAACTGGACGAGCGGGGCGAACTGGCGCGGGTTGCCGCCAATGATGGCGAGCATCAGGGGCAGGCCATAGTAGGCGGCGCGGGCGACGGAGTTCGGCGTGCCGCCGACGGCGATCCAGAGAGGCAGGGGCTGCTGGATGGGCTTGGGGTAGATCTCGATGCCGGGGATGGGTCTGGTGTGGTCCGAGCCGGGCCAGGCTACCTTGCCACCTTCCCGGATCTTCAACAGCATGGCGAGCTTTTCTTCGAAGAGATCGTCATAGTCGTTGAGATCATAGCCGAAGAGCGGGAAGCTTTCGACGAAGGAACCGCGCCCGGCCATGATCTCGGCGCGCCCGTTCGAGAGAAGGTCGAGGGTCGAGAACTGTTGCCAGACGCGGATGGGATCGTCCGAGCTCAAAACCGTCACGGCGGTGGAAAGGCGGATGGCTTTGGTGCGCGCAGCGGCGGCTGCGAGGATCGTGACCGGCGCCGAGGCGAGGAAGTCGGGGCGATGGTGCTCGCCCAGTCCATAGAAATCGAGGCCAACCTGGTCGGCAAGCTCGATCTCCTCGATGAGATCGGCGAGGCGCTCGGCTGGCGATTGCAGGCGACCGGAAAAGTGCTCGGTGGTGTTCTCGGCGAAGGAATAGAGACCCAGTTGCATCAGCGTGTCCTTTGTTGCCGAGAGACATGGCCGGCGGAGATTGCCGGTTCAAGACGGCACACGAGTGTAACCGGAAAAAGGAAAAGCCCCAGCGACCGGCTGGGGCTTTCTGCTTCGGAGAAAAGCCGAAGCGCTTGGGGGCGCTTCTACAACGGGTCACGTGGTCAAACGTTCCCGGTCGGCTGGTAGGTTCCGGCGGAAACCGTGGCCGGCTGCGGAGCCTTTTCGCCGGCGGTCGCGTGGATCTCGGAAACGAGCGCGGGATCGAGCTTCAGCTTGCTGGCGAGAGCGTCGAGATAGGCGCGCTCGGCAGGGGTGTCGGCGGTGATGGCGACGAGCGAGGCGGCGTAAATCTCGGCCGCGTGTTCGGGTGTGTCAGCACGGGCGACGACGGCGTTGATGTCGAGCGGGCTCGAAAGCTCGTCGAACACCCAGGCCTTCTCCTCGGCGGAAAGGGCCATGGTCTCGAGCTTTTTGAAGATGGCGTCCTTTTCGTCGGACTCGATCCGGCCGTCGGCCTTGGCGGCAGCGATCATGGCGCGCACGAGCGATTTGCCGAGCTCTTCGCGCGCCGCCTCCTGGCTCGGCGCCGGGATGAAAGCTTCCTCACTGGACGTAGGAGCACCGGCTTGGCCGGGCTGCTTGGCCTGATAGTTCTGCCAGGCCTTGTAGGCGAGGCCGCCGACGGCCGCGACCGCGCCGATCTTGACGGCGTTGCCGAGGAGTTTGCCCGGCTTGCCGCCCGACAACAGCATGCCGGCTGCCAGACCTGCAGCGCCGGTGACCGCCGTGCGCTGGGTGTTGGGATCGGTCTGCAGAGACTTGAGTATCTGGTCGACGTTGAACATGGCGGCTTCCTTGTGCGTCCTGACTTGCCCGCGGATTTGGGGTTCGAATGGGGCGCGCGCAAGGCTTCGCCCCACTTCTAGAGGAAAATTGCGACAGCGGTGAGCCGCAGACGTGAAAAGCCCCGGCGGGGTCAGCCGGGGCTTTATACGCTTCAGAGGGAGGACTGAAGCTATGGGAGTTTGCTGCCTTACGGAGAGGCCGGAGCCTCGGTCGGGGCAGCAGCGCCGCCTTCAGCGGGCGCCGGCGTTTCAGTCGCCGGAGCCGGGGCCTCGGTCGCCGGTGCTGCCGGAGCGGCGGGAGCCGTTTCGGTCGCGGGCGCCTCGGTCATCGGGGCGGGCTCGGTGCCGGTCGCGGGGGCTTCGGTCATGGGAGCCGGAGCGGCCGGTTCGGTCATCGGAGATTCGGTTGTCGTCGGCGCCGCGCCTTCACCCACCCCGGTCGAAGGACCTGAGTTGGCCGAGAACACGAGGTAGCCGATGGCGAGCAGTGCCAGGGCCACGATGATGCCGACGAACCACCCGGTACCATTGCTTTCACGCGTATAGACCGAGCGGCTGTTGTCGCTGGTATAAAGGTTGTCACGATCGGGGTTGTTAGTCATTTGCAACGCTCCTTGGTGTGCAAGTGGTCGGCAAGGAAACGTTGCTGGCGATATGTTTGTTCCCGGAATCGTGATCGAAGTGAATTCTGCGGTTCGATTTATGAAAAGGCGCGCAGATTCAGCTATTTATCTGCAGTCATCTCGCAGAGAGCCCTGAGCCGATTGTGGCGTTTTTGTGAAATCTGCCGCTCGCGAGCGCTCAAAGTTCCGGTCCCGCGGCCTTTGCGGGCTTCTTCGACATGCGATCGATGAGGGCCAGGAACAGTGCCGAAACAATGAAGGCGATGTGGATCGTGGTGTACCAGAAGAGCTGGCTCGGGGTGTAGATGGTGACGTTGAGAAAGACCTGCAGCAGGTGGATCGAGGAGATGGCGACGATCGTCGAGGCCACCTTGATCTTCAACGAGCCGGCATCGATCTGGCCGAGCCAGTGCACTTCGTCCTCCCTGTCGAAGCGGGAGACGAAATTCTCGTAGCCGGAGATGATGACCATCACCAAGAGCGAGGCGATGAGGGCCGCATCGATCAGGCCGAGGATCTTGAGGATCACCTCGGTATCGTCGAGGCCGATGACGTGGGAAGCGAAGTCCCAGAGTTTGAGGGCGAACGAAACCGCATAGATGGCAAGGGCGAGGCCCAGCCCCAGATAGAACGCCACCAGGAGCCAGCGCGAGGCGAGGATGACGCTTTCGACGAGAAGTTCCAGGCGCTTCATTCAGTGGCTCCGGTGATGCGGCGGGCAGGAATAGCCAAAATCGGATCAAGCGGGAAGAGCGCCCGATGCATGCGGGACAAACGGAAAAGGCCGGGCTCCAAGCCCGGCCTTCGTTTGCCTTGTATACGTGCGCCTACTGGGCGCTGGCGACGTAGGGCGTCACCAGCGGCGTGATGCGTCGGATCATCACCCGGCGGTTCTCACGTTCCGCACGTTCGGTGCGGATCTTGAGGTAGCGCTCACCATAGCCCTGGGTCGCGAGGTTCTCCGGCGGCACGCCGTAGAAGTCGGTCAGGATGCGGGCGACGGTGCCGGCGCGGCGATCCGAGAGCTCGAGGTTCGAGATGTCGGACCCGACCGCGTCGGTATGACCTTCGATCAGGAAGGTCTCGGCCGGGTTGCGGGCGAGCAGGTCCAGCATGGCCCCGGCGACGGCGCTGAGGTTGTTGACCTGGTCGCGCCCGACATTGGCCGAGCCGGTCTCGAAGGTCAGGTTACCGATCTCGAGCCGGCGGACCATGTCGCGCACGCGGGCCGAGCGCTTCACCTCGTCGATCGAATAAAGGCGGGTGACCTGTTCGACCGGCGGTTGGGCGAAGAACGTCTCGATCTGGCGCTGATCGGCCCGGCGGGCGTCGAGCACGTACTCGCTGACCGGGATATTGAGGCGCAGCGGGGGCAGCTCGCGGGCCGGGTCGCGCCATTCGAGCAGATCGTCGTAGTAGCGGTCATCGAACCAGGAGAGGATGTACTCCCGGCCGTCCGGCGTGATGCGCGAGCGGCGCAGGATATCGCCGTTGCGATTGCGCTCGGTGATGATCTGCGTACCGTCGGGCCGAAGCACGGTCTCGCGCATACGTCCGTTGCCGAGGCGCTCGTAGTAGACCTCATCGGCGTCGTACTCGATGAAGCGCTCGGTATCCTGGCCCCGGTTGTTGATGATGAGCTGGTTGCCCACCTCGACGATCACCTGGGTCAGCACGTCACCGTAGTTCACGTTGATGTTGTTGTTCTGGACGTTGTTCTGCACATTGTTGGTGACGTTGTTCGTCACATTGTTGTTGATGACGTTGTTCGTCACATTGTTGTTGATGACGTTGTTGGTGACGTTCGTGACGTTGGTCTGGTTGATGATCGTCACATTCTGCGGAACGGTCACCGGCTCGAAGGACTGGATATCGACGCGTTCGCCGGTCTCCTCGGTCACCGAGACGATGGCGGCCTGTTCGACGGCAAGCTGGGCCTGGGCGTCGACGTCAGTGGCGGGCGGCGCCACGGGCTCGGCAGGCGCCGGAGCTTCGGCGCCGGCATCGACCGGGGCGGGCTGGCCTTCGACAGGCTGCCCTTCGACAGGCGCGACCGCGGCGTCCTTGGCGCTGTCGAGGACAGGCGCAAGGTCTTCGGCGGTTATTCCCTCAGGCAGGGTCTCGACCACTTCAACAGCCTGGTCGACCGGAGTGTCGGGGCTCGGCTGACCGGCGACCGGTGCCTCGGGAGCGGGTTGGCCGTCGACGGGCGTCGGAGTTTCGGGCGTCGGCTGACCCTCCGCCGGAGCGGGTTCGGCGGGCTGTTCCGGTGCAGGCGCCTCCGGAGCGGGCTGTTCAGCCGGCTGGTCGAGGGCGGGAACGACGGGCAGGGTGATGCCCTGGGCGGCGAGACACTCCTCGAGGGAGGGATAGCCGGCCTGCGTGCAGAGAGCCTGCATTTCGGCGCGAGCGGCTTCGAGTTCGGCACGGGCGGCCGCGGGATCGCCACCGGCCATCAAATCGGCGACGGCGCCGTTATAGGCATCCACCTGCACCGAGAGCGCGGCGCTGATATCGGCGCCGGCAGCGGGCGCCGGCTGCTCGGCCGGAGCAGGCTCTTCGGCGGGCGCGGGTTGCTCGGTCGGCTGTTCAGCGGGAGTCGGCTGCTCAGCCGGAGCTGGTTCCTCAACCGGAGCGGGCTGCTCGGCTGCGGGCGGCTGGACGACCTCCGGTTCGGGTGCAGGCTCTGCCGGCTGTTCGGGCGCGGGCTGCTCGACGGGCGCCGGCTGCTCGACGGGCGCCGGCTGTTCGACGGGCGCAGGTTCAGGGGCGGGCTGGGGAGCAGCCTCGGGCTGCGGCTGCGGTTCGGGTGCCGGCTCTTCGACAGGGGCGGGTTCGGGTTCCGGAGCCGGAGCGGGTTCTTCCACTGGTGCGGGAGCGGGCTCCTCGACGACTTCGGGAGCTGGCGCCGGTTCGGGAGCGGGGGCCGGTTCCTCGACCGGGGCAGGCTCGGGAGCCGGCTGTTCGACGGGTGCGGGTTCCTCGACCGGGACCGGTTCCGGGGCAGGCTCGGGGGCGGGTTCGGGCGCCGGCTCGGGCTGAGGTTCCGGTTGGGGTTCGGGTTGCGCCTCGGGCGGCGGGGCGGCGGGTTCACCCGCGCCCGTAGCAGCGCCGACGCATGCATCGACGCTCGGGAATCCCGCACCGATACAGGCCTGCGCAAATGCGTCGCGTGCCGCCTGGGCGGCGGCGGCATCGCCGGATGCTTCGGCTTGCTGGAGGGCCTGATAGGCGGCGGCCAGGCCAGCATCCTGGGCTTGGACGCTGAGGGGCGCGAAGGCGAGAACGCCGAGACTCGTCCCGGTCAGTAGCCAGTTTCTGAGGCGCATCTGTTGTTTTCCTTCTCGTGCCGGGCCCGGGGCGAATCGCTCCGGCCCTGTTTTTCTTGTCGCAGCAGGCGCGCCGTGCCGATAGGCGGTCCTTGCGCGTGCCGCTCCCAAAATTGCGGACAGACAGCATCGGGGTGTGGTTCTGAACCGAACCTGAACGGCTGTTCAGCTCCAAAACTGTTGCAGCAATCCTCCCGCGCCAGCCGCAACGCCTGGTTCTGCGCCCGGTTCCACGCCCGTGCGGAACCCCGAGGCGGCGTCCGATCTTGGCGCAAATGCGGCGAGATGCTAGGGCCAATGTCCTTTCGGACCACTCCCGAGGCGTGTCCCATGCAGCAAGCGTTCGAAACGCTGACCATCGCCACCGCAGGCAAGGGCCTTATCGAGTTCACGCGGAGCGTGCGCGGGTTCGTGGCAGGCTCGGGCATAGGCAAGGGTGTGCTGACGGTCTATGTGCGTCATACCTCGTGCTCGCTTCTCATCCAGGAGAACGCCGATCCGGACGTGCAGGTCGACCTCGAAGGCTATTTTCGCCGGCTGGTGCCGGAAGGCATGGAGTGGCTGGCCCATACCACGGAAGGTCCCGACGACATGCCGGCCCATATCAGGGCCGCGCTGACGCAAACGTCGCTGTCCATTCCCGTGATCGACGCGCAGCCTGTGCTCGGCACCTGGCAGGGCATCTACCTTTTCGAGCACCGCACACAGCCGCACCGGCGGCAGGTGGTGCTGCACGTCATCGGAGAATAACGGATGGAATGGAGCGAACTGGCGGGCTACTGGCCGTTCGTCGCCGGCCTGATGGTCACGGGCGTGCTCTCTGGGATTGCGGCGGGGCTGCTCGGCATCGGGGGCGGGGCGATCATCGTGCCGGCCCTTTCCACGGCACTTCTCTGGCTCGGTTATGATGCGGACGTCGTCATGCATGTGGCGGTTGGCACTTCGTTGGCGATCATCATCCCCACGGGCATCATGAGCGCGCGCTCGCATCACAAGCGCGGGGCGCTGGACATGAAGGTGTTCAGGCTCTGGGCGCCGTTCATCCTCGCCGGCACGCTGATCGGCGGGCTGATGGCCGGGCTCTATTCGGGGGACGTGCTGCGCATCGTCTTTGCGGTCATGGCCTTCGTCATCGCCGCCAACATCGTTTTCGCCTTCCAAACCAGGCTGATGGGTCACCTCCACAGCTCGAACCTCACCCATCGCATCTGCGCCTTCGTCGTCGGCTATATCTCGGCGCTGATGGGCATCGGGGGAGGTTCGCTCTCGGTGCCGACGCAAGTGGCGTTCGGCGCGACCATGCACCAGGCCGTCGGCACATCGGCAGCGCTCGGGGTGGTCATCGCGTTCGCGGGAACCGTCGGCTTCATCATCTCGGGCTGGGGCGTCGAAGGGCTGCCGCCGCTCAGCGTCGGCTATGTCAACCTCGTGGCGCTGGTGCTGGTGGCGACGCTCGCGGCGGCCTTCGCGCCGCTCGGGGCCGCACTCGCCCACCGGCTCGACCAGAAGGCGCTCAAATACGTTTTTGCCGTCTTCCTGGTGCTGGTCGGGCTCAACATGCTCTGGAAGGTGATCGCAGGGTAAGGGCCTCAACTTCCGCGCTCGACATCGTAGCGCAGGCGCAATAGCCCGTCGCTCTCCACATGCGCCGATATCAGACGCAACCGCGTTGGCGTCGCGCCGGCCGCGAGCGGCGGGCCGTCGAAAATGCTCGGCGTATCCGTGCCGCCAATGGCCATCGGGCTGACGAGAAGGTCGATGGCATCGACCAGACCGGCACTGAGGAGAGCGCCATTGAGGCCGCCACCGGCCGTCGAGACGACGCAGGTGACCCCCAGCCGATCGCGCATGCGGCGCAGGGCCTCGCCAAGATCGACCCGCTCCTGCCCGGCAACGAGATAGGAAATGTTTTCGGCACGCAGGTAGGCGAGATAGGAGGGGGGTGTCGCTCGTGCCACGAGCACCAGGACGTCGTATTCGCCCTGATGCTTCATCGTCCAGCGTACGCGACCCCTGCTGTCGACGACCGTGAACCATTTGCCGTGGCCTGGCCGCTCACGGACCGAGGCAGGCAGGAAGTCCGAGTAGAGGTCTTCCGCCGATCCTTCGAAATGCGCACCGGGGTCGCCTGGCGAGCCTGCCGACTCGGCGACAAGCGAGCCGCTGCCTTCAAGCATCGCCTGGGGCGCATAGGCCTGGGCGATGTCTTCAGTCCGACTCGCCTCGACGCTTTGTGTGCTGGCCGGCCAGAAAGCGCTCCAGGTTCGGCCGGCCTCCTCCTGCATCAGCGGCTCGTTGCGCCGGAGGGCGATGCGCCCGTCGACCGATGCGTTGACCGACACCACTACTCGTGGCCGATCCGTTTCCGACGAATGTTCCATTGCGCCTGCCTCCGGTTCGCGCCGAGGATGGCACCTTGCGCGTTGGCGCGTCAGCTGTTTCTGCACCTGCAAAAGCAAACCGGCCGGAAAGCGTTCCTCGAGGAGGGGCTTTCTGGCCGGTTGAAAGAGAGGTCGGTGGGAGCGATCAGTGACTACGGTGGAAGCTCCCACCTCCCCAAGCCCCCTCTGTTAACGAAGGGGAACTCGATTTCAACCCGCAGATAGTGGCGGCAGTTGCCGCATTCCAGCCCGCGGGCAAGAAAAAGGGTCAGCTGTTGCCCAATTCCCACTCCACCTGGACGACGATGGAGAAGGTGAGCTCGCCACCCTCGATCGGCACCGAGGCATCGCCGGCGCGCGCGTAGGCGGCTTCCATCATCGGGCGGGGCGGCTGATCGAAGGTCTGGCTTTCGGCGATCTTCTCGATTTCGCCAAGCGGCTCGCCGGCGACTTCGGCATAGAGCTCGGCCTTGCGGCGCGCGTCGGCGAAAGCGGCCCGGCGGGCTTCATCATAGAGGTCGCTGGGGTCGGCCACGGAGAAAGAGACGCCGTTGACGGTGTTGGCGCCGACGGTGACGGAGCGGTCGAGGATCTGGCCGAGCGCCTCGAGGTCGCGCACGCGCACGGAAACCGAGTTGGAGACCTGATAGCCGCTGATCTTCGGCGGAAGGCTGTAGCCGTTCTCGTCGCGCTCGTCGGTATAGACGTAGTTGGGGCTGACGGAGAAGCCCGAGGTCTGGATGTCGCGCCGCTCGATGCCGGCTTCCCGCAGGGCATCGATGAGGTTGGTCATGGCTTCGCTGTTGGCGTCGAGCGCCTCGCGGGCCGTGGCGCCCTGGGTGGTGACGCCGGAATTGATGAAGGCCGTATCGGGAGCGGCTGTGACTTCCCCGCGTCCATCGATGGAAATAGCGCCCGCATAGGCAGGCAGCGCGAAGCCGGCGGTCAGGACCAGGGGAACGAGACCGGTAAGCAGACGCATGCTGAAACTCCTTGAAATTATGCCGGCACCAGATCGCCAGCATTGCGTCAGTAATTGGGCGCACATGAACGGGAGTTGAACGAAGCTGTGGACGGCGATTCAACCAAAGGTTGAGGTACGTAGCGCTTGCGCCAAGGGCGTACGGCGGGTTACTCACGGCCTGACATTTTAGTGCGGGGAAGCGATCATGAGTGCTGTCGTGCCGGCCGAAGGCATCCTTGTGGGAAGGGCCAGAAGGTCCGGCGTGCCGCATCCCGTTGTCGTGACGGTACGAGACGGCGTCGTTTTCGATATCACCGCCAAAGGATTGGCTACGGTGCGCGACATCGCCGAGAGCGACGATCCCGCGGGCCATGTCGCCTCGGCCAAGGGTGAGGCCATCGGAGACGTCGAGGCGATCGTCGGCAACAGCTGGGCGTCCGGTTCGGATGACGGCAGGCCGTCGCTGCTCTCACCGGTCGATCTGCAGGCGATCAAGGCTTCGGGTGTGACGTTCGTCGTCTCGCTGCTCGAAAGGGTGATCGAGGAGCAGGCGCGCGGAGACGCCGGAAGGGCCGATGCGCTACGCAAGGAAATCCTCGACCTCATCGGCACAGACCTTTCGCAGCTCGTTCCGGGCTCGGAGGCGGCGATGAAGGTCAAGCACGCGCTGATCGCGCGGGGCGTCTGGAGCCAGTATCTCGAGGTCGGCATCGGGCCTGACGCAGAAATCTTCACCAAGGGCCAGCCGATGTCGTCAGTCGGCTTTGGCGCCGATGTCGGGCTGCACCCGGTGTCGAGCTGGAACAATCCGGAGCCGGAAGTGGCGCTGGTGGTGTCGAGCCGTGGCCGCATCCTCGGCGCAACGCTCGGCAACGACGTGAACCTGCGCGACGTCGAGGGGCGCTCGGCGCTGCTGCTCGGCAAGGCCAAGGACAACAATGCCTCGGCGTCCCTGGGGCCGTTCGTGCGGCTCTTCGACGATACCTTTACGCTCGAGACGATCTCGCAAGCCGACATCGACCTGACGGTAATCGGCGAGGACGGGTTCGAGCTGAAGGGACGCTCGTCGATGAGCCAGATCTCGCGAACCCCCGAGTCTCTCGTGACCGCCACCATCGGCCCGCATCACCAATATCCCGATGGTCTGGTGCTCTATCTCGGCACCATGTTCGCGCCGATCCAGGACCGCGACGGAGCGGGCAAGGGCTTTACCCACAAACTCGACGACATCGTCTCGATATCGACACCGACGCTTGGCACGCTTTCCAACCGCGTGCTGCTCGCCACCGAATGTGCGCCCTGGACCTATGGTTCGAGCCACCTGCTGCGCGATCTCGCGCGCGCCGACCTGCTCTAGATTACCCTACCCAACGCAAAGGCTTTCAAGATGACCGAACTCCACAAGAACCTGATCGACGGCGAATGGGTGGGCTCTGACGGGGTCGAGAACATCAACCCCTCCAACATCAAGGACGTGGTGGGCGTCTATGCGCGCGCGAGCGCCGACGAGGCCAAGCAGGCGATCGCCGCGGCCAAGGCCGCGTTCCCGGCGTGGTCGCGCTCGGGCATCCTCGAGCGTCATTCGATTCTGCGCAAGACCGCCGACGAAATCCTCGCCCGCAAGCAGGAGCTCGGCGAGCTTTTGAGCCGCGAGGAAGGCAAGACGCTGCCCGAAGGTATCGGCGAGGTGACGCGCGCCGGGCAGATCTTCGACTTCTTCGCGGGTGAGGCGCTGCGGCTGGCGGGCGAAGTGCTGCCAAGCGTGCGGCCGGGGATTGGCATTGAGATCACCCGCGAGCCGATCGGCGTCGTCGGCATCATCACGCCGTGGAACTTCCCGATCGCCATCCCCTCCTGGAAGATTGCGCCGGCACTCTGCTACGGCAATACCGTCGTCATCAAGCCGGCCGACCTTGTGCCGGCCTCGACCTGGGCCATCGTCGATATCCTGGCGCGCGCGGGTCTGCCCAAGGGCGTGCTCAACCTCGTCATGGGCAAGGGTTCGGTCGTCGGGCAAGCGATGCTCGACAGCCCCGACGTCAACGCCATCACCTTCACCGGCTCGGTCGGCACCGGCCGGCGCGTCGCCGAAGCCTCGATCAAGGTCGGCCGCAAGTTCCAGCTCGAGATGGGCGGCAAGAACCCGACCATCGTGCTCGATGACGCCGACCTCAAGGTCGCTGTCGAGAGCGTCGCGCAGTCGGCGTTCTTCTCGACGGGTCAGCGCTGCACCGCCTCCTCGCGCGTGATCGTCACGCAAGGCATCCACGACACGTTCGTCGAGGCGCTGGCCGAGCGTACCCGTAACCTGCGCGTGGGCGACGCTCTCCACAAGGACACCGAGATCGGACCTGTGGTCGACCCCAGCCAGCTCAAGCAGGACACCGACTACATCGAGATCGGCAAGAGCGAGGGCGCCAAGCTCGTCGCCGGCGGCGAGCGCGTGACCCGCGACAACGAGGGCTACTTCCTGCAGCCCGCGCTCTTCACCGAGGCGACCAATTCCATGCGCATCTCGCGCGAGGAAATCTTCGGGCCGGTGGCGAGCGTCATCAAGGTCAAGGACTACGAGGAAGCGCTAGCGACGGCCAACGACACCGAGTTCGGGCTTTCGGCCGGCATCGTGACCACCTCGCTGAAGTACGCGACGCACTTCAAGCGCAATGCCGAAGCCGGCATGGTGATGGTCAATGTGCCGACCGCGGGCGTCGATTTCCACGTGCCGTTCGGCGGGCGCAAGGGCTCCAGCTTCGGCCCGCGCGAGCAGGGCAAGTACGCCGCCGAGTTCTTCACGGTGGTGAAGACGGCGTACACGGCCGCCGGCTAGGCGTAGAACGGGGAAATCAGCTGTCACTCGATTGTTTCGAGTGCTGATTTCCCCCAACCCTTTGGAATCACTACTCTTGACGTGATGGTGCCGCGACCGGCGGAACCTCGCGGATGCCTGCGGTCGCGGTGGCCAGCATGCGACGTCGAGGTGCCGCCATGGATTCCGCCTTCGTGCGCCAGGTGGAAGGCTACGGCCTCACCACCGCACAGATATTCTACCGCCTGCCGGACCAGCCTTCGCTTCTGCAGCAGTTCATCTGGCAGCAGTACGACCTTGCGCCGCACTTTCCGGAGCTCGCGCACTTCCTCAATTTCTGGAACAGCCGCATCGAGGGGCCACTGCATTCCGTGCGGGTGGCCCACCAGCGGCTCATCAAGCCGGCCGAATTCAGGGCCATCAATGGCGTCGTTACCCTTCACTGAACGCCTGGATGAGCTTCCCTGAGAGCGCAGGGCAGGGTTGAGCGACACGCGCAGCGCGTGGGGTCGAGCGACAGAAAACCCATGCTAGTCTGGGATTTACGTGTTGCGGACGGACACTTACCGGACGCGTGCCTGCCTCGGCGATCCGTTCTTGCCCAAATGCTGGCGACATTTGCACGGACGGTCTTCCCGCCCGAAACCAACAGCGAGAAAAGCTCATGGCGAAAGCGAGACGCGCCGGGTTTGCAGGATTGTCCGTGCTGCTTGCCGGACCAATTGCGGCATGCCTCATGGCGCTTCCGGCGAGCGCCCAGCAAAGCGAGCCTTACCGGCTCAGCGTGTCGGACAAGCTTGTCGTCCGCGTCGTCGAGTGGAAGGCGTCGGAGGCGTTGTTCGAGGAGTGGACGGCGCTCGGGGGTGAGTATCTGGTGGGGCCGACCGGCACGACCGCCTTTCCCTTCATCGGCGAGACTGAAAGCGCCGGCAAGACGCCGAGTGAGCTCGCCGACGCGGTCGGCAAGGGGTTGCAGGAATCCCTGGGGCTGATCACAGCCCCGACCGTATCCATCCAGATCGCCCAGTTCGGCCCGATCTACGTGACCGGGGACGTACAATCGCCGGGCGAATACCAGTACTCGCCGGGTCTCAACGTCATCAAGGCGCTGAGCCTTGCCGGGGGGGAAAGGCGCACGACCGATTCGACCGGACGCGCCGAGCGAGACGTGCTCACCAGCAGCGGCCAGTACGACGTGCTGCGCGAGCAATATCTGCGGCTCCTGGTGCGCCGGGCCCGGCTCGATGCCGAGATCGCGGGGGCCGGCGAGATCACCGTGCCCGAAGAGATCGCGCAATCCGAGGATGCGCAGGCATTGGTGGCGGCCGAGCAGGCTATCCTCGAGGCCAATTCCCGCCAGCTCAACTCGCAGACCACCGCCCTGCAGGACCAGGTTGCCCTGCTCGACCGCGAGCTCGAAACCTTCACGCAGAAGCGCACGACCCTGGAGCGGCAGCTCGGCCTTGCCGAGGAGCAGCTTTCCAACGTGCGCAACCTGGCAGACGAGGGGTTGAGCCTCGTCTCGCGCGTTTCCTCGCTCGAGAGCAACGTCGCCGACTTCCAGGGGCGTCTGCTCGATATCGATACCGCCGTGCTGCAGGCGCGCCAGGACATTGGCGAAGCGGATCGTGAGCGGGCCCGGCTGGCGGATGTGCGCGTTTCCGATCTGACGGCCGAGCGGCAGGAGGTCGACGGACAGATCGCCGAACTCAACCTCAAGCTTTCAACGCAGGAAGGGCTCGTGCGCGAGGCCGTCACCTATAGCGGCATCGCCGCTGCGAGCGGTGGCCAGGCTGTCGCGACCTACACATACACGATCGTGCGCGGCGGGGAGGAAATCCCGGCCGACACAACCAGCGAGGTGAAGGCCGGCGACGTGGTGATCGCGCGGCTGCAAGTTTCGCAATGAGGAGGTGAGAGCAGGGCCGAGCGGCCCTCGCGATGTTGGTCTCAATCGGTAAAGGCGTACACATGACCAAGGTGCAGTCATCGCGCAGGGCAGCTTATGGACTTGCATGCCTTGCACTTCCGCTGCCAGCGGCAGCGCAGGGGCAGGAAAGCTTCTTTGATACCTTCTACTCGCTGAACCAGCAGCGCTGGTACATCTCGGACGGCTGGGCCAACGGTCCGCACCAGAACTGCTTGTGGTCGGCCGGACAGGTCACCACCGGGCAGGGAAAGCTGCGCGTCGGCTTTGCGGCCATACCGGCGGGGGATCGCGCCTACAGCTGTGGGGAAATCCAGACCAAGCATGCCTTTGGATACGGCACGTTCGAGGCGAGCGTGAAGACGCCGGCGGGCTCCGGCCTCAATGCGGCGTTCTTCACCTATATCGGTCCCGCGCAGGGGGCGTCGCATGACGAGATCGATTTCGAGATACTGACCAGGGACACGCGCACCGTCGAGACGACGACGTTCGTCAACGGCAAGAGCGGGGACGGGCTCGTCGGCAGCGGCGAGAAACATGCGCTGCCGCACCCCTCGAACTGGGACTACATCGACTACGCGGTCACCTGGGCACCCAACGAGGTGCGCTTCTATGTCGACCGCAAGCTTATCCGCACCATCACCGACCCGGCGATGATCCCCAACAACCCGCAGCGCATCTTCTTCAGCCTCTGGGGCAGCGACACGCTTGTCGACTGGATGGGGCCGTTCGAACCGCCGATCGGGCCCGTTGCCATGCAGGTCGACTGGGTCGCCTACACAAAGCTCGGCGAAGGCTGCGCGTTCGAGGCTTCGGTGCTTTGCGCGACGAACTAGCTTGGGCCGCTGGCCCTCAGCTTCCAAACCGATGGCCGGGGTCGCCGGCCGTCTTCACTACGGCGGACACGCAACCAAGGGGTTTTGAATGAAGCTGGTGTTCTTCCGCGGCAAGGTGCCGAATTTCGGCGACGAGCTCAATCTGCACGTGTGGCCGGAGCTCTTGCCGTCCGGTTTTCTCGACGAAGACGAGAGCGAACTTTTCGTCGGCATCGGTTCGATCATCGGCAACCATCTCGACCCACAAGCCCGCAAGTTCGTCATGGGCTCGGGTTATGCCGGCTATATGGGTTTGCCGGACGTCCATGACGGGACGTGGGACATCCAGTTCGTGCGCGGACCGCGCACGGCCGAGAAGATCGGCGTCTCGCCCGATCTTTCCATCTGCGACAGCGCGGTGCTGTTGCGGGCGATGGAACTGCCGGCGCCGGCCGAGAACGTGGGCGTTGCGTTCATGCCGCACTACGAGAGCCTGGAGCGCGGCATGTGGGCCGAAGCCTGCCGGCTGGCTGGGATCACGCTGATCGATGCGACCGAACCCGTTGAGAAAGTGCTGGCGCAATTGCAGGGGGCAAGGCTCCTCATCACCGAGGCCATGCACGGCGCGATCGTCGCCGACGCGCTGCGCACGCCTTGGATCGGCGCGCGGCCGATCTACAGCGGGCATCACATGAAATGGCTCGATTGGTCCGGCGCGCTCGATATCGACTTGCGCATGCATGACTTGAAGCCTTCGAGCGTTCTGGAATTCTATATCGCAAGCACCGGCCGCGGCGGCGGCAGGGGGCGGGCCGGACGGCTCAATGAGTCGCCGCTGGCGCGCCTTCCCAACTGGTTCCTGACCCACTCGGCAGCGCGGCATTTGCAGAAGATGGCGGAGCTCGAGCCGCAGATGAGCAGCGACGCCAAGATCGCGGAGGTCACAGAGCGGGCCGAGTCGGCAGTCGACCGGTTCGTGAGGAGCAGGCTTTCGGTCAGCTGAGGGCAGTCCTCCCGGCATCGCCCATTGCTCAGAAGTCCCCGCGCAAGCGGGGATTTCTGTTTTAGCGGCGCTTGAACACGGCGGATTTCATCTGCGTGAGGCGCTTGCGGGCAAGAACCAGCAGAACGAGCGTATAGACCAGAGCGCAAAGGCCGATGGTGGCGGCAAGGCGCAGGATCGGGTCGGCGTCCACGAGGGCGTTCTGGGCCGCGATGCCGGCGCCGGCCATGACGGCTGTCGCGAACACGGGCACGGAGAAGGACCAGAGATAGGCGAACAGCGACACGCCGAGGATGCTGGCGACCATATAGGCGGCCGGCAGCCACATCAGGTAGTTCTGGATGACGATGGCGGTGGTCAGCGCGTCGACACCCCAGGAGTGGAAGAGCAGGACGTAGAGAATCGTGCCGACCTGCTTGGCGACGAGGTAGTAGAACCAGAGATTGGCCTGCCCCTGGCTCTTGACCAGCGAGGATTGCAGCACGCCGATGCTGGCGAGCAGGCCCAGGGCGCAGAATGCCTGCACCGCAATGATCGCGCCCGTCCAGTTCTCGCCGAAGGCAAGGGGCACGAAGTCCTGCGCGATCAGCGCGAGGCCCGTGAACACCGGGAATGAAACGACCGAGGAGACGAAGGTGGCGAAGCCATAGGCTTCACGCAGCTTTTCCCGCTCCTTCTGCATGGACGAGAGCAGCGAATAGGAAACGTTGCTGAGTGCCCCGGTGATGAGATCGCTGAGGATCTGGTAGATGCGGCGCGCGAAGCTGTAGATGCCGAGGCCGGCGGGGCCGAGCAGGGCGCCGATGAGGATCTGGTCGACGCTGATGAGGGTGATCAGCCGGTTGCCTGAGGCAAAGAGACCGAAGGAACCGAGTTCCTTCAGCGCTTTGGGCGAAAAGCTGAGATGCGGCCACCAGCGCGCCGTGACCATGGCGCCGATGCAGGAAACGGCGGCAGTGGCGAGCTGCGAGAAGGCGAGAGCCCAGAGACCGAAACCGAGCCAGAGCAGCAGCAGGCACCCGACTGCCGCCACCAGCGAGGCAATGGCGGTGCGCATGGCGAGCTTCTTGAACGACATGGAGCGCACCAGCAGCGCATTGGGGACGGCTGCGGCCATCTCGAAGATCACGCGCGCGCCGATGAAGGGAATGAGCGCGGCCAGCACCGGTTCGCCGAGTTGGCCGGCAACGGGCGTGGCGGCAATGCAGAGCAAGGCGTAGATGACGAGGCCGGAGCCGACGCAGAGCCAGAAGACGGCATCGAGATGGCGGCGCTCGATACCCACGCGCTGGATCAACGCTTCGCCGAAGCCGGCAGGCGCAATGGCGGTGCCGAGCGTCGCGACGCTGGCGGCGAAGGCGACGAGGCCGAACTCGGCGGGGCCGAGCACGCGTGAGGTCGCCATGAAGACGAGGATGCCGAAGGCGGCGGGCGCAAAACTGCTGATGACGGACCAGAAGGCGCCACGCACGGCGGCGACCGTGCGACCGCTCCTGACGTGGTCGAGGGTATTGCCCGGTTCGATGGCGCCGGCAGCCGTCATGCGCGGATCGCCTCACGTGTTGCGGCCGGGCCGCCTGGCGTGGCGGAATTGCGAGCGAGCCGCGATCGCACGAAGCGCTCGAAGTCCGGCGTCACACGGCCCAGGGTGCGAATGGCAAGGCCGCGGGCACGAAGACGCAGAGCCTCGCGGCTGGCAAGCTGGCCGTCGAGGCCCGGCATGACCAGTGCCTTGGCAAGGGTGCGGGCGCGTTCGGCCGGCGGCGCGGCAAACAAAGGATTGGTGAGGAAGGCGCGGCGGCGCTCCTGCGGGAGCTGGCTCCAGACGATGCGCTGGAGCGTCTGCACTGCGCGCTTGAGGTCGAGCTCGCGGCGCACATAGGAGGACTTGAGCTCGGCATTGCGGGTCGTCTGCTCGGCATTCTCGGCCCAGACGGCGAGGGGAGACATCGCGACGTAGATCGGTTCGCAGACCGAGAAGGTGCGCATGTATTCCTGCAGCGTTGCCGTGCAGGCGAACTGGATCTCGAGCTGGCAGCGGGTATCGCGCGACCAGAAGAGGCCGCCGTTGGAAACGCCGATGCCGATGAGCAGGGATTGGCGAAAATCCTCGGGACTGTAGAGGCCCTCGACGAAGAGATCGTCGAGCACGCCGCCTTCGCTCAAATGCGCCCGATCGGTGCCGCTCGCGTGCTCTATGAACTGGTTGCGCAGCACGATCTCGACGCCGTTGTCGCGGCAGATGGCGATGTTCTCTTCAAAGAAGGTCGGCAGGACGAAGTTGTCGTCCTCGACCACGCAGAAATAGTCAGCGTCGTGCGGATTGCCGGCCGTGAAGCACTGGTCGATGTTCTTCGAGGCGAAGCGCTGAGGAACGTTGTGAGTGTAGCGGATGCGCGGATCGGCGAGGGCATCGACAGCAATGCGGCCCGATTGGCCCGGATCGTCGTCATAGACGTCGCAGACCCAGTTCTGCCAGCTCTGCGCGATGAGTGAGGACAGGGCGCGCTGCAGGGCCTCGGGCCGTTTGTAGGTGGGGGTGCGCACATGAATGAGGCCGGCGTTGCGTTCGACCATGGATCATTCTCCTGCGACGAGGCCCGGGCCGGTCTCGGCGGGCGGAGGGTTCGGTTGGCGGCGCGGGCGCGTGGGCGCGCGGCGCGTCAGCATGGCGAGGCCATGGGCGGCATAGACGAAGGTCGCGACCACGAGGATGGAGCGGACACTGAACTCGAAGAACACCTCGACCTCGATGAAACTGCGCAGGATCACCAGCGCCTGCATGCCGAGGAGGAAGGCATTCTCGGCTGTGGGACGCGCGAGGGCGTAGAGCGCCATGAGGATCGCGCCGCCGTAGATGACGAAGACCTGAAGCGCCATCCCTAAGAGGCCGATTTCCACGGCGTTGGAAATGTAGGTGTTGTGGAAGTTGAAGCCGGCGCCAGAGGGGACCATGAACATGGCCCAGAGCTGTTCGGCCGGTGCGAACCCCGTCACCCAGAAAGCGCGGTAGCCGAGGCCTTGCAAAGGGCGTTCGGCGATGAAGGAGAGGCCGATGGCCCAGAGGTCGGTGCGCCCGGTCAGGGTCGCGTCCTTGCCCGAACTGTTGAGAATGTCGGCGAGGAGCGTTTCCCCGTTGGTCATGAGGAAGAGCGCGAAGGCAGCCGAGCCGATCAGCGCACAGACGGAGAGGAAAACCTTCTGCATGCCCGTCAGGCGCTCCGTGAGCATCACACCGAGGATGACGCCGATGCAGGGCACGACCATCATGATGGCGCCCGCCGATTGGGCGAGCACGAGGAGAGGCGGCGAAATCAGCGCGCCGCCGAGAGCCGAGAGGCGTAAGAGGAACGGCGAAGTTCGGTCGAATACAAGGGCAGCCGAAACCAGCGCGAAGACCGCGACGTGGGCGGCGAACGCGTTCTTGCTGCCGAAGATGCCAAGCCATGCCGCCCCCATCGGCCGGTAGCCGATGGCAAGGCTGAGAACGACGCCTATGGCGTAGACGATGAACAGCATGCGCAGGAGCGTTGCCGCATTGACGCGTCCGGCGATGACGATGGCGATGGCGAGCGTCAGGAAGAGCTGGATGGAATAGCGCAGCGTCGCGTCTGGAAACTGTGACCATAGGGTCGAGAGCAGGCAATAGACCGGCAGCAGGAGCAGATACCACCAGCGGGCAAGGAGCCAGGCGCTGTGCTGGATATTGCTGACGATGAGCAGGCACCCGCAGGCAAGGAACGTCGCTGCCGAAAGCGAGCGGAAGATCGGATTGAGCACCAGCGCCGAGAGGGCGAGGAAGGTCAGGATCGCTGCGATATCGATAGGGACGTAGCGCGGCGCGGCGGTGCGATAGGTCGCGGTCATTGGGCTGCTACCCCGGCCTGCCGCGACGATACGGGAGCGACGATATCGATATCGGCGGGGATGAAGCCGGCGGCATAGAGGCCGGCCGCATCATCGCAGACAACGCGTGCGCCATCGCTGCAGAGATCGGCGAGCTCGGCCCGGGTGCGACGCGATGCGGGCAGCGACCAATCGGTTTCGGAGGGCGGCACATAGGCAGGGACGCGCCAGCCTTCCGATTCCCCACTGGCGCCGAGGCGGAGGTCCGTGTGCCTGGTTGCAGCCTTTTGCGGAGCCGCCGAGCGTCGCTGACGATCGGCAAGGGAACTCCAGAGATTGGAGACGAGGCGGGGATCGCGGGCAACCAATGCCATGGCGCCAATGGCGTCGCGTCGCTTGATGGCGGCGACCAGCCGCTCATAGGCATGGCTGCGGGTCAGGCATGCCAGCCGTTCGGCGAGTGCGGCAGCGACGGCGGGCGCGAAGGGACCTTGTCCAGCCAACCGGCGCTGGTTGTCGATCATGGCGGCGACATCGCTGGCCGAGAGGCGATGCGAGATCGAGCCGGCGTGGCGGCGATAGAGATACCAGGGTTCGGCGACGACCTGCATTCTCGCGCCGGCGAGCAGGAGGCGCAGGACCAGATCGTAGTCCTCGCCGATGCGCAGCGTCTCGTCATAGCGCGCGTCAGCGAGGACACGGGTCTTGATGAGGGGTTTGAGGTAGCCGAGAGGGGGGGTGCCCGGACGGATGCCGGCGAGAATCCAATCCTCGGGCGGCACGCGGAAAGCGCGCGGGTTGTCGTTGGCCAGAAGAAAGCGGGCGGGCGAGCCGTCTTCGTGGAAGTGCAGCAGGTCGTCGGCGACGATGTCGACGCCAAAATGGGCGGCGGCGGCCAACAGGCGCTCGAAACGCTCGGGATGGATGATGTCGTCCGAATCGACGATGGCGATCCACTGGCCGCGCGCCAGCTCCAGGGCCCGGTTGCGGGCGCGGGCGGGGCCGCCGTTTCCATCCGCCTCTACGAGGCGCACGCGAGGATCGCGCGCCATGACGGCGCGCACGAGGTCGAGGCTGTCGTCGCCGGAGGCGTCGTCGGAGACGATGACCTCGAGATCGGCAATGGTCTGGCCGAGCACGCTTTCGAGCGCCCGCACGATCTTGCGGCCGGCCCGGTAGTTGGCCATAGCGACCGAGATCAGCGGCACTTGCGCTCCTTCAAGCGTGGGGCGTGGCTCAGGCATGGTTTCGCCATCCGGCTTCGTGGGTTGCGCGAGCGATCGGGTCGGCGGCCCGCCGGGCGGGCGGAGGGCCTTTTCAGAGGCCCGTGCCGTCGAGCACCGCGTCGACGTCAGCGAGCATCTTGTTCAACTGGGCGATGTGCTCGGTGATCTGCTTGATGCGATGGCTCGCGGCGGCGGCGTTGTTCTCGGCCTGACGGATCGCTTCTTCCTCGGCGCTGTCCCGCTCGGCGAACTCGGGCGAGTTGTCGAGCAGGCTCGTGGCCTGGGCATAGTAGACGTCGAGACGGCGCTGCAGGCCATCCCGCTCGCGGGTCGCACCTTCGATGGCCGAAGCGATCGAGCGGCGCACGGTCATGAAACGATCGAGATCGGTATTGGCGTCACGCGCCGGATTGCGGGTGCGGAACATCCTCGAGCCCATGGAGAGTATGGAGGCCATGTTCTAACTCCCGAACGATGCGATGTGCAAACCGCCCGCGATCAGCGGCTGCCAGTGCGCGACAATACGACCTTGACGGTACGCAGCATGATCATGATGTCGCCGAGGAATGACCATTCCCTTACATAGCGTGCATCGAGCTGCACGCGTTGGTCATAGTCGACATCGCTGCGACCGCTGACCTGCCAGAGGCCGGTGAGGCCGGGGCGGGTGCTGGCGTATGCGGCGATGTCGCCGCCATAGCGCACGATCTCGGCCTGAACGATCGGCCGCGGCCCGACGAGGCTCATCTCGCCGCGAATGACATTGATGAGCTGCGGCAGCTCATCCAGGCTCGTTTCGCGCAGGAACCGGCCGACGCCGGTCACGCGCGGGTCCTTGCGCAGCTTCTGGGTGGCGTCCCACTCGGCCTTGGCGGCGGGGAACATCTCGAGATGCCGCGCCAGGGCTTCCTGGGAATTGACGATCATGGAACGGAACTTGAGGCAGCGGAAGCGCTTGCCCTTGTGCCCGATGCGCTCGTGAGCGAAGAACACCGGGCCCCTGTCGGTCGAGAACATGATGATGGCGATGAAGAACATCGCGGGCAGGGCGCAAAAGAGCAGGATCGACGCAGTGGTCACGTCGAAGGCGCGTTTCAGCGTGCCGCCCTTGGGCTCGCCGACTTCCGATGCGATCTGCGAAACATCCAAACCAGCATTGATGACGGACATTCTTTTAAAACCCGCACTGAGGAAATGACATTGGCTGCATTTCGGTCCCAGGATTCAGGCTGAACGTTCCGGGACCGGGCCATATTTCTTATGAGCGCGAAATACGGCTGTTTCGTAATCAAGGCCAGGGCGAGCCACACAGGGCACGCCGTGAGAGATTGGTTACAGGCCGCCAAGGGCCGATCGGACATCCAAGGGTGCTGGACCCCTAGCACAAATCAGCCGGCCTCAATGAGCTTAAAGGGAACATGAATGGCAAACAGCTGCAACACTTCGGCTGCATGGCAGTCATGCGCGGGCGCTGCCCTAAAAAGGGCCAAATCTCTGCGGTCGGGAAGCGAGACGTCAGGGGTGCGGCGCCATGGTGAACTCGCGCCCAAAAAGTGTGCAACTTTGCGGCTACTTCAAATATAGCCGGCGGGAAACGTGGCGGGGTGATGTAATATTCATCTCAAGCCGCGTTGTTCGCGTGCCCAGGTCAGAGGTTGAACAGGAAGACGATGCCGTTCCACAGGAGGTAGAGCCCAGCCCAGCCGGCCACGATCACGGCAAGCGCCGTCACGCCCCAGGGCCAGCGCGACCAGATGGTCTTGCGATCCTCGAGGTTAGGGGCGTGCAGATGCGCACTGCCAACGACGGCTTTGTCGTCGTGCCCATCCTGCTGCATGCGAACCTCCTGGTTTCGTGCGGTGCCTGTGACACCAGCTACTTATGCGCGCCGTTCCGAGAAAGCTGCAGGGGTCACGGCGAAGTGACCCTGGTTTTCATCGGAACGCCTTACTAGCAGTAAACGCGGCCTCTGGCCTGCGGTCGCATTTCGCGACGGCTTTTCTGCATCGAGGCGCCAACCCCTATCCACTGGCCTATTGCGACCGGCTTCCGATTTTTTGCCGATTCCCAGGGCATTTTCGCGCGCTCGTCACTTTCTGTCGCCGAAAGTAGCCGCGCTGCAAAAACTGCCGACCCAGGTTCTGGCCGGAGCCGAATTCGATCAGCCTCAGTTGCGCAGTAATAGCCGTTGGAGGGGGAAACTACAATGCGTATCCCCCTCAACTCTCCACAAGACCTTCGTTGCAGTTGATGCCTATCAAAACGGCTCGGCGGGTATGCCAGCGGCAAGTGAATTGCCTGATTTGTGTGCATCGCTGCCGTCTATTTGGGCAATGATCGCGCAGATTTTCTGAAACTTTTCTCACAACCGTCGCGTTCAACTGCCTTGCACGGATAGACACGTTTTCGTCATCATAAGTTCACGGGCTGCGCTTTGTGGCGGATTTTTGGCTCTGGGTTGCGAATAAGCCTTCGCGTTGCTTGCATCATAGGTATGCATGGCCTGGAACTCTTTATAGTAGACTTTGCGTACCCCCTATGGTGCCCTTTGCGGGCACAACGTTACTAACCTCAGGAGTTCGTCCATGGTGAAACGTGTCAGGACTGCCGTCTTCCCCGTCGCAGGGCTCGGAACACGGTTCCTGCCGGCAACCAAGGCCATGCCGAAGGAAATGCTGACGGTCGTCGACCGCCCGCTGATCCAATACGCGGTCGACGAGGCGCGCGAAGCGGGCATCGAGCATTTCGTGTTCGTGACCGGCCGCAACAAAGGCGTGATCGAAGATCACTTCGATCGCCAGTTCGAGTTGGAAACCACACTGGAAGTGCGCGGCAAGTCGGCTGCGCTCGCCGAGCTGCAAAAGGACCTGCCTTCGGCCGGCCGTACGAGCTTCACCCGCCAGCAGGAGCCGCTCGGCCTCGGCCATGCGGTCTGGTGCGCGCGCGATATCGTGGGCAACGAGCCGTTCGCGCTGCTGCTGCCCGATATGCTCTTCAAGGGTGAGCCGGGCGTCCTCAGGCAGATGATGGAGACTTACGAGGAAACCGGCGGCAACGTCATCGCCGTCGAGGAAGTGCCGCTTTCGGAAGTCTCGTCCTACGGCGTCGTCGCCAGGGGCGAGGGGGCGGACGAGGGTTTCCGCATCACCGAGATGGTGGAAAAGCCCAAGCCCGAGAAGGCGCCGTCCAACCTCATCATCTCCGGCCGCTATATTCTGCAGCCTGAGGTCTTCTCCCTTCTTGCCGACCAGCCGCGCGGTGCGGGCGGCGAGATCCAGATCACCGACGCCATGCAGACGCTGATGCGCAGCCAGCCTTTCGTCGGTGTGAAATACCGGGGCCAGTCGTTCGACTGCGGCTCCAAGGTCGGGTTCCTTACGGCCAACGTCGTCTACGCTCTCGACCGCGACGACATCCGTGACGGGTTCCTGGAAGCGCTGGGCAAGGTCGGGCTCGACAGTCGTCTGCCGGACCCGCTGCTGCGCGCAGCCGAATAGCGGTTAGAGTATTACCGTCACGAAAAGGGGCGCCACTTCGGTGGCGCCCCTTTTCGTTTGGACCATGCGCGGTGGAGGGCTGCTATTGCGCCGGTGTCTTCTGGCGCGGGGCAGGCGCGGGGGCGACCTGATAGTAGCGGTCGTAGCTGCCGACGAACTGCTCGGCGGCGCCCGGATCGCTGTAGCGGCCGAGCCGGGCGAAATCGACCTTGTTGAGCACGACGCCGATGATCTCGTCGGCGAACTGGGGTTCGTTCTCGACAAGGGCGCGTACCAGCCGGCGCGGCGTGCGACCCCATTCGGTCACGAGGATGAAGCCATCCGTCCAGGGCTGGATGGAAAGCGCATCGACCATCGGTCCGAGCGGCGGCAGGTCGATCACCACATAGTCGAACTCGCGGCGGACTTCCTCGAGCAGCGCCTGAATGGCAGGGGAGCTGAGGAAATCGTTGGAGGTCGCAGCCGTTGCCGAGGAAATTGCGGGCAGGATGACGAGGCCCGTCTCGGGGTCGGTGCGTGCGATCTGGCGCCACGGCACGCCGACGGCGAGATCCATGAGGCCGAGGCCCGACTCCGGCGCGACGAGCTGGCTGGCGGCCGGCTGACGCAGGTCTGCATCGATCAGCAGCACCTTGTCGCCGTTGACAGCGAGCATCTCGGCGAAGGAGACGGCGAAGGTCGTCTTTCCCTCGCCGGGCAGCACGGAAACGGTGCCGATCGTCACGGCGCGGCCGGTCCGATGGCGCTTACGCACCATGAGTTTGGCGGACTTCAGGGTTTCGAGGAAGGCCGTTGTCGGCGCGTTGGAGCGGCGCCCGATCACCTGGTCGCGGATATAGCGGTGGTTCTGCAGGGCTGTCGCCTTCTTGCTCCGCCGGGTACCGGCGCCGTTGAGGCGGGGCAGGTAGCCAATGAAGCGCAGGCCCAATTCGTTGGCGATCTGGCTGCCGATGCGGAAGGAGCGTTCGCGCAGTTCGTTGATCGCGCCTGCACCAACGCCGAGGAAGGCGCCGAAGATCATGGCGCCGGCGAGGACGAAGAGAGTACGCGGACCGGACGGATCGCGCGGCAGTTCGGGGTCGGTGATGATGCGCACGCCGGGAATCGGGAAAGACTGGCGCTGGATCGATTCCTCGTAGCGCGACAGGTAGGTGTTGTAGAGCAGCCCCAGCGCCGACGAGCGCTGCTGAAGCTCGGTCAGCTCGACCTGGGCCTGGTTGGTCTCGGCGGCGGCGCGACCCTCGGCGTTGATCTGTTCGCGAAGCCCGTTCTCCTGCCGCTCGGCGACGGTGAGCTGGTTGCGGTACTGCTCATTGAGGTTGCGCAGTTGGACGAAGATCTGGTCGTTGAGCGCATTCCGTTCTGCTCCGAGCACCGCGATTTGCGGATGATCGGCGCCATAGGCGGCGGTGACTTCGTCGATACGGCGCACGATCGAGGCGTAGCGGGTGCGGATGGTGGCGATCTCGGTGCCGTCGATGCCGGGACCGTTGAGCAGGGCAACGTTGTCGCCGGCCGCGTCGGGCCCCAGGTCGATCACCGTCTGCAACTGGTTGGAGAGCGCGCGTACGCGCGCGGTCTCGGCCTGGGCCAGCACGAGCTGGCTGGTCAGCGCCTCGAGGCGCTGGTTGCTGAGGGTCTGATCCTCGCCAACGGTCAGCCCGCTCTCGCGCCGGAACTGCTCGACGTCGAGCGTCGCCTGCCGCTGGTTGGCGCCGAGCTCGGTGAGACGGCCCTGCAGCCAGTCGGTCGCCTGGCGGGTGGCGTCGAGGTCGGCGTTGAGCTGATCCTGGACGAAGGCCTGCGCGTAAGCGTCGGCGATGCGGTGGGCGAGCTCGGGCGAGGTGGTTTCGTAGGCGACACGGATGACGGCGCTACGTCCGACGCGCTCGACAGCCACGTTGGCGCGCAGTGCACCCGCGGCTTCCGCGACCGTCGCCTCGGCTGCGGGCGGTTCCTCATCGGAGCCGAGCAGGGGCGAGAGCAGGCCGGTGACCATGCCTTTGATCCGCCGGCTGAAGGAGGGCGGAGGATTGAGGAATTCCGGGTCGGTCATCAGGTTCTCGGCCTGCGCCACGGCGGTGGCGATGCGGCTCGATTTCAAGACCTCGATCTGGTTGAGCACCTCGGATTCGAGGTCCATGGCGTTGGTGGGCTGAGTCACCTGGCTCACCACCTCGCGCAGGTTCTTGTCGATGAGAATCTGGGCGGCTGCCACGTAGGTGCGCGGCGCCAGGGCGAGATAGAACACGCCAAGGCCGATCCCGAAGGCAAGGCCCAATGCCAGCACCCGCCACTGACGGCGCAGGACCGAGAGAATCCTGTCGACGTCGATGAACTTGAGGTCCGCCAGCCGTGGGGCGTTCATGTCCGGGAAATTGCCTCGTTCAAGCATGGGCGCGTTTCCCCTTCGTTGCGTGATGGTCATCGATAACCGGATGATCGGGCGTCATCATGACGGCTTGACTTCGCCGTAGTGGACGGCCTGGCGCGCGCCGAAGATGCCGCTGATGACACCCATGTGCAGCACGGCCCGCAGGAGGTTGCGGCGCCAGTGGACGGGCGAGAAGGCCGTGGCCGCGGTCATGACGATGCAGTACCCGGCCTTGGCGGCGGCTACGCCCGCGTCCTTGAGGTTCGAGCCGCCGGCAACGGTTTTCAGCCGCATGCCGTGAGTTTGCCCGGCGCGCAGGCGCCGGCTGACCAGCCAGCCCATGCCGGCGCGGTTGGCGGGCACGGGCTCATAGACAACGGCTCCCGGCGCCTCGACGATGGCGCCGCCGCGATCGCTGAGGCGATAGAAGAAATCGGTATCCTCGCCGCCGGATTTGCCCAGCGCCGGATCGAAGCGCAGGGTGTTGGCGGGCGCAGACCAGCGGATCAGCACATTGCAGGTGTAACCGGTGCGGATGGCGCCGTTGATGATGACGGGCAGGGTGGAATGGAAATCACCCTCGACCAGCCAACCGGGGGAGGCGGGGGAATAGACCGCGCGAACAGGACCGAGCACGGCCTGGGCTCCGGACGCCTCAGCCGCCTCCAGGAGCTTTTCGAGCCACACGCGCGAAACGGTCTCGTCGTCGTCGACGAAGGCGAGGAATTCGGCGCTCGCCTCGTCGAGGCAGGCGTTGCGCGCGATCGAGATGTTGGCCGCGGGACTGTGCAGGTAGGTGATCGGGAAGGGGAACGTCTCCGCGATCCGCTCGACCAGCGGGCGGGCCGAGGGCGTCTCGTCATTGTCGGAAACGATGACCCGCACCTCGGTTTCGCCGATCTGGAGGGCGGCGATGGAGGCCAGCGTTTCGGCCAGGTGCGGCCGGCGGAAGGTGCAGATGCAGATATCGACGCTTCTTGCCATGCTCAGGTCCTCGCTTTCCCGTCGCCCGTGAAGGTGCGCGCCACATGCATCCAGAAGCCCGAGGACCAGGCGAGGTGCATGATCATGGCGGCGATCCCGACGAGCGGCGCACGGCTGAAGGGCAGCCCGTATTTGTCGAAGTGCCGATAGGTGGCGTAGGCCCCGAGCGCCAGGCACGCGATGCACCAGAGGACGAGGGGGATCAGCGCGCTCCAGTGGACGAAGGAGAGCAGGGCAAGCGCCACGGCCGGCAGGATGACGAGCGGCAGCATCTGGCGGATGCGCGGCACCATGCGGTGCTTGAGAATGTTGCGGGCGCGGCCGCTGCCATAGCCGAAATACTGCTTGAAGAGCTTGGCAGGAGTGGCGCGCGGGAAGTAGGTCATCACCGTGGCGTCGGTGAGCCAGATCCTGTAGCCGGCCGAGGTCAGGCGATAGTCGAGCTCGGCGTCCTCGTTGAAGCGGAACGTCTCGTCGTATCCTCCAACCGCGCGATAAGCGGGAACGCTCATCAGCGCATGGTGACCGTGGTCGACGAAGCGGCCGCCAAGGCCGGTGCGATGGGCCGAGCCACCGGTGCCGACCAGGGAGTTCTGGGCGGTGGCGACGGCGCGCTGAAAGGTGCTCTCGCCGACGGTGATCATCGGCACGACGATGCTGTCGACCCTCAGTTCCTGCGCCTCCCGGACCAGCGCGCGGCAATAGTCGGGCGGGTATTTGCCGTGGGCGTCGATACGGATGACGTAGTCTGCATCGTCCCCGAACTTTTCGACCGCCAGATTGATGGCGGCGCTCTGGATGCGCTTGGGATTGTCGATGAAGGACACGGATGCGTGCTGTTGCGCGTAGCGCGCGGCGATGTCGCGGGTCCCATCGGTACTGCCGCCGTCCGCGACGACGATCGCGGCATCCATGGCCGCGGCCTCGACCATCAGCATGTCGAGAAGGCCCGCGATGTGGCGCGCCTCGTTGAGCGTCGGGACGACGATCAGACACTTGGCGTAGGGTTTGACGACGTCGCTGCTTTCGCTCATGCGGCTTGCCTCACGGCCTCGGTTGCGCCGGCGAGGTTTTTCAGCCGGTCGACGAATTCGATGCATTCGGCGGTGCCGAAAGCGAAATGGTTCTGCGGAACCGCGGCGACCGTCCCGGCCAGTTCGGCGATGCGGGGCAGGGTGAGGCTGCCGAGGTGGGAGAGAAGTGTTTCTTCGGTGATGTCCGGCACTGTGATGCCGATCCCCTGCCGCTCGACGAAGGCGGCCGTCTCGGTGCCGGCGAGCGCGATAGGCACGGCGCCGTGCAGGCATCCCTCATAGATGCGGTTGGGCAGGAGCCACTGGGAATTGAGGCCTTCCTCGAAGAAGTCGATGGCCCAGGCGAGGTGGACTTCGGAATAGATCGAGGCAAGCTCCTGCGGGTTCTGATAGGGCCCCATGAAGCGCATGTGCGGCTGGGCCTCGACGAAGCCGTGGAAGTCGTCGAACTCGGTGAGAGCCGGACGGCCGCGCAAGATCACCTCGACCCTGCCATCCATGGCATTGGCGAAGCCGGCGAGCGCGGCGAGGGATTTGCGGCAACGCAGCGCGCCGAACCAGCCGATGCGGATCGGGCCATCCGCGGGGGCGTTTGGGGCCAGTGAAGGGTTCCGGCCGCGCTCGCTGCCCTCGAAGAACACCTTGTTCTCGATGACGACGGCGGGCGGTGCGCCGTGGATGTCGAAATAGTTGCGCAGGAACGCGGGCGAGCTGGTCAGCAAAAGCGAGGCATTGCGGGTCAGGTGCTGCTCGGCGCCGCGCATGGCCCGGCCGACGACATCCTCACGCAGAAGCAGGCGGTGGATGTCGAGGCATTCGTAGACGATGGGCGGCTGCGAGGGCCAGAAGGCGCGCAGCTTACCGGCCAGCGGCAGCATCTCGAGGTTGCGTGCGATGATGACGTCGGGCGCGCCGATCGGGTGCAGGCGGCGGGTGACCGAACGATGCGCGCGCACCACGGCCATGATGCGCTGGGCGAAGCGCGCGTCGAACGTCTCGCCGAGCTCGACATAGTTGACGACGTCGAGGTCCGGCGGCGTGGTATCGGCACGACGAAAGCCGGCGACGGCGACTTCGGCGCCACCGGTACGCATCATGTCTATACGGCGCCCAACGGCAGGATCGGCCAGGTTGGGCACCAGGTAGAGCACTTTCAGCAATGTTGTTTCTCCTGTCCCGAGGGGCAGTCATGGCAACTTGCGGCGGGGTTTTCAGCTCTTGCCCGCAATCGCTCGCGAACAGATCGGCTGCCACTTTCTGAGCAGCTCAGTTTCCGGGCACGCCGGCCCGGCAGATGCAGGGTCGATGCGCGAGGGCGATCGCACGAGACGTCTGCCTGCAAGTAGGACGTGAGGAGCCGGAAGGGTCAATCCGGGATGTCGCGGGACAGGTTTGCGATATTCGCATAACTGCCGACCGGTCAAAGCCGGCCTGCAACTGACTGACACCGCAGGAAATTCTGAGAACGTGGCGGAGGTGTGGCGCACGGCGCACCCGTGTTTTCCGTCCGAAGCGAGCGGGGAATTTGGGCGGCATTGTGCCGACGCGTACCGAAATTTTGCGGTGTCGCTGTCGCTGCGGGATGGAAGTGTCGGCTCCCGGCCGACTACCGTTCCGTGCCTCCGGAGGGCGCCGTATCAGGTGCGAAACGGCCGCGCTCGTCGGCCTCCATCAGCTCGTTGATGACGTTGCGGATGTGCCGCGCCATGGCCTTGTAGGCGGCATCGGGACTGCGCATGCGCAGGGCCGAGAGAACGGCGTGGTGGTCGCCGATCCAAAGCGGGCGCACGCTTTCGGCGTGGATGTGCTCGTGCAGCTTCTTCCACATCACCGATTCGTCGCGCTGGGCCCACAGCGTCTCGATCATGGAGACGATGATGGCGTTGCCGGTCATCTTGGCGATGGTCATGTGGAAGTCGCGGTCGCCCTTTTCCTGGAGAAGGACGACGTCGGTCTCGCGCTCCATCTGGTGAATGCACTCTTCCAACACCATGAGATCGTAGCTGGTGGCGCGCTCGGCGGCGAGGGCGGCTGCGCTCGCCTCGATGGCAAGGCGAGCCTCCAGCAGCTCGAACGGGCCGGGGCCGATGTCGCTGTCGGGCAGGTCGAACGAGACCTGGCTGACGCGCGCCGGCAATACAACGATGCCGGCGCGTCCCTTCACCTCGACGATGCCGCGCATCTCGAGGGCGATCACCGCCTCGCGGATCACCGGCCGGCTGACGCCGAGCTCCTCGGCAAGCTCACGCTCGGAGGGCATGCGCCACGTCCGGTTGCCGGCGTTCTCCTCGATCATGCGGGCGAGCTGGCGGGCGACGACCTGGTAGAGGCGCTGATCCGATTGCAGACGCGGTGACTGTTCTTGCTGCACTCAGGCCATCCTCTCCGGCGGCATCGCCCCGCCATTGTCTATCACGGCAACCAGGAGCGATAGAGCGGGTGATCCGCAGTGATCGGCAGCGGCGTCGGCTGGCCGGTGCGCTGCGAGTGGTAGGCGGCGGTGACGAGCTCGAGGGAGTTGCGCGCATCCTGCAGGGTCACGGGCGGCTCGCTGCCGTCAACGATAGCCTGATGGAAGAGTTCGAACTGACGGGTGTAGCCGTCTTCCTTGACCTCGTAGTCGGCCAGCGCGGCGTCGATCCTGGCCTGGTGCTCGGGTTCGCCGGCCGTGAAGACCCAGGGGTCGCGGCCCATGGTGTATGGCTCGAGAATGCTCTCGGCGACCATATCGGCAAAGCAGAAGCGCAGGCGCGAGATCTCCTTGCGCGAGCCGAGGGTCATGGAGAGGGAGGCGAGCGAACCGTTCTGCATCTTGACGGCCAGCGCCATGGTGTCCTCGACCTCGATCTTGTTCACCAGCGTTTCGCCATAGGCGAAGACCTCGGCGCAGGTGCCATGCACGTAGTTGAGCATGTCGTGGGCGTGGATGGCGTGGCCGAGCAGGCCGCCGCCGAGCTCCGTCGCCCATTTGCCGCGCCAGGGCACCTCGTAGTAGGCCGGGCCGCGCCACCAGTGGGTCTCGATGGTGGTGAGGAACGGACGGCCGGTGAGGCCGAGCTCGATGAGGCGCTTCAGCTTCTGCAGGCCCGTGCCGTAGCGGTACTGGAAGATCGGCATGAACTTGCGGTCGGTGCCGGCGACGATCTTCGCCATCTCGTCGACATCGGCGATGGAGCCGAAGAGGGGCTTTTCGCAGATGACGTGCTTGCCGGACTCGATGCCGCGTCGTGAGAGCTCGAAATGCGAGTCGGGCGGGGTGCAGACGTCGATGATGTCGAGGTCGTCGCGGGCGAACAGGCTGTCGACGTCCTGGGTATATTCGCCGACGCCGTATTCTTTGACGAGCTTCCGGCCGCGGTCCTCGTCGAGCGAGCAGAGCACGGGAACCTCGAAAAGCTCCTTGTTCCAGTCGTAGCCGACAAGGTGGCGCTGGGCGATGCCGGCTCCGATCAGGCCGACGCGCAGTTTCCTGGTCATGTTTTTACGGTTCCTTGGACGCTTAGTTCCTGGTGATGACGGTCGCCTTGGCCTGTGCCTCCAGCGAGAGGCGGCAGACTTCGAAGACGTGGTGCTGGGTCATCGCCGTTTCGGTGCGGTTGCGCACGTCGTCGATGAACTGGGTGAAGTAGTCGAGGGATTCGTCGGAGCAGTCGATGTATTCGACACCCGCCTTGTTGACGAGGAAGAGGTGATCCTTGCCCTCGCGACCGGCGATGTCGACGTATTTGCGCAGCTCGATGTAGCCCTCGGTGCCGAGGATGGTCAGACGCCCATCGCCCCAGGTGGGCAGGCCGTCGGGCGTGAACCAGTCGACGCGCACATATCCCGAGCCCTTGTCGCTGCGCAGCAGCACCTCGCCGAAATCCTGAAACTCCGGTGCTTTCGGCGTACCGAAGTTGCCTACTGACGAAGCGACGACTTCGCCGGTCTCGGAGCCTGTGTAGAACAGGAACTGATCGATCTGGTGCGAGGCAATGTCGACGATGATGCCGCCGAAGGCGTCGAGCTTCCAGAACCAGTCGGGCCGGGAGCCGCCGAGCCGATGTGGCCCCATACCCATGGTCTGCACGACGTTGCCGATGGCGCCGTCCTTGACGAGCTTGCCCGCCTTGACCGCCGAACGCACGCACAAGCGCTCGGTGAAGCAGACGGAAAAGATACGGCCGGTTTCCTTGACCGTGGCTTCGAGCTCGGCGAGTTGGTCGAAGGTCGTGGCGCCGGGCTTGTCGACCATCACGTCCTTGCCGGCGCGCATGGCGCGGACGGCGATGCCGGCGCGGTCGCGGGGTATGGCGGCTGAGCAGATGACGTCGATGCTTTCATCGGCAAAGATCGCATCGCGGTCGAGGCGCGGTGCGTCCGGATAAGTCTGGGCAAAAGTTTCGACCAGGCCCGGCACGGAACTCTCAGGGCAATAGCCGACGAATTCGGCGCCGGCGCGGGTCAATCCCTTGACGTGGTCGAAGATGTGTCCGTGGTCGATCCCGACGACCGCAAATCTGAGCATCGCGAAGCTGTCTCCTGTCGATTTGTCTGAGAGCCACCCCGATCAGGACGACGGGAGGGCATCGGAGTTTGGTCAAACCAGATTACGTGAGGGGAGCAATGTCAAGCGTTTTTGGCAATCGCGATTTTGCAGCCACAGCGGACCAATTCCGTTTCATCTCTTTGATTTAATGGGCAATTGGAACAATTGATAATTTTGGCTGCGGGGAAGGGTTGACAATCTGGTCTTACCAGAACACGGTTGCGCCCCTAATTCCGGGAGGAGGAAACCGATGATGCGTAGGATCATGAAAACGACGAGCGCGCTGGCGCTGATGGTGGCGGCGCTGCCGGCGACGACCGCGCTCGGGCAGGAAATCCGGGTGTGGGCGGGCGATACGGGCACCGGCGGCGTGCTGTTCGAGGAGATGGCCAAGTCTTTCGAGGAAGCCAATCCCGGCGTCGACGTCATCGTCGAGGAGGTGAGCTACCAGACCATCGTCGAGAGCCTGCCGGTGCAGCTCGAGGCGGGCGAGGGGCCGGATATCGCCATCATCACGGACCTTGGCGGTCTCAGCCGCTTCTATCTCGATATCACCGACTATGTGGACGCTGAGTATTTCGAGCAGGAGTGGGGCCAGACGCTGCAATGGCTGCGCGGCGGGCAGCAGACCGAGGCCATCTTCGGCATGCCGACGACGCTGACCGTCAACGGGGCCTATGTGAACCTGACCCTTTTCGAGCAGGCGGGCGTGCCCGTGCCGGAAGAGGGAGCGACCTGGGAGGAATGGGCGGCTGCCGCCAAGCAGGTTGCCGAGGCGACGGGTACCGAGTTTGCCATGGAGATGGACCGCTCCGGCCACCGGTTCGCGAGCCTTGCCATCAGCTATGGGGCGGAGATGGTCGACGAGGAGGGCAGGCCGGTGATCGACGACGGTTTGCGCGCGGCCATCGAGCAGTTCGTGGCCTGGCACCAGGACGGCACCATGCCCATGGACCTCTGGGGCGCGGTCGGCGGCGCGACGCACCGCGAGCTCTTCTCGGACTTCCTCAACGCCAACGTCGTCTTCTACTTCGGCGGCTCATGGACGCTGAGGCAGATGGACACCGAGGTCGGCGATCTCTTCGACTGGGCGGTGGTGCCGACGCCATGCGGACCGTCTTCCTGCACCGCAATGCCGGGCGGTGGGGCGATGACGGCTTTCGCTCATAGCCAGCATCCCGAGCTCGCGGGCGCCCTCATCAATCACTACGCGCAGCCGGAAAATCTCGATCACTACATTTCGACCGAGGTCGAAATTCCCTCGGCGGCATCGCAGATCGAGAACGGGGTCGAGTATCCGGGCGCCTCGGAACGGACGACGGAGGCGCTTGCGACCTTCACCGCGCAAATCCCCAAGATGGCGGACGCGGCCTGGCGGTTCCAGGGCTGGCGCTTCCAGCGCGCCATGATGAACTCGCTGACCACCCGCATCAGCCAGGTGCTCAACAACGAGCTCGACATCGATGCCGCGCTGACGCGCATCGAGGAAGACGTGAACCTCGCCATCGAAGCGGCCGGCGGCCAGTCGTAAACGGTTTGAACGAGGGCGGCCGTTCGTTACGGCCGCCCTTCTTTCGCAGACCGCAGGAGGACCCATATGAGCGCAGGAACCCAGTTCGCGGCAGCGGCGGGCGCGGTGGTATCGCTGCCGGCGCGCATCGTCGAACCTTTGATGTACGGGTTGCAAAGGCTTCTCGGCATCAAGCGGATGCCATGGGTTTTCCTGGTGCCGAACCTGACCGCGGTGGTGCTCTTCGCGCTGCTGCCGGTCTTCATCAACATCTTCTATTCGATGAGCGGAAGCGACCGGCTCTATCCATGGGATCGGCCCCTGGTCGGCGGCGCGAACTACGCGACGCTCTTCGACTGCGGTAATTTCCTCGATCCCTCGACCTGCTCGCGCGATCTCTTCTGGCGGGCGCTGGGCAATACCCTCGTTTTCGTGCCCGTGCAGGTCGCGGCGATGATCGTCATCGCGCTTCTCACGGCCATCTGCCTCAACCGCGATATACGCGGGCGCGGGTTCTTCCGTGGCATCTTCTTCTTCCCGGTGATGCTTTCGCCGGTCGTGGTGGCGCTGACCTGGCAATGGATCCTGCAACGCAACGGCGCCCTCAACGGCCTGATTTCGTCGGCTGGGCTGACGCCGGTCAACTGGCTGGTCTTCCCCAACACCGCCTTCTTCTGGTCGGTGTTCGTGACGGTGTGGGCGCATATGGGGTTCTACACGATCATCCTGCTTGCCGGCCTCCAATCCATTCCCCGCGACGTCTACGAGGCGGCAAAGATGGACAGCGCCACACCCTGGCGCGTCTTCACCCGCATCACGCTGCCGCTCCTGAAGCCGGTGCTGCTCGTCGTCTTCATCCTTGCGGTCATCCGTTCGGTGCAGACGTTCGATGAGCTCTACGTGCTGACCGGCGGTGGACCGGGCTCGGCGACGATGCTGATGGTCCAATACATCTATGAGGTCGGCTTTGCCGCCCAGCCGAGAAACTTCGGCCTCGCGGCCGCCGCATCGCTCCTTCTCGGCATCGCGCTCCTCATCTTCACGGCGATCCAGATGCGCATTTCGCGGGGAGGCAGGAATGACTGAGGCCAGCATGACCAAGACCGATATGTCGATCTCAGGTTTCCTTACCCGCCGGCGCCGTCGCGGACGGTTCGACTGGACCGACGGGCTCACCTACGCTTACCTGCTGCTCGGGCTGGTGGTGATGTTCGCGCCGGTGCTCTGGGTCGTCATTTCTTCGTTGAAGACGCCGGCGAACCTTGCCGAATTCCCGCCGACCATGCTGCCCTATTCGTCCGAGACGGTGACGGTCGAAGGGTTCGATCAGCCGTTGCCCCTCTTCGACGTGGTCGGTGAGGATGGGGAAACGCGCAGGCTCGCGCAGATCCGGCGGGTCGGCATACAGGCGCAGATGATCGACCCGGCCGATCCCGAGGCGGGGCGGATCGTGGTGCCGGTGGAAACGGCAACGCCCGTGCGGCGCATCTATCTGGCAGTCGAGAACTACACCAATCTGCTCGCCAGCTCGGGCAACGACCTCTGGCGATACGTCTTCAACAGCCTGTTCATCACGGTCGTGGCGACCCTCATCACGCTGGTGATGAACTCGATGGCGGCCTTCGCGCTCTCCAAGTATCGCTTCCGCGGCTCGAACGTGGCGCTGGTCTCGATCCTTGCAACCCTGATGATCCCCGCGACGGTAGTGCTGGTGCCGACCTATATGATCGTTGCTCAGCTCGGGCTCGTCGGCAATCTCTGGGGCGTCATCCTGCCGACGGTTGCAACACCCACGGGCGTGTTCCTGCTGCGGCAATACATGCTGACCATCCCCGACGAGCTTGTCGAGGCGGCGCGCATGGACCACGCCAGCGAATGGCGCATCTTCTGGAAGATCATCCTGCCGCTTTCATCGCCTGCGCTGGCAGTGGTGGCGATCTTCTCGATCCTGTCACGCTGGAACGACTTCCTGCTGCCGCTCGTCGTCCTGACGCGCCGCGAGTCCTATACGCTGCAGCTCGCGCTCGCCTCGTTCCAGACCGAATACGGCATCCGCTACGAGATCCTGCTGGCGATGACGACGCTGACGGCCCTGCCGCTCGCCTGCGCATTCATCTTCCTGCAGCGCTACATCACCTCCGGCATCGCCTCGACCGGCATCAAATAGGTTCAGCACATGGCCAGTCTCACCCTAGAGAACATCAAGAAATCCTTCGGGGCGGTCGACGTCATCCCCGGTGTCGATCTCAACATAGAAGACGGCGAGTTCGTCGTCTTCGTCGGCCCCTCGGGATGCGGGAAATCGACCTTGTTGCGCCTGATCGCCGGGCTCGAGGACGTGACCGACGGCGATATCCGCATCGATGCCGACAGCGTGATAACGACGCCTGCCGCCGACCGTGGCGTGGCGATGGTGTTTCAGTCCTACGCGCTCTACCCACACATGACCGTCCGCGAGAACCTCTCCTTCGGGCTCGAGAATATCCGCATGGCCAAGCTCGAGATATCGCGGCGGGTTTCCGAGGCGGCGCGCCTGTTGCAGATCGAACAACTGCTCGAGCGGCGGCCGAAGCAACTTTCCGGCGGGCAGCGCCAGCGCGTCGCCATCGGGCGCGCGATCACGCGCGACCCCAAGATATTCCTCTTCGACGAGCCGCTTTCCAACCTCGATGCGGAGCTGCGCGTGCTGATGCGCGTCGAGATCACCAAGCTGCACGAGCGGCTCGGCAACACGATGATCTATGTGACCCACGACCAGATCGAGGCCATGACGATGGCCGACAAGATCGTGGTCCTGAGGAAAGGCGTCATCGAGCAGGTCGGCGCGCCGCTCGAGCTCTACAATCATCCGAAGAACCTCTTCGTTGCCGGCTTCATCGGCTCGCCGCGTATGAACTTCGTCGAAGGACGGATCGAGGCCGTGGGCGAGGGGACAATCACCTTTGCGGCCGAAGGACTGCCGCCGCTCGTCCTCGAAGGCGCGGTCGAAGGCGCAATGGCAGGCGCAGCGGCGACGCTCGGCGTGCGTCCGGAGGATTTTGTCATCACCGAGGGCAAGGGCTGGCCGGCAGCGGTGAACGTTGCCGAGCAGTACGGGGCGAGCAGCTACCTGCATTGTACTCTGCCCGGGGAGCGGCCGGTGCTGATCCATGAGCCGGGCCAGAGCAAGGCGAGCCGGGGAGATGTGTTGCACGTCGCGCCGCCGGCCGGGCGCTGGCACCTTTTCGATGCCGACGGGCTGGCGCTGCGCAAGGCCTGATCGCCATGATTGAAACCTGGCGCTGGTTCGGCCCGCGCGACGTCACCACCATTGCCAACGTGATGCAGACGGGCGCGCAGGGCATCGTCTCGGCGCTGCACCATGTACCGGACGGAGCCGTCTGGACTGCCGAGGAGATCCGCAGGCGTCAGAATGAGGTCCGGTTCACCGCAGAGGGGCGGGCATCGGGGCTTGAATGGCTTGTGGTCGAAAGCCTTCCGGTCTCCGAGGACATCAAGCGGCAGACGGGCGAGTGGAAGGCGCATCTCGCCACTTACCGGCAGAGCCTCGAAAATCTCGCGGCTGCTGGCATCGAAACCGTCTGCTACAACTTCATGCCGGTCATCGACTGGACGCGCACGCAGCTCGCCTGGCAGGTGCCGCATGGCGGCTATTGCATGCGGTTCGACGCTATCGATTTCGCCGTGTTCGACATCCATCTTTTGAAGCGCAAGGGGGCGCGTGAGGATGTGCCGCCGGACGTCGCCGAGGCGGCGGAGCAGCGGCATCGGGAAATGGACGAGGCGGGGAAAACGGCCATTGCCGCAAGCGTTCTCGCTGGCCTGCCGGGGGCGGCCGATGCGCTTTCGCTCGACACCGTGCAATCCCATCTCGACAAGTATGGCGATATCGATGCGAGCCGTCTGCGCCGACATCTCTTTGCGTTCCTCGAGGAGGTGGTGCCGACGGCCGAGCGGCTGGGGCTGCGGCTCTGCTGTCACCCGGACGATCCGCCGTTCTCGCTGATGGGCTTGCCGCGCATCATGTCGACGGAGACCGACTACAAGGCCGTGCTCGACCACATCCCGTCGCCGGCCAACGGCATGACACTCTGCTCGGGTGCGCTCGGCGCGCGACCGGACAACGACCTGCCGGGCATCATGCGCCGGTTGGGCGACCGCGTGCATTTCATCCACCTGCGCAACGTGAAGCTCGAAGGCGGCGAGGTCGGTTCTTCGTTCTTCGAATGCGAGCACCTGGAAGGCAGCGTCGACATGGCGGCGCTGGTCGAGGCCATCGTCGACGAGGAGCGGAGGCGCAAGGCCGAGGGACGTTCCGACCATTCCATCCCGATGCGCCCCGACCACGGTCAGGACATCCTCGATGACATCGGACGCGGCGCGCAGCCGGGTTATCCGCTGATCGGTCGGCTGAAGGGGCTTGCCGAGCTGCGCGGGCTGTTCCGGGCGACGGAGCGATTCAAGGCTGCCGGCGTAAACACGCCGTAGCCACTTTCGCTCTTTGCGCTATGATGCGGCACCCGATCAAGGAGGCCAGCATGCGTACTCTCCTTCTCGCCGTCGGAGCTCTCATCCTTGCCGCCATCATCGCGACGCCGTTCGTCCTGGCGCCCGGCGATGCGGCGACACAGACGGCGCCCGCCGATTCCGTCGATGCGGACGAACAGGCGCAGATCATCGCGGCGATGGCGCCGCCCAAGCGTGAGCGTCCGGTGATCGCCATCGCGACATTCAACCCGGCGACGGAGGTCTCGGATTTCCTTTCGGCCTATGGCGTTCTTTCGCGCGCAGGCGTCGCCGAGGTGACGGTGGTGGCCGAGAGGGACGAGCCCGTGCAGCTCTATCCGAGCCTTTCCATCGAGCCGCAAGAGACGATGGCGGCGTTCGATGAACGCTACCCCGAGGGGGCGGACTATGTCGTCGTGCCGGCGATGGATCCAGGCACCGATCCCTTCGTTGCCGACTGGATCGTCGCCCAGCAGGAAAAGGGCGCCAAGATCATCTCGATCTGCAACGGTTCGCGCATGATCGGCACCGCTGGCCTGCTCGATGGGCGGCGCGCCACGGCACACTGGAGTGCCGTCAAGGAACTGCGCGACAAGTACCCGACCATGGAATGGGTGCCGGACCGCCGCTACGTGATCGATGACGGGGTTGCGACCTCGACCGGGATCACCGCCAACATCCCGATCATGATCGCGCTGGTCGAAGCTATCGGTGGGCGCGAGGCGGCCGAGCGGGTGGCCGGAGAGCTCGGCGTCACCGGTTGGGACGCGCGGCACAACTCGGCCGCGTTCGGCCTGACCCTCGAGCACATGAAGACGTTCGTGCGCAACAAGATCAGCTTCTGGCGGCAGGAGACGGTCGGCATCCCGATTGCGGACGGGGTGGACGAGGTGGCGCTGGGCTTTCTGGTGGATGCATACTCGCGCACCGAGCTTGCCGATGTGCTGACGGTCTCGACCGGTGGTGCGCCGGTGCGCAGCCTCAACGGATTGACGATCTACCCGGATGCGGCGGCAGAGACTGCCGATGTCGATATGACGCTCGCCGCTCCGCCTTCCGAGGCGCCGGCCACGCTCCTCGAGGCGGAGCTGCCGCGTATCGCCGAGCGCTATGATCGGCCGACAGCCGGGATCGTCGCGCTGGTGATGGAATATCCGTGGATAGCGGCGCAAACCGGCCAGTGACGATACGCAGCCCGGTCAGCTTTCGTATGGCCGGTACTGATCGCGTTCGGTCTTATATTCATGGACTTCGGCGATTTTCTCGCCATCGAACACGAAGAGGCTCGCGCCGAGGAAGCCGCCGAGCTTCCCTTCATAGTTGCATTCGAAGTCCCAATCACAAAACACCGCGCCGTTCTCTTCGTCGCAGTAGAGACGGGCGATCCGCCAACTCGTGACGATGCCGTTCGCCGGCGGCGAATGCCAGGTCTCGAACCACGTCCGGCACTCGTCGAGGCCCTTGTAAACGGGACCATAGCTCTCGACCACAAGCACATCCGGCGTGAGGAGGCCGAGAAAACGATCAATGTCCTTGTCCAGCCAGGACTGGATATAGGCTCGGGCGAGCGCGGCAGGCGTCATATCGGAGAGCCTCTCATTTCCCGGATCGTGGATGCTGCAACTCGACCTTAGCGAGGCGTCCCCGTTCCATTCACCGCGCTATCGCGCCAGACGCTGCCTGTGGAGCATGCGCTTGTTGCGTGGGTCCGGGTTGGGCACGGCCGAGATCAGCGCTTTCGTATAGGGTTCCTCGGGAGCGGTACAGATCTTGTCGGCGTCGCCGCGCTCGACGACCTTGCCGCGATGCATGACGGCCACCCGGTCGCAGAAGTAGCGCACGACGGAGATGTCGTGCGAAATGAAAATGAAGCTTAGGCCCATTCGTCGCTGGACGTCGAGCAAAAGGTCCAGAATCTGGCTGCGGATCGAGACGTCCAGAGCAGAGGTTGCCTCGTCGGCGATGACCACGCGCGGCTTGAGCGCCAGGGCGCGTGCGATGCCGATCCGTTGACGCTGGCCGCCTGAAAATGCATGCGGGTAGCGGTCCATCATTTCGGCATCGAGGCCCACCATCTCCAGCAGTTCGCCCACGCGGGCCTCGAGTTCCTTGTCATTGGCCAGCTTGTTGACATAGAGCGGATCGCCGACGATCCGCTTGACGGTCATGCGCGGATTGAGCGAGGCAAACGGGTCTTGGAAAATCATGCGCACTTCGGAGTGGAAGCGGCGCAGCTCCTTTTTGTCCAGAGAGCCCACGTCGATCGTGGCGCCATCGGCGCGACGATAGATGATTTCGCCGGCCGTTGGCTCGACGATGCGCATTATCAATCGGCCGAGCGTGGTTTTTCCCGACCCGCTCTCTCCCACGATGCCGAGATTTTCTCCCGGCATCAGGTCGAGACTGACATCATCCACGGCTTTGATCGTGGGGGCGGCCTTGCCGAACAGGCTGGAGCTGCCGCCGTAGTATTTGGCTAGATTGCGAATTGAGACAATCGGTTGGACCGCCGGTAAAGCGCCATCCGCCGCGGGCTGCGCGGGAAGCTTGGCGCGCTGTTCGAGCTTCAGCGTCGCTGCGAGCAATTGTCGGGTGTAGGGATGCTCGGGCGCGTGGAATACCCTGTCGGTCGGGCCATGCTCGACGATACGGCCATAGCGCATGACCGCCACTTCATCGGCAATCTCGGCGACGATGCCCATGTCGTGGGTGATGAGCAGCATGGCCATGCCGTGGTCGACCTGAAGCCGCTTCACGAGGTCGAGGATTTCGGCTTGAGTAGTGACGTCAAGTGCGGTGGTCGGCTCATCAGCGATAAGCACGTCAGGATTGCTGGCGAGGGCCATGGCAATGCAAACACGCTGCCGCATGCCCCCCGAGTATTCGAACGCGTAGCGTTCGGCCATTTGTTCGGGGTTGGCGATCTCGACCTGGCGCAGCAGCTCGATCGTGCGCTGCCGGGCGGCCTTTGCGGTGTAGTCGCCATGCAGGAGAATCGCCTCGTCGATCTGATTGCCGATCGTGTGGAAGGGCGACAGGGCCGACATGGGCTCCTGGAAGATCAGCCCGATCTTGGCGCCGCGTATTTTGCGGATCTGCTTGCCCTTGGGGTCGAGGTCGGTGACATCGATCTCGCGACCATCCGCGCGCAGGACGATCCTGCCCCCGACGATGCGACCGGGACTGTCGATGATCTGCATGAGGGAGCGCGCGGTGACGGATTTGCCCGATCCGCTCTCCCCGACGAGACAGAGGGTCTGCCCGCGTTTGATCTCGAAACTGACGCTGCGGACCGCATGGAAGACCGTCTTGCGCAGATTGAAATCCAGCGACAGCCCCTCGACCGTCATGACTATGTCTGATGCATGCGACGTCATCTGCACCCTCAATCGCTATAGGGGTCGGCCGCATCACGCAGACCGTCGCCCAGGAAGTTCAGGGCCAGAACGGTGATGATCACCGCCGCGCCGGGAAGCAGAAGCCACGGAGCCAGGGCCACGGAACGAATGTTCTGTGCTTCCTGAAGCAGTACGCCCCAGCTGACGACCGGGGGACGCAGGCCGATGCCGAGAAAGCTCAGAGCCGTCTCCGACAGGATCATGACCGGTATGGCCAACGTCACCGAAGCGATGATGTGGCTGGCGAAGGAAGGGGCCATGTGCCTCATCATGATGCCGAGTTCGCTGGTTCCATCCAGACGTGCCGCAGTGACGAAATCTTCGTTCTTGATGGCCATGAATCGCCCGCGAATGACGCGCGCCAGGCCCGTCCATCCAACCAGTGAAAGGATGAGGGTGATCATGAAGTAGACCTGGATCGGCGACAGGGTCGGCGGTATGGCGGCCGCCAGCCCCATCCACAACGGAATGGTGGGAATGGCGAGGAGGAATTCGATCAGCCGCTGGATGACGTTGTCGATCTGACCGCCGTAGTATCCCGAAAGTCCACCCAGCAGGATCCCGAGCGCAAGACTGAGTCCGACGCCGACCAGGCCGATGGTCATCGATATCCGGGTGCCGTGGATGACGCGACTCAACATGTCGCGCCCCAGTCGGTCGGCGCCCCACAGATACATGGGTTGGCTGGAGTCAATCGGACCGATCAGGTGAATATCGCTGTCGAGCAGTCCCCACATCTTGTAGGGCGCGCCCCGGACGAAGAGGCCCACGGGAATGACGACATCACTGTCGACGACGAATTCTCGCGCCAGACTGTCCGGGTTGATCTCCACGGAATAGCCGTTCACGAAAAGCCCGAACCGCTCTCCATCCCATAGATTGAGGGGTTGCGGCGGCGCATAGGTATAGCGCGCCGAATAGTCACCGGGTCCGTAGGGCGCCAGGAATTCGGCGAAGGCGGCAACGAGGTAGATCAGCAGAACGACGATACCGCCCGCTACTGCAAGCTTGTGGCGCCGGAACTTGTACCATGCGAGTTGCCATTGCCCGGCACGTTCGAGGTTCCGGTTGCCTCTGTCGTCCGCGAAGGCGGCATCGAGTTGATCCTGCTGGGTGTCTTGCAGAGTCATGTGACCTCCTCAGCGGTAGCGGATGCGCGGATCGAGCCACGCCAGCAGCAGATCGGAGATCAGCGTGCCGATCACGGTCAGGACCGAGAGCATGAGGATCATCGCACCGGCGAGATAGACGTCCTGAGCGATCAGGGCGCGCAGGAGCAATGGGCCGGTGGTCGGCAAATTCAGCACGATGGCCGTGACCGTCGCCCCGGAGACCAGCTCCGGCAACGTCCAGCCGATCGTCGACACGAATGGATTGAGCGCGGCCCGCACGGGATATTTGAAGATCAGCCGCCACTCCGACAGGCCCTTGGCCCGGGCTGTGGTGACATAGGGCTTGAACAGCTCGTCCAGCAGGTTGGCCCGCATGATGCGAACCAGTGCCGCAATTCCCGAACTCGCGAGCACGATGACCGGGACGACCAGATGTTGAGCCAGATCGAGGAACTTGTCCCAACTCCAGGGCGCATCTGCGTAGCGAGCCGAATAGAGCCCGTCGATGCTGACGCCGAAGAGCTGCAGCGAGATGTACATGAGAACCAGCGCCAGCAGGAAATTCGGCACGGCCAGGCCTATGAAGCACAGGAAAGTCGCCAGATAGTCGCCGGCGGAATACTTCTTCACGGCAGAGTAGATGCCGACGGGCAGGGCGATCAGCCAGGTGAAGACCAGGGCGGTGAACGCGAGGACGAATGTCAGCCCCAGGCGCGCCCAGAGCAGGTCCGATACCGGCACGTCGAAGTCGAAGGACCGTCCGAAATCGCCCTGAAATACGATCTTGGTGATCCAGATCCAGTATTGAACCCAGATCGGCTGATCCAGCCCGTACTGCTGGCGCAACATGGCCAGAGTGGTCGGGTCGACGGAATCGCCCTGCGCAGACATCTGCGCGGCCAGCGACGTCACGAAGTCGCCCGGCGGCAGCTGTATCAAGAGAAACGCAACGATCGAGATCGCGATCAGCGTCGGGATCATATAGAGGACGCGTTTGACGACATAGCTGAGCATGTAGCCTATCCCTTCCGCAGTCGGTGGCCCGTCAGGCGCCCTTGGTCCAGAGATCCTCGGTGGTCATGCGGTTGAGCATCACTTCGCCGACACGATATCGCCGGAAATTCTCGGTAATGACGTCGAGCGACCGATCGACTTTGTCAGGCACCGCAGCGGTGAAATGCGGTGTGATGAGCACGTTGGGTGTGGTCCACAGCGGATGCCCCTTGGGGAGCGGCTCGGGATCGGTGACATCCAGACCAGCGCCCGCCAGATGTCCGGACCTGAGAGCGGCAATCATGGCGTCCTGATCGACGACACCCCCGCGCGCCAGATTGATGATGATGGCTCCGGGCTTCATGCTTGCGATCGCGGCCTCGTCGATCAGGTGATACGTGGCGTCCGACAGGTTCAGCACCAGCGCCAGGATATCGGCTTCGGCCAGGATGGGATCGATCGTTTCACCTTTGTCCGCCGAATAGACGCGATCGACGCCAGCTGGAGCCGGCAGATCGCGGCGGCGGTAACCGAGCACCTTCATGTCGAAGGCCGCGGCCCGCTTGGCTAGCTCCACGCCAGTATGCCCCATGCCCAGAATGCCGATGGTTCGCCCGTAGAGTGCACGAAGGTCGAACATCGAGGACGTGCGGAACCATTCCTGGCGCTTTTGCGCCTCATAGAGGTCGGGATAGCGCGAGCACAGCATCAGCGCGAACATCAGCACGTGCTCGGCGAGGGCCGGTCCTGAACGTCCCGCCGATCCCGTAACGATCAGGTCGCGCTCGAACACTTCCGGTCGTGCCGATCTAGTGAGTCCGGCGTGATCGCAATGTATCCAGCGCAGGTGCGGCGCCGAAATGAAACGTTCATCGAGATCCCCGGCCAGAATGGCGATCTCGGCCGACTTGAGAGCTTCGGATACCGCAGCACCATCCTTGGGATTGACGGTAATCATGTGGTCCGGCCCGATGGCCTTCATCAAGCGCTCCCAATGGACGGGCTCGAACGGAACAGTCTTGTCGACCATGACGACGCGTTGGTTCATCTGCTTTTCCTTGCTGGATAGCGTGGACGAGGCAGCATGACCGCCCCGCCTTGAATGCACCGGAGACGGCGCTCTTCTATTGCGCTTCGATGAAGTACTGCTCGGGATTGGTCGGTCCCGGCGTCGGGTAAATCCACGAGGCCGGCATGGACTCGGGCACGTTGAGGAAGTTCGTCTTCTTCACGCCGTAACCATTGGCCTGCCATGCTACACCCATGGTCCAGAACTCGTCGGCGGCGATCTGGAGGATTTCGTTCATCAGGCGGATCTGTTCTTCCGAGTCCGCCGAGGCCTGGAGTTCGCCATAGAGCTCCATCTGCCGGCGCGCGGCTTCCGGCGGCTCTTCGGGCTGGACCTGAGCGGTTTCCGGATCGACATCGAGGAACCACGCCGTCCAGGCAGGCGCCCAATAATAGCTGTCGTTGTTCGAAGGGAACCACCAACGCGGGTCGAGCACGACTTCCTGCCCGGCGCCGCCGCCGCGCTCCCAAGCAACGCCTTCGAGCTCGCCGGCATCCTGCCGGGTTTGGATAAGCGTCCGATCCAACGGTGTCGGCACCATGCGGATACCGACTCGTTCCCACTGAGCGGCTATCAGCTCGAGCGCATCGCCGAAAATCGGCACGGCGGCGCTATAGGCGAAGGTGATCGCCAGCGGCTGCCCATCGGGCCTCAGCCGGAAGCCATCGCTGCCGCGCTCGGGCAACACCTTGTCCAGGTGCTCGTTGGCCAGATCGACATCGAACTCGGTATACTGCTTGGCCAGTTGCTCATTGTAGTAGACCGAATCCGGCATGACGGACGTCTGGGCGACTTCGCCTTGGCCGATCCATACCACGTCAAGTATTTCGGCCCGGTCCATGCCGTAGGAAAGCCCGACGCGGAAGTCCTTGTTCTGGAAGACGTCGCGCAATACGGGATCGCGATGGTTCAGATTGAACATCATGATCATGTAGTTGGGGCTGGCCGGGGTCTCGACGAAGAACTCATAGCCGCCGCGCTCACGTCCCTCGAAAAGCACCGGGCGATTGGCAGGCGTTGCAAGGCTGCGATCTTGAAAGTCGATTTCGCCGGCGAGCGTCTTGGTGACGAGCACCTGCGGGTCCGACAGGACGTCGAACGTGCGGGTGTCGATATAGGGGAGCTGGTTCCCCTCGCTATCGACTTTCCAGTAAAAGGGGTTGCGCTCCGCGCTGGCCCGCGTGGCATCCCCCGACCCGTAGCCCGTGGTGAAAACCCACGGATTGATCGTTGGCAGATCTGGATTGGACCAGAAATTGGCCTTGCTGGTGATCAGGCCCACCCAATCCGCCTGTCCCGATGCACTGATTTCGGCGTCGATATCGTCGCTGTAGTCGGGATGGAACTGCTCGAGATAGTGGCGCGGATACCGGACGGAGGCGTTATCAAGAGGACGCGCCGTAGCCAGATACTGCAGGAACAGGCCCTTGGGGTCCTTGAAGGTGAACTTGAAGGTCACCGCATCGATCATCTCGAAGCCGGCGGGAGAGCCGTCGACATTGATGAACGGCTCTTGGGCGGACGGTGTGAACTGCTTGTTGAGGAACAGGTCTTCATACCAGAACCGAATGTCATCGGCGGTGAAGGGTGCGCCGTCACTCCAACGCATCCCTTCGCGAAGCTTGAAGGTGAACTCGGTCGCATCCTCGTTCACGTCGACGGACTCGGCGATGTTGGGGACAACTTCGGTCCAGTCGGGGCTCCAGCGCATCAGGTTCTCGTATGACAAGGTGCGCAGGATCCACCCGTCGTCCGATCCACCCATCAGAGCCGAGTGCCAGTTGCCTCCGTAATCGCCCACCCGATCGACGGGTGTGACGACGAGCGGGTTCGCCGGGATACGCTCTTCGAGTGCCGGCAGTTCGCCGCTGGCGACCAACGCCTCAAGCATCGGCGACTCGCCCGCTGCGGCAGCTGCAGTGAACACAAAACTGATGGCAGCCGTCAGGCTGCCGGCGCGCAGCAGCGCGCCAAGCCGAGATGTCATTGGAGGATCCTCCCTGGGAGCCAAGCCGGAACATTGCCCGCCCCAGCCCGCCCATGGAGCAGGGCGAGGGTCTTGATCGACCTCGCCGCCGGAGCATGGTCGAGCCTATGCACATCCTGTCATTTTTTCAATACAGGATGTGAGAAATTGTCAAAATATATAATACAAGCGTTTCGCGCCGACGCCCGGCCTCTTAAGCGCGCTGCCAGTGGCTGGTCGACATCCGGCACTTTATCAGATGGGAGCGCATGGCGTGCCTCGCGGCGTCCGCATCCCTATCGACGATCGCATCGTAGATAAGGCGATGCTGATCGTTGATGGCGGCAATCTTCTCGGCCGTCTTGAGGCCGGACGTCGTCCTGGCCAGAAGCATGCCGTCGAAGATTGTGGTCCTCAGCGATTGGAGCACACTGACGAAATAGTCATTGTGCGAAGCGAGCGCTACCTGCAGGTGGAACGCGAAATCCTCGTCGAGGCCGGGTTGCCCGTTGTAGCGCAAATCTTCCATCTGCTTAACGACACCAGCCAACTTGAGGAGGTCCGATGTCGTACGCTGACGCGCCGCAGCGGCGGCGGCTTCTCCCTCGATGCCCGTTCTGAATTCGAAACAGCTTTTGCGCGACTGCACATCAATAGCCGAGATCGCAATCATCTTGATGTCCTCCACATCAAAGCAGCGCATTCAGGGGTTCTCATGAACCATAACACGCGGGCCGTCTCAGGCAATGTCAAAGGCCGTCGGGTCGGGCCTGCCCGGTCATCAACTTGGCGCGCGCCCACCGCAGGTGGTCGCGCATTGCCTGTCGCGATTTCTCCGCGTCCCGGGCTTCGATCGCCTCCACGATAGCGGCATGGCCGTCAACGACCTGGCTCTTGAAGTCTCCTTGCCCCGTGCCGAAGGCCCAGGTGATGTTCAGGCCGAACAAGATGTGCTCGCGCAGCGATTCCAGGCTGTTGACATAGAACGGATTGCCCGAGGCCTCGGCTACCGCACGGTGAAATTCGTAGTCGAGCTCGGCCTGTTGGCTATTGGCGCTCTGCAATTGCCGGGCAGCCGCCATAAGCGTTTCGAGTTGTGCGGCGGTGTGGCGCCGCGCTGCCGTTGCCGCCGCCTCGCCCTCGATACCCTCCCGGAAGTTCAGGAAGGATTCCAGGTCAGCCACGCTGCCGAGGGCGGGGAACTGTACCTGCGGACGCCGTGGCGCCGCCGGCACGGCATTGGGCTGAATGAAACTGCCGGACCCCTGACGCGACAGGACCAGGCCTTCGTCGCGCAAGGTCGCGAGGGCCTGTCGCACGACAGGCCGCGACACGTTGAACTGGCGGGAAAGTTCGGCTTCCGAGGGCAGGCGTGTAGATGGCAGCCATTTGCCTTGCAGGATGTGCTCGCGCATTTCGTTGCAAACGACGTCGGCCAGGCTTTGGCTGGCGCCGCCTTGTGGCTTGGCCACTACGTTGCTGGTCACATCATCCCCCATCGCTGCTTCCCTTCGTTCCGGCAAAGCCAGCGATGTGCAGAGAACGAAAAATTGCAACTTGCTGCATATTTGTCTCATGTGCACTGGCGACAGCCGAGCCATAGCCGATAAATCGATCAAAAGCCAGCGAGTTCCACGAAAGTGGACGTTGAAACCGCAGCCAACTTGTTAAATCTGATTTTATTTGTTAGTCGATGCGCGAAGCTAACAAGAATAGCCAGCGGCTAGGGAGACACTCATCGTGGCGACGATCGCATTCATCGGTCTTGGAACCATGGGCGGGCCCATGGTGGAGCGGCTCATCGCGGGAGGGCATCGTCTGCAAATCAACCGCGTCAAGCCGGGTTCCCAGCATCTGGTCGAGGCTGGCGCATATGCTGCCGACACCCCGGCGGCAGCCGCTCGCGGAGCGGATGTGGTTATCCTGATGGTTCCTGATACGCCGGACGTCGAAACGGTGCTGTTCGGCCCCAATGGTGTTGCCGAGAGCCTCAACGACAAATCCCTTGTCATTGATATGAGCTCTATCGCGCCGGTTGCGACGCGCAACTTTGCGGAGCGTGTCGGCCTGACCGGCGCCCACTATCTGGATGCCCCCGTATCGGGTGGTGAGGTCGGCGCCAAGGCCGGCACCCTGACCATCATGGTCGGCGGCGATCCGGCCGATTTCGAGCGCGCCAAGCCCATCTTCGACCTGCTGGGCAAAAACATCACCCATGTCGGTCCGGTCGGGTGCGGGCAGGTGGTGAAGGTTGCCAACCAGATCATTGTCGGGCTGACGATCGAATGTGTCGGTGAAGCCTTCCTGCTCGCGGAACGCGCGGGAGTGGAGCTGGAGATGCTCAGGGCGGCGCTCATGGGCGGTTTCGCCCAATCGCGCATCCTCGAACTGCACGGTCAGCGCATGATCGATGGGACGTTCGATCCAGGATTTGCCCTTCGCCTGCACCGCAAGGATCTCAATATTGCCCTGGAAACGGCCCGCGAGCTCGATATCGTCCTGCCGAACACGGCTACAACCATGCAACTGATGGAGACGGCAGTGTCGCGGGGGATGGGAAACAAGGATCACTCAGTCCTGTTCTGCGCTCTGAACGATTTGTCATTGGAACTGCAGAGTTGACAGCACCATCTACGTTTCAAGACAGCATTGACAAATTATAACCAATATGAAACGGTGCTTTAAATTTGTCTATATGGGCCGATTCAGGCCCGATCGACGGACGACCGAACAGTATTGACCGTTACAAGCGATCTCTCCCGATCCAACGGGAGGGTGAGGGAGGATCATTGACCCTTATCGACTGCACTCTCGCGGCGGGAGCCGGCCGGAGCGCCGGCGTGCGCCAATGACCGAGCAGGTTCTGGCTTTGGCGCGGCCGCGCAAGCGCGCCGCCAGCCGTCGGCGTGGCCGGCAGGCGTTGGAGGCGTATCTGTTTCTGCTGCCCTGGTTTGGCGGCATGATCCTGCTGACCGCCGGTCCGCTCATTGCCTCGCTATATCTTTCGTTCACCGACTTCGACATGCTGCGGGCGCCCAATTGGGTCGGCATCATGAACTATGTCGACCTGTTCACTTTCGATCCGCGATACATCAAGGCGCTGCAGGTCACGTTCACCTACGTCTTTCTCGGTGTGCCCCTCAACCTGGTGTTCGCGCTGCTGATTGCGATTCTGCTCAATCAGAAGGTGCGAGGGCTTGGTCTCTTCAGGGGCATCTATTACCTGCCCTCGCTGCTTGGGGGCAGTGTCGCCGTTGCCGTGATGTGGCGACAGATTTTCGGCGGCGATGGCGTCGTCAATCAGGCGCTGGGCGTTTTCGGCATCAACGCGCCAAACTGGATATCAACGCCCCAATACGCGCTCTACACCCTGATTCTGCTGCATGTCTGGCAGTTCGGGTCAGCCATGATCATCTTTCTGGCCGGCCTGCAGCAGGTGCCCAACGAATTGTACGAGGCTGCGGAAATCGACGGCGCGAGCCCGCTGCAGAAATTCTGGAACGTCACCATTCCGATGATCACCCCGGTCATCTTCTTCAACCTGGTGCTGGGCATCATCAACTCGTTCCAGGCCTTCACCTCCGCCTACATCGTGAGCGGGGGAAGCGGCGGACCGGCGGATTCCACCCTGTTTTACACGCTTTATCTCTACCAGGAGGGGTTCACCAGCTTCCGCATGGGCTACGCGTCGGCCATGGGCTGGATGCTCCTGCTCATCATCGGCGTCTTCACGGCGATCAATTTCTGGGCCTCGAGCCGCTGGGTCTACTATGGAGACGATCGATGAGCCCGACCGTCCTGCCCGCGCGCCGTCGCCGAGGGCCCCAGCCATCGCGCGTCGTCACCTATGCGATCCTGCTGCTCGGCGCCGCCATCATGATCTATCCGCTGCTCTGGATGGTGATGAGCTCGGTCAAGTCGGACCAGGAAATCTTCAGCAACCCGGCGGCACTGCCCAACGATATCGACCTGGTCAACTATTTCACCGGCTGGTTCGCTACCAATCCCGGCTTCACACGCTACTACGTCAATTCCTTCCTGATCTGCCTGGGGGCAGTGGTCGGCAATGTCCTGGCCTGTTCGTTGACCGCCTACGCCTTTGCACGGCTCGATTTTCCGTTCAAACGCACGCTGTTCACGGTCATGCTGCTGACGCTCATGCTGCCATCGCACGTGTTGCTGATCCCGCAATATGTGCTGTTCACCAACCTCGGATGGGTCAACACCTACCTGCCGCTGATCGTCCCGAAGTTCCTGGCCACCGATGCCTTCTTCATCTTCCTGATGGTCCAGTTCATTCGCCGCATTCCACGCGAGCTGGATGAGGCGGCCACCATTGACGGATGCAGCAGTTTTCGCGTGTTCACCAGCATCATCTTTCCGTTGCTGCAGCCCGCTCTGATCACCACGATCATCTTCACCTTCATCTGGACCTACAACGACTTCTTCTCGCAGCTCATCTACCTCACCTCGCCGGATTCCCTGACGGTGCCGGTCGGACTGCGAACGCTCGTCGATTCTTCCGGGGGAGCCTATGGCCAGCTGCTGGCCATGTCGGTGCTCAGCCTCGTTCCCACATTCGTCGTCTTTCTGATCTTCCAGCGACGGCTGGTCGAAGGCATCGCCACTTCGGGGCTCAAGGGCTGAGCATAACGGTCCCGCCCCTCATCTGCCTGCGGACAACCCGAGGCAAAACCAGGAGGAGAACGCCAGATGAAATCTGGATTGAACGAACTACGTCTTTCACGACGCAGCATGCTGCTCGGCGGCACCGCTGCCCTGGGTGCTCTGGCTCTCGGGACGATCCAGGCTCGAGCCCAGACCGGTCCGGTCCGGTTCGGTATCTTCGGAAATGCCGAAAAGCTGGAAATCCGTGGTCGCTCGGTCGCACGCTACGCGGAACTGCACCCCGACGTGCAGGTCGTCTATGAAGGCGTGCCGAGCGATGCCTGGCCGGACAAGATCGCGGCCATGGTCGCAGGCGGCAACGCCCCGGATGTCATAACACTGGGCACGGGTGATCTGGAGCAATATGCAACCAGAGGCGCCCTGCAGCCGCTGGACGAGCTGATACCGGACCCTATCCGGGGCGATCTCTTCGAGACCTCGGTGCTCGACCTGGGACGCGTCGGAGGCACGCTCTATGGCCTGCCGATCGCCGTCTCGATACAGGGCATGGGCTACAATCAGTCGGCGCTCGAACGCATGGGGCTCGATGCTCCGCCCGAGAACTGGACCTATGACGACTACGCCGCCTATTGCGCCGAGGTTCACAAGGCCGATGCGTCCGTCTTCGGTTGCCACGACGGGGGCGCGCGCCTCAGCGATTTCCAGATGACGCTCGTCGCCGACGGCCGGTCGCTGCTCGCCGACAACCAGTTGGCCGTCGAAGTCGACGAAGTGGCCGCCTGGCTGGAATACTGGAACAAGATGCGCGAGACCGGCGCCACCGTTCCGCCGGACATGCAGGCACAATTCACCGGCACGGAATGGCCCAACAGTCCGCTGGTGCGCGGTCGAGCAGTCTTTGCCAACATGGCTACGCAGGATCTGGCCGGCGGCTATCAGGCGCTGACCACAGACACGCTTGGCATGATCACGCCGCCGACACCCGTCGGCGCGTCCAATCCAGGCTTCTTCCCCCGCCCGACCAGCTCGCTGACCCTGAACGCGCGCAGCAATTTCCAGGAGCAGGCGGCGCACTTAATGGACTGGTTCGTCAGCGATCCTGAATCGGCCAGCATCCTTGGCCTGGTCAGCGGCCCGCCGGCCTCGCGCCCCGCGCTCGAAGCCGTCCTTGCTCTTGAGGACATCAGCGAAGTCGACCAGAAAGTCCTGCGCTACAGCCAGGCCGCCTTGGCCAGGGCGAATCCCGCACCGCAGGCCCATCGTGCCGATCGCTCGCTCAATGACCTGATGCGACGGGTCAACGAGAATGTGGGCTTCGGCGCCTATGGCGTCCAAGCCGCGGCAGAAGAGTTCATCAATCAGGGCAACGCGCTGCTGCGCCGGTCCTGATCAACCTTCGCCGACCCGCCAAACGGGTCGGCTCCCTTCCTTTTCGGTCGATCGACCGTCAGCCCAGTCCAGGAGTTTGAACGATGAATATTGCCGTCGAGCCATCTCGCACCACGGCCACCTCCGACGGTAGCAAGTGGTGGCGCAAGCCTTTCTCCGTGTTCCAGACCAATCTGCAGGAAGTCGACGCAGTACTCGATGTGGAGAAAGTGCTCGATATCATCGAGGCGCATGGGGCGGACACCTGGCTCATCAACACCGGCGGTATCGTTTCGTTCTATCCATCGGACCTGCCGTTCCAGACCCGCAATCCGTTCCTGGTGGATCGTCCATCCGGCGATCTGATCGGGGATGCGGTCGCGGCCGCCCACAAGCGCGGCATTCGCGTGATCGCGCGGTGCGATTTTTCCAAAATGTCGACGCACATCGCGCAGCAGCATCCCGAGTGGCTGTTCGTCTCGCCCACCGGCAAGCCGCAGGTCTACAACACGCTCTACAGCGCCTGTCCCTCCGCCGACTACTACCAGCATCGCTCGCTCGATATTCTCGACGAAATCATGGAGCGCTATCCGGTCGACGGTTTCTTCTTCAACTGGTTCGGTTTTTCGGAAGCGGACTACAGCAGGGTCTATCACGGCGTCTGTCACTGCGAGATCTGCAAAAAGACCTTTGCCGAGCATGGCGGCGGCAAGGAGCTCCCCGACGGTCCCGAGCATCCAAACTATCCCGAATGGCTGCGGTTCTCGAATGACGTGATCCGTACGCTCGCCAGCAAGATTTCCAACCACATCCTGTCGCGCAAGCCCGATGCCGCCCTGGTGCTGAGCCGCGGCGCGCCGGTGATCTACTACGAAGCCAACAACGCCTTCGGGCGCGAGCTGTGGCACCATTCAACATCCGAGAACGTCAGCGCGCATATGACCGGCCTGCCGGAAATCTCGCTGATGGTGAACTCCGTCTCGTTTGTCGACATGCCCTACCGCATGGCGGGCGAACAACCGGAGCACTTTGCGCAATATCTGCTGCAGGCAATCGCCCGGGGTGGCAATCCTTCCACCTACATCATGGGTGCGCCGGGGCGGATTCCCTACGCCAATCTGCCGCTGGCCGGCGAAATTACGCGCTTCCATCGCGACCACAAGGATATGTACGCGGCGCTCAAGCCCGGCGGCGGCATTGCCCTGGCCCGGCCCGACCGGTTGCGATCCGCCGATCCCGGTTACCGGGAGACGGTCGAGGAATTTCGCGGGCTCTATTCGGCCTTCAAGGAAAGGCACACTCCGTTCGACGTCATCGGTGCAGATCTGATTGCCAAGATGGCCAAAGAGAAGCTCCTGGATGCCTACAAGCTGATCGTTCTTCCCGATCTCGGTTCTCTGGGGACCGAAGCGGCCGAGGCGCTCGACCGCTTCGTCGAGGCGGGAGGGCACGTCGTTCTGACCGGCTCGAGCGGCATCACCGAGCACGGTGGCGTGGAACTGGCGACCGCACCTGCCATCATGCGGGTCGGGAAACCGGAAACCGGCCAGGCGCTCTGGGCGACCTATGTCTCAAGTGCAGCCCAGGATCAGGCCAGCAGCTTCCACTACGAGGCCCCGACCATCCCGGTCTATGGCAGCTATGCGCATTTTGTCTGGAAGCCGACCGCCGAGCGTATCGGGGTCATGCTGCCGCAGGCGCCGTTTGGTCCGCCGGAGAAGTGCTATGGCCACACAAAGGGTGGTGAGCCGGCGGCTGTGAAGGTCGAACGCGGCGGCTCGGTCATCCACATTCCCTGGTCGGTTGGCCGGACATATCGGGAGTTCGGCACGACGGAGGTCCGTGACTATTTCCTCGAGACGATCAGCCCGGTTGTCGATACCGCGATAACCGCCGACCTGCCGGAGCAGGTCGAAATGATCGTCGGTCGCGACGATGCCGGTCTCGTAATCCACCTCATCAACCAGACCGGCGCGCGCCGCAAATCCTTTGGAACACATGTGCCCATCGAAGGCGGCAAGCTGCGGGTCAAGGGTGCGAAGGGCGCTGCAGACGTTCTGGTCGCGGGTGGTGAGGCCGACGTTACTCAGACCGGCCAGGATATCGAGATCGCGCTGCCGCGGCTCGAGCTCTACCAGGTCGTTCGTGTGCCGCTGGCGCAGTAAGCAAAAAGCCGAACCGGTCCAACGGGGCCGGTTCGGCAATCCAGCGCGTAGGGAGATATCCTAATGGCAAGCGTCCAGATTGCCCAAGCCGACAAACACTACGGCGAGTTCCATGCTCTCAAGCAGGTCTCGGTCAATATCGAAGACGGCGAGTTCGTCATTCTCGTCGGCCCTTCCGGCTGCGGCAAGTCGACCTTACTCCGCATGATTGCGGGCCTGGAAGAAATCACCGCCGGTGACATCGCCATCGGGGGCTCCGTGGTCAACGACCTCGCTCCCAAGGAGCGCGATATCGCCATGGTGTTTCAGAATTACGCGCTCTATCCGCATATGACGGTGGAGCGCAACATGGCCTTCTCGCTGCGCCTCAAGAAGGTTGCGCAGGACGAGATCGACCGCAGGGTGGCCCACGCCTCCGAAATCCTTGGGCTGGCAAGTCTGCTCGAGCGGTATCCACGCCAACTGTCGGGCGGGCAACGCCAGCGCGTGGCCATGGGCCGCGCCATCGTGCGCGACCCTGCCGTGTTCCTCTTCGATGAACCGCTGTCCAACCTCGACGCCAAGCTGCGCGTACAGATGCGCTCGGAAATCAAGGCGCTGCATCAGCGTCTCAAGACGACGACCATCTACGTCACGCACGATCAGGTCGAAGCGATGACCATGGCCGACCGCATCGTCGTGATGCGCGATGGCATCGTGGAACAAGTGGGCACGCCGCTCGAGCTCTATGATCGTCCAGCCAACCTGTTTGTCGCCAGCTTCATTGGCAGCCCGTCGATGAACGTCTTACCCGGCACCCGCACGGCAAACGGCTTCAAGATTGGCGACGAGGTCGTTTTCGAACTGCCGGTCGTGCACGAGCAGACCGCTCGCATCGGCATCCGCCCGGAGCATTTGCGTCTCGACGACAACGGCGTGCCCCTGGAAGTCGGCGTACTCGAACCCACCGGCTCGGAAACCCAGGTCATCGGCAAACTGGCCGGCCATGACTTTTCCGGTGTGTTCCGCGAACGCATAACCTGCGAACCGGGCACGGTGATCCGCGTTTCGGCAGAACCTCATCAGGTCCATCAGTTCGACGAGGCAGGTCTTCGGCTCGGGTGAACCAGGAAGGCCGTCGGTCCAGAGACAGGGGTCACGTCTTTCTTGCCGGGCCGGTGGTCTTGCGAATGACCAGGTTGGTCTTGAGGACATAGCGGACGTCGCGAATGGCCTGGTTCTGCAGGATGTCGATCAGCAGGGTCAGGGCGGCCTTGCCGGCTTCGACGGAGCGGTTGGAGACGGTGGTCAGCGAGGGATAGGTGGCTGCCCCCAACACGTCGTCGCAGCCGACGACGGCAAAATCGGCGGGCACGGACACTCCCAAATCGGCGAGTTCGGCAAGCATGCCCTGAGCGGTCAGGTCGTCGAAGGCAATCGCGGCAGTGGCGCCGGTTGCCAGCACGCCGGCGGTGACCTTGCGGCCAGACTCGAAGGCGGCGAACTCGTTGGAAATGACGCTCACCTCCAGATCGAGCTCGCGAGCCGAGCGGCGAACGGCTGCGCGCCGTTGCTTGTTGGACCATGAGCCGTGCGGTCCGCTGACATAGACAACCTTCCTGTGGCCGAGAACTGCGAGGTGCGCGACCGCTTCGGCGATGCCGGTGCCGCTGTCGATCAGCACGCGCGGGATGCCCTCGACGTCGCGATTGATCAGAACGACCGGACGGCGCGCGGCGTGGGTTATGATCTGGTCTTCGCTGAGCCGCGAGGAGGCGAGCACGAAACCCTCGACCTGACCGGCGATGCGGCCGATGAGCTTGTCCTCCTGGCGTGGATTCTCGTCGGAATTTCCCAGGAACACGCAATAGTCGAAGCGGTCGGCTTCGGCCTGGGCCGCGCGAATCAGCGGTGGGAAGAACGGGTTGGCGACATCGGGCACGATCAGGGCGAGATTGCCGTGCCGACCGGTGCTGAGCGCGCGAGCGGTGTGATTGGGGACATAGCCCAGCTGTTCGGCGGCCGCGAAGATCTTGCGCACGGTTTCGGCGCTGAGCATTTCCGGCCGCGTGAAGGCGCGCGATACGCTCGATTTGGTAACGCCGGCCGCGGCGGCAACCTGGTTGATCGTCGGTGGCGTCTTGGGTTGCGTCATGGCCGCATAGTCTCCAACTCCCCTCCAATGTCATCGCATGTGAGCGCAAAGAGCACCAGTCAGCGCCGCTTGACATGCAACCGGTTGCATTGAATAGTTACCAAAAATCGGGTGCGATGTGAACGCAACGTGCCGCTGCTGTCGGAGGCTTTTCCATGACGTCGAATGCTCGAACCGCGCCCAACGCCGCGCGGTCTGCCGGCAAGCTGCGCGTGCAGTCCTACCCGACCAGGCTCGCCATGGGCGAGGCGGCCGCGAACGATGTTGCCGAGGCGCTGCGTCAGACCCTGTCGCGCCAGGACACGGTGCGATTGATCTTCGCCGCGGCACCCAGCCAGGCGCAGATGCTGGCTGGACTGCGGATGGCGCCGGGAATCGACTGGTCGCGCGTCAGCGCGTTCCACATGGACGAGTATATCGGTTTGCCTCCGGGCGCCCGCGAGCGCTTCGCCCGTTGGCTGGATGTGAACCTTTTCGATCATCTGCCTTTTGCTCAGGTGCATCGGATTGTCCCCGAGCCGGATCCGCAGGCGGCCGCTGCCGCCTATGCGCTCGAGCTGGCAAAAGCGCCGATCGACCTCATATGCCTGGGGATCGGCGTCAATGGCCACATTGCGTTCAATGACCCGCCGGTGGCCGACTTCGCTGATCCGCTCGACGTCAAGGTGGTGACGCTCGACGAACAGTGCCGTCAGCAGCAGGTCGACGACGACTGCTTTGCGCGTCTCGAAGACGTTCCCCGGCAAGCGATCACGCTGACGATTCCGCGCCTCGTCAATGCCGGCCAGCTGTTTTGCGTGGTGCCCGGCGCCTTGAAGCGCGACGCCGTGCGGGCGACACTGCATGGCCCGATCAGCACGGCGTGCCCGGCCAGTGTCCTGCGCGAGCATCCCAACTGCAGCCTCTATCTCGATGCGGAGTCCGATCCCGATGTCTGAACGCGCTTCTATCGATGCCGATGCCTTGTGCGCCAACTATCTGGCCGACGTGACCGGACTGATGCAGTCCATCCTGGTGGACGAGCGCGACAGCCTTGACCGGGCTGCGGGCCGGGTGGCCGATCAGGTTGCGGCCGACCGCCTGGTCTATGTCTATGGCCCGGGTGGCCATTCCAACCTGGCGGCACAGGAGATTTTCTTCCGGGCCGGCGGCCTGATGCATGTCAGCGCCATTCTCGATGAGGGGACGCTGCTGTCCAACGGCGCGTTGCGGTCCATGGCGATCGAGCGGACGCCCGGCTACGGCAGGGTGGTGATCGATGACCAGCGGTTGGGCGAGGGCGATCTGCTGATCCTGACCAACGCCTACGGGATCAATGCCGCGCTGATCGACGCCGCGATCACGGCGCGCCAGCGCGGGGCGTTCCTCATCGGTTTCAATTCGCACCAGCATGCCAGCCAGAGCGCGCCGACTCATCCAGCGCGCCACCCCACCAAGCAGAACCTTAACGACATCGTCGATATCGCCATCGACACCAAAGTGCCGATCGGAGATGCGCTGGTCGGGATCGAGGGGGTCAGTGAGCGCATCGCGGCGGTTTCGACCTTTGCCAACGCATTCGCACTCAACTGCCTCGTCATTCGAACCGTCGCCAAGCTGGCCGAGCGCGGCATCGAGCCGCCAATATGGCGCAGCGGCAATGCGCCGGGCGGCGACGAGGCCAATGGACGGTTCCTGGCGCGGTTCCGCGATCGGGTGCGCTGGCTGTGAGCCACCCTTCGCGCATCGTCGGACGCGATCCTGCAACGGGGCAGGGGGTGGCGGTCGAATTTGCCGAAGGCAAGATCGCCGCGGTCACCCCGGCAGACCCCGATGACGATGCTTATATCTGCGCCGGTTTCATTGACCTGCAGGTCAACGGGTATGGCGGGCACGATCTCAATACCGGTGTTCCATCGCAGGACACGATTGAGCAATTGGCCAGGCATCTGCTGGCGGCGGGCGTAACCTGCTTTGCCCCGACGCTAATTACCGCCAGCGAGGACGCGTTGCTGGCCGCCCTGGCGAGTATCGCCGCAGCGCGACGGGCCAGCTCCTTGCTCGCCCAGATGATCCCTTTCGTGCATGTGGAAGGTCCTGCCATCGATCCGGCCGACGGGCCACGCGGCGCCCATCCGCTGGAGCACGTGCGGCCGCCGGATCCGGCCGAGTTTGCGCGCTGGCAAGCGGCCTCCGACGGGCTGGTCGGAATGGTGACGCTATCGCCGCACTTCGTCGAGGCTCCGGCCTACATCAAGGGGCTGGTGGCGCAAGGCGTGCTGGTTTCGCTGGGGCATACGGGGGCAACGCCGGAGCAAGTCCTTGTGGCAGTCGATGCCGGCGCGCGGCTCTCGACGCATCTGGGCAATGGGGCGGCGAGCATGCTGCCGAGGCACCCCAATTTCATCTGGACGCAGCTGGCGGACGATAGGCTCACCGCCAGTTTCATTGCAGATGGCCATCATCTGCCTGCTGCAACCCTCAAGGCGATGCTGCGCGCCAAGACGCTCGACAATGCCATCCTCGTTTCCGATGCCGCCGCGCTGGGGGGCCGGCCGCCTGGACGCTATGAAAGTCCCATCGGTGGCGCGGTGGAGGTTTCCGCCGACGGCCGCCTCGGTGTTGTCGGCACGCCCTATCTTGCGGGCGCGGGGCATTTGCTGAATCACAACATTGCCCGTGCGATCGAGGTGGCAGGGCTGACCCTTGCACAGGCGCTCGAACTGGCGACGCGGAACCCGGCTCGTTTCGTCGGCGGGCGTGGGGCGCTCGAACCGGGATTACGAGCCGATGTCACGCGGTTCCTGTGGCAGCCGGGGAGGGCAAGCCTGAGCGTCACCGATGTGTTTGTCGGTGGCCGGAGGGTGGCGCCATGATCCGGGCCGGGGCTGCATGTGTCGACATAACGCCTCCGCCCGGGTTGCTGCTGGCGGGTTTTGCGGCGCGTACCCAGCCGGCCACCGGGGTACACGACCGGCTGACGGCACGGGCTGTAGTGGTTAACGACACGGCGCTGGTGGTGCTGGATGTGATCGGCCTCCATGAGGACATGGCGGTCCGCATCCGGCAGCGGTGCGCATTGCCGCAGGACAACGTCATAGTGGCCGCGACACACACGCACGGTGCGCCGGTATCGATGCGCGGGCGGCTCGGCCGGGACGCCGATGCGAGTTTCCTGCAGCAGATGGAAGATGGCGCGATCGCCGCCATAGACCAGGCGCTGGCCAGTGCCCGTCCGGCGGTTCTGGTGGCCGGCATGGGGGGCGATCCGGATGTTGCCCGCAACCGCCGTCATGCCGACGGGCCGCTTGACCGCTCCCTGCCGGTGCTGCGCATCCGGGACCTCGAGGGCGGCCAGATCGCGGTGGTGGTGTCCTATGCCTGCCATCCCGTGGTGCTGGGCGCCGACAACCGGGAGATGACGGCGGACTATCCGCATTTCGTTCGAACGGAACTGGAGGCGGCCTACCCCGGAGCGATGGCGTTGTTTCTGACCGGATGCACCGGCGACGCCAATACCGGGCACACGGCCCAGGCGTCCTGGACGCTGGCTGCCAACAGCGAGCGCAATTTTGCGACGGCCGAGCGGATCGGCAAGCGGGTCGCGGCGATGGCCATCGCGGCGCCGGAACGCCCGGTGACGGGCCCCATAGGCAGTGCGCATCGCACCCTCGATCTGGCACTGACGCGCTTGGAGCCGGAGCCGCTATCGGCGCTGGCCGAGACGTGGCGGCGCGAACGTGACACGGCCGAGCCGGTGCGCGCCATCCTGCTGGATCATTGGATTCAATGGGCCGAGCGTAATGAGCAAACGGTGCCGGGCTCCTGGCGGGCGCGGGTGAGCCTGCTCGACTGGTGCGGCATTCCTATCGTGGCGCTGCCCGGCGAGATTTTTGGTGAAACGGGCCTTGCCATCCGCGGGGCCTGTGGAGGCCTGCCGGCGCTGATCGTGTCCTATGCCGAGGGCAATCCCGGCTACATCCCGCCCAGCAGTGAATTTGCCTTTGGCGGCTACGAAGTGGACGAGGCGCATCGCTTCATCGGCATGCCAGGCACGTTCGCGCCTGGTTCGGCCGAGGCTCTGGCCGAGGCGGCAAAGGCGCTGCTCACCGAGCGCTACTTGACAACGCAACCGGTTGCATAACAAACTTCGGCTATCGCCTGTGTAGGGAACGCGCGATACAAGGGAGACTTCAATGATCATAACCAGACTTCGCCGCCGCACGCCGTCTGCGGCGCTCCGCAATGCCCTGCTCGGCTCCGCGATGGGCATTGCCTCCACTGCTCTGGCATCTGCCGTCAGCGCCCAGGAAATCAGCGTGTGGAGTGGCTACCCCGAACTGGCGCCATTCTATGAACACGTTGCCGAAGGCATGAAGGCCCAGTACCCCGATCTCAGCGTCAAAGTCGAAGCCATTGCCTTGCGCGAGCACGAAAAGCGCATCGCGCTTGGCTTGACCTCGGGCGAGGCCGCCGAAGTGATCGAACTGGGCACGTCGACCGCGACCCGCTATCTCGAAAACGAGCTGTTCAATGCAGCGCCCGAGGCGGTTGCTGCCTTTGTGCAGGACCCGGCCAACTTCAACGATTTCTTCCGCGACTCGGCCAGCTATGGCGGTACGGTCTATGGTGTACCTCTGTTCCGCGGCCAGAGCGCGCTCTACTACAACACCGAAATGTTCGAAGCGGCCGGGCTGACCGAGCCGCCCGCGACCATGGAGGACTACACAAGATATGCCGAAGCGTTGACCCAGCGCGACGCCAGCGGCAATCCGATCGTGTCGGGCTGGAGCCTGCGTCTGTCCGGCGGCGGGCAGGGTATTGCCGAAAAGTTCTGGATCAACATGTTCCAGTATGGCGAGAGCCTGGTCGAGCAGAATGCCGATGGCAAGTGGAGAGCCGATTTCGCCAATGCGGAAGGGCGCGCGGCCCTCAAGCAATACCTCGAGAACGTGCATACGCTGAAGACCGTGACCGTCGAAATGCCGGCGGATGCCGAGGCGTTCGAGCGCGAGCAGACCGCGATGTTCATCCGCGAGTCCTGGGTCATTGGCGATATCGCCGCCAAGGCGCCGGACCTGCCCTATGCAACGGGAACGTTGCCGCGTGGTTCGATCGTCGCTCCGGTGTCGCTATGGATCAGCGGCGAGGGTGCCGAGGCCGAAGCGGCGTGGGCCTTCGCCCAGGCCGCTAACGAGCCTGAGAACCTGCTGTGGCTGCTCGACAATGTCGGTTGGCTGCCCAACCGTCTGGGTCTGGACTACAGCACTATCCTCGAGGCAAAGCCGACCCTGGCGGCGTTCGTTGAATATCCGGAAACCTATGAGTTCTTCTCCCTGCCCAATATCGGGCCGGTGGAAGAAATCCTGACCCGGACGGCGGCGCGATTGACCGATGCCTTCGCCAATGCATCGCTGGCAGCCGACGATGCGGCGATCGATGCCGTGCTGGTGGCAATGCAGGACGAGATCAACGGCTTGCTGCAGCGTGAGGGCCTGTTGGCCGAATAAGCCAACCTTCAGCCCCTTACCCGCCCGGAAGACCACGGCCTTCCGGGCGCCATCAGCGGAGAATGCAATGCTGCGGCGCAAGAGATGGCTCTTTGCAATGCTCGCCATCCTGCCGACCCTGGCGATCTTTGCCTGGGTGCGCATGTATCCCATTGCCGAGACGCTTCGGCTGAGCCTCCACAAATGGGACATCCTGTCGAGGAACAAGCCATTCATCGGCCTCGCCAACTTCCAGGAATTGATGGGAGACCGGCTGTTCCACGAAGCGTTGCTCAATACCACGATCATCGCCTTCGGCGTTCTGATCATCACCATTCCGACGGCCATGATCCTTGCGGCGCTGATTCACTATCGCACCCGCTCGCGCGCCTCCGGATTCTACGAGACCGCAATCTTTTTGCCGCATGTGGTGTCGCTGGTGCCGGCCGCCATGGCCTGGAAGTGGATTTTCGATGCGCGCCTCGGGCCGCTCAACGCATTCCTGACCCTGTTCGGCATCGAGCCTCAGGCCTGGCTGTTCGATCCGACCCTGTCGGTGATCAGCGTGATCGTGCTCTGCTCCTGGCAGGCGCTGGGCTATGCGGTGCTGATCTACCTGGTCGGGTTCAAGAGCCTGCCAGTGTCACTCTATGAAGCGGCCAAGCTCGACGGAGCATCGGGACCGCAGTCGTTCTGGTTCCTGTCGATCCCCATGCTCAAGCCGATTACGCTCTATGTGTCGGTGGTGACGCTGGTCTCGGGCTTCAACGTCTATGCGCAGGCCTTCGTCCTGGCATCCGACGCGCAGGGCGCACCTGGCCGGCAGGTGCGCGTGCTGGTGCTCGACATGCTCGAAAACAGTTTCCGAAACTATCGCGTCGGGTATGCCGCCTCCGAGGCGGTGGTGCTGCTGGTCATCGTACTGGTGCTGACGCTGATCCAGTTCTCCCTGCTGCGGGAAAGGGGGAGGGCATGAGCTCCAATCGTTCCGCGGAAGGCAGGCGCCGGCGCCTGCGCAAAAAGATCGTCGACCGCAGCATCGACGCCGTGCTGCTGACGGTCAGCCTGTTGATGCTTCTGCCGCTGGTGTTCCTGGTGTCGAACGGCTTCAAGACGCCGCAGGAAATGCTGGCCTGGCCGCCGACCGTCATCCCGGCCAACCCGACGATCGACAATTTCTCGTCCGTGCTGACGCAGACGCCGCTGCTGCGCTGGATTTTCAACAGCATCCTGTTCGCGGTGCTTTCGACCATCGCGATCCTCGCGACCTCGTCGATCGCCGGCTACATTCTGGCCAAGTTCCGCTACCGCTCGCTCAACGTCATTTTTGCCCTGGTCCTGGCAACAGCCATCGTGCCGTTCGAAGTCTATATGATCCCGCTCTATTTCCAGGCGCAGGGCATGGGCATTCTCAACAGCATATGGAGCCTGCTGCTCGGCTATCTGGTCATGAGCTTCGGCATCTTCCTGATCCGGCAGAACGTCATTCACTCCATCCCCGACGAATTGCTGGAAGCGGCCCGGATCGATGGCGCCGGGGAACTGTGGATTTTCTTCCGCATCGTGCTGCCGCTGCTTCGTGGCGCGCTGGGCGCGCTGGGTGTGCTCGCCTTCTTCCAGGCGTGGACCGCCTTTGCCTGGCCGATGATCGTGGCCACCAATCGCGAGGCCTATACCATCGAGGTGGGACTGGCCCTGTTCCAGACCGGGTTCACCGTCGATCTGGGCCGGCTCAGCGCCGCCTCGGCGCTGGTGCTCGTGCCCTCGATCACGTTGTTCGTCATTCTGCGCCGCAACTTCGTGCAGGGCGTCGCCAGCACGGGGCTGAAGGAATGAGCGAGGCGTCGGCGTTTCTCGACCAGGCGCGCCGGACCTATATCGGCGCCAATACCGCAGGCTTGCGGTGGCTGCTGGAACGGCGGCTGCTCGGCGCCGGCTTTCTCAACAGCAAGCAGAACAGCATCACGCTGGCCGACTATGGGCTGGCCGACGGACTGCGGGGGCCGGAATACATCTATGGCTGGATTCAGGGCCGGGGGCTGGAGGCGCTTGTAACGCACGCGGCGTTCTTTGCGGCTAGCGATCCCGCGCTCGCCGCCAAGATCGATGCTGTGGCGCGTCCGCTCTATGGAATCCTAAGCGGGCTCTGGGAGCGCGACGGTCACGCCTATTTCTGTTATGATAGTCAGCTGCGACCGGTCGTTGCCGGCGAGAACGGGCAGACGCTGCAGACCCGGCCTGCCGATATCTACAGTTACTCCGATATCTTCGTACTCAAGGGGCTGATCGCGGCTGCGGCGCGCTATGCTCCCGAGACTCTGGATCGGCACCTGGCCGATCTGCCCGCCCTGGTGACGGCAATCGAGACCGGCCGGTTTCAGATGGATGAGCGCCGGTTGCTCTCGGCCGAAAATGTCGCCGATCAGGCCGACGACTTCGGGCCGCGGATGATTTTGCTCGGCGCCGCCGGGATGCTCAACCGCATCGGTCAACCCGACGCCGGGCGGTTTGCGGATCGCTTTGTGACGCATGTGCTGGAGCGGCATCTGGATCCCCGGTCCGGCCTGCTGCGCAATGCACCGGGAGCCGATGCCTGCAACGTTGGTCATGGAATCGAACTGGTAGGCTTTGCGCTCGACTATCTGCCTGCCAACGCCGATGCGGCGCTGGTCGAGAGGCTCGAAGCGATCCTCCTTTCGTCGTTCAAAGCCGGGTTTCATGCGCCCGGCGTGCGGCTCGTGGTCTCGGTGGAGACCGGGCAGCCGGGCAGCCCCTACTGTCCCTGGTGGTCGCTGCCGGAGACCATCCGCAGCGCGGCGCTCGCCTATGAGCGCACAGGCAACCCGGCGGTGCTGGCGGTCTGGCGCAAGGCGCATGCGACGTTCTTCGAAACCTACTGGCGAGGCGAGCCCGCCATCGCCTATCAGACGATGACCGAAAACGGGCCGGTCGATTTCGTACCGGCCACTCCCGATCTCGACCCCGGCTATCATACCGGTCTCAGCCTGCTGGCGGCCATCGAGGCCGTTGGACGCCTGGAGACCCACAGGGCCGGCCATGAACCAGCAGGTACATAGATGGCAGCCGTAGAAATCCGCAACGTAGCCAAGTCGTACGGCTCGACGGACATCATTCGTGACATCAACGCGCACGTGCCCGACGGGGCGTTCGTGGTGCTGGTGGGGCCGTCCGGCTGTGGCAAGTCGACCCTTTTGCGCATGATCGCGGGCCTGGAGGACATCGACAAAGGCGAAATCTCGATCGGAGGACGGGTCATCAACGACGTCGAGCCCAAGCATCGCGACATCGCCATGGTGTTCCAGAACTACGCGCTCTATCCGCACATGACGATCGCGGAGAACATGGGGTTTTCGCTGCGCCTGGCCAAGCAATCCAAGGCTGAAATCGACCAGCGGGTCGGGGAGGCAGCACGTATTCTGGGCCTGACCGACTATCTGCAGCGGTTTCCCAAGCAGCTCTCGGGCGGCCAGCGCCAGCGCGTGGCCATGGGGCGGGCGATCGTGCGACAGCCACAGGTGTTCCTTTTCGACGAGCCGCTATCCAATCTCGATGCGAAGCTGCGTGTGCAGATGCGCGGCGAACTCAAGGACATGCACGCCCGCTTCAAGACCACGACGATCTATGTGACGCATGATCAGATCGAAGCCATGACCATGGCCGATGTGATCGTGGTAATGCGCGACGGCGTGGTTGAGCAGACCGGCGCGCCGCTCGATCTATATGACCGGCCGGCCAACATGTTCGTGGCCAGCTTCATAGGCTCGCCAGCCATGAACTTCCTGAGCGGAACCGTGCGTCACGAAGGGGCCCAGCACGTATTCGAAACGGCCAGCGGCTTGCGGCTGCCGGTCGATGCGGCGGCCCGCGCGGCGGACGGACTGACAGCCACCTTGGGGATCCGGCCGGAACATTTGTCGCTGGCGGACGCTGGGCAGGGCCTGGCGGGCAGGATCGTCACCATCGAGCCGACGGGTTCGGAGACCTTCATCGTCGTTCAACTCGGGGGCGACAGGATTTCGGCGCTGCTGCGTCAACGTCTGATCGCATCCGTCGGCGACGAGATCTGGCTGTCGCCGCAACCCGGCACGACGCACCTGTTCGACAGCGCGACGACCAAACGGCTCTAGGGAGCGAGGGCATAGGCAGGCCTTCGGCGGACCGGGAGCTCGTCCAAGCATCTGATATCATTGATTGTATTGGGGAATGGTGGGCCCACCAGGACTCGAACCTGGAACCAGACCGTTATGAGCGGTCGGCTCTAACCATTGAGCTATAGGCCCATCGTCGCCTCCATAGCAGGATGATGCCGATGCGCAAAGGGGCGAACGGTGGTCCAAACGGGGTTGCCGGCCGTTTTGTCCCTGTCATATCACTCTGCCATGCGCCCCGTGGGGCACCAATGCGGAGACAGGTATGACGGCGGGAAGCCTCAAGTTCGGCACGAGCGGTTTGCGCGGGCTGGTTACGGACCTGGAGGGCGAGGCGGCCCGGCGATATATGGCGGCGTTCCTCACGCATCTGGCGGAGAACGGTGAGACCGGCGGCGGGCGCGTCTATATCGGGCGCGACATGCGGCCGAGCAGTCCGGCGATCGCCGCCGACTGCGCGGCGGCCATCTCGGCGGCGGGGTTGGAACCGGTCGATTGCGGCGTGCTGCCGACACCGGCGCTGGCGCTCCATGCCATGGCGGGGAACGGGCCGGCGGTCATGGTCACCGGCAGCCATATCCCGGCGGACCGCAATGGCCTCAAGTTCTACCTGCCGACCGGCGAGATCGGGAAGGCGGACGAGGCCGGTATCACTGCCGCGCTTGCCGGTGCGCAGGCTGCCAATGGCGAGGGCCGGGCGCGCGATGAAGCGGGGGCGGCGGCAGGGCGCTATCTGCAGCGGTATGCCGGGTTGTTGCCGGCGAAGGCGCTTGCCGGATGGCGCGTCGGCGTCTTCGAGCATTCGACGGTGGCGCGCGAGGTTCTGGTGGATGTGCTCGCCGCGTTCGGCGCCGAGGTGGTGCCGCTGGGGCGCGTGGACGGGTTCGTCGCGGTCGATACGGAAGCGTTCAACGATGCGGTCTTTGCCCCGCTCGCCGGCTGGGTGCGCGAGCACGGGCTCGACGCGATCGTATCGGCGGACGGGGATGGCGACCGGCCGCTGGTGATGGACGGGCAGGGGCAGTTCGTGCGCGGCGACGTGCTCGGCTTGCTGGTGGCACGGTTCCTCGGAGCGGACGCGGTGGTCACGCCCGTCACCTCCAACTCGGCCATCGAGCGCACCGGTTATTTCGACGAGGTGCGGCGCACGCGGGTCGGCTCGCCGTTCGTCATCGCCGGGATGGAAGAGGCGCTGGCCGACGGAGCGCGCAGGGTCGTCGGGTTCGAGGCCAATGGCGGGACGCTTCTGGGCAGCGATGTCGCCGTTGGCGATGCGGTGCTGCCGGCGCTGCCGACGCGTGATGCGGTGCTGCCGATTCTGGCGGCGCTGGCGCTGGCTTCGGGGCAGGGGACGAGCGTTGCCGAACTGGTCGCAGCCCTGCCGGTGCGGCCGGCGCTCAGCGATCGGCTGGAGCACGTGCCGCAGGACCGGACCGCGGCGCTGCTCCGGCGGCTGCGGGAGGAACCCGGTTTTGCCGAGGGCTTCTTTGCCGCGCAGGGGGAGATCGAGGCCGTCTCGGAGATCGACGGGCTGCAGTTCACGCTCGCGAGCGGCGACATGGTGCACTACCGGCCGTCCGGCAACGCGCCGGAGATGCGCTGCTACGTCGAGGGCACGTCGCAGGATCGTGCGGCGGAACTCCTGGCCTGGGGGCTGAAGGTCGCCGAGGCAGCCGTACGGGATTAGTGCTGCCAGACGACGAGGCCGGCGGCGGTGGCCATCATGACGCCGGCGGTCTTGTTGAGGCGGCCGAGGGCGCGGGGGCTCTTCAGCATCTCGCGGGCCGTCGCGGCCAGCCAGGCATAGCCGCAGCCGATGGCGAGGAGCACGACGACCACGATTGCGGTCAGTTCGGCGAAGGCGACGGGGTTCATCCGGTCGAGCGGAATGACCGTCGGCAGGATGGCAAGATAGAAGACGATGGTCTTGGGGTTGCCGAGCGTCAGCGAGAGGCCGGCGAGGAAGGTTTTCCAGCCGGGCTCGCTCTTTGGCTTCAGGCGCTCCGAACCCGGCCGCGCCGTCCAGAACTGCCAGGCGATGTAGAGCAGGTACGCCGCGCCTGCCCAGCGGATGACGGTGAACACCGGCCCGAAATGGGTGGCGATGGCGGCAAGGCCGAAGACCACGAAGACGAAGTAGACGAGGTCGCCGGCGAGGATGCCGAGCACCATCGGGAACGCGCCTTTGAACCCGCCGCCGAGCGCGCGCGCCACCACAGCCGCCACGCCCGGCCCCGGCACCAGCACGGCGATGGCGTAGGCGATGGTGAAGGTGGCGAGGGTGAAGAGGTCCATGGCGGTCAACTCAGATGCGGGTGGCGAAGATAGTCCTTCCGATGGTGGTTGGATAGGCCCCCTCATCCGGCGCTTCGCGCCACCTTCTCCCACGAGGGGAGAAGGGAAGGGTGCACTTGGGGTGCCTCAAGGGAGGCGCGCCAGCCGTTCGGTCAGGAGGGCATAGAACCCGTCGGCGTCGGCGGAGCGCAGGAACGTGGCGTTGCGCGGGCGATCGGTGACATGCCAGTAGTCGGCGACGGTCATGCCGACGGTCAATTCGCTCGCGGTCTCGATGGCGACGTTGCAGTGGCGGCCTTCGAAGAGATCGGGCCTCAACAGCCAGGCGATGACGGTCGGGTCGTGCAGGGGCGCGCCGTTGGAGCCGTATTTGGCGAGGTCGAAGCGCTCGGAGAAGGCGAGCATCTGCGCCACGGCCTCGCCCGCCCGGTTGCCGAGGCCCGCGATGGCGGCAAGGCGCTCGGGGGTGGTCAAGACCTGATGGGTGACGTCGAGCGGCAGCATGGTGATGGGCGCGCCGCAGCGCAGCACGATGTCGGCGGCTTCCGGATCGACATAGATGTTGAACTCGGCCGTCGGCGTGATGTTGCCGACCTCGAAATAGGCCCCGCCCATCATGACGATCTCGGCAATGCGCGGGGCGATCCGCGGCTCCTTGACGAGGGCCATGGCGACGTTGGTGAGGGGCCCGAGCGTGCAGAGGGTGACGGCGCCGGGCTCGGCGGCCATCAGGGTTTCGATGATGAAATCGACGCCGTGCTGCGGCTGGAGGGCGATTTTCGGCTCGGGCAGGTCCGGGCCGTCGAGGCCGGTCTGGCCGTGAACCTGCTCGGCGGTAACGAGCGTGCGGCGCATGGGGCGAGCGCAGCCGGCATGGACCGGCACGTCCGTGCGGCCGGAAAGCTCGACGACCTTCAGCGCGTTGCTGGCGTTGCGCTCCAGTCCGACATTGCCGGCGACGGCAACGATGCCCATGACCTCGAGCTCCTGCGGCGAGGCGAGGGCAAGAAGGATGGCGACGGCATCGTCCTGGCCGGGGTCGGTATCGATGATGATCTTGCGGGGCATGGCGGCTCGGCGATTCGTTGACGGGGGACAGTAGCGTCCGGCGCGAAAGCGGGCCAGTGGGCGTGCAGACGCGCCCGGCGGGTCCTGCCCCCGGGGTTCGTTTGGTCGAGCGGCATGCGGCGAGGCTTGCCTCATGCAATTTTTATTAGCGAGGCAGGCCTCGCCGCATGCATCCGGGATTTTTGGCTTAATCCGCCCGCCGCCAGGGAAGCCTCCCTTCCGGCTTTCAC